>OCQF01000001.1_pt1 | contig 781899 bp, 703 predicted proteins | sample 1480831 | NCBI WGS metagenome assembly OCQF01 (sample SAMN05301491, study PRJEB22388) | human gut metagenome | isolation source: Infant 2 DOL 14 gut | host: Homo sapiens | place: USA: Pittsburgh, Magee-Womens Hospital of UPMC | collected 2013/2014 | reverse complement strand
AGCTGGGCATGCCCGGCAACTTCGTGGTCAAGGCGGCGAAGCACAGTCATGTCGGTCCCGCTCATGCATCGACCAGCTTCAACGCCTGGGATTCGACACCGTTCGATGACCGGTATGTCCTGCGCGACGAGGCCACGCTGGAGCCGTTACCCAATACCGCCGTTGAAGTGATACGAGGCGATGGTGGTGTGGTGAAACTGATGACCGACAGCCAGGGCCGTTTACCCAAGCAACAACACCTGGCCGTGGACCCGGTGCAGATACGCATCCTGGGCAAGGGCAGTCACAACAGCGACACGGAGTCCAACACATGAGCAGCGAACCGCTCGAGCCGAATCAGGATGTGATCATCCCTCGCTCTCGCGACAGTCTGGGACGGCCTGTCTACAAGGCTCAGTTGACCCGTACCGACAACCAGAGCGAAAAGGTGGCACTGGTTCGGCAGACCGCTCCCCTGCCGGTGATCTTCATTCCGGGGATCATGGGAACCAACCTGCGCAACAAGGCAGACAAGAGCAAGGTCTGGAGGCCGCCGAACGGTCTCTGGCCCATGGATGACCTGTTTGCCTCAATCGGTGCGTTATGGACCTGGTATTGGCGAGATGCAAAGGCTCGTCAAAGATTGCTGAAAGCGGAGAGAGTGGAAGTCGATGACCAGGGTACGATCGATGTCGGTCAATCTGGTTTGTCCGAAGAAGCTGCCCGCCTGCGCGGCTGGGGCAAGGTCATGCGCAGTGCGTATAACCCGGTCATGGGTTTAATGGAGAGGCGACTGGATAACATCGTCAGCCGCCGGGAACTCCAGGCATGGTGGAATGACGAAGCCCTCTCTCCTCCTGGAGATCAGGGTGAGGAGCAGGGAAAAGTTGCGCCGATCGATGAAGAGGAATTGCTCAAGGCCAGCCGATACCAGTTCGATGTCTGGTGCGCCGGTTATAACTGGCTACAGTCCAACCGGCAATCGGCGCTGGATGTACGCGACTACATCGAGAACACGGTGTTGCCTTTCTACCAGAAGGAGTATGGTCTCGATCCCGGGCAAGTGAGTCGTATGAAAGTCATTCTGGTCACCCACTCGATGGGAGGGCTGGTGGCGCGGGCCTTGACGCAGTTGCACGGCTATGAGCGCGTATTGGGGGTGGTACATGGCGTACAACCTGCGACGGGTTCCTCAACCATCTACCATCATATGCGCTGTGGCTATGAAGGTATCGCACAGGTCGTGCTGGGACGAAATGCCGGTGAAGTGACAGCCGTTGTCGCCAATTCGGCCGGCGCGCTGGAGTTGGCCCCTAGCGCCGAATACCGGGAAGGACGTCCCTGGCTGTTTCTGTGCGACGCGCAGGGGCAGGTGCTCAAGGATATCGATGGAAAGCCTCGGGCTTATCCGCAGAATCAGGACCCTTATGAAGAGATATACAAGAGCTCTACGTGGTATGGATTGGTGCCTGAGCAAAATGCACAATATCTGGACATGTCAGACAAAAAAGAAAGTTTAAGAGTTGGCCCCCGTGATAACTTTGAAGACTTGATAGATAGCATTGCTAAGTTTCATGGTGAATTGTCAGCAGCAGGCTATCACTCAGAGACCTATGCCCATTACGGAGCTGACGATAGCCGCCATAGTTGGCGCGACCTGATCTGGAAGGGTGACCCTACCCCTCTGGAGACCCCTGGTGCCACACTCAACGACGATGAGAACGGCACTTACAACAGTTGGTTCCGCCGGGGCTTGCCCACCATAGTGCAGGGTCCGCTGGAGACGGGAAATCCTCTGGACGCTTCCGGTAGCGGAGGTGACGAAACGGTACCGACCGACTCCGGCCAGGCGCCTGCCCTGGCGGGCGTCAAGGCCAGCTTTCGGCATGGCAGCAAGGGCAAGGGACAGGCCAATACAAAACGGGGCTATGAGCACCAGGAGAGTTACAACGATGCTCGTGCTCAATGGGCAGCGCTATATGGGGTGATCAAAATCACCCAGTTGGCGGATTGGCATCCTAATGACAAAGGAGGGACATGATGCATCCCCGTCGGTTGCTTGCTGTACTTGGGTTGGTGGTCTTGACCAGCATGACCAGTTGCACTTCGTTTTCTTCTTCTCGGAGCTCTTCCATGGACAAGACCGGATGGATCACTCATTGCTTTGGTCGCTTTCTGATTGATCTGCCACCTGACGCGGTAGTCAATGCCGGATACTACCTATGGGGAGACAGAATTGAGTACTTAGATGATAAACCTACCGAACTGGCAGCCAGGGTTGATCGTCTTGAAAAAGAGTGGAGGACTCAGAAGCATAAATCCAAAGGTAACATGTTTCTTCGTAAAATTGACTTTGGCAATGAATCAGTAGGTTTATTGTCTTGGTCTTCAGAGGTTGCCTCTAAAACCTATTTATTGGATACCTATGTTACATCTAAGCCTACGTGGCATGCCTATCGTTGGAAAGGGAAAGTTTCGGTAGACAGAGAGCAACGTGCTGTAGAGATGTCTAGGACTTTAGCTCGAAATCTACGCTCGCGCGCGCCCAAAGAAATCCCCAGCGGGCCGGGCTTTTGCATCGACCAAGCTTATATTGCAGGGGATAATTTTCAAGATGAAGAGTTTGGGGTTGGCGTTACGTTCCCCAACCACCCCGGCGTAGACTTCGAGTTTCGTTCCTTAACGGGGGCTGCGCAAAAAAACCTGCTTGAGCGCGTTGGTGGCCTCATGCAGGAATTGCTCTCCACGTTTGCAGGTATGGAAACATTAAGAAAAGGAAAGCATCCTGTCGGGAGCCTTCCCGGAGAGGAGTATCTGGTTGCGGGAAGCGATAAGGGGCAGCGCGGCTATACCTTCATGTGGGAGGTTCAAGGCAAGGAGGAATCGCTAACCGAGCCCAATCTTACTGCGGGACTGGCGGTACTGGAACGCAGCAATGAAAACGGTAAACCACCGCCCCCTGCCTTCAAATCGGACAAAGAGGCTTTGGAACTGTGGGACGCCATTGTCGATTCGATCCGCGTGCGCCCGACGTATTCATCGCCGCGTGGCGGAAATGCCGGTCCTTCCCCTGCTCCGACACCTGCTACGCCTGGCGGCCAAACGCTCGGTGATGACTATGTCTACGAGGAATTCCTCTCCAGCCTGAAGCCGAAAGACAGCTGGCTGGACGACCTATAGGAGCAACCCGCGATGGACATCATTCGCCTTGGCGACACCACCAGCCATGGAGGCACGGTGATTGAGGCGTTCGGCCAGACCGACCTCAACGGCAAGCCGATGGCCGGTGTAGGCCACCAAGTGGTTTGCCCCTTGTGCAAGGGAACCTTCCCCATTACCGAAGGTAGCGCCCTGCTGGATGTGAATGGGGTCCCGGTCGCGCTACATGGGATGAAAACAGCTTGTGGTGCCAGCCTGATTGCCAGTGGCCCGTTGGGCGCTGCCGAAAACTGAAAAAGGGGGGACGTTCGATATGCCGAACGACTTCGGCGACCTCCTTCGTGCCTATCCTGTAGAACGCTCAGGAAAACTCCGCCGGCTTCTTGTCCAGCCTGACCTGCCCCGAGCCTTGGCACCTTGGCCAGTCTGCCGTTGTGCACTCCAGCAAGCGCTGGCGGCATTCTCTTTACTCGTTGAGCGTCTCCATTGCCGCCAGGATCTACTGGCGCTCAGATAGCCGGTTGCTCTCGCGCACGTCGCTGCTTGTAGTCGCCAATGCAAGCAGGCGTTCCGCAAAGCCCCATGGCTGATCCCGGGCGACAGGGTTCAAGGCCTTGCTGCACTGGGCTTGCGCTCACTGAGGTAGTGGTCGCTGAAAACTCCCAGCGGCTAGAGCACGTCGGCTATCCGACCAATGTCGTACACCGCCGGGCGTCCCGGGGGTAGCCGGTGCCAGTTCTATGGATACAGTGGAAGCAGCTCTGGAAAGCCTGTAGTAGACCGATTGGTCAACTACAAAAAATTACTTTGTATACAAAAAATCGATTGAATCGAGCACACAAGGGGGATATAAAACACCCCACCGCATCGCCCTGAAGCCTGGGGTGGATGTTCGGCCAGAAATACCCGGCCGCCGGAACCTGCCTTTTCCGGTGTCCGCCTGCGACTGACAACAATAAAAACGCCTGAGGTGTTGCATGTCCGTGGTAACTGATCGCCGCATCCCCGACTCGCCCGTAGACCAGCGCCTGCCGCTGACGCAGCTGCTGCTGGTGGGCTTCCAGCATGTGCTGCTGATGTACGGTGGCGCCGTCGCCGTGCCCCTGATCGTCGGCCAGGCGGCCGGCCTCTCGCGCGAGGAAATCGCCTTCCTGATCAACGCCGACCTGCTGGTCGCCGGCATCGCCACCCTGGTCCAGTCGCTGGGCATCGGCCCGATGGGCATCCGCATGCCGGTGATGATGGGCGCCAGCTTCGCCGCCGTCGGCAGCATGGTGGCGATGGCCGGGATGCCCGGCGTGGGCATCACCGGGATCTTCGGCGCGACCATCGCCGCCGGCTTCTTCGGCATGCTCATCGCCCCCTTCATGTCGCGCATCGTGCGTTTCTTCCCGCCGCTGGTGACCGGCACGGTGATCACCTCGATCGGCATGTGCCTGTTCCCGGTGGCGATCAACTGGGCCGGCGGCGGCAAGGGCGCGGAAGACTTCGGCTCCCTGCACTTCCTGTTCCTCTCCAGCCTGGTGCTCTGCACCATCCTCCTGATCAACCGCTTCATGCGCGGTTTCTGGGTCAACATCTCGGTGCTGATGGGCATGGGCCTGGGCTACGCGATCGCCGGCGGCATGGGCATGGTCGACCTCGGCGGTCTGGCCGAGCGCCCCTGGTTCGACATCGTCACCCCGCTGCACTTCGGCGCGCCAACCTTCGACCTGGCGCCGATCCTGTCGATGTGCCTGGTGGTAGTGATCATCTTCGTCGAGTCCACCGGCATGTTCCTCGCCCTGGGCAAGATCACCGGCCGCGAGATCACCCCGACCGAACTGCGCCGCGGCCTGCTCTGCGACGCCGGCGCCTCGTTCTTCGCCGGTTTCCTGAACACCTTCACCCATTCCTCGTTCGCCCAGAACATCGGCCTGGTGCAGATGACCGGGGTGCGCAGCCGCTACGTCACGGTGGCCGCCGCCGGTTTCCTGATCCTCCTCAGCATGCTGCCCAAGGCCGCCTTCCTGGTCGCCTCGATCCCGCCGGCGGTACTCGGCGGCGCCGGCATCGCCATGTTCGGCATGGTCGCCGCCAGCGGCATCCAGATCCTCCACGAGGCCAACATCACCGACCGCCGCAACCAGTTGCTGGTGGCGGTAAGCATCGGCATGGGCATGGTGCCGGTGGTGCGCCCGGACTTCTTCGCCCGCCTGCCGGTCTGGATGGAGCCGATCACCCATAGCGGCATCGCCATGACCGCGATCTGGGCGGTGGTGCTAAACCTGCTGTTCAACATCCTCAGCCGCAACGACCGCAGCCACTTGTGCGGCAGCCACGCGCCGGCGCCCAAGCACTCCTGACTCCCTGGCGGACCGGCGACACTCCCGGTCCGCCCTTCCCTCGGGCCGGACTTCGTCCGGCTTCTTTTTTTCCGCTCGCGGTCCGCACCACTCAGTCCCGCCGAAGGAAAGGCCCCGCCTTGCGCTCCAGCAGATGCAGCAATTCCGCCTGCATGTAGGCGTAGTCGTCCGGGATATCCAGGCAGACCAGGCGCTTGCCTTTCATCGCCGCGGCGTGCCGGCGCAGCAGAGCCTGCCGGTGGCGGCGCTCCATGACGACGACCAGCGTCGCCCACTCCAGTTGCTCGCGCTCCAGGGGCGTCTCGGCGTCCGCCGCCAGCCCGGCGGAATCGGTCTCGACGCCCGGCCAGTCGGCGAACAGCCGTTCGGCGCTGGGACTACGCAGGCGGTTGCGGCTGCAGATGAACAGGACCCGGTGCATGGGAGGCTTTCCTTTGCTGGCGCGGCAGGCAGCATGACGTCTTCGCCGCGTTTCGGCGTTGCGCCGCGTCGCTTTTCCCGGGACGGGGCAGCGAGCGGTGCGTGCCGGAACACGGTCGCCCGGGTGGCATGGGAGAGGAAGCGGCGGATGGCGCCGTTGGTGCCATCGCCCCAGGAGGATACCGTCAGCCGCCGGTCATGCTCATGAAACGCAGCACCTGGACCTGCTCCTGGGCGTCGAAGTGATGCCGCTCCGGCTTCAGGTTCAGCGCCGCCACCAGTGCCGCGCTCAGGCGCTCGCGGTCGCCGGGATGGCTGCGCAGCAGTTCGCGCAGGTCGAGCGCCCCCTCGTGGCCGAGGCAGAGCACCAGCTTGCCCTCGGCGGTGACGCGCACGCGGTTGCAGTCGCCGCAGAAATTATTGCTGTGAGGTGAGATGAAGCCGATCCGGCTGGGCTCGTCGCCGATCTGGTAATACCGCGACGGCCCGCCGCTGCGCGCCAGGCTCGGGGTCAGCGGCCAGCGGCGCTCGATGATCGCCCGGACTTCGTCGCTGGTGCAGAGAGTCAGTTCGCGACGGTGGCTGGTGATGCTGCCCAGCGGCATTTCCTCGATGAAACTGATGTCCAACTGGTTGGCCAGGGCGTACTCGACCAGGTCGAGGATCTCGTCGTCGTTGCGGCCCTTCTGTACCACGCAGTTCAGCTTGATCCGCTCGAAACCGGCTTCGCGCGCCGCCTGGATGCCGTCCAGCACCTGCTCCAGGCGATCGCTACGGGTGAAGGCGGCGAAGCGTTCGCGCTGCAGCGAGTCGAGGCTGACGTTGAGGCGGCGGACGCCGGCGGCCTTCAGCTCGGCGGCGCGCTCGCGCAGTTGCGAACCGTTGGTGGTGATCGCCAGGTCTTCCAGTTCCGCACGCTGCCCCAGGCGTGCCAGCAGGCCGGCGATGCCCTTGCGCACCAGCGGCTCGCCGCCGGTGATACGAATGCGCCGCACGCCGAGGCCGATGAAGGCGTCGGCCACCGCGTACAGTTCTTCCAGGCTGAGGACCTGGTCGCGGGGAAGGAACTGCATGTCTTCGCTCATGCAGTAGGTGCAGCGGAAGTCGCAGCGATCCGTCACCGACAGGCGCAGGTAGGTGATGCGACGGCCGAAGGGATCGACCAGGCGGGAATCGGACATAGTGACTCGTTCTGTTCCGGGGGGCTCGCCCGGCGCTCGGTGGGTGAGTGCGAGCGGGCGACTCGATACCCCTAACGAATACTCCAAATACCGGGAAATGTATAGGGCAAATGAACCGGCGGGTCAGGATTTCCCGGGCCTCCGCCTCGCTCGCACCTTGCTTGAGGGGCGCTCCGGGCGGGTGCTACCATCCTCGGCTTCCTGCCGCCGTTGCAGCAATGAAGAACAAGGACTGATGACCAGCATCCGCGAGCGCAACAAGCGCCTGATCCTCCGCGCCGCCAGCGAGGAATTCGCCGACAAGGGCTTCGCGGCGACCAAGACCAGCGACATCGCCGCCCGCGCCGGCCTGCCCAAGCCCAACGTCTACTACTACTTCCAGTCCAAGGAAAACCTCTATCGCTGCGTGCTGGAAAGCATCGTCGAGCCGCTGCTGCAAGCGTCGGCGCCGTTCCGCGTGGAAGACGACCCGCTGCTCGCCCTGCCCGCCTACATCCGCTCGAAGATCCGCATCTCCCGCGAGCTGCCGCATGCCTCCAAGGTCTTCGCCAGCGAGATCATGCACGGCGCGCCGCACCTGCCGAAGGAATACCTCGACGAACTGAACGCCCAGGCCCAGCGCAACGTCACCTGCCTGCAGACCTGGATCGACCGTGGCCAGCTCGCCCCGGTGGACCCGCATCACCTGCTCTTCGCCATCTGGGCGGCGACCCAGACCTATGCCGACTTCGATTGGCAGATTTCCATCGTCACCGGCAAGGAACAGCTCAGCGACGCCGACTACGACGCTGCGGTGGAAACCATCACCCGCCTGGTCCTGAAAGGCTGCGCGCCCGACGGGCAATCCGGCAAGAGCGCCGGCCGGCTTCGGCCGCTGCCGCTCTGACCCGCCGCGGCACGCTCAATCGCGTGCCGCCCCCGCCCCAGCGCCGGCTTCGCACCGAGCGGCGTGACGCGGTATTCGACCCGCGGCGGCAGCTCCGCATACACCTCGCCTGGACGCTATCGGCGGAGTTGCTCGAGCACGGTATCCGGGTCAACGCCCTGAGCCCGGGGCCGACCCGGACGCCAGCGCTGGACAAGGCCGCTACCGATCTCGAGGCCGCCCAGGCGCTGAGGGAGAAGATTGGCCGGGACGCCTGGGGGAGCCGCTGGAGATCGCCAGTGCCGCGCTATTCCTGGCCTCGAACGAGCCCCGCTGCAGGTATGGCACGGAGAGCCTGGTGGATGGCGGCGTACGCCACCTGAAGAAGGGAGCGAAGGCCCGGTCCTGGTGAGCGGGCCGCAAGCTCAACCGGCGTCGGGCACCAGCCCGACCGCCAACACGCCCTGGATCGCGCATTGCTCGTCGATATCCGAGGTATCGCCGCTGATACCGACCGCGCCGACCACCTCTGCCTTGTCGTTGCGAATCAACACCCCGCCCGGCGCCGGAACCAGATTGCCATGGGCCAGGGTGTTCACCGCGGAAATGAACGAAGGCCGCTGCTGTGCATCCGCCGCCAGCAGCCGCGACGACTTGCCCAGGGCCACGGCGCCCCAGGCCTTGCCGATGGCGATCTGCGGTCGCAGCATGCTGGCGCCGTCCTCGCGCTGCAGCGCCACCAGGTGGCCGCCAGCATCGAGCACCGCGATGGTCAGGGGCGCGGTGGACAGCTCGCGCCCCACCGCCAGCGCCTGGCGGGTAATGCCCAGCGCGGTTTCCAGACTGATGGTGGTCATGGTCGTTCCTCTCGAGTTGTTAAGGCTAGAAATCGGGAAACCACCCGCGATGCGGGCGCGTTCGAAAATTTGTACCCAATCTAGTAGCCGACCGGCCCTACGAAAGCAACATTCCAGAACAATATGAACATAATTTTGTATACATTTTTTCAAACGCTGGTTTTATAAGCCTGCTAACAAAAATGTTAATTCATTGTTTTTATTAAGGAAAAATTGATTTCAGTGGCTTTTTCCAGCGTATACAACCCATCTTGACCTTGCGCTCCCCCTCTGCCTAGAATCGTTCCAACTTTTGTACACAATTAGTATAAGAACGAGGAACAAAACGATGGCCAGAATGAGAGCAATCGAAGCCGCCGTACTGGTGATGCGCCGCGAAGGCGTGGATACCGCGTTCGGCGTCCCCGGTGCCGCGATCAACCCCATGTACGCCGCGCTGAAGAAGATCGGCGGCATCGACCATGTCCTGGCCCGTCACGTCGAAGGCGCCTCGCACATGGCCGAGGGCTACACCCGTACCAAGGCCGGCAACATCGGCGTCTGCATCGGCACCTCCGGCCCTGCCGGCACCGACATGATCACCGGCCTCTACTCCGCCTCCGCCGACTCCATCCCGATTCTCTGCATCACCGGCCAGGCACCGCGCGCCCGCCTGCACAAGGAAGACTTCCAGGCGGTCGACATCTCCAGCATCGCCGCGCCGGTGGCCAAGTGGGCGACCACCGTGCTGGAACCGGCCCAGGTCCCCTATGTATTCCAGAAGGCCTTCCAGCTGATGCGCAGCGACCGGCCCGGCCCGGTACTGATCGACCTGCCGTTCGACGTACAGATGGCCGAGATCGAGTTCGACATCGACGCCTACGAGCCCCTCCCGGTGAGCAAGCCGAAGGCCACCCGGGTCCAGGCCGAGAAGGTCCTGGCCATGCTCGACGAAGCCGAGCGCCCGCTGCTGGTGGCCGGCGGCGGCATCTTCAACGCCGACGCCGCCGAGCGCTTCCGCGAATTCGCCGAGCTGACCGGCATCCCGGTGATCCCGACCCTGATGGGCTGGGGCGTAATCCCCGACGACCACCCACAGATGGCCGGCATGGTCGGCCTGCAGACCTCGCACCGCTACGGCAACGCCACCCTGCTGGAATCCGACCTGGTGCTCGGCATCGGCAACCGCTGGGCCAACCGCCACACCGGCAGCGTCGAGGTCTATACCGAAGGTCGCCGCTTCATCCATGTCGACATCGAACCGACCCAGATCGGCCGGGTGTTCATGCCCGACCTGGGCATCGTCTCCGACGCCGGCGCCGCCCTCGACGCATTCCTCGAAGTGGCCCGCGAATGGAAGGCCGCCGGCAAGCTGAAGTCGCGCGCCGCCTGGCTGGAAAGCTGCCAGCAGCGCAAACGCACGCTGCAGCGCAAGACCCACTTCGACAACGTGCCGGTGAAACCGCAGCGCGTCTACGAAGAGATGAACGAGTTCTTCGGCAAGGATGCCTGCTACGTCAGCACCATCGGCCTGTCGCAGATCGCCGGCGCACAGTTCCTCCACGTCTACCAACCGCGCCACTGGATCAACTGCGGCCAGGCCGGCCCGCTGGGCTGGACCATTCCCGCCGCGCTGGGGGTGGTCAAGGCCGACCCGAGCCGCCAGGTGGTGGCGCTCTCCGGCGACTACGACTTCCAGTTCATGATCGAGGAACTGGCGGTCGGCGCGCAGTTCAAGCTGCCCTATATCCACGTACTGGTGAACAACTCCTACCTGGGCCTGATCCGCCAGGCGCAGCGCGGCTTCGACATGGACTATTGCGTGCAGCTGGCCTTCGACAACATCAACGCCCCCGAGCTGGAAGGCTACGGCGTCGACCACGTCGCGGTGGTCGAGGGCCTGGGCTGCAAGGCGATCCGGGTGTTCGACCCGAACGAGATCGGCGCCGCCCTGGCCAAGGCCCGCGAACTGATGCAGCAGCACCAGGTGCCGGTGGTGGTCGAGGTGATCCTGGAGCGCGTCACCAACATCTCCATGGGTACCGAGATCAACGCCATCAACGAGTTCGAGGAACTGGCCGAGAAAGGCGCCGACGCGCCGACCGCCATCTCGCTGCTCGACTGATCGCCGGCCTTTCCCGGAGGCGCGGACGGTGCGTGCGGCACCCCGCCCCCGGCGAAAGGCCTCCCGAACGTTTGAACGAACGATAGGAGCAAGACATGCCCCGTTTCTGCGCCAACCTGTCCATGCTGTTCACCGAGGTGGATTTCCTCGAACGCTTCGACGCCGCCGCCAAGGCCGGCTTCGCCGGCGTCGAGTACCTCTTCCCCTATGACGTCGAGGCCGAGGCGATCAAGGCCCGCCTGGAAGCCAACGGCCTGGAACAGGTGCTGTTCAACCTGCCGGCCGGCGACTGGGCCAAGGGCGAGCGCGGCATCGCCTGCCACCCGGATCGGGTCCAGGAGTTCCGCGAGGGGGTCGACAAGGCCATCGCCTACGCCAGGGTGCTGGGCAACCGCCAGGTGAACTGCCTCGCCGGGATCCGGCCGCAGGGGCACGACTGCGCCAGCGTCGAGAAGACCTTCGTCGACAACCTGCGCTACGCCGCCGACAAGCTGGAAGCCGCAGGCATCCGCCTGGTCATGGAGATGATCAACACCCTCGACATCCCCGGCTTCTACCTGCAGAACACCCGCCAGGCCCTGGAGATCCGCGACAAGGTCGGCAGCGCCAACCTGTTCCTGCAATACGACATCTATCACATGCAGATCATGGAAGGCGACCTGGCCCGCACCCTGGAAAACCAGTTGGCGGCGATCAACCACGTGCAACTCGCCGACAACCCCGGCCGCCACGAACCGGGCACCGGCGAGATCAACTACCGCTTCCTCTTCGAGCACCTGGACCGCATCGGCTACCAGGGCTGGATCGGCTGCGAGTACAAGCCGGCCACCACCACCGAAGCCGGCCTCGGCTGGATGAAGACGCACAACGTCGTCTGATCCGCACCCACGAACAAGACGCTCCCGCCTCCCTGCGCGGAGCCACTCGACAGACAGAACCAGGAGACACTCTCATGGCCAAGATCGGATTCATCGGCACCGGAATCATGGGCAAGCCCATGGCGCAGAACCTGCAGAAGGCCGGCCACAGCCTGTTCCTTTCCACCCACCACGACGCCGCTCCGGCCGACCTGCTGGAGGCCGGCGCCATTGCCCTGGCCAACCCGAAGGAAGTGGCCCAGGAAGCCGAGTTCATCATCGTCATGGTGCCGGACACCCCGCAGGTCGAGGATGTGCTGTTCCGCAAGGACGGTATCGCCGAGGGCGTCGGCCCGAACAAGGTGGTGATCGACATGAGTTCGATCTCCCCCACCGCCACCAAGGGCTTCGCCGAGAAGATCAAGGCTACCGGCGCGCAGTACCTGGACGCCCCGGTCTCCGGCGGCGAGGTCGGCGCCAAGGCGGCGACCCTGAGCATCATGGTCGGCGGCTGCCCGAACACCTTCGAACGCGCCCTGCCGCTGTTCCAGGCGATGGGCAAGAACATCACCCGCGTCGGCGGCAACGGCGACGGCCAGACCGCCAAGGTGGCCAACCAGATCATCGTCGCGCTGAACATCCAGGCGGTCGCCGAGGCCCTGCTGTTCGCCGCCCGCAACGGCGCCGATCCGGCCAAGGTGCGCGAGGCGCTGATGGGTGGCTTCGCCTCCTCGCGGATCCTCGAGGTGCACGGCGAACGCATGGTCAAGGGCACCTTCGACCCGGGCTTCCGCATCAGCCTGCACCAGAAGGACCTCAACCTGGCCCTGGCCGGCGCCCGCGAGCTGAACCTGAACCTGCCCAACACCGCCAACGCCCAGCAGGTGTTCAGCACCTGCGCGGCCATCGGCGGCAGTAACTGGGACCACTCGGCGCTGATCAAGGGCCTGGAGCACATGGCCAACTTCTCGATCCGCGACGAGTGATCCGCAGTCCGCGCGGGCCGTCACCCCGCGCGGAGCGACGAACCCCTTTTCGAAGGGCTCGGGGAGAGGAACGGTCGGCGAACTCCGGTGTTCGCCGCCGCCCTCTTCCTTCCCCGCCCACAAGGCGGGGTAAAGGAAGCGAACGCCCGGCCGGGAGATTCACGGCCTCTGCGTCCGGGCGCCTCGCTTCCATTCCCCAGTTCCCGCCGGCGCGGGTGCTGCGGAATGGAAGCGTCGACGACGCTGCGACCGCCGGCCCGACCGGCGGCACGACAACAAGAAATTCGGAGCCTGTCATGAGTACCGATCCACGCGCCTTTCTCACCGAGCTGTTCAATACCGCGGTGGCAGCCGGCCATCCCTACCAGGTGCTGGCCGACCACCTGCCGGAAGATCGCAGCGGACGCGCCATCGTCATCGGTGCCGGCAAGGCCGCCGGAGCCATGGCCGAAGTGGTGGAGAAGCACTGGCAGGGCGAGATCCAGGGCCTGGTAGTGGCGCCTTACCGCTACGGCGCGCAATGCAGTCGCATCGAGGTGGTGGAAGCCTCCCATCCGGTGCCCGACGACGCCGGCGAGCGCGTCGCCCGTCGCGTGCTGGAACTGATCAGCGGCCTGAACGAGAGCGACCGGGTGATCTTCCTTCTCTCCGGCGGCGGCTCCGCACTGCTTTCGCTGCCTGCCGAAGGCATCGGCCTGGCGGACAAGCAGGCGGTGAACAAGGCGCTGCTCAAGTCCGGCGCCGCCATCGGCGAGATGAACTGCGTGCGCAAGCACCTCTCGGCGATCAAGGGCGGTCGCCTGGCCAAGGCCTGCTGGCCGGCCAGCGTCTATACCTACGCGATTTCCGACGTTCCCGGCGACGAGGCCACGGTGATCGCCTCCGGCCCCAGCGTCGGCGACCCGACCACCTCCGCCGACGCCCTGGCGATCCTCAGGCGCTACGCCATCGACGTACCGCAGAACGTCCTCGACTGGCTCGCCGACCCGCGTTCGGAAACCGTAAAGCCCGACGACCCGTGCCTGGCGCGCAGCCACTTCCAGTTGATCGCCACGCCACAGAACGCCCTCGACGCAGCAGCGGTGAAGTGCCGCGCGGCCGGCTTCTCGACGCTGATCCTCGGCGACCTGGAGGGCGAGGCGCGGGAAGTCGCCAAGGTCCACGCCGGCATCGCCCGGCAGATCCGCAAGCACGGCCAGCCGCTGGCGGCGCCCTGCGTGATCCTCTCCGGCGGCGAGACCACCGTCACCGTGCGCGGCAACGGTCGCGGCGGACGCAACGCCGAGTTCCTCCTCAGCCTCACCGCCGAGCTAAAGGGCGAACCGAACATCTGGGCCCTGGCCGGCGACACCGACGGCATCGACGGCTCGGAAGACAACGCCGGCGCGCTGATGACGCCCTGCTCCCATGCGCGCGGCGAAAAGGCCGGGCTGAAGATCCGCGACGAGCTCGACGACAACAACGGCTACGGCTATTTCCAGACCCTCGGCGACCTGCTGGTGACCGGACCGACCCGCACCAACGTGAACGACTTCCGCGCCATTCTCATCCTCGAGTCCTGACATGACAGCCGACAAGAAAGCCAAGATCCTCGCCACCCTCGGCCCGGCCACCCGCAGCCGCGACGATATCCGTGCCCTGGTGGAGGCCGGCGCCAACCTGTTCCGCCTGAACTTCAGCCACGGCGACTACGCCGATCACGCGCAGCGCTTCGCCTGGGTGCGCGAGGTGGAAGCGGAACTGAACTACCCGATCGGCGTGCTCATGGACCTGCAGGGTCCGAAGCTGCGGGTCGGCCGCTTCGCCGCCGGTGCCGTGCAATTGCAGCGCGGGCAGACCTTCACCCTCGACCTCAGCGACGCCCCCGGTGACGAGCGGCGGGTCAACCTGCCGCATCCGGAGATCATCCATGCCCTGGAGCCGGGTATGAGCCTGCTGCTGGACGACGGCAAGATCCGCCTGGAAGTGGTCAACGGCCACAGCGACGCCATCGAGACCCGCGTGGCGGTGGGTGGCGAGCTGTCCGATCGCAAGGGCGTCAACGTGCCGGAAGCGGTGCTGCAACTCAGCCCGCTGACCGACAAGGACCGCCGCGACCTGGCCTTCGGCCTGGAACTGGGGGTCGACTGGGTGGCGCTGTCCTTCGTGCAACGCCCGGAGGACATCGACGAGGCCCGTGGGCTGATCGGCGACAAGGCCTTCCTCATGGCTAAGATCGAGAAGCCCAGCGCGGTGAGCGCCATCGAGGCGATCGCCGAGCGCGCCGACGCGATCATGGTGGCGCGCGGCGACCTCGGCGTAGAGGTGCCGGCGGAGAGCGTGCCGGGCATCCAGAAACGCATCGTCCAGGTCTGCCGCCAGCTCGGCAAGCCGGTGGTGGTGGCTACCCAGATGCTCGAGTCGATGCGCTTCTCCCCCGCCCCGACCCGCGCCGAGGTGACCGACGTAGCCACCGCGGTGGGCGCCGGCGCCGACGCGGTGATGCTCTCGGCGGAAACCGCTTCCGGACAATACCCTCGCGAGGCGGTAGAGATGATGGCGAAGATCGTCCGTCAGGTGGAGGCCGAGCCGGACTACCACGTCCAGCTCGAGGTCAACCGTCCGCAGCCCGACGCTACCGTCTCCGATGCGATCAGCTGCGCGATCCGCCGGGTCAGCCGGATCCTCCCGGTGGCGGTGCTGGTGAACTACACCGAGTCGGGCAACTCGACCCTGCGCGCCGCCCGCGAGCGGCCCAAGGCGCCGATCCTCAGCCTGACCCCGAACCTGCGTACCGCGCGGCGACTGACCGTGGCCTGGGGCGTGTATTCGGTGGTCAACGAGCAACTGGCGCACGTCGACGAGATCTGCTCGACCGCCCTCGACATCGCCCTGGCCCAGCGTATGGCGCGCCGCGGCGACACCGTGGTGGTCACCGCCGGCGTGCCGTTCGGTCGCCCCGGCTCGACCAACATGCTGCGCATCGAGACCGTGGCGCCGCCGCTGGGAGATCTCTGAAGCAACGAGTTCGGTCCGGCTCGCGCCGTCCCCCCGGGCATGCGGGTCGGGCCACCCTTGTCTCTCTCGGATGGATGGGGCCGGAAATACGGGGCCGCGTCTCCATCCATCCGGGAAAGACCTTCTTGTCGGACCATGGCCTCCCTCGCGCACTCCCATGCAGGCCATGGACATTCAAGGCCTCCGGTTCAACTCCTGCCGGAGGTCTTTTTTTCTTCTTGGAACGCCCTGCATGCATGACCCTCGCCTGGCCTTCTCGTCCGGGGTGCGTCGCCTCCGCGCCAGACCCTACAATGACCACCCCCGCCCCTCGCGTAGGCCTGGCATCTCCGTGCCTGCCGAGCGGCCCTTGCCGCACTGACCGCCATGCCCCTGCAATCTCTCCTCAATGCATCCCGAATCCTCCTGCGCGGCATCAGCCAGGTGTTCCTCCAGGGCGACCCACGCCTGGGCCTGGCCTGCCTGCTGGCGATCGCCGTCGGCGCGCCGCCGCTGCTCGCCGGCGCCCTCCTTGGCGGCGCCCTCGGCCCGTTGCTGGCGCGCCTGTTGCACTGCGCCGACAGCGACATCGAGGCCGGGCTGTACGGCTACAACGCCGTGCTGATCGGCATGCTGCTGGCATTCCGCTTCGCCTGGTCGCCGGGGCTGGTGTCGCTGGTAGCGCTCGGCTGCCTGGCCAGCGTGGCGTTGCAGCGCCTGTTCCTGCATGGGCTGCGCCGACGCCGCTGGCTACCGCCCTATACCCTGGGCTTCGTCCTCAACGGCTGGTGGCTGGTGCCCCTCGGCGCCTGGCTAGGCCTGGCCCCGGCGGCCCATGGCGGCTGCTTCAGCTGCGCCTGGAGCGGCACGGCGGAGCTGGCGGCGCTAACGCTGGGGATCGGCGAGATCATCTTCCTCGGTGAACCGCTGGCAGGGCTGCTGGTCTGGCTCGGCCTGCTGCTGGTCTCGCGTCCCTCGGCCGCCTGGGCCCTCGCCGGCGCCGCGGCCAGCCTGCCGCTGGCCTGGCTGCTGGGCTACGACTGGGCGAGCGCGCTCGCCGGGCTCTACGGCCTGAACGCCGCCCTTGCCGGGCTGGCCCTGGCCTTGCGCTACCGCAGCGCCTGGCCGCCACTGCTCGGCATGGGCCTGGCGGTGGCGCTGCAACCGCTGTTCGGCCTGCTCGGCCTGCCGGCGCTGACCGCACCGTTCATCCTCGCCTGCCTGCTCTGCATTGGCGGCGAGCGCCTTTACCTGCGCCTGGCCGGCAGCCTCGGCGCGCGCCTCGGCCGGCGGCGCTCCTGAGCAGGGAACGCTGGCGCCGGCGGGCTAGTCTGGTAAGGTGCCGCATCCATCATCAGGAGCCACGATGAGCGCACCCGACAGCTGGCGCGAACGCCTCTACATCGTCATCTTCCAGACCGACACCCGCGACGGCCGGCGCTTCGACAGCGCGCTGCTGCTGGTGATCCTGGCCAGCCTGCTGGTAGTGATGATCGACAGCATCGACGAGATCCACCAGGACTACGGCGACCTGCTGGCCTACATCGAATGGGGCTTCACCGGCATCTTCCTGGTGGAATACCTGCTGCGCCTGTACTGCTCGCCCAAGCCGCTGCGCTATGCCTTCAGCTTCTACGGCCTGGTCGACCTGCTGGCGATCCTCCCCGGCTTCCTCGCCCTGCTCTACCCCGACGCCCAGTACCTGCTGATCGTCCGGGTGATACGCATGCTGCGGATCTTCCGCGTGCTCAAGCTGCGCCAGTACCTGAGCCAGGCCAATTTCCTGCTCACCGCCCTGCGCGGCAGCAAGCAGAAGATCATCGTGTTCTTCCTCACCGTGATGACCCTGGTCACCGTGTTCGGCGCGCTGATGTACGTGGTCGAAGGCCCGGAGCACGGTTTCACCAGCATCCCCCGCGGCATCTACTGGGCGATCGTCACCCTCACCACGGTCGGCTTCGGCGACATCACCCCGAAGACCCCGCTCGGCCAGGCCATCGCCAGCCTGGTGATGCTCACCGGCTACTCGATCATCGCGGTGCCCACCGGGATCTTCACCGCCGAACTCGCCACCGCGATGCGCCAGGACCCGGCCAACCTGTTGCAGCGGGATTGCCCGGTGTGCCGCAAGGCGACCCACGAAGTGCAGGCGGCATTCTGCTGCCGCTGCGGCAACCCGTTGTTCCCTCGCGAGGAAGGCAGCCATGGGAAGTCTTGACCGGCAGCGCTGGGACGCCCTCTGGCAGCGACTCGGCGGCAACCCGCCGGCGGATGCCTTCGACGCGCTGCTGGCGGCCTATGGCGGGGCCGACCGGCACTACCACAGCGATCGCCACATCCTCGCCTGCCTGGAGCACTTCGACCGCTGGCGCCAACTGGCGCGGCGGCCGGACCTGGTGGAGCTGGCGTTGTGGACCCACGACCTGGTCTACGACACCCAGCGCCAGGACAACGAGGCCGCCAGCGCCGCCAGCACCGAGCGCTGGCTCGACCAGGCCGGGCTGGCGGCGCTGCGGCCGGCCCTGCGCGAACTGATCATGGCCACCTGTCACCAGGCACCGCCGGGAGACGCCGACGCAGCCCTGGTGGTGGATCTCGACCTCGCCATCCTCGCCGCGCCGGCGCCGGTCTACGCACGCTACGAGGCGGACGTCCGCGCCGAATACGCCTGGGTGCCGGAACCGCTGTTCCGCGCCGGGCGCGGCAAGTTGCTGCGCCAGTTGCTGGAGCAACCGGCGCTGTACCACTGCGAACCGCTGCGGCAGCGCTGGGAGGCCGCCGCCCGCGCCAACCTGCGCGGTGCCCTGGAGCGCCTGGAACAGCCGGCCTGAGCCGCACGGGAAAATTTCTTCGCGCCGCTTAACCCGTCTTTCGCCGTGCTTGCGTCTCAGGCAGCAGGAAGGAGCCGCACGCACGGGTTCCTCGCCCCTCCATCCGCCCAAGGAAGAGATATCGTGAATCGACTCGCCGCCTCTCCGCTCCTGTTCGCCGGCCTGTTCGCCAGCGCTCCGTTGCTGGCCGCGCCACAAGCGGTCGACAGCCGCATCAGCGCGGTCACCGTCTACGCCGACCGTGCCGTGGTCACCCGCACCGCCCGCCTGCAATTGCCCAAGGGCCAGCATGAGATCGCCCTGGAGCAACTGCCCTTCCAGCTCGACGACGCCAGCCTGCGCGCGTCCCTCGGCGCCAGCGCCGCCGCCACCCTGCTCGACGTCAGCAGCGCCGCGCAACGGGTCGAGCGCCCGGACGACAACCGTGTGCAGCAACTCGACCAGCAACTGCGCGAGATAGACCGGCAACTGCGGGAAATCCATGACCGCGGCAGCGTGCTCGAAGCGCAGAAGAAGTTCCTCGCCGACATCCAGAGCGGCAGCACCCAGCCCGGCAAGGATCGCCCCATGCCCGGCATCGACGAGCTGAAGAGCCTGCTGCAACTGACCGAAGGCAACCTCGAACGCCTGCTCGCCGAGCAGCGCCAGCTGGACGACCGCGCCGCCGAACTGGAACAGCGCAAGCAGCAGTTGCAGGAGCAGCGCGGCACCCTCAACGGCGACGGCAAGCGCTTCAAGCGCGCGGTCCTGCGGGTCGCCCTGGAGCAACCGGCACAGGTCGAGGTGAAGCTCGACTACACCCTGCGCGACGCCTCCTGGCAGCCGACCTACGACGCGCGCCTGCGCGACGGCGCGAAGACCATCGAACTGACCTACCAGGGCCTGGTCCGGCAGAGCAGCGGCGAAGACTGGACCGACATCGACCTGACCCTCTCCACCGCCCGTCCGGCCCTGGGCGGCAACGTACCGCGGCTGAATCCCTGGATCGTCGACATCGACGCGCCCAACGCCTACTACGGTGCCGAGATGGCCATGCAGGACGCTCCGGCGCCCATGCCGCAAGCCGCGCCCATCGCCAGGACCTCGGCGAAGATGGCCATGCCGGCCTCGGCGCCGAAGCTGGCCGAGGCGCGGCTCGCCACCGCGGAGGTCAGCAGCGGAGCCGCCAGCGCCTCTTTCCACATCCCCGTGCCGGCGACCCTGAACAGCGACGGCAGCGCGCAGAAGGTCACCATCGCCCGCCTGGAAATGCCGGCCAAGCTGCGCTACCTGGCGGCCCCGGCCCTGCGCGAAACCGCCTACCTGGAGGCGGAAACCCGCAACGACAGCGACTACCCGCTGCTCCCCGGCACCCTGAATACCTTTCTCGGCAACAGCTTCGTCGCCAGCGGCCATCTGCGCGGGGTGATGCCCGGGGAAAGCTTCGAACTGGCACTGGGCGCCGACGAGGGCATCGGCATCGAACGCAAGCTGGTCAAGCGCTACACCGACAGCAGCGGCCTGATCGGCAACCGCACGCGGGTCAACTACGAATTCCGCATCGACGTGCGCAACAACCACAAGAACGCCGAACGCGTGCAGTTCGAGGACCAGTTGCCGGTCTCGCGCAACGAGCAGATCCAGGTCACCTTGCTGGAACCCAAGGCGCAGGAAATCAAGCGCGAGGACGACGGCAAGCTGAAGTGGGACTGGACCCTGCAACCCGGCGAGAAACGCAGCGCCGCCCTGAAGTTCAGCGTGGAGTATCCCAAGGACCTGGCGGTCAGCGGCCTCGACTAGCGCTGGCCAAAGCGCCGGCCGCGGCATAGGCTCGAGCGGGTAATAAGCAAAGCAGTTTTTGATATTTACCCTGCATATAACCCGACGTTATAGTCGAGCCACTACAACATGCCCAAAGGAACTGCCCTGTGAAACGACTGTTCAGCGCCTCCCTGCTGGCCGCCGGCCTGGCGCTCGGCGGCGCCGCTCACGCCGCCCAGCCCCTGCTCAACGTCTCCTACGACGTGATGCGCGACTTCTACAAGGAATACAACCCGGCCTTCCAGAAATACTGGAAAGCGGAGAAAGGCGAGAACATCACCATCCAGATGTCCCATGGCGGTTCCAGCAAGCAGGCGCGCTCGGTGATCGACGGTCTGCCCGCCGACGTCATCACCATGAACCAGGCCACCGACATCGACGCCCTCGCCGACAACGGCGGCCTGGTGCCGAAGGACTGGGCGACCCGCCTGCCGAACAACAGCGCGCCGTTCACCTCGGCCACCGTGTTCATCGTTCGCAAGGGCAACCCCAAGGCCCTGAAGGACTGGCCGGACCTGCTCAAGGACGGCGTCCAGGTAGTGGTGCCGAACCCCAAGACCTCCGGCAACGGCCGCTATACCTATCTCTCCGCCTGGGGCTACGTGCTGAAGAACGGCGGTGACGAGAACAAGGCCAAGGAGTTCGTCGGCAAACTGTTCAAGCAGGTACCGGTGCTCGACACCGGCGGCCGCGCCGCCACCACTACCTTCATGCAGAACCAGATCGGCGACGTACTGGTGACCTTCGAGAACGAAGCCGAGATGATCGCCCGCGAATTCGGCCGAGGCGGCTTCGAGGTGGTCTACCCGAGCGTGTCCGCCGAGGCCGAGCCTCCGGTGGCGGTGGTCGACAAGGTGGTCGAGAAGAAAGGCAGCCGCGCCCAGGCCGAGGCCTACCTGAAGTACCTGTGGTCGGACGAGGGCCAGACCATCGCCGCCAACAACTACCTGCGCCCGCGCAACCCGGAGATCCTCGCCAAGTTCGCCGACCGCTTCCCGAAAGTCGACTTCTTCTCGGTGGAGAAGACCTTCGGCGACTGGCGCAGCGTGCAGAAGACCCACTTCATCGACGGCGGCGTATTCGACCAGATCTACAGCCCCAACTGATCCCTCGCCGCTTGACGAAAAAGCCGGAAGCGTGAGCGCTTCCGGCTTTTTCATTCGGCTTGCAGTTCAGCCACTGCCGCCTCAGCGAAACTCGTGCTCCACCTCGGACCAGAGGCTCACCCGCTGTCCGCCGGCCTCGAAGAACTCCATCTCGCGGCGGATGCCGGCGCTGTCTCGCCAGCCCGGCAGGTCGAGGACGATCAGCTCTTCCAGGTGATCCATGTAGAAGGCGTCCACCGGCGCCCACAACCTGCCGATCGCCGCGCGGTCGAGATCGGCCAGGCACAGGTTGATCGGGTGGGACATGGAAACCTGGCTGAATACCACGTGGCCGGCGCGGACGATGGTCGCCGCGACCTCGTTGCAGGCACGGAAGCGCTGCTCGACCACCTCGGCGTCAGTATGGCTGTAGGGACAGGCTAGGAATATCTTGCGCATGGTTACCTCGTTGCGGAAAGCGACGCCGCGATGGCTCGCGGCGCTCGTCGGGGGATGTTTCAGGCTGCGTGCAGGGCGCTTTTTTCCGCCTCGTCATGCTCCTGCTCCTGCCGGGCATAGCGCTCGGCGGCAGGCACCGAGATGCGGATGGCGATGAATACCGCCAGCAGGCCGCCGAACAATTTGCCGAGCAGGATCGGCAGGATCAGCGTCGGCTGGAAGTTGGCGGTGAATGCCAGGTGATCGCCGATGGTGGCCTGGGCGCAGACGCCCAGGGCCACGCAAAGCACCTTGTCGCGAGCATTCATGTATTTGAACAGGTGGTAGGTGGCGATGATGTTCGCCAGCACCATGACAAAGGCGGTGGCGCCCGGCTGGGACAGCCCCAGGTAACGGCCGAGGACCGCCATCGGGCGCTTGCAGTAGCGCTGGAACAGGTAGCAGATGGGGAAGGTCCCGGCCAGCATGATGCCGATGTAGCCAGCGATCTCGATGGCGCGGAACAACTCTTTCTCGTCGGCGAACATCGGGTCGAAGCCCCAGCCGCCGAAGACCTTGGTGAAGACTCCGGTGAAGTGCTGGACGATGGAAAGCGCCAGGGCCATCTTGATGAACGCGTCCATCACCTTGCCGAATACCAGGAACCCGGTGACCATCGCCGTCGCCCGGTACTTCAGGCCGGCGGCCAGCAGGAAGCAGAAGACGAACAGTGGCGCCAGCAGCCGAAGCATGCCGAGGAAGTCCAGCGACAGGTAGTGCAGGGCCGGCGAACCGGTCGATACCAGTTCGCGCACCGGGATGTGGTTGAGGGTAATCAGCAGCAACGCCGCCAGCACCGCGAACGGAATGCTGATCAACCCGGCCATCGCCCCCAGCGCCAGGTACTTGTGGTCCTTGCGCTCGAGCATGGTCAGGCCGACCGGGATCAGGTAGACGATGGTCGCGCCGGAGGTGTAGCCCACCAGCATGGCGGTAATCCACATGTCGCGGTTGGCGGTCAGGGCATCGGCCAACTGGTAGCCGCCCATGTCCACTGCGATGATCGACAGCGCGGCGATGGATACGTCGGAACCGAGGGTCTGGAAGAACGGGCCGAGGGCATGGGAAATCGCCTTCGACAGATAGGGAATGGCTACCATGATGCCGGCCTGGGCGAGGAACACCGGACCGATGGCGTGGATGCCGTTGACGAACTCGCGGCCCAGACCGCTTTCCGGGCGCAGGATGGAAGCCAGCGCGCCAAGTACCGCACCCAGCATGATCAGGTAAATCACATAGTTTCCGAACTCGGCCATCTGCGTCGTTCTCCCCTCGGCAGGCTCCCGTAGCGGGATGCGTTCTTCTGGTTGTCTGGTCGGGAGGCCGGCCACGCCGGTCGCTCCGCCGAAGCGAACACTCGCATTTCGCGTGCCACAATTTGGTTTTCGTGTTGATTTGAAGGTTCGTTTTACCTAAATTGGTCACCCATACGGTCAAGTAGGCGGCCAATCCAAGAGCGTACCTGCCTTACGGACCTGTGGGATTTTCCGCCGGGCCTGCGCAAAGCCTCGCCCCGCCCCCTTCCGCCCAGCGCCGCCAGGCGCTACCGGGCGATTCACGGTAACAATCGCCGCACCAGGATGCGGCCCATGGGAGAACACGATGCGCCCCGAGGAACGCCGCCGCCACATTCTCGAATTGCTGCGCCAGCGCGAGCGGATCTCGGTGGACGAACTGGCGCGGACCCTTTCCACCTCCCAGGAAACCATTCGCCGCGACCTCGCCGCGCTGGCCGAACAAGGCCTGGTCAGCAAATTCCACGGAGGGGCCGCCCTGCCGCCCAGCGGCGAGCACGAGAACGCCTTCCAGACCCGAATGAACGAGCACGCCCAGGAAAAACGCGCAGTCGCCCGCTACGCCGCCGGCCTGTTCGGGCCCGGTGACAGCATCTTCATCGACACCGGCACCACCACCCTGCTGTTCGCCCGCGAACTGGCGCGCCAGAGCCATCTGACGGTGATCACCAACTCGCTGTTGATCGCCGGCAGCGTCGGCGCCTCCGGCAACCGTGCATTCATGATCGGCGGCGAGTACCGCCCGGAATCCGAACAGAACGTCGGCGCCCTGGCCATTGAGCAGATCGCCCGGTTCAACGCCGAGCATGCGGTGATCACCGTCGGCGCGCTGAACGGCGATGGCGCCATGGATTTTTCCATCGAGGAAGCCGAGATCGCCCGTGCCATGATCGCCCAGGCCCGCCAACTGACGGTTATCGCCGACTCCTCGAAGCTCGGCCGGCGCGCCCTGTTCCAGGTCTTCCCGCTGAGCCGGATCAACCGCCTGGTGGTCGACCGCAAGCCTACCGGGGAACTCTGGGAAGCCCTGCAACAGGCACGGGTGGAAGTCCACGAAGCCCCCCTGCGCACCCCGCAGGCCTGACTCCCCTCGCGGGCAGCCCCGGAGACAGGCCGGGGCTGTGCCGGTGGCTGCTCGTCGATTAATCGATTGACTGTTTCTCTTTCAGTTGCCACATTAAAACAACAGATTTCACATAAAATTCTGTGTGAAAAATCAGTGTTACGGTCAAAAAGCAAACTGATACCAAAAGAAACAGGCAGAAACGATGACTGAGCCGCTTGCGACAAAGACCGCGATCTTCGACGTTGCAGTGATCGGCGCTGGCGTGGTGGGTTGCGCCATGGCCCGCCGCTTCGCCCTGGAAGGTGCGCGGGTGGTCCTGCTGGAAAAAAGCACCGACATCCTCTCCGGTGCCAGCAAGGGCAACAGCGCGATCCTCCATACCGGTTTCGACGCGCCGCCCGGCAGCATCGAACTGGCCTGCATGCAGGAGGGCTATCGCGAATACCGCGACATCCATGCGCGCCTCAACCTGCCGCTGCTGGAAACCGGCGCCCTGGTGGCGGCATGGAGCGACGAGGATCTGGCGCGCCTGCCGGCCATCGTCGAGCAGGCCCACGGCAACGGTGTCGATGACGTCCGCCAGATCGGTCGCGACGAGGTCCTGGCGCTGGAGCCGCAGTTGGCCGGCAATGTGCTCGGTGCGGTGCGGGTCCCCGGTGAGCATCTGATCGACCCCTGGTCCGCGCCGCTCGCCTATCTGCAACAGGCGCAGGCCCATGGCGCCGAGGCCTGTTTCGACGTCGAGGTGCTGGACGGCGCCTTCGACGGCGGCGAATGGCTGTTGCATACCCGCCGCGGCGATCTGCGCGCGCGCCAGGTAATCAACTGCGCCGGACTCTTCGGTGACCAACTGGAACAGCGCCTGCTCGGCGCGGCGAGCTTCGCCATCCATCCGCGCAAGGGCCAGTTCGTGGTCTTCGACAAGGCCGCCGCGGCGCTGCTGCGGCACATCCTGCTGCCGGTACCCAACGAGCGGACCAAAGGCGTGGTATTCACCCGTACTGTCTTCGGCAACCTGCTCGCCGGCCCCACCGCCGAGGAACAGGACGACCGCGAACAGGCACGGGTCGACAGCGACACCCTGCAGCGACTGATCGACGCCGCCGTCGAGCGGATCCCCGGCCTGCGCGGCATGCCGGTCACCGCCACCTACGCCGGGTTGCGGCCAGCCAGCGAAAAGAAGGAATACCGCATCCGCCAGGTCGACGGACGCAACTGGATCAGTGTCGGCGGCATCCGTTCCACCGGTCTCACCGCGGCGCTGGGCATCGCACGCCACGTCTATCGTCTCTACCAGGGTGGGCGCTTCCACGAAGCGGTTCGCGAGCCGCTCTGGCCGCAGGTACCGAACCTCGCCGAACACCTGCCGCGCGACTGGCAGCGTCCCGGCTACGACGAGATCGTCTGCCACTGCGAGATGGTCACCCGCCGGGAAATCCTCGCCGCCCTGGAAGGCCCGCTGCCAGCCGGCGACTTCGGCGGCCTGAAGCGTCGCACCCGCGCCTGCATGGGACGCTGCCAGGGTTTCTACTGCAACGCGCGGGTCGCCGAGCTGAGCGCCGGCCGCCTCGCCCAGCCCCTCGCCACCGGGAGTTGCCATGAGCATCACTGAACAGGTCGACGTCGCCATCGTCGGCAGCGGTCCCGCCGGATTGGCGGCCGCCATCGAACTACGCCGCCAGGGCGTCGCCCGGGTCTGCGTGCTGGAGCGCGACGGCGAGGCCGGCGGTATACCCCGGCATTGCGCGCATCCGCCGTTCGGCCTGCGCGAGCACGGCCGCCTGTTGACCGGCCCGGCCTACGCGCTGCGTAACGTCGAACAGGCTGAACGGGCCGGGGTGGATATCCGCCTGCGCCATAGCGTGGTCGCTCTCGCCGCCGCCGGTCTGCTGCAACTGGCCACCCCCGAAGGCCCGCGCAGTCTGCGCGCGACACGCGTGCTGCTGGCCACCGGCGCACGCGAGACGCCGCGCTCGGCGCGCCTGCTGGGCGGCGACCGGCCACTGGGCGTGATCAATACCGGCGCGCTGCAAGCCTATCTCTATCTGCAAGGCCTGAAGCCGTTCGAACGGCCGCTGATCGTCGGCACCGAGCTGGTCAGCCTGTCCGCCGTGATGAGCTGCCGGCGTGCCGGCATCCGCCCGGTGGCCATGCTCGAACGCAACGCACGGGCCACCGCGCGTTGGCCGCTATCGTTGTTTCCCAGGCTGTGCGGAGTGCCGATGCACTTCTCCAGCGAGCTGCTGGAGATCGAAGGTCGCGGCCGGGTCGAGGCGGCGCGGGTACGCCTGGGCGACGGGCGGGTCGAACGGATCGCCTGCGACGGCATCCTCCTCAGCGGACGCTTCGTTCCCGAATCGAGCCTGGTCCGCCTCAGCCACCTGGAACTGGACCCGGCCAGCGGCGGCCCGCGCATCGATCAGTTCGGCCGCTGCTCCGACCCCGCCTATTTCGCCGCCGGCAACCTGCTCCGGCCGATCGAGACCGCCGGCTGGTCGTTCCGCGAGGGACGAAGGATCGCCGGCCTGCTGGCCGCCGACCTGCGGGCCGAACTGCCGGTCGCCGCGCCCGGTATCGCCATCGATTGCAGCGGTCCGCTCAAGCTGTGCGTGCCGCAGCGGCTGCTGGACGATCCGACACCCGGCCTGGCGCATCTACAGCTACGCGTAAGCGAGGCCGCCAGCGGACGCCTGCGGATACTGGCCGATGGTCGCCCGGTGTGGGAACGCGCCCTGTCCTGCCTGCCGGAACGCCGCCTGCTGGTGCCGCTGGCCGCCCTGCGCCTACCGCCGGACACCCGGCGCCTGGAAGTCGCCTTCCTCACCTCCGGCCACTGAACCCGCGAAGAGAACCGACCATGCGAATCGCCGCCCTCGACCAGGGAACCACCAGTACCCGCGTGCTGGTCGCCAGCCAGGACGGCAGCGCCGATATTCAGTTGGCGCTGCGTCACCAGCAACACCATCCGCAGTCCGGTTGGGTCGAGCACGATCCGCTGGAACTGCTGGCCAACCTGCAACGCTGCCTGGAGGCCAGCGGCCGGGTCGACGCCATCGGCCTCGCCAACCAGGGCGAAAGCTGCATGGCCTGGGACGCCCGCAGCGGCGAGCCGTTGTCGCCGCTGATCGTCTGGCAGGACAACCGCACCACCCCGCACATCGAGCGTCTACGCGCCAGCGGCGCCGAGGCGCTGGTCCTGGAACGCAGCGGCCTGCCGCTCGATGCCTATTTCTCGGCCAGCAAGCTGGGCTGGATCGTCGAGCACCTTCCTGCCGCTCGCCGGGCTCTCGAGGCCGGCCGCCTGCGCCTGGGAACCAGCGACGCCTGGTTTCTCGACCGCTTGTGCGGAACCTTCGCCACCGACGTCACCACCGCCTCGCGCACCGCATTGATGAACCTCGCCGAGGGCCGCTGGGACCCCGAACTGTGCGCCCTGTTCGGCGTGCCGATCGAGTGCCTGCCGGAAATCCGCGATACCGTCGGCCATTTCGGGGTGATCGGCAACACTCCGCTGACGGCCTCGGTGGTTGACCAGCAGGCCTCGCTCTACGGTCACGGCTGCCGCCAGCCCGGTGATGCGAAGATCACCTTCGGCACCGGCGCCTTCGCCCTGACCCTTAGCGGCGAGCGGATCATCCGCTCGCCGGAGACAGGCCTGCTCGCCACCATCGCCTGGCAGATCGATGGCAAGCCGGTGTACGCCATGGACGGCGGGGTCTACGATGCCAGCGCCGCAGTCGAGTGGGCCGGGCGTCTTGGCCTGTTCAGCGACTTCTCGGAACTGGCCGGCTTCGACCGGCCGCCGGCCATCGACCGCGGGCTGGCCTTCGTCCCGGCCTTGTCGGGACTCGCATGCCCGCACTGGGACCGCAGCGCCGGCGCGATGTGGCTGGGAATGGACGCCGGCACCCGCCGCGAGGACCTCTGCCAGGCCCTGCTCGAAGGCGTGGTGCTGCGCAGCGCCGAGGTGATCCAGGCGATGGACGGCTACCTGAAGGTCACCGACCGCCTGTCCATCGACGGCGGCCTGGCGCGCAGCCCCTACTTCGCCCAGTTCCTCGCCGACAGCCTGCAACGGCGCATCGTCACCCAGCGCTTCGACGAACTCACCGCCTTCGGTTGCGCCGCCCTTGCCGCGCGGGGCCTCGGCTACGAGCTGGCGGAGCCGCGCAACACCCGCACGGAGTTCCAGCCGCGGGTCGACGCCGGCACCGCCCGGCGCTGGCAGGTGCGTTTCAGCGAAGCGGTGGCGCGCACCCGCGGCTGGCGCTGAGCCGCTTTCAGCGTCCCGGCCAGCCGGTCTCGCGCAGCGCCGTCAGGAGCGTCTCCCCCTTCAGCGCGGGCACCAGCCGGCCGTCCTCGGTGCGCATGTCCTCGCCGGCCAGCAGCACGTTGACGATGGCTTCTTCCACCGCCTCCGCCGCCGCGGCGAACAACGGCGAGATGTGGTCGTTGTTGAGCATCCGCAGCGGCGTGCTCTGCGGCAGGTCCTTGCGCGCATAGTCGGCTGGCGGCAGGTCCTGGTTGCCGGTGGCGAAGGCGAGGAACACGTCGCCGCTGGAGTCCTCGGTGCCACCGCCGGTGCGAGCGATGCCGATCGAGGCGCGCTGCGCCAGGCGCTGGCACTGGTGCGGCAGCAGCGGCGCGTCGGTGGCCAGGATCACCACGATGGAGCCCATGCCCGGGGTGCCTTCCTCGCTGAACGGCGAGGGGATGTCGCCCAGCCGGCGGCCGACCGGATAGCCATCGACCCGCAGCTCGCGACGCTGGCCGTGGTTGGCCTGGACCAGCGCGCCCACCGTCCAGCCGCCCTGCTCCGCCGGCAGCCGCCGCGATGCGCTACCGATGCCACCCTTGAACTCGTGGCAGATCATCCCGGTGCCGCCGCCCACCGAACCTTCGCGGACCGGTCCGGACTCGGCGCAGGCCAGCGCCTCGCCGACCTGGCGGGCGCCGACGTGCTGGCCCCAGATATCGTTGAGCAGGCCGTCGAAGGTCTCCATCACCACCGGCATGCACCAGTACAGCCCGCTGTCGCCGAGTTCGGCGCGCTCCTCGGCGATCAGCGCGTCGCGCACCGCGCCGACGCTGTGGGTATTGGTGATGGCGATCGGGGTGGTCAGCAGGCCGGCTTCGCGGATCCACTCCAGGCCCGTGGCGTCGCCGTTGCCGTTGAGCACATGGCAGCCGGCGAAGCAGGGTTGCAGGCGCGCCGCACCGGCGCGCGGCTGGACCAGGGTGACGCCGGTGCGAACCTGCCTGCCGTCGATCCGCTGGTTCAGGGTGCTGTGGCCGACGCGCACGCCGGGAACGTCGGTGATCGCGTTGAACGGGCCGGGAGTGCCCAGGCCGAGGGTGATGCCAAGTTGTCGAGCGCGCATGCGGACTCCTGTTTCAAAGCTTCTGGAACGCCGGACTGAGCTTGCCGTAGGTGCAGTAGAGAATCACCGACACCGCCAGCAGTCCGACAATGATCATCACGTCCCTGGCCGAGGCCGCCAGGAACAGGTTGAGCAGCAGGTATCCCGCCCCGCTCACCGCCAGCAGCGCCGGCAGCGGCCACAGCGGCATCCGGTAGGGATGCTCGCGGTCGCGCCGCAGCACCCGGCTGAACAACGCGCAGAGGGCGACGATCAGGTAGACCATGACGATCAGCAACACGGTGAACGAGGTCAGTTCGGCCAGGTTGGAGCTGAAGCTCAGCGCCGCCGAGGGAATGGCGAGGAACAGCGTGGCCAGCCAGGGCGATTCCCAGCGCGGATGGATACGGGTGAAGGCACGGTTCAACGCCGGCATCCAGAGCGCGTCGCGACCGCTGCTGAAGATCACCCGGGCGCTCTGGATGACGATGGCGACGATGGCGTTGAACACCGAGAGGAAGATTCCCGCGCTGACCAGGCGCGACAGCGTCTCGTTGCCATGGCTGTTCAACAGGTAGCCGATCGGATCGGGGCTGGCGAGCATCGCCGGAAGCGACGGCGCGCCGATCAGCAGCGCGGCGAGCGGGACGATCTCGATCAGCACCACCAGCGCCAGCGACCAGAGCACCGCGCGATGCACGCTGTGGCCGCCGTCCTTCATGTCCTCGGCGAGCAGCACCGCGCCGCCGAAACCGTTGTAGGAGAACAGCGCGGTACCGACCGCTCCGATCACCAATGCCCAGGGTGCGATCGCCAGCAGCCCGCCGTCGCCGACTACCTGCGGCTGCAGCAGGACGCTCGCCGGTTGCTGTGCATGGCCGAAACCGAGGCCGACGATCACCAGCAGCGCCGCCACTTCCAGCAGCAGGCAGGTACCCGTGACCCAGGCGTTGACGCGGATGTTGAGGATGCCCAGCAGGTAGCTGAAGGCAACGATCGCCAGGGCCACGGTCTGCGCATCGAAGTGGGTGCCGAGGGCGGCGTTCAGGTAAGTCGCCGCGCCGGTGGCGAGCACCGGCGGGATGAACAGCAGCATCGCCAGCACCGTGAGGAAGGTGGCGTAGCCGGCCAAGCCGCCGAACACGCGCTTGGCGTAGACATACTCGCCGCCGGCGGTGCTGTGCGCCCTGCCCAGCTCGGCATAGCACCAGGCGAACATCAGCGCCAGCACCCCGGCCAGGGCGAAGGCCCAGAAAGCGCCGGTGCCGGCCTGCTGGATGGCGAAAGGGGCGATGACGAAGACGGAACTGGCGGGAGTGACCGCGGAAACGGTGATGGCGACCACGTCGAACACGCCCAGGGTGGGTTTCAGCGCACTTTCGGGCGCGGGGGAAGAGCTCATGTCGTTGTCCTCTGATTGTTATTGAAGTTGAGGCAGTAACGGAGACTCGCGGCGGCCCCTTGCCGGGGCGCTGGTTATGCGCCGACTCTAGGAGCGCGGAACCGGCGGGCCAATCACCCTTTGGGGTTACGCCCCTTGACGCGGCGGATGGAAAGCCGCAAACCGGAGCCTGCGAAAACCCACCGTGGAGCGAATACGGATGCACACCCTGTTCCGGGACATCGGCATGCACGCCAGCCTGGGCCGCGCCATCGAACAGATCGGCGGCAACCGCTTCTGGAAGCAATTGATTCTGCTGCTGCGCCAGCACCTGCCGTTCGACAACGCCCTGGCGATCTTCTACCCCGCCAACGGCGTGCCGGTGGCCCTGGAGGAATACGACGCCGAACCGCACGCCGGGCCGGCCTCGATGCTCGCCTACCTGAACGGGCTGTACCTGCTCGACCCCTTCTACCAGGCTTGCCGGGAAGGCCTGGCCAGCGGCCTGTACCGCCTCGAGGAGATCGCCCCGGACCATTTCCGGCAGAGCGAGTACTACCTCAGCTACTTCCACGACAACGTGCTGGAGGACGAGGTGCAGTTCATCCTCCAGGTACCCGGCCAGGGCGCGCTGTCGCTGTCGTTGGGCATGCAGAGGATGTTCGCCGACGAGGAATGCGGGATGCTCGGGCTGCTCTCGAGCTGGGTCCTGGCGCTGATGCAGCAGCACTGGCAGCAGCGCAGCCAGCGCCTGTTGCCGGCCGCACCGCAGGAAGAGATGGCCACGCAGATACGCGACGCCCTCAGCCACTTCGGCGCCAGCGTGCTATCGGAACGGGAACTGGAGATCGCTCGCCTGATCCTTCGCGGCTACTCGTCGAAGGCCATGGCCGAGCGCCTGGCGATCTCGCCGGAGACGATCAAGGTCCATCGGCGCCACCTGTACGCCAAGCTGGACATTTCCTCGCAACCGGAACTGTTCTCGCTGTTCATCCAGTCGCTCGGGCACGACCCGGAGAACCCCTAAGGGTCATGGATTGGCGTAGCGCCGGCTGAGACCGGGCGGGATGCCGCGGGCGTCGGTCTCGGTCCAGGGACCCTGCGGGCTGGTGGACCAGAACCAGCCGCCGTCCCAGCGGTAGTAGGTACGCTGGCGGTAGTAGAGATCGCGCTCGCCGCGGATCACATAGACCCCCAGGCTGCCGTCCCAGACGCCCTTGCCGCCTGGCGGCGGGGCGAACTGCGGACGCGAGCGGCTGGGCTGCGCTGGAGTCTGCGGTTGCGGGGTGATGCGCGGCGGGGTGGCGCCGGGCGCGCTGGACGGACCGGGCTGCGGCTGGCTTTGCGGCGGCAGCGAGGCCGGCGGTTCGCTGGTCTGCGGCGGATGCACCACGCACCCGCCGAGACCGCCCAGGAGAATCGCCAGACCCAGATACTTCGCCTTCACCGCCGCACCTCCCGCCAACCCGTTGTCGTTATGGCCGGGCCGCCTGGGGCTGGTCCGGGCCGTCGATGGTCAGCGCTTGCGCCGACGACTGGGCGGTAGACAACGGTTTGCCGCGTCCGATCCATTCGCCGGAGATGGCGTTGCCGGCGCGGGATACCCGCGCGACCAGCTCGACCTGCGGGAATCCGCTGAGCTTGAGCTGCGGCATCATGGCGTCGGCATCGCTCAGGCTGACCTCGGCCGGCAGGTCGGCGACGGTCAGGCGCTTCACTGCCAACGGCATCGGCGGGCCGCCGACGGCGCGGGCGAAGACGAACACGCTGTCGTCGGCCTTGACCTGGCCCTTCACCGCGTCGCTGATATCCACCTTCACCGTCAGGGTCACCCCGGCGGCAGCGGGCGCGGCCGGCGCCGGCGGGGTCTGCCCGGCCTCGGTCATGCGCTCGCGGGCGCGCTGGATGCCGCCCTGGATCGCCGAGCGTGCCGGGTCCTCGTTCGGCAACACCGACACCAGGCGCTCCCAGAAGCCGATGGCGTCGGCGTAGCGCTGCTCTTCGAAGGCGGCGATGCCGAGCAGGCCAAGGGTGGTCACTTCGGCCGGGTCGCCCTTCAGCGCCTCGTCGGCCAAGGCCTTGATCTGCGCGGTCATTTTCTTGCCACCGGAGAAATACAGTGCCTGCGCCCACTGGCCGAGCAGTTCCGGCTGCCGCCCGCTGAGTTCGGCGGAGCGTTCGAAGGCCCGCGCCGCATCGGCGCCGCGTTCCTGGGTCATGTAGGTGCGACCGAGGAAGTACCAGCCCTGGGCGGAATCCGGCTGGGCCTGTACCGCGCGCTCCAGGCGCGCGGTCATCTCTTCCATGGAGTGCGGTGCCTGGGCGAATTCGCGGGCCAGCTCGACCTTGTCGCTGGCGCCCCAATGCAGGTACAGGCCGAGCGCGACCAACGGCACCAGCAGCGCCGCGACCAGCGGGATCGCCCGGCCCAGGCGCGAGCTACGCTCCTCGCCGCTGCCCTCGGTGTCGGCGAGCAGTTCGCGGGCAGCCTCGGCGCGGCCATTCTCCAGTTGCTCGGCGGTCAGCGTGCCGGCGGCCTGCTGGCCGGCCAGCTCGGCGATCCGCTCCTGATAAAGCGCGACGTTCAGGGCGGTACGGTCTTCCTCGGCCTGGGCGCGACGGCCACGCAGCAGCGGAATCAGCAGGAATGCCAGGGCCGCCAGCAGCAGCAGGCCGGCAGCGAGCCAGAAATCGATCATTTGTCGTTCTTCAACAGGTTGGCGAGGCGCGCTTGCTCCTCGGCGGACAGGGTGGTTTGCACCTTGGCGGCGGTGCGCCGGCGGCGCAGGACGATCACGCCGATCACCAGCACGCCGAACAGCAGCAAGGCGCCCGGACCGAACCAGAGCAGCCAGGTACGCTCGTTGACCGGCGGCTTGTAGCGAACGAAGTCACCGTAGCGGGCAACCATGTAGTCGACGATCTCGCCGTCGCTCTTGCCCTGCTGCAACTGGCCGTAGATCTGCTTGCGCAGGTCGGCGGCGATCGGTGCGTTGGAGTCGGCGATGTCCTGGTTCTGGCACTTCGGGCAGCGCAGTTCCTGGGTCAGGTTGCGGAAGCGCTCGCGCTCGGCGTCGCTGGCGAACTCGTAGGTGTCGATGGCGGCCCGGGCCACGCCGCAGAGGGCGATACCGAGCAGCGCGGTGGCGAGGAAACGCTTCATCGGGCCTCCGGCTCGTCCAGCAGTTGCTGGTACAGCGGCGCCAGTTGCTCGCGCCAGACTTTCTGGTCGACCACCCCGACGATCTTGTGGCGGATGATGCCCTGCTTGTCGATCAGGTAGGTTTCCGGCGCGCCGTACACGCCCAGGTCCAGGCCCAGGGTGCCGTCGGCGTCGCTGATGCTCAGCAGGTAGGGATTGTGCAGCTCGTTCAGCCACTTGATGGCGGCGGCGTTGTCGTCCTTGTAGTTGATCCCGTAGATCACCACGCCCTGCTCGGCCAGCCGGGTCAGTTCCGGGTGCTCGACCCGGCACGACGGGCACCAGGTGCCCCAGACGTTGACCAGCGCCGGCTTGCCCTTGAGGTCGGCCTCGGTCAGGCGCCGGGCCGGGTCCTGCACGCTGGGCAGGTCGAAGGCCGGGAACGGCTTGCCGATCAGCGCCGAGGGCAGCTCGCTGGGGTCCAGCCAGAGGCCGCGGAAGAGGAACACCGCGACGATCAGGAAGATCCCCAGCGGCAGCAGCAGAATCGCTCGTTTCAAGACTCAGGCTCCCTGACCGGCGAGGCCCAGGGCCTCGCGCACACGTGTTTTCACCTTCACCCGGTAGCGCCGGTCGAGCGCCGCCAGGGCGCCGCCGAGGCCCATCAGCAGGCCACCGAACCAGATCCAGCGGACGAACGGCTTGACGTGCACGCGCACCGCCCAGGCACCGTTCTCCAGCGGCTCGCCGAGCGCCACGTAGAGGTCGCGGGTAAAGCCGGCATCGATCCCGGCCTCGGTCATCATCGAACTCTGCACGGTGTACAGGCGCTTCTCCGGATGCAGGGTGGCGATCTCCTTGCCGTCGCGGCTGACGTGGATGCTGCCCTTGTCCGAGGTGTAGTTCGGCCCTTCGTGGTGCTTCGCGCCGTCGAAGAGGAAGTGGTAGCCGCCCAGTTCGACGGTGTCGCCGGGCGACATGCGCAGGTCACGCTGGGCGCTGTACTGGCTGCTGAGGACGATGCCGATGGCGCACACGGCGATGCCCAGGTGCGCCAGTTGCATGCCCCAGTAGCTGCGCGTCAGGCTGCGGGCGCCGGCCAGCACGCCCTTGTGCCGGGTCTTGTCGAGGAAGTCGCGGAAACCGGCCAGGACCACCCAGGCGGACAGCAGGAACACCGCCAGCACCGCCCAGTTGAAATCGCCGAAGTACATCGAACCGGCCGCCGCCAGGACCGCGCTGGCCACCAGCACCGGGGTCAGCATGCCGAGCAGCCAGCGGCTCGGGGTGTCCTTCCAGCGCACCAGCACGCCGACCGCCAGGGCCGCCATCAGCGCCGCCATCAGCGGCAGGAACATGGCGTTGAAGTACGGCGGGCCGACCGACAGCTTGGCGCCGCTGAGGGCATCGAGCAGCAGCGGGTAGAGAGTCCCGAGGAGGATCATCGAGGCCGCCACCACCAGCACCAGGTTGTTCAGCAGCAGCAGGGTCTCGCGCGACCACAGGGCGAAGCCGACCTGGCTCTTGACCACCGGCGCGCGCAGGGCGAACAGGGTCAGCGAGCCGCCGACCACCAGCAGCAGGAAGGCGAGGATGAACACCCCGCGCTCCGGGTCGGAGGCGAAGGCGTGCACCGAGGTGAGCACGCCGGAGCGGACCAGGAAGGTGCCCAGCAGGCTCAGGGAGAAAGCGGCGATCGCCAGCAGCACGGTCCAGCTCTTGAACACGCCGCGCTTCTCGGTCACCGCCAGCGAGTGGATCAGTGCAGTGCCGACCAGCCAGGGCATGAAGGAGGCGTTTTCCACCGGGTCCCAGAACCACCAGCCACCCCAGCCCAGCTCGTAGTAGGCCCACCAGGAGCCAAGCACGATGCCGATACCGAGGAAGGCCCAGGCCACCAGGGTCCAGGGCCGCGACCAGCGCGCCCAGGCGGCGTCCAGGCGGCCGCCGAGCAGTGCGGCGATGGCGAAGGCGAAGGCCACCGAGAATCCGACGTACCCCATGTAGAGCATCGGCGGGTGGACGATCAGGCCGACGTCCTGCAGCAGCGGGTTGAGGTCGTTGCCGTCCATCGGGGTCTGCGGCAGCAGGCGGCTGAACGGGTTGGAGGTGATGATCAGGAACAGCAGGAAGCCGGTGCTGATCATGCCCATCACCGCCAGCACGCGGGCCAGCATGACCTCCGGCAGTTGCCGGGAGAAGATCGACACGGCGAAGGTCCAGCCGCCGAGGATCAACGCCCAGAGCAGCAGCGAACCTTCGTGGGCGCCCCAGACGGCGCTGAACTTGTAGTACCAGGGCAGCGCGCTGTTGGAGTTGCCGGCCACGTAGGCCACCGAGAAGTCGTCGCGCAGGAAGGCCCAGGTCAGGCAGCCGAAGGCGAAGGCGAGGAAGGCGAACTGCCCCCAGGCCGCTGGGCGCGCCAGGCTCATCCACTGGCGGTCGCCGCGCCAGGCGCCGACCAGCGGCAGGCTCGACTGCACCAGGGCCAGGCAAAGGGCGAGGATCAGGGCCAGGTGGCCGAGTTCGGGGATCATCTACTTGCCCTCCTGGTTGTACGAGGTCTCGCCGGCGGCCTTGCCGTTCTCGTAGTGCTTCAGTTGGCCGCTGTCCTTGAGCGCCTTGGTGACTTCCGGCGGCATGTAGTTCTCGTCGTGCTTGGCCAGCACTTCATCGGCCACCAGCACGCCGTCGCCGCCCAGCTTGCCGAGGGCGACGATGCCCTGCCCCTCGCGGAACAGGTCGGGAAGGATGCCATGGTAGGCGATGGTCACTTCCTTGGCGCCGTCGGTGACCACGAAACGCACATTCAGCGAATCCTCGCTGCGTTGCAGAGAACCCTTTTCCACCAGGCCGCCGGCGCGTATGCGGGTGTCGGTCGGCGCTTCGCCGTTGGCGATCTGGGTCGGGGTGTAGAACAGGTTGATGTTCTGTTGCAGGGCCGATAGCGCCAGGCCCACCGCGGCGCCGACGCCCACCACGATGGCGAGGACGATGATCAGACGTTTCTTGCGGACCGGATTCACTGCTGGGCCTCCCGGCGCAGACGACGCGCCTCTTCTTGCAGGTAGCGGCGCCGGGCCAGCAGCGGCTCGGCGACATTGATCGCCAGCACCAGCAGGCTGATGCCGTAGGCCGACCAGACGTAGGGGCCGTGATGGCCCATGGCGAGGAAGTCGCCGAACGATTCGAAGCTCATCGTGCCTTCTCCACCAGGGCCTTCACCTCGGCTTTCGCCCAGGCGGTGCGGGACTCGCGCTTGAGCACTTCCAGGCGCATGCGCACCAGCAGCATGGCCGCGAAGAAGCAATAGAAGCCGAGGACCATGATCAGCAACGGCAACCACATCTCCACCGGCATCGCCGGTTTCTCGGTGATGGTGAAGGTGGCCGGCTGGTGCAGGGTGTTCCACCACTCCACCGAGTACTTGATGATCGGGATGTTCACCACGCCGACGATGGCCAGTACGGCACAGGCCTTGGCCGCGCTGTCGCGGTTACTGATCGCCTGACCGAGGGCGATGATGCCGAAATAGAGGAAAAGCAGGATCAGCATCGCCGTCAGGCGCGCGTCCCAGACCCACCAGGCGCCCCAGGTCGGCTTGCCCCAGACGGCCCCGGTAAGCAGCGCGACGAAGGTCATCCAGGCGCCGATGGGGGCGGCGCACTGCACCGCCACGTCGGCGATCTTCATCTTCCAGATCAGCCCGACGGCACCGGCCACGGCCAGCATGACGTAGCAGGACTGGGCGAGGAAGGCCGCCGGCACATGGATATAGATGATGCGGAAGCTATTGCCCTGCTGGTAGTCCGGCGGCGCGAAGGCCAGCCCCCAGACGCAGCCGGTGACGATCAGCAGCGCCGCCGCCACGGCGAACCAGGGCAGCCAGCGGCCGCTGATCTCGTAGAACCACTTGGGCGACCCAAGCTTGTGAAACCATGTCCAATTCATCATCAGGCTCTGTTTACAGGGCTCTTTGGAAATACCGGGCAGGCCTTCCGCTGCCAGCCCGGGTCAAGCGTGGGCGGCGCAGCCGCCCGGTACCGCACGCCCGCCGATGCCTTCGGCGGGCGGACTCACTCGCCTACGCTGATCTTCAGGCCGGCAGCGATGGCGAATGGCGTGAGTGTCAATGCTAGCGCCGTCAGGCTCGCCAGCCACAATAAATGTCCGCTGCTGGGCAGTCCCTGCAGCGAAGCCTGCAGCGCCCCGCTACCGAGAATCAGCACCGGGATGTACAGCGGCAGGATCAGCAGCGCCAGCAACAGGCCGCCGCGCTTGAGGCCCACGGTCAAGGCCGCGCCGACGGCGCCGAGCAGGCTCAGCACCGGCGTACCGAGCAACAGGGAAAGCAGCAGCACCGGTATGCAACGGGCCGGCAGGCCCAGCATCAGCGCGAACAGCGGCGACATCAGGACCAGGGCCAGCCCGGAAAACAGCCAGTGTGCCAGCACCTTGGCCAGCACCAGAAGAGCCAGGGGGTGCGGCGAAAGGACCCACTGCTCCAGAGAACCGTCCTCGAAATCGCTGCGGAACAGCCCTTCCAGCGAGAGCAGCACGGCCAATAGCGCCGCCACCCAGACCAGGCCGGGCGACAAGGTTTGTAGCAATTGGCTTTCCGGCCCGACCGCCAGGGGGAACAGGGCGATGACGATGGCGAAGAACACCAGCGGGTTGGCCAGCTCCGCCGGTCGGCGGAACAGCAGGCGCGCCTCGCGCGCCAGAAGCAGGCTGAAGACGTTGCTCATGCCGGATCGCCCAGCGCCGGCTCGACCGTCGCGCCGCTGGCCGCCTTGAGCGCACCGAGGTCCAGCTCGCGGTAGCCGGCGGGCACCTGCTGCAGGCTGTGGTGGGTGGTCAGCACCACCATCCCGCCGCGCTGGCAATGCCCGGCCAGGTGCGCTTCCAGTTGCGCCACCCCCTGTTTGTCGAGGGCGGTGAAGGGTTCATCGAGGATCCACAAGGGCGGTGCGTCCAGGTACAGGCGGGCCAGCGCCACGCGGCGTTGCTGGCCGGCGGAAAGGGTGTGGCAGGGAACGTCCTCGAAGCCACGCAGGCCGACGTCGGCCAGGGCCTGCCAGATCGCCTCGCGGCTGGCCGGCTGGTGCAGCGCGCAGAGCCAGGTGAGGTTCTCCTCGGCGCTGAGCAGGCCCTTGATTCCCGCGGCGTGGCCGATCCACAGCAGGCTGCGGGCCAGTTCGCCGCGCTGTTCGGCGAGCGGCCGGCCGTTCAGGCGGACTTCCCCGGCGGTCGGCTGCATCAGTCCGGACAGCAGGCGCAGCAGGCTGGTCTTGCCGCTGCCGTTGGGACCCACCACCTGCAACATCTCGCCGGCGGCCAGGCGCAGGTCGAGGCGCTCGAACAGCATGCGCCAGTCGCGCTCGCAGGCGAGCCCGACGGTTTCCAGCAAGGGGCTGGCTGTGGGGACTTCAGCAGGATCGGACATCGAACAACATCGCCAAGCGTCTCTCCTCGTCGCGGCGCCGGAGGCCTTCACGGAACAGACCCTAAAGTCGGGATAAACACGGCCGCTATACTGGTGACGACGCGGCCAGCCTGTTTGACAGGCGCGGCATTATACACGCCCTTCCCCAGCCTCCGCAGGGTCGTTTAAGACAGGTTGTTACCCATGCCAGCCGAGATAGGCGCTTCCCCATCACTACCCCCGGTTTCCGCCCCGCGCCCGCTGCCGCCGGCGCAATCGCAGGGCAACGCCCAGGCCGACGCCGAGATGACCCTGAAGCTGGTGCAGACCCTGGCCGGCCTGCTGGGCGAAGGCGAGTCGGGCAAGGCCGAGGTGCTGGCGGTCAAGGAAGGCCTGGCGAACAATTTCCAGGTCCTGCTCAAGCTGACCCTGGCGAACAGCGGGCAGAGCCTGGTGGAAGTGCAGAGCAACCGGCCGCTGGTGCCGGGCAACCTGCTCAACGTCAGCGCCACCAGCAGCGCCAGCGTGGTTGCCACCCTGCTCGACAGCATGGCCGGCGCTGGCCCGCTGAGCAGCCTCGACCTGGAGCAACTGCCGCCCGGCACCCTGCTCCAGGGCAAGGTCCTGTCCAGCACCGCGCTGCCGGCGGACAAGGCCCAGCAGATGGTCTACCGGGTCCTGCTGAACCTGCTCAACACGCCGCTCGCCGGCAGCAAGCTGAGCCTCGACTCGCCCCAGGCGCTGCCGGTCGGCAGCCTGCTCACGGCGCTGGTGAAAAACAGCCAGCAGATCGACTTCCTGCCGCTCAGCGGACGCCTCGACCAGCTTGCGCTGGGCCAGCAACTGGCCGGGCAGAGCGCCCGCCAGGCTTCCCTGGAAGGCCTGTTCGCCGCCCTGCAGGGGCTGAACGGCCGCAACGACCTGCCGGACAGCCTGCGCCAGGCCGTGGAGCGCCTCTTCGCCGGCCTGCCGGAGGCGCAGAAGATGGGCGATTCCAAGCTGCTCGGCCAGGCCCTGCAGCAGAGCGGCCTGTTCCTCGAGGCGCGCCTGATGCAGGGCGCCACCGATCATCTCGGCCAGGACCTGAAGGCCAACCTGTTGCGCCTGTTCGCCCAGCTGTCGCCGCTGCCGCCGACCGGCGCCCAGGCGCCGGGCATGTTCGCCGGCAACACGGCGAACCTGGCCCAGGCGCTGCCGGCCTTTGTCCGCAACGCCCTGGGCAACCTGGGACAGAGCGCCAACAAGACCCAGGCACTGAACTTTCCCCTGCCGAGCAAGGTTCTCCAGCTGTTCGACGAGGACATGGAACTGGAGTCGCTGCTGCGCCTTGCCGCCGCGGCGATCTCCCGCCTGCAGACCCATCAGTTGTCGAGCCTGGCGCAGACCAGCACCCTGCCGGATGGCACCCAGCTGGCGACCTGGCAGATGGAGGTGCCCATGCGCCATCAGCACTCGGTGGTGCCGTTGCAGGTGAAGTTCCAGGAAGAACAGCGCAAGACCGGCGAAGAGGCCCGCGAAAGCCTCTGGCGCGTCGAACTGGCCTTCGACCTGGAGCCGCTGGGACCGCTGCACGCCCAGGCGACCCTGCTGCGCGGCAGCTTGTCCAGCCAGCTTTGGGCCGAGCGCGACGCGACCGCGCGGCTGGTCGAGCATGAACTCGGCCACCTGCGCCAACGCCTGCGCGACGCCGGTCTGACCGTTGGCGAGATCACCTGCCAACGCGGCCGCCCACCCCAGGGCCCGCGAGCGACCATCGAACAACGCTGGGTAGACGAAACCGCATGAACAGAAAGCAGTCACCCGCCCCGCGCCAGGCCATCGCCCTGAGCTACGACGGCCAGGCCGCGCCGACCCTTTCCGCCAAGGGCGACGCCGAACTGGCCGAGGCGATCCTGGCCATCGCCCGCGACTACGAGGTACCGATCTACGAGAACGCCGAGCTGGTCCGCCTGCTCGCCCGCCTGGAACTCGGCGACGCCATTCCGGAAGCGCTGTATCGCACCATCGCCGAGATCATCGCCTTCGCCTGGCACCTGAAAGGCAAGTGTCCCGAGGGATTCGCGCCGGACGCCGAGGATGGCAACCAGATGCTGCTGCTCGGCGGTCCCGGCGACTGAGCGGACCCGCCACACGTCGAAACCGAAGCGCCGGAACCGGAATCCGCGAGAGCGGTCCCAGCACAGTCCACCTGCCACTTCCCAGGCCGCCCATGCCCTCGCCAAGCCCCTTCCTCCTCGCCGCCCTGCTGCTTATCGCCAGCCATGTCCAGGCCGCCCCGGCCATCCTCGGCGACGAGGAAAAGGATGCAATCATCGATCGGCACCGGCTGACTCCGGAGTTCCGCATCAATCGGCAAGCCAAGGTACGCCATCACGAAGGAACCATCGACCGCGTGGTCCTGCTTCAGGATAGGGACCGCTTCACCTACCGAAGCTACCTTCGCGACGACCAGAAGGAGCCTGCCACCTTCTGGATCCTGGAGTTCGACGCACGCAGCGGGAAACGGCTGAGCGAACGCCAGACCGATGAGGACGACTATTGGCGTAGACGCGACGCCGACTCGCAACGGGCCGACAGCGGCGAAAGGAACCGATAGATAGCGCAACCGAAACCTTCGACGCGTCGTCCCGGTACAGCGGCTCAGGCGAAACCGCCGTTGACCCGCAGCACCTGGGAATTGACCCAGGCCCCGTCCGGCCCGGCGAGGAAGGACACCGCCGCGGCGATCTCGTCCGGTTCGCCGAGACGCTCCAGCGGCGCCAGCCTGGCGATCTGGTCGATCTGTTCGGCGCTCTTGCCGTTGAAGAACAGCTCGGTGGCCACCGGGCCGGGCGCCACCGCGTTGACCCTGATGTCCTGGCCGCGCAACTCGTTGGCCAGCACGTGCACCAGCCCCTCGACCCCGGACTTGGACGCGATGTACGGACCGTAGCTGGGCAGCGCCCGGGCAATCACGCTGGTGGACAGGGCGATGATCCGTCCGCCGCGCTCGACATGCCGGGCAGCCAGGCCGAGCACGATGAAGGCGCCGCGCAGGTTGGTGCGGATCACCCGGTCGAAGCCCTCCAGGTCGCCATCGGCGATCTTCAGGTAGGGCATCGTGCCGGCGCTGTTGACCACCACGTCGATGCGGCCGAAGGCGCCCCTGGTGGCTTCGAACAGCTTGTCCATGTCCTCCGCGCTGGCCACGTCGCCCTGCACGGCGATGGCCGCGCCGCCGGCGGCGACGATTTCGGCCACGATCTCGTCGGCCATGGCCTGGTTGCTGGCATAGTTGACCGCGACCGCGAAACCGTCGGCGGCCAGCCGCCGGGCAATGGCGCGACCGATGCCGCGGGAGGCGCCGGTGACGATGGCGGCTTGGGTGATGTCAGGCATGCTGGGACTCTCCTGGAATGAGCGTGGCAACAGCCACGCATCGACAAGAAAAGTCTAGAAGCCGGCTATTGGCGGATAAACAGCAGACAACCGTCATGACTATCCAGGATTTCCGGACAATACCGATACGCGGTCACGGCTTGCGCGCGATCCAGGCGTACTGCTGGCGCTTCTCCTCGCCCAGGCGCTGGCGTCGGCGATGACTGGCGAACGCATCGCCGGAACAGTAAGTGCAGACGGCGCTGGCTTCGATCTGCGCCGGCCCGACGCCGGCGGCCTGGAACAACTGGCGACAGAAGGCCACCAGGTCCAGCCAGGCGCCCTGCTCCGCCTGCCTTGGCTCGGGCGGAGCGAACCGGGGCGGCCGCTCGGGGAGCGGACGACGCTGGCTCCAGGGAGGCGCCGCGCCCTCCCAGAGGCGGCCGTGGCCGACCTGCAACGCCTCGATGAACCCGGCACTCACCTCGTAGCAGCAGGCTTTGATCCCGGGACCGATGGCGACCCGGATGTCCGCGCTGGCGACGCCGCGCGCATTGAAGCGCGCCACCGCCGCGCCGACGATACCGGCGACGAGCCCCTGCCAGCCGCCATGCAGGGCGGCCACCACCCGACCGTCGCGGCTGCTCATGAGAATCGGCAGGCAGTCCGCGGTGACCACCGCGACCGCCAACGGCCCTTCGCTGAAGACGCCGTCGGCGGCATGCCGTCCCGATTCCGACAGCGAGCGCGCGTCGACGATCTCGGCGCCATGCACCTGCCGGCAATGGAATATCCGCTCGGAGAGTGCCTGGCCGGCTTGCTGGAAGCCATGCTCGATGCCTTCGATCGCCTTGAGGATGTCGGCCTGGACGGTCATGCGCTGTCTCGCCATGGAAGGTTGGAAAACGACCTTACCGCATCTTCCCGGGAGCCGCCTCAGGCGATACCGCGCAGGAGGTCGGGACAGCCGCGATCACGCTTGATCAACGCGGCCAGGGCGACCTGGCCCAAAGGCCGGTCGGACACCGCGCCGATGCTCAGGCCATGGCCTCTGCTCCACTCGAACAACAGGCGCTTCTCGCGGCAATCGAGTTCGCCCACCAGCAGGAAGCGCCGGATGCTGCCGCTGCGTCCCAGCATCGCCAGCGTGCCCTTGCAGCCCTGGTCCAGGCGGAATCCGTCGTAGAGGAAATAGTCGTACGGGTAACCCTGGTCCAGGGAGCGCCGCAGCTCCCGTCGGTCCAGGCACAGGCTCAGGTGGAAGTAGCCGCAGCGGTTGAACAGCGCTCCGTACCTGAGCAGACGGCCGGGGTTGGCGCACAGCACCATGGCGCGCAGGGGTATTGCAGGCATCCTTGTGGCCTCCTGGAAACGTGCTGGTTGACCAGGACCGATTCTAGAAAGCGGCAGCCGCGCGATTAATAGGATTTTTCCTCTAAATGCCTACCTGTGATCCGAAGCTTCCTCCTGGCCCAGGTTACGCAGGACACGCTCGGCCTGGCGCCTCAACGGCTCGCGCAACTCCAGCGGCTGCCTGACCTCGAAGTCGAACGGCAGGCCGCACAGGCGCCGGGCGAACCAGTCCAGGTCGTCGGTGCTGGCGCGCAACAGCGTACCGCCATCGACCTCGGCGAGCAGACCGAGGGGCTCGCCGAGCACCGCGACCACCTGCTCCCTCGCAGCCCGCATCAGGATTTCCACCGGGTAGGCGCGCGGCATCCGGGCGAAGCTCTCCCGTAGGTGGCGGAGGGTATCGAAATCCGCCGGTCGCTCGAAGCGCTCCGCCAGCATGCGCGGCGCGTCCAGGCGATCGAGACGGAACGAGCGCAACGCCTGGCGCAGGTGGCAGAAACCGCTGACGTACCAGCAGCCGTTGCGATAGACCAGGCCGTAGGGATCGAGTTGGCGGAGGGTTTCGGCGCCCTGCGGGTCGCGATAGCGGAACTCGACCCGCGCACGGACCTGGGCGGCTTCGGCGAGGGTCGCCAGCGCCGCCACACTGGTTCCCGCCCGGGCGCGGGCCAGGTCCAGGCTGGCGGTCTCGCGGAGCGCCACGAGGCGCCGCCGCAGCGCATCGGGCATCACCCTGCTCAGCTTGGCCTGCGCACTTTCCAGGGCCAGCTCGCTTTCGCCCAGGCCGAGACTGCGCACCGCCAGCAGGCCGAGGGACACGGCCAGGGTTTCCTCCGCGCTGAACATCAGCGGCGGGAGCTTGAAACCGGCCACCAGGCGGTAACCGCCATGGCGTCCGCGCTCCGCCGAGATGGGAATGCCCAGCTCCTCGAGGGCGACGATATAGCGACGCAGCGTCCGTCCATCCACCTCCAGGCGCCTGGCCAGCTCGCTACCGCTGAGCTGGCCGTGGCTCTGCAGCAGTTCGAGCAGGGCGAGCACGCGCACCGTGGGCTTGGACATTTTTCGATCCACCGGAAAAATCAGGACCGAATATAGCCTATATCACCCCTACCCTGCGTTCAGCCCGGTTGCGATGCGCAACGCGCGTTACCTGAACGGAGATGGAAAATGGAACCTGTACTGTTTTATGGCGTACCCCACGGCTGTTCCTTCGGCTCGATCGTGGCCCTCGAGTGGCTCGGCCGCCCCTATCGCCTGTGTCGGATCGAGATGCCGCTGGAGACCGGCGAGCGCACCTACGTGCGCCTGAACCCGGCTCGCCAGACGCCTACCCTGCTCCTGGAGGACGGCCGCGCACTCAGCGAAAGCCTGGCCATTCTCCAGCACCTGGCGGCGCGCGACCTGTGCAGGAAGCTCGGCTATCCGCAGGGCAGCGCCGAGTTCGACGAACTGAACTTCGCCCTCGCCCTCCTGCATACCGAATGCCATTCGGCCTGGGGGACCCTGTTCTATCTGGAGGACGCCGACGCAACCACGACGGCAAGGGCGCTGGCGCGCGCGGCGCGAGCCTATGGCCGGATCGACAAGCTGCTCGGCGACCGCAAGTGGCTGGCCGGCGAAGGGCCGAGCGTGGCCGACGCCTACCTCGCGGGTACCGCTCGTTGGGGACGGGAGCTGGGCTACTTCGACCTGCAACACGACTTTCCGCGCCTACATCGACACCTGGAGAAGCTGGAGCAGGACCCGGCGGTGCGCTTCGCCCATGCCATCGAGGATCGCCTGCCGGCGCAGAGCTGCGGGGAGTTCAGGGGAGAGGTGACACTGGCAGAAGTGGCGAGCCGCCTGCTCGCCTGAAAAGCGCCAGCGCCGGGTCGGTGGCCGTCACTTGCCCTTGGCTTCGTGCAGGCGCGCCACCAGCTCGGCCTCGGCCTGCGACAGCCCGCAGGCCTGGGTCAGGTCTTCGGCGCTGGCGCCGAGCCCGACCAGGCGTGCGGCCTGGCTGAACGACAGCGTGGTCGGATCGCGCTGCTCCAGGCGCGCGACCCGGTCGGGAAGCGGCGCGAGTTGCTTGCCCAGGTCCTGCAAGGCCTCGCCCATGCGCACGTTGACCTGCTGGTAGGACTCGATGCGCTTGCTCAGTTCCTTGAGCCGGCGCTCGCGCGCCGCGCCCTCCTCCGCCTGCTGCGCTAGCGCAGCTTGCAGGCGGCGCAATTCACGGCGCAGCCACAGGCACGCCGCCGCCAGGCCGAGGCAGGCGGCGAGCGCCAGTGCCAGCGCGACGACCTCCATCTCAGCAGGCCCTCGTGTCGGTCGAACGCATCAGATGCTGCCCAGCTCCGACCATTCTTCCTCGGTCATCATCTTGTCCAGCTCGACCAGGATCAGCAGCTCGCCGTTCTTGTTGCAGACGCCCTGGATGAACTTGGCCGATTCTTCGTTACCGACGTTCGGCGCGGTCTCGATTTCCGACTGCTTCAGGTAGACCACCTCGGCGACGCTGTCGACCAGGATGCCGACCACCTGCTTGTCCGCCTCGATGATGACGATCCGCGTGTTGTCGCTGACCGGCGCAGGGTCCAGGCCGAAGCGCTGCCGGGTGTCGATCACCGTGACCACGTTGCCGCGCAGGTTGATGATGCCCAGCACGTAGCTCGGCGCGCCCGGCACCGGGGCGATCTCGGTGTAGCGCAGCACCTCCTGGACCTGCATCACGTTGATGCCGTAGCTCTCGTTGTCCAGGCGGAAGGTGACCCACTGCAGGATCGGATCTTCGGCGCTTTGCGCGGTGGCTTTGCTCATTCCCCTAACCTCTCGAAAACCGCCGCAAGCGGCGGAAGCTGTCTATCAATGGTCGCCGTGCAGGCGCTTGACGGCGCCGCTGGCGATCAGTTCGGCGAGCGCCGCCACATCCAGCAGCGCACACATGTGTTCGATGACCGTGCCGGCCAACCAGGGCCGCTGGCTACGCTGGCTGCGCCATTTCACCTCGGCCGGGTCGAGGCGGATCGAGCGGCTCACCTGGTGCACCGCCAGCCCCCACTCGTAGCCCTGGACCGAGATCACGTACTTGAGGCCGTCGCGATAGTCGTCGCGGTAGCGTTCGGGCATCACCCAGCGTGCGGTGTCCAGCACCTTCAGGTTGCCCGCCTGCGACGGCAGGATGCCGAGGAACCAGTCGGGCTGGCCGAACAACGGGGTCAGTTCCTGGTTCTCCAGCGGATAGATCGAGCCGAGGCACACCAGCGGCACCGCCAGGGTCAGCCCAGCGACGTCGAACAGCAGGCACTCGAAGGGCTCCGCCGCCCAGGCCGGACGACCGTCGTCGAGCAGCGGCAGGTCGAGCAGCGCCGGCTCGCTGGCGCTCGCCGGGGCGCTCGGCACGCGCAGTTCGATGACCTCGTGGGGCCGTGGCTCGACCGGCAGCTCGCGCAACGTCGTCGGTTCGTCGAGCAGGGCCGCCGGCGCCGGCGGAACCAGGCGCGCATCGCGGACCTGCTCCTCGAGCACCGCGGCCTCGAACTCGTCGAACCCGTGGTCGACCGGCAGCGTTTCCAGCGTCGGGGCCGGTGTCGCCACTTCGGCGACCGCCAGCGCCACAGGCTTCAACGGCGCGGGCGCAGGCGCTGGCGGCGTCTCGACGGGAGGTTCCAGGTCCTCGAAAGTGGCCTCCTGGAGCAACGCATCCAGGTAGGACTGCAAGGCCAGTTGCGAACGGGTGGCGGTGGCGGCGCTCATGTGGGTATTCCGCGACAGGGGTCTACAACGGTTATCGGCCGCACTCCGGTGCGGCTTGAATGCGCCTGTCGGCGCGGCGACCGGCGCGCCATCAGGCCACCCGGGTGGCCGGCTGCTGCGCCAGCAGATGCTTGAGCAAGGCGCGGTAGGCGATCACCCCGCGACTCTTGCCGTCGTGTTGCGACGGCGTGACCCCGGCCCGGCTGGCATCGCGCAGGCGGGTATCGATGGGAATGAACGCCTGCCACAGGTTGTCCGGGTAGTTCTCGTTGAGAATCCGCAGCGTGCTCAGCGAAGCCTGGGTCCGCCGATCGAACAGCGTAGGTACGATGGTATAGGGCAACGCCTGTTTGCGCGACCGGTTGATCATCGCCAGGGTGTTGACCATCCGCTCCAGCCCTTTCACCGCGAGGAACTCGGTCTGCACCGGAATCACCAGGTGCTGGCTGGCGGCCAGGGCATTGACCATCAGCACGCCGAGCAGCGGCGGGCTGTCGATGATCGCATGGTCGAAATCCTGCCAGAGCTGCGCCAGGCTTTTCGAGACCACCAGGCCGAGACCGCTCTTGCCCGGCGACTGGCGCTCCAGGGTGGCCAGCGCGGTACTCGACGGCAGCAGGGAGATGCGTTCGTTGCTGGTGCTGCGCAGCAGCGAGGCCGGCAGCCCCTCGGGGACGTTGCCCTGGTGCAGGAACAGGTCGAAGGCGCTGTGCTCGAGGGTGTCCGGATCATAGCCGAAATAGCTGGTCATCGAGCCGTGGGGGTCCAGGTCGACCACGACCACGCGCTTGCCGGCATCCGCCAGCAGGCCGGCCAGGGCGATGGACGAGGTGGTCTTGCCGACCCCTCCTTTCTGATTGGCGACTGCCCAGACTTTCATTGCTCTACTCTTCCTGGCATGGGTCCACCCGGTTGGGGCCGCACTACTGGCCAGTTCGGCCCCGGCGCCCGTACGCAAACCATGTTTCGCGCGCTCATGGCGAAGGCGACGGGGAATTGACGGTTGCCGGCGCGGGCGCCGGCGTACCGCCAGTATCTGCAGCTTGCGTGCCAGCTGCCGAGCCTGCGTGGCGGAGCGCCGAATCCGGCTGCGCCTTGCCGCTGCCGACCCCGCTGACGCTGCGCCGTACCTCCAGGTTGCGCGAGATCACCAGCACCACCCGGCGGTTCTTCGCCCGCCCTTCGGCGCTGGCATTGTCTGCCACCGGTTGAAATTCACCATAGCCCACCGCAGCCATCCGCGACGGCTCGACCCCATCGTTGCCGAGCAGGCGGACGATGCTCGCCGCCCGCGCCGCCGACAGTTCCCAGTTGGTGGGATAGCGCGGGCTATGGATCGGCACGTCGTCGGTGAAGCCCTCGACATGGATCGGGTTCTTGTAGGGCGCCAGGATCTTGGCGACCTTCTCGACGATATCGAAGGCGGCATCGTTGGGCAGCGCATCGCCGCTGGGAAACAGCAGGCTGGAATTGAGAGTGATCTCGATCCACAGCTCGTTGCCGCGCACGCTCAACTGGTCGGAGGCGATCAAGTCGCCGAAGGCATCGCGCACGCTGTCGGCGATCCGCTCCAGCGAGTCGGCGCTGGCCGCGTTGTCGCTGGGCTGCTCCTCGACGCTGGTGCGCTCCGGCTCGGTGGTGCGCGGCCGCTCGTCGCCGATGGGAATCGGCTTCAACGAGCGGTCGGGCTGGTTGAACACCCCGGTGAGGGTCTCCGAGAGGATCTTGTACTTGCCCTCGTTGATCGAGGAAATCGAATACATCACCACGAAGAAGGCGAACAACAGGGTGATGAAATCGGCATAGGAAACCAGCCAGCGTTCGTGGTTCTCGTGTTCCTCCTGGTGGCGACGGCGACGCTGCATGCTCGGCTCCGGTCAGTCCATGAAGCCTTGCAGCTTCAACTCGATGGAACGCGGGTTCTCGCCCTCGGCGATGGACAGCAGGCCCTCCAGGAGCATCTCGCGGTAGCGCGACTGGCGCAGCACCAGGGTTTTCAGCTTGTTGCCGATCGGCAGCAGGAGCAGGTTGGCGAAGCCGACGCCATAGATGGTGGCGACGAAGGCCACGGCGATGCCGCTGCCGAGCTGCGCCGGGTTGGCCAGGTTGCCCATCACATGGATCAGGCCCATTACCGCGCCGATGATGCCGATGGTCGGCGCATAGCCGCCCATGCTCTCGAACACCTTGGCGGCCTGCAGGTCGCGGCTTTCCTGGGTGAACAGGTCGACCTCGAGGATGCTGCGGATGACTTCTGGCTCGGCGCCGTCCACCAGCAGTTGCAGGCCCTTGCGCGCATAGGGATCGGGCTCCGCGTCGGCGATGCTCTCCAGGCCGAGCAGGCCTTCCTTGCGCGCGGTCATGCTCCAGGAGACGATCCGGTCGATTCCCCCGGAAAGATCCTCGCGCGGCGGGAAGAACACCCAGCCGAGCATGCCCAGGCCGCGCTTGAGCACGTTCACCGGGGTCTGCAACAGCGCCGCGGCCAGGGTGCCGCCGATCACGATCAGCGCCGCCGGACCGTTGAGCAGGGCCCCCGCGTGGCCGCCCTCGAGGAAGTTGCCGCCGACGATGGCGACGAACGCCAGGATGATCCCGACCAGGCTGAGCACATCCATCAGCGCGTCCCCTCGGCTCGGCGAAGGCGCGCGCAGGTCGTCACGTGGGTGGCCATCGAAGGCAGTCTCCTCATTCCTGCACGCACGCTTACTGGCACGCCTCGACCAGGTGCCGGCCGATGTCGTCGAGCCCGTACACCGCGTCCGCCAGGTTGGCCTTGACCACGGCCATCGGCATCCCGTAGATCACGCAACTGGCCTCGTCCTGCGCCCACACCTGGCTGCCGCCCTGCTTGAGCAGGCGCGCGCCCTCGCGTCCGTCGGCGCCCATGCCGGTGAGGACCACCGCCAGAACCTTGTCGTTGTAGGCCTTGGCCGCCGAGCCGAAGGTCACGTCGACGCAGGGCTTGTAGTTCAGGCGTTCGTCGCCGGGGAGGATGCGCACCGTGCCGCGGCCGTCGACCATCATCTGCTTGCCGCCCGGCGCCAGCAGCGCCAGGCCGGGACGCAGGATGTCGCCGTCCTCTGCTTCCTTGACGCTGATCCGGCACAGCTTGTCGAGGCGCTCGGCGAAAGCCTTGGTGAAGGCCGCCGGCATGTGCTGGATCAGCACCAGCGGCGCCGGGAAGTTGGCCGGCAACTGGGTCAGCACCCGCTGCAAGGCAACCGGACCACCGGTGGAGGTACCGATCGCGACCAGCCGGTAGGCCTTGCGCTTCGGCGCCGCCGAGGTCGACGCCGGGGCCGGCGACGCGCCGGCACTGGCACGCGCGCTCGCGCCGAGGCTGGAGGACGACGCCGGCGCATGGCTGGACGAGGTGGCCGAAGGCAGCGGCGGCAGGCTGATCGAGCGACGATTGCTACGGGCGATGGTCAGGACCTTCTCGCAAAGCAACTGGCGGACCTTGTCCGGGTTGCGCGAGATGTCCTCGAAATTTTTCGGCAGGTAGTCGACCGCTCCGGCGTCCAGCGCATCCAGGGTCACCCGCGCGCCCTCGTGGGTCAGCGAGGAGAACATCAGGACCGGGGTCGGGCAACGCTGCATGATGTTGCGTACCGCGGTGATGCCGTCCATCAGCGGCATCTCGTAATCCATGGTGATCACATCGGGTCTCAGGGCCAGCGCCTGCTCGATGGCCTCGCGGCCATTGGTGGCGGTGCCGACCACCTGGATCTGTCCATCGGCGGAGAGAATCTCCGAGACACGGCGGCGGAAGAACCCCGAATCGTCCACCACCAGGACTTTGACTGCCATAGCTACTCCTCAGAGGGCGACGCTCCTGCGCCGCCGGAAACCCATACGCGGCGTCAGATGCGCCGTGCGTAACGCTTGAGCATGCTCGGCACATCGAGGATCAGGGCGATGCGCCCGTCCCCGGTGATGGTGGCGCCCGCCATGCCGGGGGTGCCCTGCAACATCTTGCCGAGTGGCTTGATCACCACTTCTTCTTGTCCCACCAACTGGTCGACGACGAAACCGATGCGCTGGGTGCCGACCGACAGGATCACCACGTGCCCCTCGCCCTGCTCCTCGTGGGCCGCGCTCGGCACCAGCCAGCGCTTGAGGTAGAACAGCGGCAAGGCCTTGTCGCGGACGATCACCACTTCCTGGCCATCCACGACATTGGTGCGCGACAGGTCAAGATGGAAGATTTCGTTGACGTTGACCAGCGGGAAGGCGAACGCCTGGCTACCCAGCATCACCATAAGGGTAGGCATGATCGCCAGGGTCAGCGGCACCTTGATGACGATCTTCGAGCCGGACCCCTTCTGCGAGAACACGTTGACCGTGCCGTTGAGCTGGGAAATCTTGGTCTTCACCACGTCCATGCCGACGCCGCGGCCGGACACGTCGGAAATCTCGGTCTTGGTCGAGAAACCCGGGGCGAAGATCAGGTTGTAGCACTCCAGGTCGGTCAGGCGGTCCGCCGCGTCGCGCTCCAGCAGGCCTTTCTCCACCGCCTTGTTGCGCAGCACCTCGGCGTCCATGCCCTTGCCGTCGTCGGTGATCATCAGGAGGATGTGGTCGCCCTCCTGCTCCGCCGACAGCACCACCTGGCCGACCCGCGGCTTGCCGGCGGCCTCGCGCTCCTCCGGACTCTCGATGCCGTGGTCGACGGCGTTGCGCACCAGGTGCACCAGCGGATCGGCGAGGGCCTCGACCAGGTTCTTGTCGAGGTCGGTCTCTTCGCCCACCAGCTCCAGGTTGATCTCTTTCTTCATGTTCCGCGCCAGGTCGCGGACCAGACGCGGGAAGCGGCCGAAGACCTTCTTGATCGGCTGCATGCGGGTCTTCATCACCGACATCTGCAGGTCGCCGGTGACCACGTCGAGGTTGGCCACGGCCTTGGCCATGGCCTCGTCGCCGCTGTTCAGGCCCAGGCGCACCAGGCGGTTACGCACCAGCACCAGCTCGCCGACCATGTTCATGATCTCGTCGAGACGCGCCGTATCCACCCGCACGGTGGTCTCCGCCTCGCTCGCCGCCGGCCTGTCGGGCGCCGCCGGACGCGCGGCGGCGGCCTTGGCCGGAGCGACCGGTTTCGCCGCGGGACTCTTCGCCGCGATGTTCTTGGCTACCGCCGCAGCGGCCGCCACGGCTTCGGAGGCGCCGTTGAACTTGCCCTTGCCGTGCAGTTCGTCGAGCAGCGACTCGAACTCGTCGTCGCTGATCTCATCGCCGCCCGCGGCGGCCGGCGCCTTGCCCTGCTCCGCCGGCGCAGCCGCTGGAGCCGCGGCAGCCGGTGCGGCGGGTGTGCCGGCGGCTTCCGGGACATCGCCGAACTTGCCCTTGCCGTGCAGTTCGTCGAGCAGCGCCTCGAACTCGTCGTCGCTGATATCGTCACCAGCGGCAGCCGCGGCCGGCTCGACCGCCTCGGCGGGGACTTGCGCAGGCTCGGCCGAGACCGCCGGCGGGACGAACTTGCCCTTGCCGTGCAACTGGTCGAGCAACGCCTCGAACTCGGCGTCGCTGATCTCGTCGCCAGCGGGAGCCGCGGACGCTTCTGCAACGGCGGAGGCCGGCGCTTCGTCGCCCTGGAGAGCATCCAGCAACTGCTCGAACTCGTCGTCGGTGATATCGCTGGAGACACTCTGCGCGGGCGCTTCCGGCGGCGCCGCAGGCTCGGCTGGCGGAACGGCCGCCGGCGGCGCTTGCACAGGTTCCGCGGGCGCGGCGCCCTCAGGCTCGGCCAGGCGGGCAAGGGCCGCCAGCAGCTCGGGCGTCGCCGGGGTCGGTTCGGACTGCTCGCGCACCTGGTCGAACATCGCGTTGACCGTATCCAGCGCCTGCAGCACCACATCCATCAGTTCGGAGCTGACGCGCCGCTCGCCCTTGCGCAGGATATCGAAGACGTTTTCCGCAATGTGGCAGCATTCCACCAGCGCGTTCAGCTGGAGGAAGCCGGCACCGCCCTTGACCGTATGGAACCCACGGAAAATGGCATTGAGCAGGTCCATGTCGTCCGGCCGGCTCTCCAGCTCGACCAGTTGCTCGGACAATTGCTCGAGAATCTCGCCGGCCTCAACCAGGAAGTCCTGGAGGATTTCTTCATCGGCGTCGAAGCTCATTCGGCTGCTCCCAGAGACGTGTTACTCGAAAGGATCGGCAGGACCGCTGTCCTGCCGGAAATACCGGCCCGGCTTTCCGGACCGACTTCAGCCCGCCCGCCGGGATCACCGGCATGACGAAGGCTGTGCCGGCAGCCCGCGGATGCCAGCGTTCAATGCTTACTTAACGGCAGCGATGCCGCAGTCTTGAGCCGGGCGGGTCAGAAACCCAGGCTGGACAGCAGATCGTCCACGTCATCCTGCCCGGACACCACATCCTCTCGTTTTTCCGCGGCGACCTGCGGCCCCTCGCCCTTGGCCGAACGCTCCAGCGCGGCCTGGTGGCGCATGCTCACGTGGTCGTGCTCGATTCCGGCGTAACGGTCCACCTGGCCGGCCATCCAGACCAGCTTCACGAGGTTGCTCTCGACCTCGGTGACCAGCTTGGTGACACGCTTGATCACCTGGCCGGTCAGGTCCTGGTAATCCTGCGCCAGCAGGATGTCATTGAGCTGCGAGGACAACTGGCCAGCGTTCTCGCCGCTGCGCACGAGGAACTGTTCGATGCGCTTGGCCAGCTCGCGGAAGCCGTCGGCGTCGATTTCCCGGCGCATGAAGCGTTGCCACTCCTGGTGCAGCTCCCGCGAATCGTCGCCCAGTTGGTTGACCAGCGGGGCGCTCTGCTCCACCAGGTCCATGGTCCGGTTGGCGGCCTTCTCGGTCATTTCCACCACGTAGGAAAGACGATCGGTGGCATCGGCGATCTGCGACATTTCCTGCGCGTGGGGGGAATGCGGGTCGATCTGGAAATCGACAATGGCGTTGTGCAGTTCGCGGGTCAGCTTGCCCACTTCCTGGTAGAGGCCACGGTCCCTGGCCTGGCTGAGCTCCTGGATCAATTGCACCGCCTGCTGGAAGTGCCCCCGTTCGAGACAGTCCACCAGTTCGCGCGCGTGTTTTTTCAGGGTCGATTCGAATTCGTCGCCCGTGGAATCGTTACCAAGCACCATGACACCCTCTTGGCCGGCTTCAGCCGTTGACCCGCTCGAAAATCTTCTCGATCTTTTCCTTCAGGACCTGAGCGGTGAAGGGTTTGACCACATAGCCGTTGACCCCGGCCTGGGCCGCTTCGATGATCTGGTCGCGCTTGGCCTCGGCGGTGACCATCAGCACCGGCAGGTGCTTGAGGCGCTCGTCGGCGCGAACCGCGCGCAGCAGATCGATGCCGGTCATGCCCGGCATGTTCCAGTCGGTGACGAGAAAGTCGAAATTGCCGCTGTGCAGCATCGGCAGCGCCGTGGTGCCGTCGTCGGCCTCGGCGGTATTGGTGAAGCCCAAGTCCCGCAAGAGGTTCTTGATGATGCGTCTCATCGTGGAAAAGTCGTCCACGATGAGAATTTTCATGTTCTTGTCCAAGTAAACCTCCGTACAGACCAGAGCGCGCCCCAGGGGACGCGCCACACATTCTTTTGCGTTAACGGTTACAAGCTGCGGTCGAGGCCGGTTCAGGCCGACCGCCAATCGGCCAGGCGCGCACGCAAACGCGCGGCGCACTGGCTGTGCAACTGGCTGACCCGCGATTCGCTGACGCCCAGTACCTCGCCGATCTCCTTGAGGTTGAGTTCCTCGTCGTAATACAACGCCAGCACCAGGCGCTCGCGCTCCGGCAACTTGGCGATGGCATCCGCCAGGGCCGCCTGGAAACGTTCGTCGAGCAGGCCGTGGATCGGTTCGTTGTGACTGAGGCTGGTGTCTTCCGGCAATCCATGTTCGCCGTCCTGCAACAGGTCGTCGAAGCTGTACAGGCGGCTGCCCTGCGTGTCGCTGAGGATGCCGTAGTAATCTTCGAGGCTCAATTGGAGTTCGGCAGCAACTTCGTGATCTTTAGCGTCGCGTCCGGTTCTCGCCTCGATCGCGCGGATCGCGTCGGTCACCATGCGCGTGTTGCGGTGCACCGAACGAGGCGCCCAGTCGCCCTTGCGGACCTCGTCGAGCATGGCCCCGCGGATGCGGATGCCGGCATAGGTCTCGAAGCTGGCGCCCTTGCCGGCGTCGTATTTCTTCGCGGCCTCGAGCAGGCCGATCATGCCGGCCTGCATCAGGTCCTCCACCTGCACGCTGGCCGGCAGGCGGCCGAGCAGGTGATAGGCGATGCGCTTGACCAGTGGTGCGTAACGCTGGATCAGTTGCTCCTGGGAGTTCTGCGCTTGCGCCTTGCTATACATACGCACTCCAGAGGCCGCTGTCATACGGCCGAACCTGTCGCGGGGTGTTGGACCAGTCGTTCGACGAAGAACTCCAGGTGCCCGCGCGGGTTGGCCGGCAGCGGCCAGCTGTCGACCTTCTGCGCGACCGCCTTGAAGGCCAGGGACGCCTTCGAGCGGGGGAATGCCTCGTATACGGCTCGCTGTTTCTGCACGGCCTTGCGTACCGACTCGTCGTAAGGGATGACACCTACATACTGTAGTGCGACGTCGAGGAAACGGTCAGTGACCTTGGTCAGTTTGGCGAACAGGTTGCGTCCTTCCTGCGGGCTGTGGGCCATGTTGGCCAGGACCCGGAAGCGGGTCATGCCGTGGTCGCGGTTGAGCAGCTTGATCAGGGCGTAGGCATCGGTGATCGAGGTCGGCTCGTCGCAGACGACCAGCAGCACCTCCTGCGCGGCGCGGACGAAACTGACCACCGAATCGCCGATTCCGGCGGCAGTGTCGACGACCAGGACATCGAGGTTGTCGCTGATATCGCTGAACGCCTGGATCAGCCCCGCATGCTGCATCGGCGAGAGGTGCACCATGCTCTGCGTGCCGGAGGCCGCGGGAACGATGCGCACGCCACCGGGACCGAGGAGGAGGACATCGCGCAGTTCGCAGCGTCCCTCGATCACGTCGGCCAGGGTGCGCTTGGGCGTGAGTCCCAGCAGGACGTCGACGTTGGCCAGGCCGAGGTCGGCATCCAGCAGCATGACGCGACGGCCGAGATCGGCCAGAGCCAGTGCCAGGTTCACCGACACATTGGTCTTGCCGACGCCGCCCTTGCCGCCAGTTACTGCGATCACCTGTACGGGATGCATGCTACCCATCTGCTTCATACCTTGTGTTGTCGTCTTCCCGGAACGCCCCTTCCAGCGCTCTCCGGTATTGGCGGGAACGATGCGCCATCGCTCCCGGCCCGGCGGAAGCCACCTTCGCTTCCGTCACCCGCGCCACGCGCGGTTCTTCCCACGTCCTCAGCCGGCACGCCGCGCCGGTTGCTGGTAGAGCCCGGCGAACATCTCGGCCATGGCGTCCTCGCTGGGCTCTTCCGGTGCCTGCAGGCTCACCGCCCGGCTGACCAGTTGGTGACTGCGCGCCACCTGCAGGTCGTCCGGAATCCGCGGCCCATCCGCCAGATAGGCTACCGGGAGACGCTGGGCGATAGCCAGCGCCATCGATTCACCGAGGCTGCCCGCCTCGTCCAGCTTAGTCAGGATGCAACCCGCCAGCCCGCAGTGCCGATAGGTCTGGTAGGCCGACTTGAGCACCTGGCTCTGGCTGGTGGTGGCCATCACCAGGTAATTCTTCACGTTCAGGCTCGGCGACGCCAGTGCCTCGAGCTGCATGCGCAATGCCGGGTCGCTGGCCGGCAGGCCGGCGGTATCGATCAGCACCATGCGTTTGCGCGCCAGCGGCGCCAGGGCCTGGATCAGCGACTGGCCGGGATCGACCAGGGTCACCGGTACGTTGAGGATCCGACCGAGGGTCTTGATCTGCTCCTGGGCGCCGATCCGGTAGCTGTCCATGCTCACCAGCGCCAGGCTCTGGGCGCCGTACTTGAGGACGTAGCGCGCGGCCATCTTCGCCAGGGTGGTGGTCTTGCCGGCGCCTGCCGGGCCGACCAGGGCCAGTACGCCGCCCGCGTCGAGCGGGTCCTGCTCGGGGGTCTGCACGGCACGCGACAGGTGCGCCAACAGCATGCGCCAGGCCTGGCGCGTATCGCCCACCGCGGCGACCCGCTCCAGCAACGGCTTGCTCAGCTCCGCCGGCAAGCCCATGCGCTGCAGGCGCCGCCAGAGATTGGCCTGCTGCGGACGCTGGTGCTGCAACTGGCCCCAGGCGATGGAACCCAGTTGTACCTCGATCAGCTCGCGCAGGCCGTTCAGTTCGAAACGCATTGCCTCGAGGGTCTGGCCGCCCGCCTGGGGCTTGGCCTGCGCCGCCGTCATGGACTCGGCCAGGGACGGACGCGCCGGCTTCTCCTCGGCGAACAATTGACGGTCCTTGCGCTGGTTTTCCGCCGGACGCGCCGTCAATTCGGCGCGCGCCTCGGCGATCCGCGCCTGGGTCTTGCGCAGCTCCACTTCCAGCGCCGGGTTGGGCTTGCTCGGCGCCGGCGGGGCCTGGTAATCCAGCGCCGCGGTCAGCTCGATGCCGCCGGCGACCCGGCGGTTGCCGAGAATCGCGGCGTCCGGACCCAGTTCGTCGCGGACCAGTTTCATGGCCTGACGCATATCGGCGGCGAAGAAGCGTTTGACTTGCATTGCCCGAACCCCTCAGTTCAGTAGTCTTGCCGGCAACCTCAGGTTGCCCGGTGTGCCGGCCCTGGAGCCGGCGCAGCCCTCGTTCAGTTCTGCCCCACCGTCGCGACGATGGTGACTTGCTTGTTGTCCGGGATTTCCTGGTAGGCCAGCACATGCATGCTGGGCACCGCCATCCGCGCGAAGCGCGACATCATCGAGCGGATCGGTCCGGCAACCAGCAGGATCGCCGGCTTACCGAGCATCTCCTGGCGTTGCGCGCTCTCGATCAGCGAGCGTTGCAGCTTCTCGGCCATCCCCGGCTCCAGCAACATGCCGTCCTCGGAGCCTTGTCCGGCCTTCTGCATGCTGTTCAGCAAAATCTGTTCCAACCTCGGCTCGAGCGTGATCACAGGCAGCTCCGGCTCAAGCCCGACAATGCTTTGCACGATTGCGCGGGACAACGCGACGCGAACCGCGGCGACCATCGCGCCGGGATCTTGACTCCGTGGAGCGACGTTGGCGATGGCCTCGGCGATGGTACGGATGTCGCGCACCGGCACCTGCTCCTGGAGCAGCGCCTGCAGGACCTTGAGCAGGGTGGACAGGGAAATCAGCCCCGGCACCAGCTCTTCCGCCAGCTTCGGCGAGCTGCGCGCGAGCAATTGCAGGAGCTGCTGCACTTCTTCATGGCCCAGCAGCTCGTGGGCGTGCTTGTGCAGCACCTGGTTCAGGTGAGTGGCGACCACGGTGCTCGCATCCACCACGGTGTAGCCCAGCGACTGCGCCTGGTCGCGCTGGCCGGGCTCGATCCATACCGCCTCCAGGCCGAAGGCCGGGTCCTTGCCGGCGATGCCGTTGAGGCTGCCGAATACCTGGCCGGGGTTGATCGCCAGCTCGCGATCGGGATAGATCTCCGCTTCGGCCACGCTGACCCCCATCAGGGTCAGGCGGTAGGCGTTGGGCAGCAGGTCGAGGTTGTCGCGGATGTGCACCGAGGGCATCAGGAAGCCCAGCTCCTGGGACAGCTTCTTGCGTACGCCCTTGATCCGCGCCAGCAGTTGCCCGCCCTGGTTGCGGTCGACCAGCGGGATCAGCCGGTAGCCGACTTCCAGGCCGACCATGTCCACCGGGGTGACATCGTCCCAGCCCAGTTCCTTGACCTCCTGGGCACGCTGCGCCGGCAGCAGCTCCTGCTGGCGCTGTACCTCCTGCTCGGCGACCTGCTTGGCCTTGTTCTGCCGGTGCCAGATCCAGTAGGCAGCAGCGCCGGCCAGGGCGCCGAGGCCGATGAAGGAAACATGCGGCATGCCCGGCACGGCGCCCATGGCAATCAGGATCGCCGCGGAAATCGCCAGCGCCTTGGGCGAGGCGAACATCTGCCGGTTGACCTGCTGGCCCATGTCCTCGGAACTGGAGACCCGCGTCACCATGATCGCCGCCGCGGTCGACAGCAGCAGCGACGGCAGTTGTGCCACCAGGCCGTCACCAATGGTCAGCAGGGCGTAGACCTTGCCGGCGTCGCCGAAGGACATCGAATGCTGGATCATGCCGATGGCGACGCCGCCGATCAGGTTGATGAAGAGAATCAGCAGGCCGGCGATGGCGTCGCCGCGGACGAACTTGCTGGCACCGTCCATCGAACCGTAGAAGTCGGCCTCCTGGGCCACCTCGCTGCGGCGCTTCTTGGCTTCCTCCTGCTCGATCAGGCCGGCGTTGAGGTCGGCGTCGATGGCCATCTGCTTGCCGGGCATGGCATCCAGGGTGAAGCGCGCGCTGACTTCGGAAATCCGCCCGGCGCCCTTGGTCACCACCACGAAGTTGATGATCATGAGGATCGCGAACACCACCACCCCGACCACGTAGTTGCCGCCGATCACCACTTCGCCGAAGGCCTGGATCACCTTGCCCGCGGCGCCATGGCCGTCGTGGCCGTGGAGCAGCACCACGCGGGTCGAGGCAACGTTCAGCGCCAGGCGCAACAGGGTCGCCACCAGCAGGATGGTCGGGAACACGGCGAAGTCCAGCGGCCGCAGGGCGTACACGCAGACCAGCAGGACGACGATGGACAGGGCGATGTTGAAGGTGAACAGCACGTCCAGCAGGAATGGCGGGATCGGCAGGGTCATCATCGCCAGCATGGCCAGCAGCAGGACCGGCACGCCGAGGCTGCCGCGCCCCAGCCCCGCCAGGTTGCTGCGCACATTGCTGATCAGTTGCGTGCGATCCACTCTCGACTCCCCTGCCCTGCGTATGGCGCCCGTAGGTGGGCGCCGAACAAACTTTTGACGCCGGAATGCGCGTCGGGCGGGTCATTGCAGGAACCGTTCCAACTTTTCAATTCATTGATTGAAAAGGGTTTTCGCCAATCACCAACTACCGGAGGCGCCACCGCCGCCACTCGAGCCTCCGCCGCCGGAGAACGAGTCCGAAGACGAACTGGACGAACTGGACGAACTGGACGAACTCGACGACGAGGAACCCGATGAGCTAGCGTAATCGCCGCCGCGCCGACGCCCTCCCCCCGAGCCGCCGGCGCTGAAATTGCAACCGATGAGCAGCGGCAGGCAAGCGGCGGGCAGGATGATCAACGCCTCGATGCTGTTCAGCGGGTCGTCCACCAGCAACAGCAGGCACTCCAGGGCCAGGGTCAGCAGCAGGCCGAGCAGGCCCGGCAGGTAGGCCCAGCGCCGTCCTCTGCGCAGCCCCTGCCAGGCACCGGCCAGCATCAGCAGGGTCAGCCCCAGCGAAAGCGGCACGGCCAATCCGTAATGGAGCACCGGCAGGCCATAACGGCCGTAGGCCCAGAACAGCCCCAGCGCATAGAGCACAAGAATGGCGAAGAACCAGCGGGCACCGCGCGAATACTTGAGCAACGCGCCGAAGCCGACGCCCAGGACCGCCACCATCTCCGCCAGCGCCACCATCGCCCATGCTGGCCAGTGTCGCCCCAGCGCCAGCGCCGCAGCGAGCGCCACTACCGCACCCAGGGTCCAGTACCAGGCGCGCGGGCGTACCAGCAGCGCCACCCCGCCGAGAGCGCCGAGCAGGAATGCGATAGCCAGGGTCTGCCGTACCGCGCCGGGCTCCACCGGGTCGCGCGGCGGCGGCGGCAACGCCTCGCCGTCGATCAGTCGTACCAGGCGCTGCGCCGCCGCTTCCAGGCCGCCGGCGTAGTCTTGCTGACGGAACGCAGGGGTCATGTATTCGCGGATGATCCGCCCGGCATCGATGTCGGTGATCGTTCCTTCCAGGCCATAGCCGACTTCGATGCGCATGCGCCGGTCGTCCTTCGCCACCAGCACCAGGACGCCGTCATCGATCCCCTTGCGCCCCAGCTTCCACGCCTCGAAGACCCGCGTCGCATAGGCCTCGATGCTGTCCGGATAGGTGCTGGGCACCATCAGGATCGCTACCTGGGCACCCTTCCGGGCCTCCAGCGCGGCCAGCGAAGCTTCCAGGCGGGCACGCTCGGCGGCGTCGAGGGTCGCGGTAAGGTCGGTCACCCGCCGCGCCGGCGCCGGAACCTCCGCGGACTCGTAGCCCGCATCGCGCGCTGCCTCGGCCTCGGCGCCGACCGCCGATGCCTCCACGGCCTCCTCCTCGACATCGGACGCTGCCACCGCGACGGTGACCGGCACCGTCGCGGTGGCAACGGAGGGAATCGCGGCGGCGCAGAGCAGCATGCCGAACAGCCGAAGCATGGCGAGATAACGCGTGATTGCAGACATCCTTGTCTCCGAATGAAATGAATGGGAACCCATTACCAACTGCCCGAGGCACCGCCTCCGCCGCTGGAACCACCGCCCCCGGAAAAGCCGCCGGACGACGAGGAGGAAGAGGAGGAGGAACCGCCGCCGGAGCTTCCCGACGAGCCTCCACCACCCCCACTCAGGCGTACCTGGCCGAACACCAGCAGCCCGAGCATGAGCTGGAACGGTAGCAGGGCCAGCCAGACCAGCGGTGCGTCCAGACCACCGGACAGCAATCCGAGCAGCAGGTAGGCCGCCAGCAACGCCCACAGTCGGCGGTGGAAACTTTTCCGCCGCTCGCGCCATAGCGAGCGCATCAGGCGGTAGTTCGACCAGCAGAGAACCGCCAGCATCAGCACCCCGGCCGGCCACAGCAGGCCGTAGATGAAGGACACCGCGCTGAACCAATGCGCCGCCAGCCCGAGCAGGGCTACATAGACCAGTACGCCGATCACCAGGTAGAAGGCCGGGCGCACCGTCCACAGCGCGCCGAAGGTCGCGCCGCCGACCAGCATGCACAGCGGAGCGACCAGCAGCACGCTCATCCATTCGCCGGAAGCGCCGGCCAGCGTGCCCAACAGCCAGCAGAGCAGCGCCCCGCCGAGCAGCCAGGGCCAGCGCAGCGCCCGGGCACTCAACAGCACTCCGGCCAACGATCCGTAGATGAAGGCGACCAGCAGCGCCCAGGCTTCCGCCGGCAATTGCCCCAGCGAGACTTTCGGCGCACCCGACGACGCGGCCGCCGGCAGCGTTTCGCCGTCGACCAGGCGGATCAGCTCGTCCACCGCGGCCTCGATCCCGCCGGCGTAGTCACCCTCGCGAAATGCCGGGGCCATCCGCTCGCGAATGATCCGTCCGGCGACCACATCGGGCACCGCACCCTCCAGGCCGTAGCCGACCTCGATGCGCATGCGCCGGTCATCCTTGGCCACCACCAGCAGCAGACCGTCGTCGACCGCCTTGCGGCCGAGCTTCCAGGCCTGGAACAGCTTGTCGGAGAAGGCTTCGATATCGAGGGTACCGGTAGTCGGCAGCATCACCAGCGCGATCTGCGCGCCGCGTCGCCGCTCCAGCGCCTCGAGCTTCTCCACCAGGCGTTGGCGCGTCGCCTCGTCCAGCGTGTGGGTGGCATCCACCACCCGCTCCGACAGGGGCAAGGCGACCCATTCCGCCGGCGCTTCGGCGTGCACAGCCATCCAGGGCAGCAGCCAGGCCAGGGCGAGCAACAGGAGGACAGGCGGGAAAATACGATCAGACAGGGTTCGATCCATGAACGGCAAAGCTCTCATCCCGAGCGGGTACCGGCCAAGGCTGCCACAGCGCGGCGCGCAGCTCCAGCCCGGTCACTCGTCGCGACGCAGGTCCGGCGGGATCGGCAGGTCCTTCAACGGGCTCGGCCGCTTGCCCTTGCCGGCCTGGTACTGCTTGAGCTGGTAGACATAGGCCAGCACCTGGGCCACGGCGAGATAGAGCCCGGCGGGAATCTCCTGGTCCAGCTCGGTGGAGTAGTACACCGCTCGCGCCAGCGCCGGCGACTCCATGACCATCACCTTGTGCTCCTGGGCCACCTCGCGGATCTTCAGGGCCAGGAAATCGTTGCCCTTGGCCAGCAGCAGCGGCGCCCCGCCGCCCGCCGGGTCGTACTTCAGGGCTACGGCGAAGTGGGTCGGGTTGGTGATCACCACGTCGGCCTCCGGCACCGCCGCCATCATCCGTCTCTGCGCCATCTCGCGCTGCATCTGGCGGATCTTCGACTTGACCTCGGGCTTGCCCTCGGAGTCCTTGTATTCGTCGCGGACTTCCTGCTTGGTCATCAGCAGCTTCTGGCGGTTGTCCCAGATCTGGTAGGGCACGTCCACCGCGGCGATCAGCAGCAGGCTGCAGGCCATCCAGAAGGCGCTCCAGCCGACCACCCGCACGCTGTGCAGGATCGCCTGCTCGAGCGGCTGGTGCGCCAGGGCCAGGAGGGCGTCGCGGTCGGCGGAGAGCACCAGCAGGGCCACCGCCAGCACCACCAGGAACTTGATCAGCGCCTTGCTCAGTTCGAGCAGCGACTTGGCGGAAAACATCCGCTTCAGCCCCGACAGCGGGTTGAGCCGGCTGAACTTGGGTTGCAGGGCGTCCATCGAGAACAGCCAGCCGCCGAGGGCGATCGGCCCGACGATCGCCGCCACCAGCAGCATCAGCAGGATCGGCCAGAGCCCCTGGGCAGCCAGGTAGGCCGAAGCGCCGAGCAATTGCAGCATGCTCTCGGTATTCATCGCGGTTTCCCGGGACAGCTCGAAATTGCTGCGCATCAGGCGCAACAGGGCGCCCGCCAGGTCGGCGCCGTAGATCAGCAGGCCGCCGGCGCCGGCCATGAGGATGGCCAGGGTGTTCAGCTCCCGCGAACGCGGCAACTGCCCTTTCTCGCGCGCCTCGCGGCGGCGTTTCTCCGTGGGTTCCTCTGTCTTGTCCTGCCCGCTCTCGCTCTCGGCCATGGCTATTTCGCCCGCACCAGTTCACGGAGGAATTGCAGGGCCTCGCCGGCCAGCACCTGGTACTGGCTGAGCAGGTCGGCGGTGCCGATCCAGAGGATCACCAGGCCCAGCACCAGGGTCAACGGAAAGCCGATGGAGAAGATGTTCAGTTGCGGCGCCGCGCGGGTCATGGCGCCGAAGGCGAGGTTCACCACCAGCAGCGCGGTGATCGCCGGCAGCGCCAGCAGCAGTGCCGCGCCCATCACCCAGCCGAGCTTGCCGGCGATGATCCAGAAATGGTTGCCGCTCAGGCCCTCGCCCACCGGCAGGGTGACGAAGCTCTCGGCGATCACCTCGAACACTACCAGGTGGCCGTTCATCGCCAGGAACAGCAGCGTCACCAGCATGGTGAAGAACTGGCCGAGCACCGGCACCGAGACGCCGTTGGCCGGGTCGACCATGGAAGCGAAGCCCAGGCCCATCTGCATCGAGATGATCTGCCCGGCGATCACGAAGGCGTGGAACAGCAACTGCAGGGAAAAGCCGAGCAAGGCGCCGACCAGGATCTGCTCGCCGATCAGCAGCATGGCCTTCATGCTCAGCGCGTCCACCTGCGGCATCGGCGGCAGGTTCGGCACCAGCACCACGCAGACGCCCAGCGCCAGGTACAGGCGCACCCGCACCGGCACCAGCTGGGTGCCGATCACCGGCATGGTCATCAGCAGCGCCGCGACCCGGAACAGCGGCAGCACGAAGCTGGCGATCCAGCCGCCGATCTGCGCGTTGGTCAGCTCCAGCATCAGCCGATCAGCAGCGGGATGTTGCCGATCAGCGTCTGGGTGTACTCCATCAGCTGCCGCAGCAGCCAGGGGCCCAGCACGATCAGGGTGAGCAGGATCACCATCAGGCGCGGCAGGAAGCTCAGGGTCTGTTCGTTGATCTGGGTGGCGGCCTGGAACATCGCCACCACGAGACCGACCAGCAGGCTCGGAACCACCAGCACGCCGACGATCATCGCCGTCAGCCACAACGCCTCGCGGAACAGGTCGAGTGCCACCTCAGGGGTCATGTCTCTCTCCAGCGCGCCAGCGGCGCGTCAAGCCGGCGGCACCGCTAGACGGTGCCGAAACTGCCCGCCAGCGTCCCGATGATCAGCGCCCAGCCATCCACCAGGACGAACAGCATGATCTTGAACGGCAGGGAAATGATCAGCGGCGACAGCATCATCATGCCCATCGCCATCAGCACGCTGGACACCACCAGGTCGATGATCAGGAACGGGATGAAGATCATGAAGCCGATCTGGAACGCGGTCTTCAGCTCGGACGTGACGAAGGCCGGGACCAGGATGGTCAGCGGCGTCGCCTCCGGGCTGCCGATGTCGGTGCGCTTGGACAGGCGCACGAACAGCTCCAGGTCGGAGGTGCGAGTCTGCGCCAGCATGAACGCCTTCAGCGGTACCTCGGCCTTTTGCAGGGCTTCCTGGGCGGGAATCTGCTCGTTCAGGTAGGGCTGCAGGGCCTGGCTGTTGATCTTGTCGAACACCGGGGCCATGACGAACATGGTCAGGAACAGCGCCAGCCCCACCAGCACCTGGTTCGACGGCGTCGATTGCAGGCCCAGCGCCTGGCGCAGGATGGAGAAGACGATGATGATCCGGGTGAAGCTGGTCATCAGCATGACGAACGCCGGGATGAAGCTCAGCGCGGTCATGATCAGCAGGATCTGCAGGCTGACCGAATACTCCTGCTGGCCCTGGCCGTTGGTGGTCACGGTGATCGCCGAGATCGATGTCGGGTCGGCGGCCAGCGCCGGCCACGGCGCCAGCAGCAGGAGGCAGAGCGCGGCGAGCGCGCCGGCCAGGGAGATGCGCGGAGTCATGGCTTGCCCTTGGGGTCCTTGTTCAGCAGCTCCAGCAGGCGCTGGGCGAATTCCGGCGTGGCCGGCTCGCCGTCCGGCAGGTGTACCGGCTCCTTGAGCACGTGCAGCGGCGTGATCCGGCCGGGCGTCAGGCCGAGCAGGATCTGCTCCTCGCCGACCTGCACCAGCACCAGCCGGTCGCGCGGACCCAGCGGCTGACTGGCAAGGGTGCGGATCAAGCGGTTGCCGCGCGGACCGGCCTGTTGCACCCGGCGCACCAGCCAGGCGAGCAGGAAGATCAGGCCGATCACCAGGCCCAGGCCGAGCACCAGTTGGGCCAGTTGCGCGGCGGCGCCGGAAGCGGCGCCCACCGTCGGCGCGGCGGCACCCGTCGTCCCCTCGGCGGCGCACAGCGGCGCGCTCAGCGAGGCGAGTGCCGGCAGGAAGCCGGCGAACAGGTAGCGACGCATGTCAGCGCAGCTTCTTGATGCGTTCGCTGGGACTGATCACGTCGGTCAGGCGGATGCCGAACTTCTCGTTCACCACCACCACCTCGCCGTGGGCGATCAGGGTGCCGTTGACCAGTACGTCCAGCGGCTCGCCGGCCAGGCGATCGAGTTCGATCACCGACCCCTGGTTCAGCTGCAGCAGGTTGCGGATGCTGATGTCGGTATGCCCGACTTCCATGGAGATGGTCACCGGGATGTCCAGGATCACATCCAGGTTGGGCCCCTCCAGGCCGGAAATGGTCGGCGCCTTCGGCGAAGCGCCGAACTCTTCCATCGGCGCCCGCGGGGTGCTCGGCTCCGCCACGGGGGTCGCGCCGCCCTGGGCCATCAGCGCATCGATGTCGTCCTGGCTGGCGTCGCCCGCCTCGGCCAGCGCCGCCGCCCATTCGTCGGCCAGTGCCTGTTCCTCGGTGGTCACTTTTTCTTCGTCTGCCATGGTTCGTCTTTCCTCCGGGGGAAGCGGTCAGCGCGAGCGCTCGACCGCTTCGAGAATCTGTAGCGCCAGGTTGCCCTTGTGGGCGCCCAGCTTGACCTTGAAGGCGGGCACGCCGTTGGCGCGCATCACCATGTGTTCCGGCATCTCCACCGGGATCACGTCGCCCGGCTGCATGTGCAGGATGTCGCGCAGCTTGAGCTGGCGGCGGACCACGGTGGCGCCGAGCGGTACCTGGACGTCCAGCACGTCCTCGCGCAGGGCCTTGATCCAGCGCTCGTCCTGGTCGTCGTGGTCGGACTGGAAACCGGCGTCGAGCATCTCGCGGATCGGCTCGATCATCGAATAGGGCATGGTGATGTGCAGGTCGCCGCCACCGCCGTCCAGTTCGATGTGGAAGGTGGAGACCACCACCACCTCGCTGGGACTGACGATGTTGGCCATGGCCGGGTTGACCTCCGAGTTGACGTACTCGAAGTTCATCTCCAGCACCGCCTGCCAGGCTTCCTTCAGATCGACGAAGGCCTGCTCCAGCACCATCCGCACCACCCGCAGTTCGGTCGGGGTGAACTCGCGGCCCTCGATCTTGGCGTGGCGGCCGTCGCCGCCGAAGAAGTTGTCCACCAGCTTGAACACCAGCTTGGCGTCGAGGATGAACAGCGCGGTGCCGCGCAGCGGCTTCATCTTCACCAGGTTGAGGCTGGTGGGAACGTACAGCGAGTGCACGTACTCGCCGAACTTCATCACCTGCACGCCGCCGACCGCGACGTCGGCCGAACGGCGCAGCAGGTTGAACATGCTGATGCGGGTGTAGCGGGCGAAACGCTCGTTGATCATCTCCAGGGTCGGCATGCGGCCCCGGACGATGCGGTCCTGGCTGGTCAGGTCATAGGACTTGACCGATCCCGGCGTCGCCTCGACTTCGGTTTCCACCAGGCCATCGTCGACGCCGTGCAACAGCGCGTCGATTTCATCCTGGGAAAGCAGATCTTGCACGGCCATGGGATACCTACTGCAGCACGAAATTGGTGAACAACACTTGTTCGATAGCCAGTTGGCCGGTTTCCTTCTTGGCCAGTTCCTGCAATCCGGCGGTCGCCTGCTGGCGGAGCATTTCCTTGCCCACCGGAGTCACCAGCGAGTCGAAACTCTGACTCGAGAACAGCATCACCAGTTTATTGCGAACCAGCGGCATGTGCTCGCGCAATGCGTCCATCTGCGCCTTGTCGCGCCCCATCAACGCGACGCCGACCTGCATGTAGCGCTGCCGGCCGTTCTGGTTGAAGTTGACGACGAAGGCAGGCGCCAGGATCTCGTAGAGCGCCGGCTGCTTGCCCGGCTTCGCCGCCTCGCTGGCGACTTCCTCGGTCTTCTCGGCCTTCAGCGACTTGCTGAGGAAGAACCAGGTGCCGCCCACCGACAGGCCGATCGCCAGCAGCAGGCCGACCACGATCAGCAGGATCAGCTTCAGCTTGCTCTTGCCGCCGCTCGGAGCCCCCGCGTCGGCGGGTGTCGCCTCTTTCTTAGCCATGCCAAAAATCCGTCGCTATAGCGTCAAATGAAGGGTTTCACAGGGGCAGAGCAAGGGTTGTGCCATTTCTGCAACGCCGCACCGCCTCCTGGGACCAGCCCCGGAGGGCTGTCCGAGATGATAGACGGCGCGGATATTACAGCCTGGCCACAGGAAATCATCCCCGTCTTTTGCGAAATCGCCCGCTCCGGAAAAAGAAAGGCCTCCCGCAGGAGGCCCAAAGGGGAAATGCAGTCGTTCGCCTCAGGCGTAGTAGTCGACCAGACCGCGCGCCGCCGACGCACCCGGCCGGCTGCGGATCTCGCTGACTCCGGCGAGGGTTTCCTCATCGCCCGAGGCCTCGCCGGCAAAGCCGCGTCCGCGCGCCGATCCGCCCTCGCCCTGCTGCTGGCCCTGCCAGCCCCGCGCCAACGACTGGTCGGAGACGTTCACGTCGAGCTGGTTCATGCCCTGCTGGCTGAACATGTCGCGCAGCCGGTGCATCTGGCTTTCCAGGGCGTCGCGAACGCCGGCGTTGGGACTGGCGAAGGTCACCTGGGTCTGGTCGGCGGTCATGTGGATGCGCACGTCCAGGCGTCCCAGCTCGGCGGGGTCGAGCTGGATCTCCGCCGACTTCAGGTTCTGGCTGGACATCCACATCACCCGGTCCACCACCGCCTCGCTCCAGCCGTTCTGCTGTATCGCCACCGGCTGGCCGGGCACCGTACCGTTCACCGGACGGTTGGTCAGGGCCTGCTGCGCCATGGCCTGGGTCAGCCCGTTGAGCTTGGCCGCGAAAGGCTCGCCGCGCGGCTCCGCCTTGCTCTCCAGCAGGCTCTCGGAGGCGGCGCTGGCGATGGCCGGCTCGGCGGTCTGCTGCAACTGGGCCTCGAGCGCCTTGCCGTCGACGGCCTTGGGCAAGGAGTCGGAAGTCAGGCTGGCAAGGGCATCGCCGAGGTTCGCCTGGCGCGGATCGGCGCTCTTCGCCGGCCCGCCTTTCGCCGCCTGCGCGGCGTCCTGGGCACCCTGCTCCAAGGCCATGTTCACTGCCGGAACGCCGTTGAGCTTGACCAGGGTCGGGTCGCTGCTGGCTTCGGTCAGGCTGGCCGGAGCACTGCTAGCCGTCGGCACGGCCGGCGGCAGCAAAGTCGCCTGGGTATTCTCGTCGAGCATCGGCACGGCGCCGCCGAGGCCGAGCAATTGCAGCGGATCGACCGGCGTTTCGACTTTATCTTCGCCGTCGGCCTTGGCCTGGCCGTCGGCCGGCAAAGGCTTGCCGTCTTCGGCAACGGCCGGCTGCCTGACGGCATCCGTCGGCTGCGCTTCGGCGGCGTCCTTGCCGGCGTCCCGTGGCTTGTCCCGCGAACCCTTCGCGGGACCGTCGGCGCGCTCGGCGGGCTTCTTCGCGGTCTCCTTGGCATACATGTCGGAGAAGCTGGAAGTCTTGTCGTTACTGGGCTCAGGCGTTTTCTGCTGGCTCTTCGGCGCAGCGGCCTTGGGCTTTACATCAGGCGTCGGCGGCAACAACACACCAGGGGCGACGGCCATGGGAATTCTCCATTTGCGAAGGGATTGCGTCGTGGCTTGCGCAAGGGATGGAGCAAGGTCCGGGCCAACTTCGCCGAGAGCCTCCGTGAAACGCTCGCCAGGGCGCCGCAGCAGGCACGCTCGCTTTGCCCGCAGGTCCCGTCTGGACTACAATCCAGAGCCGCATCCCTCCCGAGGTAGTACCCTGATGTCCTTCGCCGAAAAACTGTCCCGTCTGCAAGCCTTCCTCGATGCCGATGACCTGCACGAAGAAGCGCTGGACTACGTGGCGACCCACGGCTACCTGACCGCCCTCTCCATCTGCCCGGAGCAGGTGCCGGAGCGGGAGTGGATCGACGCCCTGTTCGCCGAACCGCCGCACTACCGCAGCGATGAGGAGCGCCAGGAGATCGAGACTTCCCTCGAGCAGCTCAAGGCGCACATCACCCGCGTGCTGGCCAGCGACGAAGACCTCGAGCTGCCCTGCGACCTCGACCTCGGCGACGAGCCGGACGACTCCGACCTGCGCGGCTGGTGCATCGGCTTCATGGAAGGCGTGTTCCTTCGCGAGGAAGTCTGGTTCGAGCAGGCCGAGGAGGAAGTCAGCGAGTTGCTGCTGCCGATCATGGTCGGCTCCGGCCTGTTCGACGAGCAGCCCGAGTTCGACGAGATCGCCCGCGACCGCCACCTGGTGGACGACATGGTCGCGCAGATTCCCGACCTGCTGACCAACCTGTTCCTGCTCTGCCAGGCGCCGGAAGAAAAGCCCGCCCTGCTCAAGCCGCGCACGCACTAAGGAGCGCCGCGGTGGCGCAGCGGGAAATTCGCCCGAGCGCTCGTGCCTGGGTGCGCTATAGCCTCCAGGCCGTGGGTTTCCTAAGCGTAGCCCTGGGCGTGATCGGCATCTTCCTGCCGGTGCTGCCGACCACGCCTTTCCTGCTCCTCGCGGCGGCCTGCTTCATGCGCAGCTCGCCGCGCTTCTACCACTGGCTGGTCGGCCATCCACGGCTCGGCCCGTGGATCCGCGACTATCTCGACGGCGAAGGCATCCCGCTCAAGGGCAAGGTCTACGCCATCGGCCTGATGTGGGCCAGCATCGCCCTTTCCTGCTACCTGGTCCGACGCCCCTGGGCCCAGGGCTTCATGCTGACCAGCGCGGTACTGGTCAGCATCTATATCCTCCGCCAGAAGACCCGCCCGCCGCACGACGCCTGAGGGCCCGCTCAGGACAGTGCCGGATCGCCCTCGCCCAGCGGCAAGCGGTCGCCGGACCCGCGTCGCTCGGGGCTCAGCACGGTGAAGCCGAAGGTGTTCCAGCCGTCCGCGCTGTCGACGAACACCGAACCGCCGTGCATGCTCGCCACCGCCTTGACGATGGACAGGCCGAGGCCATGGTTGGCCTCGCTGTTGCTGCGCGCCGCGTCGACCCGATAGAAGCGCTCGAACAGGTGCCTGCGGTGCTCGTCGGCGATCGGCACGCCGGGGTTGCTCACCGCCACCCGCACTTCGTCGCCACGCCGCTCGACGCCGACCCGCAGCGTGCCGCCGGCGGCGGTGTGCTGGGCGGCGTTGTACAGCAGGTTGGTCACCGCCCGCTGGAACAGGGCGCGCTCGACCAGCGCGCGGGCCTCGCCGCGCACCTCGATACCGACCCCGGCCTCGTCGAAGATCACCTCGAGGAAATCCACCGTGGTGGCGATCTCGCCGGCCAGCGAGGTTTCCTCACGCTCGCAGGCCAGGCGTCCCTGGTCGGCGCGGGCGAGGAACAACATATCGTTGACGATCGCCCGCAGCCGCTCCAGCTCCTCCAGGTTGGATTGCAGGACCTCTTCGTAATGTTCGCCGCTGCGTTCGCGGGACAACGCCACCTGGGTCTGGCCGATCAGGTTGGTCAATGGCGTGCGCAGCTCGTGGGCGACGTCGGCATTGAACGACTCCAGGCGCACGTAGGCCTGCTCCAGGCGGTCCAGGGCGCCGTTGAACGCCCCCACCAGCTCGCGCAGCTCGGCCGGCAGCGGCGAAAGCTGCAAGCGCTGCGACAACTGCCGCGGGCTGATCCGCCGGGCCTCCTCGGAGAGCCGATGCACCGGCCACAGGCCCAGGCGGGCGATCCAGTGGCCGAGCAACGAGGCCAGCAGTACGCCGAGGGCGGACAGGCCGAGCAGCCATTTCACGGTGGAGGTCCGCGCCTCGTGGAACGCCGCGCTGTCGATGGCGGTGACGTAGGTCAGCCGCGGCCGCCCCTCGCGCGCCGGCAACACGCCGACCCGCGCAGTCAGCGCGTACCGGTGCTCCGGCAACTGCAGTTCGTAGCGGCCGGCGCCATCGGCGATCAGCCGCTGCACCGGTTCGCTGAAGCGCCCGTAGTGATAGCGCGGGTCGTCGCTGTCAATCCAGAAACGGATCAGCTCGTACTCCTGGCTCAGGTTGTCCAGCTTGCCCTGCAGGTGCGGCCAGCGCTCGGCCAGGTCGGGATGGTCGAGCATCCGCGAGACCATGTTGAAGCGCACGTCCACCTCGCCCTGCTGCAGGCGCTCGGTCTGGCGGTCGAGGATGCAATAGAGCATGGTGCCGATGAGGGCGAAGATCACCACCGCGGCGCCGGCGAACATTCCCGCCAGGCGGGTCGACAAGGACATGCCCACCTCAGCCCGACTCCGCCAGCGCACGGTTCTCCAGGACGTAGCCCATGCCCCGGATGGTATGCAGCAGCTTGTTCTCGAACGGACCGTCGAGCTTGGCGCGCAGGCGCTTGATCGCCACCTCCACGACATTGGTATCGGTATCGAAGTTGATGTCCCAGACCAGTTCGGCGATCGCCGTCTTCGATAGGATCTCGCCGCTGCGCTGGGCCAGCACGCAGAGCAGCGCGTACTCCTTGGCAGTCAGCTCCAGGCGAGTGTTGCCGCGGAAGACCTTGCGGCTGAGCAGGTCGATGGACAGGTCGGCGATGCGCATCTGCGAATGGCTTTCGTGGTTGCCGCCGCGCCGGGTCAGGGCCTGCAGGCGGGCAACCAGTTCGAGGAAGGAGAACGGCTTGATCAGGTAGTCGTCAGCGCCCTCGCGCAGCCCGCGCACCCGGTCTTCCACGCGCTCGCGCGCGGTGAGCATGATCACCGGGGTCTGCCGCCGCTCGCGCAACGCCCGCAGAACGCCGTAGCCGTCGACGCCCGGCAGCATCACGTCGAGCACGATCACGTCGTACTCGCCATGGAGCGCCAGGTGGCGACCGTCGATGCCGTTGTCCGCCAGGTCCACGGTGAACCCCTGTTCACTGAGGCCACGGTTCAGGTAGTCCGCCGTCTTCGCCTCGTCCTCGACAATCAGTACCCGCATCTATCGCCCGATCCTCTGTTCGCCTTCGCATCCCGGGCGGGACGCATGCCTGCCTGCATCCTAGCCACGCGCCGCCGTCCAGGAAAGCCGTGTCCGTTACGCCTCATGTCGCCGTCGCCCCAGCGGTTCCGCCGTCCGAGGTCGTCGCCCCGCGCCGGTGGAACAGCCGCTCCAGGGCCAGGTATACCACCGGCGTGCTGAACAGGGTCAGCACCTGGCTCACCAGCAGCCCGCCGACCACCGCGATGCCCAGAGGCTGGCGCAGCTCGGAACCGGTGCCGAAGCCGATCATCAGGGGTATCGCGCCCAGCAGCGCGGCCAGGGTGGTCATCATGATCGGCCGGAAACGGGTCAGGCAGGCCTGGTAGATCGCCTGCTCCGCGCTCATGCCCTGCTCGCGCTGGGCGACGATGGCGAAGTCGACCATGAGGATGCCGTTCTTCTTGACGATACCGATCAGCAGCACGATGCCGATCAGCGCCATGATCGAGAAGTCCTGGCCCCAGGCCCAGAGCAGGAACACCGCGCCGATCCCCGCCGAGGGCAGGGTCGAAAGGATCGTCAGCGGATGCACGAAACTCTCGTAGAGCACGCCGAGGATGATGTACACCGCAATCAGCGCGGCGAGGATCAGCAGCGGTTGCGAGGCCAGCGAACTCTGGAAGGCCTGCGCCGCGCCCTGGAACACGCCGATAATGGTCGAGGGCATGCCGATCTCCTCCTGGGCGCGCTGCACCGCCTGCACCGCCTCGCCGAGAGACACCCCGGCAGCCAGGTTGAAGGACAGGTTGACCGCCGGGAACATGCCGTTGTGGTTGATCTGCAGCGGCCCGGAGCGCGGCGCCGCGACCTTGGCGATGGCCGACAGCGGGACCATCTCGCCGCTCAGCGGCGAGCGCAGGTAGAACCAGTCCAGGCTTTCCGCGCGGCCGCGCTGGCGCGCATCGAGTTCGAGGACCACCTTGTACTGGTTGACCTCGGTCTGGTACTCGCCGACCTGGCGCTGGCCGAAGGCGTCGTAGAGGGTCTGGCTGACATCCTCGGCGCTGAGGCCGAAACGCGCCGCGGCCACCCGGTCGATGTCCAGCGCGGTGACGCTGGCGCCGACCTGCAGGTCGTTGGACACATCCATCAGCCCCGGCACCTGCTTCAGGCGCTCGGTGAGGCGTTGCGCCCAGAGCGCCAGCTGGGTGCTGTCGCTGCTGCGCAGGGCGTACTGGTACTGGGTCCGCGAGGGTCCGGAACTGAGGTTGATGTCCTGCGCCGCGCGCAGGTAGAGCATGATTCCCGGCACCTTGGCCAGTTGCGGGCGCAGCCGGTCGATGAACTCGCCGACCGAGACATCGCGCTCGCCACGGTCCTTGAGGACGATCCAGAAACGCCCGTTGGCCAGGCTCTGGCTACCGCCGGTGACGCCCACCGCATGGTTGTAGCTCTGCACCGCCGGGTCGCTGGCGATGATCTCGGCCAGTTGCCGGTGCTTGGCGACCATGTCGTCGTAGGAGATATCCTCGGCAGCCTGGCTCGTGCCGAAGACGAAGGCGGTGTCCTGCAAGGGGAAGAAACCCTTGGGAATCCCGACGTAGCCGGCCACCGCCACCAGCACGGTAAAGGCGAAGCCGACCAGCATCAGCCGCTGGTGCCCGAGCGCCCAGCGCAGGCCGCGTTCGTAGCCGCCGGTCAGCCATTCGGCGAAGCCCTTTCTCGGCGCTTCGGCATGCCGCAATGCCGGCATGAAGCGCGAAGCCAGCATCGGCGCCAGGGTCAGCGAAGCGACCACCGAGATCAGGATCGCCACCGTCACGCTGACCGCGAATTCGCGGAACAGCCGGCCGACGATCCCGCCCATGAACAGCAGGGGAATGAACGCGGCGATCAGCGAGAAGCTGATGGAAATCACGGTAAAGCCGATCTCCGCCGCGCCCTTGAGCGCCGCCTCGACCTTCGAGGCGCCCGCTTCCAGGTGTCGGTGGATGTTCTCCACGACCACGATGGCGTCGTCGACGATGAAGCCGACGGCGATGATCAGCGCCACCAGGGTCAGGTTGTTGAGGGTGAAGCCGAGCACGTACATCGCCGCGAAGCTGGCGCTCAGGGACACCGCCAGCACCGTAGCGACGATCAGGGTCGCCGACAGCTGGCGGAGGAACAGGCCCATCACCAGCACCACCAGGCCAATGGTCAGCAGCAGGGTCAGTTCGACCTCGTGCAACGACGAGCGGATGGTCCGGGTGCGGTCGTTGAGCACGTCTACCTCGATGGTCGCCGGGAGCATCTCGCGCAGGCGTGGCAGCGCGGCCTGGATCGCGTCGGCGGTATCGACGATGTTCGCCCCAGGCTGGCGCAGGATCACCAGCGCCACCCCGGGCACCCCGTTCGGCCAGGCCTGCACGTAGTCGTCCTCGGGCGCCGAGACGATCCGCGCCACGTCCTTGAGGAACACCGGCGCGCCCTGGCGGTAGGCGACCACCAGGTCGTCATAGTCGCTGGCGTTGAACAACTGGTCGTTGGCCGCGAGGGTCGACACCCGCCCCTCGCCGTAGAGCGCACCCTTGGCCAGGTTGACGCTGGCCGACTGCAACGACTGGCGCAGGTCGGCCAGGGTCAGCTGGTAGGCGGCGAGCTTCTCCGGCTGGGCCTGGATGCGGATCGCCGGGCGCTGCTGGCCGACCACGAAGATCTGCCCCACGCCGTTCACCTGGCTGAGCTGGCGGGCGAGGATGGTCTCGGCGTAATCGCTGAGTTCGATCAGCGGCATCATCTCCGAGTTGACCCGCAGGATCATGATCGGGCTGTCCGCCGGGTTGACCTTGCGCCAGGTCGGCAGGTTCGGCATGTCCACCGGCAGCCGCCCGGCCGCGGCGTTGATCGCCGCCTGGACTTCCTGGGCGGCGACGTCGATGCTCTTGTCGAGGCTGAACTGCAGGGTCAGGGTGGTAGTGCCCAGGGCGCTGCTGGAGGTCATCTCGGTGATCCCGGGAATCGCGCTGAACTGCACTTCCAAGGGGGTGGCCACCGACGAGGCCATGGTTTCCGGGCTACCGCCGGGCAGCAAGGCGTTGATCTGGATGGTCGGGAAGTCCGCCTCCGGCAACGGCGCCACGCCGAGCCGGAGGAACGCCAGCAGCCCCAGCAGCAGCGAGGCCAGGGTCAGCAGCGCGGTGGCGATCGGGTGCCGTACGCACCAGCCGGAAATCCCGGCGCGCGGCGTCACGGCCGCCGCTCCGTGGCCTGGGCCAGGCTCGGGCGCGGCTCCTGGATATCGACCAGGGCGCCGGGCATCAGCCGCGAGTGGCCGTCCACCACCACCTGGTCACCGCTGGCCAGGCCTTCCACCACACTGAGGCCGTCGATGTCCTGGAGCACCCGCACCGGCACCGCCTCGACCCGGTCGGCGGCGACCCGGTAGACGAAATTGCCCTCCAGGCCGCGGCGCACCGCCTTGCTCGACAGCACCAACTGGTCGCGCCGGACCCCGGTGTGCAGGCTCACCGCGACGAACTGCCCGGGCCAGAGCCGGGCCTGGCGGTTATCGAAGGAGGCGCGCACGCGGATGGTGCCGGTGGAACTGTCGATCTGGTTGTCGATGGTCAGCAACCGGCCCTCGCCCAGCGCGCTCCCGCCGTCGCGGCTGTAGGCGCGCACCGCCGCCTCGCCGCCGAGCAGCGCCTGCAACTGGGGCAACTGTTCCTGTTGCAGGGAGAAGACTACGGAGATCGGTGCGATCTGGGTCACGCTGAACAGGCCGAGACTGTCGCCGACCCGCACCAGGTTGCCGACATCGACGTTGCGGATACCGACCTTGCCGGATACCGGCGAGGTGATCCGGGTGTAGGACAGGCGCACCCGCTCGGCGTTGATGGTGGCATCGTTGGCCTTCAGGGTCGCGCGCAACTGGTCGACCGTCGCCTGCTGCTGGTCCAGCAGTTGGCGTGACACCGCACGCTCGGCATACAGGCTGCGGTAGCGTTGCAGGTCCTGCTCGGCGGATTTCAGCTGGGCCTGGTTGCTCGCCCTGGAGGCCTGCGCCTGCTCCAGCGCGGCGACGACGGCGCGGTCATCGATGGTCGCCAGCAACTCGCCCGCCTCGACCATCTGCCCTTCGCTCACCAGCAGGCGGGTCAACTGGCCGTCGATCTGGGTGCGGATCACCACGTTGTGCAACGAAGTCACCGTGCCGATGCCGCTGACCTGTTGCTCGACGTCGCGCCGCTCCACCCGTGCCACGTTCACCGGGACCCTGGCCGGCGCGGGCGCCGCCTTCGCCCCGGCGTCGCCGCCGAGCCATGCCCAACCGCCGAAGGCGACCAGGCCCGCCGCCAGCACGCCCACCAGGACCCGTCCCCCACCACTGCGCAACGCCTGCATCTGTCCACCTTTCCCAGTGGCCGGCCTCGCGCGGCCGACTTCGTTCTTCTTTATAAGCAGCGCAGCGGGACCCCACCCTGACCCCTGAATGACAATCCTGTCAGTTTCGCCGGACACCCCGCGCTGGCAGGCCGCCCGGCGCTCTCGTAGACTTCGCTGAGTCCTTCCGGAGCCCGCTCGATGTCCCCACCCCCCGGCGCCCGCCGGCCCTGCCCCAGGGCCTACGCCCCCTGGCTGCTGTCGCTGGCGGCGACATTGCTGCTGGCAGTCGGCGCGGCGCTGGCGCAGTGGGACCTGGAGTCGATACTGAGCCGTGCCGAGCAGCGCTACGGCGAGCTAGGCGCGGCGAAATCACGCCTGGGCGACTGGGGCCGCCTGCTCGAACAGGGCGGCACGCTCGACGAAGCGGCCAAGCTGCGCGCGGTCAACGACTTCTTCAACCAGTCGCTACGCTTCACCGACGACATCGAAATCTGGCAGCAGGAAGACTACTGGGCGACTCCGGTCGAGGCGCTGGTCAAGGGCGCAGCCGACTGCGAGGACTACGCCATCGCCAAGTACGTGACCCTGCGTCGCCTCGGCGTCGCCAGCGACAAGCTGCGCATCACCTACGTCAAGGCCCTGCGCCTGAACCAGGCGCACATGGTGCTGACCTGGTACGCCAGCCCGGGCGCCGACCCACTGGTGCTGGACAACCTGATCGGCGAGATCCGCCCCGCTTCGCAACGCGACGACCTGTTGCCGGTGTACGCCTTCAATGCCGAGGGCCTCTGGCTGCCCGGCGCCGACGGCGGACGCCGGACCGGCGACAGCAAGAAGCTGTCGCGCTGGCAGGACCTGCTGACCAAGATGCGCGCCGAAGGCCTCGACCTCGACGCCCCCAAGGAGGATTGAATGTCACTGCTCAAGCAATTGTTCCTCGCCATCTGCCTGTTCCTCGTCGTCGCCTTCAGCGGCAGCTTCGTCAGCAGCGTGGAGAACTCCCGCGAGCAGTTGCGCGGCCAGTTGCGCTCCCACGCCCAGGACGCCGCCACCGCCCTCGGCCTGTCCCTGACGCCACACGTGGACGACCCGGCGATGGTGCAACTGATGGTCAGCTCGATCTTCGACAGCGGCTACTTCGCCAGCATCCGGGTGATCGACATCAAGAGCGGCAAGCCGCTGGTCGAGCGCGTGCAAGCGCATGCCGAGCGTACGGTGCCCGGCTGGTTCGAACGCCTGGTGGATCTCCAGCCCCAGGGTGGCGACGCGCTGATCATGCGCGGCTGGGAACAGGCGGCGCGGGTCGAGGTGGTCAGCCATCCGCAATTCGCCCTGGCGCGCCTGTGGGACAGCGCCCTGGGCAGCCTCTACTGGTTGCTGGCCTGCGGCGCGGTGAGCCTGCTGCTTGGCGGCTGGCTGCTGCGCCGCCAACTGCGCCCGCTCGACCAGATGGTGCGCCAGGCCCATGCCATCAGCCGGCGGGAATTCCTCAGCCTGCCCAGGCTGCCGCGCACGCCGGAGCTGCGCCGCGTGGTGCAGGCGATGAACCAGATGGTGGAGAAACTTCGCACGCTGTTCGCCGAGGAGGCCGCGCGTAGCGACAAGCTACGCGCCCAGGCCTACCAGGACAGTCTCACCGGCCTGCCCAACCGGCGCCTGTTCGACGCCCGCCTCAACGAACAGCTGGGTGCCGGCGAGCACGAGCATGCCGGGCAGCTCCTGCTGCTGCGCCTGAACGACCTGAACGGGCTGAACCAGCGTCTCGGCGGGCAACGCACGGATGAACTGATCCAGGCGGTCGCCCGCTTGCTGGTCGACTCCTGCGGCCAGCAAGGGCGCGCCGACTGGCTGCTGGCCCGCAGCCGCGGCGGCGAGTTCGCCGTGCTGGCTCCCGGTTGCTCCCGCGAGCAGGCCGAACGCCTGGCCGAGGAACTCTGCGAAGGCCTGGAGAACCTTGCCCGCACCGGTGCCAGCGATCTCACGCCGGTCGCCTATCTCGGTATCAGCGCGTTCGCCGAAGGCGACTCGCCCGCGGATCTCCTGGCCCGTGCCGACCAGGCCCTGGCCCAGGCCGAAAGCCAGCCCGCCCAGCCCTGGGCGAGCCAGGACGGCACCGCGCTCGCGGCGCTCAACGACAGCCAGGACTGGCACGACTGGATCGACCAGGCCCTGACGGAGCGCCGCCTGCTGCTCTATTTCCAGCCGGTGGTGGACTGCCTGGACACCCAGCGCGTCCTCCACCACAAGGTCCTCGCGCGCCTGCTCGACCCGCAGGCCACGGCCATCGCCGCCGGGCGCTTCCTGCCCTGGATAGAACGTTTCGGCTGGGCCGCGCGTCTCGACCTGGCGATGCTCGAACAGAGCCTGGAGCACCTGCGGCGCCATCCACGGCCGCTGGCGCTGAGCCTGTCGGCCGCCAGCGTCCGCAATGCGCAGGCGTTCGCCCCGCTACTGGCCCTGCTCAAGGCGCATCCGCAGGAGGCGCGCCAGCTGACCCTGGAACTGGACGAGCGGCACCTGCCAGCCGCGGCCGAACTGGAGCGCCTCAGCCAGGTCCTGCGCGAACTGGGCTGCGGTCTCGGCCTGCAGCATTTCGGCGGCCGCTTCAGCCTGATCGGCAACCTTACCCATCTGGGGCTGGCCTACCTCAAGCTGGACGGCTGCTACCTGCACGCCGTCGACCGGGAAGGCGACAAGCGGTTGTTCATCGAAGCGGTCTATCGCACCACCCACAGCATCGATCTACCGTTGATCGCGGAACAGGTGGAAACCCTCGGTGAACTCGAAGTACTGCGGGAAATGGGCTTGCGTGGCGCCATGGGACGCCTGTTCGGCAGCCCGGCGCCCTGGTCCGGGGATGCCTGATAGCGAGTCCGGAGCGGGTCGGACTCGCTTTACAGCGGATTCGGCATCGACGCCAGGCGCTCCCTCTCCGACAGAGAACGCGCCGGCGCGAGCCGACAGGTCCCCGTCATGAAACCGCCAGTCGCTGTTCCACCAGCACTCCCCCGTAAAGCGCGATCTGGGTCTTGGCATTGAGTTCGATGCGCAAGGCCACCGCGCGCTCGATGCCGATCTTCAGGTGCGGACCGAAGCGCGATACGTCCAGGCCGGCACGGATCATCATCTTCTCCACCCCTACGGTGGTTACCGTCACCAGCGTCTGGATGTCGTTCTGCAGGCTGTAGCGGGCCAGCGCGCGCATCGCCTCCAGCGTACAGTCGGAAAAGCCCAGCGAGCCTTTCTGTCCAGAGTTGATGGCGAAACGGCTGAGTTCCCAGATGTGCGGCGAGCAAGGCGCTTCCTTGCCGTGCAGAAGCTCCGGGAAGGTGTTCTTCAGCATGTAGGGGCCAGTGGTATCGAGAATTCGCCAGCAACCGAAAACCTGGGCTTCAGGAGTATCTTCCTGGATCAACATGTAATAAGGACTGAGTGCGTCATAACCATCGATTTCCATCTCGTCGATGACACTAACGTCCCAGCCTTTGCGCTCCTTGAACACTTGAGCACGCAACTTGTGCATCTCGCCCAGCAGTTTTTTATCGAACTCTTCGCGCCGACCAATTTGTACGATCATCTTCACTTCCTCCAAATAGGAAGCTGAAGAATTTATGCAAATTTCATAATTTTATAACTAGCAAATGAGATAGATTTCGGTGAACCCGGACCCTTGCTAGGCTCGAAGAAACGTCCGAAAAGATCAGAGCAATGGCTTCACACGAGAGAACACAGCCCCAAAACATGGCCTTCCGGGCAAAGGCCACCCGCACCGCCCGACGGGAAAGCCAGGAAACTTTCTGGAGCCGCTTCGGGATAAGCCAATCCTGCGGCAGTCGTTTCGAGAATGGCGAGAACCTGCCCTTCCCTATATACCTGCTTTTGCATTTCTATATAGAAGGGCAAATTACCGATCGCCAGCTCGCCGACCTGAGAGGCAAGATCAGAGAGTAATAAGACCCAAATTAACGGCCATAATGGCCGCTACGCGGCGGGAGGTCACACCGAACTTCCGCCGAATATTTCCCATATGGAAGTTCACATTGGCTTCCGAGCAGTTGCAGATAACCGATATCTCCCAACTGGTCTTGCCGATGGCGCACCACTGCAACACTTCCTTCTCCCGGCTGGTCAGAACCACCGGTTTGCTGACCGGATGTTCGAAGGCCAGTCCGGCACCGCTCTGCAGTGCGTAGTCCTTGAGCATCCACAGGGTCGGCAGGACCGACTCCATGAAACGGTTGGCCTCGGCCCGGTTTTCCGCTTCCACGCTGAGGCTCAGCGCGCCGAGTTCGCCGCGCGCACCATGCAGCGGCATGGTCAGCCCATACACCAGGCCGGCCGCCGAGGCTTCCTCGAAGAACTCGTGCTGCTTTCGCGTCTGGTAGATGGACGGTTCCCAGAAAATCGGCAGTACGCTCTGGGTACAGTGACTGACCGTTGGGTCGACCCGCGCGTAGCCAGCCCGGTCGTAATGCTCGCGCCAGGCGGCCGGGTAGTTGCCGACGATGAAGGCGTTCTCGTAGTCCTGGCTGTCCTTAGGCAACAGGCCGAAGAGGATCTTCGAGAATCCAAGGTCGCTCGCCATCTTCTGCAGGATGGCGCTCCACTCCAATTTTCCACTTGAGCGTTCCAGCTCAAGAAAACCGTCAACCAAGGCCATAGCGCTACGTTCTTCTTAAACTATTAACCAATCAGCCAAATATGGATTCGGCACCCGATATCCGGCACGTTGTACGGCAGTCCGAGAATCCCGGCTTCCTGCCGAGGCGCATGCGCCCGTGCCCGACGACCCCTGAAGATGTCCAGTCAGCCCACTCTATAGAGTTGGCGTTGTGCCGGAAAGGCACATTTCAGTCCCACTTAACAATAGACCGCGGCGTTTGATGCACCTAGTACGATACCCGTCCTAGAGGGTAAGCAAACGTTTAAATGTGATCTAGATCACATTTTATGCGAACTGAATACCCAGTCACACCTGGTCCCCGGGTTCACTGTCGGCCCATCGCCAAGCGTGCGACCGCTCTCGGCCGGGCGATCCGAGGCGCAGACGTCTGTGCGCGGCGCACGGGCAAAGGCACAGCGCCACGGCCAAGGGGGCGACCTCGCGGCGTCAGGCCTGCCGGGCACGGACCCGGCGACATAGCCACTTTTCCAGTTCGGCGACACAGAACAGGCCGAGCCCGGCCAGCAGCACCCGCGCCCACTCGCCCGGGGCCAGGCCGACCGAGCCGAACAGCGCCTGCAACGGCGGCGCGTAGGTATAGAGCAGTTGCAGCACCACGCAGGCGGCGATCGCCAGCAAGACCTGGCGGTTGCCGAACAGGCCCTCGCGGCTGAGCACCGAATCGTAGATATGCCGGCTGTTGAGCAGGTAGAACATCTCGCACACCACCACGCTGTTCACCGCCATGGTCCGCGCGCGCTCCAGCCCGGTGCCATGCTCCAGCTCCCAGAGGAACAGGCCCAGGGCGCCCGCCATCATCAGCAGCGAGACCAGCAGCACCCGCCAGACGAAGAACAGCGACAACAGGGGCTCCGCCGGCGGGCGCGGCGGACGCTGCATCAGGCCGCGCTCGGCCGGATCGAAGGCCAGCGCCAGGCCCAGGGTGCTGGAGGTGACCATGTTGATCCAGAGGATCTGCGCCGGCGTCATCGGCAGGGTCAACTGGAACAGGATCGCGGCGATCACGATCAGCGCCTCGCCACCGTTGGTCGGCAGCATGAAGAGGATGAATTTCTTCAGGTTGTCGTAGACCGCCCTTCCCTCGCGCACGGCATTGGCGATGGTGGCGAAATTGTCGTCGGCGAGGACCACCTCGGCCGCCTCCTTGGCCGCCTCGGTGCCCTTGTTGCCCATCGCTACGCCGACGTCGGCGCGCTTCAGCGCCGGCGCATCGTTGACCCCGTCGCCGGTCATCGCCACCACCTCGCCGCTGGCCTGCAGGGCCTGCACCAGGCGCAGCTTGTGCTCGGGGCTGGCGCGGGCGAACACATCGACGCCCGGCAGCACTTCGCGCAGGCGCTGGTCGTCGAGCAGTTCGATCTCCGCGCCGGTCAGCGCCGGCCGGTCGATGCCGATCCCGAGCATGGCGCCGATCGCCCGCGCGGTGTCGACGTGGTCGCCGGTGATCATCTTCACCGCGATACCCGCCGCCTGGCATTCGGCGACCGCGGCCACGGCCTCCTCGCGCGGCGGATCGATGATGCCCACCAGGGCCAACAGGGTGAAGCCATGTTCCACGTCGGCGAAATCCAGCGTGCGCTGCTCTGCCGGCATCGCCCGCCGGGCGATGGCCAGCAGGCGCAGGCCGCGAGCGGCGGTGTCGGTGGCCAGGCGCCGCCAGTAATCCGGGTCGAGCGACCGCACCGAGTCGCCCACCCGTTCAGCCTCGCACATGTCGAGGATGCGCTCCGGCGCGCCCTTCAGGTAGACCATCGCCTGGCCCGCGTGGTCGTGGTGCAGGGTGGCCATGAAGCGATGCTCGGACTCGAACGGAATCGCATCGCTGCGTGGCCGTTCCGCCGCCAGCGCCTGCGGATCGAGGCCCAGCTTGAGGCCGAGGCTGAGCAGCGCGCCTTCGGTGGGGTCGCCCTCCAGTTGCCATGCCTCGCCCTCCTGGTGCAGGCGCGCCTCGTTGCACAACAGCGCCGCGCGACCGATCTCCTGCAGATCGTCGCGTCCGGCGGGATCGAGGCCTTCGCCGTTGTGGCTGAAACCACCCAGCGGAGCGTAGCCGGCGCCGCTGACCTCGATCACCTGGTCGGCGGTGACGATACGCTGCACGGTCATCTCGTTGCGGGTCAGGGTGCCGGTCTTGTCCGAGCAGATCACCGTCACCGAACCCAGCGTCTCCACCGCCGGCAGGCGGCTGACGATGGCGTTGCGCCGGGCCATGCGCTGTACGCCGAGGGCGAGGATCACCGTCATGATCGCCGGCAGCCCCTCGGGAATCGCCGAGGCGGTCAGCGCCACCACCAGCATGAACATGTCCACCATCGGCTGGCCCTGCCAGAGGGTGCCGAGGACGAAGGTGGCGCCGGCCAGCAGCAGGATCGCCAGGGCCAGCCAGCGACTGAAGCTGGCGATCTGTCGCAGCAGCGGAGTGGCCAGGGTGCGGACTTCGCGCAACAGCGTACCGATCCGGCCCAGTTCGGTATCCCCGGCGGTGGCGACCACCACTCCGCGCGCCTGGCCGCTGGTCACCAGGGTGCCGGAATAGGCCATGCAACGGCGGTCGCCGAGCAGCGCGTCGATGGCCACCGCGACGCAGCCCTTCTCCACCGGCACCGACTCACCGGTCAGGGCCGACTCGTCGACATGGAAGTTCTTCGTTTCGAACAGCCGCAGGTCGGCCGGCACCCGGTCGCCGGAGGCCAGCAGCACCACGTCGCCCGGTACCAGGCGTTCAGCGTCCAGCGCCTGGCGCTGGCCGTCGCGCAGGACCAGGGCATGCAGCGAAAGCATGTCGCGGATGGCGTCCAGCGCGTTGGCCGCCTTGCCCTCCTGGACGAAACCGATCAGCGCGTTGACCACCACCGCCAGGAGGATTACCGCACTGTCCACCCAGAAGCCGAGCAGCGCGGTGACCAGCGAGGCGAACAGCATCATGTACAGCAGGACGTTGTGGAACTGCCGCAGCAAGCGCAGCAGCGGCCCCTGGCGTTTCGGCGCGGGCAACCGGTTGTAGCCGTGCGCCGCCAGGCGGCGGGCGGCCTCGTCCGCGTCCAGGCCGGCGGCGGAGCTGTGCAATCGTTCCAGCACCCGTTGCGGCGGGCTGGCATGGGCGTCGCGGGAAGACAGGGGTGGGATGCCGTTCATGGGATTCCTGCGCCTCGTTCTGATGAACAGAACTATCGGGCAGGCCTGCGCCGCAACGTTTGACCTGTCTCAAACGGATGCTTGCAGTTGAAAGCATCTGGCCGGGGAAAACTTTTCCGGATGTTGCGCGGCACCTCGCCCCACGTGGCGAGGTGCCGCGCCCTCCTAGAGGCTCATGTGCAGCAGCGGGAACGGCCGCCCCGCCGAGTCGGTCGCGGAGCGGCCGGTCTGGCGGAACCCATAGTGTCGATAGAAACCGCAGGCCTGCGGGTTCTGCTCGTTGACATCGACGCTCAGGCGCGGCCAGGTCGCCCGCGCATGATCGAGCAGGCGTCGGCCGATACCCCGGCCGCGCAGCCCGGGTTCGACGAAGAGCATCTCGACATGCGTCTGGTTCAGGCCAATGAAGCCCTGGGCCACGCCGTCGTCGTCGACCAGCACCCAGACCTCGACGGCCGGCAGGTACAGGTCGCGGACCTGTGGGTAAAGCTCGACGATGTCCGCTTCACTGAGAAAGTCGTGGGTCGCGCGGACGGAACGTTCCCACAGGTCGACCAATGCCGTGTTGTCGGCGTCGACGCGCTTGCGAATGTGCATGCTGGATTCCTTTATCCGAAAGATTCCAGGTAGAACGAAAGGCAGCCGCGACCGCCAGGCCGGGCGCCACGCTGAGGTTCGTCGCCTGGATGCCCGTGGCGCGAATCAACGCATGGACGGTGCACAGCGGCGGCGACGAGGGAGGAAGGGAGCGCCATCCTAGAAGAAAACGACCGGTCGGAACAGCCGCTCTTCCCATGCTTTTCCCGAAACGACGAATGAACGACACTGCGCCCGACTCTCTTTCCCGGTATCGCCCATGCCCAGCTCCCCGCTTCCTTCCGGCCGCAGGCTGCCCGCTTGCGCCTTCGCCGACATCGGCGAGCCCTACGCCGTGTTTCAGGCTCCCGGCGGCGTGCTCCTCGCGGTGGCCAGCGCCTTTCATGGGCAACACCCGGGCCGACAGCTCGACGTCTACGAACAGAGCCTGCGCCTGTACCGCGGCGGCGACCTCGAATGCATCGCCGTCCTGCCGGACCTGGGCTTTCCGCTCAACGCCATCGCCTGGCACCCGAGCCGGCCCGTACTGGTGATCGGCGGCGGACGCTACGACGGCGGCGCCTTCTTCGAAGGCGGTCTGCTGGCCTGGGACTACGCGAGCGGCAAGATCCAATCGCTGCTCGCCGACAACCGCGAAGTGCTCGCCTGCGACTTCGAGGACGACGGCCGGCGCCTGGCCTTCACCGTCGCCCCCAGCGACGACCTGGAGGACCGACCGTTGTTCCGCCAGCGCCATTCGCTAGCCTTTCCGGTCGACGCCCCACTGGTGCTGGACGACCTGCCCGGCACCCGCCTGCCCTTCGACTGGGCCCTCTACCCTGCCTCGACACAACGCGAAGCAGCGCTGCCGATCCTGGAAAACCTCGCCCTGGGCAAAGATCGGCGGTTCCTGCATCGTCCACCGGTATGGGACCTGTGCTTTCTCGACGGACAACGCCTGGCCATCGCCCGCGCCAGCCCCCGGCTCGAGCTCTGGAATCTGGCCAACGACAGCCTGCGCAGCTTCGAACTGGCCGAACGGGGCCAGTGCCTGCAGGTCTTCCATAACGCCACGGACGACAGCCTGCTGGTCAATCTGCAACTTGGGTATGCCGCCCAGCGACTGTTCAAGGTGCCGCTAACGCCGGGACAACCGCTGCTCCTGAGCGACTGCCGCCATCTGCTGGCGCAATCCGCCCAAGGCGGTTTTCTCGCCCGCCAGATCGCCCTCGAGGGCAAAGACCTGGAAGACCTCGTGCTCGACCCAGCCGGCCGGATCGTCCACAGGCGCCGTCTCGGACACTACGACCTGTTCAACCACCATCTGCGCATCGACCGCGGCGAAGCCTTCTTCTACCTGGCCGGCAATCCGCCGGAGCAGCACCAGGACAAAGGCCTGTTCCGCCTCGACCCGCAGACCTTCAAGACCCGCGAAGTGCTACGCCTGGAGCGCCACCCGGAGCACTTCAACAACCTGCACGGCTGCCTGCTGGGCAATCGCCTGCTGCTCAACGCCAAGGTCTACAACTCGCCGCATCACGCCTACGGTACCCAGCGCCTGACCTGCTACGACCTGGAGAGCCGCGGCACGCTCTGGGGCGCGACCCTGTCCGCCCAGGTCAGCGCCTTCGCGCCGTTGCCCGGCGGACAATGGATCGCACTGGCGCTGGTCGATGGTCAGGTCGAGGTACGCGACCTCGCCAGCGGCGAATGTCGCTGGCGCTACCGCACGGCAGACGCCATACCGCTGTGCCTGGCAGTCAGCGACAAACTCCTCGCCATCGGTTTCAGCCACGGCGGAGTCAGCCTCCTGCAGGTCGCGGCGGATGGCCAGCTCATCGGTCCTCCAGGCGCCAACCCGCGGCAGTAGCCCGCAGTTCGCCGTCCAGCGCCAGGTGGCGGAGAAACACCGGGTCGTGGGACACCACCAGCAAGGCCCCACGGTACTGCCCGAGCATGCTTTCCAGGGCCTGCCGCGCAGCCAGGTCGAGGTGGTTGTCCGGTTCGTCGAGCAGTAGCAACTGCGCCGGCCGGTCGGCGTAGAGCACCAGGGCCAGGGCCGCCTTCAGGCGTTCGCCGCCGCTCAGCGTCGCGCACGGCTGGGCGAGCCGTTCAGCCGGCAAGCCGAGTTGCGCCAGGCGCGTGCGCAGCCAGCTTTCGCCGCGACTGCGATTGACCTCCAGCAACTGCTCCAGCACGCCTCGCCCGTGGTCCAGCACGCTCAGCCGCTGGTCGAGATAGGCGGCGCCCACCGTCACCGCGCAGGTTCCCGCCAGCGGCGCCCGTTGCCCGGCCAGCAGCCGCAGCAGGGTCGACTTGCCGCTGCCGTTCGGGCCGACCAGCGCCAGCCGTCGCGGACCGCTCAGGAGCAGGTCGATTTCGCGCAACGGCCCGCGCAGATGCGGCAGGACCACGCCCTTCAACTCGACGATCCGGCGCTGTGCCGCCAGTTCGGCATCGGGCGAATCGAGCAGCAGCGGCGACGCCTCCTCGACCTCCCTGGCAGCCTCGCGCACCTCGCGGTCGAGGCGCTCGCGCTCCGCCTGGTGGGCATTGCGCAGCTTGCCGGCGCTGACCTCGCTACGTTCCCTGAACCCACCGAGCAGGATCTTCGCCTGGTTCGCCGTCTTGCCTTCGCGCCGGCCGCTGGCCTGGCGCCGCTCCTGGCGCTGCTGCTGTTCGCGCATGGCCAGGGTCTGCCGCTTGCGCTCCAGACGATGCCGGTCCAGGCGGCGCTCGGCGGCCTCGCGCGCCTCCTCCCGGAGCTGTGCGTAGAAGGAATAGCCGCCGCCATAGCTGCGCAGGCCGAGGGTCGACAACTCGACGATCCGCTGCATGCCCTCGAGCAGTTCGCGGTCATGGCTGACCAGCAGCAGGCCGCCGTCCCAGGCCGCCAGCCGCGCCCGCAACAAGGCGCGCGCCGGCCCGTCGAGAGGGTTGCTCGGTTCGTCGAGGATGAGGAAGTCGGCGTCGTCGAGGAATGCGCCGAGCAGCGCTACGCGCATGCATTCGCCGCCGCTCAGGCGTTCGCTCGGGGTATCCGCGCGGAGATGGCCGAGCCCCTCGGCGGCCAGGGCGTCGGCCAGGCGTTGGCGGATGTCCCAGCGCTCGCCCAGGCATTCGTAGTCGGCGTCGTCGAGGCTACCCGCCTCGATCCGCGCCAGCGCCTCCAGCCATGGGCGGACGCCAGCCAGGTCGGCGACGGTCGGATAGTCGGCCGGATCGAGCTGCTGCGCCAGGTAGCGCACGCGCCCCTGGCGCCGGACGCTGCCGCTGGACGGCTGCAAGTGTCCGGCGAGCAGGCGCGCGAGCAGCGACTTGCCGACGCCGTTGCGTCCCACCAGCCCGGTGTGCCGGGTGTCGAAGGTTTCGTCGAGATCGGAAAACAGAAGGCTGCCGTCCGGCAGCTGGAAAGAGACGCCATCAAGCGTCAGGGTCGACGTATTCGTCATGGATACCCCCTTGATGCATGCATTCCCCCGGGCCCTCGGGCCAGGGACGGAAAACCGGCCGTGCGGACACGGCAGCATCAATTGCGCATCGGACGAACACCTCGTACGGAAGGAAAGACCGCGGCAGTCTACTCCGCCCATGCGGTCCCGCCAATCGGGCATACTTTTCGCTTTCGACAGACACGACCGACCGACATGGCCAGACTGCGCATCGCCGAACTCTTCGAACGGGAACCCTCGCGCTGGGGCGGCCGTGGCGACCCCTACCTCTGGCAGGAAATGGCCGGGCAACTGGCGGACGCGCCCTGGCCGGCCTCCGCCGCGGCCCTGGAACGCCTGCTCGGCGAGACCTTCGAGCGCCTCAGCGGCCATCCGCTGGAATACGATGCCCTGATCTACCTCGCGCGCCACGCCCACGGCGGCATGTCCAGCGGCATGGTCAGCCCGGAGTTCTGGCGCGAAACGGCGATCCCGGAACTGCTCGACCGCTATCGGCGGCGGCGCTCCTGGTTGAGATGGTTGCGCCGGTAGGTATCCTCCCCCATCGCCGCGATCTGCCCCTCGATCAGGGCATCGAATGGCTTCAGCAGGGCTTCGTGGGTACGCGGCGCCTCCAGTTCGTCGAGCGCCGCGGCGATTGCCTCGATGGTCGACAGCGCGCCCTCTCCCGGCGCCTTGCGCAGGCGATAACGCGACGCCATGCCTTCGGCCAGGCTCACCCGCGGCAGGGCCGCCAGGGCCGGGTTCAGGTGCAGCAGCTTGCGCGCCTTGCGCCAGGTGCCGTCCGGCACCACCAGCAGGAGGGGCTCACCGGCGGCCTCGGCGGCCATCCCCGCCAGCGCTCGCGCCTGCTCGCCGGGAAACAGCAGGCAGGCCCGGTAGCCCGGCACTCGCCAGGTCTCCTCGGCGAAACGCTCGCCGACCCGCAATTCCGCATTGCGCAAGCCGAGCACGGCCAACCCTGCGGTATTCAGCGCGTGCCCGACCTCGCTGGGGTGCTGCAGGACCAGCACCCGCGTACGCGACGGCAAGGAGGGAATCAATGCGCAGAGGCAGTGGCTGGCGGGGCGAGCGCAACGCTCGCAGCGGATACGTGACATGGGACGACTCCTGGAAGGGGCCCAGTGTGCCACAGGCGGAGAGGCATTCTCTCGCTCGCAAAAACGTCATATTTCCGACGAATGGCAGCAACTTTCTTCACCCATTAAGAATAACGACGAATTTTTGTCGTTCGATGAAAAAATACAATCGTCCCGCCCTCTCAACTCCCGTCCGTCCGCGCCGAAGACTGGGATGAGCCCCTCTCTATCCAAGGATGTTTCTCATGTTCACTCGCAAGTACCGACAGATGAACGCCGACTTGCAACAGCAACTCGCCGCCGAGCGCCTGCACATGGCAGCGCTGGACCGCTCCATGGCGCGCGTGGAGTTCGACCCCGACGGCAACATCATCGATGCCAATGAGAATTTCCTGACCCTGCTGGGCTACCGCCGCGACGAGATCCTCGGCAAACCGCATCGCCAGCTTTGCGACGGCGCCTACGCGCAATCGGAAGACTACCGGCGCTTCTGGGAACGCCTGCGGCGCGGCGAACACTTTTCCGGCCGCTGCAAGCGCATTACCCGCGAGGGCCGGCCACTCTGGCTGGAAGCCACCTACAACCCCGTACGCGACGGGCAGGGTCGACTGCTCAAGGTGGTCAAGTACGCCAGCGACATCGATGCCATCGTCCACCAGGAACACGAGATGCAGAGCAAGCTGGATGCCCTGTCCCGCTCGATGGCGATGATCGAGTTCGACCTCGACGGCAATGTCCTCGCGGCCAACGACAACTTCCTCGCCACCATGGGCTATGGCCGAGCCGAGCTGGCCAGCGCCAACCACCGTCAGTTCTGCGAACCGGGCTACCGCGACGGCCCGCAGTACGCCGACCTCTGGCGCCGCCTGAACCGCGGCGAGTACGTTACCGGGCAGTTCCGCCGGGTCCACCGCAACGGCCAGCCGGTCTGGCTGGAAGCCAGCTACAACCCGGTCTACGACGCCGACGGCAAGCTGTTCAAGGTGGTCAAGTTCGCCAGCGACGTCAGCGACCGCATGCGCCGCTACCAGGCCGAGGCGGACAACGCCCACCAGGCCCACACCCTGTCCACCGAGACCCGCACCGTCGCCGAACACGGCGCGCTGATCATCCAGAGCGCGGTGGAGGAAATGCTCAAGATCGCGAATACCCTGGATGCTTCCTCGCTGAACATCGGCGAACTGTCACAGCACTCGCAACAGATCACCTCGATCGTCAACACCATCCGCGAGATCGCCGAGCAGACCAACCTGCTCGCCCTCAATGCCGCCATCGAGGCCGCCCGCGCCGGCGACCAGGGTCGCGGCTTCGCCGTGGTGGCCGACGAGGTGCGGCAACTGGCGGAGCGCACCAGCAAGTCGACCAAGGAGATCGCCGACATGATCGGTCGCATCCAGACCGGCACCCGCAGCGTCATCGACGACATGCAGCACAGCCAGGAACAGGCACGGCGCGGCGTGGAGCTGGCCAACGAGGCCGGCACGGCGATCCTCGGCATCCGCGAGAGCACGCACAAGGTGGTGGAGGCGGTGCAGCAGTTCTCGCGCACCCTCAACGCCGATCTCTAGGGCTCAGGCCAGGCTCATCTGCGTCCGCAACTGGTCGCGGAAGGCCTGGATCAGCGGCTCGCGCGAGCGGCCGCGGCGGAGGATCAGGGAGAATGGCGCCTGGTAGCCGAAGGTCGCCGGCAGCAGGGCGCGCAGACGGCCCTGCTCGACCCACGGGTGGGCGTAGTGCTCCGGCAGGTAGCCGATGTAGCCGCCGGACAGGATCAGGATCAGTTGCGCCTCCATGCTCTCCACCGTCCCCGCGCTGTGCTTGAAGCCGTGCCGGGCCAGCTCGGCCTGGCTCCAGTAGCCGCGGCCGACCATGCGTTGCTGGGTGATCAGGTCGGCGGGAATCCTCCGCCCGTCGAACAGCGGATGCCGGTCGCTGCAGTACAGCCAGTGCTGTTCGCGGTACAGCGGCTGGTAGACCAGTCCGTTCATGCGACTGGAAAAGGCGCCGATGGCCAGGTCCTGGCGGTTCTCCAGCACGCTCAGTTGCAGTTCGTAGGGGCTCTGCACCAGCAGGTGCAGGTGCACCGCCGGGTGTTCGCGGCTGAAGGCGCCGATCACCTCGGCCAGCGGCAGCGCCGGGTCGCTCACCGTGGAATCGAGCACACCGAGGTTCAGGGTGCCGCGCAGCTCGCCCTTCAACGCCAGCGCGTAGCGTCCGAAGCCTTCCAGTTCGCCGAGGATGCGCAGGGTCTCCTGGTGGAACAGCTCGCCCTTGCTGGTCAGGCTGAAGCCGCCGCGGCCACGGTGGCAGAGCACGATGCCGAGCTGGTTCTCCAGTTGGCTCATGTAGGTGCTGATCGCCGAGGTCGACAGGTTCAACTCCTGCTGGGCGGCGGCGAAGCCCTGGTGGCGCACCACCGCGGCGAAGATGCGCAACAGGCGCAGGTCGGGCAAGGCGTTGGACACGGCGACTCCGGTTTGCGGGGCGAGGATTTCGAACTGCGGGCCGAGGCAAAGGCCGCCGTCCGGGCTCGGCGGCGAAGTCTAGCCGCTTCGCCGTTAGTTTAGAAATCTCTGAACTGATTATTTGTAGCCAGCGATTTGACTCGCTACCGGCTGTGAAGAGAATCCGTCCGACCCCTAAAACAACCACAACGACCGTGAGGCCACCCCGTGGACAAGAATCTCCACCAGCCCCTGGGCGGCAATGAAATGCCCCGCTTCGGCGGCATCGCCACCATGATGCGCCTGCCCCATGTCCAGTCCCCCGCCGAACTCGACGCCCTCGATGCCGCCTTCGTCGGCGTGCCCCTCGACATCGGCACCTCGCTGCGCTCCGGTACCCGCTTCGGCCCCCGCGAGATCCGCGCCGAATCGGTGATGATCCGTCCCTACAACATGGCCACCGGCGCCGCCCCCTTCGACTCGCTGAACGTGGCGGACATCGGCGACGTCGCGATCAACACCTTCAACCTGCTGGAAGCCGTGCGCATCATCGAGCAGGAATACGACCGCATCCTCGGTCACGGCATCCTCCCGCTGACCCTCGGCGGCGACCACACCATCACCCTGCCGATCCTCCGCGCGATCAAGAAGAAGCACGGCAAGGTCGGCCTGGTCCACATCGACGCCCACGCCGACGTCAACGACCACATGTTCGGCGAGAAGATCGCCCACGGCACCACCTTCCGCCGCGCGGTGGAAGAAGACCTGCTGGATTGCGACCGCGTGGTGCAGATCGGCCTGCGCGCCCAGGGCTACACCGCCGAGGACTTCAACTGGAGCCGCAAGCAGGGCTTCCGCGTGGTGCAGGCCGAGGAGTGCTGGCACAAGTCGCTGGAGCCGCTGATGGCCGAGGTCCGCGAGAAGGTCGGCGGCGGCCCCGTCTACCTGAGCTTCGACATCGACGGCATCGACCCGGCCTGGGCGCCCGGCACCGGCACCCCGGAAATCGGCGGCCTGACCACCATCCAGGCGATGGAAATCATCCGCGGCTGCCAGGGCCTGGACCTGGTCGGCTGCGACCTGGTCGAAGTCTCACCGCCCTACGACACCACCGGCAACACTTCGTTGCTGGGCGCCAACCTGCTCTATGAAATGCTCTGCGTCCTCCCGGGCGTGGTGCGTCGCTGAGCCGTAGCGCGACCATGACCGACGACCGCGTCGAACAGGTGCTGGAGGCCGCCCGCCGACTGGTGGCGGCCTTCGCCCGCAACGATGCCGAGGCCTATTTCGCCGCCTTCAGCGAGGACGCCAGCTTCATCTTCCACAACTGGCCTCAGCCGCTGCGCTCGCGCGCGGCCTACCGCGAGTTGTGGGAGCGCTGGCGACGCGAGGACGGCTTCGAAGTGCTGGCGTGCGAATCCAGCAATACCTGCGTCAGCCTGCAAGGCGACCTGGCGATCTTCAGCCACGATGTCGCCACCCGGCTGCGCCTCCAGGGAACGGAAAGCCTGAACCGGGAACGGGAAACCATCCTGTTCCGCCTAGAACAACAAGAAGGCCGTTGGCTGGCCTGCCATGAGCACTTGTCGGCGATGCCGGAGTATCTGCCATCGACTAGCTAGCTCTCCCGGGAGAACGTCATGGATAACAACAATAACCAACACGCAATCACACGCATCGAAACCTTCGGGGTCGAACAGATTCCCGACCACGAACGCAACGCCACGCCGGTCGATCTGTTCCGCATGATCTTCGGCGGCGCCAATACCTTCGCCACCGCCGTGCTCGGCAGCTTTCCGGTGCTCTTCGGGCTGTCCTTCCAGGCCGGACTGTGGGCGATCCTGCTGGGCGTCACGCTGGGCGCGCTGATCCTCGCCCCGATGGGCCTGTTCGGCCCGCTCAACGGCACCAACAACGCGGTCTCCTCCGGCGCGCACTTCGGCGTGCACGGGCGCATCGTCGGCTCCTTCCTCTCGCTGCTGACCGCCATCGCCTTCTTCTCGCTCTCGGTGTGGAGTTCCGGCGACGCCCTGGTCGGCGGCGCCCGGCGCCTGGTCGGCCTGGAAGAGAGCGAACGGAACCTGGGCCTGGCCTACGGCCTGTTCGCCGTGCTGGTGCTGACCGTATGCATCTACGGCTTCCGCTTCATGCTGCTGGTCAACAGGATCGCCGTGTGGGCCGCCAGCCTGCTGTTCCTGCTCGGCCTGTTCGCCTTCGCCGGCCCCTTCGACGCCGCCTACGCCGGCAGCGTGCAGCTCGGCCAGCCGGGCTTCTGGGCCGCCTTCATCGGCGCCACCCTGCTGGCCATGAGCAACCCGATCTCCTTCGGCGCCTTCCTGGGCGACTGGGCCCGCTACATCCCACGCCAGACCTCGCAGGCACGGATCATGCTGGCGGTGATCGGCGCGCAACTGGCGACCCTGGTTCCCTTCCTGTTCGGCCTCGCCACCGCGACCATCGTCGCCGTCCGCGCGCCGGACTACATCGCCGCCAACAACTACGTCGGCGGCCTGCTGGCCATCGCTCCCGGCTGGTTCTTCCTGCCGGTATGCCTGATCGCGGTGATCGGCGGCATGTCCACCGGCACCACTTCGCTGTACGGCACCGGGCTGGACATGTCCAGCGTGTTCCCGCGCCTGCTCTCGCGGGTGCAGGCCACGGTGCTGATCGGGGTCGCCTCGATCGGCTTCATCTTCGTCGGCCGCTTCGCCTTCAACCTGGTGCAGAGCGTCTCCACCTTCGCCGTGCTGATCGTCACCTGCACCACCCCGTGGATGGTGATCATGCTGATCGGCCTGCTGACCCGTCGCGGCTTCTACCGCCCGGACGACCTGCAGGTGTTCACCCGCGGCCAGCGCGGCGGCGCCTACTGGTTCGAGCACGGCTGGAACTGGCGCGGAATGGGCGCCTGGATTCCCAGCGCGGCAGCCGGCCTGGCCTTCGTCAACCTGCCGGGGCAATTCGTCGGTCCGCTCGGCGAACTGGCCGGCGGCATCGACCTCAGCCTGCCGGTCGCCCTCGGCCTGGCCGCCCTGCTCTACCTGGCACTGCTGCGCCTGTTCCCGGAACCGCCTTGCGTCTACGGCCCGCGAGGACCGCGCTGGGTACGCGCGCACGGCACGCGGAGGGCCCCTGCGATAGCCACCGCCTGAGGCGGGGTACACACACGGCGGGACGCCAGCGTCCCGCGCTTCCGGCGCCTCGCCGGAAACAACAATGACAATGAGAAACTTGGGAGACCTGATATGGCCCTCGACATATTCGTCGTTCTGATCTACGCCGCGGGCATGATCGCGCTGGGCTGGTACGGCATGCGCCGCGCCAAGACCCGCGACGACTACCTGGTGGCCGGCCGCAACCTCGGCCCCGGCTTCTACCTGGGAACCATGGCCGCCACCGTCCTCGGCGGCGCCTCCACCATCGGCACCGTGCGCCTGGGCTACGTCCATGGCATCTCCGGCTTCTGGCTGTGCGGCGCGATCGGCCTCGGCATCGTCGGCCTCAGCCTGTTCCTGGCCAAGCCGCTGCTGAAGCTGAAGATCTACACCGTCACCCAGGTCCTGGAGCGTCGCTACAACCCCGCCGCGCGCCACGCCAGCGCCCTGATCATGCTGGTCTACGCACTGATGATCGGCGCCACCTCGACCATCGCCATCGGCACCGTCATGCAGGTCCTGTTCGGCCTGCCGTTCTGGGTCTCGATCCTGATCGGCGGCGGCGTCGTGGTGCTCTACTCCACCATCGGCGGCATGTGGTCGCTGACCCTGACCGACATCGTGCAGTTCCTGATCATGACCGTTGGCCTGGTGTTCCTGCTGATGCCGCTGTCGATCAACGACGCCGGCGGCTGGGACGCCCTGGTGGCCAAGCTGCCGGCCAGCTACTTCGACTTCACCGCGATCGGCTGGGACACCATCGTCACCTACTTCCTGATCTACTTCTTCGGCATCTTCATCGGCCAGGACATCTGGCAGCGGGTGTTCACCGCCCGCAGCGAGACCGTGGCCAAGGTCGCCGGCTCCGCCGCCGGTATCTACTGCGTGCTCTACGGCATGGCCGGGGCGCTGATCGGGATGGCCGCCAAGGTCCTGCTGCCGGACCTGGAGAACGTCAACAACGCCTTCGCCAGCGTGGTCGAGCACAGCCTGCCGAACGGCATCCGCGGCCTGGTCATCGCCGCCGCCCTGGCGGCGCTGATGTCCACCGCCAGCGCCGGCCTGCTGGCGGCGTCCACCACCGTCACCCAGGACCTGCTGCCGCGCCTGCGCCGCGGCCGCGGCCAGTCCGACAACGGCGACGTGCACGAGAACCGCATCGCCACCCTGCTGCTGGGCCTGGTAGTGCTCGGCATCGCCCTGGTGGTCAGCGACGTGATCAGCGCCCTGACCGTGGCCTACAACCTGCTGGTAGGCGGCATGCTGATCCCGCTGATCGGCGCGATCTACTGGAAGCGCGCCAGCACCGCCGGCGCCATCACCAGCATGACCCTGGGCTTCCTTACCGTGCTGGTGTTCATGATCAAGGACGGCCTCGACGCCAATACGCCGATCTACTACAGCCTGGCGGTCGGCCTGCTCAGCTTCGTCCTGGTCAGCCTGTTCTCGCGGCGCCCGACGGGTGTCGCCAGCGCCGCCTGAACCAGGCACAACCCCGACAGGCGAGGGACTTTCCCTCGCCTTTTCCATTCCCGAGAACATGAAAAAGGAACGGCCATGACCACCTGCGGCGAATTCCTCGTCAAGCAACTCGAAGCCTGGGGCGTCGAGACCGTCTTCGGCATCCCCGGCGTACATACCGTAGAACTCTACCGCGGCCTGCCCGGCAGCCGTATCCGCCATGTCACCCCGCGCCACGAGCAGGGCGCCGGCTTCATGGCGGACGGCTACGCACGGGTCACCGGCAAGCCCGGCGTGTGCTTCATCATCACCGGCCCGGGGATGACCAACATCCTCACCGCCATGGCCCAGGCCTACGCCGACTCGATTCCGATGCTGGTGATCTCCAGCGTCAACGAACGCGCGCGCCTGGCCCACGGCAACGGCTACCTGCACGAGCTGCCGAACCAGCGCAACCTGGTAGGCAACGTCTGCGCCTTCAGCCATACCCTGATGAGCGCCGAGGAGCTGCCGGCGGTGCTCGCCCGCGCCTTCGCCGTGTTCGACAGCGAGCGGCCGCGGCCGGTGCACATCGAGCTGCCGCTCGACGTCATCACCGCGCCCGCCGAACACCTGGCCCTGCGCCCGCGCACCGTCGCCAGCCGCCCGGCGCCGGCACTCGCGCCCTTGCGCGAGGCCGCGGCGCGCCTGCGCAACGCGAAGAAGCCACTGCTGCTGCTCGGCGGCGGCTGCGTCGAGGCCGCCGCCGAAGCGCGTGCCCTGGCCGCCGCGCTGGACGCGCCGACCGCCCTGACGATCAACGCCAAGGGCCTGCTACCGGCCGACCACCCGCTGCTGCTGGGCAGCAACCAGTCCTGCGTGCCGGTACGCGAGCTGGCCGCCGAGGCCGACGTGGTGCTGGCCATCGGCACCGAGCTGGGCGAAACCGACTACGACGTGGTGTTCGACGGCGGCTTCGCCCTCGATGGCGAGTTGATCCGCATCGACATCGACCCGCAGCAACTGATGCGCAACTACACGCCTAGCCTGGCCATCCACAGCGACGCCCGGCTGGCCATGCGCGTGCTGCTGGCCGAACTGCCGGGCGGCGAGGCCTCGCCGGACAGCCCCGGGGCCCGGCGCGCCGCCGCCGTGCGCCAGCGCCTGGCCGAAGACTTCGCCGGCTGGTCGCACTATCGCCAGCTGTTCGCCGCGATCCTCGCCGAGTGGCCGGACGCCCGCTTCGTCGGCGACTCGACCCAGACCGTCTACAGCGGCAACCACCTGGTCGATCTCGACGAGCCGCGCCGCTGGTTCAACGCCTCCACCGGCTACGGCACCCTCGGCTATGGCCTGCCCGCCGCCATCGGCGCCAAGCTCGGCGAGCCGGGACGCCCGGTGGTCAGCCTGATGGGCGACGGCGGCCTGCAGTTCACCCTGCCGGAACTGGCCAGCGCGGTGGAAGCCAAGGTCGGCATCGTCGTGCTGCTGTGGAACAACCACGGCTATGGCGAGATCAAGCGCTACATGGAGCGGCGCGAGATCACTCCGCTCGGGGTCGATATCTACACCCCGGACTTCCTCGCCATCGCCCGCGGCTTCGGCTGCGCCGCCGAACGCGCGCGCGATCTCGAGCACCTGCGCGAACTGCTGCGCGGCGCCCCGGCGGACCGTCCGCTGATCGTCGAGGTGCTGCAAGCCGCGCCCTTCCATCCCTGACCCGGAGCCCGCCATGGACGATTCCGAACTCTACCGCTCCCTCTGCGAGATCCTCGGCGCCCGTGGCGTGCGCGACAGTGCCGCGCTCGCCGGGCAGGACCCCGGCTACCATCCGCAGAACCTCGCCGGAAGCTTCCTGGTCCTGCCGGAAAGCACCGACCAGGTCGCTGCCGTGGTGCGTCTGTGCCGCCAGGCGGGACGCGCCCTGGTGCCCCAGGGCGGACTCACCGGTCTGGTCGGCGGCGGCGCCGCGCAAGCCGGCGACGTGCTGCTCTCGCTGCGCAGGCTGAACCGCATACACCGGCTGGATGCGGCCAGCCAGACCCTCGACCTCGACGCCGGCGTCACCCTCGAACAGGCCCAGGCGCTGGCCGCCGAGGCCGGACTCGACCCCGGCATCGATCTCGCCGCGCGCGGCAGCGCCAGCGTCGGCGGGCTGGTAGCGACCAACGCCGGCGGCATCCGCGCCTTCCGCTTCGGCACCATGCGCCAGCGCGTGCTCGGCCTGGAAGCGGTACTCGCCGACGGCAGCGTCTACAGCGACCTGCGCGGGCTGCTGAAGAACACCACCGGCTACGACCTCAAGCAGTTGTTCGTCGGCGCCGAAGGCACCCTCGGCATCGTCACCCGTGCGGTACTGCGCCTGGAGCCGTTGCAGCGTCCCGGCGCCACCGCCCTGCTCGGCCTGCCCGACGTCGACGCGGCGATCACCATCGCCGCGCGCCTGCGCCGCGAGCACGCCGAACGCCTGTTCGCCTGCGAGATCCTCTGGCACGACTACCTGCAATGCACCGCCGCACCCATGGGCGACAGCGCGCCGAGCCTGGCGCCCTGCCCTCTCTACCTGCTGGTGGAACTGGCCGAGGACCGCCACCTGGATGCCGGCGAGGCGCTCACCGCCCTGCTGGAAGACTGCTTCGAGGACGGGCTGGTGGAAGACGCCCTGCTCGCCGCCAACGAAACCCAGCGCCTGGCCATCTGGCGCCTGCGCGAAGACTCCGACGCGGCCATCCACGCCGGCGTCGACAGCCTGTCCTTCGACGTATCGCTGCCGGTGCCGGCCCTGGCCGGCTACGTCGAGCGCATCCGGCGGCGCCTGGACGACCTGGTGAAGGGCATGCAGGTCTTCCTCTTCGGCCATTTCCTCGACGGCAACCTGCACGTCATGCTCGCCGCCGACGTCCCGCTGCTGCCGCTGCACCAGGCGGTGGAGGAAATCCTCTACGGCGAGTTGGGCGAATGCGCTGGCGTGATCTCCGCCGAGCACGGCATCGGCCTGGAGAAGAAGGAAGCCCTGGGACGCTACGCCGATCCGCTGAAGCTCGCGCTGATGGCGCAGATCAAGGAACTGCTCGACCCCAGCGGACTGTTCAACCCGGGCAAGGTCATACCCTGAACGCCTATCCTTCTGGGATAGCCTTTCCACCGACAGAGACCGCAATGAGAATCGTCAGCCGCGACCGCTGGTTCGAAACCCGGCACTTCTACAACGGTATCAGCCTGATCCACGAGCCCTACGTGCGCCCCTTCTATCGCTGCAACATGTGGCATGTCCAGGGCCGCGAGCGCGACGTGCTGGTGGACAGCGGCTCCGGTCTGGTCAGCCTGCGCGAGCAACTGCCCTGGCTCACCGAACGACCGCTGCTGGCGGTGGCCAGCCACACCCACTTCGACCATATCGCCGGCCACCACGAATTCGCCGAGCGCCTGGCGCATCCGGCCGAGGCGGAGATCCTCGCCGCGCCGGACGGCGACAACACCCTGGCGCGCGCCTATGTCGGCGACGAGATGTTCGAGGCGCATCCGGAGTGCCCGCTGTGCTACGCCGAATACCGGGTGCGAGCAGCGCCGGCGACCCGCCTGATCGACGAAGGCGACGTGCTCGATCTCGGCGACCGCGTGCTGCAGGTGCTGCACACGCCCGGGCACTCGCCGGGCGGCATCAGCCTGTGGGAAGCGGCGACACAGACGCTGTTTTCCGGCGACATCGTCTACGACGGTCCGCTGGTCGAGGACGCCTATCATTCCAACCTCGACGACTATGCCGCCAGCCTCGCGCGCCTGCGCGAGCTACCGGTGCGCACCGTGCATGGCGGGCATTTCGCGAGCTTTTCCGGGGAGCGTTTGAGGGAAATGATCGTCGCCTGGTTCAGGAACCACGATCGATAGGCCAAAACCGGGACTCTGGCCAGCGCCGCAGGCGGAGGCCAGAGCGTCGGGGAACCGGCTCAGCGACGTTGCCGCGCGGCGAGGCGCCGGCGTTGCTCGTCGTTTTCCACCGGGATGGGTTGCATGCGCGGGGGCTCGATCAGGCCAAGGGCGACACCGAGTTGCCACGCCAGGTTTTGCAGCCAGAGTTTCATGACAGGCCCCTTGTCCAAGGGAAGGAGAATCGGGCGACCTGACAAGTCAGGTCGCCCTAGGAAAGAGTAGACCGGCGTCCCACTCTCCGCACGTTCCACTCCGTCCTTGGAAACAACTTTACTGCGGGAAACCGGCCCCGGACCCTGACCTGAATCAAGCCAACGCCGATTCCCGCCCTTGCAGAAGACCGATCCAGGCCTTCAGGTTGGCGCCGACCATGCCCTTGCGCCAGACCAGCCAGGTACTCGCCCGGGCGAACGGTTCGGCCAGCGCATGCACCGCCACCGACTCCCGCCCCGGCAGGCTTTGCAGCATCGACACCGGCATCAGCGCCACCCCGCCGCCGGCCACCACGCAGGCCAGCATGCTGTGGTAGGACTCGATCTCCATCACCCGGCCCATGCTCACCCGCGCGCTGGCGAACCAGGACTCCAGCAGCAGGCGATAGGAGCAGCGCGGGCGGAAGGCGATCACCGCGCTGCCGGCCACGTCCTCGGGACCGCGCACCGGCGGGTGGCCATTCTCGGTGACCAGCACCATGCGCTCCTCGAACATCGGCAGGCCCTCCAGACCGTCGAAGTCCAGCGGGCCGTCCACCAGCACGGCGTCCAGGCGCCCGCCCAGCAGCGACTCGACCAGCTCGCCGCTGGGCGCGGTCTGCAATTGCAGGTTCACCGCCGGATAGCGCCGGTGGTATTCCGCCAGGCGCGGCGGCAGGTGGATCGCCGCGGTGCTGTACATCGAGCCGAGGGCGAAGTCGCCCACCGGTTCGCCTCCCTGCACCGCCGCGCGCGCCTCCTCCTGCAGGGCGAACAGCCGCGCGGCGTAGTCCAGCAGGACCTTGCCGGCCGGCGACAGTTGCAGGCGCTGGCGTTCGCGGAGGAACAGGTCGACGCCAAGCTGTTCCTCCAGTTGCCGCAGGCGCGTCGACAGGTTCGACGGCACCCGGTGCAGGCGCTCGGCGGCGCGGGCGATGGAGCCTTCCTCGGCGACCGCCTGGAAGATCCTCAACTGGCCGAACTCCACGGTTAATTCTCCAAAACAGAACAAGTAATTCACGATTATTCATTTTTACAGAATTGCCGCAAGGCCTAACCTGCTGCCATTCATCCCCCGGCAGGAATCCGCACATGTCCCGTGATTTTCTTCGTTCGCCGCTGGTCGGCCTGCTCGCCTGCCTGCTGGCGCTGGTGGTCGCCATGGGGGTCGGGCGCTTCTCCCTGACCCCGCAACTGCCGCACCTGATCCGCGAAGGCCAGCTCGACCTGACCGGCGCCGGCCTGCTGGCCGCCGCCAACTACCTCGGCTACCTGGTCGGCGCGCTGGACGCGCTGTTCGCCCGCGAAGCGCGGCAGGCGCGCTTGCGCCTGCTGGTCGGGCTATGGGCCTGCTTCGGCCTGACCCTGGCCTCGGTCTGGGCCGAGGGCTTCTGGCCGCACGCGCTGCTGCGCTTCGGTCTTGGCGTGGCCAGCGCCTGGGTCCTGATCATGGTCACCGCCCTCAGCCAGCGCCTCGCCGCGGAAAGCGGTCGGGCCCGGCTGGGCGCGCTGGTGTTCGCCGGCCCCGGCATCGGGGTGATGGTCACCGGCCTGCTGGCGGCATTGGGCAACGCCCTGGGCCAGGACTCGGTGTTCATCTGGAAGCTCTTCGCCGACCTCGCGCTGGTCCTGATCCTCATGCTCCTGCCGCTGCTGCCGCGCCCGGCCGCACGCAGCGCCGGCCACGACGCGCCTGCAACGGCAAGCGAGAACGCCGGCCTCGGCCGCCTGACCTGGGCCTACGGACTGGTCGGCCTCGGCTACATCATCCCGGCCACCTTTCTCTCGCAGATGGCCGCGGCGCGTTTCCACGGGCAATGGCAGGCCGATCTGTTCTGGCCCTGCTTCGGCCTGGCCTCGGCCACCGGGGTAGTGCTGATCAGCCTGCGCCGGCAGCGCCCGGACGGCACCCGCCGCTGGCTGGTCGGCGCGCTCTGGCTACAGGCCCTCGGCGTGCTCGCCTGCCTGCTGCCGGGGATCGGCGGACTGGCCCTGGGGGTAGTGCTGACCGGCCTGCCGTTCCTCGCCGGCATGCAACTGGTGATGCAATACGCCCGCGAACTGGCGCCGCATACGCCGCAGCGCAACGCCGGCCAACTGACCACCGGTTTCGCCCTCGGCCAGTTGCTCGGCCCGCTGCTGGCGGCGCTCAGCACGCATTTCGCCGGCGGCCTGCAACCGGCGCTGGCGCTCGCCGGGCTCGGCCTGGTCTTCGCCGGCCTGCTGTTGCGCCGGCCGCACTCGCTCAGCGTCGCAGCAGGCGTCGCAGCCACTGCTCGCCGCTGACCAGGGTGATGCCGGCGAGGACCAGCGCCGCGCCGGCGACGAAGTTCAGGCTGAGCGGCTCGCCCAGCAGCAATACGCCGAAGGTGACGCCGAACAGGGGGGTCATGAAGGAGAAGATCGCCAGGTTGTTCGCCAGGTAGCGACGCAGCAACCAGAACCAGCAGAAGTAGCTGGCGAACGACACCACCACGCCCTGGAACAGCACGCTGGCGGTGCTCACCGGGGTCCAGCGGACCTCGCCGAGCTGGCCGCTGAAAAGAGCGATCAGCAATAACCCGGCGCATGCCACGAACAATTGGTAGAACAGCGTCAGGCTTGGCGGTGCCTCGGACAGCCGGGTGCCGCGCACTGCCACCGTGGTCGCGCCCCAGGACATCCCGGCGAGCAGGCCGAAAGCGTCGCCGAGCAGCATCCGCCCATCCATTTCCGCCCACGACAGGCCTCCGCCGAAGGCCACCGCTATGCCGCCGAAGCACACCGCCACGCCCAGCCACTGCAAGGGCCGCAGGCGTTCGCTGGGAAGCAGGAAGTGCAGCCCGAGGGCAGAGAAGATCGGCGCGGTATAGAGGAACACCGACATGTGCGAAGCCGTGGTGTATTGCAGGCCGAGGGCGATGAACAGGAACTCCAGGGCGAACAGCGTGCCGGTCAGCAGGCCGGCGCCCAGGGTGCCCTGGCGCAAGCCCTCCCAGCCGCCGCGCCAGCACATCAGCAGGCCGACCAGGGCGGCGGCGATGCCGGAACGGATGGCCGCCTGCATGACCGGCGCGATGTCCGTCGCCGCCCACTTGATGGTCACCTGCTGGATGCCCCAGATCACGCAGAGCAACAGCATCGTCTGGAAGGCGAAGGCATCGGCGGACTTACGCATGGCGGACTCACAGGCAGGCATGGAAGGAAGCGGCCGCCAGCGGCGACCGTCGGGCAGCGCCATTATGGACAAGCCGGCGCGCCCGGTCGAAGCCTGGAAGCGACCTCCAGCGGGTCGTGGGCGGCGGTTCCGGCCTGCTTGCCTGGCCTGGGGGACGCTATCCGTCCTGCGAACCCGCCATCTGGCCGCGGCCGCTCACTTGCCGGTCTTGATCCTGCTCCAGGTCCGCGTGCGCAGCCGCTCCAGCTTCGGCGGCAGCATCTCCACCGAATACAGCCTGGCCTGCACTTCTTCCGGCGGGTAGACGTTCGGATTGTCGCGCAACTCCGCCGAGATCAAACCGTCCGCCGCCTTGTTCGGGTTGGCGTAGGCCACGTAGTCGGAGATCGGCGCCACCACCTCCGGGCGCAGCAGGTAGTTGAGGAAGGCGTGCGCCTGCTCGACGTTCTTCGCGTCGCGCGGAATCGCCAGCACGTCGAACCAGGCCGCGGCGCCCTCCTTCGGAATGCGGTACTCGATGCGTATGCCGTTCTTCGCTTCCCTGGCCCGGTTGGCCGCCTGCATCGCTCCGCCGGACCAGGCGATGGCCACGCAGACGTTGCCGTTGGCCAGGTCGCTGACGAACTTCGAGGAACTGAAGTAGGTGATGTACGGGCGCAGCTTCGCCAGGTGCTCCTCGGCTCGGCGGTAGTCTTCCGGTTGGTGGCTGTTGGGCGACAGGCCGAGATAGTGCAGCACCTCGGGGATCACCTCGGTGGGCGAGTCGAGGAAGGCCACGCCGCACTGTTGCAGCTTCGCCAGGTTCTCCGGCTTGAACACCAGGTCCCAGGAGTCCAGCGGCGCATCGTCGCCGAGCACCGCGCGGACCTTGTCGAGGTTGTAGGCGATGCCGTTGGTGCCCCACATGTAGGGCATCACGTAGCGGTTGCCGGGGTCCTTGCCGGCAAGCACCTTGAGCAGGGCCGGGTTGAGGTTCTTCCAGTTCGGCAGCTTGCTCTTGTCCAGCGGCTGGAACACTTCGGCCTTCAGGTAGTTGGGCAGGAAGCTGTCGCTGGGCACCACCAGGTCGTAGCCGGAATGCCCGGACAGCAGCTTGGCCTCGAGCACCTCGTTGCTGTCGTAGACGTCGTACTTCGGCGCGATGCCGGTCTGCGCCTGGAAGTTCTTCAGGGTGTCCGGGGCGATGTAGTCGAACCAGTTGTAGATCCGTACTTCCGGCGCGGCCTGGACCAGCCCGGCGGAAACGGCCAGCGCGAGGCCGGCCAGCAGCTTGCGAGTCGATTGCATGCTTCGCTCCTCAGCGGGCCGCGCCTTCGTAGCCCTGCAGCACGTTGACCGCGTTGATGCCGATGGCTTCCACCGCATAGCCGCCTTCCATGATGAACAGGGTCGGCAGGCCCAGCCGGGCGATGCGCTCGCCCATCCGCAGGTAGTCCGGCGAATCCAGCCTGAACTGGGAGATCGGGTCTTCCTTGTAGGTGTCCACGCCGAGGGAAATCACCAGGGCATCCGGGGCGTAGCCGGCGATCCGCACGCAGGCGTCGTCGAGCGCCGCCGACCAGAGGTCCCAGCCGCTGCTATGGGCCAGCGGATAGTTGTGGTTGCAGCCCTCGCCGGCGCCTTCGCCGCGCTCGTCGGCGTAGCCGAGGAAGTACGGGTATTCGACCCGCGGATCGCCATGGATCGAGGCGAACAGCACGTCGTCGCGGCGGTAGAAGATATCCTGCGTGCCGTTGCCATGGTGATAGTCGACATCAAGGATCGCCACGCGCCGGGCGCCCTGGTCGAGGAACGCCTGGGTGGCGATGGCGGCATTGTTGAGGAAGCAGTAGCCGCCCATGAAGTCGCCACCGGCGTGATGGCCCGGCGGACGGCAGAGAGCGAAGGCGCTGCGGGCGCCCTGGCGCATATGCTCCTGGGCGGTCAGCGCGACCTGGGCGGAGCTGTAGATGGCCTGCCAGGTGCCGGCGGTGATCGGCGCCTCGGTGTCGAAGCTGTAGTAGCCCAGCTCGCCCATCAGCGCCGTGGGGATCGGCCCGTCGCGGCGCAGGCGGCGGCCGGGGAAGGTGGTGGACACCAGGTCGCCGCTGTGGCCTTCGGCGGTCCAGCGGGCCCAGGCGCCCTGGAGGAAGTCCAGGTAGGCGGCGTCGTGGATGCGCAGCAGCGGCTCGCGGCCGAAATCCTTCGGCGCGATCACCTCGCCAAGGTTCTGCGACTTCACCCGGGCCAGCACGGTGTCGGCCCGGCTGGGCATTTCGAAACAGGGTTGCAGCTTGCCGTCGACCAGTTCCGACTGGCCGAAGTGCAGACGATGATCGTCGCTGTAGACGCTCAGCATGGAGAGACCTCGCAGGTTTCTTGTTCTTGGTGGAGGGATTCTGCCCAGCGCGCGGTCGCGGCAAAACGGCGGCGGCGGCCAAAAAGGGATCGATATGGCCAGAATCCATGTCCCTTTAGCGCCGCCTGGCGATTATCGACGCGGGGAATTACTCGGCGCCCGCACCGGTCCATACTGCTTGAGCCAGTCAGGATCGAAAGGGGGATTCGATGAGGCGCGCCAGCCTGCATATGTTGCTCTGCCAGTTCGCCATGGCCCTGGGCCTGCTCCTGAGCCTGGGCAGCGAGGCCTGGGCCGCCAGGCCGGCTCTGCAGGCGGCCGTCGACCTGGAAGCGCCGGCCGCCCTGGCCGAGGACGCCAGCCTCGACCAGCTCAACGCGCAACTCGACCTGATCCGCCAGCGCGTCACCGCCGACGCCAGCGACGACCTCCTCGCCGAGTTGCGCCAGAGCGCGCTGCAAGTCCAGCGCCAGGCCGACGCCCTGCTCGCGCTGCGGGTGGCCGACATCGAGCGGCTCGACGATCAGTTGAAAGTGATCGGCCCGCCGCAGCCCGACGAGGCGGAAAGCCTCGCCGCCCAGCGCCAGGCCCTGACCCGGCAGAAGAACGCCCTGCTCGATGACGAACGCCAGGCCACCCAGCTCGGCCAGTCGTCCCGCGACCTGGCGGCACAGATCGTCAACCTGCGCCGCAGCCTGTTCAACTCGCAGATCAGCAGCCGCGCGGCGACACCGTTCAGCCCGAGCTTCTGGTCGACCCTGATCCGTCCCACCGACGACGACCTGCGCCGTCTGGACAAGCTGAAGGCGGAGGCCCTGGTCGCCTTCGACAGCGCCATCGCGCCCGGACACCGCTGGGCCTTCGCCGGAACCCTGCTGGCCACCGTGCTGGTCTGGAGCTTCGGCCGCCGCCTGCTGGAGCGCATGCTTACCTGGGCGATGATCCGCTGGCTGCCGGAAGGCCGCCTGCGGCGCAGCGCCCTGGCCCTGGCGGTCGGGCTGGCGACCATCCTGACCATCGTCGGCGCGGTGTCGCTGATGCGCTGGGGCCTGGAAAGCAACGCCAGCCTGAGCCCCGACATGGCCAGCCTGACCGATCAACTGGTGAGCCTGGCGACCTTCTGCGCCTTCATCGCCGGCCTCGGCCGCGCCCTGCTGATGCTGCCGCGACCATCCTGGCGGCTGCCGGCGATCCCGGACAGGATCGCCAGCGCCCTCGGCCCGTTCCCGGCGATCCTCGCAGTGGCGCTGATGCTGGTGGCCACCGAGGAACGGATCAACAGCGTCACCGGCACCAGCCTGGCCCTGACCGTCGCCCTCAACGGCCTGACCGCGCTGGTCACCGCGCTGATCTTCGCCGCCGCCCTGCTGCGCTACCACCATGTGCGGCGCAAGCACGACCTGGAGCGGCCAGGCGGGATCGCCGGGCTGATCCCCTTCGTCGCCTCGGTATGGATCGCGGCGATCCTCCTCGCCCTGTTCACCGGCTACCTGTCGCTGGCCTACTTCCTCACCGGCAAGCTGCTGTGGATCAGCGTGATCGCGGCCACCACCTACCTGCTGATCGCTTTCTTCGGCGACATCTGCGAAACCCTGCTCTCGCCCAAGCACCCCAGCGGCCTGGCGCTGGCCAATGCGCTCGGCCTGTCGCCGCGCCACCAGGCCCAGGCCAGCACGGTGCTGGCCGGGGTCGGCCGCACCCTGCTGCTGCTCACCGCGCTGCTGCTGGCCTTCCTTCCGGTCGGCTCGAGCCCCAGCGAACTGCTGCAGGGCTTCGCCCAACTGGGCGAAAGCAGCAAGACCCTGGGCAACCTGAACATCGTCCCGCAGGACATCCTGGTCGCCCTGCTGCTGTTCGTCGGCGGCCTGTTCGCCCTGCGCATCGTCAAGCGCTGGCTGAGCGAGCGGTTGCTGCCGGAAACCAACATGGACGCCGGCATGCGCGCCTCGCTGGTGACCCTGGTCGGCTACCTCGGCTTCGTGCTCCTGGCGATGCTGGTGATGTCCACCCTGCGCATCAACCTGACCAGCCTGACCTGGGTGGTCAGCGCCCTCTCGGTAGGCATCGGCTTCGGCCTGCAGGCCATCGTGCAGAACTTCATTTCCGGCCTGATCCTGCTGACCGAGCGGCCAGTGAAGGTCGGCGACTGGGTCAGCCTGGGCGGGGTCGAGGGCGATATCCGGCGGATCAACGTGCGCGCCACCGAGATCCAGATGGGCGACCGCTCCACGGTGATCGTGCCGAACTCGCAGTTCATCTCCCAGACCGTGCGCAACGTGACCATGGGCAATGCCCTCGGGGTGGTCGGGGTGAACCTGACCCTGCCGCTGGACACCGACGCGATGAAGGTCCGCGAACTGCTCTTGCAGGCCTTCGCCGAACACCCGGCGATCCTCGACGCACCGGCGCCCTCGGTGACGTTCAAGGATCTCGCCAGCAACGGCCTGGTGCTCAACGCCAGCGGCTTCGTCAACAGCCCGCGTTCGGTGGCCGGCGCGCGCAGCGACCTGCTCTTCACCATCCTCGACCGCTTGCGCAGCGAAGGCATCGCGCTGTCCTCGCCACAGAGCCTGCTGATGATCCAGGATGGCGGCCCGGCCAGCGCCGCGCCTGCGCCCGCGACGCCCGATTGAAGCGAAGGGGCGGACTGGCCGTCACGCAACGGGTAGAATCCGCCCCTTTTTCAACGCCGAACCGTCATGAATCGCGAAGCCCTCGATACCCTCCTCCAGCACCTGCTCGCCGCGCTGTCCCCGGCGCCGGCGGAGACCCGCCGTCTGTTCCATGGTCGCGGCCGCTGCTGGCCGGGCCTGGAACAATTGACCGCGGACTGGCTGCAGGGCGTCCTGCTGGTGACTCTGTTCAAGGAGCCGCAGCCGGAGGAACTGGAGGCCTTGCGTCGGACCCTGGGGCAACTGACCACGGCGCCGGCCTGGGCTGCGAGCCAGGGCCGGCACCTGGTCCTGCAGCACCGCTACCGCCCAGACAGCGCCTGCGAATGGCTGTCGGGCGAGCCGCTGGAAACCTGGGACATCGTGGAAAACGGACTGCGCTTCCGCCTCGACCTGGGACGCAACCAGAACACCGGGCTATTCCTCGACATGCGCCTGGGCCGCCGCTGGGTGCAGGAGCAGGCCGCCGGCCGCCGCGTGCTCAACCTGTTCGCCTACACCTGCGGCTTCTCGGTGGCGGCCATTGCCGGCGGCGCCAGCCAGGTGGTCAACCTGGACATGGCCCGCGGCCCGCTCAACCGCGGCCGCGACAATCACCGCCTGAACGGCCACGACCTCGGCCGGGTGAGCTTCCTCGGCCACGAACTGTTCAAGTCCTGGGGCAAGCTGCGCAAGCTCGGCCCGTACGACCTGGTGATCGTCGATCCGCCGAGCTTCCAGAAAGGCAGCTTCGTCCTGACCCAGGACTACCGCAGGATTCTCCGCCGCCTGCCGGAACTGCTGGTGCCCGGCGGCACCCTGCTGGCCTGTATCAACGACCCGGCCATCGGCCCCGACTTCCTCCTCGAGGAAACCGCCCGCGAGGCGCCGTCGCTGCACTTCGTCGAACGCCTGGAGAATCCGCCGGAGTTCCCCGATGTCGACCCCGCGGCGGGCCTCAAGGCGCTGCTGTTCCGCAACGCAGGCTGATCGACGCGCGGGCGGCGTGCCGCTAGGCTGTCGGCATGGACATGCCCGATGGCTTCATCCCCCTGCCGCCACGCGTCGAACCGCAGGCGGCCTTTCGCCCCCTGCTCGACGACCTGCGCCGAACCCTGGCCCGGCCTCCGTTCGAGCGGGCCGTGCACAGCGTCTACCTGTACGGCAGCGTCGCCCGCGGCGAGGCCATCACGGGGCGCTCCGACCTCGACCTGACCCTGGTCCTGCGCGACCCGCCCAGCCCCGAACTGGCCGCGCAACTGGAAACCGCGCGCCTGGCATTGCAGGCGCGCCACCCGGAAGTCAGCAAGATCGATTTCGATATCGGCCACCTGGACCAGGCCCGCGATCCGGCCAACCGCGATAGCTGGGGCTATTGGCTCAAGCACCGCTGCCGCTGCCTGTGGGGCGAAGACCTGGCCAGCGCCCTGCCGCCCTTGCGTCCGGCGAAAGCCATCGCCCTGGCCCTCAACGGCGACTATGCGCAGGTGCTGGAAGACTATGCGCGACGCCTGGAAAGCGCGTCCTCGGAGGAGGAGCGCCGCCGCCTGCAACGGGAAGCGGCGAAGAAGCTGATCCGCTCCAGCGACATCCTTCGCGGGGAGACGGAGAGCGTCTGGCCGGAGACCCTGGAGCATTACCTGCCGCTGTTTCGCGCGCGGTACCCCGGACAGGCGCCGGCCCTGGAATATTTCAAGGCCGTGCTGGACGGCCAGGCCGAAGACCCGGCGGCGTTCATCGAACGCTTGCGCGCGTTCAGCGCCTGGATGCAGCGCCAGGCGTAGCCCGCCGAGACAGTCGTCCTCAGCGTCGGGCCAACAGGGCCGTGGCGCCCTGGGCCTTGCGCGTGTACCAGAGCACCCGGCTGACGCCACGGGTGATCGCCACGTAGGCCAGGCGCAGGCTTTCGTCCTCCATGGCCTGGTCGTAACTGTTGCGGAAGAAGCCCGATGCCGCGTACAGCGCGTTGCGCAACGGATGCTTCTCGCCCGGCAGGCAGTCGTCGACGACGATCGCCACTTCGGCCTGGAGGCCCTTGGCGCGATGGATGGTCATGCCCTTCACCGGCAGCGCGCGATCCAACTCCGCCTGGATCGCCTGCAACGGCTCGTTGCGCCGGCTCAGCAACAGCACCGCGGTGCGCTCGCTGCTTTCGCGAGCGGCGGCGTGCTCGCACTGGGCGCGGATTTCCGCCAGCAGCTTCGGCAGTTGCGCACGCAGGTCGAAACGCTGCACCAGCTTCACGCCATGGTCGCCCGGCTGGATCGGGCGGAACGCGCGGCAGGTCTTGTCCTGCTTGAAACGCACCCCGGCCAGCACCTTCTCGCCGTCGCGAATGATCGGTTCGACGGAGCGGTAGTTGGTTTCCAGCACCAGCAGCGCGCTCTTGCGTCCCCGCCCACGCGAGGGGAAGTGCCGGTCGAAGTCGATGAACAGCTCCGGCGAACTGCCGCGCCAGCCGTAGATCGACTGCCAGTCGTCGCCGATGGCCATCAGGCTCGGCGCGGTGCCCTGGGTTGCCAGGCGACGGTGCAACGCCTGTAGCCAGAGGACGATCTGCGGCGAGACATCCTGGAACTCGTCGATCAGCAGATGGGTGAACGGCGCCAGCGCCGTTTCCGCCAGGGCCCCGCCGGCCATCCGCTCGCCGAGCTGCTGGAACGCGGCGTCGAAGGTCATCAGGCCCTCCTCGCGCAACAGCGCCTGGAACCTCGCCCAGAACAGTGCCATGGCTTCAACGAAAATCTTCTCGCGCAGCCCGCATTCCAGCTTGCCTCTGTCCAGGCGTTCGACGCACAGGCCCAGGCTCTCGGCGAACCCGGCCTGAGCATGGAAGGCTTCGTACAGCGGCAGCGCCTGGAACTCGCCGGCCAGCTTGAACGGCTCCAGCGGCGCCTTCGGCTGCCGCCGCGCGCCCTCTTCCGGCTCCGCCGGAGGCGGCAGTTCCAGCAGCTTGTGGGTCTTGGCACGGAACGCCGGGCTTGCCGCGTAGCACTGCTGGTAGGCCTGCTTCAGCAGGCGCTGCTGGGCCGGACGCAGGCGTCCGGCGGCAAGGGGGTTGTCCGGCTCGGCGGCGGGGTCGCGGTCGTCCAGTTGTTCGAACCAGCGCGGATTGCCGAGCACCTCGCGGGCCAGGCTGCCGAGCGCCGAATGGAAAGTGCGCACGCACTGCCGCGCCTGGGCCGCGTCGAACGGGTACTGCCAATGGGCGAGCACGCGCAGCAATTGTTCGCGCAACTGCGCGCAGGAGGCGTTGGTGAAGGAAATCACCGTCAGCCGCTGCGGCTCGACCCCCAGGTGGCAGAGCATGAACACCACCCGCAGGACCAGGGTGGTCGACTTGCCCGAGCCGGCACCGGCAAAGATCCGCGCCAGCGGCTGGCGGCAGAGGATCATCGCCCACTGTTCCTCGGACGGCGGGCTGACCACGCCGAGCGTCGCGGCCTGCGCCACCTGCTCGCGCATGGCGCGCTCCTGGGATTCGTCGACCTTCAGTGCGGCAGCCGGATAGATTCCCTGCGGCGCGCCCCGCGAGGCGGCAGCGGGCTTGCGCGGGGTCCCCCGAACGGCGCCCTTCGCAGGCTTGCCGGTGGCCTTGCCCGGGACCTTCGCGGCGTTCTTCCGGGAGCGGGCCTTGGCCGGCTGCAACAAGGCTTCGCGAGCCTCGCGTTCGGCCTGCAGGTAGGCAGTGGTACGCGGGAAACAACGCGCCAGGGCGCTGGAGAGCATCGACTTGTAGCGCCGTACGGCAGACAGCATCGGGGACCGGTCCAGACAAAGCATGTGGCTGAATCATAAGTGTTTTCCGCCCTCGGCCGACAGTCGGACGGGGACCGCCCATCGCGCCAGGGCAACCCTTGCGCGACCGCGCCGGTCTACCCTTCGGGCCCTGCCGGCCTGCCAACTCAGCGAAAACAAGGAGCCTACCCATGAGCGATTGGGCAATCACCTACAGCAAGGACGAAGCCACCGAACGCCAAGTCCTACCGTTCCCCCACAAGCCGAGCCCCGAAGAGGTCGCCGAGCACCTGCTGGAATGGGCCGAGGCCAACCTCAAGCCGGGCCACTACAGCACCGGCAAGCTGGAAAGCGACGAGCCGGCGGAACTGCTGCTGCGCCGCTTCGGCATCGTCGTCACCGGCATCGCCGAAGCCTGATCCCTCCCGCGACCGGCAGACGCCGGTCGCTTCCGCCGATACACGCCTGCTCCGCCAAGCCTACGCACGCGCCAGCCGCGTACCTGGGGCCGCTGGACCAAGCGACGGTTTTGCTCCGGCCACACGGCACCTCAGCGCTCGCCAAGGGCGGCGAGATAGGCGCAGAGCATATCGGCCAGGGCCTCGGCGTAACGCTCGATCTCCGCCTCGCTGCGTGGCTGTTCGGAGAACTGCTTGCCGACCGCGCCGAGGGTGGTGGTGAGCAATTCGCCGGCCAGGCCGCGCTCGACCTCGGCGACCTCCGGCAAGGCCTCCCGGAGAAACGCCTGGAACACCCGCGCGCCCTCCGCCTTCACCTCCCGCGCCTCGTCGGCGTCGCGATACAGCGGCGCCGCGTCGCTCAGCGCCACGCGTATCGCCGCCTCTTCGCACTCCGAGCGCACGAATGCCAGCACCAGCCGGCGCAAGCGCTCCAGCGGCGGCCGGGCGGTATCCTCGAGGATCTCGCCGAGCAGACGCGTGGTGCGCCGCCACTCGTCGCTTTGCAGGCGGAAGAGGATCGCCGCCTTGTTCGGGAAATACTGGTACAGCGAACCGATGCTCACCCCGGCGCGCTCCGCCACCCGCGCGGTGGTAAAACGTTGCGCACCTTCGCTGGCCAGAACCTGAACAGCCGCCTCCAGGATGCTCGCCACCAGTTCGCTGGAACGGGCCTGCTGCGGCTGCTTGCGCGAGGAAATACGCGGGTTTCGCTTGTCGCTCATGGAAGGCTCCGGAATGCGAATGGCGGAATGCGATGAATCCGTCGCATTCTAGGTCCACGCACTTACGCGCTCAAACATTCCCGGAGCCATCCATGAATACCCTCACCAACGCCCCGCTCGCCGATCTCCTGCAACGCCTGTTCGCCGAAGCCGAGGCCAGCGCACCGGGCGACAGTCCCGCCCTCGCCGACCTCTCGGAGGCCGAGCTGAAGCGCCTCATGGGCAGCAAGACCGAATACCGCGAGCTCTACGGTCGCCTGAAGGACCTGGCCCTGCCCGTCTCCCGCGAAACCGGCTGCCTGCTCTACATGCTGGCGCGCAGCAGCTCGGCGCGCAGCATCGTCGAGTTCGGCACGTCCTTCGGCCTGTCCACCCTGCACCTCGCCGCGGCGCTGCGGGACAACGGCGGCGGCCGCCTGATCGGCAGCGAGTTCGAACCCTCCAAGGCCGAGCGGGCACGGCACAACCTGGCCGCCGGGGGGCTGCTCGACCTGGTGGAACTGCGCGAGGGCGATGCCCTGCAAACCCTCGCCAAGGACCTGCCGGACAGCATCGACCTGGTCCTGCTGGACGGCGCCAAGGCGCTCTACCCGGAGGTCCTTGCCCTGCTGGAAAGCCGCCTGCGCCCCGGCGCGCTGGTGATCGCCGACAACGCCGAGCATAGTCCCGAGTACCTGGCCCATGTCCGCTCGCCGGCCAACGGCTACCTGTCGACGCCCTTCGCCGAGGATGTCGAGCTGTCCATGCGCCTGGGCTGAAGCCTAGCGACTGACGGCGTCTCGCGGGTTTGCTAGGGTCTGGCTCATGCCGCCCGGACAGCTCGAAGGAGACCCGCATGACCCGTGACCGACTCGCCGAGCGCTACCGCGCCTACATCGACTGCCTGAACCGCCAGGACTGGGCGCGCCTGGGCGACTTCGTCCATGACCGGGTGCGCTACAACGACGTGCAGATCGGACTCGACGGCTACCTGCGGATGCTCGAAGGCGACTTCCTGGCAATCCCCGACCTGCGCTTCGAGATCGAACGCCTGCTCGTCGATCCGCCGGGCGTCGCCTGCCGCCTGCACTTCGACTGCACACCCGGCGGCCGGCTGTTCGGCATCCCGGTCAACGGCCAGCGGGTACGCTTCGCCGAGAACGTCTTCTACGAATTCGAAGACGAGCGCATCGCCGGCGTCTGGTCGGTGATCGACAAGGCGGCGGTCGCCGCGCAGGTACAGGTGGCGTCGCCGTCGTCCTGAGGCGCCAGGGCACTGCGGGCCGACCATCTACCAGGTATCCACGAACGGCCGCTTGCGCCCCGTCCTCGGCGCCGGTTCTCCGGCGACCGCCAGGCCGCGCAGGAGCCAGGCGCGGGTCTCCGCCGGGTCGATCACCGCGTCGATCTCCAGGTAGCTGGCCATGTTCAGCGCCTTGCCATTGCGGTAGGCCTTGTCCACCATGCCGCGGAACAGCGCCTCGCGCCGCTGGGGGTCTTTCTCGGCCGCCAGCTCCTTGGCGAAGCCCAGCCGCACCGCGCCTTCCAGGCCCATGGCGCCGAACTCGCCGCTGGGCCAGGCGACGGTGAACAGCGGCGAATGGAAGCTGCCCGCCGCCATGGCCTGGGCTCCCAGTCCGTAGCCCTTGCGCAGGACCACGGTGAAGAACGGCACCGTCAGGCTGGCGGCGCTGACGAACATCCGCGAGACGTGGCGCACCGTGGCCTGTTTTTCCGCCTCCGGGCCAACCATGAAGCCAGGGGTGTCGCAGAGCGAGACGATCGGGATGTCGAAGGCGTCGCACAACTGCATGAAGCGCGCGGCCTTGTCGCCGGCCGCGGCATCGATGGCGCCGCCGAGATGGCCAGGGTTGTTGGCGATCAGGCCGAACGCCCGGCCCTCGATCCGCAGCAGCGCGGTGACCAGGCCGGGAGCGAACTGGCGCCGCAGTTCCAGCACGCTGCCCCGGTCGGCCAGGACCTCGATCGCCTGGCGGATGTCATAGGCACGCAGGCGGTTCTCCGGCACCAGGTGGCGCAACTCGCGCTGGTCGGCGCAACTCCAGTCGGCCAGCGGGCCCTGGAAATAGCCGAGGTAGCGCCTGGCCACCGCGACCGCTTCGGCCTCGTCCGCCACCAGTACGTCGATCACTCCGTTGGGCCCCTGCACGCCCGTCGGACCGACCTCCTCGGCGGCGAAACGGCCCAGGCCGCCGCCCTCGATCATCGCCGGGCCGGCCATGCCGATGGTGGCGTCGCGGGTGGCGATGATCACATCGCAGCAGCCCAGCAACGCGGCATTGCCGGCGAAGCAGCGACCGGAGACCACTCCCACCAGCGGCACCAGCCCGGAGAGCCGGGCCATGCCGACGAAGGTATGGCAATCGAGGCCGGCGACGCCGACGAAATCGGTATCGCCCGGGCGCCCGCCGCCACCCTCGGCGAACAGCACCAGCGGCAAGCGCCACTGTTCGGCCAGGCCGAGCAGGCGGTCGGTCTTCTTGTGGTTCATCACCCCCTGGGTGCCGGCGAACACCGTGTAGTCGTAGGCCAGCACCAGGCAACGCGCGGCCTGCGCGCCGAAGCTGGCGGCCCCCACCGTACCGGTGCCGGCGACCAGGCCATCGGCGGGGCTCAGCTCCAACAACTCCTCGGCGGAGCGCCGGCGACGCTGGGCGGCCAGGGCGAAACCGCCATATTCGCTGAAGCTGCCCTCGTCCAGCAGGTCGAGCACGTTCTCCCGCGCGGTACGCTGTCCGGTCTTGCGCCGCCTGGCCAGCGCCTGCGGACGACGCTCGTCGCCCAGCGCTGCCTGGCGCTCGAGTACCTCGGCGAGATCGGCGCGGATATGCGCCAGGTCCAGCGCCTGTTCGGTCGGTGCCTGCTCGTCGTCATCCTCCGTCGGTTCGAGGAACAGCAGCGTCGCGCCCTCCTCCAGAGGCTCCCCGAGGCTCGCCGCGAGCCGCCGGACGATACCGCCGCCGGGTGCCTTGACCTCGAATTCCATCTTCATCGCTTCCAGGATCGCGACCCGCTGGCCGGCACGCACCCGCTCGCCCTCGGACACTTCCAGGGCCACCAGCACCCCGCTGCTCGGCGCAGGCAGCGGCAGGCTGCCGAGTGGCGCCTCGACCCGCGCAGGCGCGGCGTCCTTGGCGAGCGGGCACTCGGCGCGGAGCCGCGGATGGCTCGCCGGGATAGGCGCCAGCAGTGTCTCCAGGTGGCTTTCGACGAAGCGGGTGTCGACCCGGTTGGCCTGTACCGCCGGATGCAGCAGAAGGTTGCGCAGCAGATCCAGGTTGCTCGCCACGCCCTCCAGGCGGAATTCGCAGAGCGCCCGGTAGGCCCGGCGCAACGCGGCGGGATAATCCGCACCGCGCACGACCAGCTTGGCCAGCAGCGAATCGTAGCTGGGGCTGACCCGATAGCCGGCATAGCCGTAGCCGTCCACCCGCAGGCCGGGACCGCTGGGCGGTTCGTAGGCGCCGATAGTGCCCACCGCCGGACGGGCGCTGCCGTCGGCCGCCAGGGTCTCCAGGTTGATCCGCAGTTGCACCGCGCAGCCGCCGATCGCCGGCGGTCGCTCCAGGCCGAGGGCGGCAAGCTCCATACCGGCGGCGAGACGCAACTGGGCGTGCAGCAGGTCAACCCCGGTGACTTCCTCGGTGACGGTGTGCTCCACCTGGATACGCGGATTGGCTTCCATGAAATAGAAGTGCCCGGGGCGCTCCTCGTCGACCAGGAACTCGAAGGTACCGATCCCCCGATAGCGCACCGCGCCGGCCATGCGCAGGGCGCAATCGATCAGCGCCTCGCGGGTGGCCTCCGGCAGGTCCGGGCTGGGCGCGATCTCCAGCAGCTTCTGCTGGCGCCGTTGCAGGCTGCAATCGCGCTCCCAGAGGTGGCTGACCGCACCGCTGCCGTCACCGAGCACCTGTACCTCGATGTGCCGCGCCCGCGCCACCCGTTGCTCGACGTATAACTCGTCCCGGCCGAACGCCGCCTGCGCCTCGGCACGGCAGCGGCGGTAGGCATCGGCCAGTTGCGCGACCTCCTCCACTGCGCGCATGCCACGTCCGCCGCCGCCGGCAAGAGCCTTGAGCATCACCGCGGCGCCATCGCCCAGCCCTTCCAGGAACGCTTCGGCCTCTTCGACGCTGACCGCGCGGTTGACCCCGGCCACCAGCGGCACCTCCAGGCGCTCGGCCAGGGCACGCGCGGCAGCCTTGTCGCCGAACAGGTCGAGCACTTCCGCTTGCGGCCCGACGAAGTGGATGCCCGCGCGCTGGCAGCGCCGGGCGAATTCGCCGTTCTCGGCGAGGAAACCGTAGCCCGGATGGATCGCCTCGCAGCCCTGCTCCAAGGCCAGCGCGACCAGCCGATCCATGTCGAGATAGGCCGCCACGCCACGGCCGGCCAGCGGCAGCGCGACATCGGCCTTGCGCACGTGCAGGGAAGCGGCATCGTCCTCGGCGAACACCGCCACCGAGCGGATACCCAGGTCGGCGCAGGCGCGAGCGATGCGAATGGCGATCTCGCCGCGGTTGGCGATCAGCAAGGCGTTGAAGGGAGCGGTCACGGCAGGTTCTCCGGGGAGCGGGTCAGGCGGCCGGCGAAAGGAGCTGGCCCGGCGGCGCGTTGGTCATAGTCGCAGGCATCTTAGGCAGCCGAAGGAAGCGGCAGAACTGAGGCTTATTCATCGCCATCCATGAAGCCTATGCATGGTTCTATCGGCGAGCATGCCTGCTAGGCTGGCGCCTTCCCCAGACAGGCGCGCGCAAACATGAATCAGCCACATGAATGGTCGCCCCTCAGCCGTTTCGATCTGAACCTGTTCCGGGTCTTCGAAGTGGTCTATCGAGAACGCAACCTGACCCGCGCGGCGGGCCTCCTGCATCTCAGCCAGTCGGCCGTCAGCCACGCCCTGGCGCGCCTGCGCGACCAGCTCGGCGACCCGCTGTTCGTTCGCCAGGGGCGCGGGGTTGCGCCGACGCCGCTGGCCGATCGACTGGCGCCGGGCATCCATGACGCCCTCGCCGGCCTGCACCGCAGCATGAATCGCTGCCAGACATTCGACCCTCGGCGCGACGCGCGGACCTTCCAGTTGAACATGCCGGAGCAACTGGAGCCGCTGGTGCTCCCGGCGATCCTCGACCACCTGCGCCAGGCCGCGCCGCGCATCGAGATACGCTGCAACAGCCTGCACTGGGCGGACCTGAAGGCGGAACTGGGCGCCGGACGCATCGACCTCGCCATCGAGATCGCCCGGCCCACCGACGCCGCCCTGCGCCGCCAGCACCTGCTCGACGACAGCCTGTGCGTGATGGCCGGGCCGGGCTTCGCCGGCGACCTGAGTGCGGAGGAGTACCTGGCGGCGGACCATGTCGCGGTGACCTCGCGGCGACGCGGCATCTGCATCGAAGACCTGGCCCTCGGCCACCTCGGCCTGACCCGCCAGGTGCGCCAGCGCTGCCAGCACTACCTGTCGGCGGCGTTGCTGGTGGCCCAGGGCAGCTACCTGCTGACCCTGACCCGAGGCTACGCCGAACTGATCAACCGCGGCCTGGGCAACCGCCTGCTGCCGATGCCGCTGGCCCTGCCAGCGGTGACTCTGAATCTCTACTGGTCGCGCCAGGCCGACGACGAAGCCGGCAGCCTCTGGCTGCGCGGCGAACTGGCGGAGTTGGCGACGCGCCTGCGCTGAGCGCGGGCGCTGCGACTAGGGCTTCGCCGCCTTGGCGCGGGCCTTCTGCAGCCACTGCCCGGCCTTCGCCGAACACTCCGTGACATAGGTCGTATCGATCGCGCAGCGCTCCCCGGTGGCCTTGAGCAGGTAGGCGGCATCGGCTACCTCGTAGTCGGTGTGCCGGCGCGGCGTACCCTTCGCCTGGGATTCGCGTTCGTCCTCGCGGATGTCGCAGTACAGCGCATTGCTGCGGGCGAACAGTTCGAGGCACTCGGCATCCTTGCCCAGCAACGGGTTGGCGCTGTCCTCGGCGGACTTGGAGCAGCCGCCGAGCAGCAGGCAGGCGCAGGCGATCGTGGCAAGCGGGCTACGCATGTGTCCGTTTCCTTGGCCATGGAGAGTGCGCCATTAAAACAGCCCCGGCGCCTCGGCGCACCCGCGGCGTGCCCATGGTGCTACTCCGCATCCCCCTGCCCCAGCAGCGCCCGATACTTCACCGCCGCCGCGGTCCGCGACGGCACGTCCAGCGCCCGCAGCAGCGACGACACATGGATGCGCACCGTGTAGTGGGAGATGTCCAGGGCGCGGCCGATCTCCTTGTTGCTCTTGCCCTGGGCCAGCAGGCGCAGGACATCCAGCTGGCGCTCGGTGAGCCCCTCCAGGCGCGGGCTGGGCTGCAGCGGCAGGAGACCGGAGGGTTCGTAGCGCACCAGCACTTCCCCGGCGCGGATGGCCAGAATCGCCTGGCCGAGTTCCTCGGGCGCGATGCTCTTGCCGAGGAAGCCGTCGGCCCCTGCATTCATCACTTCGCCGATGAGCTGCGGGTCGTCGACCATCGAGACGACGATCAGGGTGGTGCGCGGGAACCGGCGGCGCAAGTCGGCGAGCATCTCGATGCGGGTCAGGCCGGGGAAACGCAGGTCGAGGATCAGCGAATCGGGCTGCTCGCCTTCGCCAGCCAGGCGCAGGACCCCGGCGAGATCGCCGGCCTCCTCGATCCTGGCCTCGGGCAGCAGGCGCTGGAGGATACTCAGCATGCCCTCGCGAAACAGCGGATGATCATCGGCGACGATGATGCGGCCAGTCATTCTTGTAGTCTCCAGGAGTCGCAGTTTCCGCCGCGCATGCTACCTTAGCCCGCTACCGCCGCGCCCACCCTTCGTCCGTCTTCGTGACGAAGGGGGCGAAACAGAGGAAAAGGCGCGCGGCGCTCCCATGCACACGGAGGTGCACATGAAGTTCGAGAAGAATACCGAGCTGGACCAGGCCAACCTGCGACTGATCGTGGCCACCTGCGCGATTCTCTACGTGGTGCTGATCGGCCTGCTGCCCGGCCTGAAGGTCGAGACCTACCTGCCGATCGTTGCCTACTACGGCCTGTTCCTGATCGCCTCCATACTGCTGCGCCAGGCCATCGTGCGCTGGCCGGGGCACTACCCGGCGCGGCGGATCTTCTGCATGCTGCACGACTACGCCGGCACCTCGTTCGGCCTGATCGTGGGCGGCGAGGCGGCGCTGCCGCTGTACGCGGTGATGGTCTGGATCAACCTGGGCAACGGCATGCGCTACGGCTCGCGCTACCTGGCCATCGCCACCGCCCTGGCGCTGCTCGCGCTACTGGTCATCTATCGCCTGACCCCGGCCTGGCAGGCTCAGCCGTTCATGGTGCTGATGCTGATGACCACCAGCACCGTCATTCCCTTCTACGCGCACCTCCTGCTGGAGCGCACGCGCAAGGCCACCGAGGAAGCGTTGCAGGCGAACCAGGAGAAATCGCGCCTGCTGGCCCAGGCCAGCCACGACCTGCGCCAGCCGATCCACTCCATCGGCCTGTTCACCGCCTGCCTGCGCGACGCCCGCCTGGGCGACGAGGAACGGCGCCTGGTGGACAACATCGACCGCTCGCTGCTCAACGTCTCGCAACTGTTCCGCTCCATCCTCGATCTCTACACCCTCGACAACGGCCGGCTCCAGCCCAAGCAGGAGAACGTCCACCTGGGCGAGTTGCTGCGCGACCTGGTCCGGCGCAACGCCGAGGCGGCGCGCTGGGCCGGGGTGGAGTTGCGCCTGCGCCCTTGCCGCCTGTGGACGCGAACCGATCCGGGGCTGCTGTCGACCATGCTGCAGAACCTGCTCTCCAATAGCCTCAAGTACGCCGCCGAGCGCCCGCTGCTGATCGGCGTGCGGCGGCGAGGCGACGGCCTGGCCGTAGCCATCTACGACCAGGGCCGGGGGATCGCGGAGGAACACCTGCCGCGGGTGTTCGAGGAGTTCTACCGGGTACGCGAGACGCGCGACCGCGACGTCGAGGGAATCGGCCTGGGGCTGTCCATCGTCCGCCGCCTGGGGCAGTTGACCGGGATCGAGGTGACGCTGCGCTCGCGGGTCGGACGCGGCACCGCGGTGACCCTGCACGGCCTGCCGGCAGTCGCCGCGCAAGCCCTGCCCCGCCGCGACGATCCCCTGCAGGCCGGCCTGCTCACCGGCTTGCGGGTGTGCCTGGTGGAAGATGATCGCAACGTCCTGCGCGCCACCTCGGCGTTGCTCGAACGCTGGGGCTGCACGGTCCAGGCGGAAACCGAGGCGGACGGCTGGCGAACCGATTGCGACATACTCGTCGTCGACTACGACCTCGGCCCCCACGCCTCCGGCGTCGAGTGCATCGAGCGGGTACGGCGGCAACGCGGAGAGGCGATACCGGCGCTGGTGATCAGCGGCCACGACATCGAGCGTATCCAGGCCAGCGTCGAAGACACCGACATCGCCCTGCTCTCCAAGCCCGTGCGCCCCACGGAATTGCGCGCCACCCTGCGCGCCCTGCGCGAGCGCCCGGAGGCCGCCAGCCACGCTTCCTGAGGCAAGGCAGGTCGAGGAGCGCAGGCCTACGGCGGGCCGTACTTCATGCCGGCGCAGCCGTGGGACAGCAGCAACTCGCCGTCGTCGGCCTCGAACTGGGTGATCCGCTTGCTCTTGTCGACGGTGACGGAAATGATGCAGCGATTGGGGTGGTTGACGGTATCCCAGTAGTTGGTGTTCACCATCACGTTGCCCTGCATCTCCGAGCTGGAGCCCACCACTTCATAGCGGGAATAGCTGGTGTCGGTGTACCACTGCATCACCACCTGCGAGCCGTCGGCGGTGCGCTCCATGTTCTGCGGCGTACCGAAGAAGGCTATCGCTTCCTCGGCGGAACGGCCCTTCCACTGGCTGCGGGCGTAGACCTCGGGCAGCGTGTCCATCTGGATGCAGCCGCCCAGGGAAAGCGACGCCAGTAACGGCGCGATGAATATCCGGCGCATGGGTTGACTCCGTGTCTAGGGGTTCTTCGGCGGGTTGCCAGGCAGCAGGTCGAAGGCTCGCAGGCCCGGCGCGGCGTCCTGCCCGGACGCTTGCGCGCGGTTCGCCTGCTCGCCCACGGCCATTCCGCGCGGTGCGGCGGCAGGCTTTCTCGACGCCGCCAGCGAACGCCCACCGGCAGAGAACGACTCGCGCGCCGGCTCGTCGCCGCTGCCGAAGCACCACCAATCGCTGGCCTCCGGGCCGGTGGCGAGTACGGATTGCCGAGTCATGGTTCCTTCCAAGTCGCGTGCGTCCTGCACAACCGGTTTCCGCGAAACGCGGGGATCAAGGGCGGGACTATAGCGTCGCGGCGAAGAAGCTCGAATAGCACAGAGGTACTATTTTCGGTTCGGGCCCTTGACCACGCAGCCACTTCAAAGCAGCCCCTGTTGAAGCTTGTGGCGGGCCTTGCAACGCGACGGGGTCGTGTCGTCCGAGCTCAATCTGCCTGTAGTGGAACTGAAAAGTGTTGCATGACCGGTTGGATCCGTTCCTTTTTCCTCGTCCGAACCCATCCGGGCGCCACTAGGCCGATTTTCTATGGCAAGGGCCCACCTCAGCGTCCGCTCCCCACTAATGCGACGACACGTACTCCTCTCCCCCCTGCGCCGGCGGCAGCGAGAACCCCGCGCGCAGGCGCCGGGCTTCTGCCAGCGGCGAGCGGCCGAACAGACGCTTGAACTCGCGGTTGAACTGCGAAGCGCTGGCGTAGCCGACCGCATGGCAGGCGGCCTGGGCGCTCATGCCCTGGCGCACCATCAGCAGACGCGCCTGATGCAGGCGTGTGCACTTCAGGTACTGCATCGGCGAGGTCTGGGTGATCGCCTTGAAGTGGCTGTGGAACGACGGCACGCTCATCCCCGCCTCGCCCGCCAGTTGCGCCAGCTCGAGCGGCTCGGCGTATTGCGCGTGGATGCGGCGCAGCGCCCGGGCAATGTTGCCGAAGCGCCCGCGCATGGCCAGTGCCGCGCGCATGGCGCCGCCCTGAGGGCCGGTGAGCACGCGGAAGTACAGCTCGCGCAGTAGCGCAGGCGCGAGGATCGCTGTCTCCAGCGGATCGCCCAGCGCCTCCAGGAAGCGCAACACCGATGCCCGCAGCGGCGCGTCCATAGGGCTGGACATCAGACTGCGTGGCGCTTCGACCTGCGCAAGCGCGCGCTGACGGTCGATCTCCACCGCCAGCCCGGCCGCCAGCGGGAAATCCAGGTGCAGGTAGATCGCCAGCAGCGGTCGCTCTGGCGTGGCATCGGTCTCCATGGTGAACGGCACCGGCACCGCCACGGCCAGGTAGTGCTGCTCGTCGTACAGGTAGATCTGCTCGCCGAAATAGCCGCGCTTTCGCCCCTGGCAAACGATGACGATCCCCGGATCGTAGAGCACCGGCGTCCGCGCCAGCGGACGATCCGAACGCAGCAGGCGGACGCTGTCGAGCCCGGTGAGGTTGTAGCCCTCCTGGGGCGCCAGGTTTTCAAGCAACGCGACCATGCGCTGTCGGTCGGCGGAGCGGATGGCTTCTGAATCAGGCGGTGATGCGCTCATAGAATCAGGCAATGAAACGAGAGATTCCGGTCTCTGAGATAGGGACATTTCTGCGTATTGTGCACTCATTCCCCCATAACGGAGTCACACCATGTCGTTTCGCAAGACCCTGTTGATCACCGGCGCCAGCAGCGGCTTCGGCCAGGCCCTGGCCCGCGAGGCCCTGGATGCCGGTCACCGCGTGGTGGGCACGGTGCGCAGCGAGGAGGCCAGGAGCGCACTGGAAGCCGTGGCGCCGGGCCAGGCCTTCGGCCGGCTGCTGGATGTCACCGACCTCGCCGCCATCGAGCCGACGGTCGCAGCCATCGAGCGCGACATCGGTCCGCTGGACGTGCTGGTGAACAGTGCCGGCTATGGTCATGAAGGCATCCTCGAGGAGTCGCCGCTGGCCGAGATGCGCCGGCAGTTCGAGGTCAACCTGTTCGGCGCGGTCGCGATGATCCAGGCCGTGCTGCCCTACATGCGTCGGCGCCGCCGCGGTCATATCCTCAACATCACTTCCATGGGCGGCTACATCACCATGCCCGGCATCGCCTACTACTGCGGCAGCAAGTTCGCCCTGGAAGGGGTTTCCGAAGCCTTGGGCAAGGAGGTGGCCGGCCTCGGCATCGCCGTCACCGCCGTGGCCCCCGGCTCCTTCCGCACCGACTGGGCGGGCCGCTCGATGGTCCGCAGCCCGCGCACCATCGCCGACTACGACGCGCTCTTCGACCCGGTCCGCCAGGCGCGCCAGGAAAAGAGCGGCAAGCAACCGGGCGACCCGCGCAAGGCCGCGCGCGCCATGCTCCAGGCCATCGACGCGGAAAACCCGCCGGCGCACCTGCTGCTGGGCAGCGATGCACTGGGGCTGGTGCGGCAGAAGCTGAAGGCGCTGGAGGAGGAAATCGCGGCGTGGGAAGAGGTCACGCGGTCGACGGATGGATGAGATTTGGAAAGTCGTAGACGGATAATTCCACGGCATTATCCGCCGATACCGCGCCGAACCGGCGGATAACCGCACTGCGGTTATCCGCCCTACGCCATGGCCAGGTTGCTGGCCCGCTCCGACAACGGACAGCCCTTTTCCTGCAAGTACCGAATCGCCTGCCGTGCCGTGGCGGGATTCATCGTATTGCCGATGAAGGTCGTCAGCGAGTCGGTGAACTCCAGCACGATGTTCTCGGTGTAGTGCCATTTCCGATAGTCCACCCGGGAAATGCTGGAATACGGCTTCGAGCGCGTGCGGATGACGCGGAACTCGACACGGTCCGCATGCAGGACCAGCCGCGGGGACAGGTCGCTGTGGGCCCAGCATAGCCAGGGAATGCCTTTCCAGCCGGCGAACGCGGCGACCAGGCGCACGTTCAGGCCGCTGTCCGTCGCAGGATCCTTCGTCACGCGCCCTCGCCTCCCAGATAACAGCCGCGCTGCTTGTCCACTGTCACCGTATGCCCGAAGCCCAGGACGAACCTGTCGTGGAACGGAAGCCCGGCGAGCCAGGAGGTCGCGCCGGTCCGCAGCCTCTCGTCGCGCCCGCTCCTCACTCCCCCACCCGCCCCTCGACCCTCCTCAAGCGCGCCATGCTGTACACGTCCACGAAGCGCCCATCCCGCACCGCATAGTCACGCATCTCCCCTTCGGTCTCGAAGCCGAACTTGCGATACAGCGCCAGCGCCGGGGCGTTGTCGGTGTAGACGGTGAGTTCGACGCGGCGCAGGTTCATCCAGTTGTCGGCGATGTCCAGCAGTTCGCCGAGCAGGCGGCTGCCGACTCCCTTGCCCTGCCAGGCGACGGCGACACCCATGCCGATGCTGCCGCTGTGGCTGCGGCGGATGCGCGGGTGCTGTTCGAGGCTGGCGCTGCCGATGACGTCCCCCTGGTGCAGGGCGACGAGGATCAGCAGGCGGTCGTCGTCCGCGCTGTCGTGCAGGCGCTTGCGGCGCTGCTCCACCGACTGGTAGGGCATCTGCAGGACCTGGCGGGCCACGGCGGGGTCGTTGTACAGGGCGGTGAGGCCTTCCACGTGGCGTTCGCTGTAGCGTTCGAGGCGGATCGTCGGCGATTCGGCGGTCATTGCGGTCATCCCTGGGCTGTCTGGCCACCCAGCATAAGCGTCTGCGCCGGGCTCGACCAGCCGGTCGGAGATCGCGCTTTCCCTGCCGCGCGGCTCTGGCTAAGCTCGACCTTCGAACAACGAAAGGACGCCAGCATGGTCCAGAGCGCCCCAGCCAGCGAAATCGCCGCCCTCATCCTGCGCGGTTTCGACGATTACCGAGAGCAGTTCCGCGAGATCACCGACGGCGCCCGTGCCCGCTTCGAGCAGGCGCAGTGGCAGGAAGCGCAGCGCGCCTCTACGCAGCGGATCAACCTCTACGAGGAAAAGGTCGCCGAGACGGTGGCCGGGCTGCGCGTGGGGCTGGCCGACAGCGAGCTGCTGGACGTGGAGCGCTGGCCGATCATCAAGAGCGCCTACATCGCGCAGATCGACCTGCGGCTGGACGACGAGCTGGCCGAGACCTGGTTCAACTCGATCTTCTGCGGGTTGTTCAGCCACGACAACATCAGCGACGGCACGATGTTCGTGCACACCACCCGGCCCTCGCTGCGCGCCCACGCCCGCGCGCCCTACACCCGCACCTACCGGCCGGGCGGCGACCTGCGCCAGGCGCTGGAGAAGATCTTCGACGACTACCGCTTCGACGTGCCCTACGACGACCGCGAGCGCGACCTCGAACGGATCGACGCACTGCTGCACAGCAACCTGCCGGACTGGGTGTGCAAGGACCCGGACCTGGCCATCGAGCTGATCGGCTCGGTGTTCTATCGCAACAAGGGCGCCTACCTGGTGGGTCGCCTGTTCACCCCGGACGAGCAGTGGCCGCTGGTGTTCCCGCTGCTGCACCGCGAGGGCCACGGCATCCAGTTCGACACGGTGATCACCGACGAGGCGGAAGTCTCGATCATCTTCTCCTTCACCCGCTCCTACTTCATGGTCGACGTGCCGGTGCCGGCCGAGCTGGTGGCCTTCCTCAAGCGCCTGCTGCCGGGCAAGCACCTGGCCGAGCTGTACACCTCGATCGGCTTCTACAAGCAGGGCAAGAGCGAGTTCTACCGCGCCCTGATCAACCACCTGGCGACCACCGACGACCGCTTCGTCATGGCCCCCGGCGTGCGCGGCATGGTGATGAGCGTGTTCACCCTGCCCGGCTTCAACACGGTGTTCAAGATCATCAAGGACCGCTTCAACCCTTCGAAGAGCGTCGACCACGCCACGGTGATCCAGAAGTACCAGTTGGTGAAGAACCACGACCGGGTCGGACGCCTGGCCGACACCCAGCAGTTCGCCGACTTCCGCTTCCCGGTGAGCAAGTTCGAGCCGGAGTGCCTGGCAGAACTGCTGGAAGTGGCGCCGTCGACGGTGGTGATGGAAGGCGACGTGGTGCTGATCCGCCACTGCTGGACGGAGCGGCGCATGACCCCGCTGAACATCTACCTGGAGAACGCCAGCGAGGCGCAGACCCGCGAGGCGCTGAACGACTACGGGCTGGCGATCAAGCAACTGGCGGCAGCGAACATCTTCCCCGGCGACATGCTGCTGAAGAACTTCGGCGTGACTCGCCATGGCCGGGTGGTGTTCTACGACTACGACGAGATCTGCTACCTCACCGAGGTGAACTTCCGCTACATCCCCGAGCCGCGCTTCCCCGAGGACGAGATGTCGTCCGAGCCCTGGTATTCGGTGGGGCCCAACGACGTGTTCCCGGAAGAATTCCCGCGCTTCCTGTTCGTCGACCTCAACCAGCGCCGGCTATTCGCCAAGCTGCACGGCAACCTCTACGACGCCAAATACTGGCAGGGCCTGCAGGAGCAGATCCGCGAGGGCAAGGTGATCGACGTGTTTCCCTATCGGCGGCAGGAGACGCCTGAACAGTTGCTCGGGTAGGTGCGGAGACAGACGGACGGTTGTTGGCCGTCATATGCCTGTTTTCGCGGGGCTGGAATTTGGTGGATTTTAGCTTTACCTCATAAAGTATCTAAAAAACCTCAGCTAGAGTTGGCCTTCCATGGCGTCGAATTGTGAATTCATTGATATCCTACAAAAATAGAGTTTACTCTGACGAGTTCTGAAGGGGCACAGCGGAAGCAGTAACTTTCCGTTACAAACCGAAAGCAAATAGCCTACACTCAACATAAGATGCGTACATTCCTGGCATCTTTGTTTACCTCGACTACGTGGTGTGAAACCTTTGAAACGCCGTCGACGCCTCCGGCAGGCCTGATTTTCAATATGGTTATAGCCTCTCGGCAAACATTCCGCCATGCCCAAGCGATAAAAATTATCTGACGCGGATTTTGAAATAGCCGCCAACCTTTTTAATATATATCAGCACATCAGACACCCTGATCGGAGCGAACTGCCTGCCGGAGGACATACCTACAAACCCGGCACCACCCCAACAACTGGAATCGTATGTGAAAACCATGGGAAGCCATGGGAAGCCATCCCCTGCTGGAATAATAAGCGCGATAGCCGATTTCGCACTCCACTCTGTATCGCAAGATAAAACTTTACGGCATCGCGCAACCAGAACTATCTAAAATGAACTATAGCGAGCTATCAGGCCATCATTCAAGAATCATCTCGGACCGGAAAATATCCCCGATCTGCAACGTCGCGGCTTGCTCGTCATCGCTGATGATGTTTGTGCCCATCATGTCGATCCAATTGTTGCGGGATGGGTCAACCAGCGCATCGATGGTAGGTTGCTCACGGAGCAGGTCTAGTGCATCCAGGTTGATACCTTGTCTTACAGTAACTTTTGAAATCGCCACGTCACGAATGTAGATTGGCCTCGGCAACTGGAAAGTAACCTCACGACCGCGATAGCGACCGTTGAAAAGATGATCTCTTGAGGTGCTTTCCAACAGCTCTTCTCGTGCACGACGGTCTCGATCTGCTATGTACTCGACGCGTTTCTTATCCGCCTTTCTTTTCGAGGGAGGCATAGCTTGTGGTTTGCCGAACGGTGCAGCTACAGCCTCTGCCGAAATTTCGAAACCTGTCGACCGAAGCAGTTTAGCCATTACGCCACGGGTTGCTGCATCTTGAGCAAACTCCAGTTCACTTTCAGCAATTGTTACGGGATCGTCGGGTACTGGATCAATGATCCTCAGGTGACTTGAATTGCCATCTTCAATGCCTATACTAAGACCTGAGACCAACCGTTGGCCTGTATGTCCAGACGGAAATATGATTGAGAGTTTCTGGGATACGCCCGAATTGATTTGACGATTCCTGAAAGCCTCGCCAGATTGGGTGCCCTTACATTCTAAAATGTGCCAGTTGCCATCGCGGTCTCGCGCCACGAAGTCAGGCGTCTTATTTGGTCCTCGCTTTGCCGTGCGATGCTGGTGTGCGCCATGTCTCGCACCATAGCGTTGCAAAAAATAGCGGCCATCAACAATTTCAACCAATGGCAAATGTTTAATGAGCCAGACGATCGGCACTCCCATTCCGAAGTCATCGCTCAGAATGGTTTTCTGATGCGCATCAAGATCTGCATAACTTCTTGTCAAACGCAGATCCGCATCATGGGGGGTGATCGCTGCCAGATACCTAACCCACGCCCAGAACTCTGCAAGCGAAACGCCAGTGACAGATGTCGGTGTTGTCAAGTAACCGATCATCAATAACATCGCGTTGATATTCAGATTGAAATTATTGGTACCTGCTGTGAAAGCAGGTGGAAAACTTGGAGTCTTGCCGACGCCAGGCCAACTGGACTCATCGACATGAACATCAATCGTACGGTACATCGCGGATGATCGTCCTTGAAAAGTGAGACACCGATCTTAGCCGTGGTCGACGAAAACTGTCGACCTATACTTGCGGGAAAAAGGGGACGAATTTGAATAGCACTTAACGTAAGCGCTAATTGATTGATTCAGAAAAGAAAGGCTGATCTTGATCTACGGTGATGGTTGCGAACATACACCGAGCCCAAGCAGCAGCCAGTCTTGTTGACTTCTCGTGCAGAGGCAGGAATCGAACCAGCCGCACGCCCCTAGACCAACTGCGCCCCCAGCGCCCGCACCACCCGCTGCAACTCCACCCGCCCACCGGTGGCGACGCGCAGGCCGGTGATCTCGCGGCGCGGCGGGTAGTGTTTGCGCAGGGCGTCGAAGGCGGCGCGGCGGGTGGCGCTGTCGCCGGTCAGGCTGCGGCGGAAGGCGGCATCGTCGCTGCGCGGGTCGTATACCGCGCGGCACAGCGTGGCCAGCGCCCAGGCCGGGTCGCAGCCGGGGTTGAGTTGCAGGCCGGCGAGCCAGGTTTCCGGCAGCACGTCTTGCAGGCTCACACGTTCGGCGATGCCGCGCCAGGCGCAGTAGGCCTGGTAGATCTGCGCGGTGCCGCGCAGCTTGCCTTCCAGGCTGTAGCCGGCGATGTGCGGGGTGGCGATCAGGCAGTGCGCGGCCAGTTCGGGGTCGGCCTGCGGTTCGCCTTCCCAGACGTCCAGCGCCACTTCCAGGTCGGCGCCGCCTTCGAGCAGGCGGCGCAGGGCCTGGTTGTCGACCACCGCGCCACGGCTGGCGTTGACCAGCCAAGTGCCGGGACGCAGGGCGGCCAGGCGGGGTTCATCCAGCAGGTGGCGGGTCGGGTGTTCGCCGTCGCGGTTCAGCGGAGTGTGCAGGCTGATCACGTCGGCCTCGGCCAGCAGCCGTTCCAGCGAGACGAATTCGCCGTCCGGCTCGCGTGCCTGGCGCGGCGGATCGCAGACCAGCACTTTCCAGCCCAGCCCGCGCAGCACCTCCACCAGCCGCCCACCGACCTGCCCAGCGCCGACCACCCCATAGGTGCGTTCGGCCAGGTCGGCGCCGCGCACCTCGGCCATCGCCAGCAGGCAGCCGAGCACGTAGTCCACCACCCCACGGGCGTTGCAGCCGGGCGCGCTGGACCAGGCGATGCCAGCCTCGGCGAAGTAGTCGAGGTCGAGGTGGTCGGTGCCGATGGTGCAGGTGCCGACGAAGCGCACCGGCGAGCCGGCCAGCGCGGCGCGGCTGACCTCGGTGACCGAGCGCACCAGCAGCACGTCGACCTCGGCCAGCGCCGCGCGGTCGATGGCGCGCCCGGGCAAGCGGCGAATGGAGCCCTGGTCGGCGAAGAAGGCGTCGACCACGGGAATGTTTTCATCGGCGAGAATACGCATGCAGACCTCCGCGAACGAGGCTGCACACTCTAGCAGGCCGAGGGCTCGCGGTGTTGGCGAACGGCTCGCGAGGCGGACCTGCCAGCGCCATGCGCAAGCCTCGACGATCGCGTTTCTCCCAACCACGACCGCGAACGATGGCCAGCTACAAGGAACAGAACCGCGAACGCCTCGTCCGCCTCCTCGACCAGGCGGCGGACGCCAGGGAGCCCGTTCATCGAGCCGGTAGCTCGCTCCGCTCCGGCATGGCCGCCAGGCGCTGGCGCATTTCCTCGCTGGCGGCAGGCCCGGCCTGCACGGTGCATTGCTCCAGCGGTACCGTTCGGCCATCGGCGAGAGCCGCCATGAACGAGCGCACCGGCCGCCCGCTTGTTCGCTCGACGAGCTGCACCCTCTGCCCTTCCTCTGCGTAGTGGCGATTGCCCCAGGCGACGAAAGCCATGAGCACGACGCGAAAATCCTCGCCCTTGGCCGTGGGCACGTACTGATAGCGCAGCGGGCGCTGGCTGTAGGGCTGGCGTTCGAGCAGGCCCGCCTCCACCAGCGCGTTCAGGCGCCGGGTGAGCATGTTCGGCGCGATATCCAGGCTGCGGGAAAATTCGTCGAAGCGGCGCAGGCCCTGTAGCGCATCGCGCATGATCAGGATGCTCCACCATTCGCCGACCCGTTCCAGGCTGCGGGCGATGGGGCATTCGGCATCGGCGAAGGTCTTGCGTTGCATGGTTCTTCCTTGGCGAGGCTCACAAAGTGCTGGTCCGCATGTTACTTTCATGATGATAGTTACGTCCACTGACTGCTATTCCATCGGAACAGAAGGACTCGGACCCTCATGAGCAAACGTATCGTCGTCACCGGCATGGGCGCGGTCAGCCCGCTGGGCTGCGGAGTCGAACCCATATGGCAACGCCTGCTGGCCGGGCAATCGGGCATCGCCACGCTCCCGGCGGAGCTGATCGGCGACCTGCCCATCAGCATCGGCGGCCAGGTCCCCGACCGTGTCCAGGACCCGCAGGCCGGCTTCGATCCCGACCTGCTGCTGGCCGCCAAGGAACAACGCAAGATGGACCGCTTCATCCTCTTCGCCCTGGCCGCCGCGCAAGAGGCCCTGGCCCAGGCCGGCTGGGCGCCGCAGAGCGCCGAGGCGCAGGAGCGCACGGCGACCGTCATCGCCTCCGGGGTGGGCGGCTTCCATGCCATCGCCGAAGCGGTGCGGACCACAGACGGCAAGGGACCGCGACGCCTGTCGCCCTTCACCATCCCGTCCTTTCTCTGCAACATGGCGGCCGCCCATGTGTCGATCCGCCATGGCTTCAAGGGACCGCTGGGCGCCCCGGTGACCGCCTGCGCGGCGGGCGTGCAAGCCATCGGCGACGCGGCGCGGATGATCCGCGCGGGAGAGGTCGACGTGGCGCTCTGCGGCGGCGCGGAAGCGACCGTCCACCGGGTCAGCCTGGCCGGCTTCGCCGCCGCGCGCGCCCTGTCCAGCGATTTCAACGACAGCCCCGAACGCGCCTCGCGCCCCTTCGACCAGGCCCGCGACGGCTTCGTCATGGGCGAAGGCGCCGGCCTACTGGTCATCGAGGAACTGGAGCACGCCCTGGCGCGCGGCGCCAGGCCCATCGCCGAGCTGGTGGGCTACGGCACCAGCGCCGACGCCTACCACATGACCGCCGGGCCGGAAGATGGCAGCGGTGCCCGCCGGGCCATGCAGCAGGCGCTGCGCCAGGCCGGCGTGGAAGCGGCCGCGGTGCAGCACCTGAATGCCCACGCCACCTCCACCCAGGTAGGCGACAAGGGCGAACTGGCCGCCATCAAGGCCGTGTTCGGCACCGGCAGCGGGCTCGCCATCAGCGCGACCAAATCTGCCACCGGCCACCTCCTGGGCGCCGCCGGCGGCATCGAGGCGATCTTCACGGTCCTGGCACTGCGCGACCAGCTCGCCCCCGCCACGCTCAACCTGGAAACGCCCGACACCGACGCCGAGGGCCTCGACCTGGTTCGCGGCGAAGCCCAGCGCTGGCCGATGGAACACGCGCTGTCCAATGGCTTCGGCTTCGGCGGGGTAAATGCCAGCCTGTTGTTCCGGCGTTGGGTGTAGGGTGGGCGACCCCTCTGCCAGTCGTTCCTGAGCACGCTGGCGGAGGGGAAGCCACTCATGTCGCATTGCCCCAGAGCGTGTGGTTTTTCCTATGCTGTAACTGCGTCGTGATGGTCTAGGCGCGATCTGGATTCGTGGGGCAATTGCTTGTGGAGTGGGCGTTCAATGACCGCTTTCGGCCAGAAGCAGTCTGTTATGCATGACCGTATTCAACCCATTGCGGAGATTGGCGACGAAGCCTGCCGGCTGGATCGGAGGGGGGCTGCCAGTGCCACAGGAGAGGGGTGCTTGTGGTGCAGTGAGCAGTACCGGCTGAGTGGATTGCCCAGAAGAAAAGCGGATGCGTCCCCATCTTAGGCGATACCTTCAGGCTGAAGATATCAGTGCCAATGACTGTTCCGCTCGCGATTGTTGATGGGGAGGAAGTACCGCCAGATCCAGGCACCGCTGCAAATGTTCGCGGGCCCACTCATTCCGCCGCCGATCTATGCAGCCCGCCGACAACGCCGCCCTTGAGCAGACATACAGCGCCATGGCCCGAGTCATCGGTCGGGCCAATCTTGCAGAGTGCAAGATCGATGAAAACTCGTCGATCCCACCGGCTCGGTAGAACAGCGTCCGCGCGTTGCTGGGGGAGGCAATCTCAGCCCACTTGGGCCGCCGACGAAACTCCGGGAGGACGTTGATCTCGCATACGTTGGAGCGAAGCAGCTTGCGGCCCGTGACGTCCAACTCTGCCCACACCTGATGAAGACCGGCAGCCTTGAATGTATAGCCGCCTGCTTGCCCGAAGAGCGGCAGATCTCGGACGAATGGACTTTCGGCAGATATCTCGATGGATGCTCCCTGCGAGCAAAACCTCAAAGGCGACCGATACAGTCGCACGCTTCCGTCAGGATCCCGAATCATGACCCGGAACCGTTTGTACCCAGGATCGACTTCCGCAGGGACCACTGCTTTTGACGTCCCGGTAACGCTCAGCCGGATGTTAAGCATGATCGGCTCCATCGGCCAAAACTCGTCGCTGCTTGTGCTCACATCCAAGGCCAGTTGGCCGCTGGCGGCAGCCCTTCCCGCCCTCTTGTCTTGATATCCAAAGTCGCGAAAGATCGATCCGCCTGGCATCACATCCACGTCGGTGGCGCACCTCATCAGCCAGTTCGTTTGGTTCGGGCCAAAAAAATACGCGCCATCGCCATAGGTGGCGTCTTTCTTGCTGCTCGCCATGAACGTCAACGGGGAGGTCTGGTGGATCAGGTTGAAGACGTGGCCAACCTCATGCACGCTAGTGAACGCCACTTGCCGATCAAACTCAGCGCCGGCTCGGGCCGCCGCGATGGCCCCAAGGAATACGACGCAGCCTTGCCGCGGAACCTGCGTGAACATGTCGACGGCCTGATCCTCGGGGGTGCGGAAGCCCAGGTCAAACATGAGTCCGAAAATGCGCGGGGCCGGCTGATAGCTATGTGCGAACAACAGCCCGATGTTCTGCACCGGAAGCTGCGTGGTGTTGCCAAGAACCTGTGCCAGCGCCTGATGCAGACGTAGCGGGGTCACGGGCTGCCCTTGCGCAACAGCCTGCGGCACTGTGGATAGTGCTGAAGGCAGCAACCGGATGACACCTGCCGACCCTCGCCCGATGTGCTTGGCGACGTAGTTGCCCAGAGGATCCAGCCCGTCGTACCCCGCGTTGACGGCCCCAAGCCTTAGACCGTAGGAGATCACTTGACGGTGAACTCCAGCTGCGCCGACTTGTCCTTGTCGTACACGACCAGCAGCGTGTATTTGCCCGCAGGCAGCGTGGGCTTGAAGGTGGCCTGGTACTGTTTGTCCCCGGCTCCCTTCTTGTAGACAACCTTGGACTTGTCGTAGGCGACATTCCCCTTGTTTAAAGTTAGCAAAGCGTCGTTGACGATCTCGATTGCGGCCGATGCCGAGAAGTCGACAACCGTTGTTCCTGCGGTATTGCTCACATTCTTCGCGGTGAGCGTAGGCGCTGCTCCAGCGGGTGGTGAAGTCTCCTTGGCCGGCGTGCCGGAAGTCTCGAAGGTGCGCTGGATGTCGACCTGCACTAGGGAGACCGAGTTCGCCGTCTGCACGAGCTTGAACAGTACCGGCCCCATGGCGTGCTTAATGCCTGGCTCGGCAGCGCCGGCGTCCTTTGCGCCACTGCTGCTGACAAGCAAGTCCTGGAGGCGTTTGTTCATCAAAGCGAGCGTTGCGTCCGCTTTCTGCTTCGCGAGCTGGGCCGCCAGCTTCACCTCGTCCTTTGCGCCCTTGCCAGCGTCCGACTCGTAAAACTTAAGTTCGGCCTCGGCACTTGTTTGTGTAGCCTCCGCATCGGCCACTGCCTTTTGCGCAGCCGCCAGCTTGGTGTTGAAAGCCGTCTCATCCGCTGCTGCCTTGGTCTGGGCTGCTTGCTCAATGGCCTTCTGGGCAGCCGACTCCGATGTCTTGTTTGCTGCATTCACGTCGCCAACGACGCTAGCCAGCTTGCTCGCCACCTCGTTCGCCGTGCCATCAAAGCTGGCGGACGTTAGAAAGCCGTTCTCGGTCGCGACCGTCATCTTGTAGGTGGCAAAGAGGGACTTGGGTGCTACCACGTACTCGTTGTTCCGGTCAGGCAGGAAGACCCACTCGTAGGTTGCAGTGCCATCGGCCTTGGGCTTGACCAACAGGTAGGGCTCCGGCATCGAGTACCGAAACCCCTTCTGGCTCGATGATGGCACTTCGCTGGGAGTCCTGGGGTCAGGCGCAGGTTGCTTGAATTTCTCCACATCAACCCAGGTCACGCATCCTTGGACACTGAGCGTCAGCAGGGCACACCCGAAATAGCGGGCCAAGGTTGTGTGCCGTTTCATTGCTGCCCCCCTTTCTCGGGAGTCGCAAGGATGACAGCGTCCGTAATGCCATCCATGCTTTTTGCGGCACCTCCGATCAGGCTGATCTTGCCCCCTTCGATGACGATCTTGTAGACGTGCGGAAGGGGCAGCCTGCCCGGAGGTGTGTGTGCAGAACCATCTGCAGCAGCCACGAATACCTTGCTGAGGGCCGTCAGCGACGCATTGACGACTTCCGTCTCATTGGCCTTGATCGTTGCACTTGTCAGCACGCCGTTGGTGAAATCCAACTTCGATTCGTTGCTTGAAAAGATGGCGAATGGCCGCGCGGACATCTTCTGTGTCGTGTCGGGAAGCCACTTGATTTCACCCGAGAGCCCGCCCTGCCCATCTGATCGAACAAAGAGGAAAGGGGCCGTCTGCCAGTAGCGGAAGCCGCGTGCCTGTGAGTCCGCACTGGATGATGATCCCAGTGAATGCACAGTGACGCCGGCGCAGCCACTGCAGAAGTAAGCCGCCGCAACAACCATGGTTATGTTTCGCATGAAGCCGTTCTCCCAGGTGGGTTTGTTCATCGACTCACGGTCAAGCGCTGCCGAGTGCTACCTAGTTGCAAGCGCAGGCATGATGTAGCCGCTCCCTGCGGTGCCCCACTACCTGATAGTTGCTTGGTTGAAGATTGTGCATCCTGGGCTGGGGAGGAGCAGGCATCGCCGCCTGTTGCTGGCAGAGACCAATAACCTGCGGTCCGGGGGCATTTATATTCAGCAGAACTAGCTGGTCGCTCCAGGCAGCAAAGTAGGCCTCCGCCATGGGATTCGCTGCCGGAAGGCGCATGTAACACTGCCCCGTCCGGTCCCGATACGGCATACCCTGATTTTGAGGGAAGTTGATCTGGAATGAGAGACAGCTGTACTCATCAAGCTGAAATGCTTGATTGAAGCGCTGATCGACACGCACCATCGCTTGAGCCGAAAAGGCGTAGAAAAATGCTACGCAAACTAGCGCCACGGACGAAAGTGCACGATGCATTTGAGAACCTCCGTGTTCGTAGTGTCAATCTGCCTTCACTTTGTTTAGACGGTTCTTTCCGTTTGTCAACATAGGTAGGTTGGGCAGAAAAGGTTGATCAAAATTGTGCTAGACCTAACTCGTCGAGTGGACTCGAGGTGGGTGTGGTCATGGTTTCCAGCTACGAAAGCAAGAACACGTCAGATGGCCTTACTCTGAAACTGTATCGCGGCGAAGGAGCGGCTCTGCTCGCATTCGATCTCGATGAAGAGAGGGCTACCCGAGATTTCGTTGGCTTCACCATCGAGGTGCGATACCCAGGTTCCCTGAAGTGGGGGGCAATCCGAAATCGCCTGCATTTCGAATACCCACCGACTGAGCATAGAGAGCGGACCTATAAGTCCACTGAAGCACCGCTCCAGAAATTCCGCTGGATACACGTTCCCACCGAAACTCCGGAGGGCAACTTCGAATACCGCGTTACAGCACGGTACATGTCTGAAAACGAGACGCTGCACAACGGACCGCAAGTGACGGGAAAAATCTCGCTGTCACCACAGACGATTGAGGACTTTGTGAACGTAGGGTTTACTCGCGGCTTCGCTAGCTCACAAGCCTACGCAGATCGTTTCGAGAACGACAAAGGGATCCTCCCACCGCGTGGGACGCCAGCAGAAAAGTACCTCAACCACGACATGACCCCATTCCAGAAGCACTATGAGTGGCTGGGTTTTGAAGCTCGCCGGTTGATCCTGCAAACGCTCGAGGAGGTTGAGCATGATCCGGGCCTCCGCCTGGACGCGCTCGTGTACGAATGCAAGGAGCCAGACATCCTCCAGCGCTTGGAGCGTCTTGGTAATCGCCTCCGGGTAATCATCGACGACCATGATGAGCAGGGAGATCCAGATTCTTGCGAGACCATCAGCGCTAACCGCCTAAAACAGAAGGGCGCACAAGTGAAGCGCATGCACTTCCGTCGCCAACAGCACAACAAGGTGCTCCTCGTGCGCCGAGCAGACGGCTCGGCCGCGAAGGTGCTGGCCGGTTCGACCAACTTCGCCATGCGCGGCCTCTACATCCAGGCAAACAACGCACTCTTGTTCGAGGATGCAACGGTATCCGAAAAATTCAGCGAGCTGTTTGATGCGTACTGGAACACCTCTAAAGATTTCAGAGAAAACCAGCTATCGAAGCAATGGTGGGTCGTTCGTGATGAACCCGAATCGCGAGTGTCCCTATGCTTCTCTCCACACACGGATAGTGGCCTGTCACTAGACCCGGTCGCTGATGCAATTGCGCAAGCCGACAGCTCAGTTCTGTATTCGGTGGTATTCCTGAACATCCTCAAAGGCACAGTGCGCAATGAGCTTGAGGCGCTTATGCAGCGCTCCTTGTTCTCCTATGGTGTTGCGCAGCGAACAGGTGGTCTCTCCGTCACGAAGCCTGATGGAAGTGTCGGCCTGCTTCCCTTTGCATACCTCGGAGAAACCGCTCCAGAGCCTTTCAAATCGGAGTGGAACGGCGACACAACTGAATTTTCCAATATGGTCCATCACAAGTTCGTCGTGACGGACTTCAATGGAAAGCGCCCTGTCGTTTTCACCGGCTCGTCGAATCTGGCAGCCGGCGGCGAGAAGGAGAATGGTGATCACCTGATATGCATCGAGGACCGCCGGATTGCTATCGTCTACGCAATCGAAGCACTGCGCCTCTTCGACCATTTCCATTTCAGGGTAAAGACCAAGCCTGGCGAGAATGCCCCCCCAATACACTTGGCAAAACCACCAACTGAGGGAGAGGATCCATGGTTCGCCTCTTACTACAGAAAGGGGCACCACAAGGAACGGGATCGCAAGCTGTTCAGTCAGTAGCAGCGGAAGCCCGTCCTGCTTCCACCTCTCCATTGAGAACTGGGGAGCCATGGACGGCTTGCGCACCGACCTCGAACGGGTAATAGCGTTGAGAGCGCCTTAGTTGCGGAGGCGACAGACGAAAGTAGATATCTTCGACGACCTAGCGAATCGTCGTTTACGAGACGGGCAGTCACTCGTTACCGCCTGACTGCTTCTGACCCAGGCCGAGGTGAGAGTTTCGCCCTCGCATCCATGAAAAATACCAATGTGGTCGTCTCTGATCTGCTGTACTTCTTCTGGGCTGCCGCGGCTTGTGGCGAGAGCTTTGAACCTGCTGACGGTTAGAACCGGTAGCGCTTGACCCGGGCTGGTGGAATTCAACATGGCAGGATCGTGACGCTCAACTCAGTGAGCATGGTAGTCCCCGCTTACATGCGGAACGGATATAGATTGGAATAAGCCATTCAGGCTCCCACCAAGGAGGGCGCAATGATCAGAGTTCCTCAATTCCTCCTCGGCTTCGTTATGGCGCATATGGTCTTCGTCGCGCACGCTGCTCCCAGTTGTATCCTTCCTGAAAAGGCCGAAAGCGGCTACGACTACAACACGAACCGGGACAGTTACGGGAAAAATGACTCCGCGACGACTGACTACTACAAGCTCGCCATAAACTGGTCAGGAGCCCACTGTGCGGAAAAGGCGAAGGAGATCGAAAACCTAAAGAAGAAGGGGAAGTTTGAAGCTGCTGAAACCGTCCGTAATAGGAACGCATTCCAATGCTTTTCCAATAACAAGTTTGGGTGGATCCTCCATGGGCTTTGGGCACAGACCTGCAATGGTAAAAACTGGGAAGACTGCCGGGACTGGAAGGCAATCCAGACCCATCCACGGCTATGCCGAGGCGACCTTCCTGCTGTCGATTACGAGGAGATCAAAAGCCACCTATGCCAATCCCCGGGGGCGGCGCTCCTGCAGGGAGAGTGGGAAAAACACGGAGCATGTAACTTCGCATCGGCGTCGGAATACTTCTCGAGACAAGGCCAGCTTTTCGCAGACCTTTCCTTACCCGAAAGCCGGCTACCAGACAAGGAGCTGCTCCAGTGGCTCAAGGAAAAGAATCCCTCTCTTGCGGACAAGGAGATCCAGATCGACGGCAACGAGTTCTACGTCTGCTACGACGTGAACTTCACTCCAATGAGTTGCCCACCGCTGGAGTAACGCTCGCTAGTTTTTTGACATCTGATAAGTTCTTCGACTGTCCGCTTCTGGCCGGAAGCTGACACTAGTGGCGGGCAGCTACGGCCAATAACGGACTGTCGGCATCGCCATCACTAGTTACTGAAGATCAGCACAAAGCAACTACCTGATACAGCATTGCAATCACTTGGCCGCAAGCGCCTCGGGCACCTTCCAGCCACCGCCCAACGCTTTGAATGCCGCAACGCCAGTGCGGGCCGACTCGGTTTGCGCCTGGGCTCGGGCATCGGCGGCGCGCAGCAGGTTGTCGTCGGCCTGCAGCACTTCGATCAAGCTGACGACGCCCTGCTGGTAGGCCTCGAACGATGCCTGCCGCGCGCGGCTGAGCGAATCCACGCCCTGCTCAAGCACGTTGGCCTGCTGCTCACGCTTGACCAGTGCCGAGAAGGCGTTTTCCACGTCCTCGGTGGCGCGCAGCACGGCGAGGCGGTAAGCCGCCAGTTGCTCGGCTTCCTGCCCTTTGGCCAGGTCGATCTGGGCATCGATGCGGCCGAAGTCAAACAGGCGCCAACGCAGCCCCAGCACACCAATCGATCAAATCGCCCATGGAACTCACAGGCCGCTGCTCGACAGCCTCCTGCCCCAGGAAGCGCTCGGACAGGGAAATCTCGGGACGCTGGTAATCGGGGCCAACCGCGCAGCCTGCCACCAGGTCGGTACTGATCAGTACAACGAGGAGTCGCTTCGACAGCATGGATGTTCTTCCAGGGCAAGGGAGGAGATTGCAGAAATTGTGACCATAATACTTTTTGGTCACTAATTGTCTATCACCCTGCCGCTCTGTAGGCTATCCCCCATGAACAAGACCCCCTCCCCCAAAGTTGCAGCACGTGGTCCGGTGGATCACGAGGTGCGTGATCAGATCGTGGCAGCGGCGACCGAGCACTTCCGCCTGTATGGCTACGAGAAGACCACGGTTTCCGACCTGGCCAAGGCCATCGGTTTTTCCAAGGCCTATATCTACAAGTTCTTCGAGTCCAAGCAGGCCATCGGCGAGATGATCTGCTCGAGCTGCCTGCAGCAGATACAGACCGAGGTGAATGCTGCCATCCATGAGGTGGACAGCCCGCCGGAGAAGCTGAGGCGCATGCTCAAGGTGCTGATGGAAGCCTGCCTGCGGCTGTTCTTCCAGGATCGCAAACTCTACGAAATCGCCGCCTCCGCCGCCTCCGGGCGCTGGCCGGCAACCCTGCTCTACGAAGGCTTCATCGAGCAGACCCTTCGCGAGATCCTGCAGCAGGGCCGGCAGAGCGGCGACTTCGAGCGCAAGACGCCTCTGGATGAAACCACCCGCGCGATCCACCTGATCATGCGCCCCTATTTCAACCCGCTGCTGCTCCAGTACGGGCTCGAAACCACCGATGAAGCGCCGGCCCTGCTGTCCAGCCTGGTGTTGCGCAGTCTGTCACCCTGATTAGTGACTATTGACTAAATTGGTCACAAGAATCAAAGTGAGGCTCCCTACGGCTTCGCAACGGGTTCCTCATGCGCCGGCGCAACCTCCTTCTGTCCCCCCTGGTCGGTGTAATTCCGTTCGTGCTGCTCGCCTGTAGCGACCAGACGCCCCCCGATCCCCGCACTGACGCGCCACTGGTTCGCATCACCACCATCCAGTCGGCAACCGCTACATCGCGCGCCTTCACCGGCATCGTCGCGGCCAGGGTGCAGAGCGACCTGGGTTTCCGCGTGTCCGGCAAGGTGTTGCAGCGCCTGGTCGATACCGGCCAGACCGTCAAGCGTGGCCAGGTGCTTTTGCGCCTCGATCCTATCGACCTGCAACTCGCCGCCCATGCCCAGCGCGAGGCGGTGACCGCAGCGCGGGCACGGGCTCAGCAGGCCAGCGATGACGAAGCTCGTTACCGCGCCCTGCGCGGCACTGGCGCGGTATCGGCATCTGCCTACGACCAATACAAGGCAGCGGCGGATGCGGCTCGCGCGCAACTCAGTGCAGCCGAGGCCCAAGCCAAGGTTGCCGGTAACGCCACCCGCTACGCCGAGCTGCTCGCCGATGCCGACGGTATCGTCATGGAGACACTGGCCGAGCCAGGCCAGGTGGTCAGCGCCGGCCAGGCCGTGGTACGGCTTGCACATGCCGGCCCACGCGAAGCCCTGGTGCAACTGCCGGAAACCCTGCGTCCAGCAGTCGGTTCCAGCGCTGAGGCCAAGCTCTTCGGCAGGCAAGACGTCAGCGTCGCCACCCGACTGCGCCAGCTGTCGGATGTCGCCGACCGCCAGACCCGCACTTTCGAGGCGCGTTACGTGCTCGAAGGCGAGCTGTCCGACGCGCCGCTGGGCACCACCATCACCGTGCAAATCAGCGATCCGCAAACTGCTTCACCAAGCACAGTGCAGGTGCCCATCGCCGCGCTGTACGACGCAGGCAACGGGCCTGGCATCTGGATGATTCGCGGAGAGCCCGTAGAGGTGGCGTGGACGCCCGTAAACGTTCAGTCGCTGGATGATGAGAGCGCCCGCATCAGCGGCGCGATCAAGCCGGGCGACCAGATCGTCGCCCTGGGCGCGCACCTGCTGCACGACGGCCAGGCCGTTCGCCTGGCCGAGCCGGCCACCGTGGCGGCAGTCGAGAAAGGCCAGCCATGAGCGAAAGTCGTTTCAACCTCTCCGCCCTCGCCGTGCGCGAGCGCTCCGTCACCCTGTTCCTGGTCTGCCTGATCTCCCTGGCGGGTCTCGTCGCCTTCTTCAAGCTGGGGCGTGCCGAAGACCCGGCCTTCACCATCAAGGTCATGACCATCGTCACCGCCTGGCCGGGCGCCACCGCCCAGGAAATGCAGGATCAGGTCGCCGAGAAGATCGAGAAGCGCCTGCAGGAACTGCGCTGGTACGACCGCAGCGAAACCTATACACGCCCGGGGCTGGCCTTCACCACCCTGTCGCTGCTCGACACCACCCCACCCTCGGAGGTGCTCGAGGAGTTCTACCAGGCGCGCAAGAAGATCAGCGACGAGGCCAAGACGCTGCCTACCGGGGTGATCGGCCCGCTGGTCAACGATGAGTATTCGGACGTCACCTTCGCCCTGTTCGCGCTCAAAGCCAGGGGCGAGCCGCAACGCCACCTGGTGCGCGACGCCGAGACCCTGCGTCAGCGCCTGCTGCATGTACCGGGCGTGAAGAAGGTCAACATCATCGGCGAACAGGCCGAGCGCATCTTCGTCGAGTTCTCCCACGAGCGCCTGGCCACCCTGGGCATCGGTCCCCAGGACGTGTTCGCCGCGCTCAACGGGCAGAACGCCCTGACCCCGGCCGGCTCCGTGGAAACCCGTGGCCCCGACGTGTTCCTGCGTCTGGACGGTGCCTTCGATGAGCTAGAGAAGATTCGTGACACTCCGATCATCGCCCAAGGCCGCACCTTGAAGCTTTCCGATGTTGCCACGGTCAAGCGCGGCTACGAAGACCCGGCCACCTTTCTGATTCGCAACGGCGGCGAACCGGCCCTGTTGCTCGGCATCATCATGCGTGAAGGCTGGAACGGGCTCGACCTGGGCAAGGCCTTGAACGATGAAGTGCAGCAGATCAACGCTGAGCTGCCGCTGGGCATGAGCCTGAGCAAGGTCACCGACCAGGCCGTCAACATCAGCGCGTCCGTCGACGAGTTCATGATCAAGTTCTTCGTCGCGCTGCTGGTGGTGATGCTGGTGTGCTTCGTCAGCATGGGCTGGCGCGTCGGCGTGGTAGTCGCGGTGGCAGTGCCGCTGACCCTGGCGATGGTCTTCGTGGTGATGGCCGCCACTGGCAAGAACTTCGACCGCATAACCCTGGGCTCGCTGATCCTCGCCCTTGGCCTGCTGGTAGACGACGCCATCATCGCCATCGAGATAATGGTGGTGAAGATGGAGGAAGGCTACGACCGTGTGCGGGCCTCCGCCTATGCCTGGAGCCACACAGCGGCGCCGATGCTCTCCGGCACCCTGGTTACCGCCGTCGGCTTCATGCCCAACGGCTTCGCCCGCTCCACGGCCGGCGAATACACCAGCAACATGTTCTGGATCGTCGGCATCGCGCTGATCGCTTCCTGGCTGGTCGCGGTGATCTTCACGCCGTACTTCGGCGTCAAGCTGCTGCCCGAGATCAAGAAGGTCGAGGGCGGTCACGACGCCATCTACGACACTCCGCGCTACAACCACTTTCGTCGGATTCTGGGTAAGGTGATCGCCCACAAGTGGCTGGTCGCAGGTTCAGTGATAGGGCTGTTCGTGACGGCCGTGCTCGGCATGGCGCTGGTCAAGAAACAGTTCTTCCCCATCTCCGACCGCCCCGAAGTCATGGTCGAGGTACAGATGCCTTATGGCACCTCGATCCTCCAGACCAGCGCAGCTGCGGAAAAAGTCGAAGCCTGGCTGGCCCAGCAGGCAGAGGCGAAGATCGTCACGGCGTACATCGGCCAGGGCGCACCGCGCTTCTTCATGGCCATGAGCCCGGAACTGCCGGATCCGTCGTTCGCCAAGATCGTCGTACGCACCGACAACCCGGATGAGCGCGAGGCACTCAAGCACAGGCTGCGCAAGGCGATTGCCGAGGGTCTGGCCAGCGAGGCGCAGGTGCGCGTCAGTCAATTGGTGTTCGGCCCCTACTCGCCCTACCCGGTGGCCTACCGGATTAGCGGCCCGGATCCGCAACGCCTGCGCGAGATCGCCAGCGAGGTGCGCCAAGTGATGGATGCCAGCCCGCTGATGCGGACGGTCAATACCGACTGGGGCACCCGCGCTCCCACGCTGCACTTCAATCTGCAGCAAGATCGCCTGCAAGCGGTGGGGCTAACCTCCAGTGCCGTTGCGCAGCAGCTGCAGTTTTTGCTCAGCGGCGTGCCCGTCACCGCCGTACGCGAAGACATCCGCACGGTGCAGGTCATGGCCCGTGCCGCTGGCGATATTCGCCTCGACCCGGCACGGGTGATGGATTTCACCCTGGCCGGCGCCAATGGTCAGCGCATCCCGCTGTCGCAGATTGGCGAAGTGGAGGTACGCATGGAAGAGCCGATCATGCGCTGGCGCGACCGGGTGCCGACTATCACAGTGCGTGGCGATATCGCCGAAGGCTTGCAACCGCCAGACGTGTCGACCGCCATCAGCCAGCAGTTGCAACCCATCATCGACAGGCTGCCGAGCGGCTATCGCATCGAGCAAGCGGGCTCCATCGAGGAATCGGGCAAAGCCAGCAAGGCCATGCTGCCGCTGTTCCCGATCATGCTGGCCGTCACGTTGATCATCATCATCCTGCAGGTGCGCTCGATCGCCGCGATGATCATGGTCTTTCTCACCAGCCCGCTGGGGCTGATCGGCGTAGTGCCGACGCTGATCCTGTTCCAGCAGCCGTTCGGCATCAACGCGCTGGTCGGGCTGATCGCGCTGTCCGGCATCCTCATGCGTAACACGCTGATCCTGATCGGGCAGATTCGCCAGAACGAAGCGGCGGGTCTCGATCCGTTCCGCGCCGTGGTCGAAGCCACCGTGCAACGCGCTCGGCCGGTGATCCTCACCGCGCTGGCGGCGATCCTGGCGTTCATCCCACTTACGCATTCCGTGTTCTGGGGCACCCTCGCCTACACCCTGATCGGCGGCACCTTCGCCGGCACCGTGCTGACCCTGGTGTTCCTGCCGACCATGTACGCCATCTGGTTCGGCATCCGCCCCATCCCCCACGAGCCACTCGCGCAGGCACAACCTGCATGAACAGCCCTTCCCTGATCGAGAGTAACTGCCATGCCCAACTTCCCAGTGGTCGTCATAACCGGCGTGTCATCAGGCATCGGTCGCACGGCGGCCGAACAGTTCGCCGGACGCGGTTGCCGCGTGTTCGGCAGCGTGCGCAACCCGGCCACTGCGCAGGCCATCCCCGGTGTCGAGCTGATTCACCTGGATATTCGTGACGAAGCCTCGATTCGCCAGAGCATCGAACATGTGATTGCAGAAGCTGGGCGCATCGACGTACTGGTCAACAATGCTGGCACCACACTGCTCGGTGCGACAGAGGAAACCGCCATCGACGAGGCCCAGGCGCTGTTCGACACCAACGTCTTCGGCGTCCTGCGCGTTACCCAGGCGGTACTGCCGCAGATGCGCAAGCAAAGCGCAGGGCGCATCGTCAACGTCAGTTCGGTGCTCGGCTTCCTGCCAGCACCCTACATGGGCCTGTACTCGGCTTCCAAACATGCAGTGGAGGGTTTGTCCGAGACCCTGGATCACGAGGTGCGGCGCTTCGGCATTCGCGTCGCGTTGGTCGAGCCTTCGTTCACCAAGACCAGCCTCGACCTCAACGCGCCACAGGCCGCCCTGCGTATCGCTACCTACGACAGCGAGCGGGCAACCGTCTCCCAGGCCATCCAGATGAACGTGCAGAAGGCACCTTTGCCCGATGCGGTCGCCGCGACCATCGTCGAGGCCGCCCTGGGCGCGTGGAAAATGCGCCACACCCCCAAAGGCGAGGCCACCCTGCTCAGACGCCTGCGCCGCTTTATGCCGGCAGGCCCAGTCGACTCGGGCCTGCGCAAGACCTTCGGCCTCGGCTGATTCACCTCTTCACGTACGAGACCACACCATGCACAGAGAACACAGCACACGTATCGTCGTTACCGGCCTGGGCATCGTCAGCCCTCTATGCTGTGGCAGCGAGACGGTATGGACGCGCCTGCAGGCCGGCCACTCGGGCCTAGACTGCAGCAGCCCCTCGGCAGTTAGCAAAGCGCGGCTAGCTGCAGCCGTCGAAATCTTCGCCCAAGTCTATGCATAGGCCATTTGGACGTGTCTAAGACATCGAAACTCTAAGTGCCCAAAGCGAAGACGAACTTCATTTTATCGCTCTACTTGCGATGTCAGCTTAGATTCTGACATTGGTTGGAGCGTCCGATTACGGCCGTAGCTGCCCGCCACTAGTGTCAGCTTCCGGCCAGAAGCGACCCTTGGTTATCTACGAACTCAGGGCCCATTCAGTAGCCGTGGCAAGAAAGTCGGTGTTGGTTATCAGAAAATCCCGCAGGCGGCAGTTGCGGAATAGTCAGAGCCAGCGGCGAACCTCGGCCTTGTAGCGGAGGTAGTCGTCGCCGAACTTTGCTTCGAGATAGCGCTCCTCGCGGGCGATCACCTGCGTCTGGATCGCGACCAACACCAACGGAAGCAACGCGAAGGCGATCGGTCCGTCGAAGCCGACCGCAAGGCCTGCATAGATAAGCGCCATGCCGAGATACATGGGATTGCGGGTCCACCGATAGGGACCGGTCGTTGCGATGAGGGTCGTTGGTCGCGACGGCGGAATGTTGGTGCCCAGACGCCGGAACAGCCCCGCCGCCGCAAGCATCATTACCGCGCCGGCAGCGAACGGCAGCGCGCCCATTGCGATCAGCAACCACCAATCGATGCCGAAAGAGTGCAGGGCGACGAACCGCTCCGCCGCCAGCCCCAACAGCAGCGCTCCCAGATAGATGAAGGGCGGAGGGAAGCGCACCCCCGCGCTGTCCGGCTCGACGGCCATGTTCATCTCCTCTCTATGGGCTCAAGCCAGCATCGACTGCTGGGCGAAAATACCCGCCATCGCGCCCTGCGATGATGCCTGGGTGACCGAGGGCAATATGGGGGTGGTGAGATCGCCGGCGGCATAGATGCCAGGCGTGCTGGTTTGGCGGCGCTCGTCGACCTTGAGCACGACGCCGGTGGGCGTATCCATCGTGGCAAGGCCCAACGATTCATGCAGGTTTGCGGACGGCTTGTTGCGCGGATGAGCAAACAGGATGTCGACCGCGACAGTGGAGCCAGTGTCGAGATTGACGGTAGCGATATGCCCCTGGTGATGGGCGATCTCGACGATCCGTCCGTCGACGACAGGTATGTTGCGGTGCGCCAGATCGGCCTGGATATCAGGTGTAATGTCGTGACCATCGGCAAAGACAGTCAACCTGTCGGTCCAATCGAGGAACAGCCTGACCTGGTTGTGCGATTGCGGGCCGGACCACACGAGGCCCCAATGCTGGCCGGCGGCTTCAAAGCCGTCGCAATAGGGGCAGGGGACGATGGACGTGCCCCAACTCTCGGCAAAGCCTGGAACATCAGGCATCTGATCGGCAACGCCATAGCTCAGGATCACGCGGCGGGCCTTTAGGCTTTCGTGATCGTCAGTGACAACGCAGAAATCGTCTATTACGCCAGAAATCTTCTCTGCCCGGGCATTGACTAGCCTGACCGTTGGATAGCGCGTCAACTGCTGCCGCGCCGCGGCCAGGATGTCCAGCGGCGGCGTGTGATCGTGACCGAGCAGACCATGCGAATGGCCGGCAAAGCGGTTACGCGGCCGACCGGTATCGAGAACGATGACCTTGCGACGGGCACGGCCGAGCTGCAAAGCGGCGGCGAGACCTGCAAAACTTCCGCCGATGATGATGACGTCATTCATGGTGATGGGCTCCGCTGGAGGGCAGGTTGTAGCCAAGCCCTTGGATTGCTCATTTAAGACACTGAGTGGTATCCTAAATCTTAAATTAAGATACTGTAAAGTACCAATATCATGACCGAAACCATACAGGCACGGCGCGGTCGGCCCACCAACGAGGCGCTTGCCCAAACGATACTCGACGCCGCGAGCGAACTTTTTGTGGAATTGGGTTTTCAAGCGACGACGTTGGACAAGGTCGCCCAGCGGGCGAAGATATCCAAGCTCAGCATCTATAGACGTTTCGAGAACAAGGAGGCGCTGTTCAGCGCAGCCATCGCGGCCGGCTGCCAGCAGTCGTTTGCACCACAGGCCCTGCTTGAAGGTGTCGAAGGTTCGGTCGAAGACCAACTTATGGCGGTGGGAACATCACTGCTGCGCACGCTATTGAGACCAGACGTCAGCAGTATCGAAGCCATGGTCATGGCCGATAAAACGAGTCAAAACGCCCTGAGCAAGTGCCACTACGAAGCCGGCGCCGCTCATGTCATCGCCGACATCGATGCCTTGTTGCGCCAACTTCACGCGAAGGCGCTTCTCAACGTGCCCGATCCCCTCCAAGCCGCCCGCTTGTTTGCCGCGCTCTTCAAAGGCTCCGATCTATTGATGATCGCCCGATTCGATCAGGCGAGAGCAGAGGACGAAATAGAATCCTATTGCCGGTCGGCCGTCGCCATGTTCATCGCCGCGCACGGTCGCAGCGACCACGCGGGTGGATAAGCATTTAATTGCTCCGGGGCAGCTCGGTCCAGGCTTGTGTTTGCGCTTTAGGGGCCGCAGCGGAATCACAGGCTGCGTCCGATAACTGTCGCAGTACTGGCGCAAGTGCTCAACATCGTAGCCTGAATCGACCATAGATTCGTCGACTCCTTCAAGCTGCTGTCTCTGGCCAGGAGCGGCTGCTATTGGCCGATTGCAGCCCCTGACGAGAGCCCCCAAGCCCCCTCGAAAGTCCGCACCCCGGTTTCAGACATCCGCCCCCTGCCCTATCCTCCCCCGCCACAACCCCAGGAGGCGCCATGCCGGTTTCGTTACCCTTCGAGCAAGTCGATGTCTTCTCCGAACAGCCCTTCAAAGGCAACGCCGTTGCCGTGGTGATTGGCGCCGACCGCCTGAGCAGCCAGCAAATGCTCGAGTTCGCCGCCTGGACCCAATTGAGCGAGACGACCTTCCTGCTGCGGCCGACCACTGCCGAAGCAGACTACCGCGTAAGAATCTTCACCCCGCTGCGGGAGTTGCCCTTTGCCGGGCATCCGACGCTGGGGAGCTGCCAGGTCTGGCTGAACCAGGGGGGCGGCAATGCTGCTGACGAGATCGTCCAGGAGTGTCTGGCGGGCCTGATCCGTATCCGCCGCAAGGGCGCCTTGCTGTCGTTCGCGGCGCCTCCCCTGCTTCGTGGCGGAGCGGTCGAAGACGAGGTGTTGCGACGGATCGAGAGCGGGCTTGGCCTTTCCCCGGGGCAGGTACTCGGCAGCCAATGGGTGGACAACGGACCCGGCTGGGTCGCCGTTCGGCTGGCCACGCGTGACGAGGTCCTGGCCATTCGCCCGGACTACGCGCAGCTCGACGGGCTCAACGTGGGCGTGGTCGCACCCTGGCAAGGTCCCCAGGCGGAGGCGGATGTGGAAGTGCGCGCCTTCATGGGCGAGGAACTCAATGAAGACCCCGTCACCGGCAGCCTCAACGCGAGCCTGGCGCAATGGCTGATCGGCACGGGAGTCATGCCCGGGCGCTACACGGCGAGCCAGGGCACGGCCTTGGGTCGCCGGGGGCGGATAAGCGTCGAGCAGATCGGCGGCGATATCTGGATCGGCGGTGAGGTGCAGCCGGGCATGTCGGGGCAGGTCGTGTTCTGAGCGGGACGGCGTACCCTGTCCTTCCCCATTACCTGGCCGACCTGGATCGGCGTCCGGCATTGGACGGAAATGCCTGCCCATGACAACGGGGCCGCCTTTCCTCTGGAAGCACCCTTCCTGCCCACCGGGCCGCCCAGGCCCGGTGGCTCCGCCCTCCCCTCACCAGTTGTGCGTATAGCTCGCCGTCAGCACCGTGCCCGGCGCCGGCAGGTGGCTGGTGTTGTTGTTGTTGCGCAGCAACTGGCTGTAGAGCGGGTAGTAGTCGCGGTTGAACAGGTTCTGGATGCCCAGGCTCAACTGGTCGTCGGGGGTGATGCGGTACTGGCTGACCAGGTCGACCGTGGTGTAGGTGCTGACCTGGCGCCGGCCGAAGCTTTCCACGCCGTCGAGACGGTAGTCCTTGGAGTCGAAGAAGGTGGCCTGCAGGCGGTTGTTCCAGTCGGCATCCGGCTTGTATTGCAGGTAGGCGGTCAGCTTCAGCGGCGGCACGCGGTAGCCGGTCATGTCCTGCCAGTCCTTGCCGTCCGGCTTCTCGCGTCCGCGCATCCAGGTGGCGCTGCCGCCCGCGCCCCAGACTTCGTCGTCGCTGAGCCAGTCGGCGCTGGCCTCGACGCCGTAGATGCGCTCCTTGGTGCGGGTGAGGATCAGGCCGTTGTTGAAGCTCTGCACGTCGCCCAGCTTGGAGGTGGTGTAGAACAGCGCCAGGCTGCCCAGGGTGTTGCCGCCGATGGCGCCGCGCCAGCCGAGTTCGTAGTTGTTGGTCTTCACCGGTTCGAGGTTCGAGGAGCCGATATCGAAGCCACGGCGGGCGTTGCGCAGCTGGATGCCGACGTCGGGCAGCTGGAAGCCCTGGCTGAAGGAGGCATAGATTTCCTGGCCAGCCACCGGCGAATAGACGATGCCGAGGTTCGACAGCACCGCGTCGTAGTCGAGGTCGCCGCCCTTGACGGTCACCGGCGAGGCGGCCTTGGACTCGGAGAGCGGGATGAAGTCGTCGAATTCGGCGGTGGAGTATTCGTAGCGCAGGCCGCCGTCGATCGACCAGTGTTCGTCGAAGCGATGCTGCAACTGGGCGAACGCGCCGGCGCTGCGGGTGCGTAGCGGCGGCATGTAGGTGAGCTTGCCGATCTTGTCGAAGACCAGCCCGCCGCTGGCGTCGTAGGCCGCCGGGTCGAACACGTCGAGCGGCATGTCGCTGCGTTCCTGGTTGTAGTCGCCGCCCCAGACCAGTTCGGTATTGCCGCTTTCGCCCAGCGGCGTGCGCAGGGTCAGGCGGCTGCCGAACACTTCGCTGTTCTGCATGATCTGGTCGACGTTGCCGCCGCGGGTGGAGACGGCGCGGGCGTCGAACGGGGTGAAGCGGGTGAAGTAGTCGCGGTAGTAGAGCTGCGCGGAGAGCCGGCTGCCGAGGATGTCGAGGTTCTCGTACTCGAGGTTCGCCAGGGTGTTGCGGATGCGGTTCTGCTCGTCCAGCTCCAGGCCCTTGATCGCGTTGGCCGGGACCGAGCCCGGCGGCAGCCTGGCGACCCTCGGGTCGGTGGCGTAGTCGGTGTCCTGGCGGGCGTCGTAGTGGCTGAGGGCGAGCTGCACGCGCTGGTTCTCGTCGATGCGCAGGCCGAGCTTGCCGCCGATGTTGTAGACGTTCGAGTCGAACAGGTCGCCCTGGCTGGGTTCCGGGGCGATGCGGTCGCCATGGGCGTCGTAGGAAGCGCCGACGTGGCGGGTGCCGAAGTCGAACGAATAGTCGAGCGCCCCCAGGGAGCCGGCGAAGTATTGCTGGAACTGGCCGCCGAGGCCATCGCTGCCCAGCCGGGTCAGCGGCGAGGTGGCGCTGAGGCGGGTTTCCGCGCGGTTCTCGCCGCCGGCCGGACGCGTGGTGATGGAGATGATCCCGCCGGTGGCGCCGCTGCCGTAGATGGCGCTGCTGCCACGGATCACCTCGATCCGCTCGATCAGTGCCGGGTCAATGTTGGCCAGGTTGCGCGAGGAGTCGCGATTGGTGTTCAGCGGCACGCCATCGACCATCACCAGCATGCTGCGCCCGCGCAGGGTCTGGCCGTATTCGGTGATGGTGCGGCTGGAATCGGACATCCCCGGCACCGCCTTGGCCAGCACGGTGGCCAGGCTGTCGGAGCCCTGGCGCAGCTCCTCCAGCTGGGCATGCTCGATGACGGTGGACTGGCGCGTGGCGGAGACCAGGTCGCTGCTGGTGCGCGAGGCGGTGATTTCCATCTGCTCCATGTCCAGCGGTTCGCTGCGGGCTTGCGTAGCGGGCACGGCGGCTTCGCTGGCCGGAACGACGATGAAGGTATGTTCGTCCCTGGCCTGCGCCTTCAGGCCGCTGTCCCTGAGCAACTGGCGCAATGCCTCTTCGGGGGTGAAACGCCCCTTCAGCGCGGGCGCCTGGCGGCCGGCGCCGAGATCGCCGGCGAAAAGGATCTGTACCGAGGATTGTTGCGCGAGGGCGTTGATCGCCTGGCCGAGCGGCGCGGCGGGCAGATCCACGTCGAGCTTTTCCTGGCCCTGGGCCGACACCGCCAGGAGCAGGCTGCTGGCGAGCAATGAAGGACGCAGGTGGCGACTGCGGAGGGAAAAATGCACGTCTCGATTTCCTATGCAGGTTGGCTTTTCCTGGATAGCCGCCATGGCGCGCGGGAAACCCTACCTGCGTCCGAGAATTATTTTCGAGTCGATTTGCGTTGGATCTCGACACTGCCGTCCTCCTGCCGCGACACGGCCACGGGAAGGATGCTCGGCAGCAGGTCGAGCAGCCGGTCGACGTTGTGCGCGGCGAAGACGCCGGTCAGCCGGAGGGAGGCCAGGCTGGGGTCGTCCAGGAGAATGGGCGCCTTGCGGTAATGGCGTAGCAGCGCGACGGCTTCGCCCAGGGGCGTGCGCTCGAAGACCAGGCGGTCGTCTTTCCAGGCCATCGCCGTGGCGGCATCGACCTTGGCCAGCGGCATCAGTTGCCCGCCAATGGCATCGACCTGCTGGCCCGGCAGGAGCACGACTGGCGCTTGCGCCGTAGCCGAGGTGCCGACCTCCACCCGGCCACGCTCCAGGGTCACGCGGACGTCGTCGTCCAGGCGGCGCACGTTGAACCGGGTGCCGAGCACGCGGACGTCGGTCGACCCCGCGGACACCACGAAGGGCCGATAGCGCGCCGGGGATACCTCGAAAAGCACCTGCCCCGCGCGCAACGCGACCCGGCGGCTGAGCGGGTGCCAACTGACCTCGATCTGGCTGCCGCTGTCGAGCAGGAGCTGGCTGCCGTCGGCCAGGGTCACGTCGCGCCGCTCACCGATGGCGGTGGCGAAGCGCTCGCGCTTGTAGGCCGGGTCCAGCCAGGTCAGGGCGCCGATGGCCAGCGCCAGCAATAGCGCGACGCCGGCCGCCTTGCTTGCCTTGCGCGATTTCGGCCGGGAGGGCGGCAGCGGGAACAGGTCCTTCAGCGCGTCGCGATGGCGCTCCAGGGCGTCGTCCAGCGGAACCTGCCCATTCCGTTTCGAGGGCTGGGTCATGGCCGTGCCTCGCCGCGGCCGAGCCGTTCCCGGCAGGCCGCCAGTCCGAGGCGCAGGTGCTTTTCCACGGTCTTGACGGAGATGCCGAGGCGGTCGGCGACTTGCGCCTGGGGAATTTCGTGGATCTTGTGCATGACGAAAACGGCCTGGCAGCGAGGAGGAAGCGTGGCGATGGCGTCGACCAGTGCCTGGAACTCGCGCTCGGCCTCATGGCGACCCATGGGCGTCGCCGCCATGCAGGCGACTTCCGGAAGCTCGGCGACGGCTTCTACCCAGGCGGTTCGACGACGGTCGCTACGATAGCGGCTCACGGCGGTGTCGTGGGAGATTTTCCGCAGCAGGGCCAGGGGCGTGTGCACGTCCTCCTTCTCGTCGCGTTCGAGCAACTGCACGCACACGTCGTGCACCACTTCGCGCGCCATGCCCCGGTCGCCGAAGCGCCGGCGAACATGGTCGACCAGTTCCTCGTAGTGACGAACCAATGTGGACAACAGCGTCGGCTTGGCGGGATCGAACGGCACGATGCACCCAGGAAAGGAGCCTGGCTCCGAAGAATGGGGGACGAGTGTAAATGAGAAACAGTCGCAGATGAAAGACCGGTCATCGTCAGGGATTGCCTGGGTTGGCGTGCGTAGCGGGCAGGTGGCTTTCGCCCGCCCGCGCAACTGCCGAGCCAGGGCGGAGAGGGATCCCCTTTTCGCCCCGCTACTCCCCCCCCCGGCCTTGCCGGGGGGCACCGCCTCCGTCGGTTATCGGTGTCTGCGTGCGTATTCCGCCTCGAACAGCGACAGGGCGTCGCTGAGCAACGACAGCAGGGAACCGGTGATGCGGCAGATGCTTTCGCCGGGCTCTTCGGTTTCGTCGAGCAGGTCGAGGACGCTCAGCGTTCCGATCGCCGACTCCAGAGGGCGGCGGGCGGTGTCGAACAGGTCTTCGCTGGCTGCGCTGCAGTCCAGGTAGAGGGTGGCGCAGCCGGGATGCTGGTTGCATTGCGAGGTGCGTCGCAGGGGGATGAAGGTGGAAGGGGACTGTGCGGTTATTGCGGGATTCGACGTATCATCGGCCTTAGCCATGGGTCAGCTCCTTTTAAGCTGGTCTCTGGTTAGCGGGTCGTAGGTGTTCCTGCACCTGCGGCCCGCGTCTTTTCTGCCCCCAAGAAAACAGATGGACTTGGCGACCCCTCCATCTTCCTCCTACTGGTTTTTTATCCAATTCCTGGGCGTCTGAGAGAGGCTGCGGAAAAGTCTGGGGGAGATGTCCGGCGTTTCCAGGGCATGTCATCCGCCGCTGTCACGGGTATGTGGCGGATAACCGCTAGGCGGTTATTCGCCCTACGGGGTCGGGCCTCAAGCGGGCAGCGCGGGGGCGTTTGCCTGCGCGTAGCGCGGTGGTGGGGCGAATGACGCCATGGGCGTTATCCGCCGCTGCCATGGGTAATCGGCACGACCCTGCTGACCCTTCCTGACCACTCCGTCAACCCGTAAACTACGCGGTTCCCCTGCCCAGACAAGGACTGCCGTGAACAGCCCCGCCCTGCCCCTTTCCCGTGGCTTGCGCATCCGCGCCGAACTCAAGGAACTGCTGACCCTCGCCGCGCCGATCATGATCGCGCAACTGGCGACCACCGCCATGGGCTTCGTCGATGCGGTGATGGCCGGGCGCGCCAGTCCGCACGACCTGGCAGCGGTGGCGCTGGGCAACTCGATCTGGATCCCGATGTTCCTGCTGATGACCGGCACCCTGCTCGCCACCACGGCCAAGGTCGCCCAGCGCTACGGCGCCGGCGACCAGCCCGGCACCGGGCCGCTGGTGCGCCAGGCGCTGTGGCTGGCGCTGCTGATCGGACCGCTGTCGGGGGCGGTGCTGTGGTGGTTGTCGGAGCCGATCCTCGGCTTGATGAAAGTGCGCCCGGAACTGATCGGGCCGAGCCTGCTGTACCTCAAGGGCATCGCCCTGGGCTTCCCGGCGGCGGCGCTGTACCACGTACTACGCTGCTACACCAACGGCCTGGGACGGACCCGGCCGAGCATGGTGCTGGGGATCGGCGGGCTGCTGCTGAACATCCCGATCAACTACGCGCTGATCTACGGCCACTTCGGCATGCCGAAGATGGGCGGCCCCGGCTGCGGCTGGGCCACCGGCTCGGTGATGTGGTTCATGTTCCTCGGCATGCTGTTCTGGGTGAACAAGGCCTCGATCTACCGCGCCAGCCAGTTGTTCTCGCGCTGGGAGTGGCCGGATCGCGCGACCATCGGCCCGCTGGTGGCGGTCGGCCTGCCGATCGGCATCGCGGTGTTCGCCGAGTCGAGCATCTTCTCGGTGATCGCCCTGCTGATCGGCGGGCTCGACGAGAACGTGGTGGCCGGCCACCAGATCGCCCTGAACTTCAGCGCGCTGGTGTTCATGATTCCCTATTCGCTGGGGATGGCGGTGACCGTGCGGGTCGGCCACAACCTCGGCGCCGGCCTGCCGCGCGACGCGCGCTTCGCCGCCGGCGTGGGGATGGCCGCGGCGCTGGGCTACGCCTGCGTCTCGGCGAGCCTGATGCTGTTGCTGCGCGAGCAGATCGCCGCGATGTATTCGCCGGACCCGGCGGTGATCGCCATCGCCGCCTCGCTGATCGTGTTCTCCGCGCTGTTCCAGTTCTCCGACGCCCTGCAGGTCACCGCCGCCGGGGCCCTGCGCGGCTACCAGGACACCCGGGTGACGATGATCATGACCCTGTTCGCCTACTGGGGCATCGGCCTGCCGGTGGGCTACAGCCTCGGCCTCACCGACTGGTTCCAGGAACCCACCGGACCGCGCGGCCTGTGGCAAGGCCTGGTGGTGGGCCTGACCGGCGCGGCGATCATGCTCTGCATCCGCCTGGCGCGCAGCGCGCGGCGCTTCATCCGCCAGCACGAGCGCCTGCAGCGGGAGGACGCGGCGGCCGCCTCAGTCCTTGGCCGGTAGCGCCGGGGCGGCGCCACGCGACTTGACGCTGAGGGTAGTGCCGACCGAGGCGAGGATGATCGCGCCGATGGCCAGCCATTGGGTCGGGCTCAGCCGCTCGCCGAGGAACAGCAGCCCGGAGAGCGCGCCGAAGGCCGGCTCGATGCTCATCAGGGTGCCGAAGGTGCGCGCCGGCAGGCGGGTCAGCGCGACCATTTCCAGGGTGTAGGGCAAGGCCGTGGAGAGCACCGCGACGCCCAGCGCCAACGGGATCAGCGCCGGGTCGAGGAGGTCGGCGCCGGCGTGGGCGACGCCGATCGGCACAACCAGGATCGCCGCCACCAGCACCCCCAGCGCGGCGCCCTGGGCGCCATGGTCGGCGCCGGCGCGCTGGCCGAAGAGGATGTACAGCGCCCAGCACACGCCGGCGCCGAGGGCATAGGCAGCACCGACCAGGTCGAGCGGCTCGGCGCTGTTGCCCAGCGGCAGCAACAGCCAGATGCCGAACACCGCCAGGCCGATCCAGAGGAAGTCCAGCAGGCGCCGCGAGGAGAGGATCGCCACCAGCAGCGGCCCGGTGAACTCCAGGGCCACCGCGATGCCCAGCGGCACGGTGCGCACCGAGAGATAGAACAGCAGGTTCATGCCGCCCAGGGCGATGCCGTAGACCACCACCGAGCGCAGCGATTGCAGGCTCAGGCGCTTGCGCCAGGGACGCAGGAGCAGCAGCAGGATCAGCGCGGCGAAGAACAGCCGCAGGGCCGTGGTGCCCTGGGCGCCGACCAGGGGGAACATGCTTTTCGCCAGGGAGGCGCCGCTCTGGATCGAGGCCATGGCGATCAATAGCAGGCCGACCGGCAACAGCGTTCCGGCGAGGCCGCGGGAGGTGGAGGTCATGGAAGAGGTCCGGCAGTGGGAAGCAGCCCGATGGACTGCGGGAAACGGGATGTGCACTATAATGCGCAAAACCGCGACAGTGAGCAATATATTGCCCAGCCCTACCGAACGCCCCAGCGTCCTCGAACATGTCTCCGGCAACGTCCGCCGCCTGCGCCTGCAAGCCGGCCTCAGCCAGGAAGCGCTGGCCCGCGCGGCCAGTGTCAGCCGGCGGATGCTGGTGGGCATCGAGAGCGGCGACGTCAATGTCAGCCTGTCGACCCTCGACCGTATCGCCGCCGCCCTCGGCGTGCTGTTCCCCGACCTGGTCCAGGCCCCGGCCACCGACCGCTCGCGGATCAATGCGGTGGCCTGGGTCGGCCACCACCCCGAGAGCCGCGCCACCCTCCTCGCCAGCGCACCGGCGCGGCGCGAGGTGGAACTCTGGGCCTGGTCGCTGGGACCGGGCGAGCGCTACGTATCGGAACCCGACGCCGCCGGCTGGCGGGAGATGGTTCTGGTCATCGAAGGTCGCCTGCGCCTGGAACTGGCCGACGGCGAACGGCGCATCGAGGCCGGCGACTTCCATGCCTTCGCCAGCGACCAGCCGTACGCCTACGTCAACGATGGGGACGAGGTGGTGCGTTTCACCCGCAACGTGGTGAGCTAGGCTCTAGCCTCGAGCCAGCCTTCCAGAGGAGACCGCGATGAGCACACGCGTACGCCCCTTCCTGATGTTCCAGGGGGTCCAGGCCGAGGCGGCCATGAACTTCTACCTGTCGCTGTTCGACGACGCCGAGATCCTCCAGATCCAGCGCTACGGCGCCGAGGGGCCGGGCCCGGAGGGCTCGGTGCTGAAGGCGCTGTTCCGCCTCGGCGACCAGAGCGTGCATTGCATCGACAGCCATGTGCGGCACGCCTTCGATTTCACCCCGGCGTTCTCCTTCTTCGTCGACTGCGAGAGCAACGCGCAGATCGAGCGCCTGGCCGAAGCCCTGGGCGACGGCGGCAAGGCCCTGATGCCGCTCGGCGACTACGGCTTCAGCCAGCGTTTCGCCTGGCTGGCCGACCGCTTCGGGGTGTCCTGGCAGCTCAACCTGGCCTGAGCCCGGCAGTTGCCGTCAGGCTTCCTGGAGGACTTCCTGGCACACATCGACCCACTGCGCATCCACCAGCTCGGCCATCCGTTGCGGGGCGATGCGGACCGCGCTGTGCACCGCCCCGGCGGCCGGCAGCACTTCGTCGAAGGCTTGCAGCGAGACGTCGCAGTACACCGCCAGCGGCGTCGCCAGGCCGAACGGGCAGACTCCGCCGACCGGGTGCCCGGTCAGCTCGACCACGTCCTCGGCGCCGAGCATCTTCGCCTTGCCGCCGAAGGCGGCCTTGATCTTGCGGTTGTCCAGCCGCGCGTCGCCGCGCGCCACTACCAGTACGGTGCGCTCGCCGACCCGCAGCGACAGGGTCTTGGCGATCCGCCCCGGCTCCACGCCATGGGCCTCGGCGGCCAGGGCGACGGTGGCGGTGCTGGTTTCCAGCTCGATGATGCGCAGGTCCGGGGCTTTCTCGGCGAAGAACCGCCGGACGGATTCGAGGCTCATGGGGTGGGCTCCTTGGCGAAAACCCACGAACTTATGCAAGCGCGCCGAGGCTGTCCAGCGCCGCGCGCTCAGGCGAAGCGCACGCAGTAGATCGGCGGCAGGTTGGCGGAGAGCTGCTGCCAGTCCTCCCCGCCGTTCTCGCTAAGCCACAGGCCGCCGGTGGTCGAGCCCATGGCCAGGCGCTCGCCGCTGGGGTCGATGTCCAGGCCGTGGCGGTAGACCAGGTCGTAGGCCGGGCCATCGGGCAGGCCGCGCTCGAGGGTCTCGAAGCTGCGGCCGCCGTCGCGGGTGCGGGTGACCACGAAACGGGCGTCCCTGGGAATGCGGCATTCGTCCTTGGTCGCCGGGACGAACCAGGCCGTGTCCGGCTGCCGCGGATGCACGGCGACGGCGAAGCCGAAGCTGGACGGCTCGGCGACCACGCCCTGCCAATGCAGGCCGCCGTCGCGGGAACGGAAGATGCCGTTGTGGTGCTGCACCCAGAGGAACTCCGGGCGCGCCTGGCACTGCACCAGGCGGTGCGGGTCCTGGATCGCCGCCTCCTCGCTCTGCTCCGGCGGCATGTAGTCGGCGCGCATGCCTTTGGTGGTGCAGGTCCAGCTGCGGCCGTCGTCGTGGCTCTGCCAGACGCCGCCGCAGGACACCGCGACAGTGAGGTGGCGACTGTCGCGTGGGTCGACGCAGATGGAGTGGATGCCGGGATGGTCGTAGCCGCCGCCGAACCACTGGGCGCGCTCGGGTCGTTCCCAGAGTTCGCGGTTGAGGCGCCAGCTGGCGCCACGGTCGTCGGAGCGGAACAGGCCGCCGGGGATGGTCCCGGCCCACAGCGTGCCGGGCCGGTCGGCGCCGCCTGGCTCGAGGATCCACAACTGCTGTAGCGACCAGGGTGGCTCCGCCGCCTGGCCTTCCAGCGGTTCGGCCGCTGGCGGCTGCGGCGGATAGACCGGCACCGCGCATTCCATCCAGTCCGTCGCGCCGGCGTCGCGACGCCACAGCTTGACGCCGAAATGGCCGAGGTTCAGCGCCGCGTAGAGCGCGCCGTCGCGCGGGTCGGCGAGGAGCATGCTCAACGGCTCGCCGAGGAAGTGGCTGGCCATCGGCAGCCACTGGCCCGCCGCGTTGCGCCGCAGCTCGAACAGGCCCTTGCGGGTGCCGACATAGAGTCGCTCGCTCACCGGATGTCCTCCTCTGTCATGGTCAACCGCCGCTCAGCGCCTGCACCACGTAGATCTCGCTATCGTCTTGGAGCGGATCGCCCAATCCCCGGCGATCGCGGACCTGCACGCCATCGACGAACAGCGCCACATGCCGGCGCAGGCTGCCCTGGTCGTCGAGCAGGTAGCCGCGCAAGCGCGGCTCGCGGGCGAAGGCCGCCTGCAAGGCGGCGGCGACGGTGGCGGCGCCGACATCCAGCGCGGGCATGGCGACATGCCGCTGGATGGCCGGGGCGAAGACGATACGGGGCATGCCGAGGCTCGCGGAAATGGTTCTGCTGGAACAGTGTAGAAGCCCTGCAGGCCACGGCTGGCGCGGCCCGCCCAGCGGTCGGCACACTCCGCAGCGACGCTCGTCGCCCATCCCGGCCGCTCGGCGCGGGCCTCCTATACTGCCCCGGCCAGCGAAAAAACCGCCGTCGCCTGTCGATCCGCCGGCCCGCCGTTCGACCAGTTCGGGAGGCGGGCCAGAACGGGCCGTCATTGCGCAGAACAACAAGGAGAACGCAGATGAGATTCATGGTGATCGTCAAGGCCACCCAGGCTTCCGAAGCCGGCGAGATGCCCAGCGAGGAACTGCTCGCGGCGATGGGCCGCTACAACGAGGAACTGGTCAAGGCCGGGGTGATGCTCGCCGGCGAAGGGCTACAGCCCAGCGCCAAGGGCGCCCGGGTGCGTTTCTCCGGCAACGCGCGGACGGTGATCGACGGCCCCTTCGCCGAGACCCGCGAGCTGATCGCCGGTTTCTGGATGTTCCAGGTGGCCTCCCTGGAAGAGGCCATCGAGTGGGTCAAGCGATGCCCGAACCCATTCGACGGCGAATCCGAGATCGAGATCCGCCAGGTCTTCGAGGCCGAGGACTTCGGCGAGGAGTTCACCCCGGAACTGCGCGAGCGCGAGGAGCGCCTGCGCGCCGAGCTGGAAAAACGCAACTGAACCGCCCCGCACTCCGCCAAGAACGAGGAAAGCGCCATGCAAATCGTCCCCTACCTGATCTTCAACGGTAATTGCCGGGAGGCCTTCAGCTGCTACCACCAGCACCTGGGCGGCACCCTGGAGGCCATGCTGCCGTTCGGCGACAGCCCCGAGTGCGGCGACATCCCGGCCGACTGGAAAGACAAGATCATGCACGCACGGCTGGTGGTCGGCAGCTTCGCCCTGATGGCCTCGGACAATCACCCGGCCTATCCCTACGAAGGCATCAAGGGCTGTTCCATCAGCCTCAACGTCGACAGCAAGGCCGAGGCCGAGCGCCTGTTCAACGCCCTCGCCGAGGGCGGCTCGGTCCAGATGCCGCTGGGCCCGACCTTCTGGGCGGCGAGCTTCGGCATGTTCACCGACCGCTTCGGCGTGGCCTGGATGGTCAACTGCGAGCAGGACCGGTAGCGTCCGCTACGCGGGCCCGCCGCCAGGTGTGAATCGGCGGCGGGCCCGCGTTCCGCTGTGCGCGAGTCGCGATCGATAGACGCACTGCCGCGATAATTTAAGTTGCATTTTAAAACCAAAATTCCTAGCCTCCGCATAGTTTCATATTGAAACCTTACGGAGCGCTTCGCATGCCATCCTCGCCATCCTCCCTCCCCTCCGCGCTGGTGCTGCTGTTCGCCGTCGCCTGCGGTCTCAGCGTGGCCAACGTCTATTACGCCCAGCCGCTGCTGGACGTCCTCGGTGCCGAGTTCGCCATCAGCCAGGCCGGGGTCGGCCTGCTGTTCGGCGCGACCCAAGCCGGTTGCGCCCTGGCGCTGCTGCTGGTGGTGCCGCTGGGCGACCTGCTGGAGCGGCGCCGGCTGATGTTCGTCCAGCTCCTGCTGCTGGTGCTGTCGCTGCTGCTGGTGGGCTTCGCCGGCGATACCCTCGGCCTGGCGCTGGGGCTGCTCGGACTGGGCCTGCTCGGCACCGCCATGACCCAGGGACTGCTGGCCTACGCCGCGGCGCTGGCGGCGCCTGGCGAGCGCGGGCGGGTGGTCGGCGCGGCGCAGGGCGGCGTGGTGATCGGCCTGCTGCTGGCGCGCAGCCTGGCCGGGCTGCTCGCCGACCTCGGCGGCTGGCGCAGCGTCTATCTGGTCTCGGCAGCGAGCATGGGCGGGCTTGGCCTGCTGCTCTGGCGGGTACTGCCGGCGGAGCCGAGCAACGAACTGGGGCTGTCCTACCGGCAGCTGCTCGGCTCGATGTTCGGCCTGCTGGCGAGCCAGCGCGTGCTGCAGGTGCGCGGCCTGCTCGGGCTGTTGATGTTCGCCGCCTTCGGGGTGTTCTGGAGCAGCCTGGTATTGCTGCTCGGCGCGCCGCCGTATTCGCTGTCGCACAGCGCCATCGGCGCCTTCGGCCTGGTCGGCGCGCTCGGCGCGCTGGGCGCGGCGCGGGCCGGCAGCCTCGCCGATCGCGGCCACGCCCAGGCGCTCAGCGGCGGCGCCCTGCTGCTGTTGCTGCTGTCCTGGCTGCCGCTCGCCCTCGGCGCGCATTCGCTGGCGGCGCTGATTCTCGGCGTGCTGCTGCTCGATCTCGCCGGCCAGGCGATCCATGTGCTCAACCAGAGCCTGGTCTTCGCCATCGACCCGCGCGCCCACAGCCGCCTGGTGGGTTGCTACATGCTGTTCTACGCCGCCGGCAGCGGCCTCGGCGCCAGCGCCGGCACCGCCATGTACGCCTGGGCCGGCTGGGACGCGGTGAGCCTGCTCGGCGCAGCGATCAGCCTGGCGGCCCTGGCGTTCTGGTGGTTCACCCGCGGCGTTGGCGGCGAAGCGCGGACGGCCTGCGCCAACGGCGCCTGAGCCGGCCTCAATCGAGTTCGCGCAGGCGCTGCTCGATGAAGCGCCGCTCCGGCTCCTGGCGCGCCAGGGCCAGCGCCGCGCGGTAGGCCTCGCGGGCCTCGCGGCGGCGACCGAGACGGCGGCAGAAGTCGGCGCGCGCCGAGTGCACCAGGTGGTAATCGGCCAGTTCACCCCGCGCCAGCAACGCATCGACCGCGGCCAGCCCGACCTCGACGCCATCGCACATGGCCAAGGCCACGGCGCGGTTGAGTTCGATCACCGGCGATGGCGCCAGGCGCAGTAGCGCGTCGTAGAGGGCGACGATCCGTGCCCAGTCGGTGTCCTCGGCGCGCGGCGCCTGGGCGTGCACCGCGACGATGGCCGCCTGCAGGGTGTAGGCCCCGAAACGGCGGCTGGCCAGGGCCCGCTCGACCAGGCCGAGCCCCTCGACGATCAGTCCACGATCCCACAGCGCGCGGTCCTGCTCGTCGAGCCGCACCAGTTCGCCGCTGGCCGAGGTCCGCGCCTGGCGCCGCGAGTCGTGCAGCAACATCAGGGCGAGCAGGCCGAGGGCCTCGGGGTCGGGCAGCAGTTCGACCAGCAGGCGGCCGACGCGGATCGCCTCGCCGCTGAGATCGGCGCGGGTCAGGCTGGTGCCGGTGGAGGCCGAGTAGCCCTCGTTGAACACCAGGTAGATCACTTGCAGGACGTTGCCCAGCCGCTCGGGGAGTTCCTCCAGGGTCGGTACCTGGTAGGGAATCCGGGCCTCGCGGATCTTGTTCTTGGCCCGCACGATGCGTTGGGCGATGGCGCTGGGCGCGGCGAGGAAGGCGCGGGCGATCTCCTCGGTGCGCAGGTCGCAGACCTCGCGCAGGGTCAGCGCCACCTGTGCCTCGGGGGTCAGCGCCGGGTGGCAGCAGGTGAAGATCAGGCGTAGCCGGTCGTCTTCCACCGCATCGCCCTCCTCCGCCGGCGCCTCGGCCTGCTCTTCCAGTTGCTCGGCGAGCAGCCGCTGCGAGGCGTCGAAGCGCGCTCGCCGGCGCAGGTTGTCGATGGCCTTGAAGCGCCCGGCGGAAACCAGCCAGGCGCGCGGGTTACGCGGGATACCGTCGCGCGGCCACTGCTCGACGGCGGCGATGAAGGCGTCGTGCAAGGCTTCCTCGGCCAGCTCGAAATCGCCGAGCAGGCGGATCAGGGTCGCCAGCACGCGCCGCGACTCCTCGCGGTACAGCGCCTCGATGCGGCTGCGCAACGGCTCGCCGTGCTCCCTCAATGGCTGGCCTGCGCGTGGCAGCAGGCGCTTTTCGGCGCCTCGTCGTAGCGGTCGTGGTGACGCAGCCAGTCCATGATCGCGTCCTCGTTGCGCCCCTTGGGCGTCAGGTCGAGGAAGGTGTAGGTGGTGAGCAGGATGTCGAGGCCGCGCGCATAGGCCGAATAGGTGTGGAACACCTCGCCCGCCGGATTGCGCAGGAACACGCTGGCACCCGGCATTTCCTCGCCGGCGTCGGGGGTCGGCTGGTAGTTGTAGTCGACGCTGCCGGCGGCCAGTTGCGCCTTGTCGAAGGACACCCCGAAGTCACGGTTGAAATCGCTGCCGTACGAGGAGTACCAGTCGAAACGCCAGCCCATGCGCCGGCGGAACGCCTGGAACTCCTCCAGGGGCGCGCGCGATACCGCCACCAGGCTGACGTCGTGGTGCGCCAGGTGCCGGTTGGCGCCGTCGATGTGGTCGGCGAGGAACGAACAGCCGACGCAGCCTTCGCTCCAGCCCGGCGCGAACATGAAGTGGTAGACGATTAGCTGGCTATTGCCGCCGAACAACTCGGCCAGCGAACGCTCGCCGCGCTCGCCCTGGAAGCGGTAGTCCTTGTCCACCCTGACCCAGGGCAGTTCGCGTCGTTCGGCGGCGACCTGGTCGCGCAGGCGGGTGAGTTGCTTTTCCCGCGCCAGCAGACGGCGACGGGCGTCCAGCCATTGTTCCCGGTTGCTCACCGGGTGGTCCTGCAAAGAAGGATTCATTGCCGATTCTCCACGGAAATTCTCGGTTTTCCAGCCTGCCCGGGGTCGTTCCGCCAGCGGCGCCGGCGCCCGGTCGCCAGGGCGAAGCCGGCCAGCGAAGCGCCGCCGGCGCACAGCAGGGACAGGGATGCGATGCAAAGGGGGCACATGCTTCACCTCCGGCGCCGGGCGCCCTCACTCCCATTCCTTGACCGGTCGCACTTCGACGCAGCCGAGCCGTCCCGGCGGAATCTTCGCGGCGATCTGCAGGGCCTGGTTGAGGTCGCGCGCCTCGATCAGGTAGAAACCGCCGAGTTGCTCCTTGGTCTCGGCGAACGGCCCGTCGGTCATCGCCAGCCGCCCGCCCTGGTGGCGCAGGGTGGTGGCGGTCTGCACCGACTGCAGGGCGTGCGAGGCGATGTAGTGGCCGGCCTTGCCCAACTGGTCGGAGTAGGTCATGCACTCGTCGACGATGGCGGCAAGCTCCTCGGCCGGCACGGCGGCCAGCTTCGCTTCGTCGAAATAGATCAGGCAGAGGTATTTCATGGCGGTGGGCTCCTGGTGCGGATCGACGATCCGTTCGTTCGGTAGTCGCCCGGCGAGGGCGCCTTTCGACAGCGGCGGGGAAAAAAGCCCGCGGCGCGGACGAACGGTCGGCGCTCGCCGTGGAACGCCGCCGACCGCAGCACAAGCCTAGACCCGCCCGGCCACCGGGCGCGAGCCGTCGGTCAGGGCTGGCGCGGTGCGTAGGGATTCAGGCGGGGATCGCGCAGCGGGCTTTCCCGGGTCGGCCCGGGATCGTCCTGGCGCAGGCGGAGACTGCCGTTGCCGATCTTCAAGCCGTCCTTGGTCGTCGCCTCCCCGTCGGCGCTGGCCGCGTCGCTGCCCGGCAGGTCCGGCTCGGCGGCCTCCGGTTGCGGCTGTGGCGCGCCGCCCATGGGCAACGGCGCGACCGGCGGCGCGGCGGGCAAGGCTGCCGGCAGCTCGTCCGGCAGGGGCGCGGCGAGGGTCGGTTGGCCCAGGCCGGCGAGCACCATGGCCAGGAGCAGGAAAAGCACACGCGACATGACAAAGCCTCGATAGGCCTCGGGACTTCCACCATAGCCGCGCAACGGCCCCGGCGAGCGAAGTACGGACCAGCGGCATCGCGCATTGGAAAAAGGGAATTCCTGGAATTGTTCGATAGGACCCTGGCCACCTCCGTCAGCTGTCAATCGACTTTTCGAACAACGCGCCCGCCCCCTATTAGAACAGCGCAAAAAAACTCGATCAAAAGTACAGCCTGGGCATGAGGTCGCGGATATAACCTGAAATCGAATTGCGCTCCGGCGTAGTTGCTCCGGTAACACTTCGCAGACGCAGGAGTCGAACGCCACCGAAAAGAAGATAGCACTTGCCAGAGAAACTTCCGCAGGACCCAACGAACATCCCGGCACGCACTCGCCTCGCCATCTTTCTTCCATTCAAAGACCCGCCCACATGTAAATGAGTGGAGTAGCCAATGACGCTATTGGATATCGAAAAGCTGCTGGACATGACTCACCACATGTCGGTGCACATTCCCATCGAACTGATCATTTCCTGGGAGCAGAGCGAAGAGGCCTGGAGTGTGAAAGACAACTGTCTCAACTTCGTCTATGTCAATCGTCGCTATACCGAACTGATCACCCCGCGGTTCGGCCAGAAGAACTCCCTGCTATCCCCCTTCAGTGCCAGCATCGAAGAGCACGACAAGCTGGTCATCCAGACCGGCAAGCGCATCGAGGCCCTGGCGCTGCTCAGGCCGGACGATCATCCGGCGCCCTGCTGCCTGTATTTCGAACGCATGCCGCTGTATGACCGGCGCGGCAACCGCACCGGGGTGATCGCCCATGCCAAGACCCTGACCTCGGTCGCCCCGCGCGGCTTCATCGCCACCGACGGCATCGGTACCTTCACCTTCACGCCCCCCTCGGAGTTGTTCACCTCGCGCGAATGGGACGTGATCTACCTGCTGCTTTCCGGTCTCTCGGAAAAAGAAATAGCCGAACAGATCAGCCGCTCCCTGAGTACCGTCAAGTTTCACAAGAGCAACATCTTCCAGAAGGTCGGTTGCAGTTGCATCGGCGCCTTCAAGGCACTCGCCCGGCAAAAGAAGTGGAACTTCTATATCCCGCCGACCTTCGCCAGCGCCAAGTACATCATCAATCACTAGTCGCGCCTCGCGAGAGCCTTCGGCGTGCCGGGCGACGCTTTTGCCGGCAAAACCGAGCGGTTCGAATGGACAAGGACAACAGCATGTCTCGAAACAATCCTTCGCGTCATTCAATACTCGTCACTTCCAACATAAACGCGGCCAATGATGCGAATCGTCTTTCCGAGCTTTGTCGACAACTGGAAATACGCGGCTATCGGCTCTTCCAGGCGCCAAGCCGCAAGGTCGCCCTGGATTTTCTCGGCAACGCCGCGCACCCCGCCGGCATCCTCCTGCTCGTCGCGGAGCCGACAGGCGAGAACGAGGCCGCACAATTGTCGGCCCTCGATGAACTCCGCCAGGTCGCGCCGTCCATCCCGCTGTTCCTGTTGTTTCGTCAACTGCGCATCGAGCAGTTGTCCAGCCAGCTACTGGACGAGGTCCAGGGATGCTTCAACCTGGCCGCCGGCCCCGCACGCTTCATCGCCGAGCGCATCGACAGCGACCTGCGCGAATGGCGCGCCCCGGCGGGCCCCAGGCGGCTGCGCGACTATGCCCCGCCGGTCCCGCGCACGCCGGTGAGCGCCCGCTACAACGGCCGCGCACGCCTCGATCTGGCGCCGGCCAAGCAGTGGCGGATCGGCTCGGGGAGCACCGCGGAGCGCCTGGCGACGCCGCTGAACGACCTCTCCACGGCCTACCGCAAGACGTCCGCAGGAGCCCCGGCGGCGCACGCCGGCGACATCGCCGAGGCCTTTCGCCGGGCGCTCTGGGAAGCCGCCGCGCGGCTCGCCAGGGAGGATGGCGATACGTGGTTCTTCGAGATACTGCGGGGCAACCCGGGGCCTGGCATCGAGGCCGGCCGGGAGACGCCGGCGAAGCGCTGGCACGGGCTCGCCGAGACACTCGACAGCAGTCCTCGGCTGGACCCGCTGCGCGTCGCCCTGAGCGCCCCCGGCCTCGATTCGCGCGGTCGCCCGGCCAGCTTCGGAGTACCCGCCGCGGTGGTCTGCCGCTACCTGCGCCGGCACGGCATCGCCCCGTTGCGCACCGGCGACTATCGCTTCCTGCTGCTGTTTCCCCAGGGCGCCAGGGCGGAACACGCGCAGCCGCTGGTGGACAGGCTGTGCGAATTCAAACGCCGGCACGACGACGATGCGCCGCTGAAGCAGGTGTTGCCGGAGTTGCTCGACAGCTCGCCGCTGTACCGCTACATCGGCCTGCGCGAACTCTGCGCGATGATCCACGAAGCCAGCCTGCGGCTGCACCTGACCGCCCTCGCCGACGCCGCCGCCAGGGCTGCCGGCCACGCCGCGCTGGCGCCGGCCACGGTCTATGGGCACCTGGTCAGGGACGAAACCGAAGCGGTGGCGATCGACAGGCTCGGCGGCCGTGTGGTCGCCAGCCTGGTCGGCGTCCATCCGGCGGCCACACCGCTGCTATTGCCCGGCGAACGGGTGGCCGAGGAATCGCCGGCACTGATCGACTACCTGCTGGCCTTGCAGGCCTTCGGCGAGCACTTTCCCGGTTTCGCTCCCGAGTTGCAGGGCATCGAGATCGATGAGCGCGGCCGCTACCGGGTCCGTTGCGTCAGGCCGGCCGCCCTCGCCCGCGGCTCCGGCCTGCGCCTGGCCACGCGCCGGCCGGACTGAGGCGCGCCGTTCAGCGCAGCGCCTTGCTCAACTGGCCACGGTGCTTGAGTTCCAGGCGCTGGACGAAGGCCTGGAGGATGCGCCGGTAGAGTTCGTCGCCGAGCTGGCCGTCCTCGATGCCGGCATCGATATTCGGGTTGTCGTTGACCTCGATGACCAGCACCTTGTCGCCGGCCTGCTTCAGGTCCACCCCGTAGAGGCCGTCGCCGATCCGCCCGGCGGCCTCCAGGGCCAGCTCCAGCACCGCCGGCGGCACCTGCTCCAGCGGCACGGCGCGGCACTCGCCGTTGACGTCCTGGCCGTCGGCCTTGTGGTTGTAGATCTGCCAGTGGCCGCGCGACATGAAGTACTGGCAGGCGTACAGCGGTTGGCGGTCGAGCACGCCGATGCGCCAGTCGTACTCGGTGTAGAAGAACTCCTGGGCCAGCAACAGGACCGAGCGCTCGAACAGCTCGCTCGCCGCCGCCAGCAGTTCGCTGTCGTCGTTGACCTTGACCACGCCACGGGAGAAGCAGCCATCGGGAATCTTCAGCACCAGCGGGAAGCCCAGGCGCCGGGCCACCCGCTGCCAGTCCTGCGGGCGTTCCTTGTAGAGGATCTCGGTGAGCGGCATGCCCAGTTGCCGGCAACCGAGCAGGTCGGCCAGGTAGACCTTGTTGGTGCAGCGCAGGATCGATGCCGGGTCGTCCATCACCACCAGGCCTTCGCGCTCGGCCTTCTCGGCGAAGCGATAGGTATGGTGGTCGACCCGGGTGGTCTCGCGGATCAGCAGGGCGTCGAACTCGGCCAGGCGCGCGTAGTCCTTGCGTCCGATCAGTTCGACGTCGATGCCGAGGCTGGCGCCGACCCGTACGAAGTTGGCCAGCGCCTGCGGGTTGGACGGCGGCAGCGCTTCGTCGGGATCGTGCAGGATCGCCATGTCGTAGCGTGCCACCCGCCGCGAACGCGGCATGCGCCAGGCGCGCCGGCTGAAACCGTCGAGGGCATCGGCGAAGACATCCTCCTGGTCGCTGCGCAAGCGGTTCAGCACGCCAGGGCGCACGCCCTCGATATGCCAGCCCTGCTGGCGACGGAACTCCACCAACAGGATCGGGCAGGGAAAGGCTTCGAACAACTGGCGAGCGAGGTCGGCCAGTGGCTCGAACTCGGTATGGCCGAAATACAGGGTCAGGGTGAAGCCGTCGGTGGCGCCATAGGGCGTACGGCACAGCGCCTTGTCCAGGGCCTTGTCGAGGCCGCCCAGGGCCAGCCCGTAGACCGACTTGCGAGCCAGTTCGCTGATGCAGCGCAGCGACGGGATCACCCGGTGGCCGCGGGCCTCGGCCAGCAGCGAACAGTAGTAGCCGAGGCCGAGGTACTTGTAGCCGCGGCACAGGTTGATCACCTGCACGCGGCGGCCGCCGTGGTCGCGCGCCGATTGCTCGAGGTATTCCTGGGCGGTGAGTACTTCCTCGCTGGGCAGGTAGGAGGCCCAGTCCTCGCGTCGCTCGACGACGATCATCAGGCGGCTGCCGAGGTCGGCGAGAGCCGGCGGTCGGGGTTGCTCGACGGGGGTCATGCGGAGCGACCCGTCGAGGGTGGCTAACGAGGCTGCTGACATGAGTGGCGGTATCCTCTGAATGACGGTACCTGCCGTTCTAGACCTGCCGGCGCCTCCTGTCGCGCCTCGTTACGCAAGCTTTACGAGCGCCGCCGCCAGACGCCGGCGCGGCAACCGGCCAGGGCCGCCGGGTACCGCGCCGCGAGTGCCGAGGAGCATTTTTACGCTGGCGTTGCGCGCTCGTCAGGCCAGGCTGTCGAGCACCCCGCCGTCGACCCGCAGGGCCGCGCCGGTGGTCGCCGAGGCCTGGGTCGAGCAGGTGTAGACCACCAGGTTGGCGACTTCCTCGGGCGTCGCCAGGCGCTGGATGATCGAACTGGAACGGTGCTGCCGGACAAAGTCGGTGCCGGCCTCTTCTATGCTCTGCCCGGCCTTCTGCGCATCCTCGCGAAGCATCTCGGCGACGCCTTCGGTGAGGGTCGGTCCGGGCAGCACCGCATTCACCGTCACCCCGGTGCCGGCCAGGCGCTTGGCCAGGCCGCGCGACACCGAGAGGTTGGCGGTCTTGCTGAAGCCGTAGTGGATCATGTCCGCCGGGATGTTCAACGCCGATTCCGAAGACAGGAACACCACTCGCCCCCAACCACGCTCGACCATTCCCGGGACGTAGGCGCGGGCCAGGCGCACCCCGGACATCACGTTGACCTCGAAGAAGCGGCTCCACTCGGCGTCCTCGATGTCGAAGAAGTCCTTCAGCTCGAAGATGCCCAGGTTGTTGACCAGGATGTCCGCCTTCGGCTCGGCCGCGACGAAAGCCGCGCAGCCTTCCGCCGTGCCCAGGTCGCCGGCGACGCCGCGTACCTTGGCATCCGGCTGGCCGTTCCGGATCGCCGCGATCGCACGGTCCACCGCCGCCTGGCTGCGTCCGTTGACCACCACGGTGGCGCCGGCGGCGGCGAGGCCGCTGGCGATGGCGAAGCCGATGCCGGCGGTGGAACCGCTGACGATTGCCAGTTTGTCGCTCAGATCGATCTGCATGGGAGTCTCCTGTCGAGTGACGAACCGCTCAGGAACGCGGCTCGGGGAACAGACGACAGCCTAGACCAGCCAGCGTTCCGTGCCCGCCCTAGGCCTCAGAGACGCAGGCCGAGGTTGATCATCGCCGCCGAATTGCCGAGCAGCACCAGCTCGCTGCCCAGCGGGCCTAAGCGTACGCCCACCGAGGGGATGATCGCCGGCGCGACGCCGAAGCGGTTCAGCGGGATCTTGTCGCGGTATTCGCCGCGATAGCCCTGCAACAGGCCGCCGGTGAGCTTCAGGTAGACCGGGTGGCTGTCACTGTCGAAACGCTTGCCCAGGTAGGCGTAGTTGGAGCGCTGGCTGAACGAGTTGCGGAAGGTCGCGCCGCCGGCCAGCACGCCATCGGCGCGGTTGTATTCGAGGCCGAGCAGGTCCTGGTGGTTGTTGTGTTCCGGGTCCGGGTTGAAATGCCGGGTGTAGACGCTGGTCTGCAGGTACCAGAAGTCGCCGTCGTCGGCAGCCCAGGCAGGTGCGGCGAGCACGGCCAGCAGGCTCAGGATGAGATAGCGCATGGGGACTCCAGGCGGCCGTCGCCAGGTAAGGAAGGCAAGACGTGACGGCTTGCGCCTCGCAGCGTGAATTCTGCTGAACCCGGCCTGAATCGGGCCTGAACGAAGCCTGAACAATTTCTGAACGAACCGTCAGAAAAACCCGGAATGGCTCAAGAACGGACCTCGGCGAAACGTTCGGAAAACCGAACGCCATGCCCCGAAAATATTCGGAAGAGCGGACGAAAGGCCATTTCGGGGCATTTTCATCCAAATTTAATTTCTTTTACTTTCAAATATTTAGGCTAATAAAAGCCGGATTTCATAAGCTGGCATGCATCCTGCCACTACACTGTTCGGCAAGCACGATACTCTCGTGGCTTCCCCCGCCGGGGAAAACCGCGAAACACCCTGTCCCGGAGAGGCCAGGCGCTCGCGGCTCAATAAAAATCAAAACAAGTCGAGGAAGAAATTCATGCGTATCGCTCCCAGTCTGCTGAGCACCGCCATCGTGGCCGCTCTGTTGTCCGCTCCGGTCGTCGCTGACGAGCTCACCGGCACGCTGAAGAAGATCAAGGACACCGGCACCATCACCCTCGGTCACCGTGACGCTTCGATTCCCTTCTCCTACCTCGGCACCGAGCCGGGCAAGCCGATCGGCTACTCCCACGACCTGCAACTGAAAGTGGTCGAGGCGGTGAAGAAGGAACTCAACCTCCCCGACCTGAAGGTCCGCTATAACCTGGTCACCTCGCAGACCCGCATCCCGCTGGTGCAGAACGGCACCGTGGACATCGAGTGCGGCTCTACCACCAACAACGAAGAGCGCCAGAAGCAGGTCGACTTCTCCGTCGGCATCTTCGAGGTCGGCACCCGCCTGCTGTCGAAGAAGACCGCCAACATCAAGGACTTCGACGACCTCAAGGGCAAGAACGTGGTGACCACCGCCGGCACCACCTCCGAGCGCCTGCTCAAGGCCATGAACGCGGACAAGAAGATGGGCATGAACATCATCTCCGCCAAGGACCACGGCGAGTCCTTCATGATGCTCGAGTCCGGCCGCGCGGTGGCCTTCATGATGGACGACGCGCTGCTCTACGGCGAAATGGCCAAGGCCAAGAAGCCGGACGACTGGGTCGTCGGCGGCACCCCGCAGTCCTTCGAGATCTACGGCTGCATGGTGCGCAAGGGCGACGCGGCGTTCAAGAAAGTGGTCGACAAGGCCATCACCGATACCTACGCCTCCGGCGAGGTCAACAAGATCTACGACAAGTGGTTCACCCAGCCGATCCCGCCGAAGGGCCTGAACCTCAACTTCCCCATGAGCGAAGAGCTGAAGAAGCTGATCGCCAGCCCGACCGACAAGGCCGCCGAGCAGATGTAACGAGCGCCAGGCGTTCCTCCCGGAGCGCCAGCGCTTCGCGCGTCGCCCCCGCCTCGCGGCGGGGCCTCGGGGACGCGGGAGGGGCCTGCCCCTCCCCAGCCGTCTCCCCCGGAAGAGCAGCGCCGCCGGCCCGTACGGCCGCGCCGGCGCCTGCCTTCCCCGCCAGTGTCTGCAACCGATTGAACCGAGGGGAAACCCCAACATGAATTACAACTGGGACTGGGGCGTGTTCTTCAAGTCCACCGGGATCGGCAGCGAAACCTACCTCGACTGGTACATCGCCGGTCTGGGCTGGACCATCGCCATCGCCCTGGTCGGCTGGATCATCGCCCTGGCGCTGGGCTCGCTGCTCGGCGTCATGCGCACCGTGCCGAACCGCCTGGTATCGGGGATCGCCACCGCCTACGTGGAAATCTTCCGCAACGTGCCGCTGCTGGTGCAGCTGTTCATCTGGTACTTCCTGGTACCCGACCTGCTGCCCGAGGGCCTGCAGACCTGGTTCAAGCAGGACCTCAACCCGACCACCTCGGCCTACCTCAGCGTGGTCGTCTGCCTCGGCCTGTTCACCGCCGCGCGGGTCTGCGAGCAGGTGCGCACCGGCATCCAGGCGCTGCCCTACGGGCAGACCTCGGCGGCCCGTGCGATGGGCTTCCGCCTGCCGCAGATCTACCGCCACGTGCTGCTGCCGCAGGCCTTCCGGATCATCATCCCGCCGCTGACCTCGGAGTTCCTCAACATCTTCAAGAACTCCTCGGTGGCGTCGCTGATCGGCCTGATGGAGCTGCTGGCGCAGACCAAGCAGACCGCCGAGTTCTCCGCCAACCTGTTCGAGGCCTTCACCCTGGCCACGCTGATCTACTTCACGCTGAACATGAGCCTGATGCTGATCATGCGCCTGGTGGAGAGAAAGGTCGCCGTACCGGGCCTGATCTCCGTAGGAGGTAAATGATGGACTTCAGTGGAATCGTTCCCGCCCTGCCGAGCCTCTGGGAAGGCATGCTGATGACCCTCAAGCTGATGGTCCTCGGCGTCCTCGGCGGCGTCGCGCTGGGTACCGTGCTGGCGCTGATGCGGTTGTCGCACAGCAAGTTGCTGTCGAACATCGCCGGCTTCTACGTCAACTACTTCCGCTCGATCCCGCTGCTGCTGGTGATCACCTGGTTCTACTTCGCGGTGCCCTTCATCCTGCGCTGGATCACCGGCGAGGACACCCCGGTGGGGGCGTTCACCTCCTGCCTGGTGGCCTTCATGATGTTCGAGGCGGCCTACTACTGCGAGATCGTCCGCGCCGGCATCCAGGCCATCCCGAAAGGCCAGATGGGCGCCGCCCAGGCACTGGGCATGACCTACGGGCAGACCATGCGCCTGGTGATCCTGCCGCAGGCGTTCCGCAAGATGACCCCGCTGCTGCTGCAACAGAGCATCATCCTGTTCCAGGACACCTCGCTGGTCTATACCGTCGGCCTGATGGACTTCCTCAATTCGGCCCGTTCGCGCGGCGACATCATCGGCCAGGCCAACGAGTTCCTGATTTTCGCCGGCCTGGTCTACTTCGTCGTAAGCTTCACCGCCTCGTTCGCCGTCAAACGTCTGCAGAAAAGGTTAACCGTATGATTTCCATCAAGAATGTCAGCAAGTGGTATGGCGACTTCCAGGTCCTGACCGACTGCTCCACCGAGGTTGCGAAAGGCGAAGTGGTGGTGGTCTGCGGGCCGTCCGGCTCGGGCAAGTCGACCCTGATCAAGTGCGTCAACGCACTGGAACCCTTCCAGAAGGGCGACATCGTCGTCGACGGCACCTCCATCGCCGATCCGAAGACCAACCTGCCCAAGCTGCGCTCGCGGGTCGGCATGGTGTTCCAGCATTTCGAGCTGTTCCCCCACCTGAGCATCACCGAGAACCTGACCATCGCGCAGATCAAGGTGCTCGGCCGCAGCAAGGAAGAAGCCACCAAGAAGGGCCTGGCCCTGCTCGAGCGCGTCGGTCTCAAGGAGCACGCGCACAAGCACCCCGGCCAGCTCTCCGGCGGCCAGCAGCAGCGCGTGGCGATCGCCCGCGCGCTGGCGATGGACCCGGTGGTGATGCTGTTCGACGAGCCGACCTCGGCGCTCGACCCGGAAATGGTCAACGAAGTGCTCGACGTGATGGTCCAGCTGGCCCACGAAGGCATGACCATGATGTGCGTGACCCACGAGATGGGCTTCGCGCGCAAGGTCGCCAACCGGGTGATCTTCATGGACCGCGGGCAGATCGTGGAAGACTGCGAGAAGGAGGAGTTCTTCGGCGACGTCAGCGCCCGCTCCGAACGCGCCCAGCAGTTCCTCGCCAAGATCCTCCCGCACTGATGTACCCGCCCTCGCCGGCCCGCCCGGCGGGGGCCTGCTCTACCCTCGCCTGCGATAACAATAAATAGGGAAAGCCCATGCAACCTGTGCTCTTCAGAACCCTGTCCCTCGGCGTCGCCATTGCCGCCGCATCCTCCTCGGCCTTCGCCGCCACGCTCGACGGCGGCGCCGTCGCCGCGCCCGACGAGTACGGCGCCAAGGTCGCCGCGCAGATCCTCAAGGCCGGCGGCAACGCGGTGGACGCCGCGGTGGCCACCGCCTTCACCCTGGCGGTCACCTACCCCGAGGCCGGCAACATCGGCGGCGGCGGCTTCATGACCCTGTACATGGACGGCAAGCCGTACTTCCTCGACTACCGCGAGGTGGCGCCGAAGGCCGCGAGCAAAACCATGTACCTGGACGACAAGGGCGAGGTGATCGAGAACCTCAGCCTGGTCGGCGCCAAGGCCGCCGGCGTGCCGGGCACCGTGATGGGCCTCTGGGAAGCCCACAAGCGTTTCGGCAAGCTGCCCTGGAGCGAGCTGCTGACCCCGGCCATCGGCTACGCGCAAAAGGGCTTCAAGGTCGCCGACAAGCAGTTCCAGTACCGCCAGGACGCCGTCGCGCTGTTCAACGGCAAGACCAACTTCGGCGACTACTTCGGCCACATGAAGGCCGGCGAGGCGTTCCTCCAGCCGGACCTGGCGAAGACCCTGGAGCGTATCGCCGACAAGGGCCCGGACGAGTTCTACAAAGGCCATACCGCCGACCTGCTGGTGGCACAGATGCAGCAGGACAAGGGACTGATCACCCACCAGGACCTCGCCGACTACAAGGTCAGGTGGCGCGAACCGATGCGCGTCGACTGGCAGGGCAACACACTCTATACCGCGCCGCTGCCAAGCTCCGGCGGGATCGCCCTGGCCCAGTTGCTGGGCATCAAGGAAAACCGTGCCGCCGACTTCAAGGGCGTCGAGCTGAATTCCGCGCGCTACATCCACCTGCTGGCGGAGATCGAGAAACGCGTGTTCGCCGACCGCGCCGACTACCTCGGCGATCCGGACTTCTCCAAGGTCCCGGTGGCGCGCCTGACCGATCCGGCATACCTGAAGCAGCGTGCCGCCGAGGTCAACCCGACGGCGATCTCGCCGACCGAGAAGGTCCGTCCCGGCCTGGAACCGCACCAGACCACGCACTTCTCCATCGTCGACGCCGACGGCAACGCGGTGAGCAACACCTACACCCTCAACTGGGACTTCGGCAGCGGCGTGGTGGTCAAGGGCGCCGGCTTCCTGCTCAACGACGAGATGGACGACTTCAGCGCCAAACCGGGCGTGGCCAACGCCTTCGGCGTGGTCGGCAGCGACGCCAACGCCATCGAGCCGGGCAAGCGCATGCTCTCCTCGATGAGCCCGAGCATCGTCACCCGCGACGGCAAGGTCAGCCTGGTGGTCGGCACGCCCGGCGGCTCGCGGATCTTCACCTCGATCTTCCAGGTGCTGAACAACATCTACGACTTCCACCTGCCGCTGGAGAAGGCCGTGGCCGCGCAGCGCGTGCACCACCAGTTGCTGCCCAAGGACACGATCTACTACGACGCCTACGCGCCGCTCGCCGGCAAGGTCGCCGAGGAGCTGAAGGCGATGGGCTACACCCTGGAGGACCAGGGCTGGAACATGGGCGATATCCAGGCCATCCGCGTCGACGGCAAGGCCCTGGAGACCGCCTCCGATCCCCGTGGCCGCGGCGTCGGCCTGGTGGTGAAACCCTGACAGGACGGCGGGCGGCCGACGCCGCCCGCGCCTGATTGCGTGCAACGACGATAACCCTACCAACCTACCGACACGAGATATCGCCATGAAGCCATTGCTCCACGCGTTCGCCCCCGGTGTTATGGCCCTGATGCTCCTGCTGCCGCAGGCCGCCCAGGCCAAGGAAGTCGCACCGCAACAGAAACTGTCCAACGTGGTCATCCTGGCCACCGGCGGTACCATCGCCGGCGCCGGCGCCAGCGCCGCCAACAGCGCCACCTACACCGCCGCCAAGGTGCCGGTCGACCAGTTGCTGGCCAGCGTGCCGCAGCTCAAGGACATCGCCAACGTCCGCGGCCAACAGGTGTTCCAGATCGCCTCGGAAAGCTTCACCAACGAGAACCTGCTGGAACTGGGCAAGACCGTCGCCAAGCTGGCCGATAGCGACGACGTCGACGGCATCGTGATCACCCACGGTACCGACACCCTGGAAGAGACTGCCTACTTCCTGACCCTGGTCGAGCACACCGAGAAGCCCATCGTGGTGGTCGGCTCGATGCGCCCGGGCACCGCGATGTCCGCCGACGGCATGCTCAACCTGTACAACGCCGTGGCGGTGGCCGGCGACAAGTCGGCGCGCGGCAAGGGCGTGCTGATCACCATGAACGACGAGATTCTCTCCGGCCGCGACGCGAGCAAGATGGTCAACATCAAGACCGAAGCGTTCAAGAGCCCGTGGGGCCCGCTGGGCATGGTGGTCGAGGGTAAGAGCTACTGGTTCCGCGCACCGGTGAAGCGGCACACGGTGAACTCCGAGTTCGACATCAAGCAGATCTCCGCGCTGGCTCCGGTGGAAATCGCCTACAGCTACGGCAACGTCAGCGACACCGCCTACAAGGCCCTGGCCCAGGCCGGCGCCAAGGCGATCATCCATGCCGGCACCGGCAACGGCTCGGTGCCCGCGCGCGTGGTGCCGACCCTGCAGGAACTGCGCAAGCAGGGCGTGCAGATCATCCGCTCCTCGCACGTCAATGCCGGCGGCTTCGTCCTGCGCAACGCCGAGCAGCCGGACGACAAGAACGACTGGATCGTCGCCCACGACCTGAACCCGCAGAAGGCGCGCATCCTGGCCGCGGTCGCGATGACCAAGACCCAGGACAGCAAGGAGCTGCAACGGATCTTCTGGGAATACTGAGTGAACCCTTCCGGCGCCGCCTGCCGGCCGTGCCGGAAAACCGCCCGCTCCGCCGCCCATCGTGGCGGCGGGCTGGCCTAGCCGCGACGACTGTGATGGAATCCCCCGACCCGCCCTGCAGCGTACCTCCGTCACTGACCGTGAAGCCCCGCCTCGTCCGCCAGTTGCTGCTCCCCATTCCCCTGCTCCTGCTGATGCTCGGCTTCGGCTACGGCGGCTACCGGATCAGCGAGAGCGCCGGCATCCGTGCCCTCGCCGAGAATGGCGAACGCCAGCTGGAGCTGCATGCGCGGACGGTCGAGAGCGAGATCAGCAAGTACACCTACCTGCCCAGCCTGCTGGAGCTGGAGCGCAGCGTCAGCCACCTGCTCACCGACCCGACGCCATACCGGCGCAACCAGGTCAACGCCTACCTCGAAGGCCTCAACCGCCGCGCCGGCAGCCGCGCGGTGTACCTGCTGGACACCAACGGCCGGGTCCTGGCCACCAGCAACTGGAGCGACCCGGACAGCTACCTCGGCGAGGACCTGTCGTTCCGCGCCTACTGGCAGGACGCGATGAAGGGCAAGCCGGGCCGCTTCTACGGCATCGGCAGCACCCGCGGCGAGCCGGGCTACTACCTGGCCCACGGCCTGGTCCACGGCGGCCGGATCATCGGCGTGGCGGTGGTCAAGGTGAAGATGGACGCCCTCGAGGAGCGCTGGGAGAAGGCGCGCCTGGAAGCCTTCGTCAGCGACGAGAACGGCATCATCATCCTCTCCAGCAACCCTGCCCTGCGCCTGAAGGCGGTGCGCTCCCTGAGCGCCGACGACAAGGAGCGCCTGGCGCGCAGCATGCAGTACTACTGGTGGGCGCTGAACGAGTGGCAGCCGCTGCTGCGCGAGCCGCTGGCCGCCGGAGTGGAGAAGCTCAGTTTCCCCGCCGATGAGCAGCACCCGCGCGGCGAAGCGGTCACCTACCTGGCGCAGACCCGCGCGCTGAATGACACGCCGTGGAACCTGACCCTGCTCAGCCCGCTGGAAGACCTGCGCCGCGACGCGGTGCGCAATGGCATGCTGGCCGCCATCGGTTTCGCCCTCCTGGCCTTCCTGCTGATCGCCTGGAACGAGCGGCGCAAGGTACTCGCCACCCGCCTCGCCGCGCGCGAGGCGCTGCAACGGGCCAACGGCGAGCTGGAAGTGAAGATCGCCGAACGCACCGCCGACCTGCAGGCCAGCAACGCACGCCTGACCGCCGAGATCCACGAGCGCCAGCAGGCCGAGGACACCCTGCGCAAGGCCCAGGACGAACTGGTCCAGGCCGGCAAGCTGGCGGTGATCGGGCAGATGTCCACCAGCATCGCCCACGAACTCAACCAACCACTGGCGGCGCTGCGTACGCTGTCCGGCAACACCGTGCGCTTCCTCCAGCGCGGCAAACTGGAGACCGCCAGCACCAACCTCGCCACCATCAATGAACTGGTCGACCGCATGGGCCGCATCACCGCCAGCCTGCGTGCCTTCGCCCGGCGCAGCGACGACGCCGGCCAGGCCAGCCTGGCCAAGGCGGTGGACGCGGCGCTGCTGATCCTGCACGGGCGCCTGGAGCAGGACCCGCCGACCCTGCACCGGCATTTCGACGATGTGCGCCTGGGCATCGACCAGACCCGCCTGGAGCAGATCCTGGTCAACCTGCTGGCCAACGCCCTCGACGCCATGAGCGGGCAGGCCGACCGCCAGCTCTGGCTGGAAGGCCGGCGCGAGGAGGAGCGCTACGTCCTGCGCGTGCGCGACAACGGCCCCGGTATCCCGCCGGCGGCGCGCGTCCACCTGTTCGAACCCTTCTTCACCACCAAGCCCGGCGAACATGGCCTGGGCCTCGGCCTGACCCTCTCGGCCAGCCTGGCCACCGCCGCCGGCGGCAGCCTCAGCGTGCAGCACCCCGAAAGCGGCGGAACCGCCTTCGAGCTGAGCCTGTCCCTGGTTCCCGATTCCCCGACTGCGAGTCCCGCCCGATGAACGAGCCGCTTTCCGTCCTGATCGTCGAAGACGATCCGCATGTCTTGCTCGGCTGCCAGCAGGCGCTGGAGCTGGAGGACATCCCCTGCATCGGCGTCGGCAGCGCCGAGGAGGCGCTGCAACGGGTCGACCGCGACTTCGCCGGCATCGTCGTCAGCGACATCCGCCTGCCCGGCATCGACGGCCTGACCCTGCTGGAGCGTCTCAAGGCCCTCGACCCGAGCCTGCCGGTGGTGCTGATCACCGGTCACGGCGACATCTCCATGGCGGTACAGGCGATGCACGCCGGCGCCTACGACTTCATGGAGAAGCCCTTCTCTCCGGAACGCCTGGTCGAGGTCGCCCGCCGCGCCCTGGAGCAGCGCGGGCTGGCCCGCGAGGTCAGCGCGCTGCGTCGCCAGTTGGCCGGCCGCCAGGACCTGGCGCAACGGATCATCGGCCGCTCGCCGGCGATCCAGGCGTTGCGCGAGCTGATCGCCAACGTCGGCGACACCTCGGCCAACGTGCTGATCCTCGGCGAGACCGGCACCGGCAAGGAGCTGGTGGCGCGCTGCCTCCACGACTACAGCCGGCGCCACCAGCATGCCTTCGTCGCGCTGAACTGCGGCGGCCTGCCGGAGAACCTGTTCGACAGCGAGATATTCGGCCACGAGGCGCACGCCTTCACCGGTGCCAACAAGCGGCGGATCGGCAAGATCGAGCATGCCAACGGCGGCACGCTGTTCCTCGACGAGATCGAGAGCATGCCGGTCAACCTGCAGATCAAGCTGCTGCGGGTGTTGCAGGAACACACCCTGGAACGCCTCGGCTCGAACCAGTCGATCCCGGTGGACTGCCGGGTGATCGCGGCGACCAAGGCGGACCTCGCCGCCATGGGCAAGAGCGGCCAGTTCCGCAGCGACCTCTACTACCGGCTCAACGTGGTGAGCCTGGAACTGCCGGCACTGCGCGACCGCCGCGAGGACATCCTGCTGCTCTTCGAACACTTCCTTCAGCAATCCTCGCTGCGCTTCGACCGCCCCGCGCCGGAACTCGACCGTGCCACCGTGGCCAGCCTGATGGCCCACGACTGGCCGGGCAACGTGCGCGAACTGCGCAACGTCGCCGAACGCTTCGCCCTCGGCCTGCCGGTGTTCAACAAGGGCGGCCAGGCCGTACAGACCGGCGGCCCGCGCTTCGCCGAAGCGGTGGAGGCATTCGAGAAGGCCCTGCTCGGCGACGCCCTGGCCCGCCACCACGGCAACCTGACCCAGGCCAGCCAGGACCTGGGCATGGCCAAGACCACGCTGTTCGACAAGGTGAAGAAGTACGGCCTGCAATAGGCCGGAGCGCCCTCTTCGCCCTGCCCGCCTGGCGTGGGGCGCAGGACGCGATGCTTCATCCGGCATTTCTCACCCGCCTGCGATTCCGCTCGGCGGATAACGCCAGGGGCGTTATTCGCCCTACCCGCCGGTGTGGGGAATGCGCTATCCGGGCATTCGTGAATTGAACTCAAGTGTCATTTTCCCTGGCAGCGGTTTTTCGCACGAATCGTTCCGCCAATAATGCGCTCACCTTCTTCCAGCGCGCCGCGCCACGGCCGGCCTCACGAGCGAGATCGCCATCATGCTGTTCAGCCCCTATGCCTTTGGCCACCTGACCCTCCCCAATCGCATCGTCATGCCGCCGATGACCCGTTCCCGAGCCGCCAGTGGTGAAGTCGCCACCGCGCTGATGGCCGAGTACTACAGCCAGCGCGCCGGCGCCGGCCTGATCGTTTCCGAAGGCACCCAGATCAGCCGGCAGGGCCAGGGCTACGCCTGGACACCGGGCATCCACAGCGCCGAGCAGGTCGCCGGCTGGCGCCAGGTCACCGACGCGGTGCACGCCGCCGGCGGGCGCATCTTCGCCCAGCTCTGGCACGTCGGCAGGGTCTCGCACACCTCGCTGCAACCGGGCAACGCCGCCCCGGTGTCCTCCTCGGCGCTGGTGGCCGAAGGCGTGAAGGTCTTCGTCGATCCCCAGGGCCGCGGAGCGCAGGCCGGCGGCGGCGAGATGGTCCAGCACTCGGCGCCGCGTGCGCTGGCCGTGGAGGAAATCCGGGAGATCGTCGCCGACTATGCCCAGGCCGCACGCAACGCCCTCGACGCCGGCTTCGACGGGGTCGAGCTGCACGGCGCCAACGGCTACCTGATCAACCAGTTCATCGACTCCCAGGCCAATGCGCGCAACGACCAATACGGCGGCTCGCTGGAGAACCGCCTGCGCTTCCTCCGCGAAGTCGCCGAGGCGGTCACCGCGGTGGTCGGCAGGGAGCGCATCGGCGTGCGCCTGGCGCCGCTGACCACCCTGCAGGGCGCGGTCGACGACACCCCGCAAGCCACCTACCTGGCCGCGGCGCGGCTACTGGACGAGATCGGCGTGGCCTACATCCACATCGCCGAGGCCGACTGGGAAGACGCCCCGGCCATGCCGGCGGCGTTCAAGGAAGCGTTGCGCATCGTCTACCGTGGCAGCCTGATCTACTCCGGCATGTACACCAAGGCGCGCGCCGAGGAAGCCCTGGCCAAGGGCTGGGCCGACCTGATCGGCTTCGGCCGGCCGTTCATCGCCAACCCTGACCTGCCCTACCGCCTGGAGCACGACCTGGCGCTGGCCGACGGCGACCGCTCGACCTACTTCGGTGGCGGCGCCGCCGGCTACACCGACTACCCGAGCCTGCCGCAGGCGGCCGGTTGAAACCCCTAGCCGACCGGACCGCGAGCGCGCGGCCGGTTGGCGAAACATGCCGCCACAACCTCGCCTTTGGTCGACTAGAACCCACGGCTGGCGGGACCTAGACTCAATTCGCCAGATATTCATTATTAATAGGCCTGATTTCCTGGACAGGGGGGACCACCGATAGCATCGAGGAACATTTCGAGGAATCCGCCATGAGCAAGTCCCTGATCGTCTCCCTGGCCGCCAGCCTGGTCGTCCTGGCCGGTTGCGCCAACCCGCCGCGCAGCGTCGAGCGCCCCTACAGCGACGCCGAAATCAAGTCCTACGCCCTCGACAGCCTGGAACGCAGCGACCTCTCGCCGAAGCGCCTCGACCAGTACCGCAGCGTGCTCGGCACGCCGCACCGGCAGACCCTCTAGCGCCTTCAGACGGGGCGCCTTCAGACGGGGCGCCGCCAGACGCTCGCCAGCCAGGGCTGCTGCTCGCGCGGCAGGCCCGGCGGCCGGTAGTAGTGCTCCAGCTCGACGAAACCGGCTTCCTCCAGCAGGCGTTTCCAGGCCGGGTAATCGTGGTAGGCACCGTAGCGTTGGCCATTCCAGCCCTCGCGGTTGTCGCCGCGCGGGTTGGAGCTGAACAGCACGCCGCCCGGCCGCAGCGCTTCGAAGAGTTCGCCGAGCACCCGCGGCAAGGCGCTGCCGGGCACATGGAACAGGCTGGCGTTGGCGAAGATGCCGTCGAAGTGCCCAGCCGGCAGTCGCAGCGCCAGGAAATTCTGTTGCCATACCTCGCAACCGCTGTCGGCCCTGGCCATCTCGACGAAGCGCGGCGTGCCTTCGAGTCCCACCGGCTGGTGGCCGAGGCGGCGGAAGGTGGCCAGGTCGCGCCCGGGACCGCAGCCGAAATCGAGGATCCGGTACGGCGGCGGCCCGTCGATATGGCGCAGCAGCGCCTCGACGTTCTGGCTCACGTCATGGCCGCGGGTGCCCTCGCGGAAGCCTTCGGCGTTGCGCTGATAGTCGGCCAGGGTGGTGGCGGTGATCGCGTCGAAATCCTCGGTGCTCATGTCTGCTCGCAGTGGCGGGGTTCCGCCCAGTCTAGCGCCGGCACGGGTTTCGCCTAAGGTTTTGTAATAGTTTCCCGCTGTGGCGAGGGCCCGCGACACAGTAGGATCGACTTCCCTTTGACTCTCAATGGCCATCATGACCACCCTTTCGGAGCCCCCCAGTCGTCCTTCCGGACAACCCTCCCCGCTTCGCCTTCGCCACCTGCGTCCGCCCCTCGACGCCGAATCCCTCGCCTCGTCCCCCTCCGTCACCGCCGGCTGCCGCAGCCGCGCCGTGCAGCGTCGCGCCAGCGCGACGGCCAGCCGGACCGGGAGGTAAGCGCACATGGAATGGATAGCTGACCCGACTGCCTGGCTCGGCCTGGCGACCCTGATCGTGCTGGAGATCGTCCTCGGCATCGACAACCTGGTGTTCATCGCGATCCTCGCCGACAAGCTGCCGCCGCACCTGCGCGACCGCGCCCGGGTCCTCGGCCTGTCGCTGGCGCTGCTGATGCGCCTGGGCCTGCTGGCGAGCATCTCGTGGATGGTGACCCTCACCGAGCCGCTGTTCGAGGTATTCGGCAAGAGCTTCTCCGGCCGCGACCTGATCATGCTGTTCGGTGGCGTGTTCCTGCTGTTCAAGGCCACCATGGAGCTGCACGAACGCCTCGAAGGCCATGTCGCCCAGCACGCCGGCAACAAGACCTACGCGCTGTTCTGGCCGATCGTCGCGCAGATCGTGGTGCTCGACGCGGTGTTCTCGCTCGACGCGGTGATCACCGCAGTGGGCATGGTCGAGCACCTGGAAGTGATGATGATCGCGGTGATCGTCTCCATCGGCCTGATGATCGTCGCCAGCAAGCCGCTGACCCGCTTCGTCAATCGTCACCCGACGGTGATCATGCTGTGCCTGGGCTTCCTGATGATGATCGGCTTCAGCCTGACCGCCGAGGGCCTGGGCTTCCATATCCCGAAAGGCTACCTGTACGCGGCCATCGGCTTCTCGATCCTCATCGAGGTGTTCAACCAGGTCGCCCGCAAGCGCCGCAAGAAGAGCCTGCAGGGCCACCGCCCGCTGCGCGCACGTACCGCCCATGCGGTGCTGCGCCTGCTCGGCGGCCAGCGCCTGGAGGCCGACGAGGTCGGCGAGGAAGTCGCCGACCTGTTCGAGGAGGGCGACGACCAGGTGGTCTTCGACCGCCGCGAGCGGGTGATGATCAGCGGTGTGCTGCAATTGGCCGAGAAGCCCATCCGCAGCCTGATGACGGTACGCGCCGAGGTCGACTGCATCGACCTCGACAGCGGCCGCGAGGCGATCCGCGCGGCGCTGCTCGAATCGTCCTACTCGCGCCTGCCACTGGTGCGCGACGGGCGCGTCGAGGAGCCGCTGGGCTACGTGCACAAGAAGGAACTGCTCAAGGAGCTGCTCGCCGGCGCCCAGCCGGACCTGGAAAGCCTGGCCCGCCAGCCGCTCAACCTGTTGCAGGACTGTTCGATCCTCAATGCCCTGGAGCAGATGCGCGAGGCCTCGACCCACGTGGCCTTCGTGGTCAACGAGTTCGGCGAATTCATCGGCCTGCTGACCCTGACCGACATTCTCGAATCCATCGCCGGCGAGCTGCCCGACGCCAGCGAGATCGACGGTCCGGACGTGGTCGAGGAGAACGACGGCTACCTGGTCAGCGGTGCCATGAACCTCAGCCAGGTGCGTCGACGCGTGGGGTTCGACGCGCGCGCCACGGAGGACTACCAGACCCTCGCCGGGCTGGTGATGAGCCTGCTCGACCGCCTGCCGGTGATCGGCGACCGCCTGCAGTGGCAGGACTGGGAACTGCGGGTGGTGGAAGTGGAAGAACGCCGGGTGACCCGGGTCCTGCTGCGCAGGGGCTGAGCGAAGCGGCGGCCGCCGATCCGGCCGCCGCCCTCCCCGGCGCAGCGGCAGACCGCTACAGGCGGCGCTGCCAGGCCTGCACCTGCTCGTCCTTCACCACCTCGACGAAAGCTTCCGGCAACAGGGTGCGGAACGGTCCTTCGTCGGCCTCGGCCAGCTCGACCATCCGCGCGATCATTTCCTCCGGATCGTACTGCTCGAAGGGAAAGCGCACGCCGCTGTGGTCGGTGAAGTGGCGCTGCGGGTCGTACCAGCGTTTCCAGGTTTCCATCATGCGATCGTTGAAGCCGGTCTGGTACGGGCCGGGATTGATGGTGCCGACCTGGATGCCGAACGGCTTCAGTTCGGCATGCAGGGCCTCGGCGAAGGCCTCCAGGGCATGCTTGGAGGCGCAGTAGGGACCGGTATAGGGTCCGGTGATCAGGCCGGCGATGGACGACACGAAGAGCACCTTGCCGCCACGCTTCTGCTCGACCATGCGCCGGACGAAACCCTGGGTCAGTTCCAGGTTGGCGAACACGTTGGTCTCGAACAGCGCGCGCACCAGTTCCAGCGGGATCTCCGCGCTGGCCCCGGCCTCGGCGCTGCCGGCGTTGTTCAGCAGCACGTCGATATCCGATTCCCAGGCGCGTTCGCGATCGGCGGCGACGGTGATGTCGAGGGTTTCCACCCGCAGCGGGACGCCACGCCGCCCGGCCTCTTCGCGCAGGTCGGCGGCCTGCCCGGCGCCGCGCACGCCGGCGATCGTCCGATGGCCGCGGGCGGCCAGGCGCAACGCCACTTCCCGACCGAAGCCGCTGCCGGCCCCGGTCACCAGGATTCGCTTCTGTTTCATCTCGATTACCTCTGGATTGTTGCCATGGCCACGGCGGCCTCGGCGATGGATTGGTCCTGGGCCGCGCTGGCGCCGGAGACGCCGACGCCACCCAGGCAGGAACCGCCGGCATCGCCCAGCGGCATGCCGCCGGCGAAGCAGGCCAGCCCGCCGTTGCTCTGCTCGATGCTCCACAACGGCTGGCCCGGCCCGGCGAGTCGGCCCAGCTCGCCGCTGGGCAGGCGGAACAGCGCGGCGCTGCGCGCCTTGCGCTGGGCCAGGTCGATGGCACCGGGAACGCTGTCGTCCATCCGTACGAACGCCAGCAGGTTGGCATGGGCGTCGACCACCGCGACGCAGACCGCCAGGCGCTGCCGCTGCGCTTCGGCAATGGCCGCCGCGATGCAGCGTTGGGCATGTTGCAGAGACAGGTGGGTAGACATGGCCGGCGTCCTCATCGAGTGCTTGCGGGCCAGTCTAGAAAGGTCGAAGCTTTAACAGAACCGGCCTTCTCCTACGTAGACTTTCAAGTTTTTCTAACAATGAATCGACGCGATCCCCTCGCCGGCCTGCATGTCTTCAGGCAGGTCGCCGACACCGGCAGCTTCACCCGCGCCGCCGCCCTGCTCGGGGTGACGCCGGCGGCGGTGAGCCAGGCGATCAACCAACTGGAAGCCGAGCTGCGTCTCAAGCTGTTCCACCGCACCACCCGCGGGGTCAGCCTGAGCGAGGCCGGGCAGCGCTACCACGAACAGACCGAACAGCCCTACCGCGACCTGGTGCGCGCCCGCGAAGCGCTCGGCGAAAGCCTCGCGGAACCCTCCGGGCAGTTGCGCATCAGCGCCCTGCACCTGGCGAAGAACCTGGTGATCGCACCGATGCTCAACGAGTTCGTGCGACGCTACCCGAAGGTGCAACTGGAGATCCGCTACGAGGACCAGTTGGTGGATATCGTCAGGGAACGGCTGGATGCCGGCATCCGCCTGGCCGACGCCCTGCAGCCGGGCATGGTCGGGGTGCAACTGACAGCGCCGCTCGCGTGCCTGCTGGTGGCCACTCCGGCCTACCTCGCCGAGCACGGTACGCCGGCCAGCGTCGCCGACCTCGATGGGCATGCCGCCGTGCGCTTCCGTTTCCCGCGCAGCGGCCGCCTGCACAAGTGGCGCTTGCGGGAAGACGGGCGGGAACTGGAAGTGGACCTGCCGGCACGCTTCGTCAGCACCGACACCGAGACGATCATCGAGGCGGCCCGCGCCGGCGCCGGGATCGCCCAGGCATTCATCCGCGAGCGGGTCGCCGCGGACCTCGCCGCCGGGCGCCTGGTGGAAGTGCTGCCTGGCAGTTGCCTGCCGCTGCCGCCGATGTGGCTGTATTACCTGAACCGCCGCCACGTACCGGCCAAGCTGCGCGCCTTCATCGAACTGCTACGCGAGTGGCGGCAGCCGGCCTGAACCTCAGCGGCCCTTGCCGGCCGGCCCCGGCCGGCTCAGCAGGAGGTCGTCCGGTCCGTCGATCTCGATGAAGCGTCCGCTTTCCAGCGCCTCCTCCAGCGGCGTGCCGGCGAGCACGTCGGCCTTGCGCAGGGCGCTGGAGAAACGCAGGTCGGCGCTGGCCTCGACCTTCGCCAACGGCACCTGGTAGGTCTTGAACGCACCGTAGCGGAAGCCTTCGCTGGGCATCATCCCTTCCTGCCCCAGCAGGTAGGCGGACACTCCCAGTTCGCCGCTGTCGGCGTCGATCATCGCCACCACCTTCCAGAACTCCAGCGGCACCTGCACGCCCTGGTAGAGCGGATCGTCGTCGCGGAACACCGGGCCGGTGAACACCGAGATGCGGAAGCCCACGCTCCTGGCGTTCTGCAGCACGTAGTCCTCCAGCGACAGCCAGCTGCGCTGGTTGAGCTGCGCCACCTGGGGTACCGCGTTGGTGTAGACGAAGGTGTCGTCCTCGGCCTGCCGGGCGATGGCATCGCTGTCGCCCCAGCCGGGATCCTCGCGACGCACCATGTGGCCCTTGTCGAACGAAGCCGGACCGTAGAAGTCCTTGTGTCCGACCTGCACGGCCGCCTCGATGCGCGGGTCGAAGCCCCAGGAATCCTTGCGCTTGAGCGAACGCTTGAGCGCGCCGTCGATATTCACCGCGGTGAGGATCGGCAAGCGCCGGCTGGCGCTCATCACCACCGAGAAATGCAGATAGTCCAGGCGCGTGCCCTTGCCCACCGGCAGCACCTGGTGGCTCTTGCCCGGCTTGGGCAAGGCCGCCTTCGGCCCGAGGAAGGCCTCGTCGAAACCCTTTCGCTCGGCCAGGTCGGCGACGCTGCGCTGCTTTTCCTGGAAGCGCGGCGCGCCGCGCTTCAGCTCCGCCCCGGCCACCGGCACCCAGGCGCGACGCGCCAGCAGGCTGCGGATCACGCTGGCCTTCACCGCATAGTTGGTCTTGCGGAACTGGCCGCCGAAGTGCAGGCCGACCACCTCGCCGCCGTCGATCGAAAGCACCGCCGAGCCAGAATTGCCGCCCAGGGTCGAGCAGTCGTGGGTGAGGTACCAGGCGTCATGGGGCAATCCCACGACTTCGCCGGGAGCGAAACGCTTGACGTCGTAGATGTTGCCGAAGATATCTTCCATCGCCCCGGCGTCGTTGCGGCTGTCGCGCGCCGGATAGCCGACCACCGCCACCGCCTGGCGCGGCTCGGCATCCTGGCGCGCGAGGACCAGCGGCGGCGGCAGCAGGTCGCCCTTCACTACCTGGAGGATCGCCATGTCCGGCGCCTCGGAGACGTCCGGGGCGATCCACAGGACCCGCGCGATCACATGCTCGTCGCTTTCCGGCTGGCGGTATTCCTCGCGGAAGTCCACGCGGGTGCGCACCTGCTTGCCAGCCTGGTTGAGACGGAAGCGGAACAGGCTGCCCTGGCGTTCGGCGAACAGGCTGGCGACATGCCGGTTGGTGACGATCAGGTCGTCCTCGATGCGCCAGCCGGTACCGCACCAGTCCATGCTGTCGTGGTCGATCAATTCCAGCCGACCGACCGAGCGGATCGGCGTGGCCAGCGCGGCGCGATGCTTCTTCAGGCGCTGCTCCAGGCCGGCCAGCGGCGCTTCGTCGAAGATACCGTTCTTCACCAGCAGCACCGGCCGGCTCTTGAGCAAGATGATCGCCTCGCTGAAACGCCGCGAGTCGAAGAACGAGGCGTCGGATTCCGGCGACACGCTCTTGCCCAGGTGGTCGGCGATCTGCTCGCGGCTGGCGTTGTATGCCGGCACGTTGCTCCACTCACCGCGGGCGGCGAGGTGGGCGAGTTCCTCGCGGGTGCCCTTTTCCTTCAGTACCGAGCAGACCCGCAGTTCTTCCGGCGTGGCCCGCCGGGGGTTGCGCTTGCGCATGGCCATGTCCCTCGCTGGGCGGATATCCCTGGCAGGAGTCTAGCCGAGGGACATGACAGGGCCATGTCCCGCTGGCGGAGCGCCGCTCAACCGGCGAACAGCCGGTAGGCCGGGTTGTGGGTTTCCTCCCAGTACGGATAGCCGATGGCTTGCAACGCCGCCTCCAGCTCGCCGCGCTCCTCGTCCGGCACCTGCAATCCGGCCAGCACCCGACCGTCGGCGGCGCCGTGGTTGCGGTAGTGGAACAGGCTGATGTTCCAGCGCGAGCCGAGCTTGTCGAGAAAGTTCAGCAAGGCCCCGGGGCGTTCGGGAAACTCGAAGCGGAACAGCCGCTCGCGGCGCACCTCGGTACCGTGGCCGCCGACCATGTGGCGGATGTGCAGCTTGGCCATCTCGTTGTCGGTCAGGTCGAGTACCGGGAAGCCCTGCTCACGCAGGCCGGCGAGCAGGTCGGCGCGACTGTCGGTGAGCGGATGGGTCTGCACGCCGACGAACAGGTGGGCCTGGCGGTCGCTGTGGTAGCGGTAGTTGAACTCGGTGATCTGGCGCCGGCCCAGCGCCGCGCAGAAGGCCTTGAAGCTGCCCGGCCGCTCGGCCACGGTGACGGCGATGATCGCTTCGCGCTGTTCGCCCAGTTCGGCGCGCTCGGCAACGTGGCGCAGGCGGTCGAAGTTGATGTTGGCACCGGAGTCGATGGCCACCAGGGTCTGCCCCTCGGTGCGTTCGCGGGCCACGTACTTCTTGATCCCCGCTACGGCCAGGGCGCCGGCCGGCTCGGTGATCGAACGGGTGTCGTCGTAGATGTCCTTGATCGCCGCGCAGATTTCGTCGCTGCCGACGGTGATCACCTCGTCGACATGGTCCTTGCAGACCTCGAAGTTGCAAGCGCCGATCTGCGCCACCGCCACCCCGTCGGCGAACAGCCCGACCTGGCCCAGCACCACCCGTTCGCCGGCGGCCAGCGCCGCCTGCAGGCAGTTGGAATCCTCCGGCTCGACGCCGATCACGCGGATATCCGGACGCAGGTGCTTGACGTAGGCGGCGATCCCGGCAATCAGGCTGCCGCCGCCGACCGGCACGAAGATCGCGTCGAGGCGGCCGCTGTGCTGGCGGAGGATCTCCATCGCCACCGTGCCCTGTCCGGCGATCACGTCCGGATCGTCGTAGGGCGGGACGAAGGTCATGCCTTCGCGCTCGGCCAGTTGCAGGGCATGGGCCAGCGCATCGGGGAAAGCGTCGCCGTGCAGCAACGCCTCGCCGCCGCGCGCCAGCACGCCCTTGACCTTGAGCTCGGGAGTGGTGCGCGGCATCACGATCACCGCCCGCACGCCCAGGCGCTGCGCCGCCAGGGCCAGGCCCTGGGCATGGTTGCCGGCGGAGGCGGTGATCACCCCGCGGGCCTTCTGCTCGTCGCTCAGGCGCGCGACACGGGTATAGGCGCCGCGGATCTTGAAGGAGAACACCGGCTGCAGGTCCTCGCGCTTGAGCAGCACCCGGTTGCCCAGGCGCTGGGACAACTGCGGCGCGACCTGCAAGGGGGTTTCCACGGCGACGTCGTACACCGGCGCGGCCAGGATGCTTTCCACGTAGCCGGCCAGCAGGGGTTTGCTTGCGCTGAGGGTCGAGGCGCTCATCGGCTGGCCTCCGCGCTCGCCGCCACCGAGGCCAGCAGGTCGGTGCCGTAGGAGTTGTCCACCGCGCAGCGCCACCGGCCATCGGCCTCCTGGCGGAACACGTAGGTGGCCCGACGTTGCAGGCGTCCGGCCTTCGACTCGATCACCGCCTCGGCCATGACCAGCGCCGTATCTCCCGCCTCGATCACCCGCAGGTCGTGCTGGCGCACTCGCAGGCTGTGCTCGAAGTGCCGGGCGATGGCGTCGAACGCCTGGCGGATCTGCGCCTTGCCGCAGGCGTTGAGGCCCGGCTTGACCACCAGGGTGGCGTCGTCGCAATAGAAATCCATCAGGGCATCGAACTGCCCGGCATTGATCAGGGCGTCGGCCCGGCCAACGAGGTTCTGGAGGGTCTGGTGCTGCATGCTGTTCTCCTGGTTCGGTGGTTTTGGCCCAGGAGACAGAACGAAGAACCCGCCTCGAGGGCGGGTTCGGAGTGGACGCTGGCTAACCCGCCATAGCTGGAATGGCGGTAATAATGCTGCGGCGGGTAAGCAGGGTCGCGAAGGTCATGGGTATCGAAACTACGGCGCCGCCCTGTTGGCTGTCAAGCGGTCCGGCCGCGCCGGCAGGAAAAAGCCCCTGCCGCGATGGCAGGGGCTTGCCGTTTTGGCCGAGCGCCGCCGGAGATCAGCGGGTCAGCAGCACCTTCTGCGGCTGCGAGCCACTTACGGTGACCAGCTTGGTGACGGTGCCCCCCTCGGTGATGGTCTTGCCATCGCTCTGGGCGCTCCAGGTCAGTTCGCTGGAAATGTAATAGGTGCCGTTGGGGATGTGGTCGAAGTCGAAGCGACCGTTCTGGTCGGTGGTCGCCTCGCGCACGTAGGTGGCGCGTCGCGGGTCGAGCACCGGCGGTTGCACGTCGGGATCGCGCTTGGCGGCATCGAGGTTGCCGAACTTCGCGTAGTAGGCCTTCATGTAGCTGGTCGCAGGCTCCAGGGTGACCTTGGTGTTGGTCCCCTTCTGGATCGCACCCGACGCGCTGGTCAGGTACAGGTCGCCGTTGATCACGCCCTCGCCCACCTGCTGGGTCGCCGCGTATTCATGCTCCGGGAAATCCGGCAGGTCGTTGGGGTTGGAGGCGCAGGCCGCCAGGGCCACGGTCATGGCCAGGAGGCCGAGGTTCTTCTTGATCGAAAGCATGGGCAATTCCTTTTTTCAAGCGAAGGTAACGAGTCCGTTGTGCGGCACCGACCGCGTGCTCAGGAGCGGCGCCCGAGCAGGAAGCCGGCGAGCAGGCCCACCGCGGTGGTGATGGCCACGGTCTGCCAGGGATTGGCGCCGATATAGCTTTCCGTCGCATCCACCGCGTGGCGACTGCGTTCGGCCACGGCGCTACCGCCCTTGCCGAGGGCATCGTTGGCCTTCTCCAGCAGCGCGCCGATCCGCGCACGGGCGCTGTCGGCCTTGTCGCCGGCGAAGGCGGCGCTGTCGGCGAGCATGCTGTTGGCTTCGGAGAGCAGTTCCTGCAGCTCGCTGTAGCTCTGGTGCTGGATCTGCTCGAGGTTGTCTTTCACTGCGTTTTTGCGTGCCATCGAAGAGGCTCCCTGAAAAATGACTTGCAAAGGAGTTGATAGGCGCCGCAGTGAAAAAGTTCAGAGGAAATCGCCGGGAAGAACCGGCGCCCAGGCAGTGGGCGCCGGCTTCCATGGCCTGCCTGCCGTCAGAACGCGTAGATCGCCGAAAGAATCGCCGTGCGACCGTCGCCATACTCGATGGCCGAGGAGCGCGACTGGTTGCCGTACACCTGGCGCACCCGCTCGACGTAGGCCTTGTCGAACAGGTTGTCGAGGTTGAGTTGCAGTTTCAGGTCGCGCGTCGCCTGGTAGCCGAGCATCATGTTGTGCACCCAGTAGGCATCCAGCTTGCCGTTGTCCACCGAGGTGACGTTGCGCTGGCTGACGTAGCGTGCGCCATAGCCCAGGGTCACGCCCTCGGGCAGTTCGTAGGTGCTCCAGAGGCTCAACGAGCGCGGCGGGGTATTGCCCAAGGCCTGTCCCTCACGCTGCGTGTTACTGGATTTCAGGGTTTCGCTGTCGAGGTAGGTGTAGGTGGCGAAGAGGTCCCAGTGCTCGTTCAGCTTGCCGCTGGCGCTCAGCTCCAGGCCACGCACGCGCTGTTCGCCGGCAAGCACGTAGCTGCCGTCGGCCAGGCGTTCGCGGGCGTCTTCCTTCTTCACCTGGAACAGCGCCGCGTCCAGCTCCAGGCGCCGTCCGAGGAACTCCCACTTGGTGCCCAGCTCGTAGGTGCTGTTCTTCTCCGGCGCCAGGCCTCCGGTCGCCTCGGTCACGCCCGAGCCGGTGGTGACCAGGTGTTCCGCCGAGGGGTTGAAGGAGGTGCCGTAGGAGACGTACACCCGCCCGTTCTCCAGCGGCTTGAATACCAGCCCCGCCCGTGTGCTCAGCTTGCCGTCGGAACTGTCGGCGCGCACCGTCGGCTTGCCTGAGGGCGTGCTCCGCGAGGTGCCGTCGATCCAGTCGTAGCGCAGGCCCAGGCTGAGGTCCCAGCGCTCGTCCAGGGCGATGGTGTCGAAGGCGTACAGCGCCTTGACCTCCAGTTCGGTCCGGTTGCGCGCGCTGTCGCGCTTGTCGGTGGGGCCGTTCCAGTAGCCCGGCGGGTTGTGCAGGTCGAAGCCGTTGGCCGGGTAGAACTTGCCCAGGTTGTAGGAGTAGGTGGTGCGGTCGTAGGTCTCGCGGGACAGCTCGAAGCCGCCGATCAGCGTATGCGCCAGGCCGAAGGTGTCGAAGCGGCCGGTGAGGTTGGTCTGGTTGATCCACATCCGCGTCTTCGAATCGCGCCCGTAGGCTTGCGGTCCCGCCGGCAGGTAGCGCCCCGGCGGCAGGCCCTTCTGGTTGACGTGGGAGGCGGAGATCACCGTGTCCCGATGCAGGTGGGAATAGCGGATGAGGTTCTGCAACTGGAAGTCGTCGCTGAAATCGTGTTCGAGCTTGAGGGTGGCGACGTCGTTGTCGATCCGCTCCTCGTCCAGGTTGCGCCAGCCGAAATAATCGTGGCGGCTGACGCCGTCCAGCTTGCGCCCGTTCAGCGCCGGCACGCCATAGTCGGGAAGGTTGTCGTCGCGTTGGTGGAAGTAGCTCAGGGTCAGGCGGGTCGGGGTGTCCAGGCCGAAGGTCAGGGATGGCGCGATGCCCCAGCGCTGCTTGTCGATCTGTTCGCGCCCGGCGACATCGTTGTGGTGGGCCATGAGGTTGAGGCGGAAGGCGGTCGACTCGCCGAGCCCTTCCAGCGGCTGGTTGGTGTCCAGGGTCAGGCGCCGGTAGCGGTCCGTGCCCAGCCCGGCGCCCAGGTGGGTGAAGGCTTCGGCCTTGGGCTGCTTGCTGACCATGTTGATGCTGCCGCCGCTGGTGCCGGCGCCGCCGAACACCGAGTTCGGTCCCTTGATCACTTCCACCGCCTCCAGGTTGAACAGGTCGCTGCGGCTGGTCTGGGCGCTGTCGCGCAGCCCGTCCACCTGCATGTTGGCGTTGGCGCTGAAGCCGCGGATGTTGATGCTGTCGCCGGAACCGCCGCCGCCTTCGCCGGCGTTGAAGGTGATGCCGGAGACGTTGGACAGCACCTGGCGCAGGCTCAGGGCGTTCTGCTCCTGGATTACCTTTTGCGGCACCACCGTGACGGTCTGCGGGGTATCCAGCAGCGGCACGGCGTACTTGGCCGAGGCCGAGCGTTCGACCCTGGACGAGGCCTGCTCGCCGGTGACCGTGTCGGCTCCCAGTTCCAGGGGATCGTCCTTGCGCGCCGCGTCCTCGGCCAGGGCCGGCGAGGAGCAGGCGGCCATCAGCAGCATCAGCGGCGCCAGCGGGCGTTTGGTGGGCAAGGGGGACGGCTCGTTGCGACGATCCATGAAGTACTCCATCTTGGTTATTGAGAATCATTGGCATTTGATTGATGGAGGGTTTTTTCCACAAGCCGGACAGCTCCGAAAAAGCTCCCGGAAAAATCTGATAACCAACGGCAGAGTCCCGGAACAGAGGGCTCGCCGCGCGGCCCTTCTGCCAGGCGGCGACCGCATCCCTGCCATCGCGCAGACAAAAAAAAGCCCCGCCAATCGACCGGCGGGGCTTTCCCTAAAGCGTGTCGCCTCAGAACAGCGAGGCGACCAGATGAGTGGCGGGCGCCACCTGGAAGTCGATGGACATCATCACGCTCAGCGCGGTGATGGCGACGATGGAGAAGGCGAACAGCTTGCGCGCCCAGACCCGGTCGTCGGCGGTCCAGTAGCCGGTCAGGGCGATGGCCAGCCACCACAGGCTCACCGCCACCGCCACCAGCAGGTAGCCGTAGCCGGCGTAGCCGCCCAGGCACAAGGCGAGGGTCGCCGCCATGAAAGCGAGGATGTAGAGCACGATGTGGATCTTGGTCACCGCGATGCCGCGCGCCACCGGCAGCACCGGGATGCCGGCCGCCTCGTAGTCCTTCAGCCGGAAGATGGCGATGGCATAGGAGTGCGGCATCTGCCACAGGCAGAAGATCGCCAGCAGCGAGGCAGCTCCGGCGTCGAACTGGCCGCTCACCGCGCAGTAGCCGACCACCGGCGGCATCGCCCCGGAGAGGCTGCCGACCAGCGTGCCGTACTGCGAACGACGCTTGAACCACAGGCTGTACAGGCCGACGTAGACGAAGTAGCCGAAGCCGGCCAGCGCGGTGGTCAGCGGGTTGGTCCGCCACCACAGCAGGCCGAAGCCGGCGACCCCGAGGACCAGGCCGTGGGCCAGGGCAGCCTTCAGCGAGATCTGCCCGGTCACGGTGACCCGCCCGCGGGTCCGCTCCATGTGCCGGTCGATGTCGCGGTCGATGCAGTTGTTCAGCACGCACCCACTGGCGACCACCAGCGACAGGCCGATGACCGTGGCCAGCAACAGCATCGGCTCGACGCTGCCGCGGGCGGCGAGGAAGTATCCCCCCGCCACCGCGATCAGGTTGCCGAAGATGATTCCCGGCTTGGCCACCAGGAGATAGCGTTTCAGCTTCACGTCATGGCCCTCAGGGCATCGGCATCATCAGCATGTCGGCGCTGAAGATGATCCACAGCGAGAGACCGACTACCAGCAGGATGACGATCACCGTGAAGATGAACGCCATCACGTTCCAGCGCCCTTCCGACGACATGTTCATGTGCAGGAAGCAGATCAGGTGCACCACCACCTGCACCAGGCCGAGGACGACCATGGTGAGGATGGTCGCGTGGCGCGAGAAGCCGCCGTCCATGACCATGTAGAACGGGATCGCGGTGAGGATCACCGAGAGCACGAAGCCGATCGCGTAGGAACCCAGGCTGCCGTGGCCGGCGCCGTGGTTGTCGTGTGCAGCGCTGCTCATTACAGGGCCCCCATCAGGTAGACGACGGTGAAGACGCAGATCCAGACGATGTCGAGGAAGTGCCAGAACAGGCTCAGGCACATCATCCGGGTGTTGTTCTGCGCGGTGAGGCCGCGGGTCCAGATCTGCGCCATCAGCACCAGCATCCACAGCAGGCCGGCGCTGACGTGCAGGCCGTGCATGCCGACCAGGGTGAAGAAGGACGACAGGAAGGCGCTGCGGCTCGGGCCGAAACCTTCGGCGATCAGGTGGTGGAACTCGTTGATCTCCATGCCGATGAACGCGGCGCCGAGCAGGAAGGTGACCCCGAGCCAGGCGATCGCCTGGCCTTTGGCGCCCTTGTGCGCGGAGAGCATGGCCAGGCCGTAGGTGCAGCTGGAAACCAGCAGGATGGCGGTTTCCACCAGCACGTAGGGCAGCTCGAAGATGTCCTTGCCGCTGGGGCCGCCGGCGGTGTGGTGAACCAGCACCGCGTAGGTGGCGAAGACGCTGGCGAACAGCACGCAGTCGGTCATCAGGTAGAGCCAGAAACCGAATACGGTGTTGCCGCCGCTATCGTGTGCATGATCGTGGTCGTGGCCCACTTCGTGGGCGTCGGCCAGATGCTTGTTCAATACTGCCGTCGACATGGTTCAGACCTGCTTGGCGAGTTGCTGGAAACGGGCGCTTTCGATCTTCTCGATCTCTTCGGGCTGGACGTAGTAGTCGACGTCCTGGTTGTAGCTGCGCACGATGAAGGAGCCGATCATGCCGACGAAGCCGACCGCCATGAGCCACCAGATATGCCAGATGGCGGCGAAGCCGAAGACGAAGGCGAACACGGCGATGGAGAAGCCCGCGGCGGTGTTCTTCGGCATGTGGATCGGCTGGTAGGCCGGCAGCTTGCGGTAGGCGGTGCCGGCCTTCTTCATGTCGTGGAAGGCATCCACGTCCTGTACCTTCGGCAGCTCGGCGAAGTTGTAGAACGGCGGCGGCGAGGAAGTGGCCCATTCCAGGGTGCGGCCTTCCCACGGGTCGCCATTGACGTCGGCCAGTTGCTTGCGGTTGCGGACCGAGACGAACAGCTGGATCAGCTGGCAGGCAATGCCGCAGAAGATCAGCACGGCGCCGAAGAACGCGACCACCAGGTAGGGCTTCCACAACGGGTTGTCGTAGTGGTTCAGGCGACGGGTCATGCCCATGAAGCCGAGGATGTAGAGCGGCATGAAGGCCATGTAGAAGCCCACCAGCCAGCACCAGAAGGAGCGCTTGCCCCACTTCTCGTCGAGGGTGAAGCCGAACGCTTTCGGGAACCAGAAGGCGAAGCCGGCCAGGTAGCCGAATACCGCGCCGCCGATGATGGTGTTGTGGAAGTGGGCGATCAGGAACAGGCTGTTGTGCAGCAGGAAGTCCGCGCCCGGGATGGCCAGCAGGACGCCGGTCATGCCGCCGATGGTGAAGGTCACCATGAAGCCCAGGGTCCACAGGATCGGCGTGCTGAAGCGCAGGCGGCCCTTGTAGATGGTGAACAGCCAGTTGAACAGCTTCACCCCGGTGGGGATCGAGATCAGCATGGTGGCCACGCCGAAGAAGCCGTTGACGTCACCGCCCGAACCCATGGTGAAGAAGTGGTGCAGCCACACGGTGAAGCCGAGGAAGGTGATCGCGGCGCTGGCCCAGACCATCGACTTGTAGCCGAACATGCGCTTGCCGGCGAAGGTCGCGGTGACCTCGGAGAAGATACCGAAGGCCGGCAGGATCAGGATGTACACCTCGGGATGGCCCCAGGCCCAGAAGAGGTTGATGTACATCATGGCGTTGCCGCCGAGCTCGTTGGTGAAGAAGTGCATGTCCAGGTAGCGGTCGAGCGACAGCAGGCCCAGCGCAGCGGTGAGGATCGGGAACGAGGCGACGATCAGGATGTTGGCGAAGGTGCAGGTCCAGGTGAAGATCGGCATCTGCATCAGCTTCATGCCCGGGGCACGCATCTTGAACACGGTGACCAGGAAGTTGATCCCCGTGAGCAACGTGCCCATCCCGGATATCTGTAGCGCCCAGATGTAGTAATCCACCCCTACCCCGGGGCTATAGGCCAGCTCCGACAGCGGCGGATAGGCCACCCAGCCGGTACGGGCGAATTCGCCCAGGCCCAGCGACACGTTGACCAGCATGGCGCTGACCACGAGCAGCCAGAAGCTCAGCGAGTTGAGGAAGGGGAACGCCACGTCGCGCGCGCCGATCTGCAGCGGCACGGCCAGGTTCATCAGGCCGGTCATGAACGGCATGGCCATGAAGATGATCATGATCACGCCATGCGCGGTGAAGATCTGGTCGTAGTGCTCCGGCGGCAGGTAGCCGTGGTTGGCGCCTTCGGCCAGGGCCAGCTGGCCGCGCATCATGATCGCGTCGGCGAAGCCGCGGACCAGCATGACCAGGGCGACGACGATGTACATCACGCCGATCTTCTTGTGGTCGACCGAGGTCAGCCACTCGGTCCACAGGTAGGTCCACTTGCGGTAGTAGGTGATCGCACCGACCACGCCGAGGCCCAGCAGGGCGACGACGGCCAGTGTGACCATGACGATGGGCTCGTGGTAAGGCACGGCCGAGAGTGTCAGTTTCCCGAACATCTGCGCTTACTCCTGGGTACTCGGTTGCATGTGCATGTCCTTCATGTCTTTCATGCCCTGCATGGCTTGCATGTCCATGTCCTGCATGTCGTGACCGGTCATGGCGGCTTCGTGCTCAGCCCCGGCGTGCTCGCCGTGCGCGGCACCCTTGGCGTCGCCGTGGTGCTCGTACTTGGTGAGGATGTGGCCGAACAGTTCCGGGCTGACCGAAGAGAAGTAGGTCGGCGGAACGTTCTCGCTCGGCTTGACCAGCTCCGGATAGGTGCCGATCGACAGGCTGGTCGGTGCAGCCTTGACCTTGGCGACCCAGTCCTGGAAGCCCTGCTCGGAGGTGGCGATGGCCTTGAAGCGCATGCCGGAGAAACCGCCGCCGCTGTAGTTCGCGGAGATACCGTCGAACACGCCTTCTTCGTTGGCGATCAGGTGCAGCTTGGTCATCATCCCGGCCATCGAGTAGATCTGGCTGCCCAGCTGCGGGATGAAGAACGAGTTCATCACCGAATCCGAGGTGATCTGGAAATTCACCGGGGTGTCTTTCGGGAAGGCGATCTCGTTGACCGTGGCGATACCCTGCTCCGGGTAGATGAACAACCACTTCCAGTCCAGCGAAACGGCCTGGATGGTGACCGGCTTGACCTCGGAGTCCAGCGGACGGTATGGGTCGAGCTTGTGGGTGCTTTCCCAGGTGATCCAGCCGAGGATCGCGATGATCACGCAGGGCACCAGCCAGACCACCGCCTCGATGCGGTTGGAGTGGTGCCAGTCCGGCTTGTACTCGGCCTGGGTGTTCGAGGCGCGGTACTTCCAGGCGAACGCCAGGGTCATCACGATCACCGGGATGACCACGATCAGCATCAGCAGGGTCGCGGTAATGATCAGGGTGCGCTCGTCCATGCCCACCTGCCCTTTCGGGTTGAACAGGGTCATGTCGCAGCCGCCGAGCAGCAGCGCGGGCGCCAGGGAAAGCCATTTCAATGCGGCAAACGGGTTTGCTTTGGTCATCTTCCGGCCTTAATCGATGGAAGGAGCGAGTGGTCGCTCATGGATGTCTCCTTGCAAGGCTTGTGGCGGAGACCGCTGGCTTCAGCCAGTTCCAGACATGCAGTCGCCACCGGGGTACGGAACGGCCATTGCCCGGCCACGGGAGAAGGCAAGCGGATACCTTTCCCGATTCCGGTGACGGACTCGTTCCACGCGCTGAGTCGTTCCTTGATGAACAGCGTTTTCGAAGCTGTGCCGGAAGAGGCCAAGGGCGGCCAAGGCACGTGCATGCCTGGGCGAGAAGGATTGCCCTTCCCGCCGGGTGATCAGGTCGCAGTTATCGGTCGGCTATTTGTTGTGCAACAGGCAAGGCAGGAACCCATTTATCGCGATGCGGAGCAGAGACTCGCGCGACGCTCGTTGGACCGAAACTGAGCGTCAGTTATTACAATTCATTTCAGCTGAGGAGCCTATGACACATCTTGCAATAGACTTTCTCAAACATAGATAAAGTAGGGCTTTTACCTGCCTGCGACAGGTTGTCGCAGGCCATACCCTAGCACAACAGTTGGAATACGCGAATATTCTTCGCTTCGAGCAGCATAACGCAAGGAAATCGCCCCCACGCCAGCATCGTGACCCGAGAGTCAGTGTCTATCGGCCTGCAACTGTACCCCTGCCGTTCGTCCAGATGCGCCAACTGTATCCGCCGCCGGGCCGGCGCTAACGCGCAGGCGCCAGAGCAGCGCGGCGGCCAGCAGGGCGCTGGCTCCGGCCACCAGCATAGCCAGACGGAAGCCCTCGGCCAGCGCGGCCGGCAGCTCGGCGTCGAGCCCCGCCAGGGAACCAGGCAAGCGATGGGCCGTGATCGCCTGGGTGGCGAGCCGTTGCGCATCGGCAATCCCCAGCTCCTCCAGCCGATCGCCCAGGACGACGATCGCCCGCCCGCTCAGCAGCGCTCCCAGCAACGCGATGCCGACGGCCATGCCGGCCTGGCGCAGGGTATTCATGGTCGCCGAGGCCATCCCGGAACGCTCGCGGGCCACGCTCGCCATGACCGCCAGACCGGTGCCGGGAACGGCCAGGCCCATGCCCAGGCCGAGCGCCACCAGCAACAGGCCGACCCAGGGATACGCGGTTCCCGTACCGCAAGCGGCCAGCGCCAGCATGGCCAGGCCGATCACCAGGTAGCCCAGCACCAGCAGGCGTCGCAGCGGTACGTGCCGCTGCAACCGGCCGAACAGCATGGACAGTGCGCCCATGGCGAGGAACTGCGGCGCCAGGTAGAAGCCGGCCTGCTGCGCCGAGGCACCCTGCACCTGCTGGAAGAACAGGGAGAGGAAGAACAGGCTGGCGTAGCCGGAAAAACCGAGGACGAACGAGGCCAGGTTGCAGACGGCGAACCCGGCCTGGCGGAACAACCCCAGGGGCAGCAGCGGTCGGGCGGTCCGCCGCTCGACGAAGAGGAAGCCAAGCAGGCCGACCCCGGCCAGGAGCAGCGCCGGCCAGGCCGTGGGAGACAACCAGCCGCCCTCTCCCGCGGCGATCAGGGCGTAGGTCAACGCCCCCAGCCAGACCACGCTGAGCAGCTGCCCCAGGGGATCGAAGGCGGCGTGCTCGGGGTGCGCGGTTTCCTCGATGCCCCACAGGCCCAGGGCGAGCGCCAGCAGGCCGAGCGGCAGGTTGATCAGGAAGATGCTCTGCCAGCCGGCGTGCTCCACCAGCAGGCCGCCGAGCAGCGGGCCGAGGATCAGCGACAGCGCGCTGAAGGAGGTCCAGCCGCCGATCACCTGGGCGCGCTGGCCGGGATCGTGGAAAGCCTGGGTAAGGATCGACAGCGCGCCGGGTATCAACAGCGCCCCGGCGATGCCCTGGACCGCGCGTCCGAACAGCAGCAGCGGCAGCGAGGTGGCCAGCGCGCAGAGCAGCGAACCGAAGCTGAACAGGCCGACCCCGAGCAGCCAGGTGAGCTTGCGACCGTAGCGGTCGCTCAGCGGTCCGGAAGACAGCATGAAGGCGCTCAGGCACAGCGCATAGGCGTCGACCACCCACTGCAGGCCGGCCAGGTCGGTATCCAGGGCGTACTGCAGCGTCGGCAGGGCGAGGTTGACGATGCTGATGTCGAGCGAGGCGATGAAGGTTCCCAGGTAGATGGCGGCGACCAGGGCGACACGACGCGAAGGGTTCATGGAGTACTCCGATGAGAGGGCGCTGGCCCAGGAATAATCCATTGACCGACGGTCAGTCAATAAATATCGCGAAACATTCTCATCTTCCTGTCATGCCTCGTCTTCCCCTCCACGCTCTTTTACACTGCGGCCAACCCAACCACCGGACCCGCGCTCCATGCCCGATCGCCACGCCGAACAGCCTGCCCGCCAACCGCGCACCAAGCCTGCGGAGGTTCGTCTCGAGGAACTGATGGCGGCGGCGCAGCAACTGTTCCTAGACAAGGGTGTGGACGCCACCACCATCAGCGACATCGTCGCTGCCGCGGGGGTCGCCAAGGGTACCTTCTATCACTACTTCCAAGCCAAGACCGACATCCTCCTGGCCCTGCGCGAGCGCTTCACCCAGGCTTTCCAGCAGCGCATCGCGAATGCCGTCGAGGCCTGTCCGGCGAACGACCATCCCGGCCGCCTGCGCGCCTGGACCGAGAGCGGCCTGGCGGGCTACCTGGAGGGCTACCGGCTGCACGATGTGGTCTACAGCGAACACCATCACCACCAGCGCGGCAACCAGGAGCGCGACCGCGTGCTGGAGCAATTGGCGGAGCTACTGGAGAACGGCGCGGCGGCCGGCGCCTGGCCGCTGCGCAACCCACGGCTGAACGCCCTGCTGCTCTACTCCGGGCTGCATGGCGCCGCCGACGACGCCATCGCCGGCGGCCGCCTGGATACCCAGCCGCTGGCCGGCGAACTCGCCGATGCCTTCCTGCGCCTGCTCGGTGCCAGCGACTGAGGCAGGCTCAGCCGCAGAAGGTTTCCTGCAGGTGGCGCCAGTACAGCCGCCCTTCGTCGTCACGGTGCAGGACTACGGTGGACAGGCGCTCGCTGCGACCCGCCGCGTCGGACTGGATTTCCCGATAGGCCAGGGTCGCGCCATCCACGCCTGAAGCCAGCAGACTCTCGCCGTCGATCTCGATGCGCAGCCCAGGACGGGTGCCGCCCTTGCTGCGGAACAGCTCGCCCAGAGCAGTCTTGTCCAGGACCACGCCATGCGGCGTGACCATCGAGAAGTCCTCGGCGAAACGCGCCATCAACGCATCCAGCGCGTCAGCCCGTGAGTCGCCGGCCAGCCAGTCGCGGATCGCCACGTGGGCATGGTGGATTTCCCGGCGGTAGGCACAAGTCATGGTGTAGCTCCTTTCAGGTCTGGACCAGGGCGCGAACCCCGGCGGAATCGATACGCCTCACCCACGGCAGAGGCAATAGCGTGAAAGCGGCGGCGAACAGGAAGCAGTGGACGAAGGCCGCGGGGTCGGCCCGCGCCTGCAACAGGTTGAGCAACCCACCGAGCACGGCCATGCCCAGGCAGAACGCCAGTTGCCGATTGATGTTCCACAAGGCGCTGGCATGGCCCATGCGCGCCGCCGGGACGTCGAGCAAGGCCATGCCCTGTGCCGCGCTGCTACACAGGCTGCCGCCGAATCCCATGGTCGCGTAGGCCCCCGCCAGTTGCCAGAAGCCGCTCCCCTCCCCGCTTCGAGCCAGCCACAGCAGGCCGCCGGCCTGTATCGCCATGCCCGCCAGCAGCAAGGATTTCGGCCCCCAGCGATTGAAGCGTCGCCGGGTCAGGCCGATGGCCAGGCCGGCCGCCAGCGCCCAGGGCAGCATCAGCGCACCGGCACGGCTCGCGCTGAGGCCGAGGGGGCCTTGCAGATAGAGCATGGCGACCAGGTTGGCGCCCATGAAGGCTCCCGGCACGCAGAGATAGACCAGCATCGCCGTACGCAGCAATGGCGCCTCCAGCAAGCCAAGGTCGAGCAGCGCGTCGGTACGAGCGCGCCCGTCACGCCAGTAGCAGCAGCCCAGCACGCAGGCCAGCAGCGCCAGGAGCAGGCCACGCCCGCCGCCGCCGGGCGATCCCAGCCAGGCGAGCGCCACCAGCAGCGTGGCCAGCGCCGCCGAGCCGAGCAGCAGGCCGCGCAGGTCCAGGCGCTGCGCCGCATGCTTGTGCCTGGGCAGCCAGCGCATCGCCAGGGCCAGCACCAGCAGCGCCGGCGCCACGCTGGCGAAGAAGATCCCACGCCAGGACAGGCTGTCCACCAGCCAGCCGCCGAGGGCAGGCGCCACGGCGGGAACGATCAGCGCCACCAGCATCACCCGTGCGGTCAGGCCGGCCCGTGCCGACGACGGGACATTCCGATAGGCCATGGCCTGGCCGAGGGGGATCAGTAACCCGCCGGCCAACCCCTGGCACAGGCGCCAGACGATCAACGTCGCCGCCGATCCAGCCAGGCCGCAACCCAGCGAAGCGCTGGCGAAACCGGCCAGTGCCAGCAGCATCAGTCGCCGTTCTCCCAGGCGCGAAGCGAGCCAGACGCTCAACGGAATCACCAGGGTCAAGCCGAGCAGGTAGGTGTTGCCGATCCACGCCAGGGTCGCCACCGAAGCGCCAAGGGAACGCCCGATGTCCGGGTAGGCGACGCTGGCGATGAAGATGTTCACCAGGTCCAGGGCGAACCCCAGCAGGTACAAAGTGGCCAGGCGGGACGGTTGATTCATGGGCGCTCCGGAGGTTTGCCGGGGAGCATAGCGAGGCGCTCGCGCTATCTGGAGAGGCTAATCGCGCATAGACTGTCAAATCGAATTTGACAATAGGGTCGCCTTCCATGGTCAGCCTCGACCGCTTCGAAACCTTTCGCGCCGTGGTCGACTGCGGTTCCCTCAGCGCCGCCGCCGACACCCTCGGCCAGACGCGTGCGGTAGTCAGCTTCAACCTCAAGCGGCTGGAGGCCGAGCTGGGCGTTTCTCTGCTCAGCCGCAGCACCCGGCGGTTGGCCCTGACCGATGCTGGCGAACGCTTCTACCAGCGCTGCGTGAAGGTGCTCGACGAGGCGCGCCTGGCCATCGACGACGCCCGCGCCGAGCATGGCGAACTGCGTGGCAGCCTGCGCGTCACCACCACCCAGGAATACGGCCTGCGCCAACTGGTGCCGGCCCTGCAGGCATTCGCCCGGCTGCACCCGGCGTTGCAGGTACAATTGTCGACCTCATCGCTGCATGCCGACCTGATTGGCGAACGCTTCGACGTCGCCATCCGCCTGGGGCGCCTGGAGGACTCCACCCACCATGCGGTGCAACTGGCCAGCTTCGAGGTCCTGGCGGTGGCCAGCCCGGCCTGCCTGGCGGCGCTCGGCGAACCGCCGCCGACCGACCTGGAGAGTCTGGAGCGCCTGCAGAATCTCGGTCACAGCCGGCTGGCGGACTCCCTGCCCTGGCAAGTACGCGCCCCCGACGGCGCCCTGCGCAGCTACCGCGGACCGCGCCATCCCATGCTGCTGGCCGACAACGCCGCGGCCCTGCGCGCCTTTGCCCTCGACGGCCTGGGTATCGCCGTGCTGCCGGACTGGCTGGTGCAGGCCGACTTGCGCTGCGGCGCACTGCAACGCCTGCTGGCGGACCACGGGTTTCCGCTCCAGGGCGTGCATGCCGTTTATCCGCCGACCCGCCACCTGCCGTCGAAGGTCCGCGCGTTCATCGACTTCCTCAAGACTCGCCTGGGGCACCCGGACGCCGGTTAGAAAACCGAGGCCGCCGCGGTTGCCCGCGGCGGCCTCGGCACAGACGTGGCTCAGTTACCCTGCGGCATCTCGCCGCGCGCCAGGCGCGCATTGATGTCGCGGACCACCGCCGGCAGCTCGGCGATGGTCTCGATCAGGTAGTGCGGACGCGAACCTTCGAACATCTGTTCGATACGCGTCCGCTCGCGCTCCAGTTCGGCCGCCGGCAGCGCCTTGTACTGCTCGTAGGTGAGGCCCAGGGCATTGCCCGAGCAGGTCAGCGCCACCGTCCACATCCCGGCGCGGCGCCCTTCGAGGATACCCGGCCAGGTGTCGTCGACCTTCACGCAGGCCGCCACATCGTCGATCCCCAGGGCGATCACGTTGGCCAGCGCCTGGGCCGGCCATGGCCGGCCGTTGGGCACTTCGTCGGTGGCCACCACGTGGTCGGCGACGTAACCGTTGGTCTCGGCCAGGGCTACCACCTTCTCCATCACCACCGCCGGATAACCGGAACAGGAACCGATCTTCAGGCCCATCCCGCGGAGTTCGGCGATCGCCTGCAGGGCGCCGGGGATCAGCGCCGAATGTTCGGCGATCTTTTCGATCTGCAGCGGCATGAAGCGCTCGTAGATGGCGGTGACATCGTCGTCGCTGGGCAGGCGGCCGAAGACGGCGCGGTAGCGCTCGGCGATCGCCGGGATGTCGCAGAGGGTGCGGATGTGGTCCCACTTGCCCATTCCCATCGGACCGCGCGCTTCCTCCAGGCTGACCTGGACGCCGAATTCGGCGAAAGCCTCGACGAATATCTGGGTCGGCGCGAAGGAGCCGAAATCGACCACGGTTCCCGCCCAGTCGAGGATGGCGGCCTGGAGGGTGGCTGGCTGGTTGTAATTCATTGTCGTGAACCCTTTTCTGCTCGTTGTCGTTCAGTTCAGATCTCGAGGACTTCCAGTTCGCGCAGCGCCTCGCCGATGGCGGCGACCGCCTGCCGCATCTCCGCGGCGTCGACGTGGCCGATGCAGCCGACGCGGAAGGTTTCCACCTGGGTCAACTTGCCCGGATAGAGGATGAAGCCCTTCTCCCGCACGCGTTGGTAGAAGTCGGCGAAGCGGTAGCGCGGATCGCGCGGCGCGTGGAAGGTAACGATGATCGGCGCCTGGATTTCCGCCGGCAGGAAGCTGCGGAAACCGAGCCGGGCCATCTCGCCGAGCAGCGTTTCGCAATTGCTCGCGTAGCGCCGCTGGCGCGCCGGCAGGCCGCCCTCCTCTTCGTACTGGCTGAGCGCTTCGTGCAGGGCGGCGACCACATGGGTCGGCGGGGTGAAGCGCCACTGCCCGGTCTTGCGCATATAGGCGTGCTGGTCCTGCAGGTCCATGGCCAGGGAGTGGCAGTTGCCGGCGCTGGCTTCCAGGGCGGCGCTGCGGGCGAAGACGAAGCCCATCCCGGGGACGCCCTCCAGGCACTTGCCGGAGGCGGCGATCAAGGCATCGAACGGAACTTTCCGGGCATCGATCCCGATCGCCCCGAAGGAGCTCATGGCATCGACGATCAGGCGCTTGCCGTGACGCTCGACGACCTTGGCGATGGCCTCGAGCGGATTGAGGATGCCGGTGCTGGTCTCGCAGTGGATCAGCGCCACATGGCTGATCGCCGGATCGGCGGCCAGCAGGCGCTCGACGTCAGCGGCGGTGGTCGGCACGTTCTCTTCGGTCTCGAAGGTGCTGAAGGGCCGTTGCAGGACCTCGCAGATCTTCGCCAGGCGCTTGCCGTAGGCACCGTTGATCAACACCAGGACCTTGCCGTCGCGCGGCACCAGGGTGCCGATCGCCGCTTCCACGGCGAAGGTGCCGCTGCCCTGCAACGGTACGCAGGTGTGGCTGCCTTCGCCGCCGACGATCTTCAGCAGGCGCTGGCAGACGCTGGCGGTGAGTTCGTTGAAATCGCTGTCCCAGGAGCCCCAGTCGACCATCATCGCCCGACGGGTACGGTAGGAGGTGGTCAGCGGACCGGGGGTCAGCAGGATAGGTGCGCGTTCGGCAGTGCTCATGCTCATTTCCTCTGCGGGAATCGGCGAAAGAAACCGGATCGGGCTTCGCGGCCCGGGCGGTCGTTCCGCGCCGGCGTTCCGGGGAAGCCTGGAGACATAAGGTGAGCGCCGCGCTACTATCGTTCAAATTGTTTGTTCCGATGCCAGCCATAAGCCAGGCCGATACCATGAATCTCTTCCAGCTCCGCGCCTTCGACGCCGTCGCCCGCGAAGGCAGTTTCACCCGCGCCGCCGAGCGCCTGTGCATCAGCCAGCCGGCGGTGACCGGACACGTCAAGGCACTCGAGGAGCACTACCAGGTCACCCTGTTCCGACGCACCGCCCGGCGCATCGAACTGACCGAGGAAGGCTCGCGCCTGGTGGCGATCACACGCACCCTGTTCGCCCTGGAGGAAGAAGCCGAGGCCCTGCTCGACGCCAATCGACAATTGGTCTCCGGCCGCCTCGAGGTCGCCGCCGACGGCCCGCACCTGGTGATGCCGATGCTCGCCCGGCTGCGCGCGAGCTATCCGGGAATCACCGTCAACCTGCGCCTGGGCAACGCCCAGGAAACCCTCGCGGCGCTGCTCAGCGAACACGTCGACGTCGCCGTGCTGACCGAGGTCGAGGCGCGTCCCGGGCTGTTCCTGGAGGAGTTGGTGAATTCGCGCATCTGCGCCCTGCTGCCTCGCCAGCATCCCTGGTGCGAACGCAGCGAAGGCGTACCGCTGGAAGAACTCGACCAGCAGATCATGGTGCTGCGCGAACCCGGCTCGATCACCCGCCGCACCTTCGACCGCGCCTGCGCCAGCCAGGGCGTGCAGCCGCGGGTGCTGCTGGAGCTGGACAGCCGGGAAGCGGTGACCGAAGCGGTGGCCGCCGAACTGGGCGTCGGCGTGGTGTCTTCCCTGGAGGTCGGCAACGATCCGCGGGTTCGCGCGGTGCCGCTGGTCGGTCCCGAGCTGACCAACTGCCACCTGATCGGCTGCCTGGAGAAGCGCCGCGGCCTGCGGGTGATCAGGGCGTTCCTGGAACTGGCGGCGGCCTGAGTCGCGCCGTCAGCTCCAGTGACGCTCGCGGGTGCGGCGGTCTTCGCCGAAGCCGAACAGCGAGGCCAGCGAATACACGATCAGCTCGGCGATCCAGGCGACCAGCAAGGCGCAGCCCAGGCCCCAGGCGATCACCTCGGGCTTGAGCAGGACCTGGTAGCTGTAGCTGGCATAGGTTTCCATCAGCAACTCATGGTTCGGTGCGCGCAGCATGTGCCAGGCGCGGGCGTACCAGGGCCCCTGCATGGCCTGCCACTCGGCGTCGAGCATGCGCGCGCGGCGCATCAGGCGGTCGAGGTTCTCGCCGTCGCGCTGGAACACCGGATCGCTGTTGCTGCGGTAATGCCTGACCAGTTCCTCCAGGCTGCCGTTGAAGAACTGTCCGGCGGTCTGCTGGAAGCCCTGGATGTTCTGCGCCGCCTCCAGGCGATGGGCGTCGACGCGTTTGGCGTAGTCGTCGATGAAGCCGGGCACCTGCACCCCGAGCAGCAGGCCCAGGGTGAACAGCACCAGTCTCAGGTAACTGCGGAACATGCGCTCTCCTCGTCCACGGCGGCGATTCAGACCCGCCCCTTGGCCAACACCTCGCCGCCCCACCAGAGGACCCACTCGCCGCTCTGCTGCAAGGTCCAGTTCTCGTTGTCGGTGAGCGGCTCGGTGGCGATCACCGTGACCACGTCGTCCGGCGTGGTTTCCGCATGGAAGTCCACGGTCAGGTCGGCATCCTTCAACCGTGCCGGGCCGAACGGCGCGCGGCGGGTAATGTAGGCGAGTTTGCTGGAGCAGAAGGTGAACAGCCAGTCGCCGTCGCTGATCAGGGCATTGAACACGCCTTTCTTGCGATATTCGTCACAGGCCGAGATCAGCACCGGCAACAGCACCTCCACCGGCACCGGCTCGGGGAAAGCCCGGCGCACGCGGTTCAGCAGGTCGCAGAAGGCCGCCTCGCTGTCGGTCTCGCCGACCGGGCGGTAGAAGCCGGGCTTGGGCTGGAAGTCGGCCAGTTGGCCATTGTGCGCGAAGGTCCAGTAGCGCCCGCCGAGTTCGCGGATGAAGGGGTGGGTGTTGCTCAGCCCGACCTTGCCGACGTTGGCCTGGCGGATGTGCCCGATGACCGTCTCGCTCTTGATCGGGAAGCGCTGCACCAGCCGCGCCACCTCCGAATCGACGCTCGCCAGCGGGTCCTGGAACAGCCGCACGCCGCGTCCTTCGTAGAAGGCGATGCCCCAACCGTCGCGGTGCGGGCCGGTGCCGCCGCCGCGCTGCATCAGTCCGGTGAAGCTGAAGACGATGTCCGTCGGGACGTTGGCGCTCATGCCCAATAGTTCACACATGGCTCAAACCTCCCTGAGCAAGGCTGTACGTAGTAGTTCTCCTTCCCGCTGCAGACGCGCCTGCAGGCTCGCGCGACCAACCGGCAGGAAACGGGTCAGGGCGCGCCAGAGCAGTCGCGGCAGGTCGCCGCGACGCCGGGGAATCAGGTGCAGATGCAGGTGCGCCACGTGCTGGTTGGCCGCCACGCCATCGTTGAGCAACAGGTTGATGCCTTCCACGCCGAAACCGGCCCGGCGCAATGCGCGACCGGTACGCTCGGCGAGCGCCGGGAGGGCGTCGCGGGCGGCGGCGGAAAGATCGCTCAGGTGCGGGGCGTGCTCGCGGGCTACGATCAGCACGTGCGCCGGTCGCAGCGGAAAGATGTCCAGCAGGACGATGAAATGCTCGTCCTCGAAGAGTCTGTGCGCCGGCTCGCGGCCACCCGCTATGGCGCAGAACACGCAATCCATGGGAAATCCCGACATAGGCCTCGCCTCATGCTGAACGCCTGCCGGGCGTAGCGCAAGAATGGATTTCGTCGCGAAAGGCTACAGGCGCGGCTCGATGCGCATGCGCCGGTCGCCGTGCTCGTCGGTGCGGGTGTCGACGTCCGGCATCAACTCGGGCTGCATCATCTGCCGCAGGGTCGGCTCGTCCTCGGCATCCTGCGACGGATGCCGGCGATTCTTCCAGGCCCGCTCCAGCGGCCAGCGGATGGCGGCGATCAGCAGGTACAGGCCGAAACCCAGCAGCGCCACCAGGGCCAGGTCGGAGACCGCGCGCCAGGCGTTGTTGCCGACCTTGAACACGACGTCCAGCGCGGTGATGGCGATGGCCGGGGCGTAGAGGTCGTTCTGCGGGTCCACCGGAGTCGGCGTGAACAGCAGGATGAAGACGATCAGCCGCAGGGGTTCGCGCAGCCAGCGCCACATCCAGCCGGTCATCAGCCAGAACACCAGCATCAGGCCGAGTCCGGCGATGGCGTAGGCGCCCCAGGCGATCAGATAGTCTTGTTCATTCATGCGGCGTGCGTGGCGATAGCGGTGATGGGGGGCTTATGATAGCCGCTTTTGCATGCCGACGCGCCTACCCACCGATGACGGGCGCCGCGCCGCCAGTTTTATTCAGATTTCCCGGCCTCGCGCATGGCCGGACCGACGAGGATTCCCGATGCCCCATCCGCAGCCCCCCATCGCCCGCCGCGACGCCGGACGCGACCCCTACGCCTGGCTGGAGGAGCGCGACGCCCCGGAGGTGCTCGACTACCTGAAGGCCGAGAACGCCTACCTGGATAGCGAACTGGCCGACCAGGCCGGGTTGCGCGAGACCCTGTTCGAGGAGATCAGGGGACGCATCCGCGAGACCGACCTGTCGTTGCCCAGTCCCTGGGGTCCGTGGCTGTACTACCAGCGCACCACCGCCGGCGATGAATACCCGCGCCACTACCGCTGCCCACGTCCGGCGGACGGCAGCCTGGCGGTCGACGAAGGCGCCGAGCAACTGTTGCTCGATCCCAACCAGTTGGCCGACGGCGGCTTCCTCTCCCTCGGCGCCTTCAGCATCAGCCCCGACCAGAGCCTGCTGGCCTACAGCCTGGACACCAGCGGCGACGAGATCTACCGCCTGTTCGTCAAGGACCTCGCCAGCGGCGCGGTGCAGGCCCTGCCCTTCGACGACTGCGATGGCAGCCTGACCTGGGCCAACGATAACCGTACGCTGTTCTTCGGCGAACTGGACGACACCCACCGCCCGCACAAGCTCTATCGCCACCGCCTGGGCGAGGCCGGCGCCGAGCTGGTATTCGAGGAAGGCGACGGGCGCTTCTTCCTGCACTGCTACCGCTCCAGCTCGGAACGCCAGCTGATCCTCCTGCTCAACAGCAAGACCACCAGCGAGGCCTGGGTGCTCGACGCCGACCAGCCGCAGGGAACGTTCCGCTGCCTGGCGCCGCGCGAGGAAGGCCATGAGTACTACCCCGACCACGGTCGCCTCGACGGCCGGGGCCTGTGGCTGATCCGCAGCAACCAGGCGGGGATCAACTTCGCCCTCTACCAGGCCGAGGAGTCGCGGCCGACTCGCGAGCACTGGCAACTGCGCGTGGCCCACGACCCGCAGCGGACCCTGGAAGATGTCAGCCTGAACGCCGAGGCGGTGATCCTCGGCCTGCGCGACGGCGGCCTGCCGGTGATCGAGGTGCAACCGCAGGGCCTGCCGGCCTACCGCGTGCAGTTGCCGGACGCCGCCTACAGCCTCTACGTGCAGGACAGCCTGGAATTCGACAGCCCCTGCGTGCGACTGCGCTACGAGGCCCTGAACCGTCCGGCGCAGGTACGCCAGCTGAACCTCGCCGATGGCACGCAGACCGTCCTCAAGCAGACCCCGGTGGAAGGCCCCTTCGACGCCGACGCCTACGCCAGTCGGCGCATCTGGGCCAGCAGCGGCGACGGCACGCAGGTGCCGGTCAGCCTGGTGGCGCGCAAGGAAGTCCTCGACGGCATCGCCGCCGGGCGCCCCGCGCCGCTCTATCTCTATGGCTACGGCGCCTACGGGCATAGCCTCGATCCCTGGTTCTCCCACGCCCGCCTGAGCCTGCTCGAACGCGGCTTCGTCTTCGCCATCGCCCATGTCCGTGGCGGCGGCGAACTGGGCGAAGCCTGGTACCGGGCCGGCAAGCTGGAACACAAGCAGAACAGCTTCGACGACTTCATCGCCTGCGCCGAGCACCTGCTCGCCGAGGGCTACTGCCGTCCCGAGGGACTCGCCATCAGCGGCGGCAGCGCCGGCGGGCTGTTGATCGGCGCGGTGCTCAACCAGCGCCCGCAACTATTCGGCGCGGCGATCGCCGAGGTGCCGTTCGTCGACGTGCTGAACAGCATGCTCAATCCGGACCTGCCGCTGACCGTCACCGAATACGATGAGTGGGGCAACCCGCAGGAGCCCGAGGTGCATGCGCGGATCGCCGCCTACGCGCCCTACGAGAACGTCAGGGCCCAGGACTACCCGCACCTGCTGGTGGTCGCCGGCTACAACGACAGCCGCGTGCAGTACTGGGAAGCCGCCAAGTGGGTGGCGAAACTGCGGGCGACCAGGACCGACGCCAACCTGCTGCTGCTCAAGACCGACCTCGGCGCCGGCCACGGCGGCATGAGCGGCCGCTACCAGGGGCTGAAGGACGTGGCGCTGGAATACGCCTTCCTGCTCAAGGTCCTCGGCCTGGTATGACGACCGCGGGGGCCGGCGACGCCGGCCTTCCGCCACGAAAAAGGGAACCTTCGTGAAACGACGCTTCTGGCCCGCCATGGGCCTGCTCGCCGCGATCATGCTGGCCGTCTACCTGGCGAATCCGTTCGGCACCGCCAGTCTCGACCCGCGCGCGCGGCTCCTCGGCGTGGCGCTGTACAAGATCCCTTCGCGCTCGATGGAACCGACCTTGCAACAGGGCGACTTCATCCTCGCCAACGCCGCGCGCTACGCCTTCGCCGACCCGCAGGTCGGCGACCTGGTGGTGTTCCGCTTCCCGCCGCAGCGCAGCATCGCCTATGTGAAGCGCATCGCCGGGATACCCGGCGATCGCGTGCGAATCGATGGCGGCCGGCTCTACGTCAATGACCACCAGGTGACCGAGCCCTACCTGGCGCAGCAGGCGCTGCGCCAGCCGGACTCCCTGCGCATGGCCGAGCGGACCGTCCCCGCCGGCCACTACTTCATGCTCGGCGACAACCGCGACAACTCCAACGACAGCCGCTACTGGGGCTACGTACCGCGCGCCGACCTGGTCGGCCGGGTGTTCGTCGTCTGGTATGCCGAGGACACCCGGCGCATCGGTTCGGTGCGCTGACGCCCCTCAGAAGAACTGGGTGACGCTGATCTTGGCGTTGCGTCCCTGGCTGTAGACCAGGTCGCCGCCCAGCGGCTGGCGATAGGAGCGGTTGAACAGGTTGTCCACGGTGAAGTCGATGCGGGTGTCCTTCAGGCCCAGCTTGGCCGGGACCCACTCGGCGAACAGCCGATGGGTGTCGTAGCTGTCGTTGGCCGCGTGATCCCAGTAGATATCGCCGGAACCGGTACCCATCCCGCCGCTGTAGCGATCGCTGGGCAGGCGGTCGGTCTTGCGCACGAACTCGCCCTGCCAGCCGAGCTTGGCATCCCATTCCGGAACCTTCAGGCCGAGCATGGCCACCCACTTCGGCGGCGGGATGTCGCGCGCCCACACGTTCGGTCCCCAGGGATTGCTGTAGGCACCATCGTGCTTGCCGGTCATCCACGAGTAGGACAGGCTGCCGAACAGCCGCTGGCTGTCGTAGAAGCTCTCGATCTCGAAGCCCTTGATGGTCAGGCCCGGCAGGTTGCGGTAGTTGCTCAGCGGCAGCATGTCGCCGCAGCTACCGCCGATACTGCCGTTGTCGATCGACTGCTGGCTGCAGCCGACGCTGCGGGTGCGGAATATCTCGTCCTTGATGCGGTTCTGGAACAACGTGGTGCGGATCTGCAGGCTGTCGCCGGCGACCAGCAGGTCCGGCAGGTTGATCACGCTGCCGCCACGGATCGCATGGATGCGCTCGGCGTCCAGGTCGCGGCTGCTGCCACCGATGGTCGAGCTGTTCTGCACTTCGTACTGCTCGTCGATCACCGGCGCTCGCCAGGTCTCGGTGTAGTCGGCGAAGAACGCCAGGTTCGGCGTCGCGGTCCAGAACACCGACAGCCGCGGCGACCAGCCGGAGTAGGTCTGGGCGCGATAGTCATGGCCGAGCTTGGGATTGTCGTAGATCGGCGCCAGGTTGGCCTGGCCGTCGTTGCGCACGCTGTCGAAGCGCATCGATGGAGTGACGGTCAGGCTGCCGTAGGTGATCGCGTCCTGGATGTAGAAGCTCTGCGTGTCCTGCTTGCCGGCCGGCATGAATGCCGGTTGCAGCCAGCCGTAGTTGTAGCGCGGGGTCTCATAGGTCTTGCCCGGCATGTGCATGAGGATGTCGCGCTTGTGCTTGTGCAGCGCCGCGCCCAGGGTCAGCTCGTGCTGTAGCGCTCCGGTATCGAAACGGCTGGTGTTGCGCAGTTCCAGGACCTTGTCCTGGTACTCGGTACGCATCCGCTTGCCGCCGGTGGCGAGCTGGTAGAAGGCGGTGTCCTCGCGACGGTCGAGCTGCTCGGTGCGGGCGTCGGAATAGCTCAGTTGCAGGTCGATCCAGGGATTGTCCAGCGGATGGTAGTTGTACTTGCCGGTCCAAGTGGTGTCGGTGGTATCGCGGTGGGCCAGCAGGCGGGTCAGGCCCAGCTCGTAGCCGTAGCGGTCGATGGTCCACTGGCTCGGCGGGGTCGGGTAGCTGCTGGCGGAGAACGGCGTCCAGCGCGAGCTTTTCGAGCGCAGGTAGGTGAAACCCAGGTCGTGCTCCTCGGTGGGGTGCAGGTTGAGCTTGAACAGGCCGGTCTTCTCGTCCTGGGCGCTGTTGGGCAGGCGCTTGGGGTTGATCGGATAGTCGGTGGGCGACAGCGGCAGGTTGTCGGCCAGCTTCATGTCGCGGCCGTCGCGGCCGTTGAGGTAGAGCAGGGCATCGACGCGGCGGTCTTCGCTGCGGCCGAACACGGCGCCGGAGTAGATCTTCTGCTGGTCGTTGGAGTGATAGCCGTACTTGAGCATGGCGCCGAGGTCGCGGCCTTCGCGCAGCAGGTCCGGCGCGTCCTTGGTCTCCATGTGCACGGTGCCGCCGAAGCCGCCATTGCCGGTGAACACCGAGTGCGGCCCCTTCTCCACCTCGATGCGCTTGATCATTTCCGGTTCGATGAACACGGTGCCTTGCTGGTAGCGCTCGAAGCCGCTCTTCTGCGCGCCGTCCAGGGTATAGGGCACGTCCTCGGCGTCGCCCAGGCCCCAGATGTTGGTGGTCTGTCCGCCCGGCTTGGGCGAGCCGCCCATGGTCACCCCGGGCAGGGTCTGCAGCAGGCTGGGGATGTTGTCCGCCTGCTGGCGTTCGATATCCCGCCGGGTCAGGGTCGAGCGGCCGACGTTGCTGGCGTCCACTTCGCGACCGTTGCCGACGATGGTCTGCGCGTCCAGTTGCAACGCGTTGTCGCTGTAGGCGTCGACCTGGCGCCGGCGCACCACGTAGCCGCCGCCCGCCTCCACCAGCTCCAGCTCGGAACCGACCAGCAACCGCTCCAGCGCCTCGCGCACCCCGTAGCTGCCGCTCAGCGCCGGAGCGCGCAGGCCCCGCAGGAGCGACTCGTCGAACAGCACCTGGACCTGCGCCTGCTGCGCCAGGCGCGACAGCGAGGCGGCCAGCGGCTGCGCCGGCAGGTCGAAGCGTCGTTCGGCAGCGCTGGCGCCGGCGGCCCACAACGCGGCGCCGAGCACGGCGGCGGAACACAGCGGGCGCCAGGCGGCGCGGGTGAAAGGCAAGGTCATGCTGGAACTCTCCCCAAGTGACTGCTGGATGTCGCCGGCAGCGGCGACGGACAGCAGAGAAGACGCAGCAGGGAGAAAAACCCACATATGCGAATGAAAAATATTTTCATTAACGCTGAAGACGCGCCTCAGCGCGCCAGGATCAGCACCTCGCCGCCAGCCTGCGGCTGTACCCGCACCGGCAATAGCGCCGGCAGAGCGAGGAGAAAATCGTCGGGGCGGGCGATCCGCACCGTGCCGGAGACCCGCTTGCCGGCAAGCCGGGGATCTCCCAGGCGGATCGGCGCGGCACGATAGCGCGACAGTTCCTCCACCAGTTCGCCCAGCGGCTTGTCGCGGAACACCAGTTGCCCATCGCGCCAACTGGCGACCTGCTCCGGCGCCACATGGCCGAGTTCCAGGCGCTGGTCGGCGAGGTCCAGGCGCGCGCTGTCGCCAGCCAGCAGCACATGTTCGGCATCCTTCTCCAGGGACGGCTGCAACGCCACGCGCCCCTGTTTCACCGCCACGGCGAGGGCCTGCGCGTTGCGCCGGACGCTGAACTGGGTACCGAGTACGGTGACCCGGCTGTCGCCGCTGCCGACCCGGAACGGCCGGGCCGGATCGTGGCTGACCACGAAGAACACCTCGCCTTTCTTCAACAGCACGTCGCGGGTGCGCTCGGCGTAACGCACCTGCACTTGGGTATCGACGTCGAGGAACAGCTTCGAGCCGTCCGCCAGGACCACCTCGCGCTGCTCGCCAGGCGCCGTGCCGTAGGCGAGGTTCGGCCCGAGCGACTGGTCGCGCCAGAACAGGGTGGCGACGAGCAGCGCGCAGAACACGAAGAACGCCGCCGCCAGCGCCCGGGGCAGGCGCCAGGCCGGCACCGGTTCGGGAATATCGTCCAGCGCCGGGCGCGGCAGGCCGTCGAATTCGCGCCAGAGCCGCTCCATGCCCTCGAGCGCTTCGCGATGGCGCGGATCGGCGCATAGCCAATCCTCCAGCTCGGCCCGGCAGGCAGCGCTGAAATGCCCGGAACGACGCCGGCTGAACCAGTAGGCGGCGCGGTGATCGATGTCCTCTTCGGTTTCGTCGGCGAACAGCGGTTCCAGTCGTTCCAGCGGCTTCATCCTTCGCCTCCCTGGCCAAGCCGCCGCTTGCAGTGCAGCAAGGCGCTGGCGATGTGCTTTTCCACCATGCTCAGGGAGATTCCCATGCGCTCGGCCACTTCGACCTGGGACAGGCCGTCGAACTTGTGCAGGACGAACGCTTCGCGCCGCCGCGGCGGCAGCTCGGCCAGCGCGGCCGCCAGGTGGCTGAGGCGCTGCTGCTGTTCGAAACGCTCGCCCGGCCCGGCCGCCTCGCCTTCCAGCGCGGCGGGTTCGTCGTTCGCCGCCGGCCGGTCGAGATCCTGGCCGCGGCTCTGCTGCCGGCGCCAATGGTCGCGCAACAGGTTGCGGGCGATCTGGAAAAGAAATGCGCGCGGCTGCTCGACCGATTGCCGGCCCGGCCATTTCAGCCACTGGGCGAAAGTATCCTGGGCGAGGTCGGCGGCGTCCGCCGAACTGCCCAGGTGCTTGCGCAGGAAGCGCAGCAACTCGCCATGGAACGCCTGATAGGCATGCGAGACGGAACCACGGAAGCGCTCATCCATCCGTGCATCCTCCGGCGGCGCCCCCCGCGCCGTTGACCCGCTGCAACACCTCGCCTCCCCGCTTCCGTCGGATACGGAAGTCCCTTCGCAAATATGCGAATGATAATACATATCATTTCACAAGGTAAGGAAGTGCGACGGACGCGAGCTCAGCCGGCGCGGAAGATCAGGTAGTCCTCCCAGTCGTCCTCGGCCACCTGGGTCTCGCTGAGCATGCGCCCGGACTGGGAAATGCGTTCCTTGTGGACCCGCTCCGGGTCGCCGCAGACCAGGTGGTGCCAGAGCGGCAGGTCCTTGCCTTCGGCAACCAGGCGATAGCCGCAGGTCGGCGGCAACCACTGGAACTCGTCGGCCTGCGCCGGGGTGAGCTGGATGCAGTCGGGGACGAAACGGATGCGCTCGGCGTAGTTGGTGCAGCGGCAGCTTTGCAGGTCGAGCAGCTTGCAGGCGATACGCGTGTAGTAGACGCTGCCGTCGTCCTCGTCCTCGAGCTTCTGCAGGCAGCACAAGCCGCAACCGTCGCACAGCGACTCCCACTCGTCCTGGTCGAGTTGGGCGAGGGTCTTGCGTTTCCAGAAGGGTTCGACTTTGGCGGCCATGGCATCGGGGGCTGGTGAAAAGGCGCGATAGTCTAGTCCCCCGCCCCTTCCAGGCCAAGCACCGGCCGGCACATGGCTACTTCAGGTAGGAACGCAGCGCGGTCACCACCAGTTCCAGGTCTTCGCGACGCTGTTCCGCGCTCGCCTGCTCGGCGCCGAGGTGTTCGCGGATGTGCCCCTCCAGCACTTCGTTCATCAGGCCGTTCACCGCACCGCGGATCGCCGCGATCTGCTGCAGCACCGCCGCGCATTCGCTGCCCTCTTCCAGCGCCTGCTCCAGCGCCCGGGTCTGCCCGGCGATGCGGCGCACCCGCGCCAGGAGCTTCTTCTTCCCATGGATGGTATGGGCCACCGCTCTCTCCTCCAGGTAATATACTGGGGTATAGTATATTTTCGACGTCTCGACAGGACAGTAGCAAATGCCCGGCACCCCGACTACCCAGCCCCTGCGCCATTCCCATCGGTTCGACCAGGGCAACCCGCTGGCCGAGCGCAACACGCGCTGGGCGGTATTGCTCACCGCCTGCATGATGGTCGCGGAAATCGCCGGCGGCTGGCTGTTCAACTCCATGGCCCTGCTCGCCGACGGCTGGCACATGAGTTCCCATGCCCTGGCCCTGGGTCTTGCGATACTCGCCTACGGCGCCGCGCGGCGCTATGCCGACGACCCGCGCTTCAGCTTCGGTACCTGGAAGATCGAGGTGCTCGGCAGCTACACCAGCGCCCTGCTGCTTCTGCTGGTGGCCGGGCTGATGCTCTACCAATCGGTCGAACGCCTGCTCGACCCCAGCCCGATCCACTACCAGCAGGCGATGCTGGTCGCCGCGCTCGGCCTGCTGGTCAACCTCGCCTGTGCCTGGCTGCTGCGCGACGGCCATGTCCACCATGGGCACGGCCACTCGCACCACGACCACGACCACGACCACGACCATCATGCCCACCGGCACGACCTGAATCTGCGCGCCGCCTACCTGCACGTGCTGGCGGATGCCGCCACCTCGCTGCTGGCGATCGTCGCGCTGGCCGGCGGCCTGCTGTGGAACGCGGCCTGGCTGGACCCGCTGATGGGTATCGTCGGCGCGGTACTGGTCAGTGTCTGGGCATGCGGCCTGATCCGGCAGAGCAGCCGGGTATTGCTGGATGCGCAGATGGATGCGCCGGTGGCTGCGGAAATCCGCGCGGCGATCGCCAGCAGCCCGCTGCCGGCGGAACTGCTCGACCTGCACCTATGGCAGGTCGGCCAGGGCAAGTACGCCTGCCTGCTGAGTCTGCTGACCACCGAGGAAGGCAGCGCCGACTATTTCAAGCGCCGCCTGGCCGAGCATGAGGAACTGGTGCACATCACCGTCGAGGTGAATCCGCTGCTCCCGCTCGCTGCCTGAGGGAACGCGGCTCAGTAGCCGCGAGCGAAGTCCACCTCGCCACGCATGGCGGTGCCCGCCCAGAAGCGCGCGAGGTTGTCGCGGAACAGTTCGACCATCGCCCCCGGCAGGGTCGGCGCGGCGGTGTGGCCGGTCAGCAAGAGGCGCGGGGTATGCCAGAACAGGTGGTTGGCCGGCAGCGGCTCTTCGCGGCAGACGTCGATCACCGCGCCGGCCAGCTGGTTGTTCTCCAGCGCCGCCACCAGGTCGGCGTCCACCACCGCGACGCCACGCCCGGCGTTGATGAACAGCGCCGTGGATTTGAGCCGGGCGAACAGCGCACGGTCGTAGATGTCGTGGGTATCGGGGGTGTCGGGCAGCAGGTTGATCAGGTAGTCGGCCGTCTCCACCAGGCGGCCGAGGTCGTCGAGCGAGCCCATGCGGTTGAACGGCACCAGCGAACGCGGATTCTTCGCCACCCCGGTCAGGTCCATGCCGAAGCCGGACAGGGTATGCGCCACCGCCTGGCCGATCTCCCCGGTACCCACGATCACCGCCTGCCGGCCACGCAACCCGCCAGGCGTGCGGCTATCCCATTGCGAACCGACCTGGCTGGCCAGGCGACCGAGGAACTGGCGCTCGTGGGCGAGCATGTAGGTCAGCAGGTATTCGCTCATCACCTGGCCGAAGATGCCTACCGCGCGTGTCAGGCTGTAGTCCTTCGGCAGGTCGGCGGCCAGCAGCGGCGTGATGCCCGCCCAGGTCGACTGCACCCAGACCGGATGCACGCCCTGGCGCAGCATCTGCGCCACCAGGTCGGGCTGGCCGAGCCATATCGAGCACTCGCTGGCGGCGTCGATGAGTTGCAGGGGGTCGTCCCCCGCCACCACCTTCAGGCTGGGGTCGGCCGCCATCAGCAGCGCGGCATAGAGAGCGTGGTCACGTTCGAGAATCAGCAAGCGCATGGGTCACACTGCCAAGCCGGACAAGGGCTGGCGATCAGGCCGGAGAATATTGTTCTTTCATGCATCACGGCTCCTGGAGGGAAGCCCTCGAGAGCAGCAGGATTGGCGCTGGTAGACCACGGTCGCTGCCAGGGGTTCCGCTATCGTGCGACATCTTGCGGACATCATGCACCGAAGGCGCAGCCTTGCACAGAGCGGGTTTCACGTCGTTAAAGTGGCGCCGGGAAGCCGGCGCCAGCGGGGTACGGCTCGCGTCAGAGCGGGTCGTTCATGCGCAGCAACTCTTCCGGGAGATGCTCGATGTACTCTTCTTCGCCCGGCGGCATCTGCAGGTGGAAGCCCTGCTTCTCGATGTTCTCCAGGACCTTGGCGACATCCTCGCGGGCCAGTTGGCGCTCGGGGGTGAGCAGCAGGTCGAAGACATGTTGCGGCGCGCCGAACGGCACCAGCAGGGCCTCGGGCACGCGGCTCAACGCCTCGCGCTTGTCGACGTAGAGGTACATCTCGTTCTTGCGCGGGCTCTTGTAGACGGAACAGATTCGTTTCATGCGCTCTCCAGGGCGTCCAGCAGGGCCTGGCCCATGCGTTCGCGGCGCCAGCCGCGGAGGGAATCGGGCAGTTCGTAGGGACCTTCGGGATAGCCGCTCTTGAGCAGTGCCTCGAGGATCTTCTTGCGCAGCATCAGCTCGGGCGCCATGCCCAGGGTCTCCGCTTCGCGCTGGCCGATGGCGCGCAGGCTCTTGAGCAGCGGGGTGACCTCCGGCGGCAGCGGCTCGGGCAGCGCCTCGGGCCATTCGCTCTGCGGCAGGCGCGCAGCCTGGGCGATCAGTTCGATGAGGAAGTCGCCGTCCTGGCGCACGGTGCGCGGATGCATGTCCTCGATCGCCGCCAGGTCGGTCTTGTTCTTCGGCAGCAGGCGCGCCAGCGGCCACAGGGTGCGTTCGCGCAGCACGTGGTTGCGCGGCCGGTTGCGCAGGCGTGCCTGCTCCTCGCGCCAGGCGCAGAGTTCGCGGAGCACCGCCAGTTGCTGCGGACGCAGCCGCCAACCCAGCTTGACCTCGCGGTAGGCCTCGCGCGGATCGCTCTCGCGGCAGAGGTTGGCGACCAGTTCGGCGCCGTCCTCCAGCAGCCAGGCGCGTTTCTCCTCGCTCAGCCGCGCATCCAGGGCCAGGTAGACCTGGGCGAGGTGCTGGACGTCGTCGGCGGCGTAGCGCATCTGCATCTCGGTGAGCGGCCGTTGCAACCAGTCGGAACGGGTCTCGTCCTTGGGCAGGTCGATGTCCAGCACCTCCTTCACCAGCTTCGAATAGCCCATCGAATGGGCCATACCGAGATAGGCGGCGGCCAACTGCGTATCGAACAGCGGCACCGGCAGGCTGCCGGTGAGGCGCAGGAACACCTCGAGGTCTTCGCTACAGGCGTGCAGCACCTTCACCACCCGCTCGTCTTCGAGCAGTTCGGCGAAGGGACTCCAGTCCTGGATCAGCAGCGGATCGATCAGCCACTCCTGCCGGCCATCGCCCACCTGCACCAGACCGGCCGCGGGATAGAAGGTATCGACGCGCATGAACTCGGTATCGAGCGCGAGGTACGGCTGTGTGCGCCATTCCCGGCATTGCTGCGCCAGGCTGGCATCATCGCGGATCCACTGGATTTCGGGCGCGGTCACGAACATCTCCTTGGTCAAGTGCGGCGCATTATATAGAGCCTCGCGCCCTGCGAGCATTCCGCTCGGCACCGCGCTTGCCGATGAACGTAGCGAATGTCCATACTCCGCCCCTTGTCCGACAATCCGAACAAGGGAACTGCATGAAGAAGCTCAGCGGAATAATCGTCCTCCTGCTGGCTGGCGCGGCTCTTTACCTGGCCCTGAAGACCAGCCCGATCGACCCGCTCGCCTGGGATGCCCCGGCCGCTCCGCAGATGACCGGGGTCCTCGAACCCAACGACACCCTGATGAAGGCCGAGCTGCTTGGCCAGGGCCAACTGCACGGCCCCGAGGACACCGCCGTGGACAGCCAGGGCCGCGTCTATGCCGGTCTCGCCGACGGCCGCGTGGTACGCCTGGACGCCAGCGGCAAGGTCGAGACCTTCGTCGACACCGGCGGCCGCCCGCTGGGCATGGACTTCGATGCCGCCGGCAACCTGATCCTCGCCGACGCCTGGAAAGGCCTGCTTCGCATCGATCCGCAGGGCAAGGTGGAAACCCTCGCCACCGAGGCCGACGGCGTCCCCTTCGCCTTCACCGACGACCTCGACATCGCCAGCGACGGCCGCATCTACTTCAGCGACGCTTCCAGCAAGTTCCACCAGCCCGACTACATCCTCGACCTGCTCGAGGCCCGACCGCACGGCCGCCTGCTGCGCTACGACCCGTCCACCGGCAAGACCGAGGTGCTGCTCAAGGACCTGTACTTCGCCAATGGCGTGGCACTCTCGGCAAACGAGGACTTCGTACTGGTCAACGAGACCTACCGCTATCGCATCACCCGCTACTGGCTGAAAGGCGAGAAGGCTGGCCAGCACGAGGTGTTCATCGACAACCTGCCGGGCTTGCCGGACAACCTCCAGGGCGACCGCAAGGGTACCTTCTGGGTGGCCCTGCCGACCCCGCGCAAGGCCAACGCCGACTTCCTCCACCGGCATCCCTGGCTGAAGGCGCAGCTGGCCAAGCTGCCGCGCATGTTCCTGCCCAAGCCGACCGCCTACGGGCTGGTCATCGCCATCGACGAACAGGGCAAGATCGTCCGCAGCCTGCACGACACCAGCGGCCACCACCTGCGCATGATCACCTCGGCGAAGCCGGTGGGCGACCAGCTCTACTTCGGCAGCCTGGAAAACGACCGGATCGGCCGCCTGGCGATCCCCTGAGAGAAACGAGACGAAAAAAGCCCGGCGCAAGCGTCGGGCCAAGCCAATCGGACAAGCGTCCCGAGGGATAGAACACAGGAGCGGGTATCTCGGAACGAGCCGATTCTGCATGTCTGGACAAATCCCCCGCTGCCGGGCGAGGCTGATGACCGAGTAAGAATCTTCCCCGCCTGGAGCCGGCCCTTTCCTTTCGCCATTTCTCCGCCTCGCCGCGCGACGCCGGGATGACGCGACGCGGTCCAAGGGGCATGATCCACCCATCCGCCACCGGCTTTGCTTCCCGACCCAAGGAGTCCGCGATGTCGTCCGCCCAACTGCTGACCGCGCAACAACTGGCCGCCCGCCTCAGCGAACCCGACCTGCTGGTCCTCGACTGCCGTTTCGCCCTCGAAGACCCGTCCTACGGTGCCCGCGTCTATCAGGAGAACCACATTCCCGGCGCGCATTTCGCCGACCTCGAACGGGATCTTTCCGCTCCCGTGCGCAAGGGCGTGACCGGTCGCCATCCGCTGCCGGATCCCGCCGAGCTAGCGCTCAAGCTACAAGCCTGGGGCCTGCGCCAGGATAGCCAGGTGGTGCTCTACGACGACGGCCCCGGCGCATTCGCCGCCCGCGCCTGGTGGCTGTTGCATTGGCTGGGCAAGCGCGACGGGGTCTACCTCCTCGATGGCGGCCTGGCGGCCTGGAAGGCTGCGGGGCTGGCACTGACCAATGGCGAAAGCAGTCTTCGACCCGGCGATTTCCAGGGCCAGCCCGATGCCTCGCTGCTGATCGACGCCGCCACCCTCCAGGCCCAACTGGGCCAACCCGGACTGGCGCTGCTCGATGCTCGCGCGCAGCCGCGCTTCCGTGGCGAAGTCGAGCCCATAGATCCGGTCGCCGGGCACATTCCCGGTGCCCAGTGCGCCGCCTTCACCGACAACCTTGGCAGCGACGGCCGCTTCCTTCCGCCGGAACAATTGCACCAGCGGTTCTCCGCCCTGCTGCGCGGTCGCCCGGTGGACGAGCTGGTTGCCTACTGCGGCTCCGGCGTCACCGCCTGCCACAACCTGTTCGCCCTGAGCCTCGCCGGCTTCCCGCTTCCGCGCCTCTACGCCGGCTCGTGGAGCGAGTGGATCACCGACCCGCGCCGCCCGGTCGCCACCGGCGACTGACGCCATACGCTCGGACGCGGCTTACGCCGCGTCGGGCAGCTTCCTGAAGTAGTCGAGCAACTCCTTCTGCAACGCCTCGTTGCGGAACAGCCCGAAATGCCCGACCGCTCCCTCGGCCCGTCCCTTGCGACGCAACTCCAGGTGCGCCGCGGCATAGACCTGGTGAAGCTTTTCCGCCGCAGCCCAGGGCACGTAGTCGTCGTCCTCGAACAGGAAGCTGGCGACGGGGATGTCCAGCGCCTCGTAACCCTGCCGCTGCAATCCGAAGCGCGGTGCCAGGAGGTAGTCCGGCTGCCGCACCCAGCGCGCCCAGTCGCGCATGAAATGACTCGGCATATCCAGGCTGCCGAGGCCGAAGAAACGACTGGGAAAGCGTCGGAGCAGTCCGGTCAGTACCGGCACCGCCACGCAGAACAGGCCGAACATCTGCCAGCGCTGCCTGCCTCGCCAGCGCCTCCAGTACGGAAACGAACCGGCGACGAACGCGGCGCCGCTCAATCCGCTGGCCTGACCAGCCAGACCGAGCAACTGCGCGCCGATGCTGTGGCCGACGAAATAGCGCGGTAGCTCCGGCGCGCGCGCTCGGCACCAGGCCAGCGCCGCATCGATGTCCTCGCGTCCCCAGTCGGCCAGGCGATAGCTAGCCACGGCAGGGTCGTCGCCTTCGCTGCCGCGGTAGCTGAACAACAGCACCTCGTAGCCGGAAGCCGCGGCCAGGACGGCGAAGCGCTGGTAGAAGGCGCGCCTGACGCCGAGCGCGCAGGCCACCACGATGCTCCCCTGCGCATCGCCGACGGCCGGGAAGTGGTCGCCGGCCAGGCGCACACCGTCACGGCAGGCGATCTCCACTGCGGTACTCATTCGCGCTCTCCTTTGCCGTGCGGGTTCGAGCAGCCGGGACGGACGCAATGCTCGACGGACCGCCAGGCGTGCTAGCATGAACATACCGACGGCATGTAAGAAGGCAACAGTATGAATGTCAAGAGCAGGCAGCAGGAAAATGCCGAGGCGACCCGCGAGGCACTGCTGGAAAGCGCCCTCTCCGCCTTCATCGAACATGGCTATGGCGGCGTCTCCATCGACGCCATCGCCCGCGAGGCGCGCGTGACCAAGGGCGCGTTCTACCACCACTTCGGCAGCAAGCAGGAACTGCTCGCCGAATGCTACGAACGCCAGGTACGGACGATCGCCGAGGACCTGGACAAGGTGCCGGCGCATGTCGACAAGTGGGCGGAGGCCGCCGCGCTGGCCGAGGCCTTCATCGACAGCGTGATGGCGCGCGGCAAGCGGCAACTGTCGCTGCAGGAGGTGATCACGGTCGTCGGCTGGGAGCGATGGAAACGCATCGACTCGCGCCACACGCTGCGCTACGTCGGGCGCCTGGTGGACGAACTGGCGGCCAGTGGCGAACTCAAGGACTACCGCCGGGAAACCCTGGTCGGCCAGCTCTACGGCTTCCTTACCCAGGCCGCGATGAGTCTTCGCGATGCACGCAACAAGCGGCAAGCGGCCAATGAAGTGAAAGCCATCATCCGCGACTTCCTCTACAGCCTGCGCAGGGGCTGAGAATGCCGCCCAGCACAAGCGAAGCAAGGACGCGCCGGTTTAATTTCCAGCGGGCATATCAGCCGTTCTCTAAAGCTGGAAACAATTTAAAAACAGTCCTTTACAGCTGACTTGTTTCACTACACTTCAAATCAAGCGGCTAAGTCCGCTATCGGCGGGGCCATCGGAATAGAAGCTGCCAAACTGCCCGGCCCCGCCGATCCACCTTGCGCGAGGCCGTCATGGGTATTTCCGCCAACGATCTTTGCCAGCACGTGATACGCCCGACCCTGGACTACCTGTCCTGCCACAGCCCCGCCGCCGAAGCGCTGCTGCTGGGCGCGGCGGCCTGCCAGTCGGCGCTCGGGAGCGCCCTCGACGACCGCCGTGGCCACGGCCTGTACCGGATCGCCAGCGAACGCCACCAGCAGCTCTGGGACCAGTACCTGGCGCTGGACCCGGAGCGCGCCAGCCGGGTCCGCGGCCTGGCCAGCCAGCATGCCTTCCTTGCCGCGCCGCACCTGGAACTGACGGTGAACCTGCGCTACAGCACGGCCATCGCCTGGTCGCTGGTGGAAGCCGCGCGACTGCCGCTGCCCGACCAGCACGATCACCTCGCCCAGGCTCGCGTGTGGCGCCAGGTATTCCAGCCGCACGGTCGCCTGCACGAGTTCATCGACGCCTGGCAACGCTGCATCGGCAGCCTCAGCCAGGTCGCCTGACGGCGAATGGAAAAATCCCGCGTCCGAAACAGACCAACCGGTCAGAAAATTTTTTACATACAGACACGAACGGTTGTGCTACCTTCGCTTCACTGGCACCGGAGCCAACCGCTCTGTTCCGCACCCTGCGGAACTTCGGAACACTGGCGCCGGTCTGGGAATCTTGGTAGTTTGCGCGCCGTTATACACAGGAGTTGCTCCAACAATGAAAACAATATGGTTTAAAACCTCTCTCGCACTGACCATTAGCGCTGTCTCCACCTACACCCTCGCCAACGGCATCGCCATCAACGAACAGAGCGCCAGCGGCGCCGGCACCGCCTACGCCGGCCGCGCCTCGTCCGCGCTCGATGCCAGCACCATCTACGGCAACCCGGCCGGCCTGTCCAAGCTGAAACGCACCGAAGTCAGCGGCGGTCTGGCCATCGTCAAGGCCAAGGACGACATCAGCCAGGCCCACAGCACCGCCCAGGGCAGCAACAAGGGCGACTCGGTACCGCTGGCCGCCGTACCGTTCGGCTACTTCTCCACGCCGATCAACGAAGATTTCACTTTCGGCCTGGGCATCTACGTGCCCTACGGCATCATCAACGATTACGAAAACGGCTTCATGGGCAGCTCCCACGGCTCCTATAGCAAGGTGCAGGTGATCACCGTGCAGCCGACCATCGCCTGGAAGATCAACGACAAGGTTTCCGTCGGCTTCGGTCCGACCTTCAACCGCATCGACGGCCAGTTGAAGAACACCCTGGCCACCAATGGCCTGCTCGGCAGCAACGGCGATACCAAGATCAACATCAAGGGCGACGACACTGCCATCGGCTACAACGTCGGCGTGATGGTCGACCTGACCGACGACACCACCTGGGGCCTGACCTACCACTCCAAGGTCAAGTACCACCTGGGCGGCAACACCGAAGTGAAGAACGCTCCGGGTGCCCTGGGCCTGAACGGCAAGTACGACGCCAAGCTGGACATCACCCTGCCGGAATCGGTGGATACCTCCATCACCCACAAGTTCGACGACAAGTGGACGGGCTACCTGGGCGCCGTCTGGACCCGCTGGAGCCGCCTGGAGAAGATCGAAGTGCGCAACAGCGGCGTACCGGCGCTCGGCCAGGCCCTGGGCTTCAACACCATCGGCGAAGACCTGAACTGGCGCGACACCTGGTCCTTCTCGGTAGGTACCTCCTACCAGGCCACCCCGGAGTGGGTGCTGCGTACCGGCTTTGCCTACGAGCCCTCGCCGACCACCAACGAGGACCGCAACGTGCGCATCCCGGTGGGCGACCGCAAGGTCTTCACCGTCGGTGCCGGCTGGTCGCCGAACCAGGACCTGACCGTCGACGTGGCCTACGCCTACCTGTGGGAAACCACTGCCGGCGTCAACCAGGAAGGCAGCGCCCTGCAGCCGGCCTACAGCGCCAAGTACGACAACAGCGCGCATGGCCTGACCGCCCAGGTCACCTATCGCTTCTGATCGCACGCGCCAACGAAAAAGCCGGGCATTGCCCGGCTTTTTCATGCCTGCTCCTCAGGGCTGGCTGGCGATGGCCTTCTCGATGGCAGCCTGGAGCTGCGGATCGTCCGGGGTGGTCTTGCTGGAGAACTGCGCGACCACCCTGCCCTGGCGATCCACCACGTACTTGTAGAAATTCCAGCGCGGCGCCTGGCCGCTCTGCTCGGCCAACTGGCGGAACAGCGGGATCGCCTCGTCGCCGCGCACGTGCTGCGGCTGGGTCATGGCGAAGGTCACGCCGTAGTTGCCATAGCAGATCTTCGCGGTCTCGGCGGTATCCGCGGCTTCCTGCTTGAAGTCGTCGGAGGGTACCCCGAGCACTTCCAGGCCCTGCCCCTTGTAGCGCTGGTAGAGCGCCTCGAGCCCCTTGAACTGCGGGGTGAAGCCACAGTGGCTGGCAGTGTTGACCACCACCAGCGGCTTGCCGGCGTAACGCTGGCAAAGATCGATGCTTTCCTTGGAACGCAGCTTGGTCAACTGGCCCTGCAACAGTTCCGGGCAATCGGCGGCCCAGCCGCTCAGCGGCAGCCCGGCGAGCGCCAGGGCGGACAACAGCACGCGAGGTTTCATGGAATGGCTCCTTGGCGACGAATGTCCCAGCTTACCCTTCCCCGCGCCTATCGCCACCTATCAGCATGCGCCCATGCCCAGTTCCAGCAGCGCCAGTCCGCCACGCTGCCAGCCCCACCAGGCGAGTCCCAGCAGCGCCCCGGCGGCGAGCAGCCAGGCCAGCTTCACGCCGCGCCTCCGGCCACCTGCAGGCGCGCCACCGGACGCTCGCGCACCGGCCAGTTGAGCAGCGCCGCGAGCAGGCTTAGAAGGATCGACAACTGCCAGACCAGGTCGTAGCTGCCGGTGCGGTCGTAGACCACCCCGCCCAACCAGCCGCCGAGGAAGGCGCCCAACTGGTGGAAGAGGAACACGATGCCGCCGAGCATCGACAGGTTGCGCACGCCGAACAGGGTCGCCACGGTGCCGTTGGTCAGGGGCACCGTGGACAGCCACAGCAGCCCCATGGCCACGCCGAAGGCGTAGGCGCTGTAGACGCTCAGCGGCAGCCAGAGGAACAGCACGATCACTACCCCGCGCACCAGGTACAGCGCGGTCAGCAGGCGCGGCTTCGACCAGCGCCCGCCGAGCCAGCCGGCGATGTAGGTGCCGAACACGTTGAACAGCCCGACCAGCGCCAGCACCGTGGTGCCGACCTGCGCCGGCAGGTGCTGGTCGACCAGGTAGGCCGGCAGGTGTACGCCGATGAACACCACCTGGAAGCCGCAGACGAAGAAGCCCAGCGCCAGCAGCCAGAACCCGGAATGCGCGCAGGCCTCGCGCAGCGCTTCGCCGAGGCTCTGTTCGTGGCCCTGCGGCGGCAACGGGCGATCCTTCATCAGCCCGGCCAGCGGCACGATCAGCGCCACCAGCAGGCCCAGGGCGAGCAGGGCCGAGGACCAGCCCAGCCAGCCGATCAGGCCGAGGGTACCGGGCAGCATGGCGAACTGGCCGAAGGAGCCGGCCGCGCTGGAGATACCCATCGCCATGCTGCGCTGCTCCGCCGGCACTGCGCGGCCGACGGCGCCGAGGATCACCGAGAACGAGGTGCCGGAAAGGCCCAGGCCGATCAGCAGGCCGGCGCTCAGCGACAGCCCACTGGCCGACTGCGAGAGTCCCATCAGGACCAGGCCGAGGGCGTACAGCAGGCCCCCCACCAGCACCGCCCGCGCCGCGCCGTAGCGGTCGGCGAGCGCCCCGGTGAACGGCTGGGCCAGGCCCCAGACCAGGTTCTGCAAGGCGATGGCGAAGGCGAAGACTTCGCGGCCCCAGCCGAAGTCGGCGCTCATCGGCGCGAGGAACAGGCCGAAGCCATGTCGCACGCCGAGGGACAGGGCGAGGATCAGGGCTCCGGACAGCAGGATCCAGAAGGCGGCACGCGGCATGGGTCGCTCCATCTACGGGTATATACCCGCTTTATCGTGAACGAAGCGCCTCGGCGAGAGGCTTCGTCGGTTGTCAGTCCAGTCGCTCCAGTTCCACCAGCAACGCCGCCAAGGCGCCGCTGCGCTCCTCGCCAAGGCGCCCGGCGAGACGCCGCTGCGCGTCTTCCCAGGCCGGCGTTCCGCGCTCCAGGGCATCCAGCCCGGCAGGCGTCAGCTCGACCAGGCGGTTGCGCTGGTCCTCGCCACCGGTCAGGCGCAGCAGGCCGTCGCCTTCCAGCACCCGCAGGTTGCGACCGAGGGTGCTGCGGTCGAGTCCCATGGCTTCGGCGAGTTCGGAAATGCTCGGCCGGTCCAGGCGCTGCAGGTGCCGCAGCAGGGAAAACTGCGCCACCTTGAGGCCGGTATCGGCCAGCGCCTCGTCGTAGAAGCGGGAAACGCTGCGGGCGGCGCGACGCAGTTTGGTACAGAGGCATTGGGTCGGTAGCATGGGTGCGTGTATATACCCGTACCTCTCGACGGTCAAGCGGATTGTCCGAACTGCCAACGCCACCTGTTGCCCCTGCCAAGGCCGGACGCCGGGCGCTGGCCTATAACTCGCGCTGTCAGCGGCGACCGGGAGCACCCGGCGCCCTCCATCCATCGCCGAGGTAGCCATGCCCGTTTACAAAGCCCCGCTGCGCGACACGCGCTTCCTGCTCAACGAAGTCTTCGATTTCCCCGAGCATTACCGCAACCTGGTCAACGGCGCCGAAGCCACGCCGGACATGGTCGATGCGATCCTCGGCGAATGCGCGAAGCTCTGCGAGGAAGTGATCGCCCCGCTCTACCACAGCGGCGACGAGGAAGGCTGCCACCTGGAGAACGGCGAAGTACGGACGCCGAAGGGCTACAAGGAAGCCTACGAGGCCTACGTCGCCGGCGGCTGGCAGGGCCTCTCGCACCCGGTGGAGTACGGTGGCCAGGGCCTGCCGATGAGCCTCGGCGCGCTCAAGCAGGAGATGATGGGCACCGCCAACTGGCCGTTCTCCATGTATCCCGGCCTCTCCCTCGGCGCGATGAACACCCTGATGCAGCACGGCACCGAGGAACAGAAGCAGACCTACCTGGTTCCGCTCACCGAGGGCCGCTGGGGCGGCACCATGTGCCTCACCGAGCCGCAGTGCGGCACCGATCTCGGCCAGGTGAAGACCCGCGCCGAGGCCAACCCCGACGGTAGCTACGCCATCAGCGGGACGAAGATATTCATCTCTTCCGGCGAACACGACCTCACCGAGAACATCGTCCACATCGTCCTCGCCCGCCTGCCGGACGCACCGAAGGGCACCCGCGGCATTTCCCTGTTCATCGTGCCCAAGTTCCTTCCCGGCGAAGGCGGCGCGCTCGGCCCGCGCAACGGCGTGAGTTGCGGCGCGCTGGAGAAGAAGATGGGGATCAAGGCCTCGGCCACCTGCGTGATGAACTTCGACGGCGCCACCGGCTTCCTCATCGGGCCGCCGAACAAGGGCCTGGAATGCATGTTCACCTTCATGAACAGCGCCCGCATCGGCACCGCCATCCAGGGCGTGGCCACCGCCGAGCTGGCCTACCAGGGCGCCCTCGCCTACGCCCGCGAACGCCGCTCCATGCGCGCGCTCTCCGGGACCAAGGAACCCGACCAGGTCGCCGACAGCCTGATGCACCACGGCGACGTGCGGCGCATGCTGCTGACCCAGAAGGCCATCGCCGAAGGCGGCCGGGCGCTGGTCTACCTGGCCACCCAGTACGCCGACCGGATGATCCAGGGCATCCTCAGCAACGACGACGCCGAGTACGAACGCTGGGACGACAAGCTCGGCTTCCTCACGCCGATCCTCAAGGGCTGCCTGACCGAACTCGGCCTGGAAAGCGCCAACCTCGGCATGCAGGTGTTCGGCGGCCACGGCTATATCCGCGAACACGGCATGGAGCAGATCGTCCGCGACGCGCGGATCGCCACCCTCTACGAAGGCACCACCGGCATCCAGGCCCTCGACCTGCTCGGCCGCAAGGTCCTGCTGATGACCCAGGGCAAGGCCGTGCGCGACTTCACCAGGGGCGTGGCCCGGTTCGCCGTCGACCTGCTGAAGAACGAGCCGCGCATGCGCGGCCGCGCCCTGGTGCTGCTCAAGCTCTGCGCCCAATGGAACCTGCTGACCCTGCGCATTGCCCTCACCGCGCGCAAGCAACGCGATCTGGTGAGCACCGCCAGCCACGACTATCTGATGTTCTCCGGCTACGCCACGCTGGCCTATTCCTGGGCCCTCCAGGAAGCCGCTGCGCGCCGGCGACTGCGCCAGGGCGGCAGCGAGTCGGCGGACTTCTACAAGGCCAAGATCGCCACCAGCGAGTTCTACTTCGCCCGCCTGCTTCCGCGCGCCAAGGGCCACGCGGCGGCGATGGCGAAGCCGACCGGTTCGATCATGGACCTGAAGAGCGAGCACTTCGCCTTCGACTGAGGCGACCACCCGCAGCGCGCCAGCGGAGCCTCAGTCTCCGCTGGCGCCAGCCGCCGTCAGCAACAACGCACGAACGTCGTCGAGCATCGAGTCCCACTCGTCCTGGCCAATGTCCATCAGGCGGAAGTAGCGCAACATGAAGGCGCCCTCCACCGCCAGGAACGCCAGGCGCGCACGGCGCCCCTCGGGTGCGGACAGGTCCAGGCCTTCCAACCGGCTGCGATACCACTGGTTGCTGCCCTCCAGGTGCTCGGGCGTCTGGATCAGCGCCGCCATCAGCGCCGCCGCCTTGCTGCTGGACAACTCGTCCGAACGCTGGGTCGCCTCGGCATGCGCGCGAACCCGCGTCAGCGGCGTCGGCTGCTTCCCCGCCACCGCTTCGAACAGGCTGTCGTAGGCCTTGCCCCAGCGCTCGAAGATCGCGTCGATCAGCGCGTCCTTGGTACCGAAGCAGTACTGCACGCCGCCCTTGGTGATGCCCATTTCCTTCGCCACCGCATCGATGGTCAGGCCGGCCGCGCCCTCGCGGGCGATCACCGCCTCGGCGGCATCGAGCAACTGGTCGCGGTCGATCGTTCGTCGGCGTCCCATGGCTACCTCTTGAGTTTAAATCCATACGTATGTATTTATATTTTCACGCGTCCGCCCGTGGCGCGCAATTCCCGTTATCCACGGCGAGCGAAGAACCGTTCGCCACAGAGGTTATCCCATGTTCCGGCAGAACCGCTGGCTGGTCCTGGCCATCGTCTCCAGCGCCCTGTTCCTCATCATCATCGACATGACCGTGCTCTACACGGCCCTGCCGCGCCTGACCCACGACCTCGGTGCGACGGCCGCGGAGAAGCTCTGGATCGTCAACGCCTATCCGCTGGTGGTCGCCGGCCTGCTGCCCGGCGCCGGCTTGCTCAGCGACCGCCTTGGCCACAAGCGGCTGTTCCTCGCCGGCCTGCCGCTGTTCGGCCTGGCCTCGCTGTGCGCCGCCTTCGCCCCCAGCGCCGCGGCGCTGATCGCCGCCCGCGCCGGGTTGGCGGTGGGCGCGGCACTGATGATGCCGGCGACCCTGTCGATCGTCCGCCATGTCTTCCAGGACGAACGCGAACGCGCCCTGGCCATCGGCATCTGGGCCTCCGTCGCCTCTGCCGGCGCGGCGCTGGGGCCGGTGGTCGGCGGCGTGCTGCTGGAGTTCTTCTGGTGGGGCTCGGTGTTCCTCATCAACGTCCCGGTGGTGGTCGTCGCTTTGTTGCTGGCGCTGCCGGCCATCCCGGCCTGCGGCGGCCAGTCGCGGCGCCCATGGGACGCCCTCGGCTCGCTGCAGGTGATGTTCGGCCTGGTCGGGGTGGTGTATGCGATCAAGGAACTCAGCACACGCGCCCCGGACTTCGGGCTGGCCGTCCTGGCCGCGCTCGGCGGCATGCTCTGCCTGTACCTGTTCGTCCGCCGCCAGCGCCGCGCCCGCGAACCGATGATCGACTTCGCGCTGTTCCGCAACCGGCGCTTCGCCCGCGGCGTCGCGGTGGCCCTGGTGGCGACCATGGCGCTGGTCGGCATGGAACTGGTGTTCAGCCAGCACCTGCAACTGGTGCAGGGCCTGACGCCGCTGAAGGCCGGCCTGTTCGTCCTGCCGATCCCGCTGGCCTCGCTGGTGGTCGGGCCGCTGGCCGGCTGGCTGGTGCCGCGCTGGGGCGAGAACCGGGTGATGTGCGCCTCCCTGCTGCTCGGCAGCGCCGGATTGCTCGGCCTGGCCCTGTCCTACCAGTCCGCCACCGGAGCGCAACTGGCCAGCCTGGTGCTGCTCGGCGTCGGCTTCGGCGGCGCGATGACCGCCGCCTCCACCGCGGTGATGCTCAACGTGGACGAACAGAGTTCCGGAATGGCGGCCGCCATCGAAGACGTGTCCTACGAACTGGGCGGGGTGATCGGCGTGACCCTGCTCGGCAGCCTGATGAGTTTCGTCTACGGGATGTCGCTGAGGCTGCCCTCGGCCGAGCTGCCGGCGCGGGTCCGCGACAGCCTCGACGACGCCCTGTTGGTCGCCGAGGGCCTGGCGCCGGAGGTCGCGTCGCGGCTCGTCGAGCTTGCCCGGCAGGCTTTCGACCAGGCCTTCGTCGCCGTGCTGCTGGCCGCCGCCGCGCTGCTCTTCCTCAGCGCCATGGCGGTCCTGCGCCAGCCGCGTCCGGCTACAGAGCCAGCGCCACCAGCACCGCACACTCGGTAAGTTCGACCAGCGCGCCGGCGGTGTCCCCGGTGGTGCCACCGAGGCGCGCGAGGAAACGGCTGCGCAGCCAGGCGAAGAGCATCAGCGTCACCAGCAACGCCAGCAGGCCGGCCAGGCCGAACGCCAGGGCCAGGCCGAAACTCCCCCCCAGCACCCACGGCAGGCTGCGCGCCGGCAGGTGCTCGGCGATGGCCTGGCCGAGGCCGCCGGGGCGCGCGTAGGGCGTGGTCAGGAACAGCAGCGGCAGGCTGCTGCGCGCCAGCCACGGGGCCAGCGGCAACAACCCGGCCTCTCCCTGGCCGAGCAGCGCCGCCAGGGCGGAGAACTTCAACAACAGGACCAGTACCAGGACCACCACCGCCACCGGGCCGCTGCGCGGGTCCTTCATGATCGCCAGGGTCCGCTCGCGGTCGCCCAGCCCGCCGACCCAGGCGTCCGCCATGTCGGCCAGGCCGTCCAGGTGCAGCGCGCCGCTCAGCGCCACCCACAGGCTCAGCAGCAAGGCTGCCTGCAACAGCGGCGGCGTACCGTCGAGCGACCGCGCCGCGGCGTACAGCACAACGCCGATCAGCACCCCGACCAGTGGATAGCAGAGCACCGCGCGGCCGAACTGTTCCGGCGTCGGCATCGCCGACAGGCGCACCGGCAGGCGGGTGAGGAACTGCAAGGCGACCAGCAGTGAGCGCAAGGCTTCGCGCATGGCTATTCCCCTTCCCGGCATTCGTGCCAGCGATCGTCGCCCTCTCCGGCGCGCAGGCCGAACAGTGCGCCATGACCGACGTCCACCTGCAGCAAGCGCTCGCGCGGCAAGCCACGGGCGCGAGCGAGCAACAGACGGATGACGCCGCCATGGGTCACCAGCAGCACACGACGGCCGGCGTGACGCTGGCGCAGGCGTCGCTGGGCGGCCAGCACCCGCGCCTCGAACTCGGACAGCGGCTCGCCGCCCGGCGGGGTAAAGACGTAGGGATCGGCCCAGAAGCGGCCGAGCGCCTCGCTGTGGCCGTCCATCAGGCTGGCCGCCGAGCGCCCCTCCCAATCGCCGAAATGCAGTTCGCGCAGATCGTTTTCCAGTTCCAGCTCGATCCCCTGGCGCTGCGCCAGTTCCTCGGCGAAGGCGCGGCAACGTTGCAATGGCGAGCTGACCAGCAGGTCCCAGCGTCCGCCTTCCACCGCCGTGCGCATCTGCGCCCAGCCACGCGCGGTCAAGGCGTCGTCGAGGCTGCCACGGAAACCGCCGCCGGACTCGGTTTCGCCATGCCGCAGGAGGTCCAGGCGCAGGCTCATGCCGGGCGGTCCGAGACCGCCGCTTCGGCGAAGGTCGCCATCCCCGCGTGCAGCGCGCAGGCCTGGCGCAGCAGCGGCACCGCCAGCGCCGCGCCGCTGCCCTCGCCCAGGCGCAAGCCGAGGTCGAGCAGCGGTTGCGCCGCCAGGGCTTCGAGCACATGCCGATGGCCCGGCTCGGCACCACTGTGGGCGAACAGCAGCCAGTCGCGGCAGGCCGGGTTCAGGCGCACCGCGCAGAGCGCCGCGACGCTGCAGATGTAGCCGTCGACCAGGGCAACCATGCCTTTCTGCGCGCAGGCCAGGTAGGCGCCGGCCAGCGCGGCGATCTCCAGCCCACCGAGACGGCGGAGGGTTTCGAAGGGGTCGGCGCGATGGGCGCCGTGCAGGGCCAGGGCGCGCTCGATCACCGCGGTCTTGTGCGCCACGCCGCTGGCGTCCAGCCCGGTTCCCGGCCCGACCAGCGCGCTCACCGGCGCATCCAGCAGCGCGCAGGCCATGGCCGCCGCCGCGGTGGTATTGCCGATGCCCATCTCGCCGCCGATGAACAGCTGGCTGCCGGCCTGCTCGGCGCGGCGCACGCTTTCGCGCCCGGCCTCGAGCGCCAGCAGGCACTGTTCGGCGCCCATCGCCGGGGCCTCGACGAAGTTCGCGGTACCCGCCGCCAGGCGCAGGTGGCGCACGCCGGGCAAGGCTTCCAGGGGGACGGCGGTGCCCAGGTCGACCACCTCCAGGCCGGCGCCGAGTTCGCGCGCCAGCACGCTGATCGCCGCGCCGCCGCGGACGAAGTTGCGCAGCATCTCGCCGGTGACCGCCTGCGGATAGGCCGAGACGCCCTCGGCGACTACCCCGTGGTCGCCGGCGAAGACCGTCACCCAGAGCCTCTCCAGGCTCGGTCGTTCGCGCCCCTGCAACGCCGCCAGGTCGATCGCCACCTGCTCCAGGCGGCCCAGCGAGCCGCGCGGCTTGGTCAACCGGTCCTGGCGTTCGGCCGCGCGCCGGCGCATCTGCGGGTCCGCCTCGCGGCAGGTGTCGCGCCACCATTGCAGACTCATAGCGGTTCTCCTTTCAACGGCATGGGCAGGCCGGCGACGGTGAAGGTCACCCGTTCGCAGCGTTCGGCGAGGGCCTGGTGCAGCCAGCCGGCCTCGTCGACGTAGCGCCGGCTGAGTTCGCCCAGCGGCACCACGCCGAGCCCGGTTTCGTTGCTGACCAGGATGATCCGCCCCGGCAGCTCGCCGAGACATTCCAGCAGCGCCTCGCGCTCGCCGTCGAGACGCTGGGGATCGTCGCAGAGCAGCAGGTTGGTCAGCCACAGGGTCAGGCAGTCGACCAGCAGGCAGCGTCCGGCCTCGGCCTCGCTGCGCAGCGTCGCCGCCAGCGCCAGGGGCTCTTCCAGGGTTCGCCAGTGGGCCGGGCGGCGCGCGCGGTGCTCGGCGATGCGCCGGCCCATTTCGCCGTCGCCGGCCTGGGCGGTGGCGATGTAGCTCACCGCCAGCCCGCTCTCGGCGGCCAGGCGCTCGGCCAGGCGGCTCTTGCCGGAACGGGCGCCGCCAAGGATCAGGTCACGCATGGGGTTCTCCGCAGAGGGCGAGCAATCGCCCGGTATCCAGGTTGCGCTCGACCAGGTCGGCGAGCCGCTCGATGTCGCGTTCGCGCAAGGCCTGGTAGTCCACCGCCTGGACCTCGCGCAGGCCGGCCCAGCGCAGCAGCGCCGAACAGGCCGCGGTGGATTCGAACAGGCCGTGCAGGTAGGTGCCCATGACGTTCCCGTCGACGCTGCGGGCACCATCCGCGCGGCCATCGTCGAGCACCACCGCCGGCCGCGCCAGGGCCTCGCCACGAGTGACCCCTGCATGGATCTCGTAGCCCGACAGCGGCGCGTCCTCCAGGCTCAGGCGGCCCTGTACGTTGCGCAATTGCTTGTCCGCCTCCAGGGTCGTTTCCAACGCCAGCAGGCCGAGGCCAGCGCTGCTGCCGGCCGCGCCTTCCAGGCCGAGCGGATCGTGCAGGCGCTCGCCGAGCATCTGCAGGCCGCCGCAGATCCCCAGCAGGCGACCGCCGTAGCGCAGGTGACGGAGGATCGCCTCGTCCCAGCCACGCTCGCGCAGCGCCGCGAGGTCGGCGCGCACGCTCTTCGAGCCGGGCAGGACGATCAGGTCCGCCGACGGCAGCGCCTGGCCGGGGCCGACGAAGCTCAACTCGACCTGGGGGTGCAGGCGCAGCGGATCGAAATCGGTGTGGTTGCTGATCCTCGGCAGCACCGGCACCACCACCTTCAGGCGCGGCCCGACCTTGGCCGCCTGGCGCGTGTCGATGGCGTCCTCCGCCTCCAGGTGCAGGTCGCTGACATAGGGCAGCACGCCGAGCACCGGCTTGCCGGTGCGCGCCTCCAGCCAGTCGAGGCCGGGTTGCAGCAGGGCGATGTCGCCGCGGAAGCGATTGATGACGAAGCCCTTGACCCGCTCCCGCTCCGAGTCGGAGAGCAGTTCCAGGGTGCCGACCAGGTGGGCGAAGACCCCGCCGCGGTCGATATCGGCGACCAGGATCACCGGGCAATCCACCGCTTCGGCGAAGCCCATGTTGGCGATGTCGTTGGCGCGCAGGTTGATCTCCGCCGGCGAGCCGGCGCCCTCCACCATCACCACCCGGTAGGCGGCGGCGAGCCGCCCATGGGAAGCCAGCACCGCTTCCATCGCCACGCGCTTGTAGTCGTGGTAGGCGGCGGCGTCCATGCTGGTCACCGCGCGGCCATGGATGATCACCTGGGCGCCGATGTCGGTGTTCGGCTTGAGCAGCACCGGGTTCATGTCGGTGTGCGGCGCCAGCCGGCAGGCCTGGGCCTGGACCGCCTGGGCGCGGCCGATCTCGCCGCCGTCGGCGGTGACCGCGCTGTTCAGCGCCATGTTCTGCGGCTTGAACGGCACCACCGCGACGCCGCGCCGGGCCAGCCAGCGGCACAGCGCGGTCACCAGGGTGCTCTTGCCGGCGTCCGAGGTGGTGCCCTGGACCATCAGGGTCCGTCCGCGATCACTCATGAGCAGGCTCCTTGAAGCCGAGCAGCGCGGCATCGAGCCGGGCCCAGGCGGCCTCGTCGGCGGGCAGGCCGAGGCGCAGGCTGGCCGGCTGCTCGAACTGGCGGGTGAGGATGCCGCGCCGTGCCAGGTAGTCGTGCAACGCCGCGCAGCGTGGATCGACCAGGCGCTGGAACAGCGCGCTGCCGCCCGCCGGCGGCCAGCCGTGGCGGCGCAGCAGTTCCTCCAGGCGCTGGCTGGCGGCCAGCAGGCGCTCGCGCTGCTGGCGCTGTTGCTGGCGGTCGCGCAAGGCGCTCTGGGCCACATGGCGCACCGGGCCATTGACCGTCCACGGACCGAGCTGCTCGGCCAGCGCCTGCAACAGCGGCCGTTCGCCGAGGGCGAAGCCGAGCCGCGCGCCGGCCAGGCCGAAGAACTTGCCGAACGAGCGCAGCACGATCAATCCGGGCCGGTTGCTGCAGGCCGCCAGGCTCGACTGCGGGGTGCAGTCCATGAACGCCTCGTCGACCAGCAGCCAGCCGCCGCGACGTTGCAGGCGGGCATGCCAGGCCAGCAGCTCGGCGGGCTCGAAGACCCGCCCGGTGGGGTTGTTCGGGTTGACCACCAGCAGCACGTCGAGGCTGTCGAGATAGGGCTCGACCTCGGCCTCGCCGATCTCCCGCACCAGGTGCCCGGCCTGGCGCCAGGCGTGGGCGTGCTCGGCGTAGCACGGCGACAGGACGCCGACCCGCCCGCCCCGCCGCAACCTTGGCAGGGCCTGGATCGCCGCCTGGCTGCCGGCCAGCGGCAATACCCGTTCGGCGCCGTAGTAGAGGCAGGCGGCGGCTTCCAGGCCGTCGTCGCTCTCCGGCAGGCGGGTCCAGGCCTGCTCGGGGATCGCCGGCAGCGGAAACGGCCAGGGCGCGATGCCGGTGGACAGGTCCAGCCAGTCCGCCAGCGGAATGTCGTAGCGGCGCGCCGCCTCGCGCAACCGCCCTCCGTGTTCAAGCATGCAGCCACCCCATGGCCCAGAGTCCGGCCAGCACCAGCAGCCAGAGCAGCACGCCCTGGCGTACCAGCGCCAGGGCCCGATAGATGTCGCGGCCCTGCGGCTGCGGGCCGCTGCCGAGGAGCGGCCGCTGGTGCAGCTCGCCGTGGTAGATCGCCGCGCCGCCCAGGGAAACCCCCAGCGCACCGGCGCCGGCGGCCATCACCGGGCCGGCGTTGGGGCTGTCCCATTGCGGCGCCTGCTCGCGCCAGCAGCGCAGGGCCTGGCGGGTGCCGCCGAGCAGCGCGTAGGTCAGCGCCACCAGCCGCGCCGGCAGGTAGTTGAGGATGTCGTCGATCTTCGCCGCGGCCCAGCCGAAGCGCTCGAAGCGCGCGTTGCGGTAGCCCCACATCGCGTCCAGGGTATTGCTCAGGCGATACAGCACCACCCCCGGCGCGCCGGCCACGGCGAACCAGAACAGCGCGGCGTAGACCGCGTCGCTGCCGTTCTCCAGTACCGATTCGGTGGCCGCGCGGGCGACCCCGGCCTGGTCCAGCTCGCGGGTATCGCGGCTGACCAGGTAGCCGACACGTCGCCGCGCCTCGTCCAGGTCGCCGGCGCGCAAGGCCAGTGCCACCGGTTCGGCGTGCTCGCCGAGGCTGCGCAGGCCGAGCGCGGCGTACAGCGCCAGGGCCTGGACCAGCCAGCCGAGGTAGGGAAGTTCAGCGAGCGCCCAGGCCAGCAGGGTCAGCGGCAGTACCGCGAGGACCCAGGCGGTCACCCCGTGGCTGCGCCAGCCGACCCCGGGATCGCCCTCGCCGGCCAGGCGCGAGCGGTTGAAACGGCGCTCCAGGCGATCGGCCAGGCGGCCGAAGGCGACCAGCGGGTGCCAGCCCTGCGGCTCGCCGAAGCGCGCATCCAGCGCCACGCCGAGGATACCCAGCAGTGCGCTCATGCTCGCTCGCCCCAACGGTTCTGGTAGACCAGCTCGGCCAGCGGACGCGGTTCGCTCCAACCCTCCAGCGCCAGCATCGGCGCCGGGTAGAACTCCGCCACCGGGCCCAGGCAGAGCACCGCCACCGCCTCGCTGCCGGGCGGCAGGCCGAGCAACTCGCCCAGCGCGGCCGGATCGAACAGCGATACCCAGCCCATCCCCAGGCCCTCGGCGCGACTGGCCAGCCAGAGGTTCTGGATCGCGCAGGCGAGCGACGCCAGGTCCATCTGCGGCAGGGTCCGGCGACCGAACACATGGCGTTCGCGGTCGTCCATCAGGGCGGCGACCAGCAGTTCGGCGCAATCCAGCACGCCCTCGACCTTGAGCCGCATGAACTCGTCGGAGCGCTCGCCGAGGGCTTCGGCGGTGCGTCCGCGTTCCTCCTCGACCAGCCCGTGGATGGCCCGCCGCAACGCCGGCTCGGTGATACGGATGAAGCGCCAGGGTTGCATCAGGCCGACGCTGGGCGCCTGGTGTGCGGCCTCCAGCAGCCGCGCGAGCAGCTCCGGCGCCACGCTGCCGCCGCTGAAGTGGCGCATGTCGCGGCGCTCGGCGATGGCCCGGTAGACGGCGGCGCGTTCCGTGGCGCTGAAGGCGTGGGAAGAATCGGACATGTCAGTCGGCGTCTCGCGCGGGCGCCAGCAACGCGGCGGCGGCCTGCGGGTTGGAAGGCAGGTAGAAATGGATATAGGAAGCCGTCAGCCGGCCAAGACGGAACACCGCCTCCGCCGTGTTCCGGCCGTTCGGGCAGACGCCACGGGCCAGAGGCTCGACGGCGCAGTCGAGGGTCGAGTGATGGAAGGTATGCCCGCGCAGCCGCCCTTCCGGCAGCTCGACCTCCTGCAAGGCCAGGGCGGTCAGGCGCTTCTGCAGGCGCGCCCGGCCCGGCAGCAGGCCGAGCAGTTCGCCGCGCTCGCCGTCGGCGTCTTCCAGGCAGTCGAGCAGGTAGAGCATGCCGCCGCACTCGGCCAGCAGCGGCTTGCCGGCGGCATGGTGGGCTCGGATCGCCTCGGCCATGGCGCGATTGCCCTGCAGGCGCCCCAGGTGCAGTTCGGGGTAGCCGCCCGGCAGATACAGGCTGTCCACGGCGGGCAACGCCTGGTCCTGCAGCGGCGAGAAGAACGCCAGTTCGGCGCCGAGTTCGCGCAGCAGGTCGAGATTGGCCTGGTAGAGGAAGGCGAACGAGGCATCGCGAGCCACGCCGATGCGCACGCCTTCCAGGCTGCGTTGCAGCGGCGCCGGAGCGGGCACCTCGAAGGTCACCGGCTCCGGCAGGTCGGTCTCGGCGCTGGCCCGCAAGGCGTCGGCGGCGGCGTCCAGGCGCACATCGAGATCGGCCAGTTCCTCGGCCTGGACCAGGCCCAGGTGGCGGCTCGGCAGTTCGAACTCGGCCGAGCGCGGCAGGCCGCCGAACCAGCGCATGCCAGGCGGCAGGCAATCGCGCAGGATGTCGCTGTGGCGCTGGCTACCGACGCGGTTGCCGAGCACTCCGGAAAACGGCAGGTCCGGCTGGAAATGCGCCAGGCCGTAGGCCAGGGCGCCGAAGGTCTGGGCCATCGCCGCGCCGTTGATCACCCCCAGCACCGGCACGCCGAAACGCCGCGCCAGGTCTGCCGCCGAGGGGTTGCCATCGAACAGGCCCATCACCCCTTCGATGAGGATCAGGTCGGCCTCGCCGGCGGCCCGCGCCAGCAGGCGTCGCGCTTCGGCCTCGCCGACCATCCACAGGTCGAGCTGGTAGACCGGCGCGCCGGAGGCGCGGGCGAGAATCATCGGGTCGAGGAAGTCCGGCCCGCACTTGAACACCCGCACCCGTCGCCCCTGGCGCGCATGCAGGCGGGCCAGGGCGGCGGTGACGGTGGTCTTGCCCTGGCCGGAGGCCGGGGCGGCGATCAGCAGGGCCGGACAGCGTGCCTGGGTCATGGGCGAAGCGTCTCCGCGCATGGCGCCGGCATCAGAACTCCACTCCTTTCTGCGCCTTGATCCCGGCCTTGAACGCGTGCTTGACCAGGCTCATCTCGGTCACCGTGTCGGCGGCCTCGATCATCCCCGGCTGCGCGCCGCGACCGGTCACCACCACATGCTGCATGGCCGGGCGCGCCTGGATGTCGGCGAGGACCCTGTCCAGTTCCAGGTAGCCGTGCTTGAGGGCGATGTTCAGTTCGTCCAGCACCACCAGGCCAACGTCCGGGTCGGCCAGCAATTGCGCGGCGACCTTCCAGGCCGCCTCGGCCTTGGCGATGTCGCGCTGGCGGTCCTGGGTCTCCCAGGTGAAGCCCTCGCCCATCACGTGATAGCTGACTTCCTCGGGGAAGCGCCGGAAGAAGGCTTCCTCGCCGGTGCTGGCGGCGCCCTTGATGAACTGCACGACACCGACCTTCATGCCATGGCCCAGGGCCCGCGCGACCATGCCGAAGGCCGAGCTGCTCTTGCCCTTGCCGTTGCCGCTATGCACCAGGAGCACGCCGCGTTCGTCGCGGGCCTGGGCGATCTTCTCGTCGACCACGGCCTTCTTGCGCTCCATCCGCTCGCGGTGGCGCTGGTCCTTCTCGGGGGATTCGTTCATCGTCGATCACTCCTTGCGGCGACGCGGCCGCGCCGTCGCCTCGTTCATTCGAAATACCCGGCCTCACAGGGCCTGGTAGCGCACGCTGAGGTAGACCGCCTGGCCAGGCTGGTTGTAGCCATACGCGGTTTCGTAGTCGGCACCGAACAGGTTGGCGATCCGGCCCTGCAGGCGCCATTCGTCGTTCAGCCGGTACTCGCTGCGCAGGTCGAGGGTGGCGTAGCCGCCCAGGCGCACCTTGTTGGCCGGGTCATCATAGCGTCGGCCTTCGGCGTGCACGCTGGCGCCCAGCGAAAGACGCTCGAAGCGCCGGTCCAGTTCCAGGTTGAACATCCGCCGCGCCCGGCGCGGCAGCTCGTTGCCGTCGTTGACGCCGCCGGAACGGTTTTGCGGGTCGAGGAAGGTTGCGTTGGCGTTCCAGTCCCAGCCCAGCCACTGGCTGCCGAGGACCAGTTCGACGCCACGGATGCGCGCTTCGTCGATGTTGTTCGGCTGCCCCCAGGGGCGCCCCGGCGCCGGACGCGGATCGTTGCCGATCAGGTCGTCGACGTTGGTACGGAAGGCATTCACCGCCCAGTGCCCCCAGCCATGCGTACCGCTCAGCCCGACTTCCAGGCTGCGCGAAGTCTCGGCGTCCAGGTCGGGATTGCCGTAGTCGGGGTAGTAGAGTTCGTTGAAGGTCGGCGCCTTGAACGCCGTGCCGTAGCTGACGGTGAAGCGCAGCGCGTCGCTCAGCGCGTAGCCCCAGGCGGCGCTGCCGGTATCGTGCACGCCGAACTGCTGGTTGTCGTCGCGGCGCAGGCTCAGTTGCCAATCCTGGCGACCGTACCGGCCGAGGTACTGGGCGAACCAGCCTTTGTTCAGCCGCGAGTCGACGCTGAAGGCTTCGCTGCTGCTGATCTCGTCCTTCTGCCAGTCGTAGCCGAGGGTCAGCACATGGCCTTCGGCCAGGGTCAGGTCGTTCTGCCAGGACAGGCTGTCGCGACGGGTATCGAAGCGCGAGTAGAAACGGCCATCCTGATAGGCATCGGCCTTGTCCTCGCTGCGCCCGGCCTGGAGGGTCACCAGCCAGGGATCGAACGGAGTGAAGCGGGCACGGCCGCCGACCAGGTTCTGCTCGCCGTCGGCGTTGGCATTGAAACCGGAGTTGCCGAAGACCTGGTCATAGTCGTTGTGCGACTTGGCCCTGAGCAGGGTGCCGTCGAGTTCCAGGCCATTGTCGAAGCGATAGCCGCCGCGCAGGTTGCCGGACAGGTTGCGGTAGCCGTCTCGGTCTGGCTCATAGCCCGCAGTACCGGCGCGCTTGGTGTTGATCCCCGCCGTATCGAAACTGCTCACCCCGAGGCTGTACCAGCCGTTGCCAGCGCCGCCGCTGACCCCGGCGCTGCCCTCCAGGGTCTGATGGGTGCCGTAACCGGCGGAGAAGAACGGCTTGGCGCCCTGGCCGTCGCCGCGCCGGGTGAAGATCTGGATCACCCCGCCGATGGCCTCCGAGCCGTACAGGCTGGAACGCGGCCCGCGGACCACCTCGATGCGCTCGATCAGCTCCACCGGCAAGTCCTGGAACGCGGTGAGGCCGGCGCTGGCCGAGCCGACCTTGATGCCGTCGATCAGCACCAGCACATGGTCGGACTCGGTGCCGCGCAGGAACAGCGTGGTGTTCTTGCCGAAACCGCCGTTGTTCGCCAGCGACACGCCGGGTACCTGGCGCAACAGCTCCGGCACGCTGCGCGCCTGGCTGCGCTCGATATCCTCGCGGTCGATGACGCTCACCGCCGCCAGGCTCTGGGAAGCGGTCTGGGCGGTACGGGTGGCGGTCACCACCTGGTCGACAAGGCTGACCGGTTCGGCCAGGCTCAGGGAAGACGCGCCGCACAGCGCCACGGCTGCCGGGGTCAGGAAAACTCTGTTCATGCTCTGCGCTGCTCCGTCGCTCTCACCCGCGCGACCTGGGTTGAGGCAGACGGAGGACGAAGCGACGGCAGGAGACGTCCGACAGCGCCCTCCGCGATGCCGTGGGTGCGTCAGGCCGGTCTCCGGGCTCGCGAGCGAAGCGCTGGACGCTTCCAGCCGCGCCTTCCCATGCCGGAGCACAGTGGTCATCGAGCGGCTGTCTGATTCGCCTACCGTTGCGGGGGCAGCGCTGGCCTGGTTCCGACGGAACGCACCAGCTTCCCTGTTTCACCCCTTGCGGGGCACCTGTCGCAAGGCGCGCAGCTTAGTGGTTCGGGGCTTGCGCGGTCAATGTGGGCGGCCACCGCAGAACTAGCGCCCGGCTCCGGGGAGCGGGTCCGCGCGCAGCGCCGTCCCGGCCGGAGCATGGCTGCGGCACCACTGCCGCCAGGTGGCCTGCAACTGCACCAGCGCGGCGCCGGCCAGCTCGCCGCGTTCGCTGCCGGCCAGCGGGCTGGCGGCCAGGGCCTTGAGCAGGCGCGCGGTCGGCGGGTCGAGGGCGTGTTCACGCTCGGCCCGCGGGCCATCGCCCAGCAGCGCCAGGCGCAGGCGCCGCAGGTAGCGGTCGCGGGCCTGCGCCAGGGACGCCGGGACCTCCTCCAGGCACTGCCGCAGGTAGAGCAGCTCGTCGCCGAAGTCGAGTCCCATCAGGCCGTCCGACCAGGGCTGGCGGCGCCCCTCCGGTAAACGGTCGTAGCGCTGCGCCAGGCGGATCAGGCGATCCGCGGTGCGCCCGCCGAACCAGGCCTCGGCCTGCGCCGGCGAGCGCAGGGTGAGCCGCGCCAGGTCGCCGAGGGTGGCCTGCAGCATGCGCCGGTAATGGCGTTCGCCCGGCCGCAGGCTGACCAGGTTGAACACCAGCACGGCGAAGGCCACCCCGAGCACCGTCGACAGGGCGTTGTTGAGGAAGTGCGCGAGGTCGTAGCTCATGCTGTTGCTCGGCGCGACGTTCTTCACGAAGAAGATGCAGAACGGCGAGGCGATCCCGGCCAGGCTCGCCCGGTTCACGCACAGCGCGGCGAAGAACAGCGGTACGCCCAGGCCCAGGCAGAGCAGCGGGAAGCCGTCCACGCCGGGCAGGTAGAACAGTGCGACGAAGCCGGCCAGCGGGATCGACAGGAGAATCCCGCGAAGGAAGTTCAGGCCGGCCTGGGCCGGGTTGTCGCGGCTGGCGAAGAGACTCAGCACCACGCCGGTGATCGACACCGCGCCCAACCCGCTCGGCCAGGCGCTGGCCAGCCAGAACGCGGCTACGCAGAGGAACGCCAGGGCGCTGCGCAGGCCGAACAGCACGCCGCGCTCGATGTCCCGGTGCCAGGCGATGGCGCCCGGCGCCTGGCGGGTGGGCGCGCCATAGACCAGCGCCTCGACGCTGCGCCCGGCCGCCCTCGCCTCGCCGAGCAGGCGTTCGAGGCAGACCAGGCACAGGTGCAACTGTCCGTGCGCCGCGTCCAGCGCCAGGCGCAAGCGCTGCCGGCAGGCCTCGAACTCGGCCTGGCGGCCCTCGCGCAACAGTGCCTCGAGTTCTTCCAGCCAGGGCTGCAAGGCGTGCGCGCTGGCCGGATCGAGCAGCCTCCGCTCGCGAGCCACCTTGCGCGCCGCGCGCAGCAGGCCGAGCAGGTCGAGGCCAAGCACGCGCAAGGCCTGGGAACGGGCGCGGCCGAGTGCGCCCTCGAACCAGGCGTGGTCGCGCTGGGCGTCCGCCGCGGCGATCCGCCCCAGCGCCGCGAGCAGCTCGCCGCGTTCGTCGGCGCCGCGCAGCTCCGCCGCGGCCGCCTGCAAGCCGGCCTCCCAGGCCGCCTTGCCCTGGTTCGCCAACTGGCGTTCCAGGCGCCGCGGCCAGAGCAGTACATTCACCAGCGCCGCGCAGAGGATGCCCAGGCCGATCTCCGAGCAGCGGGCCACCGCCTGGTCGAACACCGTCGCCGGATCGGCGCTGGCCGGCAGGGCGACGATCGCCGCGGTGTAGCCGGCCAGGACGAAACCGTAGGACGCATGGTTGTGCAGCAGCGACGCGCCGGCGGTGCAGAACGCCAGCCAGAGCGCCATCAGCAGGAGGAAGGGCAGCGACGCCTGACCATAGAGCGCGACCATGCCGATGGACACCAGCGCACCGGCGCAGGTGCCGATCAGGCGGAACATGCCCTTGGCCAGGACCATGCCGCTATAGGGCTGGCTGACCACGAACACCGTCATCAATGCCCATTGCGGCTGCTCCAGCTCCAGGCTGAAGGCCAGGTACAGGGCCAACCCGCCGGCCAGCAGGGCCTTCACCGCGAACTGCAGTTCGTGCAGGCGCGGGCACAGCAGCACCTGCACCAGGTCGGAGGAAAAGAAGGAAGGCTTGGCCATCGCGGACGCCCCGAAATACATGAGCGAGCGAATTATTAGCAAGCTAATTTTCTATTGTCCAGCCTCTCCGCGAACTTTCCGGAAGAGCGTTTCGCCCTGCGAAACATGCGCCACGGAGGCCCACTGAAGCCGACCAACACGCCTGCGCAGAAGGCGCCAACCGGCAGCGGCAGCCGCCGAACGTTCGTATACAATATCCCGCACGTTCCCAACGCCACGCAGGTTGCCCCGCTTGCCTCTCTCCATGCTCAACGCCCCTAACCTGGGCATCGCCCCTTCGGCCTCCGAGATCATCGCCAAGCACCTGCGCGAAGCGATCATCGCCGGGCATTTCGCCGAGGACGAACCGATCCGCCAGGACGACATCGCGCAACTCTTCAATGTCAGCAAGATTCCCGTCCGCGAGGCCCTCAAGCGCCTGGAAGCGGAAGGCCTGGTGCTGTTCCAGCGCAACAAGGGCGCGGTGGTGACGCGTATTTCCGAACCGGAACTGGCGCAGATGTTCGAAGTGCGGGTGCTGCTCGAGGCGCAGGCGATCCGCCTGGCGGTGCCGAACATGGACGAGACCACCTTCGCCCGCGCCGAGGCGATCTGCGCCGACTTCGTCGGCGAAGACAACGTCGGACGCTGGGCCGAACTCAACTGGCAACTGCACGCCTGCCTCTACGAACCGGCACAGCGGCCGTTCCTGGTCAACCTGATCCGCTCCATCCACGACAAGCTGGAACGTTACCTGCGCATGCAGATGAGCCTGTCCGAAGGCAAGCAGCGCGCCGACCAGGAACACCGCGAGATCGTCGCCGCCTGTCGCGCCGGCGATGCTGAACAGGCCGCGGCACTGATCGAGGCACATATCGTCGGGGTCTGCCGGACCCTCTACGAACACCTGCCGAACCGCCCGGCCAGCACCTGAGCCGGGCCATCCCGGCTATGCCGCTTTCGTCACTCGCCTGAGCGAAAACCCTCAAGCGCCCCGCCCCGCCGAAACGCCACCCTGTGGCGCATACCCCGGCACAGGCGAGGGCCACCATGCAACGCATCCGCATCATCGATTCGCATACCGGCGGCGAGCCCACCCGCCTGGTCATCGGCGGCTTTCCCGATCTCGGCCACGGCGACATGGCTGAGCGCCGGCGCCTGCTCGGCGAGCGCCACGACGCCTGGCGCGCCGCCTGCATCCTCGAACCGCGCGGCAGCGACGTACTGGTCGGCGCCCTGCTCTGCGCACCGGTCGATCCCGAAGCCTGTGCCGGAGTGATCTTCTTCAACAACAGTGGCTACCTCGGCATGTGCGGCCACGGCACCATCGGCCTGGTCGCCTCGCTGGCACACCTCGGGCGGATCGGTCCCGGCGTGCACCGCATCGAGACGCCGGTCGGCGAGGTCGAGGCGACCCTCCACGAGGACGGCTCGGTCAGCGTGCGCAACGTGCCGGCCTACCGCTACCGTCGCCAGGTCAGCGTCGAAGTGCCCGGCATCGGCCGGGTCAGCGGCGACATCGCCTGGGGCGGCAACTGGTTCTTCCTGGTCGCCGGACACGGCCAGCGCCTCGCCGGCGACAACCTCGACGCCCTCACCGCCTACACCGTCGCCGTCCAGCAGGCGCTGGACGACCAGGACATCCGCGGCGAGGACGGCGGCGCCATCGATCACATCGAACTGTTCGCCGACGACCCCCACGCCGACAGCCGCAACTTCGTGCTCTGCCCCGGCAAGGCCTACGACCGCTCGCCCTGCGGCACCGGCACCAGTGCCAAGCTGGCCTGCCTGGCCGCCGACGGCAAGCTGCTGCCCGGCCAGCCCTGGCGCCAGGCGAGCGTGATCGGCAGCCAGTTCGAGGGGCGTTACGAATGGCTCGACGGCCAGCCCGGCGGGCGTATCGTGCCGACCATCCGCGGCCGCGCCCACGTCAGCGCGGAAGCCACCCTGCTGCTGGCGGACGACGATCCGTTCGCCTGGGGCATCCGCCGGTGAACGCCGAGGTCATCGTGGTCGGCGCCGGCATCGTCGGCAGCGCCTGCGCCCATGAACTGGCGTGTCGCGGCCTCGACGTGCTGGTGCTGGACAGCCGCCGCGGCGGCGCCACCGCGGTGGGCATGGGGCACCTGGTGGCGATGGACGACAACCCGGCCGAACTGGCCCTCAGCGACTACTCGATCCAGGCCTGGCGCACCTGGGCGGCGGATCTGCCGGAAGACTGCGCGTACCGCAATTGCGGCACCCTCTGGCTGGCCGCCGACGCCGCCGAACTCGCCGAAGCCGAGCGCAAGCGCCAGGCCCTGCTGGCCGCCGGCGTCGCCTGCGAGATGCTCGACGCCGCGCGCCTGCGTGACCTGGAACCGGTCTTGCGGCCAGGCCTCGCCGGCGCCCTGAAGGTGCCGGGCGACGGCATCCTCTACGCGCCCAACGCGGCGCGCTGGCTGCTCGAACGAGCCGGCCCGCGCCTGCTTCGATTGCACGCCGAAGTCAGCGAAGTGGACGGCAGCCGCCTGCGCCTGGCCGACGGCCGCTGGCTGAGCGCCGAGGCGCTGGTGCTGGCCAACGGCATCCATGCCGGCGAGCTGTGCGCGGAGCTGCCGATCCGCCCGAAGAAAGGCCACCTGCTGATCACCGACCGCTATCCCGGCACCCTCCGCCATCAACTGGTGGAACTCGGCTATGTCAGCAGCGCCCACGCCAGCAGCGGTACCTCGGTAGCCTTCAACGCCCAGCCGCGCCCCACCGGGCAGATCTTCCTCGGCTCCTCGCGGCAGTTCGACACGCTCGACCCGCAGGTGGAAGGCCCGGTGCTGGCGCGCATGCTGCGGCGTGCCCTGGACTACCTGCCGGGGCTCGCCGGCCTCAATGCGATCCGTGCCTGGACCGGCTTCCGCGCCGCCACTCCGGACGGCCTGCCGCTGCTCGGCGAGCACCCGGCGCAGCCGGGCCTGTGGCTGGCGGTCGGCCACGAGGGCCTGGGCGTGACCACCGCGCCGGGCAGCGCGCGCCTGCTCGCCGCCCAGTTGTTCGGCGAAACGCCGCCGCTGGATCCCACGCCTTATCTGCCGCAACGCTTCCTCTCCAGCTCCGGGAGTGCCCGGCCATGATCGAACTGTTCATCGACCGGCGTCCGCTGCGGGTCGCCGTCGGTACCAGCGTGGCGGCCGCCCTCGCCCTCGGCGGCGACGGCTGCTCCCGCAGCGCGGTCGGCGGCGGGCGGCGCGCGCCGTTCTGCGGCATGGGCGCGTGCCAGGAATGCCGGGTATTGATCGACGGTCGGCGACGCCTGGCCTGCCAGACCGTCTGCCAACCCGGCATGCGCGTGGAGACCCAGGCATGAGCGCCGACTACGACCTGCTGATCGTCGGTGCCGGCCCCGCCGGCCTGGCCGCAGCGCTGGCCGCCGCGCCGAGCGGCGCGCGCATCGCCCTGGTCGACGACAACCCGGCCGCCGGCGGACAGATCTGGCGCGACGGCCCGCGTGCCAGCCTGCCGCCGCGTGCCCATCAGATGCGTCAACGCCTGGCCGGGCAGGCCAATGTCGAGTACCTCCCGGCGACCCGGGTGGTCGCCTGCGGTCCCGGCAGGCGCCTGTTGCTGGAAGACCCGCAACGTGGCTGGCAGGTCGGCTACCGACGCCTGGTCCTCTGCACCGGCGCCCGCGAACTGCTGCTGCCTTTTCCCGGCTGGACCCTCCCCGGCGTCACCGGCGCCGGCGGCCTGCAGGCGTTGGCCAAGGGCGGCCTGCCACTGGCCGGCCAGCGCCTAGTGGTGGCTGGCTCCGGCCCGCTGCTGCTGGCCAGCGCCGCCAGCGCCAGCCAGTGCGGGGCGCGCCTGCTGCGCGTCGCCGAACAGGCGCCGGCGAGAACCCTGGCCGCCTTCGCCGTACGCCTGCCGCGCTGGCCCGGTAAGCTGTGGCAGGCCGCCGGCCTGTTCGCCCGTAGCTACCGCGCCGACAGCTACGTGCTCGCCGCCCTCGGCGAGGAGCGCCTGGAAGCCGTGCGCCTGCGCGAAGGCGGTCGGGTCCGCGAGATCGCCTGCGAACGCCTGGCCTGCGGCTTCGGCCTGGCGCCCAACGTGCAACTCGGCCAGGCCCTTGGCTATCGCCTCGACGGCCAGGCGCTCGCCGTCGACGAATGGCAGGCCGGCAGCCTGCCCGACCACTACGCCGCCGGCGAATGCACCGGCTTCGGCGGCAGCGAACTGGCCCTGGTGGAAGGCGCCATCGCCGGCCATGCCGCCGTCGACGAGCGCGACGCGGCTCGCCGCCTGTGGCCACGACGGCGACGCTGGCAGGGCTTCGCCGACACCCTGGCGCGACACTTCGCCCTGCGTGCCGAACTGCGTGAACTGGCGGAGGCGGATACCCTGGTCTGCCGTTGCGAAGACGTCCCCTTGGCCGCGCTGGCCGGGCATGCCGGCTGGACCGAGGCCAAGCTGCACAGCCGTTGCGGCATGGGCGCCTGCCAGGGGCGGATATGCGGCAGCGCCGCGCAATTCCTGTTCGGCTGGACGCCTCCGGCGCCGCGTCCGCCGTTCAGCCCGGCGCGCCTGGAGACCCTGGCCCGCTGGCAGGGCGACGCCGGCTAGCGACGCTCGGCGCGATACAGCCAGCCGAGGCCGGCCAGCGACAGCAGCAGACCACCCAGCAGCATGGGTGTCAGCGGCTCGGCGAACATCCAGTGCGCCCATAGCAGGGTCAGCGCCGGGCTCAGGTACAGCGCCGCGCTGCCGCCCTGTGCGGAAAGATGGCGCAGGCCCAGCCAGTACAGGCCGTAGCCGCCGAAGGTGGGCAGCAGCACCAGCCAGGCGAGCCCGAACAGGAATCCGCCGGACAGCGGCGGCCGCAGGCTACCCTCCGCCAGCGCCAGGCCGGCGAACGCCGGTAGCGCGGCGCCGATCTGCACGAACAGCACCACGGCCAGCGATCCCGGCGCATCGTCCCAGCGCTTCTGCAACAGGGTGGCCAGGGCCAGCGCCAGCATGCCCAGCAGCGGCAGGCCGTAGGCCCAGCCCGGCGCCCGCCCCAGCGCCAGCGCCGCATGCCCGGCCCAGAGCACCCCGGCGACGCCCAGGGCGATCCCCGGCCACTGCCCCGGCCGCGTTCGCTGCCCCGGCAGGACCAGCGCCAGCAAGGCCACCAGCAGCGGCAACAGGTCGGCCATCAGCGCCGCCACGCCCGGCGAGACGCCGAGTTCGATGGCCTTGGCGATCGGCGCTATGTAGCCCGCGTAGGCCAACGCCCCGATCAGCGCCTGGCGCCGCCACTGGCGCGCCGACAACCGGCGCAGCCCGGCCCAGGCGAAGGGCAGCAGCAGCGCCAGGCAGACGGCGAAACGCCAGAAGCTGGTGAGGAACACCGGCGCCTGTTCCATGGCATAGCGGTAGCCGACGAAGCCGGAACTCCAGGCCAGTACCATGCCCAGTTGCACGGCCAGCAGGCGGGTCGCCCCGGGCATCGCTCGCGGGGTGCAGGTGGTCGCGCGCATCGCTCGCCTCCGTCGGTCAGGTTCGAGTCGAGGCTAGGCGGCCTCCGCCGCTACTATCAAACGAAACTATCTGCACCAGTCATGCAGGAAATCGGAACCATGAGCGCCAACCTGGATATCGAGCTGCTGCGTACCTTCCATGCCATCCTGCGCTTCGGCCGTTTCCTCGCCGCGGCCAGCCACCTCAACCGCAGCCCCTCGGCGGTGAGCACCCACGTCCGGCGCCTGGAGGAACTGGCCGGCGGCCGGCTGTTCGAGCGCGACAACCAGTCGGTGCGGCTGACCCCGCTGGGGCAGCGGTTCCAGCGCCAGACCGCCGAGCTGCTGGAGACCCACGACCGCGTGCTCGCCGGGTTGCGCAGACGGGAAGAGCCGCTGCGGGTGCGCTTCGGCATTTCCGAGGAATACGCCGGCAAGCTGCTCGGCCGTCTCCTGCCGCGCCTCGGCGCGGAACTGCCGGCGCTGGAGCTGGAGGTGCTCACCGACGCCAGCGGCAGGCTGGCCGGACGCCTGCGGCGGGGCCAGCTGGACCTCGCCCTGCTGGTGCAAGCGCAAGACGAAACCCCGTACGACGGGCACTCCCGCGAGATCGGCGGCACCCAGCCGGTGTGGGTTGCCGGCCACGGCCTGCGGATCGATCCGCAACGCCCGCTGCCGCTGGCCCTGCACGGCCAGGGTTGTCCCTATCGGCAGGCGCTGCTGGAAGCCCTCGGCGCGACGGGCCGGCGCTGGCGCACGGTGGTCAGCAGTCCCGGCGCGGCGGCGCTGGAAGCAGCCATCGAAGGCGGCCTGGCGATCGGCGTGATCGACCGTGCGCGGGTCGGCCCGACGATGCGCGTGCTGGGGCCGGCGGAGGGCTTCGCCGAACTGCCCGCCCACCGCATTCGCCTGGCCTTCGCCCCGGGAGAGCGGCCGCCGGCGCTGGAGCGCCTCGGCGAACTGATCGCCGAGGAGTTCCGGCTCTGAGCCGCTACAGCGCCGGGCGCTAGACCCGCAGGCGGTGGCCGTCTGTCAGTCTCCGGCAGCAGTCGCTCACTGCGCGGCGATGCTTTCCCGTTCACGCCACTCGCGCAGCAACGCCTGGCGCCGGCGCCGCCCTCGATGTGCGCGCCCTGCTGTCGCAGGGTGGCGATATCGCGGTAGAGCGTGCGCAGGCTGATCCCCAGTTCGCCGGCGAGCACATGCCCGGCCACCGGGTAACGATGCCGCCGCAGAATCTGCAGCAGGTCGAGCAGGCGCTGGCTACGGGACAGGGCGCCGACTCACAGTTGCTCCAGGCAGTCGCGGGCGTGGTCGTCGAGGGGGACGAAGACCAGCAGGCGATCGCCGTTCTTCGGCGCCGACCACCAGTTGGTCTGCTGCAGTTCGAATTCGCCGCAGCGCGCATGACGGAAGCGCTTGAGCTGGTTTTCGATACCCATCACCTCATTGCGCCGCCAGATCTCGCGGAACTCCGCCGAAACCTCCAGGCAGCGCTGCAACTGCCGCTCCCACAGCGGATCGCCCATGCGCTCGACCATTGCCGCGCGGAAGAAGCCGACCATCCGCGGCAACGCCTCCTCGCGGTTGGCCATGCAGTAGCGCCAGCGCTCGTGGGTCAGCGCCAGGTAGATGCAGTTGCGGTCTTCCTCGGGGATCTCCGCCAGGTCGATGCCCACCAGCCGGCAATAGGCGCGGTTGTAGCCGCGGATGTCGAAACGGGCGTTCTGCACCATGGCCGGCAACGGGTCGAGGGCATCGAGGATGGCCTGGGTGGCGGCCGAAGGCTTCTCGCAGACCACCCGCCGCGCCGAGGTCGGCGCGGCCAGCCCGGCGAGGTTGAACAGGTGGTGGGTTTCCGTCTCATTGCACAGCAGGGCCCGGGCGATGGCTCCGATCACCTGCTCCGAGGCGCGTACCGCGCGGCCCTGCTCCAGCCAGGTGTACCAGGTCACGCCGACCCCGGCGAGCTGCGCCACCTCCTCGCGACGCAGGCCCGGCGTGCGTCGGCGGCCGAGGCGGGAAATGCCGACCCGCTGCGGCTCGATGCTTTCCCGCCGGCGGCGCAGGAAGGCCCCCAGCTGTTCGGCGCGGGACGGCTGCGCGGGGCTTTCCGCAGCGTGGCTGGCAGGGGCGTCGAGGGGCATGGCGAAGTCCTCCGGAGGGCAGACGGGTAGCGCCAATACCAGGATAAGCAAGAACTGGTACCGGGTTAGCCAGAAGCGCATGCTGCCAGCCCACTCCCTTCCGCACAAGGACTCCGCCCATGCCCAGCACCGTCTCGTCGTCGCGGCTCGGCCTCGCCGGGCTCTGCATCCTGCTGGCGGGGCAACTGTTGCCGATGATCGATTTCTCCATCGTCAACGTCGCCCTCGACGCCCTCGCCCATTCCCTCGGCGCCAGCGAAACCGAACTGGAACTGATCGTCGCCGTCTACGGCGTGGCCTTCGCCGTGTGCCTGGCGATGGGCGGCCGGCTTGGCGACAACTACGGCCGTCGCCGCCTGTTCGATCTCGGCGTCGCCCTGTTCGCCGTCGCCTCGTTGCTTTGCGGGCTGGCCGGTTCGGTCTGGCTGCTGCTGGTGGCGCGCGCCCTGCAGGGCGTCGGCGCGGCGCTGATCGTGCCGCAGATCCTCGCCACCCTGCATGTCAGCCTCAGCGGCCACGCGCATTCCCGCGCGCTGGCCGCCTACGGCGCCATCGGCGGCCTGGCCTTCGTCGTCGGCCAGGTGCTCGGCGGCTTCCTGGTCTCCGCCGACATCGGCGGCCTCGGCTGGCGCAGCGTGTTCCTGATCAACCTGCCGATCTGCCTCGGCATTCTCCTTTGCAGCCGCCGCTGGGTACCGGAGACCCGCGCCGAGCATGCCGCCCGCGTCGACGCGCCGGGCACCCTGCTGCTCGCCGCGCTGATCCTCTGCCTGCTGCTGCCGCTGGCTCTCGGCCCATCGCTGCACTGGTCCTGGCCCTGCGCCCTGCTGCTGGCGGCGGCGGTGCCGCTGCTGGCCTGGCTGTGGCGCACCGAGCTGCGCCAGGAACGCCGCCAGGCCTGGCCGTTGCTGCCGCCGTCGCTGCTGCGCCTGCCGAGCATCCGCTTCGGCCTGTTGCTGGCGATCCTGTTCTTCGCCTGCTGGAGCGGCTTCATGTTCGCCCTTGCCCTGGCCCTGCAGGCCGGCGCCGGTCTCTCGCCGGTGCAGGCCGGCAATGCCTTCATCGCCCTCGGCGCCTCCTACTTCGTCTCGGCGCTGCTCACCGCCCGGGTGGCGGCGCGGATCGGCCCGGTACGCCTGCTGCTGCTCGGCTGCGTCATCCAGATGTGCGGCCTGCTCGGCCTGATGCTGACCCTGCAACGGGTCTGGCCGCAGCCGGGCATCCTCAACCTGGCGCCGGCGACCCTGGTGATCGGCTTCGGCCAGGCGTTCATCGTCAGCAGCTTCTTCCGCATCGGCCTCTCGGAGGTGCCGACCGCCCAGGCCGGCGCCGGCAGCGCCATGCTCGCCACCGTCCAGCAGGCCTCCCTCGGCCTCGGCTCGGCGCTGCTCGGCGCGGTGTTCGCGCACAGGCTGGAGCGCCATGGCGACTACCTGGAAGCGACGCAGACGACCCTGGCCGTCGAGTTCGTCCTGATGACGCTGCTGCTCGGCGCCACCTGCCTCTTCTACCTGCGCCGCGTGCGCACGGTGCCATTGCGCTGCGACTCGCCGGGCAACTGAGGCGCGCGGCCGGGCCCTGTTCCCGGCCGCCGGCGCCCCGTATGCTGGCGCGGTCCCCCAGCCAGGCCTTCGCCCCGATGCACGACCTGCTCGCCGCCCCGCCCCCCGCCGACCTCGCCAGCCTGCTGGCCAGCCTGCGCCAGGTCGAGGCGCTGCTCGACGCCATGCCCGGCGTGGTGTTCTTCGTCAAGGACGAGCGCGCCCGCTACGTCCTGGTCAACCGCACCCTGGCACGCCGCTGCGGCGTGAAGGAGAAGACCGAACTGCTCGGCCGCAGCGCCGACGAGGTCTTCCCTTCCAGCCTCGGTCCGCTCTATGCCGAGCAGGATCGGCGCGTGCTGCGCGGCGGCGCGACGCTGGAGAACCAGTTGGAGCTGCACCTCTATCCCGGTCGCCAGCCGGGCTGGTGCCTGACCCACAAGCAGGCGCTGCGCGATGCCGACGGGGCGATCATCGGCATGGCCGGCATCTCCCACGACCTGCCGGCGGCGCAGTCGGCGCACCCGGCCTACGGGCGGCTGGCGGCGGTGGATGCGCATATCCGCGAGCACTACGACCAGCCGCTCAGCCTCGCCGATCTCACTGCCATCGCCGGGCTCTCGGTGGCGCAACTGGAACGTCACTGCAAGCGCATCTTCCAGCTCACCCCACGGCAGATGATCCACAAGGCGCGGCTCGGCGCCGCCTCGCAACTGCTCGCCGGCGACGCGCCGATCACCGAGATCGCCCTGCGCTGCGGCTACACCGACCACAGCGCCTTCAGCCGCCAGTTCAAGGCGCTCACCGGACTCTCGCCGAGCCAGTACCGCGAGACCCATCGCCAGCCCCGAAAAGCGTAACGCCTCGCCCCGCCACGGGGCGGCGGTAGCAATCCTGCTCCCTTTTGTAACACCGCCGGCCGCGCCCGAGCGGGGCGCAGTCCGGCGCGGCATGGCACAGCGACGCGCCAGCCAAAGCGGTCGCGCTCCAGCGAAAGTTTTTTATCGGCGTCGGACGAGGTTCTGGCACAGCCATTGCTCACTTAAAATATCGTATACGAAATCACAAATACGGGATTTGCCGCCCTCCCACTCAACCGCATCGCCAGAGGCCCCCATGAATACCAAGAAGACCCTTGCCCTAGCCCTCACCGCTGCCCTGGGCTGTTCCCTCGCCGGTCTCGTCCAGGCCGACAAGCTCGACGACATCATCGAGTCCGGCAAGCTGCGCTGCGCCGTCACCCTGGACTTTCCGCCGATGGGCTCGCGCGATGCGCAGAACAACCCGGTGGGCTTCGACGTCGATTACTGCAACGACCTGGCGAAGGCCCTGGACGTCAAGGCGGAGATCGTCGAGACGCCCTTTCCCGACCGCATCCCGGCACTGGTATCGGGTCGCGCCGACGTGATCGTCGCGTCCACCTCGGACACCCTGGAGCGGGCCAAGACCATCGGCATGAGCATCCCCTACTTCGCCTTCGTCAAGGTGGTACTGACCCGCGAGGACACCGGCATCGCCAGCTACGAGGACCTCAAGGGCCGCCCGGTCGGCGGCACCGCCGGCACCTTCGAGGCGCTGGCCCTGGAGAAGGACAGCAAGGCCTGGGGCGACGCCAAGGGCAGCTTCCGCGCCTACCAGTCCGAGGCCGACACCGCCCTGGCGATCAGCCAGGGGCATATCGACGCCACGGTCGTCTCTTCCACCGTCGCCGCCTCGTGGATCAAGTCGGGCAAGTACAAGGGCCTGAAGATCGCCGGCGACGCGCCCTATGACATCGACTACGTGGCCCTCGGCGCCAAGCGCAACGAATACGGCCTGCTCAACTACCTGAACCTGTTCATCAACCAGCAGGTGCGCACCGGCCGCTACGCCGAGCTGGCGCAGAAATGGGTCGGCGGCACGGCGCCGGAGCTGACCACCAGCGCGGTCTACCGCTGAAGCCGAGGGCGCGGTCCGCCGCCGGGCCGCGCCGTTTCCCCCCGTCCTGGATGCGCCGATGAAGCACGCACACCTCATCGTTCCCCGTACCCTGGTCGCCGGCAGCGCGTCCGGCGAACTGCTGTACGCACCGACCGGCCTGAGCTTCTGGGGCGGCGTCGACCCGCGCAGCGCGGAAGTGATCGACCGCCACCACCCGCTCAGCGGCCGCCATCTGCACGGCAGGCTGCTGGCGATTCCCGGTGGGCGCGGCTCCTGCACCGGCAGCAGCGTACTGCTGGAACTGATCCTCGGCGGACGTGCGCCGGCGGCGATCCTCCTGCGCGAACCGGACGAAATCCTCGCCCTCGGCGCGATAGTCGCCGAGGAACTGTTCGGCCGCTCGCTACCCATCGCCTGTCTCGGCGAGCGCTTCGACGAACTCGCCGCCTATCCCTGGGCGCGCCTGGCCGACGGTCGCCTGGAACTCCACCGCGATGCCCCGCCGCCGCTGGAGGCCCGGCCCGCCGAAGCGCTGGCGACCGATGCCGGCCCGCGACTGGACGCCTTCGACCAGGCCCTGCTCGCCGGCGAACACGGCGAAGCCGCGCGCCTGGCGATGCGCATCGTCCTGCGCATGGCGGCGTTGCAGGGCGCGCAACGGCTGGTCGAGATCCAGCGCGCGCACATCGACGCTTGCATCTACACCGGCCCGGCCGGCCTGCGCTTCGCCGAGACCCTGCGCGACCTCGGTGCCCGGGTGCGGGTACCGACCACCCTCAACGCCATCTCCGTGGACCAGCGCCGCTGGCGCGAACAGGGCGTACCCGCCGCCCTCGGCGAGCCAGCCGCGGCCCTGGCCCAGGCCTATCTCGACATGGGCGCGCAGCCCAGCTTCACCTGCGCGCCCTACCTGCTCGACGACAGCGCGCGGGCCGGCGAACAGATCGTCTGGGCCGAGTCCAACGCGGTGCTCTTCGCCAACAGCGTGCTCGGCGCACGCACCAACAAGTACGCCGACTTCATGGATATCTGCTGCGCCCTCACCGGTCGCGCGCCGCTGGCCGGCTGCCACCTCGACGAGCAGCGCCAGGCGCGGGTACTGATCGAAGTGGAAGACCTCGGCAGCGTCGACGATGCCTTCTACCCGACCCTCGGCTACCTCTGCGGCCTGCTCTGCGACGGACAGATCCCGGCGATCGACGGCCTGCGGCAGCGGCAGCCGGACCACGACGCGCTCAAGGCCTTCGGCGCGGCGCTGGGCACCAGTTCCTCGGTGCCGATGTTCCACGTCATCGGCGTCACCCCGGAAGCCCCTGACCTGGCCAGCGCCTTCGGCGGCCGCGCGCCGCGGCGGACCCTGCGGGTCGGACGCGAGCGCCTGCGCGACGCCTGGCGCGAGCTGGACAGCGCCGGCGAGACGCGGATCGACCTGGTGGCGCTGGGCAACCCGCACTTCTCCGCCAGCGAATTCGCCCAGCTCGCCGCGCTCTGCCACGGCCGCCGCAGACACCCGGAGGTAGCGCTGGTGATCACCAGCAGCCGGCAGGTCGTCGCCCAGGCCGAAGCGGCCGGGCACCTGGCGACGCTGCAGGCGTTCGGCGCGCGGCTGGTCACCGACACCTGCTGGTGCATGCTCGACGAACCGCTGGTACCGCCGGGCGCGCGCACCCTGATGACCAACTCCGCCAAGTATGCCCACTACGCCCCCGGACTGGTCAGCCGCCAGGTGCGCTTCGCCGGCCTCGCCGGCTGCGTCGAGGCCGCCGTCGGCGGACGGCCCCCCGCCGGGCTGCCCGCCTGGCTGAGCGAGGACTGCTGATGTTCGACTACACCTTCCACTGGCGCTCGGCGTTCAACGCCCTGCCGGAGATGCTCGCCGGCAGCCTGGTGACGCTCCAGGTCACCGCGCTGTCGATGCTCTTCGGCATCCTCATCGCCCTGCTCCTGGCCTTCGCCCGGCTCGGCGGCAACCGCCCGCTGCGCGCCGCCGCCGGAGCCTGGATCTCCATCGCGCGGAATACCCCGGCGCTATTCCAGATCTACATCCTCTACTTCGGCCTGGGCTCCTTCGGCCTGCACGTCAGTTCCTGGTTCGCCCTGCTCGCCGGGGTCACCTTCAACAACGCCGGCTACCTCGCCGAGACCTTCCGCGGCGGCCTCCAGGCGGTGCCCGAGACCCAGCTGCGGGCGGCCCGCTCGCTGGGCATGAGCGCGCCGCAGGCCTATCGCCTGGTGGTGATCCCGCAACTGCTGCGGGTGGTGTTCTACCCGCTGACCAACCAGTTGGTCTGGGCCATGCTGATGACCTCCCTCGGCGTGGTGGTGGGCCTGACCGACGACCTCACCGGCGTCACCCAGGCGCTCAACGTCAAGACCTTCCGCACCTTCGAATACTTCGCCCTGGCCGCCGTCCTCTACTTCGCCATGGCCAAGCTGCTGGTGCTGGCCGCCCGCCTGCTGGGCTGGCGCCTGTTCCGTTACTGAGGGGAATGCCGTGTTCACCACCAGCCTCACCGCCAACGACCTGCTGTTCCTCCTGCAAGGCGCCTGGACCACCCTCGCCATCACCGCCATGGCGATGCTGATCGGCACCCTGCTGGGTGTCGTCTTCGGCCTGCTCCGCGCCCTGCTGCCACGCGCCAGCCTGCCGCTGGCGGCGCTGCTCGACGTATTCCGCAGCGTGCCGCTGCTGATCCAGTTCGTCCTGCTCAATTCCTTCAAGAGCATCCTCGGCCTCGACTGGAGCGCCTTCGCCGTGGCCTGCCTGGTGCTCGGCGTGTACGCCGCCGCCTACTGCACCGAGGTGGTCCGCGGCGGCGTCCTCTCGGTACCGCCGAGCGTGCGCCGGGCGGCGCGTTCGCTGGGCCTGAGCTATCGCCAGGACCTGTTCCACATCGTCCTGCCGATGGCCGCCCGGGTGGCCTTCCCCGGTTGGGTCAACCTGACCCTGTCGGTGATGAAGGACACCTCGCTGGTGCTCTGGATCGGCATCGTCGAACTGCTGCGCGCCTCGCAGACCATCGTCACGCGCATCCAGGAACCGCTCTTCGTGCTCTGCATCGCGGGGCTCGTCTATTACCTCATGAGCTGGGTGGTCGCGCGACTCGGCGCCCGGCTGGAACGGAGATGGCAGCAATGATCGAGATCAGCGGCGTGCACAAGGCCTACGGCCAGTTCGAGGTGGTCAAGGGCGTCGACCTGAGGGTGGACAAGGGCGAGGTGCTGTCGATCATCGGCGGCTCCGGTTCCGGCAAGTCGACCCTGCTGATGTGCATCAACGGCCTGGAGCCGATCCAGCGCGGCAGCATCCGCGTCGACGGCATCGACGTGCATGCCCGCGGCACCGACCTCAACCGCCTGCGGCGGAAGATCGGCATCGTCTTCCAGCAGTGGAACGCCTTCCCCCACCTGACCGTGCTGGAAAACGTCATGCTCGCGCCGCGCAAGGTGCTCGGCAAGAGCCGCGCCGAAGCCGAGGCGATGGCGCTGAAGCAACTTACCCACGTCGGTCTCGGCGACAAGCTCAAGGTCTTCCCCCAGCGCCTTTCCGGCGGCCAGCAACAGCGCATGGCGATCGCCCGGGCGCTGGCGATGTCGCCGGACTACATGCTGTTCGACGAAGCCACCTCGGCGCTCGACCCGCAGTTGGTCGGCGAGGTGCTGGACACCATGCGCCTGCTCGCCGAGGAAGGCATGACCATGGTCCTGGTCACCCACGAGATCCGCTTCGCCCGCGACGTGTCCGACCGGGTGGCGTTCTTCCGCAATGGCCTGGTCCACGAGATCGGCACCCCCGACCAGGTGATCGGCAACCCGCAGCGGCCGGAGACGGTGGAATTCCTCCGCTCGGTGCTCTGAGCCCGCCCCCGCACAGGAGATAGCCATGCGTTCGCAGCGGATCGTCCACATCGTCAGTTGCCATGCCGAAGGCGAGGTCGGCGACGTGATCGTCGGCGGCGTCGCCGCGCCGCCCGGCGCCACCCTCTGGGAACAGTCGCGCTGGATCGCCAGAGACCAGGACCTGCGCAACTTCGTCCTCAACGAACCGCGCGGCGGAGTGTTCCGCCACGCCAATCTGCTGGTGCCGGCCAAGGACCCGCGCGCGCAGATGGGCTGGATCATCATGGAGCCGGCCGACACCCCGCCGATGTCCGGTTCCAATTCGCTGTGCGTGGCCACCGTACTGCTCGACAGCGGCATCCTGCCGATGCGCGAACCGCTGACTCGGCTGCTGCTGGAAGCGCCGGGCGGGCTGATCGAGGCCCGCGCGGAATGCCGCGACGGCAAGGCCGAGCGGGTGGAAATCCGCAACGTGCCGTCGTTCGCCGACCGCCTCGACGCCTGGATCGAAGTCGAGGGCCTCGGCTCGCTACAGGTCGACACCGCCTACGGCGGCGACAGCTTCGTCATCGCCGACGCCCGGCGCCTGGGCTTCGCCCTGCGCGCCGACGAGGCCGCCGAGCTGGTCGCCACCGGCTTGAAGATCACCCACGCGGCCAACGAACAACTGGGCTTCCACCACCCGACCAACCCGGACTGGGACCATCTGTCCTTCTGCCAGCTGGCCGCGCCGCCGGAGCGCCGCGACGGTGTCCTCGGCGCGAGCAACGCGGTGGTCATCCGCCCCGGCAAGATCGACCGCTCGCCCTGCGGCACCGGCTGCTCGGCGCGGATGGCGGTGCTCCAGGCGAAAGGTCAGCTGCGGGTCGGCGAACGCTTCGTCGGGCGCTCCATCATCGGTTCGGAATTCTACTGCCACATCGAGTCGCTGACCGAACTCGGCGGCCGTCCGGCGATCCTCCCGTGCCTGTCCGGGCGCGCCTGGATCACCGGCATCCACCAGTACCTGCTCGACCCGGACGATCCCTGGCCGCAAGGCTATCGGCTGTCCGATACCTGGCCCGACGGCCACTGCTGACCACCCCGACCGACCGCAGGCAGCGGCCGGGCGGAAACCGATCCGGCGCGTACCGGATCGTCCACGACGGCGAACGCTGCCGTCGCCCTGTGACTCGGACCGCAGCGGTCCGATTGAATTCGTATACGAAATACGAAAAAAGGAGAAACCATGAGCAAGCACGTCAACTGGAGCGGCGTATTCCCCGCGGTCACCACCCAATTCAACGCCGATTTCTCGGTGAACCTGGAGGAAACCCACACGGTCATTTCCAACCTGGTGCGCGACGGCGTGTCCGGGCTGGTGGTATGCGGCAGCGTCGGCGAGAACACCTCGCTGACCATCGAGGAGAAGATGGCCGTCACCGAGGTCGCCAAGGATGCCTCCGGCGGCCGCGTGCCGGTGATCTGCGGGATCGCCGAGTTCACCAGCGCCGGCGCGGCGAAGGTGGCCAAGGCGGTGGAGCGGGTCGGCGTCGACGGCATCATGGTGATGCCGGCGCTGGTCTATTCCTCCAAGCCGCACGAGACCGCCGAGCATTTCCGCAGCGTGGCTAGCGGCACCGACCTGCCGGTGATGGTCTACAACAACCCGCCGATCTACCGGAACGATGTCACCCCGGACATCCTGGTTTCCCTGGCCGACTGCGAGAACATCGTCTGCTTCAAGGACAGCTCCGGCGACACCCGCCGCTTCATCGACGTACGCAACCAGGTGGGCGAGCGCTTCATCCTCTTCGCCGGCCTCGACGACGTGGTCCTGGAAAGCGTGGCGGTGGGCGCTCAGGGCTGGATCTCGGGAATGTCCAACGTATTCCCGAAGGAAGGCGAGACCATCTTCCGCCTGGCCAGGGCCGGGCGCTTCGCCGAGGCGATGCCGATCTACGAGTGGCTGATGCCGATCCTCCATCTCGACGCCCGTCCCGACCTGGTGCAGTGCATCAAGCTCTGCGAGGAACTCGCCGGTCGCGGCAGCGCCCTCACCCGTCCACCGCGCCTGGCCCTGCGCGGCGCCGATCGCGAGCACGTCGAGCGGATCATGGCCAAGGCCCTGGCCAGCCGGCCGGTGCTGCCGGACGTCGGCTTGTAGCCGGCGCCGCGCCCTCGCCGCCTCGCTCCCCAGGGAGCGGCCGGCGAGAGCCAGCGGCAGAGCATTCCGTCCACCGTCCCCAGGGAGGCCCCATGCCCAGTATCCTCGGTCACAACTACGTCGGCGGCGCTCGCAGCGCCGCCGGCAACCTCATCCTGCGCAGCCTCGACGCCGACAGCGGCGAAGCGCTGCCCTACGCCTTCGTCCAGGCCACCGAGGCGGAGGTCGACGCCGCCGCCCGCGCCGCCGAACGCGCCTATCCACACTACCGGCAACTGTCCGCCACGCGCCGCGCCGGATTCCTCGAGGCGATCGCCTCGCGCCTCGACGCCCTGGGCGACGACTTCGTCGCCCTGGTCCGTCGCGAGACCGCGCTGCCCGCCGTACGCATCCAGGGCGAACGGACACGTACCGCCAACCAGTTGCGGCTGTTCGCCGAAGTCCTGTGGCGTGGCGACTTCCACGGCGCGCGCATCGATCGCGGACAACCCGGGCGTACCCCGCCGCGCCCCGACCTGCGCCAGTGGCGAATCGGTCTCGGCCCGGTGGCGGTGTTCGGTGCCAGCAACTTCCCGCTGGCCTTTTCCACCGCCGGCGGCGACAGCGCCGCCGCCCTGGCCGCCGGCTGTCCGGTGGTGGTCAAGGCCCACGGCGGACACATGGCCACAGCCGAATGCGTGGCCGACGCGATCCTCCAGGCGGCGGCCGACAGCGGCATGCCGGCCGGGGTATTCAACATGGTCTACGGCAACGGCGTCGGCGAGGCGCTGGTGCGCCATCCGGCCATCCGCGCGGTCGGCTTCACCGGTTCGCTCAAGGGCGGGCGCGCACTGTGCGACCTGGCAGCGGCGCGGCCGCAGCCGATCCCGGTGTTCGCCGAGATGAGCAGCATCAATCCGCTGGTGGTGCTCCCCGAAGCCCTGCGCCGGCGCGGCCGGCAGGTGGCGGAGGAGCTGGCCGCCTCGGTGACGCTCGGCTGCGGCCAGTTCTGCACCAAGCCGGGCCTGGTGCTTGGCCTGCGCTCCCCCGGCTTCGACGCCTTCGTCGCGGCCCTGGGCGAGGCACTGGCCGCCAGGCCGGCACAGAGCATGCTCAACGCCGGTACCTTGCGCAGCTATGTCGAAGGACTGCAACGCCTGGAGCGCCATCCCGGCATCCGGCGCCTGGCCGGCGCGCCACAGGAAGGACGGCAGGCCCATCCGCAGTTGTTCAAGGCCGACGTGGGCCTGTTGCTGGAAGGCGACGAACTGCTCCAGGATGAGGTGTTCGGCCCGGCCACCGTGGTCGTCGAGGCAGCCGACGAGGAACAGCTTGCCCGCGCGCTGGACAACCTGCACGGCCAGTTGACGGCGACCCTGATCGGCGAAGCGGAAGACCTCGCGGCGTTCGCCGGGCTGGTCCCGCTGCTCGAAGGCAAGGCCGGGCGCCTGCTATTCAACGGCTATCCGACCGGCGTCGAGGTATGCGACGCCATGGTCCACGGCGGCCCCTACCCGGCCACCTCCGACGCTCGCGGCACCTCGGTGGGAACCCTGGCCATCGAACGCTTCCTGCGCCCGCTGTGCTACCAGGACTACCCCGACAGCCTGCTCCCGGACGCCCTGAAGAACGCCAACCCGCTGGGCCTGCTGCGCCTGGTCGATGGCCGGAGCACGCGCGAGGCCCTGGATTGAGCACGCCTGGAAGCCTGGATGGCGGATAACGCCGTTGGCGCTATCCGCCCTACGCAGTCGTCCTCGTTGCGCCACGCTGTCCGGTCGGCCCCTCGCCTTGCGCTCACTCCAGCAACGCCAGCAGCTCCCGGTGCAACGCCTCGGGAATCGTCACGCCGTCCCTGGCGCTGCGTTCGCGCGCTTCGAAGCGTCGCTGCGAGGGCAAGCGCGCGCCCTGTTCGACGATGCCTTCGAACAGCGTCTCGGCGCGCGCCAGGTGCTCCTCCGCCGAGGCGCCGAGCATGCGCCGCGGATCGATGGCGATCAGCAGTTCGCCACCGTAGGGAGAAGAACGGCTGCCCTCGTCGTAGGCCAGCGACTCGGCACTGGTCAGGTCGCCGATCAGCGGACCGGCGAGCAGTTCGACCATCGCCGCCAGGGCCGAGCCCTTGTGCCCGCCGAAAGTAAGCATGGCGCCTCGCAACGCGGCGCTGGCATCGGTGGTCGGCTCGCCCTGCTCGTCCACCCCCCAGCCCAGCGGGATTGGCTTGCCGGCGCGTTCGTGCAACTGGATCTCGCCACGCGCCACGGCGCTGGTGGCGAAGTCGAAGACGAACGGCGGGCCGTCCGGACGCGGCCAGCCAAAGGCGATCGGGTTGGTGCCGAAGATCGGCTTGCGTCCGCCCGCCGGCGCCACCCAGGCATGACTCGGCGTGGTCGCCAGGGCCACCAGGCCCGCCTCGGTGAGTGCCTCGACCTCAACCCATAGCGCGGAGAAATGCACACAGCGGTTCACCGCCATCGCCGCGATACCCTGGCTGCGGGCCTTCTCCAGCAGATGCGGCAGCCCCAGCCGGAATGCGCACTGGGAGAACCCGCCATGGGCGTCGACCCGCAGCAGGCCGGGAGCGATGTCGTGCAGTTCCGGCTCGGCGTCGGCGGATACCTTGCCGGCCTTCAGGGTGGCGATGCAGCCGAGCAACCGCCAGATACCGTGGGAGGCGCATTCGTCGCGCTCCCCCGCCACCAGGGTATCGGCCACCGCCTGTACATGGGCTTCGCTGAAAGCGTGCCGGCGCAGGATGCGCACGGCCAGCTCGCGGACCTCGTCCAGCGTCATTCGGATCACGGGCTTCTCCTTGTTCGACCAATCCCTAGGGTGGCCTGCCGCGACAGCCTTCTCTTGACCTCAATCGACCCTGAGCATGCCGAAAACGGCACAACCGGCTCGAGCACATCGAAAACTTACAGAAAATTCCTATCAATCATGTAAGGCAATTCCAAATAGCCCCGCAGCCCCTCAAGAAACCCCTCCGCGCCCCGCTACAGGGCCAAGCACCTTCCCACAGCCCGGTCGGAGACCACCCCATGCTTCTTCGTCGTATCGCCATCACCCCACGCGCCGTCATCGGCTTCGCCATCCTCGCCTCGCTGCTGGTGGCGCTCGGCCTCTTCGCGCACAACCGCATGGGTTCGCTGAACCGCGCCGCCAGGGATATCGGCGAAGTCTGGCTGCCCAGCGTCGAAGCCTCGGCCCAGCTCAGCGGCCTGATGAGCGAACTGCGCCTCGGCGAGATGAACCACGTGCTGCTGCACGACGCCACGCGCATGCGCCAGCAGGAACAACGGATGGACGAGGTCATCGCTACCCTCGCCAGGGTGGAAAGGGAATACCGCCCCTTGCTGGTCCTGGACGAGGAGCGCGCGTTGCTCGACCAGTTCGTCCAGCGCCAGCAGGAATACCTCGAAGGACACGCCGCCCTGCTCGCGCTGTCCCGTGACAACCGTACCGACGAAGCCAGCGTGCTGATGGGCGGGGCCCAGTTGCAGCGCTACGAGCAGGTGCAGCGGACCCTGAAGCAACTCATCGCCCTCGACCGCGAGGCCGCCCGCGCCTCCACCGCCGAAGCCGCCGATGTCTACTCCCGGGCCTCCACCGCGATCCTCGCGGTGCTGCTGGTGGCCCTGGCGGCCAGCGTGACGATCGCCTGGCTGCTAACCCGCAGCATCGTCGTGCCGATCCGCCAGGCGGTGTCCTGCGCCGACCGCATCGCGGCCCGCGACCTGACCGGCGAGATCGCCAGCGACGGCGACGACGAGCCGGCGCAACTGATGAAGGCCATGCGCAGCATGCAGGCCAGCCTGCACGACACCATCGAGCAGATCGGCGATTCCGCCGCGCTGCTGGCCGCCGCTGCCGAGCAACTGAACGCGGTGACCGAGGAAGGCAACCGGTCGCTGGCCCGGCAGAACGATGAGATCGAGATGGCCGCCACCGCGGTCAACGAAATGAGCGCGGCGGTCGAGGAGGTCGCGCGCAACGCCAGCTCCACCGCCGAGGCCTCCAGTCTCTCGGAACGGGCCGCCGGCAACGGCCGCGCACGGGTCGAACAGACCGTCCGCTCGATCCGTCAGATGAACGCCGAGATCGGCCAGACCGCGCGCCTGGTGGAAGGCCTGGCCAGCCAGGCGCAGGACATCGGCAAGGTGCTCGACGTGATCCGCGCCATCGCCGAGCAGACCAACCTCCTCGCCCTCAATGCCGCCATCGAGGCCGCCCGCGCCGGCGAGCAGGGCCGCGGATTCGCGGTGGTCGCCGACGAAGTGCGCGCCCTCGCCCACCGCACCCAGCAATCGACCCATGAGATCGAAGGCATGATCGCCAGCGTCCGCGAGGGCACCGACACCGCGGTGTCCGCGATGCGCGAGAACGACCAGCGCGCCCGGCAGATGCTCGACGAGGCCGAGGCCGCCGACCACGCCCTGGGCGAGATCGCCGAGCACGCCACGCGGATCAACGAGCGCACCCTGGTGATCGCCAGCGCTGCCGAGGAGCAGGCCCACGTCGCCCGCGAGGTCGATCGCAACCTGGTGAACATCCGCGACGTTGCCGTGCAGACCACCCAGGGCGCCGAGCAGACCCGCGGCGCCAGCCACGAGCTGTCGCGCCTGGCCAACGACCTCAAGAGCATGATCGGTCGCTTCGTGGTCTGACCCGCAGGCGAGCTAGGGCGTCGCGCGGCGCAGCACCAACTGCCCGCCGTCGCCCTTCTGCACCCGGTAGTCGCCCTCGCCCTGGCGACCGAGGAGCATCAGGGTCAGGCCGCCGCGTTCGAGCAGCGCGATCCCGGCCGGGGTGGGCCTCCAGGCGCGCGGCTCGCTGGGCAGCCAGCGCGTGAGGCAGGCGGTATCGCCGCCCAGGTCGTAGCCACTGGCTTCCGCCACTTCGCTGTCGCGCAGCTCCAGATGGCAGATCGCGGGCGCCTCGTCCTGCTGCAGGGTCCATTGCCCGGCGAGATCGGAAGCGCTGAGAAGAATCAGACTGCTGGCCATACTGATACCTGTGCTGAAAAAACCGCAGAGCAAGCAAACCATCCTGGAGAGCTTCGCGCTTGCCGACATCGAGAGATCTCCTTCAAGCCTGGAACATCGGATAACACGGCGAACGCCGCCCGCCATCCTCGCTTCGAACGCCAGCGCGCGCCAGGCGCCGCGGGCCTCCGTTCGTCCGCCGGGCCGCCGGCCCACGGGCGCGCCACAGTTCACAACTTCGCTCCTGTGGAAGACACCTATCAATTCGAACAGTGCCCGGCCGGCCGAAGGGCCGCGGTTCGTACCGCCGCACCGAACCGCGCCCGCTTCAGCGCGTCAGACGACGATGTCGGCCTGGGTCGCCTGGCCGATCAGATTGATCGCGAAATCGGCATGGGCATCCCCGCTGAAGTCGATCGCCAGGCTGCCGGCCTTGCTCGCCGCGTCGTAGGACAGGATCGCCTGGCCGGCCTGGCCGGCGAAGGCGTCGACGTATTGCAGCACCAGCCCGCCGTTGACGAAGGCGTCCAGCCCGGACAGGTCGATCTTGTCCTGGCCGCTGACGAAGTCGCGCAGGGTATCCGGCGCCGCCGCGGAGGACTCGGCGATATCGCCGTAGACGAAGGTGTCGGCTCCCGCGCCGCCCCACAGCTGGTCCGCGCCGAGGCCGCCGTAGAGGATGTCGTTGCCGGCGCCGCCCTTGAGCACGTTGGCCACGTCGTTGCCGATCAACAGGTCGCTACCCGAGCCGCCGATGGCGTTTTCCACGGTGACCCCGGCAGCGATCGACACATTGCCCTTCAACCCGCCGACATCGGACAGCGCCTTCTCGTTGAGGTTGATCTTCTGGTTCTGGCTGAAGCCGGAGAAGTCCAGGGTGTCGTTGCCGCCGGCGTCCCACACCGAGAACACCAGCTTGGAACTGGACGAGGTGGCGCTGTAGAAGTCGCGCTCGGTGTTGGAGTTGAAGCCGTACACCGTGTCGCCGGTGCGAGTGGTCAGGTTGGCCCCGTAGAGCTTCTGGATCGCCGCGATGTCGTCCAGCAGCGGTGCCGAGGAATAGGCGCCCTTGAAGTCCTGGCCGGTGTTCTGCTCTTCCCAGTAGCTCATCACCGAATAGGCGCGGGTGTCCTCGGCGTAGGTAGCGTCGGCGTAGGTGGGATCGCCCTCGCCGGCGTTGTAGTCGCCGGGGTGGCTCAGGCCCAGGGTATGGCCGATCTCGTGGGTCAGCGTCTGGCGTCCGTAGTTGCCGTTGGCCGGATTGACGTTGGCGCTGTAGCTGCTGTTGATCAGGTACCAGGATTGCCCCTTGAGCGCATCCGGTACATCCGGCAGGAAGGCGAACGCCGCACCGCCGACACTACTGCTGAAGTTGCCGAAGGTCAGGTCGCCCTGATCGCCCTGGCCGGCGTCGACGAAGTGGATATTGGTGACGTCCGCCCAGGATTGCAGCGACAACTTGGCCTGGGCCTGCTGCTGCGCGGAGAAGGCGCTGAACTTGCCCAGCGAGTAGATATCGCTGACATACTTCCACGGCGTATTGAAGAAGTCGTTCGGCTTGGTCAGGAACGAATAGGACAGGGTCAGCACCGAGTCGCCCGGTGCTTTCTGCCAAGACGCCTGTTCGCGGAGGATCTGCTCCGCCGCCTGGTCTACGGTATAGGACGGATGGCCATTGACCAATTCGTCCCCGCCCCGCGCATAGGCATGCAGGAAGTTGTCTACCTGGGTATACGCATCACTACGACCTTTCAATGCAAGAGAATTGCTGGACATTGTCATATCCCTTTAAGTTGTAAAGGAAATAACTCGGATACAATTATCGGATGGATAATTGCAGTTATCGGCCAGATCAGGCCGAAGTCCAAACTGACACAGCTCATTTTCCAATGTCCACAGGTTTCATGAAAAAAATTAAGCTGCACTTAAAGCATATGCACGAACGAATTCCGCATATATGAAATCATGCAGGAAAGATAAACTACCGAAGACACTGGAATATTATAAAAACCGTTTCATATAAATAGCGCCTTATTGAAAAAACAATTCCATGCGTATTGTTCGACCTCTGTCGACCCGCCCGGGACATCGACTTCACGCCAGGCGAACAATTGCCTGCACGTCCTTCGCGGTCTCAATTGAGCGCGCTCCGGTTTTCCTCCGTATCGGTCTTCGACAGGGTGTGCAGCGGCGCCGGGCAATCCGTCGTCGCGCAGTCGCGGCGGCGCGCCGGCGTCTCGCCGGAAACGAAGTTCGCCGCCACCAGTTCCAGGTCGGCCTCGTCCAGCACCCCGGCGTAGAAACGCAGGCGTGCCCAGGCCGTGAGGTAGTCGTACTTGGCCTTGGACAGCTCGTTCATCGCGCTGTACAGCGCCTGCTCGGCGTTCAGCAGGTCGAGGTTGACCCGCACCCCGGCGGCGATGCTCTTGCGCGTGGCCATCACCAACGTCCGCGCCGAATCCACGGTCATCTCGTAGGCGCGGATCTTCGCCGCGCTGCTGCTGCTCTGGTTGTACATCTTGCGCACCTGGTTGAGGGTCTCGCGGACCTTGTCGTCCAGGTCGTAATGGCTCTTCTCCATGCGATGCGTGGCCTGGCGCGTCGCCGCCAGGGTCTCGCCGCCGGAGAACAGCGGAACGCTCAACTGGATGCCGACGCTGTCGGTCTCGTAGCGCTGGTTGTAGGTGTTCTCCGAACCGGACTTGGACTTGCCGGTGCTGGCGTACAGGCCCAGGCGCGGCAGGAAGTCGGCGCGGTTCTGCTCGACCTCGTAGCGGGCCACGTCCACCGCGTGGCGCAGCGAGGCCAGCTCGGGATTCTCGGCCAGCGCCAGGTCGCGCCAGGCGGTGTAGCTGGCGGGGCTCAGCGGGCGCACCTGGAAGCGTTCGCCGAGCGGCGCCAGGTCGGCGATCTCCAGCGGCGCCCCGACCAGTCGCTCCAGCTCGCGCAGGGCGGCATCCTGGCTGTCCCGCGCCTCGATTTCCTGGGCCTGGGCCAGGTTGAAGCGGGCCTGGGTCTCCAGGGTGTCGGTGCGGGTGCCGTTGCCGCGCTCGAACTGGCGCTGGTTGAGCTGGAACTGCTCGCGGTAGGAGCGTTTCTGCGCCCGCGCCAGTTCGATCTGGTCCTGGGCCAGCAGCGCGCCGGTATAGGCTTCCAGGACCCGGACCAGCAGTTCCTGGCTCTGGCTGCGGAAGCGCTCGTCGGACAGCAGCGCCTGGGCCACGCCCTTGCGGTAGCGGCTGAAGGCCTCGTAGTCGAACAACGGCTGTTGCAGGCTGAGGGTGGAGACGTAGCTGTCGTAGTCGCGGTCTTCCTTGAAATCGCCGCGGGTGGTGGTCTGGGTCACATCGGACCAACTGCGCCCACGGTTGTAGCTGTACACCAGGCGCGGCAGCAGCGCCGCGCGGCCGAGCGCACGGTATTGCCTGCCGGCCTCGTGCTCCTGGATCGCGGCCTGGAACTGCGGGTCGTTCTCCAGGGCCAGGTGATAGCCGTCCAGCAGGCCGAGGGCGAAGGCATCCTCGCGCAGCAGCAACAGGAAGGCGCCGAACAGCCAGGTCATCAGGCGGCGCATGGTCATCGGTCAGTTCTCCGCCAGCGCCACGTGGGCGCGGTCGAACAGGGGCTTGAACAGGTAGTTGAGCAGCGAGCGCTCGCCGGTGCGGACGAACACCTGCACCGCCATTCCCGGGCGGATCTGCAGGCCCTTCAGCTTGCCCATCCCGGCCGCGTCGACCTGGGCGCGCAGCGCGTAGTAGGGCTGCTTGTTCTGCTCGTCGAGCAGGCGGTCGGCGCTGACCATGGTCACCTCGCCGGTGACCCGCGGGGTCTTGCTCTGGTTGAAGGCGGTGAACAGCATCTCCACCGGCAGCCCGCTGTGGATCCGGTCGACCAGGTTCACCGCGAGCTGGCCCTCCACTTCCAGGCTGTCGCTGTTGGGCACGATGTACATCAGCAATTCGCCGGGGCCGATCACCCCGCCATCGGTGAACACCTTCAAGCCGGCCACGTAGCCGCTGACCGGTGCGCGGATCTCGGCGTGCCGCAGTTCGTAGCGCGCCGAGGACAGCTCCTCCCAGAGCGTCCGCGCATTGACCTGGGTTTCCGCCAGTTGCCCGTTGACTTCCTTGCGGTACTCCTCCTCGCGTTGGGCGATGCGCATCTGCGCCTCGGCGATGCTCTGGCGGATCTGCCCGAAGCGACCGCTGCTCTCCGATAGCCGGGCGTTCACCTCGGCCAGTTGGCGCTCCTGTTCGAGCAACTGGTTGCGCGGCATGTAGCCTTCCTCGGCGAGGTCGCGCGCACCGCTCAACTGGCTGTTCAACAGGCGTTGTTGCAGGCGCTGGTTGCCCTCGGTCTGGCGCAACCCTTCGAGCTGGGCGCGCAGCCCCTCGATGTTCGCCCGCAATGCGGAGAGTTCGTTGGCCAGCGCGGTCTGGCGGCTGTGCAGCAACTGCCGCTGCAACTCCAGGCGCTCGCCGAGGGTCGGCAGCGGGGCCTGCTCGGCCAGCCCCGCGGGCATCTCCAGGGTCCGCCGGCCGTCGTATTCGGCCTGCAGGCGCGCCTGGTTGAGCCGCGCGTTGGCGTACCGGTTGAGCAGCGAATCGACGTTGGCCCGGGCCTGGGTCGGTTCCATGCGGATCAGCGGCTCGCCCGCCTCCACATGCTGGCCGTCGCGCACCAGGATGTGCTTGACCACCCCGCCCAGCGGATGCTGCACCGACTTGCGCTGGCCGGAGATGATCACCGTGGCCGGCACCGCCACGCCCTGGTCGAGCGGCGCGAAGGCGGCCCAGAGCAGCGCGCCGCCGAAGCCGAACAGGACCAGCAGCCAACCCAGTCGCGCATAGGCGTTCTCGTCGCGTTTCACCGTGCGGGTCATTCCACACCTCCCTGGCGCGGCGCGGCCACCACCTGCGGCGCGCCGTAGCCGGCCACCCGGTAGTCCGCGCGCTGCTGCGACGCCGACGCGGCGCGCTGGTTGTTCAAGGCGGCGAGCACCTGGTCACGCTCGCCGTACAGGTGCAACTGGCCGGCGTTCAGCGCCAGCAGGCGGTCGGCGCAACCCAGCACGCCGGCCCGGTGGGTGATCAGCAGCACCGTGCAGCCACGCGCCTTGAGCGCCTGGATCGCCGCCTGCAGCGCCTGCTCGCCGCTGTCGTCGAGGTTCGAGTTGGGTTCGTCGAGCACCACCAGGGTCGGCGCACCGTACAGCGCCCGGGCCAGGGCGATGCGCTGGCGCTGGCCGCCGGAAAGCCCGGCGCCGCCGACGCCGAGCACGGTGTCGTAGCCCTGCGGCAGGCGCAGGACCAGTTCATGGACCCCGGCCAGGCGCGCCGCCTCCACCACCTTGTCGGCCTGCACCTCGCCGAAGCGGGCAATGTTTTCCGCCACCGTGCCGGCGAACAGTTCGATGTCCTGCGGCAGGTAGCCGATGCGCGGGCCGAGGGTCTCGCGCTCGTACTGGCGGATCTCGGCGCCGTCCAGGCGCACGCTGCCGTGCAGGGTCGGCCAGATGCCCAGCACTACCCGCGCCAGGCTCGACTTGCCGGAGCCGGACGGACCGATCACGCCGACCACCGAGCCGGCCGGGATCGCCAGGGTCAGGCCACGCAGGGTGCGCGCCTCGCTGCCGGGCGGCGCCGCGTCCAGCGATTCCAGCAGCAGGTGGCCACGCGGCTCGGGCAATTCCATGCGCCGCTCGCGGGCGGGGAATTCGTCGAGCAGGCCGCTCAGCCGGCGATAGGCATCGCGCGCCGCGCCCCACTGCTTCCACACGCCGATCAGTTGGTCGATGGGCCCCAGCGCACGGCCCATCAGGATCGAGCCGGCGATCATCATCCCCGGGGTGATGCGTCCCTCCACCGCCAGCCAGGCGCCGAGGCCGAGCACCAGGGATTGCAGGGCGATGCGCAGGTACTTGCTCAGCGCGTTGATCCGCGCCGCGCGCTCGCTGGCCAGGCTCTGCTGGTCGAGGAACGCCTGGTGCAGCCGTTCCCAGCGCCCGCGCATGCTACCGAGCATGCCCATCGCCTCGATCACCTCGGCGTTGCGCAGGTTGTTGCTGGCCAGTTGGCCGGACTTGATCGACAACTCGCCGGCCTTGGCCAGCGGCGCACGGGTGGCGCGTTCGTTGAACCAGGCGAGGGCCATCAGGGCCAGCGCGCCGACCAGCGAGAGCAGGCCGAGCCAGGGGTCGAAGAGGAAGATCACCAGCAGGTAGACCGGGAACCAGGGTGCGTCGAAGAAGGCGAACAGCGCCTGGCCGGTGAGGAACTGGCGCAGGGTGGTCAGGTCGTGCAGCGCCTGGCTGGCCTCCTGGCCGCCGGCGCGCAGGTTGCGTTCGAAGGCGGCGGCGTAGATCCGCCCGTGCAACTGGCCGTCGAAGCGTTCGCTGACCCGCACCAGGACGAAGCTGCGCAGCGCCTCCAGCGCGCCCATGAAGACGAACACGCCGAGCGCCATCAGGGTCAGCATCAACAGGGTGACTTCGTTGGCCGAGGACAGCACGCGGTCGTACACCTGCAGCATGTACAGCGAGGGCACCAGCATCAGCAGGTTGATCACCCCAGAGAACGCCGCCACGCTGCGCAACGCGCCGCGGCTGGCCGCCAGGGCCTGTTTGATTTCGTTGGTAACGCTGGAACCGAGCCTTGCCATCGAGCGCGCTCACTTCTGCCACGACTGCCGCTGGAATCCCGAATGAGCCCGGATGGCACCTCCCTGTGCCGGGCGTTCCCTCGCCGTCAGGCGGCCAGGGCCTGATGCTCCGGCGCCGGGTCGGCGCCGATCAGCTGGATTGTCGGCGGCGCCGCTTCGCCGCCGTGGCCGAGCAGCGCCGCGAGCACCTTGCCGGCACCGTCCAGGGCGCTGTGCGCGGTATCCCCGGCGATACCGGCGACGATCGACAGGTCATTGTCGAGGTCATGCACCAGCTCGATCTGGCCCTTCGGCCCGACCCCGGCGACATCGACACCGGCAATCGTTTGCGCATACAGCTTGCTGTCGAAGTGCAGGTCCAGCGTCGGCAGCGAGACACCGATGTCCTTGACCACCGGCACGTAGCCGAGGATGCCGCCGACGATGGGCAGGTCCTTGAGGGTCACCTCGTTCCAGCTCAGCAGCTTGACCTCGTTGTAGCTACCCAGCTCCAGGGTGCCGCCGAGATTGGCCACGCCGAGGTTGTAGCTGGGTCCGGCGATACCGTAGAACTTGGCGCTGAAGCCTTCCTTGTCGACCGAGCCGACCACTCCCAGGCCGCCGAGGTTGAGCGGCGCCAGCACCGGCACCAGCGGCGCGGTGATCGGATTCAGCGCCAGGGCTGCGGTGACCAGCGGAGTCAGCGGCGTCTCGCCGCCGAAGGTCAGGCCTTGCTCGGTGAAGGAGACGTTGATCGGCAGCGGGCCGAGGATGCCGCGGCTATCGGGAATCACGCCCTGGTCGTGATTGCCGCCGAGCAGCGAGCCGATCACATTGACCCCGAGCAGGCCGTCGCTATTGCCGAGGCTTAGCGAGCCACCCTGGTAGGCGGCGTGGTAGAGATCGTTGGCGGCCTTCAGGCTGTCGCTGCCGAATTCCCAGGCATGGCCGACGGTGGCACCGACGCCCTGCCCCAGGTCACCGACCAGCTTCAGGTAATCCTCCGGCTCGACGCGCCCGTGCAACAAGTCGTCGGCGATCGCCAGCGAGTTGCCGGCCAGCCCGCCCAGCGTGCCGACCGCGGAGCCTACGGTGTCGAGGGCGTCGCCGGCGATCTCGCCGAGCGTGCCGGCCACCGCGCCGACCGTACCCTCCAGCGCCTGCTCCACGCTGGCAACGGCGTCATGCACCGATGTCAGCGCTTCGTGCACCTGCTGCTCCACAGCGTCGACGGTGGAGCCCACCAATGTCCTGGCCACGTCCGCCACCGCCGTGACGGCGGTGGCGGCCACCTGCGTCGCGCGCTCGTAGACCTGGCCGAACAGGTTCGCGGCTGCATTGAATAATCCCATCTTCTGTTCCTCGATTGAGTTGTCTCGGTTATCGCGTTTCCGGCGCAGGTCGCTGTTTACCGACCGAACCGGTCACGCGGTTAAGCGCAGTCAGTGAGTTCCGCGAGAAAACGGAACGCGGGTACCTGAAAGTTCATCAGGCCTGGCGACAACTTGTTTTTATTGGAAGACAGGAGCCCCCCGAGGGCGAAACCCATTTAATCCCGAGCAGCCCGCAACAGAGCGCTCTCCACCGCTTCGCCTGTTAAGTAGGACTAACATGGGAAAGGCAAATTTGTACCACCACTTAAATCAGTTCAATACTTTGGTTGGGCATACCGACCTGTCAGTTCTGCCAGGTGGATTTCCAAGCCCCTGATTCCTAAACGGATTATTGACGCTTTTAATTAATATCGAATGACGGACGGTCGCCCCGGCACGAACTCTGACGAAAATCAGAAATGAAGAAAGGGTTATATCCTTATGCACCAAAGTGCCGAGCCGCCCTCGCGGCGTGCCCAACTAGCGTGCAACTTCGGCAGCGCCCTCTTCGAAGAAGCGAATGACACTTTTGCGTGGCTCATAAGGAATACTCTTATTGCGTGAAGCGCATCACAAAATATTGAATCGAACAGTCCAGGCGGATTGTTTTCTCCTGGTAAACGATGATTAACGGCGCGCTCCCAACGCCGGGTTATTTCCATGAATCGCTTCAGCCAACGCCTTGCCTGCCGATAGCCTCTGCCGTCACCCGTTCCCGCCCTTGCTCCCCGCCTTGCCTGCCCCTATCCTGCGCCCGTCACGGCCAAATCCGTGACCGGGTTTGACAGCCCGAAGAGACGGCGCGATGCGCCGAGCGGTGCATGCGAAAGCAGCGAATGCTTTTGCAGGCATCGGCTCGACCGCAGTTTTCCAACTGCGGGCCTTCATGGCGGATCGCGTGGGGAGACCCTCGTGGTCTGCCGGTTCCGTTTCCCGGTCTGTCAACCCTGCGCGATCCTGCCTCCATCGATTGACAGCGAAGGCGGCAGGTCATGTGACTCTCAGAAACGGAGTACCCAGCATGACGAAGGATGAAAAGGAAAAGACCCACGTCGACGCAATCATCGAACGCTACAAGGACCTGATGGTCGAGATTCCCCCCGCCGACCGGCAACCCGGTCTCTCCCTGCTCTGGCCGGTTCCCGCCCAGCCCGCCATCGACAAGGGCGTCCGCCAGGCCGAGAACTGGCTTGCCGACCAGATCGAAGGCCAGCTCTGGACCGCCTTCGCCTTCGGCCGCGACAGCCTGCCCACACCGATGCAGAAGACCGCCTTCGAAGTGGCCTTCCTGACGCGCCTGCAGCAGCGCCTGGTAGCCGCTCGACGTTCCGGTTGACCCGGCCATGGCGAATGACGCCGGTGGCGTCGTTCGCCCCTACGCCAAGTCTCCATCGCGGTCTCGGGCACCGCGTACGAAATCATCGCCAGACTCCGCCTGGCAACGCGCCGAGCGTCTGGAGCGCCCCGGTGCGCCATCCCGCCCAGCCGGATTGAACGCAAGCGCACCCACCGCCCTCCTATATTCCATACGACCCACCACCTCAACCGGAACCGAGCAAGACTCCGCAGACATGGCACAGCCTTTCACCATCGAACCGGACCCGAACACCCTCGACCATCCACCGGCCTTCCTGGCCAACGGAGGAGCGGTCGGGAAACTGTTGCTCAGCCTCGACGCGGCCAGTTCGCCCCTCGGCCCGCCGGACGCCTGGTCGGCGAGCCTGAAGACGACGATGGCCACGCTGCTGCCGGCCAAGGCGCAGATCGTGCTGTTCTGGGGCGCGGAATTCGTCGCCCTGTACAACGATGCCTACGCGCCGAGCATCGGCGACAAGCATCCGCGCGCCCTCGGCCGGCCGGCGATAGAGAACTGGCGGGAGCTGTGGGATGACCTCGAACCGCTGCTGCGCGGGGTGTACGAGACCGGTGAAACCTTCGCGGCAAAGGATCGGCCCTTCTACATCGAACGCCATGGACGCGGCGAGACGGTCTATTTCGACGTGTCCTATTCGGCGGTGCGGGAAACCGACGGTTCCGTCGGCGGCGTGCTGTGCATCGTCACCGAGACCACCGAGCGGGTGCGTTTCGAACGCCGCCAGGCGTTCCTCCTGGAACTGGGCCAGACCCTGCCGTCCCTGGCCGATCCCCTGGAAATCGAAGCCACCGCCCTGCGCCGGCTCGGCGAGGAGCTGGGCGCGTCGCGGATATTCTTCGGCGAGGACAACGGCGACGGCATGACCTTCCAGGTCCATCGCGACTATCTCCACGACGGCCGCTCGGCGGTCGGTCGGCATCGCTACCTGGCGTTCGGCGCCACCCTGTCCGGCGAACTGCATGCCGGACGCAGCGTGGCGCGGGAAGACCTCGCCGGGGAGCGCGGCATGAGTCTCGACGAGGCGGCGAGCCGCGCGCGCCTGGGGCTGGGCGCCACGCTGCACGTCCCGGTGCTGCGCCACGGCCGGCTGGAGGCGCTGCTGGCGATCCACTTCGCCCATCCGCAGGCGCTCGGCGAAGATTCGCGCCGCCTGGCGGAGGAAGCCGCCAAGCTGGCCTGGACCTCGCTCACCCATGCCCGCGCGGAGCTGGCGCTGCGCACCAGTTCCGCGCAACTGGCGGCGATGTTCGACCAGGCCAGCGCGGGCATCGCGGTATGCGACCGGAACTGGCGCTTCACCCGGGTCAACGATCGCTACTGCGAGATCGCCGGCCGTTCGCGCGAGACCCTGCTCGGCCTGCGCATGCAGGACATCCTCGACCCCGCCGACTTCGCCCTCCCTGCGGCGCCAGGCGGAGCGACCGGCGCGGCGTTCGAGATGAGCGGCCGCTACGTTCGCCCCGACGGCGATACGGTGTGGGTGCAGAACCAGGTCACGCCGCTGGTGGACGAGCAGCATGCCGCCAGCGGCCTGCTCTGCGTGTGCATGGACATCAGCGCGCGGGTACGCGCCGAGAACGAGCTGCGCGAACTCAACGAAAGCCTGGAAGAACGTGTCGCGACCATGCTCGCCCAGCGCGAAAGCGCCCTGGCGCAGCTTCACGAGGCACGCAAGATGGAGATGGTCGGCCAGTTGACCGGCGGCATCGCCCATGACTTCAACAACCTGCTGACGCCGATCATGGCCTCGCTGGAACTGATCCGCCGGCGGCTCGACGACGCCCGCTCCACCGACCTCATCGACGGCGCGCTACAGTCCGCGGAGCGGGCGCGGAACCTCGTCGGCCGCCTGCTCACCTTCGCTCGCCGGCAAACCCTCAAGCCGCAGGCGGTAGCCCTGCGCGAACTGGTCGAGGGCATGCGCGACCTGATCGAGCGCTCGCTCGGCCCGACCATCGAGGTCCGTATCGAGATCCCGGAACGCCTGCCTGCGGTGGTGGTGGATCCGCACCAGTTCGAACTGGCCATCCTCAACCTCGCGGTGAATGCCCGCGACGCCATGGGCGAAGGCGGCCGCCTGGAAATAGGCGCGCGGACCGACCTGGTGATCGACGGCGCGGTGGACGGTCTCGGCGCCGGCCGCTACGTGTGCCTGGAAGTCGCCGACAACGGCGGAGGCATGCCCGCCGAGGTGCTGGCCCGCTGCATGGAGCCGTTCTTTTCCACCAAGGGCGTGGGCAAGGGCACCGGCCTCGGCCTGTCGATGGTCCAGGGCCTGGTCGCCCAGTCCGGCGGCGGCCTGGGCATCCATTCGGAGATCGGCAAGGGGACCCGGGTGAGCATCTGGCTGCCGATCACCGCGGAGCAGACGCAATCCACCGCAGAAAGCTGCCCGGACGCACCGGAAGCGTTGCGGCCGACCCACGTGCTGCTGGTCGACGACGACAGGATGGTGCGCTACACCACCGCGCTGCTGCTCGGCGATCTCGGCTACCAGGTCAGCGAGGCGGCGTCGGCGGAGGAAGCCCTGGGCGAGGTCGAGCGCGGCCTGGCGCCCGACCTGCTGGTCACCGACCATCTCATGGCCGACAAGACCGGCGTGCAGCTTGCCGAGGAACTGCGCCAGCGCTTCCCGCAATTGCCGGTGCTGGTCATCACCGGCTACGCCAATCTCACGCCCGAGCAACTCAACGGCTTCGAGGTGTTGACCAAGCCGTTCCGCCACAACGAACTCGCCGAACGCCTCGCCCGGCTGCTGGAAGCCTCGCCGTGAGGCCCAGGGCCGGCGGAACGCCTCAGCGCACGCGCTCGCGGCTCTTCACCGCCAGGTCCAGGGCTTTCTGCATGTCCAGCCGCGCCGAGCGGCCGACGTCACGGTGGTCCAGGCGGTAGCCGCGCTCCGAGGGCAGGATCGGTGCGGTGAGGTCCTCGGCATCGGCCGGCTCGAAATCGTAGTCGCCGCCGATGGTCATGGCGCTGCGCCGGAGCAGCATGCGGATCTCCTCGGGTCGCAGCCGCGGGTTGAGGGAAAGCATGGCGGCGACCGTGCCGGCGACCATCGGCGTGGCATAGGAGGTGCCGCAGTGCACCTCGCCCCACGCGTCCCGCTCCAGGGTCGAGGCATGGGTACAGGCGGCGGCGGTGACATCCACCCGCATGTCGACGTTCGAGGTGCTGCGCTTGACCGCGTAGGCCGGGTCGTCCACCGCCAGGCCTTGGCGCTCGCTGCGCTGGTGGCCGCCCACCACCAGCAACTGCTCGGTGACGAAGGAGGACGGCAGGCGGTATTCGTCGGTACCGGAGTAGGACGAGCCGTTACCGGCGGAGTTGACCACCAGCACGTCCGGATGCTCCTTGCGCAGCCAGAGGAAGAACTCCTCGAGCAACTCCTCGTAGCCGCTCATGGCGATCCCCGAGCGCACCAGCGAATCCACCTCGTCGCCGTCGACGTCGCGAGCGCCGACGCGGTGGATGCCCCAGCTCCAGTTGAGCACCCGCACGCCATCCTCCACCAGGTTCACCGAAGCGGCGACGTTGGCCGTGATGCCAGCGTCGGAATTGCGCTCGACGATCACTTCGAAACCCTGGCTGGCGCGGTCCAGCCCACGCAGGAAGCCACTGTTGCCGCCCTGGTCCCAGCGCGCGGCGAGGATGCCGGCGACCGTCGAACCGTGGTTGTCGGGACGTTCGGCATCGCGCGCGTAGAGGCAGGTACGCGGCGCGGGCGCCTTGCAGGGGCCGAGGTAGTCGGCGAAGTCGGGGGCGTCGAAGTCGACGTCGCGCTCGATCACCCCGATGCGCACCGGGCGGGTCTCCAGCGGGGCCTGGCGGGCGCGGACCCGACGCTGGTAATAGTTCACCGCGTCCATGAAACGATTGGCCGCCCACTCGTCGGAGTCGCTGTCCGGCTTGTCCACGGGCCGGCGCGCCGCCTCGGTTTCCTCGCCCTTCTCCGGCGCGGACTCCTCCACCACCACGGCGTCCACGCTGGTCTCGCTGCCGATGCGGAGGACCAGCGCGTCGCGCTGGACGAGGTCGCGCGCCGGCAGGCGCAACTGGTAGAGGTTCAACGGCGGGATCGCGCCGACCACCCGCGCGCCATATTTATCGGCCAGGCGTTCGGCCTCCCGGCGACCGTCGTGGTTCTCCTCGATCAACAGGCTGACCAGGTCGACGTAGGTGGTCAGGCCATCCATGTTCTTCGCCACCTCGTCGGGACCGGCGGCGAGCACATGGCTGCCGTTCAGGGTCAGCCATACCGGATTGCTGCTGCGCCCGCCCTGCTCCAGCCAAAGCGGACCGCTGGCGTGGCCACGGCGGTCCAGGCGGAGCCGCAGGCCGTCGCCCTCGCGCCGCAGGGCGGTGGCCGGCAGTTCGCGGCCGTCCAGCAACAGGCGCGGCAGGCCGGCACCCAGGCCGCGCACGCGCAGGCACCACTCCTGCCGCTCGCTGGCCAGGAGATCGCCGCAGCGCTCCAGGCGCTCCAGGCGCAGGGGTGTTTCGGCGGCGACCAAAGGACTGCCCAGGGACGCGAAAAGGATGGCGAAAACGGCACGGCGCAGCGGCATGGACTCAGCTTCCGGAACGGGGACCTGTTGTTCCGACCGCCTGGCGAAACGCTTCGTTCAGGTTGAAGGCGGGCGCAGGCTAGCCCGCCAGTTGCTCCAGCGCTCGCCGGGTGACGCCATCGATATAGCCCGGCTCGCCATAGATGCGCGCCAGCAGGATGGCGCCTTCGAAATCGGCCACCAGTTGCCGGCCGCGCTCCAGCGCCTGCGCCTCGTCGAAGGCCGGGCGGTAGAGCTGGGCGAAGGCTTGCGCCCAGTCGTCGAGGAAACTGCGGATCGGCGCCATCAGCTCGCTGCGACCATAGCTGGCGTCGACCGCGACCACGCCCATCAGGCAGCCGATGCTGTCGTCCTGGAACAACCGGGCGGCCTTGCGGCCGAGTTTTTCCAGGCGCTCGCGGGGCGTCAGCAGCGGGTCGTAGGCGATGCTGAAGAGCGTCTCGGCGAGCCGCTGGTGGGTCCATTCGAGAACGTCGCGGAGCAAGGCTTCCTTGTTCGGGTAGTGGTGGTAGAACGAGGCCTTGGTCAAGCCGCAGGCGCTGGACAGCATTTCCATGGTGGTGCCGTGGTAGCCGTAGCGACGGAAGGTGCCGGCGCAGCGCTGGAGAAGCTCGTCGCGGGAGATTTTCAACGGACGCACGGAAGGTTCCTGCTCTCGATCAAAGGCGTTGATTCTATGCCATAAGCCTTGGCGCCTCAATTTGACGGTTACCGAATGTTTGTTTAGTTTTTACAAACCGAATGTTCGGTAGGTAACTAGAAGAAGTTTCCGCTCCACCAACCCAAGCACAGGAGAGAGGCATCATGAGCGAAGCCAACAGCGGCCCGGGCCGCGTCACCCGAGAGCAGCGCGGTCATCTGTTTCTCATCGGCCTGGACCGCGCGGGCAAGCGCAACGCCTTCGACAGCGCAATGCTGGCGGACCTGGCGCTGGCCATGGGTGAATACGAGCGCAGCGAGGAATCCCGCTGTGCCGTGCTCTTCGCCCATGGCGAGCACTTCACCGCCGGGCTCGACCTGATGGAACTGGCACCGAAGCTCGCCGCCAGCGGTTTCCGCTATCCGGACGGCGGCGTCGATCCCTGGGGCGTGGTCCAGCCGCGTCGGAGCAAGCCGCTGGTAGTCGCGGTGCAAGGCACCTGCTGGACCGCCGGGATAGAGCTAATGCTCAATGCCGACATCGCGGTGGCCGCGCGCGGCACGCGCTTCGCCCATCTGGAGGTGCTACGCGGCATCCCGCCGCTGGGCGGATCCACCGTGCGCTTCCCGCGTGCGGCGGGCTGGACCGACGCCATGCGCTACATCCTCACCGGCGATGAGTTCGATGCCGACGAAGCCCTGCGCATGCGCCTGCTCACCGAGGTGGTGGAACCCGGCGAGGAACTGGCACGGGCCCTCGAATACGCCGAGCGGATCGCCCGGGCCGCGCCGCTGGCGGTGCGCGCCGCGCTGCAATCGGCGTTCCAGGGGCGCGACGAGGGGGACGATGCGGCGCTGTCGCGGGTCAACGAGTCGCTGGCCGCGTTGATCGGCAGCGAGGACGTCCGCGAGGGCGTGCTGGCGATGGTGCAAAAGCGCGCGCCGGCGTTCAAAGGCCGCTAGCTCCCCTGCGGGTCGACCCCCGGTCGCTCCGCTCCATCTCTCCTGCGGAAACCGACATGACTTCGTTGACTCAACATTCCGCAGCGCCGGTGCGGATGGAACGCCTGGCCCTGCCCGCGACCGACGGCTATCCGCTGTCCGCCTACCGCTACCACGCGCCGGGCCACGCCCATGGCAACCTGCTGGTGGCCGGCGCGACGGGCGTCGCCCAGCGCTTCTACCGGCGTTTCGCCGAACACGCCGCGCGCCAGGGCTTCGACGTACTCACCCTGGACTATCGCGGCATCGGCGAATCCGCGCCGGCAAGCCTGAAGGGCTTCGCCATGTCCTACCTGGACTGGGCCTACCGGGACCTCGCCGCCGCCGTCGAGCTGCTCGGCCGGGAGGAGCGGCCGCTGTACTGGATCGGCCACTCCTTCGGCGGCCACGCCATCGGCCTGCTGCCCGACCATGGGCGGCTCGCCGCCTGCTACAGCTTCGGCAGCGGCGCCGGCTGGAGCGGCTGGATGTCACGCCGCGAAGCGCTCAAGGTGCGCCTGCTGTGGACCCTGGTGCTGCCGCCGCTGGTGGCCTGGAAAGGCTACATGGCCTGGAGCCTGCTGGGCATGGGCGACGACCTGCCGCTGGGGGTCTACCGCGACTGGAAGCGCTGGTGCCGCCATCCCCGCTACTATTTCGACGACCCGGCGATGCGCCACCTCCACCAGCGCTACGCCGCAGTGCGCACGCCCTGTCTGTTCGCCACCGCCCTGGACGATCCCTGGGCACCGCCGCGCTCGCGGGACGCCTTCGTCGAGGCCTACCGCAACGCACCGCTGGAAACCCTCGACCTGCGACCCGACGGTGGACCGCTCGGACACATGGGCTACTTCCGCGCCGGTGCAGAGGCGCTGTGGGACGACGCCCTGCGCTGGCTGAGACGGCATCCGGAGAACGCCTGAAAGACCAGCGAGAGCGCGCCATACACCCGTTGCCGTTGTCCCTTCGCCTGTTCGCCGTCGCATTCTGGCTGGGCGTGGTCGCCGTGGAGTTCCTTCTCGAACGCAGCCGCGCCGAAAGCCGCGACCGGGGTTTCGCCGGGAGACCGCCACCAAGGCCGACAGCTTTGCCGGGGTGAACCGCTACTCCCGGCAGATCGCCCGCATCTCCCTGCTGGCCATCCCGGCCGGGCTGCTGGCCCTGGGCTGCGGCCCGTACCTGATGCGACAACGCTGAAAAATCCGCCGACTGTCCATTTCGCGACGATGACTGGCGCTTTTGCCGGCGCAGGCCGCCCGCGCCTGCCTTACCGTTCCCCGCTCTTTCAGACACGGGAGCAGGGCAATGCCGCTTGCCAGTCATCTGCGTTGCGTGGCGCTGGCGCTGGGGATCTCCACCGCGCTGGGCTGCGCGAACCGCAACCAACCCGCGCCACGCGCGGAAAGCCTCGACCCTGGCCTGTCGAGGGTGGCGGGAACCCGCGGCGACGCGCTGCCCGCCCAGTGGTGGACGCTCTACCAGGACCCTGGGCTGAACCACCTGGTGGCCGCCGCGCTGCGCCACAACCGCGACCTGGCCGCAGCCGATGCCCATGCCCGCGCGCTCCTCGGCCATCTGCGCGGCGCACAGGGCGAACGCTGGCCACGGACCGAGGTCGGCTATGGCTACCAGTATGGGCGCGACGGCGACGACCAGACCCTCGCCGAAGCCACCGACGAGGAGCTGCGCAGCCAGTGGAAACACACCGCCCGCCTCGACCTGTCCTACCAGTTGGACCTGTGGGGCGAAGTCCGCGCCCGCATCGCCGCGGCGAAGGCGGATGCCGAAGCGGCGCAAGCGGCGCGCGACCTGCTCAGGGTCAGCGTGGCCAGCCAGACCACCCTCGCCTACGTCCGCGCCTGCGCCCTGGCGCGACGGGCAGAGGTACAACGCCGATCGGTCGGCCTGCTCGACGCGAGCCTGGCGCTGAGCGAACGCCAGCTCGCCGCCGGCCTTTCCAGCGAGCTGCAGCGACGCCGGCTGCTGGCCTTGCGCGAGCGGACCCGCGCCGCGCTGCCGATGCTCGAGGCGCGGCGGCGCGCGGCACTCTACGAACTGGCGCTGCTCAGCGGGCGCTCGCCGCGCCAGTTGGACGCTCCTGCCGCGACCTGCGCCGGCATACCGCAACTGCGCCGTGCCCTGCCCACCGGCGACGGCTGGAGCCTGCTGGCGCGCCGCCCGGACGTCCGCGCGGCCGAGCGCCGGCTCGCCGCCGCCGACGCCCGGCGCGCGCTGGCCGAAGCCGAGCTGTACCCGCGCATCAGCTTCGCCGTCGGCGCCGAAACCTCCGCAGCGACCCTCGCCGGCCTCGGCGGCAGCGGCGCGCTAGCCTACGCGGCCGGTCCTCTGCTGGGCTGGCGCTTCCCCAACCGGGAAAGCGCGCGAGGCCGCCTGGACAGCGCAGCGGCAGAGCGCGACGCCGCTCTGGCGCGCTTCGACGGAGCGGTGCTCGGCGCCCTGCGCGAGGTCGAGCGTGCCTTGGCGCTGTATGCCGGCGAGCGCCAGCGGCGTGCCGACCTCCAGCGTGCCCTCGACGAGCAGCGCCACGCCTACCGGTTGGCGCGCAGCAACTATCGCGCCGGCGCCCTCGATGCCCTCGAGCTGCTCGACAGTCAACGCAGCCTGGTCGCCGACCGGGCGCGCCTGGTCGACGCCGAGATGCGCGTCGCCGAGCGCCAGGTCGAACTGTTCCGGGCTCTCGGCGGCGGCTGGCAAGCCGCTCCCAGCCCCTCCCACCAGGATAACGGACAATGAACCAGGCAATCAGGGAACCCATCGAACACACCACTGGCGAAACCATGCCAGCAGTCACGCGCCGGCGCCGAACCTGGCTGCTGGGCGGCCTCGCCGGCGCCATCGCGCTCGCCGCCCTGCTGGCCTGGTGGTGGAGCAGCGGACGCTTCCTGGAGGGCACCGACGATGCCTATGTACGCGCCGACTGGGTGGCGGTCAGCGCGCAGGTCTCCGGCTACGTCGCCGAGGTGCTGGTGGCCGACGACGCCGACGTCCAGGCCGGCGACCTGCTGCTGCGCCTGGACCCGCGCGACTTCCGCCAGCGCCTGCGCGCCGCCGAGGCCCGCGAAGCGGCGGCGCAGGCGGCGCTGGAAGCCCAGCGCGCGAAGCTGGAGACCCTCGATCGGCAACTGCTGGAGCAGGTGCAGACGATCAGCCGCGCCCGCGCCGATGGCGAAGCGGCGCGAGCCGAATGGCGCCGCGCCGAGACCGACTGGCGACGCTACCGGCAATTGGCCGACGAGCATGCCACCAGTCGCCAGCGCCTGGAGAATGCCGACGCGGCGCACCAGCGAGCGCGGGCGGCGGCGCGGCGGGCAAGCGCCGAGGAAGGCCGCCAGCGCGCCGCCAGGGACGTACTGAAGAGCCGGCGACGCGAGGCGGAGGCGGCGCTCGCCCAGCGCCAGGCGGAGCTGCAGGAAGCCGCGGCGGCGCGCGAACTGGCGCGCCACGCCCTGGACGATACCGAAATCCGCGCCCCATTCGCCGGCCGCGTCGGCCAGCGCAAGGTGCGCCTGCGCCAGTACGTCACGCCGGGGCTGCCGCTGCTGGCGGTGGTGCCGCTGGAGCAGGCCTACGTGGTGGCCAACTACAAGGAGACCCAGCTCGAACACATCCGCCCCGGGCAACCGGTAGAGCTGGAGGTGGACACGTTCGGCCGCCGCTGGCGCGGCCGCGTCGACAGCGTGGCGCCGGCCTCCGGCGCGGTATTCGCGCTGCTGCCGCCGGACAACGCCACCGGCAACTTCACCAAGATCGTCCAGCGCTTCCCGGTGCGTATCCGCCTGGACACCGACGCCGCCGAGCGGGGCCGGCTGCTGCCGGGGATGTCGGTGATCGCCACCGTGGACACTCGCGAACCGGACGGAGCCTCCGCCGATGAGCGCTGACGACAAGGTATCGCTGCGTGCCTGGGTCGCCGTCACCGGCGGCCTGTTCGGCTGCTTCATGGCTGGCATGAACGTGCACGTCACCAGCGCGGCGCTGCCGGAGATAGAAGGCGCGCTGGGAGCCACCTTCGAGGAGGGCTCGTGGATATCCACCGCCTATCTGGTCGCGGAAATCAGCATGATCCCGCTTACCGCCTGGCTGGTGGAAGTGTTCTCCTTGCGCCGGGTGATGCTCCTCGGCTCGCTGGTGTTCCTGCTCAGTTCGCTGAGCTGCGCGCTGGCGCCGAACCTGTCGACGCTGATCCTGATCCGGGTGATCCAGGGGGCTTCGGGGGCGGTGCTGATCCCGCTGTCGATGCAACTGATCCTCACCGAGCTGCCGTCCAGCCGGATACCCCTCGGCATGGCGCTGTTCAGCCTTTCCAACAGCGTGGCCCAGGCCGCCGGCCCGTCGATCGGCGGCTGGCTGGCGGATGCCTATTCCTGGCGCTGGATCTTTCTCCTGCAACTGTTGCCGGGGATCGCCCTGCTGGCCGCGGTGGCCTGGTCGATCCGCCCCCGCGACGGCGACCGCGAACGCCTGCGCCAGGCCGACTGGCTCGGCATCGGCGCGATGGTCGCCGGCCTCGGCGCGCTGCAGATCGTGCTGGAGGAAGGTGGCCGCCGCGACTGGTTCGAGTCCGGCTTCATCCGCACCTTCGCCGTCCTCGCCGTGCTCGCCCTGCTGCTCTTCGTACAGCGCCAACTGTGGGGCGCGCGGCCGTTCATCAACCTGCGCCTGCTGGGCAGCTACAACTTCGGCGTGTCCAGCCTGGCGATGGCGGTGTTCGGCGCGGCGACCTTCGGCCTGGTGTTCCTGGTGCCCAACTACCTGTCCCAGTTGCAGGGTTTCAACGCCCGGCAGATCGGCGACAGCCTGATCCTCTACGGCCTCGTGCAACTGCTCCTGGCGCCGCTGCTGCCGCGCCTGATGCGCTGGCTGAACCCCAAGCTGCTGGTGGCCGGCGGCTTCGCGATCATGGCCCTGGGCTGCTGGATGGGCGCGCACCTGAACGCCGACGCGGGACGCAACGTGATCATCCCCTCCATCGTCGTGCGCGGCATCGGCCAGCCGCTGATCATGGTCGCGCTCTCGGTACTGGCGGTGAAGGGCCTGGACAAGGCCCAGGCCGGCTCGGCCTCGGCGCTGATCTCGATGCTGCGCAACCTCGGCGGCGCGATCGGCACCGCGCTGTTGACGCAACTGGTCTCGCTGCGCGAGCGCTTCCACTCCGAGCGGATCGGCGAGACCCTGACGATCTTCGACGGCGCCCTGCAACAGCGCCTGGGCGGTAGCCAGGTGCGGATACAACTGCCGGAGCAGCAGCAGGCGCTGGCCCTGCTCGACCACGGGGTGCGCCAGCAGGCCTACCTGATGGCCTACTCCGACGCCTTCTACCTTTCCTGCGTGGCGCTCCTGGCCTGCGCCCTGGCCTCGCTGATGCTGCGCCAGAAGGACTGAACTCAGTCGCCCTCGGCCACCCCGTAGGCGGCGCCGCGGCCGAAATAGAGGCTCGGCGAAACGCCCAGGGTCCGGCGAAACATGGCGCTGAAGGCGCTCTGGCTGTCGTAGCCGAGGTCCAGTGCGACCTCGAGGATCGAATGCCCTGCCGCCAGCGCATCGAGGCTGGCGAGCAGGCGCATGCGCCGCAGCCACTGGACGAAGCTGAGACCGGTTTCGCGCTGGAAGGCGCGAGTCAGGGTCCGCGGGCTGACGCCCAGGCGACGCGCGGCATCGCCCAGGCTCCAGTCGGCGGCCGGCTCGGCGCGCAGGCTGCGGCACAGCGCCGCCAGTTGCCGATCGACCGGCTGTGGCACGTGCAGGGCGAGGATCGGCAGCACCCGCAGTTCATCGAGGATCAGCTCCATCACCCGCTCGTCGCGGCCGCCCGGCGGGTAGTCCGGCGCGATCCGCATCGCCGCGACGATCAATTGCCGCAGCAACGGCGGCACGTCCACCACCCGGCAGTCCTGCGGTAGGTCGTGGCGCGCCTGCGGGGCGATGAACAAGGTGCGCATGCGCACCTGGCCGGCGAAACGCAGGGCATGCTCGATACCGGCCGGCAACCAGACACCGCGTCCCGGCGGCACCACCCAGGTGCCCTCGGCGGTGCCGACCGTGACCACCCCGCTGAGCGCATGGATCAATTGCGCGCGCGAATGCCGGTGCAGCTCGACGCGCTCGCCGTGGAGATAATCCTGGGCATAGGCGAAGACCGGACGGGTGGAAGGCAGGTCGATCAGCATCGGGCGGGCCTTGGCGGGCAGTGGGGGCGCTGTCTTTTTACCAGCCGCGCCATGCTAACGACCAGTCCCGGCGAAGCACGCCGGCGCTCGCCGCGACGCGGCGAGCGCGCTACCCTGGCCGCCCCGGCGTGGCGCGACTGCCTGGCGTATCCGCCGCGCCATCCCTCCCCAAGCACAGGAGCGAAACCAGCATGGCCTCTTACGCGGAACTGTTCGATATCGGAGAAGACTTCGCCGCCTTCGTCGGCCATGGCCTGGCCACGGAACAGGGCGCGGTCGCGCGGTTCCGGCAGAAGCTGGAAAGCAACGGGCTGCCGAGCGCGCTGACGGAACGCCTGCAACGCATCGAACGGCGCTATCGCCTGCTGGTCGCCGGGGAAATGTGGTGCCCGGACTGCCAGATCAACCTGGCCGCGCTGGACTTCGCGCAGCGCCTGCAACCGAACATCGAGCTGGCGATCATTTCCAAGGGCCGCGCCGAGGACGACCTGCGCCAGCGCCTGGCGCTGGAGCGAATCCCGATTCCGCTGGTACTGGTGCTGGACGAGGAGTTCAACCTGCTCGGACGCTTCGTCGAACGGCCGCAGGCGGTGCTCGACGGCGGTCCGCAGGCGCTTGCGGCGTACAAGGCGGGCGACTACCTGGAGCACGCCATCGGCGACGTCCTGGCGATCATCGAAGGCGCGGTGCGCTGAGACAGCGCCTGCGCCCGCTTCTCAGTGCCGCGAACAGCCCGCGCCAAGGCCTCGGTACTGCAAGCGATGTAGGCGTCCGGCGCTGTCGCGGTAGAGCATCACCAGCGGCACCACGCCACAGGTGGCCGGCACCGGCGTGACGGAAAGCACCCGCTCGATGTCCAGCGGCATGCCGTAGTCGTAGCGCTCGATCGGCGGCAACTCTTTCCCGTCGTCGTCCGCCGCCTGGACCTGGGACCAGCAGGACAGCAGCAAGGCCAGCAAGAACGAGGTTTTCATGAGGTCTTTTCTCCATGCTGCGCCCCGTCGGACGAGACGCTTTGCGAATAGGCCCGGAGCAACCAGGCGAGGTCGGTGAGGATCGCGGCCAGGCGCCATTCGCCGGCGGCCGCCAGGCGAGCGCCGGCACGGCGTGCGTGCCGCGCGGCGAGCGGCGGATCGCGATGGCGGACGGCGATGGCTCGCAGTGCGCACTCGATCCACCGCGCCTCCGCGGCGGCCGGGTCGAGCCCGGCCAGGGCGCGCCACAGGCGCCGCGACTCGCGGCCGAGTTGCAGGGATACGAAGCCCAGGCGCAGGGCCAGCGCGCTGCGCGGATGTTCCATGCCATGCAACGCGCCCAGCTGGGCGATGCGATGCTGCTGGCGGGCCTGCCAGGCATGCGCGTCGAAACCGGCGCGACGACGCAGCAAGGCTAGGGTCTCGCGGCGCAGATGGTCGAGCAGCGACGCCGAATGCCGTTCCAGGTCCTTCGGCAGCAGGCGGTAGACCAGCAGGCTGATGCAGAGCGCCAGCACCCAGGCGCAGGACTGGTTGGCGAAGTCGCCGAAATCGAAGCGGGCGAGATTGCCGGTGGCGACCAGGGTGTTGAAGGCGATCAGGTAGGCGATTCCCTGCAACGCCCGCCTGGGCACTGTGGTGGCCTGGATACCGAACGACCAGAAGAAGGCGAGGCACAGCAGCAGCAATGGAAAACCGTTGATCAGCGGTAGCAGAAGGAATTTGCAGAGCAATGCGGCAGGTATCGCGTAGAGCGTGCCGCGAATGAAATTGCGCGTGCCCTCGGCGGGAAAGGGCGAGGCTGCCAGCAGCGTGCAGTAGGGGCCGAGCACCGCCAGCAGGGTCGGCCCCTGGTCCCACCCGCTGAGGAACCACAGGGCGCCGCCGACCAGCATCGCCAGCCAGGCTCGCGCGCCGTTGCGCAAGGCCTCGCGGTAATGTCGATGGAAGGCCGCTGGGCGGACGTCGGCGCGGGCCCGGCCGTCGAGCCGGGCGAACCCCCGCAGGGCGGCCTGCAGGTCATCCAGTTGCTCGTCGAGACGCTCCATGAACAGCCCTTCGCGACAGGCATCCGCTTGGTCTGTCGGAAGTCCGCGCCGAATCGCCGCCAGGCGACCGCGCAAGCTCGCGAGCCGTCGCGCGGCGCCGGCGAAGTCGAGCTCGCCGCGCTCCAGTTGGCCGCCCAGCAGGCACAGGTCGTCGGCCATCGGCAGCGCCAGTCCACGCTCCGCCAAGCGCCGGGCCCAATGCGTCTCGCCGGCGAAGCGGAACTCCATCAGCGTGGAAAACAGCGCCGCCAGGCCACCGCGGATCGCCGGGAGCGCAGCGCTCAGCGCCCGCGACTCGGCGCGACCGACGCCCAGCAGGTCGTCTACCGCGTAGACCTCGCCGGCCAGCGTCCGGCGACGGCGCTCCAGTTCCCCGTCAGCCGCACCGGCATGCCGCGCAGCGACCAGCGCCAGCGTCGCCGCGCAGAGCGAGACGAGACGCTGGCGCACCCGCCCGGACACGGTCCTGCGGCTGAAGAGCACGGTCACCAAGCTCAGGCAGCAGACCCCGACGATTACCGCCGAGGCGCGGGTGACGATGTGCTCGAAGGCCGCCTCGGGCTCGACCATGGCCGGTCCCAGCGCCAGGCACACGGTGTAGCCGGCGACCACCGCGGCAGTGGCGTAGAAGTGCCGGACCAGGCTCATGACGCCGACGCAGAGACCCAGCCAGAAACCCAGGGCGACGACGAACAGCAGCATCTTCTGGGCGAACAGCGCGGTCAGGACGAAGGCAGCGAGCGTGCCGACCAGGGTACCCACGGCGCGCCACCAGCCCTTGCCGACCACCGCTCCCTGCACCGGATTGATCAGCAACAGCACAGTGGACGCCGCGGAAAACGGCGAATCCAGTTGCAGGTAGAGCCCCAGGCCGAGCGCCAGAGCGGCAGCGCCGATGCTGCGCAGCACGTAGCCCAGGCTGTCGGTCCGCCAGGGCAACGGCAACGCCGCGTACCAATCGCGCCCGCCGGACGCCGACGCCGCCATCAAAGGTACTCCTGCAACCAGCGGGTCAGCCGCCAGTGCCGCGCGGTCCCCGCCTGCAGCACCTCGACACTGCCGGTCATGCCGGCGGCAAGCACCACGCCCGCCGGTACCCGGTCGAGTTCGATGCGCACCGGCACGCGCTGCGCCAGGCGTATCCAGCTGAAGTTCGGGCTGACCTGCGGCAGGCCGCTGTCGGCACGGCTTTCGTTGAGGTCGGCGACACCGCGACCGATGCTCGCGACATGGCCGTCGAGCAGCGGATCGAACCCCATCAGCTTGATCGTCGCCGGCGCGCCGACCTGTACATTGCGCAGCTTGGTTTCCTCGAAATAGCCGGTGACCCAGAAGCTTCGCCGATCGACGATGAAGATGTTGGTCCGGCCCGCCGCCGCGTAATCGCCGGGCTGCACGCGCAACTGCGTCACATAGCCGTCCACCGGCGAGCGCAACTCGCTGCGCCGCAGGTCCAGCCGCGCCTGGTCGAGCGCCGCCCCAGCGGCCTCGGCGCGGGCGCGGGCGATACGCAGGGCGCGACCGGCGTTGGCGACCTCCTCGCGCGAAACCGCGCCGGCCAACTGCATGCGTCGGCGCCATTGCTCGTCACGTTGGCGCAGGGTTTCCCGCGCCTGCTCCAGCTCCGCCTCGCGCTGGCGCACGGCCAGGCGATAGCTGCGCGGATCGATGCGGTACAGCGGATCGCCGCGGGCCACCCGCTGGTTATCTGCGACGAGCACCGCCTCGACGCTGCCGGAAACTTCCGGCGCGATGCGAATCACCTGCGCGCTGACCCGCCCGTCGCGGGTCCAGGGCGCCAGCACGTAGGCTTGCCACAACTGCAACGCCAGGCACAGGGCGAGCAGGCCGCAGGCGAAGGTCGCAGCCACCTTGGAAAGACGAACGATGGACATGGGGACCTCGGCTCAGAACTTCAGCACCAGCACGGACAGCACGATGAACGACAGGAAGAAACGCAGCAGGCCGGGATGCCAGGCGCATTCCAGCCAGCGCCAGGCGAGGCGCTCCAGCAGCAGGTAGAGCGGCATCGCCAGGCACAGGTAGAGGAACAATGGCGGCACGTAGAGGCCGGAAACGGAGACTTCGCTCAGCATGCAGGGCACCAGGGTATCGAGGGCGCGGAGCGGTCGGCCGCTCCTGTCGGGTTGAGGAGCACAGGCTACGGGTCGTGGCGATTTGCAAATATCGACTACTCAGCCAGAAAATAATCGAATTCGGACAACCAAAGGACCTGCCGTGAGCCGTGAACCGCAGACCTACCTCGCCCAACGCTTCGATCCCGACGCGCTCGGCCAGCCGGCCCTGGCCCTGCAGCTGGAGGCCCGGCACAACGACACCGAAGTGCCGGTGCACCGGCATCGCAAGGGCCAGCTGGTGGTGGCCTGCCGCGGCGGCATCACCTGCACGGTGCCCGATGGCCTGTGGATGGTGCCGGCCGGGTTCGGTGTGTGGATTCCCGGCGGCATCGCCCATAGCAACCGGGTCACCGCCAACGGCAAGGTCTGCTTCCTCTTCGTCGAGCCGGGGGCGGCACGCCTGCCGAGCGACTGCTGCACCCTGGCCCTGTCGCCGCTGGTCCTCGAACTGATCCTGCACCTGAGCGCGCAACCGCAGGACTATCCGCACGACGGCCCGCTCGCACGTCTCGCCGGGGTGCTGCTGGAACTCCTGGAACAGGCGCCGACCGAACAGCTCTACCTGCCGCTGCCGGACAACCGCGGCCTGCGCCGCATCGCCGACGAACTGACCCGCGCCCCCGGCGACCGCGCCAGCATGGCCGAATGGGCCAGGCGAGTGGCGATGAGCGAGCGGTCCCTGGCGCGGATGGTGCGCCGGGAGACCGGCATGACCTTCGGCCAGTGGCGCCAGCAATTGCAGATCATCATCGCCCTGCAGCAACTGTCCGCCGGCGTTTCGGTGCAACGCACCGCCGAGATCCTCGGCTACGAGTCGGTCAGCTCGTTCATCGGCATGTTCCGCAAGGCGCTCGGCAGCCCCCCGGCCCGCTACGTGCGCGACAGCATGCGGCGGCCAGCCGACTGAACGGAGGTCGACGGAAAGGTCTTGCAGTTCGTCAGCTGTTCTCCCCCGAGACTGGCACTCGAAGGCACTTCTGGGAATAATGCCGCCCTTTTTTCTCCAGGAGGATCAGATGGTTACGCACTTCTTGAGCGAATCCGGCCAGGCAGCCTGCGGGCGCGGCGACAGCAACGTGAACGGCTCGAGCGATGTCGGCCAGGTCAGTTGCAAGACCTGCCGGCGCACCAACGCCTTCGCCCAGGCCCAGGAAAACGCCGCTCCGGCCAGTGCCCCTGTCACCCCCACCGCCGCTGCGCCAGTGACCGACAAGGCCGCGCCGCGGCCGAAAGCCGAGGCCAGGCCCGCCGCCGCGCAGCGCCAGGACCGCGATGCCGCCCGCAAGGCCTGGCAGGCGCGTCTCAACGAATTGTCCGGGAAGAACCGCATGCCGCGCTCGCGGCGCCGCGCGCAAGCCTATCTCTGAGCGGTAGCGGTACTTCGCGGCGAATGTCCGCACGCGGGCATATCCGTCCTGCCCAGCACGACCGCGCGTCCCCTCATCAGGCCAGGCCCTGCGCCTCCGCCAGGGCCAGGCCGTCGAGGGCGCCGGCGAGCATGTCCGGCAGATGGCGCGGCTCGTCGGCCAGCTCGGCCAGCTCCGACAGCCGATGCGCCGCCGTCAGCAAGGCGATCCGCCGACGCTCCAGGCGCCGACCGCTGAAGCGCTCGTAGGCGGCGACGATGCGCTCGGTGAGGTCGGCATCGATGAACGCGGAATAGATGAATTCCTGGTGCAGCGGACCGATGCCCGCGTCGGCGAAGTCGTACACACCGTTCAACCGCCCGGCCTCGCTATCGAATGCCATGTTCCAGCCATGGCCGTCGAAGAAGCCGAAGATCGAACCCAGCGGATCGGCAGGCAGCTTGGCATATTCCCGCACCAAGCGTTCCGCGCGTTCGCGCCAGGCCGCAGGCAGCAGCGGCAAGGCGTGCCTGCGCATCGCCGCGGGCGACTCCCAGGGACGCACCGGCAAGGCTCCAACCGCCCGCATGCGCGCCGGTGGCAGTCGATGCAGCTCGGCGTAGAAGCGCCCCAGCGCATCGCCGACCGCCTGCCGTGCGGGTTCGTCCAGGCGCCGATAGTCCTCGCCCAGGAGGTAACCGCCAGGCAGTTTCTCGTGGCGGGAAAACAGCGGCGGTCCCGCAAACACCTGCGGCGCCGGCACCGCCAGGCTCACCGCCGGACGCACCAGGCGTAGCACGGCGGCCTCGCGCAGCAGCGCCGCCTCGGCCTCCGCGCCGCGCGGAAACTTGAACACCCAGCGCCCTCCGACCTCCACCGCCGTGGAATGCCAGCCCGAGGCCAGGATGGCGAACGTGGCGTCCACCAGCTCCGGACAGGCCGCCACTATCGCCCGGCGATATTCCTCCAGGGCACGCGGTTCCTTCACCGACGACTCCGCGCGACCATCGCCACGATCGCCTCGTACAGTTCCCGCCGCGCCTCTTCCGGGGCGATCTCTTCGGTGGCGGCCGCGTGCGACAGCGCTTCGGCGGCGCCGATCATTGCGCGCAGAGCGGCGACGGTCAGCCGTCCGCCGCCGGCGAAGGGCTCCAGCACGGCGCGGCACTTGTCCATGAAGAGAACCTCGTAGTCGCGCTTGATCCGCTCCAGCTCCGGCGAGCTGGCGAGGGCCGCGACCACCCCGGGAATCTCCCGGCCTTGTTGCATCACGCAGTCGACATAGGCGCGGGCGATGACGTCAGCGCGCCCCTCCAGGGTCGCCTCGCTCGCTTCCAGGGCAGCCTCCATCAGCGCCGTCTGGCGCAGGTCGTAATCCTGGTAGAGCGCCGCCAGCAGGCCGGCGCGGGTGCCGAAGTGGTCATAGACCACCGGCTTGGTCACCCCGGCCTGCTCGGCCAGGCGACCGAGGGTCAGCGCCTCGGTGCCTTCTTCGCGGACCAGCCGCCAGGCCACCTCGAGCAACTGGCGCTGGCGCTCGTCGCGGGACAGGCGGCGGCGTGGCGACGGGTCGTCTGGGGAGTGCATTGACATAGATAACCTACTAAAAGTAACTTACTAAAGGTAACCTACAAAAGGTAGGTTTTACCCAGACTATCGACTTGCCCCCCTTCCCGCAATTCCCGGAGGAATTCGCCCATGCATGCCCTGATCGTCGTCGCTCATCATCATCCCCGCTCTCTCACCCTCGCCCTCACCGCGCGCATCGCCGAAGGCGTAGTCCGCGCCGGCCATTCCGCGGAAACCGCCGATCTGGCGGCGGAAGGCTTCGAGCCGCGCTTCGGCCTGGCCGACCACGCCGTGCATCGCGGCCAGGCGTCGCCTCCCGCCGACGTCCTCGCCGAGCAGGCGCGCATCGATCGCGCCGATACCCTGGTGCTGGTCTACCCGATCTACTGGTGGTCGATGCCGGCCCTGCTCAAGGGCTGGATCGATCGCGTGTTCTCCAATGGCTGGGCCTTCGACTACAGCATCGGCGGCGACCTGCGGAAAAAGCTGCAGCGCCTGCGCGTGGTGCTGGTCGGTGTCGGCGGCGCCGATGCCGGCACCTTCGAGCGGCACGGCTACGCCGGGGCGATGCGCACCCAGATCGACCATGGCATCTTCGATTACTGCGGCGCACGGGTGGTCCGTTCCGAACTGTTGCTGGAGTCGGAGAGCGCCGATCCAGCCGCGCACCTGGAGCAGGCTCGGCGAATCGGCGCCGAGCTGTTCGCCAGTGCCCGGCGGCCGATGCCGGCCTGAGCCCGCCGCAGGCGACTCAGGCACGTGGCATGTGCTTGGTCACGCAATGGATGCCGCCGCCTCCGGCGGCGATGGGATCGATGTTCAGCTGGACGATGTCCCGCCCCGGATACAGGCGGCCCAGCAATTCCCCGCAGTGGCGATCGGCGCTGGCGTCGCCGAACTGCGGGGCAATCACCGCGCCGTTGATCGGCAGGTAGTTGATGTAGCCGGCGGCGAAGTCCGGGTTGTTTCGCGAGTAGTCGCGGCGCGGCTTCAGGGGCGGCGACAGGGTATGCACCTGCAGCGCGCGACCGTCGGCGTCGGTGGCTGTGCGCAGGATCTCCAGGTGTTCGCGGGTCACGGCGTAGTCGTAGGAGTCCGGGTCGTTGTCGAGATTGGCGATGACCACGCCCGGCCTGACGAAGCGCGCATAGAAGTCGACATGCGCATCGGTGATGTCCCTGCCGCGGATACCCGGCAGCCAGACGATCTTGCGCAGGCCGAGCAGGGCTTTCAATTCGGCCTCGACCTGGCCCTTGTCCATGCCGGGGTTGCGATTGTCGTTGAGCCAGCAACTTTCGGTGAGGATCGCCGTGCCACGCCCGTCCACTTCGATGCCGCCGCCCTCGCCGGTCAGTTGGCTGGCGATGTAGCGGACCTCCAGTCGCTCGCTTAGCACGCCGGCGACGCGGCTATCGTTGCCGGCCTGCTGCTTGCCGCCCCAGCCGTTGAAGTTGAAATCCACCAGGCCCGCTTCGCCCTCCCCGTTCAGCACGAAGCAGCCGCCGTAGTCGCGGACCCAGATATCGTCCAGCGGCAACGCCAGGTAGTCGATGTTGGCGCCGCCGCATGCGCGGCGCGCCGCGGCCTCCTGCGTGGGCCGGCAGAGCAGCGTGACCGGCTGGTAGCGGGCGATGGTCCTGGCCAGCAGGGCGACGCTGCGGTTCACGTCCTCGGCCAGGTCCTTCCAGATCGACGGGGACGCGGCATAGGCAAGGAACACCCGTTCCTGCGGCAGGTGCTCGTCGGGCATGTGCCAGTGATCGGCTGCCGCCGCCTGTCCACGCGGCGAGCCGAACTCCAGGCCGAGCGTGAGGGCGGCACCGAGGCCGGCGCTGGCGCCGAGTCGCTGGAGGAAATGTCTGCGGGTCATCATTTCGGGTCCTCGGGAACGGGATCGGAACGGGTGGTCTTGAAGGTAGTCCAGGCGCGCATCCGCGCCCGCATGTCGCGCTGCGGGATGTCCTGGCCGGGAAACAGCCGGGCGTAGGTCGCCGCGTCCGGATAGATGTCCGGGTTGTCGCGCATGTCGGCGGATACCAGGGCCCGCGCCCCGGCGCTGGAGGTCGGGTAGCCGGTAGCGCTGCTGATCGCGGCCATGTTCTGCGGGCGCATGATGAAGTTGATCAACGCATAGGCATATTCCGGGTGCTGCGCGTCGACCGGAATCGCCATGCTGTCCATCCACAGAGACGTGCCTTCGCGCGGCACCCGGTAGACGAAGCGCAGTGCCTTGCCGGCTTCGTCGGCGGCGCGCTGGGCCTGGATCGCATCGCCGCTGTAGCCCAGCGACAGGCAGATCTCCTCGTTCACCAGTTGCGCCACCGGCTGCGACTGGAACTTGCGAATGTAGGGCTTGATGCGCTGCAGCAAGGCCAGCGCGGCGGCCAGGTCCTGCGGCTTGCCGCTGCGCGGATCGCGCCCCAGGTAATGCAGGGCCAGCGCCAGCACTTCGTCCGGCGAGTCGATCAGGGAAATCCCGCAGTCGGCGAATCTCGCCGCCAATTCCGGCTTGAACAGCAGGTCGAGGCTGTCCAGCGGAGCGTCGGCCAGGCGCCGTTCGATCTGCTCGCGGTTGAAGGTCAGGCCGATGGTGCCCCAGGTGTAGGGCACCGCGGCGTCGCGCGAACGCGCGTAGCGGGCTTGCAGTTCGCGCAGGCCCGGCTCGATCTCGTCGAGATGCTCCAGGCGCCGGGGGTCGAGCTTCTGCAGGGCGCCGGCGCGCATCAGCCGCTCGGCCACGGTATCGCCGGGAAAGATAAGGTCGTAGCCGCTGTTCCCCGACATCAACTTGGCCTCGAGGGTCTCGCTGCTGTCCATCACGTCATAGACCACGCGGATGCCGGTTTCCCGGGTGAACGCGGCGAGGGTATCGGGCGCGAAGTAGTCGGCCCAGTTATACAGGCGCAGCACTTTCTCTTCCGCCTGGGCCACGCCCAGGCCCAGGAGCAGCGCGGCGAGCAGCGGTCGCGCGGAACGTTTCATGGGGACACCTCCCAGGCGTGTCGGCTGGCCGGGTCACGCCCGTCCAGGCTCATCAGCGGGCCATACAGCTCTGGCCGCCGGTCACGATAGACACCCCAGGCCAGGCGTTCTTCGCCTATCGCATCGAGGTCGAGGCCACAGACCAGCACCGCCTCCTCGTCGCGGCCGGCCGCGGCGAGCAAGGCACCCTTGTGGTCGGCGATGAAGGACGAACCGTAGAACCGCATGGCCAGCGCCGGGTCGCCGCAAGCGACCTCGCGGCCGATCCGGTTGGCAGCCACCAGCGGTACCAGATTGGCGGCGGCCTGGCCGCGCTGGGCGATCTGCCAGTGATCGCGGGAATCCAGCTGCGCGGCGCCAGGCTCGGAGCCGATGGCGGTAGGAAACAGCAGCACCTCGGCGCCCAGTAGCGCCAGGCAGCGCGCGGTCTCGGGAAACCACTGGTCCCAGCAGATGCCGACGCCGATACGGCCGACCGCGGTGTCCCAGACGCGAAAGCCGCTATCCCCCGGACTGAAATATTCCTTTTCCTGGTAGCCGATGGCGTTGGGGACGTGGGCCTTGCGGTAGACGCCGAGCAACCGGCCATCGGCGTCGGCCACCGCCAGCGAGTTGAAGCGCGCGTTGCCGGCGCGCTCGTACCAGCTGAGCGGCAGGACTACGCCAAGCTCCCGCGCCAGGCTGGAAAAGCGCGCCAGCACCCGGCTGCCACGGAAGGTTTCGGCGAGGCGCAGATGGCGATGGTCCTGCTCGATGCAGAAGTACGGGGTGGCGAACAGCTCCTGCAACAGGACCAGTTGCGCGCCCCGGGCAGCCGCTTCGCGGACCAGGCGCTCGGCGCGGTCGAGATTGTCGTCGAGACTCCAGCTACAGGCGAACTGGGTAGTGGCCAGGGTCAGGTGGCGCATCGCTCACCTCCGCGCCGGCCAGGCCGGCTGCTGCTGGGTGATGCAATGCACGCCGCCGCCGCCGTGGGCCAGGTGGTCGATGCGCACCGGCACCACCTCGCGAGCGGGGAAGGCCCGGGCCAGGGTCGCGGCGGCCGCGTCGTCGGCGGCGACACCGTAGGCCGGCATGATGATCGCGCCATTGGCGATATAGAAATTGGTGTAGGAGGCACAGAACACCCCCTCCTCCGGAGCCACTTCGCCGGCATCGAACAGTTCGATCAGCTCGAAACGCCGACCGCGGGCGTCGAGCGCCAGCTCCAGGGCGCGACGGTTCTCCCGCACCACCTCGGCGTAGGCGGAGGTGGTGTCGCAGGTGGCGTCCAGCAACAACGCGCCGGGCCGGGCGAAGGCACAGACGCCGTCGACATGGCCATCGGTCATGTCGCCTGTGACCCGGTCGGGATCGCCGGGCAACCAGATGGTCCTGGTCACGCCGAGCAGGCGGGCGAACAATGCCTCGATCTCGGCCTTGCTCAGGCCAGGGTTGCGATTGGCATTGAGCAGCACGGACTCGGTGGTGATCAGCGTGCCCTCGCCGTCCACGTGGATGGCCCCGCCCTCGTTGGCCAGCGGCACGCCGAAACACTCCAGGCCGAGGCCATCGAGAATCCGCCGCGCCAGGCTGGCGTCCTGCGCGTAGGCGGACTTTCCACCCCAGGCGTTGAAACGCCAGCTGACACCGGCCAACCCGAGTTGCGGATGGCAGACGAAACTCGGTCCGGAATCGCGGCACCAACTGTCATCGATGGCCAGCTCGATGAGTTCGACATTGCCCGCGCACAGCTCCCCGGCCCTGTCCAGCGCGGCGGGGTCGACCACCAGTTTCACCGGTTCGAAACGCGCGATGGCGTTGGCCACTGCGGCGAAGTCCTGTTGTACGTCCGCCAGGCTCACGCCCCATTCGGACTCCCAGAGCATCCGATTGTGCGGAAAAGCCATCCAGGTGGCGGCATGGGGAGTCCATTCGGCGGGCATGCGCCAGCCTGTGTCGAGCGTATTCATGGGTCGGCTTCCAGTAAGTATTTTTTATCTGGCGGAATAGGCGTGGATTGCCTGAAGAGATGCTATGGCTAGGCATCAGGCTCAACAAACGATAAATTCTGCGCAAACCTAATTAGCCCGGCTTATCAGCAATGCTCAAACACTGGCCCCCACTGAATGCCCTTCGTGGCTTCGAAGCCGCCGCCCGCCTCGGCAGCTTCCACAAGGCCGCCGAGGAGCTGCACCTCACCCAGTCGGCGATCAGCCAGCAGATCCGCAGCCTGGAAGGCTATCTCGAGCAACCGCTGTTCTTTCGCAACGGACGCAAGGTGAGCCTGACCGACGCTGGCTTCGATCTGCTCAGCACCACCCAGTCCCTGCTCCAGCAACTGGCCGCGGGGGTCCGTCGCCTCGACCAGTACCGCAAGCCCAACCAACTGGTGGTCAATACCACCCCGGCCTTCGCCCGCCACTGGCTGGTGCCGCACCTGGGCGATTTCCATCGCCATCACCCACAGGTGGACCTCTGGCTATTGACCACCGACGAGGTACCCGAGATGGCCAGCCAGACCATCGACGTAGCCATCCGCGACGACCTTTGCGCCCAGGCCGAATGCAGCTTTCGCTCGCTCCTCGAAGACCGCCTCTACCCCGCCTGCCATCCCGACCTGCTGGCGCTGCCGGCGGAACGGCGCGGCACCCTGCACGGCGAGCGCGAAATGGACTGGAGCCACTGGCAGGTACAGGGCGGCGCGGACGTTGGCCAACGCAGTGCCGGCCTGAACTTCTCCGACCCCGGACTGCTGCTGGAGGCCGCCACCCAGGGCCTCGGCATCGCGCTGGTCAGCCAGTTGCTGGCCGCACCCGCGCGAGCCGCCGGACAGTTGGTCGCGCTCTGCGAACAGAATGTCCGCGGGCCCGAATGGGCCTGGCTGGTGCACCGCGACAGCGAACGCAACAGCCTGACCCGGGCATTCTGCCAATGGCTGGAAGAAACCATTGGCGGAGCATCGCGCACAGCCCCCGGACGGCGCGGATAACGCTCACTCCAGGTGCATGGCGAAACCGACCCGCTGCGGGGTGAGTTCGTCGCGCAGGTCAGCGCCGGGATCAGGTGGTCGCCGCCGTTCTGCCGGCGGAACGGGATCGGCGCGCAGCGCTGCAGGTCATCGAGGCGCCGGCCGCGCCGTTCGATCCGACGCAGTCGCGGCATACCTGGCGCGTCGCCGCCACCGACTACGCCGAGTCGGCGATCCTCCTGCCGATCCTCGCCAGTCTTCGCCGCCAGGCGCCGGGCAGCCGCCTGGCGGTGCTGGACCTGGCGCCGCCGCGAATCGTCAGGCAGGCGGAACGCGGCGATACGCTTCGGTCGTCGCCGCGGTTTGACGCACCGTCGCGCTTTGCCCAAGCTAGCGGGCTTCGATCCACCATCAGGAAGTCCTTGGCGTGAAGTTTCCGTTCCATCCCTGGCGCCGCCTGCTGCTCTGCGCGCTCCCTTTCGCCGCCCTGCTGACCGCATGCGACGACGGCAAGAAAGAGCCCCCGCCCAAACCCGCCGAAGTCACCACCTACAACAGCGTGCCCTGGGACGCCCTGCCGGCCACCAGCGACGCCGACCTGCTCGCCGGCTTCAATGCCTGGCGCTCGGCCTGCGCGCGGCTGGCCAAGGACCCGGTATGGGGCGAGCCCTGTGCGAGCGCCACGACGGTCGCCGCCGATCCGACGGCTGTGCGCGCGTTCCTCCAGGAGCGGATGCAGGTCTATAGCCTGCGTTCCTCCAGCAACGGCGACCAGGGCCTGATCACCGGCTACTACGAACCGGTCTACCACGGCAGCCTGAGCCAGGGCGAAAAAAACCCGGTGCCGATCTACGGCGTACCGGACGACCTGGTGGTGGTCGCGCTGGAAAGCGTCTACCCGGAACTCAAGGGCAAGCGCCTGCGCGGACGCCTGGAAGGCCGGGTGCTGAAACCCTACGACGACGCCGCGACGATCCGCGACAACGGCTCCAGCGCGCCGGTGCTCGCCTGGCTGGGCGACCCGATGGACCTGCAGTTCCTGCAGATCCAGGGTTCCGGGCGCATCCAGCTGGAAGACGGCCGGCAACTGCGCATCGGCTACGGCGACCAGAATGGCCACCCGTACAAGCCGGTCGGCCGCTGGCTGGTCGAGCAGGGCCTGGTGCCGAAGGAAGAGATCAGCATGAAGCGCATCCGCGACTGGGCCGAGGCCAATCCGCAGCGGGTCTCCGAACTGCTGGCGAGCAATCCCAGCTTCGTGTTCTTCAGCCTGCGTCCGGACAGCGACGAAGGTCCGCGCGGCTCGCTGAACGTACCGCTGACCGACGGCTACAGCGTAGCCATCGACCGCAAGGTGATTCCGCTGGGCAGCCTGATGTGGCTGTCCACCACTCGCCCTGACGACGGCAGCGCGGTGGTCCGTCCGGTGGCGGCCCAGGATACCGGCGGGGCCATCGTCGGCGAGGTCCGCGCCGATCTGTTCTGGGGCACCGGCGACGCCGCCGGCGAACTCGCCGGACACATGAAGCAGCCGGGCCGGCTCTGGCTGCTATGGCCCAAGGGTGCGCCGCTGCCCGCCTCCTGAAAACCTCCGGCCGGTGCCTACGCACCCGGCCGGGACGGCTGGCCAACGCAACGCCAGCGAGCGCCCGACACCGCCGACCAGCATCGACGGCGCCGGGCGCGCTTGCGGCAGCAACCATTCAAACGATGAATGACGCCGCAGAATCTTCTGTGATGATCGCCGCGCCAGCCGGACCTCCGCGCCTCGCCGCAGCGGCCAGGCCCCCCGACACCACTTGTCCGTGCTACCCCCGGCAGGCGTAGCCGCGGCAGCCTGCCTCGGCAAAAAGCCATCAGCCGGCGCGCTTCGACGCCCCTCATACCGCCCTTTCGCCAACTACCAATTCTCATAGTTGTGAGGGGAAATTTGTATCTTATTTTAAATACCCACGAAACATATAAAAACACACACAGCGAAACACTTCGGAAACCCAACGCAAGGTGGAAGTGCAATGCGTGACCGTGAATCCATTCTCATCGCTTTTCTCTCTTTCCTGACGATAAGTCTGCATGGCAGCAGTTGACTGCCCTTGAGTCGACGGCACTCCGTATTTCCATAACGTTTTTTCCGGGCAAGGCGCCTCGACGCTTGCCGCTCGCGTGAGCGAGCCGGTGGGCGGCGGACGACTGGCAGTTCCCGGGAAGACTCGGCCGCCGTCCTTACGAAAAACCAAAAACCCTTCATTTAGCCGAAGAAGCCGGCAGATGGACTCATTTTTTCAAAAAAAGGCGATTGCCAGAATGTCCCAGAACTCCCTGCTCGACCTGTACGCGCACCCAACGGTGGTGGCCCGCTTCAGCGAAATGGCAGCGCTTCATCCCCATCGCGAAGCCATCAGGGACCGTTTCGGAAGTGTCGACTATCGGCAACTCCTGCATAGCGCCGAACAACTTTCCGACTATCTTCTCGAGCATTATCCGCAGCCGGGAGTTTGTCTTGGAGTGTACGGCGAATATTCTCGGGAAAGCATTGTCTGCCTGCTCGCCATACTATTATCCGGCCATCACTACTTATATATAGACCTGAAACAACCGGCGGCCTGGAATGCAGAGTTGTGCCGGCAGGTCGACTGCCGCCTGATCCTCGACTGCTCGACCACGCCGACGCCCGCCAACGGTCTTCCCTGCGTCCCGGTCAGGCACCTGCCTGCCGCTCCAGCCTCGGTCGCCCGGCCATGCTTCGCGGCGGACCAGATCGCCTACATCAACTTCTCCTCGGGCACCACCGGCCGCCCGAAAGCCATCGCCTGCACCCACGCCGGCATTACCCGTCTGTGCCTGGGCCAGTCGTTCCTCGCGTTCGCTCCGCAGATGCGCTTCCTGGTGAACTCGCCGCTGTCCTTCGATGCGGCGACCCTGGAGATCTGGGGCGCGCTGCTCAACGGCGGCTGCTGCGTGCTGAACGACCTCGGCCCCCTCGACCCGGGCGTGCTGCGCCGGCTGATCGACGAGCGCGGAGCCGACAGCGCCTGGCTCACCGCCTCGCTGTTCAACACCCTGGTGGACCTCGACCCGGACTGCCTCGGCGGCCTTCGCCAGTTGCTCACCGGCGGCGACATCCTCTCGGTGCCGCACGTGCGCCGGGCGCTGCTGCGGCATCCGCGACTGCACCTGGTGAATGGCTACGGACCGACGGAGAACACCACCTTCACCTGCTGCCATGTCGTCACCAACGACGACCTCGAGGAAGACGACATCCCCATCGGCAAGGCCATCGCCGGCACCGCGGTGCTCCTGCTCGACGAGCACGGACAGGAGATCGCCGAGCCCGACCGGGCCGGGGAGATCGTCGCCTTCGGCGCCGGCCTGGCGCAGGGTTATCGGAACGATGCGACGCGCACCCGCGCCAGCTTCGTCGAGTTGCCCTATCGCGGCCGCCTGCTGCGTGCCTACCGTACCGGCGACCGCGCTCGCTACGACGAGCAGGGTCGGCTGCGCTTCATCGGCCGCGGCGATGGCCAGGTCAAACTGAACGGCTATCGCCTCGACCTCCCCGCCCTGGAACAGCGCTTGCGCCGCCAGCCGGGCATCCTCGACTGCGCCCTGCTGGTCCGCAAGCGCAACGGCGTCAAGCAACTGCTCTGCGCCTGGACGGGAAAAGCCGACGCCAGCCCACAGGCCCTGCTCCGCCAACTGCCCACCTGGCAGCGCCCGCATGCCTGCGTCCGGGTCGAGGCCTTGCCCTTGACGGCGCACGGCAAGCTGGACCGCGCCGCCCTGCTGCGCCGCCTGGAAGAACCGCTGGAGCGCTGCGCCAGCGCGCTCGATCCCGACCAACGCGGCTGCGCGCAGCTGTGGAGCGAATTGCTGGGTTGCGAGGTCGGCGCCGCCGACCAGGATTTCTTCCTCTGCGGCGGCAACTCGTTGCTCGCCCTGCAACTGGTCGCCCTCTGTCAATCGGCGGGTGCGGGAGCAAACCTGGGACTCGCCGACTTGCAGGCAAACTCGCGCCTCGACCAGTTCAGCCGTCTCCTGCGCAGCCACGGCCTGGCGCCGGAGCGTCTGCTGGAACGGGCGGCGACGCCGGAGCAGCCGCTGGTGCTGTCGAGGAGCGCGGCATGAACGTCGGTCTCTCCGCGGAGGTGCGCTACCACTGGTTCCGCGAGCACCTGGTGGTGGTCGGCGATTGGCACCGCCTGTCCCCCTCCGAGCGCGACCGCCTGCGGCACCAACCGATGCCGGATGAGGCCGCGCAATCCTTGCGCGTCGACCTGTCGCCCTGGTCCTGCGGGATGGTCTTCAGCGAGCTGCTCGGCGCCGACCTGACCCGCTTCGGCCTCTGCTACCTGGCTCCGGCCGAGGTGCCGGCATCCGACCTGACGCGCCTGGGTCGGCGCCTGCGCGAAGAGTTCCCGTTGCTCGACAGCCAGGTGGACAGCGGCGCGGAAGGTTTCGAACTGGTCGTCCACGGGCGGCCCGAGGAGAGCCCGGCGCTGGAAGTCGGCCCCTTCGCCGACGAAGACGCGCTCATCGCAGCGCTGCTGCAACGCCCGCATTCCCTGTTCGAGCGCGGCCTGCTGCGACTGTTCCACGGGCGCTGCGGAGGACGTGCGCGCTGGGGCGTCTGGCTGCATCACCTGGTCGCCGACGCCGACTTCGCCAGCGTGCTGCTGGCCCGCCTGGCCGCGCTCAACGCCGACCCCACGACCGAAGCGGCGGCCCCCGAGTTCGGCTTCCTCCAGCAGCAATGGCGCCTGGAGCGCCAGCTGCGCGAGCGCAGGACCAGGCTGGAAGACTACTGGAGCGAGCGCGGCGAGGCGTTCCGTGAACTGGCGAGCCTGCCCTGGGCGGAGCGCGCCAGCCATTGCGAGGATTTCCGCTTGGCCGCCACGCCAGGAGACGGCGAAGCCGCCCTGCTGACCCGGCTCGCCTGCGCCCTGGCTCTCGCCCTGGCCAGCCAGGGCGCCACCGGCAAGGTCCTGGCGCTGACCCCGGTCAGCCTGCGCAGTCGCCGAGGCACGGCGGTTTCCGGTTGCTGGCTGAACCTGGTGCCGCTGCTGCTGGACGCCGCGATCGCCGAGGACACCTTCGAACGACACAGGCTCGAGGCCTTCGAGCACAGCCTGCTGCCGGCGGAGGCCATCGCCGAACGGGCCGGGCTGCGCTATGCCGACGCCCAGGTGATGATCAATGTCATCGACCAGCCATTCCGCAGCGCCGGGTTCATCCACCGGCCGACACTGAAGAGCCGCCTGCCGCTGACCCTGACCCTGGTCCGGCGCGACGACGGCGGCTGGGACGCCAGCCTGGCCAGCCGCTTCGGCCGCGAACGGACCCTGTCGCTGGCGGCGGCCATGGCCGAGGCGCTGCGCCCATGCTGATCCTGCTGCCTGACTTCATCGGCCACCCGAGCTGCTTCCGCGGGCTGCTGGCACGCCTCGGCGCAACGGACTGCCGGCTGGTCGACTACCACCGGCTGGATGCCTACGCCAGCATCGAAGCCCTCGCCAGCCAGGTACTCGACGGCCTGGCGGAAGAACCGGACTGGCTGATCGGCTATTCCTTCGGCGGCCTGGTCGGCTACGAGATGGCCCGCCAGTTGCCGGCCAGCCGCCTGCTGATGATCGACAGCCACCTGCCCTGGCCGGCCCTGCGGCGAATGCCGCCAAGCGAGCAATACCAGCGCTGGCTGAGCGCCGAGATGCGCGAGTGGATCGCCCTGATGAGCGAGCTTGGCGAACTGCGCGAAGAGGTCCTGCTGCGCAATGTCGAGCTGTTCGGCCGCTGGCAGCCCCGCCATCGCCTCGCCCGCGCCAGCTGGGTGCGCTGCCGGGACGACGCCGGCCGCGACCCGGCCGCCGAACGCTGGTGCGACCTGATCGAGCGGCTCGACACCTTCCCCTGCGAGCGTCCGCACCACCTGGCCCTGCAGGACCCGGCGGTGATCGATTTCATCGTCCACACCGTCAGCAAGGAGTCCGTCCAATGAAACACTATCGGCAGGTGGTATCCCCGCAATTGCGCCAACAGGCGCTGGACTGGATCCTCGCCGCGGCGCAGCGGCCGGACCCGGCGCTGGAACCGGAATTCGACATCGCCGACGACGAGCGCCGCGAGGCGAAGAAGGTGCGCAACCTGCACCGCCACGACCCGCTCTTCTGGGACGACTGGTTCGCCCGCTCCGGGCTCGACGCGCTGGTCCGCGACCATCTGCGCAAGCCGCGCCTGCTGCGCCACGCGGCGTTCATCAAGCGCCATGCCGACGAGTCCTACATCCCGCTGCACCAGGACATCGCGCTGTGGGAGAAGCGCTACGAAAGCGCGCAGACCTTCTGGGTCGCCCTGACCCCATCGCGGAACGACAACGGTGGGATGTTCTATTACCCCGACGACCGCACCATCTTCCCCCACGAGTTCGACCTCGCCTACCCGATGTTCAAGTGCATCGACCTCCAGGCCAACGGCATTTCCCGCGAGCAACTGGTGGATGCCGAGCTGGACGCCGGCGACGTCCTGGTCTGGCCCGCCCGCACCGCACATGGCAGCCACAACAACCGCAGCGGCCAGCTGCGCATCGGCATGCCGATCGTCTTCGTCGAGGACGACGAATTCCACCAACTGAATCGAGAGGACAGCATGAAAACCTGGATCGCTTCCAACCTGAAAAGCGTGTTCCCGGACGAGGCAATCACCGAGGACAACCTCGACCACTATCTTCCGCAGCTGTGCGACTACTCGCTGAAGATGGTCACCTTCCTCGCCCGTTTCTCCCGCCAGTTCGGTCATGCGCCGAAGATCCACGACTTCATCAGGGAGCCGCGGCTGGCGACGCTGTCGGCCTCGGACGCGGGAGCGAGACGATGATCCGGGTCATCGACTGCACCCTGCGCGAGGGGTGCCAGGCCCGCCAGTGCAGCTTCGACAGCGCGCAGTCGGTCCAGCTGGCACGGGAAATCGCGGCGCTGGGGGTGGATATGATCGAGTGCGGCCACCCGCGGATTTCCGCGGACGAACGCGAGCGGGTACGCGCCGTGGTGGCGGCGGTTTCCACGCCGGTGCTGGCCCACGCCCGGGCGCGCCGGGAGGATATCGACGCGGTGCTGGAAACCGGTGCCCAGTGGGTCGGGCTGTTCGCCTCGATCAACGCGATCTCGCTGGAAACCAAGTTCAAGGGCATGAACCGCGAGGAGGTGCTCGAACTGTTCCACGACGCGATCCGCTACGCCCGCGAACGCGGCCTGCGGGTCCGGGCCACGGTGGAAGACGCCGCGCGCACCTCGGTCAGCGACCTGGTCAGCATGATCGCCACCGCGCGCGACGCCGGCGCCGATCGCATCTGCTTCGCCGACAGCGTGGGCATCCTGCTGCCGGACGAGACCTTCGACGTGCTCTCTCTGCTGCGCCACGAGTTCCCCGACGTGGTCTTCGAGTACCACGTGCACAACGACCGCGGCCTGGCCCTGGGCAACACCCTGGCGGCGATCCAGGCCGGGGTCCAGTGGCACTCGGCGAGCTGCAACGGGATCGGCGAACGCGCCGGGATCACCGATACCTTCCAGTTGCTGACCCTGCTGCACACCAAGTTCGCCGCCGACCGCTTCAACCTGAAGAACGTCCTCGCGGTCTCCGAACTGGTCGAGGCGCACAGCCGGATCAAGCGTTCGCCGATGCACCCGGTGGTCGGCGAGAACGCCTTCGTCCATGTCGCCCGCCTGCACCAGCTGGCCATGCAGGAAAACCAGGACGCCTACAGCGCCTTCGATCCGGAACTGATCAACGGCCGCGTCTCGCTGCAACGCTACACGCCGATGCACCGCCAATCCCTGTTCCTCACGCCTTTCGAGAAGTCCGCCAGCGAACTGAAGTACCACCGCCACGGCCCCGGCAAGCGCTTCGTCATGCTCGACCGGCGCCTGCTCGACGGCTCGCCGTTCTACTTCATCGCCCGCCAGTTCCACGACGTCGGCGACGGCGGGCCGGGCCACGTCGACAGCCACGTACACAACTGCGACTCGGTGTTCCTGTTCCTCGGCAGCGACGAGGACTACCGCGGCCTGGAGGTGGAAGTCCTGCTAGGCGGCCAGCTGCGCCGTTTGCAGAGCCCGGCCAGCGTGTTCATCCCCGCCGGCGTCGAGCACAGCTACCGCTACCTCGGCGGCAGCGGCACCTACATCAATTTCGTCCACAAGGGCGATTACCACGAGAGCCTACTGGAGATTACCCAATGAAGCAGTTCGACAAGCACGCAGACGCCTACAACGTGGTCCGCGGCAAGATCGCCTATCCGGATTCGCTCTACCGCAACCTCGCCGAACGCGCCCCGGCACGCGAAGCGGCGCTGGACATCGGCTGCGGCAACGGCGTCTCGACCGTCCGCCTGCAACCCTGGTTCCGCTACGTGGAAGGCAGCGACCTGGGCGAGGCGCTGATCGCCAAGGCCCGCGAGAACTACCCGGAGATCCGCTTCAGCGTGTCGCCGGCGGAAACCTTCGCGCCGCAACGCCGCTTCGACCTGGTCACCAGCGCCACCTCCTTCTACTGGATGGACCGCAAGCAGGTGCTGACGCGCATGGCCGACTGGCTGACCCCCGGCGGGCTGTTCTGCGCCTACAAGTACGACTTCCCGATCGCCTACGGGCCGCTGCGCGACTTCATCGAGCACGAACTGGTGAACAAGTGGGCCAAACACCGTGATCCGCGCCTGACCCGCTATGACGACACCCTGGAGATCATGGGCAGTTGCCCGCACCTGCGCGACTGCCGCCGCGAAGTGTTCGCCAACATCATCTTCCTCAGCCCGGAGGAGGTCGCGCTGTTCTTCCTCTCCACCAGCTACGTGACCCGCTACATCGAGCAGGAAGGCGGCGAAGACTACGCCGACCGCTTCATCGCCGCGGTGCGCGAGATCGAGAGCGCGCCGCAGGTGGCGGTGAACTTCGACATCCACGCCTTCACCGCGCTGAATCGCTGAGGAGCCGGCATGAGCAGCCTCCCCGTACCCGTATCGCTCGACAGCACCCTCCGCCATCTCGGCAGCGCCGACCCGCGGCGGCCGTTCCTGATCGACGCCCGCGAGCCGGAGCGACCGCTGGAATACACCTGGGGCGACGCCGACCGCCAGGTCGACGCCCTCGCCGAGCAGATCGCCGCGCATGCCTGCCGCAGTGTCGGCGTGCTGCTGGACAACAGCTACCGCAACCTCTGCCTGATCTATGCGGTCATGCGCGCGGGCAAGCATCTGGTGCTGATCGATCCCGAGTGGGGGGAGGCCGCGAAGCAGGCCATCGTCGACGAGATGCGCCTGGAAGCGCTGGCCAGCGAACATCCGCTCGAGGGCGCGCTGGCCGGGCTGCGCCTGGCGCTGGACTTCGAGCGCAGCGCGACGCGCCGGCTCGACCGCGCCGCGCACAGCCACATGATCCTGTTCACCTCGGGCACCACCGGCCAGCCGAAAGGCATCGAACTCAGCCAGCAGGCCATGCTCCATGCCTACCGCATCGGCCGCGACTGCCTGGGCATCGGCGAGCACACGCGCTCCGGTTGCTTCTACCGGATCAGCGGCCTGGGCATCCTCGGCATCAATTTCCTCTTCCCGCTGCTGTACGGCGGCAGCGCGGTGCTCCTGCCGCTGCACTGCTGGGCCGACAGCGAAGGCTTCTGGGAATACGTGGAACGCTTCGGCATCAGTTTCCTCTACCTGGTGCCGCCGGTGGTCAACCACATGGTCAAGGAAGGCTCCCCGCCGCCGCGCCGCTTGCCGTTGCAGCGCCTGCTCTGCGTCGCCGGCTCGGCGCGCCTGGACGCCGACCTGCAGGCGGCCTTCCAGCGCGACTACGCGGCGCTGGCGAACATCTACGGCCTCAGCGAGTGCGGCTTCGCCTTCCTCTTCGGCAAGCGTCGCGGCGACGCGTTCGACAACTCGGTGGGACCGGCCGTCGGCCTGGAACTCAAGCTGACCGACCCCGACGGCCGCCCGCTGGAGGGCAGCGGCGAACGCGGGCGCCTGTGGGTGCGCACGCCGAGCCTGTTCTCCGGCTACGTCAACCGCCCCGACCTGACCGCCCAGGTGCTCGAGGACGGCTGGCTGAACACCCAGGACCTCGCCTACTTCGACGAGGACCGCTGCGTGCACGTCCTCGGCCGTTGCGACGGCACCATCAACAAGGGCGGCAACCTGTTCCACCTGAATGAATGCGAACGGGCGCTCAACGGCCTGGACGAGGTGATCGACGTCTGCTGCCTGAAGGTCGACTGCCCGCTCTATGGCGAAGACTATGTCGCCGTGATCCACACCGCGCCGCAGGTCGAGTTCGCCTTCCTGCCCTGGCTCCAGCAGCAGCTCGGCACCCTCCGCGCGCCGCAGCGCGTAGTGCTGTCGCACCAGGCCCTGCCGCTGAATGGCGCCGGCAAGCACGATCGCCGTGCGCTCGCCACGCTGCTGCAACGGGAAGCCTCGTGATGTGCGGCATCCTCGGTTACGTCGGCACCGGTTTCAGTGTCTCGCGCTTCGCCGGAGCGCTACGCCTGCTGGCCCATCGGGGTCCGTTCGGCGAGGGCATCGCGGCCCTGCCGAACGGCGCCATCGGTATGACCCGCCTGCCGATGTCCGGCGCCGCGGCGGTACCGCTGCCGCCGCAGGAGGGCCTGCGGCGGGTCGCCTACAACGGCGAGGTCTACCAGGCCGGCTGCGAAATCCATGGCGAGATCCGCCTGCTGCTCGACGGCTTGCAGCGCGGGGTACTGCCGGACGGCATGTACGCCCTCGCCAGCTGGGACCCGCAGACCCGGCAATTGACCCTGCTGCGCGACGAGTTCGGCATCAAGCCGCTGTACTACAGCTACCAGCCCGAGCGCGGCCTGCTGGCCTTCGCCTCCGAGCCGCGGGCGCTGCTGCACCTGCTCGGCGGCGCCCGTGCCGACGCCGAGGCGATCGCCCAGGTGGTCGCCGCCGGCGTGCCGCTGGAAGGCCAGACCCTGTTCCAGCAGGTCCGTCTGCTACTGCCCGGCGAGGTGTTGCGCTTCGATCTCTCCCAGGAGCGTCCGCGCCTCTGCCAGCGCCAGCGGCTGGCCACCGCCCCGGCCAGCGAGGCGGACAGCCTCGACGAGCAGCTCGGTGAAACCCTCGAACGCTGCCGCCAGACCTTCCGCCCCTGCGCCCTGCTGGTCAGCGGCGGGGTCGATTCCAACCTGCTCGGCAGCTACCTGGACCCGCAGTTGCAACGCTTCCACCTGTGCCTGGAAGGCGACGAGGAAAGCCTGCTGCCACACCCTCGGCTGCAACGCTTCGAGCTGCGCCAGGAAGCCTTCATGCCGCTGCTGCGTCGCGCGGTCGGCAACTTCGGCGGGGCGACACGGATGTCCAGCCTGCTGATGTACCAGCGCCTGGCCGACGGTATCGGCGAGCAGGGCTATCACTGCGTGCTTCTCGGCGAAGGCGCCGACGAACTGTTCTGGGGCTACCCGCGCCATCTCGAACTCTGGCGCCGGCGCGACGCGCCGGAACCGCGGCGCTTCGCCGCCGCCTGGTTCGGCGAGTACCGGCGCAAGGCCGCGCTGCTGGCGGAACCGGCGGGCCGACGGGTCGCCGAGCGGATCGAGGAACTCGCCCACGAGGCCCTCGGCCAGGGCCTCGAGGCGGCGATCGGCCAGTTCGACCTGCACTACTCGCTGGAGCCGCTGCTGCGCCGCGCCGACCATCTGCTGATGTCGCGCACCATCGAAGCGCGCACCCCCTACCTGCATGGCGCCCTGGCGCAGCGCGCCGGGCGCCTCCAGCGGATCGTCGGCGACACCGCCAAGGCACCGCTGGTGGCGCTCCTGGAGCAGCGCGAGAAACGCTGGCAGGCGCAGCCGAAACGGCATTTCCGCCTGCCGTTCGAACGGTGGCCGCAGGCCCTCGGGGAAATGCGCCGGCACCTCGCCGAACGCCTGCCGGCGCTCCACGACCTCGGCCTGGAAGGCCTGGATGCACCGAGCGTCGCGGCGCTGCCCGGCGACCAATTGTTCACCCTCACCACCCTGTCGCTCTGGCAGCAGGAATACGGAGCCTCGCTATGACAACCATCCATCGTCGCCCCGCGCCCTGGCGGGGCAACGCGGTGTTCTGCGCTTCGGCCGCTTTCGCCGCCGGCCTGGAAACGCTGTTCGCGCGCCTGCTGGAGCGGCGTCCCGCCGATAGCGCGGAGGCTCTCCTGCGCCAGCGCCTGCATCACGAACTGGAGCACGGCAGCGGCGTGCTGCTGCACGATTCCGCGCTGCTGCGCGGACTCGCCGAGGACGAATTCCAGCGGGTGTTCCGCGCATTCTGCCAATGGCTGGGACGCACCGTGGCGATCAACCGCAACGGCGAGTACCTCAAGGAAGTGCGCGACCTCGGTCTGCGCGACGCCCGCGACGCGCCGCAGCGCGGCCACCTGACCAGTCAGGAACTGGCCTTCCACTCCGATCGCGCCGACCTCACCGTGCTCGCCTGCTGGTCGCCGGCACGCCGGGGCGGCGCCTTCCGCATCCGTTCCTCGGCCGACGTCCTCGCCACCCTGGAAGCCGCCAATCCGGCCTGGCTGCCCCTGCTCGGCCAACCGATCCCCCACGACCTGCGCGACGAAGGCGACGCCGACTACGCGCTGGTGCCGCTGCTCACGGAAACCCCACGGACCTTCGTCTTGCGCTATATCCGCAAGTTCAACGAATCGGTGACGCGCCACGGGCTAAGCCTCGCCCCGCAGGTGCGAAGCATGCTCGACGGCCTGGACGAGGCGATCGAACGCGCCGACGGCTATGCCGAACTGGACTTCAGCAAGGGCATGCTGGTGCTGGTGAACAACCACACCACCCTGCACGCGCGCACCGAGTTCAGCGACGACGAGCGGCAGCGCCGCTGCCTGCTGCGCTGCTGGCTGAGCAGCGAGTTCACCCGCGAACTGCCGGAAAGCTTCCTGCCGCTGTTCCACCAGGTAGCCGCCGGCAGCCTGCGCGGCGGCATCCGTCCCCTCGCCCAGGAGCCCCGCCCGTGAGCGACAACACCTTCAGCGTGCAACGCTTCCGCGCCCTGCCGACGGAAATTCACGTGATGCTCGTCGGTACGCTGCTGACCCGCGGCGCCTACTTCATGGTCTGGCCGTTCCTGGCACTGCTGCTGTGGCGCGAGTTCCGGCTGTCCGCCAGCGCCATCGGCCTGCTGCTGGCGCTGGCGACCGTCTGCGGCGCGCTCAGCGGCATCTACACCGGCTGGCTGTCGGATCGTTTCGGGCGCAAGCGCCTGATCTTCTTCGGCACCAGTCTCAGCGGACTTTCCTTCGTGTTGCTGGGCTTCAGCGGCCAGCCGCTGTCCTACGGACTGGCGATCTCCGGGGTGAGCATCGGCTGCGCCCTGCTCGAATCGAGCTGCAAGGCGCTGATCGGCGACCGCGTCGAGGATCGCCGCTCGCGGGAACTGGCGCTCTACTGCCGGTACTTCCTGATCAACCTGGGCGCCGCCCTCGGCCCGCTGATCGGCCTGACCCTCGGCGTCGCCGCCCAGGCCGGCACCTTCCTGGTCACCGCGCTGGTCTACTTCTGCTACGGCCTGCTGCTCTGGCGCCTGCTGCACCACCTCGAACTGAAGCGGCGCAGCCTTGCCCCGCGATCCTCGACCGGGTTCCTCGAAGCCTGCCTGAGCATGGCCCGGCATCGCGCCTTCACCCTGCTGTTGCTGTGCAACATGCTGGCCGCGCTGATCTACGCCACCTTCGATTCGACCCTCGTGCAGTACCTCACCCGCAGCGGTCTGCCCGACGTGGTCAACAGCATCGCCCTGCTGGTGACCATCAACGCGCTGACCATAGTGGTCGCCCAGTTTCCCCTCCTCCGCCTGCTGGAAAACACCGGCACCGGCGGCCGCCTGATGCTCGGCATGCTGCTCATGCTCCTGGCCCAGCTAGGCTTCGCCTGGACCCCGGTGACCCTGTTCGCCGGCCTGGCGCTGGCCACGGTGGTGCTCAGCCTCGGCGAACTGATCGTGTTCCCGACCTTCAGCGTGGAGGTCGACCAACTGACCCCCGACGACTTGCGCGGCAGCTATTTCGGCGCGGCCAATCTCTACAGCCTCGGCACCGCGCTGGCACCGCTGTACGGCGGGATCATGCTCGACCATGCCGGCAGCCAGGCGCTGTACCTCGGCCTGGCCGCGCTGTGCGGGGTGATCATGCTGCTGCAGGTCGGCGCAGTCGGCCTGCGCCAGGCCGAGCGGGCCGGCGGATGAGCGGCGCGCTGCTGGTCTCGGGATTTTTCCTGCGCCGCTCCGCCTGGTCCGTGGAAGGCGCCGGCTGGCGAAGCTGCGACCATCTGCGCGACGCGCCCGGATGCGACCTGGCGCATTGGCTGGACCAGGCCGCCGCCACGCTGGCCGGCGAGGAGCGGGTGATACTCTGCGGCCACAGCTTCGGCGGCTACCTGGCGCAATGCCTGGCGGCCCGCCTGGGCGAGCGCGCCGCGCACCTGTACCTGTTCAGCGCGCTGGTCAGCGAGGGCGGCGGCGCGCTGGAAAGCTACCAGGACAGCGGCCAGGACAATCTCCTCGGGCTATGCCGCCTCGACCCGCTCGGAGGGCGGGTCCGCCTGGAAGACCGCGCCGGCTTCCTCGAACTGCTCGGCGCCGAGGTGCCGACCAGCGCCAGCGAGCCAGCGCAATTGCTGATCGACTCGCCACGGCAGACTCGTCCAGCCTGCCCGGTCACCTACGTGGTGGCGGCCGCCGACCGGCTCAGCCCGCCGTCGCTGCAACGTTCCTTCGCCCGTCGCCTGGACGCTCGGGTGCGGGAATACCCGGGCGGGCACCTCGCCGCACTGGCGGACCCGCGCTTCCTTCGCGCCCTGATCGAATCTAATAATTAGATAGATAAATCCGAAAATACGCGCTTTTTTATCGCAATGATCTGACGGATGATGACCCCATCAACCGCCCGCACCCTCGCGCAAACGAGCGGCGACGGGCCCAATGGAGATCCGATCATGATCGAACGTCGTCCCTTCGACCGTCTGGGCCATGCCAACCACGGCTGGCTGAACGCGCGTCATCATTTTGCCTTCGCCGACTACTATGACCCGGAGCGCGAGGACTGGGGCCGCCTGCGGGTCTGGAACGATGACGAGATCGCCGCCGGCAGCGGCTTCCCGCCGCACCCGCACCGCGACATGGAGATCATTACCTATGTCCGCGAAGGCGCGATCACCCACCAGGACAGCCTGGGCAACAAGGGCCGCACCGAGGCCGGCGACGTGCAGGTGATGAGCGCCGGTACCGGCATCGTCCATTCGGAGTACAACCTGGAAGCCGAGACCACCCGGATCTTCCAGATCTGGATCATCCCGGACCGCCGCGGCGACCAGCCGCGCTGGGGCTCCAAACCGTTCCCGAAGGCCGAGCGCGACGGTCGTTTCGTCACTCTCGCCAGCGGCGACGAGCAGGACAGCGAAGCGCTGCACATCCGCGCCGACGCCGAGGTCGCCGCGGTGACCCTGAAGGCCGGCCAGAGCGCCGAGTACGCCCTGGAAAACGGTCGCCGCGCCTACCTGGTGCCGGCCACCGGCAGCATCGAGGTCAACGGCGTGCGCGCCGAGGCCCGCGATGGCCTGGCGGTACGCGACGAACCGACCCTGAAGGTCACGGCCCTGGAAGACAGCGAAGTGCTGCTGGTGGAAGTGGCCTGACCCGACAGCCCCTCGCCCCCCACGGGCGAGGGGCTGCTTTCGTTTCGCCCCAGCCCAGGGCCGCCTCTCTCGACGCAGCGGCGTTATCCGCCGCAACGCCTCCGGCCCTGCCGACTTGGTTCTTCCCAGCTTCACGCTTCGCGCTCACACTACCCGCAGAAGAATTCGAGAGGCTCCGCCATGCGTGAACTGCAACCCCTGCTGGAGAACCACGGGCTGCTCCTGCTGTTCCTCAACGTGCTCTGCGAACAGGCCGGGCTGCCGATCCCCGCCTACCCGGCGCTGATCGTCGCCGGCGCGCTGGCCATGCAGGGCGTCGGCGCACCGCTGGGCATGGTCCTGCTGGTGGTGGTGCTCGCCTGCCTGCTGGCGGACGTCGCCTGGTACCTGGCCGGGCGCCGCTATGGCGGCTTCCTCCTGCGCAGCATCTGCAAGGTCTCGCTGTCCCAGGACAGTTGCATCCGCCAGAGCCAGAACATGTACCTGCGGGTCGGTCCGAGGGCGCTGCTGATGTCGAAGTTCCTGCCCGGCGCCAGTGCGTTGTCCACCACCCTGGCCGGCATGACCCGCACCCACCTGCGCCGCTTCCTCGCCTACGACGCCGCCGGCTCGGCACTCTGGGCCGGTTCCGCGCTGCTGCTGGGGGTGATCTTCAGCGATGCGGTGGACCACCTGCTGGCCCTGCTCAGCGACTACGCGGCCATCGGCGCGCTGCTGATCGCCGGCGCCTTCGCCGCCTTCATCGCCTGGAAGCTCTGGCAGCGCCAGCGCCTGCTGTCGCGCAGCCGGCGGATTCCGCGAATCAGCGTGGAGGAACTGGAAAGCCTTCGCGAACAGGGGCAATTGCCGGTGATCCTCGATGTTCGCGCCCACCACGAGGACGAGCCGAGCGGCATTCCGGGAGCCATCCCGGTGGAGCTGAACGTGTCGCTGAAGGACCTGCCCGGCGACCTCAGGGACGCCAGCATCGTCATCTATTGCGCCTGTCCCCACGAACTTTCCGCCGCGATGCTTGCCCAGCGCCTCAACGCCTCCGGCTTCACCCGCACCTGGGCGCTGGCCGGCGGCCTGGACGCCTGGCGCAAGGCCTACGGGCAGGTCGCGGCGAACGCCTGAGCGGTGCCCGCCGGGTTCAGCCCAGGGCCTGCACCGCCGCGCCGCCGGCTTGCCGCTGCGGCGCCGGCGAGGAGAACACCAGGTAGCCGTCCTCGACCTTACCGTAGCGCAGCAGCGCCAGGTCGAGGACGTAGTTCTGGTAAAGCTTCCAGGGCATCCGGTCGCCCTGCTTGGGCATGCGCTCGGCGGCGCGCTGGATGTAGCCGGAGTCGAGGTTGAGGAAGGGCTCCTCGCGCACGTCGCCGGTGCTGTCGCGGGCGGTCACCTGGCGCATGCCGGTGGCGTCCATGTGATTGATCAGGCGGCAGAAGTATTCGCTGGAGAGGTCCGCCTTGAGCGTCCAGCTGGCGTTGGTATAGCCGACCACCGCCGCCAGGTTCGGCAGGTCGCGCAGCATGATGCCGCGGTAGCCCATGCTCTGGTTGACCTGGAACGGCTTGCCGTCGACCGCCAGCTCGGCGCCGCCGAACATCACCAGGTCGAGACCGGTGGCGGTGACGATGATGTCCGCCTCCAGCACCTCGCCGGTCTTCAGGCGAATGCCCCGCTCGACGAAGCGGTCGATGTGCTCGGTGACCACCGACGCCTTGCCCTTGCGCAGCACCTTGAACAGGTCGCCGTCCGGCACCGCGCAGACCCGCTCGTCCCACGGCTTGTAGCGCGGGCTGAAGTGACGCATGTCGAAGCGCTTGCCCAGTTGCAGGCTGGCCAGCTTGAGCAGGACCTTGCGGACCAGGCCGGGGAAGGTCCTGGCGAGCATGAAGAAGACCATCTGCATGGCCACGTTGCGCGCCCGCGCCTGGCGGTAGACCCAGGTTTCCGGAAGGAAGCGGCGAAGGAAATTGGAGATCGCGTCCTTCTGCGGCAGGGTGATCACGTAGGACGGCGAGCGCTGCAACATGGTGACGTGGGCGGCCTTGTCGGTCAGCGACGGCACCAGGGTCACGGCTGTCGCGCCGCTACCGATCACCACCACCTTCTTGCCGCTGTAGTCGAGGTCCTCGGGCCACAGCTGCGGATGGACGACCTGCCCGGCGAAGTCCTCGCGGCCGACGAATTCCGGGGTATAGCCAGCCTCGTAGCGGTAGTAGCCGGTGCACATCAGCAGGAACTGCGCGGTCATGCGCAGCGGCTCGGGCTCGTCACCGCGCTGCACGTCGAGGTTCCAGCGCGCATTGGCGGAATCCCAGTCGGCCCTGAGCACCCGGTGGCGGTAGCGGATCTTCCGGTCGATGCCGTTCTCCCGCGCGGTCTCCTCGATGTAGCGGCGGATCGACGGACCGTCGGCGATGGCCTTGGGATCGCTCCATGGCTTGAAGTTGTAGCCGAGGGTGAACATGTCCGAGTCGGAACGGATGCCGGGGTAGCGGAACAGGTCCCAGGTACCGCCCATCGCCGCGCGCCCTTCGAGCAGGGCGAAGCTCTTGCCGGGGCAATGCTTCATCAGGTGGTAGGCGGCGCCGACGCCGGACAATCCGGCGCCGACGATGAGTACGTCCAGGTGTTCGACAGGCATAAGGTTCCTCGATCGGCGGAAGCGTCCAGCCGTCTGCTGGGCTGATGCCCTCCACCCTACAGAGGGGATGCCGCGCGGGTATCCCAACCTTCGTACTGCGATATCCGCAAAGTATGGACCCAGGCGTGGGAATCACCCATGCCGGCGTACCGGCATGGGTCGGGCGCTAGGACGCGCGGGAAGGTTTCTCCGGGGTCTCCGCCGCTACCGCGCCACGGTCTTCCAACTGGTCGGTCTGGAACAGCGTCTCCAGCTCGACCCGCGCCTCGCGAGCGCTTTTGATCAGCGCGTCGCGGTCGTTGTAGAACAGGTGCTGGGAGGCCAGGACCTCTTCGTCGTGCCGGCGGAAACGACGGATCCGCGCGTCCGCCTGTTCCTCGCTCAGACCCAGGCCGCAGAGCACCATGCGGCTCATCTCCAGGCTGGAGAAGAAGGTCTCGCGCACCGGCTCGACCCCGGCGTCGAGCAACAGGTGGACGTGCTGGCGGTTACGCGCGCGGGCGATGATCTTCAGGTGCGGATACAGCTTGCGCACGCGCTTGGCCGTCTCGATGTTGGTCTCCGGGTCATCGGTGGCGATGACGAAGAACTCGGCCTTCTCTACCTGGGCCGCGCGAAGGATCTCCGGGCGCATCGGGTCGCCGTAGAAGATCGGGATCGCGCCGAGGGTACGGGTCAGCTCGATGGTCTCCACCGAGGTGTCCAGGGCGATGAACGGCACGCGCTGGGCGCGCAGCACGCGAGCGACGATCTGGCCCATGCGGCCGACCCCGGCGATCACCACGCGCGGGGTGTCGTCGTTGTCGATGCGTTCCATTTCCGGCGGCGGCTTCGTCGCCTCCGGCTCCTTCGCCAGCAGGCGCGCGAGGCCGAGTACCAGCAACGGGGTCAGGGCCATCGACAGGGTGATGGAAAGCACCAGCAGGTTGTGCAGGTCGTTCTGGAACAGGCCCTGGTCGCGGGCCATCTTGAACACGACGAAGGCGAACTCGCCGCCGGCCGCCAGGACCACGCCCAGGCGCAGCGCCGAGGCCTTGTCGAGGCCGCCGGAAATGCGTCCGACGAAGTACAGCACCGGCGCCTTCAGGGCGATCAGCAGCACAGTCAGGCCGAGCACCATCCACGGCGACTTGAGCAGCAGGCTGATGTCCGCGCTCATCCCCACGCTGATGAAGAACAGGCCGAGCAACAGGCCCTTGAACGGCTCGATCTGCGCCTCCAGTTCGTGGCGGTACTCCGAGTCGGCCAGCAGCAGGCCGGCGAGGAAGGCACCGAGGGCCATGGACACGCCGGCCAGCTCCATCAGCAGCGCGGTACCCATCACCACCAGCAGCGCAGTGGCGGTGGACATGTCCTGCAGCTTGGTCTGGGCGACGATGCGGAACACCGGGCGCAGCAGGTAGCGGCCACCGACCACCACCGCGGCGATGCTGCCGACTACCTTGAGGGTCTGGGTCAGTTCGCTACCGCCGGCGTCGCTGTGCGCACCGCTGAGCAGCGGGATCATGGCGATCAGCGGGATCGCCGCGATATCCTGGAACAGCAGGATGGCGAAGGCCAGGCGGCCATGGGGCTGGGTCAGTTCCTTGCGCTCGGCGAGGATCTGCAGGCCGAAGGCGGTGGACGACAGCGCCAGGCCCAGGCCGAGCACCACCGCGCTGTTCACCGGTTGGTCGAAGCCGACCAGGGCCACGGTGCCGATCACCACGCCGGTCAGCAGCACCTGCAGCAGGCCGACGCCGAACACCGACTTGCGCATCACCCACAGGCGCCGCGGCGACAGCTCCAGGCCGATGATGAACAGCAGCAATACCACGCCCATCTCGGAGATCTGCGCGACGCTTTCCGGGTTGTCCACCAGGCCCAGCACGCTGGGACCGATCAGCACGCCGGCCAGCAGGTAGCCGAGCACCGCGCCCAGTTGCAGGCGCTTGGCCAGCGGCACCATGAACACCGCCGCGATCAGGAAGACCACGCCGGACTGGAGAAAACTGCTTCCGTGTTCCACGCTCAACTCCCGCTGGCGGCGCTGGCGCCGAACCGGTCGCGGATGGTGGCGATGGTCTCCACATCCATGGCGATATAGGCCTGCTTGACGAAGGCGTCGTAGGGCAGTTCGTCGCCCAGCGGCTGCAGGTAGCGGGTGCAGTAGGCGAAACGCACGAACAGCGAGCCGGGCTCCGGCTCCTCGATGGTCATGTCGAGGCTGCCGCCGGCCACCTCGGCGCTCGGCTTGATGCTGTAGTGGGCACTGTCCGGCGCCTTCAGCACGACTTCGTCCTCGACCACCAGACCCGGCAGGTACAGGCGCCGGTGCAGGCGGTCGCCGTCATCGACGAGGATCTCGAAACGCTCCAGGCCGACGACGAAATACTGTGGCTCGCGCGCACGGCAGACCAGGCCTTCCCAGAGTTGCAGCCGGTCGAGGACCGGCAGGTCGACAAGCGTCCGGTCGTTGACCTGGACCAGGTGTTCGAATTGCATGTGGCTCACTTCCTGTTCGGTGCATGCGATAGGCGAGTTCTGACCGGCGATGGGTGCAGAAAGTTTTCCCGCTGCCGGCGAATCGCCAGACCGCAGGTCCGCAACGATCGCCGACAGGCATTCGAGGACGCCGCCGGGGCACCCGGCGGCACATCGACCTCACTCGGCGTCGATCTTCCAGGGAATCGGCGGAGCGCTCAAGCGCGGCCCTTCCAGGGCGTCGAGCCGGCCGAAGCGGGCATCCCCCTCCTCCCAGGCCTTCTGCGCCCGGGCGATCTCACCCTTGCTGTGGCCGACGAAGTTCCACCACATGAAGATCTCCGCGCCGAACGGTGCGCCGCCCAGCAACAGCACCCGCGCGCCAGGATCGAGTTGCAGTTGCAGGCCGTCGCGGCCGTCGCCCAGGTAGGCCAGTTCGTTCACCGCGAAATGCTCGCCGCCCACTTCCAACCCGCCTTCCAGCGGCAGCAGGCCGTACTCGAAGTGCGGGTCGAGCGTCAGTTGCAGGGTCGAGGCATCGTCGCAGGCCAGGTCGGCGCCGAGCAGCGGCGAGTAAAGCCGGCACGGCGCCTGCCGCCCGTCCAGAGCGCCGGCCAGCAGGGTGAAGGTGACCCCCTGCTCCTGCCAGCGCGGCAGGTCGGGATGATGGTCGAAGGCCGGGGCGATGTCGCGCTGCTCGTAGGGCAGCGCGATCCACAACTGCGCGGCGTGGGCGTGGCGCTCGTCGGGCAGCGACTCCTCGGTGTGGGCGATGCCATGGCCGGCGGTCATCAGGTTGACCTGGCCCGGACGGATCACCTGGACGTTGCCCAGGCTGTCGCGGTGCAACGCCTCGCCCTGGATCATCCAGGTAAAGGTCTGCAGGCCGATGTGCGGGTGCGGGCCCACGGCCAGGCCGCCGCCGGGTTCGAATTCGGCGGGACCGGCATGGTCGAGGAAGCACCAGGCGCCGATCATCCGCCGCTGGCGCGACGGCATCAGCCGACTGACGGTGATCCCGCCGCCGATTTCCGCGGCGCGCGCGGTGACTCGTTGCAGCAGGTGTTCGCGGCGCTCCGGACAGTCCCGCGAGGAGGACAGGTCGCAACGCTCTTCGGTATTGCTCATGTTCAGGCTCTCCGGTGACGAGGCATTCAACCGCGCAGGCGGCGCACCCATAGCTGCAGGGCCTGCAACTGCTGCTGGATCAGCTCGCGCGCCTTGTCGTCGAGCAGCCGGCCCTGGGCATCGAAGGCGTTCTGCGCGCTGGAGATCATCACTTCCGGCTTGTTCAGCGGATGAACGTCGAGGAACACCAGCGTCTGGCGCAGGTGATACTGCGCCCGCGCGGTGCCGAAACGCCCGGCGCTGGCGCCGAGGATCGCCGCCGGCTTGCCGAAGAACGGCTGCTCCGGCGGCCGCGAGGCCCAGTCGATGGCATTCTTCAGCACCCCGGCCATCGAATAGTTGTATTCCGGGGTGGCGAACAGCAGCGCGTCCGCCGCGCGGATCTGCTCGCGGAAGCGTTCCACCGCGGGCGGGAAGCCGAGGGCGTAGACGTCCTCGTTGTACAGCGGGATGCCGGAGATGTCCGCCAGCTCGATGCTCATGCCCGGCGGAACCAGGCCGATCGCCTCCTGCAGCGCCGCGCTGTTGTAGGAGCCGCTGCGCAGGCTGCCGGAAATGCCCAATACCTTGATGTCGTCGCTCATGCCGTGCTCCTCGATGTGTGTGCGGGGTTCAGTCGCGCAGTTGGCTGCTGACGCTGACCTCTCCGGAGAGTACACGATGGATCGGGCAGGCATTGGCGATCTCCAGCAGGCGCTGGCGCTGCTCGGCATCGAGATCGCCGGCCAAGCGGATGTCGCGGCGGATATGGGTGAAGGGCTCCGGCTTGGTGCGTTCCTCGACGATGTTCAGTTGCACGTCGATGCCTTCCAGCGGCCACTCCTTGCGCTGCGCGTACATCGCCACGGTGATCGCCGTGCAGGCGCCCAGCGCCGAGAGCAGGATCTCGTGCGGCGAGGGACCGCTGTCGCCGCCGCCGAGGGCGGCCGGCACGTCGCTCAGCCACTGGTGGCTGTCGTCGCCGAGGGTCACGCGGTAAGGGGTGGCGCCGAGGGAAGCGTTGACGACCTGGGTAGCCATGGGGTTTCTCCTGTGCATGGGGGGCGTGCCGGAACCTCGGGTTCCGGCGAAGCGGCGTTCCGATGAAAACACCTGGACGGAAAACGACACAAGGCACCCGATGGTCGGAGTGCCTTGTGTCCGGGACAGCGGCGAAGCCGGCTTACTTCTTCGTGCCGAAGCTCTGGATCAGGTTGGCGTACGCCGGCAGGTGGCCGCCGAGGATGGCACCGAAGCCTTCGATGTCGTTGCGCCAGTCGCGGTGCAGTTCGCAGCCGACGCTGAACCAGTTCATCAGTTGCGCGCCGGCGGCGGTCATGCGCGCCCAGGCGGCGTCGCGCACCACCGGGTTGAAGGTGCCGGAGGCGTCGGTGACGACGAATACGTCAAACCCCTCCTCCAGCGCCGAGAGGGTCGGGAAGGCTACGCAGACATCGGTCACCACGCCGGCGATGATCAGTTGCTTCTTGCCGGTGGCCTTGACCGCCTTGACGAAGTCCTCGTTGTCCCAGGCGTTGATGTTGCCGGGGCGGGCGATGTACGGGGCCTGCGGGAACATTTCCTTGAGTTCCGGCACCAGCGGGCCGTTGGGGCCGTCCTCGAAGCTGGTGGTGAGGATGGTCGGCAGGTTGAAGAACCTGGCGATGTCGGCCAATGCCAGGACGTTGTTCTTGAACTCGTCCGGGCTGAAATCGCGGACCAGGGAGAGCAGGCCTGCCTGGTGGTCGACGAACAGCACCGCCGCATCGTTCTTGTCGAGTCGCTTGTAGGTGAAGGACATGGTGTTTCTCCGGTCTCGTGCGGCGTCCGTCGCCGCGCGGTGTGAAACGAAGCGCCTCCTGGGAGGCATGCATGGGCGGTCTCGGGAGCGCACGCCGCCCATCAAGAGTAGTGACAGCGACAACGATTTACCGCCCGGCAAAATGCGAAAACGGTGTTCTCGATACCAGAACAATGCCATTCCCCGGGCGCGCTACGCTTGCCCTGCCATTGCCGTTCCTGCACGTTCGACGCGCGCGTCCCCTTACCAGGAGTTCTCCCGCATGCGACAGTCTGCCTCCCGATTGTTTCGAGATTCGCCATGAGCCTGCGCCTTGAAGACATACAGGCCTTCCTCAACGTGGTCGAGCTGGGCAGCATCAGCGCCGCCGCCGAACGCATGAGCCTGTCCAAGTCCGTGATCAGCAAACGCGTCAGCGACCTGGAGCGCCACCTCGGCGTGCGCCTGCTCTACCGCTCGACGCGCAACGTCGAGCCGACCGAGGCCGGCGGCTTCTTCTACAAGTCGGCCAAGGCCTCGCTGCAGGACCTGAACAACGCCGCGGAAAGCGTGGCCCTGCGCGAGAACGACCTGTGCGGGGAATTGCGGGTGATGGCGCCGATGAGCTTCGGCACGCTCTGGCTGGGGCCGCTGGTGATGGAATTCATGGCGCGCAACCCGCGCCTGGAAGTGGTCCTGCAACTGGACGACCGGATCGTCGACTTCGAGAAGGAAGGCTATGACCTGGCGATCCGCATCACCCGCCTGCAGGACAGCTCGCTGATCGCCCGCCAACTGGGCACCAGCCGCCGGGTAGTGTGTTGCAGCCCGGAATACCTGGAACGGCATGGCCCGCTGCAACGCATCGAAGACATTCTCTGCCATCCCTGCATCGGCTACAGCCACAACACCCCGTCGCAGCTATGGAGCTTCGAGCCGCGGGTGGCCGGCGAGCCGGCGCGGATGATCACCCCGCGCGGACGCTTCAACACCAACAACGGCCAGACCATGCGCGACGCCGCGGTACGCGGCCTGGGCCTGGCGATGCTGCCGCTGTTCATCGCCGCCGAAGACCTGGCCGCCGGCCGGCTGGTCGAGGCCCTGCCCCAGGAGCGGCCGCTGGACGACCTGATCTACGCCATGTATTCGCGAGCGGCGACCCTCTCGCCGAAGGTGAAGCTGTTCGTCCAGTTTCTCCAGCAGGCCCTGGGCAGCCCGCCGTGGGGCGTACGCTGAGCCTCGCTCAGCGCTTGCGGCAGACGCTCAGCCCGTCGCCGATCGGCAGCAGCGAGTAGTCCACCCGCGCGTCGTTCTTCAGCGCCAGGTTGAGCTGCTGGATGCCGCGGGTATCCGCACTCTTCGGCTGCGCTTCGAGCACCCGGCCGCTCCACAGCACGTTGTCGAAAAGCACCAGCCCACCCTGGCGCACCAGCGCCAGCGCGGCCTCCAGGTATTCGGGGTAGTTGGCCTTGTCGGCGTCGATGAAGGCCAGGTCGAATTGCCCGGCCAGACCTTCGTCGAGCAACGCACGCAGGGTTTCCAGGGCGGGCCCGAGGCGCAGCTCGATGCGCTCCTCGACAGCGGCTTCGCGCCAGTAGCGGCGCGCGGTGAGATGGTAGTCGCCGGGCAGGTCGCAACAGGTAAGGCGCCCCTGCTCGCCAAGGGCGGTAGCCATGCACAGGGCGCTGTAGCCGGTGAAGGTGCCGACCTCCAGCGCCCGCCGCGCACCGATCAGGGTCAGCAGCAAGGCGATGAACTGGCCCTGCTCGGGGGCGATCTGCCAGCGCGCGTTGGGCAGCTTCGCGGTTTCCTCGCGCAGGCGGGTCATCAGCGGGGTTTCCCGCAGCGAAACGTCCAGCAGGTAGCGGTAGAGGTTGTCGTCGAGGTTGAGGGTGCGGGTGGTCATCGGCCCTGACCTCCCCGCCTCAGGGCATCCGCGCCAAGGGTGACGGCGCAACCAGCACGCGCTTGGCGTCCAGGTACGCGCGTTGCCAGTAGCTGTTCTGCAGGCTGTCCAGGCGCACCGTGCCGCCGGTGCGCGGCGCATGCACGAAGCGACCCTCGCCGACGTAGATGCCGGCATGGCTCACAGTGCGTCCACCGGAGGTGGCGAAGAACACCAGGTCGCCGGTCTGCAGGGCCTGCACCGGCACGCTGGGCGCGCGCATGGAAATCATCTCGCGGGTCGAGCGCGGCAGCTTGATGCCGGTCATGTCGCGGTAGACGAAGTTGATCAGGCCGCTGCAATCGAAGCCCGAATCGGGCGTGTTGCCGCCCCAGCGGTAGGGCGTGCCGACCAGGCCGAGGGCACGGAACAGCACATCGTCGGCGGCGGGCGAGAAATTCGTCGCCGGACGGAATACGACCTGTTTGGCGGGCGCGGGGGGCGGCGCTTTGCTGGCGCAGGCGGTAAGCAGCGCAGCAAAGGCGAGGATCGAGAATCGGGCCAGTGCATGCATAGTGGAAGCCTTCCTGGTGAGGAATGCTTCCACTTTGCTACGACAAGTAGTTAAACGCAATACTTAAAGTAAAACTTTAAGTTTAGCGCTTGCTCGTCAGGGCGTCCTTGTAGCCGGGTTCGAGCACCCGCTTGGCTTCCATGTAGCTCAGGCTCCAGTAGCTGGAGTCCAGGCTGTCCACCCGCACCCCGCCGCCGCGACGGCTGGCGGAATGGATGAACTGGCCATCGCCGATGTAGATGCCGGCGTGGCTGACGCGGCCACGGCCACGGTTGTTGAAGAACAGCAGGTCGCCCGGCTGCAACTCGTCCTTGGAGACCAGCGGCACGTCCATATCGATGAGTTCGCGGGTGGAGCGCGGCAGCTTGATGCCGGCCTCCTCGCGGAACAGGTAGCCGACGAAGCCGCTGCAATCGAAGCCTTTCGCCGTCGTACCGCCGAAACGGTACGGCGTACCGATCAGTTCGAAAGCGCGCTCGAGGATGCTGGACGCCAGCGCAGGCGTACCAGCCGATGAATTGTCCGCCCCTTCGTCCTCAACATCCTGCCAAGCGATCGCGTCGCGTTCGACGTCGATGCTGCTCTTGGCTGCGGTCGGCTCTTTGGCGACCTGCGGCTCCGGCGAATGGCTGGCGCAAGCGGCCAGCAGCAGAACGAAACTCATGGGCACGAGGGGTGCTAAGCGTTTAAGCATGGGCACGACCGTGTCTCATTAGTTTTACTAGCGGGCTAATTTGCCTTCTCGATCAATCCTATGCAAGTTTTTTATCGATAAATGTGACTTACCACCTGCGGCATGATGTCTAAGGCTCGTCCTGTCATTTTCACATCGACCCGCTCGCTGAGGTCGGTCACGCCAGGATTCACCTCCGCGGTGAAGCCTCCCGCCTGCCGCGTGCGCAGCACCGGTTCGACGATATAGGGGAAGCTCGCGGTGGTTCCCACCACCAGCACCGCATCGAAGCCTTTGCGCAATTCGCGGTACAGGGTATCGATCGCCTCTTCCGGCAACATTTCCTCGAACAGCACTACCGGTGGCCGCAGCACCCCGCCGCAAGCCGCGCAGCGCGGCGGCAACTGGCCGTGCAGATGTTCCTCCAGGCCGCCGCTCTCGGCACCGCAGGACTGGCAGTAGAGCGGCGCCAGTTCGCCATGGATCTCGATCAGCCGCTCGGCCGGCGAGCCGGCCTGGCGATGGAAGCCGTCGATGTTCTGGGTCAGCACCCAGCATTCCGGCTTGCGCTTCTGCAACTCGGCAATGGCTTCGTGGCCGGCGTTGGGTCGGGCCGCCAGGCAAGCCTTGCCGAGTTCCGCGAGGTACTTCCAGCACAGCGCCGGATCGCGCCGCAGCATCGGTCCGGAAAGCGCCGCCTCGATCGGCAGGCCCTCTTCCGTGCGACCGTTGTAGAGACCGCCGAGGCCGCGATAGGTGGGCATACCGGAGTCCGCGGAGAGGCCGGCGCCGGTGATGACCAGGATGCGTTCGGCGCGCCGCAGGGCCTGGGCGACGGTGGCGATCGGGCTGTGGCTGTCCATGGTTGGCTCCTGTCAGGCTGGCGGATCGAGGGAAGCCGGCAAGCCGAGCCGGCGCATGCGCCCGAGCAGGGTCGTGCGCGGAATCCGCAACCGGGCGGCGGCCCGGGAGAGATTGCCGCGCGCCTGGCGCAAGGCGTCTTCTATCAGGTTGCGCTCCTGTTGCGCCAGCGCCTCGCGCAGGCCTCCGACCGCCGCGCTGTTCATCGAGAGCGCGGCCTCGCCGCCCACGGCCTCGGCGCCGTCGTCGGCGAACGCCACCTCATCCAGCAGTGCGCCGCCCTCCCCGTGCAGCAACAGGCTGCGTCGGATCACGTTTTCCAGTTGCCGGACGTTGCCCGGCCAGTCGCAGGCCAGCAACTGCGCCAGCGCCCGTTCGCCAAGGGCGGTGACACGTGGGTTGAGGCTGCGCGCATCGCGACGGACGAACGCCCGTGCCAGCAGTTCCACATCGCCGGGGCGCTCGCGCAGCGGCGGGATGCACAGGCTGCCCACGTCCAGACGGTAGTACAGGTCCTCGCGCAGGCGTCCCTCGGCGATCGCCTGGCGCGGCGGCTGGTTGCTCGCCGCGATCAGGCGTACATCGGCCCGCTGCGGGCTCAGGCTGCCCAGAGGCAGGTAGCTGCCGTCCTGCAGGACCCGCAGCAGCTTGCTCTGCATGGCCATCGGCATGGAATTGATCTCGTCGAGGAACAAGCTGCCGCCCTGCGCCAGGGCGAACATGCCCTTGCGGTTCTCGGCGCCGGTGAAAGCGCCGCGGGTGGTGCCGAACAGGGTACTTTCCAGCAGCGTCTCGGGAATCGCTGCGCAGTTCAGGCTGATCATCGGACCGCTGCGTCGCGGGCTCAGGGCATGGGCGCGACGGGCGAACAGTTCCTTGCCGGTGCCGGTCTCGCCATGGATCAGCAGCGGCAGGTCGGTGGCCGCGAAGACGTCCAGGCGCTGCAACTGCCGCAGCAGGCTCGGCGCCACGCTCAGGATGTTCGGGCAATCCGCCGGGCCTGCGGCCTCTTCGGTCTCGGCGACGACTTCGCCGAGCTCCATCGCGCCGAGCAGGCAACCGTCGCGCCCGCGCAGCGGGATCGCCCGGTGGCGATACTGCAACAGCTCGCCGCCGGCCCCCACGTAGGCCTGCAGCGTATCGATCGACGGCCGCCCTTCGGCCAGGCAACGCAACAGCGTGCTTTGCTCGGCCGCCAGCCAGGGAGCGCTCTGCAACAGGTGCATGCCCAGCGCCCGCTGCGGGTCGAGACCATCGAGCAGGCCGCTGGCACGGTTGTAGTAGACGAAGCGACCGGAGGGGTCGACCACCGTGACCGGTTGCCGCAGGCCGTCGAAAATCGGCGCCAGGCAGTCCACCAACCAGGCTAGTTCACCGCTTCGCGCGGAAATCGTCGGCTCCTCGACAAGCGCCATGCTCTCCCCCTCGGTTTCCCGGATGTCGAAATCTCGTCAGTTGACCCATTTTCGACGCAGCGCGACCGAGCATCCTTGGCGTGGATCAACCAAGCCCTCGGAAAACCAGGAAAATCCTCCGATTTATCAAGGATTTCCAAGGCAATTCCCGGGCGTTGGCTGGCGCGTGGCTTGCAACGACCTCGTCGTCCCCACACGAGGAAAATCGTTATGTTCAAGCACATCATCGCTCGCACGCCCGCCCGCAGCCTGGTCGACGGCCTGACCTCCAGCCACCTCGGCAAGCCGGACTACGCCAAGGCCCTGGAGCAGCACAACGCCTACATCCGCGCCTTGCAGACCTGCGACGTGGACATCACCCTGCTGCCGCCGGACGAACGCTTCCCCGACTCGGTGTTCGTCGAGGACCCGGTGCTCTGCACCTCGCGCTGCGCCATCATCACCCGCCCCGGCGCCGAATCGCGGCGCGGCGAGACCGAGATCATCGAGGAGACCGTGCAGCGCTTCTATCCGGGCAAGGTCGAGCGCATCGAGGCACCCGGCACGGTGGAAGCCGGCGACATCATGATGGTCGGCGACCACTTCTACATCGGCGAATCGGCCCGCACCAACGCCGAGGGCGCCCGGCAGATGATCGCGATCCTGGAGAAACATGGCCTCAGCGGCTCGGTGGTACGCCTGGAAAAGGTCCTGCACCTGAAGACCGGGCTCGCCTACCTGGAACACAACAACCTGCTGGCCGCCGGCGAGTTCGTCAGCAAGCCGGAGTTCCAGGACTTCAACATCATCGAGATCCCCGAAGAGGAGTCCTACGCCGCCAACTGCATCTGGGTCAACGAAAGGGTGATCATGCCCGCCGGCTATCCCCGGACCCGCGAGAAGATCGCCCGCCTCGGCTACCGGGTGATCGAGGTGGACACCTCCGAATACCGCAAGATCGACGGCGGCGTCAGTTGCATGTCACTGCGCTTCTGAACCATGCCGCGGCGGACCGACCCGCCGCCTCCCGCCGTCGCACCCCGGCGCAGGCTCCGCCTGCGCCTGGCGCGACATACCGGATGCAGTTTCGGAGGTGCCACATGGCCGATTCGGACAAGGGAAAACTGGGGCTGCCGGCGCTGACCGCGCTGGTGGTAGGCGGCATCATCGGCAGCGGTATCTTCAGCCTGCCGCAGAACATGGCCGAAGGCGCAGGCGCCGGCGCGATCCTGATCGCCTGGGCGATCACCTTCGTCGGCATGCTGACCCTGACGCGGATATTCCAGTGGCTGTCGACCACCCGCCCCGAACTGGACGACGGCGTCTACGGCTACGCCCGCGAAGGCTTCGGCGAATACCTGGGGTTCAATGCTGCCTGGGGCTACTGGATTTCCGCCTGGGTCGGCAACGCCGGCTACCTGGTGGTGCTGTTCAGCGCCCTCGGCTCGTTCGGCGCGCTGGCCTTCTTCGGCGACGGAACCACCTGGCCGGCGCTGCTCGGCGAATTGACGGTGCTCTGGCTGATGCATGCCTTCGTCCTCCACGGCGTGCACAACGCGGCGATCACCAACGCCATCGTGACCCTCGCCAAGGTGGTGCCGATCGCCCTGTTCATCCTCTGCGTAGCCCTGGCCTTCCGCATCGAGACCTTTCACCTGGACTTCTGGGGCAGCCCGGCCCTGGGCAGCGTCACCCGCCAGGTGGAAACCACCATGCTCTACACCGTCTGGGTATTCCTCGGCATCGAGAGCGCCACGGTCTATGCCAGCCACGCGCGGCACGCGGCCGATGTCAGCCGTGCAACCCTGCTCGGCTTCGTGGTCACCCTGCTGTTGCTGGTCTGCGTCTCGGTGCTGTCGCTGGGCGTGGTGCCGCAGCACGAACTGGCGCAGATGAAGAACCCCTCGATGGCCCAGGTGATGGCCGCGGCGGTGGGCCCCTGGGGCGCCACGCTGATCAACGTCGGGCTGATCGTTTCGGTCGGCGGCGCGCTGCTGGCCTGGACCATGCTCGCGGTGGAAATGCTCTACCTGGCCAGCCGTGGCCCAACGCACACCGCGCCGGCACTGTTCGGCCGCACCAATGCGGTGGAAACCCCAGCGCCGGCACTGTGGCTGACCAGCACGCTGATCTCTGCGCTGCTGCTGGTGGCCTTCCTCAACGCCTCGGGCTACAACGCACTGATCCAGTTGGCCACCTCGATGGCGCTGATCCCCTACCTGCTCTGCGCCGGCTTCTGCCTGAAGCTGGTGGCGCGCCGCCCGCACTCGGGCGCGATGCTGGCGCTGGCGCTGTTGGGGACGCTCTACGGGGTCTGGCTGATCTACGCCGCCGGGCTGAAATACCTGCTGCTGTCGATGATCCTCTACGCGCCGGGCCTCGGCTTCTTCCTGCATGCCCGTCGCCAGCGCGACCTGCCGGCGTTCGGCAATCGCGCCGAAGGCAGCGTCGCGGCGCTGGTGCTGGTCCTCGCGCTGGCGGCGCTGTGGATGATCGGCAGCGGTCGGCTGAGCCTCTAGCTCAGTGATTGACCGTATGCGCCAGCATCACCGACAGCTGGCACAGCGGCCGGCCGCTCTCCTCGCGCCACTGGTTGAAGGCTCCCTGGACGGCCGCCAGGTCCTTGAGGCTGGTGGGCGGTTTGTCGATGATCTCCTGGGCCTTCAGCGCGGCGACCATGTCCTCGCTGGGAATGAAGGTGTCCTTGCCGGCCATCCGCAGAAAACGCGGCGCCGACAAGCCGCCGAGCTGGTTGCCGCGCTTGGACAGCAGCTTCCACAGGCCGACGATGTCGGTTTCCGGCCAATCCGCGAGGAAGTTGCCGAAGCTGCCATGCTCGCGGGCCAGGTCGAGCACCATCTGCGCATTGCGCGGCACGCTCTTGAGCTTGCCCAGGTGGCGGATCAGGCGGGCGTCCTGCATCAGCCGCTCGAGATGCTCGGCGCTCATGAGCACGACCTTCTGCGGATCGAAGCCGAAGAACACTTCCTCGAAGGCTGGCCACTTGGCGTCCACCAGGCTGTGCTTGAGGCCGGCGCGGAAGATCCGCAGGCTGATCAGCGACAGGTAGCGGTCGTCGCCCAGCGCGCACAGCTCGGCGGCGCTCTTCGGCTGCGGCAGGCGCGCTTCCAGCGCCTCCCTGGAGCCGAAGCGGTTCAGGCAGTATTCGTACATCCAGGCGTAGTCGCGCATCGGGAATCCTTGCAGACCGGAGAGAAGAACTGACCCGCGGCGCGGCTCAGAGGTTCATCACGTCGAGGAAGCGCGGCGTGGCGTTCTCGTCGATGCGCAGGTTGGCGAAGTCGAACAGGTTGCGGTCGGCCAGTTGCGACGGCACCACGTTCTGCAGGGCGCGGAACATGATCTCGGTACGCCCCGGCGACTTGCGTTCCCATTCCAGCAGCATTTCCTTGACCACCTGGCGCTGCAGGTTCTCCTGCGAACCGCAGAGGTTGCAGGGGATGATCGGGAACTCCTTGAGCTGGGAATAGGCCTCGATGTCCTTCTCGCTGCAATAGGCCAGCGGCCGGATCACCACGTTGCGCCCGTCGTCGGCCAGCAGCTTCGGCGGCATGGCCTTCAGGGTGCCGCCGTAGAACATGTTGAGGAAGAAGGTCTCGAGGATGTCGTCGCGATGGTGACCGAGGGCCATCTTGGTCGCGCCGATCTCGTCGGCGAAGGTGTACAGCGTGCCGCGGCGCAGGCGCGAGCACAGCGAGCAGGTGGTCTTGCCTTCCGGGATTTTCTCCTTGACCACCGAGTAAGTGTCCTTCTCGACGATGTGGTACTCCACGCCGATCGACTTCAGGTACTCCGGCAGGACATGCTCGGGAAAACCGGGCTGCTTCTGGTCCATGTTCACCGCAACGATCTCGAAGCGGATCGGCGCGACCTTCTGCAGGTAGAGCAGGATGTCGAGCATGGTGTAGCTGTCCTTGCCGCCGGACAGGCAGACCATGACCTTGTCGCCATCCTCGATCATGTTGAAGTCGGTGATGGCCTCGCCGGCCAGGCGGCGCAGGCGCTTCTGCAGTTTGTTCTGATTGACCGAAAGGGTGCCCATGGTGCTCTGGAATCCGGGTGTTCGAGGAGAAAAGCTGGCTATTTTACGCACAAATCGGCAAAGCCGAATCAGCGCTCATAACTTATTGATATGCAAAGGAAAAATCTAGGACGTCTCGACAAGTGTCGAAGAACTGTCGAAATCCGCCAGCGGGTTGAGTCGAATAGCGTCCCGCAGGTACTCCGGCGACAAATGCGCATAGCGCATGGTCATGTTCAGCGACGAATGCCCAAGAATCTCTTTCAGCGCCAGGATGTTTCCACCGTTCATCATGAAGTGGGAAGCGAACGTATGGCGTAGCACATGGGTGCACTGTCCTCTTGGCAATACGATACCGCAACGCTTCACCATCCGTGCAAACGCCTCCCGACAAGAGGGAAAGCGATTCCGACCGGCGAAATATTTCTCAAGTCGAGCCTGCAAGTCTGTCGAGATTGGTACGGATCGAACACGCTTTGATTTGGTATTGGAGAAGACCACCGATCCATCCCGGACCATGGGCAGAGTCAACCCTTGCGCTTCCGACCAGCGAGCCCCCGTCGCCAAGCAGACCTCTGAAATCAATGCCAAGTGGGGAAAGGTCGAATAGTCCCGGAGCGCTGACACCAACACCGCTACCTGATCCTTAGACAGGAACGATACAACCGACTGTTGAGGCTTCAACGGCTTGAGACGATCCAAAGGATTCGGATAGTCGATATCGCCGAGCCTACGAAGCTCGGTGAATACTGTTTTCAGATACGAATAGCGAACGTTTATAGACCTAGGTAAGGCGCCCTCCTCCAACTCACGCTTCCTGAACGCGACCAGATCAGCAGTGGTGAACCTCTGCCCCACCGGGTCACCCAGGCGAGACGCGATCAGCAATAGCAAATTCTTACGACGCCTCCCGCTGGTAATCGAGTGCCCATGCAATTCATACCAACGCTCTATAAGTTCCGACAGCAGTCGCTTATCTTGCTGAACGGGGTTCCACTCCCGCTGTCGCGCATGCTTCGTCCGCACCATCGCCTCGAACCGCTGGGCTTCGCCCTTGGTCTTGAAACGCTTCCTAAAACGCTTGCCCTTGATCGGCTCAACGTCGGCCAGCCAGCGGCCATCCTCAAGCTTGGTGATCGCCATCAGATCGCGTATCCCCGCCGTAGATACCGATCACACATCAGCTTGTGTATGTGCCTTTCCAGATCGCGACGAGTCCAACCCTTGGCGAGATAGTGGTCTTCGATAACGTGCCAGAACTCCAATTTGCGGGCGGACTCAATCGCTTTTTTTGCGGGAATCCGCTCCCGCGCAATCAGGCTCACGAACTGGCCGAGGAACATCTCGCAGTTGCGCCCGCTAAAGCCCTTGGCGGTCTTGTAATAGCGCCGGTACTCAGCGCGCTCGATCAGCGGATCGCACTCAACTTGGACGCGGGCGTCCTGGCTGATCAGGCTCCAGAAGGGATCGTAGACCGCCGACCGACTCAGCAGCTTGAAGCTTTCGCAGGCGTAGCCCCACAGCCCTTGCAGATGCGGGCAAAGCCCCTCATAGGTGCGACAGCCCATAACCTCCCCGGAGGCCATACGCGAGCCTTCGGAGAACTGTTGCACCACCGAGTGATGGAAGCGGAATTCGATGCGCCAGACCGTCTCCAGGGGGTTATAGGCTGGGTCGCCATCGCCGAACGGATCCCCGTTCAAGGTCGCCCACACGCTTTCCCAATAGTCGAGCTTGTCGGTGGCCCGAGCCTGGAGGGTCTTGTTATAGATCGACAGTTGCAGACCGTTGGCCGAGCCGAACATGTACGTCTCGCCACGCCCGTAGACAGAGGCGTTGCCGTCGAACTCGATCCGCTCGATCCCGCTGATTTGCCGCACCCGACGCGAGCGGCAATGCATGCGATCCACCAAATCGCGAGGCGGTTTCCAGCCTTGTACGTCCAGGGCGATATGCACAGCGGCTTGGTTGGTCTCGCAGTGACTCAGCACCGCTGCGGCCAGGTCATCCAGCACGCCCTGGAGGATCCGCGGATCGGCGCCATCGAGGGCGTGAGGCGATACCTCGATCTTGAGGTGCGAGCCAATGGTGTCGACCTTGATGTTGTGGTTCTTGATCAGCAGGATCAGACCCATTTCAGCGTTCTGCAGGCGGTACTGATAGCCAGAGTCGCGACCGATGCGGCCCTTGGACCACTCGTAGCCGGCGAACTCGACCACATCTACCGAGAGGTCAAACAGCGCCATGACTTCCGGCCGGAGTTTGCCGTTGTACAACTGCCGCACCGTATCCACGCCGCACCGCAGGATGCGCACCCCTGACAGGTCGGTGAACGCCCCCGTTATGGAATCAACGAAGAGCCGTCCCTTGGGGGAGTCCAGCAGTTGTCCGTCGGGTTGCAACAGGAGGCGGTTTTGATGAATCGGTTTCACTTTCTTCATGGGCTTACCCAGCAATGTCCATTAATGTCCAAAACACAGGGCGTTTATCTGACGTGTTACAGGGGCGTCGGCCGCGCCTTCGGCCTATCGCTCATGCCTTGCGCTCCCGGCCGGCGGCGCGGCCCGCCCCTCATGGCGGCGCCCCTACCGCCGCTAGCGCCGTCATCACCGTCCACCAGTGATGCAGCGCCCAGCCCATCGCCACCGGAACGAGGAATTCCCAATCGATCATTTCTGCCTCCAGGGCCGCGAGGCGTATTCGGAATCGGGGACGATGGTCAGCGGCACCTTGTCAGGTTCGCGGGCGCCCGCTGCCGATGGCGGCAGGTTGAGCAACGGCGGCACGCCAGCGACCGCCACCGGCCGGACCGAGGAGCCGGCACAGGTGACGGTCCCCTCCCATTCCCCGTAGAGCAGTTCGGCCACGCACTCGCCGCGTGGCTTGATCGCGTAGCCGGATCCCACGAGTTGCCAACTGGTGAGTTCCAGGTGCCGGCCGGCAGGGTCATCCAGGGCGAACATGTAGATATCGCCCTTCGACGGCATGTAGGCGTGGGCGAGGATCGAAATCCGCCGATCGGCGAAGGGATGGGCGTTCAGATCAACAGGCGCAGCAGCAGGCCCATCAGGTACAAGCCCAGGAGGAAGAAAGCTATTCGCAGCAGGACGCGCTGGAGCAGCCACAGCAGCAGGCGCAGTAGCGGTCGGAAGAGGCTTAGGAGTAGGCGCGGAAGCCGCCGGATCAGGCTTAGCACCAATAACCCGCATTGGCCCCATATAGCTAACAAAGCCAATAGTGCCGGCCAGCAATGCCAGTAGAAGAACCAGCTTAGGCGACCGGAAGAGGCTCTTGCCCGCCTTGGTGTCTTGGGTCTTGCCGGTGGCCGTGGACTGGTAGAGGGCGAAGGTCTGCTTTCGGATCCGCTTGTATTCGATGATGGTGCCATCGGCGGGCGGACGGTTGAGTTGGGCGTCATGCTGGGCCTCCTTGTAGCGGCCAGGGATGCCGATCACCGCGAGGTTGGAATGCTTGTAGGCCATCTCGCAGGTCATGCGGATGTCGTCGCGGATGTAGGAGATGTTCGGCGTGGTGAGGACGATGTCCCAGTTGAAATGCCGGTGCCGGGTCCAGGCGTCGAGCCAGCCCATGGGGCGGTCGGCCGCGTGGGCCGCTTCCGGTCCACCGGGGTAGTCGAAGCGCTCGAGGTCTTTTTCCCGCCAGGACTTGGGAAACAGCAGTTGGGTTTCGTCGAAGATCAGGAAGGCCCCGCGGGGCGCCCACTGAAACCACGTGCGCATCTTTTCGAGGTCTTCCAGCGACTCCAGATCGAGGTTGATGATTTCCGCCGTGTTGGGCAGGTCCGGGAAGACCTGATAGGCCCGCTCCAGGGTGAAGCCGCGCACGTTGGTGATGATCACCCGCCCGTCTTTCAGCGCGGGCACGGCGTCATCTTGGATCGCGCCTGAGGTCTTGTAGGAGCCATTGGGGCCGTGATGGATCTTGATCGACACGGATCACCTCCCAATGAACGGCACGAAGCGCATGCAGAAGCGCGTCGCCGCCGCGACCATGATGATGTTCAGCGCCTGCGGCACGCCGAAGAAGGCCAGCCCCGCCGCAATCGGACCCGGCAGCGCGGCGTACATGCTGCGGATCATCTGCGGCACGCCGAGGCTGTCGATCAGTTCGCGGGCGGCGGTGTAGCTGACATCGATCAGCAGGATCAGGGTCTGGAGCGCGGCGTACATCGACGCCTTGGTGGCGACCACCAGGCCGTCGCGCACGAAGTCATAAATGCCTTGGGCGAAGAAATCCCAGATCCACTGGAAGAAGGCGATGATCTGATCGAGAAAACCGGAGAGCCATTCCATAGGGTCAGTCCCTCAGCAGTATGAAAGCGGCGATCAGCGCGGCCATCAGCAGCAGCGCCACACGCAGGTTGGAGAGCTGGTCGGCGTAGTCGGCGACGCAGAGGGAGTAGGATCGGCCCCAAATGGTCATGGACTCGCAGGGAAGCTGGCCGCCGCCTTCCGCCAGGTTGAGGTCGAACGCGCCCTTCATCTGATCGACGTTGGCCCGGACCTTGTCCTTGAGTTCTTTCTTGGCCTGCTCGACCTTCTGTTCCCAGGTGGCGATGGCGTCATCCCAAGTGCCGGGCTTGGGTTCCTTGAGTTCGCCGCCGGGGCCGGCAGGACCGGGGGAGCAGTCCTGTTTCGCCGGGTCGCAGTTGCCGCCATCGCCGCCACCGGTTCCGCCGCCGCTGCCGTCGCCTCCCCCGCTTCCATCGCCGCCGCCCTCCCCATTGCCGCCGCTCCCATCGGAGCCACCGGTGCCGCCGTCGCCACCCCCGTTGTCATTGCCGCCGCCGTTGTCGCCCCCGCCATCGCCGCCACCGGTGTTACCGCCATCACCGCCATCGCCCCCCGGCTCAGTCGGATCCGTGGGCGTCTTGACGCAAGTCGTCCCGGACCAGCTATAGCCGGGAGGACAGCCAGGGTCATTCGGGTCGGACGGCGGTTCGTCGGGATTGGTCGGCGGGGTGTCGTTCAACGAGGGACCGGTCATGCCGGGATTGCCGGAGTCAGCGGCGCAGGCACTACCGTCCGTCATCAACACGTAGTTGCAGAAGCCTTGGTTGTCGCTGCCGGGATAGCGATAGCAACTGGTGGTCTTCGAGGTGGTCGGCAGGTACTGGCAACCATTCTTGCAGGCAGTGGGCGGCGAGCTATTCACGAAGTTTCTGCCGCCCGACACGAAGATGTTCGAGGGCGGTGAACTGAACAGATCCGTCAGCCCTTTGATGCAGTTGTTTTCCGGCGGCGTTTCACACACTCCCGTTTGCGCGTTATACGTGGAGCCCTCAGCACAACCGGTGCCCTTGCGCATGACGGAAATAGTGAAATTCGGCTCAATACGATTCCCGTTGAAATAACGAAACACCGTGCACACATAGTTGGTCGAGCCCCTCATCTCCCGCGAATTGATCACCATTTCAACCGTGGGATATTGAGCCTTATACATTCCCAGCCCGACCTCACAAGCCGCACTAGGACTGGTAAACCGGTCAGGAGCAGTCGGGCCGTTTAATTGCCAGTAATAAGGCTCCGCGTAGGCACTCCAGCTACACAACACCAGCAACACGGCGCAGACCTGGCGCACCAGGGCGAACCAACGCGCACGCTTTTCAATCCTCATGACACTTCCCTCAAGCAACAAAAAGCCCCCTGCCGGAAACTCCGGAGGGGGCTTCCGCCTCGGTCTGTTCGGTTAGAAGAATTCGCCGGTCCGGTACCCGGTGATGAAGGCGCCGGCGAAGAACGCCCCCAACCACACCGACCAGAGCACCCGTTACGCCTTGCGCAACATGCTGTAGACCAGGCCAGCGACGGCCAGAATCACCAGGGCGCCGACGATATAGCCGCCGATGCTGGACATATCACCCTTGCCCTCGGTGATTGCGGCCTCGACCGCGCTGGTGTCGATCACCCCGGCGAAGGCCGGCAGCGAAGTCGCGGCAGTGACGGAACCGGCGATGCACAGGTTGCGGAACGAGGCGACCGGGCTGAACTTGGCGATGCGTTGCTTCATTGCTTTCATGGTGTTTCCTCTCTATTTGGCTTTACGAAGAAGTGACGCGACCCAGCCAATCAAAAGCCCCGTCACGAACGATCCCAGGACGCCAGCGGCACCGATGCCGAAGGCTTCCGGGGAGAAACCACCGTTGACCAGGATGTCCACGTATCCAGCGGCCTCGGGCGGAATCAGGTAGGCCTGTTGCCATGCGAGTTCGCGACACGCCATGAAGCCCTCGGGAGTCGAGGTCCACGCGGTACACACCTGCACAGCGACAACGCCTGACATAGCGATCAGTCCTCAAACAGCCAGGGAGGCCGCTAGGCCGTCGATCCAGCCCCAGGCGTAGCCGGTGGCCAGACCTACCGCGAACAGCGAGAGATAGCGGAGCATCTCGGCCTCCTACGGCTTACGCCTTGGCGTCCGGGGACTTGTCTTGTTTGTCCTGGCCCTGCGGCTGCTGGGCCGGGCGCGGGGCTTGGGCCTGTGCTTGCGGGCGGGCCGGGGCTTGGGCGGTCGGCGCCATCGGCTTGCCGCCCACAGCCAGCAGATCCACAAGGACTTGCGTATTGGTGATCCGACCGAAACGGTCTTGGGTCGGGCGGACCACGCTGGCGAACTTGCAGAGCACCGGCTGGCCTTCGAAAACGATGGCGTCCAGCAGGGTCGGCTCGATGTTGTATTCGCTGATCTCGAAGCCCTTGGCGTTGCCACGGGCACCTTCCGGGATCGGGGCGATGGACTGGACCGAGGCGTAGATTTCCCCGGTCTTGGTCGAGGTGTAGGTGTCGGTCTTGGTGACCCACAGTTCGACGACGCCGCCTTGGGTTGCAAACATGTTCATCGGTGTTTCTCCTTCAATTCGCCTTTTTCGGCGTGAGTTGTCCCGCTGCTGCAAATTCGGCTGTTTCGCCTTCATTCAGCGGTGTTGGGTGAAAGTGATTTGTCGGGCGATCCCTTCGGGCCGGGCTCTATTCGCTAGCGAACCAAGCCAACCACAGGTGTTCGTCTCGGCCCATTCGGGTAACGATCCCTATCGCAACGTCGTCTCCGACGGCCAAGGGGAACGCTTCCCCTTGGAACCCGCAGAGCAACACCAAGGGCTCTGCCCTTGTCATCCCGCTCTTGCCGCCGAGGGCTCGGGAGCGCGGGGCGGAGGAGCTGCCCCACACTCCCCAGCGGAGGCTGTTTCAGGGGGGAGGCGTTCAAGGGTGCGCTGCGCCCGTGCTTCCGTTCGCCGGAACGGTGAAGCTGTTCCGACGAGCCGGGAGCGCGGCCCTTGACCGGATCGGCCACGGTGCGGGCGGCCTGGATCAGGCAGAGCAGGAGCAGCGCTTTCAGGGTGTCAGCGAGCATGGGTCAGCCCTCCAGTTGGAATGCTTCGCGCACGGGCACGAAGGGCGTGGGTTTCCCGCTGTCGTACACAACGTGCCAGTACTTCGGCGGACGCCGGGACGGGTCGTGTTTCGCGCAGAAGGAACGGGGACGGCAGAGCCAGCGGCCATCTTCCAGATAGGGCAGCCCAGGGGGCCGGCAGTCCGGACACGGCGACGGGCTGTGCAATGGGATGGCCTGCCTTGCGGACCAGCACACAGAGCAGGCGCAGTCCGGGGCGTGGGTTTGGTGCAGGTAGTAGGGACTGGCGGCCATGGTTCATGCCCTCACCCCACGGATGCGGTACACCTGCCGAGCGCGTTCGCGGGTCAGGCCGAAGGAGCGGCGAGCTTCTTCTTCAGTCGGGAAGATAGCCACCAACTCTTCGACCCAGCGTTGGCATTCCACGCGGGAAATGCCCTGATGGACGCGATGCCAGCGACGTTGCCGGGTCGGGCCGTGGAAGGTGCACATCTCTACGAGGTAGCGCATGGTCAGAACTCCTCCCTTTCCATCAGCTGGTGGACGAAAAGCGCAACATTGACCATCACGTGCTTGCCGATCTTGTACGCGGGGATATAGCCCTTACGAATCCATCCACGGACGGTTTCATGCTCTTCCCCCATGCCAATCCAGTTCGCGAAGTCCCGCCAGGGCAACACCGGGGGCGCCGCGCGGAGGTCTTGAGCCTTGATTTCTTCCACTTCCATGGCCTTTGCTGCACTATGTTGGTCTATAAAGGACTATGGTCTTGGACTATGTCCATAGACTATGTACAAACAATAGCCCTTGGACTATGTCATGTACATAGTCCAAATAATGATTAATACCTATTGAATGAGCATCACAGATAGAGCTTTGCTATTGATTGGCCGTAGCAACCTAAGCGCCCTGACCAGAGCAGGTGCGACGGACTACAACCGATGGGTGAGCATCAAGCGAGGGAAGGCGCGAGTGGGAGCGGACGAGATTGAAATCCTCGGTAGCGTCTACCCTGCGTATCGATGGTGGCTTACCACAGGCGAAGTCATGCCGGAAATTGGGCAAACAAGCCCTGACTACGACGAGGCCAACCGAAACTTGACCAGTCAAAGCGCGGGATAGCAATCACACAGGAAGTAGCTAGGCGTTGGTATGCCCGCAATAGGTCGAATTGTTGATGGATGGCGTAAAGCCAGCGGCAGGAAAAAGAACTCATGCAGTTTAATATAGACGAGACTTTTGATCCCTGGATACCGCACATTTGCTCAAGGGTGTGGTGAGTGGTTTGACCATGATCACTATCAACCTAATTATGGGCTTTACCTAGATATCTCAGTGAAAGTAGGTTTTTCTGTGTTTTGAATGCTTCAGGTGCGACGTTGGATAATGTATTTAGAATGAGAGGGGTTTATGTCTAAGAGATTGGTGCTATTTAACCATAAAGGTGGGGTAAGCAAGACAACAACGGTTTATAATGTTGGTTGGATGCTGGCGGAAACTCATAGGGTTCTATTAGTTGATGCTGACCCCCAGTGTAATCTGACAAGCCTCATACTTAAAGACAATTTCGATGGCTATTATCTTGAGGATCAAACCAAACGCCAAAATATAAAAGATGGAGTCAGTCCGGCGTTCAGTGGAAAGCCCATCCCCATTACACCTATTGCCTGTCCTTCTAGTGAGCGGAACCAAAATCTATTTTTAATTCCAGGGCATGCAAATCTTTCAGAGTATGACGCTGCACTTACGTTTGCACAAAATTCTCATAACGCTATAGCTACTTTGCAAAATTTGCCCGGAGCGTTTAGTGAGCTAATAAGGCTAACAGAGGAGGAGTATAATATCGATTATACGATAATTGATTTGAACCCTGGCCTTAGCGCGATAAACCAGAACCTTTTCTTAAATAGCGATGTTTTCGCGTTGCCGACTAACCCAGATCCATTTTCAATAATGGCCTTGGATACTCTAACAGCCGTTCTACCTCGCTGGGCTGGCTGGAAAAAAAGCGCAATAAACATGTTCTCAGACTCGGCATATCCTTTAAGGGATGGCGTGCCGAAGTTTGGTGGCGCCTTCATACAGCGCTTTAATATAAGAAACGGCAAGGCAGCTGCACCCTATAGAGAGAATATAGATGAGATAAAACAAAGACTCACCGAAGAAATGCTTCCCATCCTTCAAGAAAATGATTTAGCTTTTGATATGGATTTTTATCCCGCTGAACTAGTGAGGCATGGTTACTGTCTTGCAGAAATTCAAGATTTTGGAGGACTCCTCCCCAAAGCATATATGGCAGGCGTTCCAGTTTTTGCAATTACAGATGCTGAAATTGGTGAGGTTGGAAATGTGTTGAACTCTCTTACAGAGAAGAGAGATAATCTGCGCGCTAGAATTCAAAGTGCTGCCCGGCTACTAGAGCAAATCTTAGATAATGCATAGTTCATTCGCTATATTCCGCATGAACATGGGGCAGACGGAGTCTCTGCTGGTTCTTTATGATTATTTGGCGAATGAGTTAAAGGCTCCAGTTAGTTTTGACGATATATTGAGGTCGAAAATTGTTTATGCAGTGAGTGCATTTGATAAACTATTGCACGACCTAATTAGGGTTGGAATGGTTGAGGTATTTAAAGGGAATAGGGTGGCAACTCCGAAATATCTTTCGGAAGCTATATCCATGGCTACTGTTCAGCAACTTGCACCTGGATCCACTCCGCCTCCAGAAATTGCATTTGAGGAAGCAGTAAGATCAAAGCTTAAACTTCTATCATTTCAGGATCCCGATAAAGTCTCAGAGGGGCTTAGTCTCATATGGGCGGAGTCACATAAGTGGCAAAAGATATCGAATGCTTTAGGCATGAGTAACAGTGAATTGCGGACAAGGCTAAAGCTTATCGTCTCTCGGCGAAACTCAATTGTTCATGAGGCAGATTTGAATCCTATTGATGGAAAAAAAATAGAAATCACTCGATCAGAGGCGATAGATATAGTCCAGCTTTTGAGGGCTGTAGGGGAAGAGATATACAATCAAGTCAGATAGGTTAATTAAAAGCAGGGGATATTGCCTGCCATATCTTCCGTGATAGAGAGGCATCCCTACCCTACTTCAGCTCCCTATAAACGAAATCTCACAGGTTATGGTATACCCAAGCCTATCCGGCCAATTAGCCTCTGTATACAAGAGAGAGTTTGAAGCATGAGCCTCTCTCTTGAACCTCTCACTGTCGAAAAAGTGTCGAAATCACTGGCTAACAATGGCCAGTAATGGCCACATGATAAATCCCGACACACGCTCCCCACCCAGCATTGCCTAGCGTTGACCAGTTATGACCAACACCCCAAACGGCTCTGCACTTCTACGCACAAAGCGACGCCGACCCCAGCCCCTCCCGACGCCCGATGCTAGTCTTGCCCCATGACTCCCGACCTCGACCACCGCCTCGACCTCGCCGGGCAGATCCTCTGCCTGCTGCGCGAGCATCCCGAGGGGCTTTCCGAATACCAGCTGATCCAGCTGCTGAAGGCCCGCCATTCGACGCATATCCCCCATCGCGAACTGGCCGACAAGCTGGTGCTGTTCCGCACCCATTTCCTCCTGTTCAACGCGCTCTACCACCTGCGCGACCACCTCTGGGCCGAGCGCGAGGCGCACCTGGAGATCAGCCCGCTGAGCCTGCGCCTGCGTCCTTACGTGGATGGCACGCAGGCGCTGGAACAGGGCGATCCGCTGCGCGACTACTACCTCAACCTGCGTCACCTGGGGGAGACCAGCGAGGCCGACGTCGAGCGGCTGCTGCAGAGTTTCTGGACGCGCATGCAGGGCAGCGAGGAGAAGGCCGCCGCCCTCGCCCTGTTCGAGCTGGAAGGCGCGGTCGACTATCCCGCCATCAAGCTGCGCTACCGGCAACTGGTCAGCCAGCACCATCCCGACCGCGGCGGCAGCACCGCGCGCCTGCAATCGATCAACAAGGCGATGGAAATACTGCAACGCTATTACAGCCGGCCGTGAAGCTTCGATTTGCTCTAACCCCGCGAGCGACGCGGGGTCGGGCCGTTCCTATACTGCGACATAAGGTCGCATAGGTCGGCCGAGCACCAGGTGGCGCTGTCCATGCGCGCCCGGCGCTTCGCTGGGGGGCGACCACATAAGAACGAGGAGGAAACGGCATGATCCATCATGTATGGGGGCTCTTCACCCATCCCGATCAGGAATGGCAGGAAATCCGTGGCGAAGAAGAAAGCATCAGCCACATGTACCTGACCCACATCCTGATCCTGGCTGCCATTCCGGCGATTTCCGCCTATATCGGCACGACCCAGGTCGGCTGGGTGGTCGGCGGCGGCGATCCGGTCAAGCTGACCCAGGCCAGCGCGTTGCAGATGACGGTCCTCACCTACCTGGCGATGCTCGCCGGGGTGGCGGTGATGGGCGCGTTCATCCACTGGATGGCGCGGACCTACGACGCCAACCCGAGCCTGACCCAGTGCATCGTGTTCGCCGCCTACAACGCCACGCCGCTGTTCATCGCCGGGCTGGCGGCGCTGTATCCGCACCTCTGGCTGGGAATGATCGTCGGGGTGGCGGCGATCAGCTACACGGTCTACCTGCTCTACGTGGGGATTCCCACCTTCATGAACATCCACAAGGACGAAGGCTTCCTGTTCTCCAGCTCGGTGCTGGCGGTGGGCCTGGTGGTGCTGGTGGCGATGATCGCCCTGTCGGTGATCCTCTGGGGCAGCGGGGTCGGCCCGGAATACACCAGCTGACGTCCAGCGAACGCATCGTACGACCGGGCCGCGGGTAACCGCCGCCCGGTTTTTTCTTGCCCGCCGCCGCGCTTGCCTGATCCTGCACCCCGGACGAGCGGTCGTCCCGACGCCTGCGCCCGCCCTCCTGTCTCCGGCATAATCGCCCGCTGCTGGAGTCTTCCCGAATGCCCGAACACCTCAACGCCCGCGTCGAGGCCTGCTATCGGCAGGCCGAACACTTCTTCCAACGCAGCTTCCCCCGCCCGACCGTCAGCTTCCGCCTGCGCGGCCAGAAAGCCGGGGTCGCCCACCTCGACGAGAACCTGCTGCGCTTCAATCCCCAGCTGTACCGCGAGAATCGCGAGCACTTCCTGGAACAGACCGTGGCCCACGAAGTCGCGCACCTGATCGCGCACCAGTTGTTCGGCCCGCGCATCCGCCCCCACGGCGAGGAGTGGCAGTTGATCATGCGCGGCATCTACGGCCTGCCGCCGGACCGCTGCCACACCTACGCGGTCAAGCGCCGCGCCACCACCCGCTACCTGTACCGCTGCCATTGCCCGGAGCACAACGAGTTCCCGTTCTCCCCGCAACGCCACACCCTGGTGGCCAAGGGGCGCCGCTACTACTGCCGGCGCTGCAAGGCGACCCTGGTGTTCACCGGCGAAGTGCTCCGCGAGTGATTCAGGCAATGGCCCCGGCCGCCTTCAGCTCGGCGATCCGTTCGGCGGAGTAGCCCAGGCCTTCGAGCACCGCCACGGTGTCGGCGCCGAGCGCCGCGCCGATGTGGCGAGGCGCCGACAGGCCGGCGGAAAACTTGATCGGACAGGCCATCTGCGCCTGGCTGCCGCCGTCCGCCAGCGGCACCCGGGCGACCAGCCCGCGCGCCTGCAACTGCGGGTGCTCCAGCGCCTCGGAGAGCGGCAGCAGCGGCTCCACGCAGGCATCCAGGGCGGCGAACACCGCCTGCCATTCGGCGAAGTCGCGTTTCTCGAACTCCATCTCGATCTCGCGCTTCAGCGCCCGCTGCTCTTCCGGCTTCGGCGACAGGCCGCGGGCGGCCAGTTCCGGGCGGCCGATGGCGGCGCAGAATTGCTGCATGAACTGCGGTTCCAGGCTGCCCACCGAGAACCAGCGGCCATCGCGGGTGCGGTAGTAGTCATAGAAGCTGCCGCCGTTCAGCGCCAGCGCCTCCATCTCCGGCTCGACCCCGGCCGCGAGATAGCCTGCGCCGGCCATGCCGTTCAGGCTGAAGGCGCAGTCGGTCATGCTGATGTCGACGAACTGCCCCTCGCCGGTCTGCTGCCGGTGGATGACCGCCGCCAGCAGGCCCATCACGCCATGCAACGAACCACCGGCGAGGTCCGCCAGTTGCACCCCCAGCGGCAACGGGCCACGCTCGCGGCGCCCGGTGTAGCTGGCGACGCCGGCCAGCGCCAGGTAGTTGATGTCATGCCCGGCGCGCTCGCGGTACGGCCCGGTCTGGCCGTAGCCGGTGATGGCCACGTAGATCAGTCGCGGGTTCGCCGCCTTCAGCGCCTCGTAGCCGACGCCGAGCTTGTCCATCACCCCCGGACGGAACTGTTCGAGGACGATGTCGTATTCGCGTACCAGCTCCAGCACCACCTCGCGTGCGCCCTGCCGCTTCAGGTCGAGGCCGATGGAACGCTTGTTGCGGTTCAGGTAGGCATGGCTGGCCGAGGTGCCATCGACGTGCGGCGGCAGCACCCGCACCAGGTCCATGCGCCCGGGCGACTCCACGCGCAGCACGTCGGCCCCCATGTCGGCCAGCAGCAGCGAGGCGAACGGCCCCGGCAACAGGGTCGAGAAATCCAGCACTTTCAACGATGACAACGGGCCTTTCATGCTCCCTCCTCTGGGTCGCCGGGCATTGGTCGGGATCGCCTGCCGAGCAGCCTATCCACCCGCCGCGCGGCGCGACATGGCCGTGGCGTCAGAGCTTCATGCCGCGGCTGATGATCTCTTTCATGATCTCCGAGGTACCGGCGAAGATCCGCTGGATGCGGGCGTTGGCGTACATCCTGCAAATCGGATACTCCCACATGTAGCCCCAGCCGCCATGCAGTTGCACGCCTTCGTCGACCACCTTGCCCAGCAGCTCGGTGGTGAACAGCTTGGCTTCGGCGGCGACCTCGGGGGACAGCTTCTTCTGGTTGTGGTCCATCACGCAGCGGTCGGTGAAAACCTGCGCCACGTCGATCTGGGTACGCATTTCGGCGAGCTTGAAGCGGGTGTTCTGGAAGTGCGCCACCGGCCGGCCGAAGGCCTGGCGCTCCTTCACGTAATCGATGGTCGCCTGCAACGCCGCCTCGGCCCCGGCCACCGCGCCGCAGGCGTTGGTCAGGCGTTCCTGGGCGAGCATGTTCATCAGGTAGAAGAAGCCGCCCTTGGCGTCGCCCAGCAGGTTTTCCTTCGGCACCCGCACATTGTTGAAGAACAGCTCGGCGGTGTCCTGGCTCTTCATGCCGAGCTTCTTCAGGTTGCGCCCGCGCTCGAAGCCTTGCATGCCGCGCTCCACCAGGAACAGGCCCATGGCGTGCTTGTTCGCCGGATCGGTCTTCGCCGCGACGATCACCAGGTCGGCCAGCAGGCCGTTGGAGATGAACACCTTGGAGCCGTTGAGCAGCCAGTGGTCGCCCTTGTCCACCGCGGTGCTGCGCATGCCGGCCAGGTCGGAGCCGGCGGACGGCTCGGTCATGGCCACGGCGAGGATGGTCTCGCCACGGACGATCCCCGGCAACAGGCGGGCCTTCTGCTCGGCGCTACCGTATTCGGCGATGTACGGCCCGCACAACGCCGAGTGCAGCGGGATCATGAAGCCCGGTTCGTTGATCCGCGCCAGCTCCTCGCACATGATCTGCTCGTAGCGGAAGTCCTTGAGCCCGGCGCCACCGTACTCCTCGTCCGCCCAGGGCAGCAGGAAGCCCATCTCCCCCGCCTTCCTCCAGACAGCGCGGTCGACCACCCCGGCCTCTTCCCAGGCGTCCTGGTGCGGCACCACCTCTTTGTCGAGAAAGGCGCGGAAGGCATCGCGGAACAGGTTGTGTTCGGTCTCGAAGATCTGCCGTTGCATGTACGGGGACTCCCTGCGGTCAGTGGTTCCGCAGGGTAGGCGGCGCCGGCCGGCGCCCTCAATGACGCGAGCGCTCAGGCTCGGTTGACCGAATCGGTCAGCTACCAGTCCATGCTCGCCGGCTGCACGCCCGGGTGGGACGGGAACAGCGGCAGCACCTCCTCGGCCAGTTCCTGGATGACTTCCGCTGCCGGCCTGGCGGAGAACTGGATGCCCAGGGCGGCATGGTTGACGCCCGCCGCACGCCATTCGCCGAGCAGCTCGATCAGGCCGTTGCGCCCGGTGCGCAGGACGTAGCCGCCATGCAACGACGTACGCGGATACGCCGGGTCGTCCACCAGGTCCAGCCATTCGTTGGTCATGTGCGGGCGGAACCCGCCGTCCGCGATGGACATCCTCCAGGCGCGGATCTTCCCGGCCAGGCGACGTGGTCCGGACGCATCGACAGTCGACTCCGGATAGGTCAGCCAGCCATCCGCCTGGCGTGCCAGCCAGTCCGCCGGCTGCCGCGCGGAGCCGGTGACGACCAGCGGGATGGCGCCGGCCGGCGGACGCGGCAACAGTTCGGCGTCGTCCAGCGTACCGAGCGGCGAGGCGACGTGCCGGCAGCCGTGCAGCAGTTGGCGCAGGTAGTCCAGGCCCTGGGCGAACCGCTCGCCGCGCTGCGCATGCTCCAACCCGTAGGCGGGGAACTCCACCGGCCGGTCGCCGGAGGCGAGGCCCAGCACCAGGCGTCCGCCGGACAACCGGTCGACGCTCGCCGCGGCCTTGGCCAGGTCGACCGGTTGGCGCAGGGCAAGCACCGCGCTGCCGGTGGCCAGGGCGATACGGCGGGTCCGCGCGGCCAGATAGCCAAGGTAGGTGAACGGGTCGAACACTTGTCCGGCATCGCCGAAGCGTGGGTCGAACAGCGGTACGTCGCGTACCCAGACGGCGGCGAATCCCAGTCGATCGATTTCTTCGACCAGCCGCGCCTGGCCCAGCAGCACCCGCATGTCGCCCTGGTAGAAACGCAACGGCAGGAACAGGCCCAGGGTCAGCGCGTCTGCGGCGAACATGCGCCGATAGCCAGGGTGCCCGACGAAGGCCGGCGCCGAGGCGCCTTGCAGCAGGGCGCTCATGGACCCACCGCCGGTTCCGGCAGGACGATCCCGCGCTGCACCGCAGGCCGCAGGGCCATGCGCCGGTGCCAGTCGTCCAGGTGGCGATAATGGCTGAAGTCGAAGTCGACGATCCGCGCCGTATGGGTCCAGCCGAAGGTGGCGATATCGGCGATGGAGTATTGCTCACCGGCCAGCCAGGGCCGTCCGGCCAGGCGCTGGTCGAGGGTGGCGAAAACCTCCTCGGAGAGCCGCCGATAGCGTTCGATGGCCGGCGGGTACCGCTCTTCGGCGAAGATCTCGAAATGCACGCGCTGGCCGAGGATGGGCCCCATGCTGGAAGCATGGAAAGTCAGCCAGGTCAGGGCCTCCCAGCGTTCCCGGGGGGCGTCGGGAAGCAACCGCCCGCTGGTCTCCGCCAGGTACTGCAGGATCGCCGCCGACTCGAACAGGGTGATGCCGGCGGCCCGGTCTACCAGCACCGGTATCCGGCCATGTGGATTCAGGCGCAGGAATTCCGGGCGGCGTTGCTCGCCATGGTCGATGCGAACGTGGTGCAGTGCGTAGGGCAGCCCCAGTTCCTCGAGGGCGATGGTGATCTTGAATCCGTTGGGTGAACTGTCGCTGTAGAGCTGGAGGGAAGGCATGGCAAGTATCCTTGCAGCGCTGGACTATCCGGCGCCTGGGCGATGGGGGCGGCGCCGACCGGGGAAACCGCCTCGGCCGCTTCCCGCACACCGAAGAAAGCAGCTAGGCTAAAGTCTCTCGTTTCGCCACACATGCTGAAGCCCGGGTCGGCGGATGAAAAACGATCCTTTCTACAACCTATTTATAGAAAAACTGAATTCATGGGTGCCGTCCTCCCGCTCCTCGCGCTACGCGCTTTCGTCGAAACCGCCCGCCATGGCAATCTCACCCGCGCGGCCGCGGCCATGGGCGTCACTCCCGGCGCGGTAAGCCAGCAGCTCAGGGCTCTGCAGGCGCGCACCGGCGTCGTCCTGTTCCAGCGCTTCAGCCATGGCATGCGCCTGACGCCGGAGGGCGAGCAGGTCTATCCCGGCCTCCGCCAGGCCTTCGAGCAGATCACCGCGAGCCTTGCCCAGCTGGAGGCGATCAATGCCCGCCAGACCATCACGGTCAGCACCGAGCCCTCCTTCGCCGCCACCTGGCTGGTGCCGCGCCTCGGTCAATTCAGCGCGTCGCACCCGCAGGTGGAAGTCCGCGTGGAGGCTACGGCACTGCTCGCCGACCTGCGCCGGGAACGAATCGACGTCGCCATCCGCCACGGGCTCGGCGACTACCCCGGACTCGACGTGCAGGCGCTGATGGCCCCGCCGCTGATCCCGGTGGCCAGCCCGCGCCTGCTGGCGGAAGGCCCTGAGATCCGCGAAGCGATCGATTGCCTGGCCTACCCGCTGTTGCAGGAGTCGGAGCGCAATGACTGGCGCCTGTGGCTGCGGGCGATGGGGGTGGAGGACGACCCGCGCAGCGAGAGAGGTCCGGCTTTCGCCGACGACCTGCTGCTGGTTCGCGCCGCCGAGGCCGGCCAGGGTATCGCGCTGGTACGGGAGATCCATGCCCGCGCCGAGATCGCCAGCGGCCGCCTGGCGGTCGCCCTCGAGCGGCCCTGGCCGAGCCGCTTCGCCTATTACGCGGTGAGCCTGCCAGGAGCGGCGCAACGAGCACCCCTCTCGCTGTTCCTCGCCTGGCTGCGCGAGCAGGCCGCTGCCGAGGCATAAAAAAACCCGCCACGAGGGCGGGTTCGAAGGGCGGCAGGGAGCTCTTCACTTCCCCCTGCCGAACAGGTTTGAGCTTAGACCGCTTCGCGGCCGCCCACCGGAATATCGCTGGCAGGCGACGAAGCGTTGCCCTCGCCGGCCAGTTCGCGCTGCAAGGTGCCCTCGTCGAGCTGCTTGCACCACTTGGAAACCACTACCGTGGCCACGCCGTTGCCGACCAGGTTGGTCAGCGCGCGGGCTTCGGACATGAAGCGGTCGATGCCGAGGATCAGCGCCAAGCCGGCGACCGGCAGGTGGCCGACGGCGGAAAGGGTCGCGGCGAGCACGATGAAGCCGCTGCCGGTGACGCCGGCGGCGCCCTTGGAAGCGATCAGCAGCACCAGCAGCAGGGTGATCTGGTGGGTGATGTCCATCGGCGTATCGGTGGCCTGGGCGATGAACACCGCGGCCATGGTCAGGTAGATCGAGGTGCCGTCGAGGTTGAAGGAGTAACCGGTGGGAATCACCAGGCCGACCACCGACTTGTTGCAGCCGAGCTTCTCCATCTTGTCGATCATCCGCGGCAGAGCCGACTCGGAAGACGAGGTGCCCAGCACGATCAGCAGTTCCTCGCGGATGTACCTGATGAAGCGCAGGATGCTGAAGCCGTGGGCGCGGGCGATGCCGCCGAGGACGATGAGCACGAACAGGATGCAGGTGATGTAGAAGCACAGCATCAGCTGGCCGAGCTGCACCAGCGAACCCACACCGTAGGCGCCGATGGTGAAGGCCATGGCGCCGAACGCGCCGATCGGGGCGACCTTCATGATCACGTTGATGATGTTGAACATCACGTGGGAGACGCGCTCGATGAACTCGAACACCGGCTTGCCGTAGCTGCCCAGGCGATGCAGGGCGTAGCCGAAGAGCACGGAGAAGAACAGGACCTGGAGGATGTCGCCGTTGGCGAACGCGCCGACCACGGTGCCGGGGATCACGTTCATCAGGAAGTCGACAGTGCTCTGCTTCTCGCCGGCAGCGGCGTAGGCAGCGATCTTGCTGGTGTCGAGGGTGTTCGGGTCTACGTGCATGCCGGCGCCCGGCTGGACCACGTTGACCACTACCAGGCCGATGATCAGGGCCACGGTGGAGACGACCTCGAAGTACAGCAGCGCCATGCCGCCGGTCTTGCCGACCGACTTCATGCTCTGCATGCCGGCGATGCCGGTGACCACGGTGCAGAAGATGATCGGCGCGATGGCCATCTTGATCAGTTTGACGAAGCCGTCGCCGAACGGCTTCATCGCCACCGCCGTTTCCGGGTACCAGTGGCCGAGCGCGATACCGATGGCGATGGCGACCAGAACCTGCACGTACAGGCTCTTGTAGAAGGGTTGTTTGGTCATGGGCAGAGTCCTCACGGGGGCGCTTCGCCAGTTCCCTGGAACGCGCTCACCGGTAGCGTTACCCCCCTTGCTGGGGAGATTTTTTGTCGTGAACCGCCGCGGCGGAACCTTGCCCAGGCATTGCAGAGGCTGTGCCAGGATGCTCTTTCTCTAAATAAAATCCTTATATATCAACAAGTTAAATAAAAAATGAAAATTGCATAGCGGGCTAAGCGTGGCGGATTACCGCCCGGCGGGCCGGCTGTGCCGCGCGAGCATGGCGGGAGTCCGCCACCACCCTTGTCGTCTTCCGGGTGGCGCCCTACCATCGCCGTTCCAACAACAAGGACGCCGCCATGCGTGAGCGCACCATCGCCAGCCATTTCGTCCGCGCCGCGTTGCGCGGGGCCACGCGCCAAGGCCTGGACGGCCCCGCCCTGTTGCGTCGCGCCGGCATCCAGCCGGCCCTGCTGGACGAACCGCGGGCACGCATCGCGCCGGAGCAGTTCACCCGTCTGATGCAGTTGCTCTGGGAAGTGCTGGACGACGAATACATGGGCTTCGGCGAAGTCCGCAGCAAGCGCGGCACCTTCGCCATGATGTGCCACACCCTGATTCATTGCCGGACCCTGGAAAAGGCCCTGCAGCGCGGCGAACTGTTCTACGGCCTGTTCCCCCAGGCGCCGCTGATCCACCTGCGGCGCGAAGGCGACCTGGTGCGCCTGAGCCTCGAGGAACGCCACCTGTCGGACCCGGATCACTTTCTCGCCGAAAGCCTGCTGGTGATCTGGCACCGCCTCGCCAGTTGGCTGATCGGCCAGCGCATCCGCCTGGAGGAAGCCACCTTCAGCTACCCGGCGCCGGACCACCAGGCCGAGTACGACCTGCTGTTTCCCTGCCCCCGGCGGTTTTCCGCCGGCTGCACCAGCCTGCTGTTCGCCGCCCGCTACCTGGGGATGCCGCTGCTGCAGGACGAACGCACCCTCAAGCAGTTCCTCCAGCACTCTCCCGCCGACCTGCTGGCGCGCCCGGACGGCGGCGACAGCCTGACCAGCCAGATCCGCCGCCTGCTCGGCCGCGACTGCCGGCGCTGGCCGGACCTCGACCAGGTCGCCCGCCAGCTGCACATGAGTTCGCAGACCCTGCGACGCCACCTGCGCGAGGAAGGCGGCAGCTTCCAGCAACTCAAGGACCACCTGCGCCGCGACCTGGCGATCTACCACCTGGGTCGGGACGAGCTATCGATCCAGGACATCGCCGAGCAGCTCGGCTTTTCCGAGCCCTCGGCCTTCCATCGCGCGTTCAAGAAGTGGACCGGCCTCACCCCCGGCGCGTACCGGCACCAGGCGGAAGCCTGAAGCTCAGCCCAACTCCTGGCGACGAAGCCCGCTGCGCAGTTGGTCGAGCACCGTGGCGAACGGCTGCGGCCGACCGACCGCGTAGCCCTGGGCGAAATCCACCCCGAGGCGCGCCAGGTGATCGAGGATTTCCCGGCTCTCGACGAACTCGGCCACGGTCACCGCGCCCAGGCGGTGGGCGATCTGGTTGATGGAGTCGACGATGGCCTGGTCCACCGGGCTCTTGTCCAGGTTGCGGACGAAGCTGCCGTCGATCTTGATCACGTCGACGACGAAATTCTTCAGGTAATTGAAGGAACTCAGGCCGGAGCCGAAGTCGTCCAACGCCACCTTGCAGCCGAGGTCGCGCAGCTTGGCGACGATCCGCGAAGCCACCGACAACTGGTTCATCAACGCCGTCTCGGTCAGCTCGAAGTACAGGCGCTCCGGCCTCAGCGGCGAGTGTTCGATGCGATCCAGCAGGTAAGGCAGGAACAGCGGGTCGTTGAGCGAGTTGCCGGACAGGTTGATGCCGATGCTCAGGCCCTCCACCGCGGCGATCCGCGCGCCGAAGTTGATCAGCGCCTCGTTGATCACCCAGCGGTCGATGCTGGCCATCAGGTTGAAGCGCTCGGCGGCCGGGATGAAGGCGCCCGGCGGAGTCATCTGGCCATCCGGATCGTACAGTCGCAGCAGCAGCTCGTAGTGCCGGTCGCCGTCGCGGCGGGGGCCGACCGGGACGATCTCCTGCGCCTGCAACTGGAAGCGGTCGTTCTCCAGGGCCTCGCGCAGCCCGCTGGCGAGGAGTATGTCGCGGTGCTGGCGCTCCACTTCCTCATGGCCGAACTGGTACACCGAAACCCGGTTGCGCCCGGCATGCTTGGCCGCGTAGCAGGCCACGTCGGCCTGGCTCATCAGTTCGCTGGTGCTGCGCGAGGTGGCGGTAAGGGCGGTGATACCGATGCTCGCGCCCACGTCGTAGAGCCGCCCTTCCCAGGGGAAGCGCACCGAGCAGATCTGCTCGATGAGCTTGCTCGCCACCTGCTCCGCCTCCGCCAGGTCGCAATCGAACAGCAGCAGGCCGAACTCATCGCCGCCCAGCCGCGCCAGGGTGTCGGAGGCGCGGGTACGGTCGGCGAGAATCCGGCTCAGCTCGCGCAGCAGCATGTCGCCCGCCGCGTGCCCGGCGGAATCGTTGACCACCTTGAAGCGGTCGAGGTCGATGAAGCACAGCGCATGCTGGGTCGCCCGCTCCTGGGCGTTGGCCAGGGCGCGTTGCAGCTCCTCCTCGAACTTGGTGCGGTTGAACAGCCCGGTGAGGGCATCGTGGGAGGCGTGATAGCTCAGCTCGCGCTGCATCGCCCGGGCCTTGGTGACGTTCTGGAACACCAGCACGGTGCCGATGATCTCGCCATCGCGGGTGCGCACCGGCGCCGCGCAATTCTGGATATCGTGCTGCTCGCCCTTGCGGCTGATCAGCGTGGCGCCGTCCTCCAGGTAGAACACCCGGGTGTTCTGCAGGCAGCGTCGCACCGGGCTTTCCAGGGCCTCGCCGGTGTCGCTGTCGAGCACGTTGAAGACCAGTTCGTGGGGCGCGCCGATGGCGTCCTGCAAGGTCCAGCCGGTCATCGCCTCGGCCACCGGGTTCATGAAGGTCACGCGGCCGCCGGCGTCGGTGGTCAACACGGCATCGCCGATGGAATACAGGGTCACCTGCAAGCGTTCCTTTTCCTCGTGCAGGGTTTCCGCCAGGGTGCGGATCTCGGTGATGTCGCTGTTGATGCCGATCATCCGCACCGGACGGTTGTCCTCGTCGCGCGTCAGCGTGGCGATCGCCCGCAGGTGGCGAACCTCGCGGTTGGGGCGGACGATACGGAACTCGCAGTCGAATTTCTGCAACCCGCTGACGGCGCGCTCCAGCTCGCGCAGCACGCGGTCGTGATCCTCGGCATGCAGGCTCGCCTTCCACTGCTCCACCGTGGTCTCCCCGGGACCGCTGCGGATGCCGTACAGGTCGAACATGCGGAAATCCCAGTGCAGGCGGTTGCGCGCCAGGTCCCACTCCCAGATGCCGATCTGCCCGGCGTCGGTGGCCAGCTTGATCCGTTCGGCGAGGCGCTCGCGCTCCAGCTCGGCACGCTTGCGACTGTCGATATCCTCCACCTGGGTGACGAAGTACTGGGCGACTCCCTCCTCATCGCGCACCAGCGACACGCTGATGCGCGCCCAGAAGGTTTCGCCGTCCTGGCGCAGGTAGCGCTTCTCCATCTGGTAGGAGTTGATACGCCCGGCGAGCAGGTCGCGCACCAGGTCGAGGTCCAGTTCCAGGTCGTCCACATAGGTGATCTCCTGGAACGACAGCTCGCCCAAGCGTTCGGCGGAATAGCCGAGCATCCGGCACAGCGCCTCGTTGACCTTGAACAGCCGCCCCTCCAGCGACACCAGGGCCATGCCGATCGCCGAGAATTCCATGGCGCCGCGGAACTGCGCCTCGCCGATGGCCACCTGATGCTGCTCGCGGCGGCTGCGCTCCATGATCACCGAGACCAGGAAGGCGGGAATGAGGGTCAAGGCCATCGGCAGGTACAGCAGCGGCTCGCCGAAACGCTGCTGGGACGACTCGGGGACGAACACGCCGAGGGCGATCAGCACGGCGATGAAACAGGTGTTCAGGCAGCCGATCAGCGCGGTGCCGAACACGCTGGTGCTGGCGGCGGCCACCAGCAGCGGCAGGAGCACGTAGATGAAGGCGTAGGGCAGGCGCGTCAGGGCCACGAAGCTGATCACCAGGGTCACCAGCAGGAGCATCGCGTTGTCCACTCCCGCCCGCCCCGACAGAGCGTGACGCCAGGCCGCCAGGTTGCTGGCCATGCACAACGGCAGCAGCGCGAGCATGCCCATCGCATCGCCCACGTACCAGCGCGCCCACATTTCCGGGAAACGCCCCATGCCGAAGACGCTGACCAGCACCGCGCCCACCGAGGCACCGAGCAAGGGCGGGATCAGCGCGCCGGCCCAGAGCACGCGAACCGCCGAATGCAGGTTGAACTCGAAGTCCTCGCGCACCCGGTTGATGCGTAACAGCATCGCGGCGAAGATCGCTTCGCTCAGGTTGGCCGGCAGGAACGCCGCGCTCATCCACAGGCTGTCGCCATACAGGCGGTTGGCCGCCAGGTTGGCCACGGCGGAGCAGAGCAGGATCGCCGGCCACTGGCGCAGCGGCGCGCGCAGCAGGGCGGCGGTGAGGATCGCGTTGGGCAGCCAGATCGCCGCGATGGTGGCAGGCTGGCGCGACAGGTAGATGCAGGCCAGGGCGGCGAGAAAGAACAGCACACCGGCCTGGATGCCCGCCCACAAGCCCCTGTCGTCGGTTTTGCCACTGAACATCCGCTCGAATCCCCGGTACCTGCGTCAAAGGAACTGCGCCAGCCGAACAGACTTCAGCGTAGCGCGGAAACACCTCAGACGTAGGTAACGGCCGCCAAGTCTCAGACTGTAGCGAAACGTATGCGGAAGCAGGCGCCGCCCAGCTCGGAATCGTCCAGGCTCAGTTCGCCGTCGTAGCTCTCGATGATGTCCAGCGCCACGGCCAGGCCGATGCCCTGCCCCGGGTGCTGGGTATCGGCGCGCTCGCCGCGGCGGATGATTCGTGCGCGCTGTTCGGCAGGCACTCCGGGACCATCGTCCTCGACCCACAGCTCCGAGTAACCCGGCCCCAGCCGGGCGCCCACGCGGACCCGGCCCAGGCACAGGCGATAGGCGTTCTCCAGCAGGTTGCCGAGCAGTTCCAGCAGCGCGCCGCGCTCCACCGGCACGCTGAAGGACGGCGAGAAGTCCCGCTGCAGGCTTACCCGCTTGTCGCGATAGACCTTGTCCAGCGCGTCGCACAGGGTCTCCACCAGCGGCGCCAGTTGCTCGCGATGGCGTACCAGGCCGCTCTTGCGCAGGCTGGCGCGCTGCAACTGATAGCCTATCTGCTGGCTCATGCGCTCGATCTGGCCCTGTAGCACCCGCACCTGCTCGCGGTTGCCGGGCTCCTCGGCGAGCTGGTCGCCGACCCCCTGCAAGACCGCCAGCGGCGTCTTCAGACTGTGCGCCAGGTCGCCGAGGGAGTGGCGGTAGCGCTCGCGCTGCTTGTGCTCGCTGCGCAACAGGCGGTTCAGCGAGTGGGTCAGGCGCAGCAGCTCGCGCGGATGCTCCTCGCTCAGGCTCTCGCGCTCGCCGGATTCGATCTGGTCCAGCTCGGAACTCAACCCGCGCATCGCCCGGAAGCCCCAGGTCAGACCTAGCCAGAGCAGCCCGAGCAAGACCAGCAGGGCGCCGCCGAGCCACAGGTAGAGTTGCTCGCGGAACCCCTTGAGCAGGCTCTCGAACTCGCTGACCGATTGCATGGTGACGATGCTGTAGGCCGCCTGCTTGCCGCGCAGCAGGTCGATCTCGACGTCGAACACGAAGAACTCCTCGCCCTTCGCGTCGCGGGTGGTGTGGAATTCGTTGCCGCGGCCGTCGTAGCGCGGCGTGTAGTTGATCGACTCGTCGGCCGCCGAGGTGGAGCGCCAGAGCAGATCGCCATTCTGGTCGTAGATATAGCCGAGGACCTTGGCCTCCGGCAGGTTGAACTCCTCCACCGGCAGGTGCTCGGGCATCACCAGGCGGCCCTTCTCTACCCGCGCCGCCGAGACCAGGGTCGCCACGTCGGCGGCCAGGCGCTGCTCGATGGTGTTCTCCAGGGCGATGCCGAAGGCCCGCTGCAGGGCCGGCAGCAGCGCCAGCATGAACAGCACCGCCAGGGCGGCGGCGCCGAGCATCAGGCGGATGCGCAGGGAACGGATCACCGGCAGCGCTCGGTGAACAGGTAGCCCTGGCCGCGCACCGTATCGATCGGCTTGAAGCCGCCGCAGGCCTCCAGCTTGCGCCGCAGGCGGCCGACCAGCACCTCGATGACGTTGGCGTCGCGCTCCTCGTCGTCGGGATAGAGCTGTTCCATCAGGCGTTCCTTGGCCACCACCTGCTGGTGATGCCGCATGAGGTATTCGAGGATGCGGTATTCGTAGGCGGTCAGCGCCACCGGTTGCTCCTCGACCAGCGCCTGCTTGCGGTTCAGGTCGAGGACCAGGGGGCCGGCCTCGATGGTCGACTGGACGAACCCCGAGGAGCGTCGCAGCAGCGCGTTCAGGCGCGCTTCCAGTTCCTCGAACTGGAACGGCTTGACCACGTAGTCGTCGGCCCCGGCGGCCAGGCCTTCGACCTTGTCCTGCCAGTTGCCGCGGGCAGTGAGGATCAGGATCGGGAAGGACTTGCCCTGCGAACGCAGCTCGCGGATCAGGTCCAGGCCGCTCATGCCCGGCAGGCCGAGGTCGATCACCGCCAGGTCGTGGTGGTATTCGCTGACCCGGTAGAGGGCTTCCTCGGCATCCGGTACCGCGTCCACCACGTGCCCCTGTTCACCCAGGCGGGTATAGAGGTGGTGGCGCAACAGCGCCTCGTCTTCCACTACCAGCAGTTTCATGAGGTTCCTCCGGATGAGATGCGGCCGGACCTTCCGGCCCGGCCATCGAAGCATGCCCTCGCGGGCGCTGCGCGGTCATTTAGAACTTGTAGTTGGCGCCCAGGTAGAATTGCGAGCTGCTGTGCAGGTCCAGGGAGCCCAGCTTGTTGCCGCCATGCGGGGTCATCTCGGTGCTGGCGTTGGTGCGCAGGTAACGATAGCCGCCTTCGATCGAGGCATTCTTGCTCAGCTCCTGCAGGATACCGGCCTGCAGCCCGGCAGCGTAGCCGACATCGCTGTCGCGCTTGAAGCCCTTGCCGTCCTGTTCCAGCTTGACCAGGCCGAGGGTGGCACCGCCGAACAGCTTGGTGTTGTTGTCGCCGATCGGCAGGAAGGCGTCGTAGCTGCCGAGCAGGTTCTGCTGGCGCAGCTTGTTGCCGCTGCTGGTGTCGGAGATGTTCTCGTAGGTCGCGTAGTAGCGGCCCTGCTCGAACTGCTGGCCGGCGCGGATGCCCCAGGTGCCGGTGTTGTCGATCACCTTGTCGAGGTTCGGGCTGTTCAGGTTGCGGTTCAGCGACTTGGATTTCTGGATGTTGTTGCTGGTCTCGCCCCAGGTCAGGCCGACGAAGTTGTCGGCGGCCTGGACGCCGGCGGCGGAACCCAGCAGGGCGGTGGCGATGAAGAGAGTCTTGAGTGCTTTCATGGTGTTTCTCCGTTCTGCGAGAGTCGTGTCGTTCACGGCTTGCAGAGTACGGACAGGGTACTGAACCGCCCCTGAACGCTTGCTGAACCCGGGCTGAACGACTCGCGTTTGCCGGCGAACGCTCTGTTTCCAGGCTGCCGCGCGCCGGCTCGGCGAGGTTTTTGCCCGTACTGCAAGTAGGGTCTAGGCTTTCTACAGTCGCCTGCATAGAGGCTGGGCCAATGAACGAACAACCCGACCAGGGACGCGTCAAGGGCATGGAAGCCAGGCTCTTCCTGTTCCTCGTGATCTGCCTGTTCCCGCTGCTGTCCGTCGCCCTGGTCGGCGGCTTCGGTTTCTGCGTCTGGATGTACCAGCTACTGGCCGGCCCGCCCGGGCCGCCGGCCTGAGGTCGGGTATGAGCAGTCGCCGAGAGCTGTTCCGCCGCCTCGGCGGGCACCCGCCGACGCGGCGCCCGCCGTGGACCGCCGCCGACTTCGCCGAAGGCTGCACAGGCTGCGCCGCCTGCGTCGAGGCCTGCCCGGAAGGCGTGCTGAAGCTCGGCGCCGGTCGGCTCGTCGAACTCGACCTCTCCAGCGCCGGCTGCACGCTGTGCGGGGAATGCGCCAGCCGCTGCGAGGCCGGCCTGTTCGATGGCGCGCGCCCGGCCTTCCCCTGGATCGCCACGATCGGCGAAGCCTGCCTGGCCCTGGCCGGGATCCACTGCCGCAGTTGCCAGGACGCCTGCGAACCCGCCGCGATCCGTTTCCGCCCGGCTCCCGGCGGCGTCGCCCTGGCCGAGCTGGACAGCCAGCGCTGCAACGGCTGCGGCGCCTGCCTGGCGCCCTGTCCGAGCCAGGCCATCCAACTGCGTGCGCTATCCAACGAGGAGTCTCCACGACATGCCTGAAGCCCTGCAGATCGCCAGCCTCATCCTGCATTGCCGGCCCGAGCGACTGCCGGCGGTGAAGGCCAACCTGGCGCTGCTCGACGGCCTGGAGATCTACCAGGAAAGCCCGCAGGGCAAGCTGATTCTGGTGCTGGAAGCCGAACGCGAAGAACAGATTCTCGACACCCTGGGCCAGTTGCAGAACCTGCCAGGAGTGCTCAACGCCGTGCTGGTCTACCACGAGATCCTGCACGACGACGATAGCAACGACGCGGCGGCCATGACCGACCGCGCGATACCGTGCTCGCCCGAGGAGACAATCGATGAACCTCACCCGTCGTGAATTCGCCAAGGCCAACGCCGCCGCCATCGCCGCGGCGGCGGCCGGCCTGCCGATCCTGGTCCGCGCCAGCAACCTGGTGACCGAGGCGGACGTCACCAGCCTGGTCTGGAACAAGGCACCCTGCCGCTTCTGCGGCACCGGTTGCAGCGTGATGGTCGCCACCCGCGACGGCCAGGTGGTGGCCACCCATGGCGACATCAAGGCCGAGGTCAACCGCGGGATCAACTGCGTGAAGGGCTACTTCCTGTCGAAGATCATGTACGGCAGCGACCGCCTGACCCGCCCGCTGCTGCGCATGAAGGACGGCAAGTTCGACAAGCAGGGCGAGTTCCAGCCGATCAGTTGGGAACAGGCCTTCGACATCATGGCCGAGAAGTTCAAGGCCGCGCTCAAGGCCAAGGGACCGGAGTCGGTCGGCATGTTCGGCTCCGGCCAGTGGACGGTCTGGGAAGGCTATGCGGCGAACAAGCTGTTCAAGGCCGGCCTGCGCAGCAACAACATCGACCCCAACGCCCGCCACTGCATGGCCTCGGCGGTGATGGGCTTCATGCGCAGCTTCGGCATGGACGAGCCGATGGGCTGCTACGACGACATCGAGGCCACCGACAGCTTCGTCCTCTGGGGCTCGAACATGGCCGAGATGCACCCGGTGCTCTGGTCGCGGGTCACCGACCGCCGGCTCAGCGCGCCGCAGGTCAAGGTCGCGGTGCTGTCCACCTTCGAGCACCGCAGCTTCGAGCTGGCCGACCTGCCCATGGTGTTCAAGCCGCAGACCGACCTGATCATCCTCAACTACATCGCCAACCACATCATCGAGAGCGGCGCGGTGAACCGCGACTTCGTCGAGCGCCACGTGCGCTTCGCCCATGGCGCCGAGGACATCGGCTACGGCCTGCGCCCGGACGACCCGCTGGAGAAGAAGGCGAAGAACGCCGACAAGGCCAACACCTGGAGCGACATCGACTTCAAGGCCTTCGCCGAGTTCGTCAAGCCCTATACCCTGGAGCGCACCGCGCGCGAAAGCGGCGTGCCCGCCGAGCGGCTGAAGGCCCTCGCCGAACTCTACGCCGACCCCAAGCGCAAGGTGGTGTCGTTCTGGACCATGGGCTTCAACCAGCACACCCGCGGGGTCTGGGCGAACAACCTGATCTACAACATCCACCTGCTCACCGGGAAGATCAGCGAACCGGGCAACAGCCCCTTCTCGCTCACCGGCCAGCCCTCGGCCTGCGGCACCGCGCGCGAGGTCGGCACCTTCTCCCACCGGCTCCCCGCCGACCTGGTGGTGACCAACCCGAAGCACCGGGAAACCGCGGAGAAGATCTGGAAGGTGCCGGCCGGGACCATCCAGGAGAAGGTCGGCTTCCACGCCGTGCAGCAGAGCCGGATGCTCAACGACGGCGTGCTCAACGTCTACTGGACCCAGGTCAGCAACAACATGCAGGCCGGTCCCAACGTGATGCAGGAAGTGCTGCCCGGCTGGCGCAACCCGGACAACTTCGTGATCGTCTCCGACGTCTACCCCACCGTCTCGGCCCAGGCCGCCGACCTGATCCTGCCCAGCGCCATGTGGGTGGAGAAGGAAGGCGCCTTCGGCAATGCCGAGCGCCGCACGCAGTTCTGGCACCAGTTGGTGAAGGCACCGGGCGAGGCGAAGTCCGACCTCTGGCAACTGGTGGAATTCTCCAAGCGCTTCACCACCGACGAGGTCTGGCCCGCCGAACTGCTGGCGAAGGCCCCCGAGCTGAAGGGCAAGACCCTCTACGACGTGCTGTTCCGCAACGGCCAGGTCGACCGCTTCCCGGCCAGCGACCTGGCCAAGGGCTACGCCAACGACGAGGTCGACGCATTCGGCTTCTATATCCAGAAGGGGCTGTTCGAGGAATACGCCGCCTTCGGTCGCGGCCACGGCCACGACCTCGCCCCCTTCGACGCCTACCACGAGGCGCGCGGCCTGCGCTGGCCGGTGGTGGACGGCAAGGAGACCCGCTGGCGCTACCGCGAGGGCTACGACCCCTACGTGAGCAAGGGCAGCGGCGTGCAGTTCTATGGCTATCCGGACAAGAAGGCGATCGTCTTCGCCCTGCCCTACGAGCCGCCGGCCGAGGCGCCGGACCAGGACTACCCGTTCTGGCTCGCCACCGGCCGGGTGCTCGAACACTGGCACACCGGGAGCATGACCGCGCGGGTCCCGGAGCTGTACAAGGCGGTGCCCGACGCGCTGGTCTACATGCACCCGGAGGATGCGCGTCAGCTCAAGCTGCGCCGCGGCAGCGAAGTCAAGGTGGTGAGCCGGCGCGGCGAGATCCGCGCGCGGGTCGAGACCCGCGGGCGCAACAAGCCGCCCCAGGGGCTGGTGTTCGTGCCGTTCTTCGACGCCAACAAGCTGATCAACAAGGTCACCCTGGACGCCACCGACCCGATTTCCAAGCAGACCGACTACAAGAAGTGCGCCGTTCGCATCGAACTGCTCAACCTGGCCTGAGGAGCGCGCCATGAAACCTCTGCTGACTGCCCTGCTCCTCGTCCTGCTCGGTGCCCCCGCGGCCTTCGCCGCCGACCTCGGCTACCCGCTGGACGCGCCCGCCCCCGACGGCCGCCGCCCCGGCGGCACGCTGGCCGAAAGCCGCCCCGCGCCGCCGCTGGCGGCCGAGGAAAACAAGGACCTGAAACGCGAGCGCAACTACCCCGAGCAGCCGCCGACCATTCCCCACAGCATCGTCGGCTATCGCATCGACAAGGACAGCAACAAGTGCCTGTCCTGCCACAGCCGCGCCAACAGCGCGCGAACCCAGGCGGTGATGATCAGCATCACCCACTACATGGACCGCGACGGCCAGCCGCTGGCCGCCGTCTCGCCGCGCCGCTACTTCTGCGTGCAGTGCCATGTGCCGCAACAGGACGTAAAGCCGCTGGTCGACAACCGCTTCGAGAACATCGACCAGATCCTCGAGAAAGAAGCCGCCAATGCGGCGCGCAAACCCTGAGGGAGGCCGCATGAAAGCACTCATCGCCTGGCTGGCCGGTTACTGGCGGGTCCTGCGTCGTCCCAGCGTGCATTTCAGCCTGGGCTTCCTCACCCTCGGCGGCTTCATCGCCGGGATCGTCTTCTGGGGCGGCTTCAACACCGCCCTGGAGGCGACCAACACCGAGACCTTCTGCATTTCCTGCCACGAGATGCGCGACAACGTGTTCGTCGAACTCAAGGACACCATCCACTACAGCAACCGTTCCGGAGTCCGCGCCACCTGTCCCGACTGCCACGTGCCACACAAGTGGACCGACAAGATCGCGCGCAAGATGCAGGCCTCCAAGGAGGTCTGGGGCAAGATCTTCGGCACCATCAACACCCGCGAGAAATTCCTCGATCACCGCCGCGAGCTGGCCGAGCACGAATGGGCACGGCTCAAGGCCAACGATTCGCTGGAATGCCGCAACTGCCACAACTTCGAGTTCATGGACTTCACCCGGCAGAGCGTGCGCGCGCGGCAGATGCACTCCACCGCCCTGGCCAGCGGCGAAGCCACCTGCATCGACTGCCACAAGGGGATCGCCCACCACCTGCCGGACATGACCGGGGTGAAGGGCTGGTAGCGCCGCCCGCGGACCGGGCGGCGCTACGGGATCAGGGCTGGGCGCCCTTCAGCGCCTCGAGGATCTTGCGCCCGGCGCGACCGTCGGCCGGGGTCAGGCCGAGGCGCTTCTGCTCGGCCTGGATCGCCTTGCGCGTGCTGGTGCCGATCAGCCCGTCGGCCTCGCCGATGTCGTAGCCGCGCGCCAGCAACGCCTTCTGCAATTGCTTGCGCTCGAGCCGGCTGATGCCCGGGTCGTCGGTCGGCCAGGACGCCACCAGGCCGCTGCCGCCGCGCAGGCGGTCGGAAAGCAGGGCGATGGCCAGCGCGTAGCTTTCCGCGGCGTTGTAGGAATAGATCGCATCGTAGTTGCGATAGACCAGGAAGGCCGGGCCCTGGGCCCCGGTCGGCAGGAGGATCGCGGCCTTCTCGTCGCCGCCCGGCAGCGGCTGGCCGTCGGCCCGCTTCACCCCACGGGCGACCCAGGCCGACAGCGGCTGGCGCTTGCCGCGCCCGCCCAGGCTGGCGGGGAAGTCGGCCGGCACCTTCACTTCATAGCCCCACGGCTGTCCCGTGCGCCAGCCAGCCTTCTTCAGGTAGTTGGCGGTGGAACCGAGGGCATCCGGCACGCTGCCTACCAGGTCGCGACGACCGTCGCCGTCGAAGTCCACGGCGATCCGCGCGTAGGTCGATGGCATGAACTGGGTATGGCCGAAGGCCCCGGCCCAGGAGCCGGTGATGCCGGCGTCGCGGATGTCGCCGGCCTGCAACAGCTTCAGGGTGGCGAGGAACTCGCCCTGGAAGAACGACTGGCGGCGCCCGTAGCAGGACAGGGTCGACAGCGAGGTCAGCAGCGGACGCTTGCCGAAGATCCGCCCGTAGTCGCTTTCCACGCCCCACACCGCCACCACCGTGTACTTGTCCACGCCGTAGCGCGCGGCCACCTGGTCGAGCAGCTTGTCGTGCTGGGCGAGCATCGCCTTGCCATCGCTGACCCGCTGCTCGTCCACCAGGCCGGCCAGGTAGTCCCACAGCGGGGTGGTGAACTCCGGCTGCGCGTCGAGCAGGTCGAGCACGCTGAGGTCGGCCTGCAGGCCGCTGGTGAAGCGCTCATAACTGTCGGCGGAAATGCCCTGCGCCTGGGCCTTCTTCTGCAGGCCGGCGAGGCAGGAAGGGAAGCTCGAGGCGTCGGGTTGCGCCAGGGCCAGGGCGGGTAGCAGGGCCAGCGAGGAGAGAAGAAGGCTGCGCATGGGGTTTCCTTGTACGGTGAACGGTCATCCATGGCACCGGCGGGCTTCCCCCGGCGCCGAAGGCCTGGTGGCCTGTACGGTTGACTCGGTGATCGGCGTTTGACTGGTCGAGTCAGCCACACGGGCCACTAGCCTACCGTCCCGCCGGGTGCGGCGCCATCTCCGCCCTGAAAGGCGGGTGAAACCTTGCTCGGGCAGACTGGCGACGGAATACGCATGCCGGGTGTCTCGCGGCCGATCCGCCGCGTCACATCCGTGCCCGAACGCGCTGCGCCACCCGCGCGTCCGTTTTCCGGGCACTGGCCGGGCGTTCGCCTGTCCAAGCAGTGTTCCCCGCCTCCGTCCACAAGCCGGAGCCGGCCCCGACGGTCCCAGACCACCGCAGGAAAGCCGGGCGGCCGCCACCCGCCACCGCCCCGGGCTTTCCACCCTCACTACACGTTTCGGAGTACAACCTTGATCCACTGGTTGAGCGACCCGACGTTCTGGACAGCCCTGCTGCAGATCGTCGCCATCGATATCCTCCTGGGCGGCGACAATGCCGTAGTCATCGCCCTCGCCTGCCGGCACCTGCCGGCGCACCGGCGCAAGCAGGCGATCTTCGGCGGCGTCGCCGGCGCCATCCTGATCCGCATCCTGCTGCTGTTCTTCGCCCTGCACCTGCTCGACCTGCCCTACCTCAAGGTGATCGGCGCGCTCCTGCTGCTGTGGATCGGCATCAAGCTGCTGCTGCCGGAGGAGGAGGACGGCGACGACATCAAGGGCAGCACCCACCTGCTCGGCGCGATCAAGACCATCATCATCGCCGACGCGGTGATGAGCCTGGACAACGTCATCGCCCTGTCCGCCGCCTCGGCCGGGGATTTCTTCCTGGTCTCCCTGGGCGTGCTGATCAGCATCCCGATCATCGTCTGGGGCAGCCAACTGATCCTGCGCCTGATCGACCGCTTCCCGCTGATCATCCTCTTCGGCGGCGGCCTGCTCGGCTGGATCGCCGGCGGCATGCTGCTCACCGACAGCGCGCTGAAACCCTGGCTGGCGCCCTACGCACAATGGGATTCCTACCTGCACTACGGTGCGGCGGCCTTCGGCGCGCTGTTCGTGATCCTCCTCGGCAGCCTCCTGGCGCGCCGCCAGTTGAAGCAGCGGCATGCCGCGCCGACGGCCGCCGCCGAAAGCGAAGGCCGCTAAGAGCAACGGGGCGCCCAGGGGCGCCCCGTCCTCTTTCTCCGTCTCAGATATTGGTGCTCGCCGGAATCCGGCTCGGCAACAGGTACTCGTAGGGCTTGCGGCGCGCCTGGTTGCGCGTGCGAATGGTCGCCTCGACCTCCTTCAGGCGTGCCTGGAAGCGCTCCAGCGGGCCGCCGCTGGCGGTCACCCGCCTGTCCGAGAACACCGGCGCATAGGGGAACCCGGTCTGCCGGTAGTCGCCGAGGCGACCGTGGTAGACCGAACCGAGCAGGTGATAGATGTTCACCTTCTCCAGCGCCACCAGGGTCGGCGGCATCATCTTCAACCAATCGGCCTCGCTCTTGCCGCTCGGCGAGTCCGGAGCCGGCGCCGCGCTCATGGCGCAGATCGCTGGCGCGTAGGTCATCATCGAAGGCTGGGGAAAATTGACCGCCGCATGCTGCGCGGAGGCGGTGAAGATCACCATGGTCAGCACCTCGACCAGTTGGCTGCGACCGGTGATCGGGCGGAACCCGGCCACCTTGCCGCTGCCGATCACTTCGCCGACCCAGGCCACCAGTTCGACGTCACCGGTGACGTCGCCGTCGCTGGCGTAGTACACCGCCACGTAGTCGGCCGCCCACTGGCGGATCGCATTCCACACCAGCAGGCCGTCGTCGCGGTAGGGGTAGTCCGGTAACGCGGCCGGGTCGTCGACGTTCCGCGCCTTCAGGCTCTCCGGCAACATGCCGCGGTAGAAGTCGAAACCCAGCCGGTTGCCGCCGGCGGTGGCCTGGGTGTCCTGGATCGGCGCGGCGAACATCACGTCGATGAAGCCCGCGCTGGGCAACAGGATCCGCGCCGCCCCCTCGTTGATGAACAGGGTGCCCTCGAAGTGCGGGGCGAGCAGGACGTGCAGCGGATGGCTGGGCGCCAGGGTGCGCTGGGTGGCCAGGCAGAACGCCTCGCTCACCAGGTGGGTCTGGGCCAGGTGGACGAACATCTCGTGGTAGTTCTCCTCGGCGACCTGGACCACCGTCTTGGCCATCTGCCAACCCCAGTACAGATCACTCTCCGACTCCGCGGGACGCACGAACATCGGATGGGTAGCGGGGTCCTGGCCGCACTGGATGGCCACCGGCAACAGCCTCGCCCGATCCTTGCCAAGGGCGAACAGGGCGATCGGCGCATAGGCGAAGCCCGTCCCGGTGAGCAGTTTGTCCACCGCTCCCGACGGCGCCAGCTTGCCCAGCTCGGCGTAGTCCAGCAGGTACAGGCGGCGGCTGGCGGCGGCCTCCAGCAAGCTGTCGTCGGCGCCCATCACCCGGCGGAACTGCTCTTCGCCCAGCGGAAAGTTGGCCGGCAGCGCATCGACGCGGCGGATCAGCAGCGGATTAGGCCCGGCCACCCGCCAGTAGGCGAACGCTTCGTCGTCACGGAAGCTGTCGGCGACCTCCGGCAGGCGCAGGGTGCCGAACACCGCGCGGAAGCGATTCAGGCCGTCGCCCTGTCCACCCTGGGTAACCAGGTTGCTGGCGCTCTTGAGGATGTCGTCGACCAGCAGGCCGACCCGCGTCAGCAAGGCGATCACCCGCGTCTGCAATTCCGTGAAGCGCAGCAGCAGGCTGCCGGCCGCGGCCGGATCGTTCTTCGCCTCCTCCAGCAACGCCTCGTGGACCTGGCGCGCCGCTTCCAGATCGCCGCTGAGCCCGGCGGCGATCCGCTCGAACTGCGCGGCGGCCGACGCCGGCAACGAGGCGACGAAATTGACGATCAGCTCGACGATCACCCCGGCGGTCTTCAACAGCCAGTCGACATTCGGCAACTCGCCCAGCGGCACCGAGCGGGCCATCGGCACGCCTTTGACATTGGCGAAGTTCTCGGTCCAGACATATACCAGTTTCTTGCTGGTCAATACCGCACGCCGCGCCAACTTTCCGGCCAGGTTGTCATATTGCGGCAAACTCGGCGGAATCAGGTTGTCCAGCAAACTTCGCGAGGCATCGATAGATCGCTGTTGTTCCGCCCCGAGGTATTTCAAGGGCGAAAAGAATATCGAGTCATTGGCCAGTGCGGTTCCACTCAGGGCGACACCCGACAAGAGCACACTCCTGCGTTTCATATCATCGACTCCATCAATGCATTAACCAGGAACGACTCGATGCCTGAGCATCGAATCGCTCTTTCAACAGGTTGCGATCAGCTGTAAAGCCCTTCGCCGCTTTCCTTGTTGTAATGCAACGGAACATTGTGGTTGTCGGTCCCGCCGAGAATCTTGCCGACGGTGATCGCCGCCACCGAAGGCACCTGGAAGGCCAGCAGGTCGACCAGCTCGTGGGTACGGTTGAGGCCGATGGCGCTGGCCGCGTTGCCGATGCTGGAGAACAGCGGCGAGTTCAGGAAGGAGTTGGCCGCGTAGACGCCATTGATGATGGCATCGCCCAGGAAAGTCCCGGCGCCAGAAACTTGTTCGATTTCACCCACACTTAGAACCGCCAGGGCTTTCACCTGATTTTTCATGTCTGAATCTCCACGTATTCAAATGATCGAAACGAATGGTTCTCGCTGAAAACAGCAAAGAAACCTGTACGTCCGAACTTCTTCGGAACGTGGAGAAAGCAATAGCGAGAGGGAAAATCGGCAATAAGCTGACGCTTCGCACAGTTGACAGGAAAAGCCTGAAACAATAGTTATCCACAATAATTATTGACGGCAAACTTTTGACTTGCAAAGAACTACGCCGGCCAACGGCAATAGCCGATTTCATCCCGCCAGGCCTCGACCCATCGTGCAAACCCGGCAGGGCGTTGCGCAGAACGTGGCATTTATTCGGGGCGATCCGCCAAGGCGATTTCATGTACTGAAGTACCAGAATCAGCGGATCGTGAGACCTATTTCCCCTTGGAACGATACGGATATTTTTTCCCGCGCCCGGTTTCCTCTCTTCCGCGCCTGCCAGATCTGGCAGTTGCAAAATGCCACGGCAACGCGCAGTCCGCGGCGCAGACGCCTCGACCGCTCATTGATGGCTAACGCGCAGCTCGCTGAACGTCGCCCGCCCGCCCTCGCTGGACGGCCCGCGGTTGTCCTGTAGATAGAGTCCGGCCTTGAAATAGAGGCCCTGGTAGGCCCACTGCGGGTCCAGTTGCTGCCCCAGGGCGCTGCCATTCACCGACACGCTGAGCAATCCGCTGCGAGACACGCCGATGCGGTAGCTGAACGACTGGCCGAGAGGAATCCCGTCCATCAGCGTGTAGGCCCTGGTCCCGCCATCGTCCGGTCGCTCGCGGACCAGCGCCTGGACCCGCCCCTGGTCGAGCCGCAACTGGTAGAGCAGCTTCACCAGCGGCGCGGCCTGGCCGCTATTGCTGCCATCGCTGTGGATCTGGCCGATGATCATGCGCCGGGTCGAGGGCACCGCCTCGATGCGCAGGGTCGCCTCCAGCCAGTTGTCGGCCCTGGCGTAACGCCAGTTGTAGGGCCTGCCGCTGGACAGGGTCTCGCGCAACTCGCTGCGCGGGAACTCGCTGTTGCGCGTGTGGCTGCCGTTGACCGGCACCCAGAAGCGAATGCCGTCGGCGGTGCGCTGGAAATAGTCGCTGCGGTAGTCGCGCTGCAATTGGCTGGTGGAGATGGTGATGGCCGGGCGGCCCTGGGGAATGGTCAGGTTCCAGGTACTCAGGTCAGGCATCCAGACGGTGTCCTAGCGAGGGAAAGGGACTCGCCCATAGGGTAGATGAGCGGCGCACGCTTTGCCTGGCCGAATGGCCCGCGTTTGAGCGGCGCAAGGCCGGCACCGAGGGTTTTCCCCGCGTCCCGCGCACAAGCGTCTATCTTGATCGGGGACCCTTTCACGGAGAGATGCCATGCGCCTGCTCTGCGCCCTGCTGCTCATCGCCTGCGCCGCCAGCGCCCAGGCCGCTATCCAGACCCGCGATATGCCTTACCGGAGCGCAGACGGCACGCGCATGGTCGGCTATTTCGCCTACGACGACAGCAAGCCGGGGATCCGCCCTGGGGTCATCGTGGTCCACGAATGGTGGGGGCTCAACGACTATGCCAAGCGCCGCGCCCGCGACCTCGCCGAACTCGGCTACAGCGCCCTGGCCATCGACATGTACGGCGAAGGCAAGCACACCGAGCACCCGCAGGACGCGATGGCCTTCATGCAGGCCGCGACCCGGGATGCCGACGCCGCCAAGGCGCGCTTCCTCGCCGGCCTGGAACTGCTGAAGCGGCAACCGCAGACCGATCCCAGCCAGATCGCCGCGATCGGCTACTGCTTCGGCGGCAAGATCGTCCTCGACATGGCCCGCCAGGGCCTGCCGCTGGCAGGCGTGGCGAGCTTCCACGGCGCCCTCGGCACCGCCACCCCGGCCAGCAAGGGCAGCGTCAAGGCGAAGATCCTGGTGGAGCACGGCAGCGCCGACAGCCTGGTCCCGGCCAAGGACCTCGACGCCCTGAAACAGGAACTGAGCGCCGCCGGCGCCGACTACCGGGTGGTGATCCAGGACGGCGCCAAACACGGCTTCACCAACCCCGACGCCGACGCGCACAAGGGCCACGGCCTGGACATCGGCTACGACCGCCAGGCCGACCGACGCTCCTGGGCAGACCTGCAGGCGTTCCTCAAGGACATCTTCGGGCAGGGTTGAATCCTGCGCCGACGCATAAAAAAACGGGAGTCCCCGGAGGGACTCCCGTCTTGAAAGGTCGAGACAGGACAGTATCCCGTCATCAACAAACAACCTCACCTGCATTCCACTGGAATGCGCGGCGCAGTCTGTCAAAACCGGGCCTTGCGGTCCGTTTTCCTTTGTTGCGCTTTTGCAATCTTGTGTAAGCGCCACGTGACTGGTGGGCCACGTCGGGAACCGGCACAATGCGCGCCATGAACGACCGTCTCCCCTCCTTCTGCACCCCGCTGGACGACCGCTGGCCGCTGCCCGTCGCGCTGCCCGGCGTGCAACTGCGCAGCACCCGCTTCGACCCGGCGCTGCTGCAACCCGGCGACTTCGCCCTGGCCGGCATCCAGCCGCCGGCGAACATCCTCCGCGCGGTGGCCAAGCGCCAGGCCGAGTTCCTCGCCGGGCGCCTCTGCGCACGCGCCGCCCTGTTCGCCCTCGATGGCCGCGCCCAGACCCCGGCCGTCGGCGAGGACCGCGCACCGGTCTGGCCGGCCGCGATCAGCGGCTCGATCACCCATGGCGACCGCTGGGCCGCCGCCCTGGTGGCGGCGCGCGGCGACTGGCGCGGGCTCGGCCTGGACGTGGAGACCCTGCTCGAAGCCGAGCGGGCGCGCTACCTGCATGGCGAGATCCTCACCGAAGGCGAGCGCCTGCGCTTCGCCGACGACCTGGAGCGACGCACCGGCCTGCTGGTGACCCTGGCGTTCTCGCTGAAGGAAAGCCTGTTCAAGGCGCTCTATCCGCTGGTGGGCAAGCGCTTCTACTTCGAACATGCGGAACTGCTGGAATGGCGCGCCGACGGCCAGGCCCGGTTGCGCCTGCTCACCGACCTGTCGCCGGAGTGGCGCCACGGCAGCGAGCTGGATGCCCAGTTCGCCGTGCTCGACGAACGCCTGCTCAGCCTGGTGGCGGTCGGCGCCTGATCAGGCGTTCCCCGGCGTGCGCCGCGACGGCCGCAGCGCGCGGCCTTCCGCCAGGCGCTCGACGGCGCGGGCGGCGGCGACCATGCCGAAGGTGGCGGTGACCATCATCACCGCGCCGAAGCCGCCGGCGCAGTCCAGCTTCACCCCTTCGCCGACGAAACTCTTCGACTGGCACACCGTGCCGTCCGGCTTCGGGTAGCGCAGCTGCTCGCTGGAGAACACGCAGGGCACGCTGTAGGTGCGCCCCGGCGTGCGCGAGAAGTTGTAGTCGCGGCGCAGGGTGGAACGCACCTTGGCCGCCAGCGGGTCGTTGAAGGTCTTGTTCAGGTCGGCGACCTGGATCTGCGTCGGGTCGACCTGGCCACCGGCGCCGCCGGTGGTGATCACCGGGATCTTGCGCCGCTTGCACCAGGCGATCAGCGCGGCCTTGGCGGCCACGCTGTCGATGCAGTCGATCAGGTAGTCGAAGTCGACGATGTACTCGGCCATGGTCTCGCGGGTGACGAAATCGGCCACCGCGTGGACCCGGCAGGCCGGGTTGATGGCCCGGATGCGCGCCGCCATCACCTCGACCTTGGCCTTGCCCACCGAGCCTTCGATGGCATGCACCTGGCGGTTGGTGTTGGTCACGCAGACATCATCGAGGTCGAACAGGGAAATCTCGCCGACGCCGCTGCGGGCCAGCGCTTCCGCCGCCCAGGAACCGACCCCGCCGATGCCGACCACCGCGACGTGGCTATCGGCCAGGCGTTGCAGCCCCTCGCGACCGTACAACCGGCCGATACCGCCGAAGCGCTGTTCATCCACCTGCATCACCAACCACCTCTGAAACCGAATCGCGGATTGCCGCGCGCATTATAAAAAGCCGCGGCCGCCGCGTCGCCTGCGTTCTTACGGCTCGTCGCGCAGGCCGGACTAGACTTGCAACAGACCCGCCGGCCCGGCGCCTGTACACCCCGGGGGGTGCGGGGTAGCATCCGCCGCCCCGTGTTCAGCGAAACATCCGGAACCTGGTTTCATCTCTATGTCTTCACGCAAGATCGGGCTCAACCTGGTGGTCATCGTCGCCCTGGCCGCCCTCTTCACCGGCATCTGGGCCCTGTACAACCGTCCGGTCAGCGTACCGGACTGGCCGGAACGCATCTCCGGCTTCTCCTTCTCGCCGTTCCGCCTCAACCAGAATCCGCAGAGCGGCCGCTACCCCAGCGCCGAACAGATGCGCGCCGACCTGGAACTGGTCGCCCGGCACACCCACAGCATCCGCACCTATTCGGTCCAGGGCGCGCTCGGCGACATCCCGGCGCTGGCCGAGGCGTTCGGCCTGCGCGTCAGCCTGGGCATCTGGCTCGGCCCGGACCTGGCCGGCAACGAGGCCGAGATCGCCCGCGCCATCCGCATCGCCAACGAGTCGCCGAGCGTGGTGCGGGTGATAGTCGGCAACGAGGCGCTGTTCCGCCGCGAGGTGACGGCAGAACAGTTGATCGCCTACCTCGACCGGGTCCGCGCGGCGGTCAAGGTTCCGGTGACCACCGCCGAACAGTGGCACGTCTACCGCGAACACCCGGAACTGGCGCAACACGTCGACCTGATCGCCGCCCACGTCCTGCCCTACTGGGAGGCCACGCCGGTGGCCGACGCGGTGGACTTCGTGCTCGAACGCGCGCGCGAACTCAAGGCCGCCTTCCCGAGGAAGCCGCTGCTGCTCGCTGAGGTCGGCTGGCCGAGCAACGGGCGCATGCGCGGCAGCGCCGAGGCGACACCCGCGGACCAGGCCATCTACCTGCGGCGCCTGACCAACGCGCTCAACGGCGAAGGCTACAGCTACTTCGTCATCGAGGCCTTCGACCAGCCCTGGAAGGTCAGCGCCGAAGGCTCGGTGGGCGCCTACTGGGGCGTCTACAACGCCGACCGCAAGGCCAAGTTCAACTTCACCGGGCCGGTGGTGCCGATTCCCAAGTGGCGCGCCCTGGCCATCGCCTCGGCGGTACTCGCGGTACTCGCCTTCACCCTGCTGCTGATCGACAGTTCCTCGCTGCGCCAGCGCGGGAGGACCTTCCTCGCCGTGGTCTCGTTCGCCTGCGCCTCGGTGCTGGTGTGGATCGCCTACGACTACAGCCAGCAGTACAGCACCTGGTTCAGCCTGACCGTCGGCGCGTTGCTGGGCGTCGGCGCGCTGGGGGTGGTCATCGTGCTGTTCACCGAGGCCCACGAGCTGGCCGAGGCGGTCTGGACGCGCAAGCGGCGCCGGCCATTCCTGCCGATCACCGCCGCGCAGGCCTATCGGCCCAAGATGTCGATCCACGTGCCCTGCTACAACGAGCCGCCGGAACTGCTGAAACAGACCCTCGACGCCCTCGCCCGCCTCGACTACCCGGACTACGAAGTCCTGGTGATCGACAACAACACTCGCGACCCGGCCGTCTGGCAGCCGGTCGAGGCGCACTGCGCGCGCCTGGGCGAGCGCTTCCGCTTCTTCCACGTCGCCCCGCTGGAAGGCTTCAAGGCCGGCGCGCTGAACTTCGCCCTGGGCCACGTGGCGGCGGACGTCGAGGTGGTCGCGGTGATCGACGCCGACTACTGCGTCGACCCCGACTGGCTCAGGCACATGGTGCCGCACTTCGGCGACCCGCGGATCGCCGTGGTGCAGTCGCCGCAGGACTACCGCGACCAGCACGAGAGCGCCTTCAAGCGGCTCTGCTACGCCGAGTACAAGGGCTTCTTCCACATCGGCATGGTCACCCGCAACGACCGCGACGCGATCATCGAGCACGGCACCATGACCATGATCCGGCGCAGCGTGCTGGACGAGCTGAGATGGCCGGAATGGTGCATCACCGAAGACGCCGAGCTGGGCCTGCGGGTGTTCGAGAAGGGCCTGTCGGCCGCCTACTTCGAGCGCAGCTACGGCAAGGGGGTGATGCCCGATACCTTCATCGACTTCAAGAAGCAGCGCTTCCGCTGGGCCTACGGCGCGATCCAGATCATGAAGCGGCATACCGACGCCCTGCTGCGCGGCCGCGGTCCCGACGGCAGCCGCCTGACCCGCGGCCAGCGCTACCACTTCGTGGCCGGCTGGCTGCCGTGGATCGCCGACGGCCTGAACATCTTCTTCACCCTCGGCGCGCTGCTCTGGTCGGCGGCGATGATCATCGTGCCCAAGCGCGTCGACCCGCCGCTGCTGATCTTCGCGATCCTGCCGCTGGCCCTGTTCGCCTTCAAGGTCGGCAAGATCCTCTTCCTCTACCGGCGCACCGTCGGCGTCGACCTGCGTGACTCGTTCTTCGCCGCCCTCGCCGGCCTGTCGCTCTCGCACACCATCGCCAAGGCGGTGCTGTACGGCTTCGTCACCCGCGGCATCCCGTTCTTCCGCACGCCGAAGATGCGCTCCAGCCACGGCCTGCTGGTGGCCCTGGCGGAGGCCCGCGAGGAAGTCTTCGTGATGCTCCTGCTGTGGGGCGCGGCGGCCGGCATCGTGGCGGTTCAGGGCGTGCCGAGCCGCGACCTGCTGATCTGGGTCGCCATGCTCCTGGTGCAATCGCTGCCCTACCTGGCGGCGCTGGTCATGGCCCTGCTCTCGTCGCTGCCGAAACCGCGCGAGGAACTGGCCGGCGGCGCCGAGCAGATCGGCGGTTGAGGTCGGGCGAGGCGTCGGGACGGCCGGCCCCGCTCGCCTAAACGGCGTCCCTTCGCCCACGTTTATGCTTTAAGATTCCCCCTTTCCGCTCGACCCGCTCAGGATGCCCTCCCCATGACCGCCTCTTCGCCGAGTCTCTCGCCGACCCTCGAACTCGCCTGCGAGTTGATCCGCCGCCCCTCCGTCACGCCCCTCGACGCCGACTGCCAGGCCCTGATGATGCGCCGCCTGGAAGCCGCCGGCTTCGCCCTGGAGCCGATGCGCATTGAGGAGGTGGACAACTTCTGGGCACGGCGCGGCGGCGACGGCCCGGTGCTGTGCTTCGCCGGGCACACCGACGTGGTCCCCACCGGCCCGCTGCAGGCCTGGCAGCACCAACCCTTCGACGCCCTGATCGACGACCAGGGCATGCTCTGCGGACGCGGCGCGGCGGACATGAAAGGCAGCCTGGCGTCGATGATCGTCGCCGTCGAGCGCTTCGTCGCCGACCACCCGAAGCACAAGGGCGCCATCGCCTTCCTCATCACCAGCGACGAGGAAGGCCCGGCCCACCACGGCACCAAGGCGGTGGTCGAACGCCTCGCCGCACGCGGCGAGCGCCTGGACTGGTGCATCGTCGGCGAACCGTCGAGCACCAGCCTGGTCGGCGACGTGGTGAAGAACGGCCGCCGCGGCTCCCTTGGCGCCAAGCTGACCATCCGCGGCGTACAGGGCCATGTGGCCTACCCGCACCTGGCGAAGAACCCGATCCACCTGGCCGCCCCGGCGCTGGCCGAACTGGCGGCGGAACACTGGGACGACGGCAATGCCTTCTTCCCGCCGACCAGCTTCCAGGTTTCCAACCTGAACTCCGGCACCGGCGCCACCAACGTCATCCCCGGTGAACTGACCGCGCTGTTCAACTTCCGCTTCTCCACTGAATCCACCGTCGAAGGCCTGCAGAAACGCGTCGAGGCGATCCTCGACAAGCACGGCCTGGACTGGCACGTCGAATGGGCGCTGTCCGGCCTGCCGTTCCTCACCGAGCCGGGCGAACTGCTCGATGCGGTGGCCGCCAGCATCAGGGCGGTCACCGGCCGCGAGGCCCGGCCCTCGACCAGCGGCGGCACCTCCGACGGACGCTTCATCGCCACCATGGGCACCCAGGTGGTCGAACTCGGCCCGGTCAACGCCACCATCCACCAGGTCAACGAGCGGGTCCTGGCCAGCGACCTGGAGCTGCTCACCGAAATCTACTACCAGACCCTGGTGAGGCTGCTCGCCTGATGCTGATCTGCCCGCTCTGCTCCGCCGCCCTGGGCGAGGTCGACAACGGCGTCGCCTGCCCCGCCGGGCACCGCTTCGACCGCGCCCGCCAGGGCTACCTGAACCTGCTGCCGGTGCAGCACAAGAAAAGCCTCGATCCGGGCGACAACGCCGCCATGGTCGAGGCCCGTCGCCAGTTCCTCGGCGCCGGCCACTACGCGCCGCTGGCCCGGCGCCTGGCCGAACTGGCCGTCGAACGCGCGCCGCGACGCTGGCTGGATATCGGCTGCGGCGAGGGCTACTACAGCGCCCGGCTCGGCGAAGCCCTGGCCGGCGCCGAGGGCTACGCCCTGGATATCTCCCGCGAGGCGGTGAAACGCGCCTGCCGCCGCGCGCCGCAGTTGTCCTGGCTGGTGGCGAGCATGGCCCGGCTGCCGCTGGCCGACGCCAGTTGCGAGCTGATCGCCAGCGTGTTCAGCCCGATCGACTGGAACGAAGCCGTGCGCGTCCTCGCCCCCGGCGGCGGCGTACTGCGCCTGGGCCCGGCCAGCGCGCACCTGCTGGAACTGCGCCAGCGGCTCTATGACGACGTGCGCGACTACGCCGACGACAAGCACCTCGCCGGCCTGCCCGCGCAACTGAGCCTGCGCCACACCGAGACCCTCGAGTTCCGCCTGGCGCTGGACAGCTACGACGCGCGGGAAAACCTCCTGGCCATGACCCCGCACGGCTGGCGGGTCAACCCCGAGCGCCGCGCGCGAATCCTGGCCGAACCCTTCGAAGTCAGCGTGGCGGTGCGCTACGATTGGCTGCAACGCGACTGACCGTCCCCGAGGACCCCATGCGCCAACCGGATATCGAGATCTACCTGAAAGACGCCGAGCACGCGGCCGTCGCCGCCTGGCTGGAACAGGCGCTGGGGCCCTGCGGCCCATGGCAGGAGCACGGCCAGACCCTCAAGTGCACCGCCCGCGGCGAGCACGGCGCGGTGCGCGTCACCTGGCTGCCGAAGGCGGTGGGCAAGTGGCACAGCCTGTTCTTGGAGAGCGACAGCACGCCCTGGGACGACGACCTCGCCTGCGCCAGGGCCGCGCATGCCGCGCTCGGCGTGGAGATCCGCTGCGCGCCGGGCGGCTGGGAGGAAAACCAGGGCGAAGAGGACGCCGACCGCTGGCTGCGGGTCGACGCCGGGGGCGTCGAGGAAATTACCTGGCGCACCGCCTGAACGACGAAAACCCCGCGCTGCGAGGGGCCACCCAACGGGGGCCTGGCGGGGTGGATGCACTGGATGACAAAAGCCCGTCTCGCGACGGGCTTTTGCTTGCGGGAATCAGACCTTGGAGACGTCTTCCGCTTGCAGGCCTTTCTGGCCCTGGATCACCGAGAATTCCACTTTCTGGCCTTCCACCAGGGAGCGGTGACCCTCGCCGCGGATGGCGCGGTAGTGAACGAACACGTCCGGACCGCTATCGCGTTGAATGAATCCATAACCTTTGGCGTCATTGAACCACTTGACGGTTCCGACCTCACGATCAGCCATTACCACACTCTCCAACTTGCAATTTTTTATAAGTGGCCTTCCCAATCCGGGAAGACTTCGACGGTTCGGCTGCGCAACGCTGTTCTTGTTATCCGACCCCGGCAAAATGCCGTTGGAGCGGGCATTTCGAATGGCGTTCCACTAGCCACCGCGTCCCGGAGTATAAACAAACGAGTCCAACTGAAAAGGACTTTTTTAGCCCCTGGCGGAATACCCGCCACGCCCGGCGGGACTGGCCTTTCGATATGTTTTCGCTACGCCTGGAATACGTCTGCGCAAGCACTTGCAGATAGCTAGCCGCCATATTTCCGTCAACTTTTCAGCGGTCGCGCAGACCTGCCTTGCGCGGCCAGGCCAGGGTGAAGCAGGCACCGCCCAGAGTCTCGCTGCGGCCGATGGAGGCCCGGCCGCCATGCCAGTAGACGATCCGCCGGACGATGGACAGTCCCAGGCCATGCCCGCCGGAAGCACGGGTCCGGCTGTCGTCCAGGCGTAGGAATGGCGTAAAGAGCCGCTCCCATTGCGCCTCCGGCACCCCCGGCCCGTCGTCCTCGACATCCACCCGGCAACGCTCCAGGCTGACCCGGTAGCTGATCCTGACCCGACGATCGGCATGCCGCAGCGCATTGGTCAGCAGGTTCTGCAAGGCCCGATGCAGGTAGCGCGGCTCGGCCTCGATCCAACTGCCCAGCTCCTCAGGCACCAGCGCGCCCTCCTCGCAACTGACCAGCACCTCGCGGCGCAGCGGAGCGATCTCCTCCACCACCTGGCGCACCAGCACGCCCAGCTCCAGGCGCTGGTAGGTCAGCGGCGGCGAGCCCTGTTCCAAGCGCGCGTAGGTGAGCATCTCGTCGACCAGCTTGTCGAGGTCCTGGATATCGTTGTCCATGCCCTCCAGGTACTTCAGGCGGGCGCCGTCGGTCTCGGCGGTCTCGATCATCTCCAGGCCGAAGCGCAACCGCGCCACCGGCGTGCGCAGCTCGTGGGACACCGCGCGAACCATCTCGCGCTGCACCGTCAGCAGCCGGTGGATGTGCTCGGCCATATGGTTGAAGGCCGCGCCCAGGCGTCCCACCGAGTCGCCGCCGCGCACCTCGACGCGGGTATCCAGACTGCCGCGGGCGATCCGCGTGGCGGCCGCCTCCAGGCTGCGCAGGCGCTGCTCCAGACGACGCACCAGCAGGTAGGTGATCAGGCCGATGAAGCTCAGGCACAGCGCGCCGAGCAGCAACAGCAGCTGCGGCGGATAGAGGTTCATCTGGAACAGCGGGCCCAGCTCCAGCACCCAGGGCGTGTCGAGGATGCCGGCGAAGATGCGGATCGAGTCGCCGTCCTTGCCCAGCGCCATCACCGTGTCGCCCTCCACCACCCGCCGGCGCTGGTCGTCGTCGAGGTCCAGCTCCTTGACCTGGAGCAGATGCACCGGGAAGCCGAAGCGCTTGTCGCGGACGATCCGCGCCAGGTGGTAAGGCTGTTCGCTGGCCGGGTAGCGCACCAGTTCGTCCATCAGCAGGTAAACCGTGGCCCGCGCCAGTTGCTCGCTGACCTGCTGCACCTCGCCGCTGAGCACCAGGTTCTCGGCGGCGCTGGCCTGGGTATAGACGGTGACGGCGTGCTCGGCGGTCTGCTTCACCAGCACCTGGCCGTTCATCAGACGCGCGCGGCTGCGTCCATCCATCCGCAGCTCATCCAGCCCGCGCAGTTGCAGGGGAATCCCCAGCAAGCGGCTCCACTGCGCCAGGGCGCGCTTGCGCTCGGTGGCGGTCATCGGTTGCAGGTTGTCGGCCATCAGGCGGAAGGTGCCGCGCGCCAGCTCCTCGCGGTAGTGCTCGCCGCGCACCTCGTTGATCCAGTGCAGGCCGAGCAGGCCCAGGCCGCTGACCAGCAGCAGGGCCAGGAGCATGCCGCCATAGATGCGCAGGAAGATGGATTTCATCGGCGAGCCCCCGGCCGCTGTCCGCTGCTGTTGATTCTGGCCGACCGGGACGCCCGCGCCCCGGCCCGCAGGAAATAAGCGCCTCAGCCCTCTCCGACGAACAGGTAGCCCTTGCTGCGCACGGTCTTGATCAGCCGCGGGTGCATCGGGTCATCGCCGATCTTCGGGCGGATCCGCGAGATGCGCACGTCGATGGAGCGGTCCTGGCCGTCGTACTCGATGCCGCGCAGGGCGTTGAAGATCTCCTCGCGGGAGAGAATCCGCCCGGCGTTCGCCGCCAGCAGCCAGAGCAGGTCGAATTCGGCGCTGGTCAGCTCGATGGTGGTCCCGTCCAGCCAGGCCTCGCGCATCGCGTTGTCGATCACCAGGCGACCGAACGCCAGGCGTTTGCTGTCCGCCGCCGGGGCGCCCGCTTCCGGCGCCTCGCTGCGCCGCAACAGGGCACGGATGCGCGCCAGCAGCACACGCGGGCGCACCGGCTTGCACACGTAGTCGTCGGCGCCCATCTCCAGGCCGAGCACCTCGTCCATGTCGTCGGTGCGCGCGGTGAGCATCAGGATCGGACCGTCGAACTGCGGACGCACCTGGCGGCAGATGGACAGGCCGTCCTCGCCCGGCAGCATCAGGTCGAGCACCACCAGGTCCGGGCGTTCGGCGAGGATACGCGCCGCCGCCAGTGCGCCGTTGGCTTCGATGTCGACCTTCAGGCCGTTGCCTTCCAGGTATTCCCGGGTCAGCTCGGCCAGGCGTCGATCGTCCTCGACGATCAGGATGCGCCAGGCTTCTTGCTCCACACAGCCTCCTCGTATCGCGGTCCCGGAGCCGCCGCGCGGCCCCCTCAGAGCGGCCCGCATTGTAGCCAATACGGGGGCCGCGCGGCAGCACGCGAGGAACATCTTGCAAACACTACATATTGTGGGTAGGGTGCGCGCCCCGAAAGGTTGGGGAGTAGGTCTGCGCCGGTGCTTTCCGAGGGCGACGAATGGCATTCTCCAGCGCTGCCGCGGCCTACGGACGCTTCCTAGGACTCACGCACAGAAGACCCACACTTTATCCACAGGTTTCCCCCAGACTGTCACCTTGCAAACACCCCATTAGCGCATTATCTTGTATCCCCATCGTCGCCACCCCCTATATCTTGGGTTTCGAGCGCACGAACGGCTACAACGGAACCAACCGCGCACGGACCACTCTGATGGCTCCGGCGGCTCCGCAAAAAAGCATTTTCCAGACGTACTGAAAGCATCGACGGCGCTCACCGCAAGGAGCCCTTCATGACGATGGAAAAGCGGTACGGGTGTTGCAACGGACGCTGTAAACAGACAGTCAACACCACTAGGTATTGTGTTCGACGGCAAAACGCCACGAACCCGCCAGGGCCAGGGAGGCACGCACAGTCCCCACCCTCAGCATTCGAATGAAGCAGCCGCCGCGAGGCCGGCTGCCCGGCTCTTTATCGATTCAAGGGAATGGGCGCCCCGGCGCCCGCTAGCAAAACCATTACGAGAACGTGGAGATACCCACCCATGCATACCGACACCACACGCGAGAACCCGCAGGCCAGCGCGCCGCAGGCCGCCGATTCGTCGCAGGATCTGGCCGCCACCGCGCCGGGCCAGCTGCGCGTGATCAAGCGCAACGGCACCGTAGTCCCCTACACCGATGACAAGATCACCGTGGCCATCACCAAGGCGTTCCTCGCCGTGGAAGGCGGCACCGCCGCCGCCTCGTCGCGTATCCATGACACCGTGCGCCGCCTGACCGAGCAGGTCACCGCCACCTTCAAGCGCCGCATGCCGTCCGGCGGCACCATCCACATCGAAGAGATCCAGGACCAGGTCGAACTGGCCCTGATGCGCGCCGGCGAGCAGAAGGTCGCCCGCGACTACGTGATCTACCGCGAAGCCCGCGCCGCCGAGCGCAAGAACGCCGGCGCCGCCAGCGATGTCGCCCAGCCGCACCCGAGCATCCGCATCACCCGCGCCGACGGCAGCCTGTCGCCGCTGGACATGGGCCGCCTGAACACCATCATCAGCGAAGCCTGCGAAGGCCTGGCCGAGGTGGACGGCGCGCTGATCGAGCGCGAGACCCTGAAGAACCTCTACGACGGCGTCGCCGAGAAGGACGTCAACACCGCCCTGGTGATGACCGCGCGCACCCTGGTCGAGCGCGAGCCGAACTACTCCTACGTCACCGCCCGCCTGCTGATGGACACCCTGCGCGCCGAAGCCCTGGGCTTCCTCGGCGTGGCCGAGAGCGCCACCCATCACGAAATGGCCGAGCTGTACGCCAAGGCCCTGCCGGCCTACATCGAGAAAGGCGCCGAGTTCGAGCTGGTCGATGCCAAGCTGAAGGAATTCGACCTGGAGAAACTGGGCAAGGCCATCGATCACGAGCGCGACCAGCAGTTCACCTACCTCGGCCTGCAGACCCTGTACGACCGCTACTTCATCCACAAGGACGGCATCCGCTTCGAACTGCCGCAGATCTTCTTCATGCGCGTGGCCATGGGCCTGGCCATCGAGGAGAAGGACCGCGAGGCACGCGCCATCGAGTTCTACAACCTGCTGTCGTCCTTCGACTACATGAGTTCCACCCCCACCCTGTTCAACGCCGGCACCCTGCGTCCGCAGCTCTCCAGCTGCTACCTGACCACCGTGCCGGACGACCTGTCGGGCATCTACGGCGCCATCCACGACAACGCCATGCTGTCGAAATTCGCCGGCGGCCTGGGCAACGACTGGACCCCGGTGCGCGCGCTGGGCTCCTACATCAAGGGTACCAACGGCAAGTCCCAGGGCGTCGTGCCCTTCCTGAAAGTGGTCAACGACACCGCGGTCGCGGTCAACCAGGGCGGCAAGCGCAAGGGCGCGGTCTGCGCCTACCTGGAGACCTGGCACCTGGACATCGAGGAATTCCTCGAGCTGCGCAAGAACACCGGTGACGACCGTCGTCGTACCCACGACATGAACACCGCCAACTGGATCCCCGACCTGTTCATGAAGCGCGTCTTCGACGACGGCTCCTGGACCCTCTTCTCGCCGTCCGACGTCCCCGACCTGCACGACCTCTACGGCAAGGCCTTCGAGGAGCGCTACGAGTACTACGAGGCCCTGGCCAGCTACGGCAAGCTGAAGCTGCACAAGGTCGTCCAGGCCAAGGACCTGTGGCGCAAGATGCTCTCCATGCTGTTCGAGACCGGCCACCCGTGGCTGACCTTCAAGGACCCGTGCAACCTGCGCAGCCCGCAGCAGCACGTGGGCGTGGTGCACAGCTCGAACCTCTGCACCGAGATCACCCTGAACACCAACAAGGACGAGATCGCCGTCTGCAACCTGGGCTCGATCAACCTGGTCAACCACATCGTCGACGGCAAGCTGGACACCGCCAAGCTGGAGAAGACCGTCAAGACCGCGGTACGCATGCTCGATAACGTCATCGACATCAACTACTACTCGGTCCCGCAGGCGCAGAACTCCAACTTCAAGCACCGTCCGGTCGGCCTGGGCATCATGGGCTTCCAGGACGCCCTGTACCTGCAGCACATCCCCTACGGTTCGGACGCGGCCATCGCCTTCGCCGACCAGTCCATGGAAGCCATCAGCTACTACGCGATCCAGGCTTCCTGCGACCTGGCCGACGAGCGCGGCGCCTACCAGACCTTCCAGGGCTCGCTGTGGTCGCAAGGCATCCTGCCGATCGACTCGGAGAAGAAGCTGATCGAAGAGCGCGGCGCCAAGTACATCGAAGTCGACCTGTCGGAAACCCTCGACTGGGCGCCGCTGCGCGAGCGCGTACAGAAAGGCATCCGCAACTCGAACATCATGGCCATCGCGCCGACCGCGACCATCGCCAACATCACCGGCGTCTCGCAGTCGATCGAGCCGACCTACCAGAACCTGTACGTGAAGTCGAACCTCTCCGGCGAGTTCACCGTGATCAACCCCTACCTGGTGCGCGACCTCAAGGCCCGCGGCCTGTGGGACCCGGTCATGGTCAACGACCTGAAGTACTACGACGGTTCCGTGCAGCAGATCGAGCGCATCCCGCAGGACCTCAAGGACCTCTACGCCACCGCGTTCGAAGTCGAGACCCGCTGGATCGTCGAAGCCGCCAGCCGTCGCCAGAAGTGGATCGACCAGGCCCAGTCGCTGAACCTGTACATCGCCGGCGCCTCGGGCAAGAAGCTCGACGTGACCTACCGCATGGCCTGGTTCCGCGGCCTGAAGACCACCTACTACCTCCGTGCCCTGGCCGCCACCAGCACCGAGAAGTCCACCATCAACACCGGCAAGCTCAACGCCGTGTCGGCCGGTGGCAACGACGGCCTGCAAGCCGCCCCGGCCGCCGAGCCGAAGCCGGCGCCGGTGCCGCAGGCATGCAGCATCGATAACCCCGACTGCGAAGCCTGCCAGTGATCGCGCGTCGCTGAACGGCGTCCGTGTCGTGGCCGGGCAAGCCGGACTCCTCGAGTGGGTCCGGCTTGCCCGGCGCCTGACGGTCGCTCGTCCAGCGCCACGCTGGCAGCGCAAGGCCCCTCGCCAAGGCCAGGAACAATCCCCTTCTTCCCTCCGGGGGAGAAGAACGGCCCGGCCAGACCGTGCCGGACCACCGCTTTCGCGTGCACCTCACGCCCCATATCCAGGCCGCCGAGACGGCCGCCAGACCAGGAGAGAGCAAGATGCTGAGCTGGGACGAATTCGACAAAGAAGACCCGACCGAAGCCAAGGCCGCGCCCGCCGCCGCCCAGGCCGTTGCCCAGGGCCATGACAAGCTGGACGACGAAGCCGCCGGCTCGGTGGAAGAAGCGCGCGCCGTTTCCGCCGACGACTCCGACGCTGTCGCCCGCGCCAAGAAGGCCCTGAACGACCTCGACATCCAGGAAGGCCTGGACGACCTCGAAGGCTCCGCCGCGCGCGTGCAGGTCGGCGACAAGCAGATGATCAACGCCCGCGCCGACCTCAACCAGCTCGTCCCCTTCAAGTACGACTGGGCCTGGCAGAAGTATCTGGATGGTTGCGCCAACCACTGGATGCCGCAGGAAGTCAACATGAACGCCGACATCGCCCTGTGGAAGAGCAAGGACGGCCTCAGCGAGGACGAGCGGCGCATCGTCATGCGCAACCTCGGCTTCTTCTCCACCGCCGACTCGCTGGTCGCCAACAACCTGGTGCTGGCCGTGTACCGCCTGATCACCAACCCCGAGTGCCGCCAGTACATCCTGCGCCAGGCCTTCGAAGAGGCGATCCACACCCACGCCTACCAGTACTGCATCGAGTCGCTGGGCATGGACGAGGGCGAGATCTTCAACATGTACCACGAGATCCCCAGCGTGGCGAAGAAGGCCTCCTGGGGCCTGAAGTACACCCGCTCGATCTCCGACCCGATGTTCCAGACCGGCACCCCGGAAACCGACCGCCAGTTCCTGCGCAACCTGATCGCCTACTACTGCGTGCTGGAAGGCATCTTCTTCTACTGCGGCTTCACCCAGATCCTCTCCATGGGCCGCCGCAACAAGATGACCGGCACCGCCGAGCAGTTCCAGTACATCCTCCGCGACGAGTCGATGCACCTGAACTTCGGCATCGACGTGATCAACCAGATCAAGATCGAGAACCCGCACCTGTGGGACGCCCAGATGAAGGACGAGGCGACCCAGATGATCCTCCAGGGCACCCAGCTGGAGATCGAATACGCGCGCGACACCATGCCGCGCGGGGTGCTGGGCATGAACGCGGCGATGATGGAGGACTACCTGAAGTTCATCGCCAACCGGCGCCTGACCCAGATCGGCCTGAAGGAAGAGTATCCGGGGACCACCAACCCGTTCCCGTGGATGTCGGAGATCATGGACCTGAAGAAGGAGAAGAACTTCTTCGAGACGCGGGTTATCGAGTACCAGACGGGCGGTGCCTTGAGCTGGGATTGATGATGGTGTAAAAAGTCGAGACCATTAGTAGCGCTGTGCCACCACATGGATTGTTGGGGAAGCGATAGAAAGACCGAAGCCCCGCCTTGTGCGGGGTTTTTTATTAGGAATGAAAATGCAAATAACTAAACTAACCCTCCATCGCTTTAAAAAATACAGAGATAAAGAAATATCAATAAAACCCGGACTATCACTTTTTGCCGGACCTAATAACGCAGGGAAAACCACCATATTACAAGCTTTCGCAGTTTGGGAATTCTGCAAAACTGTACTTGAGATGGAGAAAGGCAGCGCTAGCATTCGGCAAGGTTACGCTGGTCAAGGCCTAGGAATGGGAGCAGATGATTTCCTAGTCATTAACACACCGTCTCTTAAACACCTATGGACAAATCTTAACACTCAAAGAGACAGTGAAAATGATGGGTACACTCTATGGATAAAAGTTGACTGGACTGATAGGGACAACGCAAAGCATTTAACAATAGGCCTATCACTCGCAAATGATAGAATATTTATAAAAACAATATCAAGCAACATTCAGGAAGATGAAAAATCACCAAACATTGCTTATATACCACCTTTTGCAGGCATAACAACAAAGGAACAAAAAGCGACACCTGCCCAACAGAGAAGACTGATAGGACAAGGGCTACCCGGCGCAACCATTAGATCAACTCTTCTCAATCTATTTAATACCAACCAAGCAAAGAGAGCAGCCTTTAAAGACAATCGCGGCAGAATTCCTAGGCACCAATTACGAGAGATTAGGGATTCGGACCCATGGGAGATCCTCTCCACAATAATAAAAGAAGTATTCAAAACAGAGATTACAGTAAGCCCATACAATGAGGCATACCACACCTATATAAAGCTCACAACTTACAAGGGAGACTTCAATGAACGAGGACTATTTACTCGATACTCAAATTATACCCCTAGAGATCTAACTGCGGAAGGAAGTGGCTTTCTACAGTGGCTAAGTGTATTTGCTTTTGCGCTTTCCCCAGAAACCGACTTGATACTTCTTGACGAACCAGACGCTCACTTACACTCCACTCTTCAGCATGAAATAATAAGACAACTTGAGAAAGTAGCAGAAAAAGCAGGAAAGCAGATATTTTTCTGCACTCACTCTCCAGAGCTAATAAAGGCACACCCTGCAGAAAAAATTCTTTCAATAAACAGAGACTCAATCTCATATCTATCTGACGACCAAGGGAAAATAATATCACTATCTGGCATAGGCAGCGAATACTACCCATTGTTAGACAACACAAAAAAGACCAAAAAAATACTATTTGTAGAAAATCTATCTGACGCAAGAACAATATTCAATATCGCAAGAAAACTTGGCTTCAACATTGAAAACAAAATCGTTATATGGCCTTGGGCTTCTAAAGGTCATGAGCGCAAGCATTTATTCAACCAACTCCTCCTTGAAATCCCTGAGTTAAAAGGGATAAGCCTAAACGACAGAGACAATGAAGAGATAAACACTGTAATAGCCGAAAACCTTCGGGATACTACATATCCCACACCAAATGCGCAGACTAGACTTTACTTCAAAAAATGGCGAAGAAGATACATTGAAGGCTACTTCCTTCACCCCGACCCAATAGCAAGGGCAGCCAATCGACCAGCAGACGAAGTAATAAGACACGTATTAGATAACTTTGCAATCAACATTGCGGGCCGGATAGTAACTCAACAAAACGAGCCTGCAGCGCTCCTCGACTGCCGTGCAAAATCAATATTATCCGAAGACACAAATAGCATCCAAAGCGTCTTCCAAGTTGACAAATACAAAATAGTAAATGAATTATTACCAAACGAAATACACGAAGATTTCCATATATTAATTAGAGAAATCTTACAGTTACTACAAATTAATGAACAAGCTTAAACAGCTGAATCCAAAGCATAGTTGAATTTTCCTTTCTGAAACGAATAGATTTCAGTGCGCCTTTATTTCTCCCCCCGGCGAGTCACTTTTGCCAATCGCGGCAAAAGTAACCAAAAACGCTTGCCCCTGCATCCGGCCCCAGCCGCTTCGCGACTGGGGTTCCCTCCCTCCATCGCCGTTCCGGGGGCACGCCGCCACGGTCCTTCATGGACCGAGGCGGCTTTCGCGGCATCCTGCCGCTCAACCCCCTACACGACGATTCCGCTCGGCCTCCTGATGGGGCGGACCGGAGCGTCGGATATTTCTCTGGAAGAGGTAGGGCAAATCACGCACAGCGTGATTCGCAAGATGGGGCAGAGTTGCCAAGCGCCGGGCGGCGCAGGTTTGGTAAAAAGCCTTGTTTCATGTGGTTTCTTTGATAGAGAGAGTCTTTCAGCTTCGCTCATTCCGCTCGGTTGTTTCGTTCCTCTCGTCTCAATACTCTGCCACCGGCGCCTAAGAAACGCTAAACCACGCAGCGGCCAGACCGCTCCCGACAGCCAAGCGGCTTTTTTGAGTCTGCGGTATTCTCTCGCCCTCAAAATCTCTGCGACGCCGGGAGTGGACGAATACAAGACCCGAAAGGGAAATATGTCCGGCCCTCTGCGTGGGGTTTTCTTAACTCCCGGCACCCCAGCCCCAAGAAAGCTGGTCACATCACGCAGAGGTAACGGAAATGCCTATCACCAATCCCATATCTCCATCCACACCGCTTCATCCCACCACCTCCCCGGAGGTGCGCCATGTCTGACGCCCCCCTCCACTACAGCCGTTTCACCCACCACCATCGGGTCCTGCGCGCCGTGCTGCTGGATGAGGAAGGCTGGTTCGTGCTCTCCGACCTGGCACGGCTGCTGGGCCGTTACCTGGGTGGTCGGGCGCCGGCGGCGTTGTGTGACGAGGCGCCGTGGCCGCTGGCGACGGCGGAACAGCGCGAGCACTTGTTCGCCCTCTGTCATGTGCTGGAGCGGCATCTGGACACCGATCAGTGGCGGCTCGCCTGGCTCCATGACGAACGCCACGGGCCACGCCAGGACTGCCTGGTCAGCGAGTCCGGGCTCTACGCTCTGCTCTGGCTCGCAGTGCCTGGCGCGGCACGGGGTTTGCGCCGTTGGGTCAGCGGCTCGGTGCTGCCACGCCTGCGCAGCCAGTCTCACCCCAAAGCCACGCCCCAGCGCGCCGTGCTGCACTGGAAAACCGCCGAGATCGACACCCTGCACTGGCAAGGCAAGACCTGGATCCCCCTCTCCGACTGCCCCCAACTCCTCGACCGCCCACGCCCGCTGATCCGGGCCTGACCCCGCCACATGCCCTGAAAGGAGTCAGGGCTTGAAGCAGCGGAGTGACCTGCTTTTACATGACTACTTGTCGTGGCCTGCAATCAGCACCGGCCTGTAATCCATCGCGGCCAACCAGAATTATCTGCGACTGACGGATAGGCTGGGCTCAGATTAATTGCGAGCGAGCATGCAATCCATGCGCCGGGCTTGCAATCCATCACCGCGGGTTCACGCTCTTTGCGACTGACGTTCAGGCCTAGAAGCCCTTGTTTCCGCTTTCTATATTACCAAAGGCTTGCGCGACAACTGGGATGATATCTATACAAAAGCATGAGGCTTCATTGAAGCCTCATGCTAAAGTAATAATTATCTATTTAGAACCAAGAAGAGCGAAAGTTAAATTGCACACATTCGAGTCAGATGTGTATGTGAACCCAATACGTAAATTGGCTTTCTGGGGGTGCATAAAGTAGTCCCAGCCGCCAAGAATTCCAATCACAGGAACTCTGAAAGACTCTCTCGTCTCAAATGGTTTCCCCATCACTGAACGAACTTGCTCTTTACTCATTTTTCTAACTAGAGGTTCAGGCAGTTCCCCTGAGTAAGCAGCAGAACCCTCCACAGTGTCAATTAATGAAATATGAATCTTCTCAAGAATCTTGTTTTCTGCTCGGAAGTTTAGTTCAAGTCCTTTTTCTGGAGAGAGCGTTAGGTGTTCAGAATGTTCGTAGGGGCTCTCCAGTTTTCCAGACTTAACCAATCCAGCACCAACAATCTCCTCATGGGATTTTCCGATGCTATCAATTAATTTAACGATCAGCTTCTTCTCCATCAGTACCACCCCTGTTCTTTGTTCACCATGTGTAGTTCTGCGCGCGCCCTCTCAATATCATCTTCGGAGAACCCCTCCTCTAGCAATCCTTTCTTGACGGCATCGAAATTGCTATCGACTGCTGCACGCAAGTCGGAGGCATCCTTCTGTTGCTTTTCTTTGGTGTTACGTCCTCCGTAGGTTTCACTGAACCTCTGATGCACTCTAGCTGGTATGGCAACACTCCCCCCTTTCTTCATTAATTTGCGAATTTCTCCATAGGGGATGTCTGGATAAATAGCTCTCAAACTCGTCGCCAACGCACCTTGAGCCGGCATATGGTCAAGATGGTTTCCATCACGAGGTCTTCCTGCAAAATTACCATAAATGTCCACTTCCAGCGGCTTAACCGGCGGCTTGGAAAAGACCAGATAGAGCGGAGGAACGTCCGAGCCCGCCGGGAAGATCACGATCAGATCGTCCAGATCTAACGGCACTCCCGGATAGGACTCCGGTTCGGCCTGCACTGGGGTAATCGTTGCTCCCTCATACACCGGAGCCGGCTGCGGTACGACCGGAGTGGTGCTTGAGGGGTTCTGGCTTCCTGGAGGGGTGGCAGGGGTCCAGGTCAAGATCAGCGGTGGTGTATTCGGCACGGTGGACTTTGCGGGAACCGTCACCTCATACCGGCCCGTCGCAGCATTGAGGGTCGCGGCGCGAACAGGCACGCCCTTGGGGACAGTTGCACCGTTGGTCAACATCGCGGCAATCTGCGATTTACCACTCGGGCTCTCTTGTGCAGCACTCGTGAGTCGTACCGGCATATCAACCGTGCCACCTGCCTTGGCGACGCTTTGCAAATCAGCCGTGCCAGGAAGCCCCAGAGCGGACGCCTCCAGTGCCAATGCATTGCGAACGCCGGCAGGAACCTTGTCACTGTCTTTACCAGCCTGGTCGGAATACAGCGACAGCACCGCGAAGGTGGCAACGTATGCGCCGGGTCCACTACCAGCAATCTGAACCAGGCGATTGACAGCATTCGTTAGGGAAGCCGCCAGGCGAGCCGTCTCCACTGCCGCACTACCAAACCCGGCCACCGAAACCAGCGGCGTAGAGGTGGCCGGCATCGCCAAGGTGTTCGCAGCCTGAATGATCTGACCTGGTACTACATCGGCTGTTTTTTGCAAATCGTTGGTCGCCGCACGCTGTGCCTCGGCTACCGCTGCCGAAACCTCCTTGGCTTTGGCCTGCAGCGCTGCTTCGGTCTGCTGGGCATAGGTGTTCACCTTGGCATAGGTGCTTTCAGTGAATTGTCGAAGGGTTGCTTGTGCAGCTTGCGAAGCCGCCTTGGTGGGGCTGGCCTTGACCTGGGCGGTTAGCCTGTTGACCTCGGTTTCGACCTCGGCGGCCGCATTGGCAGCAAACTGAGCCAGCGCTTGTTTTCGTGCTGTCGAAAACGCCGTGGCTTCGTTGACGATCTGCTTGACTTTGGTGTTGAAAGCCGTGACCTGGGCTTCTCCACTGGCCTGTGCTGCCAAGGCAATCTGATTCCGAAATGCCGCGCTGATCAGGTTCTGGCTGGACGAAATCTGGCTGTTGGCTTGTTGCTGGGCTTGCGCTGTCTTGACCTGCACCGCCTGGGTTGCCGAGGCGACTGCACCACTGACCTGGGTGGAAACCTGAGACAGACTAGCATCCACTGCTTTCACACGTTGCTGGACCTTGGTGGCGGTCGGAGTGGTGATCGCGTTGAAGTCGGCACCGAGCTGTTGAGTGACCTGCTGGGCTTCCAGGCGTGCCGCTTCTTCCGCTTTGCGTTTGGCGTCCGCTTCTGCCTGACGCTGGGCTTCTGCCTCCGCCCGGCGGCGGTCGGTTTCAGCATTGAGCTTGTTCAAGCGCTCTTGAAGACTATTGATCTGATCATTCAGGATGATTGTGTTGTAGCTTGCTTGCAGCTTATCCAGACTAGCCGAGTTCTGAACCACATCCAATTCGTTATCTAGTTCAGGGCGCTTTCGATTTAGCAGCCCGGTGACAACTACGGTTGATCTTTCCAGCCACTGCTCAGGTGTGAAGCTGGCAGGTAGTGCCGGATACTTGGCAGCTTCCGTATCCAACTCTGCCTGAACGTCGGCTTCCAGACTCTCTTTCCTCTTTTTGAAGTCAGCCTCCATGGCCAGAGTAAAACCACGGAAAGGGTTACCGAACGGATAGTTGCTTAGTATGTCCTGCCTGTCTCGTGATACGTCTATGCTAACTCCGCCAGGTTTCCCGGGGCGACTTGAGTATCTAACAATCAGTGGCGGTGGTGCATCAGCCATAGTTTTTACCTCGATTTGAGCTTGAGAAAATATACAGAGGTATTCTTGCTGGAATATGTGCCCACTGGAATCCAACTTCTAAAATCAACGCCAATGCACCTGGCACACACGCCAATCAACTACAATCCCTCCACACGACCATGAGCGTCATCGATTTCCTTCAATAGAGCTGACTCATTTGCGCATGTGTCCATCAAACGGTCATTTCCTGAACGCACACCTCATCTACCCCGGCCAGTCACGGAAGCCGCATACCTTCAGTTCATTAACGAACTCCCACTTTCAAAATTCATCCATGCCGCCCCTTCGCGAGCTTCCGGACAAAGCCACGCTGATTGCGAGCCCAGCGTTTTTGATTGCAAGCCGCTGCACCTGGTCAGGCCATTTCCGCAGCACATGAAGTCCTGGCCGATATACCGGCAGGGCCAGCCATCGTTCGACGAATAAAGCCACCTCAGCCATGATGCCCTTTCCATCCCCAGCGGAACCCCGACATGGACGCCAAAGCTCTGCTCCTCGGCAGCCTCTGCCTGGCCGCCCCATTCGCCGACGCGGCGACGCTCGACAATGCCCTCTCCGCCTGCCTCGCCGCCCGGCTCGGTGCACCGCACACGGCGGAGGGCCAGTTGCACCAGCCAATCATCCTTGAGGCCCGGCGCTCCACCGGCGAATGCGGCTGTACCTCAGCGCTGGTGCGATATCGGCTGCTGGCCATGCATGCCAATGCGAAGGCACAGGTCCTTCAGGAAGGTCTGCTCGACGGTCGCTACGAAGGCACCCGTACCCTAACGCTGGCAGCGGATGCGCAACTGGCGGCCGACAGCACGCTCGTGGTACGTCTTGGTTGCGCCGTCGCCGAATGACCATCCACCGACCCAGCGAGGTTCGCGATGCACCTGCTTTACCCCTCCGCCCCCGATCGCAGCAACGCGGTCGATGAACTCTTCGCCGAGGAATATGACGCGGCCCGTTCGGCAGGCTTGGCCTGTTCGCTGTTCTGCGACGAGGAACTGGAAAGTGGACGCTTCCGCGCCCGCCCGGAGTTTCCGGCAAACACCCAGGTGCTGTATCGCGGCTGGATGCTCACACCGGAAAACTACGCTCGCCTGCACGGCGCGATCCTCGTCGCTGGCGGACGGCCCCTGACCAGTCCACAGCAATATCGGCACTGCCATTACTTGCCAGAGTGGTATCCGCTCTGTGAGGACCTCACGCCGGCGACCCTGTTCCTGTCCAGGAACGCCGACTTCGAGGCAGTGTTGGCGCAAAGCCCGTGGCGCGCCTGGTTCGTCAAGGACCATGTGAAATCCCTGACCACCCAGCGCGGCTCGAAGGCCACCAATGCTGCGGAAGTGCGGGAAGTCCTCGATTCGATCGAGCGTTATCGAGGCACCATCGAAGGCGGTGTATGCCTTCGGGAGTTCGAGGCGCTGCGTGCGGAAACCGAGGAACGCTACTTCGTTCTTCACGGCCGCGCTCACGGGCGTCTCGATACCGTCCCGCCGCTAGTGGAACAGGTGGCACAACGTATCGATTGCCCGTTCTTTTCCGTCGACGTGGTCGAGTCGACCAGTGGCGAGTTGCGCCTGATGGAACTCGGCGATGGCCAGGTCTCCGACCGCAAGCAATGGCCCGCCGCACGCTTCGCGGCGATGCTGGCACAGGCATAGTCGGAACCGCTGCAATCCCAACCCGACCAAGCTCCCCTTGATCGATCCCGAGGGGGGCTCGTCACTCGCCCAGTGCCTCGACCACTTACTCTCATCCGAAGCCCAGGAACGGTTGTCCGTCCCCTCGCCCATGGATATTTCTTCCACTCTGCAATCCAGTTCATAAATCCCATAAAAGCCCTCTTCCGCTCCCCGCCAGCCTCCCCGCATCCCGCACCCTAGACGCCCCGCCGCTCTCCGCCGGCTCGCCCGACAAGAAAAACCAACCGCTCGATCAGCCTCATCCTTCACCCATCACAGGAGCCATCGCGATGCACCTGATACCCCATTGGATCCCCCTGGTCGCCAGCCTCGGCCTGCTCGCCGGCGGCTCGTTCGCGTCCGCCGCCGAGGAAGCCTTCGACCTCTGGAACGAATGCGCCAAGGCCTGCGTGCTCGACCTCAAGGACGGCGTGCGTTCCAGCCGCATGAGCGTCGACCCGGCCATCGCCGACACCAACGGCCAGGGCGTGCTGCACTACTCCATGGTCCTGGAGGGCGGCAACGACGCGCTCAAGCTGGCCATCGACAACGCCCTCAGCATCACCAGCGACGGCCTGACCATCCGCCTCGAAGGCGGCGTCGAGCCGAACAAGCCGGTGCGCTACAGCTACACGCGCCAGGCGCGCGGCAGTTGGTCGCTGAACTGGCTGGTACCGATCGGCCACGAGAAGCCCTCGAACATCAAGGTGTTCATCCACGAACTGAACGCCGGTAACCAGCTCAGCCACATGTCGCCGATCTACACCATCGAGATGGGCGACGAGTTGCTGGCGAAGCTGGCGCGCGATGCCACCTTCTTCGTCAGGGCGCACGAGAGCAACGAGATGCAGCCGACGCTCGCCATCAGCCATGCCGGGGTCAGCGTGGTCATGGCCCAGACCCAGCCGCGCCGGGAAAAGCGCTGGAGCGAATGGGCCAGCGGCAAGGTGTTGTGCCTGCTCGACCCGCTGGACGGGGTCTACAACTACCTCGCCCAGCAACGCTGCAACCTCGACGATACCTGGGAAGGCAAGATCTACCGGGTGCTCGCCGGCAACCCGGCGAAGCATGACCTGGACATCAAGCCCACGGTCATCAGTCATCGCCTGCACTTCCCCGAGGGCGGCAGCCTGGCCGCGCTGACCGCGCACCAGGCTTGCCACCTGCCGCTGGAGACTTTCACCCGTCATCGCCAGCCGCGCGGCTGGGAACAACTGGAGCAGTGCGGCTATCCGGTGCAGCGGCTGGTCGCCCTCTACCTGGCGGCGCGGCTGTCGTGGAACCAGGTCGACCAGGTGATCCGCAACGCCCTGGCCAGCCCCGGCAGCGGCGGCGACCTGGGCGAAGCGATCCGCGAGCAGCCGGAGCAGGCCCGTCTGGCCCTGACCCTGGCCGCCGCCGAGAGCGAGCGCTTCGTCCGGCAGGGCACCGGCAACGACGAGGCCAGCGCCGACGTGGTGAGCCTGACCTGCCCGGTCGCCGCCGGTGAATGCGCGGGCCCGGCGGACAGCGGCGACGCCCTGCTGGAGCGCAACTATCCCACTGGCGCGGAGTTCCTCGGCGACGGCGGCGACGTCAGCTTCAGCACCCGCGGCACGCAGAACTGGACGGTGGAGCGGCTGCTCCAGGCGCACCGCCAACTGGAGGAGCGCGGCTATGTGTTCGTCGGCTACCACGGCACCTTCCTCGAAGCGGCGCAAAGCATCGTCTTCGGCGGGGTGCGCGCGCGCAGCCAGGACCTCGACGCGATCTGGCGCGGTTTCTATATCGCCGGCGATCCGGCGCTGGCCTACGGCTACGCCCAGGACCAGGAACCCGACGCGCGCGGCCGGATCCGCAACGGTGCCCTGCTGCGGGTCTATGTGCCGCGCTCGAGTCTGCCGGGCTTCTACCGCACCGGCCTGACCCTGGCCGCGCCGGAGGCGGCGGGCGAGGTCGAACGGCTGATCGGCCATCCGCTGCCGCTGCGCCTGGACGCCATCACCGGCCCCGAGGAGGAAGGCGGGCGCCTGGAGACCATTCTCGGCTGGCCGCTGGCCGAGCGCACCGTGGTGATTCCCTCGGCGATCCCCACCGACCCGCGCAACGTCGGCGGCGACCTCGACCCGTCCAGCATCCCCGACCAGGAACAGGCGATCAGCGCCCTGCCGGACTACGCCAGCCAGCCCGGCAAACCGTCGCGCGAGGACCTGAAGTAGCTGCCGCGACCGGCCGGCTCCCTTCGCAGGAGCCGGCCTTCTCGGGGCCTGGCCATACATCAGGTTTTCCTGATGCCAGCCCAATCGAATATGAATTCATCCTGATAGATAATCCGCCTAACCTGCGTCTGCCACGCTTTCGCTCGTCCCGGAAGCGGCCATAACAATTCCAATAGCCGACGAGGACTCTCCATGCTCACCCATCGCACCGGTGGCATCCGCCTTTCCCCTTCCCCGCAGCGCTCGCCCGGAGACCGCCATGACTGATCTCCGCGATACCTCCCGCGACGAACGCCTGCTGGCGGCCCACGGCTATCGCCAGGAACTGGAGCGCGGGCTGAGCCTGTGGTCGTCCTTTTCCGTCGGCTTCGCCACCATCTCGCCGGTGGTGGGCATCTACTCGGTGATGTCCCTCGGCGCCATGAGCATGGGCCCCTCCTGGGTCTGGGTGGTGCCGCTGTGCCTGCTGCTGCAGTTCGGCGTGGCGCTGGTCTACGCCGAGCTGTCCTCGCAGTTTCCGCTGGCCGGCGGCTGCTACCAGTGGGTGCGGCGCCTGGTGGGCGACCGCCTGGCCTGGTTCACCGGCTTCCTCTACCTGGCTTCGGCGCTGGCCTCGCTGACTACCGTGGCCTACCTCGGTGGCTTCTGGCTCGGCCTGCTGGCGACCGGCGCGCCGCCGTCGGCCAACGGCCAGGTGCTCTGCGGCGCGCTGCTGCTGGCGCTGGGACTGGCGGTGAACCTGCTGGGGATCAACCCGTTGAAGTACTTCGTCAATGCCGGGATCGTCGCCGAGGCCATCGCCTCCATCGGTATCGGCGTGCTGTTGCTGCTGTTCTTCCGCAACCATCCGCTCGATCTGCTGTTCAGCGGCCCGGGCGGCACAGGCGATGCGGACGGTTCCTACCTGGACGGCGTGCTGACCGCGCTGGCGGTGGGCGGCTGGGCCTTCCTCGGCTTCGACGCCTGCTCGCAGATTTCCGAGGAAACCACCGATGCCCGCGTCTCCACTCCCCGGGCGATCCTGCGCTCGATGCTGGTGGTGGGACTCACCGTGATGCTCACCGCCTTCGCCGTGACCCTGTCCTACCAGGACATCGGCGCGGTGGTCAGCGGCCAGGTGGTCGACCCGGTCACCCCGGCGGTGGTGGACGCCTTCGGCGCCTGGGCCGAGCGGCCCTTCGTCGCAGTGGTGCTGATCGCCTTCGTCGCCTGCGTGGTGTCGGTGCAGACCTACATCGGCCGGGCGATCTTCGGCATGGCGCGCGACGCCATCCTGCCCGGCTCCGCCCTGCTGCGCCGGGTCGACCGGCGCAAGGTGCCGATGGCGGCGATGGTCTGCAGCACGCTGCTGGCCAGCCTAGGCCTGGCCCTGGGGCTGAACGCCACGGCGGTCGGCACGCTGATCGCGTTCGGCAGCGGCGGTTTCTTCGTGGTCTTTCTGATCGTCGCCGCCTGCGCCCTCTGGGCCCGCCTCGTCGGCCGCTGGGACCCGGACAAGGGCGCCTTGCGCCTGGGACGCGCGGGGCTGGCGGTGAACGTCCTGGCAGTCGCCTGGCTGTCGTTCGAGGCGCTCAACGTCGCCTGGCCGCGGGCCAGCCTCGCCCCGCCCGACGCGCCCTGGTTCCAGGTCTGGGCGGTGGTCGTGGTGTTCTCCGCGCTGGCCGCGTTCGGCCTGCTCTACATGGTCATCGCCAAGCCGCATCGGCGCATCGCCACCAGCCTCAGCTTCGCCGCTCCGCCGGCGGACTGACCCGCACGCGCCGGCCGTTCCGGCGCCTCCTCCGGTTGTTCCCGCACGCTGGCTTCGCGCCCGGCGGGGCCCGGCTCATCCTGCTTTCACGGAGCATCGCCATGAGCGACCTGCATTACTGGAACTACCCCACCGATATCCTCTGCGGCGTCGGCGCCCTGGAACAACTGCCGAGGCGTTGCGCGCTGGCGGGCGCACGCCGGCCCCTGCTGGTCACCGATCCCGGCATGCTCGCCCTGGAGCCCCTGCGCCTGGTGCGCGAGTGCCTGGAACGCGCCGGCATCGACCATGACCTGTTCCACGAACTGTCGAGCAACCCCAGCCTCGCTGAAGTCCAGGGCGGCGCCAGGCGCTTCGAGGCTGGCGGGCATGACGCGCTGATCGCCCTCGGCGGCGGCAGCGCCCTCGACGCGGCCAAGGGTATCGCCCTGCTCAGCCGCGATCCGCACGGCCTCGAACGCTTCGAATGGACACAGACGCTGCGCAGCTATCCGACCCTCGCCGACTACCCGCTGCTCGGCCTGCCGCCGCTGCTGGCGCTGCCCACGACCGCCGGCACCGGCTCGGAACTGGGACGCGAGGCGGTGCTGACCGACACGCAACTGGGCATCAAGCGGGTCGTCGGCCATCGCGAGCTGCTGGCCGCCTGCGTATTCCTCGACCCGCGCCTGACCCGCGGGTTGCCGCCGGCGCTGAGCGCCGCCACCGGCATGGACGCCCTCACCCATCACCTGGAGGCGCTGTTCTCGCCGCTCTACCATCCGATGTCGGCGGGCATCGCCCTGGAAGGCGTGCGCCTGGTCAGGCAGCACCTGGAAAACGCCGTGCGCGACGGCAACGACCTCGCCGCCCGGGAAGGCATGCTGGTAGCCTCGGCCAGCGCCGCGGTGGCATTCCAGAAGGGGCTTGGCGGGGTCCACGCCCTGGCCCACCCGCTGGGCGCTCGCCATCACCTGCACCACGGCCTGCTGAACGCCGTGCTGCTGCCCTACGTTCTGCTGGCCAACCGCCCGGCGATAGAAGCCGACGCCGCGCGCCTGGCGCGCTACCTGGAACTCGACGAAGCGAGCTTCGACGGCCTGCTGGCGTGGATCCTCGAACTGCGCGCGCGCATCGGCATCCCGGCGAACCTCGCCGCCCTCGGCCTGGACGGCGAGGACGCGCAATGGGTGGGCGAGCAGGCGCTGGCCGACCTGTCCTCCTCGGCGACCAACGCCCTGCCGCTCGATGCCCGGGATTATGCGCGCATCTACCGCCAGGCGGTGGCCGGGACTCTCGCCTGAGTGCTCAGGACGTCAGGCCGTGGACCTGCAGCAGGTCGTCGATGAAGGCGCGGGCGGCTTCGCTGAGGGGGCGCCCGGCATAGACGATCATGCGGTGCTCCACCGGATAGCTCAGCCGCTCCGGCAACAGCGCGCGCATCCGCCCGCGCTCGATCCAGGCTTCGGCGTAATGGGTCGGCAGGTAGCCCAGGTGGGTGCCGGCCAGCACGGCATGGGCGACCGCTTCCATGTGGTAGGCGGTGGCGCGGCTGCGCGACGGGCGTAGCGGCAGGACCAGGTTTTCCGGCAGGAAGCCGTGCATCACCCAGTCGCAGGCGGCGATCCGCTCCAGAGTCGGCTGCGCCTCGGCGAACAGCGGATGGTGATCGCCACAGAACACGCCGATCTCTTCACGATACAGCGGGCGGTATTCGAGGCTCGGCCGCGAACGGCTGAAATAGGAAATCGCCAGGTCCAGCTCGCCTTCGATCACCGCCAGTTCCAGCTCGGTGGGCGAATTGACGAAAAGGTTCAGTTGGACATCCTGGTCGCGCCGCTGGAAGCGCGCCAGCGCATCGCCGAAACGGGCCTGGGGCAAGGTCGCGAGATTGTCCGCCAGGCCCAGGTACAGTTCCCCGACCAAACGTCCGGACAACGCCTGCGCCTGGTCGCGAAACAGGCCGATGGCGTCGAACATCGTTCGCGAAGCCTCCAGCACCCGGCGGCCCTTGGCGGTCAGTCGGAAGCCGCCCTTGCCGCGCTCGCAGAGCCGGTAGCCGAGGCGCTTCTCCAGGCTGGCGATGTGCATGCTGATGTTCGACTGGCTCATGTTCAGCTCGGCCTGGGCCGCGGTGAAACCGCCGCACTTCACCACGCAGGCGAAGATGCGCAACAGACGCAGGTCTAGGTCGGTGACGTTTCTCAGCATGGCGGTCCGATCCGGCGCGAGGTCCCGCAGTCTAGCCGAGCGCCGCGACACACGGCCATCCAGCGGCGGCGCACGACGCGCCAGAGGCGCTGGCACATCATCGAAAATCTGGTCTATTCCAATTTCTTGAAAATACGCGGAAAAGTCCCGCCCAAAGGTGCAATCAGGACAAGAAAACGCACCAATACCGGGCAATCCCTCGAAAAAATCGAATGGTTTCGCTCTATTTTTGGTCTAGACCATAAAAATACCCGGTGCTAGATTGACCTTCGCCAGCCGGCCCAGCCTGACCGGATCGGCGCCACGCACCGCCGCCACACCTTCACAATCCATCTCAGTCTCGGCAGGACCGAGCAGGAGCGCGTCGACAGCCAACCTTGCGCACGAAAAAAGCCATGGAAAAGGCATCTGGCCTAGACCATGCATCCGGACAGCTTTGCAGCAGCACAACAAGAACAACCTCCCCGCACTGTCTAGACCCATAGGGACCCACATGAACAACCACAACGGTACCCTGCACCGTGGCTGGCAATCGCTCCAGCGCTGGCGCATCCAGATCTTCGTCATCACCTGGCTGGCCTACGCCGCCTTCTACTTCACCCGCAAGGCCTTCTCGGTGGCCAAGCTCGGCATCGCCGAAGACCCTTCCTTCGAACTCGACAAGAGCGCCATGGCCGATCTCGATGCCCTCTACCTGGCCGCCTACGCCGTGGGCCAGTTCATGTGGGGGGTGTTCGCCGACCGCTTCGGCACCCGCGTGGTGGTGCTCGGCGGTTTGCTCACCTCGGCGCTGGCGGCGCTGGCGATGGGTACCTTCGCCACCCTGCCGATCTTCGCCGCCTGCATGGTGGTCCAGGGCCTGGCGCAGTCCACCGGCTGGTCGGGGCTGTGCAAGAACATCGGCGCCTTCTTCGCCACCTACGAGCGAGGCCGCGTGCTCGGCCTGTGGAGTACCTGCTACGCCTTCGGCGGGCTGGTGGCGACGCCGTTCGCCGGCTGGTGCGCCTACCGGTTGACGCATGACTGGCGCATGGCCTTCCTGTCCTCGGCGGGAGTGGTGCTGGCGGTGGCCGTGCTGTTCTTCTTCCTCCAGCGCAACCGTCCGCAGGACGTCGGCCTGCCGCCCGTGGAGGCCGAGGCCGCGCCCCCCGCCAACGCGCCCCGGCCGAGCCATTCCGGCGCCCTGCTGAAGGCGCTCAGGAATCCCCACGTGCTGGTCCTCGGCATCGCCTACTTCCTGCTCAAGCCGGCGCGCTACGCGATCCTGCTCTGGGGCCCGGTGATCATCTACGAACGCATGCCGGAGATCGGCAAGGTCGCCTCGGCCATCGTGCCTTCGGCCTTCGAGGTCGCCGGGCTGGCCGGGCCGATCCTCATCGGCCTGGCCTCGGACAAGCTGTTCGGCGCCCGCCGCATGCCGGCCTGCGTGCTCAGCCTGGCGGCGCTGACCCTGAGCCTGGCGCTGTTCGTCCCGGCGATGCAGAGCGGCAGCCTGTACCTGGTGGTCGGCCTGCTGTTCATGATGGGCGTCACCCTCTACGGGCCGGACTCGATGATCAGCGGCGCCGCCGCCATCGACTTCGGCACCAGCGAGGCGGCCGGCACCGCCACCGGCTTCGTCAACGGCTGCGGCTCGGTCGGGGCGATCCTCGGCGGCCTGCTGCCGGGCTACTTCGACACCCTCACGGTGTTCTTCGTGTTCACCGCCACCGCGCTGCTCGCCAGCCTGCTGCTGGTGCCGTTCTGGAACAGCCGGCCGGGCGCGCGCCGCGTCGAACCGAAGGCGCATGCCGGCGGGCCGCTGCTGGCGGCCGGCAAGCCGCGTTGAAACCTCTCCGAACCACCGCCCGGCGCCAGGCGCGCCGGGCCAATCCCTAGCGAACAAGGAACCGCCTATGCCACTTGCCCTCTTCGACCTCGACGACACCCTGATCGACGGCGACTGCGCGACCCTCTGGGGGCGCTACATGACCGAACTGGGCTGGGTCGAGAAAACCGCCTTCCTGCACCAGGAACGCCGCCTCATGGAACTCTATGCCGAGGGCCGGCTGGCCATGGAGGACTACATGGACTTCAGCCTGGCGCCCATCGCCGGCCGCACCCCGGCGGAAATCGCCGGCGCCGTCGAGGATTTCGTCGCGCGGATCGTTGCGCCGCGCATCCACGCCGACGCCGTGCGCTGCCTGGAACGCCACCGCCAGGCCGGCGACCGCCTGCTGATCATCTCCGCCTCGGCGCACTTCCTGGTCAGCGCCATCGGCCGCCGGCTGGGGGTGGACGAGGTGCTGGCGATCGACATCGAGGAGCGCGACGGCCTCTACACCGGGCGCACCCGCGGCACCCTCACCTACCGCGAGGGCAAGGTCCGTCGCCTCGACGCCTGGCTGGCCCAGGAGGGCGAGACGCTGGCCGGCGCGACCTTCTATTCCGACTCGCGCAACGACCTGCCGCTGCTCTCGCGGGTCGACCGGCCGCACACGGTGAACCCCGACCCGGCGCTGCTCGGGCACGCCCGCGAGGCCGGCTGGCCGGTGCTGGAATGGCGCTGAGAAGGCGCGCCGCGCTATACCGCCGGCGGCCCGGAAGCATTACCCTGTAGCCCCCCGGAGCCCCAGCGGAGAAGCGTCGATATGCGCGACGAGCCGTCCCGACCCCTGACGGTGATCTACCAGTCCCTGCGCGAGCAGATCGAGCGCGGCCTGCTCGCGCGCGGCAGCAAGCTGCCCAGCGAACGGCAGTTGAGCGAGCTGTTCTCGACCACCCGCATCACCCTGCGCGAGGCGCTCGGCCAGTTGGAGGACCAGGGCCTGATCTACCGCGAGGAACGCCGCGGCTGGTTCGTCTCGCCGCAGCGGCTGCTGTACAACCCGCTGGTGCGCAGCCACTTCCACGCGATGGTCGCCGACCAGGGCCGGGTGCCGGAGACCGAGGTGCTCGGCGCGGCGATGATCCCGGCCAGCGTCGACATCTGCCAGCGCCTGGAGCTGCCGGCGCTGTCGCGGGTGTTCCAGATCCGCCGGGCGCGGCGGGTCGACGGGCGGCTGGTGCTGTACGTCGAGCACTACCTGAATCCCGCCTACTTTCCCGGCATCGAGCGCTTCGACCTGACTCGCTCGCTGACCGATCTCTACGCCAACCACTACGGCATCCGCTACGGCCGGGTGCGCTTCGAGATGGTCCCGACCATCCTCCCGGCGGAGGCCGCCGGGCCGCTGCGGGTCTCGGTGGGCAGCCCGGCGCTACAGATCGTGCGGGTCAACCGCGACCAGGCGGGCCGCCTGATCGACTGCGACCTGGAGTACTGGCGCCACGACGCGCTACAGGTCAACGTCGAGGTGCCCGAGTAGCGCTCCGCAGTCCTGTTCCTGGCGCATGCATGACCGCCTGGCGGGTTTCCCGCCGCTTCCAGCGCATTGGTCGACCGCTGGGCACGCTGCGTCGACGCTGAGCGGTTGCCGCTGACGGCACGGCCTGCTAAAAGCGGCGCAAACATTCGAAAATGCGATACGACCATGAGCGACAGTGAAAAATCGAATAGCCGCCTGTTCGACCTCGACCTGCTCCGCGCCATCGTCACGGTGGCCGACTGCGGCAGCTTCACCACTGCCGCCGCGCGCCTGCACTCGACCCAGTCGACCGTCAGCCAGAAGGTTCGCCGCCTGGAGGAAATGGCCGGACACCGCCTGCTGGAGCGCGGCAACCGCGACGTGTTGCCGACCGACGCCGGCGATACGCTGCTCGGCTACGCCCGTCGCCTGCTGGCGCTGAACGACGAACTGGCCGAGGCGCTGTCCGGCGCCACGGTGGCGCTGACGGTGCGCATCGGCGTGCCGGACGACTTCGCCGCCGGCCGCACCACCGAGCGACTGGCGGCCTTCAACCGGCGTTATCCACAGGTCAAGCTGGAAGTCACCAGCGGCATGAGCCGCGACCTCAGCGCCAGCTACGACCGCGGCGAACTGGACCTGGTGCTGCTCAAGCAGCGCCGCGCCAGCCGCGAGGCACTGGCCTGCTGGCCGGAAAAGACATGCTGGGTGGACAGCGCCAGGAACCCCTGCATCGACCTCGACCCACTGCCCATCGTCACCTTCCCGCCGCGCGGGGTCTACCGCGACGAGATGATCGCCGCCCTGGAAGCGGTCGGCCGGCGCTGGCACATCAGCTTCACCAGTTCCAGCCTCAGCGGCCTGCAATCGGCCATCGCCGACGGCATGGGTATAGGCCTGCTGCCGTTGCGCGCGGTGAGCGCAGGCCACGCGGTGCTGCCGAAGAACGCCGGGCTGCCGGCGGTGGACGTGTTCGAAGTGGCGCTGCTGCACCGGCCGGCGGCGGATCCGATGGTGAAGGCGCTGGCGCGCGTGCTGTCGCGGGTGCTGGCGGAAGATACCCGGAGCCGGCCCGCATTCGAAAAATGAATATGCTGGATTCCAACATTTAATTTGTGCATGTGACAGACGCTGGATATCGTTGCCGTCAGCAACGGCTCGCGCCCGCCCGTTTCGCTCCGGCGGCGCGTGCGCCGGCAGCAAGACAACAACGAGGAAACGCTCCATGTCCAAGTCCAGCTACTACGCGCCGCACGGCGGGCACCCGGCACAGACCGAGCTGCTCACCGACCGGGCGATGTTCACCGAAGCCTATGCCGTGATTCCCAAGGGGGTGATGCGCGATATCGTCACCAGCCACCTGCCGTTCTGGGACAACATGCGCATGTGGGTGATCGCCCGCCCGCTGTCCGGCTTCGCCGAGACCTTCTCGCAGTACATCGTCGAACTGGCGCCCAACGGCGGCAGCGACAAACCGGAGCAGGATCCCAACGCCGAGGCCGTGCTGTTCGTCGTCGAAGGCGAGCTGAGCCTGACCCTGCAGGGCCAGGTCCACGCCATGCAGCCGGGCGGCTACGCCTTCATTCCGCCGGGCGCCGACTACAAGGTGCGCAATACCACCGGCCAGCACACCCGCTTCCACTGGATCCGCAAGCACTACCAGAAGGTCGACGGCGTACCGCTGCCGGAAGCCTTCGTCACCAACGAGCAGGACATCCAGCCGCTGGTGATGCCGGACACCGAAGGCCGCTGGAGCACCACCCGCTTCGTCGACATGAGCGACATGCGCCACGACATGCACGTCAACATCGTCAACTTCGAGCCGGGCGGCGTGATCCCCTTCGCCGAGACCCACGTGATGGAGCACGGCCTGTACGTGCTGGAAGGCAAGGCGGTGTACCGCCTGAACCAGGACTGGGTCGAGGTGGAGGCCGGCGACTTCATGTGGCTGCGCGCCTTCTGCCCGCAGGCCTGCTATTCGGGCGGCCCGGGGCGCTTCCGCTACCTGCTGTACAAGGATGTCAACCGGCACATGCGCCTGACTCTCAATGCGCCGCATTGAGGGCGGGACAGGCTGAAAGGGAACCCGGCGCCATGGCGCCGGGTTTTTCGTTTGCGGAAGGCGCCCAGCCCGTCGTCAGCTCCGGGCGCGGAGGACTTCAGGGCGAACCGAACATGGCCGTCCAGTAGATTCCCGCGTCACTCTTCGGATCGGTGGCGTAGGCCGCGCCCAGCTCGCGGTAGCCGGGGTTCATCAGGTTGGCGCAGTGGCCCGGGCTGGCCAGCCAGCCGTCGACCACCTTGTCCACCCCGTCCTGGCCGGCGGCGATGTTTTCGCCGATCAGCCCGCCGCTGTAGCCGGCCAGCTCGGCGCGGTCGCCGGGGGTGCGGCCGTCGCGGTCGAGGTGGTCGAAGAAGTTGCCGTTGGCCATCGCCCGCGAATGCGCTTCGGCGGCGCCGCCAAGGGTGGCGTTCCAGGCCAGCGGCTGGGCCGCTGCGTAGGGCTTGCCACCGCACTGGCGGGCTTGCCCGCGGGCGGCGTTGATCCGTTCCAGGAGCTTCTGCCCTTCCGCCTGCCAATCGCCCATGCCGCCGCGCAGCAATGGCCGGGCGAGGACGATGCGCCAGTCGCGGTCCTGGCGGCTGACGCCGACGTCGACGAATTGCGGGTCGAGCACCACGCGGCAGAAGCTTTCCTGCAGCGCCTTCATCGCCGCGCCGGCATCGCGCGGCCCGGAAAGGCTGATCGACTGCACGTTGACCATCGGGTAGGCGGCCTGCGCCATCGCCTGCTGCAGGTCGCCGGCGGCATTCACCGGCAAGGCCAGGCGCGGATCGGCGGCCAGCGGCGGCAGTTCGCCGCTGGCCTGGCCGCCGCAGGACTGCACCTGGCCACGGTAGGCGTTGATCGCCTCGACCAGTTGCGCCTCGTCGGCGGCACTGGCGGCCGCTGCGAGCGCCAGTCCGAGCGTCAGTACGGCCAAACGCGGGATGCTTGGGATTGCCATGGAAATCTCCTCGATCTGATGGCGCCTATGATGCGCGATTCCGCGGCGCGCCGCCGCATTCGACCGGAACCCGGCGCCGGCGTTGCAGGCTCAGGCCGGCGCTTCGGCGAACGCCTCCACCAGCCGCTCGATCACCGCGCGGACCCGCGCGGTGTGGCGCAGGTCCTTGTGGGTAACCATCCACACCTCGTATGGCCGGCGTCGCTCACGCTGCGGCCAGACCCGCACCAGTCCGTCGCGCTCGCCCATGTACAGCGGCAGCTCGCAGAGCCCCAGGCCACGCGCCAGGGCCTGGCGCACCATCATGTTGGAATTCACCGCGATGACCACCCGGCCGTCGCGGATCGGCTCGCCGCCCAGGGTCAGTTCGCGCTGGCTGTGCCAATAGGGTTCGTACATCACCAGGTCGTGGCCGCGGAAACGCTCGCCGGGCACCGGTACGCCGTTGCGCCGCAGGTAGTCCGCGGAAGCGAACAGGCCCATGGGCCAACTGGCGAGTTTTCTCAGGATCAAATCGGGATTTTCCGGCCGCAGGGTGCGAATCGCGATGTCGGTCTCGCGCTTGGGCAGGTCGACCACGGCCGAAGCGCTGTCGAGCAGCACGCGGATATCCGGGTGTTCAAGGTGCAGGCGGGCCAGGGCGGGTAGCACGAAGTCGACGGCCAGGGAGTCGGTGGTGGACAACCGCACCTCGCCGGACAGTCGGTGGTCCATCCCGCGGGTCCGCCGCAGCAGCTCCAGGGCCGAGCGCTCCATCTTCTCGGCCAGTTCGAAGGCCGCCTCGCCGGCCGGGGTCAGCAGGTAGCCGGACGAGGTGCGCAGGAACAGGGTCGAGCCCAGCGCCGCCTCCAGCGACGCCAGCCGCCGGCCCACCGTGGCCTGGTCGATGTGAAGCGCGCGGGCGGCGCCGCGCAGGGTGTGCTCGCGGCAGAGCGCGAGGAAGACGCGGGTGTCGTCCCAATTCATGGCGGTTTTCCTGATGCATTTTCGCATCAGTCTAATGAAAAAGCGCTGCACGACCACGGCATCCGCGCTGATTACCATGCGAACCAGGTCCGAACCACTTTCCCAGGAGCATGCGATGAGCAGCACGAACCGATTTCCCGAACGAATGACCGCCATCGAGATCGCCCGGCCCGGCGGCCCCGAGGTACTGGTGGCGACCAGCCGGCCGCTGCCGACGCCCGGCCCGCGCGAGGTCCTGGTCGAAGTCCGCGCCGCCGGCGTCAATGGCCCCGACGTGCTTCAGCGCAAGGGCGTGTACGACCCGCCGCCCGGCGCCTCGGACATTCCCGGCCTGGAAATCGCCGGCACGGTGCGGGCGGTCGGCAGCGAGGTCAGCCGCTTCGCCGTCGGCGAGGCGGTGATGGCGTTGATTCCCGGCGGCGGCTACGCGCAGTTCGCGGTGGCCGACGAGCGCACCACCCTGCACCTGCCCGACGGCCTGGGCATGGAGGAAGCGGCGGCGCTGCCGGAAACCTTCATGACCGTCTGGGTCAACCTGTTCCAGCGCGGTGGCTTCAAGGCCGGCGAGACGCTGCTGGTCCACGGTGGCGCCTCCGGCATCGGCACCGCCGCGACCATGCTGGGCAAGGCCTTCGGCGCGGCGAAAATCTTTACCACGATCTCCAGCGAGGCCCAGCGCGAGGCCAGCCTGCGCCTCGGCGCTGACCTGGCGATCAACTACACCGAGCAGGATTTCGTCGAGGAAGTGCTGCGCGGCACCGAAGGTCGCGGGGTCGATGTGATCGTCGATATCGTTGCCGGCGACTATGTGACGCGGAACTACCAGGCGGCGGCGATGAACGGACGGATCGTGCAGATCGGCGTGATCAAGGGCAAGGCCGCCGAAGTCGACCTGTTCCCGATGCTGAGCAAGCGCCTGGTCCATCTTGGCTCGACCCTGCGCTCGCGGAGCCACGACGAGAAAGGCGCGATCATCGCCGAACTGGAGCGCCAGGTCTGGCCGCACGTGCGCGCCGGCACTGTCCGGCCGCAGGTGTTCCGCACCTTCCCCCTGGAACAGGCGCGCCAGGCCCACGAACTGATGGACTCCGGCCAGCACATCGGCAAGATCGTCCTCACGTCCGCTCCCTGAGGCCGCTCAGACCTCGATATCGCCCAGGCGCAGCGCCCGCGCCACCGCCTGGGCGGTGGACGCCGCGCCGAGACGGCGGCGGGCGGCACGCAGGTGATTCTCCACGGTGCGCTCGGAAATCATCAGAATCGCCGCCACCTCCGCCTGCTGCTTGCCCAGGGCGATCCATTGCAGGACTTCCCGCTCGCGCTCGCTGAGCGCTTGCGCATCGCCCGCCGACACAGGGCCGCGCAGGCGTTTCAGGGCGAAGAACAGGATCGGGCAGAAGGCCTGGGCGGCGAGCTTGCAACCGGCATTCAGGTCCAGCCGCTCGCCGGCGAAAGACACCGCGCCCTCCAGACCGTTGCGGCCGAACACCGGCACCTGCATGCCATTGACCTGGCCGAGGTCGCGGACCCCACGGACGATGCGGTAGGTCATGCGCGCCGGATCCTCCGAGGGGTTCTTCGACCAGAAGAACGGCTCGTCCAGTTCGAGGATGTGCCGGGTGACCGGACAGTGCAGAAGATAGGCGTCGCGCTCCTGGGCGCTGCGCCCTTCAGCCCAGTCGCCATGGACGAAGAACAGCTCGTCGATCAGTTCGTCCTCGCCGGGGCGGGGGAACAGGCTGCAGACGATCACCCGGTCGAAGCCCAGGCGTGCGGCGAACTCCACCATCTCGCGGCAGACTGCCTCGGTGGTAGCGGCCTTGCGCAGCCGGGCGACGCTGTCGAAGAGAAGGCTGGCGTAGTCGGTCATGGCGCGGGCATTCCTGGCTTTTCCCGCATGATCCCCGGCTTGCCGGCAAAAGCCCATAGGGGAAAACCCTCAGGCGACCGATCGTGGGTTAGGGGATTTCCCCTATTTCGCCGGCCGGCGACCCCGCCTATCGTCTTGGTGCGACCTCCATCACGCAGAAAGGAACGAGCCATGAGCAACGAGCGCGACACCAGCAGAACCCCGACGCCCGACCACGCCGAGCACAACGCGTTCTTTCCCTCGCCCTATTCCCTGAGCCAGTACACCTCGGCGAAGACCGACTTCGACGGCGCCGACTACCCGACCCCGTACAACGGCGGCAAGAAGGTGCTGATGATCGGTACCGACGAACGCTACATCCTGATGCAGAACGGCAGCATGTTCTCCACCGGCAACCACCCGGTGGAAATGCTCCTGCCGATGTATCACCTGGACAAGGCCGGCTTCGAGTTCGATGTCGCCACGCTCTCCGGCAACCCGGTGAAGCTGGAGATGTGGGCGATGCCCGGCGAGGACGAGGCGGTGAAGAGCATCTACGCGAAGTACCTGCCCAAGCTGAAAGCGCCGCAGAAGCTCGCCGACCTCCTGGAGCAGGCCGTCGCCGACGACTCGCCGTACGCCGCGGTGTTCGTTCCCGGCGGCCACGGCGTGCTGGCGGGCATTCCGCACAGCCGGGAGGTGAAACGGCTGCTCAATGCCTTCCTCGCCAAGGACCGCTACATCATCACCCTTTGCCACGGTCCGGCCTGCCTGCTGGCACCGGCGGTCGAGGAGAAGCCGGAGGACTACCCGTTCAAGGGCTACGAGATCTGCGTGTTCCCTGACGCCCTGGACACCGGCGCCAACCTGGAAATCGGCTACATGCCGGGCCCGCTGCCCTGGCTGGTGGGCGAGAACCTGCAGAAGCTCGGGGTGAAGATCCTCAACAAGGGCATCACCGGCCAGGTCCACCGCGACCGCAAGCTGCTCACCGGCGACAGCCCGCTGGCCTCCAACAACCTTGGCAAGCTGGCCGCCAAGACCCTTCTCGAAGCGTTCGCCCGCTGATTCCCCGCCGCGCCCCGTCCGTGCCCCACGGACGGGGACATCTCCCGTTCGTCCCGGCGTCATCGAACTTAAACCGGCCTGGCGCAGCATCGTCCTTCAGGAAGAGGAATGGCGCGTTGCCCGACGCCGTCCGGCGAAAGACGAATCGATGACCGCACAGAAAGAAAACTCTGACAGCACACCGACTAGTCGTCCTCCCTTCCCGCCGTTACGGTTCCGGGCTTGCGCACAAAGCCGAACCCAAGGGGGCCCCTCATGTCACTGCCGCCGTACCTCCAGCCCGGCGACAAGGTCGTGTTGTACGACCAGCACTGCCGCTTCTGCACGCTCTGGAGCGGTTTCCTGGCACGCCGCGCCGACCACCGGCTGAAGCTGCTTGCCGCGCAGTCCGCCGAAGGCCTGGCGATTCTCGATTGGTTCGGGCTGGCACCCGATCATTTCGACACCTGGCTGTTCGTCGACGGCGCCTACGCCTGCGACGACAACGATGCCCTGCTCGAGGTGCTGCGCCTGTTGCCGGGCCCCTGGCGTCACCTGCGCTGGCTGCGCCTGCTGCCAGCCTGGCTGCGCGACGAGTGCCACGAGGCGCTACGGCGCAACCGCTGGCGCTGGTTCGGCCGCCAGCGCCAGCCCCTCCGTCGTCGCTCCTGGCGTCCCCGTCGGGCCTGACGCCTCTCCGCACTGGCCGTGGCGGGTTATGCTGCCTGCGCACCAGCCTGCGGACCCATACCTGCCATGGCCCTTGACCCGAGCCAACGCCGACGACTGCGCCACGCGCTATCCGACGCCTTCGTCGACACTCTCCTGGAGCCCGAGGATATCGCCCGGCGGATAAAGGGCGTCGACCCGGCGTTGCTGGAACGGTTGTTCTTCGAGGAGGTGGCGCCGGTCTGCCACGGCAACCTGCTCAGCCCCGCTCCGGCGGTATGGACCGCCTTCGACGAGGCCTGGCTGGAAGAGGCCATCGAGCGACGCCTGGCGCGGCTAAGGAGCAGCGCCCTGCGACGCTGGCACGAGCGCTGCCTGGTCGCCTGGCTGCGATGGCGATACGCCGACACCTGGCGCGCGATCGCCGGCGCTCTTTGAGCGAGCGCCTCAGCGAAATACCGAATGGATGAGCTTGCCGGCCTTCTTCGTGTCGACCGCCTGCTGGCGTACCGGCGGCAGCGGCTCGCGCTTGTCCTTGTCTGCCTCGTTCATCTGCGCCACCCAGGCATCCACCCGATCGCGGCTGACGGCGCCGTAGTTGAGACGGCAGCTATCGACGAGGGTCTTGCCCTTCTTCTCCTTGTAGCTGCACTGCACGCGGAAGTCGCCGATGTAGTTGGTGGCGAAGCTCTCGGCACGGAACGGCGCGGAGAACGGCTTGGAGGTATAGGTCTCGTAGTAGTAGTCGGTCTTGGTCAGCGGCGTAGAACGACAGTTGGACTCCACGTTCACCGCCGTGTGGGTGACGCTGCGCTTCCTTTTCTGGACCGTCTTCTCCAGCGCCTCGCCGTTGGCCTCGCAGCGCTCCTCGTACGCACCGGTCTCGCGGGTGACGGTATAGGACAGGTACCTCACCTCGAACTCGTAAAGCTCGTAGTAGCGCGGCGTCAGTGCGAGGCTGAACAGCTCGGAGTACGACGAGGTGGTGACGTGGGCCGCATGGGTCTTGGAGACGGGATCGCGGAAACGCAGGGTCAGGCGGGTGGACGGGTCGTTGCTGCCGGTGTTCTCGAAGCCGACCACGCCGGTGACGAAGCTGGGCGGATCGCCGGCGCGCATGGAGAACCAGGACGACACCGAGCCCTGGTTCGCCGGGTTGATGTTGCAGCCCGCCAGCGATGCCATGCAGGCGAGCACGGCAGGTAGCTTTCCTTTTCTGGGCGTCATTGAAATCCCTTTGCTCGCGACAGGAGGAAAATATCGTTAGGAAACAACGTTGAGAGGCCGGCAAGGATACCCGACTGGCGCACGGGTCGCATCATTATGACATCACGCCGCCCGCCGGCGTTGCCGCGACCGTTCGTCGAACCTGTGAATTCCGGTAGTTTCCCTTGCCGTCGCTGGCGTCCCAGGATCGGGATTTCCTGTGTTCGCCGGGAGGATCCTGGCGTGTCCACGACCAGCCTCTGCCCCTCCGCCACGCGGGAACACGGTCCCGGCGCGAAACGCGTCCTGCCTCTGCTGTTCCTCACCTGCCTGCTGGATGCTTCTGGCGTCGGCCTGATCGTGCCCCTGCTGCCGACGCTGATCGGCAGCGTGGCGCCGCTGGCGGTCCGCGACGCGGCCACCTGGGGCGCCGCCCTGGTGATGACCTTCGCGCTGCTGCAATTGTTCTTTTCGCCGGTCCTCGGCAGCCTCAGCGACCGCTTCGGACGCCGCCCCGTCCTGGTCCTGGCGATGCTCGGCTTCGCCCTCAGCTATCTGCTTCTGGCGTTGGCCGACAGCCTCTGGATGCTGTTCCTCGGTCGCGCGCTGGCCGGGCTCACCGGCGCCAGCGTGGCCACCGCGATGGCCTGCGCGGCGGACCTCGGCACGCACGGGCAGCGCACCCGGCACTTCGGCTGGCTGTACGCCGGCCTCGCCCTGGGCATGATCCTCGGCCCCGCCCTCGGTGGGCTGCTGGCGGTGCACGGCACGACGCTGCCGCTGTTGCTGGCCGCCGGCCTGTGCCTGCTCAACGCCCTGCTCGCCGGCCTGTTCCTCGAGGAAACCCTGCCCCCGACGCGACGCCGCCGCCTGGATCCGAGGCGGATGAACGCCTTGCGCTCGATCAGCGGCCTGGCTCGGCAACCGGGGGTCGGACGCCTGCTGGCGGTGCTTGCCCTGGTATTCCTCGGCTTGCAGGCGGTGATGGTGGTCTGGCCCTTCTTCGTGATCGAGAAGTTTCACTGGAGCAGCGCCTGGATCGGCTACTCGCTGGCCCTCTACGGCGTGCTCGCGGTGCTCGCCCAGACCCTCGGCGTGAACCTCTGCAAGCGGCGCCTGGACGACGCCCGCCTGCTGCGCCTGGGCCTCGCCCTGCAAGGCTGCGGCCTGCTGCTGTTCGCCCTGGTCGACTCGTCATTCTGGCTGGTCTGCGCGCTGCTGCCCTTCGCGCTCGGCAGCCTCGCCACCCCGGCCATGCAGGGGCTGCTCTCGGCCCGCGTGCCGGTCGATCGCCAGGGCGAGTTGCAGGGCGTGCTGAGCAGCCTGATGAGCCTCGCCGCGATCGTCGGTCCGCCGCTGATGAGCGGCCTGTTCCACTGGGGCAGCGGTCCGCTCGCGCCAGTGCCCCTGGCCGGCGCGCCATTCCTCGCCGGCGCCCTTCTCGTTCTGGCCGGGCTGGTCCTGGCCTGGCAACTTCGACCTACGGGAGAAGAACGATCATGGACCGGATAGACATGGGCGTGCTGGTGGTGCTGTTCAATCCTGGCGACGACGACCTGGAACACCTTGGCGAACTGGCGGCGGCGTTTCCGCAACTGCGCTTCCTCGCCGTCGACAACTCACCGCACAGCGATCCGCAGCGCAATGCCCGGCTGCGCGGGCAAGGCATCGCCGTGCTGCACCACGGCAACCGGCAGGGCATCGCCGGCGCCTTCAACCAGGGGCTCGACGCGCTGTTCCGGCGTGGCGTGCAGGGTGTGCTGCTGCTCGACCAGGACTCCCGTCCCGGCGGCGCCTTCCTCGCCGCCCAGTGGCGCAACCTGCAGGCGCGCAACGGTCAGGCCTGCCTGCTCGGCCCACGGATCTTCGACCGGGGCGACCGGCGCTTCCTGCCGGCCATCCACCTCGACGGGCTGGCGCTCAGGCAACTGTCCCTGGACGGCCTGACGATCCCACAGCGCACCTCGTTCCTGATCTCCTCCGGCTGCCTGCTGACCCGCGAGGCCTACCAGCGCCTCGGCCACTTCGACGAGGAACTGTTCATCGACCATGTGGACACCGAGTACAGCCTGCGCGCCCAGGCGCTGGACGTGCCCCTGTACGTCGACCCGCGGCTGGTCCTCGAGCACCGCATCGGCACGCGCAAGACCCGCCGCCTCGGCGGTCTCAGCCTCAGCGCGATGAACCACGCCCCGCTGCGCCGCTACTACCTGGCGCGCAACGGCCTGCTGGTCCTGCGCCGCTACGCCCGGTCCTCGCCGCTGGCCCTGCTGGCGAACCTGCCGACCCTGACCCAGGGCCTCGCGGTGCTCCTGCTCGAACGCGACAAGCTGCTCAAGCTGCGCTGCCTGGGCTGGGGCCTGTGGGACGGCCTGCGGGGGCGCGGCGGCGCACTGGAGCGCAACCGCCCGCGCCTGCTGAAGCGCCTCGCCGGTCCGGCCGTGGCGTCCGTAGCTTCCGGCAAGGCCAAGGCCTAGTCGGCGAAACGCATTCCCGCATAGGGCGCTTGCCGGCACGCCGCGAGCCGGCTGCGCAGGTCGCCGACGTGGGCCTCCAGGCGATGGCCGTCCGGGTCGAGGAAGTAGAACGAATCGCCCTCGCTGCGGTTCTGCTTCCATTCGCGCACGCCATGCGCGCGCAGCTGCGCGGCGAAGCGGGCGAAGTCCGCGGCGGCGATGCCGAAGGCGTAGTGCGTGTAGTCCGCGGCCGGCCCGCCGTACTGCGGCTCCCGGGACAGGCACAGCCACAGCGAACCCAGTTCGAGATAGGCGCCCTGGTCCCAGCGCGCTTCCAGGCGAAAGCCGAGAAGATCGCGGTAGAAGGCGATGCTGGCCGGCAGATCGGCGACCGCCAGGGTCAGGTGATTGAGACCGGTAAGCATGGGGGCTCCTTGCAAGGTGTGGCGAGAGGTCGATTCAGGCACGTCCCAGCCAGTCGCCGCGGATCATTTCCATCAGTTGGCGCAAGCCGGGTTGCGGCTGGCGTCGGCTCGGATAGTAGAGGCAGAACGGCGCGCCCATCGAGGTCCAGTCCGGCAATACCAGTTGCAGCCGGCCGCTACGCAGCTCCTCGGCGATTCCCACCTCCAGGCAGTAGGCCAGGCCGACACCGTCCAGGGCCGCGGCAACCGCCGTATTGCTTTCGTTGACGCTGAAGGGGCCGGGCACGTCGACCTCGACCATCCGCTCGCCGTCGCCCAGTTCCCATTTGTAGAACGAGTTGTCGCCCAGGCGCATGCGGATGCAGGCGTGCCGCAACAGGTCGTCCGGCCGCTGGGGCACGCCGTGGCGCGCCAGGTAATCGGGCGACGCGGCCACCACCCAGCGCAGCTCCCCGGTCAATGGCACCGCGACCATGTCCTGGGGCACCGTGCCGCCGTAACGGATGCCGGCGTCGTAGCCGTCGGCGACGATGTCGACCATGCGGTCCTCCACCGAAAGTTCCAGTTGCAGGTCCGGATACGCCTCGGTGAAGCGCCTGAGGACCGGCCCCAGCAGCAGCCGCGAGGCATCGCGCGGCACGTTCAGGCGCAGCCGGCCCACCGGCGAGGTGCGATAGGCATCGAGTTCGCCGAGCGCCTCGCCGATCACCTGGAAACCATCCTCCAGCTTGGCCGCCAGCGCGCTGCCGGCATCGGTCGGCACCACCGAACGGCTGGTACGGTTGAGCAGCTTCACCCCGAGCCGCGCCTCGAGGTTGCGCATGCTGTGGCTCAGCGCCGAGGTACTGACACCCAGTTCCTGGGCCGAGTGACGGAAGCTGCGGCGCCGGACGATGGTCATGAAGACGTTCAGGTCGGCGAGTTCGGAACGGGTGAAAGCCGGCATTCCAGGGCTCCTGGCAGTTCTCGGAGGTCAATGCAGCATTGAGCCACATTCAATCTCGGGTGATCTAGAGTAATCGCTCCGTGCCGCCGAGCGCATTGCCGGCAAGCGTTTTCCCGATCTGCAGGAGTATTTCCATGAGCGTTGAAAGCATTCGCATCGAGGGTATCGACACGCCGGTCTCGCGCATCGGCCTCGGCACCTGGGCCATCGGCGGCTGGATGTGGGGCGGCGCTGACGACGCGACGTCGGTGGAAACCATCCGGCGTGCGGTGGAATCCGGGATCAACCTGATCGACACCGCGCCGGTCTATGGCTTCGGCCATTCCGAGGAGGTCGTCGGCAAGGCCTTGCAGGGCCTGCGCGACAAGGCGGTGATCGCCACCAAGGCGGCGCTGGAGTGGAGCGACGCGGGCATCCACCGCAACGCCTCCGCCGCACGCATCCGCCGGGAGGTCGAGGACTCACTGCGACGGCTGAAGACCGATCGCATCGACCTGTACCAGATCCACTGGCCGGACCCGCTGGTGGCGCACGAGGAGACCGCCGGCGAACTGGAGCGCCTGCGCCGCGACGGCAAGATCCTCGCCATCGGCGTGAGCAACTATTCGCCGGAACAGATGGACGGGTTCCGCCAGTTCGCTCCGCTGGCCAGCGTGCAACCGCCCTACAACCTGTTCGAGCGCGCCATCGACGCCGACGTGTTGCCCTACGCCGAGCGTAACGGCATCGTCGTGCTGGCCTACGGAGCGCTGTGCCGCGGCCTGCTTTCCGGACGGATGAACGCCGAGACCCGCTTCGATGGCGACGACCTGCGCAAGTCCGACCCGAAGTTCCAGCAGCCCCGCTTCGCCCAGTACCTGGCAGCGGTCGCGCAACTGGAGGAACTGGCTCGCGAGCGCTATGGCAAGTCGGTGCTGGCCCTGGCCATCCGCTGGATTCTCGATCGCGGCCCTACGGTGGCGCTGTGGGGGGCGCGCAAGCCGGAGCAGTTGAACGGCATCGCCGACGCCTTCGGCTGGCGCCTGGACGACGAGGCCATGGCCCGCATCGAGCGGATCCTCGCCGAGACCATCCAGGATCCGGTCGGTCCCGAGTTCATGGCGCCGCCCAGCCGCAACGCCTGATCGGACGGCCGGGGCGGCAACACCCCTGGCCGCTGGCCTGACGGAGCGGCGGAAGGCAAAATGGCGGTTTTTCTCAAGGACTGCCGGATCAGTTATGGAAAACGTCTACAAGACCCCGGAAGCGCCCCTGGTGGAAACCCGCGGCGCGAAGCGGGCGCATTTCTTCGTCACTTCCCTGGGCAAGATGAGCGTGCTCTTCCTCGTCACCCTGGGGCTGTACGGCGTGTACTGGATGTACAAGCACTGGAAGGCCCAGCAACCGCAGATGGAGCGGCGGATCAGCCCGGTATGGCGGGCGATCTTCGGCATCTTCTTTTTCCACGCCCTCGCCCGGCGGATCCACCAGGCCCTGCCGGAAGAGCGCCAGGCACTATGGAGCCCGAGCAAGGATGCGACCTGGGCGGTGCTGCTGACGGTCGCGGCGAACCTGATCAGCCACCTCACCGACGTGGTCCCCGCGCTGGAGCCCTACTCGCTGCCCTCGCTCCTGCTGCTGCTCACGCCGCTTATCCCGATGCGCAACATCCAGCGCCAGGCCAACCTCGCCAGCGGCGACCCGCAGGGCACGGGCAACGCCGGCTATTCGGGCTACAACCTGCTGTTCATCGTGCTCGGCGCGCTCTACTGGCTGCTGATCCTGATCGGTTCCGCGGTGATCCTCTTCGGCTCGTCCCAGGGCTGAGCCGCCTCAGCCGGGAAACGCCCGGCGCAACAGTTCGGGCAGCATCTCGCCGGCCGGACCGACGAGACAGTGTTCGCGCGGATGGCGGGTGCGCACCGGTTGCGGGTTCACATGCACGACGCTGGCACCGTGTTCCAGCGCCAGTCCGGGTATCCGCGCCGCCGGCTGCACCACGCCGGAAGTGCCGACGCTGAGCAACAGGTCGCACTCGCAGGCCGCGGCGAAAGCCTCGCGCAGCGCCGCCTCGGGCAGCGCCTCGCCGAACCAGACCACGCCCGGCCGGACCTGTCCGCCGCAGGCCGGACAACGCGGCGGCTCGATCCGTCGTCCCTCTTCCGGCTCGACCGAATCGGGCAAGGCGTCCCGGTAGGCTGCCGCGCAGGTCGCGCAACGCGGCGCGTGCAGGCTGCCATGCAGGTGAAGGACGTCGCGGCTGCCGGCGCGTTCATGCAGGTCGTCGACGTTCTGGGTGACCAACCGGGTGTCGGCGATCCGTCCGCTCAACGCGGCGATCGCCCGGTGCGCGGGATTCGGCTGGACACCCAGCACCTTCAGGCGGCGCCACTCGTACCAGCCCCAGACCAGCGCGGGATCGTCGGCGAAGGCCGCGGGCGTAGCCAGGGCCGCCGGATCGTAGCGCGCCCAGAGACCGCCAAGGGCATCGCGGAAGGTGGGAATCCCGCTTTCCGCCGACACCCCGGCGCCCGTGAAGATCACCAGGCGGCGGGCGCCGGCGAGCAGTTCGACGACAGCGCGCATCTCGCTCCTCCGCTTACAGCGCGGACAACGCGCGGTATTCGTCCTGGGCATGCTGGTCGGTCATGCCGCTGACGAAATCCTGGAGCATGCGGCAGCGGTGGTAGAACTCCCACTGCCGCTGCAACGGGTCCTCCGCCACACCTTTCATGGCCTCCAGGTAAGCCTTGATCTGCTGGCTCGGCAGGCGCCGAACCAGCAGTTGCGGATGCGGCGCGGCGGCCTGGCGACCTTCGGCGAGGGCCTGGAACTCCTCGGCCGGCAGGCGCAGCAGCGGCGCGTAGAAATCCAGCAGGCCCTGGATGATGCGGTAGCCCTGCAATTCCAGGGTTTCCACCTCCGGATGGCAGAACACCCATTCCATGGCCACGTCCTTGAACGTCTGGACGATGGCGTGCGGCAGGCTGCCGTCCTCCATCAGCGCGCGGCCGAGGGTGCCGGCATGAACCGCTTCGAGGTTGTCGATGAACTGCTGGGCGGCGTGCTGGACCAGCGGGTGGATCATTTTCACCCGCAGGCGGATGAAGAATTCGCTGACCTTGTTGATCGGCTCCCGCTCGGCCTTTTCCAGCGAGTAGTCGACCATCCGCTGGAAGCTCATGTTGTCCGCGTCGCCGGGAATCGGTGCGTCCGGCGAATGGTGGACGGCAAACTTCTTCACCAGCAGATCCGCCAATTGACGGATGTCGAGGATGCCTTTTTCCACCGAGTCTTCGATATCGGCCAGGCAATAGGAGATATCGTCGGCCGCTTCCATGATGTAGGCCACAGGGTGGCGAGTGCCCGGGCGCATGCCGAGGACTTGGCGCAGTTCGTCGACGAAGGCTTCCTCGGAAAGATAGAAGCCCGGCTTCTTGTTCAGGTAGTGGTTCGCCGCTGCCTTGTCCGGCTTCGGCTCGTAGGCCGGACGCACGTACTTGAGCAGGCCGGCGGTCTGCGTGTAGGTGAGGTTCAGGCGCAGCAGCTTCACCACCAGGCGGATGGCCTGGGCGTTGCCTTCGAAATGCTTGAGGTCGGTGAGCATGCGCTGCTGCAACAGGCCGTCGCCCTGGCCCGGCGGTACGCGGCGCTCGAACAGGGCGTCGAGATTGCGTTCGAACCAATCGTTGATGGCGTACTCGCCGAAATGACCGAACGGCGGATTGCCGACGTCGTGCATCAGGCAGGCCATTTCCACCAGGCTTTCCAGCGCGCCTTCCAGCCCGTCCAGGCCGACCTCCGCGGCACGCGGGCCCAGTTGGCGGAACAGCGTGCGGACGATGAAACGCCCGGTCTGCTGCACTTCCAGGGAATGGGTCAGGCGGCTGCGCACCGCCGCGTTGCGCTCCAGCGGGAAGACCTGGGTCTTCTGCTGCAGGCGCCGCACGGCGGCGGAATTGACGATGCGCCCGCGGTCGCTTTCCAACTGGTAGACGATGTCTTGCAGATCGGTATTCCCGGCATGTCCGTAGGTTTCCCTGTCATGCGGACGCTGGCGGGATATCCGCTCCTTGAAATCCACGGCCCCTGGCATCTGGCGCTGTTCTCCACTCGGTCGGCTGCGAACCCCGAGCCTAGCGCGTGGCGGCGGTTTAACCAAGGTCGCGACAATCCGTCCCACTACCGTTCGCGGTCCGCCCTCTTCCCCGGGCGGCGGCAACTGGCAGAATACCCCGCTCGGCACCAGCGACCCCCGCCGCAGAACGGGGGCGCCGCCGATCATGCGTGCGCCCATAGAAACAGGAACGTTCAGGGAGGTTCCGCATGAGCATCACATCCACCGATATCTGCCAGGCCGCCGATGCCCTCAAGGGGTTCGTCGGTTTCAACCGCAAGACCGGCCGCTACATCGTGCGTTTCAGCGAAGACTCCTTCGGCATGGACGTAGCCGACGACAGCATCACGCCCACCAGCGAGTTCGTCTGGAGTTCGGTACGCGACGACGTCATGCGCCTGGGCCGCGAGCAGTTGCAGATCCTGCTGGAACAGAACATCAACGAACGACTGAACATCGGCGAGCCGCTACTGGTCTATCTGCGCCGCCAGGACCTGCCGGAAATCACCGCACAACGCCAGTTGCGCTGAGCGCCGTCGATCGCCGCCCGCGCCGGGCGCTGCGCCACGCATTATGCTGGAAGCGTCCGCCGCCGTCCGGCGTCGCGGACGCCATCGGCCATCCGGCGCGCCACGCAGGTGCTGCGTGGGGAGGTGAACGCCATGAGCAAGGGACTGAACGCGAAGAAGGAAACTCGTAGGAAACCGCTGAAAACCGCCCAGGAGAAACGCCTGGCGAAACGAGCGAAAAAACACGCTCCGGCGGCGCCGCTCGGCACCCCATCGCGGAGCTGAGCCAGGCCGGAGCAGAGCCGCAGGCGCAACCGCTCAATCGTCCGCGGCGGGGTCCAGGTCGGGGAACAGCACCTCGGTGAAGCCGAACTTGCTGAAGTCGGTGATTCGCGAGGGATACAGGCGGCCGATCAGGTGGTCGCACTCGTGCTGCACCACCCGCGCATGGAACCCTTCGACGCTGCGGTCGATCGGCTGTCCCTGCGGGTCCAGGCCCTGGTAGCGGATGCGCCGATGGCGCGATACCGCGCCGCGCAACCCCGGCACCGACAGGCAGCCCTCCCAGCCCTCTTCCATCTCGTCGTCCAGCGGGGTGATCCGCGGGTTCAGCAGGATGGTCGGCGGCACGGCCGGGGCGTCCGGATAGCGCTCGCTGCGCTCGAAACCGAAGATCACCAGTTGCAGGTCGACGCCGATCTGCGGCGCGGCCAGCCCTACCCCGCCGACGTGATGCATGGTTTCGAACATGTCGTCGATCAGCCGTTGCAGCTCCTCGCTGCCGAGCAGTTCGGACGGCACCGGCTGCGCAATGCGCAACAGGCGCTCGTCACCCATCTTGAGGATTTCCCGGATCATGCCGCCCCCTGATAAAGGTCAGTAACGTCCTACATGCTCAGCCAGAAAACCAGACAGGACAAGACGCAAAGAGCTTCCATCTCCGGCAATTGCGTCATTGGTTTGACACCGAACGGCTTTCTTTCCCGGCACATCCGGTAATATTCGCCGCACACCGACTACACTGGCCAGTCGTACCACCCCGCTACGTTTTCCTGGAGGAAACCTTTTTGCCTTCGTTGCCCACCTTGCAGCCCCTCGACCTCTACAGGCGCACCCTGGCCTGCCTGGTCCTGGCGGTTTCCTGCCTGGGCGGCGGAGGCCTGTGGGCGGACGACGCACGGACGTCGGTCGAGCAACGCAGCAACGCGGTCAGCCAGGTTCTGCTGGGCATATTCAGCTACGTGCGCTGGCCGAAGGAACCGGCGGTTCTGCAACTCTGCGTGGTCGGCCCGACCGAGTACGCCGACGGTCTGCTCCGCGGCATGGTGCAGGCCAATGGCAGGCGCGTGCATGCGGAACGCCGCGCGGTGGACAACCCGGACCTCGGCACGCTCTGCAACGTGATCTACCTCGGAGTGGTCGACGAGCGCGAGCGCCAGCAGGTGTTCCACAGCCTGGCCGGGCATCCGGTCCTGTCCATCAGCGAGCGTGGCACCGAATGCAGCGTCGGCAGCATGTTCTGCCTCAACGTCGGCGGTCCGCGCATCACCTTCGAGGCCAATCTCGACTCCATCGCCCGCAGCGGCGTACGCGTGCACCCGAGCGTATTGAAACTGGCAAGGCGGCAGGCCACTCCGTGATGAACCGTCGTCGTCGCTATACGGGTTCCAATCCATCGCTGCGCCGGGTGCTCTATCGCGCGCACCTGGGCGTGGCGCTGGTCGCGGTATTCACCGCCGGGCTGGCAGTGACCCTGGTCGGCCTGCTGACCCTGCGCGCCTACGCGGACCCCAACCAGCAACTGATCGCCCGTTCCATCAGCTATACCGTCGAAGCCGCGGTGGTCTTCGGCGATGCCCAGGCCGCCGAGGAATCCCTGGCGCTGATCGCCTCCAGCGAAGAGGTCTCCAGCGCCATCGTCTACGACCGCCAGGGGCAGCCCCTGGCCAGCTGGCATCGGGAAAGCACCGGGCCGCTGCACCTGCTGGAACAGCAACTGGCGCACTGGCTGCTCAGCGCGCCGACCGAACAACCGATCCTGCACGACGGCCAGAAGATCGGTTCGGTGGAGGTGAAAGGCTCCGGCGGCAGCCTGCTGCGCTTCCTGCTCACCGGTTTCGCCGGCATGGTCCTGTGCCTGCTGCTTACCGCCCTGGGCGCCTTCTACCTGTCACGGCGGCTGGTACGCGGTATCGTCGGCCCGCTCGACCAACTGGCGAAGGTCGCGCATACCGTGCGCCGCGAACGGGATTTCGAGAAGCGCGTACCGGAAGCCGGCATCGCCGAGCTGAGCCAACTGGGCGAGGACTTCAACGCCCTGCTCGACGAACTCGAATCCTGGCAGGCGCGCTTGCAGGACGAGAACGCCTCGCTGGCGCACCAGGCCCACCACGACAGCCTGACCAGCCTGCCCAACCGCGCCTTCTTCGAAGGCCGCCTGAGCCGGGCGCTGCGCGATGCCAGCGAGCACCGCGAGCAATTGGCGGTACTGTTCATCGACAGCGACCGTTTCAAGGAGATCAACGACCGCCTCGGCCATGCCGCCGGCGACACCGTGCTGGTCAACATCGCCATGCGCATCCGTGGGCAGTTGCGCGAAAGCGACCTGGTGGCGCGCCTGGGTGGCGACGAATTCGCCGTCCTGCTCGCACCGCTGGCGTCCGGCGCCGACGCCCTGCGCATCGCCGACAACATCATCGCCAGCATGCAGGCGCCGATCCGGCTCAGCGACGGCAGCACGGTGAGTACCTCGCTGACCATCGGCATCGCCCTCTATCCCGAGCACGCGGATACCCCGGCGGCGCTGCTCCACGACGCCGACATGGCGATGTACATCGCCAAGCGCCAGGCCCGCGGCAGCCGGCGCCTGGCGGAACTCAACGACCCCCGCATCCTTCAGGAAGAAAAGGAGATAGACAGTGCTACCCCAGAGGCTCCACCCAAGTAGATTGCTCGCCCTCGCCCTGTTCAGCCTTGTGCTGGGCCTGGCCGGTTGCCAGACCAAACCGCCGCAGACCGGCCTGAGCGCCGAGCAGATCGCCGTGCTCCAGGAGCAGGGCTTCGAACTCCGCGACGAAGGCTGGGAGTTCGGCATGTCCAGCAAGGTGCTGTTCGGCAACAATCTCGACCGTCTCAATCCCGACAGCCGCAACACCCTGACGAAGATCGCCCACGCCTTGCTCGCGGTAGACATCGACAAGGTCCGCCTGGAAGGCCACACCGACAACTACGGCGACGAAGGCTACAACCAGAAGCTCTCCGAACGGCGCGCCGAATCGGTAGCCGCGGTGTTCCGCGAAGCCGGCATGCCGGCGGCCAACATCGAGGTCCGCGGCCTGGGCATGAGCAAGCCGGTGGCCGATAACAAGACCCGCGCCGGCCGCAGCGAGAACCGCCGCGTCGCCATCATCGTTCCCGCCGAGTAATCCTGCGCTCGCGGGCTGCGTACGGCCCACCCGTACCTGGCCCGTCCATCGCCCGGCCCCGCCGCCACCCCGCTTCCGGCCTATGTTGAAGGAAGAAGCCAGCAGACCGGCGTACCGGCCGCCGCTGCCGCGGATGCTAGACTGAATGCTGCGCAAGAAACCGACAATCCCGGCCGACCTGCCGTTTGCGGGTGCTCCGGGATTCACCGACAGGGGGTATCGACCTTTGCCTGTTCGCCCAAGGAACAGGCCGTCAGACGATGGGAGGCATGCCATGAACCGGCATTACTACATCAGCGACAACCTCGACGAGCTGGAACGGCTCGAAGCCGAACTGGAAGCCAGCGGCATCGCCACCGAGCAGATCCACGTCCTCAGCGAAAAGGACGCGGAGACCGGCCAGCGCCATCTGCACGAAGTCTCTCCGTTCATGAAGAAGGATGTGGTCCGCTCCGGCCGTGTCGGCCTGCTGGTCGGCCTCGCCCTGGCCATCGTCGCCGTGGCCTTCGCCTATGCCAGCGGCTGGACGGAAACCGCCGCCGGCTGGATTCCGGTGATCTTCCTCGGCGCCGTGCTCTGCGCGTTCTGCCTGTGGGAAGGCAGCTTCTTCGGCCTGCAGCGCACCAACCGCGCCTTCCGCCCCTTCGAAGAACGCCTGCACCAGGGGCAGCACCTGTTCTTCGTCGATGTGAAGAACGTCCAGGAGCCGATCCTGGTCAACGTGGTCAGCCACCACCCGCGCCTGCAGGACGCCGGCACCGGCCCCGCGGTCTCTCCGCTGCTGCTGGGCTGGCAGCAACGCTGGCGGCGGTTCCGGCGGATGGTCTGAGCGGCGGGGCCTGCGCACCGCGCAGGTCCTGCGCCGTCCCTCCGGCTGCTAGAATATACGGCTACCCGTCCGCCATCCCGGCCGGCGCGGCCCGTCAGGAAACTCCATGAAACTCGATAAAGCGGCAGCCATCGCACAGCTCAACCAGGCCTTGGGCATGTCCGTGCTGGATGCCGGCAACACCCTGCTCGCCCGCTTCAACAAGAGCAAGAACGTCTGGTGGTTCGATATTCCGCTCAGCCAACTGAAGGCCGGCAAGTTCCTCAACCTGCTGCTGGCGAACCCGGCCGGCGATGCAGTGGAGCACCTGAAGGTGCCCACCGGTTTCCTTCGCCAGCAGCAGGACAGTCTGGAACTGCGCGACAAGAACGCCCGCCGGCCGACCCTCAGCCTGGAGCTGAGCGCGGACCCCGGCAAGCGCCTGCGCGACGTCCGCCCCGGCGGCGCTGGCCTGGACTTCGCCCCGTTCCTCCAGCCCTGAGCGGAAACCTCAGCGCGGCAGTTCGATGCGTTCCGGGTGGATCAGGATCAGGCCTTTCTTGTAGAGACCGCCGATGGCCTTCTTGAAGGTCCCCTTGCTGACCCCGAAGAGCCGGTGGATATCTTCCGGCGAACTCTTGTCGCTGAGCGGCAGGCTGCCGCCGGCCTCCAGCAGCCGGGCGAGAATCTGCTGGCTCAGCTCGACGGCGGCCTCGGCGCCGACCGGCTGCAGGCTCAGGGCGATCTTGCCGTCCGCGCGCAATTCCTTGATGTAGCCCTGTTCGCGCATGCCGCTGCGGAGGAACTTGAACGCCTCGTTCTTGTGGATCAGGCCCCAGTGCTTGCCCTCGATGATCGCCTTGAAGCCCATCTCGGTACGCTCCACCACCAGCAGGTCGACCGCCTGGCCGACGCTGTAGCGCGGCGGCAGGTTATCCAGCTGGCGGTCCAGGCGCGCGGTGGCGGTGATGCGGTTGGTGCGCTTGTCCAGGTAGACGTAGACCACGCAGTAGTCGCCGACCTGCAACGGACGCTTCTCTTCCGAATGCGGCAGCAGCAGGTCCTTGGGCAGGCCCCAGTCGAGGAACAGGCCGATCCGGTTGATCTCCACGACCTTCAGGCTGGCGAAACCGCCGACCTGGACCTTGGGCGTCTGGGTGGTGGCGATCAGGCGGTCGTCGCTGTCCAGGTAGATGAACACGTTGAGCCAGTCGCCCACTTCGCTGGGCTGGTCCTTCGGCACATAGCGCTTGGGCAGGAGGATCTCGCCGTGCTGGGTACCGTCGAGATAGAGCCCGAACTCCGTGTGTTTGACCACCTGCAGTGAATTGAAACGCCCGATGACCGCCATGTTGTCTCCCCCTGTCGAAGGGGCGGCATTCTACCGGGCGCCACGCAGGCGGGCGGAAGTTTTTGCCGGTACGCCGACGCCGCTCATCGCCTTGCCGGCCGTTCGCGCCGAAACATCCTGAACCACGCGGACATTTCCCAAATGCCGACTGTCTACTGGCAGTAAGCACAACGATGTTTCAAAATCGTGAACCCTAAAGACTTTTTTGGAACATCCTTATCAAGGATTCTCGCTGCCGCTCATCAGGAGTTCCTGTGCGTCCACTCAGCCGTTGGCTCTCATCTTGCGGCTCGCTTCTGGCGCTGGCCGCGCTGTTCCTGGTCGTTCCCCTCGCCGGCCGCTACTGGCTCGGCTGGTCGACGCCGTTCGGCTATCTCTCGGACCTGGCCCTCGGCAGCCTGCTGGTGCTGCTCCTGCATCGACGCTCCCTGTGGTTCGCGCTCCCGGTCATGCTGCTCTGGTGCCTGTTCCTGATCGGCAATGCCGAACTGGTCGGCGCGGTCGGGCGCATGCCGGAGCCTTCCGACCTCAAGTACCTGCTGGATCCGCAGTTCGTCAGCAGCTCCACCCAGGGCGGCGGCCTCGCCCACCTGCCACTGGCGCTCGGCCTCGGCGGCGCGACATTGCTTTGCGTGCTGCTCTGGCGCCGCCGCGGTCCGCGCCTGCCGCGCTATGCCTACGCGCTGCCGGCGGCGTTCCTGGCGGCGCATGTCGGCCTGCAATACCTGCGTCCGAGCGATGCCGACCAGTGGCAGCAGTACAACCTGCCGCACAAACTGCTGGCCAGCGCGCTCAGCAGTGGCCAACTGGCGGTCGAAGACTGGCTCGCCGGCGACCGTCCGGACACCCCGCCGGACGTCGCCGGGCTCAACCAGCTCGACCTTTCCGGAACGCCGCTGCTGGCCGGCGGAGGGCGCGCGCGCAACGTCCTGATCGTGGCCATGGAGGGAATCCCCGGCGCGTATATCGCCGCCAACCGCGCCGCCATCAACAGCAGCTACCACGAAGCGCCGATGCCCAGGCTGAGTGGCTGGGCCGAACGGGCGATGACCACCCCGGACTACGTGCTGCACAGCCACCAGACCATCCGCGGCCTCTACGCCATGCTCTGCGGCGACTACAGCAAGCTCGACTCGGGCACGCCGAAGGGCGTCGAGCTGCTCAACAACCCGGCCCGGGCCAGGGAGTGCCTGCCCGCCCAGCTGCGCCAGCACGGTTTCAGCACGCACTTCCTGCAGGGTGCCGGCCTGCGCTTCATGGCCAAGGACAAGGTCATGCCGCAGATGGGCTTCGACAAGACCCTCGGGCGCGACTGGTTCCGCAACAAGTCCTACCTGGAGTTTCCCTGGGGCATGGACGACAAGGCCTTCTTCGAGGGCGCCGCGACCTACGTGAAGCAGCTGCGCCAGCAGAAGAAACCCTGGATGCTGACCCTGCTCACCGTCGGCACCCACCAGCCCTACTCGGCGCCTGCCGACTACCTGGCCCGCTACCCGAACGCCAAGCAGGCCGCGGTGGCCTATCTCGACGACGCGATCGGCGCCTTCCTCGCCGACCTGGAGAAACAGGGCGTGTTGCGCGACACCCTGGTGGTGCTCACTTCCGACGAGTCCCACGGTGTCGACCAGGTGCGCCTCGCCTCGGCCTGGGGCTTCAACCTGGTGCTGGCACCGGAACAGGCGGCGCTGCCGCCGATCAAGAGCGGCGTCTACGGCCACGTCGACCTCGCCGCGTCCGTCCTCGACTATTTCGGCTACCGCGTGCCGGCGGGGATTTCCGGGCGCTCGCTGTTCCGCGACTACGCCAGCGGTCGCGAAATGATGTCCTACACCAACGGCATGCTGCGCCACCACGACGGCAAGGCCACCTTCGTCGAGTGCGATTTCCAGCAGGTCTGCCGGCGCTACCGCAGCGAGGGCTTCATCGCCGACGAAGCCGAGTTCCTCGGTCGCTTTAGCGGACGCCAGGCACGCCTGGTCAGCCAGCGCGCCGCCGTCCTCGACCACTCCGTGCAACAGGCCGGCCAGTTGGGCCAGGAGTTCCAGTTCGCCACCCACGAACGCATCCGCCTGAAGCCGGAAACCCACAACGACTGGACCGACAACCTGATCGGCGCGCAATACCTGGAGATGCCGAAGAACAGCAGGACCACGGTCACCCTGAAGATCCGCGCCTTGCAGATGGACCGCAACGGCGCCCGGGTGACGCTGAAGACCAAGGAGTTCGAACGCGACGTTCCCATACCGGTACCGGACATCCCGCGCCTGCTCAAAGGCAAGCCGCTGGACATGAGCTTCACCTTCGACAACCCGGAAGCGCGCAAGGCCTTCTCCTTCCACTTGCTCGCCGAGGGCCGCGGGATCATCGAGATCAGCGACTTCCACGTGGTCACGGCGGCCAACCCGGAACCCGTGGAAAGCCGCAGCCAGGTCGCCGAAGCGGCGAAGGAACAGCCGCTGCTGAGCACCCTGAAAAGCCTGTTCGCCAACCGCCCCGAAACCGAGGAAGCGGAACGCGCGGACGCCCCTCGGGAGCGCACCGTCATCCCCGAGCAGAAGGCCCTGATCCTTTCGCACTGACCGCGCCGGAGCGGCCCGCCCGGCCGCCGCGCGCTCCCCGCTGAACCCAGCGCCGTCGCGGGCGTCGAAGATTCGCAAGCAACCAGGCGAAACGGAGAACGGCATGAAGCACCTGGCATTCCTCGCCCTCGGCGGACTCCTGCTGGCGCCCCTGGCCGAAGCGGCCAGCTTCGATTGCGAAAAGGCTGAGCGAGCGGACGAAAAGGCCATCTGCGCGAACCGGGCGCTGAACGACAAGGACGTCGAGATGAGCGTCAAGTACCACTTCCTCCGCGGCCTGTTCGCCATGGGCGGCCGCGGCGCCATGCAGGACCGGCAGCAGGACTGGCTGCGTGAGCGCCGGCGCTGCGGTGGCGACACCGACTGCCTCTCCCGTGCCTACGCGCAGCGTATCGACGAGCTGGACAAGCAGTACGCGGGCATCGACAAGCCGCTCTGAAGCTAGCGTCCGCCGACGGCGAACTGCAGTTCCGCCAGGCGCGCATAGAGCGGGTTCTCGGCGATCAGACGGGCGTGGCTACCAATCGCCACCAGCCGCCCCTGGTCGATCACCGCGATGCGGTCGGCGCTCTGCACCGTGGCCAGGCGATGGGCGATCACCAGGGTGGTACGTCCGCTCATCAGGCCTGGCAGGGCCTGCTGGATCAGGTGCTCGCTTTCCGCATCCAGGGCGCTGGTCGCCTCGTCGAGCAGCAACACCGGCGCGTCTACCAGCAACGCCCGGGCGATCGCCAGGCGCTGGCGCTGGCCGCCGGACAGGCCGATGCCGCCCTCGCCCAGGTGGGTGGCGTAGCCCTGCGGCAGACCCAGGATGAACTCGTGGGCATGCGCGGCACGCGCTGCGGCCTCGACCTCGGCGGCGCTGGCATGCGGACGGCCGTAGCGGATGTTTTCCTCGACGCTGCCGAAGAACAGCGCGGGGTTCTGCGACACCAGGGCAAAGCTGCGGCGCAAGTCGGCCGGGTCCAGTTCGACGATCGGCTGTCCGTCCAGCAGCAGCCGCCCCTGCTGCGGATCGAAGAAACGCAGGAGCAGATCGAACAGGGTCGACTTGCCGGCACCGGAAGGTCCGACCAGGGCCAGGGTTTCCCCCGGTTCGACGGCCAGGCTGATGTCGTCGATGGCCCAGTGTTCGGGACGGGTCGGATAGGCGAAGCGCACCGCCTGCAATTCGATCCTCCCGCTCACCCGCGCCGCCAGCTTGCGTGGTTGCGCTGGCGGGCGGATCTCGCTGCGCGCCCTGAGCAGCTCGGCGATGCGCTCTGCGGCGCCGGCGGCGCGCTGCAATTCGCCGATCACCTCGCTGAGGGTGCCGAAGGCCATGCCGACGATCAGGCTGTAGAAGACGAACGCGGCCAGTTCGCCGGCCGAGATGCTGCCGGCGATCACGTCGCGGCCGCCGACCCAGAGCATGATGCCGACTGCGCCGAGCACCAGCACGATCACCACGGTGATCAGCCAGGCACGCTGGGCGATGCGCTTGCGCGCGGTGTCGAAGGCGCGCTCGACGGTGCCGGCGAAGCGCTGGCGATCCTGCGCCTGGTGGTTGTAGGCCTGCACGGTCTTGATCTGACCGAGGGTCTCACCGACGTAGCTGCCGACGTCGGCCACCCGGTCCTGGCTTTCCCGCGACAGGCTGCGCACGCGGCGGCCGAACAGCAGGATTGGGGCGATCACCAGCGGCAACGCCAGCACCACGATGCTGGTCAGCTTGGCGTTGGTGACGAACATCAGCAGCACCCCGCCGACCAGCATCAGGGCATTGCGCAGGGCCATCGACAGCGAGGAACCGATCACCGTCTGCAGCAGCGTAGTGTCGGCGGTCAGGCGCGACTGGATCTCGGAGCTACGGTTGGTTTCGTAGAAACCGGGATGCAACTCGATCAGGTGGTCGAACACGCGCTTGCGGATATCGGCGACGAAGCGCTCGCCGATCCAGGACACCAGGTAGAAGCGCACGAAGGTGCCTACGGCCAGGCCGAGCACCAGCACGAAGAACAGCAGGATGTAGCGATTGAGCAATTCGGGCGAGGCGGTGAGGAACCCCTGGTCCACCAGCAGGCGGATGCCCTGGCCCAGGGACAGGGTGATCGCCGCGGTGAACAGCAACGCCACCAGGGCCCCGAGCATGCGCCAGCGGTAAGGCGCCATGAAGCGCCAGGCCAGGCGCAGGGCGATACGTTGGCGGGAGGAGAGAATGGCTGGCATGCGGCGCTCGCTCGGCGGCTGGGGTTCCGCAGGTTAGCACCGGGAACGCAGCGAGGCGATGCATGCCCCGGCCGGCAGCGCGATGATATCGACGTATATATCCGGGCAACTTAGCCGATAACTAATCGTGAACTTTTCATTATTCTCGATATAGGCGAGTTAGAGCCCCGGAGAACTTTCTCGCTCAATTAGTGCAAACATTGGAATTCATGCCGGGATGCGCGAAGGAGTTATCCACCTGGCGGTATCCTGCGTCGCCCGGGGTCGGCGGGACATCCAGCCGCGGAGACCTCGAGCAGTTCGCCGCCGGCTCGCCAATGCCGCAGCGCCTCGCTCGGGTATTGCCTAACGGACTTTATAGAAAACAGCAGGTTACGTCCGAAATCTGATCGACAATATTCAAGATGAAATAAAACGCCGCTTCGGTTATAATGAACGGCCATATTTAATGCAGAGACAGGTCCCCGGATATGGCCATCATGAAGAAAACCGTCGCGCCGAAAGCCGCCAAGCCGGCTCCCGCGGTCGAAACCCGCGAATCCATCGAAGCGCAGGTCGCCGCCTTCCTCCAGGCCGGCGGCGAGATCCAGAAGATCGCCAAGGGCGTCAGCGGCCAGGTCTACGGCCCGTCGCGGCAGATCACCATCAGCAAGAAGCGCTGATCGCCCGCCCCTCGCCGGGGACTACGAAGGGGATGGCAGGCCGGCACGCAGATGTGCCACGCTCCATCCCCTTTTTCATTGCCTGAATCCCGAGCCCTTCATGCCTGGCCATCCCGATCCACTGCACGGCGTCACCCTGGAAAAACTGCTCACCGAACTGGTCGCCCACCACGGCTGGGCGGAGCTTGGCAAACGGGTCGACATTCGTTGTTTCAGGAACGACCCGAGCATCAAGTCCAGCCTCGCCTTCCTGCGCAAGACGCCCTGGGCCCGGGAAAAGGTCGAGGCGCTCTACGTCCAGCTCAAACGCAACCAAGGCTGAAGGCTAGCGCGCCAACCCCAGGCGCAGCAATTGCCCGTCCTTCTGGTCGGTGAGCAGGTAGAGATAGCCGTCCGGGCCCTGCCGCACGTCGCGGATGCGCACCCCGAGATCGCCCAGCAGGCGCTCTTCGTGGACGACCCGGTCGCCATCCAGTTGCAGGCGGATCAGTTCCTGCGTCGCCAGCGCGCCGATGAACAGGTTGTGCTGCCAGGCCGGGAAGCGCTGCGCATCGTAGAACGCCATGCCGCTGATCGCCGGCGACTTCTCCCAGACATGGTGCGGCGCCTCGGTACCGTCGACGGCCTTGCCCCTGGCTTCGGGGATCGGCAGCAGGGTGTAGTTGATTCCATGGGTCGCCAGCGGCCAGCCGTAGTTCCCGCCGGCCTGGGGTATGTTGATCTCGTCGCCGCCGCGCGGGCCGTGCTCGTGGGTCCAGAGCCGGCCGGTCCAGGGATTCAACGCGGCGCCCTGCTGGTTGCGGTGGCCATAGCTCCAGATCTCCGGCCGCGCGTCGGCACGGCCGACGAAGGGATTGTCCTTGGGAACGCCGCCGTCCGGATACAGGCGGACGATCTTGCCCTGCAACTTGTCCAGGTCCTGCGAGGTGCTGCGCTGGTTGTTCTCGCCGAGGGCGATGAACAGGTGGCCCTTGCCGTCGAAGACCAGGCGCGAGCCGAAGTGATGGCCGCTGGAAAGCTTCGGCAACTGCCGGAAGATCACGTGGAAACCCTCCAGCCGTCGCTTGTCCGCCGATAACCGGCCGCGTCCCGCCGCCGTTCCGGCGCGGCCGTCCTCGCCGGCCTCGGCATAGGTCAGGTAGACCAGCCGGTCCTCGGCGAACCCCGGCGACAAGGCGACGTCGAGCAGGCCCCCCTGGCCGCTGGCGAAGACCCTGGGTACGCCTTCCAGCGGCGCCGACAACTGTCCCTCGGGACTGACGAAACGCAAGCTGCCGGGCCGCTCGGTGACCAACATGCCCTGGTTGTCCGGCAGGAAGGCGACGGCCCAGGGATAGGCCAGACCGCCAACCACCGGGGTGACCTCGACGGCGCCCAGCTCGCTGTCGTGGCGACCGGCGTCCACCGCCTCGGCCGACGGGGCGAGCAGCGCGGCGGCGCTCAGCAGGATGGCATTCAAAGACAGGCCCGGCATGCGTTCTCTCCTTCCCCAAGCGAAAAACACCACTCTAGTCGCAGATCCGCCGCGCCTAGCGGTCCGCACACGGGCTGTAACAAACCCGCCCCTCAAAGCAAGGCGACCATTTCCTTGAGGGTCACCGCCCAGGTGCCCTTGGCATTGATATAGCGATAGCCGAACCGGGAACCGTGCGCCTCGCTGGTGATCACCGCGTTCCAGGCCTGCCCGCGCGGCAGGTCGTGGGCCGGGTCGAGGAGCAGGAAGGCGCGCTCGCTCATGCCGATGGCCAGGCCCCAATGGCGGATATCGCTGCCCTTGCGGCCGTGGAAACCGAGCACTACCGGAAAGCCGGCCTCCAGGTATTCGCGGGTGTGCCGGACCAACCTGCGCCCCTCGCCCTTGAGGGCGAAATGCTCGGTATCGTTGATCTCGGCCAGCAGCTCCAGCAGGTCGACGCCGGTGGTGCCGACGCGCAGCAGCGGGCCGTGCTGGTCCAGCGCCTTCATCAGGCGCCCGTAGCGACTGCGACTGTCGACCCGCTCCAGGCCCTTGGCCTGGCGCCGGCGCAGTTGGCCGCGGACCAGCATCGCCATGACCAGACAGTAGGGCCCGCAGGCGCCGTCCATGTCGCCCTGGCGCAGATGGACCTTGTCGCCATTGGCGTTGCACAGGCCGCCGCTGCCATCCTCGTCCAGGTCCCATTCCAGGCCATCGATCAGGCGTGACTGCATGAGGGTCTCCTCTCCGGTTCCTTAAGTTGGGACCGAGCGGGCGCCGAATCATTCCTCGGCGCCCATCGCCACAACGAGTAAACTGGCGGTCTTTCATTCCAGTAGCCTCGCCATGACCGACCCGATCCGCCTGTCCAAACGCCTCGCCGAACTCACCGCCTGCTCGCGCCGCGAAGCCGAGCTGTACATCGAGGGCGGCTGGGTCAGCGTCGACGGCGAAGTGATCGAGGAGCCACAGTTCAAGGTGCTCGACCAGCGCGTGGAGCTGCTGCCGGGCGCCCGCGCGGAAACGATCGAACCGGCCACCCTGCTGTTGCACAAGCCGGCCGGCTGGCGCCACGACGATTTCGAAGGCCTGCTCGCTGCGGGGCGGCGCTGGAGCGATGACCCCAGTCCCTTGCGAGCGCTGAAAAAACACTTCGCCCGCCAGCGTCCCACCCTGGCGCTGGACAGCGAGGCTTCCGGGCTGGTGGTGTTCAGCCAGCAGCACGGCGTACTGCGCAAGCTGGTGGACGACGGTGCACGGCTGGAGCAGGAATACCTGGTCGAGGTCGCCGGCGACCTGGCCGCCGGCGGCCTCGAGCGCCTGCGCCACGGCCTCGCCTACCAGGGCCGCAGGCTATCGCCGTGCAAGGTCAGTTGGCAGAACGAAAGCCACCTGCGCTTCGCCCTCAAAGACGTGCTGCCCGGCCAGTTGCGCTTCATGTGCGAAAGCGAGGGGCTGGAAGTGCGGAGCATCCGCCGCCTGCGCATCGGCGCGCTGCCGCTGGCCAGGCTACCGCTCGGCGAATGGCGCTACCTCGGCCTCCACGAACGCTTCTGAGCGCTCATTCGAGGCCACGCAGGGCGCGCCCCGGCGACTGCCCGCAGACCCGCCGGTACATGGCGATGAACGCGCTGTCGCTGGCGTAGCCCAGGGCGTGGGCGACCTCGGTCACCGAGCGGCCTTCGGCCAGGCGCCTCCGCGCTTCGAACAAGCGCGCCTGGGTTCGCCAGCGGGAGAAACCCAGGCCGGTCTGCTCGGTGAACAGACGCGCCAGGGTCCGCCCGCTGGCGCCGACCTCACGTCCCCACGCCTCGATGCTCCAGTCCAGCGCGGGTTGCGCCAGCAGCGCCTCGGCCACCTTCAGCGCCCGCGCATCGCGCGGCATCGGCAGGCTCGCGGCGTGTGCCGGCGCGCTCGCCAGTTCATCGAACAGTGCGCGCAACAGCGTCAGGTGCGGCCCTTCCAATTGCAAGTCGGCTGCCCAGCCGGTCATGCGCAGAATCAGTTCGCGCATTAGCGGCCCGACCTCGAGGACCTGGACGCTGTCCGGCAGCTCGGCGAACGCCGAGGGTTCGAAGTACAGGCTACGGTAGGCGAAGCGCCCGTGAAGGACCGTGCGATGCGGCACGCCGGCCGGCAGCCAGGCGGCCTGGAGCGACGTCAATTGGCAAATGCGCTCGGCGAAATACAGCGTGACGCTACCGGCCGCCATGTACAGCAACTGCGCGCGCCGGTGGCAATGCCAGTCGCTGCGGTGGCCGGTGCTGTCGACCTCGAGGCCGACCACCGGGCAGCGGGCGAGATCGGGATCCTCGACCCGTTCGTAGGGATAGCGCGGCACCTTGTCCTCTTCGCGATGTTTTCCGTCCTGACCGCAGCATTCTGCCAGGCGCAGGCGGCCTAGGCTTGGCTCTTTTTTCCGGAGCCATCATGCCTGACCGTCCTCGCCCTCCCCTGCTGCTGGTGCTCGCCCTGCTAGCCCTGCCGCAAGTCGCCGAAACCATCCTTTCCCCCGCGCTGCCGGCCCTGGCCAGCCACTGGCGACTGGACGACGCTACCAGCCAGTGGACCATGGCGCTGTTCTTCGTCGGTTTCGCCCCCGGCATCTGGCTCTGGGGCTGGCTGGCCGACCGCCTCGGCCGGCGCCCGGCTCTGCTCGGCGGGCTCGGCCTGGCGGCCCTGGCGACCTTCGGTGCCTGGGCCAGTACCGACTATTCCTACCTGCTTGCCTGTCGCCTGGTCCAGGGCCTCGGCCTGGCGACCTGCTCGGTGACGGTGCAGGCCAGCCTGCGCGATGTGCTGCAAGGCCCGGCGTTGATGAGCTATTTCGTCACGCTCGGCGCGGTGCTGGCCTGGTCGCCGGCAGTCGGCCCCCTCGGCGGCCAGTGGCTGGCCGACCTCGGCGGGCACCCGGCGGTGTTCGCCACCCTGGCGGTGCTGCTCGCCTCGCTGGCGGCGCTGGTCGTCCCGGCCTGGCCGGAAACCCGTCCGCTGCTGGCGGGCACGCCCGAGCCCGCGACCCTGGCGATCTTCCGACGGGTCCTGGCCGACCGACCGCTACAGACGCGCGCACTGCTGGTGGCGGTGCTCAATGTACTGGTGTTCTCCTTCTACGCCGCCGGGCCGTTCATGGTCGGCGACCTGCCCGGCCTGGGCTTCGGCTGGATCGGCCTGGCCATCGCCCTTGCCGGGAGCCTCGGCGCCTTGCTCAACCGACGCCTGCCGCACACCTGGAACAGCGCTCGCCGGGTACGCCTGGGCCTGGCGCTGGCAGCCGCCGGCGCGACAGCGCAGACGCTGTTGGCCGCCGGCGGATACGCCGAAGGCCTGTCCTGGGCCCTGCCGGCCCTGCCGATCTTCGTAGGCTTCGGCGTGGCGATTCCCAACCTGCTGGGTCCGGCGCTGTACGCCTACGACGATTGCCGGGGACGCGCCGGAGCCCTGTTCGGGCTCGCCTACTACCTGCTGATCGGCCTCGGACTGGGCGCGTCCACCCTGCTACCGTTCGACCGTCCCTGGCCGCTGGCGGCGTACTGGAGCCTGCTGGGCCTGGTCGCACTGCTGCTGGCCAGGCGGCTGCCGGAATGAAAGCGGCGCCAGGTACGCCCGTGCAAACCGGACGACCGGCCCGGAAAGCCGGATAGGGCGGCCGTCGCGACGCTGCTATGCTGTGATGGCACAGCGCCCACGCGGACCCGCAGAACGTGGCCAGAACGACGCTCGAATCGATCCAGCACGCCATCGAGGTGAATTCGTCCCTGGCCCTTCCCATCGCCCTGGAGAATCTCTCGCGTCTGACCCACCTCGCGCTGCTGACCGTCCCCTTCAACCTGATCCACATTCTGGTGTTTTCCCTGAAGGACTTCCGCCCGGACCTCGGCCATCAGCTCTGGCGCCAGGAAATCATGTACGCCCATGGCGCCATGGCCCTGCTCTTCGGCGGCATCGGCCTGCTCGCGCTATGGCTGCGCCGCCAGCCACCCAAGCTGTGGCGCATGCGCCTGCTGATCCTGCTGGGCGGCGCAGGGATCATAGGCTTCGGCGTCGCCATCGCCTGCATCGACCAGCGCATCACCAGCAACATCACGCCGCTGCTGCTGGCCTGTTTCGCCTGCGCCATGTTCATCCTGATCCGCCCGGCCTACGCGGTGCCTTTCTACGGCCTGGCCATGCTGGTCTTCCAACTGGCGATGGGCTACGCCCAGGCCGACCCGCAACTGCGCCTGTCGAACCAGGCCAACGGCCTCACCGCGTTCGGCCTCGGCCTGCTGCTGTCGCTGATCCTCTGGCACGGGCACGTGCGCAACCTGCGCCAGCAACGCAAGCTGGAGTTGCAGCGGCAGGAGCTGGAGGAGAAAAATCGCCAGTTGGAGTACCTGGCCGGTCACGACCCGCTGACCGGCCTGTTCAATCGTCGCGAATTCGACCAGCTGGTGCTCATGGAACTCGCGCGCATCGCTCGCCAACCGCAGCCGCTGAGCCTGCTGATGGTCGACCTGGATCACTTCAAGTACATCAACGACCGCTATGGGCACCCCTTCGGCGACGAGGTCATTCGCCATGCCGCCAACCTGCTGCGCGGCAATACCCGTAGCAGCGACAGCGTGGCGCGCCTGGGCGGGGAAGAATTCCTCCTGCTCCTGCCCGACACCGCCGAGCAGCAGGCTCGCAGCCTTGCGGAAAAACTCCGCGAACGCCTCGAAGGTACCCCGCTGGCGACGCAGGACGGCGTGCTCTGCCTGACCGCCAGCTTCGGCGTGGCCAGCCTCGACGGAGGCGGCCAGGCCAGCTACGAGCAGCTCTACAGCGCCGCCGACCAGGCTCTCTACCGGGCCAAGAGCAGCGGTCGCAACCGGGTCGAAGTGATTCGCCTGGCCAGCCTCGCGGAAAGCCTGCGGTAACAATTGATCGGCCGGCCCTGACGAGCGGTCGGTCAGCCGCCCGAACCTTGGTTAAGATGGTCCGTGGCGCTCTAGCTCGCCGCTCTTCCTGCCCTTCCGACCTGCCCGACCTCGCCCGGCCCCATGCCGCGGCCTTGCCGTTGGCGTCGTGCGGGAAGACCGGCGCAGCGCCGTTGTCCGCATTACCAGGGGAGAACCATGCTCAAGCACCTGCTCGTGCTCACCTGTGCCCTGCTCGCCAGCTCCTCGGCCCTGGCCCAGGTGATGGCCCGCGACCTGGGCGATTTCGAACTCAAGCTGGCCACCAGTCCGACCCGCAGCATGGCCCAGGGCCTGGTCACCCCGGGCAGCTCCGGCAGTTTCCACGGCGGCCTCGACCTAAGCCACGAAAGTGGCTGGTACATCGGCAACTGGACCTCCAACCTCGACCCCGGCAAGCCCACCGAGATCGACTCCTACGCCGGCTTCAAGCGCCCGCTGAACAACCGCCTGGGCTACGAAATGGGCCTGATCCGCTACAGCCGCCCGGAGCAGCCGGCCAACGACGCAGCCGAACTCTACGGCGGCCTGTCGATCTTCGGCAGCCGGCTCGGCGCGGCCCTGAGCAGCGACCCGGGGCGCAACGACACCACCCTGTTCGCCGACCTCGGGGTCAACCCGCCGTTCGGTTTCGACGTCACCCTGAAGTACGGCAACCATCGCCTGGACAACCCGGCGAGCCTCAGCGGCGGGGGCTACGTGAGCGTCTTCAACGACTGGTCGGTGAACCTCTCGCGGCCCTGGCTGGGCATCGACCTGAACCTGTCCTACAGCGGCACCAGCCTGACCGGCAGCGATTGCAGCGCCTACTCGGGACACAACAGCTACTGCGACACCACATTCATGCTGAAGGCGTCGCGTCCGTTCTTCTGAGTCGTCAGTCGTCCTGGCGGCGGGTACGCTGGGCGAGTTCGTCGAGCTGTTTCTGCTCGCGCTTGTCCTCGGCCTGGCGCGCCTCTTCCAGGTAGCGCTCGACCAGCTTGCGCAGCCCTTCCAGGCGGGCGTATCTCTCCTGCCAGTTGAGCCGCGCCTTGTCCACCGCCTCGCGGTGCCAGGTCACGCTGTTGGCCTGCTGGGCGACGGCGGTCTCCAGTTGCGAGAGGAAGCGCTGGTAGTTCATCAGCCACTGGCCGCTGACGCCCTTCTGGCCCTGGCTGATCCATTGCTGCTGGTAGTCGTTGCGGTAGCGTTCCAGCTCCGCCAGCTTCTGCTGTGCCGCGAGCAATTGCTGCTGGCACCTGCCCAGCTGGGTCGCGGCATCCCGCTCGGCCTTGCTGGCCATGTCCACCACCGGCGCCAGCCGCGCCGCGCGCTTCTCCATGCCTCAGCGCGCCTCAGGCCTGCCCGCCGGCGAGCAGGCTCGCCAGCCGCGCACGGCTTTCCGCCAGGCTTTCGCTTTCGTCGAGGCCCTGGCGCAGGAACTGGCGCATGACCGGGAAGCGAGCGATGGCCAGGTCGGTCTCGGGATCGCCGCCGGCCACGTAGGCACCGACGCTGATCAGATCGCGACTCTGCTGGTAGCGCGACCAGAGCTGCTTGAAGCGCTGGGCGTCGCGCAGGTGCTCGGCCTCGACCACCTGCGGCATCACCCGGCTGATCGAAGCTTCGATATCGATGGCCGGATAGTGGCCTTCCTCGGCCAACCGCCGGGACAATACGAAGTGCCCGTCGAGCACGCCGCGAGCGGCGTCGGCGATCGGGTCCTGCTGGTCGTCGCCCTCGGAGAGCACGGTGTAGAACGCGGTGATCGAGCCGCCACCGGCTTCGGCATTGCCGGCGCGTTCCACCAGCTTCGGCAGCTTGGCGAACACCGATGGCGGATACCCCTTGGTCGCCGGTGGCTCGCCGATGGCCAGGGCGATCTCGCGCTGGGCCTGGGCGTAGCGGGTCAGCGAGTCCATCAGCAGCAATACGTTCTTGCCCTTGTCGCGGAAGTACTCGGCGATCCGCGTGCAGTATTGCGCGGCACGCAGGCGCATCAGCGGCGCGTCGTCGGCCGGCGAGGCGACCACCACGGAGCGCTTGAGGCCTTCCTCGCCGAGGATCTCGTCGATGAACTCCTTCACCTCGCGGCCCCGCTCGCCGATCAGACCGACGACGATGATGTCGGCCCTGGTGAAACGGGTCATCATCCCCAGCAGCACCGACTTGCCCACCCCGGTACCGGCGAACAGGCCGAGGCGCTGGCCGCGGCCGACCGTGAGCAGGCCATTGATCGAGCGGATGCCGACGTCGAGAGGTTCGCTGATCGGGTGGCGCTTGAGCGGGTTGATCGTCGGGCCGTCCATCGGCACCCAGTCTTCGGCGCGCATCCCGCCCTTGCCGTCGAGGGCGCGGCCGGCGCCGTCGAGCACGCGGCCGAGCATCGACATGCCCATCGGCAGGCGCCCGGTGTCCGGCAGCGGCACGACCCGCGCGCCGGGCGCGATGCCGGCGAGGCTGCCGACCGGCATCAGGTACACCTTGCTACCGGAAAAGCCCATCACTTCGGCCTCCACCTGCACCGGGTGGTAGCCGCTTTCGTTGATCACGTTGCAGCGGCTGCCGACCGCGGCCTGCAAGCCCTCGGCTTCGAGGGTCAGGCCGACCATGCGCAGCAGGCGGCCCTCGACCACCGGCTGCGCCGGCAGCGAGACAGCCTCGGTGTAGCCCTCCAGGCGCCTGGCGAAACTGGTTCGCTCAAGGCGCATCGACGTCTCCGGGGGCGTCGAGGTCGATCCGGATGTCGCTGGCCAGCGGATGGGTCGCCTGTTCGCGCTGTTGCTCGAACAGTTGCTTCACTGCCTGCGCCAGGCGCGTCTCGATGGTCGCGTCGATGCGACTGTGCTCGGTCTCGATGCGGCAGCCGCCGGGCAGCAACGAATCGTCCTCGAGAATCCGCCAGCTCTCTTCGTGGCGCTCGCGCAGCGCCTTGACCCGCTCGAAGTCCTGCGGGTTAACATGGATACGGATGTTCGCCGCGCCCATCGGCAGCAGCTTCAGAGCCTCGCGCAGGACCTGGCGGACATGGCTGGAGTCCATGTGCAGTTCGCGCTGGATCACCTGGCGGGCAACGTGGTTGACCAGGTTGACCATGCCCTGCTCGATCAGGGCGTCCTGCTCGGCGATGGGTTCCAGGAGCTGCGTCATCAGACGCTCGAGACTTTGCAGGCGCTCCTTCAGCGCCTCCTCGGCTTCCTGCCGCGCCTTCAACTGGCCGGCGTGGAAACCGTCGCGCTCGCCGGTGGCGAAACCTTCATTGTAGGCGTCCTGGCGGATCGCCTCGATCTCCTCCAGCGTCGGCGGCTTGACGGTCTCCAGCTCGACCTCTTCCACCGCCGCCGGCGCCGGCGCGGGTTCGGCGACCGCGGGCACCTGCGGCGCGGCAACGGCCGGCTCGTCGCGCGGCTCGTCGAAGCTCGGCAACGACCAGAGGCCGAAGGCCGCCACGTCCTTGCCGCGGATCAGTTCGCTGGGATTGTCTTTGTCCTTGTCGTGGGGGACCACCTCAGATCATCTCCTCGCCACCCTTGCCGCCCAGCACGATATCGCCGGACTCGGCCATGCGCCGGGCAATGGTGAGGATTTCCTTCTGCGCACCTTCCACTTCGCTGACCCGTACCGGCCCCTTGGCCTCCAGGTCGTCGCGCAGCAGCTCGGCGGCACGCTTGGACATGTTCTTGAAGACCTTCTCGCGGATCGCCTCGTCGGAGCCCTTGAGCGCCAGCACCAGTACGTCCGAGGAGACTTCCCGGAGCAGCGCCTGGATGCCGCGGTCGTCGACGTCGGCGAGGTTGTCGAAGACGAACATCAGGTCCTCGATCTGTCCGGACAGGTCTTCGTCGACCTCGCGGATCGAATCCATCAGCTGGCCTTCGATGGAGCTGTCGAGGTAGTTCATGATGTCCGCCGCGCGCTTGACCCCGCCCATGGTAGTGCGGGTGGCGTTGGAATTGCCGGCGAACTGCTTCTCCAGGATCAGGTTGAGTTCCTTCAGCGCCGAGGGCTGCACGGTGTTCAGCGAGGAGACGCGCAGGACGATATCCAGGCGCACCTTGTGGTCGAAATGGCTGAGCACCTCGGCGGCCTGGTCGGGATCGAGGTAGGCGACCACGATGGCCTGGATCTGCGGGTGTTCGTAACGGATCACGTCGGCCACGGCACGCGGCTCCATCCACTTCAGGCTGTCCAGGCCGCTGGTGCTGCCGCCGAGGAGGATGCGGTCGATCAGGTTGTTGGCCTTGTCCTCGCCGAGGGCCTGGGTGAGCATCTTGCGGATGTAGCCGTCGGCACCGACGCCGAGGCTGGTCTGGTCGCCGACCACTTCGACGAACTCGCCCATCACCTGCTCGACCTGTTCGCGATGCACGTTGCGCATCGACGCCATGGCCACGCCGACCCGCTGCACCTCTTTCGGTCCCATGTGCCGCAGCACCTGCGCCGCGTCGGTCTCGCCGAGCGACAGGAGCAGGATGGCGGCCTTGTCGACCTTGGTCAGTTTGGCGGCGAGACGATTCTCACTCATGGCGCTTACTCATCGGCGTTGATCCACTCTTTCACGACCTGGGCGACGCGGCCCGGGTCCTGTGCGACCAGGTTCTTGATCGCGTTCAATTGCGCATCATACCCCTCCGTGGGGCTCGGCAGGAGGATGCTCGACGGCCCGCCGATGCTCACCCGATCGTCGGCCAGCGAGCCTTCCAGGCCACTCTCGCCCAGCGCCAGGTCGCCGTCGCGACCGCCGCCGCCGGCCAGCGACTTGCCCTTGCCGCCGCCGGTGATGTTGCTCAGCACCGGACGCAGCACGCCGAACACCAGGACCAGGATGAACAGCACGCCGAGCACCTGCTTGACGATGTCCCAGAACCACGGCTGCGAGTAGAACGGAATGCTGTCGATCTCTTCGGCCTGGGCCGGGGCGAACGGCGCGTTGATCACGCTGACGCTGTCGCCGCGGCTGGCGTCGTAGCCCACCGAATCCTGTACCAGGCGGGTGAAGCGCGCCAGTTCGTCGGCGCTCCAGGGCTGGTGGCTGACCTCGCCGGTCTTCGCGTCGACCTTCATCTGGTCGTCCAGCACCACCGCCACCGACAGTCGGCGCAAGCGCCCCTGCTGCTGCTTGGTGTAGCTGATCGAGCGGTCCAGTTCATAGTTGCGGGTAGTCTGGTCGCGCTTGTCGGTCGGGTACGGCGCCAGCTCCGGCTTGCCGGTCTTCGGATCGATGATGGTCTGGCCGTTGGCGTCCTTCAGCGGCTGGCCCGGCGCGACGTAGTCGGCCGGCGCGCTGGCGGTGGCCTGCTGCGGCGCGCTGGCCGGGCCCGGCGGCTGGTTCGACAGCGCCCCCGGCACGCCCTGCGGGCCGGACGAATTCTGCCGTTCCTCGTTGTTGCGTTGCTCGCTGCGCAGGGCCGGCTGGTCCGGGTTGTACATCTCCGAGGTCGACTCGACCGCGCTGAAGTCGACGTCGGCGGACACCTCGGCCTTGTAGCGACCGTTGCCCAGCACAGGTTGCAGGATATTGTGCACGCGCTGGGTGAGCAGGCCTTCCATGCGCCGGGTGAAGTCGAACTGCTTGCCGGCCATGGTCAGCTCGGAGAGCTCCTGCTGGTCGGAGAGCAGGTTGCCCTTCTGGTCGACCACGGTGACCTGCGACTTGTCCAGCTCCGGCACACTGGTGGCGACCAGGTTGACGATCGCCATCACCTGGCTCGGCTCCAGGCTGCGCCCCGGATACAGCTCGACCAGCACCGAGGCGCTGGGCTTGCGGTCGTCGCGGACGAACACCGAACTCTTCGGGATCGCCAGGTGCACGCGGGCGGCCTTGACGTTGTTCAGGCTCGACACGGTGCGCGCCAGCTCGCCTTCCAGGCCGCGGCGATAGTTGGTGGCTTCCATGAACTGGCTGGTGCCCAGCGCCTGTTCCTTGTCGAGGATCTCGAAACCGACGTTGTTGTCGGTCGGCGCCACGCCGGCGGAGGCCACCTTCATGCGTGCCCGGCCGAGGTCGTCGGCCTTGACCAGCAGCGCGCCGGAGTTGGGTTCGACCTTGTAGGGAATGTCCGCCGCGGTCAGCGCTTCCACCACACGGTTCGCGTCGACCCCGTTGAGGCTGCCATAGAGCGGCTTGTAGTCCGGCTGCTGGGACCAGAGCACGACGGCGAAGCCGATCGCCACGCTGGCGGCGAGACCGACCAGCAGGCCGATCTGGCGCAGCATGGTCATCTCGGAAAGGTTGTCGAGGAACGACAGTCCCGGGAAGGATTTCTTCAGCATCCCGGCACCGCCGCTCTTGGCGGGAACCTGGCTGTCGATCAGTGCATCGGCCATGAACTAGTTATCCTCGCGCCGCTCAGACCGGCATCTGCATGATGTCTTGGTAGGCCTGGACCAGTTTGTTGCGCACCTGGGTCATGGCCTGGAACGACACGCTGGCCTTCTGGCTGGCGATCATCACGTCGGTCAGGTCGACGCCGCTCTGGCCGACCTCGAAGGCGTTGGCCATCGCGGTGGAGGCCTGCTGGGTCTCGTTCACCTTGTCCACGGCCTGGGAGAGCATTTCCGAAAAGCTCGGCGCCCCCGCTTCGGCCGGCGCCTGAACCGGTTTGGCCTTGGCCATGGCTTCCATTTGCATGGAACGCATTTCCAGCATCAGACGATTGAACTCGACACCCTGACTCATGACTCTTCCTCCAACAGCCGCGGCTTTTTTGACGCCGCCCGGCACTTTGCAGAGGAGTTAGCAACAAGGGTGCCAAGTCGACCCCAAGGCCCGGCATCGGCGTTCGCCGCCAATGCCCGCAACCGCTGCAGGGTCCGTCCCTGCTCCGGTTATCGGCAGGCGCGCACGCTCGAACAGCCCCGGGCGACGACCGGCGGCGGACGCAAAAGGCCCGCACGAGGCGGGCCTGGGGAACATGGCGAGCACTCAGATGGCGTAGAGATAGGCCTCCACGTCCATCCCCGCGTCGCGCATCTGGGCGAGCTTGTAGCGCAGGGTCCGTGGGCTGATACCAAGGCGCTCGGCAGCCTCCTTGCGGCGGCCGCGCTCGGTGCGCAGGGTATCGATGATCACCTGGAATTCGCGGCGGCGCAGGTCGTCGCCCAGCGCGCCGCTAGCGTCCTGGCCTGCGGCCGGCGACGGAATCTCGACGCTCGGCGGGGTGGCCGGTGGCATTGCCGGCATGGGCACCGGCACCGGGGCCGCGAGCGGCATGCCGATCGGCGCGGTGAGGCACAGGTCGGCGGGCTGGATCAGGCCGCCCTGTTGCAGGATCAACGCACGCTGGATGGCGTTGTCGAGTTCCCGTACGTTGCCCGGCCAGGCATGCCGGACCAGGCACTGGGCGGCCTCGGGGCCGAGCGCCACCGCGCCGAGGTTCATCTTGCGGCTGTGCTTGCGCAGCAGACGCTCGGCCAGCGGCAGGATGTCCGCAGGGCGTTCGCGCAGCGGCCGCCAGGCCAGCGGGAAGACCGACAGGCGATAGTAGAGGTCCTCGCGGAAACGCCCCGCCGCGACTTCCGCCGCGAGGTCGCGGTTGGTCGTGGCAAGCACGCGGATATCCAGGTTGATCGGCTTGCGCGCACCGACCCGCTCCACCTCGCGCTCCTGCAATACGCGCAGCAACTTGGCCTGCAGGCCGAGGGGCATTTCCGATATCTCGTCGAGAAGAATGGTGCCGCCGTCGGCCAGCTCGAACTTGCCGGGCTGGGCGGCAATGGCGCCGGTGAAGGAACCTTTCTCGTGGCCGAACAGGGTGGCCTCGAGCATGTTGTCCGGGATCGCCGCACAGTTGATCGCGATGAACGGCTTGCCGGCACGCGGCGATTGCTGGTGGATATAGTTGGCCAGGACTTCCTTGCCGGTCCCGGACTCGCCGGAGATCAGCACGGTGGAATCGCTGCGCGCGACCCGCGCGGCCAGTTCCAGCAACTGCCGGCTGGCCGGCTCCAGGGCCACCGGACCATCCTCCTCGCTGCCCGGCAACTGGCCCAGCGCATGGCGTGCCACCAGGTCGAGCAGCGCCCGCGCCTCGAACGGCTTGACCAGGTAGTCGGCGGCGCCCTGGCGCATCGCCTCGACGGCGCGATCGACCGCGCCGTAGGCGGTCATCAGCAACACCGGCAGGTGCGGGTAGCGCGTACGGATCAGGCCGAGCAACTGGTGTCCGTCCATGCCCGGCATGTTCACGTCGCTGATCACCAGGCTGAAGGCTTCGCGGGCCAGGACCGGCAGCGCCGCCTCCGCCGAGTCCACGGCGACGAACTCGTGACCGCCCAGCAGCAGGGTGTCGCTGAGGGCTTCGCGTAGTGCGCGGTCGTCTTCGACCAGCAGGACTTTGGCTGCCATGGGGTTACTCCTGAATCGCAGAAAGAGGCGCCGCCGGAATCAGCGGCAGGATCAAGGTGGCGCAGGTGCCGCGCCCCGGCCGAGAGCGCAACTGCAATTGCCCCTGGTGGGCGCGCGCCACGGCCTTGACCACCGCCAGGCCGAGCCCGGTACCGGTGGTCTTGGTGGTGAAGAAGGGTTCGCCCAGGCGCGCCAGGGTCGCCGGATCCATGCCCGGTCCGTTGTCGCTGACGCTGAGGCGCAGGCTGTCGGCGCGGGCATAGAGATGCACCTTCAGGCGCAGTTCGGGCCCGCAGGCCTGGATCGCGTTCTCCACCAGGTTGAGCACGGTGCCCACCAGGGTGTCGCGATTGCACAGCAGCTCGCCGCCGCGCGCCTCGCACTGCCAACGCACCTGGAGCCCCTGGACATGGACTTCGGCCGCCGCGCGCAGGCTGTCGAACAGCGCCTTCGGCGCCACCCGGTCGGTCAGTGGCAGCTCGCCGCGGGCGAACACCAGCATGTCGCGTACCTGATGCTCCAGTTCGTGCAGGCGCTCCTTCAGGCGCCCGGCGAAGCGTTGCTGCTGGTCGGTCGGCAGCGCCTGCTCGCTGAGGTGCCCGGCATAGAGCAACGCCGCCGACAACGGCGTGCGGATCTGGTGGGCCAGCGAGGCGACCATCCGCCCCAGCGCCGACAGGCGCTCGTGGCGCGCCAGTTGCTCCTGGAGACGGCGGGTATCGGTAAGGTCGTTGAGCAGGATCAGTTGACCCGGTTCGCCGTTCAGCGAGCGGGTGGCGATGGACAGGCGACGTCCGTCGCGCAGGGAAATCTCGTGGCCGTCATCCTCGCGCGGAGCGAAGCAGCGGGCGATCACCTCGCGCCAGAGCATGCCCACCAACGGCTCGCCAAGCAGGCCCAGGGCCGCCGGGTTGGCCTCGCGGACCACGCCATGGGCATCGATGACGATGACGCCGCCGGGAAGCAGGTCGAGCAGGCTCTGCAAGCGGTTGGCCAGGCGCTCCTTTTCCGCCAGCTCCTCCATGCGCTGCGCGCTGACCAGGGCCAGTTGCCCTTTCAGCTCGGTAACGCGCTCCTCCAGCAGGCTGTAGGACTCGCTGAGCTGGCTGGACATCTGGTTGAACAGCGCGAAGGCCTGCTCGAGGCCGGCGCGGCTGGTGGCCTCGGCCGTATCGGCTGGCTGCTCGGGGAAGGCGTTGAGGGCTGGTTGCATTGCGTTTCTCTCGGTCGGCGCGACGTCATGGTTCTGTCGGTCGACGGAGATATAGCAATACCCGTGCCTAAATTTTTTTCATTTGAAAATCAAAGCGTTGCGAAACGACCTGTCAATCATCCGACAGGTCGTCGTCGCGCCGGCTCATGCCGTACTTGCGCATCTTCTCCACCAGCGTGGTGCGGCGGATGCGCAGGCGTTCGGCGGCCCGCGCGACCACTCCGCCGGCATCGTCGAGGGCCTGCTGGATCAGGCCCTGCTCGAGGTTGGCCAGGTAGTCCTTGAGGTCCAGGCCTTCGGCCGGCAGCATCGCCGGCGCGTCCATTCCCGGCAGCCCAGCGTTGATCGCCGCGCGCTCTTCCAGCTCTTCGCGCAGGCTGCTGGCGAGTTGCTCGTCCTCGTCGTCGACATGGCGGAATTTCTTCGGCAGTTCGCCGACCCCGATCACCCCGTAGGGATGCATGATCGCCAGGCGCTCCACCAGGTTCGCCAGTTCGCGGACGTTGCCCGGCCAGTCGTGGCGGCAGAGCGACATGATCGCCGCCGAGTTGAAGCGGATCGACCCGCGCTTCTCGTGCTCCATCCGCGAGATCAGTTCGTTGAGCAGCAGGGCGATGTCTTCCACCCGCTCGCGCAGCGGCGCCATCTCGATGGGGAATACGTTGAGGCGGTAGTAGAGGTCTTCGCGGAAAGTGCCGTCCTCGATCATCTTCTCGAGGTTCTTGTGGGTCGCGGCGATGATCCGCACGTCGACGTTCTGCGTCTTGTTGCTGCCGACCCTTTCGAAGGTGCGCTCCTGCAGCACGCGCAGCAGCTTGACCTGCATCGGCAGCGGCATGTCGCCGATCTCGTCGAGGAACAGGGTGCCGCCGTTGGCCAGCTCGAAGCGTCCGGCACGACTGGTGATGGCACCGGTGAAGGCGCCCTTCTCGTGGCCGAACAGTTCGCTTTCCAGCAGTTCCGCCGGGATCGCCCCGCAGTTCACCGGGACGAAGGGCCCCTCGCGGCGCTTGGAATGGTAATGCAGGTTGCGCGCCACCACTTCCTTGCCGGTGCCGGACTCGCCGAGGATCAGCACGCTGGCATCGGTATCGGCGACCTGCTGCATCATCTGCCGCACCTGCTGGATCGCCCGGCTGGTGCCGACCAGGCTGCGGAACAGGTTCGGCTCGCGGGAGCGGCCGCGCTCGCGGGCCTGGTCGTACATCTCGCGGTAGACCTGGGCGCGATGCAGGGAATCGAGCAGCTTGTTGTAGCTGGGCGGCATCTCCAGGCTGGCGAGCACCCGGCGGCGCAGCTCCTCCGGCCAGTCGGCCGGGGCCGGCTCGCCGATCAGCAGGATCGGCAGGTACTCGTCCCAACTGGCCAGTTGCTTCAGCAGCTCTACCGCCCCGCCCTTCGACTCGACGCTGCCGAGCAGCACGCACAGGGCTTCGCGACTGTTGCTCAGGCCCGCCGCTACCTCTCGCCAATCCTCGCTGTTGCAGGTCAGCTGATCTTCGCCGAGGAAGTTGAGAATGACTGCCAGGTCGCGACTGCGATCGAGATTGTCGTCAATCAGCAAGAGTTTGGTTTCGCGCCACATTTTGATCAGCTGCCTTGCATCGAATGGGTCTCGCTCGACCCGAAAGAGGGCTGGGACTAATGCCTATTTCTAATAAGCAGCCAGCATTTGGCCACTAGTTAAGTCAAATGTGAACGATTAGTCAATTTTATGGCGTGTTTTTTTTGCTGTTTCCGAGAGGGAGAGGCAATAAAAAACCCCTACAGACCGCATGGAAAGCAGTACTGGCAGGGGTTTTTGGGGATATGTAAATTTTTCCGAAAAGCCTTGCGCCAAAGTAACGGCACAAAGCCATGAAAAACTTATCCGAACATCTGGTAGACCTTGGCGCCTTTACTCGCACGCTGCAGACCGGTCAGCTCCGCACCGATTGCTTCGCGCTGCTGCCGGCAAGCGCTGAGCATATCGTTGTACAAGCTGAGCAACTGCTCCAGGCTCACGCGCAGGGCCTGCTCGTCGCGCTCGTCATCATGCATGGCCTGGTCGATCTTGACCTGACAGACCTGATCCAGCTCACCGATGGCATCCCAGTTGCCGGCCTGCAACGCATCGGCCAGGGCGAGTCGGGTTTCATCCAGTTGTTGCGTGGCTTGGCTCATAACCGATCCCTTTGAATCTCTTTCAGTGCGAAATACCGTCCCAACCGGACTTCACTTCCAACAACAGGGCGCTGACCTCGTCTAGCAGGCTGGTATCGTTGCTGGTATTGGCCTCGACCAGACGAGCGATCATGTACTCGTAGAGACGATCCAGATTGCCGGCCAGCTCGCCACCACGCTCGCTGTCCAGCGCTTCGCGAAGGCCGCCGATGATGCCGATGGCCTTGCCGATCAGGATCCCCTTTTCCGGGATCTGCTCCCGCTCCATCGCACCACGCGCCTGGGCCAGACGCTCCAGACCACCCTGCATGAGCAGTTGGATCAGACGGTGCGGGTTGGCATCGGAAACCTGAGCCTCGATGCTGACCTGCTGGTATTGCTTCATCGCTTTCATCGCGTACATGGACCGCTCCCAGTGGGCTTCGCTATGACCAAGTTATCGGCAAGGAGCGCGGGAGCTTTACGGTGGGCGGGAGGTTTTTTTGCCGGCGATACGGCCTTGGGCCGCACCGCCAGCCAGCGGATCAGGTCTTCTTGCCGCTGCCGTAAGGCAGGCTGGCGAGGTTGTCCGTGATGCTCTTCTGACGCTTGGTCATTTCATCCTGCATCGCGGAAAGCAGGTTGAACTGGGTGGTCAGTTTCTCCTGCAGCGCCGCCAGCCGCTTGGCCAGATCAGCCTTCTGCGTGTCGACGTTGCTGAGGGTCTTCTGCAAGGTCGTGGTGCGCTGGTCGAGAATACCCTGGGCGTCGGTGTAGGGCTTCATCTTATCGCCCAGGCGCTTGGCCAGGCCGGTATCGCCGGTGAAGTAGCTGGCAACGCCTTCGAAGTCGGCGCTGATCGCCTTGTCGAGCTTCTTCTCGTCGATCTCCAGCGTGCCGTCCTTGGTCGTGGTGATTCCGAGGGCGGCAAGGTTGCGCACGCTGCCGTTTTCGTTGGAGGCGATCAGTTCGCTGCGCATGGTGTTGACCAGCGCACGGACGGAGGCATCGCCGAGCAGAGCTCCGGTGACCGGAGTCTTGTCTTCGCCAACCTTGGTCACCACGGTCTGTTCGTTGATGAACTTGGTGAGGGTGTTGTAGGCCTCGACGAACTTCTTGACGTTCTCCTTCACCCCGGCATCGTCCCGGGAAACAGTCAGGGTGATCGGCTTGCCGGCTTCGGTGACGGCTTTCACGTCGAAGCTGACGCCGTCAATGACGTCGCTCACGCTGTTGGAGGCGATGCTGCGCTTGAGGCCGTCGACGGTGATTTCACCGTTTGCCGCCTTGGTCACGTAGCCGGCAGCGGCGCCGTCGCTGAGCTTGGGAGCCGTCGCGGGATCGAAAGCCAGTTGGCTGAGCGACGTATTGCCGCCGCTGCCGTCATCGCTGACCTCGACCTTGATGTCCTTGCCGTCGCCGGTCTTGGTGCTGCTCAGCACCAGACGCGAGCCGGAGTTGTCGGTAATGATGGTGGCGCTGACGCCCGCTTCCTTGCCGGCCTGATTGATGGCATCGCGCATGCCGGCCAGCGTGTTGTTGCTGGAGTCGACGGTGATCGCCGGCAGCTTGGTGTCGCCGACGGAGATGTTCAGCGTACCGCTGTTGAACTTGGCATTGGCCGGATCGGCGATGGCCTGCAGGGCAATCTTGCTGCTGGTGGCAAGGCTGTTGACCTGGATCTGGTAGGTGCCAGCCACCGCGCTCTGGGTGGCGCTCGCCTTGAGAATGTCTTCGTTGGAAGACTTGGCGGTGCGCGCCATGAACACAGCATTGCTGTTCAGCGCCGTGAGCGCCGTCTGGAACGCGCTGATCGCACTCTTGAACTGGCCCAGGGCAGTGAGACGAGTAGTGGTGGTCTTCTCCAGGGTGGCGAGCTGGTTGGTCTTAGCCGCGCCCTCCAGGTTCACCATCTTGTTCACCAGATCGGTGTAATCGGTCGAGCCTACTCCTATCGAGATACCGGCCATAATCCATCTCCGTCAAAAAACCGTGCATGTACTGCCCTATCCCTTCGACAGGGCAAGCACCATGCCAAGTCGTTCAACCCGCGCGTCAGGCGCGGGTTTCGAACAGGACACTGCGTACGTCGTCGAGCCGGGCGGCAAGTTTTAGTACTTCTTCGGAAGGGATTTGCCGCACGACTTCGCCCGAGTCACCGTCGATCACCTTGACCACGACCTGGCCAGAGGAGTCGTCGATGCTGAAGTTCAAGTTGCGCTTGACGCTCTGCACGAAAGACTGGATGTCGCTGACGGCGAGCCCCAGGTCATCGCGAGATTCGCTGGCCTCCCGGGAAGCCGTCACTTCCGGCAACGGTTTGCCGCTGCCATCCGCTGCGCTGCGCGGCGCAAAGATATCGCCGCTGGCCTCCGGGGCCCTGCCGGTCTTGAACGTAGAAAGGGAAGTGATATTTCCGACGTCCATTTCTCATGCCTCGCAAAGGGAAAAGGGAGGAAGGGTCACCCCTTCCTCCCAGTACCGCGTGAGTGACCGTTCCCGGGCTTAGCGCAGCAGGCTCAGGACCGCCTGCGGCAGCTGGTTGGCCTGGGCCAGGATCGCGGTACCGGCCTGTTGCAGCACCTGGTTCTTCGACAGCGCCGCGGTTTCGGCAGCGAAGTCGGTGTCCTTGATGCGGCTACGAGCGTTGGTAGCGTTTTCCGAGATGTTGGTCAGGTTGTCGATGGTGTTCTTGAAGCGGTTCTGAACAGCACCGAGGTCGGCACGCTGGGCGTCGATCGCAGCCAGGGCGTTATCGACTACCGCGATGGCGTTCTGGGCGCCGTCGGCAGTGGAGATGTCGACGCTGGCAACGCTGCTCTTCTGCGCGGCGCTGGCGTTGCCGAAGACCTGCGAAGCCTGGGTGCCGGTACCGCTGACCGAGTAGGCGGTCGGCGAGTTCAGTTGCACGTAGCCGGTCACGACGGTGGTGGTAGCGGCAGTACCGGCAGCTACCACGTTCTTGGCGGCCGCTTCGAACTTGCCATCGGAACCCTGGACCTTCACTGCGACCTGACCGGCAGTAGCGGTACCGGTCTGCGCACCGAACTTGACGTTCTCGCCGGTAGCGGAGGTGATGGTCAGTACACCCTTGTCGTTGATGCTGGCGGTGATGCCCAGCTTCGACGAGTTGGAGTTCAGTTGGTCGGCCAGATCCTGAGTGGAGGTCACGCCTGCCAGGCTCACGGTGTTGCTGCCAACGGTTACGTCGAAGTTCAGCGAACCACCGGTCACGCCGCTGACATCAGCGGTGAACACGGTACGGGCACGAGCCGACAGGTTCGGGATGGCACCGTCCATCTTCTCGGCGATGGCCTTGGCGCTATCGCCGGCGGCGATGGCGATGTTCTTCACCTGACCGCCACCGACCAGGTTGACGGTGCCCGAGGCGATGCCCGAAGCGGTCGCGGTGCCCGCTACGCTGGCGACGGTACCCGCGCCGTTGCTGCCGACCTGGTAAGAACCGATGGCGCTGGCAGAGGCATTCTGCAGGCTGATGTCAATGGTCTCGTAGGCGTTGGAACCGACCTGGAAGCTGGTGGTGCCGAAGGAGCCGTCGAGCAGCTTGCGGCCACCGAAGGTGGTGGTATCGGAGATACGGGTCAGTTCGGCCTGTTGCGCAGCAACTTCTTTCTGCAGGGCGGCACGGTCGGCGTCGCTGTTGGAGCCGTTGGCGGATTGCAGGGCCAGGTCGCGGATACGCTGCAGGATATTGGTGGACTGCTGCAGGGCACCTTCAGCGGTCTGCGCCAGGGAGATGCCGTCGTTGGCGTTGCGGGTGGCAACGTTCAGACCGCTGATCTGGTTGGACAGGCGGTTGGAGATCTGCAGGCCGGCAGCATCGTCCTTGGCGCTGTTGATGCGGTAGCCGGTGGTCAGACGCTGCAACGAGGTGTTGAGGTCGTTGGAAGAAGCATTCAGGTTGCGCTGAGTGTTCAGGGAAGCAATGTTCGTGTTGACTGTAAGGGCCATGGTGATTTCCTCCAAAGGACCTATTTCGGTTACCTGAGCTTGCGATCTCTCGGCCTGCTTGCTCAGGTGCCCCAAGAATTCGCGTTCATGGTGTTTATCGGCGTTTCCCGGCGGAGCTTTAGAGAAAAAATCAACATTTTCTTTTTCTCTTCCTCTTCAGTGGGTTACATGCTTCGAAGAGGACTCGCCAATATCGGTCCTGAACCGCCTCCGGTTGGTCCGGCAGAGGGTGGAAGTTCCGACACCCATTGCATCGACCCCCCGGCGATTTTCTTTAGCCCTCCCGTGCAACGGGACACGGGCATGAAAAAAGGCCGATGGCTTGCGCCACCGGCCTCGTTCGAGAAAAACCCGGATTCAGTCCGGCAGCCAGGCTGCCGCCCATGCCTCGAGATGCGCGCCTTCGAGCATCCAGTCGCGGCGCACCGCCTCGCGCAACTGCGCGCCGGCTGCGGCGTTGGCGTCCGCATCGGCCAGGTGCGCGCGGATCGCCTCCAGCCAGTCCCTGGAACGGTTCTTCACCCGCGTGACCGGGAGACTGTCGCGATAGCAGAGCACGTCGCTGCAGATCACCGGGAAGCCGAGCACGCCGTACTCCAGGAGGCGCAGGTTGCTCTTGCACTCGTTGAAGCGGTTCTGCTCCAGCGGCGCCAGGGCGAGATCGAGGTCGAGGCTGGCCAGGTAGGCGGGATAGCGTTCGATCTCCACCCCCGGATGGTATTCGCGCACATAGGGACGCAAGGCATCCGGGCAGAATCCGAAGAACACCCAGTCCACCTCGTCCGCCAGCTCGCGCACGACCTCGGCGATCACCTCGAGATCGCCGCCATGGCCGATCCCGCCGGCCCATCCGACCCGTGGCCGCTCTGCGTCCCGGCGCCGACTGGAAAGGTCGCGCCACCAGGGCAACGGAAGGCGGTTCGGCACGACCCGGATGTCCCCGTGCATGCGCCGGAATGCCTCCGCCAACGGTTCGGTCGAGACCACGAAACGGTCCGCCAGGCCCAGGGCACGACCGAGGATCTGGCGAATGTCGCCGGGCATCTCGGCCCGATGCAGGCTCTTCAGCGGCAGCTCGGGCAGATAGTCGTCCAGTTCGTAGACCCGGAAGGCGCGGTTGAACGACTGCATCCGGGAAATGGCCCGCAACTGCTCTTCGCTGATCTGCCGCTGGAGAATCACGCTGTCGACCTCCAGGCGCTCCAACGCCACCGGCTGCAGGAGCGACTCGCTGAGCATGCCGTCCAGCAGGCCGGCGTCGTGCAGCGCGCGGAACGGCTGACGCACGCGATAGTGGCCACAACCGTAGGGATCGGCAGGATGCGCCAGGACCCGCGGCAGCGGCGACCGTCCGAACAGCGGTTGCCAGGCCGGTACCTCGGGGCGCTCCAGGGCGAACCCGGCCCCCTCCAGGCTGAGATTGCGGTTGTACGCGGGATCCCGCGCCAATGCCGGTAGCCAGCGCCGGTAGAGCGACTCATCGGCCTCCACGGAAGGCAGCTCGACGTTTCCGTTCTGGGCCAGGATTGCATAGGGCGTCCACACCGACAGGTAGCCGAGCTGGCGGGCACGCAGGCTGAAATCGACGTCGGCGTGGCCATGAGCGAAGTCGTTCTCGTCGAAGCCGCCGAGTTCGTCGTGCAGCGAGCGCTTGAACAACAGGCAGGAAGCCGACAGAGCCGTGTGATTCTGGACGACCAGCAGGCGATGCATGTAGCCGGCGCTGTCTCCCGCCTCGCCGGCGAACGCGCGGCCCGCCGTGCCGCCCAGGCCAAGCACCAGGCCCGCCTCGCGAATCGTTCCGTCCAGGCCCAGGAGCTTGCCGCCGACCGCCCCGACCTCCGGGCGGTGGCCGTGGTTGAGCAACTCGCGCAACCAGTCCGGACGAAGGGCCACGACCCCCGCCCCCAACGACAGGAGGAATTCGCCTCGGGCCTCGGCCACGCAGAGGTTGAGGCACCCGGCAAGGCTCGAAGCCTGCGGGCTGAGCACCCGGATCTGCTCGCTCCCCAGTCCCTGGACCGCCTCCAGCCAGGCGGCCATGTCGGGCGCCAGCGGGCCGGAGGCGACCAGCAGTAATTCGTAGGACGGGTAGTCGGTGTTCTCCAGGAAGCTTTCCACGCTGCGCTGGAGAGCGCTCAGGCTGTCTCCCACGGGAAGCAGCAGGGACACTGCCGGCGTCCCCGGATAGTCGTAGGCGATGCGGTTGATCACCGCCAGCCGGCCCGGCTCGATTCGATGCGGAACCCCGAGGCGGTTCAGGTGCTCGTCAACCACGCTCGCGATGAACGGGCGCACGGCGGCGCTCGCCAGCCATTCTCCGAAGGCGCGAGCGCTGTGGTAGAGGACCTCGGCGAGATGGCCGATACGATCCAGGCCCTCCCGCTCCGCCAGGCGGAACATGAAGTCCTGCAACGCCAGATCGCCGAAGCCTTCCTGCAAGCCGCCCTGCGCCAGCAAGGCGGCACGCTGGAAGGCCAGGGAACGACCGCAGTAGGGGTAGCTGCGCAGAAGGTCGAGGTTGAAGTCGGGCTTCAGCAACGGTGCCTCGTAGCGTCCGTCGCACACATGGTCTTCATCGCTGTAGCAGCACAGCAGCGCGGTTTCCGTACGGATCTTTTCTGCCAGCAGGAGCAACGCGGAACGCGCCAGTTCGTCTCCGGCATGGATGACGATCAGCCAGTCGGCGTCGCTGGCGGCCGCCGCCAGGTTGATCCGCTCGGCGGCGGAACCACCCTCGGCCAGCCACGCCAGGCCCTTGCGCGCGAACGCCGGGGCTCTGCCCAGTATCCGCGTGCGCCAGGCCGGCAAGGCCTGGCCGTCGATGCTCGCCAGGCTGCGCTGCAGGTCTGCGTCCTCGGCCTCCTCGGCAAGCACCAGGACTTCGATCCGCGAGTCGCGTCGCAAAGCGTCGATGAAGGGACGGTAGCGGGCCGGCTCCACTTCGCGCCCGTGCAGCCAGGTCTCGTATTCGCTGCGGAGGTCCTCCCCCGCCTCCGGGCTCGCTGCGCCGGCCGCGAGGGCCGCGCAATAGTCTCCCGGCGCCGGCTGGAACGCGGTCTGGAGCAGCAGGGAGACCGGCGTGGAAACGCCTTCGAAAGCCGGATAGCTGCCGTCGCACTCCAGTTCGATCGTCATGCCACCGCGTTCGTCACCCCGGAACGGCAGGACCAGCGACTTCGCTCGCGCGTCCTCGACGCTCACGCGGCTGAAGAGCTGGCCGTTGAGGCACACGCGCAACTGGAACGGGAAGCGGTCGTAAAGCTGGCTGGCGAAGGGCGTGACCTGCAGGACGACCTGGCGCTGGCGCAGCGGCAGGCCCGACACGCAAGGAACCGCGCGCAGCCGAGCGCGCGCGCAGAGCATATGCACGTCGCCCTGGCGCAACAGTCCCTCTTCGGCGAACAGGTTCAACTGCCCGACGGGCCATTCGACCGGCGCCTCGGCTGCCGCCACGGCGCGCAGCCACAACGGCTGCTCCGCTTCGTCCGGCAGGTCGGCCAGTTCCTCGCGCAACAGCGCGGGCGCCAGCAGACGCCAGGCCGGCTTCGGCTGCAGGCGGGCGAGCAACCTGTGCAGGCGGCGAGCGCTCCAGTCGGTTTCGCCAGCGGGCCCGGCCTCGCGCTCTTCCAACGCCAGCCGGGCATGCCGCAACTGGCCCATGGCGATGGCCGGCAGGAGCGCGCTTACCTGATGCGCGCTGCCCGGCAGCAACTGGCCGTCGTCTTCCACCAGAAGCACCGCCGAAGCCCTGCGTTCGAGCGTGGCAGCCTCCGCGTCGCACCAGGCCCGCCACGAATCGAAGCGCCGCACGTCGGCCGGCAATGCCGCGCCGGACGGAGCGATCAGGTCGATACGGCGATGGGCGAAGCAGGCCGCATAATGTTCGGCCAGTCGCTGCCCGCCATCCGCAGCGGCCCGCGCGTCGAGCACGATCTGCAAGCGCGGCGCCTCGGCGATCGCTGCGGCGACCCTCTGGACGCTGCGTCCGTCGCGAAACCGGCCGTACAGCTGCTGCGTGCGGTTCTCCTGGGTATCGCGACTCTCCGCGTGCCGGGTAAAGGCATTGGCCAGCAGGTCGAGCAGTTGCTCGTCGTCGGCGAACTCCAGTCCGATATCGCGCCAGGCGTTCCCTGGTGCCTCCGGGTTGTAGGCCCAGCGGGCGATCCGCTGTTCGCGGGAGAACAGCAGGATCGGTCGGTCGAGCGTCATGAACTCGAAGATCAGCGAAGAACGGTCCGCCAGCAGAATGTCGGCTTCGGCGAAGCTGGCCGCGATGCTCGCCTCGGGGTCGTCCACCAGAGTGACCAGCGGGTCCGTGCGTGACTGTTCGCGCCAGAGCTTCATGAGGTCGCGGAACAGATCCTTGTCGCTGACGAACGCATGTTCGTGCTGGACGATGGCGGGATGCGGCTTGATGATGATCCGCGACGCGGGATAGACCTTGCGGATCAACGCCACCACACGCTCGCCGAGGTGGACGGCGGCGCTGATCTCGGGGTTGTAGGTGGGGGCGAAGAGGATGGTCGGCGCGTTCTCCGCCGGGGTTCTCGCGGGCAGCCGGAACACCTCGTCGCACCAGGCGTTGCCGGTCAGCAGGAAACCGTTGCGCGGCATCACCGAGGAAGCCAGGGTGTCGTCGATGTCCCAGGCGCTGCCGCACAGATAGTCGGCGTAGCGGTAGGTGCCCTCGGCGAATCCGTAGCGGGTGACCGAGCCATGGCGCATGCCGACCAGCAATACGTTGTGCGCATCGCAGTAGTCGCGCCAAAACTCCACCGACCAGCCGTCGGCCACCGCTATCACGTCCGGTTTCCAGGCCATGACTTCATCGATGTCGAGGCTCAGGAGGCTGTCCTCGAAACACTCGGCCAAAGGACGCAACGAGCGGTAGTGGAAAGGCATGTTGCCGTAACAGGCGACCCTCAGGCCCGAGTAGCGCTGCATGCGCGCAACCGCCAGGTCCTGCCGGAACAGTTGCAGCACCCGCTGGCGTCCGCCGTCGTCCGGCGCGCCCAAGCGCAGTTCCGCGACCTGCCGCAAGCCCAGGGAAAGCGCCAGGCGGGCCTGCGCCTGGGGACTCCGGCAAGCGCCTGCGGCGGATACCGAGAGAGCCTCCTCCAGCAGCAGCCAGCCGCGATCCTCCAGGCTCTCCACCGCGCGCAGGAGCAGGCGCATGGCCTGCCAGTCGTCCGCCACGCCTCCCACCGCCCCGCCCAGGCAAGCCAGGCGGAAACGCTCGTTGCCAGGCAGCTCGCCAGCGGCGGAAGCCTCGACGACCTTGTGTGCGCCCCCGGCGAACGGCGCGCCGTCCAGCCCGGAAACCCAGACCGCGTCCCCCTCCTCCAGCACCGGCAAGACCTGCCGCTGCAGCCAGGCCAATCGCTTCCCGGCATCCCCGCCGTCGCGCCGGCCGGGTTCGCTCACGCTGTCCTCAATCATTCAGGTTCCAGTTATTCAGGTGCACGCGCCGCGCCATATCCAGGTCGCTGGCGGTATCGATGTCGAAGGCGTCGAGTTCCTGCGCGGGCAGCGGCAGGTACGGTTCGAGCGCCTGGTACACGTATATCGGCCGGTCCACCACCATGTCCGGCCGGAGAATCGCGATACCCGTCCATTCGTAGGCGTGCTGCGGCTCGCGGGTGAAAGCTGTGACCGCCTCGCCACCCGCATCCAGCAGAACACGCACGCCATCGCTGGTGGTGTAGCGCGAGACGCCGATCAGGCCCGCCTGCCCGGCGGCGGCGCGGAGAAAGCGTTCGAACGAGCGATTCTCGATGAAGGTGTCGCCATCCACGGCGAGGAAGCGCCGGTCGAGATAACGCGAAACCCGGTGGATGCTCTGCAAGGTATTGGTTCGGTCGAAATCGGGGTTGCGCACGATGATCGCGTCCCTGCGCAGGTTGCGCACCTGCTCGATGACCAGTTCCTCCTGGAACCCCACCACGACCCAGACGTTCGGGATCTCCGCCAGGCGCTCGAGGTGCTGGGCCAGCAGCGTCTTGCCACCAACCTCGACCAGGCACTTGGGTTTGTTCAGTCCCAGACGAGAGCCGATGCCCGCCGCGCTGATCACAGCATGTTCAATAGGCGACACAGGGCTTCTCCTTCATGGACCACGAAATCGCTCAGGCCGGTCAGCACCCGGTTCGGCACATGCACTCCGCCGTAGGCCACGCGCAGATCGGCGGCCTCGAACATCGGCACGTCGTTCATCCCTTCGCCGACGGCGACGATGCGCTCGAACTCGCCGCGCAGGGAGGTCACCGCATCGCCCTTGTGGAGGATCTCCTCGACTCCCTCCAGACGTCCGTCGCGCATCCGCGCCCGCGAGGTGAAGCTGCGCACTCCGAGGCGTTCGAGCACCGGCTCGACCCAGAGGTCCAGGTTGCCGGTCACGACGAAGCATTGCCGAGGGCGCGCGGAAATGAACGCCTGGATATGCGGGTCCAGCTCCACCTGCTGACGCAGGGCGCTGTGGATCCACTCCAGGTTCGCGTCGCGCAGCAAGCGGACACGCAGCTTGAAGGATTTGTCGAACGGCAGGAAACCGTCGATGGTGGCCTGGGTCAGCACCTCGATCTCGTCTTCGAGACCGACGGACGACGCGATCAGCGGCAACAGTTCCTGACGGGTCAGGGTTCCATCCAGGTCGAAGCAGTAGGCAGTGCGCACAGAGTCATCCCCGTCGCTGCAGGATCATGAAGTACTGGCGGGTCTCCGCACGCTTTTCCAGCGCTTCGGCGAACAGGCCGTCCTCTTCGAGAATCGCAGGCCCTTCCCCTCCGCCGGCCTGTACGAGCATGTCCTTGAGTTCGGCGACCGTGCGATAGACCGCCGAATACTCGTGTTCCAGTTCCTTCGAAAAGAAGCGATCCAGGGTCAGGCGCTGTTCCACGGCTACCGGTTCGCGCAGGTAGATCCGCCCGCCCGGTGCGCACAGCTGCAGCGCCTGGCGCAACAGTTCCTGGCAGTCGCTGTCGTTGAGATAGATGAGTAGTCCCGAGACCAGCAGCAGGTCGTAGGGAGGACTGAGCGCCAGCTCGGCGGGACGGATGTCGGTCGCCGACATCCGCTGGAAAAGCAGCCGCTCGTAGCCGCGCTGCCGTGCCTCGTCGCGGGCTTTCTCCACCAGCGCGGCGGAGAAGTCGATGCCCAGGTAATCGGCCTGCGGCGCTTCCTCGGCCAGCAGCCAGCCCCAGCGCCCGATACCGCAGCCGATGTCGAGGACCCGCCGGGCCATACCGAGGGCGAGTCCCGGAGCGACGCGCAGTTTCTCGCGCCGATCGCGCTCCTCGACCAGCTCCGGCTGCTGGTCCTGATACATCGTCGAACTCAGGGCATTGCGATATTCGCGGGCGGCCCGACCTTCGAAGAAAGCCAGCGTGCTTTCGTAGTCGATAGCGACAGGCCTGCCCTTTATCCGTTGTTTGTCGGTCATTCCGTAGCCTGCTGTCGACTCCGCGCCCCTGCTGGGCTATCGCTTGTCATCCGCTTAACTCAGGTAGTTGAACAGGCTCAAGCCGCGAATCTTGACGAAACTCTGCTGCGCCGCATCCATGATGGTGGATTGCAGGGTCAGCCGTGACAGCGCTTCAGGGTAGTCCAGATCCTGGATCTGCGAGATCACGGCGGTATTCACCAGGGTCACGTCGTCGATGAAGGTTTCCGTCGATTCGGCGACGTTCATCCGCGCGCCGATGCGTCCCTGGCCCGTGAGGATCTGCGAGTTCGACGAGTCCAGGTTGGAGATCGCCACCCCCACCGCGTCGCGGATAGCCAGGTTTCCAGCCGGAGTGTCCTCGGCACTGAGCAGGGCCTTGCGCAAGTCCGACACGGTATTGAGCAAGCTGCGCTTTTCCTGGTCCGGCTGGCGCTTGATACTGAAGGTGTCGCCGCCCTGCGGCTCGCCGTCGATCTGTACCTTGACGCCGCCGAAGGTGATGAAGTCGCTGGTCTGGGCGTTGTCGTCGATCTTGCCGCTGGCGAGCGTGGCGAAGCTCGGCGGGTTGGGGTCGCTGGTGCTCCAGTCGTAGCCCGGCGGGATCGTCTTGAGGTCGTAGACCACGTAGTTCTTGGCGTCGGTGAAGTGGATACCGACGCCATCGCTGGCCAGCGGTGGCGTGCTCGACGGGAACACCGTGTCGTAGGCTTCCTTGTCCGTCACCAGGCCCAGGGAGATGCTGCTGTCGCTGGGGTTGCCGCTGGCGTCCAGGCCTGCGGCGTCCTTGCCGGTGGAGACCCGGTTGGCGTTGCTGCCGCTTTCGAAAAGGATCTTGCCGTTGTCGCTGATGGCAATGAAGGTGCTGCTGGCGATCTGTACCTCACGCTGGCCTTCGTCGCCGTTGTAGGAGTAGGTACCGTCCGGGTTGCGAACGAACGGCTGGGTATCGCCCTGGCTGCCGGAGAACAGGTACTTGCCGCTGGCGTCGCGGCTGTTGAGCAGGTTCAGCAGTTCGTCCTCGCGCTGCGCCAGTTCGGTGGCCAGCGCGTTCTTGTCCGAGGCGTCGAGGCCGCCGTTGCCGGCCTGCACGGCGATCTCGCGGATACGATGGATGACCGTGCCGACCGAATTGAGGATGGTCTCCTCCTGCTGCAGGCTGTTCTTCGCTGCCGTGATGCCCGATTTGTACTGACTGTTGAGCGCCTGCTCCTGGTTCAGCTGAAGCAGCCGGACGGCGCCGACCGGGTCGTCGGCCGGGGTCAGCAGGCGCTTGCCGGCACTGATTTCGGCCTGGGTGCGCGTCAGGTCGGCATAGTTGCGGGAGATGCCACTGACCGAGTTGTTGAAAGCCTGGATCGTTGAAATGCGCATGACGACGGTCTCTCGGTTAAGGCGCTCAGCGGAACGCGCCTATCAGGGTATCGAACAGCGAGCGGGCAACTTGAATGACCTGGGCCGACGCGCTGTAGTACTGCTGGAACTGGATCAGGTTGGCCGCCTCTTCGTCGAGGCTCACCCCGGACAGCGAGTCGCGGCTGTCCTGCGCCTGCTTGAGCACGGTCTGCGAGGCGTCGGCGCTGGCGCGCGCCTGGGCGGTCAGGGTGCCGACCCGCTCCACCAGTCCACCGTAGGCGTCGTTGTAGGTAGACCCCGTGCTGCCGGTACCGCCCACCGTCGGCTTGGTCTGCAAGGCATTCAGGTTGAGGGCGTTGCGGTTGTCCGAAATGCCGTCCTTGTTGAAGCTCAGGGTGAAACTGTCGCCAGTCTGCGGCACGTTGGACAGGTTGAACTCGTAGGTATAGGTCTGGCCGCTGCCCGGATCGGTATAGGCCATGCGCACGCTGTTGCTGGTACCGCTGTTCAGCGTCGGACTGCCGGGCAGCGCGTTGCCGTCCTTGTCGACATAACTCCAACCGGCCGGCAGCGGCGAGGTCATGGTGTAGGTCTTGCCATCCGCGCTGACCGTCGCGCTCAGCGGCAGACCATTGGCGCCGAAGGCGTTCTGCAGAACCGCCGGATCGATCGGCGACGGTCCGCCGACCAGGTTCGGCTGGCCGATGGCGCCGCTGCCGCGGTTGTTGGTGGTTGCCTCGGCGCGAGCGGACCCGGCGAAAGCCAGTTGCGAAGCGTTCTTCAGGGTTGTCTCGATATCGCTGGCGCCGCGCCGGGTCGGCTGCAGGGTGAAGCGGTCGCCCGCGGCCGGCAGTTGGTCGAGGGTCACGCTGAAGCCCTGGTCGACGCCGTTGGCATCCTTGAACGAGAGGGTGTAGGGACCGGTACCGCTGACCGTGACCTGCATGCTTGCGTCGTCGCCCAGGCGCCGCGCGGTGAAATTGGTGCCGTCGAAGTCCAGGCGGAAATCGCTGGAATTCAGCTTGCTGGTATCGGTGATGTTCAGGTTGGCGTGGACATTGCCGGTGTTGCCGTTCTTCGCCAGGACCCGCAGCGCCGTGATGTCCGGATCGTTGATGTCGCCGAACAGGTTGGCGCCGGCCTTGCCCGCCAGGTCCAGGCCCTGCCCCAGTTGCTTGTTGACGGTATCGGCGAAGGTCAGCGCAAGTTGGCCGAGCTTGTTGTAGGAGCTATCCAGGACGGTATCGCGATACGCCAGCAGGCCGCCCATCTGCCCGCCGGAGACCAACCGGGTCACGTTTTGCGTGGAGTCGCCAAGCGTGAGCTGCACCTGGTAGCGGGTCGGGTCGTCCAGCCCCGGCACCACGCTCAGCGTCGAAACGGTATTGCCCACCACCAGCGGCTGGCCGCTGCCGATGAACAGGCTGACGCTGTTGTCGTCCTGGGTGACCGCGGTCACGCCGACCATCTCGGAGAGCTTGCGCACCGCTTCGTCGCGCGCGTCCAGCAGATCGTTGGGCACGGCCCCGGCGGATTTCGCCTTGGCGATGGCATCGTTGTACTCGGCCACGCTCTGGCTGAGATTGTTCACCTGCGAGGTCAGGGCACCCAACTGCTGGTTGATCAGGCTGTTCTGCTTGTCCAGTTGGTCGTAGAGGGTATTGAAGGTCTTGCTCAGGCCCTGCGCCTGGGCCAGCACCGCCTCGCGCGCCTCGGTCGAGGACGGGTTCTGCGCAGCGGTCTGCAAGGCGGAAAAGAAACGCTGCATCGCCGGGCTGACCCCGGTGGTGTTATCCGCCAGCAGCGAGTTGAGCTGGTCGATCTGGCCCAGGAAAGCGCTCAACTCGCTGTTCTGGCTGGTGGCGTTGCGCAACTGGCCGGTGAGGAAGTCACTGGCCAGGCGGCGCACGTCGACGATCTGGCTGCCCGAGCCCATGTAGCCGGCACCGCTGAACTGCGGGACCTGGGTCTGCTGGATGGCATCCTGGCGGCTGTAGCCCGGCGTCTTGACGTTGGTGATGTTGTGCCCGGTGATGGTCAGCCAGGTCTGGCTGGTGCCGAGGCCGGACAGGCCTATCGAGAGTAGGTCGGACATGGGTCAGTTCCTCCTTGCTCAACCCAGAGGCGGCGTGCCGGCGGCGGCGACGGCCTGGTAGGTCTGCATCTGTCTGGCGATCTGCGCCACCTTGCGGGCGTACTGCGGATCGGTGGCGTAGCCGGCGCGCTGCAGTTCCTGCATGAAGCGCTCGGGGTTGGCGGCGCTGTCCAGGGCGTTCTGGTAGCGGTCGTTGCCCTGGAGGAAGCTGACGTAGTCGTGGAAGCTCTGCTCGAACGACGAGTAGGAGCGGAACGCCGCGACCTCCTTGACCGCCTTGCCGCCTTCGTATTCGGTGGTGAGGGCGCGCGCCGAGGCACCATCCCAGCGGCTGCCGGTCTTGATGCCGAACAGGTTGTGGCTGCTGCCGCCATCCTGCTGGCGGATGATCGATTTGCCCCAGCCGGTCTCCAGCGCGGCCTGGGCCACCAGGTAGCGGGCATCGACGCCGATCCGCTCGGCGGCCTTCTGGGCCATCGGCAGCATGGTGGCGATGAACTCGTCGGCCGAGGCGAACATCGACTTGCCCCTGGCCAGCGGCGGCTGGGCGATGCGCCGGCTGCCCTGGCTGTCGACGCCATCGGTGGAGAAACCGCGGCGGCTCGCCGCCGGGTAGCTCTGCGCCGGCAGGTAGCTGTCCTGGCCCAGGCTCTGCATCTGGCTGGCGGCCGGCGAGGCGGAGGGAACGATGCCGGCGAGCATGCGCTCGGCCAGCTTGCCCGGCAGCGCCAGGCGCCTCTGGTTGAGCAGCTTCGAGTCGTCGCGGCCGGCTTCCGGCATCGGCAGGGCCTTGCCGGCCTGCGCGCTGGGGTTGCTCGGCCAGCGACCGGCGCCGTTCTCGGCGACCCGGGCGAACGGGTTTTCGCCGTTGCCCCTGGAGCCTTGCTTCATCTTCGACAACTGGCGCACCAGCACGTCGGCCAGGCCGATGCCGCCGGCATTCTTCGACAGGCTCACCGACAGTTGCTGGTCGTACATGTCCTGGTACTGCTTGGTGGTCTGGCTGTTCATGAAATTGCCGTCGCCCAGCGCTTCGTTGGCCGAACGCATGGACTTGAGCATCTCGTTGAGGAACAGCGATTCGAATTCCTGGGCGACCTTGCGGATGTTCGCCTCGCCGTCGCGGTCCTTGCCGACCTTGAGCTGGTTGAGGCGGTTGAGATCGGTATAGGAGCCGCTGTCGGGGCCTGCGCCGATACCGCTGAGCAAACGGGAATCCATGGCGTCGTCCTCAGATCACGATCAGGTCGGCCTGCAACGCGCCGGCCTGCTTCAGGGCTTCGAGGATCGCCATCAGGTCGCTCGGCGCGGCGCCGACCTGGTTCACCGCGCGGACGATGTCGTCCAGGGTGGTGCCGGGACCGAACTTGAACATCGGCTTGGTCTCCTCCTCGGCGTTCACCCGCGAGCGCGGCACCACCGCGGTCTGGCCGTTGGAGAAGGCACCGGGCTGGCTGACGATCGGGTCTTCGGTGATGCTCACGGTCAGGCTGCCGTGGGTGACGGCGGCCGGCGATACCTTGACGTTCTGGCCGATGACGATGGTGCCGGTGCGCGAATTGATGATGACCTTGGCCACCGCCTCGCCCGGCTGCACGTCGAGGTTCTCCAGGATCGACAGGTAGTCGACTCGCTGGTTCGGGTCGAGCGGCGCGCTGACCCGCACCGAGCCGCCGTCCACCGCATGGGCGACGCCCGGACCGAGCAGTTCGTTGATGCGGTCGACGATGCGCTTGGCAGTGGTGAAGTCCGGGCGGTTGAGGTTCAGCGTCAGGCTGTTGCCCTGGTCGAAGCCGCTCGGCACCGCGCGCTCGACGGTGGCGCCGGCCGGGATACGTCCGGCGGACGGTACGTTGACGGTGATCTTCGAGCCGTCGCGGCCTTCGGCGTCGAAGCCGCCGACCACCAGGTTGCCCTGGGCGACCGCGTAGACCTGGCCGTCGATACCTTTCAGCGGAGTCATCAGCAGGCTGCCGCCGCGCAGGCTCTTGGCGTTGCCGATGGACGACACGGTGACGTCGATCGGCTGGCCCGGCTTGGCGAACGGCGGCAGGTCGGCATGCACCGATACCGCGGCGACGTTCTTCAACTGCACGTTGCCGACGTTGGCCGGCACCTTGATGCCGAACTGCGCCAGCATGTTGTTGAAGGTCTGCAGGGTGAACGGCGTCTGCGTGGTCTGGTCGCCGCTGCCGCTCAGGCCGACCACCAGGCCATAGCCGATCAACTGGTTGGTCCGCACGCCCTGGATGCTGGCGATATCCTTCAATCGCTCGGCCTGGGCCGCGCCGGCGGCCAGGAGCAGCGCGGCGAGGGCCAGCAGGTGCTTGAACTTGGTCATCGCGAGCGTCCTCAGAACGGCCACAGCGGGCTGAGGAAGAAGCGGTCCAGCCAGCCCGGCTGACTGGCATCGGCGAAAGCGCCGGTGCCGGAATAGGTGATCCGGGCGTCGGCCACGCGGGTCGAGGACACGGTGTTGTCGGTGGCGATATCGTCGGCGCGGACCAGGCCGGCGATGCGCACCAGCTCGTTGCCGGTGTTCAGGGTCATCCACTTCTCGCCGCGCACGGAGAGGATGCCGTTGGGCAGCACCTCGGCCACGGTCACGGTGATCGAGCCGGTCAGGCTGTTGCTCTGCCCCGCCTGGCTGTCGCCCTTGGCGTCGCGCGAGCCGCCGTATTCGGCGCTGAGGCTGAGGTCACCGCCGCCGATCGGGTTGTTGGTGGTCATGCCGCTACCGAACAGCGAGGTCAGCCCCATCTTGGTCTTGCTGTCCTTCTGGATATCGGAGTTGGCTTTCTTGCTCGCCTGGGTCTTCTCGTTGAGGGTGATGGTAATGATGTCGCCCACGCGGAAGGCCTTGCGGTCGTCGTAGAGGTTCTGCTCGAAGCCGGCCTGGTAGATCGCGCCGTTGTTCTGCGCGGCGGGCAGCGGGGTGCGCGGCAGCACCGGCGCGTAGTACGGATCGTTCGGCTTCGGCGGTGGGCTGACGCAACCGCCCAGGGCGGTGGCGATGCCAAGCAGGGAGACGATCATCAGCCGGTTCATATCAAGCTACCTCGCGGCGTACAGCCTGGGCCCGGTCAGGGCCCGTCAAAGATTCTGGGTGACGAAGGACAACATCTGGTCGGCGGTGGAGATGACCTTGGAGTTCATCTCGTAGGCGCGCTGGGTGGTGATCATGTTCACCAGTTCCTCGACCACGTTGACGTTGGAGTTTTCCAGGGTGTTCTGGGCAACCGTGCCGAGGCCGTTGAGACCCGGCGTGCCGACCTGCGGCGCGCCGCTGGAGCCGGTTTCCAGGAACAGGTTGTTGCCGATGGCCTGCAGGCCGGCCGGGTTGATGAAGTCGGCGGTCTGGATGTTGCCGATCACCTGCGGCTGGGCGTTGCCGGTGGTGGTCACCGAGACGGTGCCGTCCTGGCCGACGGTGAAGGTCTGGGTCTCGTTGGGCACCACGATCGCCGGCTCCAGGGCGAAGCCGTTGGAGGTGACGATCTGCCCGTCGGAGTTCAGGTGGAAGCTGCCGTCGCGGGTGTAGGACACGGTGCCGTCCGGCAGCAGAACCTGGAAGAAGCCGCGCCCGTTGACCGCCATATCCAGCGGCTGCTCGGTGGTCTGCAGGCTGCCCGGGGTGAAGATCTTCTGGGTGCCGACGACGCGCACACCGGTACCCAGTTGCAGGCCCGAAGGCAGCTCGCTGTCCTGGGTCGACTGGCCGCCCGGCTGGCGCCGGATCTGGTACAGCAGGTCCTGGAACTCCGCGCGGTCGCGCTTGAAGCCGGTGGTGGATACGTTGGCCAGGTTGTTGGAAATGGTGGTCAGGTTCATGTCCTGGGCGGACAGACCGGTCTTGCTGACCCACAGTGCCGATAACATCGTCGTGCTCCTCGGGTGCCGGTTTTATGGCACCACGCTCAAGTGATTAGCTGATTTGCAAAACCCGCGCCATGGCCGCCGAATCGTCCTCGGCGGTGCGCATCATCTTCACGTGCAGCTCGAATTGGCGGGACAGCGAGAGGATCGCGGTCATCTCTTCCACCGCGTTCACGTTGCTGCTTTCCAGGAAACCGGAGACCACCTTCACGTTGGCGTCGGCCAGCGGCGCCTGCTCGCCCGGCTGCGGCTTGTAGTGCAGCAGGCCGTCGGTACCCTTCTCCATCTGCTTCAGGTTCGGGTTGACCAGCTTGATCCGGTCCACCACGGCGACCACGTTGGGGTTCTCGCCAAGGGCGCGGATGCTGATGGTGCCGTCCTGGCCGATCTCCACCTTTTCCTCCGGCGGCACGGCGATCGGTCCGCCGTTGCCGAGCACCGGCAAACCGTCGCCGGTGCGCAGCATGCCGAGGGCGTCGATGTGCATGCCGGCGGTACGCACGTAGGCCTCGCTGCCATCCGGCGCCTGGACCGCGACGAAGCCGTCGCCGTCGATGGCGATGTCCAGCTCGTTGCCGGTTTCCTGGAGGCTGCCATGGCTGAAATCGGTACCGGGCCGCTCGCTCATGGCGAATACCCGCGCCGGGAAGCTGTCGCCGAACACCTGCATCGAACGCGCCTGCTCGAAGTCGCGACGAAAGCCGCTGGTCGAGATGTTCGCCAGGTTGTTGGCATGAGCACGCATCGCCAGGGTGTTCTGGCTGGCCCCGCTCATGGAGACGTACAGCATCTTGTCCATCGAATCCTCCAGGCACCGGCACAATCCGCCGGGCTTTCTTGCAGGTTATCCAGCAAGCGCCGTGCCAGAATTCGAAAAACAATTAATACATTGATTTAAAAGGATTTTATAAAACAGAAAGCCTCCTTTCGGAGGCTTCGGGGGCAACCCCTGGCCAGGGGTTGCCGCTGGCGGCAAGGGCCTTGCCGGTGCCCGGACGGCACCGGCACGCCGTCATCAGCGCAGGTTGATGATGGTCTGGGTCACCGCATCCTCGGTCTGGATGGTCTTGGCGTTGGCCTGGTAGTTGCGCTGGTGGACGATAAGGTTCACCAGTTCGTTGGAGATGTCCACGTTGGACGCTTCCAGCGCGCCGGATTGCAGCGCCCCCAGGGTGCCCGAGCGCGGCGCGCCGACCGCCGGCTCGCCGGACTCCGCGGACTGCACCCAAGAGGTCTTGCCGATCGGCGTCAGACCCTGGATGTTGGCGAAGTTCGCCAGCACCACCTGGCCCTGCACCTTGGACTGGCCATTGGTGTAGCGGGCGAAGATCACCCCGGTGTCGTCGATTTCCAGGCCTGCCAGCTGACCGGTGGTGTAACCGTCCTGGATCGGGTTGCTCTGGGCGAACGCGGTGGAGTACTGGGTGGTCTTGCGCATGTCGAAGGAGATGCCGCTGGCGGCACCGGTCGCGCCATTCCAGGCGTAGGTCGGCGGGGTCTTGCCGTCCGAGGCCGCCGGAATCCAGCCGGTGCCGGGAGTCGGCGGATTGCCGGTGGCCGGGCTGAACTGGATCACGTTGGTGGTCGCGTCGATGCTGAAGCCCGGCCCGCTGGTGCTGCCGTCCGGAGCCCGTACCGAGGTCATCTGGCCGCTGGCGTCGAAGGTGACGTTGAAGCTCATCGGCGTCTTGTTCGACGGGTCGAGCGGATTGACCCCGTCGATCAGCACTTTCATGGTCCAGCTGTTCTCCGGAATCGGCGGGGTCGCATTCGGGTCCGGCTCGTTCTTGATGAAGAACTGGCTCATGGTGTGGGAGTTGCCCTGGCTGTCATAGATGCCCAGCGAAGAGGACGAGTTGTAGGTGGCGGCGTCGGACGGATCGAACGGCGTCACGGTCGGCGGCTTCAGCGTCGAGTTAAGGTTGTACGACTGCTGGATGCTCGAGGTGGCCTGCGGCGCCTGGTTGGCGCGCTCGACCTTGAGGTCGGTGACCACGCCGTTCTGCAACTGGCCGTTCGGCCCGACGGCATAGCCCTGCAGGCGGTAGCCGTTGTTGTCGACGATGAAATCCTGCTTGTCGGTATTGAAGTAGCCGGCGCGGGTGTAGCTGATCGCCCCGTTGTTGCTGGTGACGAAGAAGCCGTTGCCGTTGATGGCCAGGTCCAGCACGCTGTTGGTCGAGTCGATGTTGCCCTGCTTGAACATCTGCGAGACGTCCGAGAGCAGCACGCCGCTGCCCTGCGGGTTGCTGCCCGAACCCAGCACCGAGGCGGCGTAGACGTCGGCGAACTCCGCGCGGGATTGCTTGAAGCCTACGGTGCCGGCGTTGGCGATGTTGTTGCCGGTGACGTTCAGGCCGCTGGAGGCCGCCTGGATGCCGCTCAGGCCGATGTTGAAACTCATGGATAGCTCCTTGCCGGAAACGCCGGCTTACTGGCCGATGATCTGTACTTTGGACAGCGCGATGCTGCCCAGGCCTGCGAGGTTGAGCATCAGCTCGCCGCCGTTCTGCCCCAGGGTGACGCTGTCGACGTTGGCCGGCAGGTAGGTCTGGAGCCCATAGGTCTTGCCGTCGATCGAGGTCTGCGCCTCGAACTTGTAGGTGCCCGGCGGCATGATGTTGCCGCTGCTGTCCTTGCCGTCCCACATGAAGCTGACGCTGCCGGCAGCCTGCTGGCCGAGGTTGATGCGATTGACCACGGTGCCCTTGTCGTCGTAGACGTTGACCCAGACGTTGCTGCTGGAAACCGGCAGGTTGAGGGACGCCTTGAAGGTGTCCTTGGTGTCCACCACCGACTTGTCGGTCGCCACGATGACCTTGCGCCCCACCAGCGACGAGGCTTGCAGGGCCTGCGACGACTGGTAGTTGGAGAGAATGCTCTCCATGCTCTTGTTCAGCGACTGCACGCCTTCCACGGTGCTGAACTGGGCCAGTTGGGCGATGAACTCGCCGTTCTGCTGCGGCGACATCGGGTCCTGGTTCTTCAACTGGGCCACCAGCAGCTTGAGGAATTCGTCCTTGCCCAGGTTGCTGCTGCCCTTGACGCTCTGCCCGGTCTCGGTGGCGCCGCTGCCGGCGGCGCGATTGCTGCCGTTGACGTTGCCGGTGTTGCTGCTGGTGCCGCTGACGTTATCGATGCTCATGCTCTACTCCGCTCACTGACCCAGGGTCAGGACCTTCTGCATCATCTGTTTGGCGGTATTCATCATTTCCGCGTTGGTCTGGAAGGCACGGCTGGCGGAAATCATGTCGGCCATTTCCTCGACCACGTTCACATTGGGGTAATACACGTAGCCGTTGGCATCCGCGGCCGGATGGTTCGGCTCGTAGCGCGGCATCAGCGAACTCTGGTCCTCGACGATGCCCAGCACCTGCACGCCGGCGCCGGAGCTGTCCTGGTCGGCGAACAGCGAGCCGCTGTCGCCCTGGGCCTGCTGGAACATGGTGGAGAACACCGGATGGCGGGCGCGGTAGGTCTTGTCGACGCTGGAGGAAACCGTCTCGGCGTTGGCGATGTTGCTGGCCACGGTGTTCAGGCGGGTGCTCTGGGCGCTCATGCCGCTACCGGCAATGTTGAAGACACTGGCGAGGGACATGGCGGTTACTCTCCACGCAGGGCGCTGACCAGCCCTTTGAATTTGCTGTTGAGGAAGGTGAAGGACGCCTGGAAGTGCATGGCGTTCTCGGCGTAGTTGGCCTGCTCGATCTGGGCGTCGACAGTGTTCTGGTCGATCGACGGCTGGACCGGGATGCGGTACTGCAGGCTGCCCTCGCCCATGCCGAAACCTTCGGCGGCGATATGCCGCTCGTTGGTGGTGCGGGTGGCGAAGGTACCCTTGGCGGCCTTGTCCTTCTGCTCGGCGAGAACCGCGGCGAAGTCCAGGTCGCGAGCCTTGTAGTTCGGGGTATCGGCGTTGGCCAGGTTGTTGGCCAGCACTTCGGCGCGCTGGGCGCGGAAGCTGAGGGCCTGCTGGTGGATACCGAGTGCTCTGTCGAAACTGATGCTCATGGCTGCGAACCTGTTTGCCGGTGTGGCTTTCGTCGCCAACACTTCAGCAAGGCCCGTGCCAAATTATTAAAAACCTTTATATTCAATAAGTTGAGTTTATTTAAGGGCAACCCGGAAGCGGCAAGCGGCAAGCCGTTTCCGCTTGCCGGCAAGGGTGGCAAGCCCCTGGAACGGCTTCTCCGGCAAACGAAAAAAGGCCCGATATCGTCGATATCGGGCCTTTCCCATGCTTCCGGCCGCCGGGGACACGGCTCACTCGTGGCGAATGATCCGCTCGAGATCCACCGGTTCGCCGGGATGGGCATGCAGCTTGGCGCGAATGTCCTCGAACATCGCATCGTATTCCTTGTGCACCCGGGTGATCGCGCCGAACTTCGGGTGCAGGCCGTGCTTCTGGGCGACCCGCGTGGCATCGCTGGCGAAGTTGAAGGCGGTATCGCGCGGCAGCTCGAAGGAGTCGCTGAACGGCTTGCCGTCGATCTCGCCGTCCATGTCGAAGTGCACATAGGCGCCGGATTCGGCGTTCTGCCGCACCTCGTAGCGGATATGGATGTTGATGTCCTGCTGGTCGAGGCCGGGCAGGCTGACCAGATGGAGGTGGCCTGGTTCGAACATGACGAATCTCCTGGTGGGAATCGGAATCAGTCTAGCCAGGGTCGAGCGAAAGAAAACCGCCCTGGATCAGTGCAACGTCGCTTTTTCCGCGCGTTCCTGAATGACCACCCAGGGCGCCACCACCACCGCCCAGAGGGTCGGGTCGCGTTCGAGGAAGTCCTTGGCCGCGTCCTCCCCGACCTTGCTCAGGCCGCCGCCGGAAAGCCAGGCGGCGACCTTCTCGCGGTCGTCCCCGGCCAGGGCCTCGGCGACTTCCACCAGGTCCAGCGCGGCATCGACCTGGAGCAAGGCGCCACGGGCGAAGAACGGTTGCAGCTCGGCCCAGGAAATGACCGCGGTCTCGCCGAGCAGCTTGGCATAGAGGGTGCTAGTTTGTTCTGTCATGGGATCTACCTGGATTGCATGGGCGCCATGATAACGCCCGCCGGTAGCCCACGACAGCCGAAGGGAAACCGGGCCCAGGGAGGTGATGCAGGTCCGCGCCGTTTTTCTATACGTTTATGTCAACCAGGCGACACGACTCACGGGAGCTCGCCGTGCCGTGCTTTTCAAGCGACGAAGCGCCGCTCTACACTGTACCGGTACAGTTCCCGGGGTCCGTCCATGACGATCACCCGGTCTCCTCCGGCCCCCGCGGCCGCGAGACTACAACAATGACAACACACAAGAAGAGTGGAGCACTATGAAGAAGGGTACTCAGCGTCTATCCCGCCTGTTCGCCGCGATGGCCATTGCCGGGTTCGCCAGCTACTCCATGGCCGCCGACACCATCAAGATCGCCCTGGCTGGCCCGGTCACCGGTCCGGTAGCCCAGTACGGCGACATGCAGCGCGCCGGTGCGCTGATGGCAATCGAACAGATCAACAAGGCAGGTGGCGTGAACGGCGCGCAACTCGAAGGCGTGATCTACGACGACGCCTGCGATCCCAAGCAGGCCGTGGCGGTCGCCAACAAGGTGGTCAACGACGGCGTCAAGTTCGTGGTCGGCCATGTCTGCTCCAGCTCCACCCAACCCGCCACCGACATCTACGAAGACGAAGGCGTGCTGATGATCACCCCGTCAGCCACCGCCCCGGAAATCACCTCGCGCGGCTACAAACTGATCTTCCGCACCATCGGCCTGGACAACATGCAGGGCCCGGTGGCCGGCAAGTTCATCGCCGAACGCTACAAGGACAAGACCATCGCGGTACTGCACGACAAGCAGCAGTACGGCGAAGGCATCGCCACCGAGGTGAAGAAGACAGTGGAAGACGCCGGCATCAAGGTTGCCGTCTTCGAAGGCCTGAACGCCGGCGACAAGGACTTCAACGCGCTGATCAGCAAGCTGAAGAAAGCCGGCGTGCAGTTCGTCTACTTCGGCGGCTACCACCCGGAAATGGGCCTGCTGCTGCGCCAGGCCAAGCAGGCCGGGCTGGACGCGCGCTTCATGGGCCCGGAAGGGGTCGGCAACAGCGAAATCACCGCGATCGCCGGCGACGCCTCGGAAGGCATGCTGGCGACCCTGCCGCGCGCCTTCGAGCAGGATCCGAAGAACAAGGCCCTGATCGACGCCTTCAAGGCGAAGAACCAGGATCCGAGCGGCATCTTCGTCCTGCCCGCCTACTCCGCGGTCACCGTGATCGCCAAGGGCATCGAGAAAGCCGGCGAGGCCGATCCGGAGAAGGTCGCCGCGGCCCTGCGCGCCAACACCTTCGAGACTCCCACCGGGAACCTCGGGTTCGACGAGAAGGGCGACCTGAAGAACTTCGACTTCACCGTCTACGAGTGGCACAAGGACGCCACCCGTACCGAGGTCAAGTAAGCATCGTTGCAGTACGGAGCCCACGTCACCCACCGTGGGCTTTGTTTTAGTACCCGCATGATTCCGCGAGCGGCGGCCCGGCAAGGGCAGGCGAAGACCGGCAGCGTTCACTCCTGGTGGACGGGAGCGCGGCTTTCCCCTGCCTCCCGCCGGCCCGCCGCGCGCCGGATCGTGACGGGTCTCAGCAGCGTTCCGGCCCCACACCCGCGAGCCGAACGTCTACCTGCCGTACAACGGCGGGCGTTTAGCGAGAGAGTCCCATGCCCGAGATTTATCATTACCTACAACAATTGGTTAACGGCCTGACCGTCGGCAGCACCTATGCGCTGATCGCGATCGGCTACACCATGGTCTACGGCATCATCGGCATGATCAACTTCGCCCACGGCGAGGTGTACATGATCGGCTCGTACATCGCCTTCATCGCCATCACCCTGCTGGCGATGATGGGGCTGGACAGCGTTCCGCTGATGATGCTCGCCGCGTTCGCCGCCAGCATCATCGTCACCAGTGCCTTCGGCTACAGCATCGAGCGGGTCGCCTACCGCCCGTTGCGCGGCGGCAACCGCCTGATCCCGCTGATCTCCGCGATCGGCATGTCGATCTTCCTGCAGAACGCCGTGATGCTCTCGCAGGACTCCAAGGAAAAGGCCATCCCGACCCTGCTGCCCGGCAACTTCGTGTTCGGCGAAAGCAGCATGAACGGCGTGGTGATCTCCTATATGCAGATCCTGATCTTCGTCGTCACCTTCCTGGTGATGTTCGGCCTCACCCTGTTCATCTCCCGCTCCCGCCTGGGCCGCGCCTGCCGCGCCTGCGCCGAGGACCTGAAGATGACCAACCTGCTGGGTATCAACAGCAACAACATCATCGCCCTCACCTTCGTCATCGGCGCCGCCCTGGCCGCCGTCGCCGCGGTGCTGCTGGGCATGCAGTACGGCGTGATCAACCCCGGAATCGGCTTCCTCGCCGGGATCAAGGCGTTCACCGCCGCGGTGCTCGGCGGCATCGGCAGCATCCCCGGCGCCATGCTCGGCGGCCTGCTGCTGGGCGTCGCCGAAGCCTTCGGCGCCGACGTGTTCGGCGACCAGTACAAGGACGTGGTGGCCTTCGGCCTGCTGATCCTGGTGCTGCTGTTCCGACCTACCGGCATCCTCGGTCGTCCGGAGGTGGAAAAAGTATGAGCCAGTCCCTCAAGCGCGCGCTGTTCAGCGCCCTCCTCGTGATCCTGGTGTCCTATCCGATCCTCGGCCTGAAGCTGCGCACCGTCGGCATCAAGCTCGAGGTCCTCGGCGCCGATGCGCAGACCCTCTGGACCATCGCCGTGGCCGCCCTGGCCATGTTCGTCTGGCAGCTGTTCCGCGACCGCATCCCGCTCAAGCTGGGTCGCGGCGTCGGCTACAAGGTCAACGGCAGCGGCCTGAAGAACTTCCTCAGCCTGCCGTCGACCCAGCGCTGGGCGGTACTCGCCCTGGTCGTGGTGGCTTTCGTCTGGCCGTTCTTCGCCTCGCGCGGGGCGGTGGACATCGCCACCCTGATCCTGATCTACGTGATGCTCGGCATCGGCCTGAACATCGTGGTCGGCTTGGCCGGCCTGCTCGACCTCGGCTACGTCGGCTTCTACGCGGTGGGTGCCTACACCTACGCGCTGCTCGCCGAGTACGCCGGGTTCGGCTTCTGGACCGCCCTGCCGATCGCCGGGATGATGGCCGCGCTGTTCGGTTTCCTCCTCGGTTTCCCGGTGCTGCGCCTGCGCGGCGACTACCTGGCGATCGTGACCCTCGGCTTCGGCGAGATCATCCGCATCCTGCTGCGCAACATGACCGAGATCACCGGCGGCCCCAACGGCATCGGCTCGATCCCCAAGCCGACCCTGTTCGGCCTGACCTTCGAACGCCGCGCGCCGGAAGGCATGCAGACCTTCCACGAGTTCTTCGGCATCGCCTACAACACCAACTACAAGGTCATCCTGCTCTACGTGGTGGCCCTGCTGCTGGTGCTGCTGGCCCTGTTCGTGATCAACCGGCTGATGCGCATGCCGATCGGTCGCGCCTGGGAAGCGCTGCGCGAGGACGAAGTGGCCTGCCGCGCTCTCGGTCTCAACCCGACCATCGTCAAGCTCTCCGCCTTCACCATCGGCGCCAGCTTCGCCGGTTTCGCCGGCAGCTTCTTCGCCGCCCGCCAGGGCCTGGTGACGCCTGAGTCCTTCACCTTCATCGAGTCGGCGATGATCCTTGCGATCGTCGTGCTCGGCGGCATGGGTTCGCAGCTCGGCGTGATACTCGCCGCGGTGGTGATGGTGCTGCTCCAGGAAATGCGCGGGTTCAACGAATACCGCATGCTGATCTTCGGCCTGACCATGATCGTGATGATGATCTGGCGTCCCCAGGGACTGCTGCCGATGCAACGCCCGCACCTGGAGCTGAAGCCATGAGCCGACCGATTCTCGAAGTGAGCGGCCTGACCATGCGCTTCGGCGGCCTGCTGGCCGTCAACGGCGTCAACCTGAAGGTCGAGGAAAAGCAGGTGGTCTCGATGATCGGCCCGAACGGCGCCGGCAAGACCACCGTGTTCAACTGCCTGACCGGCTTCTACCAGCCCACCGGCGGCCTGATCCGCCTCGACGGCGAGGAGATCCAGGGCCTGCCCGGCCACAAGATCGCTCGCAAGGGCGTGGTGCGGACCTTCCAGAACGTCCGCCTGTTCAAGGAAATGACCGCGGTGGAGAACCTGCTGGTCGCCCAGCACCGCCACCTCAACACCAACTTCCTCGCCGGCCTGTTCAAGACCCCGGCATTCCGCCGCAGCGAGCGCGAGGCCATGGAGTACGCCGCGCACTGGCTGGAGGAAGTCAACCTTACCGAGTTCGCCAACCGCAGCGCCGGTACCCTCGCCTACGGCCAGCAGCGACGCCTGGAGATCGCCCGCTGCATGATGACCCGCCCGCGGATCCTCATGCTCGACGAGCCGGCCGCCGGCCTCAACCCGAAGGAGACCGACGACCTCAAGGCGCTGATCGCCAAGCTGCGCAGCGAGCACAACGTGACGGTATTGCTGATCGAGCACGACATGAAGCTGGTGATGAGCATTTCCGACCATATCGTGGTGATCAACCAGGGCGCCCCCCTGGCCGACGGGACGCCGGAGCAGATCCGCGACAACCCGGACGTGATCAAGGCTTATCTGGGGGAAGCGTGAGCATGCTGAGTTTCGACAAGGTTTCCACCTACTACGGCAAGATCCAGGCGCTGCACGACGTCAGCGTGGAAGTGAAGAAGGGCGAGATCGTCACCCTGATCGGCGCCAACGGCGCCGGCAAGTCGACCCTGCTAATGACGCTCTGCGGCTCGCCGCAGGCGGCCAGCGGCAGCATCCGCTACGAAGGCGAGGAACTGGTCGGCCTGCCCTCCTCCACCATCATGCGCAAGAGCATCGCGGTGGTCCCGGAAGGCCGCCGGGTCTTCTCCCGCCTGACGGTGGAAGAAAACCTGGCGATGGGCGGCTTCTTCACCGACAAGGACGACTACCAGGTGCAGATGGACAAGGTGCTGGAACTCTTCCCGCGCCTGAAGGAACGCTACGAACAGCGCGCCGGGACCATGTCCGGCGGCGAACAGCAGATGCTCGCCATCGGCCGCGCGCTGATGAGCAAGCCAAAGCTGTTGCTGCTGGACGAACCTTCGCTCGGCCTGGCGCCGATCATCATCCAGCAGATCTTCGAGATCATCGAGCAGCTGCGTCGCGAAGGCGTCACCGTGTTCCTCGTCGAGCAGAACGCCAACCAGGCGTTGAAGCTCGCCGATCGCGCCTACGTGCTGGAGAACGGCCGGATCGTCATGCACGACACCGGCGCCGCCCTGCTGACCAACCCGAAGGTGCGCGACGCCTACCTCGGCGGCTGAGCACTGTCCCGCCGTAGACTTCAGCGCCTACGAAAACGGCCCTCACGGGCCGTTTTTTTATGCCGAGGCGTACCGGCTACAGGCCGTAGCGCTCGATAGCGTCCAGGTGCGGCTGGGTGTCGACCTCCGCCGCTTCCGCCAGGCGCAGCCAGCACATGCGGTGCGGCCATTGCCCGGTGGCCTCCTGCAACGCCTGGTGCAGGTCGCGCGGCGCCTGCTGCGCAGGTGTCGCGACGGTGAAGTAGATCGCCCGCAGTTCCTCGCCGCTGCTGGCATCGGTGACCTGGTAGTCGCGGTTGCTGTGCACCCAGACCTTCCAGCCGCGCGCGTCGAGCGTTTCGCGGAAGGCGTCGAAGGCCTCGTCGCCCGGATAGACGCCGTCCACCAGCCAGCTCGGCGAGTAACCACCGCTCTCGAGGACGTGCACCACCGCATAGGTGGGAACGAAACGCTTGCGCTCCTCCTCGTCTTCCGGAGCCGGATAGATCAGGCCGGCGTCGAACACCACCCAGTCACCGACCCGCTGGCTGCGATTGCCCGGCGCGTTCTCGAGGACCCGCGCGGTCACCGGGCCGGTGCGCCGGGCGTAGTAGTCGAGCGCTTCGCCATCCTCGATGTAGCGGACGATCACCCAGCCCCAGTCTTCCTCGATCGGTCCGTCGCCGGCGGCGAACTCCATGCCCATGCCGGCAGCGACCTCGCGCAGCATCGTCCAGTCGCGCGCGGCGCTGGCGGCGGTCATCTGGTCCCACTGCACCGACTGCGGCTCCTCCAGCTTGCCGGCCAGACGCTGGTAGGCCAGCGCCGCCTCGGCGAAGCGATCCTGCTCCATCAGCGCCTTACCCAGCAGGCTGTGGGCTCCCAGCGAGCCGGGAGAAATTTCCAGCACCGATTGGCAGGCGCGCTCCAGCTCCGGCCAGTCGTTGAGTTTCTCGGCCAGCTTGACTTCGCTCCACAGCGCGATCAGCGGCACGCTGTCGGCGTAGAGCCGGCCGAGGCGCTTGACTTGGTCGTACTCGCCGCGCGCCAGCAAGGCATTGAGCAGGTAGTAGGCCAGTTGCTGCTCCTCGTCGGTGTGGCGCTCGACGTACTCCCAGAGCAGGTCGATGGCCTCGTCGTCGGCGGAGCAGGCCTGTAGCGCCGAGGCGGCCACTTCGCGCAAGGCGGTGTCGTCGGGCCGCTCGGCCAGCGCCTGGAGCAGCCACTGCACTTCTTTCTCCGGGTTGCGCGGCGCGTCTTCGCTGCCCTGCGCAGCCAGCCAGTCGAGCAACTCCGCAGCCGGCACCGGCAGCTCCTGCTGCTGCGGCGCGGCATCGATCTCCTCCCTCAACCCGGCGAGCAACTGGCTGGCGCCCCGATCGCGCTGCAACTGTTGAGCATGCTGTTCGGCCAGCGCCAGGTGGCGCCTGGCGCTCCATACCGAACCGCGTTGCAACGCGAGGCGGATGGCCTGGCTGGCAACATCGATGACCACTCGGTGCGCGCCCTTCTGCGAGTAGTGTTCGAGCATCTGCTGCAGGCGCCCGCCGAAGTCCCAGGTGTTGCGCTCAGGGGTCCGTTGCAGCAGCAGGTAGACCGCGCGCAGCCAGATCGTACGGTAGCGCGGGGCAATCTCGGAGAACGGCAGCAGCGCCTCCAGGGCCTCCTCGTCGCGCCCCAGCAACGCCAGGCCGTGGGCCTTGTACAGACGCCGCGGCTGGCTGATGTTGTTCCACTCCGCGCCCTCGACCTTCTCCTCCATCTCGCCGATCAGGGCCAGCGCCTGTTCCGCGCGCCCCAGGTTCAGCAGGATCGCCACGCGCATCTCCAGGAGGCTGTCGAATACCTCCTCGCCGGCGGCGAGGATCTTCTTCTCCTGTTCGGCCAGGAAGGCCAGGGCATCTTCGCCGCGCCCGTCGTCGAGCAGCGCCTCGGCCTTCTCGTTGCTCAGGCAGTGGAAGCAGGCCCAGGTCGGGTCGATCCGCGCCAGGGTCTCGTCGCACACCTCGATGCGTTCTTCCACCCAGCCCGGGCCGTCGACGTTGGCGTAGCACGACGCCAGGTCCTGGGTCACGCAGACCGACTGCGGGCAGGCCTGGGTGTCGTCGCGGTTGGCCAGTTCGAACAGGGAAACGGCGTCGGCCAGGGCGGTCTCGCCCTCCAGTTGGTTGCCGACCCGGTTACGCATCTCCCAGTGGCGGACGAAGATTTCCAGCCACGGGTTGTTCAACGTCCGGCTCAGCGCCTTGACCTCCGGCAACAGCGCCTCGGCGCGCTCCACCTCGAGGTCACAGACGTACGCGGTGAGTTCGTCGATCAGCCGCGCACTCTGCTCCTGGCCGGCCTCACGCAGGTCGGCGCGGAGCTTCTCCACCCAGTTCCAGATATCCATATGCTTCAGTCTCCATCAGGCGTGTTGCGAATTTTCTTATTGCCCCAGCAGGCGCTTCACCGAATCGGCGAGTCCGGCCAGGGCCTGGTTCAGCGAGGTCGCGGGCTGGCCGCGTCCCTGTCCGGCGATGATCACTTTGAACGAGCGCAGCAGCAACGCCGCATGGGCCGCTTCGTCGCGTTCCTCGCCGACGGCCGCGAGCAGCGCCTGCACCGCCGGATTGTCGAGGTTGACGTAGAGCCGGCTCGGCTGGCGATTGTCGAGCTTGCGGGTGAACTGCCGGGCCAGGCGCAACGCCGCGGTGGAGATACGCTTGTCGGCCTCGTCGTCCTCCAGTCGCCGCTTGAGTTCGGCGTCGCGGTCGGGCACCACCACAAGCGGCAATTCCTCGGGGCTGAAGCGGGCGATCACCAGTTGCTCCTCGGCGCCGCCCAGGTGTTCGGCCAGCCAGCCGGTCTCGCGCTCGGGCAGTCGGTCGAGGCGGAACAACTGGCGGTTGCCCTGCTCGGTGCCCAGCTCCACCAGGCGCATCCCCTTGGCCTGCGCCCAGCGACGGAGGAAGGGTACCACCGCATAGCGATTGCCATGGGCCACCGGTACGCCCATGGCACGGAACAGCATTTCCTCGAAGCCGCTGTCGTTGTCCAGCAGCACATGCACCGCTCCGCGCGAAAGGAGTTCGGAAGCCGGGAGGTCGCCCTGGGAGGTGGGTACGCGCAGGCTGTCCATCATCAGCGCGAACAGACGCTCGTCGCACAACGCCGCTCCCAGCAGGGCCTCGTTGTGCCGCAGCAGGACCCGCCGCCAGGCCTCCGGCTGCTGCCGCGCCACCTCGCCGAGCCCGGCGATCAGCGCCTCGGCCAGCGCATGCTGGATCGCCGCGTAATGGTCGTCGCGCTGCAGGTCCTCGCGGCTGGCGGTGGGCGTCAGGCGGTTCGACTCGATCACCCCGCCGACGAACCCGGCCCAGGACGGCAGCAGGTCGCGGGCGTCATCGTCGAGCAGCATGCCGCGGAGGAAAACCGAGAGATTGCGGTTGTCGCTGGTGCCATAGGTGCCGCCGTCCTGGATCCACAGCAGACCCTGCACGTCGACCCGCTCGTCCGGGCGCACCGGCAGGCAGCAGATCGGTTCGAAGTCATGTTCGAAACGCGCGGCGAACTCCAGGTCGCGGCGCTGCCGTTGCAGCGGGTGCAGCGCGGCGTCGGCGGCCAGCCGCCACGGCGGCGGCTCCGGGTTGATCGGCTGGGCGTCGCCGCCGACGTGGATCGGCTCGCGCAACAGCACGCAGTAGCGTTCGAGGATCTCGCGCAGGCGCGCGGCCTGGGTCAGCGCACTGTATTCGTCCTGCAGTTCGAGGGTGATCTCGGTGCCTACCGGGCGTGCCGGCATCGGCGTCACGCTGTATTGCTCGGCGTTGCTGGAGACGTAGCAGAAGCCCAGCTCCGGCTGCTGGTAGGACGTGGTCCGCACGCTGACCCGGCGGGCCAGGACGAAAGCGGAGAGGAAGCCCAGGCCGAACATGCCGATCAGCCCGCTGTCCTCGTGGCCGGACTGGCGCAGTCCACGGGTGTAGCCGACGCCGACGGTGGCCAGGTAGGCGTGGATTTCGTGTTCGGTGAGCCCGGCGCCGGTGTCGACGATGCGCACGGTGTTGCTGGCGCTGTCGCCGATCACCTCGATTCGCGACGGCCCTTGCCAGTCGGGCTGCTCCAGGCGGCGACGGAGGATCGAGTCGTGGGCGTTCTGCACCAGCTCGCGCAACGCCACGGTGGGCGTGGAATAGAGGTGCTTGCTGAGCACCGACATCACGCCGTTGAGGTCAACTCCAGCGCGACGGATCTGGGGAGTGTTCGATTGCGGAAAGCTGCTTTGCATGTCCCTATCCAAGCGTTCGATGAATGGCGTCCGCTCGCACGCGAGCGGTCCGGTGCGGGATTCTGCCACGTTCCGTCACGTTCCTTGTGCAACGGCGTGCCCGCGATGAGCTTCAGGCCGCATGGAAGCGGCCCGGAGTGCAATAGAGCCGCGTCGCGGCGAAATGTTCAACCCTCCAGGCCGATCAATTGTCGCCGGCTGCGCTCGAACCAGTCGAGCAGGTAATCGGCGAGCACCTGGGTGCGCCGCGGCAGGCCGCCCTGGAACGGATGGACGAGGAACATCGGCGTGCTGCGCGTCTGGTAGTCGCGCAGCAACCAGGCCAGGCGGCCGTCGCCCAGTTCGTCGTGGACCATGTATGACGGCAGCCGGGCGATGCCGGTGCCGGCCAGCGCGGCTTTCTTCAACAGGCTGTAGTGGTTGCTGGCGAGAAAGCCGGCAACCCGTACCCGCTCCAGCCGATGGTGGCGGTGATAGAGCCACTCCTCGTGGCCGCTGTAGTGCGAGTTCAGCAGGCACTCGCGCTCGGCCAGCTCGGCCGGGCGTTGCGGCTCGCCATGTCGCGCCAGGTAGGCGGGACTGGCGCAGGTGATTTCCTGCAGGACGAACAGCGGCCGCGCCACCAGCCGGGCGTCCTGCTCGACCCCAGAGCGGATCGCCAGGTCGAAGCCCTCGCCAACCAGGTCGCGCAGGCCGTTGTACAGGTCCAGCTCGACGCGCAGCAGCGGATGGCGTTCCTGGAAGTCCTCCAGCAGCGCGTCGAACAGGGTCTCGCCCAGCGAGACCGGGAGGGTCACCCGCACCCGTCCTTCCGCTCGCTCCTGCAAGCGCGCCACCGCCTGCCGCGCGCGCTCGGCCTGCACCAGCAACGCCTGCGCCTCGGGCAGCAGCGCGGCGCCGGCGGCGGTCAGCGAAAGACGGCGGGTGGTGCGGTGCAAGAGGGTTACGCCGAGCTTCTGCTCGAGGACGCCAATGCGCTTCGACAGTTGGCCCTTGCTGCAACCGAGGCGCTCGGCGGCGCGGGTGAAACTGCCCAGGTCGTGGAGTACGGCGAAGGCGGCGAGATCGTCCAGGTCCTTCACGATTGTTTCCCTATGAAAACGGCAGGTTGTCGATTGACAGGATTATCCACAGCAAAGGCGACTCTACACTGGAAACCACTCACCTTCACGCAACGAGAGGCCTGTATGAAAATCATCCTGATCGGCGCCAGCGGCACCCTTGGCAAGGGCATCGACAAAGAACTCGGCGAGCGCCACGAGATCGTCCGGGTAGGCCACAGCAGCGGCGATTTCCAGGTCGACATCAGCGACGCGGACTCCATTCGCGCCCTGTTCGAGAAGACCGGTCGCTTCGACGCGCTGGTCGCCGCGGTCGGCAAGGTGCACTTCGGCGCCCTGGAGGAAATGGGCGAGGCGCAATACCAGCTCGGCCTGCGCGACAAGCTGATGGGCCAGGTCAACCTGGTACTGCTCGGCCGCGAGTACGCCAACGACGGGGGCTCCTTCACCCTCACCAGCGGCGTGCTCGCCGAGCAGCCGATCCGCTTCGGCAGTTCGGCGAGCATGGTCAACTGCGCCGTCGAGGGCTTCGTCCGCGGCGCAGCCCTGGAGTTGCCGCGCGGCCTGCGCATCAACGCCGTCAGCCCGACCGTGGTCAGCGAGGCGCTGCCCGGCTACGCGCCCTACTTCCGTGGCTTCAAGCCGGTTCCGGCGGCGGACGCCGCGCTGGGCTACGCACGCAGCGTGGAAGGCGCGCAGACCGGCCTGGTGTACCGCATCTGGTAAGCGATATTTCTCAGGAGAGGCGGTCGGCGTAGCAGGTCGGCGAACTGCCCGGCTGCTGGCGGTCCAGCTCTTCCTCGAGGAACTCGGCCAGCACCACGGCATTGTTGTGCTGCTGGTCGTGGGCGCCGTAGAGCAGCGTCAGGGTGCCCTCGCGAGCGCAGTCGAGCAGGCCCCACCAATGTTCCGGGTGCGCCTGCAACTCGGCGCGGTAGTGTTCACGGAAGCTGTCGAAGAGTGCCGGATCGTGGCAGAACTGCTTGCGCACCTCGTTGGAGGGCGCCACGTCCTTCAGCCAGTCGTCCATGGCCAGGGCCTCCTTGCAGATGCCGCGCGGCCACAGCCGGTCCACCAGTACGCGCCGGCCATCGGCGGGAGACGCCGGTTCGTATACACGCTTGCATTGGATCATCGATCGACTCCCTGGTTGCGATGAAGTCCGATCCGGACTTGAGCTAGGCCCGGACGCTCGGTAACGTGGGCGCATTTTCGATGGAGTCTTCCCTATGCGCCCTGCCCGTCTGCTGGTCTACAGCCTGCTCCCCTTGTTCGCCGCCTGCCAGGTGTGGAAGCCCGAATCGCCGAGCACCAGTGTAGACACCCGCTTCCAGGGCGAACTGGTGAAGATCAACGGCGCGCTGCAATTCCGCCCCTGTACCGAGAAGCGCCTGTTCAGCATCGAGGACGTGGCCAATACCGGCCTGCGCCGCGAAGCCGATAGCCTGTTCGACGACGGCGCCCAGGGCCTGTTCGTCGACCTGCGCGGCACCATGGGACCGGCCAAGGTCCGCGGTACCGACGGCAAGCTGGAGGTCAGCCGACTGTACCGCGTGCAGAACGAGGGCCCCGGCTGCGACGACCCGAACTTCAAGCTGCTGACCTTCGCCGCCAATGGCAACGAACCCTTCTGGAGCGCCAGGGTGAACAACCAGGGCCTGCGCCTGGACCGCCCCGAACACGAGACCCTGGCCTTGCCTTACGTCGCCGAGGAACTGCCGAACGGCAGCACCAGCTATTCCAGCGAGGCGAACGGCAAGAAGGTCGAACTGTGGATCGCCCCGTCGTCCTGCACCGACAGCATGAGCGGTGCCTTCAGCAGCTACTCCGCCGAACTGCGCATCGATGGCGAGACGCTGCGCGGCTGCGCCTATCCGGGCGCACTGGGCAAGTGAAGCGAGGGGCCGCGCGACGGCCCTTTCCCTACAAGAGCAATCCGGCCTGCTCCAGGCGCCGCCGCAGCGCCGTCAGGCCGCCCTCGTACTCCCAGTAGGCGACGCGCCCGTGGGAGGCGCTGACCAGCAGGTATTTCTCGCTGATCGACTGGATCCGTTCGATGCGCAGCAGTTTCTCGACGAAGCGTTCCTCGCCGATCTGCTCGACGATTTCCCGGTTGTCCGCGTCGTAGCCGTGGACCATGAAGGCGGTGCGCACCTTGAGGCGGATGAAACTCATCGCACGGCTCTGCGCTGGAGGGAAAGATTGCGATGGCACACCGTCGAGCGCCCCGAGCCGTTCGGCCGCCGCGCCGGATCGGCGTAGGTCTCCAGCTCGACGAAGCCGGCCTTGCGCATCATTCCCGCCGACGCCAGGTTCTCTTCGTGACGATCGATATAGACATCCTCGATGCCTTCGTCGGCCAGTTGGGCCAGCACCGCCTCCAGCAACGCGCTGCCGAGCCCCTGGCCGGCCGCCGCCGGATGCACTACCGCCTCGCAGATGTAGGCCCGCGGCGCATCGGCACGCTGCGGCTGGTAATGGGCGAAATCCTCGGTGCGGCGGAAGCTGGCGAACCCCAGCAGCCGATCGTCGCGCTCGGCCAGGACGGCCCGTACCTCGCCGTCGGCGATGGCTCGCAGATGCGCACGCCCCCCCTCCTCCGGCAGATGGTTCCAGGGATTCGGCCCGTGGCTCAGCAGCAGGTCGGTCATGGCCTCGATATCGCCGGTTTCGGCAGCTCGCAAACGGTGCATATCCACTCCTTCAAAGTCCAACCACCAGCAGCCCGTCGGGCAACGCCACGCCGCGCTCGACGCAGGCAGCCAGCGCCTCGACCAGGGGTTCCAGCGCATAGCCCTGCCTGGCCAGCCAGACCGGATCATAATAGGTGGTCGCATAGCGTTCGCCGCCATCGCAGAGAATCGCCACCAGCGACCCCTTCTCGCCGGCCGCGACCATTTGCCGTGCGGCCACCAGGGCGCCGATCAGGTTGGTTCCGCTGGAGCCGCCGACCCGCCGCCCCAGGCGCCGGGCCAGGTAATGCATGGCCGCCAGCGACCAGGCGTCCGGCACCTTGACCATCGCGTCGATCACTTCCGGCAGGAAGGACGCCTCGACCCGCGGCCGGCCGATGCCCTCGATCCGCGAACCGCAATCCAGGGTCAGGCCACGGTCGCCGCTGACATAGGCGTCGAAGAACACCGAACGCTCGGCGTCGGCGCAGAGTACCCGGGTGCAGTGCTGGCGATAGCGCACGTAGCGGCCGAGGGTCGCCAGGGTGCCGCCGGTACCGGGGCTGGAGATCAGCCAGGTCGGGGTCGGGTACGGCTCGTGGCGCATCTGCTGGAAGATCGACTCGGCGATGTTGTTGTTCGCCCGCCAGTCGGTGGCGCGCTCGGCATAGGTGAACTGGTCCATGAAATGGCCACCGCTCTCCCGCGCCAGGCGTTCGGACTCGGCGTAGATCTGGGTGGGGTCCTCCACCAGGTGGCTCTGGCCGCCGTAGAAGGCGATCTGGGCGATCTTTTCCTTCGAGGTGCTGGCCGGCATCACGGCGATGAAGGGCAGGCCCAGCAGGCGTGCGAAATAGGCTTCGGAAATCGCCGTGGAGCCGCTTGATGCCTCGATCACCGGCGCGGCCGGCCCGAGCCAGCCGTTGCACAGCGCATAGAGGAACAGCGAGCGCGCCAGGCGATGCTTGAGGCTGCCGGTGGGGTGGCTGGACTCGTCCTTGAAGTACAGTTCGACGCCAGGCAGGCCGGGAGTCTCCAGAGGGATCAAATGGGTATCGGCGCTGCGCTGGAAATCCGCTTCGATGATGCGGATCGCCTCACGGGCCCATTGGCGTTGGTCGACGGTCATGGAAACTCCTTCAGTTCAGGACGCCGGCCGGAGGCGGCGGCGGAGCGCTGCGCCACTGGCTGATGGCGACGCCGATGAAGACCAGGCCGGCAGCGAGCATCTGCGGGCCGTTGAGGGTTTCGCCGAGGAACAGCGCGGCGAATACCAGGGTGAAGACCGGGATCAGGTTGATGAAGCCCGAGGCCTGGCTGGCCGGCAGTCGACCGACGCCGAAGTTGTACAGGCCGTAGGCGCCCACCGTGACCACCACGCCGAGATACACCACCGCCTGGATCCCCAGCGCGCTGGGCTGGCTCGGCAGGTCGGCGCTGGCCAGCGCCAGCGGCAGGAAGAACAACGTGCCGACGAAGGCCTGCATGGCGGTCAGGGCGAATGCCGAGTAGCGCGCCGACAGGTGCTTCAGCAACAGGGTATAGCCGGTGGCGCAGAGCATCGCGAGAAGTTCGAAGAAGTTGCCCAGCAGCGGCTGCGGCGCGTGCAGGTCGGGCTCGCCGGCGAGGCTCAGCCAGATCGAACCGAGCACCGCCAGGCCGAAGCCGATCCAGGTCATCCGGCCGATCCGTTCGTGCAGCAGCAACCAGGCCCCCACCGCCACCAGCAACGGCAGCAGCGCGGTGATCATCCCGGCCTGGGCCGCGCTGGTGTATTGCAGGGCGAAGGATTCGCAGAGGAAGTACAGGCAGGGTTCGCAGACGGCCAGGCCGAGCAGGTACTTCCAGTCGCCCGAGCGGTAGTCGATGCGTCCCCGCCAGCGCCAGGCGACGAGGAACACCAGGCTGCCGAGGGCCATGCGACCGAAGATCACCCAGAGCGGCGGCAGTTCGCGGAAAGCGACCTTCAGCACCACGTACGAACTGCCCCACAGCGCCATCGCCAGGATCAGGCAGGCCAGGGCGAACCAGCGCGTCCGAGTCAAGGGAATCTCCACCACGGGCGCCGTCGCGGCGCCGGAAAAAGGACTCCCAGTATAGGCAGCCGACTAGCCGCGCCGACAGGCACAGAAAGCGGGCAAAACTGTTGCGCCGTGCCTCACTGCTCCCAGGGCTTGCCGCGAGTCTTCTTCTCCAGCGGCAACTGCTGCAGCACCGCGGCCTTGGCCAGCATGTAGGCGCTGACCGGAGCGCTGATGAAGAGGAACAGGCTGATCAGCAGCTCATGCAGGCTGATGCCCGCCTGGCGGTTGGAGAAATAGATCAGCGAGGCGACGATCACCCCGCCGACCCCGAGGGTGGTGGCCTTGGTCGGCCCGTGCAGGCGCATGAAGAAGTCCGGCAGGCGGTACAGGCCGATCGCGCCGATCAGGACGAAGGCGCTGCCCAGCAGGAGGAACGCCGAGACGAGGATTTCCACCCACAGGCTCAGGGGTTCGTCAGTCATTCGATGATGTCTCCGCGCAGCATGTATTTGGCCACCGCCACCGTACCGACGAAACCGAGCACCGCGATCAGCAGCGCCGCCTCGAAGAACAGGTCGCTGTCGCGCCAGATGCCGTACAGCACCAGCAGGGCGATGGCGTTCACGTAGAGGGTGTCCAGCGCCAGAGCCCGGTCCGGCAGGCACGGCCCCTTGACCAGGCGCGCCAGGGTCAGCAACAGGGCCAGGCCGAGCAGCGCCAGGCACAGCGGGATCACGTAAGCGAGCATGGGAAGATCTCCTTCAGCGGCGCTTCGTAGCGTTGCTTGATCTCGGCGATCAGCGCCGCCTTGTCCGGCACGTCGAGGCCGTGCACCAGCAGGGTCTTGCGGTCGTCGCTGAGGTCCGACGACACCGACCCCGGGGTCAGCGAGACGATGCTCACCAGCACGCTGATGGCGAGGTCGTTCTCCAGCTCGATCGGCACCTCGACGAAGGCCGGACGCAAGCGCTGGATCGGTCCGAGGGTCAGACGGGCAACCTGGACATTGGCGACGAGGATGTCCCACATCACCAGCACCAGCAGCTTCAACAGCAGCAACGGATGCCACTCCTGGCTGCGCCCGACCAGCAGGCGGTTGGTCAGCAGCGGAATGCACACGCCGAGGAAGGCGCCGAGCAGCCAGTGGCCGATGGCGAAGGAATCCACCAGCAGCAACCAGACCAGCAACAGCAGGACACTAAGCACGGGATGAGGCAATACGCGAAGAAGCGGACGCGGCAACGAACGGCTGATCATGCGGCACCTCCGCGGGTGATGATCTGGCGATACAGGTCGAGGTCGTGCAACTGCGCCGCGGTGGCCTGGACGTAGGCCAGCAGCGGCTTCGCAGCGAACACCAGCAACGGGCCGGCGGAGAGCAACAGGATGCAGGCGAACAAGCGGCCGAGGTCCAGTTCGGCGCTACCGAGCACGGTATGCCCGGTGCGCCAGAACAGCGTGCTGCCGGCCCGGCTCAACGCCACCAGCGCCACCAGGCCACTGCCCAGTACCACGCTCCACAGGGCCAGCGCCTGGCTGCCGGGAGCGACCGACTGCAAAAGCATGATCTTGCCGAAGAACCCCGACAATGGCGGCAGACCGGCGACGGCGATGGCACCGATGAAGAAGGCCCCGCCGAGCAACCGAGGGTTCTGCAACGCCGGGCCCTGGACCAGGTCGCCGGCCTTGTCGCCGCGCTGGCGGGCGACCAGGTCGGCGAGCAGGAACAGGCCACCGGCGATCCAGGTACTGTGCAGCAGGTAGTACAGCGACGCCGCCAGCGCCCGCTCGCTGCCCAACGCCACGCCAGCCAGGAGGGTTCCGGCGGAGACCACCACCAGGTAGGCCAGCAGGCCTTGCAGGGTCCGCGCCGCCAAGGCACCGATCGCGCCCAGGCCGAGGGTCGCCAGGGCCAGCGGCCAGAGCCAGGCCTGCGCCAGGTTGGCCAGCTCGCCGGCGGCCTCACCGAAGACCAGCGTGTAGACCCGCAGGATCGAGTAGATGCCGACCTTGGTCATGATCGCGAACAGCGCCGCCACCGGCGCGCTGGCCGCGGCATAGGCGCGCGGCAGCCAGAAGTACAGCGGCAACAGCGCCGCCTTCAGGGCGAACACCACCAGCAGCAGGAGCCCGGCAGCCGCCAGCAGCGGCGCGCGCTCGGCATCGGCCATGGCGATCTTCTGCGCCATGTCGGCCATGTTCAGGGTGCCGGTGAGGCCATACAGGGTACCCACGGCGATCAGGAAGAACGCCGAGCCGACCAGGTTGAGGATCACGTAGTGCAGGCCCGAGCGCACCCGCTCCGCGCCGCCGCCATATAGGAGCAGCGCGTAGGAGGCGATCAGGAGTATCTCGAAGAACACGAACAGGTTGAACAGGTCGCCGGTCAGGAAGGCGCCGTTGATACCGAGCAGCTGGAACTGGAACAACGCGTGGAAATGCTTGCCCAGGCGGTCGTCGCCACGCAGCGCGTAGATCAGCGCGGCGCTGCCGAGCACCGCGGTGGCCAGCAGCATCAGGGCGGCGAGACGATCGAGCATGAGCACAATGCCGAACGGCGCCGCCCAGTTGCCCAGGGCATAGACGCTCAGGTCGCCGCTGGCGGCCGTGCGCATCAGCAACAGACTCAATGGGATCAGCGCCAGCGCCGCGAGCAACGACAAGCCGCGCCGCCAGCGCTCGGCCAGCGGCAACAGCAACAGGCTGCCGGCAAACAGGGGGAGCAGGATCGGCAGGATCAGCCAATGGCTCATGGGCGCGGCTCCTCCTCGTCCGGGCGTCCATCTACGTGGTCGCTGCCGAGGTCGCCGAGGCCACGCAGGGCCAGGACCACGACGAAGGCGGTCATGGCGAAGCCGATGACGATGGCGGTCAGCACCAGCGCCTGCGGCAGCGGGTCGCCATACTCCCCGGGAGTGCCGATCACCGCGACGCTGCCGCCGAGCCGGCCCATGGCGAACAGGAACAGGTTGACCGCGTAGGAGATCAGCGTGAGACCGAGCACCACCGGGAAAGTCCTCGCCCGCAGCAGCAGGTAGACGCCGCTGGCGGTGAGCAGGCCGAGGGTGATGGCGAACAGGGCTTCCATCAGAGCGCCTCCTCTTGTGCGACGGGTTCAGGCATCAGGCTGAGCTTGCCGAGGTAGGACAGGATCAGCAGCGCGGCACCGACCACGGTGAGGTACACGCCGAGGTCGAACAGCATCGCCGTGGCCAGCTCGATCTCGCCGATCAGCGGCAACTCGAAGTGGCCGAACGCAGAAGTCAGGAACGGATAGCCGAACAGCCAGCTGCCGAGCCCGGTGAGCCCGGCGATCAGCACTCCGGCGCCAGCCATGGCCGCATAGTTCAGCGGCAGGCGCTGCTCGACCCACTGCGAGCCGCTGGCGATGTACTGCAGCACCAGGGCGATGGCAGTCACCAGGCCGGCGATGAAACCTCCGCCCGGCAGGTTGTGGCCGCGCAGGAAGATGAACACCGAGATCAGCAACGCCAGCGGCAGCAGCACCCGCGACAGGGTTTCCAGGATCAGCGGGTGCTTGGCGTGGGCCCAGTTGCGACCCTGCGGGTCGCAGGTCGGCTTGTGCAGGGCGAAACCGGCGAGCATCGCGTAGATGCCGACGCCGGCGATCGCCAGCACGCTGATCTCGCCGAGGGTATCGAAACCACGGAAGTCCACCAGGATGACGTTGACCACGTTGTAGCCGCCGCCCCCAGAGACGCTGTTCTCGACGAAGAATCCGGCGATGCTCTCGTAGGGCCGGGTCAGCACCGCGTAGGCCAGCAGCGCCACCAGCATGCCGACCCCGCCGGCCAGCGCCACGTCGCGCAAGCCGCGCAGGCTGGAGGACTCCGCCGGAGTGCGCGAGGGCAGGAAATACAGCGCCAGCATCAGCAGGACCATGGTCACCACTTCCACCGACAGTTGGGTCAGCGCCAGGTCCGGGGCCGAGAAGCGAGCGAAGGCCAGGGCCACCAGCAGGCCGGCGACGCTGAGGATCAATAGCGCGACCAGGCGCATGCGATGGAACAGCGCCGTGGCCAGGCCGCTGAAGGCCAGCACCAGCATGCCCAGGGCGGTGATACCGTCCAGCGGGGTCAGCCCGCGCGAGCCGGTCAGCCTCGCCAGCGGCGCCAGCTCGACCGCCACCACGACCAGCGCCGCGCCCAGCAGCCAGGCCAGGTAGCGCTGCAGCGACCCGTTCTCCAGCCAGGCGGTCAGGCGCGCGGCCAGGGCCACCACACGTTGCACCTGCTGCTCGAAGACCAGCTTGGCGTCCACCTCCGGCAATCCGGCATACCAGTTGAACAGCGGCTTGCGCAGGACATAGACCAGCACACCGCCAACCAGCGCCACCACGCTCATCAGCAATGGCAGGTTGAAACCGTGCCAGATCGCCAGGCTGTATTCCGGCAGTTGCCCGCCAAGGCTGGCACTGGCGGCGGCGGCCAGCAGCGGCGCCACGGTGTAGGCCGGCAGCATGCCGACCAACAGGCAGAGGAACACCAGGATCTCCACCGGTACCTTCATGTAGCGCGGCGGCTCGTGGGGCGGGAACTTCGGCAACCGGGCCGGCTCGCCGTTGAAGAACACGTCGTGGATGAAACGCAGCGAATAGGCCACCGAGAACACCCCGGCCAGGGTCGCCACCGCCGGCACCAGCCAGTTGAAGCTGCCCAGCAGGTTCTGGCTGAGGGTTTCGCCGAAGAACATCTCCTTGCTGAGGAAGCCGTTCAGCAGCGGCACCCCGGCCATCGCCAGGGAGGCGACGATGGCCAGCACCGCGGTATGCGGCAGGTACTTCCACATCCCGTTGATCAGGCGCATGTCGCGACTGCCGGTCTCGTGGTCGATGATCCCGGCGGCCATGAACAGCGAGGCCTTGAAGGTCGCGTGGTTGATGATGTGGAACACCGCGGCGACGTTCGACAGCGGGGAGTCGAGGCCGAACAGCAGGGTGATCAGGCCCAGGTGGCTGATCGTCGAGTAGGCCAGCAGCCCCTTCAGGTCATGCTGGAACAGTGCCATGCCGGCGCCCAGCAACAGCGTTACCAGGCCGCTCAGGCTGACCAGGTAGAAGAACCACTCGGTGCCGGCCAGCGCCGGATACAGCCGGGCCAGCAGGAACACGCCGGCCTTGACCATGGTCGCCGAGTGCAGGTACGCGGAAACCGGGGTCGGCGCCGCCATCGCGTGGGGCAGCCAGAAATGGAAGGGGAACTGCGCCGACTTGGTGAACACGCCGAGCAGGATCAGGATCAGTACCAGCGGATACAGGGCGTGGGCGCGGATCAGCTCGCCAGCCGCGAGGACCTCGGTGAGTTCGAAGCTGCCGGCGATGTGGCCGAGCAGCAGCACCCCGGCCAGCAGCGCCAGGCCGCCCCCTCCGGTAACGGTCAGGGCCATCCTCGCACCCTTGCGGGCGTCGGAACGGCTGCCCCAGAAGCCGATGAGCAGGAACGAGGACAGGCTGGTCAGCTCCCAGAAGAGCATCATCAGCAAGAGATTTTCCGCGAGCACCACGCCGAGCATGGAGCCCATGAACAGCAGCAGGAAAGCGAAGAAACGCCCCATCGGCTCCTGTTCGGAGAGGTAGTAGCGGGCGTAGAGGATCACCAGTAGGCCGATGCCGAGGATCAGCAGGGCGAAGAGGAAACCGAGGCCGTCCAGGCGCAGGCTGAGGTTGATGCCGATTTCCGGCAGCCAGGAATAGCTGGCGGTCAGGGTCTGCCCGGCGAACACCGTGCCGCGCTGCCCGAGCAACAGGACCAGGCCGATCAGCGGCGCCACGCCGGCGGACGCCGCGCACAAGGTGCGGCCGCCACGCTCGGCGAGCAGGGGCAACAACGCCCCCATGAACGGCAGCGCGATGATCAGCGCCAGAATCATGGGCTACTCCTCTTCGGTGGCGGAGCCCCCGGCATGCCTGGCCGGCGGTGCTTCCCCGCGGTTGTCGGTGCGCGGCCGGATCGCCAGCAGCTCGAAGCCCCGCCCGCCACCGGCAGGCGCGGCGCAACGGAGCTGCGATTATCGCAATCTATCGAACGAACGTCATGGATTGAATTATTACAAAATTCAGGCGTTCCGACTGCCGGAAAGCCGAAAAAAACTCTGCAACGGCAACGACTTGAAGCTTAGCAAGACAACCCCGACAGTGGCTCGGCGACACAACGAAAACGGCCGGCGAAGTGCCGGCCGTGGGACAACGAGGGAAGAATCAGTGAGCGACGCGGCTGGTGCCGTTGACGGTCAGGATGCGCACGCGCTCGCCGACGCGGAAGATCTGGCCCTGGTCGACCTGCTGGACGTAGGCGCGGGTGCTGCCGTCGTCTTCGCGCACGGTGATCTCGACGCCCTGGGTGCGCGTCAGGCCTTCTTCGGTAGCCGCGCCCAGCAGACCGCCAGCGACCGCGCCAATGATGGCCGCGACGTAGCTGCCCTTGCCGCCGCCCACCGCGCTGCCGGCGACACCGCCGACGCCGGCACCGGCGATGGAACCGATCGGGGTCTTGGTGCCTTCGATCTTGACCGGGCGCAAGGCCTGGATGGTGCCCATGCGTACAGTCTGCACGGTACGGGCTTCCTCACGGCTGTAGGTATCGCCGGTGAGGCTGGATTGGCAGCCGCCAAGAGCCAGGGCCATGGCGGTGAAGGAAGCAACGATCAAGGCAGACTTGCGCATAACGGCATCTCCGAAAGGGATAACTGACGAATATTAGACTCTCCCGCAGCCGCTCCTGTCACCTGGCCGGCGCGAGATAATCGAATCGATTCAGCAATGGTACAGGTTCGTTCAGTTTCGACCGAACCCTCCCGCTTTCATCGGCGGAACCGATCGGCTAGGGTGAGCGCCCGCAGAAGGAACAGCCATGGACTATTTCATCATCGTCGTCACCACCGCCGCCGGCCTGTATTTCCACTGGTGGATCTACTGGCGCATCCGCCGCTGGATGGACCGCGACCTGGCGCTGTCATTCGCCGGCGACGACCCGCAAAAGCGTGACTATCTGTTACAGCGACTGGCCGAAGCCAAGGCCAGCAAGGTGAAGCGGCGCGACCTGCCGGCCTGGCTGGAGCGCGCCGCCGCCGACTACCCTTCTCGCGAAGCCTGAGCCAGGCGCCAGAGCCGGGCGATCTGCTCGGCGCGCGCCTCCAGTTCCGCCGCCGCTCCGGCACAGGCCTGCTCCAGGCTGATCGGTCCCGGCGCCAGGCTGAACGCCGCATCGATGCCGGCGTCGTGCAGGCGCTGGTAGCCGTCGCCCAGGCTGCCGGCCAGGGCTACCACGGGAACGCCGGCCTGGCGCGCGATCCGCGCCACGCCCACCGGGGTCTTGCCGTGCAGGCTCTGCGCATCCAGGCGGCCCTCGCCGGTCAGCACCAGGTCGGCACCGACCAGCGCATCGGCCAGCCCGGCCAGCTCCGCCACCAGTTCGATGCCTGGGCGGAAACGCGCACGGAGGAATGCCCTCGCGGCGAAACCCAGGCCGCCGGCGGCGCCGACGCCCGGCACCCGGCTGAAGTCCTCGCCCAGGGTCGCCGCGACCACCTTGGCGAAGTGCGCCAGGGCGGCATCCAGTTGCGCCACCTGTTCGGCGCTGGCGCCCTTCTGCGGACCGAACACCGCCGACGCGCCGCGCGGCCCGCATAGCGGGTTGTCGACATCCGCGGCGACTTCCACCGCGACATCCACCAGGCGCGGATCCAGCCCGCCCAGGTCGAGACTGTGCAGGCCCGCCAGCGCGGCGCCGCCGGGCGCCAGTTCCTCGCCGTCGGCAGCCAGGAAACGCACGCCGAGCGCGCCCAGCAGGCCGGCGCCGGCATCGTTGGTAGCGCTGCCGCCGAGGCCGAGGATGATCTTCCGCGCCCCGGCGTCCAGCGCCGCACGGATCAGCTCGCCAGTGCCACGGCTGCTGCTGCGCGTGGCGTCGCGGCGGTCGCGCGGAACCAGGTGCAAGCCGCTGGCGGAAGCCATTTCGATCACTGCGGTGGCGTCGTCCAGCCAGCCCCAGTGCGCCAGGGTCGGCTCACCGCGCGGGCCTTCCACCCGGCATTCGCGACGTTCGCCGGCGGTGGCGGCGAGTACCGCATCGACCGTGCCTTCGCCGCCGTCCGCCAGTGGCCGCAGCAACACCTCGGCCTGCGGGAAGACTCGCCGCCAACCGCGGGCGATAGCCTCGGCGACGTCGGGCGCTGACAGACTTTCCTTGAACGAATCAGGAGCAATCACGATTTTCATCAGTCACCTCACAGGGCCGGGAGTCCCCGGCCCCGCTTCAATCAGAGCAGCACAAGGCTGAGCAGCCATACCGCGAGCATACCGGCGATACCCTGGACCAGGGTCGCCAGGGTCTGGGCGCGATAGGCAGTGGATACGGTCATGCGGCTGAACTGGGTGACCACCCAGAAGAAGCTGTCATTGGCGTGGGACACCGTCATCGCCCCGGCACCGATCGCCATGACCGTCAGCACCCGGCCCATCTCGCTGTCCAGGCCGAGCTGCGGCAGCAGCGGAGCGACCAGCGCCGAGGTGGTGACCAGCGCCACGGTGGTCGAGCCCTGTGCGGTCTTCAGCGCGGCCGCCACCACGAACGGCATGAACAGGCCGATGCCCAACGCGGACAGGGTGCTGCCCAGGTAGTCGCCGAGCGGAGTGATCTTCAGCATCGCACCGAAGGCGCCGCCGGCGCCGGTGATCAGCAGGATCGGCGCGGCCGACTGGATGCCTTCCACCACGCGCTCATGGAACTCCTCGCGCTTGCTCTGGCCCTTGAGCAGGGTGCAGGCCAGGGCCAGGCCGACCAGCAGGGCGATCACCGGTTGACCGAGGAAGTTCAGGCAGGCGAACAGTACGCCCTCGCCCAGCGGCTTGCTCGGGAATACCGCGACCGAGCCAAGGCAGATCAACAGGATCGGTACGAAGATCGGCGCGAACGCCTGGGTCGCGCTGGGCAGCTTGCCGTAGCGGGCACGCAGCTCGCTGAAATCCTCTTCGGTCTGGACGACCTGGCCGTCGTCGACCAGGGGAATGTCCTTGCCGACGAAGCGATTGGCCCACCACATGCCGGCCATCGCGGTGACGAAGGCGACCACCAGGCCGACCACGATCACCAGGCCAAGGCTGGCGTCCAGGCCGAGGTTGCCGGCCGCGGCGATCGGTCCCGGGGTCGGCGGCACGAAGGTGTGGGTGGCGTAGAGACCGGTGGCCAGGGCCACGCTCATGGCGATGGTGGATATCTTCATCCGCGCCGCCAGGGCGTTCTTCAGCGAGTTGAGGATGACGAAGCCGGAATCGCAGAACACCGGGATCGACACCAGGTAGCCGATGATCGACATGGTCAGGGTCGGGAAGCGTTCGCCGAGCAGGCGGATCACGCTTTCCGCCATGGTGATCGCCGCACCGCTGCGCTCGAGGATCACCCCGATGATGGTGCCGAGCACGATGACGATGCCGATGTAGCCGAGGATGCTGCCGAAGCCGCCGGTAACGGTCTTGACGATTTCCGCCGTGGGTACCTGGTAGGCGAAGCCGGCGATCAGCGCGGCCGCCAGCAGGGCGAGGAACGGGTGCAGCTTGAGTCGCGTGGTGGACAGGACGATAAAGGCGATCAACGCCAGCAGGATCAGGACCAGGGTCATGAGCCGCCTCCTTGTTGTTATGGGTGTGGGATGGGCGCCCAGGGGCGGGTCATTTTCGCTCCGTCGGGACCGGACACGCCTTGTGCAACGGCCAGAGGAAGACGGCGCTGGAAGGGGAACATTTTGTGCGACTGCACAGTGAATCGATTGATCCGCCCGTTACCCGCGGCGCGGAACGAGCAATTGCAGCCCCAGCAACAATTGCTGGCGGTGCTCCAGGCGAGCGAGATCGAGCCCGCTGATCGAAGCGATGCGCTCCAGTCGGTAGCGCAGGCTGTTGCGATGGATTCCCAGCGCCTGGGCACAGGCCTGGGCGTGCCCGTCATGGGCGCACCAGGACTCCAGGGTAGCGGCCAGCGAACCTTGCGGATCGTGGTCGAGCAACCGCTGCAAGGGCGCCAGCAGCTGCCGCACCTGCCAACTGTCGCGCTGGCTGAACAGCAGGCTGGCGAGGCGGTGTCCGTCCAGGGTCACGACCCGCCGACCGGGCAACCGGCTGCGCGCATAGTCCAGCAGGTCGCGCGCGGCGCAGGCCGAGGCGCGCAGCTCGGCCAGGTCATGCGCCGGGTCGCCGGCACACAGGCGCGCCACGCCCCAGCCGCGCGCGTCGGCGCGCTCCAGCCAGTGCTCGAGCGTATCTGCGTGGGCTACCGGCCGGCACCAGAACACCAGGCGCTCGCCCAGCGCCGCGCTCCAGTGCTCCGCCCGGCCGCCGAGTGCCGCCAGCAGGCGAGCCTGGCAAGGCAGCGGATCGGCATGCTCGGGCAGCTCCAGGAAGACCGCCTGGCGCGGCCAGTGCATGGCCAGCCCCAGGTGTTCGGCATCGGCCGCCAGCGCCCCGAGGCCGTGGCCGGGATCGAGCAACTGGCGCAGCCAGGCTTCGTGACGCTGGCGTTGCCAGTGTCGCTCGTCCTGCATCTGGCGCTGTTCCATGAGCATTTCCGCTGCCATCCGCACCAGCTCGGCATAGGGCCGGACCACCTCCGGCGCGCCGGTGATGCCGAGCACGCCGACCAGCCGCTCGGCGTGCAGCAACGGCAGGTTCACCCCTGGCCGCACCCCGCGCAGGCAGGCGGCGGCCTGCTCGTCGATTTCCACCACCCGCCGGTTGGCCAGCACCAGTTGCGCCCCTTCGTGGCGGGTATGCAGGCGCGATGGATCGCCGCTGCCGATGATCATGCCCTGGGCATCCATCACATTGATGTTGTGCGGCAGGATCGCCATCGCCCGATCGACGATGTGCTGCGCCAGCGTCGAATCCAGTTCGAACATGGAGGACTCAGGGCGCCAGGCGTTCGCGCGACCAGCCGCCGTCCTGGCGTCGATAGTCGAGACGGTCGTGCAGGCGGCTCGGCCGCCCCTGCCAGAACTCGATGCGCTGCGGCAGGAGACGGTAGCCGCCCCAGTGCTCGGGACAGCTCGGCGGCTGGTCGGCGAAACGCCGCTCGGTGTCCGCGAGCAGCCGTTCCAGCTCGGCGCGATCGGCGATGACCCGGCTCTGCGGCGAGGCCCAGGCGCCCAGGCGACTGCCCAGCGGACGCACCTGGTAGTAGGCGTCGGATTCCTCGGGAGTGACCTTCTCGACGCTGCCTTCGATGCGCACCTGACGCTCCAGCGCCGGCCAGAAGAAGGTCATGGCCGCCCGCGGATTGGCCGCCAGTTGCCGGCCCTTGGCGCTTTCGTAGTTGGTGAAGAAGGTGAAGCCGCGCTCGTCGAGGCCCTTGAGCAGGAGGATACGGCAATGCGGATAGCCGTCGGCGTCGACGGTGGCCAGGGTCATGGCGTTGGGTTCGACCGGCAGGCGCTCGGTCTTCACCGCGTCGTCGAACCACTGGCGGAACAGGCTGAAGGGATCGCTAGGGGCGTTGGCCTCGCTGAGGCCATCGCGGGTGTACTCGCGGCGCATATCGGCCAGGGACTGGGTCATGGCGCATCTCCAGGGGGAAATGCGCCATAGCTTAACCGCAGACTCCGCCTCGCGCTTGATCCGGGACAATGGCGCCAAGCGCCCTGCCCCGGTTCGGCTCAGTTGCCCTGGGCCAGGGACAGCAGGCTGGCGCGCTGGGTATAGAGCACTTCGACGCGACGGTTCTGGGCGCGGCCGGCGGCGCTGGCGTTGTCCGCGCGCGGCATGTCGGAACCGACCCCCTTCAGGCGCAATTGATCGCCTTTCAGGCCGCTGAGGCGGAAGATCGCCGCCACCGACTGGGCACGCTCGAAGCTCAGCTTGTCGTTGACCGCCTTGCTGCCGGTGCTGTCGGTATGGCCGAGCACCAGGATACCGCTCTGCGGATCGGCCTGGGCCATCTTGGCGACCTTGCCCAGCGGGTTGAGGGTGATCGGCATCAGCATGGTGTGGCGCTTGGGATTGAACGAGTAGTCGGCGGGGGCGATGACGATCAATGCGTTGTCGCGGCGTTCGAGGGTGAACTCGCTACCGGCGATCGCTTCGCGCAGGGCTTTCTCATGAGTATCCAGCCACTCCTTGGTGACCTTCTGCTGGACCAGTGCCGGCTTGCCCGACGCCTTGCTCGCCGAGCTGGCGCCGAACGGCCACCACCAGGGGTTGGCGGCCTTCGGCTCGGCTGCGGCGGCGACTTCTTTCTTCGCCGCGGCGATCTCGGCCTTCTGCTCCGCAGCCTTGGCGGCTACGTCCCGACCGCCTTCGTCCTTGCCGAACGGCCACCACCAGTGGCTGGAGCCGACATGCTCGGCTTCGGCCTTCTGTTCCGTGGCCTGCTTGGCGACGGTCTGTCCGTCGTCCTTGCCGAACGGCCACCATGAATGGCTGGAAGCCTGCTCGGCCGGAGCCTTGGCTGGCTGCGAGGAAGCATCCTGGGTCTGGAAATAGCTGCAGCCAGAGGCGGTCATGCAGAGAAGAAGCGTCGAGGTCTTAAGCAGTTTCATACGTCGGGGTCCGTTGGAAGTGAAAGAAGGCGAGCCCGATGGAACATTCGGCTCAACCGCCGGTCACATCGCAGCGATGCCGGAGTCGATCCACTGCCCCGGCAACGCCCTATCTCATACGACGCTTTAGATTGTGTCGCTAAGCCATTATTTGGCAATGAAATTTAGCGTCGAGCCGACAAGCGGTTAAAAGTTAACCAACGGATTACAGACACTCCCCCGCGACACGCGCCAACTGTTGCGCCCGCGGATCCATCAGCACGTACGGCCCCAAGGCGTTGCTGACAAAGGAAAAAGCCAGGTCGCGCTCGGGATCGGCGAAGCCGATCGAGCCACCCGCTCCAGGGTGGCCGAAGGCCTTGGGGCCGAGTCCGTAGGTCGCATTGGCCACGCCCGGTTGGTCGAGCATGGTGCCGAGGCCGAAGCGGGTCCGGGTCAGCAAGGTCCGATCCTCGCCTACCGCGTGTTCGTGGGCCAACTGGCCCAGCAGTTCATCCTCCAGCAAACGTCCCTGCAACAGGCCGCTATAGAAGCCGGCGAGCGCGCGCGCGTTGCCATGGCCATTGGCGGCCGGCTGCTGCATGCGTCGCCATTCCGGCTTGTTGGTGCTGGTGAGGATCGACGGCGGATTGGTGAAGGCACGGGTGGTCAGCGCCAATGGCTCGCTCATCATGGTCTTCAGCATGCGCTGGGCGGCAGCGTCGCCGAGGCTGCCCTTGCTCCGCGCCATGTGGGCGACGCGGTCGAACTGGCTGTCGTCCAGGCCGATATGGAAATCCAGGCCCAGCGGTGTCGCGGTACGCGCCACGATGGCCTCGCCCGGCTCGCGGCCGTCGACCCGGCGGATCACCTCGCCGAGCAGCCAGCCGTAGGTAATCGGTGCATAGCCGTGCGCTTCGCCGGGCGTCCACCAGGGCTCCTCGGCGGCCAGTGCCGCGGTCATCGCCTGCCAGTCGTAGAGTGCCTCGGGCGGCATCTGCTTGCGCAGCGCCGGCAGGCCGGCGCGATGGCAGAGCAACTGGCGCACGCTGATCGCTGCCTTGCCGGCCGCGGCGAACTCGGGCCAGTAGCGTGCCACCGGCGCGTCCAGTTCGAGCTTGCCCTCGGCCACCAGTTGCAGCACGGCAACGGCGGTGAAGGTCTTGGTGCAGGAGAACAGATTGAGGATGGTGTCGCGCTGCCAGGGCTGCTCGCCGTCCTTGTCCGCGACGCCGCCCCAGAGGTCGACCACCGTCTCGCCACCGACCTCCAGGCACAACGCCGCGCCGCGCTCCTGCGGATTGTCGAAAAGCCGGGCGAAGGCCTCGGCAAGCGGGGCAAAACGGCTGTCACAGTGGCCTTGGGGCGTCATGGGCAAGTTCCGGTGGGAAAGTGGTCGGAGCATTCTTCCAGCCCTCGGCGGCCTTGTGAACCCTGACATAAGAGGGGTTCGCCGCAAGCGGGCGGCGGTGAATGCGCGCTCATGAACCGGCTGAATCCTCGCGCGGCGGCGGAGGCTCGACGGCAGGCATGGAGCTGGCCATCGCCGACAGTCGCGACAAGGCGGCAAGGTTGCTTCGGCGCACCGTGTCGACGAAACCGGCGAACGGCAAGCCCGTGATCCCGACCAGGCCAATATGACCGTTCTCGCCGTCCAGCAGGCGCCCGCTGGCCGGTTGGTCGAGGTACTGGAACCAGTGGGCGCCGACGATATACGGACTCTTCAGCGCCGCCTCCAGGAACGTTCGGTAGGAGTCGCCGCGCGCCCGCTCATTGGCCGCCTCGCTGACGCCACCCCAGAACGGACCGCGATCCCGCGAGCCGAAGTGGAACTCGCTGATCAGCACCGGCTTGTCCAGCCGCGCCAGCAGGGAGTCGTCCAGGCCCTGCCCGGGCAACGGCGTATAGAGGTTGAAACTGAGCAGGTCGCAATACCGGGCGCAGGAGGTGATCGCCTCGGGAGTGCTGACGGCGAAGCGGCCGCCGAGCAGGAGGTGGTTCGGTGCGTGCCATTGCAGGGCGTCGCGCAGGGTCTTGAAGTAAGCGTCGGCATACAGCCGGAGGAAGGCGCTGTAGTCCTCGGCGATGGCCGGATGCCCCTCGCCCGGCAGCGGAGCCGCGTAGCCCGGCGCCTCCAGGGCCTCCCAGGCGGCCAGCTCGATGCCCCAGGCCTGGGCCAATGCCTCATGGCGCAGGTACTTGGCTTTCAATTGCTTGACGAAGGCGCGCTTCGCCGGACTGTCCATGGACAGCCTCAAGGCTCCGAAAGCGAGGCCGTAGCGCGCCTGGGCCGAGCCGTCGCGCCCGGCCCAGGCCAGTTCGTTGTCGGCGTAGTAGCCGAACAGCCAGGGATCGTCGCGGTGGTCGCGAGCAGCGATGGCGATGACGCGCTCGGCGGCCATGGCGAAGCGCGGGTCGAAGGGATCGGGCATGGCTCCCCACCAGTCGAAACCGCTGCTGACCGTGGCGTAGTCGCCGGCGATCGACAGCGGCAGGCTGTAGGGCATCCGCGCCTGTGCGGCGAGCGCCGGATCGCTCCAGTTGCCGAGGCTGTTGAAACCCCATGCCGAGAGGCGCTCCAGAGTGCGCTGGCGCCATTCGCCGGCGAGCTGGTCGGCGCTCGCCTGGGGAGCGATGCGCTGGCGATTGGCACCGAGGAAATCGAACCAGCGGCCATGCCCGAAACGCCGCCCGGCCTGCGCGGCGACGCCGCGGCGGTCGTCGCCCTCACCGAAGAATGCGGCCAGCGGCTCACCCTCCGCCGGCAGTTCGGCGAACATCGGCTCGCGTCCTTCGACGTAGGTCCGGCCGCCGTCGGCGGTCACCGCATTAACGCCCAGCGACCAGAACGGATGTCCTTCCGGAGTAACCAGCCACCAGCGCCCGCCACGTTTTTCCGTGCGGAAGAAGCCGCTGGCTTCGAACACCGGCCCACCCAGCAGGCCGCCGAAACGGTCGCGCGCCGGTGTCTGCCGTTCCCCGTCGCGGAGCTGTGCGGCCTCGGCCGCATAGGCGCTGCGCAACTGTTCGTCGGAACGAATCTTTTCCGGCCAGTCGGCGCGGCTGTACTGGCCATAACGATCGATCAGGCCGGTCAGGATGCTCCGCTCCACCGCCCTCCCTGCGCGTATGCCGAAACGTCCGAGCAGGATGCTCTGGGGAGCTTGCGGCGAGCGCAGGGACAGGCTCAGCGCCCCGACCCTGGCGCGGTCCAGCGAGCCCTCCACGCGTGGCGCCAGCAGCATCCGCTGGCCTTCGACCATCTGCGGCATCGGCGGCCCCGCACGCATGCCCAGAGCCTCTGGCGAAACCGCCCGCAACGGCACCAGCAGGGTCTGCGGCGGGCCTGCCGGAAGCTCTATGGATGCCTGCAACCCCGGCGCGCCCTGCTCGCCCTCGATCGCGACCTCCAGGGTCATGTCCCAGCTCATGGCGTTCTGGATGCGCAGGCTCACGTAGTCCGCTGCGGACCAGTCCCAACGGCCCTGCGCCGGACTCATGCGCAAGGTGGGCCGTTGCGCCGGGCTGAAGGTGACGCGACGGAGAATGTCGCCCTCCGGGGTGGCCTCCGCCGTCACGCTGGGCAGGTCGGCATCCTCCAGGGTGATGCCGACCACGGCCATCGGCTTGACGAAGTTGAACAGCACCTGCTGGGTGTCGTTCGCCGCCAGCGGCGCGGCCACCGCGAGCAGGCCGAGAAGCAGGGGAAGATGCCAACGCGAACGGATCATGAAGCCTGTTTTCCTTAACTCCATCCCGGCATGGACAAATGCCGGGAATTTCCCGATGCGGCTCGGACGTGAAGGCTGGAGCCCTCCGCGCAGATCAGCGCGTCAGGCGATTTCCCGCCGGAACGGCGGCAATGCATTGAGGATAGCCTTGCCGTAGCGCTGGGTGACCACGCGGCGATCCAGCAGGGTGATGGTGCCGCGGTCCTGCTCGGTGCGCAGCAGCCGCCCGCAGGCCTGGACCAACCGCAGCGAGGCGTCTGGCACGGCGATCTCCATGAACGGATTGCCGCCGCGCGCCTCGATCCACTCGGCCAGCGCCGCCTCCACCGGGTCGTCGGGTACCGCGAAGGGAATCTTGGCGATCACCACGTGTTCGCAATAGGCCCCCGGCAGGTCCACGCCTTCGGCGAAGCTGGCGAGGCCGAAGAGCACGCTGTCCTCACCGTCGTCGACTCGCGACTTGTGCTTGTTCAGGGTTTCCTGCTTGGACAGGTTGCCCTGGATGAACACCCGCTTGCGCCAGTCGCGGTCGAGACCGTCGAAGACCTCCTGCATCTGCTTGCGCGAGGAGAACAGCACCAGGCTGCCGCGCGCGCCCTTCACCAGTTCCGGCAGCTCGCGAATGATCGCCGCGGTGTGCTCGGCGGCGTTGCGCGGATCCGCCTTGAGGTCGGGGACCCGCAATACCCCGGCCTCGGCATGATGGAAGGGGCTCGGCACCACCGCGGTGACCGCGTTGCGCGGCAGGCCGGCGCGCATGCGATAGCGGTCGAAGGTGCCCAACGCGGTCAGGGTCGCCGAGGTCACCAGCACGCCATAGGCGACGTTCCACAGGTTGCGGCGCAGGGTCTCGGCGGCGAGGATCGGGCTGGCGTTGGCTTCGATGTCGTAGAAGCTGCCGCTCTCGGCGAGGGTCAGCCAGCGCGCCATCGGCGGGCTGTCCTGCGGGTCCTCGCAGGTGAAGGCGGTCCACAGTTCCCAGTTGCCCTGGGCGCGCGCCAAAAGACTACCGAACAGCGGGTACCACTCCTCCGCCTGGTGGCTGGCGATGCCGCCGGCGCCTTCGCCGTCCATCGCCTCCTTGAGGATATCGGTGAGGCGGGTGAACAGGTCGGTCAGCTTGGAGAAGCCTTTCTTCAGCTCGATGCCCATCTCGCGGATATGCTCGGGGACCACCCCGCCGACGAAACGGTGACGCGGCCGCTCGCGACCTTCCATGTCCTCGCCGGCGCGGAAATCGCCGATCTCTTCGCAGGCGGTGAACATGAACTGCTGCTGGGTCTTGATCTCCCGGGCCAGCTCCGGCACCTGTTCGATCAGGCGGCCGAGGTCACCCGGCAGCGGGTGCTGGGCGAGCAGCTTGGTGAGGTTCTTGGCGATCTGCTCCAGCCAGTCGGCGGTAGCGCGCAGGCGGGTGAAATGGGCGAAATGGCCAATCGCCTTGTCCGGCAGGTGATGGCCCTCGTCGAACACGTAGAGAGTCTCGCGCGGATCGGGCAGGATGGCGCCGCCGCCCAGGGCCAGGTCAGCCAGGACCAGGTCGTGGTTGGTGACGATCACATCGACCTTGGTCATCCCTTCGCGCGCCTTGTAGAAGGCGCACTGCTGGAAGTTCGGGCAATGTCGGTTGGTGCACTGGCTGTGATCGGTGGTGAGCTGCGCCCAATGCGCGTCGTCGATCGCCTCCGGCCAGCTGTCGCGGTCGCCGTCCCAGCGGTTGCCGGCCAGGCGTTCGATCATCTGGTTGAACAGCTTGCTGCTGGTCTCGTCGACGTCGATGTTGAAACCGTCGTCGGCGAACAGTTGCGCCGTCGCGCTTTGCGCCTGGCCTTCCTGCAGCAGCACGTCGAGCTTGGACAGGCACAGGTAGCGCCCGCGGCCCTTGGCCAGGGCGAAGCTGAAGGCCAGCCCGCTGTTGCGCAGCAGGTCGGGAAGATCCTTGTGGACGATCTGCTCCTGCAGGGCGACGGTCGCGGTGGCTATCACCAGGCGCTTGCCACTGGCCTTGGCGCAGGCGATCGCCGCCAGGCTGTAGGCCACGGTCTTGCCGGTACCGGTTCCGGCCTCCACCGCGACCACCGCCGGCTCGCCCTCGCGGTGCCCCTCCTCGTCCTCCTTGATCGCGCCGAGGGCCTTGGCCACTTCGGCGATCATCAGGCGCTGGCCATAGCGAGGCTTCAGCTCCTTGGCTTCGAGAAAGCGGGTGTAGGCACCCTGGATCTGGGACTTGAGTTCGGCGCTGAGCATGGAATTCCTGGGCCCGGCGCGCAGCGGAAGGCGAATCCGCCGGCGCGCCATAGCTGGATAAATTTTCAGTGGTTCAACAGGGCGGCTATGATAACGCGCTTCGTCACAACCGCCAGCGGAGATCGCCGAATGACCCCCTACGCCCTCGTCTACGCCCTGCATGTCCTGGCCGCCCTGGTCTGGGTCGGAGGCATGTTCTTCGCCTGGACGATTCTTCGTCCGGCGGCCGTCGCCGCGCTGGAGGCCCCAGCCCGCCTGGGCCTGTGGCTGGAGGTGTTCCGCCGTTTCTTCCATTGGGTCTGGGCGGCGGTGATCCTGCTGCCGATCAGCGGCGTCGGCATGCTGCACCTGAGTTTCAACGGTTTCGCCGGCGCGCCGCGCTACGTACAGGTAATGATGGGGCTCTACGTCGCCATGCTGGCTCTCTTCCTGCGGGTGCAGGCGCTGCAAGTGCCGGAACTGCGCCGCGCGGTGCAGGCCCAGGACTGGCCGGCAGGCGGGCAGGCGCTGGGGAAGATCCGCCGCACCGTTGGCTTCAACCTGCTCCTCGGCCTGTTGCTGATAGCCCTGGTAGCGGCACGCCCGAGCCTCTGAACCGGCGATGCGCCGGCAGCCGTGCTGCCGGCCGCTCCTCAGAAGCGCACGACGTCGAGGCTGCCGTCGCTGCCGTTGGTGCCGTTCGCGCCGTCCTCTCCGCTGCGCCCCGCACGACCGGCATCCACCGAGTAGATCCAGCAACCGGTGGCGTTATCCGCCGCACCCGGTTTGCCGGCCTTGCCTCCGGCGCCGCCGACACCGCCTTGCAGACGGGTTTGCAAGCGCTCCAGAGGAAAATCGCCCGGCACTTCCAGACGAATCCGACCGCCCGCCCCGCCCGGACCGCCGTCGCTTCCGGATTGGCCGTCGCCACCTTTCAGCGCGCTGCCCCAGAAGCAGCCGGAGGCCTTGCCGGAAGCCCCGTCCAGGCCATCGTAACCCGGCGCGCCGACGCCACCGCGGGCGTCCAGCAGCAGGCTTTCCACCTCCACCGCCTGCAGGCGCAAGGTCAGGTCGCGGCCGTTACCGGCGCTTTGCCGGAAGGTGCCGGTCGCGCCGGGCGCGGAAATGATGCTGCCGTCGGCCAGGCGGCCGCTGACGACTTCGATGCTGATTCGCTCCTCGCCCGGCGCCACGCCGATCCGGGCGTTCTTCGCCATGTGCAGTTCCTCGATGCGCAGGACGCTGACCTCCAGCGGAATCAGCAGGGCGGCATCCTCGCCGATCTCCACTCTGCGCAGGCGCAGCTCCTGGGCCCGCTTGGGCAGGCGCATCACCGAGTTCGCCTGAACCTTCACGGTTCCGCCGATACCCTGCTGGCGTGCCGTCGGCGCCTCGGCCGAAAACGCGGCGCCAGCCCAGGCCAGGGGAACGACCAGGAACAATCCGAGCATGGCCTTACGCATGATCGTCCTCCTTGTCCCGCGGCAACTCGCTGGCCGGGCTCAGCGCCGGCAACGCAAGCATGTGGAAGACCCCGAACAGCAAGACCTGGAGACGGTCCAGCCAGGGATGCGCACGCGCTTTCAGGCGTCGTCCGAGGACGAGAATCTCGATCAGGTGGATCAACAGGATCAGGCCGCCGGCTATCGACAACAGCCAGTTCAGCGGATAGGCGAACGGATGCAGCAGATTGACCAGCACCGCGCCCCAGAACACCAGGGTCACGAGCTTGCCCAGCCCGAGAAACGCTTTCATGGAACTCCCCCCAAGACATCGTGTGCGGGGGAACATACTCGCCAGCCCGCCGCGGCGCCAGCCATGAACGAAAACGGGGGCTTCGACGCCCCCGTTCTGCTCCGTGCCGCCAGCGTCATTCGCGCTTGATGAGGATTTCCACCCGGCGATTCTCGGCCCGCCCTTCGCGAGTCTTGTTGTCGGCGACCGGCTGGCTTTCGCCCAATCCCTGCACGCCGACGATGATGCTCGAAGGCACCCCGGCATCGATCAGATAGTTCGCCACGGCATTCGCGCGCCGTTCCGACAGCTTCTGGTTGTAGGCATCGGAACCGACGCTGTCGGTATGCCCGGTGATACTCAGGCGCGTACTGGCCGCCTCGCCTTTCAGGCGTTCGGCGATGCCGTTGAGCTTCTCGCTGTCGGCGGCGTCCACCTTCGACGAATCGAAGGCGAAGTGCAGGTCGCGCACGACAATGGTTTCTTCCTTGACGACAGGAGGCGGCGGCGCGACTTCCTCGACCGGCTGCGGAGGCGGCGGCGCGACCTGTTCGCCGGCACCGTGCACCCAGCAATAGGCGGCACCGACGCCACCGCCGATCAGGGCGCCCCAGCCGGCCCAGCTGCTGCTTTCGATCGCGCCCAGGCCGGCGCCGGTAACACCACCGACCGCCGCACAGGTCGGCCAGTCGCTTTTCTGCAACCCTGCGCAACCGGTCAGCAAGCCGCTGACCAGAATCAGGGGTAAAGCGGTCCTCGTGATGCTCATTGGAACTCTCCTCGTGGATCGGTTGTAACCGACAAATAGGGAGTAAAGACCCCAGCCGAAAAAAGCGCCAGCACTAGGCCATGCAGGCGCTTCAGGCTAGTCTTGGCGAATCCCAGGAGAGTGTTTTCCCATGAGCGAACCGATTTCTCCCCGCACCCCGCAGCAGGCCCTGGCCGCGTTGCTCGCCCGCTACGCGCCGAAGCGCTTGCTGCTGGTCGGCGCCAGCCGGCTGCCGGCGGTGGAGGCCTTCATCCACAACCATCCCCAGTGCCAACTGGCGCACAGCCCGGCGGCGGCATTGCCCGCCGAACTGGCCGGTCAGCGCTTCGACCTGGCGCTGTTCGTCGATTGCCTGGAACACCTGCCGCAGCGCACCGGTCTGCAGTTGCTCGCGGGCGTGCGCAACCTGAACGCCAGCCGGGTGGCCGTACTGGTCGACCTCGAGGCCAGCGACTGGCAGGAAACCGACTTCTTCGCCCTCGCCATGCAGAACAGCGAACGCTTCCAGCGCGAAGGCCAGACGCTGACCCTGTACACCTACGACCTGTACGAGTACAAGCAGGTCCCCGATTGGCTGAACGCCAAGTTCTGGGCCAACCCGGAAAACTTCGGCAAGTACTGGTGGTAACCATGACCCAACCCACCTGCCCCTGCGGCAGCGGCGACCCGCTCGACGATTGCTGCGGCCGCTATCACCAGGGACATCCCGCGCCCACCGCGGAAGCCCTGATGCGCTCGCGCTACAGCGCCTATGCCCTCGGACTGGTGGACTACCTGCGCGACACCACGCTGCCGGCGCAACAGGCCGGCCTCGATCTCGACGGCATCCGCGCCTGGAGCCACGGCAGCACCTGGCTCGGCCTGGAGGTGGAAAACCACGAGGTGCTCGGCGGCCAGCCGGAGCATGCGCGAGTCACCTTCGTCGCGCGCTGGCACGACGCCGAGGGGGAACATGCCCATCGCGAATGTTCCGGCTTCGTCCAGCGCAACGGTCGCTGGTACTTCCTCGATCCGACCGTGGCCCTGAAACTCGGCCGCAACGACCCCTGCCCCTGCGGCGCCGGCGGCAAGCTGAAGAAATGCTGCGGTCCATGGATCACCTGATGCATTCGCTCGCCAGCTATATCCGCGCCATCCATGCCCTGCCCTCGCCAGTCTCGATAAGCGATGCGCAGATCGAAGAGCAACAGCGCTGCGAGGACGGCGTCGAGATCCACAGCTGCGAAGCGCTCTACCGTTTCGACAACGGCGTGCGCCTGCGCCAGCACTGCGAGCGCGACCTCCTGCCAAGCAGCGGGGCCTGCGAGGAATGCTGGATCGGCTACGAAGTGCTGGATTTCGCCGGGCAGGAAATCAGCCCACGCCACAAGCACTTCGTCAACGCCTGCCAGGAACGCTTCTGGTTGCGCATGCACGCCTGAGATACAGCGCCAGGCGGCGCGGTTTGGGCGTTGACGAGCGCTCGGGTAGAATGCGCAGCCTTTTCATCCGGGCCCCATCCCCATGCTGCTGACCGTGCTCTACATCATCGCCATCACCGCCGAAGCCATGACCGGCGCGCTGTCGGCCGGCCGGCGCAGCATGGACCTGTTCGGCGTGGTGCTGATCGCCTGCGTCACCGCCCTGGGCGGCGGCTCGGTACGCGACATGCTGCTGGGCCATTACCCGCTGACCTGGGTCCGTCACCCGGAATACCTGGCGCTGACCGCAGTCGCCGCGCTGGTCACGGTGTTCATCGCGCCGCTGATGCGCCACCTGCGCTCGCTGTTCCTGGTACTCGACGCGGTCGGCCTGGTGGCCTTCACCCTGATCGGCTGCCAGGTCAGCCTGGAAATGGGCCACAGCCTGCTGATCGCGGCGATCAGCGGGGTGATCACCGGGGTGTTCGGCGGCATTCTCCGCGACATCCTGTGCAACGACGTACCCTTGATCTTCCGCCGCGAACTCTATGCCAGCGTGTCCTTCGCCAGCGCCTGGTGCTACCTGATCTGCGTGGAGCTGGAACTGCCCTCCGAGCAGGCGATGCTGATCACCCTGTTCAGCGGCTTCCTGTTCCGCCTGCTGGCCATCCGCTTCCACTGGGAAATGCCCAAGTTCGTCTACCAGGACGATTTCGACCACTGAGGCAAGCGCCTGCCCCTGGTCGACGCGTTCCTCCAACCCCGCGCCTGTCCCCGATGCCACGGCCCGCGACGCGGTTATCCGCCCCACGCCCACGCTTGTCGCAGGCCGCTGCCCGCCTCAGTCCTGCAGGCGCAGGTGGCTGGTGTCCGGAGCCGGAGCCGCTGGCTCGGGGCGTGCCTGGCCCATGTCGCTACCGACCGGGGCGACGCTGAAGCGGCTCAGATCGAGCTTCGGCGCCTCGGCTTCGGCCTTGGCGTCCTGTAGGTCGGCGCCTACCGGAGCCAGGCCGAAATCCGGCGCATCGACCTCGGCGAACGCCGCCATGTAGCCGTCCCGCGGCGCTACCTGCAAACGCCCGGAGGGCGCGCTGTCCCGCGCAGCGACGCGGGCCTGTGGGGCTTCCACGGCGGCCTGCTGCGCAGGCGGCGGCGCCATGACCACCTCCTCGATCTCCATCTCGGCGACCACGGCGATCGCTCCCGCTCGCTCCAGCACGCTGCGGTATTTTTCCGCGGAGGCGGCATCGAGGTTGTTCTTGATCACCACCCGGCGGCCGGAGAACAGCAGTTCGATACGCTGCGCGTCGGCCTGGAACAGCTTGGCCAGGTTGGCCTTGACCACCTCGGGCCGGGCGCCGGCGACCAACTGGCCGGAAAAGGCGATTTCAAAGCGGCTCATTGGCATCTCTCCGAGTGAAGGGCCGCTCGGCATGGCGGCCCTGGCGTTTCGTCGAACGATTGTACCCATCGACAGCCACGCGTGGAGTGACTGGGTCCGGCAAATTGGCCGGCGGGTCCGTTCAGGTTAGCCGAGCCGGTCACGCCAGCCGACGGGAAGACTTGCACGGGCGTACGCGCTTCTCCATGCTCCCCCGACTGCGCTACGGGAAACATATGGACACAGGCCTGTACCTGAAACATCTTTCCTCTATACAACAATAAGTTGCAGCACAATCACTGCTTGTTAAACTGGGGCGTCTCGGGGGGAATAGCATGAATTACCAGGCGCAAATGATAAGAATTATCAGCCTAATAATGGCGTGGGGAGTTCTCTCCAATCTCTCGGGCTGCAGCTGGATGACCGGCAGCTTCGAAGACCCCGACGTCAAGCTGCTGAAGGTGGAAGTGGTCAAGGCACGCTTGCTGGAACAGGAGTTCGTGATGCGCTTCCGCATCGACAACCCCAACGATTTCAGCCTGCCGGTACGCGGCCTGCAGTACGCCGTGCAACTGAACGACATCCAGCTCGCAGAAGGCGAGTCCGGCCAGTGGTTCACGGTTCCCGCCCACGGCCACGAGGTATTCGACGTGCCGGTGCGAACCAATCTCTGGCGCCACATGAAATACATCGTCAAGCTCCTTGAGCGTCCCGAGGAGCCGATCCGCTACCGCCTGCAGGGCGAAGTGAAGACCGGACTGATGTTCGGCCGCAGCGTGCACCTGAGACGAAATGGCGAGATAATTCCCGGCGATTTCATCCCAGAATAGGTCCACCATGAGTCAGGAACCCCACGTACACGGCCCGAACTGCAACCACGACCACGATCATCATCACGATCATGGCCATGGTCATGTCCATGGTCCGCACTGCAACCACAGCCACGAGCCGGTGCGCAATCCGCTCAAGGCCGTAGGCCGCAACGATCCCTGCCCCTGCGGCAGCGAGAAGAAATTCAAGAAGTGCCACGGCGCCTGACCCTTCGCACGCGCCGGCATCCGAAGGCCCGCTGAGCAGCGGGCCTTTTCGTTGGCGCGCCACCAGCCCCGCCGGGGCGTCATGCGCGACAGCGGTTTGCATCGAACCTAGGTTCCTGGCGTAGAGTCTTCCGTTCGTAGCCCATCGACGAGCCGGAGACGCACCGATGATCGACCTGTACTACTGGACCACCCCGAACGGCCACAAGATTACTCTTTTCCTGGAAGAAACCGGCCTGCCCTACGCCATCCATCCGATCAATATCAGCCAGGGCGACCAGTTCCAGGCGGATTTCCTGAAGGTGTCGCCGAACAACAAGATTCCCGCCATCGTCGATCGCCAACCAGCCGACGGCGGCGCTCCCCTGTCGCTGTTCGAGTCCGGCGCCATCCTGCTCTATCTCGCGGAAAAGACCGGACGGTTCCTCGCCAAGGACCTGCGCGCGCGCCAGGAAACCCTGCAGTGGCTGTTCTGGCAGATGGGCGGGCTGGGGCCGATGGCCGGGCAGAACCACCATTTCAACCGCTTCGCCCCGGAGAAGATTCCCTACGCCATCGACCGTTACGTCAAGGAAACCGCGCGCCTGTACGGCGTTCTCGACCAGCGCCTGGCGGACCGCGCCTTCGTCGCTGGCGACGACTACAGCATCGCCGACATGGCCATCTATCCGTGGATCGTCCCACATCAGTGGCAGGAGCAGGATCTCGCCGACTTCCCACACCTGCAGCGCTGGTTCGAGAGCATTCGCCAGCGTCCGGCGACGCAACGCGCCTATGCTTTGGTGGAGCGCATCAATCCGCCGCAGTAGCGGGTCCCGAGCCGGCCTGCGGACGTCCTCGCGGACGATCGCAGGCGGAGCTTGCGCAGCCCTGCGCTCCTCACTAACGTAGCGCCTCTCGACGCGACCACTCCCGCAGGAGCCCCCACCCCATGGCCTCGCCAGCCTTCATGCGTTTTCTTCCCCGTTGCGGCGCCGCCGCGGCCTTCGGCACCCTCCTGGGCCTGGCCGGTTGCCAGTCCTGGCTCGACGATCGCTACGCCGACAGCCTGCCGCCGACCTCCGGCGTGCAACCGATCAAGGGCCTGGCGCAAAACGTATCGATCCGGCGCAACGCGCTGGGCATGCCACTGATCGAAACCGGCACCTTCCATGACGCGTTGTTCGCCCTGGGCTACGTACACGCCTCCGACCGCCTGAGCCAGATGGTCAGCCTGCGCCTGCTGGCCCAGGGACGGCTGGCCGAGATGGTCGGCCCCGGCGCGCTGGAGATCGACCGTTTCATGCGTACCGTGAACCTGCGCCAGGCCGCGGAGATCCAGTACAGGAACGCCTCGCCGCGCCTGCAACGCTTCTTCGAGGTCTACGCGCGCGGGGTCAACGCCTACCTGTATCGCTATCGCGACAAGCTGCCGATGGACCTGGCCCAGTCCGGCTACCGTCCGGAATACTGGAAGCCCGAGGACTCGGCCCTGGTCTTCGCCCTGCTCAACTTCGGCCTGGCGGTGAACCTACAGGAAGAAATCGCCTCGCTGACGCTCGCGCAGAAGGTCGGCAGCGACAAGCTGGCCTGGCTAACGCCGACCTATCCCGACGAAAACCTGCCGTTCGACGAGGCGGAAAAGCTCAAGGGCCTGCGCCTGGACGGGCAGGTTCCCGGCCTCGCGGGCGTCGAGGGCGCGGCGCGGCAGGTCGCAGCGCTGAGCATGCTCGGGGTTGCCGCCTCGAACAACTGGGCTATCGCGCCACAACGCAGCCGCAGCGGCAAGAGCCTGATGGCCAACGACACCCATCTGCCACTGAGCATGCCGTCGGTGTGGAACTACGTACAGATCCGCTCGCCCAAGTACCAGGCCGCGGGCGTTTCCATCGCCGGTCTGCCGGGCGTGGTGGCGGGCTTCAACGGCAAGCTGGCCTGGGGCATGACCATGGTCCTGGGCGACAACCAGGATCTCTACCTGGAACAGTTGCGACGCCAGGGCAACCGGCTCTATTACCTGGCCGACGGCAAGTGGCAGCCAACCCGCGAACGCCAGGAAACCTTCTTCATCAAGGGCCAGCGGCCGATCCGCGAGGTCATCCACGAAACCCGCCATGGCCCGCTGCTCAACAGCGCCCTGGGCGAACGCAAGAACATCCTCCAGCCGCTGCCGCTGAAGAGCGGCTACGGACTGGCCTACCGGAGCATCCAGCAGGAAGCCGACAAGACCCTGGACGGCTTCTTCGACCTGTCGCGGGCCAAGACCATCGAGCAGGCCTTCGACGCCACCCGCGAGATTCGCGCGATGCCGCTGAACATCGTGTTCGCCGACGAAAAGCACATCGGCTGGCAGGTCACCGGACGCTATCCGAACCGCAAGGAGGGTCGCGGCCTGCTGCCCTCCCCTGGCTGGGACGGCCGCTACGACTGGGATGGCTATGCCGACCCGATCCTCCACCCCTCCGACCAGGACCCGCAGCAGGGCTGGCTGGGTACCGCCAACCACCGCACCGTGCAACCCGGCTACGGCGCTCAGTTGTCCAACTCCTGGTACTACCCGGAGCGCGCCGAGCGCATCGCCCAGCTCGCCGGTGCCAGCAAGAGCCACGACACCCAGAGCATGATCCGCATGCAGTACGACCAGACCTCGCTGTTCGTCGCCAAGCTGCAAGCCATGTTCGACAATCCCGGCATGGCGGCGCCGCTGCGCCAGGCCATCGACGCCTTGCCGGAGGCGCAACGCAGCCGGGCGCGGGAGGCCTACGACCGGCTGATGGCGTTCGACGGCAAGCTGACAGCCAGCTCCAGCGACGCCGCGCTGTACGGCGCCTTCCTCCACGAGAGCGCCAGGCAGATATTCCTCGACGAGCTAGGACCGGAGGACGGCCCTGCCTGGAAAGCCTTCGTCGAGACCGCCAACCTCTCCTACTCGGCGCAAGCCGACCACCTGCTCGGGCGCGACGACAGTCCGTTCTGGGACGATACCCGCACTCCGCAGAAGGAGGACAAGCCGGCAATCCTCGCGCGCAGCCTCGCCGCCGCCGTGGAGTTCTGCGAACAGCGACTGGGGAGCGAGCGCAAGGCCTGGCAATGGGGCAAGCTGCACACCTACGAATGGCGGAGCGACAGCTCGAAAATGGCCCCCTACCTGGGCGCCGGCGAGCGCGCCGGACTCGGCGCGATCAAGGGCTATCTCGATCGCGGGCCCTATCCGGCCGGCGGCGACCACACCACGCTGGACGTATCGGCCTACGGCTGGGGCCAGGACTTCGACACTTGGCTGATCCCGGCGATGCGGCTAATCGTCGACTTCGGCCAGAGCGAACCGATGATCGGCGTGAACAGCAGCGGCCAATCCGGCAATCCGGCCAGCCCGCACTACGCCGACGGTATCGACGCCTGGCTCAAGGGGCGCTACGTTAGCTTCCCGTTCCAGCCACAGAACCTCGATCGCGTTTACGGCAACAAGCGGCTGACGCTCACTCCCGCTCGCTGAACGGACGGCGCGGAACTTTCCTCCGCGCCGTGGCTCTGAACAGCCGACTTACTCCATGATCATCTTCAGGGCGTCCTTCCGGACGCCCTTCTTTTATCCCCCTCCCGGAAAGCCTCCGTTTTCTCGAAAGCCCGGGCACGGGATCGAACTGATCTCACTCCTCTCCGGCCTCTTCCACGGGCGCCACCAGCGCCCGGTCCAGCCAGTCCGTCGGCAGGCTCTTGCTGGCGCGGGCACCGAGCAGCTTGAGTTGCTCGCTGCGACTGATCAGGTTGCCACGTCCCTCGGTGAGCTTGTTGCGCGCCGCGGCATAGGCCTTGTCCAGTTGCTGCAGGCGCGAACCGACCTCATCGAGGTCCTGGACGAAGAGCACGAACTTGTCATACAGCGAACCGGCACGTTCGGCGATTTCCCGCGCATTCTGGTTCTGCCGCTCCTGGCGCCAGAGGCTGTCGATTACCCGCAGGGTGGCCAGCAGGGTGGTCGGGCTGACGATCACGATATTCTGCGCGAAGGCGTCCTGGAACAGGTTCGGCTCGGCCTGCAGGGCCGTCGAAAAAGCCGCCTCGATCGGCATGAACAGCAGGACGAAGTCGAGGCTGTGCAACCCTTCCAGGCGTCGATAGTCCTTGCCGGAGAGGCCTTTCACATGGTTGCGCAACGACGTTACGTGCTGCTTCAGCGCCTGCTGGCGCAGCAGATCGTCGTCAGCGGCGATGTACTGCTGGTAGGCCGTGAGACTGACCTTGGCATCCACCACCACCTGCTTGTCGCCGGGCAGGCGGATCAGCACGTCCGGCTGGAAGCGTTCGCCCTCGGCGCCCTTCAGGCTGACCTGGGTCTCGTATTCCCGGCCTTTTTCCAGGCCCGCATGCTCGAGCACCCGCTCCAGCACCAGTTCGCCCCAGTTGCCCTGGGTCTTCTGGCCCTTGAGCGCGCGGGTCAGGTTGGTCGCTTCCTCGCCCAGGCGCAGGTTGAGCTGCTGCAGACGCTCCAGTTCCTTGCTCAGGGAGAAACGCTCGCGCGCTTCCTGCTGGTAGCTTTCCTCCACCCGCTTCTCGAACGCCTGGATGCGCTCCTTGAGCGGATCGAGCATCTGCCCCAGGCGCTGCTGACTGGTTTCGGCGAAACGCTGTTCGCGTTCGTCGAAGATCTTTCCCGCCAGTTCGGCGAACTGTGCCCGCAACTCGTCGCGGGCCGACTGCAGGTCGGTCAGGCGCTGCTGGTGGCTTTCCTGCTGCTCGCGCAGTTCCGCAGCCAGCGCAGCCCGTTCGGAAGCCAGGCGACGCACTTCCTCTTCCCGGCCCTGGCGCTCGCTGGCCCAACGTGCCTCCGCCTGGGACGCCCGTTGCCGCTCCTCCCCCATCAACTCGGCTTCCCGACGCAGCGCGGCGACCTCACCGGAGAGCCTGGCATGGCGCTCGCCGAGTTGCTGGTAAGCCTCCCTGCTGGTCTCCAACTGCGCATTCAGCCCGTCCTGGGCCAGTTGCGCGGTCGCCAGTCGCTCGCCGAGCAAGGCTATCTCGCGCTCCGCCAGGCTGGCCCTTCTCTGTAGCTGCCATGCCAGGCCGGCCAGGGGAATCGCGGCAGCCAGCAGGCCAAGCAACAGGTTCGGTAGATCGACGGGCATGGGGCACTCCAGCGGAAAACGACGCAACACCCGCCTGGCAGGCGCGCGTGCAGCGGATTCTAGGTTCTTGGGAAAAGACCGTCGAGCGAATAGCGCCGCGCCGAACGAGCACTCCGCTTCCGAGCTGTGCATAACCCCATGCGCAGGACATTTCAGATACTTCCGTAACGGAAGCCATCGCCCTGCGCCCTTCGCCGCCGGGATATTTCTGCTTCCACGGCATTTTTGTCGCGGCTACAGGGCTTGCCTTGGAGCGTGCGATGTGCTGTCGAGCAAGCGCTTGGGAAATCCACAGATCCTGTGGATAACCCAGTGGAAAAGCCCCTAAAAAACTGCCGAACCCCCGATGGAGTGGGGCTATGGGACAGATTGACGATTTTTTCACCAACTATTTTTATCGTTATTTTTCAATAAGTTACGTTTCAAACATGAAAAATCAAGCGTTTAGAGCCTAACGCTCTCAACCCTTGACAAGCTGCTTTCCATTTGTGCACAAATTTTCGCCGAAGCCTCTTGCCGCCCCATTGCAGGGCAATGCCGTTCGAAATCCTCAGCCACTCTTTCCCTCGGGGCATGCAGGCCAGCCCTGCCCAACAGGCAGGTGGCGGCCTTCAGACGGTGCCCCCGGATCGCTGGCAACCGTGCCCCCCTCCACTCACGCCGGATGCGGCAACTTTCCGTCCACCAGGAACAGCTCCCAGGAGAAGATTTTCGGCGCCCCCGGCACATGCGCCGGCTTGAAGGCCACGTAACCGGCCGTGGTTTCGCACAGCCAGGGCGTCAGGTTGCGAGGACGCTTTTCGGTGAAGGCCGCGGGCGTGAACAGGGCGACATTGCAGCCGCGCTCCGGGCAACGCGCCGAACGGTATTCGAATGCCTGCACCCCGGCGCTGCGCATGGCACTTCCCAGTTCCTGGGGAGCGCGGTAGTCGGCGATGTCGGTCAGCGCAGCCTCGTGATCGGAGAAAGGCGGCGCCTGCAGACGGATTCCCCGCTCCACCTTCCAGCCCGCCTCGAACGAAGCGTGCTCGGACAGAATCCTCCCGCTCGGTGGCGGCACCGCCATGCCACTCCACAGGACACAACGGTAATACGCGCTTTCGGCCATGGCCGTTTCCAGCTTCAACGCGGCGTAGAACAGGCTTGGCTCGTGACGACGGCCAAACCGCGACCCCCAACGCAAGGGCGGATAACGGAACGGGGTCTTCAACAGGTAATGCAATGGCTCGGCATCCGCCGGCACCGGCGGCTTGCTCGACTCGAGCAGTTCCTCGAGCAACGCCTGTTCTTCCAGGGTGTCGACCAATTGCAGGGTCGCCACCTGCTCCTGGCTCTCCACCAACCGCACCAGCCGCCCCTGGAGCGGTCGGACATGCCGCTCACCCTTGCACTGTCGCCAGATCTCGCTCACCTTCCGCCCCTCGCTTCCTGTGGTGTCGGATGCCAGCGTAGCGGCACCGCAGTCTCCATTCAGCCAGGCGTGTCGCCTCTGGCTGCCAGCCTTTTCCGTGACAGGCGTAGGCCCCCGTACAGGCGCGCCGGGCATCAGACCTTGCCGCGGATCGCATCGAGGTATTCCAGCACATGAACCAGGCCCTGCACCTGTCCCATCAGTGCCAGCGGCTCGCCCGCCAGGTGATGGTTGGGAGTGCGCAGGAAGTGGCGCATGTCCTCCTGCTGCCCGCCGAACAGGGCATACAGTGCGCGATAGACCCGCACCAGCAGCAGAGCCAGCTCGCCGGTCTTGCTGTCCACCCGCAGGCCCTGGGTCTTCCAGCGGCTGATGGCGCTGCGATCGACGCCGACGATGCCGGCCAGTTCGAGCTGCGTCAGCCCCAATTGCTCGCGCGCGGCCAGGACGGCCTTGGCCAGGACAGCATCGGCGCTGGGACGTTCCTTGATGAGAGCGCTCATGACGACCTCCTCATGTGTGTTTACAACAAACTATCATTATTTTGCTGAAAACACACCTTGATTCGGTCGAACCTAGAGAACCACGCGCAAGCATTGACCGGCGTGATAGAGAGAAAAACCCATCTCGTAGGCGCAACTGCGCAGCCTGGCCGCGGGGACGGGCTTCATGTCACTGAACGGCAACGGCAATGTCGCTCGCTCGCCGCTCAGCAAGTAGTCGGCGAACGCCTTGCCCACTACCGTACCGGTGGTCACGCCGCGTCCGTTGTAGCCGGTCACCGCCAGCAAGCCTTGCGCAGGCTCGAACAGGCGCATCAGATGATCGGGGGTGAAGGCGATGCAACCCGTCCAGCTGTACTCCCAGTTGACCTGGCCCAGGTCGGGAAAGTAATGGCTCTGGATTCGATCGGCCCATTGCCGCAGGAACCAGGCGGGCTTGTTCGCGCCATTGCCGAGGCTTCCCAGCAATAGGCGACCCTGGGCATCGCGACGGATGCTGCTGAGCACCGTCCTGGTGTCCCAGGAACCCTGGCCGTGAGGCAGGATGCGCTCGGCCGCGGCGCCGTGCAGCGGCGCCGAAGCCACCTGGTAGTAGTAGCCGGGAAAGAAGTGCCGCCTCAGGTTGGTCCACTCGCCCTCGGTATAGGCGTTGGAAGCGATCACCACCTGTTCCGCCAGTACCGCCCCCGCGGCGCTGCGCACCGCCCACAGCGCGCCCTGCCGCTCCAGGGCGAGCACCGGCGAGCGCTGGTAGAGTTGCCCGCCCCGCTGTACGACGGCGGTGGCCAGTCCGCGCGAATAGGCCATGGGATTGAGAGTGCCGGCGCGTCGGTCGAGCAACGCCGCGCTGATTCGCCGGGTGCCGCAGGCCTCGTGGCAAGCCGCGCCGGTCAGCAACTCCAGCGGAGCACCGCGGCGCGTCCACTGCGCGTGACGGCGTTGCAGATCGGCCACGCCGCTGGCGTTGTGCGACATGTGCAGGGTGCCCTCGCGGCGCAACTGGCAATCGATGCCGAGGCGTTCGATGGTCTCCATCACCAGCGCCGGCGCCCGCCCCAGCACGGCGTTGAGCTTTTCTCCCTGCTCGGCGCCGAGGGTGGCGACCACCTCGTCCGGGGGAATCCAGGTGCCGGCGTTGATCAATCCGACATTACGTCCCGACCCGCCGTGGCCGACCTCGTACGCTTCCAGCACGCACACCGAACGGCCCGCCTCCAGCAGGTGGAGCGCAGCCGAAAGCCCGGTGAAACCGGCGCCGATCACACATACGTCGGCGCGCTGCTCGCCGTTCAGGCTCGCCGCTCCGGACAGGCGAGGCGTAACCACTTCCCACAGACACCGTTGCTGCAAACCGCCCATGCGCGACTCCGCTGCCAGCCTCATTGCCATGCGGCGGGAGCCCGCCGCGCCCCGTTCAATCGAAGGTGATGCCCTGTGCCAGCGGCAGCTCGCGGGAATAGTTGACGGTGTTGGTCTGCCGTCGCATGTAGGCCTTCCAGGCGTCCGAGCCGGACTCGCGACCGCCGCCGGTCTCTTTCTCGCCGCCGAACGCCCCGCCGATTTCCGCCCCGCTGGTGCCGATGTTGACGTTGGCGATCCCGCAGTCACTGCCCGCCGCGCCCTGGAACAGTTCCGCCTCGCGCAGGTCGGTGGTGAAGATGCACGACGACAGTCCCTGGGGAACCTCGTTGTTCAGGCGCAGGGCCTCGTCGAAATCGCGGTAGCCGACCACGTACAGGATCGGGGCGAAGGTCTCCGTGCGCACCACTTCGGTCTGTCCCGGCATCTCGACGATGGCCGGCGACACGTAGTAGGCATCCGGATAGCGCTCCTGCAATTGCCGCTCGCCGCCGAACACCCGTCCCCCCTCCTCGCGGGCTCGCGCCAGGGCGTCCTGCATGGCCAGGTAGCTGCGTTCGTCGATCAGCGGCCCGACCAGGTTGCCCTCCAGCGGATGACCGATACGGACCCTGGAATAGGCTGCCTTGAGGCGCTCGACTATCTCGTCCTTCACCGACTCATGGGCAATTAACCGGCGCAAGGTGGTGCAGCGCTGCCCGGCGGTGCCCACCGCACCGAACAGGATGCCGCGCACCGCCAGGTCGAGGTCGGCGCTTGGCGCCAGGATCATCGCGTTGTTGCCGCCCAGTTCGAGGATGCAGCGAGCGAAACGCGCCGCCACCCGCGGCGCCACTTCGCGCCCCATGCGAGTGCTGCCGGTGGCGCTGACCAGGGCGACGCGACGGTCGTCCACCAGCGCTTCGCCGGCCTCGCGGTCGCCGATCAGCAATTGGCTCAGGTGCGCCGGCGCATCGCCGCCGAAGGCCCGCGCGGCACGCTCGAACAGCGCCTGGCAGGCCAGTGCGGTGAGGGGGGTCTTCTCCGAAGGCTTCCAGACCACGGAATTGCCGCAGACCAGCGCCAGCGCGGTATTCCACGACCACACCGCGACTGGGAAGTTGAACGCGCTGATCACGCCTACCACGCCCAGCGGGTGCCAGGTCTCGCGCATGTGGTGGCCGGGACGCTCGGATGCGATGGTAAGACCGTACAACTGGCGCGAGAGGCCCACCGCGAAGTCGCAGATATCGATCATTTCCTGGACTTCGCCGAGGCCTTCCTGGGTGATCTTGCCCGCCTCCCAGGACACCAGTTCGCCGAGTTCGGCCTTGTGCCGACGCAATTCCTCGCCGAACAGCCGCACCAGTTCACCACGGCGCGGCGCCGGCACCTGGCGCCAGGCACGGAACGCCTGTTCGGCGCGCTCGACCTTGGCGGCAACGGCGGCGCGCCCCTCCAGTGGCACCGCAGCCAGGCGACTGCCGTCGATGGGGGTATGCACGGCAAGCTCGCCATCGCGAAAAGCATTGGGGTCGAGGCCGAGACTGCGCAGCAATCCGTCGATCATGTGAGGTTCTCCTGGCTGTTCGTTTCCGCTCGTTTTAGTCGGTTTGCCCGGGAGCGACAAACGACCTTTATTCGCCACGTCATTCCGAGTTTTCATACTGGCTCCGAGCTGTCGCGATCCGCCGTCTTTCCCGTACCATGCACGCCTTCGCCGGCCAGCCCTCGCCTACCCGACATGGACAAGAAAAAGCTGTTGCGCCTGATCACGGAAAAGCTCGCCGCGGACCTGGAAGTCGCCGTCCGCGCCGCGCAGACCGCCCATGAGACGGCAACCCACGAAGAGAACGTCGCCGAGAACAAGTACGACACCCTCGGCCTGGAGGCGGCCTACCTGGCCGCCGGGCAGTCGCGCCGGGTCGAGGAGATCCGCCAGGCGCTGGGCCTGTACCGCAATCTGGTGCTGCGCGATTTCGACGAGGAACAGGGCATCCAGCTCACCGCGCTGGTCACCCTGCTGAACGCCGACGGCAGCCGGCGAACAGTGTTCCTCGGCCCCGAGGCGGCCGGGCTGAAGATCGATTGCGAAGGTCGCGAGGTGTTGGTCATCACGCCTCGCTCGCCACTGGGTCAGAGCCTGGTCGGCAGGCACCCGGGCGACGAGACCGGGGCGAAGGACTCCCCCCTTGCGGTGGAAATCCTCGCCGTCGACTGAGGCTACTGCTGCGGCGCACCGCAGGCGCCGCAGAACTTCGCGCCCGCCGCGAGATCGGCGCTGCAGGCGATACAGCGCAGCGGCGCCAGGGCGCCGCCGCAGCCCTGGCAGAATCGTGCCGTCGCCGCATTCGCGGTGCGGCAGGCGGGACAGGCCATTCCCACCGCGACTGGCGCCGGCGGATAGCCGCCCTGACCGCGGTGATGACCGCCGCCGTGATGACCACCGCCCTGTCCATGATGACGCCCACCCATCAACAACCGTTCGAAGAACCCCATGGCACAACCCTCTCGTCTGGATCTGACGGCTTCCAGTGAAAAGGCTGTAGCCACTACAGGGTCAATGGCGCGGAAACATCGGGAAACTCAAGTCCGCTTCACCACAGCGGCAACGCGTAGCTGACGATCAGCCGGGTCTCGTCGATGTCGTTGCCGAAATCGCTGCGGAAGGTGCCGTTGCGCAACTTGATCCCCAGGTTCTTCAACGGCCCCGATTGCACCAGGTAGGCGATATCGGTGTCCCGCTCCCATTCCTTGCCGCGCCCACCGCCGTCCAGAAGGTCGATGTGTTCGCCACGCAGGTAGCGGCTCATGAATGTCAGGCCGGGCAGGCCGATGGCGGCGAAGTCGTAGTCGTAGCGCAACTGCCAGGAGCGCTCGTCCTTGTTGGCGAAATCGCCGATCTGCACGAAGTTGACCAGATACGGATCGGTCCCGGCCAGGTAGGCGAAGCCGCTGTCGCCGGACATGCGCTGGTAGCCGAGGCCGAAGGCGTGGCCGCCCAGGCGATAGGTGAACAGCGCATTCAGCGCGCGATTGTCGACGCGGCTGCCGCCCTCGTCGGTGGAACGCGCCCAGCGGATGTCGGACTTCAGCGACTGGTCATCGGCGAGCGGCAAGAGGTGCTGCACGCCGAGATAATGCTGGCGGTAGAAATCCTCCAGGTTGGCGTAGTGGTAGCTGCTGCTCAGGCGCTCGCTCCAGCGGTAGGTACCGCCGGCGAAGTCGAAGCGGTCGCTGCCGGGGTGCCGGCCCGCCAGTACGTTGCGCTTGTTGCCGCGGGTGATGCCGAGGTCTTCGGCGTTGGTCGAGTCGCGCTGCTTGACCTGGCGCAACTGGCCGAACTGCAGCGCCAGCCCGTCGATCTCGTTCACTTCCAGCAGTCCACCCTGGAAGGTTTGCGGGTGCAGGCGCGTGTCGTTGAACTGCACCACCGGCAGCCTGGGCATCAGGCTGCCGATCTTCAGCGTACTGTGCGAGACCCGTAGCTTGGCGGTCAGGCCCAGGCTGGAATAGTCGTGGGCGGCGCGCCGGTGGCTCGTCGAATACGGCAACAGACCACTACCGGATCGCTCTGGCGAGGAGTCCAGCCTGACGCCCAGCAGGCCCAGCGCATCGACGCCCAGGCCGAAGAGCCCCTCGGTGTAGCCGGACTCGTAGCGCAACAGGAAACCCTGCGCCCACTCCTCCGAATAGGACTGGCTGGCGCCGGGCTGGCGATAGTCGCGATTGAAATAGAAATTGCGCAGTTCGAGGCCGGCCTTGCCGTCGGCGAAAAACTCCGCCTGGGCGAACGACGGCAGCAACACCAGCCCCGCGGCCAGCATCGGAACGGGAAGAATTTTCATTGTTGTTGTCTCTTCGTCGTCAGTGGATAGACACGGCGCCGCGGCCACTCCCTGCCGCGACCGCCGTGGCGGAGCGGATCAGACCCCGGCGAGCATGCCCTCCAGGCGTTGACGCACCAGTTGGCGCGCCTGCTCGACGATGTCCCTGAGCAACTCGGCGCAGGCCGGTTCGTCGTCGATCAGGCCCTGGACCATGCCGGCCGACCAGATCCCCAGGTCGGTATCGCCCTGCTGGTACACCTGGCGACCGCGCTGGCCGCTGACCAGCGCGGCGATATCGGCGTAGCCGGCGCCGCCGCGTGCCTCGATCGCCAGTACTTCCTGGCTGATCGCGTTGCGCGCCACCCGCGCGGTATTGCGCAGGGAACGCATGATCAGGTCGGTGGAACGCTCGTCGGCCGCACGGATCGCCGCCTTCACCGCAGGGTGTATCGGACATTCGCGAGTGGCCAGGAAGCGCGTGCCCATGTTGATCGCGTCGGCACCCAGCGCCAGCGCCGCGACCAGGCCACGTCCATCGGCGAAACCGCCGGAGGCGATGATCGGCACGCGTAGCCGGTTGGCCGCGGCCGGCAGCAACACCAGGCCGGGGATGTCGTCCTCGCCCGGGTGGCCGGCACACTCGAAGCCGTCGATGGAGACGGCGTCCACACCGAGTCGCTCGGCCTTGAGCGCATGGCGCACGGCGGTGCACTTGTGGATCACCTTGACGCCGTGTCGACGGAATTCGGCGATGTGCTCGCCGGGGTCGTTGCCGGCGGTTTCGACGACGGGGATTCCCGCCTCGATGATGGCTGCACGATATTCGGCATAGGGCACCGGCTTCTGCGTCGGCAGCAAGGTCAGGTTGACCCCGAACGGCCGATCGGTCAGCTCGCGGCAGCGTGCAATCTCCGCAGCCAGTGCCTCCGGGCTCGGCTGGGTCAACGCCGACAGCGTCGCCAGGCCACCGGCGTTGGCCACCGCCGCAGCCATCTCGGCACGGCCGACCCACTGCATACCGCCCTGCATGATCGGGTGTTCGACGCCGAAGGTCTCGGTGAAACGGGTCCTGAACACGCCCATGGATTGCCTCCTCGGTCAGATCGGGTCCCAGGAGAACACGTCCGGGCTGCGCGCCAGGTCCATGAAGCTGCCGCGCAACGCCGGCATGCCGTGCTCGGCGATGCTCTCCGGGGTCCAGCCGCGCTCGCTATGCACACTGCGCAGCGGCCGGCTCTGACTCATCAGGAAGAGTTCGTGGTGACGCGCGGCGAACACCTGGCCGGTGACCTCGCGGGCGGCGTCGGACGCCAGGTAGACGGCCAGCGGCGCGTTCTTCTCGGGGGTCATGCGCTGCAGCTTGTCGACGCGGGCCTTCTGCTCCGGGGTTTCGGCCGGAATCGAGTCGGTCATCCGGCTCCAGGCGAACGGCGCGATGCAATTCGAACGCACGTTGTAGCGCTGCATGTCGAGGGCGATGGATTTGCTCAAGGCGACGATGCCCAGCTTGGCCGCGGAATAATTGGCCTGGCCGAAGTTGCCGATCAGCCCGGAAGTGCTGGTCATGTGTACGAAGGCGCCGGCCTGCTGGGTACGGAAGCGTTCGGCGGCGGCCCGGCTGACGAAGAAGCTGCCGTTGAGATGGACATTGATCACCGACAGCCAGTCGTCGGCGCTCATCTTGTGGAAGATCGCATCGCGCAGGATGCCAGCGTTGTTCACCACGATATCCAGACGCCCGAAACCGTCCATGGCGCATTCGACGATACGCCGCGCGCTGTCCCAGTCGGCGACGCTGTCGGTGTTGATCAGGCCTTCGCCGCCTCGCTGGCGGATCAGGCCAAGGGTCTCTTCGGCCGGCGAGGCCGACCCGCCCTCGCCCTGTAGCGATACGCCGATATCGTTGATCACCACCCGTGCCCCGGAATCGGCCAGGGCCAGGGCGATCTCGCGGCCGATGCCGCCGCCCGCGCCGGTAACGATCGCGACCTTGCCTTCATTGAGTCTGCTACTCATGGGTAATCCTCTTCGTCCCGTGGATGTCGTTCGGTTGCGCTCAGCCCGGCAGGCCGAGGACGCTCTTGGCCAGGATGTTGCGCTGGATTTCGTTGCTGCCGCCGTAGATGGTGGTCGGCCGCGACTGGATGAAGATCCCCGCCGGATGCAGCTCGGGGTCTTCGGCGAAGGGCTGTAGCAGGGCCGAGTCCTCCCCGGCGACCTCCAGGCCCAGCTCGCTGATGCGCTGGAACAGTTCGGACTGGAAGATCTTCAGCATGGATACCTCCGGGCCGAGCCTCTCCCCACGCCGCAGGCGTTCGGCGAAACGCTCGTAGAGCGCCTTGTGGCTGTCCAGGTCCATGCTCAGCGCGGCGAAACGGCGCGCGAACAGAGGGTCGTGCCACAGTCCCAGGTGCCGGGCCAGGCGCTCCAGGCGCTGGAGGGCGAAGGTGGACTGCTTGGGCGAACCGAGGAAGATCCGCTCGAAACCGAGCAGCGCCTTGGCCATGCTCCAGCCCTGGTTGATTTCGCCGACCAGGCTGTCGTAGGGCACCCGCACGTCGTTGAAAAACACTTCGCAGAACTCGCCGTGCAGCTCCAGGTTGAGGATCGGCCGCACCTCGATGCCCGGGCTGTCCATCGGCACCAGCAGGAAGCTGATGCCGTGCTGCGCCTTGGCGCTGCGCTCGGTGCGGACCAGCAGGAAGATCCAATTGGCCTCAGAGCCCATGGTGGTCCAGGTCTTCTGTCCGTTGATCACCCACTCGCCGTTTTCCAGGCGCGCCTCGGTGCGCAGGCTGGCCAGGTCGGAGCCGGCGTTGGGCTCGCTGTAGCCCTGGCACCAGATGTCTTCGCCGCTGAGAATGCGCGGCAGAAAGCGCGCCCGTTGCGCCTCGTCGCCATAGCGGATCAACAATGGGCCGAGCATGGTCACGCCGCTGTCGGGCAGGCGCGCGCAGCCGTACTCCTCCATTTCCTCCATCATGATCAGTTGCTTGCCGGCGCTCAGCCCCATGCCGCCGTACTCCCTGGGCCAGCCGGGACACAGCCAGCCCTGGCGCGACAACAGCAGGTACCACTCGCGGGTTTCCTCGCGCCCCAGGCGACGGGGCGGATTGCGGATGCGCTGCGGATAGTTGGCGGCGATCCACTCACGGACCATCAGGCGAAAGGCGTTGTCGTCGAGATTGTCGTAGTCGGTCATCTCAGTTTCCTCTGAATACGGGGGGACGCTTGGCGAGAAAGGCCGCCTTGCCCTCGGCGTGGTCGGCGCTGAGAAACAACTGGCTCTGCAACTCGCCCTCCCGCTCCAGCAATAGGTCAAGGCCCTCGGCGAGCAACGCCTTGGTCATCGCCAGGGGCAACGGCGCCTGCTGCTCCACCCGCCCGGCCAGTTCCAGCGCCATCGCCAAGGCGCCGCCAGCGGCGCAGAGGCGGTCGGCCAGGCCGATGCGCAGTGCCTCCTCGGCCTCTACCACCTGGCCGAACATCAGGATCTGCCGTGCCCGCCCCCAACCGATGCGCGCCGGCAAGGTATGCAACTGGCCAAGGTCGGCGAGCAGCCCGACCTTGCCGAAGCCGGCGGCGAAGCGGGCGCCGGCGCCGCAAACGATGCTGTCGCAGGCCAGCGCCACGGACAGCCCGGCTCCCACCGCCCAGCCCTCGACCGCGGCGATCAGCGGCTTGCCCATGCGCACCATCTGCCGCACCAGCCGCGCGTTGTCCTGCATTCGCGCCCTGCCGGCGGCCAACTCGGTCACCCGCATGTCGCCCAGGTCGCCGCCGGCGCAGAACACCTCTTCGCCACCGGTCAGCAGCACGCTGCGGATCGATGGGTCGCATTCGGCCGCCTCCAGGGCCCGCAGCAATTCCATGCGCAGCGCCGGCGACAGTGCGTTGCGCCGGGCCGGGTTGTCGAAGCGCAGCAGGCGCACCGTGCCGCGCGTTTCCTGCAACAAACCGCTCATCAGGCCACCTCCCGCTGTAGCAGCGCGGCGTAGCGCGCCTTGTGGAACGCCAGTGAGCCGTGGGCATTGAGCAGTACCATGGCGCGGCGCAGGAACAGGCCGATGTCCGCCTCGTCGGTGTAGCCAATGCCGCCGTGCAACTGGATGGCCTGGCGGGTCACCAGCAGAGCCGCTTCCGAGGCCCGTACCCGAGCGCTGGAGACCTGCCGCTGGCGCTCGCTTTCCGACGCCCCGGCATCGATCGCGGCGGCAGCCTGCTCGACCATGGCGCGCGACAGTTCGATCTGGATCCTCAGGTCGACCATGCGGTGCTGCAGCGCCTGGAAACTGCCGATCTCGCGGCCGAACTGGCGACGTACCTTGAGGTACTCCAGGGTTCGCTCGAAGGCGCCATCCATCAGTCCGACCAGATAGGCCGCGCAGGCCAGCCCTGCCTCGTCCAGAACCTGTTCCGTTACCTCGCCGGACAACCACCGTGCCGGCGCATCGCGGAAACGCAGGCGCGCCAGGTGAGCGCCATCCTGGGTCGCCTCGCAGAGCAGTTCCACGCCATCGGCATCGCGCTCGACCAGCGCCAGGCCCTGCTCGCAGGCCACCAGCCAGGCATCGGCGGCGCCAGCCAGATGTACGTGAGCGACTTCGCCGTGCAGCCGCCCTTCCTGCATACGAGGGCGCCGCCGCCCATCGCGGTAGGCGATGCCCGCCGGCAGGACCAGCCGCTCAGCGGCCAGCAACGCAACGCGCTCGTCTTCCGGCAGCAGCGGCGCCACCAGCCCGGCCTCGATCAGCGGCTCGGGCAGCAGGCCGCGCCCCAGCGCCTCCAGCAACGCCGCGTATTCGCTCATGCCCAGGCCGCTGCCGCCCAACGCTTCATCCAGGCGCAGCGCCGGCCAGCCCATGGCGCAGACCTCGCGCCAGGCCTGGCGGTCCACCCCGCTACCGGTGAAACGACCGCGGCGCACGCGGCTCAGGTCGCCGTCGCGCGGCACCAGCGAAGCCGCGCTGTCGCGGATCATCCGCAGACGCTGCTCGCGCTCGCCGGCCCACTCATCTTGCTCACTCATCTGTTCGCCCTCCTGTCGATACGCCGTCCGCCCGTCCGTCATCTGCACGGGCGGCGCCGGCTTGTCCGCGCGGAGCGACCGCGCAGGCCGTGGTCCGGACGCGCGACGGATGGCTCCGCTGCCGCGCCGCCGGAACTCCGCTACGGCTTAGCCGCGCGGTACCTGAAGCTGCCCGAGGCCATGGCGATGACCTCGCCGTCCTCGTTGCAGATTTCCGCCGTGCAGAAGCAGATCGTGCGGGTCCGTCGCACTACCCTGCCAACCGCACGAAGCTCGCCGCGGGCGCTCCCCATGAAGTGGGTAGCCATGTCGATGGTCACCATCGAGCAGTCCGGCAGGCAGGCACGGATCGCCTGGGCCATGGCGGCGTCCAGCACCGACATCAACACCCCGCCGTGGAACTGTTGCAGGTAGTTCATCAGTTCCGGGCGATGCCCCAAGCGCACCCGCGCCATCCCGTCGGCATCGGTCCAGCGCTCGAGGCCGATGAACTCCTGGAAGCTGGCGGGCCGCTGCTCCGCCGCTGGCTGTCGTGGAAAAGAACTCATGGATGTGCACTCCTTCCGCAGGATCAGGCCTTGGCCGCGCGCCGCTCGGCGGTATCCACGGCACTGCCCGGCGCTTGCCGTCGGGAAGCGCTCTCGGCATCGCGGGACTCGCGGTTCGGGTCGTAGAGCCGGTCCGCAATGAACAGCGCCGGGATCAGCCCGGTGAGCACGTAGGTGATGCCCATCACCAGGAAACCCGCGCCGATCGACACGTGGGTGGCCAGCAGGCCGATGCCGGCGGGCGCCACCGCCGCGCCGATACGCCCCAGGTTGTAGGCGGTGCCCACCGCCGAGCCGCGGACGCGGGTGGAGAAGCTCTCGGTCATGTAGGTTGCCAGCACCCCGACCGGAACGCCGTAGATGAAGCCGAAGGTGATGAGGATCCAGAGGATGTTGGAGGGCGAGTGGTAGAACACGATCAACGGCATGAAGGCGGCGCTGCCGATGGCCCCGGCGGCGAAGGTCAGGCGCCGGCCGAAGAGATCGGCGCAGACACCGGCGGCGACCTTGCCGAGGATCATCGCGCTGTAGGTGCCGACCATGTAGCCGGTCATCGACTTGAAGTTCATCCCCAACTCGCTCTCCAGGTAGGACGGCATCCAGTTGTTGGTGCCGTAGTAGCCGAACAGCAGGAAGCAGGAGGTGAGGCTCCAGAGCAGGAACATGCCGCGCGTTTCCGGATCGCCCAGCATCCGTCCCAGCGGGCCGGCGCCGCCAGCCTCGGCGTGGCTCTGCGGAGCCGCGCCGGGACGCTGGCGCCCGGCCTGGGCCGCGAGCCAGGACGGCGACTCCGGCACCCAGGGCCGCAGGGCCAGGCAGACCAACGCCGGCGCCACGGCGGTGAAGAACAAGGTGCGCCAGCCGAACTCGGGGATGATCTGCCCCGCCAGCAGGGTCGCCACCAGGTAGCCCACGGTCCAGCCGGCCTGCATGGCGGCGAGGATGGTGGTGCGGTACCTGGTTCCGACGCACTCGGACATCAGGATGTTGCAGGCGACGAACAGCGAGCCGAGGCCGAGCGAGGCGACGAAGCGGATCAGCGCGAACTGCCAGTAGTTCTGGGTCAGCCCCAGCAACGCGGTACCGATGGAGAACAGCACGATGGTCCAGGTCACCACTCGCACCCGGCCGAAGCGGTCGCAGCACCAGCCGCCATAGATACCGCCGACGGCCATGCCGGCGAGAGTCAGGCTGCCGAGGGAGCCGGCTTCGAAGTTGCTCAGGCCGAATTCGGCCTTCAGGCTGTTGAGGCTGTAGGCCAGGAACATCAGGTCGACGCCGTCGGCGAGCAGGCCGAGGAAGCAGAAGACGAAGGCGATCAGCATGGTGCGCCGGGAAATGGCCGGCGCCGGGTTCGGGGAAAGCGCGGTTGCATTCATTATTCTTGTTCTCGCAAGCAGGATTTCGGTTGATCTTCACGGCAGCCCGACGGTCGTTCCCTCGCGCCACCGCCCTTCGCTTCAGTCCGGCCGCTCTGGCGGCGGACCTACCCGGCCGTTGTCCAGCACCACCACATCGCGCTCGACGACGCGAGTGCGGAACGAGCCGTCGCTCCACATCTCGGTACGCAAGGTCTCGCCGGGAAACACCGGAGCCGAGAAACGCACCTGCAGATGTCCCAGTTGCTCCGCGCGGTAGTCGGCGAGCCCGCGCAACACCGCGTGGAATGCCACGCCGAGGGTGCACAGGCCATGCAGGATCGGCCGCGGGAAGCCGGCCCGCAGCGCTGCCGCGGGCTCCGCGTGGAGCGGGTTGTCGTCGCCGTTGAGGCGGTAGTACAGGGCCTGCTCCGGACGGGTCGGCAGGTCGAGTCGCAGGTCGGGTGACCGTTCAGGCAAGCGATGCGGCGTTTCCGGCACCTGCCGGGAACCACCGAAGCCGCCGTCGCCGCGAAGGAAGGTGGTGCTGCGGGCGACAGCCAGCACCTCGCCGCTGAGCGCATCGCTGAGCACCTTCTCGCTGTAGAGCAGCGCGCCCTTGTCGGCGCCCTTGTCTACCAGACCGGTGACCCGGGTCCGACCGATCACCTCGCCTTCCGCCGGCAACGGCCGCCGCCACTCCAGGCGCTGCTCGCCGTGAACCAGGCGCAGCGCGTCCACGCCAGTCGCCGGATTGCCCAGCCAGAAGCCCGGATGACCGAGCACCAGGGCCATGCACGGCAATGCCTGGAGATCGCGGCACGGATCGACGTAGACCAGTTGGCGCTCGTCCAGCGGGTCGCCGCCCAGACCGAGGGTCAATGCATAGAAGGCGCTGTCGCGCCGGCTGTAGCGCTGGCGTACTTCGGGGATCGGGTAGTTCAGGAGCACCTCAGGATCGAGCGCCATCGGCCACCTCCTCGACTTCCAGCACCGCATCCACCGCCCAGGCGCCCTGGCCCTCCGGCAAGGCGATGACCGGGTTGAGGTCCACCGAGCGCAAGCGCTCTCCCGCCTCCCAGGCGAACCGCGAGAGATTCGACAGCAGCCGTGCCAGCGCCGCGACGTCGGCCCGCGGCCGGCCACGCGCGCCGAGCAGGAGCGGCGCGCCTCTGATGCTACGGATCATCGCCTCGGCTTCGTCGACCTCGAACGGGCAGCGGCGGAACACCACGTCCTGCAGCACCTCGACGAAGATCCCGCCCAGGCCGAACAGCGCCACCGGGCCGAACAGCGGATCGCGCTGGATCCCCATGAAGCACTCCACCCCACCCTGCAGCTGACGCGCCACCAGGACGCCATCGAGACGCGCCTGCGGCGCCTTCTCGGCGGCCCGGCGCAGGAGCAGTTGGAAACCGGCGCGTACCGCGTCCGCATCGCTTACGCCAAGCAGCACGCCGCCGATTTCCGACTTGTGCTGGATGTCCGCCGAGGCGAGCTTCAGCACCACCGGGTATCCGATGCCCTCGGCGAAGGCAACCGCCTCTTCGGCACTGCCCAGCACCGCCTCGGCGGCGGACTCGATACCGGCGCGCGCCAGCAGGCGCTTGGCCTCGGCTTCGCCGGGCGTGGAGGCGGGCAACTGTAGCCCGCCGGCAGGCCGGCGCAGGCGCAACGGCCGGGCGAAGGCTTCGCCGAGCCGCCCCATGGCCTGGATCGCCACTACCGCCCGGGTGGGGTCTTCGAACAGTGCGAAGCCGGCCTCCTCGTAGGGTGCCAGCTCCTCCCCCTCGCCCATCACCGAGACCACGAACAGACGCTCGGGATAAGCCTCCTTGATCCGCCGGAACTGCTCGGCCAGACGCGCGCCGATGGAGGCGGCGGTGCCGGCCTGGGTGAAGAAGGCGAGCAGCGAACGGTAGCCACCGTCGACCACCATCGACTCGGTAAAGTCGCGCACCAGCGTCAGGTCGTTCAGGGCCTGCGCGGTGCAGTCCACCGGGTTGATCGGCGAAGCGAAGGACAGCCGTGCCTTCAGCCGCTCCTGGGCCATGTCCGGCATCGGCGGCATCGGCAGGCCGACTTCCTCGGCGACATCGCTGACGATGATCCCGGCGCCGCCGCTGACGGTGATCATGCCGAGGCTGTTGCCCACCGGATAGATACGCCGGGTGGCGAGGTAGGCGATGTCCATCAGTTCCTCGGTGGTCCTGGCGCGGATCACCGCATAGTCGCCCAGCACGGCGTCCAGCACCTTGTCGTCGCCGGCCAGCGAAGCGGTGTGGGACAGCGCCGCGCGGCTACCCAGGGCGCTGCGCCCGACCTTGTGCAGGATCACCGGCTTGCCGGCGCGATGCGCGGCCTCCAGGGCGGCGAGGAAGCTGTCGACGTTGCGGATGGATTCGGCGTAGGCCATCACCACGTCGATCTCCGGCGACTCCACCAGCCAACCGATGCTGTCGCCCAGGGTGACGTCGGCCTCGTTACCGGTGGCCACGCAGATAGGGGTTCCCAGGCGCCGCTGGCGCGCCATGCCGAGCAGGTGCGCGCCGTAGGCACCGGACTGGGTGGCGATGCCTACCCGGCCGGGCAGCGGTACGCCACGTTCCAGGCTGGTGGAGAAGAACGCGTAATAACCCAGGTTACTGTTGAACGCGCCGAGCGCATTCGGACCGAGCAGGCGCATACCGTGCTCGCGGGCAGCGGCTACCACCGCATCCTGCATCGCCGCGCCGGCCTCGCCGACCTCGCTGAATCCGGAAGAGAACACGATGGCACTGCGCGCCCCCTGGCGGCCCAGCGCCCGGACGGTCTCCAGCACCTGAGGCGCAGGCACCGCGACAATGGCCACGTCCGGTGCCTGCGGCAGCTCCGCAACGCTGGCGAAGGCCGGCAGCCCCTGGATTTCAGCACGATTCGGATTGACCGGGAGGATTTGCCCGGCATAGCCATGGCGCAGCATGTAGGCGATGGGACGGCCACCGATGCGGGTCGGGTCGCTGGAAGCGCCGATCACCGCGACCGAGCGTGGTTCGATCAATGGAGTAAGACTGGCGAAACGGGGAGCGTCGATGAGCTGTTGCGAGTGGTTCGCTGACATGGGTTCACCTGATCCGTTTGTCTGTGGCCGGCACGACAACCTTCTCGCGGGCGAGCGCGCCCGCGGGACGCCGCCACGGCAGCGCCCGGAAGGCCTGTCGGCCAGGGGTCTAGAGCGTGTCGCCGGTGCCGAGCAACGCGGTTACCTGGCTGGACAGCGTGCCGCCGTTGCCGTGCAGCAACGCCACGTCGGCCTTGGCCAACTGCCGCTCGCCGGCCTGGCGGCGGAGCTGGGTCACCGCCTCGATGATCAGGAACATCCCGTACATCCCCGGATGCACGCAGGACAGCCCGCCACCGTTGGTGTTCACCGCCAGCTCGCCGCCGGGCGCGATGCGTCCGCCCTGGACGAATGGGCCGCCCTCGCCCTTGGCGCAGAAACCCAGGTCCTCGAGGAACAGCAGGGTGTTGATGGTAAAGGCGTCGTAGAGCATCACCAGGTCGATGTCGGCGTGCCGCACACCGGCCATCTGCATGGCTCGCGGAGCGCTTTCCGAGGCCGCCGTCACGGTGAGGTCGGGCATCGACACGATCGAGCGATGCCACTGCGCTCCGGCCGCGCCAAGGAAGTACACCGGCGCATTGGGCAAGTCGCGGGCGCGCTCGGCGCGCACCACCACGCAGGCGCCACCGCCGTCGGTGACCAGGCAGCAGTCGGCGGCACTCAGCGGGTCGCTGACCATCCGCGCGGCAAGGACGTCATCGACGCTCAACGGCCCGCGGGCGAACGCCTCGGGATTCAGGTTGGCCCATTGCCGGGCAGAGACCGCCACCTCGGCGAGCTGCTCGCGTGTGGTGCCGTACTGGTGCATGTGCCGGCTGGCCGCCAGGGCATAGGCGGTGATCGGGTGGCGCGGCTTGTAGGGCGTCTCGTGCCATTGTGGCTCGCTCATCGATACCAGGCGGCCGCCGGCGGTTCGCTGGTTGGAGCCGTAGCAGATCAGCGCAGCGTCGCAGAGACCGGCCTCCAGTGCCAAAGTGGCCTGCAGCAGGTGCAGCTCGAAACTGGAGCCGCCGATATTGGTGCCATCCACGAATTTCGGGCGGATGCCGAGGTATTCGGCGACCGACAAGGTGGGAAAGGCATGGGAGCTGGTGGCGGCGAAGATCGCGTCGATGTCGGAAAGCTTCAGGCCGGCATCGGCAATGGCCTTGAGCGACGCCTGGCCGAGCAGTTCGATGGCGCTGTAGCCCGGCGCCTCGCCGACGCCTGCGCTACCGATGCCGACGATGGCGGTCTTGCCACGGATGGCCGCGCTCATGGTCGTCCCTCCTGGTGGGGAACGAACACCACGACATTGGCACCGTCCTGCTCGACGATGCGCGCCTGCACACGGGTGCCGATCGGCAGGCTCTCGTGCCCGTCGATCCGCGACATCATGCGCACGCCCTCGTCCAGGTCGACCAGCGCGACATTGTGATTGCCGCCGCGGGAGCGATTGACAGTGATCGCGTAGAGCGTACCCAGGCCGCTGGCGGGAACCCACTCGAGATCAGTCTCGCCGCTACCCGGCACCAACTGGCGCGGGTAGAACACATGGCGACCGCTGGAACGGCTGCGCTGCAACATGAAACGGCCCTGGGCGAGAAACGCAAGGTACTGCGCCTCAGGTCCCGGAGTACTGCCATCGGGAAGATCTGCCACGAGGTTTCTCCTTTGTTCTTGTCGACCTTTGCTGCAAAGTGCATCGCGCTGGACGCCGAACCGGATACTGCTTCCGTCCCCGGTTGTACGTTCCGGAAGGCCAGAATATATTCACTATCGTGAATGTCAATCACAATACTGAATGAAAAGAGGAAAAATGACCAAGGACGCCACAACCAAAGGCACCAGCAGCAAAGATGTCGGCGCGGTAGTGAACGCCATTCAGATACTTCGCCACCTAGCCCACGCCGACGGACCGCAAGGCGTGGCCGCCATCGCTCGCGCCACCGGCATCAGCCCGAGCAGCGCCTTCAATATCCTGCGCACCCTGAGCAACGAACGGCTGACCTCCTTCGACGATGCGGGCAAGACCTACCAACTGGGCCTTGGCCTGTCGGAACTGGCCGTAGGATTCGTCGGACGCAGCTATGCCGACCTGATCCAGCCAGAGCTGGAGCGACTGAGCCTTGCCCACCACATCCTCATCGCCCTGTGGCAAGTCACCGACGATGCGCACATCCGCGTCATCGCCCTTGCCGCACCGCCCGTCGCCCACGTCAACGTCGCCGTCGGCACGCGCCTGCCGGAACTGGTCGGCGCCGCCGGGCGTTGCATTGCCGGCCTGCGCGAACTGCCGGAGGACGAACTGCGCCGCCGACTGACCCGCGTGCGCTGGGAAAATCCGCCGAGCTTCGAGCGCTACCAGGCCGAAGCGACCGAGGCCGTCGAGCGCGGCTGGGCTATCGACCAGGAACACCTCTACCGCGGCGTGAGCATGGTCGCCAGCGCCATCACCGACCGCGACGGACAACCGCGCTTCGCCATCTCCGCGATCGGCATCAGCGCCCAGCACCAGCCCGACGACCTGGAACGGATCGGCACCAGCCTGCGGGATACCGCGCGCTTCGTGAGCCGCGCGCTATTTCCCCAGGGCGAGGCACTGAAGGAGAAATCCTGAAATGGCATTCAACCCATTGAAAGATTAGCCGGCCAGCCGTCATCGACCCTCGACGCCGGTACCACCTTTCAACCCGAGGACCGGCAGATAACGGAGAAAGCGCCAGAATCGCTTCAGCGTCACCCGGTCCCACGCCCTCAGCGGCACCGAGCGGAACAACTGCCAGGCATATCGCCCATCCTGGACAACAGCCTTCTTCAGCGCCTTGTTCAGGATCAGTTGCCGGGCCCGGCGATAATTCGGGTGAGCCCGATAAGGCTCAATGGCTTGCATATCCGCCTCGTAATTGAGCTTGTACCTGCCGGACAGACCGCTTCCATGCCGGCGATAACGCCCCATGTAGGCCGGCAGTCGATGAATTTCATAGCCCTGCGCCGCGATCCTTAGGGTGATCTGGAAATCCTGCACGCGAATCGACGGGTCGAAGAAATCCGCCCGCTTCATCGCTTCCATGCGGTAGAGCGCCGTCAGCGGCATGACCACCAGGGTCTCGGCCAATGCTGCATCGAACCCCCAACGCTCCACACACCCCTCGCTGAAACCGTCTCGCGCCACTTCGTTACCAGCACTGTCGATACAGATATTGAAACCGCCCACGCACCCGACCTCGGGGTGCGCAAGCAAGTAGTCGACGCGCGTGTCGAGCGCTCCAGGCAGGAGAATGTCGTCCAGGTCGGGAGTCATCACGAACTCGCCCCGCGCATGACGCAAACCGTGATTGAGCGCGTCGCTCACCCCTCGGTTAGCCTGGCGGTAGAGCTGGAAGCCGTGACGCTCGCGGAGCATGGCGAGACGCTCATAGGTGTCGTCCGTGGATCCGTCATCCACCACGATCAACTCGAGATTGGGATAGCCCTGCGCGTAGATGCTGGCGATCGCCTCGTCCAGATACTTCGAGATATTGAAACAGGCGCAAACGACGGAAACGAGCGGACGCATTTCTTCCTCCCCAGCCCCGGATCCGGGACTCGGCACAAACCGATAACCTGGCTGCCCGTCGGAAGGAAACCGTGCCATGCAGCTCGGCCACACATCCGCGGCGCCTTCAAGCGCCGGGATACTATACTAAGAAGAACCGCACCGACCATCGAAACCGGCAGGTCGCCCGACCCGGCGCTCGAAGGACAGAAAATCGGAAGCGGTGGAGAAATGCGCGCTCAGCGCACCCACGAAACCCAGGCAGAGCGGGACGACCACCCAGAGAAGAAGGAAGGGCCCGCAGCATTCCTAGGAAAGCTGCACGACCTGGCCGGCACCCGAAACCATGGCACGGCTTTTTCGCCCGCCCCGCAGAGGGGATGCCCGAACGCTCGCCAGAAAAGACAAAGCCCCCGGAACGCCAGGCATTCCAGGAGCTTTGCTCATATGTAATGGCGGAGAGATAGGGATTTGAACCCTAGGAGCCATTGCTGACTCAACGGATTTCGAATCCGTCCCGTTCGACCACTCCGGCATCTCTCCGTGCGGCGCGCATGATACCAGCTTGTACGAAGAACGCGAAGCTTTCTTGAAGATTTTTTCGCGTTCTTTCAGATGGTTGCGCGCGTTAGGAGGTTAAAGCGGCACGCCCAGGCGCTTGGCTACCTCTTCGTAGGCTTCGATCACATCGCCGAGGCCCTGGCGGAAGCGGTCCTTGTCCATCTTCTTGCGGGTTTCCTTGTCCCACAGACGGCAGCCGTCCGGGCTAAACTCATCGCCGAGGACAATCTGGCCATGGAACAGGCCGAACTCCAGCTTGAAGTCCACCAGCAGCAGACCGGCGTCGTCGAACAGCTTGTTCAGCACTTCATTGACCTTGAAGGAATAGGTCTTCATCTGCGCCAGCTGCTCGGGAGTGGCCCAGCCGAAGGCCTGGACGTGGGATTCGTTGATGAACGGATCGCCCAGGGCGTCGTTCTTCAGGAACAACTCGAAGGTGGGAGGAGTCAGGGCGATGCCCTCTTCCACGCCGAGGCGACGCACCAGGCTGCCGGCGGCAAAATTGCGCACCACGCACTCGACCGGGATCATGTCGAGCTTCTTCACCAGGCACTCGGTATCCGACAGCAGCTTGTCGAACTGGGTCGGAATGCCGGCAGCTTCCAGCTTCTGCATGATGAAGGCGTTGAACTTGTTGTTCACCGCGCCCTTGCGATCGAGCTGTTCGATGCGCTTGCCGTCGAAGGCGGAGGTGTCGTTGCGGAACAGCAGGATGAGACGATCGGCATCGTCGGTCTGGTAAACCGACTTGGCTTTGCCGCGGTAGAGTTCTTCGCGTTTTTCCATGATGGGCTCCGCTTACGGGTAATAGGGCCTAGGCGATCTCGCGCCAATCCAGGCCTGAATGCTGATCGGCCACCTGCAGCCAGCCCGGATCGCACCCGAGGGTGTCGACGAAGGTTTGCCGGGCCAGCTGCGGCGAGTTGTTCTTTTCGCTGAGATGGGCCAGCACCAGGTGCTGCATGCGACCCCAATCCAGCTGCTTCACCAGTTCTGCGGACTGATGGTTGTTCAAGTGCCCTCGCGAACCGCCTACGCGGGCCTTGAGAAAATAGGGATACGGGCCACCGGCAAGCATCGTGCTGTCGTGGTTGGCCTCGACCACCAGAGCATCCACCGCACGATAGCACTCCAGCACCTCGGCCGTGGCCACTCCCAGATCGGTGAGCATGCCGAAGCGCCGCTGTCCGTCGGACAGCACGAACTGGGTAGGCTCGCGGGCGTCGTGCGAGACGCCAACCACCTGCACTTCCAGCCCGCGGATCGCCAGGCGCTGGCCGGCCCTCAACAGCTCGACGGGGTGCACCGGGCGGCGCATGCCGCTCAGGGTACCCGCACTGAGATAGACCGGGATTTGGTAATGCCGCGCCAGCAGTTCGACGCCATGGATGTGATCGGCGTGTTCGTGCGTGACCAGGATCGCGTCCAGCTGCGCGGGACTCAGCCCCAGGCGCGCCAGACGCTTGATGATTTCACGCAGCGGGAAGCCGCAATCGATCAGTATCCGGGTGTCAGAACTGCTCACCAAGGCCGAATTGCCCCGGCTTCCGCTGCCCAGAACCGCGAACCGCATTGCGCATGCTCTCCTGGAGTTTTTCCAGTACGTTTTGCGCGACATCGGCCGGCGCAGAGGTGTTGATGTCCTTGTCGACGGTGACCTGCACGGCGTCGCTGACGGTGGTCAGGCGGACCTGGTAGCGCTGCGCCTTGGCGTCTTCCTCTTCCTTGGTCTTCTCGCCGCCGCCGAACAGGCGACTGAAGAACCCGGGCTTGTCTTCGTCGGGCTTCTTCGCCCCTTCGGCGATGTTCACGTAGTACACGCCAAGGCTGCGGTTGAGGTCGTCGACGCGGATATCGGCGTTATCCAGGGCACGCCCGACACTGACCCAGGAGCGGTCGAAGTCGGATTGCAAGGTCAGCACCGGGTTGCCGCTGCCGTCCTTGCTCAACTCGAAGGTGCCGGGCGTGTCGTAGATCGAGTTGGCTGCCAGCAGGGAGACCGAGCCGCCCTGCTCGGCGCTGCGCGCCATGCTCGCGACCATCTCGTCGAGCAGCGCCGCGTCGAGGCTCGGCGCCACCGACTTGCTCGGCCAGCTCGGGCTGCTGGTGTCACCGGCGGCGCGGGTCTGGCTGAGCACGTAGACCTCGCTGGTATTGCTTTGCACGCCGGGCTCGATACGCACCCGAACCCGTGCCTGGCCGTCCGGCTCGACACCGCTCACGCGGCTGCTAAGGCGGCGTGCCAGCGGCGCGGAAAGCTGCGACAGCGATTGCCAGTCGGAACTGAACTCGCCGGTCTGCGGGCGCTCGTCGGCGATGCGGAAACCGTTCTCCTCGAAGAACTGCCGGGCCACCGGCCAGACTTCCGCCGGCGGACGCTGGGCCACGACCCAGCGGCTATCGCCGCTGCGCTGCAGGCTGTAGTCGCTGATGTCGCCGGCGTTGGCCAGCGGCTGCGGACGCGGAACCTCGTACTCACCCTCTTTTTCGTGGGTGGTGGCGACGTTCAGCGGAATCGGCAGCAGCGGATCGAGCGGCTTGCTGTGCACCCCTTCGGGCAATTGCATGGGAGGCGTCTCGCGGGCGCCGAGGTAGTCGTCGCCGCGGTCGCGGAAATAGCCCTCCGGCCCCCACAGCCAGCCGCAGCCGGAAGTGTTGCCGATAACCAGGGCGAGGGCGGTCAGTCCAGCCAGTCGCTTCATTGCGTGGAGCTCCTTGATCAAGCCAATACGCCGGTCTGGCGCATGGCCTGACGCAGCGGCTCGTGGCAACGCGGGCTGAGCCAGGTCAGGGGCAGGCGGATGCCCTCGGGGATCAGACCCATCTCATGCAGGGCCCACTTCACCGGAATGGGGTTGGATTCGATGAACAACGCCTTGTGCAGCGGCATCAGGCGGTCGTTGATGGCGCGCGCGGCAGCGGCGTCGCCGCGCATGGCGGCGGCGCACAGGTCGCTCATGGCGCGCGGCGCGACGTTGGCGGTCACCGAGATGTTGCCCTTGCCACCCAGCAGCATCAGCTCGACGGCAGTGGCGTCGTCGCCGGAATAGACGAGGAAGTCCTTGCCGACGCGCTCGATGACTTCCTTGGCGCGTTGCAGGTCGCCGGTGGCCTCCTTGATGCCGATGATGTTCGGCACCTTGGACAGGCGCTCGACGGTCTCCGGAAGCATGTCACAGGAGGTACGCCCGGGCACGTTGTAGAGGATCTGCGGGATCGCAACGGCTTCGGCGATATGGCGGAAGTGCTGGTACATGCCTTCCTGGGTCGGCTTGTTGTAGTACGGCGTCACCAGCAGGCAGGCGTCGGCGCCGCCGCTTTTCGCGGCCTCGGTCAGCGCCACCGCCTCGCGGGTGGAGTTGGCGCCGGTGCCGGCGATCACCGGGATGCGGCCCTTGACCTGGTCGACCACGCGACGGATCACCTGGATGTGCTCTTCCACGTCCAGCGTGGCCGATTCACCGGTGGTGCCGACGGCGACGATGGCGTTGGTGCCTTCCTGCAAGTGGAAGTCCACCAGCTTGGCGAGGCTGTCCCAGTCCAGTCGACCCTGAGCATCGAAGGGGGTGACCAGTGCCACCATACTGCCCGCAATCATGCAACCGCTCCTGCCGCGAAATTAAAGCGGTAATGGTACTGTCGGCGGCAGGCCTTGCACAAGACGAGCGCCACCTCGTCGGAAGCCGCTGACAGGCGGCAGACGTTTCCCTCGGCGGCGCTTTTCGCTACCCTTCCCGCTTTAGGTACGGCCCGTGCCGCCAGCGTATTCCAGGAAAGTTGAATGTCCACCAGCCAACCCCGCGAACAATTCCTTCTGATCAGCGCCCTCGGCCCCAATCCGATGGAGCTGACCACCCTGCTCTGCCGCGCCTGCGTCGAGAGCCGCTGCGCCGTGGTCAGCAGCCGCCTGACCCGCCACGGAGAGTTCAGCGCCCTGGTGCTGCAGATCTCCGGAAGCTGGGATGCCCTCGCCCGCCTCGAGGGCAGCCTGCCGGCCCTCACCAAGCGCGGCGACATCACCCTCAGCATGACCCGCAGCAACGCCCACGTGACCCGCGCCCAGGCGTTGCCTTACGTGGCCTATGTCAGCGCGGTGTATCGCCCGGACATCCTCAACGAACTCTGCCAGTTCTTCATCGACCACAACATCGAGCTGGAGAACCTGACCTGCGACACCTACCAGGCGCCGCACACCAACACCACCATGCTCAACGCCACGATTACCGTGACGCTGCCCGCCGGCACCCAGATCAGCTGGCTGCGCGACCAGTTCCTGGACTTCGCCGACGCCCTGAACCTGGATGCCCTGATCGAACCCTGGCGCCCCCAACACCCCTGAGGAGCCGAGCCATGCCGGTCGCAATCGACAAACCCGTACCCGACTTCACCGCCCCCGCAACCAGCGGCAAGGAGGTGACCCTGTCCGCGCTGAAGGGCAAGCAGGTCGTCCTGTATTTCTACCCGAAGGACAGCACCCCCGGTTGCACCACCGAGGGCCAGGGCTTCCGCGACCAGTACGCGGCGTTCCAGAAGGCCAATACCGAGGTCTTCGGCATCTCCCGCGACGGCCTGAAGTCCCACGAGAACTTCAAGTGCAAACAGGAATTCCCCTTCGAGCTGATCAGCGACAAGGATGAAGCGGTCTGCCAGCTGTTCGACGTGATCAAGCTGAAGAAGCTCTACGGCAAGGAATACATGGGCGTCGACCGCAGCACCTTCCTGATCGACAGGGACGGCGTACTGCGCCAGGAGTGGCGCGGCGTGAAGGTGCCCGGGCATGTCGACGCGGTTCTCGCCGCCGCCCAGGCGCTCAACGGCGCCTGAGCCCCGCCCCGAAAAAAAAGGCCGCATCCGCGGCCTTTTGCATTTTTCATGCGGCCGATGCTATCGCGTGGCTGCCGGAGTCTCGGGAAGGTCCTTGGGCCAGGCATCCAGCACCGCTTTCACCAGGGTCGCCAGGGGGATCGCGAAGAACACGCCCCAGAAGCCCCAGAGCCCGCCGAACAGCAACACCGCGCAGATGATCGCCACCGGGTGCAGGTTCACCGCCTCGGAGAACAGCAGCGGCACCAGCACGTTGCCATCCAGCGCCTGGATGATCGCGTGGGCCACCATCAGGTAGATGAACTGGTCGCTCCAGCCCCACTGGAAGAAGGCGATCATCGCCACCGGTACGCTCACCACCACCGCGCCGATGTACGGCACCACCACCGACAGGCCGACCAGCAGGGCCAGCAGCGCTGCGTAGTTGAGCCCCAGGTAGGCGAAGGCGATGTAGGTCACCGCGCCGGTAATGACGATCTCGATGACCTTGCCGCGAATGTAATTGGCGATCTGCTGGTTCATCTCGGCCCAGACCTGTTTCATCAGCCCGCGCTCGCGCGGCAGGTAGCGGTGGAACCAGGTATGGAAGCGCTTCTTGTCCTTGAGGAAGAAGAACACCAGGATCGGCACCAGCACCAGGTAGATCATGACGTTCACCACCACCGGCAGGCTGGCCAGCGACGAGGTCAGCGCCCACTGGCCGATCTGGCCGAATTCGCCGCGCGCGGTCTCGATGGCCTTGAGCACCTGCTCCTCGCTGATCAGGCTGGGATAGCGCTCGGGCAGCATCAGCAGCACGCTCTGCCATTCGCCGAGCATCCGCGGCAGTTCGTTGAACAGGGTGAACAATTGCTGCCAGAGCAGCGGCAGCAGGACCACCAGGAACAGCGCCAGCAAGCCGAGGAACAAGCTGTAGACCAGCCACACGGCGAACAGGTGCGGCACCCGGAAGCGTTCCAGCATGCCGACCACGCCCTGGATCAGGAAGGCGATCACCATCGCCGCCAGTACCGGCGCGAGCATCCCGCCGAAGGCGAGGATGACGCTGAAGCCGAGCACCAGCATGATCGCCAGCACCACGGCCTCCTCGTCGGAGAAGTAGCGCTGCATCCAGTCGCGTAACACCTTGATCATCGGAAATCCTGAATCGGAACGGCGAAAGCTCCGCTAACGCTTGCGCAGCCAGTATCGATAGACGCCTTCGGCGGCCTCTTCGCGCAGCAGTTCATGGCCGGCGAGCTGGGCGAAGGCCCGGAAGTCTCGCTGCGACCCGGCATCGGTGGCGATCACCTTGAGCACCCCGCCGCTGGGCAGGCGGTTCAGCTCCAGCTTGGCCTTTAGCAGGGGCAGCGGACAATTGAGACCACTGGCATCCAGCTCCGCGTCACATACCAGGGGGGATGAATCGTTATCCGTCATGACAGCCTCTCCCGAAGGGCCGACAAGCATACCCAAGCCTATCCGCCGCTGGCCAGTTGAAACGGCGCTCGAAGTCCAACAGCTTCGGGTCTCGGGCAGATACCTAGGCAGTGCCGATAACCAACGGCTAAAGTAAGGCCTTTGCCAACCTGAGCCTCCTGCATGAATGTACTGCGCCCTGCCCTGTTGACGCTCGCCTGCATGCTCGCTTCACCGGTCATGTCGGACGATCTGCCCTCCCTGGGCGACGCATCTTCCTCGATCGTTTCGCCGGAGCAGGAGTTCCAGCTGGGCCGCGCCTGGCTGAGCATGCTGCGCAACCAGGTCGATGCGATCTCCGACCCGCAGCTCAAGGACTTCGTCGAAAGCAGCGTCTACCGGCTGGCCGAAACCAGCGACCTGCAGGACCACCGGCTGGCCTTCATCCTCATCCGCGACGCACAGATCAACGCCTTCGCCGCGCCCGGCGGCGTGATCGGGGTCAACGGCGGGCTACTGCTCAACGCCCAGACCGAAGGCGAGTATGCCGCGGTGCTGGCCCACGAGCTCGGCCACCTGATCCAGCGCCACTTCGCCCGCGGCATCGAGGCACAGCAGCGCATGCAACTGCCGGTGATGGCAGCGATGCTCGCCGGCATCGTCGCCGCGGCCGCCGGCGCAGGGGATGCGGGTATCGCGGCGATCGCCGGGACCCAGGCGGCGGCGATCCAGAACCAGTTGCGCTTTTCCCGGCAGAACGAGCAGGAAGCCGACCGCGTCGGCGTCACCAACATGGTTCGCGCCGGTTACGATCCGCGCTCGATGCCGAACATGTTCGAGCGCCTGGCGCGGCAGTATCGCTACGACGGCAAGCCGCCGGAGTTCCTCCTCACCCACCCGGTCACCGAATCGCGTATCGCCGACACCCGCAACCGCGCCGAACAGTATCCCCAGGGCGGCAAGGAAGACAGCCTGCGCTACCAGCAGATGCGCGCGCGCACTCAGTTGCTCTTCGAGGAAACCCCGGGGATGGCCGGCAAGCGCTTCCGCGCCATGCTCAACGACAATCCCAAGCTGGATGCCGCGCGCTACGGACTGGCCATCTCGCAGACGCGCATCGGCCAGCTCAACGATGCCCGTGACAACCTCAGGCAATTGCTGGCGAAGGCACCCAACGACGTGGCCTACAACCTGGCCCAGGTCGAGTTGGACATCACCGCCAACCGCCTGCCGGATGCCGACCAGCGGTTGAAGAAGATGCTCGCCCAGTTCCCCAGCAGCTACCCGCTGAAACAGGTGCGCGCCGACCTGATGCTGAAGATGAGCAAGCCGCAGGAATCGGAGAAGATCCTCGACGACCTGAGCAAGGCGCGGCCGCTGGACCCGGATGTCTGGAACCGCCTGGCCGAGGTGCGCAGCCTGACCAACAACGCCATCGGCGTGCACCAGGCCCGGGCCGAGTACCTGTCTCTGACCGGCGACTACCAGGCCGCCATCGAGCAGCTCGATTTCGCCAAGCGCCGCGCTGGCGGCAACTTCCAACTGGCTGCGCGACTCGACGCCCGCCAGCAGGAAATTCGCCAGCAGGAAAAGATGGTCAAGGAAATGTTCCGCTGAACGGCGTATCCGAGGAAAAACGCCCGGCGATGCTCGTCGAAACAGGGGGTTGGGCGAACAACCGCACCGCGCTTACTCGCCCTACGCAGCGGGACGCCCTCGCCAGGTTCAGGCGTTCCCGGCCTGGCGCAGGCGCGCGGCCTGGGTGAAGTCGAGCATGCGCTTGAGCGGACGGACCGCCCGCGGGATCAACGCCGGGTCGACGAAGATTTCCCCGCTGCCCTCGCGCAGGCAGGCCAGGGTCCGCTCGAGCGTGTTCATCGCCATCCACGGGCAGTGCGCGCAACTGCGGCAGGCGGCGCCGTTGCCGGCGGTGGGGGCCTCGATGAAATCCTTGTCCGGGCACAGCTGCTGCATCTTGTAGAAGATGCCGCGATCGGTGGCGACGATGAAGGTCTTGTTCGGCAGGGTCTGCGCGGCCTTGATCAACTGGCTGGTCGAGCCCACGGCATCGGCCAGCGCGACCACGCTTTCCGGCGATTCGGGGTGGACCAGGATGGCGGCGTCAGGGTAGAGCGCCTTCATGTCTTCCAACTGCTTGGCCTTGAACTCCTCGTGGACGATGCAGGCGCCGTCCCAGAGCAGCATGTCGGCCCCCGTCTCGCGCTGGATGTAGCGTCCCAGGTGCTGGTCCGGTGCCCAGAGGATAGGCTCGCCGTTGTCCATCAGGTGTTCGACGATCTCCACCGCGCAACTGGAGGTCACGACCCAGTCGGCGCGTGCCTTCACCGCCGCGGAGGTGTTCGCATAGACCACCACGGTCCGTTCCGGATGCTGGTCGCAGAATGCCGAGAATTCATCCACCGGGCAGCCCAGGTCGAGCGAGCAGGTCGCTTCGAGGGTCGGCATCAGCACGCGCTTCTCAGGGTTGAGGATCTTCGCCGTCTCGCCCATGAAGCGCACCCCAGCCACGACCACCGTCTGCGCCGGATGCTGGTTGCCGAAACGGGCCATCTCCAGCGAATCGGATACGCAACCGCCGGTCTCCTCGGCCAACGCCTGGATCACCGGATCGCAGTAGTAATGCGCCACCAGTACCGCGTTCTGCGCCTTCAGTTCGGCCGCGATCGCCGCGCGATGCTCGGCGCTCTCCTGCTCGCTCAACACGCGGGGTTGCTTGGCGGCCAGGTGGGCCTGGACCAGGAGTCGTTCGGAAATGTGCGTCATAGTCGCTACACCTGAAGGCGCAACAGCGCGTCTCTCGATTTTATACCCGGCGGCAGGCTGGACCGCCGGGAGCTGACGATTGCAGGTTTCGGGCACGGCACCGCGACACCCTCGAGCGAAGCTCGGGGTATCCGCCTGCAAGGCCGCGGATTCTAACCGCATAGGTCGCGCCAGGGCCATCCCGGCGTCCGTACCGGCCTGGCCGGTGGCTACGCTAACAAAAGACATAGGTTTCGGTCGTTAGACCTACGCGACATAATTTTTTCGTTTCTTAGAACCGTCCCTAGCTCGGCTCGCTCCACGACCGAACACGACATGCCGGCATACCAGCGTTAATACTTTGGTATTAGGCACTTGGTATTAGCGTTAAATAACCGGTAAATATCCGGATTTTCTTTTCGTCGAATTTACGAGCAATATGAAACATATTTCGTTGAAATAAGCTCTTCTTTCACATAATTATAAAAATATCCTGAAACAGAGCCGTCATCCCTCACCTCCAAAACGACGACTCCCCGTGCCGTGCGCCCGCCGCGCAGAAAGCGAGCCGGCGGCCGATTCCACCCTCGCACGCCAGCCCTTGCGCTTCACTGACCGACGGGAGGTTTCCCCGATGAAAACGTCATCCAGAAGACAAGTTGAAACACTCGGGCGCTATCTATCGAGTCCTCGACGCTTCTTCCACAGTAGCGGCAACCTGACCCGATCAAGGGAAGCGGCACGCGCCACCCAATAAAAGGAATAAGGGATGCCTATTCATAACCTGAATCACGTGAACATGTTCCTCCAGGTCATCGCCTCCGGTTCGATTTCCTCCGCTGCGCGGATCCTGCGCAAGTCGCACACCGCGGTCAGCTCGGCGGTCAGCAACCTGGAAATCGACCTGTGCGTGGAGCTGGTCCGTCGGGACGGCTACAAGGTCGAACCCACCGAGCAGGCGCTTCGCCTGATCCCTTACATGCGCAGCCTGCTGAACTACCAGCAGCTGATCGGCGACATCGCCTTCAATCTCAACAAGGGTCCGCGCAATCTCCGGGTGCTGCTGGACACCGCCATCCCGCCGTCGTTCTGCGATACGGTGAGCAGCGTACTGCTCGACGATTTCAACATGGTCAGCCTGATACGCACCTCGCCCGCCGATAGCCTGGCGACGATCAAGCAGGACAACGCGGAAATCGATATCGCCATCACCATCGACGAGGAACTGAAGATCTCCCGCTTCAACCAGTGCGTGCTCGGCTACACCAAGGCGTTCGTCGTCGCCCATCCGCAGCACCCGTTGTGCAATGCCTCCCTGCACAGCATCGCGAGCCTGGCCAATTACCGGCAGATCAGCCTCGGCAGCCGCTCCGGGCAGCATTCGAACCTGCTGCGGCCGGTCAGCGACAAGGTGCTCTTCGTGGAAAACTTCGACGACATGCTGCGTCTGGTGGAAGCCGGCGTCGGATGGGGCATCGCGCCGCATTATTTCGTCGAGGAACGCCTGCGCAACGGTACCCTGGCAGTCCTCAGCGAACTCTACGAACCGGGCGGCATCGACACCAAGGTGTATTGCTACTACAACACCGCGCTGGAATCCGAGCGCAGCTTCCTGCGCTTTCTCGAAAGCGCCCGCCAGCGCCTGCGCGAACTGGGCCGCCAGCGTTTCGACGATGCGCCGGCCTGGCAACCGAGCATCGTCGAAACGGTGCAGCGCCGCTCAGGCCCGAAGGCGCTCGCGTACCGCCAGCGCGCCGCACCAGAGTAGAGCGTTCTCCAGCAGACGCTGGCCGTGGGTGGTGAGAATCGACTCGGGATGGAACTGCAAGCCCAGCTGTCGATTGCGCGGATCGGCCATCGCCATGATCTCACCATCGGCATCGGCCAGGCAGTCGAAACCTTCCGGCAGGCGACTGACCACCAGCGAGTGGTAGCGCGCGACGCGCAGGTCAGCGATGCCGTCGAACAGCGGGTGATGCTGATCGAAACGCAGGGACGTGCTCTTGCCATGCAGCGGTTTCCTCGCCTCGCCCACCGCGCCACCGGCGGCCAGCGCCAGCGCCTGGTGGCCGAGGCAGACGCCGAGCACCGGCAAGCGCCCGCGGGCCCAGGCGAGCAATTCCAGCATGCAGCCGGCGTCTTCCGGCCGACCGGGCCCCGGCGACAGCACCAGCAGTTCGCAACCGTCGGCCAGCAATGCCGCCTGGATCGTCGGCAACGGCGTATCGTTGCGCATCACCCGGACCTCCGCGCCGAGCAGGCAGAACTGCTCAACCAGGTTGTAGGTGAAGGAATCGAAGTTATCCAACAGCGTGATGCGCATCGCGCTCTCCCCTTTCGCGTTCGGCAGCGGCCACGGCGGTCAGCACCGCCAGCGCCTTGTTGCGGGTTTCCTCGGCCTCCAGCCGTGGATCCGAATCCAGCACCACGCCGGCGCCTGCCCGGACCCGCGCGATACCTTCGCGGACCTCGGCGGAGCGGATGACGATGCTGGTATCGAGGTTGCCGGCGCTGTCGAGAATGCCGATCGCGCCACCGTAGCTGCCGCGATAGCCATCCTCGTACTGCCGCAGCAACTGCATGGCACGGACCTTCGGCGCACCGACCAGGGTGCCCATGTTCAGGCAGGCACGGTAGGCATGCAGCGCATCCAGTTCGCCATGCAGTTCGCCAGCCACGCGCGAGACCAGGTGCATCACGTGGCTGTAGCGATCCACCTTGAGCATGTCGCGCACCTGCCGCGTACCGCTGCGGCAGACCCGCGCCAGATCGTTGCGCGCCAGGTCGACCAGCATCATGTGCTCGGCGATCTCCTTGGCGTCCAGGCGCAACTCCGCTTCCAGGCGATTGTCCAGTTCCGCATCGATGGCGCCCCGGGCATCGCGTCCGCGCGGGCGAGTGCCGGCAATGGGGTAGAGTTCCACCTCGCGACTCTCCGCGTCGTACTTCAATGCCGACTCCGGCGAAGCGCCGAACAGGCAGAAGTCCCCCGCATCGAGGAAGAAGCGGTACGGGCTGGGGTTGCGCAGGCACAACTGGCGATAGGCCCGCCAGGGGTCCGCGCACGGCATGCTGAAGCTGCGCGACGGTACGATCTGGAACACGTCGCCGGCCCTCACGTGGGCCTGCAGGCGCTCCACCTGGCGAGCAAAGCTCGCATCGTCCAGGTCGACCTGGTAGTTGCCGGCCCGTACGCCTGCCACCGGCGACTCGGAAGCCTCCTCCACGGCGCCATGGAATTCGTCGGCACACTGGCGCAGGCTGGCGGCCAACCTGTCGTGCCCGGCCGGATCGTGGACGAACGCCTGCAGCGAAGTCCGGCGCGCCAGGTGATCGATATCCAGCAGCAACTCCGGCACCAGGAACAGGTAGTCCGGGCAATGCCGCGCAGGTTCGGCCGGCGCCGGCAAGGGTTCGAACTGCTCGGCCAGGTCGAAACTGAACAGGCCGCCCAGCAGCGCAGGCTCCTCCGCGTCGCCCAGCGTTCCGAGCACGCGGCGCAGCGCCTCCAGGCTGGACAGGCCATGCAGGCGTCGCCACTCGTCCGCCTGCGACTCTTCCTGGGGGAAGCGCCAGTGCAGGGTGTCGCCGTCACGCAAGCAGGTGACCTGGGCCGGACAGGCCTCGCTCAACGGTGCCAGCAAGGCGCGTCCATTGGCGTTCAACGCCCGCAGCACTACATCGCGCCCCCAGCACTCGATGCGCAGGCAGCTGGAAAGGATCGCCACGCTACGCCGCGCAGCCTTGCTGTCCACGTCGAAGCAGTCGAACAGCATCCGGTTGGCGCCGGCCATGCGCCAGATCGACAGCGCCTCCGGCACCAGCGTGCGGTACTCCAGACTTTCTTCCAGTCGATAGCCAACCCCGCTCACGAGCCATCTCCCCGCGCCCATGGGCGACTGGCCTGCGCGACGCTAGCGCGCAACGGCATGTTCATCATCGATAACCCCCTTTTCCCCCAATTGCGACCGCTGCCGTCGGCGGCGATCGCCGCAATGGATGTCCCGCCTCAGTCCAGAGGCAGCGCCTGGCGGGAGAGAATCTCCAGCATCCGGCGCATGCTCCCCAGGTGCAGTTCGCCGGGCAGGAAGTCGACGCTCTGCCCACCCCAGGCGCGGTGCAGCTCCTCGCTCAGTTCGTCGAGGGACTCGCCCATGGACTGGCGCCAGAGCAACCGCCGGCACAGGCGCAGACACTCGGTATAGGCCGACTCGGCCCCATCCGCGGCCAGCCGCCCCCGCAGCAGGCCGCCGTGTCCCGGGATCAGTTGCAGCAGGGTCGGCAGACGCTGCAGACGTTCCAGGGACTCCAGGTAAGCCTCCATGTCGTCGAACACCAGCGGCCGCCACACCCCCTCTGCCTCGTCGAACTCGCCCAGGGCATCGCCGCAGAACAGGCGTCGGCGTCGCACGTCGTAGAAAACCACGTGATCGTCGCTGTGGCCGTGGGCCTCTATGACCTGCAGGCGATGCCGCGGTCCCAGCTCCAGCCACTCGCCGTCGGCCACCGCGCGAACCGGCAGAGCGTCCCAGGCACAGGCCTCGGGCAACCGCTGCTCCGCACGCAACAGTTGCCGGTTCAAGCGCTCGACCACCCGCACCGCGCTTTCCGACTTCCAGGCCTGGCAGGTCCGCTCGGACGCCAGGACCTGTACGTTCGGCAGCCGCGGACACAGGTAGGGCAGCAGGCCGCAGTGGTCGTAGTGCTTGTGGGTGATCAGCCAGTAGTGCACCTGGGACGGATCGGCGACCCAGCGGCACAGGTCCGCCCAAACCAATTCGGCATCCCGGCTGATCCCTCCTTCAACCAGCGCCCAGCTCGCCTCACCGAGACGCAGCAGAAACACCGGCACCTGGACGTCCCCCAACAGGCACAGGTCATCATCCAGTTGACCGGGAGCCGAAAGCCTCAACATGGCCGGTTCACCTCCTCAGGTTTACGGTACAGCGCCGCGCCCCAGGTCGCGCCGGAACCGTAGGTCAGGACCAGCACCCGCTGTCCGGGCTGGATGTCCGGCCAGAACATCGCCAGCGTGACCGGGGTCGAGGCCGAAGCCATGTTGCCCAGACGATCCACGGTCACCGCGAACTTGTGCTGGGGAATGCCCAGTTGCTCCTGCACCGCATCGAGGATGCGCAGGTTCGGTTGATGGCAGATCACATGGTCGATGTCGTCCAAGGTCAGCTCATGGGCCACGAGCATTTCGCCGGCGATCCGTACCAGGGTCTGGCTGGCATGCTCGAACATCGGCCGGCCGCGCATGAGGAACTCGCCCCCGCCCTCGCGCAGGACGTTCTCATCGAGGAAGGTCGGCGAGGCACTACCCGGCGCCGCGGTCATCAGCAGGTCGAAGTAGTTGCCGTCGGCGCCCAGGCGCAGGTCCAGCAGTCCGTCTTCGAGACTCTCGCCGGCGCTGACCACCACCGCGCCGGCACCGTCGCCGAGCAGGATCGACAGGTTGCGGCCGCGGTCCGAACAGTCCATGCGCTTGGACAGCACCTCGCCGCAGACCACCAGGACATGCCGTGCCAGCCCGGCGAGGATCTGCCCGCGAGCCATCTGCAAGCCGTACAGCAACCCGCTGCACTGTGCCCGGATATCCAGCACCGGGATGTGCCGCAGGCCCAGCAGCGGCTGGATCAGGCAGGCCTGGGACGGGTCGTGGTGGTCCGGCGACAGGGTGTTCACCAGCAACAGGTCGATGTCCTCCGGCAGCAGCCCGGCAGCCTCGATGGCCTGGCGCGCCGCCGGTACCATCAGCGCGCTGACCGCCTGTTCCGGCTCGACGTGATAGCGGGTGCGTACGCCGGTGCGTTCAACGATGAACTCATCCGACGTGTTGATGCGCCCTACCAGGTCATGATTGCTGACCTGGCGTTTCGGCAGGCTGAAACCCAGCCCGGCCAGGATCGGATTACCCATGTACAGCCCTCCTCGGACACCGTGGTTCAACATGGCGATGCCTCAGCACACCAGCACCTCGCCCAATTGCCAGACCTGGGCGGCGAAACCCCAGCCGGTGGCTGCGCCGGCCATGACGATACGATCGCCGGGGCGGATCTTGCCCTCGCGCAGGCCGGTCATCAGGGTGTACGGGATGGAAACGGAGATCATCACGCCGGTATCGCCCATCGTCAGCTGGTACTGCTCCGGACGGGCACCGATGCCCTCGGCCCAGGCCTTGACCAGGAACGGCGCTGGCTGGTGGAAGACGAAATAATCGATGTCATCGCTGCCCAGGCCGGCCTTTTCCAACGCCCGGCGCATCGCGATCGGCACGTTGGTCGGGACGAAGCTGGCCATCTTGTTCTGGCCGTCGCTGAACAACGAGAAATACAGCCGCGGCTTGGCCTCGCCGGTCGGGTTTTCCGGCAGGCGCCAGCGACCGGTGGCCACTTCATAGAACGTGGCGTCGCTGTGTTCGGCCGAAGCCAGCAGATCGCAGCTGTCGTCGTCGCCGCGGGTCAGCAGGGCCACCGCGCAGCCATCGGCGAACAGGGTCGAGGTACGCGAGGTGAAGTCGAGCAGGTTGGAGATGTACTCGCTGCACACCACCAGCACTTTCTCGGCCTTGCCCTGGCGGATCATGCTCGCTGCCAGGCGCAGGTTGAGCAGGAAGCTGGCGCACTCCATCTGCGAATCCAATGGCAGCGCCCGGCTCAGGCCGAGCTGCTTGGACAGCACGTTGGCCATGCGCGGATAGAGACGCCCGCGCAGGTCCGGCAGGACATCGCCGGCGTCGGTCATGATCGGCGAGGAAGCCGAACAGATCAGCATGTCCACGCTATCCGGCGCAGTATCGCTGCTGCGCAGCAGGCGCTCGGCGGCCCGGACCACCAGGCTGAACTCGTTCTCGCCGTTCCGCGGGTCGAAATAGCCCCGCCGATTGACGCCCCAGAATTGCCACCAAGACTCGCTGAGGTCCGGTACCGCAGCGAACACCGGATCGTCGTTTTCGTAGCTGCGAGCCGGAAGTTCACAGGTGATCGCTGCCAGTTTGACCTTATGCATGAGCTTCTCCCGCCAGTTCCAGGGTCACGCCCTCCACCACCATGCCGAACGGATCGAAGCTGATCAGCAGCAGTTCATCCAGACGGTCGCGCTGGGCCGCGCGCAGTTGCGACGCCAGTTCGAACGGCCCCAGGCAACGACCATCGGGCCGTCCCTGGCCGAACCATTCCTCGCGCACCCAGTTCAGTTGCGGGAAGTCCCCGGCCAAACGGGTGAATCCGGCGCGTACCGCTTCGGGCAATCCAGGTTGGGCCGGCAGGTTGAGGTGTCCCTTGACGTCGCCTACCTGGCGAATATCGGTATTCAGCGGAATGCTCAGCGGCAGCCATTCCTGCGCCGGATCACCGCCCAGCGCACCGCGACGGAACGCGGCCTTGCCGGTCGGCCGGCAGAGCAGCGCCAGGGCGCCGTCGGCAAGGGCGAAGCCAGACTCGCTGTCCACTTCCAATCCCTGGCTGGATTCGCCGCGCACGACCAGGACGTTGCGATAGCCCTGGTCGCTGGCGAGGGTATCGACCACGTAGAGGGCGCGAGCCAGGCTCGAGTCGGTGAGGTCGAAGACATGGGCGCGATTCGCGCCGAGGATCTTCTGCAACGGATGGCCGATCTTCGGCGCCATGATGTCGCGGTTCTCGATCAGATGGTCGGGAGACAGGGCGAGGCCGACGATCAGGTCGATCTCCTCGGGCTTGACCGCCGCCTCGTCCAGGGCTTCGCGAACCGCCGGCAGCAAGCGCTGCATCAGCATCTCGTCGCCCTGGGCGCGAGGGCGTTCGCCTCCCAGCGGCCCCTCCAGACACACATAGGATGGGGGCAGGTTCACCCCCACAGCCTGAATCAACATGCCCGTTCCTCCGGAAGGTTGTCGTGATAAAGGGTGTCGGCCAGGTGGCGCAGCTCGGCGCGCGCCAACTTGCCGTTGTCGTTGCGCGGCAAGGCCGGCAGCACATGCAATTGGCTAGGCAGCATGTGCGAGGGAATCTGTTCGGCGAGATGCTGGTCGATACGCTGCGCCAGCAGGATCTGGTTGTCGTCCAGCGGAGTGGCCAGGGTGACGAACAGGGTCGGACGCAAGCCGTCGTGCAGCCGGCAGGTAGGAACCAGAACCGCCTCGCTCACTTCCGGCAGATGACGGCAGATCGCCTGCTCGACCTGGGTCGGCACCACCCAGCGGCCATTCACCTTGAACAGATCGTCTTCCCGCCCACAGTGGCGGTAGGCACCCGACTCGTCGCGCTCGAACAGGTCGCCGGTGCGATACCAGCCACCTGCGAAGCGCGCCTGCTGCTCTTCGCTGGCCCGCCAGTAACCCGGACTCAGCCCAGGGCCACGCACCAACAGCACGCCTTGCTGGCCCGCTTCCTCGATAGTGTGTCCTTCGCGGTCCACCAGCCGGCACTCATAGCCAGGCAACGGCAGCCCGGTGCTGTCGGCACGCGCCTGCCCCGGGCGGTTGGCGAGGAACACATGGCCGACCTCGGTAGCCCCGATGCCGTCGCAGATCTCCAGCCCGTGCGCGGCCCAGAATTCGAACTCGCCGCGCGGCAGCGGCGAGCCGGCGGAAAACGCCAGGCGCACGCTGCTCAACAGCGCCCTGGCCTGCGCACGCAGCGAGGCATAGATGGCTGGCACCCCAAACAGGACCCGGGGGCGGAAGGCGACCAGGTTCTCCAGGACCCGCTCCGGGCTCGGCCAGGTATCGTCGAGCAGCGCCGAGGCTCCGCTGAACCAGGGAAAGAACAGGCTGTTGCCCATGCCATAGCCAAAGAACATCTTGGGAATCGAATACAGCCGGTCTCCCGCCTGCAATGCCAGCAACTCCGTAGCGAACGCCCGACAGAATCCGAGCGTGTTGCGCAGGCTGTGCATCACCCCCTTGGGCGCCCCGGTGGAACCCGAGGTGTATTGCAGGAAACAGGCTGCCGCCGGGTCCTGGCGATGGAAGGCACTCCAATCGAGGTCCGCAGGACCGACCAGCGCGTCCAGCGAGAAATCGTCGAGCAAAGGGCGACCGGCGGCCGCACGCAGGGTCAACGGCGCCAAAGGACCGCTCAGCGACGGTGCATCGGCTTCACGTACCACCAGGCTGGCCTGGCAGTCGGCAGCGATATCGGCCAGGGCCTGCTCGCGGGACTTGGGATTGATCACGGTGGGAATGGCGCCGACCGCGATGCAGGCCAGGAACAGGCAGGCCAGCGAAGGTGAGTCGTTCAACGCCAGCACCACGCGATCGCCGGGCTTGAGCAGGCGGGCCAGTTGGCTGGCCTGGGAGAGAATGTAGGTCCGGCATTGCAGCCGGCTGAGAGTCTGGCCCCGATAGTGATAAACGGCGGTATCGGGATCGAAATCGAGGCGGAACAGAACCTCGGTCAGGTTGGCCAATGTGGACATGACAGAACGTTCCCTCTTCAGCGATATGCATCCGGATCAGGAGATACCTGAGCCAGAGCGCTTGCTTTGTCAGGAACGGGAAACTAGCGGCGCTGGGCGAAGCGCGATATTCGGAGTCCGAACGAAAAAGTTTCGGGGAGAAGAACCACGGGCTTCGTAGGCCGCGACAATCGGCGCGATCCAAACCGCGAGAAATTTGGCACACCCACCGGGCTGCGCGGGATCCGAGAACGGCAACCAAGCAAGAAGGGCGGCAGCCTCTTTACGCAAGAGCCCCATCGGCCAGACAAAAACCGTTACAACCCTTGCTCGAGGCCGCGTCCGAACCCATGAGATGGCAAACCAATGACAACCCACTTTGCTCGGCAAATCGCCTCCCAGATCTCACAGTTCGAGGCGCTCGGCCTGGGCTCCACGGGGGCGACGGCATGCCTGGAAGCGAGCGGCCATCCATCGGGCCGATAGCGCTCCACCCCGTCTCGCCTGCCATTTGCAGGCCTCCCTGTTGAAATCCCATTGCGTAGTACACTGGGCGATCCTGCCGAAGAGGACACCTACATGCCCCATAGCTACAGGAAAATGGAATCGCCGGTCGGGACACTGACCCTGGTAGCCAGGGACGATGCCTTTCTGGTCGCGATTCTTTGGCAGCATGAGCGTCCCAACCGAGTACCGCTGGACGAGATGCGCCTCTCCGAGGACAGCTCCCTCCTGGCGGAAACCGAACGCCAGTTGCGGGAATATTTTTCCGGCAAACGTTCCCGGTTCGAACTCCCGCTCGACTTCCAAGGTACCGAATTTCAGAAAAAGGTCTGGTCCGCCCTGCTCACCATTCCATTCGGCGAGACCCGCAGCTATACGGAAATAGCCGTGCAGATCGGCAGCCCCAACGCAGTACGGGCGGTTGGAGCCGCCAACGGACGGAACCCACTGTCCATTGTTGCACCTTGCCATAGGGTGATCGGAGCCTCTGGCGGCCTCACCGGTTTCGCCGGTGGGTTGGCCGCCAAGCAGTGGTTGCTGCGTTTGGAAACCCGAGGCAGGACACCAGACCTGTTGAGCATGATCGAGGACGAGTGAGCTGCCGCTTGCCCTCGCGCCCGGTGTTCACCGGAAAAATCCTCGCCTTTTGACTTGACCCGACTGCAGCGGGGACATTTCAGATCGAGGACCGACGGCAACTGAGCGCAACTCGTTCGTACGTCAGGTCCTTGTTCCTGGGCGGCAACTGATAGTCGACTGAACAGGAGCCATCGCTCCAGCGAATGGACAGGCGCCCCTGGTCCTCGATACCGAACACCAGCAAACGGGACAGGTTGTCGACCATTCCCACGACCCGCTCTTCCTTGTCGTATGCCTGTGCACCGAAGGGAATCTTTCCTCCAGACTCCATGCTCAGGACGAACTGCACCCGCCGACCGGACTCCGCGGAGAAACGCTTGGCAACCACGGCGCCCCGGGTCGGCACGGCCATTTGCGTGCTGTCGCTGATCTCGGTATCGCTTCCAAGGGTATTGGTATCCAGGTTCACCCAGTTGTAACGATAGGGTTGCATGTAGGGGAGCACGGCATAGCCACGGCCGTCGGTGCGAACCGAAGAGTAGCCGTCGAGGCCGACGCCGCCAACCTCCGGAACCTCCACCAGGCCGAACGTTTCCCCCACCGGCTGGCCGAAGGTCACTCCCCCCGGATGCACCACTACCGAACCGCTTGCTCCCAGGTTGATCTGCTTGTTGTCGCGCCCCTGGCTGTAATTGGCGGACAACTTGGCCTTGGACGTGTCCCAACCCAGGCCGACGCTGCCGGAGTTGCCGCCGTCCTTGCTGTAGTTGGCCTGTGCGCTGTAGTTGAACGCATTGGCTTCATCCAGGTATCCGGAGATACCGGTGTTCAGACTCGAATCACCATGCTGTGAACTCACGGCATTGGCATATACCTGACTGGAGCGTGCGCTACCGCCCAAGGGGATGCTGACGGAGGCCGTGAACTGGGTATCGGAGCGCCCGAACGACCCCGTCTCCTGGGTACGGGAAACCGCCAGGCTGTAGCTCGCGCGCTTGATGCCGCTGCTGAAGCCGAACTGCACGCGACGGCTGCTGCCGGGGCGATTCCAATATGTGGTTTCGCCCGCCGTGAGATAGAGCGAACTGCGTCGGAACAGCGTCTGGTTCACCGTCAGGTCTATGCGGCTCTTCTGCCGACTGGAACTTGAGCCATAGAGGTAGCTCTCGTCGGACATGTCGTCGATATGCTGGCTGAGAGTACGGTAGCCTTCCGTGGAATAGCGATAGCCCACCACGGTAAAGCTGGTTTCGGTGGCGTTGATGGTCTTGGAATAGAGAAGCCGCAGACTCTGCCCCTGGTTGCGCCCACCCCGTCGCGTGCGGGACTGGCTATGGGTCACGTCCGCAGAAAGACCGCCCAGGGGCGTGTTGAAGCCGAGGCCCAGGTTGGTGGCATTGTACTTCTCCGCAGCCAGCAGGCCGCCAAAGCCGGTAACCCTGTCGGACAAGCCATACACAGCCGATCCCTGGAGCAGGTTGACCGACGGCTGGCCGTCATTATGGTATTCACCGGCGGCCAGGCCATAGCGCAGGTTCCCCTTGCGGGTCATGACCGGCAGGTAGGAATAGGACTGCTTGAAGGACCGCTGGCGTCCGTCCGCCTCGATGATCTTGACCTCCAGGTCGCCATTGGAGCCGCTGGGATAGATGTCGGTGATCTCGAACGCACCGGGCGGTACGTTGGTGGAATAGATCACGAAGCCATTCTGACTCACCTCGACCGTCGCATTGGTTTCAGCGATACCGCGCACCACCGGGGTATAGCTGATCTCGTTGTCGGGCAGCATGCCGATATCGGATTGCAGTTGCACGCCGCGCATACGCACGCTCTCGAAAGCATCCCCCTGAGCGGAGGTATACAACTCACCGAGGGACAAGGTCCCCTTCAGGGCACGAATGTCACGTTCCACATAGGTACGGTTGCTACTGAACTTGTTGCGCATGCCGGTACCTCCGCTCAGGGAAGAGTCGTTGCGCAGGCGCCAGCCAAACAGGTTGAAGCCGTTGCGCAGACCCAGGTAGCGGTAATCGCTGTTCTGGCCAAAATTGGTGTTGCGCGTGAAGTTGGCCTGGTAGTTGGAAAACAACGCGGTGACGCCGTCATCCCAAAGAGAGGGATCCACATAGCCACGCGAGTGCCGCTGTACATACAGCTGTGGAATGCTGACCAGCAGGGAAAGGCTGTTGACGTCGAACTCTACGGATGCACCGGGGATGAGTTCGGCGACATTCAGGGGCGTATTGTTTTCCAGGTTGGCCGGAATGAGCTTGTCCCGAGTCAGCCGGGCGATATCGACCCCAATCTCCTTGAGCAGGCCCATCCGAATGATCGGGCGAACGCTTCCGGTGTCGGGATCGGCACTGAACACGACATCTTCGCGCCGGATCATGATCTGGTTCAAATGAATGTCGACGCTGTAAGTGCCGGGCGACACCGAGTTGCCGTTCTCGAAATACTTCAGTTCAACGGGCGCCCCGCCCTCGTTGTTCAGGAACTCGGCGTTGAATTCCACCGCGGAAGTTACGGCAGGCAAAGCCAATCCCAAGGCCACGAGACAGGAAGACCTGGAATAGACGGACACCTTGAGGTCGAACCTTTTCCTAAATATGGCCACGCGAATATTCCTTGGACTAATTTCCGACAAACCGGAAAAACCCATCCATAGGGGAAGTTAAGAGCAGCTCTTCTGCCCTTCTGCTCTTCTGAGCTTCAGTCGGATAAGGAGCTGGAATGTTTATCGAGGCCGCCATAGTCATTTACGCTCTGGAACTCGATATTTCCAGAAACGCCGGGGGGAGTTCCCTTGATTTCGAATCGGCGACTCGACTTCGGCGCGACCATGTCGGCATCAACGACATAGGAGGCATTGCCAGCTTTTAATTTCACGTTGGCGAAAGAGACATGAAACGCAGTATCGTTGGAAACTTCGACAACCGACTTACCTCCCTGCCGAACAAGACGCCAGATCAACTTTCCAGGCGCTTCGGCGGAAGTTCCCGACAAGTTATCGGGGCGGTAGAAGACCTTGATACGCTGGCGCAAAGCTATCTGCAACGTATTAGCCGACGCAGATTTTTGCGGAATTTCCTGGACGTTCAGGCGGAATACGGATTCCCTGTCGCTCGGCAAGCCTTCCCCTTGAAACAGGATACGCAGGGTTTGCTGCTTGTTGCCTCCCAAACGACTTAGGGCAGGCGTGATGGCAAACGGGACCTCGCGATTATCTGCCCCATTATCAGCCTCTACCCAGGATTGAATCATCACGTCCTTGGAAGCCTGGTTCCTGACCAGGATTGCAGCCTCCTTGGCAGGCGCCTGCAGAACGACCCGGGTTCCTCCCAGTGTGATTCCCGCATTGGCAAGGGTGGAAAAAAGCAAAAGGATGCCACCCCAGATAACTCTGGAAGAAAATGGATATTTCATGACGAACTCACACCTCATGGAGCGGGGTATATACATACCCCGCCCATGTAGCAGAACTTAGTTGTATTCCAGGGTGAAGGGCAGGGAGCCGTTGGCAACACCTGCCGTAGCGGCCGCAGCGCCAGACTTTACGTAAGCAGCCCGCAGATTCAGATTGGCGCTGTAAAGGGTGATGTCTTGGCCTTCGCCATCTTTTTCAACCCTGGAATTCAAGGGTGCATCAATGGTCTCGTTCGCCGACAGGTTCAGCAGCTTGCCATCGGAACCATAGATGCCAATACCGACGCCAGTGGCAGTGGAGTCTTTACCAAGCTTCAGCAGGCTTTCGTTATGCGAATCGATGCCGGTACCGGACATCGGGTCGAACTTCAGCTTCACGGTGGTCAGACCGGTACCGGTCTTGCCACAGTCCAGGTTCAGATTCAGGCTGGTACCACCAGCGATGCTGCCGCCCGCGGTGCCGCTCAGCGAGTCGATGCTGATCTTGCCGAGGTTTACGTCGATGGTCTGGTTGCCCGCTGCACCGCCAACGGTGGTGCCAGCACCTCCAGTGATGCTGCAAGCGGCCGCGGTGATTTCACCTTTGAAATTGATGGTGCCGTCTGCCGCCATGGCATTGCCGACGACCAGGCTGGCTACTGCGGCAGCCAGAATGCTTTTCATGGAAATGGACACGATTGAGCTTCCTTTTGACAGTGAAAGTGTTGCGATTTTTGAACTCTATAAGAGCCAGCAACATTCTCCGAAAAGCCGAATAGAACGACAACGAAGCACTTCCCAGGCAATCGTGTGAAACTTCCCCAGTGCTTGTATGAAGTTTCCTACAAGCGCCAAAAACCTCGTAGTTAAAAACCCTCCGACACCACAAGCTCGCTGCCACCAACAGCCAAAGACAATGAACGATCCGAAAGAAGCGCCATCAGCTTCGATAGCGCCTCTTATATGGAAGAATGAAAAACCAAGACAAATCAAAGCAAACCCAGCAAGTACCCAATTACCCCATTGCCCCAGCAGCAAACGCGGAGCTTATGGGTTCGAGAAATCCATGCTGGAGAATAGAGGCGATTCAGGCTATGGAGAGACCTGAACAGCTTCTGAAAGTTCTATCCAGCCCGATCTCTAGAGCCTTGCCAATTCGGTTGAGATACTGATTTCGAACGCACTTAGTTTGCCTTCCAATGAAGAGGCCAGATTGGCTATCCGCTCGGAAGACTCCGATGGGTTCTGGCAAGCCTTTTCAAGGCAGGAACAAGACTCGACCAATAGGCTGCTGCCCACCACCCTCGCAGCCCCTTTTATCCTGTGCGCAAGTTCGGCCACTCCTTGCAGGTCTGCGAGTTCAAGCAATTCCGCCAACCGAGTACGATCATCCCGACTGCTGGCCAATAAAGTTTCCAGCAACCGCCGCAATGCAGCCGGCTCGCCGCCGGTAATGGCCTCCAGCGAACGAATGTCGAAAAGACTTTCCATCGGCGATTCCGAACCAAGCGCTTTCATACAGACTCCATCGATATGCTTAAAGGAAGGTCACTGCGCATTGCGCTGTCCCGCCTGCGGGACTCCAGGCATCCGTAGAACGACAAGGCCGTATATGCCGTCCGGGCCAGTTATCCGCAAGCAGCATAAGGGAATTGCCTCCGCCTCTGCCGTCCAAACAGGGGAGCATCGCTTGTTGCGCCTCATCGAACGGCCCCAAACGGCCCTGGAAACGCTCATGGCCGGCACGGAGTCTACCTTTGCCAGCCGACCGCAGCCGGCCCGACCGCTCGTTTCGGGGAGGGAAACTCCTACGGTAAGTCTGTGCGAAGAGGCGTCATCAGTTGCGACCGCCTGAAGGTTCGAAGCGAACCTGGCAGTGGAGCCATCGCTGCGACACGCGAACCTGGGTTACGCGCATGTGTTGGAAAGCGACGGTCGCAACCAGGGTTTGATGAACCACTATTGGCGTGCACAGGCATACGAGGAAGACGCAGGGAACACCTGGTTGAAAACCAGCTCTACAGATCATCGAGCAGCGAGGGTTCTATCTATGGCACAACCATTGGACGGCTCGCACGACGCGGACCACCCGAAGGCCGAAAAAACGGAAGGAAAGGTGCCATCGGTCAGCGATCCCAGGGCGCTTGCCCATCTTCTGGAATTGATACTGTCCACCGCCCAGGCCGGTCTCGCCTTTTCCAAGGACCGCTTCGACATCGGACGCTTTCGCGCGCTCCAGCATGCCGTCGCCGAATTCATCGCCAGCGACCAGGGGGTAGCGTACGAACGGGTCGAGAACTGGATCGCCCTGGACAGCCACTACCCGACCCCGAAACTGGACGTCCGTGCGTTGATCCTCGACTCGCAACAGCGGGTCCTGCTGGTCCGCGAGGCCTCGGATGGTCGCTGGACCCTACCGGGCGGCTGGTGCGACGTAAACGAGTCGCCGGCAGATGCGGTAGTTCGCGAAACCCAGGAAGAGAGCGGACTGGAAGTCCGAGCGATACGCCTGTTGGCATTGCTGGACAAGCACAAGCATCCCCACCCTCCCCAACTGCCGCATGCGTTGAAAGCTTTCTTCTTCTGCCACGTCACCGGTGGCAGGCTTCAGCAACAAACGGACGAAACGTCGGCGGCCGAGTACTTTCCGGTGGACGCCTTGCCGCCGCTTTCCGAGCACCGGGTACTGGCCTCGCAGATCCAGACGTTATGGCAGCGAATCCGCGCAGGAACGCCAGAGGCGCTTTTCGACTAGGCTGCAGACCTCATGGAGTCATCGCGCGGCAGACGGCCTGACCCCAACGGCGTCCAGCAGGCGCACCCGGCAGATCGACCGACCAGTCGATGAGCGCTTGCCGCCCTCCCCCATCGCCGGCAGCTTGACGCCGCCAACAGCGGCGCAGCGTGCCTTCCGAGCAGTAAAGCCAGCCCGTCGTTCTCGTTCGAATGCTTGCCGGAGCGCACCCGAAGCGCCAGCCGCCCGACCATCCCGAACGTGCAAGCTCCGAGCGAGTTCCCCCCGCTTCGTCCATAGCTCATCCGTGCTAGTCGACCCTCACCTTGGGATGCACCTATGATTCGTCCCTTGGATGACCCTCCGCGGTCGGGAACAAGACATTCAAGGACGAACTCATGGGCAAACCATTCCTTCACGCTCGGCGCTGGCTGCTGCCGCTCGCCTTCATCTGCACGGCAACGACTGCGGTCGCCGAAAGCACCGGCGACTACTGGATCGTCTACGGCAAGGGCGAACGCTACAACAACGAGGTATTCGTCGCCAACGCCACCGGCATCTTGCAGCAACCCAAAGGTATCCAGTCGGCGCAGATCATCCAGCTATTCGAAGACCGGTCGATGCCGACGCTGACGGCCTACGAGGTCCAGTTCAAGTGCAAGGAGCGCAGCGTCCGCTTCGACAACGCACGCGCCATGCGCCGCATCGACAACGTCATCACCAACGTGAAAACCGTCGACGGCTGGATCGACCCGGAGAAATACGATTATTGGCTGCAACGCTCGTTCGCCTTCGTCTGCGCCCCGGCCATCCGCGACAACAACCAGATGTTGCCGCTGGGCAAGATGCCCATTGCGCGCATGGTGCAGACCGTCCAGGCAATGTTCGTCGAACTGCAGGGCGTCCAGGCCAAGAAACAGACCATGCGCGATCTGGATGCGATGCTCGGCAACGAGTAGAAATGAAGGAAGGCGGCTTGCCGCCCTCCTCCGGAGCGCCACGGAGCAGGTCAGCGGCATGCCGCTCGCAGCGTCCTGCCGGCCGTAGCCAGCGCCGCGACGAATAGCCAGAATGTGTCTCTATGCGAGGAGCGCGCGGAGCTGCGCGGGGACCTCCATGACTTCGCGGGTATCCGGGGAGACACAGACCTGCGTCAGGCTCGCAGTGAACGCCACCACGTCCGGCGAAAGACGTCCTTCGACTGAAAACGAGAAAGAATGCGTCCCCACGTTCGACACACCCACTCGCAGCGTGAGTTCGTCGTCCCAGGTGACCGGATGCAGGAATTCCAGGGAGAACGCTCTCGCCGGGGGAAGAATCCTGAAACCCAGGAGGGTTCTGAGCCCCGGCCCTCCCAGCCAGACCCCGAGCGCCTCCTGCACCGCTTCCAGCACGAAGTATGAAAAACGTGGCGTATAGACGATCCCTTCGGGATCACAGTCGCCAAACAGTACCGTTCTTTTTATGAAAACCGGGGTCGGCATCGCGTCACTAATCCAGTCGCGAGGAAAGGAGCTTCACTCTATGAAAGTCCAGGCCCACTGACAAATCCTCGGATAGCCATGCACCTGTTCACCAGGCTGCATGGAAACAGACTGGCAGGCACACGAATGTGGGCCAGTGCCGATATAACTGGCGAAAGCACGAAACCAGCCGCTCGTTCTGGCGCGCTGTGGATCAGATATCCGGACTCCAGAAACAGAAAAGCCCACCTCGAGGGCCTCGGCTCGTTGAACCAGGATGGGGCTCGGTAGAAATGGTGTTGGCACGACAACTCATTGCAGCATGAACAGATAGGCCACCTTCGGGTGGCCCATCTATTAGAGAAATTACCAACTGCGGATTTTATTGGCAGTATCGCTCCTTCCCCTTGCGTTCAAACGAACACTAACGCGCTGGTTTGTATCTGAGCTGGAACCAACTCACCCGTGGGCTCTAGCAATGGCACTAATCGTGAATGTCCTTCCCGCAGCCTATCGTGCAAGCGGTTCAGTGCATCCACATCGTCAACGCCATCACGTGCCTCAGCCCAGAGCACAAGTCTACCGGCATCGTCCGCCGCAAGTTTCACCGGTGCCAAGGATGAGAATGGAGAGTTCACTTGTAACAATTGCAAGATCACACCCAGCGGTAACCCTGAAGGCACAAGTCCCAACTCGACGACGAAAAGCCAACCGCCCTCGAGGCGCTCCATAACCAGTTCCGGTCCCTCTGCCGGTTGCAGCCGCAACGTGGCATCGTTGCTCGAGGGAAGTCTCAAGCCCCACTGTGCCAGCCATGTATCAATCATGTGAACTCCTTATTCCGCCAAGCCTTAGCCATCTCAACGGTAGTCGAACTCAAGGGTTTGCCGAAACGCAGGAAGCCTCGTGCCGAGTAGTTGTCGACGATATCGTTCAGCGCTTGATTGATTTCCGCCGGACTGGTGGCATGCCGTAGCTGCTCCTCCGCCCGACGTAACAGAGCTACGTTGGAATCCGGCTGGCCAGGGCGATACAGAGAGGGGAAGATAACTTCCTTACGAATGTTCTCGGCAATAACCGCCACTTTGCGGCGCTGCGCCTCTGCTAACGCAGCGGCGAGCACCGGCGACTGCACCGTCTGCCCGCGCATGGCATCGAGTAACTGCTGATGATCAACGTTATCAGCATGGTTCAACTCAGCTGCCAACCATGCTAGGCGTTCCGGAGTATCTGCCAGCGCATCGAGTCGCTGAAGAGCGGAGCGCATAGCCTCGTCCAACTTGAGCCTACCCGCCAAGCCATTGGCGCTAACGATAGCGACAGTCAGCTCGGTGAACGCATCCCGCGCCTTCTGGCGAAAAGCCACCGCCCCGTCTGTGATCTCCGGGTTCTGTTGAGCAACACTGGTGAGCATACTGTCATCAAGTGCCAGCAGCGCCTCGTCGAGAGAAGCGAAGGTATGACGCTCTGAAGCCTGAAGACGTTTCTCCAGATGTTCACCGACTCGCTCCTGGAGGCGCTCCTGAAGATGCGCCTTGATCTCGTCCGGCATGGTGAAGTTCAAGGTGCCACCGAGCATGCCACTGAAATCACCGCGCTCGCTCTTCAACGGCACCACAACGGTTTGCTCGCGCAATTCCTCCAGGCCCTCGAGCTGCAGCATTTCGCGCGCCTGCAGGGCAGGCACCCCGACGACCCAGCCCTTGAGCGCGCCGCCCCTAGTACCTCGGTCGGGCGCTACCTCCCCAGCTTCGCCCTCGAACTCAAGGATCAGGTTGTCGTTGCGCCGCAGTGGCCCGCTGTCAAAATTCTTGTCGATCATCTCAGGGACCGGCACGTTAATCATCACCCCGCCATCCTGGAATTCTGTCCACTCTACGCCGGCCTGGTACGGCTGATCACTCAAGCTGACCTTCTGGAACACTCCTGGGAAGGAACCGGAGATATGTGCCGCCTGGGCGACCTCCAGATCCGGTGTGTGGCTGGCATTGAACACCACTAATTGCGGACGCCCCTCGAACATGGCCGTACCTGTGATGTTCAGCGTCTTAATCTGGGGAATGTAAGCACTCAACCGATCTAGATCGCCAAAGGTGACTCCGGAGCCGGACTGCAATCTGCTGGCGATGGCGGCAACGGTCGGCTGGCGTGCAACCTCTGGATGCGTAGCGATCTGTCCGAGCACGGCCTTGCGTGTCTCGTCGCGCAATAGGCGTTCTAGGGGCTCAGCCCGCGAATCTATGCGTGGGAGTACATTGAGCAGCAACTCAGAGAAGCCGCCGATCTTGTTGCCCAAGCCCTTTTTCAGCGATGCGCCGATCTCGCTGCTAATGTGTTGGAACAGCTTCAGCTTCTTGTTCGAGCTGTCGAGCAGCGAAATAAGATCCATCTTGTCGGAAAGGGTCTTGAACGCCGCCGGGCTCATACCTGAGGCCAAAAGGGCGGCGGTGATGCCGCCAGCGGACGAACCGGACATGCTGCGGATGCCATCGAGCATGCCTTTCTCTTCTAGCGCCAGCATTGCTCCCGGGTATGCCGCACCTTTGGCACCACCGCCGCTTAGGACCAGACTGGTCAATGGTGGCCGACTGAGCTGTAGCTCGGTGACTCCGTTCTCAAACTGGCGCAGAGTGATCTGCCGCGGCCCTGCCGAGTCAGTCAGAGTACGGGACTCCCCTTGCCCTTGGGGACTGCTGAAACGCACGTCGCTAACGCTTTCCGGCAACTTCCCGGAAAGTATTCCCGGCGTGCTCTTTAGGGCAACCCCGAGACCTTGCCCTGAAGGTTCCTGACGCAAGCTGGCGGACTTATGCGCTGCCTGCGACGGGGTTTCGACAGGCTCCTGATTCAGCGAGGAGGCAGTAGCCCCCAACGATTGGATATGCATGTTCGCTCCTTGAAATACCGAGGGTTCGGAGCAAATATTAGGAAAACCGGCCATAAGGTTTTGCCAGTTTCGGACGTTTTTTTATCAGTTCGGACTGGCCTGCCCCCAGTTTTAGTACCGCTGCCTAGTTAGTAGGCTATGGGGTTGATATCAACTTTTCCCGCTTCAGCTGCTGCTGGTTGGTTCGCCACTTCGCAGCAAGCTCTGCCGGGGAGAGATTGCCAATGGCGCTGTGTGGTCGGTGCTCGTTGTAATCCCGCCAAGCCGCGATACGGATTCTGGCTTCGACCAGCGAGCAGTGCTCATTGAGGCATTCGCCCCGGAACTTGCCGTTGAATGACTCGATGAAGGCGCTCTGCGTGGGCTGGCCAGGCTGAATCAGCTTCAACTTGATGTCACGCTGACAGGCCCACTGATCAAGCGCCTTGCCGGTGAACTCGGGGCCCTGGTCGGTGCGGATCGCCTGCGGGTAGCCACGAAACCGCGCCATCTCGTCCAGCGCCCGCGTGACACGAAAACCGCTGATACCGTACTCCACCAAGATGTCGACCGACACCTTGGTGAAGTCATCGACCACCGTCAGGCATTTGATCCGTCGCCCAGTGCTGAGCGCGTCGAAGACGAAATCCATCGACAAGACCTGGTTCGGTGCGCTCGACAGGCTCAGGCATTCGCGCGCCACCGCGACCCTCCGCCGCCTCACCATCAAGCCGGCGGCTCGGTACAGCCGGTAAATCCGCTTGTGGTTGACCTGCACGCCACAGCAGGATGTGCAGGCGGCGTTAGCTACAGCGTCGATACTCCTGGGCCAGTTCCACCAGTTGGGCGTGCAGCTCGGTCGGTACACTAGCCTCGACCCGCTTGAGGAAGTCGAGAAGAACGCTTCTGCACTGCCGTCTCCTGCTTGGAAAACGGATTCTACTAAGTTCAGCGTGGTACTGAAATCGGGGGGCAGGTCAATCGACAAAGGTATCCCGACCGCAGGTTTGTTGGCCCACGTGATGGTGGCCAAGTTTGCCGATCACTTGCCGCTGTACAGACAGGAAAAAATCTTTGGCCGCGCCGGGCTGCCAATTGCCCGCTCGACCCTGGCGCAGTGGGTCGGACAAACTGGCGTGCGGCTTCAGCCACTGGTCGATGCACTGCGTGAAGCCGTGCTGAACCAGGGCGTGATCCACGCTGATGAAACACCGGTGCAAATGCTTGCGCCAGGCGAGAAGAAAACCCACCGGGCCTATGTCTGGGCGTACAGCACGACGCCGTTTTCAGGGCTCAAAGCGGTGGTTTACGACTTCAGCCCAAGCCGTGCTGGCGAACATGCGCGCAACTTCCTGGGTGACTGGAACGGCAAGCTGGTCTGCGACGACTTCGCTGGCTACAAAGCCGGTTTCGAACAAGGCATCACTGAAATCGGCTGCATGGCCCACGCCCGGCGCAAGTTCTTTGATTTGCACGTGGCGAACAAAAGTCAGCTGGCTGAACAGGCCCTGCACTCGATCAGCGGCTTGTACGAGGTCGAACGTCAGGCGCGGGACATGAGTGATGAAGAGCGCTGGCGAATACGACAAGAATTGGCGGTGCCGATCCTCAAAAAACTGCATGACTGGATGTTGGCTCAGCGAGACCTGGTGCCCAATGGATCAGCCACGGCCAAAGCCCTCGATTACAGCCTGAAACGCTGGGTAGCGCTGACGCGCTACCTGGACGATGGGGCTGTGCCCATCGATAACAATCAGGTCGAGAACCAAATACGGCCATGGGCGCTCGGGCGTTCGAACTGGCTGTTTGCCGGGTCGCTGCGCAGTGGTAAACGGGCGGCTGCAATCATGAGCCTGATCTAGTCGGCGCGTATGAATGGGCATGATCCGTATGCCTATCTCAAAGATGTGCTGACGCGGCTGCCCACGCAGCGGGCCAGTGAGATCACTGATTTGTTGCCGCATAAGTGGGTAAATAGTCTGGAATAATCCTACAGCCGCTTCTCCATAACGATGGTGCGCTCCGCCCCATGAAACTCGTCGCGGATTTTCTGATAACCCAATGCGGTATAAAACCTTTCAGCTGTAATCGACGATGGCACACGTACAGCTCCAACTCCCGCGCTGGCAGCAGTTGTATGAATGACATCCATCAAATGCCGCCCGATACCGCCTTTCTGGTGAGCTGGGTCAACGAAAACACTTCTGACGACGTCACCGTCGAGACCGGCAGTGCCAATAATGTTTTCGCCCAATAAGGCTACGAAGACCCTACGCTTCGTAAGCTGTGTGGTGATGGCTTCAGGAGAAAAGCTCTGCTCAACCTGAGCGATCACATCAGGCGGATAGTCCTGTGAATTTGACTCACGCAGGGCGGCTATAACTACGCAGCTTATCGCTGCTGCATCTCTGCTCGTGGCGGGACGAACGTGGCATTCCATGCTGAGACCTCAATCCTAAAGGATTACAGCTTAGCGCATCGCAATGTGCCTTCCCCGGACGCTTACGAACATCGACACCGCACAGTCGAAGGGCATTACAGCGACCCCGACCCTCGTCATCCGGGACAACCAGACAGGACGAAGCGTGAAGCTTGAAGGCATGGCCGACGAGACCACGTTGCTGTCGGCGATAGACTGGCTAGCCAAGGATCTCTAGCGTCGCGCCAAGAGACTCTTGGCTAAGAAATCGGCGAGGATTCCAACATCCCTCTTTTGGTCCTCCAGGATGCCCTGCACTTCACCTGGCAGAACCTCGACCTCCTCCCCATCCACAATCTTTACCATTCTCTTGCGGCCGGAGCTGGTGAGGCTAAGCCTCAACTCCATCGCCGGCCGGGCATTGATGTAAATGCTCTCGAGCAAGCGTTCCATGACTTCGACCACTCCTTAATATCAGTTAGCCATCTCCATACAGGGATTATGCCCTCTAGGGCATGAGGGAGTCACCCCTAACGCTGCAAGCAGCAGTTCTGGATACGGACGGGCTGATGGTTTCCTGCTGCCCCATCGCAAGCGATCCTGTCTGCTGTCTATTCCTTCCTCGAACCGGTACAAGCCCGCACCTCTTCATCACTTCCCCAAATGGGCCACCACGCCCCCTGGCTATCGGCTTACTCTTAGTACTACTCACTAGCGTGTGCCTGACCTAACCAAGACTACAAAACGATAGGCGGTTCATCTTTCCTCATAACTTGAGGTTACTATTGAGTCTCATCCAACCCTCAGGGTTAAGGAGATTGGAATGCTTATTAAAATTCTTCGAATTATATTCTTGTTGCCTATAGTTGGTTTGGCACAGCAGGCTGCTGCCTCCCCGCCCGCAGAGTCACACTCGGAACAATCTGAATCTTCGTGTATCGATGTCCAAGTCAATGGAGCACGTAGCCTGTCTTATAACTGCATGGCTCAGCAAATGACTCCACCCAAAGAGGATCCTCGGCGTCGGAACCCTACCTTGAACTCCACATTAGCGTCTGAACGCGCCACTCGCCTGCCACCCACACAGACAGGACTTTTTACCAGCCTTCATCAACGTGCCATATCGAACTCGAAAGACTAGCCCTCAGCCAAACGACTTCCAGCCTATGCAGGGCACTCTATAGAGTGCCCTGCAGCACATTCACAAGCTGAACACCTTGAAATAAAATCCTACTAAGGCGCATCCTTAGTTCAAAACCACATTTATTATTCCTGACACATTCTGGACCTCGCCATACACTGCCCGCCCATCACGATAACTGTAGCTCATTATCACTGGAATCGTTGTTTTGAATGCAGTGCAACTGTAGTTTACAACAACAGATCCGCCATATGGCTCAACACCCAATTGAATGTCGGTCGGGCCGTCCCATGACACATTACACCCTTGAGATGAATTCCCGGGTGTATTGTAACCAACACATCGTAGATCTGATGTTCCCCTGCTAACACCGTCTGGATAGAAATTGGCATAACGTGGAGCATAAAGATTTGCCCGGCAAGATGTTGTAAATTTCCTATCTCCGCTGGCAGAAACAGTGACCGTTCCTGGTGAAGGCATTGCCGAAATGATCATCCTTTGCAGAGGAGGGAGTGTAGGCGCTCTTTGACTCGACTTCATATTACTTGGAAGAATCGAACAAACTACAACATCTTCAACATCCACACCCTTTGAGACTTCCCCCAGACTTGTTATTTCAACTCCACCCTGCGCCCGACATATCTCACTTCCATCATTTGAGCCCTCATCAGCACACGCGAAATTGCTAGCCACCAAAAGCACAGCCGACATAACAAGTGATTTTTTCATTTTCAAAAAGACCTCTCCAGGCTAAAAATTATTAACTCAGTGAATACCCAGCTCATTGGGCGGCTTTCTTATCAGCTTCTCTGATTCAAGAACACGACCTTCAATTGGATCGCAGTTCAGCCGATTCAACCTCACACTCCCCTCTTCATTATCATTAACTCCGGAAAGCTTTTGCTCTCTCTCAAAGCAGTGCTGCCCAATCTCATCCGATCCACCTCCACCACCGACACACCCATAGATGAGAGCAATTAAAGAAAATAGAGAGAAGTACCTATATCCGACCCAACCACCCATCTTCATACTGCAAGAAAAATACAACATTTGCGTCACACCTTTGTAATTCTCAAGAGTTACCCTTCACCTAGAAAAACCCTACCCCCAATTTCGCTTCAGTTCTGTTTCAGAAGACAACAACTATCTAATTCACTAGTAGGAATCTCAGCGCAGCCTTCCTGCCTCTTAGCAACAAAAATAACTGTTTCGGCAGTGTAGTGGTCTACTGATCCCGGACACCGATTTAGGCGAGAATCCTCGCCGTGAAAGAGGTGTCTGATGAGCAAGCAACGACGTACGTTTTCCGCCGAGTTCAAACGAGAGGCCGCGGCCCTGGTGTTGGACCAAGGCTACAGCCATATCGACGCCTGCCGTTCGCTGGGGGTGGTGGATTCGGCCTTGCGCCGTTGGGTGAAGCAGCTCGAGGCGGAGCGCCAGGGTGTGACCCCGAAGAGCAAGGCGTTGACGCCTGAGCAGCAAAAGATCCAGGAGCTGGAAGCCCGGATCAACCGGTTGGAGCGGGAGAAAGCGATATTAAAAAAGGCTACCGCTCTCTTGATGTCGGACGAACTCGATCGTACGCGCTGATAGACCAGTTGAGTGAGCAGGAGTCGGTGGAAGTGGTCTGTTCAGCTTTCGATGTGGCGCGGTCTTGCTACTACGTCCACCGTCTTCGACGGCGGCGTGTCGATGCTCGCCGCGTGGCGCTACGCAGCCAAGTCAACCAGTTGTTCAGCCAGAGTCGGGGCTCGGCCGGCAGCCGCAGCATTCTGGGCATGCTGCGCGAAGAGGGCGTGACCATCGGCCGTTTCCGAGTGCGTCGGTTGATGCGTGAGCTGGGCCTGGTCAGCAAGCAACCGGGCTCGCACGCCTACAAACAGGCCACGGTTGAGCGGCCGGATATCCCGAATCGGCTGAACCGCGAATTCGCGACCGAGCATCCCAATCAGGTGTGGTGTGGCGACATCACCTACGTCTGGGCGCAAGGCCGTTGGCACTACCTGGCCGCGGTGCTGGATCTGCTGATCGGCTGGGCGTTCTCGGCCAAGCCGGATGCCGAACTGGTGATCAAGGCCCTGGACATGGCCTACGAACAGCGCGGCAGGCCACAGCAGGTGCTGTTCCATTCAGTCCAGGGCAGCCAGTACGCCAGCCGCCTGTTTCGGCAACGGCTCTGGCGCTATCGGATGCAGCAGAGCATGAGCCGTCGGGGGAATTGCTGGGATAACTCGCCGATGGAGCGCCTGTTCCGCAGTCTGAAGTCGGAGTGGGTCCCGTCAACGGGTTACCTGACGGCGCAGGAGGCCCAACGGGACATCAGTCATTACTTGATGCACCGCTACAACTGGATCAGGCCGCATCAATTCAACGACGGGTTACCACCTGCGGTGGCCGAAGAAAAACTCAACCCACTGTCCGGGATGGGTTGACCACTACAGATTGCGCTCCTGAAGCAATTGAAGATGTATTTATGCCTAGCAGAAGCACTGATCTGGGACAGGGATTCATTGGCTGGATGAAATCTGGTATCGCGACCCGTCGCCTGTTCATCAACGACACCAAGGCTTTGGTGCATACCGTCGACGGGACCGCCATGCTGGTCACGCCAGGAATCTTCAAGCGTTATGTCCAGGAGCATCCGGAGGTTGAAAAGCTGGCCCAGGCCAAGGAGACCGCCGGCTGGAAGCTGGTGCAGCGCGCGTTCGAGAAACAGGGTCTTCACCGAAAGACCAGTAAGAACCTGAATATCTGGACCATCAAGGTTTCTGGTCCTCGCAAGACGAAAGAGCTCAAGGCCTACCTGCTCCAGGATCCCAAATTGCTGTTCCCTGTGCAGCCTCTGGACAACCCAAGCCTCACGGTCATCACCGATGCCGAAGGAGGTGTGGAATGACGCCGCAGCAGCTCACCGAGGAGTACATCTTCGCGCACGATCTCCGAGAAGCCAGCGCGAAGATCTACCGCGCCGCGACCAAGGCGCTGCTCAAGCACTTCGGCCCTACGGCAACCGTACAGGAGGTGGACCACAGGTCTGTGCTGGGATGGCGGCGCAAGGTCCTGGAACAAGGCCTGTCGAAGCGGAGCTGGAACACGTATTCGAATCATCTGCGAACGATCTGGGGCTATGCCATCGAGCACGAGCTGGTGACACACTCCCAAGTCAACCCGTTCAGAAAGACCACCGTCATCCCCCCCAGGCGAGCAAGCAAAACCGTCGCAGCCGAAGCCATCCTGCGCGCCCGCAATTGGCTCAACATGCAGGTCGGCGCCGAGCGCTGCACTGGCGATCGCGCACGCATCACTCCCGCCTGGTTCTGGCTTTGCACGTTTGAGGTCTTCTACTTCACCGGCATCCGGTTGAATGCGCTGTTGTGCATCCGCAAGCGCGACATCGACTGGGAAAATCAACTGATCCTCATCCGCGGCGAGACAGAGAAGACTCACAAAGAGTTCGTAGTGCCAATAACGGAGGGGCTTGTGCCTCACCTATCGAGGCTCCTGCAAGAGGCCGATAGAGCCGGATTCGCCGATGACGACCAGTTGTTCAACGTCAACCGGTTCTCACCGCACTACAAGAGCAAGGTGATGAACTCCGACCAGGTCGAAGCCATGTACCGGAAGTTGACCGAGAAGGTTGGGGTGCGGATGACCCCGCACCGTTTCCGGCACACCCTGGCCACCGACTTGATGAAGGCACCCGAGCGGAACATTCACCTCACGAAGTGCCTGCTCAACCACTCGAATATCCAGACCACGATGAGCTACATCGAGGCCGACTACGATCACATGCGTGCCGTGCTGCATGCTAGAAGCCTGGCCCAAGGCGCGCTGGAGAATGTCAGGAAGGTGGATTACAGCGGCTCCCCGCAAGCCTCTGCCAAACCGAAGCCATGCGGGCAACCTCTCGCTCGAATGGGTGAAGCGCCGCCACAGGAGGCTAGGACAGAACCTGCAGAACCAAGGGAGCACACACCAGGGACAGGCATTCAGGGAGATGCAACCGCGTGGGAAGAAGCGCTACCACAGCCACCTGACACCTTCGAGCAAAGCGTGCTGTTCACTCTGATGGCTCAACACCTATCGAACCGTGCCGCCACGGCCTCCGCGGCTTCCACCGCAACAAGCGGATCTGGAGGATGGGGATCTACCGCCCGAAGCAGTCTCGCCTAGCGATACCGATACTGAGGGGCCGGCTACCGGACGAAAGGTAGCTGCGCCTCCCAGCAGTTCGCTAGGCCTGTAGGAAAAATCTGGAATTACCGAGAGCGCCTGGATTCCAGCGCCGGCATGCTGGCAGAGCCCCGCAATTTCAAGGCCGAAACCGCAGTACCCTCTGTAATCGCTGATTACGTCGAGGGCACATTGCTACGCCTGCAGAATGGTTTCAGGGCCTGAAAAACAGAAAAGCCCACCTAAATAGGCGGGCTATTCCATATTGACATCACGTCAATGCGGGCCTAATGTTCGGCCCAGACGGCTGCTAGACAAGAACCGGCGTAACACCCCTTCCTAGCCTATGCAACTCGCCCCGTAGAAAATGGTGGGTCGTGTAGGATTCGAACCTACGACCAATTGGTTAAAAGCCAACTGCTCTACCGACTGAGCTAACGACCCAACGCGAGGCGTATAATACTGATTTCTAACGTAAAAACAACACCTCTCGCGAATTTTTTTCAGAAATATGGCGTCGGGTCGGAAATACCAGCCGCCGCGAAGCCATCCGCACGCAGCCGGCAGCTATCGCATTTGCCGCACGCACGCCCCTGCTCATCGGCTTGATAACAGGACACCGTCAGGCCGTAATCCACCCCACGCGCCACGCCCGCCTGGATGATCTGCGCCTTGGACAGATACTGCAGCGGCGCCTGGATGCGGAAGCCATTGCCTTCCACGCCCGCCTTGGTTGCCAGGTTCGCCATGCGCTCGAAAGCCTCGACGAACTCAGGGCGACAATCCGGATAACCAGAGTAATCCACCGCATTCACACCGATGAAGATGTCACGGGCATCCAGGACCTCGGCCCAGCCCAGGGCGAGCGAGAGAAACACCGTATTGCGCGCGGGCACGTAAGTCACCGGTATACCTTCGCTAGGCGACTCGGGCACCGCGATGCTCTCGTCGGTCAATGCCGAGCCGCCCATGCCATTGAGGTCGAGCCCTATCACCTTGTGCTCGATCACGCCCAACTGCCGGGCCACGCGCTCGGCGGCCTGCAGCTCGGCGCGATGGCGCTGGCCGTAGTCGAAACTCATGGTGTAGCAGGCGTAGCCGTCGGCCTTGGCCATGGCGACAACGGTGGCGGAGTCGAGGCCGCCGGAGAGCAGGATGACCGCTTTCTTCTGGTTCATGATGGATTCCTCGTCTCAATGGCCCGGTTCGTCGTTCCAGAGAATCTTGTGCAGTTGCAATTGCAGGCGGACCGGCAGGTTGTCGGCCACGATCCAATCGGCCAGTTCTCGCGCGCTGACCTGATGGTGGCTCGGCGAGAACAGGACTTCACCGGCACGCTGGTCGAGGCGGTACTCGATCAGCTTGGATACCGCCCAGTCGTAGTCCTCTCGCGAACAGACGACAAACTTCACCTGATCGTTGTCGGTCAGCAACGGGATATTTTCGTATCGGTTGCGTCCGACCTCGCCAGATCCCGGCGTCTTGAGGTCGAGAACCTTGCTTACGCGCGGGTCGACCCGTGACACATCGAGGGCCCCGCTGGTTTCCAGGGAAACCTCGTAGCCGGCGTCGCAAAGCCGCTCCAGCAGAGAAATGCAATTCGGCTGGGCCAGCGGCTCCCCGCCGGTCACGCAGATGTAGCGAGGCTTGTAGGTGGCAACCCGCTCGAGAATAGCGTCCAGGCTAACGACGTCGCCGCCGCTGAAGGCATAGGCGGTATCGCAATAGTGACAGCGCAGGGGGCAGCCGGTCAGGCGCACGAAGACCGTCGGCAAGCCGGCGGTACGTGTTTCCCCCTGCAACGAGTAGAAAATCTCGGTGATGCGCAGGGTCTGTTGCATATTCAGCCACGGGCGTGACGACTGAACAGGTCGTCCGCCTCCGTTGCGGTAAATGAAGGGGCGCCACGGAACGTATCCTGTCGTGGCACTCGAAATCCCGGAAGGTCTCGCGAGGAGAGGCACGAAGATCAGCCGAGCTGAAACCATGCAGCTTCACGGGGGCGCCGATTCTAACGAAAAAACCCGCGACAGGCGCGGGTTTGTTCATCGGGAACGGGGTCAGCGAAGGTTCTTCAGGTCGCGCTGCGCCAGTTGGGCGGCCGAAGTGCCCGGGTACTGGGAAATGACCTGCTGGAGGATGCCCTTGGCCTTGTCGTTGTTACCCAGGCGACGCTCGACGTCCGCCAGCTTGTACAGCGAGTCGGGCACCTTCTGGCTGCTGGGGTAGCTCTGGCTGACCCGCGCGAAAGCCTGGCCGGCACCTTGCAGGTCGCCCTTGGCCAGGTTCACCTCGCCGAGCCAGTACTGGGCGTTGCCGGAGTACTGGCTGTTCGGGTACTTGCGCAAGAAGGCATTGAACGCCTGGCTCGCCTTGTCGAAATCCTTGCTCTTTATCAGGTCGAAGGCCGCGTCGTAGTAGAGCTTCTCCTTCGCCGGGTCGCCCGGCTCGCTACTCGGCGCCGGTGCGTTGTTGCCTGCGGGAGCCGCAGGCGCCCCATTGGCGTTGATGGCGCCAGCGGGTGCGGAATTCTGTGCAGCGGGAGCGCCACCACCGGAAATCCGACGGTCGAGGTCCTGGTAACGTTCCAGGCTTTCCTGCTTGAGCTGCTGGATCTGGTTCTGCTGTTCCTCGAGCGTGCCACGCAGGCGAGCCAACTCGTCCTGCATCTGCTGGAGCTGCATGAACAGTTCGCCCTGCACGGAGGTAGGGGTTGTCACCCCACCTCCGGCAAAGGCGCCGCCGGCACCTGCCGTGCCATACCCGGAAGGAGGAACGTTGCCGCCATTGTTGGCGGCAACGCCGTCATACACAGGAACTTCCGCCCAGGCCGCGAATGGCAGGCTGAGCGCGAGGAACGTCAGGACACGCAGGTGCTTGGGCATAACGACTTCTTACTTCTTCAGCTCGACGCGACGGTTCTGAGCCCAGGACTGCTCGTCGTGGCCGGTGGCGACCGGACGCTCTTTACCGTAGGAAACCAGTTCCAGCTGGGCCGGCGAAACGCCCTGCAGCACCAGGTAGCGCTGAACGGCCTTGGCACGACGCTCGCCCAGAGCCATGTTGTACTCGCGGGTGCCACGTTCGTCGGTGTGGCCTTCCAGCACTACGCGCTGACCGCTGCCTTTCAGGTCTTTCGCGTGTACGTCCAGAGCGCGCATGGCTTCCGGCTTCAGGTCGGAGCTGTCGTACTCGAAGTAGAAGGTGGTGATCGCACGCAGAGCGGCTTCGTCGCTCAGGCTGCCGTCAACGGCACCGCTGTTGGCGCCATAGCCTGCGTTCGGGTCGACGCCGCCATTGGCACCTTCACCGGAAGCATCGCCGCCCTTGGAGGAGCAACCCACAGCCACAGCCATGGCCAGAGCCAGCGCAGCAAATTTGCCGAATTTCAGCATTTCCATCATGTAACTCCTAATGAACCCCAGTGTATAAGTTTGTAACCGTTGGCGACCGTCAGTTCAGGTAAGGGGACCAGGAAGGCTCGCGCACATCGCCCTGAGCGGTAGGGAGAGGTATCCGTACGCGTCCGTTGATGGATACGAGCATCAGCACGCCCCGGTCCTGCTGGCGGGTGGCGTAGATTAGCATGGTGCCATTGGGCGCAACAGTGGGCGAATCGTCCAGAGTGGTGTTCGACAGCACCCGCAGATTGCCGCGCTGGAGGTCCTGGGCGGCGATCTGGAAGTTGGTGTAGCCCTGCTGGCGGTGAACCATTACCAGGGTCTTCTCGTCGGCCGAGAGTTTCGGGTTGGCGTTGTAGTTGCCGATGAAGGTTACCCGGTCCACGGCACCGCTGTTCACGTTCATCTTGTAGATCTGCGGCTTGCCGCCACGGTCCGAGGTGAAGTACAGGGTAGAGCCGTCCTTGCCCCAGAAGGGTTCGGTATCGATCGCCAGGTTGTTGGTCAGGCGGCGCAGGGCGCGGCTACCAAGGTCCATGACGTAGATTTCCGGGTTGCCGTCGCGCGACAGGACGAAGGCCAGGCGGTTGCCGTCAGGGGAGAATGCCGGAGCGCCATTCAGGCCCTCGAAATTGGTGATCTGCTCACGACGGCCAGTATCGACGTACTGGATGAAGATACGCGGGCGCTTCTGTTCGAAGGAGACATAGGCGATACGGCGGCCATCGGGCGAGAAGCGCGGCGACACGATGGGCTCGCGCGACTGCAGCAGGGTCACCGGGCGGGCGCCGTCGTAGTCGGAGCGCTGCAAGGTGTAGCGGGTGTTGTCGACCGAGAAACGCTCGGCGGTGACATAGAGCATCTTGGTGGAGAACGCGCCCTTGATACCGGTGAGCTTCTCGAACGACTGGTCGGCGATGTAGTGCGACATGTCGCGGAGCTGATCGGTGCTGCCGGTCACGCTGCCGGTCAGGACCTGCTGCTCGGTGCCGACATCGAACAATGCGTACTGCACCTGCAGGCGTCCGCCGGCAGGCACGATGTTGCCGACCATCACGTAGTTGACGCCAACTGCCTTCCAGTCACGGAAGATCACTTCGCTGGCCTGCGCCGGCTGGCTGATCATGTTCTGCCGGGGCAGCGGCTCGAAGTAGCCGGAGTTGCGCAGGTCGTTGCCGATGATATTGGACATGTCTTCCGGCAACACGTTGCCCCCCTGGAAGCCGAACGGCACCACGGCGATGGGAATGGCACGGTCGTTACCGCTGGAGATCACCAGCGGGTCGGCAGCCTGCGCAGCACCTGCCACCAGGGCCAGGGCGAACAGCGCAATGCGAATCAGGGTACTCACAGACTCAAATCCTCCGGTTTAAAGATGATGCGGCGCTGACGATACAGGCTGTCGAAGGTAGCCCGCGGCAATTGCTGCATCTCGGGAATACGGCCGACGTTGCGCACCGCCGCCACCGCCGAACTGTCGAAAGGCTTGTCGCCACTCGAACGGCTGACGCTGGCATTGGTGATGGTACCGTCCGGCAGCATTTCGATTAGTACTTCTACGCTCATTCCATTACGCGCCGATGGAGGACGCCGCCACTGCTGGCTCACCAGGTTGACGATCAGGTCGTCGAGACTGCCGGTGACCTCGCTGCCCACCTCGTCGGCCAGGGCCTGCTGGCGCTCGGTCGTATCCGAAAGCAACTCGGCCAACGCCTGCGCCTTCTTGTCCTCGGCAGCCTTGCGGGCTGCCGCGGCAGCGGCGGCGGCCTTTTTCTTGGCGGCCTCGACGGCGGCTTTCTTCTTCGCCGCTTCCGCAGCAGCCTTCTTCTTGGCCTCCTCGGCCGCTTTCTTCTTCGCGTCCTCGGCTGCCTTTTTCTTGGCGTCGTCAGCGGCCTTTTTCTTGGCCTCGTCCTCGGCGCGCTTCTTGGCTATGTCAGCCTGCTTCTTCTGTTCGGCGGCCTTGGCCTCGGCAGCTTTCTTGGCTTCATCGGCCTTCTTCGCCTCGGCGGCTTTCTGGGCCTCGGCCTTTCGAGCCTCGTCAGCCTTCTTTTGTTCCGCCGCTTTCGCAGCAGCGACCTGCTGCTGTTCCAGCTTTTGTTGCTCGAGTTTCTGCTGCTCGAGCTTCTTCTGTTCGAGCTGCTCGACTTCGTATTGCTTGGAGGCGGTCTTCTTCGCCTCGCCAGCGATCTTCTGGTTGGTCTGGGTCGTCGCCTGGCTCTTCGACTTGAGCTGGTAGAGCGTGGCCTGCACGATCGGCTTGGAGGGAGGAAGCTCCGGAGCAAACGCCCAGCTGACGAACAGCATGGCGAAGATCAGAACGTGCAGGACCACCGCCAGGACGACGGGCCAGAAATAACTCTCGGAAGGCGAGCGCTCGAACTGTTGCTTCAAGATCAGGGGGCCTCGGTAATCAACCCGACGTTGGGCACACCGGCCTGCTGCAAGGCACCCATGGCGCCAACCACCGCACCATAGTTCACCGCCTTGTCGCCGCGGATGAATACCTGGGTGTCCGGACGGGCACTCATGATCTTGGTGACTGCATCGGTCATCTGCTCCAACGACACGGCACTATCGGTCTGTTTTTCAGTATCCACTTCGCTGCCGACGTTCCAGTAATAGGAACCGTCGGCTTTCACCGAAAGGGTCAGGACCTGCTTGTTGTTGTCCTGAGGCAACGCCTCGCTGGACACCTTCGGCAGGTCGACCTTGACCCCCTGGTTGAGCATCGGTGCGGTCACCATGAAAATCACCAGCAGTACCAGCATCACGTCGATGTAAGGCACCACGTTCATTTCCGCGACCGGCTTGCGCTTGTGACGAACCCTTGCCATATCGGCTTACCTCTCAGTCGTCTTAGTCGTCGCTGGTGTGCACCTTGCGGTGCAGGATGGCCTGGAACTCGTCGGCGAAGGTGTAGTAACGACCGATCAGCATCTCAGAACGTGCGGAGAAGCGGTTGTAGGCGATGACCGCGGGGATCGCGGCGAACAGGCCGATGGCGGTGGCGATCAGCGCTTCGGCGATACCCGGGGCGACGGTGGCCAGGGTAGCCTGCTGCACGGTGGCCAGGCCACGGAAGGAATTCATGATACCCCAGACGGTACCGAACAGGCCGACGTACGGGCTGGTGGAGCCGACGGTTGCCAGGAACGGCAGGCTGGCCTCGAGTTTCTCCTCCTCACGGGAGATGGCCACACGCATGGCGCGCGCCACGCCCTCCATCACTGCATCGGGATCGACGCCGGGCTGCTGGCGCAGACGGGAAAACTCCTTGAAGCCGGCACGGAAGATCTGCTCGACGCCGGAGTCCGGGTCCGGATTGCTACCGGCCTGGCGATACAGCTTGGACAGGTCGATGCCCGACCAGAAGCGTTCTTCGAAGGCATCCAGTGCCTTCTTGGCAGCGCGCATGGCGTTGCCGCGCTGGAAAATCATGATCCAGGATGTGACCGAGGCGGCCACGAGGGTCAGCATGACCAGCTGCACCACGATACTGGCGTTGCTGATCAGGCTCCACATGGAGGTATGGTCGACGACGTTCGGTTCCACTTTAATCTCCTGCTGAAAAAGAATCCGGGCTTCCGGCAAAAGCCGCACGCAACGTTTCGGGGATAGCACGTGGCTTCAGGGTGTCCGCTCGCACGCACGCCACCAGGAACCGCCCCTCGCAGAGCAGGACGGAGTCCGACGCTCGACGAACCTGTTGACGAAACTTCAGGCTCGCCCGGTTCAACTCCTCGACCTCGGCGCTGACAAGCAGTTCATCGTCGAGCTTGGCCGGGGCGTGGTAACGCGCCTCGGCGGAGTGCACGACGAACAGCAGATTGTCGCCGACCAGTTGCGATTGGGCGAACCCCAAAGCTCGCAGCCGCTCGGTCCGAGCCCGTTCCATGAACTTGAGATAGTTGACGTAATAGACGATGCCGCCGGCATCCGTGTCCTCGTAATAGACCCGGAAACGCTGCTGGAACGGCTTTCCCCCGTGTTGCGCGCGCATACTCTAGAACCAAGTCCCGGCTTTGCCAATCGGCAATCGCCCACAAATGCAATTAATTACCATCTTCAGACGTGAATAGATCCGTCGTCACCCCCGGCCCCAACCTTTTCGGAATATTCAGGCCAAAGTGCAGGTACGCATGGCGTGTTACCACGCGTCCCCGCGGTGTCCGCATGATGTAGCCCTGCTGGATCAGATAGGGCTCCAGTACATCTTCGATCGTGTGCCGCTCCTCGCTCAACGCCGCAGCCAAGTTGTCGATTCCTACAGGCCCGCCATCGAACTTGTCGATCATGGTCAGCAACAGACGACGGTCGAGGTGGTCGAAGCCACGCTCGTCGACATCGAGCAGGTTCAATGCCTTGTCGGCGATCACCCGGGTAATGTCGCCCTGCCCCCGGACCTCGGCGAAGTCGCGTACCCGGCGCAGCAGGCGATTGGCGATTCGCGGCGTACCGCGGGCGCGCTTGGCGATTTCCGCCGCGCCCTGCGGCTCGATCTCCAGGCCGAGAATGCCGGCCGACCGACTGACGATGGTCGCCAGGTCCTCGACGTTGTAGAACTCCAGGCGCTGGACGATACCGAAGCGATCGCGCAGTGGATTGGTCAGCATGCCGGCACGGGTGGTCGCGCCGACCAGCGTGAACGGCGGCAGGTCCAGCTTGATGGAGCGGGCCGCGGGCCCTTCGCCGATCATGATGTCCAGTTGGAAATCTTCCATGGCCGGATACAACACTTCTTCGACGATGGGCGAAAGACGGTGGATCTCGTCGACGAACAGGACGTCGCCGGCCTCCAGGTTGGTCAGCAACGCGGCGAGATCGCCGGGACGCTCGAGCACCGGCCCGGAAGTACTCTTGATGGAAACGCCCATTTCCTGGGCGATGATATTCGCCAGGGTCGTCTTGCCCAGCCCCGGCGGACCGAAGATCAGCGTATGGTCGAGCGCCTCCTGGCGGCCGCGCGCGGCATGGATGAACAGCTCCATCTGCTCGCGCACGCTGGGCTGGCCGATGTAGTCGGCCAGCTTCAGCGGGCGAATGGCGCGGTCCAGTTGCTCATCGCGTTCGCGACCGGAAACGGCGGATATGAGGCGATCAGGCTCGATCATCGGGCGCCACCTAGACCATGCCCTTCAGGGCCTGGCGGATCATTTCTTCGCTGGACAAATCCTCTCCCGGTACGGCTGCGACGGCACGACTGGCTTCCTGTGGCTTGAAGCCGAGGGCGATCAGCGCGCTGACTGCATCGGCCTCGGCGCTTGAGACTGTAGCGCTGGCACGGGGTTCCATCACCAACGGTGCAATCGTGGGCATGTTTTCCCAAGCCTTGAAGCGGTCCTTCAACTCCACCAGCAGGCGCTCGGCGGTCTTCTTGCCAACACCGGGGATCTTCACCAGGGTTGAGGTGTCCTGTGCCTGGACGCAACGCACCAGTTCGTCCACTTCCAGGCCCGACATCAGCGCCAGAGCCAGTTTCGGACCCACGCCGTTGAGTCGGATCAGCTCACGGAACAGCTCTCGCTCGCGCTTTTCGGCGAAGCCATAGAGCAAGTGCGCATCCTCACGCACAACCAGATGGGTATGCAAGGTCACCGGCTCGCCTACCGAAGGCAACCGATAGAGGGTCGTCATCGGCACTTCCACTTCATAGCCGACGCCATTCACATCGAGGATCAGGTGCGGCGGCTGTTTCTCCGCCAGGGTGCCACGCAAGCGTCCGATCACGAAGAGCTTTCCTTATTCAAAGACGCAGGCGCCCGCCACGTCGGCGTGCGCCCACCAGGCCATGGGGGACCAGACTCTGTTGGGTATGGGCATGACACAGGGCGATGGCCAGGGCGTCGGAGGCATCGATCTGCGGTTTCTGGGTCAGCTTCAACAGATGCATGACCATCATCTGCACCTGCTGCTTGTCTGCACCGCCGGTCCCCACGACTGCCTGCTTGACCTGCGAGGCGGTGTACTCCGCCACGCTCAACCCCTCCTCCATTGCCGCGACGATGGCCGCCCCCCGCGCCTGCCCCAGCTTCAGGGCCGAATCGGCGTTGCGCGCCATGAACACCTGCTCGATGCTCAGGGCCGTCGGGCCGTGGGTGCGGATCACCTCGCGGACGCTGCGAAACACCACGTGCAGACGCTCGTGCAAGGGGCCATTACCGGTCCGTATGCATCCGGACGCCACGTATTCGCAACCGCGCGCCGTTTCCCGCACCACGCCGAAGCCGGTGATGCGCGAGCCCGGGTCAATCCCTAGAATCAAAGTCATAAGCTGGATACTAAAAGCCGGAAGCGGGGTTCGAACGCATCAAGCGTACCCCACTTCCGGCTTCGCGTTATCGCTCCGATCGGCTCAGCCGAGCTGCGCCATCACGTCGTCCGGGATATCGGCATTGGAATAGACGTTCTGCACGTCGTCCAGGTCCTCGAGCATGTCGATCAGCTTGAGCACCTTCTGCGCGGTTTCCAGGTCCAGGGTCGCGGTGGTCGAAGGGATCATGGTGACTTCGGCTTCGTCGCCCTTGAATCCGGCGGCGGCCAGCGCCTCGTTCACCGAAATGAAGTCGGCGAAGGTGGTGAACACGTCGATGGAGCCATCGTCGTTGACTACCACGTCATCGGCGCCGGCCTCCAGGGCCGCGTCCATCAGCGCTTCCTCGTCCACGCCGGGAGCGAAGCTGATCTGTCCCTTGCGCTCGAACATGTAGGCGACCGAACCATCGGTGCCCAGGTTGCCGCCACACTTGCTGAAGGCATGACGCACTTCCGCAGCGGTACGGTTGCGGTTGTCGGTCATCGCCTCGACGATGATCGCTACGCCGCTCGGCGCATAGCCTTCATAGGAAAGCTCGACCATGTTGTCGGCATCGTTGGAGCCGACGCCGCGCGCAATGGCACGGTCGATGGTATCGCGGGTCATGTTGGCGGTCAGCGCCTTGTCCACGGCCAGGCGCAGACGCGGGTTGTCCGCCGGGACGCCGCCGCCCTGCCTTGCAGCGACGGTCAGCTCACGGATCAGCTTGGTGAAGATCTTGCCTTTCTTGGCATCTTGCCGCTCTTTGCGGTGCTTGATGTTGGCCCATTTAGAATGACCAGCCATAACTCACTCCGTATTGCTCTCTCGGCAGGAGGCGCCGCAAGCGGCGCCACCGCGGGTTGATTCGAATCACTCGGCCTTCGGCTGCTCGCGCAGGCGAATGTGCAACTCGCGCAGGGCCTTGCCGTCCACGGAACCCGGTGCCTGGGTCATGACGTCGCCAGCGCTCTGGGTCTTCGGGAAGGCGATCACTTCGCGGATCGATGATGCACCGGTCATCAGCATGACCAGGCGATCCAGGCCGAAGGCCAGGCCGCCATGCGGCGGCGCACCGTACTTGAGCGCGTCGAGCAGGAAGCCGAATTTCTCTTCCTGCTCCGCCTCGTCGATGCCCAGCACGCGGAACACCGCCTGCTGCATGGACTTGTCGTGGATGCGGATGGAACCGCCACCCAGCTCGGTGCCGTTGAGCACCATGTCGTAGGCGCGGGAAAGCGCCGCGCCCGGATTGGCCTCAAGCTCGGCCGGGGTGCACTTGGGCGAGGTGAACGGGTGGTGCAGCGCGGACAGCGAGCCGTCGTCGTTCTCCTCGAACATCGGGAAGTCCACGACCCACATGGGCGCCCACTCCCTGGTGAGCAGCTTGAGGTCATGGCCGACCTTGATACGCAGCGCGCCCAGGGCATCGCAAACGATCTTGGCCTTGTCGGCGCCGAAGAACACGATGTCCCCGTCGACCGCGCCAACGCGATCGAGGATCACGTTCAGGTTGGCCTCGGGGATGAACTTCACGATCGGCGACTGCAGACCTTCCACGCCCTTGGCGCGCTCGTTGACCTTGATGTAGGCCAGGCCCTTGGCACCATAGATGCCGACGAACTTGGTGTAGTCGTCGATCTGGCTGCGCGGCATGGAGGCGGCGCCCGGTACACGCAGGGCGGCGACACGCCCCTTCGGATCGTTGGCCGGACCGGAGAAGACCTTGAACTCCACTTCCTTCAACTGGTCGGCGACGTCCACCAACTCCAGCGGGATGCGCAGGTCGGGCTTGTCCGAACCGTAGCGGCGCATGGCCTCTTCGAACGGCATGTGCGGGAACTCGTCGAACTCGACGTCCAGCACTTCCTTGAACAGCTGGCGCACCATCTTCTCGGTGATGCCGATGATGTCGCTCTCGTCGAGGAAGCTGGTCTCGATGTCGATCTGGGTGAATTCCGGCTGGCGGTCGGCACGCAGGTCCTCGTCACGGAAGCACTTGGCGATCTGGTAGTAGCGATCAAAGCCGGCGACCATCAGCAGTTGCTTGAACAGCTGCGGCGACTGCGGCAGGGCGAAGAAGTGTCCCGGGTAGGTACGGCTCGGCACCAGGTAGTCGCGCGCGCCTTCCGGCGTCGGCCGGCCGAGGATCGGGGTCTCGACGTCGAGGAAGCCGTTGTCGTCCAGGTAGCGGCGAATGCTGCTGGTGATGCGCGCGCGCAGCTTCAGCTTGGCAGCCATCTCCGGACGACGCAGGTCGATGAAGCGGTAGCGCAGGCGGGTTTCCTCGCCCACATCGGAATATTCATCCAACGGGAACGGCGGAGTCTCGGCCTGGTTCAGCACTTCCAGTTCGTAGCCCAGTACCTCGATGGAGCCAGACGCCATGTTCGGGTTGCGCGCGCCTTCAGGGCGCAGGCGCACCTTGCCGGTGATCTTCACCACGAACTCGCTGCGCACCCGGTCGGCCTTGGCGAAGGTTTCCGCACGGTCCGGATCGAACACCACCTGGGCCAGCCCCTCGCGATCGCGCACATCGAGGAAGATCACTCCACCATGGTCGCGGCGGCGGTGAACCCAACCGCAAAGGGTGACTTCCTGGCCGTCCAGGCTCTCGTTCAGTTGGCCGCAATAGTGGCTGCGCATCATGGTGTGGTTCGCTTCTCGTAAGTCTTGGATTCTGTGGAGCCGCCGGCTGCCTGGCGACCATTGCCGGGCTCTCGCCGGCCCTGACCGAGCACCGGAACCATCGGTACGCCCCCGGAAGGACATCTCCCGCGCTGCCCGGTGAACGGCAACGGCGAAGCACCCGCATCCGGGCCCACTTCGCATTGAAGGCGGGGATTATAGCCTGAAAAATCCATGGCTTGCAGCCAGCCCCGCCGGCCTGTCACGCGGGAAGCCAGGCCGTTGAACGGAAGCATTTCGCCGCACCCTGCGAACCATTCGCTTGACCGGGCAGTCGGAATAGATTCTCCCTATCGCCGCCTTTGACATAGACCAAGAGCGCTGGGAAAAACCCTGTGTTAGCCTCACTCCAACTGTTTCGGAGTGCCCCATTCACAAGGCCGACTGAAAGGAGAACGCCATGGAAATCAATATCGGAATCGGCGAACAGGATCGCGCAGCCATTGCCGAGGGCCTGTCGCGGCTACTGGCCGACACCTACACCCTCTACCTGAAAACCCACAACTTCCACTGGAACGTCACCGGCCCGATGTTCAATACGCTGCACCTGATGTTCGAAGGTCAGTACACCGAACTGGCCGTTGCCGTGGACGACATCGCCGAGCGCATCCGGGCCCTGGGCTTCCCGGCGCCCGGCACCTACGCCGCCTACGCCCGCCTGTCGTCCATCAAGGAAGAGGAAGGCGTGCCGGAAGCCGAGGAGATGATCCGGCAACTGGTCCAGGGCCAGGAAGCCGTGGTGCGCACCGCCCGCAGCATCTTCCCGCTGCTGGACAAGGTCAGCGACGAACCCACCGCCGACCTGCTCACCCAACGCATGCAGGTACATGAAAAGACCGCCTGGATGTTGCGCAGCCTTCTCGCCAGCTGATCGTCGATCGCTCGATAGAAAGCGGGGCCCGCCTCAGGGCCCCGCCCTCCCCTCCGGCGCCAACCGCTTGATTTGAGTAGCCTCCTGCTTTCCTGTTAAATAGCCGCCGTGCGTCACACGCATAGGCCGGCCGTCCTTCCGCACCTTTCGTTTCATGCACCGAAGCGCTGTCCGGCTACTTGATCGTTACCCCATCAAGGTGAACTCATTGACATGTTGAAAATCGTCCTTCTGGTCACGGGCGTCGCCGCCCTATTGCTGTCCTTCATTCCCAGCCTAAGAACCGAAGCCACACCCTTCCTGCAACATCCCGATGCCATCTACCTGGCCATTCTGGGCCTGATCAACCTGCTCTTCGCTCCCGTACTGCAATCGTCACATCCAACCCGCCCGCTGCAGGCCGGCGCAGCCGCCCTGCTGGTCCTGGGCGTCGTCCTGCAGGCACTGATCCTGCTGGCGCCGCTGCCGACCATCGCCGACCAGCCGGCGATCGTCCTGCCCCTGCTAAGCCTGGTGCTGGCCACGGCCCTGCAACTGGCGGGCAGCCTGAAGCCCGGCAAACCGGTCTCGCGCAGCGCCAGCGCCCCGACGGCCCTCGGCGGCAGCCAGGACAGCGGCAACCGGGAGACCGGTACCGTGAAGTGGTTCAACACCTCAAAAGGTTTCGGCTTCATTTCCCGCGATTCGGGCGAGGACATCTTCGTCCACTTCCGAGCGATTCGCGGCGAAGGCCACCGCATCCTCATCGAAGGCCAGCGCGTGGAGTTCTCGGTGGTACAACGGGACAAGGGCCTGCAGGCGGAAGACGTAATCGCCTCCCGCCGCTGACCGCCGCGAAAAACAGAAAACCCGCCGAACGGCGGGTTTTTTGTGCATTCAATAATGGGGAGGAGGCGCTTCGTCTTCCCCCGCCTCGCCCACCAGCCCCTGGACGTCTTCCAGACGCTTGATCAATGCCGCGACCTGAAGCTGCAGTCGCTCAATGCTGCGCTGCTGCTCGACCACCACATCGTTGAGAGCCTGCAAAGTGTCATCCTGGAAAGCCTGGCGGCATTCCAGGTCATCCATGCGCGCGTCCAGCTCCATCTAGGCCTCCCCGGCAAAACGGAAGCCGTCGGTCAGCACCATCCGCAACTTGCCGCGGATCGCCTCGACCTGCTCGGAAGAATAAGGCTGAGCCGGATGGCGCCCCCAGACAGGGCCGGGCCAGGCGTCGTCGCCACGTCGCCGGACGATCACGTGCATGTGGAGCTGGCTGACCACATTGCCCAGGTTAGCGACATTCATCTTGTCCGCACGGAAGGTGTCCTTGAGCACCTCTGCCAGCAGCGTGGCCTCGCGCCACAGCGCCTGCTGGTCATCGACATCGAGCTGGAACAGCTCGGTGACATCCTCCCGCCTCGGCACCAGGATGAACCACGGATAGCGGGCATCGTTCATCAGCAGCAGGCGGCTGAGGGGAAAGTCGCCGAGCAACAGGGTGTCCTGCTCCAGCCGGGGATCCAAAGCGAACATACTGACCTCTCCTGTTCGACCGTCATTCATGGACAGCTTAGCCCCTCCTTCCGAGAAGGGACCCGCCGTAACTGCCGCGCAGGATACTTCGCCGCCCGGCCAAAGCAAGCCCGCACATCCGCCCGCCCCAGCTTGGCGCGCCACTCCAGCCGAACGCCCCATAAGATGCCGGTCGAATGAATACAGCGCGACGTCGAACAGGAGACATGCCGTGGATACAAACGCATTCGCCACAGACAACTCGATGGCAACCAACCCTTGAAGCAGACGGATTACAAACAGGTTTCAAGGCATGATTCGTTTGCTTTCAAACAGAATAGCTTCGCTCTCGAAGTGACCAACTGGAATACATAGGCGAAGCCGTTTTCCAATTTGTGCACGGAGTTTGCTTATACCTCTTTCATCACAGTAAGAGGGGTCGCACGGAACATGACATTTTTATTACAAGACCCCGCCAATCGGGAAAAGCGACTTGAGAAGCGACCTCAACAAGAGTGACCAAGCCCGCGACATACGTCATTTTTTCAACTGCTCACCTACGCAGATGCGACATACGTCATGCAATTTTGCGACAACGCCGTAAAGAATCCGTCGCTTCGGAACCTCAACTATCGCCAAGAAACACTGCGTGCTATAAGTTAGCGCCGACAAGAAGAACTAGCCGTCACTGCGGCACTGTGATGGCAGAAATAATTTCAAAACCAAAGGAGCAATCACAATGAAAGTGATGAAGTGGAGCGCCATTGCACTGGCGGTTTCCGCAGGTAGCACTCAGTTCGCCGTGGCCGACGCATTCGTCAGCGATCAAGCCGAAGCGAAGGGGTTCATCGAAGACAGCAGCCTCGACCTGCTGCTCCGCAACTACTATTTCAACCGTGACGGCAAGAGCGGCAGCGGGGACCGCGTCGACTGGACCCAAGGCTTCCTCACCACCTATGAATCCGGCTTCACCCAAGGCACCGTCGGCTTCGGCGTCGATGCCTTCGGCTACCTCGGTCTGAAGCTCGACGGCACCTCCGACAAGAGCGGTACCGGCAACCTGCCAGTGATGAACGACGGCACGCCCCGTGACGACTACAGCCGCGCCGGTGGCGCCGTGAAGGTACGCATCTCCAAGACCATGTTGAAGTGGGGCGAGATGCAGCCGACCGCTCCGGTCTTCGCCGCCGGCGGCAGCCGCCTGTTCCCGCAGACCGCGACCGGCTTCCAACTGCAGAGCAGCGAACTCGAAGGGCTCGATCTCGAAGCGGGCCACTTCACCGAAGGCAAGCAGGGCACCACCACCAAGTCGCGCGGCGAACTCTACGCAACCTATGCAGGCGAGACCGCCAAGAGCGCCGATTTCATTGGGGGCCGCTACGCAATCACCGATAACCTCAGCGCCTCCCTGTACGGTGCTGAACTCGAAGACATCTATCGTCAGTATTACCTGAACAGCAACTACACCATCCCACTGGCATCCGACCAATCGCTGGGCTTCGATTTCAACATCTACCGCACAAACGATGAAGGCAAGGCCAAGGCCGGCGACATCAGCAACACCACTTGGTCCCTGGCGGCAGCCTACACTCTGGATGCGCACACTTTCACCTTGGCCTACCAGAAGGTCCATGGCGATCAGCCGTTTGATTATATCGGCTTCGGCGAGAACGGTTCCGGCGGCGGCGGTGACTCGATTTTCCTCGCCAACTCCGTGCAGTACTCCGACTTCAACGGCCCCGGCGAGAAATCCTGGCAGGCCCGCTACGACCTGAACCTCGCCTCCTATGGCGTTCCCGGCCTGACTTTCATGGTCCGCTATATCAATGGCAAGGACATCGATGGCACCAAGATGTCTGACAACAACGTCGGCTATAAGAACTACGGCTACGGCGAGGACGGCAAGCACCACGAGACCAACCTCGAAGCCAAGTACGTGGTCCAGTCCGGTCCGGCCAAGGACCTGTCGTTCCGCATCCGCCAGGCCTGGCACCGCGCCAACGCCGACCAGGCCGAAGGCGACCAGAACGAGTTCCGCCTGATCGTCGACTATCCGCTGTCGATCCTGTAATCGACCGACAGGCAACGAAAAAACCCGGCATCGCCGGGTTTTTTCTTCTCGGCGGCAACGCGCCTATAAAGGAAGGGCATAGGTACCGGTCACATGGGCCACTAGGTCTTCCTCATTACTCTGCGAAAACACCCCGACCTCGCAGACGACCTGGCGCCGCCCCAGCCTGAGGATGCTCGCCTCGGCCAACAGGTCCTCGGGCCTGGGCTTGCTGAGGAAGTTGATGTTCAGGTTCGAGGTCACGGCCATCTCGACCGCCCCGAGACGCCCGAGAATGACCGCGTACATCGCCGCGTCGGCCAGCGCCATGATGGTCGGGCCGGACAACGTTCCACCGGGACGCACCAGCTTGCCGTGAAAAGGTATGCGCGCCAGCGCATGTCGTTCGTCGAGACGCTCGACACGAAAATCGATGTCCTCGGCCATGGGCAGCCCCATGCGGATCAACGCCTGTACCTGCGCCGCGTTCATTGCCTGCTGACTCCTCATCATCGATGGCCGGCGCCCTGTACGCAGCCAGACCGGCACCGTACAATGCCCAGCCATTCCTCCCGATACAACCGACATAACGGCCAAAGATGCGTACCAGTCAGTATCTGCTTTCCACGCTCAAAGAAACCCCCGCCGACGCGGTGGTAATCAGCCATCAACTGCTGCTTCGCGCCGGCATGATCCGCCGCCTGGCCTCGGGTCTCTACACCTGGCTGCCAATGGGCCTGCGGGTACTGCGCAAGGTCGAGACCATCGTCCGCGAGGAAATGAACGCTGCCGGCGCCCTGGAAGTGCTGATGCCGGCGGTGCAGCCGGCCGAGCTGTGGCAGGAGTCGGGGCGCTGGGAGCAATACGGCCCTGAGCTGCTGCGCCTGAAGGACCGCCACGAGCGCGAATTCTGCGTAGGCCCGACCCACGAAGAAGTGATCACCGACCTCGCGCGCAACGAGCTGAACAGCTACAAGCAACTGCCGATCAACTTCTATCAGATCCAGACCAAGTTCCGCGATGAGATCCGCCCGCGCTTCGGCCTGATGCGCGGACGCGAATTCATCATGAAGGATGCCTATTCCTTCCACCTGAGCCAGGACTCGCTGCAGCAGACCTACGACGGGATGTACCAGGCGTACAGCAAGATATTCTCCCGCCTCGGCCTGGATTTCCGTCCCGTGCAAGCCGACAACGGCTCCATCGGCGGCAGCGGCTCCCATGAGTTCCACGTGCTGGCCAACTCCGGCGAGGACGATATCGTCTTCAGCGACAGCTCCGACTACGCCGCGAACATCGAGAAGGCCGAAGCCGTGCCGCGCGAGAGCGCCCGCGGCAGCGCCACCGAGGACATGCGCCTGGTCGACACGCCCAACACCAAGACCATCACGGCCCTGGTGGACGGCTTCCAGCTACCGATCGAGAAAACCATCAAGACCCTGGTGGTGCATGGCGCCGAAGAAGGCACCCTGGTCGCCCTGATCGTCCGCGGCGATCACGAACTCAACGAAATCAAGGCCGCCAACCAGCCGCTGGTCGCCAGCCCGCTGGTATTCGCGTCGGAGGCCGAGATCCGTGCCGCCATCGGCGCCGGCCCCGGCTCGCTGGGCCCGGTCAACCTGCCGATCGCCTGCATCGTCGACCGCTCCGTCGCCCTGATGAGCGATTTCGCCGCTGGCGCCAACATCGAGGACAAGCACTACTTCGGCGTGAACTGGGAGCGCGACCTGCCGCTGCCCGAGGTCGCCGACCTGCGCAATGTCGTCGAAGGCGACCCCAGCCCGGACGGCAAGGGCACCCTGGTGATCAAGCGCGGCATCGAGGTCGGTCATATCTTCCAGCTTGGTACCAAGTACAGCGAAGCGATGAAGCTGAACGTCCTGAGCGAACAGGGCAAGCCGGTCAACCTGATCATGGGCTGCTACGGCATCGGCGTATCCCGCGTGGTCGCCGCCGCCATCGAACAGAACCATGACGAGCGTGGCATTCTCTGGCCAAGCGCACTGGCGCCGTTCCAGATCGCCCTGGTACCGCTGAAGTACGAAACCGAGAGCGTCAAGCAGGCGACCGACAAGCTCTATGCCGAGCTGACCGCAGCCGGTTTCGAAGTGCTGCTGGACGATCGCGACAAGAAGACCAGCCCCGGGGTGAAATTCGCCGACATGGAGCTGATCGGCATTCCCCACCGCATCGTGATCAGCGACCGCGGCCTCAACGAAGGCGTCCTGGAATACAAGGGCCGCCGTGACAGCGAGTCGCAGAACCTGCCGATCGGCGAACTGATGTCGTTCATCACCGAAAAACTCAGCCGCTGAGCGTAACGATGCCCACCGGAAGACCCCTGCGCCTATTCGCCGCCGCCCTGTGCGGCGGCCTTCTGCTGAGCGGCTGCGCCAACCAGTTGCCGCAGCGTAGCGAGCATGAGGAGCGCGTCGAGCGGAAGCTGCTCGAACATACCCTGCAAGTCGATGTCGGCCAGCCCGATGTGCTCGAACTACCGCAGCGCCGGGTCCGGATCAACGACCAGAAGTCCTTCGAGGTCACCGAGTTCGAGGTGACGCGCCGTTACGACCGCTATACGCCGTACCAGGCCTGGCGGGAGATCTACGAGATCCCGTTGGGCGCGGTGGCGCTGGTGGCCGGCGTCGGAGCGAACATCGTCAACGTGGTGACCTTCGGCAGCGTACCGGACAACATCACCCACGGCTGGATCAACTATGGGCTGGCCGGGGTGAATCCGTTCATGAACGTGGAATCCAACGGTCGCGCCGAACAGAATCTCGCGAGCATCGACGAGAAACAGCGCGACAAGCGCCTGGAGTACTCCAGCCTGCCCTGGGCGGAGCGTCCGGTCATGGTCAGTTCCGGCAAGGAACTCAACGAACTGCTTACCGACCGTCATGGCGTGCTGCGCCTCAACCTGCTTGACAGCCCCTTCGCCGAACAGGACATCAGCCGCATCTCGCAGATACATCTTTCGGTGAGCGACCCGCAGGATGGTACCCGCGCCGATGCCAGCCTCCGCGTCAGCCGCAGCCTGCGCGGCAAGCTCCTGGAAGCTCACGCCCTGATCTATGACGACCTGGAAGGCGATGACGTCCACCACTGGGTCCATCGGGTGAAACGCCTCGCGGAGCTGGGCCTGGAAGAAGAAGCCAGCGAACTGGAACAGAGCCTGATCGAGCTCACGCGCAACGACCCCGAACTGCAGCAGCAGTTCATGCATGCCCTGCTCCGGGATGCCGGACGCCTGGCCGCGGACCCTGGCGAGACGCCCTGACGGCGAACTCGCCTCGTCAGCGACGGACGACGAAGCCAGCGATCCCCTGCAGCGGCATTTGGTCGACCTCGACCGCAGAGACCTCCGCGTGCCGCGGGCCCCGCCCCAGCCATCGCTCCAGGGCTTTCGCCCGGTCCTCCTCGCCCTCCCAGACGACCTCGACACGCCCGTCATCCAGGTTTCGCACCCAACCGTCGAGTTCGAGGCGATCAGCCTCTTCCCGGGTCGCCTGACGGAAACCGACGCCCTGTACCCGGCCGCCGACATAGGCATGCAAGCAGATCCTCGCCATCAGCGTCCCTCCCGCAAAGCCTCGAGCTGTTTCAATATGCCATCGGCCGTCTGCTCGCCCAGCAGACGCTGACGCATTTCCCCCCGAGCATCGACGATATAGGTGACAGGCAACGCTTCGCTGCGAGGGAGCTTGAAGCGAGGCGCCGGATCATCGGCCAGCACGGTGAAGCGAATCCCCATGCCATCGGCCGACTTCTTCAACTCGGCATCGCGCAAGCCATCGAAATTCACGCCAATGACGCGCCCGCCCTGCCCTTCCAGCACCTGCGCAAGGCGATTCATCTCCGGAATCTCGGTCCGGCAGGGCGCGCACCAGTCAGCCCAGTAATTGACCACCAGCCAATGCCCGTCCAACTGCTCCGCAGCGACAGGACGCCCGTCCTGGTCGACTCCGTAATCCGCCGAACAGCCCGCGAGAAACAACACCGCAGCAGCGCCCAGCGGGCGTAGCCAACTCCCCATGTCAGGAACCTCTCGAGTCAGGAAAACATCGGCCGGACCAGGGCAACCCGGCGCGGCACTATGGCGAGACCTTACTGGAAGCCATCCACCTCTGCAAAACCGAGTGGAGACGAATATGGGAAGAAGAAGCCCCGATACTTCCTACAAGGCACAAAGTGCGAGAAGAGTCACGACAATCGCCGTCGAACCGCACAGTTTGACGCAAAGGACCACCCCTATAATCCGCGTGCCACACACGACGCGACGACTCAACCGGCCGTATGCCCAGGCATCGGCAGGATCGACTTGGGGAGAAGTCGAGAGCGACGAGTCCGAAGCCCTTTTAAACGGACACACTGCTGCTTATGAAAGACCATCTGATCGGAAGCGTCCCCGCACACCTGGTGGATGCCGCACGCCCGACCCTGACAGCCCACGAGGGCCTGGTCGCGGACTACAACATTGCCGCCTGGCTACATCTTCCGGATGCCTGCGACCTGCTGGTGTCACTGGTGGTCAGCTATCTGGATGGCGGGCGCCAGCGCGAAGTGGCGGTGGATCACGGACGAATCGACCGCCAGCAACGCATCCTGCTTTCCGGCATTGCCCGCCTGCCCGTACGGCAGAAAGTGGAGAACATGCAGGTACGCCTGAAGTCGGCGACGGCCTTTTCCCGACTGGTCGTGGAGGAGTTCTTCGTACAAGCGGTGGAGCAGGAAAACAGGTCACAGCAGGTGTCCGAAGCTTGAGCCGGATCGCTCAGCCCTGGCGTACCTGATCGAGCAGGGGTTCGTCCCGCACTTTCTCAGGCGACGGTTCGCTGACGCTGCGCGCCGGCACCAGCGACTCCGGCCAACTGCTGAACTGCAGCCCGGTAATCCGGTTCAAACGCTCAAGCGCTGCCTGCTCATCCTTGTGATGCAAATGGACGACCTTGTTCGACATTGGGAGCATGAACGGGAACCTCGGCGGAACTACGGAGTGAAACGACTGTCACACAGGGGTTTGCCAGAAGCGTGCCAACAGCGCTTTCCCTGCGCTTGCTGGGATTCCTTCGGCAGCACGCAGCGCCTCATGCACATCGTTCGCCGCAAACTGACACTTTACGTCACCTTCGCTCCCGAGGTTCCGTCCGCCAGCCAGTGGGCCAGGCTTTTTCCGAACAGCGCCTCCTGCTCCACCTGCAAGCGTTCCATCGCCTGCTGGAACGGCGGATACCACGCCTCGTCCAGATTCGCAGGCATGCGCTCTCGGCTAGGCATGGGCCAGGGGCAGCGATTCAGCAAGCGATGCAGACTGTAGGCGCCAAGATCCCGGCACAGCACCCACTCACCTCCGCCGGCGCGGCAGACGAACTGCTCCTTCTCGAGAAAGTCCAGCAGTTCCTCCCACTCATCCTCGGGCAACAGCCAACCCGCACGATGCAAGTGGGTCAGGCGTAGCGACTGTCCAAGCTGCTGGCGCTGGTGGAACACCCTCAGCACGCCGAGCAGAACGATCAGCTTGGGCAGCGAGCGCCGCCGCCAGAGACGGGAAGAAGAGAGATTGCAGACCAGCACCGCGCCGAACAGAACGATCATCCAGGAAAGATAGATCCACAGCAGGAAGATAGGCACGGTGGCGAAGGCACCGTAGATCAGTTGGTAGCCGGGAAACAGGCTTACGTACAGCCCGAACAGGGTTTTCGCGGCTTCGAACAGTACCGCGGTGAACACGCCGCCCATCAGGGCATGGCGCACCGGGACCCGGGCGTTCGGGACCGCCGAATAGAGCAGGGTGAAGGCCGCCACGCTGAACGCCAGCGGCATCAGCCCTAGCAGCGTCTCCGCGCCCGGCAACGCGTCCGGGCCATGGAGCAGCGACAGCGAAGTGATGTAGGTGGTCACGGCGAAGCCGGCCCCCAGCAACAATGGGCCCAGGCTGAGGATCGCCCAGTAGAGGAGGAACCGCCCGACACCCCGGCGTGGCTGGCGAACCCGCCAGATCTCGTTGAAGGCTTTCTCGATGGTCACCAGCATGGTGAAGGCGGTGACTGCCAGAAAGACCACCCCGACCCAGGTCAGGTGCCGGGCCTGGGTGGTGAAACTCTTCAGGTAGGTTTCCACCGCTTCTCCAGCGGAAGGCACGAAATTGCGAAAGATGAAAGTCTGGATCGACTCGCCCATGCCATGGAATGCCGGAATCAGCGAAAGCATGGAAAACATCACCGTCATCATCGGCACTACCGCGAACAACGTGGTGTAGGTCAGCGCCGCCGCGCTGTTGGGAGCCTTGTCGGTGACGAAGCGATGAGCGAGGAAGCGAGCGAACTCGACCCCATCGTTGAAATGTTCGCGCATGCCCTCTCCTTGAAGTCGCGCCGGTTCTTCGCCTCTCGGGGCGGTACTTCGCGCCGACGGGTTCAGTCCTGGTCGACGAGGCGGTTAGAATAGCCGTCACTTCACCGGCCATGCGACCCCTGACATGAGCGAACTGATCCTGTTGCACAATCCGCGCTGCTCGAAATCCCGCGCAGCGCTCGAACTGCTCGAAGCCCGCGGCCTGCAACCGCAAGTGGTGCGCTATCTGGAAACCCCGCCGAGCGCCGCCGAGCTGAAAGCGATCCTGGCCAAGCTCGGCATTCCCGCCCGCCAGTTGCTGCGGACCGGGGAGGACGAATACAAGGCCCTCGGCCTGGATGAGCCCAGTCTTGGCGAAGAGGCCATCATCGAGGCAATGGCCAGGCATCCGAAGCTGATCGAGCGTCCGGTGCTGGTCGCGGGTGATAAGGCGGTGGTTGGCCGGCCTCCGGAAAGAGTCCTGGAGATCCTCGTTTGAGCAGTCCCTACATCCTGGTGCTGTACTACAGTCGCCATGGCGCTACCGCGGAAATGGCCCGGCAGATCGCCCGTGGCGTCGAACAAGGCGGCTTCGAAGCGCGCGTACGCACGGTTCCCGCGGTATCCACCGAATGCGAAGCGGTCGCCCCGGACATCCCCGCGGAGGGGGCGCTGTACGCAACCCTGGAGGACCTGAAGAACTGCGCGGGCCTGGCCCTCGGCAGCCCGACCCGCTTCGGCAACATGGCTTCCCCGCTGAAATACTTCCTCGACGGTACCAGTAGCCTGTGGCTGACCGGCGGCCTGGTCGGCAAGCCGGCAGCGGTCTTCACCTCCACCGCCAGCCTGCACGGCGGCCAGGAGACCACTCAGTTATCGATGCTGTTGCCGTTGCTGCACCACGGCATGCTGGTCCTGGGCATTCCCTACAGCGAACCCGCCCTGCTGGAAACCCGCGGCGGCGGCACGCCTTACGGCGCCAGCCACTTCGCCGGCGCCGATGGCAAGCGCAGCCTCGATGAGCACGAACTGACCCTGTGTCGCGCGCTGGGCAAACGCCTGGCGGAAACCGCCGGCAAGCTGGGGAGTTGAAATGGCCCGCAAGAACAAACCGCTGCCCGAAGTAGCGTGGCTGCAGCCGCGCCTGGCGCTCAGCCGCGCCATCAGCCTGGGAAGCTTCGTCGGCCTGGTCCTGCTCATCCTCATTCGCGACCTGATCTACGCGGACGCCCATGGTGCGGCGAGCTGGGTGCCCTGGCTGGTCCTCGCCTTCAAGCTGCTGCCGCTGCTGGTGGTGGCCCCCGGACTGCTCATGGGCAGCGCGCGCGGGCATGCCTGGGCCTGCTACGTGGTCAACCTGTATTTCATCCTCGGCGTACTCGCCGCCTTCGATCCCACGCAGCGCCTGTTCGGCTGGGCCGAAGTGCTACTCAGCGTGACCTTGTTCTGCGCCGCGCTGCTCTATACGCGCTGGCGATTCCAGTACGACCGAAGGGTCGCCGGGGAACGCTGATGGTAAGGCAGGAGCCCCCTCCTGCCCTGCCTGCGCCGCTTTCCAGTGCCGACCGCCGGTAAGCCTGCGGACAACCAGCGCTCCGGTATTGCCGGCGCATGGATGGAGAGACGGATAGAAGGCGGTCACTTCCTGCTGCAAGCGAAACCCAAGGACTGCGGCACGGCCATGCGGGAGTTCGCCGACGGACTGTCGACGCCTACCAGCCGAGGGTTTCCTTGAGGAAAGGAATGGTCAGCTTGCGCTGAGCCTGGAGCGAAGCGCGATCCAGTTGCTCCAGCAGATCGAACAGAGAGTTCATGCTGCGCGAACCGCGGTTGAGGATGAAACGACCGACTTCATCGGTCAGATGCAAGCCACGACGGGATGCCCGCAGTTGCAGGGCACGAAGCTTGTCCTCGTCGGAAAGACCGTGCAACTGGAAGATCAGCGCCATGGTGAGGCGGGACTTCAGGTCCGGCAGCTTGACCTGCAGCTCCCGGGGCGACTTCGATGCCGCCAGCAGCAGGCGCCGACCGGTATCGCGCAGTCGATTGAACAGGTGGAACAGCCCCTCTTCCCACTCTCGCTTGCCAACCAGCACATCCAGGTCGTCGATGCAGACCAGCTCGCACTGCTCGAGATCGTCGAAGATTTCCGGGCCGTACTGCACCAGATCTGCCATCGGCAGGTAGATGGTTCGCTCTTCGAACTGCTCGAAACGCAAGCAGGCCGCCTGCAACAGGTGGCTGCGACCGACGCCGTCGTGTCCCCAGAGGTAGATGAGGCTTTCCGCCCAGCCAGCCTCGGCTTCGCACAAACGCTCGACATATCCCAGTGCCGCGGCATTGGCACCGGGATAGTAGTTGGCGAAGGTGGCGTCGTCGCGCAGACGCACACTGAGGGGAAGCTGAATAGGTTTCATGCCAGGCTGGGCGGACAATCCGAAAACGCCGCAGGAGTCACCGTAAAGGCTGCAAAGTTTATACGCCTCGGCAAGGCCGCACAATGAGCAACTAGGCAAGCAAAATCAAAGGTTTGCCGATAGCCGAGGCTCCTTGCCCAGAGCATCGGCCGGTCGCGCGCCGGCCCGCTCCGTTGCATAGGAGCGGATCGGCGCGCCGACTCACTGCCAGCGGAAATTCAGTTGGGACGACGACGGCACCGCCGCGCTGGGCGCTGCGGGCTGGCCGGAGGCATCCAGCGGTACGCTGTCGGCCGGGATTTCCTGCAACTGCGCCAGGCCCAGCTGGGCACGTAATTGCTCGGGACTGGCCTTCACGGAATAGTCGAGGCGATCGCCCCGCACGCCTACCAGACGCGCGCCGAACGGATCGAGCAGGCGTTGCAACTCGGCATAGCGTGCCAGTGTCGCGCCCTGGACCTGGAGGGTCAGGCCGGTCGCCGCTCCCGGCGTGGCAACGAAACGGGTAGACAGGCGGTTGCCGACGGCCAGCATCACGCTGTCTGCCAACGCGTCGGGCGTAGCGCCTTCAGCCTGGCCTTGCTCCCGCGAATCGCCCATCCACAGCCGCCATTGCGCCTGCCATTTGCCGTCCGCCTCCTTGGCGTCCACTGCCAGCAAGGCATCGGCGGCATAACGCTCGGAGGCTGCGCGCAGGGCATCGGGTTGGGCGGCGGTGAGGTTCTCCGGGGTACCGACGATCTGTTCGTCGAGATCCGCCAGAGGCAGGCGCAACGGCAAGCCGCGGTTCTGCGCCGCACGCTTGAGCGGTTCGGCCGAGGCCTGGTTGTCACCGACCAGGGTGCTGCCATCGGCGCTTTCGTTCAGCCACCAGGCCAGCACCGCCGGGCGGTTGGCGCCCCAGCTCGGCAGGCCGGCGGCACGCAGCGCATTACCGGTGGCGGTTGGATCGAAATCGACCACCAGCGCCAGCGGCGGACCATTTTCGAAGGCGTACTGGCTGATCAGTTGCTGCGGATCCTTCAGGTACCCCGCCAATGCCGGGTTCTGCGGCGCCTGCGGATTGCCGGTCAGGCGCACCAGCAGGGTCTGCAGGGCTCGCACCAGTCCGGCATCGCGCTCCCCGGGCTGCTGCGACGAAACCGGCTCGTGGACCTGGTAGAGATTGGGGACCGTTGCCGCGAAGACGGGCAAGCCTAGCAGGGAAAAACAGAGAACGAAGAGTCGGGCTATGCGCATGGAGGGCTCTCGACGAACGGATGGTAACGGCGGCGACGAGCTGTGAAGGCCGCGCAAGTGGACCTATACCTTAAACAGCAGTCCGTCCAGCGGCAACCGAGATGGCCGCTGCGTGGCAAGCCTGATAAAATCGCGCGCCTTCAAAACCGGCAAACAGCGTTGCACGCCTGGGCGGCCGGCCGATCTCCGAATTACCCCTATAGGCCTGGATTTATGAGCAGCAAGCAACCCTCGTTGAGCTACAAGGACGCTGGTGTGGACATCGACGCCGGCGAAGCCCTGGTGGAACGCATCAAAGGCGTGGCCAAGCGCACCGCACGCCCGGAAGTGATGGGCGGCCTCGGCGGCTTCGGCGCCCTCTGCGAAATCCCGGCCGGCTACAAGCAGCCGGTGCTGGTATCCGGCACCGACGGGGTGGGCACCAAGCTGCGCCTGGCGCTCAACCTGAACAAGCACGACAGCATCGGCCAGGACCTGGTGGCGATGTGCGTCAACGACCTGGTGGTCTGCGGCGCCGAGCCGCTGTTCTTTCTCGACTACTACGCCACCGGCAAGCTCAACGTCGACGTCGCCGCCACCGTAGTCACCGGCATCGGTGCCGGTTGCGAACTGGCGGGCTGTTCCCTGGTCGGCGGCGAGACCGCCGAAATGCCCGGCATGTACGAAGGCGAAGACTATGACCTGGCCGGCTTCTGCGTCGGCGTCGTGGAAAAGGCCGAGATCATCGACGGCTCCAGGGTCCAGGCCGGCGACGCGCTTATCGCCCTGCCCTCCTCCGGCCCGCACTCCAACGGCTACTCCCTGATCCGCAAGATCATCGAGGTTTCCGGCGCCGACATCGAGCAGGTCCAACTCGACGGCAAGCCGCTGGCCGACCTGCTGATGGCGCCGACCCGCATCTACGTCAAGCCGCTGCTGCAACTGATCAAGCAGACCGGCGCGGTCAAGGCCATGGCTCACATTACCGGCGGCGGCCTGCTGGACAACATCCCGCGCGTCCTGCCGGACAACGCCCAGGCCGTGATCGATGTCGCCAGCTGGAACCGTCCGGCGGTATTCGACTGGCTGCAGGAACAGGGCAACGTCGACGAGACCGAGATGCATCGCGTACTCAACTGCGGCGTCGGCATGGTCATCTGCGTGGCCCAGAGCGACGCCGAGAAAGCCCTGGAAGTCCTGCGTGCCGCCGGCGAGCAACCCTGGCAGATCGGTCGCATCGAAACCTGCGGCGCGGACGCCGAGCGCGTGGTCCTGAACAATCTGAAAAACCACTGATGCCGAAACTCTGCAATGTCGTGGTGCTGATTTCCGGCTCCGGCAGCAACCTGCAGGCGCTGATCGACAGCCTCCGGGAGGGCGCCACGCCGGCCCGGATCCGCGCGGTGATCTCCAACCGCGCGGACGCCTATGGCCTGGAACGCGCGCGCCAGGCCGGCATCCAGACCGAGGTGCTCGATCACAAGGCCTATGCCGATCGCGAAAGCTTCGACCAGGCCCTGGCACAACGGATCGATGCCCATGAACCGCACCTGGTGATCCTTGCCGGGTTCATGCGCATCCTCAGCGCCGATTTCGTTCGCCATTACCAGGGGCGACTGCTGAATATCCATCCCTCGTTGCTGCCGCGCCACAAAGGGCTGCATACCCATCAACGCGCCCTCGAAGCCGGCGACCGCGAGCACGGTTGCAGCGTGCACTTCGTGACGGAGGAACTCGATGGGGGGCCACTGGTCGTACAGGCAGTAATCCCGGTAGAGTCGCAAGATACGCCGGAACGCCTGGCCAGACGGGTTCACGAGGAAGAACACCGGATCTACCCGCTGGCCATGCGCTGGTTCGCCGAGGGCCGCTTGCGCCTGGGCGAACAGGGCGCCCTGCTGGATGGCCAGGCCCTGCCTGCCACCGGCCATCAGATTCGCACCAAGGAGATTCGCAATGCGTAAAGCCATGCTGTTCCTGCTGACGCTGCTGACCCTGCCGGCCTATGCCTTCGAGCTGAAGCCGTTCACCGCCAGCTATACCGCCGACTGGAAACAGATGCCCATCAGCGGCAATGCCTCCCGCAGCCTGAAGGCTCTCGGCGACGGCCGCTGGCAACTGGACTTCGAGGCCTCCATGCTGCTGGCCAGTCTCAACGAAGTCAGCACCTTCAAGGTCGAGAACGACACCTTCCTGCCACAGACCTACCGCTTCGCTCGCCAAGGTCTGGGCAAAGGCAAGCAGATCGAACTGGACTTCGACTGGTCGCAGAAGCAGGTGCTCGGCAGCGACCGCGGCGATGCGGTGCGGCAACCCCTGAATCGCGGTCAACTGGACAAGTCCACCTATCAACTGGTCCTGCAGCATGACGTTGCCGACGGCAAGAAGAGCATGAGCTACCAGATCATCGAGGGCGAGGATGTCGATACCTACGACTTCCGGGTTCTCGGCGAGGAAAAGGTACGCACCCAGGCCGGCCTGATCAACGCGATCAAGGTCGAGCGCGTGCGTGATCCGGGCAAGAGCAACCGCAAGACCATCCTCTGGTTCGCCAAGGACTGGGACTACCTGCTGGTCCGCCTGTACCAGATGGAAACCGACGGCAAGGAATACCAGATCATGCTCAAGGAAGGCACCATCGACGGCAAGACCGTCACTGGCGAAAAGAGCTGACCCCCTCTCCCACGAAAAGCCGGGCCATTGCCCGGTTTTTTATTGCCCGCGGGTCAGCCGCAGGCCTGGTGCTCGCGGCAGATCAGCTCGGCATCGACAGCGCTCAACGGCTCCCCGGTTAGACCGCAGAAGGGCGAACCCGCACGCCGTTGATGGAACCGGCAGGACCGACAAAGGCCGAAACCAGGCACATCCTCCTGACGCTGGATGACGACCAGAAGATCACGCAACAAGCCTTGCAAGTGTTCGCCCTTCTCGCCCAGTGCCGTGACGGCCTGCTCGAGGAACTGCGGCGGAATCACCGCCTCGATCAGCGCGCGCCCCGCATCGGTCAGCCGCAGATGAACGCTGCGCCGATCCCGCGCATCCGGCAGCTTGCTGATCAGCCCCCGCCCTTCCAGCACCTTGAGCGATTGCGACACTGTGCCCTTGGTCAAGCCGAGGTATTCGGTCACGCCCAGCGGAGTATCCGAATAGCGATTACAACGCGCCAGGTAATGCAAGGCACTCAACTGCACCGGCTGCAGCTCAGCCACCAGCGGCTGCTCGCGGGACCAGGCACGCATCAGGCTGGTCAGCCTTTCCAGGTAATCGTAAAGGGCGATGGCGGACATGGGATACCTCCTTGCCAATATAGTATCGACTAAAAACATGTTTGACAAAGAGGGCGCCTCTTGTTTAGGCTGAAAACGTATCGTATCGATACTAAATTCCTACAGGAGAATCAGCATGACCAAAGCCATCTACTACCACGCCGGCTGCGCAATCTGTGTCGAAGCCGAACGTTCCTTGCTGCCATTGCTCGATCGCAAGCAGGTGAACATCGAAGTGGTCCATCTCGCCGAACAATCGGCACGCATCGCCGAGGCGGAAAAGGCCGGGGTCAAGTCGGTTCCTGCCCTGGTTGTCGATGGACAGGTACTGCACCTTAACTTCGGTGCGGCGCTCAGCGATCTGAAATAAGGAGAACGGCCATGGAGGTGAAGATCTTCGACACCCATGTGCGAACCCGCGACGGCCGCTACCTGCACTTCGATGTCCTGGTCACGGAGGAGCTGGGGGCTCGCGCCGGCGAGTTCGCTCGACGCTGGCTCGCCGGAAGAGGCATAGACGAGGCCGATATCAGCCAGGGGCATTGCAGCTACTGCCATAGCGAGATTGCGACAGCAGAGGTTGCCGAAGCCATTCGGCTCCATGGCCATTACATCCTTCCCCTGGAAGGCTGTTGAGGCCAATGGACAGCTACCACCCGATCGCCTGCGATCTCCATGACTACCTGGAGATCGCCTGCCTCTACCGCTACCGGTTGCTCCTCGAACTCGAGGATGGTGTTCGCTTCGAAGCCGAGGCGCGCACGACGCATACCCGGGCCGTTCGGCCAGGCGGCGGCAAGGAGGAATACCTTGAGGTGGCCGTCGAAGGAGCGACTCTGCTGCTGCGCCTGGATCGCCTGTTGGCGATTACCGCCCTCACGGAAGCGGCCTTGTTCGGCCGCATACGCCTGAGGGAAGAGGCCTGTTCCAGAGCATCCGGCATGCCATCTTCACACCTTGGAAACTGAAAAGGTTTTTCTCAATTCCAGGGCTATTTGATTAGTCTGCTATTGAAATAGGCTGGATTTGCCTTGATGCAGATCAACCCTGGAGCAGAAAGATGAGTGTGACAGTGACCGAGCGTGACGATGACCACAAATCCCGCGAGCTGCGTGCGCTTGGCCGCCGCTGCTGGGACGTGCATCAGCAGGGACTGCTGGTTGGCGTCTTCCATAACGAGGATGACGCCCACGCCTATCGGATCAAACTCGAGAAAGAAGAAGAACTGCGGCAGATAGGTAAATCGGCCTGAACCATGCGCCCCCGCGTACTTCGGGGGCGCACCTTTGGTCTCAGGTCCCCGAAAGGCTCCGGTCGAGACTGACGACTCCCGGCGGCAGGCTATCTTCCTGTACCCGTTGCCGAGGGGCACGCAACATTGCCCGAACCAGAGCCACCAGCACGCCGAACACCAACCCGCCCAGGAGGCCCAAGGCCACCACCAAGGCCTTGCGCGGCTTGATGGGTTTCAGAGGGGTCGAAGCCTTCTGGTCGATCCGCACCAGTTCGATCTTCAGCTCGCTCGCCTTCAGAGTCTTGAGGCGCGCCTGCTCTCCACGCAGCTTGTCGATGTTTTCGAAGAAACGCTCCTCGCCCTTTCGAGCCTGCAGGTATTGCACTTCACGGTTGTTCTCCAGCTGCCTCAGCTCCTGCTGGATCTTCGCCACGCGGGGCTCGGTGAAGTCATCGCCCTTGCGCTTGAGCAAGGTATCGCGCTCGGCGGTCAAGGCATCGACACCCATGAAATACAGGGGAATCTGCTGGTTATTCACCTCGGTGCGGAAAACGCTGCGCGAGCCATCCTGCCCGACCTCTCCCAGTGCGCCCGGGGTCGTCGGCTTGACGATCCCCAGCCGGGTGGCGATCTGGATAGCCTCGTTGAGCTGCTGGATACGCGAGTCGCGCACCATCTTCAGCCGCCCGCGCAACGCCTTGAGCTCATCCTCCAAGCCAGCCCGCCGGATGCTGTCCGCTTCCAGCAACCGGGCGATCTTGCCCTCCTTGGTAGCCTGGTAACTGGCACGCTTGCCTTCGATATCCTGCTCGAGGAATTGCAGGCGACCGTCGATACGTGCCTGGAGGTCGTCCAGGATTCGCTGGCGCTCGTTCTCGATGGTCGACGCGAGCATGCCGTTGAGAATGGCGGCACCATCCATGCCCTGGGGATACTGCATGGACAAGCGGAAGAAAGGCGCCGCCTGGGGGTCCTTCTTCAAGTCCGCCTGCTGCATGCTGAAGGCATCCTGGTTGAACTTCCAGAAAGCCTGCTCGGGGGACAGGCCCTCGGCGTTCAATTGCTGGAATAGCTCTGGATGGGCTTCGAAATACTCCAGCCTGCCGGAGTAGGCTGCCAGCTCGTTGCCGACGCGATCCAGCGCTTCCCGCGGAGTCAGGGCATACAGCCCCTTGACATTGACAGCCTCCAGGGCCTTGGTCTGGATCGGCCGCAACAGGACATCCACCTGGTAGGTCGGAACGGCCAACAGCGCGTAGGCGAGCGCAGCGGCGGTCGCCAAGGCCGCGATCAGCGCTATCAGCCACTTCGACGCCCACAATTGCTGGAACAGCTGAACGATATCGATCTCCGAGGGCGAAGCCCCCGGAAGCTGTGAGGAAGGCATACCAACGTCCTTTTCGATAGGCGGCTAGCCCACAGATGCACGCAAAGGCAGCCGTAGGAGATTTCTGAGGAAAGGCATTATGCTATCGAAACGAAATCATCGGTAGTTATTTTAGAACTGCTTCGCATTCCAGAATTGGTAGTTGACCGGCATCCGTACCGGTCACGCGACACTCCGGATGCGGGCCTCACCACATGAGATCGTCGGGCACCACATAGTCCTTGTAGGGATCGTCTTCGTCCGGCTCCTGGCTCTGTACGTTGAGCAGCACCACCCGCCGCGGATCGCGCTCCTGGATCTTCACCGCCGCATCCCGGGGCACGATCTCGTAGCGTCCGTCATAGCTGACGATAGCCAGGCTGCCTCGGCTCAGCTTGTCGCGGATCAGGTCGTTGACCGCGATCCGCTTGACCTTCTTGGCGTCGACGAAATTGTAGTAGTCGTCGCTTTCCAGCTTGGGCAGGCGCGTCCCCTCGATAAGTTGCTTGATCTGCGCGGCCTTGGCCTTCTTCTCGGCTTTTTCCTGCTGCTGGCGGTTCAATTCCTGGTCGCGCGCCAGCTTTTCCGCCTTGGCCTGCTCCGCCGCCTGGCGCTGGGAGTCGTCCTTGTCGACCTGGTTCTTGTGCTCCAGGCGCTGCTGTTTCTGTTTCTGCTTGGTGGCCTGCTTGGCCTGTTTCTCATTGACCAGCCCGGCTTTCAGCAACTGGTCACGCAATGACATGCTCATTCGTCAACGACTCGCTCGCGTGGCACGCCCGGTGGGGTGCGGCATAATCTTCCAGCCGACTGGGGTTCAGCCGGCCCTCGCAGGGGGTATAATCCTCCAGCCTCAGCCGCCTCAACGCAAGTCTCGGCGGCTCGCAAACTGCCACGCATGCCCTGGAGACCCCTCCCTACCGTCCCGAGCACCCGCAGGCACTCCTCCCGGCCCCTGATATCGAAGGCATGGAAAGCAAGGCATGAGCGTTTCTCTCCTGGTAAAAGTCACTCTGGTGGGCCTGTTCGTCGCCAGCGTCCTGTTCGTCCATTTCCGTGGGCGCGCGCGCTTGCCCTTCCTGCGTCAACTGGTCAACCACTCCGCCTGGTTCGCCCCCTACAACTCGCTGATGTACCTGTTCTCCAGCGTCCCCTCGAAGCCCTATCTGGATCGCAGCCGTTTTCCAGAGCTGGACGAACTGAAGAACAATTGGCAAACCATCCGCGAAGAAGCCCTCAACCTGTTCGACGAGGGTTATATCCGGGCTGCCCTGAACAACAACGAAGCCGGCTTCGGCTCGTTCTTCAAGAAAGGCTGGAAGCGCTTCTACCTGACCTGGTACGACGGCCCGCTGCCCTCCGCCCAGCAGCTCTGCCCGAAGACCGTAGAGCTGGTGAGCCGCATCCCCAACGTCAAGGGCGCGATGTTCACCCTGCTTCCCGGCGGCAGCCACCTGAATCCGCACCGCGACCCCTTCGGCGGCTCACTGCGCTATCACCTCGGCCTGTCCACGCCGAATTCGGACAACTGCCGCATCTACGTCGACGGCCAGCCCTACGCGTGGCGTGATGGCGAAGACGTGATGTTCGACGAAACCTTCGTCCACTGGGTGAAGAACGAGACCGAGCAGACCCGGGTGATTCTCTTCTGCGATATCGAGCGGCCGCTCCGTTCCCGCCTGCTGACCCGGCTCAATCGCTGGATCAGCGGCATTCTCGGGCGTGCGACCGCACCGCAGAACGTCGAAGGCGAACGCGTCGGCAGCATCAACCAGGCCTACTCGGTCGCCATTCGCGGCGGCAATGCCATCGGCGCCCAGGTGAAGCGCTTCAAACGCGCCTACCCGAAGGCCTACCGAGTCCTCCGCCCGGTGCTGGCGGTGATCCTGCTGGTCATCCTCTATCGTTGGATCTTCGGCTGATTCAGATGCCGTGGCAGCCCGGCTGCCACGGTAATTTTCCCATTAACAGCCGGGCGCGCTCCTCTCCGCTTTCTTGGCCTCACCCCAGAGGCTGTCCAGTTCCTCCAGCGAACACTCTTCGGCTTTCCGGCCGGCTTCGCGCAGGTTCCGCTCGATGAACCGGAATCGCCGCTCGAACTTGCCGTTGGCCTGGCGCAGAGCAGCCTCCGGATCGACCTTGAGATGCCGGGCCAGGTTGACCACGACGAACAGCAGGTCGCCAACCTCCTCGCCCACGGCACCCTCGTCACCCTCTGCCATCGCCTCGAGGACTTCGTCCAGCTCCTCGCGAACCTTGTCCACCACAGGCAGCGCTTCCGGCCAGTCGAAACCGACCTGCGCCGCGCGCTTCTGCAGCTTCGCCGCCCGTGACAACGCCGGCAGGGCGACAGGAACGTCATCCAGCAGCGACAACTGCTGCGGCTCCTTGGCCTTGGCGGCACGCTCCTCGGCCTTCAGTTCTTCCCAGCGCTGCTTGACCGCTGCTTCGGCGAGCTTCGCCGCATCGGGCTTGCCATAGAGATCGCCATCGAGGAATACGTGGGGATGTCGACGGATCAGCTTGCGGGTGATGCCGTCCACCACCTCGTCGAAAGCGAAGCGATCCTCTTCGCGAGCCAACTGGCTGTAATAAACCACCTGGAACAGCAGGTCGCCCAGTTCCTCGCGCAATTGCGGGAAATCCCCCTGCTCTATGGCGTCCGCTACTTCGTAGGCTTCTTCCAGGGTGTGCGGGACGATGGTCGCGTAGCTCTGCTGGAGATCCCAGGGGCAGCCGAATTCGGGATCGCGCAGGCGCGCCATGAGGTGGAGCAGGTCGTCGAGTCGGTACATGGGTATCTCGGGTCTTCAGTGAACGGTCCGGGCATTCTGCCCTTTCCGGAAACGAAAAGGCCACGGGCAGCCTGCGAGCGCCCGTGGCCTGTTTCCGCCTCGCCTCAAGGCGTACGGTTGCGCCGCGCCTCGATGATGTTGGGCAGTTGCGAAACGCGCGCCAGCAGGCGTCCAAGAGCGTCCAGACCGGGAATCTCGATGGTCAGTTGCATGGTCGCGGTGTTGTCTTCCTTGTTCGAACGGGTATTCACCGCCAGAACGTTGATCCGCTCATTGAGCAGCACCTGGGACACGTCGCGCAACAGGCCGGAACGATCATAGGCACGGATCGCGATATCCACCGGATAGGTGCGAACCGGCTCCGGCCCCCAACTGACCTGGATCATCCGCTCCGGTTCGCGTCCCGCCAGTTGCAGCGCGGTGGCGCAATCCTGGCGGTGGATGGTGACCCCACGGCCCAGCGTGATGTAGCCGACGATGGGATCTCCCGGCAGCGGCTGGCAGCAGCCGGCCATCTGCGTCAGGAGGTTGCCGACGCCCTGGATCTGCACGTCGCCGCGCTTGCCGTGGCCGATCTTGCTCGGCTTGCGCGGGATCAGTTCGAGTTGCTCGCTGTCGCGGTCCGGCTCGACCAGTTGCTGGGCATAGTTGACCAGGTGCGCCAAGCGCAGGTCGCCGGCGCCGAGAGCGGCGAACATATCCTCGGCGGTACGCACGTTGGCCTTCTCCGCCAGCCGGTCGAAATCCACCGGCGGCAGCGCCAGGCGCGACAGCTCGCGTTCGATCAGGGCCTTGCCGGCAGCGACGTTCTGGTCCCGCGCCTGCAGCTTGAACCAGTGGACGATCTTCGCCCGCGCCCGGGAGGTGGTGACATAGCCCAGGTTGCTGTTCAGCCAGTCACGGCTCGGACCGCTGTGCTTGCCGGTGATGATCTCGACCTGCTCGCCGGTCTGCAGGCTGTAGTTCAGCGGCACGATGCGTCCGTTGATCTTCGCCCCGCGGCAGTTGTGCCCGACTTCAGTGTGGACCCGATAGGCGAAATCCAGCGGGGTCGCGCCCTTGGGCAGGTCGATGGCGTGGCCGTCGGGAGTGAAGACGTAGACCCTGTCCGGCTCGATATCGACCCGCAGTTGCTCCGCCAGGCCACCGATGTCGCCCAGTTCCTCGTGCCATTCGAGCACCTGGCGCAGCCAGGAGATCTTTTCCTCGTAATGGTTGGAGCTGGCCTTGACGTCGGTCCCCTTGTAGCGCCAGTGCGCGCAGACCCCGAGCTCCGCCTCTTCGTGCATGGAGTGGGTACGGATCTGTACTTCCAGCACCTTCCCCTCGGGGCCGATCACTGCGGTATGCAGCGAGCGATAGCCGTTTTCCTTGGGGTTGGCGATGTAGTCGTCGAACTCCTTGGGAATGTGCCGCCAGAGGGTATGCACGATGCCCAGCGCGGTGTAGCAGTCGCGCATCTCCGGAACGAGCACGCGCACGGCGCGAACGTCGTAGATCTGGCTGAAGTCCAGGCCCTTGCGCTGCATCTTGCGCCAGATCGAATAGATGTGTTTCGCCCGCCCGCTGAGATCGGCCTGTACGCCGGTGGCCGCGAGAGCTTCCTTCAACTGGCTCATCACGTTGGCGATGTACTGCTCGCGATCCAGCCGGCGCTCGTGCAGCAGCTTGGCGATCTGCTTGTACTGGTCGGGCTCGAGGTAACGGAAGGACAGGTCCTCCAGCTCCCACTTGATATGCCCGATGCCCAGGCGGTGGGCCAGCGGCGCGTAGATATCGAAGACTTCCCGGGCGACGCGGTGGCGCTTTTCCTCGTCGGCATTCTTCACCGCGCGAATGGCGCAGGTGCGCTCGGCCAGCTTGATCAGAGCGACGCGAACGTCGTCGACCATCGCCACCAGCATCTTGCGCAGGTTCTCCACCTGCGCCTGGGTACCCAGCACCATGGAATGGCGCGGATTGAGGCTGGCGCTGATTGCGGCCATGCGCAGCACGCCCTCGATCAGCTTGGCCACCACCGGCCCGAAATGCTTGTTGACCGCTTCCAGGGTGATCTTGCCTTCCCGCACGCCTCGATAGATGACCGCGGCGACCAGGGACTCCTGATCCAGCTTGAGGTCCGCGAGGATCTCGGCGATTTCCAGTCCGGTCTGGAAGCTGGACGTGCCTTCTGCCCAGGAGTTCTGTGCGGCGATCGCTCGCTGCTCGGATTCGCGAGCGAACTCGCAAGCCTCCAGCAAGCCCTGACGATCGAGCCCGGGGACGAGGTTCTGGACGTGGTCCAGCCAGGCCTCGAGGTTGATACTGCCGTCGGTGTTGACCGGCTGGTGCGCTCTCACCTGTACCATCTTGCCTACCCTTTACCACGGTGCGCGTAGCCCACCGATGACTGCGCCAGCCTTCGAACGGGCTGGTCGGATTACGCAGGCATCCTAGCCTGCCTCGAACAAAGCCATGGCCTCGACATGTGCGGTCTGCGGAAACATATCGAGGATTCCGGCGCGCTTCAGACGATAGCCCTGCCTGGCCATTTCGCCAGCATCGCGCGCCAGGGTCGCCGGATTGCAGGATACATAGACTACCCTCCGGGCACCCAGAGAACTCATTTCGCGTACCGCCTCGAACGCGCCGTCGCGCGGCGGATCGAGCAGCACAGCGGTAAAACCTTGCTCCGCCCAGGGCGCTTCGGCAAGCGCTTTGGACAGGTCGGCCTGGAAAAAGTGCGCGTTGCCAAGGCCATTGGCCAGCGCGTTGGCGCCTGCCCGCTCGACCATCGCCGCCACGCCCTCCACCCCGACTACCCGCGCCACCCGGCGCGCCAGCGGCAGGGAGAAATTGCCCAGCCCGCAGAACAGGTCGAGGACCCGCTCGTCGGCGGTCGGCGCCAGCCAGTCAAGGGCCTGGCGGATCATCGACTCGTTCACCGGCGCATTGACCTGGACGAAGTCTCCGGGTCGGTACGCCAGAGTCAGTTGCCAGTCACCCAAGGAGTAGCCCAGTTCGGCGGCCGGCTCCACCGGCAAGGGCTGTTCCGCACCTTGCAGCCAGAGCTGGGCCTGGTGTGCGGAGCAGAAAGCGGCCAGGCGCTGGCGATCCTCGTCGACCAGGGCCGTCGTATGCCGCAACAGCAATGCACTGGCCGTGCCATGGAAGAGTTCCACGTGGCCGATGCTTTCCGGCTTGCGGAAGTCCTGCAGAAGAGCAGGCAGGGCACGGGCAATCGTTTGCAAAGGCGGCACCAGGACCAGGCACTCATCGAAGGCGACGATCTCCTGGCTGGCCGAGGCACGGAAGCCGACATCCAGACGCCGCGCCCTGGCATCCCAGCGCACGGCGATCCGAGCGCGGCGCCGATAGCCGAATTCGGGCCCGACCAGGGGGGCGGCCCATTCTTCCGGCTCGATCCCGGCGAAACGCTGCAACTGCTCCTGCAAGGTACGCTGCTTCAGGGCCAACTGCTCGCCGTGTTCCAGGTGCTGCAGGGTGCAGCCGCCGCAGCGACCCGCTACAGTGCAGGGCTCGCGGCGACGCAGGTCGCTACTGCTGAACAGGCGCTCGCTGCGCGCGTCGACCACCTTGCTTCGCGCGCCCAGCACCCGTGCCTCAAGTTCCTCGCCAGGCAGCCCGCCGCTGACGAACCAGGTCATCCCCGCCTCGTGGGCGATACCTCGGCCGTCATGGGCCAGGCGCTCGATGGTCAGGCGCTGCTTCTTGCCTACCGGTATCGCGGGACCGCGCGCACCACCGCTGGGCTGGAAGCGCAGCCCGCCCTTATTTCTGGCCATGGACATGCTCAGCGCGGGTCATAGACGCCGGAAGACAGGTAGCGGTCGCCGCGGTCGCAGATGATCGCCACCAGCACGGCATTCTCCAGTTCGCGGGACAGGCGCAGCATCGCCGCCACCGCCCCGCCGGAGGACACGCCGCAGAAGATGCCTTCCTCGCGGGCCAGCCGGCGCATGATGTCCTCCGCTTCGTCCTGGTGCATGTCGACGACCCGGTCGACGCGACTGGCGTCATAGATCTTCGGCAGGTATTCCTGCGGCCAGCGTCGGATTCCCGGGATGGCCGAGCCCTCCATGGGTTGCAGGCCGACGATCTGCACCGCCGGGTTCTGCTCCTTGAGGTAGCGCGATACGCCCATGATGGTCCCGGTGGTGCCCATGGAGCTGACGAAATGGGTGATGCTGCCGCCGGTCTGCTGCCAGATTTCCGGGCCGGTGCTGTGGTAATGGGCTTCCGGGTTGTCGCCATTGGCGAACTGGTCGAGAACCTTGCCGCGGCCTTCGCGCTGCAGCTTGTCGGCCAGATCGCGCGCGCCCTCCATGCCCTCTTCCTTGCTGACCAGAATAAGCTCGGCGCCATAGGCGGTCATCGCCGCCTTGCGTTCAGCCGTGGAGTTGTCCGGCATGATCAGGATCATCTTGTAACCCTTGATCGCCGCCGCCATGGCCAGGGCGATGCCGGTGTTGCCGGAAGTAGCCTCGATCAGCGTATCGCCGGGGCGGATGTCGCCGCGCAGTTCGGCACGGGTGATCATCGACAGGGCCGGGCGGTCCTTCACCGATCCCGCGGGGTTGTTGCCTTCGAGCTTCACCAGCAGGGTATTGGAGGTTTCCCCGGGAAGGCGCTGCAGACGCACCAGAGGGGTATTGCCAACGCAGTCGGCGATAGTCGGGTACTGCACGGTCATGGAGGCACTCGTTCGGCACTGACGGTAAAGGCTGAGCATGATACCGGGAAACTGGGGCCGGACCCTAGCACCGCAATATCCGGTCATGCATGCCGATTCAGCCGAAAGACCGCCCGAAACGGCATGCGATGCGATGACCAGAGGCGTCCGAAGAGAAAACCTGGCGTTGGACAGCCGATGCCTGACCAACGCCAAAGAAAGGTCCGACAGGCGTTGCGCCTGCCGGTGAAAGCGCGTTGGCCGCGGCGATCAGAACGAGGTGGTCATCGAAACGTAGTAGGCGCGACCCGGCTCGTTGTAGGTTGCCGCACCGGCGTCGAAGGAGTTGCCCTGGCGGTACAGGCGCTTGTCGAAGAGGTTGCTTACCCCGCCCCGTACGCTCAGGTTCTCGCTGAAGGTGTAGCCGGCGCTGACGCCCCAGATGCCATAGGTACCCACCTCTTTTCGCGAGACCACCGGCGTGTTGCGGCTGGTGCCATGCTTCGGCGGCTCCTGGCGGCCGTAGATGGTGCTGGTCAGTTGGGTGGAAAGACGCTCGCTGGCCTGCCAGTCCAGGGTCGAGTTCAGGGTGTACTCGGGGATCACCGAAAGCGGGTTGCCGGTGTCCTTGTCCTTGGATTGCAGCATATAGGTCAGGTTGGTGCTCCAGCTAAGGTCCTCGTGCAGGGGGACCAGCAGGTTGCCTTCCAGGCCCTCGACCACTGCTTTCTTCGCGTTGCTCCATTGCAGGATGTTGTTACCGGTCCCGGTCTGTCCCATGACATCCAGCGGCGCGACGATCTTGTTCTTGTAGTCGTTGCGGAAATAGGTGAGCCCGGCGACCCAGCCATCGCGCCGGAACTCGATGCCCAGTTCCTTGTTGACGCTGGTCTCGGCGTCCAGGTTCTCGTTGCCGACCAGGTAGCAGCCGCCGCTGCTGGTCTGGATCGGGCAGCCGTTGCCACGGGTATAGAGCAGGTAGTTCGGGTTGCTCTGGTACAGGTTGGGCGCCTTGAAGGCCCGTGCGATACCGGCCTTGACCGTGAAGTATTCGCCGAGCGTCTGGGAAGCGTTCAGGCTCGGGCTCCAGTTCAGGCCGAAGTCGCTGTGATCGTCCAGGCGCAGCCCGGGGGTGAGCATGGTGCCGGGGCGCAGTTCGATATTGTCCTCCACGTACAGCGCCCGGATCTCCGCCTTGCTTTTCGGGCTTCGCGAGCCGGCCGCGGGGGTCCCCGGCAAGCTATCGCTTCCCACGAAGCCCTGCTTGAGCGAGGACGGGTCGTTGAGGGTTTCCTTGTTCCACTCCGCGCCCACCGTCAGCACCTGCTCGAACAACGCATGCAACGGAAGGTTGAGTTCGCCGCTGAGGCGATAGTTCTCCAGCTTGCTGGTGCTGAACGAACGGTCGGCGCCGATCTGCCCCTCGACGGAACCGGCCAGCCCCTCCTCCAGACGGTTGTTGCGGGTGGAGTCGTACTGGGCGACGAACCTGGAAGTACCGAACGACCAGGTCCCGTTGTGGGTGATGGCGTAGTTCTCGCGATACATGCGGTTGGTCTCCGCACCGTCGTCGGCGAGTCCCTGGGTATTGGCGGTGCCGTTGTTGTTCTGGGTATCGCCGGCATAGATGTTGCCCTGTCGGCTGAAGCCCGCTTCGAAATCGACGACCTGGTCGGGGGTCACCTGCCACGACAGCATCCCGCTGAGATCGCGATTGCGTACCCCTTCGCGTCCGGCCACGGTACGGCTCGGGTTGACGGTATGTCCGAGGTTGATGTCGGTATCGTCCGAATCGGTCTTGTTCGCGCTGCCGTACGCGCGGAAGCTCAAGGCTTCGGTCAGCGGCCCGCTGAGGCTGAAGTTGGCGCGGCGCGTGGCGCCATCCTTGGAGCTTTCCGGAATGTTGGTGAACACCGTCATGGAGCCACGCAAACGATCGGTCGGGCGCTTGGTGATGATGTTGACTACCCCGCCCGCCGCGCCGGAACCGTAGCGTGCCGCCGCGGGCCCACGGAGGACCTCGATGCGCTCGACCTCCTCCGGCGGCACCCAGTTGCTGTCGCCGCGGGTGTCGCGTTCGCCACGCCAGCCGTAGCGCACCGAGTTGCGCGAGCTGACCGGCTTGCCATCGACCAGGATCAGGGTGTTCTCCGGCCCCATGCCGCGGATGTCGATCTGCCGGTTGTTGCCGCGCTGGCCGCTGGAACTGTTGCCGGTGAGGTTGACCCCGGGCATGGTGCGGATGATCTCGGAGAGATCGTTCACCGGCGGGCGCTTCCTGATGTCCTCGGCGGTGATGATGGATACCCCCGGTGCCTGCTTGAGCTCCTGTTCGGCGGTGCCCAGCACCACCTCGTCACCCAGCTGGACCACCGACTCGGCGCGTTCGTCCAGTTCTTCCAGGCGCTCGTCCTCGGCCAGGGCCTGCCCGCCCAGCAGGCTCGATGAAGCGAAAAGGACGGCAGCGGCGAGATGGCCGCGACGGAATTGGGGGTACATGCGTGACTACTCCTGTCGAGGGAAAACGGGTAGCAGGCGAGCCACGAGGGATACGTTGACGTTTTTTCTGAAGCCTGGGTCGCCGGCGTTGCACGGGTGACGTCTCGGCACGGGTAGGACAGGGCGCAGACCCGGAACAAGGCCGGCCGAGGAGATCGGCACGGATGATAATTATTCACAAAAGAGAGTAAAGATCATTTACATCTAGGTAAAATGTAAAGGCACCTGCGCCTCGCTAGGCAGAAGGCAGCACCAGGCACAGGCGCAGCCCCGGATCGGCGGCTTCCGCCCATAGGCGGCCGCCCTGGAGCACCACGGCGCGACGGGCAATGCTCAGTCCCAGGCCGAAGCCCTTGCCGGTACGTGCCGAAGACAGTCGGGTGAACGGGCGGAAGATGGTCTCCAACTGGTGCTCGGCCACACCCTCGCCCTGGTCTTCCAGGCAAAGCCACCAGCAACTTCCTTCGCGCCGACCATGCAGGCGGATCACGCCGCCCTCCGGCGAATGCCGGATGGCGTTGCGCAGCAGGTTCTCCAGGGCCTGGGCAAGTGCATTGAGGTTGCCACGCACGACACAATCCTCGGGCAGATCGCTGCGGAACCGCTCGGCGGCCCAGCCGCTTTCGAAGCGTGCGTTCTCCACCAGCAGGTCCCATAACGCCGGGATGGAAATGTCCTCCAGCGCCAATACCGGGCGTTCGGTGTCCATCCAGGCCAGCTCCAGGGTGTTGTCCACCAGTTGCTGCATGCCCTGTACCTCCTGCTCCAGGCGCTCGCGCAGGAGCTGCGCGGACAGCGTGCCCTCTGCCGCCACCTGCAGGCGCGCCAGCGGCGTGCGCAGCTCGTGGGAGAGATCGCGGAGCAGTTGGCGCTGCAACACCATGTGCTCGTCGAGTCGCTCGGCCATATGGTCGAACGCCCGCCCCAGATCGCCCAGCTCGTCGCTGCGCCGGCTGATCTCTGCCTGCGTACGCGCCGTCAGGTCGTTGCCGCGCAGGGCATTGGCCTGCGCTCGCAGGCGTCCCAGCGGCACTACCCAGCGCCGATACAGCAACACTCCCAGCAGCAGGGCCAGCCCGGCCGGCACCAGGCCGTGGGTGACCAGGCGCTTGGCCGGCGACAAGCCGGGAGGGACGAACTCGGCGGGAAGACGCAGGACCACCCTGCCTTGCTCCGGATGTTCGGGGAAGCGCAGGTTGATGAATGGCCGCGACAGCGAGCGGGAACTCATCGGCCAGTCGACGCCCCGCAGGAAAGTCAGGCGCTCGGCTTCCTCCGTGGTGAGCGGACGACTGCCCAGCGATTGCAGCCGTCCGTCGAGCACGACCACCCAGTCCAGCGCCTGCTGGCGCGGCTCGGCCAGCCAACGGTCGATGCCCTCGCGGCCATCGTCGAGCCAGGCACGCTCGGCTCGCCGCGCATAATCCGCCAAGGCGGAGCGGGCTTCGGCGGACAGGTAGTAACCCTTCAGTTCGGCACTACGTCCCCAGGTCCAGGACAGCCATACCGATAGCAGGAAGAACGCCACCAGCACCAGGGCCAGGCGCCAGAACAGCGAATGGCGGTTGGGCATCATGGCGCCGGTGTCAGGACGTAACCCTTGCCCCAGACGGTATGCAACTGGTGACCGGCGTAACCGAGGCGTTGCAGCTTGCGCCGCAGGTGACTGACGTGCATGTCCAGGCTGCGATCATGCTGGGTATGACCGCGGTGCAGGACATGCTGGTAAAGGAAGGCCTTGGTCAGGGTCTCGCCTTCCGCGGCGAGGAAGGTTTCCAGCAGGCGGTATTCGGTCGGCGTCAGGCCGGCGAACCGCTCGCCAAGGCTGACATCGCAGACATCGGCAGAGAATTGCAGCGAGGGCCGCGCCAGCGGTTCGGCGCAGCGGCCCGGCGCGCCCCCCCGCTCCAGGGCGATCCGGCGCAGGATGGCATCGATGCGTACCCGCAGCTCGGCCAGGCTGAAAGGCTTCGGCAGATAATCGTCGGCGCCCTGGCTGAACCCGGCGATGCGGTCCTGCTCGGCGCCCAGGGCCGACATCAGGATCACCGGCAGCGCCTGCTCCTGGCGGAGTTGGCGAAGAATCTCGAGGCCATCGCGCCCCGGCAGCATGATGTCCATCAGGATCAGGTCATAGGCGCCGCTGCGCGCAGCCGCCAACCCCTCTTCCCCGTCTCGGCACCAGGTCACCTCGAAACCGCTGCCATTGAGGTGCTGGAACAGATGTGCGCCCAGTGTCGGATCGTCCTCGATGGCCAGCAGTCGGGGGTCGGGCGTCAGGGATGGGAACATGGCAGCCAAATAAGATTGATTAGCAATCGTGCCAGTATTCACGATCTTTCCGCTTCGTCGCAAGCCGAATCCGCCGGGCTGCGCACATCGGTGCAGATTCCCCTTCCGCGACCCGCTAAACTGCGCGGGGTAAACGTATGGCCGGGGAGCGTCGGCCATCCCGATCTGGCTCGACGGAGAGACGTGTGTTCAAGGATCTCGGCATCAAGGGGCGCGTACTGCTGCTCACCCTGCTCCCCACCAGCCTGCTGGCGATGGTGCTTGGCGGTTACTTCACCTGGGTCCAGCTGTCCGACATGCGCGCCCAGTTGATCGAGCGCGGGCAACTGATCGCCGAACAACTGGCGCCGCTGGCCGCCACCGCGCTGGCGCGAAAGGATACCGCCGTGCTCAACCGCATCGCCAACGAGGCGCTGGACCAACCGGACGTGCGCGCGGTGACCTTCCTCGACGCCCGCCAGGAACGCCTCGCCCATGCCGGGCCAAGCATGCTCACCGTCGCCCCGGCCGGCGACGCCAGCCATCTGAGCATGTCCACCGAACTGGACACCACGCACTTCCTGCTACCGGTTCTTGGCCGCCACCACAGCCTGTCCGGCGCCACCGAGCCTGACGACGAGCGCGTACTCGGCTGGGTCGAACTGGAACTGTCGCACCACGGGACCCTGCTGCGCGGATATCGCAGCCTGTTCACCAGCCTCTTGCTGATCGCCGCCGGCCTCGGCGTCACCGCCCTCCTCGCCCTGCGCATGAGCCGCGCGATCAACGCGCCGCTGGAACTGATCAGCCAGGGCGTCGCCCAGCTCAAGGAAGGCCGCATGGAAACCCGCCTGCCACCGATGGGCAGCAACGAGCTGGACGAACTGGCCTCCGGCATCAACCGCATGGCGGAAACGCTGCAGAGCGCCCAGGAGGAAATGCAGCACAACATCGACCAGGCCACCGAGGACGTACGCCAGAACCTGGAAACCATCGAGATCCAGAACATCGAGCTGGACCTGGCGCGCAAGGAGGCCCTGGAGGCGAGCAGGATCAAGTCCGAGTTCCTCGCCAACATGAGCCACGAGATCCGCACCCCGCTCAACGGCATCCTCGGTTTCACCAACCTGCTGCAGAAGAGCGAGCTCAGCCCGCGCCAGCAGGACTACCTCACGACCATCCAGAAATCGGCGGAAAGCCTGCTGGGGATCATCAACGAGATCCTCGACTTCTCGAAGATCGAGGCCGGCAAGCTGGTTCTGGAAAACCTCCCCTTCAATCTCCGCGACCTGATCCAGGACGCCCTGACCATGCTGGCTCCGGCCGCCCACGAGAAGCAACTGGAACTGGTCAGCCTGGTCTACCGGGATACCCCGATCCAATTGCAGGGCGACCCGCAGCGGCTGAAGCAGATCCTCACCAACCTGGTCGGCAACGCCATCAAGTTCACCCAGGGCGGCACCGTCGCCGTACGCGCCATGCTCGAGGACGAAAGCGACGACCGCGCGCAGCTGCGGATCAGCGTACAGGACACCGGTATCGGCCTCTCCGAGGAGGACCAGCAAGCCTTGTTCAAGGCCTTCAGCCAGGCCGACAACTCACTGTCGCGGCAAGCCGGTGGCACCGGCCTGGGCCTGGTGATCTCCAAGCGCCTGATCGAGCAGATGGGCGGCGAGATCGGCGTCGACAGTACGCCTGGGGAAGGTGCCGAATTCTGGATCAGCCTGAGTCTGCCGAAAAGTCGCGACGACAACGAGGAGCCAGGCGCCTCCTGGGCCGCGGGCCAGCGCGTGGCGCTGCTCGAACCGCAGGAGCTGACGCGCCGCTCGCTGCACCACCAGCTCACCGACTTCGGCCTGGAAGTGAGCGAATTCGCCGACCTCGACAGCCTCCAGGAAAGCCTGCGCAACCCGCCGCCCGGCCAGTTGCCGATCAGCCTGGCGGTGCTCGGCGTCTCGGCCGCGATCCATCCGCCGGAAGAGCTGAGCCAGTCGTTCTGGGAATTCGAACGGCTCGGCTGCAAGACCCTGGTGCTCTGCCCGACCACCGAGCAGGCGCAATACCACGCGACCCTGCCCGACGAACAGGTCGAGGCCAAGCCCGCCTGCACCCGCAAGCTGCAACGCAAGCTGCAGGAGTTGCTTCAAGTCCGCCCGACGCGCAGCGACAAGCCCCACGCCATGGTTTCCGGACGGCCGCCACGGCTGCTCTGCGTCGACGACAACCCGGCCAACCTGCTGCTGGTGCAGACCCTGCTCAGCGACCTCGGCGCCCAGGTCACCGCGGTGGACAGCGGCTACGCGGCCCTCGAGGTAGTGCAGCGCGAGCGCTTCGACCTGGTCTTCATGGACGTGCAGATGCCCGGCATGGACGGCCGCCAGGCCACCGAGGCGATCCGCCGCTGGGAGGCCGAGCGGGAAGTCAGCCCGGTGCCGGTGATCGCGCTCACCGCACATGCGCTTTCCAACGAGAAGCGCGCATTGCTGCAGGCCGGCATGGACGACTACCTGACCAAGCCGATCGACGAGCAGCAATTGGCCCAGGTAGTGCTGAAGTGGACGGGACTGAGCCTGGGCCAGTCGCTGGCCAGCATGAGCCGTGCGCCGCAGCTCGGCCAGTTGAGCGTGCTCGACCCCGAGGAAGGGCTGCGCCTGGCCGCCGGCAAGGCCGACCTCGCCGCCGACATGCTGGCGATGCTGCTGGCCTCGCTGGCGGCGGACCGCCAGGCGATTCGCCAGGCCCGCGACAACGACGACCGCACCGCTTTGCTCGAGAGGGTCCACCGGCTGCATGGCGCCACCCGCTACTGTGGCGTGCCGCAGTTGCGCGCGGCCTGCCAGACCAGCGAAACCCTGCTCAAGCAGAACGATCCGGCGGCGGCCGCGGCCCTGGACGAGCTGGACAAGGCCATCGAGGCCCTGGCCGACACTGCCTCGGCCACCACCCACCTGTCTTCCACCAGCCTCGACTCCAGCGAACTCTGACCATGCGCATCCTGTTCTTCAGCAGCCAGGCCTACGACAGCGAGAGCTTCCAGGCCAGCAACCACCGGCACGGCTTCGAACTGCACTTCCAGCAGGCCCACCTGCAGGCGGACACGGCGGTCCTCGCCCAGGGCTTCGAAGTAGTCTGCGCCTTCGTCAACGACGACCTCTCGCGGCCGGTGCTGGAACGCCTGGCCGCCGGCGGCACGCGCCTGGTCGCCCTGCGCTCGGCCGGCTACAACCACGTCGACCTGGCCGCCGCCGAAGCGCTCGGCCTGCCGGTGGTGCACGTCCCGGCCTATTCGCCGCACGCTGTCGCCGAGCACGCGGTCGGCCTGATCCTGACGCTCAACCGGCGCCTGCACCGCGCCTACAACCGGACCCGCGAGGGCGATTTCTCGCTGCATGGGCTGACCGGCTTCGACCTCCACGGCAAACGCGTCGGAGTGATCGGCACCGGACAGATCGGCGAGACCTTCGCCCGCATCATGGCCGGCTTCGGCTGCGAGCTGCTGGCCTACGATCCCTATCCCAATCCGCGCATCCAAGCGCTCGGCGGCCGCTACCTGGCGCTCGACGCCCTGCTCGCCGAGTCCGACATCGTCAGCCTGCATTGCCCGCTGACCGCCGACACCCGCCACCTCATCGACGCGCAGCGCCTGGCGACGATGAAACCCGGCGCGATGCTGATCAATACCGGCCGTGGCGCCCTGGTGAACGCCGCGGCGCTGATCGAGGCGCTGAAGAGCGGACAACTGGGCTACCTCGGCCTGGACGTCTATGAAGAGGAAGCGGATATCTTCTTCGAGGATCGCTCCGACCAGCCCCTGCAGGATGACGTGCTGGCACGCCTGCTGAGCTTCCCCAACGTGGTGGTGACCGCCCACCAGGCCTTCCTTACCCGCGAGGCGCTGGCGGCGATCGCCGACACCACCCTGGACAACATCGCCGCCTGGCAGGACGGGACGCCGCGCAATCGGGTCCGGGCCTGATGGCGTGGTAGCATGCGCGGCTGATTGGAGGCTCCATGGCTGAACACGATTTCCGTTACACCCTGCTCAACCCGCAATACACCCTCAACGAATGCCGCGCGCTCTCCCCGGGGCGCTACCAGGTCACCGGCACCGGCGGCTCGATCAAGGCCGACGACGTGCTGCTGGTCAGCCTCAAGGGCAGCAAGACCCTGAGCATGCGCCTGACCGTGGAAAAGGTTCGCCACCTGATCAACCCACCCGGCCAGTGGCTGGCGGTCGCCCGCGGCCCGGCATTCCGCGAACTGGCGATCCATACCTGGCAGGTCGACTGCGACCAGTGCCAGGCTCGTCTCGACTTCGAGTTCGCCGTGGACGCCAGTCTCGGTCGCAAGGCCCTGGCGCCGGCCGCCGAAGAGCGCATTCACGAACTGGGCTGGAGCAGCCGCGAAGGCAAGCACCTGTGCCCGAAATGCCAGTAGGGCGAACGCTCCGTCCGACCGACGGTCTGTGAACTATCGCCCGTACGAAATGCGCAAAGGAAACGCCATGAAACCCTCTCTCGCCCTCTTCGCCTCCGCCGCCCTGGTCCTGGGCGGTTGCGCCAGCCAGGAGACCACCCTGGAAACCGAGCAGGCCTACCAGGTCGACTGGGTCGGCGCACAACCGACGATGGACTACAGCCACATCAGCCTGACCTTCGACGGCCAGGGCCGTGCCTTCGGCAACGGCGGCTGCAACCACTGGTTCGCCAGCTACACCTTGCAGGACGACCTCCTTCAGTTCGGCGCCATCGGCAGCACCCGCCGCCTGTGCGCGGCGGAGATCATGGAGCAGGAACGGCGCTTCCTGGCCCTGCTGCAGAGCGTCCAGCACTGGGACATTTCGCCGTCCGACGAGCTGCGCCTGTGGCCGGCCGAAGGCAAGCCGCTGCGCCTGGTCCCCGAGCACGACTGAAGCCTGAAGCGGCGCTACCCGGCGCCGCCCGTTTACATTTTTTTGACATCCATTTCATTCCCGCTTGACCACCACGTCCCTAGGCTTCCGCATCCTCGCCCGGAGACGCTTGATGTTCGCCCCACCCAGCACCGAGACACTCAACCGCTTCTTTCTGTTGTCGTGGCTGGTGGTGCTCTGGCAGGTGCTGCGCCTGCAGGACGGGATCGTCTTCGACGACGCCTGGCTGCCGCTCTGGAGCGTCGCTGCCAGCCTGAGCTACGCCTTCCTTTATATAGTCCCGGTGTACCTCGCCTGCCGACTGCTCCTGCATTTCCATGACCGCCTTCCCGTGCGCCTCAGTCCGTGGCTGGCAGGCGTGCTGGCCATCGTCGGCAGCGCGGCGGTACAGATACTGCTCTACGCCGACCGCACCCTCTACGACCTGTACGGATTCCACCTCAACGGTTTCAGCATCGGCCTGCTGGTCTCGCCCGGCGGCCTCTCCAGCCTCGGCAGCGGCGACGGCACCCTGCTCAGCGCAAGCCTGGCGGCCCTGGCCCTGCTCTGTCTGCAGGTGCTGCTGTACAGCGCCTGCCAGGTCAGCCGCGAACGCCTTCCCGCGCTCCCTCGGCGCGCCTGGCGCTACCTGTTGGCGGCCTTCCTCTGCCTGGCCCTGGGCGAACGCCTGGCCTATGCGTTCAGCTCCCTGCGCGACTACCGGCCGATCCTGCTGGCCAGCGAACGCTATCCGCTGTACCTGCCATTGACCGTCCGCAGCCTGGCGCGAAGCCTGGGCATCCAGCCGACGCCCACCCAGCGCGAGCTGCTCCAGCAGCAGAGCGACCTGCACTATCCGCTCCGGCCGCTGGAGATCAGCGCCCCGGCGCACCCATTGAACATCGTCTGGATCGTCGCCGAGTCGCTCCGCGGGGACATGCTCGATCCGCGCTACATGCCCAGGCTGTGGGACTTCTCCAACCGGGCGATCCGCCTGGACAACCACTACAGCAGCGGCAACCTGACCCAGATGGGCGTCTTCGGCATGTTCTACGGGCTGCACGGCGGCTACTGGGACGCCGTGCTGAAGGCCGGCCAGCCGCCGGTGCTCATGGAGGTACTCAGGCAGCAGAACTACCAGTTCCGGATCAATGCCGCGCAACGTTTCAGCTATCCGCCCTTCGACCGCAGCGTGTTCGTCAACCTGCGCCCCCAGGACCTGCACGTGCTGGATAGCCCGGAGCCTGCCTGGCAGCGCGACGCCCGGAACACCGACGACCTGCTGCGCTTCGTCGATCGCCGACTACCCGACCGGCCGTTCTTCGCCTGCCTGTTCCTCGAGTCGAGCCACGCCAACTACAGCTTCCGCGACGAGACCGCGAAAATCCGCCCCTATCTGGTCAACTTCAACTACCTGACCACCGATTTCCAGGCGCAGATGCCGCTGATCAAGAACCGCTACCTGAATGCCGTGCGCGAAGTCGATACACAGATCGGCCGCCTGCTGCAGCACCTGGAAAACCAGCACCTGCTGGAAAACACCGCGGTAGTGGTGCTCGGCGACCATGGGGAAGAGTTCATGGAACGCTCGCGCTGGGGCCACAATACCGAGTTCAATCGCTACCAGACCGGCACCGTCGCCGTGCTGAGCATTCCCGGACAGGCGCCCCGTGCCGTCCGCGGCATCACCAGCCACATCGACCTGCCCGCAACGCTCCTGCCGCTGCTGGGCGTACGCAATCCGCCCCGCGACTACTCGCTGGGACAGGACCTGCTCGCAGCGGACTACCATCGCGACTATGCGGTGAGCGCCGATACCACGCGCATCGCCTACCTGGGCGAAGGCTTCAAGGTGAGCTTCCCACTGCGTGGCGCGGACCGTCACCACGGTCCGGTGAGCGATGGCGACGACCGCCCGCTCGACGTGGAACAACAGGAAGCCATACGCGGCCCGCTCCGTGCAGCACGCCTGGAACTGCTGCAGGATCTCGGCCGCTTCAGCGCCCTGCCGGTAAGGGAAGAGCCGTCGCCGCGGAGCCTCGCGACTTCGTTGACGCCATGAGGAGCATCAGAACAGCCTGAGTTGTTCGTGGGCGCCCTGCAGGTCGAGCAGGCGCACGCCAACGCCGATCAGGCGCACCGGACGATTGCCACGGGCAAAGGCCTGGCCGAGCAATTGCCGGTAGCTCTCCAGGTCGCGCCCGGCGCCGGACTGTTCCACCGTGGTCTGGGTGAAATCGTGAAACTTCAGTTTCACGAACGGCTTGTCCGGCCGATAACTGCCATCCAGGCGTTGCAGGCGTCCGTCCAGCTCCTCGAGCAGGGTCGGCAGTTCCTCCAGACAAGCCGCCAGGTCCGGCAGGTCGCGATCGAAGGTACATTCGACGCTCACCGACTGGCGCCGGCTGTCGACTTCCACCGGTCGCTCGTCGATACCATGGGCCAGTCCCCACAGGCGTTCGCCGAAGCTGCCGAACTCGCGCACCAGGCTCAGCTTGCTGCCCTGGCGCAGGTCGGCGCAGGTGCGGATGCCCATCCGCGCCAGGCGCTCCGCCGTGACCTTGCCGACGCCATGCAACTTGGCCACCGGCAACTCGGCGACGAACCCGTCGACCTGCTCCGGGGTAATCACAAACAGCCCGTCCGGCTTGCGCCAGTCGCTGGCGATCTTGGCCAGGAACTTGTTCGGCGCGACGCCCGCCGAAACGGTGATGTGCAGTTCCTCGGCCACCCGGCGGCGGATGTCCTGGGCGATCCGCGTGGCGCTACCGGCGAAATGCGGCGAAGCGCTGACGTCCAGGTAGGCCTCGTCCAGCGAAAGCGGCTCGATCAGATCGGTATAGTCGCGGAAGATCGCATGGATCTGCTTCGACACCGCCCGGTAGACATCGAAACGCGGGCGCACCACCAGGAGATCGGGACACAGCTTGAGCGCCGTGCGCATGGCCATCGCCGAGCGCACGCCATAGGCCCGCGCCTCGTAGCTGCAAGTGGCGACCACTCCGCGCTTGTCCGGCGAACCGCCAACCGCCAGCGCCTTGCCGCGCAGGCTGGGGTCGTCGCGCATCTCGAGGGCGGCGTAGAAACAGTCGCAGTCTATATGGATGATTTTCCGCACCGGAATCTCGCTACAAGCCCCGCCGGGCCTGCCCCGGAGCGCCGAATTCTAGCATTGGGCAAGCGCTAAGCATTTGAAGAAAAAACACTTTTTTCGAAAAATCGATTGACAACCCGACGAGAGTCCGTAGAATGCGCCCACACAGACGCGGGATGGAGCAGTCTGGTAGCTCGTCGGGCTCATAACCCGAAGGTCGTTGGTTCAAATCCAGCTCCCGCAACCACATTCGAAAAGCCCCGGCACTAGCGATAGCGCCGGGGCTTTTTGCATTCCGACACTCGTGCTCCACTGCATCGCCTCGCCCTCCGTTCGCTCGCATCATCGCACATTTAACTGTATATTCGTACAGCCAGCTCAGCCTTCGATGAATGCTCGGTAACGGATACGGAAAGGACAGACAGATGCTGAACGTCGAACAATTGAAGCGCAGCGTGAACCGGATGGAACTCGACGACATCCGCCAGGCAGTGGACGAACTGCAGATGGACGGCCTGGTCACCGACGGCAAGACGCCGTTCACCCGCGTGCACTTCAACACCTGCTTCGCCGAGATCGAGGCGCTGTTCCAGCGCGCCGGCTTCCACCGGCCGCTCGATGTGGTCGGCTACCAGGGCGAGATCTATGCGTTGTACGACCCCTCTCGCTGGGAGGCCGTGGAAGTGCTGCGCTGGTTGAAGGAATACCGCGAGGAATCGCGTCACCTGACTCCGGCGTGAGCGCAACGCCTGCGTCAGCGCAACTCGTGTGCCAGGCGCGCGCAGGCCATCCCCACGACCAGCATCACCAGCGGACCGAAGGCCCGCATGGAGATCCGCGCCAGGCTCCAGGACTCTTTCGCAGCGAACAGGCTTGCCGGATTCACTGAATAGACCAGCAGGGAACCGCAGAACAGCCCCAGGCCCAGTTGGCCCAGGCGGCGCAACCAACCGTCGTGGCGGAGCAACACCACCAGCAGGACGCCGTACAACAGGCAATCGACCCGCGCCACCGAATCCTTGACCTGCAACGACTGTTCCCAATCCCCCAGCCACCATCCAGCGGCCACGCCCAGCACGACTCCGGCGCCGACATGAATGCCCGCCTGGATCATCGTCACCCTTCCCCCCTCGGAAATGGTCGGACAGTGCAAGCCGCCACTATGCCCACGGCAAGCTGAACCATCGCTGAACGAACACCAGCAAATGGCCTTCGGCCACTTCGCCGACGCAACTCCTGAAAAACCCGGCGGTCTTCTCCCTGTGACAGGACGCCGCCCCGCACAGAAAAAATCTGCTGCGACCACTTGGGAACTCGCCCGAGAGGCCATACTCTGTCGCGCAAATTCCCATGAGGTGGCTGATGCGCACCGACGCTCCCGTTCCAGAACATCCCGCTCCACCCAGCTCTCCCGCGTCCCCACAACGCATCCGGCTGATCGATCGGATTACCGCCTACCGCCAGCCCATCGGCCTGGTCTTCACCTTGCTGCTGTTCGGCCTGGCGCTGGTGGCCTGCTACCACCTGCTACGGGAGATCGATCCCGGCGCCCTCCACGATGCCATCGCCGACGTGCCCAGGCCGGCGCTGCTCGGCGCCCTGGGCGCGACCGCCCTCGGCTTCGTCATCCTGCTCGGCTACGAGTGGTCGGCCAGCCGCTTCGCTGGCGTCACGCTGCCCATGCGCAGCCTGGCCACCGGTGGCTTCAGCGCCTTCGCCATCGGCAATGCGGTAGGCCTGTCGCTGCTTTCCGGCGGCTCCGTACGCTACCGACTGTATTCCCGGCATGGCATCGGCGCTGCCGAAATTGCCCGGATGACGCTATTTGCCAGCCTTTCCCTGGGCTGCGCACTGCCGGTGCTGGCGGCACTCGCCGCACTCTGCGACCTCGACGATGCGGCATCGGCGCTGCACCTGCCCCACGCCCTGGTCGCCGTCATCGCGATCGCCGTCCTGTTGCTGGCTGTCGGCCTGGTGGCGTTCCTGGCCCGGCACCGCCTGCCGGGAGAACGGCCGTCCCCCGACAGCCTGCTGGTCCGCCTCGGCCGCCGCAGCCTGCGCCTGCCGGGCCTGCGCCTGTCGCTGCTGCAACTGCTGATCACCGCCCTCGACGTCGCCGCCGCCGCTACCGTCCTTTATCTGTTGCTGCCGGAAACCCCACCCTTCGCGGCGTTCCTGCTGGTCTACCTGCTCGCCCTGGCCGCCGGCGTACTCAGCCACGTACCGGGCGGAGTCGGGGTGTTCGAGGCGGTGCTGCTGGCCGCGTTCGCCGGCCAACTGGGCGCCGCGCCGCTGGCCGCGGCCCTGCTCTTGTACCGCTTGATTTATGTGGTACTGCCGCTGCTGCTGGCCTGCCTGTTGTTGCTGTTCCTCGAAGCGCGCCGGTTGTGGGTGACGCGCCAGGCGATCCGCGTCGCCTCGGGTTTCGCCGCACCGATCCTGGCGATCCTGGTCTTCCTCTCCGGTGTCGTGCTGCTGTTTTCCGGCGCCACGCCGGCGATCGACACCCGCCTGGAGCACCTCGGCTTCCTCATTCCACATCGCCTGATCGATGCCTCGCACCTGGTCGCCAGCCTGATCGGCGTGCTCTGCCTGCTGCTCGCGCAGGGTTTGCGCCGACGGCTGTCGGCCGCCTGGGCCCTGACCCTGGTGCTGTTGCTGGTGGGCGCCCTGCTTTCGCTGCTGAAAGGCTTCGACTGGGAAGAAGCCAGCCTGCTGAGCCTGACCGCCGCGCTGCTCGCCATGTTCCGCCGCTCCTTCTACCGTCCCAGCCGGCTGATGGAAGTACCCTTCTCGCCGCTTTACGTAGGCGCCAGCATCTGCGTGGTCGGCGCCTCGGTCTGGCTGCTGCTGTTCGCCAACCAGGACGTGCATTACAGCAACCAGCTCTGGTGGCAGTTCGCCCTGGACGCCGACGCCCCGCGCGCCCTGCGCGCCGCCCTCGGCAGTTGCCTGCTGCTCCTGGCCCTGGCCCTTGGCTGGCTGCTGCGCGCGGCACCGCCGGCGATCCGCGAGCCGGACGCGGAAGAGCTGCAGCGCGCGGCGCGGATCATCCGCCACTCGGACCAGCCGGATGGCGGCCTGGCCCTGACCGGCGACAAGGCCCTGCTCTTCCATGAGGGCGACGACGCTTTCCTCATGTACGCCCGCCGCGGTCGCAGCATGATCGCCCTGTACGACCCGATCGGCCCGGCCATGCAGCGCGCCGAACTGATCTGGCAGTTCCGCGACCTCTGCGACCTGCACCATGCCCGCCCGGTGTTCTACCAGGTGCGTGCCGAGAACCTGCCGTTCTACATGGACATCGGCCTGACCGCCCTCAAGCTCGGCGAAGAAGCGCGAGTCGACCTGCTGCGCTTCGACCTGGAGAACAAGGGCAAGGAAATGAAAGACCTGCGCTACACCTGGAACCGCGGCCAGCGCGACGGGCTGGCCCTGGAGTTCCATGAACCGGGCCAGGCTCCGCTGGACGAGCTGAAGGCGATATCGGACGCCTGGCTGGGCGGCAAGCAGGTGCGCGAGAAAGGCTTCTCCCTGGGCCGCTTCACCCCGGCGTACCTGAACTTCTTCCGCATCGCCATCGTCCGCCACCAGGGCAAGCCGGTGGCCTTCGCCAACCTGCTGGAAACCGACAGCCGCGAACTGGCGAGCCTCGACCTGATGCGCGTGCACCCGGAGGCGCCGAAGCTGACCATGGAGTTCCTCATGCTCGGCCTCATCCTCCACTACAAGGCCCAGGGCCACGCGCGCTTCAGCCTCGGCATGGTGCCGCTGGCCGGGCTCCAGCCAAGGCGCGGCGCGCCGTTGACCCAGCGCCTGGGCGCACTGGTCTTCCGGCGGGGCGAACAGTTCTACAATTTCCAGGGGCTGCGACGCTTCAAGGACAAGTTCCAGCCCGACTGGGAACCCCGCTACCTGGCCGTGCCAGCCGGGCTCGACCCGCTGGTGGCCCTGGCCGATACCGCCGCGCTGATCGCCGGCGGCCTGACTGGATTGGTGAAACGCTGATATGTCTGTCGTGAAACGTCACTGGCGCCGTTTTCTGGTCGCCGCCCTGGTGCTGATCGTCGGTGCCGCCCTGCTGCTCTGGAGCCGACCGGCGGCCCAGGCGAAACTGGAAGCCCTGGCCCTCGACGACGGCGGCCACGCCACCCTTGCCGAACCCGGCGAGAAGCCGCGCTCGCGGGTGGTGGTGATCGCCGCCCCCGAACAGCAACTGAACGACGCCCAGATGCTGAACCTGGCTCACGACAGCGCCGCCCGGGTGATCCAGTACTTCCCCCCGGAAAACGGCGATTGCAGGGCGCAGCAGTCCCGGCTCGAAGCGGTCATTGCCCGCCTCGGCGGCAAGCCGAACCTGGTCGCCGGCATCGGCCCGGGCTCGACCACCGCCTGGCGCTGGCTCGCCAGCCAGGACGACGACAAGGCCAAGGCGCTCTCGGTCGGTTTCGACATTGCCCTGGCCGAGCGCGACTGCGACGCCCCGCTGCCGCACCAGGCAGCGCACGGCCAGTGGCTGCTGGCCTGGAACGACAACCCGGACGACGACACCGCGGTCTTCGTCCGCAAGCAGTCGAGCGCGGAAACCAGCATCAGCGACTACGACACCCCGCTGTCCGACGTGCTCGCCCATAAGTTGCGCCTGCAACTGCAAGGCAACGCCGAGGCCCTGCCGGTACTCGAGGTCCCCGCGGCGCAACCCTCGGACATCGTCACCCTGTTCTATTCCGGCGACGGCGGCTGGCGCGACCTGGACAAGGACTCTGCCGAGCATATGGCGAGCATGGGCTACCCGGTGGTCGGCATCGACACCCTGCGCTACTACTGGCAACACAAGAGCCCGGAACAGAGCGCCGCCGACCTCTCCAAGCTGATGCAACACTACCGCGAGAAGTGGGGCGCGAAACGTTTCGTCCTGGCCGGCTACTCGTTCGGCGCCGACATCCTGCCGGCGATCTACAACCGCCTGCCCGGAAAGGACCAGCAGCAAGTGAAAGCCATGCTCCTGCTGGCGCTGGCGCGGACCGGCAGCTTCGAGATCGAAGTGGAAGGCTGGCTGGGCAAGGCCGGCGAGGAAGCCGCCACCGGCCCGGAAATGGCCAGGTTGCCGGCGGCCAAGGTGTTCTGCATCTATGGCGCCGAAGAAAAGGACGAAAGCGGCTGTACCCAACCCCAGGCCGTCGGCGAGAAGCTCGAACTGCCGGGCGGCCACCACTTCGACGAGGACTACCTGTCCCTGGCGAAGAAGATGCTCCAGGCCATCCGCGACCGCGAGAACGCTCCCGACGCCTGACCGCGATCAGGCTCCCTGCTCCTTCCTTCTTGTCCCCGGCCGGCGCCAGCTAGACTGAGCCTGCCGGGGGCATTCCGGCTGGCTTCGGCGAAGCCGCCGAGAATACCGGCCGACCCGCCGCAGAGCGGGCTCCCGAGAGCCGAAGAGAAGGAACCGTGATGAGCTGGAAAAACACCGAGTCCCGTTATGGGAGCCTGACCATTGCCCTGCACTGGCTGACCCTGCTGCTGATCGCCGGGGTCTACGCCTGTATCGAACTGAAGGGCAATTTCCCCAAGGGCAGCGAAACCCGCGAACTGCTCAAGCAATGGCACTTCATGCTTGGCCTGAGCGTTTTCCTGCTGGTCTGGTTGCGCCTGCTGGTGCGCCTGGCCAGCCCTACCCCGCGCATAGAGCCCGCCATCCCCGCCTGGCAGGCGACGCTGGCCAGGCTGATGCACTACGCCCTCTACCTGATGATGATCGGCCTGCCCTTCGCCGGCTGGCTGATCCTCAGCGCCGCCGGCAAGCCGATACCGTTCTTCGGCCTGGAGCTACCGCCGCTGGTAGACAAGAACCCCGACCTCGCCGGGCAAATCAAGGAATGGCACGAAACCATCGGCAACGCCGGTTATTTCCTGATCGGCTTGCACGCCGCCGCGGCACTCTTCCATCACTTCGTCAGCCACGACAACACCCTGGTACGGATGCTGCCGCAACGGCGCTGAGAAACGCGCAAAAAAACGCGCCCAATCGGGCGCGCTTTGTTGCAGCGGAGCGGATCAGATCTCGACCTGGGTTCCCAGCTCGATCACCCGGTTGAGCGGCAGGTTGAAATAGCGCAGGTTGCCGTTGGCGTTCTTCAGCAGGAAGGCGAACAGCCCCTCGCGCCAGCGCGCCATGCCGATGCGCTTGGATGGAATCACCGTCTCCCGGCTGAGGAAGTAGGTGGTGCGCATCGGACTGAAGTCCAGTTCGTTGAGATGGCACAGGCGCAAGGCCGCCGGGATGTCCGGCTCCTCCATGAAGCCGAAGTGCAGGATCACCCGGAAGAACCCGTCGCCATAGGCCTCGACCTCGAAACGGCGATCCGGCGGAACCCGTGGGCTGTCTTCGTTGACCACGGTGAGCAGCACCACCTGCTCGTGCAGCACCTGGTTGTGCAACAGGTTGTGCAGCAGCGCGTGAGGCACCGCGTCGGTACGCGCGGTCAGGAACACCGCGGTCCCCTGGACCCGGTGCGGCGGCTGCACGCGCATGCTGGAAATGAACACCGAGAGCGGCAGCGAGCCCTCGTCGAGACGCTCCACCAGCAGTTGGCGGCCACGCTTCCAGGTGGACATCAGGATGAAGATGACGATACCCGCGATGACCGGGAAGGCGCCGCCCTGGATCACCTTGGGCAGGTTGGCGGCGAAGAACAGGCTGTCCACCGCAAGCATCACGCAGAAGAACGGGACACCCAGCCACAGCGGCCATTTCCACAGGCGCCAGATCACCACGCCCATCAGCAGGGTGGTGATCAGCATGGTTCCGGTCACCGCCACGCCGTAGGCCGCCGCCAGCGACGCCGAGGACTCGAAGCCGAGCACCAGCAGGACCACGCCGACCATCAGCGCCCAATTCACCCCGCCGATGTAGATCTGCCCCTGCTCGTGGCTGGAAGTGTGCTGGATGGTCATCCGCGGCACGTAGCCGAGCTGGATGGCCTGGCGGGTCAGGGAGAAGGCGCCGGAGATCACCGCCTGGGAGGCGATCACCGTGGCCAGGGTGGACAGCGCCACCATCGGCAGCAGCGCCCAGCCCGGCGCCAGCAGGTAGAAGGGGTTGCGCGCCGCCTCGGCGTTGGAAAGGATGGTCGCGCCCTGGCCGAAGTAGTTCAGCACCAGCGCCGGCAGCACCAGCAGGAACCAGGCACGGGCGATCGGCTTGCGACCGAAGTGGCCCATGTCGGCGTACAGCGCCTCGGCGCCGGTCAGCGCCAGTACGGTGGCGCCGAGGATGGCGACACCGATGCCGGGATGCGAACCGAAGAAACGCACGGCCCATACAGGGTTCATCGCCTGCAGCACTTCCGGCTGCTGGATCACCCCGTAGACACCCAGCGCCGCCAGGGCGCCGAACCAGAGCACCATGACCGGGCCGAACAGGATGCCGATCCGCGCGGTGCCGTGCTTCTGGATCAGGAACAGGCCGATCAGCACGATAAGCGCCAGCGGTACCGTCCAGTGCTCCAGGCCGTCGAAGGCGATCTCCAGCCCTTCTACCGCCGACAGTACCGAGATCGCCGGGGTGATCATGCTGTCGCCGTAGAACAGCGCCGCGCCGATCAGGCCGGCAACCACCACGAAGGTCTGCAGCCTGCCGAACGGCGCCGCCGCCCGGCGCGCCAGGGCCGACAGCGCCATCACCCCGCCCTCGCCCTGGTTGTCGGCACGCAGGACGAAGATCACGTACTTGATGGAAACGACCCAGACCAGCGACCAGAAGATCAGCGACAGCACGCCAAGGACGCCATCGTGGTTGGCCTGCACCCCGTAGCCGCCGATGAAGACCTCTTTCAGGGTATACAAGGGACTGGTGCCGATATCCCCATAGCAGACTCCAACCGCCCCGACCATCAGGCCGATGGCAGAGCTGGAATGCCCCTCCGACGTCTCCTCGGCACGCGTCGCTGCATCACTCATGAAACGCTTTCCCCCGGAAAAATTCGGCAAATGCTGCGCCCATGCCGTCCGCGATGCAAGCGCCGAGGCCACGGACTGCTATGACTATAGAAGGCCGGGGAGCCGATTGCCGAGCGCCCGCGGAGAGTTTTTCCAGGGCCGGAAAAGAGCTGCACGGGAGACTGGAAAAGCCGCGGCGCTGCCGCTAGAATTGCGCACTTTTTGATCAGAGGCGCCAGCAAGCGCGCCCGCCTACCGAGGTTAGCCATGTCCACCCCCACTCCCAAAGTCGGCTTCGTCAGTCTTGGATGCCCCAAGGCGCTGGTCGACTCCGAGCGCATCCTCACCCAGCTGCGCATGGAAGGCTATGAGGTCGTCCCGACCTACGAAGACGCCGACGTCGTGGTGGTCAACACCTGCGGTTTCATCGACAGCGCCAAGGCCGAGTCCCTGGAAGTGATCGGCGAAGCCATCGCCGAGAACGGCAAGGTCATCGTCACCGGCTGCATGGGCGTGGAAGAGCACACGATCCGCGACGTGCACCCCAGCGTCCTGGCGGTCACCGGCCCACAACAGTACGAGCAGGTAGTCACCGCGGTGCACGAAGTGGTGCCGCCGAAGACCGAACACAACCCGCTGGTCGACCTGGTCCCGCCGCAAGGCGTCAAGCTGACCCCGCGCCACTACGCCTACCTGAAGATTTCCGAAGGCTGCAACCACAGTTGCAGCTTCTGCATCATCCCGTCCATGCGCGGCAAGCTGGTCAGCCGGCCGGTCGGCGACGTGCTGAGCGAGGCCGAGCGCCTGGTCAAGGCCGGGGTCAAGGAACTCCTGGTGATTTCCCAGGACACCAGCGCCTACGGCGTCGACCTGAAGTACAAGACCGACTTCTGGAACGGCCAGCCGGTCAAGACCCGCATGAAGGAACTCTGCGAGGCGCTGAGCAGCATGGGCGTATGGGTTCGCCTGCACTACGTCTACCCGTACCCCAACGTCGACGACGTGATCCCGCTGATGGCCGCCGGCAAGCTCCTGCCGTACCTCGACATCCCCTTCCAGCACGCCAGCCCGAAGGTGCTCAAGGCCATGAAGCGCCCGGCCTTCGAGGACAAGACCCTGGCCCGGATCAAGCAGTGGCGCGAGATCTGCCCGGAACTGACCATCCGCTCGACCTTCATCGTCGGCTTCCCGGGCGAAACCGAAGAAGACTTCCAGTACCTGCTCGACTGGCTGACGGAAGCCCAGCTCGACCGCGTCGGCTGCTTCCAGTACTCCCCCGTCGAAGGCGCTCCGGCCAACGAGCTGGGCCTGGAGCCGGTGCCGGACGAGGTCAAGCAGGACCGCTGGGAACGCTTCATGGCCCACCAGCAGGCGATCTCCGCCGCTCGCCTGCAGCTCAAGGTCGGCAAGGAAATCGAAGTGCTGATCGACGAAGTCGACGAACAGGGCGCGGTCGGCCGCTCCTGGGCCGACGCTCCGGAAATCGACGGCAACGTGTTCGTCGACAGCGACGAGCTGAAGCCGGGCGACAAGGTCCGCGTGCGCATCACCGATGCCGACGAGTACGACCTCTGGGCCGAGCTGGTCTGAGCCCTCCCTGAAGAGCCCCGCCCCGCGGGGCTTTTTCATCGCCAACCGTTCCGGAGAGCACGATGCTCAACAACGACGTACTACGCAGCCTGCGCTACCTGCTGGATCTTCCCGATGCACATCTGGCCGAACTGGCCGCCCCGTTCGGCGAGCAAGTCGAAGCGGACCTGCTCGAGGCTTACCTGAAGAAGGAAGACGAAGACGGCTTCCAGGCCTGCCCCGACCGCTACCTGGCGCGCTGCCTGGACGGACTGATCATCCAGCGCCGCGGACGCGACGAGTCGCGTCCGCTACCGCCGCTGGAGCTGCCGTTGAGCAACAACATGATCCTGAAGAAGCTGCGGGTCGCCTTCGAACTCAAGGAGGAAGACCTCCATGCCATCCTCGCCAGCGTCGACTTCCCAGTCTCCAAACCCGAGCTGAGCGCCCTGTTTCGCAAGCCCGGTCACAGCAACTACCGGACCTGCGGCGACCAGTTGCTGCGCAACTTCCTCAAGGGCCTGACCCTGCGCGTCCGTGGCTGAACGCGCGGAGCCGCTGCTGGCGGTTCTGCTCCAGGCGCCGCCCTGCGTCGACCCCTGGTTCCTGGAGTGCCGCCAGGATCGCGCCGGCCTCACCATCCTCGTCCGCGACCTCGCCAACCAGCGCACCTGGCGCGTCGAGTTCGTCGAAGTCGAAGGCCTGCGCCAGCTCGACGCTGCCGACCTGCTGGAATTCTGGCCAGCCTGTGCGGCGTCCGAGGGTTGGCTGTACCGGGTCGAGCAAGGCGGCTGGCTGGACCAGGAATGCCGTCGCGAGGGCTTCGTCGCCCGCGAGACCAAGGCCGTCGACGAGTATTTCGTCAATGGCGGCGATCGCTGCCTGAGCGTGCTGTCCTGGTCGCCACCGAAGGTTTCCCCGCTGATCTGACCGCCATGAAAAAAGCCGCCCTTGGGCGGCTTCTTGCATGGCGCTCCGGCTACATCAGGAAGATCGTCGCCAGGCCGAGGAAGATGAAGAAACCGCCGCTGTCGGTCATCGCAGTGATCATCACGCTGGAGCCCATCGCCGGATCGCGTCCGAAACGATGCAGGGTCATCGGGATCAGCACTCCCATCATCGCCGCCAGCAGCAGGTTCAGGGTCATCGCGGCGGTCATCACCACGCCCAGTTCCCAGTTGCCGTAAAGATAGAAGGCCACCACGCCGATCACTCCGCCCCAGGCCAGGCCGTTGACCAGCGCGACGCCAAGCTCCTTGCGCAGCAGGCGGTTGCGACTGTTGCTGGTCGGCTGTACCTGGTCGAGCGCGATGGCGCGGACGATCATGGTGATGGTCTGGTTGCCGGAATTGCCACCGATGCCGGCAACGATCGGCATCAGCGCGGCCAGCGCCACCAGTTTCTCGATGGAGCCTTCGAACAGGCCGATCACCCGCGAGGCGACGAAGGCGGTGATCAGGTTGGTGGCCAGCCAGGCCCAGCGGTTACGCACCGACTTCCAGACCGAGGCGAAGATGTCTTCTTCTTCACGCAGACCGGCCATGTTGAGGACTTCGCTTTCGCTCTCCTCACGGATCAGGTCGACCATCTCGTCGATGGTCAGACGACCGATCAGCTTGCCGCCCTTGTCCACCACCGGCGCGGAAATCAGGTCGTAACGCTCGAATGCCTGGGCGGCGTCGTAGCCGTCCTCGTCCGGGTGGAAGGTCACCGGGTCGGTGGCCATGACTTCCAGCACTTGCTTGTCCGGATCGTTGACCAGCAGGCGCTTGATCGGCAGCACGCCCTTGAGCACGCCGTCGTAGTCGACCACGAACAGTTTGTCGGTATGCCCGGGCAGTTCCTTCAGGCGGCGCAGGTAGCGCAGCACCACTTCCAGGCTGACGTCCTCGCGGATGGTGACCATCTCGAAGTCCATCAGCGCGCCGACCTGGTCCTCCTCGTAGGACAGCGCCGAACGCACTCGCTCGCGCTGCTGCGCGTCGAGGCTTTCCATCAGTTCATGGACCACGTCGCGCGGCAGTTCCGGCGCCAGGTCGGCGAGTTCGTCGGCGTCCAGGTCCTTGGTCGCGGCGATGATCTCGTGGTCGTCCATGTCCGCGATCAGGGTTTCCCGGACCGCGTCGGAGACTTCGAGGAGGATGTCGCCGTCGTCCTCGGACTTGACCAGCTGCCAGACCGTCAGGCGGTCGTCCAGCGGCAGCGATTCGAGGATGTGGGCGATGTCGGCGGGGTGCAGTTCCTCCAGCTTGCGCTGGAGTTCTACGAGATTCTGCCGGTGGACGAGGTTTTCCACCCGGTCATGGTGCTGGCCTTCCTGACGATGGGTCAGGTCCTCCACCACCTTGTGGCGATGCAGCAGCTCGACCACCTGCGCTAGGCGGTCCTGCAGGCTTTCCTGCGGCTTCTTGGCTTCTACTTCGGTCATAGCGCGCTCCACCCCCAGTAGCGGAGCACGCCAAAGGGGTCAATCAGAAACGTGATTGGTCAAACGGGAAACTGTTCGAGTTTCTACTGGGTAAGTCCATGGGGGTGTTCCAAGGGCCCTCTCGGGGCAGATACGGATAATGATAACACTCCGCTTGCGTTTTGCGCGTTACAAAATGGCGGCAAGAACAAGCGCTTGCGGCACAAAGTTCATCGTCACTCGACGCCTGACTGCGGCGCCGGAAATTTCACTCAGGACACTCGGCCCCGCGGAAAAAGGCAACGCGTTAGCCTGCACTCACCCTTATCCGACCCGGAGTGCCGGCCATGCGTTCCCTGTCCCTCCTTCTCCTCCTCTCGCTGGCGTCCACCTGCGAGGCCGCTGCGGTATTCCGCTGCGAAGACGCCAGCGGCCATGTCAGCTTCACCCAACTCGGTTGCCCCGCCGGGCAGGCCGGCGAGACCGTCGTGGCGGACAACCCGCCGCCGGGAGGCAGGAGTGTCACGCCGATGGCCGAGACGAAGACGAAAAAGGCGTCCATCGGCCGGAAAAGCGTGCCGCTCGCGGTGATCGGAGAAAGAGAAGATCGCTGCAGCAGACGCCTGGACGAGAAGGAACGCCGCAAGGCGATCGTGGAGCAGCGAATAATGGCGGGAATGACCCGCTCCGATGTGGAGCGGGCGCTGGGCAAGCCGGACCGGGTCAGCGGGAACAATGCGGAGGTGCGTTATCAGTACAAGGCCGACAAGCGACGGGGAGCGAGAAGCGTGAGCTTCGATCAGGAGGGATGCGTGAAGGGAAAGGGAAGGTACCGGGTGGAGCGAGTCGATCCCGGGAGCTAAGGCCGGGCCGACCTCATACCGATGAAAGCAGGACCGGCATCGCCTTTAGCGTGCCGGGCAGGGTGTCGCCCTGCCTGCATGGAAAAGACGGACGACAGTCTTCAGCAGCCTACCGCCTGCCCGCCGCGCACGCCTCTGGCTGGCGGTTATGGTCAGGCTCAATCCTCTTTCTGCGGTTCGCCGGGCAACAACGCGCGTGATGAACAGACCGCGATACAGGTGGAATCCCGTCTGCACGTCCACCGTTTCGGAAGCGCCTTGCAGTGAAGTCAAGGCAGCGATGCCCTTGCGCACACGGCACTCGTTCAACGCGCGGCTGCCTCCCTCCATCGGCAGCAAGGAGGGCAACGGCTCGCCAGCGGGCGCATGGTCGACAATGCTGCCGACGATGGTGATGAGCTGGTCGCCGCGCACGCTGACGGCAGCCTCTTGCCCCGTCTCGACGACACTCCCGGCAGCCTGCGCGAGGTTTTCGGAAATCACCGCATCCAGGCGAACGATGCCGACGCGACGACTGATCAACATGACCATGGATCTCTCCTCTATGTATGGATGGCATCGCTACGATGCATCGCAACGACCTCTAGGCAGCCGTTCCACCCGTCCCCCCGGAGGCCTGTCCGGAAGCGGTGCGCTCGAGGTCGACGAGCAGCACGTGTTCGTGAGCGAGAACAAGGTCGAAACGAGCCTGCCCCAGCGCCTGGCCATCCTGCACGACGGACAGGTTTTCGATGGGCGTCAGGCGCAGCAGGCTGGCCTTCAGCAGGCGCAGGCGCTCGCCGGCATTGCCTGACTGCAGCAGGCAGCGGGCATCCTGCAGGTACTGGTGCGCCCCGGGACCATGCCAGGTCAGGCGAAAGATGCTCTCGCAACTGGCCAGCAGGGACTCCTGCTCGCCACTGGCGGAAAACTCCCGCCGCACCTTGCCAAGCAGGCTCGAGGACTCCAGGCGCAAGGTCATGAAGGGGATGGCCGGCGGGGCCAGCAGTTGATCGGCATCGACGACGCTGCCGGCGGGCAGGCCGAACAACTGCCGCAACGTTTCGCGCAGGGCGGCGTGATCCAGGCGCACGGTTGCACTGGACATGGCGAACTCCTTTTTCAGGATGGATGGATGACGGACAGGCACCGACGCGGCGGATACAACCGCCGGCCAGGCCGGAGCGAAGTGCGTTCGTTCAATGCAGGCGCAGGACCCGCGCCAGGTTGCCACGCGCCTGCAACAGCAGGACCAGCAGCACCAGCAGTACCCCGAGCATCCACGGCGAGAGGTGCTCGGCGCGATACAGCCCGGCCACTATTCCCAGCGCCTGGCAGCCGGTGCACAACGCCAGCAGGTAGGCGCACAGGGAAACGCCGGGGCGGAAACGCGCGCCGGCGCGGCGATAGGTGATCAGGCGCATGCAGATCGCCGAGCAGACCAGCACGGTCAGGGTGGACAGCGGGTCAACCATCGGACTTGCCTCCCCGGCGGCGCAACAGCCCGCGCATCCAGTTGGGCAGTTCACCGCCACGCATCCACTCGAGCATGCCGATGCCGCCGGTCACGCACAGGGTCGCGGCGACGAAGGCGGCCATGCCGCTGGTCTGGGTCAACCCGCGGCCGAGCGCCTCGATTCCGGCGTAATAGCCGCCGACCCAGGACACCAGCAGATAGCCGAGGCGGGTCAGGGCGTTGTAGTCACGGGCGAACACGACAAAGAAGATGGCGCCGCCGAAGCCTCCCAGCAAGGCGTTGCCATCGATACCCGGCAGGTACATGGCCAGGCCGCCGCCAGCCATTGCGCTGGCGGCGGAGGCCGCAGAGCTTGGCTCGGACATGGATGACTCCCGGAAATGCAAAGGCCCGCCGAAAAGGCGGGCCCGGAACGGCCGAAGCCCGCATCGGCGGGCTTCGGCCAGAGGAATTTCAATCGTGGAGAATTTATACCTTTATCGTCCCATAGCGTCAATATGGGAAAACCCGTTTTCATATAGAAATTTTTTTAGCGCTCGCACACGATCCCCACCTCCGCCATCGGCTCCTCCAGTCGCTGCAAGGCCTGGTGCAGCAAAGCGACGACCCGCTCGCGCCATTCCTTGTCCCAGCGATGCAGGGTGCTCTTCGACAGGCCGCTGAGTCGCTCGATCTCGCGGATGCTCGACGGCGGACGACGGAACATGCGCATCAGCAAGGCCAGGGTTGCCCGCTGCTCGATCGGGTCGGCCCCGGGCTTCAGCCAGTCGCGCAAAGCCGCCAGGCCAAGGACGAAATCCCGCCCGCGGGCGAACTCGGCCCGCACCACCGCCAGCTCCAGTGGGTGCGCAGCCAGCTGGCGCTGGGCGAAACGCACGGTCATCACCGCCTGGGCCTGCCATTCGTGCAGACTCAAACCGCTGGGCAGGTGTTCGATGAAGCTGCGATCGAAGCGCTCGCGCAGGCCATCGATCACCATCGCCGTCGACGACTTCGGTCCCGGCTGGTGCTCGAACATCCAGTAGGCCACGGCCAGCGCCTGCTCGGTACTTTGAAACATGGTATTCCCTCCTTGGCCGGCCCACCTGGCTGGCCGCTCGCATTAGCCACCCGCAGTGGCTGTGTTGGGCCGCCGTCCTACCCGAGGCGAGTAGGAAAGCGCTGAAATTATGGTAATACCCATATACGGACGCTTGCAATGCCACAGGCACACCCTTAGTCTTGCCCCCTATGGAACTCAAAGATCGCATCAAGGCGGCGCGCAAGCACGCCCATCTCAGCCAGGTCCAGCTTGCCCAGGCGGTAGGCATGACCCAGACCTCCATTTCCGATCTGGAGCGCGGCAAGTCCCGCGCCACCAGCTTCGTCGCGCAGATCGCCGGCGCCTGCGGCGTCAACCCCCTGTGGCTGGCGGAAGGTCGCGGCGAGATGCTCGCCGAGCGCGGCCAGGCGAACGCAGGACCCAATGCCAGTTGGCTTGGCGCAGTAGAGTCATGGGACGACGAAACGCCCCTGGATGCCGACGAGATCGAACTGCCCTTCTACAAGGAGATCGAGCTGTCCGGCGGCAAGGGCAGCACGGTGATCCTGCAGACCGGCGGGCGCAAGCTGCGCTTCGGCAAGTACACCCTGCGCAAGAAGAACATCGATCCGGCCAGTGCCGCCTGCGTCACGGTCAGCGGCAACAGCATGGAGCCGGTGCTGCCGGACGGCAGCACGGTAGGCGTGGACACTAGCGCGCGGACGATCAAGGACGGCGACATGTACGCCTTCGACCACGACGGCCAACTGCGCGTGAAACTGCTCTACCGCCTTCCGGGCGGCGGCCTGCGCATTCGCAGCTTCAACAGCGACGAGCACCCGGACGAGCGCTACGAGCCCCAGGAAGCCGCCGAGCACATCAACGTGATCGGCCGGGTGTTCTGGTACTCGGTGCTGGTCTGACCCCTTCCCGCCCCGCCTGACGACGGGGCCGCGTTCCGGCGGAAGAAAAATCCCGGGCAAAGAAAAAGGGCCTGCATTGCTGCAGGCCCTTTCGGTATGGCGCACTCAGGAGGATTCGAACCTCCGACCGCTCGGTTCGTAGCCGAGTACTCTATCCAGCTGAGCTATGAGTGCGTGTCGGTGCTTTTTCCGGCCACCTGCCGGTAACGCTTGTTTTACCGTGAAAGACCGCAACTGTCGATCCTTCGTCCGTCGAGCCCCTGACGAGAGGAACCCTTCGAAATATGGCGCACTCAGGAGGATTCGAACCTCCGACCGCTCGGTTCGTAGCCGAGTACTCTATCCAGCTGAGCTATGAGTGCGTCGTGGGGGCGCATTATAGATTGTGGATTCTATCCGTCAAGCGATTTTTTCAATCAAATCAGTAACTTAGTTACCAAGATGGCTTTCGCCGCCTGAATCAACCTCTAACACTTGAATGGCGGAGAGGGGGGGATTCGAACCCCCGACACCCTTTTGAGGTGTACTCCCTTAGCAGGGGAGCGCCTTCGGCCACTCGGCCACCTCTCCGCAACACGGGGCGCATGATACCCATCTTTACCCCGTTTGCAAAGGGAAAATTAGATAAAAATTAATGGTTTGGCTCTTGATCTTTCTCTTTCTGGATGCGCTGGTAAATTTCCTCCCGGTGCACGGCGACTTCCTTCGGCGCGTTGACGCCGATGCGCACCTGGTTCCCTTTGACACCCAGTACCGTCACGGTGACGTCGTCACCTACCATCAGGGTCTCTCCGACCCGACGAGTCAGAATCAGCATTCCTTTCTCCTCACGCGAATATTTCAGGACAACAGTCTGCAAAAAAGAAATGGCGGCGGATCCGCAGAAATCAAGAGCGCGATCCTTCACCCAGTATTGACCAGTCCCGCCGGAATGAAAGTTCCTGCCGAACGGTCAAAAACGACAAAAGGCGCGGGGTTGCCGCGCCTTTCGCCTGCCAGCGTCACTCACCCTGTCGCGCCGGCGCGTCGAGCTCGAACGCCGTGTGCAGGGCACGTACCGCCAGTTCCAGGTACTTCTCTTCGATCACCACGGAAACCTTGATTTCCGAGGTGGAGATCATCTGGATGTTGATGCTTTCCTTGGCCAGCGCCTCGAACATGCGGCTGGCCACGCCGGCGTGCGAACGCATGCCGACGCCGACGATGGAAACCTTGGCGATGTTGGTGTCGCCGATGGCTTCGCGCGCGCCGATGTTGGCGGCGGTCTGCTTGAGAATTTCCAGGGCGTTCAGGTAATCGTTGCGATGCACCGTGAAGGTGAAGTCGGTGGTGTTATCGTGCGCCACGTTCTGCACGATCATGTCGACTTCCACATTGGCGGCACTGATCGGCCCGAGGATCTTGAAGGCCACGCCGGGGGTATCGGGTACGCCACGGATGGTCAGCTTGGCTTCGTCGCGGTTGAAGGCGATGCCGGAGATGATCGGCTGTTCCATGGATTCCTCTTCATCATCGATAGTAATGAGGGTGCCCGGACCCTCCTGGAAGCTGTGCAGCACGCGCAGCGGAACGTTGTACTTGCCGGCGAACTCGACCGCCCGGATCTGCAGCACCTTGGAACCGAGGCTGGCCATTTCCAGCATTTCCTCGAAGGTGATCTTGTCCAGCCGGCGGGCCTGCGGCACTACGCGCGGATCGGTGGTGTAGACGCCGTCGACGTCGGTGTAGATCTGGCATTCGTCGGCCTTCAACGCCGCCGCCAGGGCCACCCCGGTGGTATCGGAACCGCCGCGGCCCAGCGTGGTGATGTTGCCGTTGCCGTCGACGCCCTGGAAACCGGCGACCACCACTACCCTGCCGGCCTTGAGGTCGGCGCGGATGTGGGTGTCGTCGATGTGCAGGATGCGCGCCTTGGTGTGTGCGCTGTCGGTGAGGATACGCACCTGGTTGCCGGTATAGGAGACCGCCGGCACGCCGCGCTTGATCAGAGCCATGCTGAGCAGGGCGATGGTCACCTGCTCTCCGGTCGAGACCATGACGTCCAGTTCGCGCGGAACCGGCTGCTCCATGATCTGGTTGGCCAGGCCGATCAGACGGTTGGTCTCGCCGCTCATGGCGGATACCACCACGACGACGTCATCGCCCGCTTCGCGGAATTTCTTCACCTTCTCGGCCACCTGCTCGATACGCTCGACGGTGCCGACGGAGGTCCCTCCAAACTTCTGTACGATCAAAGCCATTTCAAACCGCCTGATTCCGTGAAGGGCGCCCTTTTGAACCTGCCACATTCTTTCGCTACCCGGACTGGCGGGGCGCACCGCCGGCCGGGCATCAAGGGGCGCTGGCCGCCCGGCCCCGCGTCGCTCTGGCGCGGGGCCAGCATGGCATCAGAGCCCTTGCTCGACGAAGCGCTGGGCCAGGGCCAGGGCCTCGTCCAATTTCGCTGCATTGGTGCCGCCGCCCTGGGCCATATCCGGGCGTCCGCCACCTTTGCCACCAACTGCCGCCGCGGCTTGCTTCATAAGCTCGCCGGCCTTCAGTTGACCGGTCAGGTCCTGGGTCACGCCTGCGACCAGTACGACCTTCCCGTCCAGCTCGCCGCCGAGCAGGATCACTGCGCGGCCGAGCTTGTTCTTCAACTGGTCGACCAGCGCCAGCAGCGCCTTGCCGTCCAGACCATCGAGGCGCGCGGCGAGTACCTTCGCGCCCTTGATTTCCACCGCCGCCGCCGAAAGGTCGTCGCCGGCCGCGCTGGCAGCCTTGGCCTTGAGCTGTTCCAGCTCCTTCTCCAGCGAGCGGTTGCGCTCCAGCAGGGCGCCGAGTTTGTCCAGCAGGTTGTCGCGGCTGCCCTTGACCAGGCTGGCGGCTTCCTTGAGCTGCTCCTCGGCACCGTTCAGGTAGGCCAGCGCCGCCGCGCCGGTGACCGCCTCGATACGGCGTACGCCGGCAGCCACGCCACCCTCGCTGGTGATCTTGAACAGGCCGATGTCGCCGGTGCGGGATACGTGGGTGCCACCGCACAGCTCGACGGAGAAATCGCCGCCCATGCTCAGCACGCGCACCTGGTCGCCGTACTTCTCGCCGAACAGCGCCATGGCGCCCTTGGCCTTGGCGGTGTCGATATCGGTTTCCTCGGTCTCGACCTCGGTGTTGCGACGGATTTCGGCGTTGACGATATCTTCCAGGGCCTTCAGTTGTTCCGCCTTGATCGCCTCGAAGTGGCTGAAGTCGAAACGCAGGCGCTGGCTGTCCACCAGCGAGCCCTTCTGTTGTACGTGGTCGCCCAGTACCTGGCGCAGCGCGGCATGCAGCAGGTGGGTCGCGGAGTGGTTGAGCGCGGTGGCCTGGCGTACCGAGGCGTCGACCTCGGCCTTGACCGCGGCGCCAACGCTCAGGTTGCCCCGGGCGACCACGCCGTGGTGCAGGTGCGCGCCGCCGGCCTTGGTGGTATCGCGCACGTCGAAGCGCACGCCAGCCGCCTCGAGGTAGCCACTGTCGCCGACCTGGCCGCCGGACTCGGCGTAGAACGGCGTCTGGTCGAGGACCACGACGCCCTCCTCGCCCTCCTCCAGGCGCTCGACGGCCTGGCCGTCCCTGAACAGCGCGACGATCTGTCCAGCGCCGGAGACACCCTGGTAGCCGAGGAAGCGGGTCTCGCCGTCGACCTTGACCAGGCTGTTGTAGTCCATGCCAAAGGCGCTGGAAGCGCGGGCGCGCTCGCGCTGGGCCTCCATCTCGCGCTCGAAGCCGTCCTCGTCGATGGTCAGCTCGCGCTCGCGGGCGATGTCATTGGTCAGGTCGACCGGGAAGCCATAGGTGTCGTACAGCTTGAACACCACGTTGCCGGGAATCACGCTGCCCTGCAGTTCGGCAAGGTCCTGTTCGAGGATCTTCAGGCCTTGCTCCAGGGTTTTGGCGAACTGCTCTTCCTCGGTCTTCAGCACGCGCTCGATGTGTGCCTGCTGTTGCTTCAGCTCGGGGAAGGCATCGCCCATCTCGGCGACCAGCGCTGCGACGATCTTGTGGAAGAAGGTGCCCCTGGCGCCCAGCTTGTTGCCGTGGCGGCAGGCGCGGCGGATGATCCGCCGCAAGACGTAGCCGCGACCTTCGTTGGACGGCAGCACGCCGTCGGCGATCAGGAAGCTGCAGGAACGGATGTGGTCGGCTACCACCTTCAGCGACGGCGCGTCGTCGTTGGCGCAGCCGATGGCCTCGGCGGAGGCTTTCAGCAGGTTCTGGAACAGGTCGATCTCATAGTTCGAGTGCACGTGCTGGAGTACCGCGCTGACGCGCTCCAGGCCCATGCCGGTGTCCACGCTCGGCGCCGGCAGCGGGTGCATGACGCCGTCCGCAGTGCGGTTGAACTGCATGAACACGTTGTTCCAGATCTCGATGTAGCGGTCGCCGTCCTCTTCCGGCGAACCGGGCGGGCCGCCCCAGATCTCCGGACCATGGTCGAAGAAGATCTCGGTGCAGGGACCGCAAGGTCCGGTATCGCCCATCGCCCAGAAGTTGTCGGACGCATAGGGCGCACCCTTGTTGTCGCCGATCCGCACCATACGCTCGGCGGGCACGCCGACTTCCTTGGTCCAGATGTCGTAGGCCTCGTCGTCGGTGGCGTAGACGGTGACCCAGAGCTTTTCCTTGGGCAGGTTCAGCCATTTCTCGCCGGTGAGGAACTCCCAGGCGTAATGGATGGCGTCGCGCTTGAAATAGTCGCCGAAGCTGAAGTTACCCAGCATTTCGAAGAAGGTGTGGTGCCGCGCGGTGTAGCCGACGTTTTCCAGGTCGTTGTGCTTGCCGCCGGCGCGCACGCATTTCTGGCTGGTGGTCGCACGGGTGTAGGCGCGCTTTTCCAGGCCGAGGAAGCAGTCCTTGAACTGGTTCATGCCCGCGTTGGTGAACAGCAGGGTCGGATCGTTCGCCGGGATCAGCGAACTGGAAGCGACACGGGTGTGTCCCTTCTCTTCGAAGAAGCGGAGGAAGGCTTCACGGATTTCAGCGCTTTTCATAGGTTCTTCCACGGAAAATTGGCGGCCACGAATCGCCGGCAAAGGGCCGCATTATATCGGCCCTTGGGCAAGGTTGTAGTGTATTTGCGCGATAGTTATTGCCTATTGCCGACCTTTTCGCTTATGAGCGACGAAAGGCCGCGAAGGCATCCAGTACTTGTCCTATGGACTCGGCGGAAACGTCCAGGTGGGTGACCAGGCGCAAACGCGCCGCCGCGCTGATCCGCACCTCGCGCTCGGCGAGGAAGTCGCGCAGCGCGACCGCCCGCTCGCCGACATCGACGTAGACCATGTTGGTCTGCACCGGCTCCACCGCATAGCCCAGTTCGCGCAGCCCGTCGCCCAGGCGCGCGGCGTTGGCGTGGTCGTCGGCCAGGCGTGCCACCTGGTGGTCGAGGGCGTACAGGCCGGCAGCCGCCAGCAGGCCGGCCTGGCGCATCCCGCCGCCGACCATCTTGCGCCAGCGACGGGCCTTGCCGATCAGTTCGACGCTGCCGCAAAGCACCGAGCCCACCGGCGCACCGAGGCCCTTGGACAGGCACACCGACACCGAGTCGAAGTGCCGGGTGATCTCGCTGGCGTCTACGCCCAGCTTCACCGCCGCGTTGTACAGGCGCGCGCCATCCAGGTGCAGGGCCAGGCCACGCGCGCGAGTGAAGGCGCGCGCCGCGGCCAGGTAGTCGAGCGGCAGCACCTTGCCCTGCATGGTGTTTTCCAGGGCCAGCAGGCGGGTCCTGGCGAAATGGAAGTCGTCGGCCTTGATCGCCGCCGCGACCTTGTCCAGGTCGAGCGATCCGTCGGCCTCGCCGTCGATCGGCTGCGGCTGGATCGAGCCCAGCACCGCGGCACCGCCGCCCTCGTATTTGTAGGTATGCGCCTGCTGGCCGACGATGTATTCGTCGCCGCGCTCGCAGTGGGCCATCAATCCGAGCAGGTTGCTCATGGTCCCGGTCGGTACGAAGAGCGCCGCGGCGAAGCCCAGGCGCGCCGCCAGTTCGGCCTCCAGGCGGTTGACCGTGGGGTCCTCGCCATAGACGTCGTCGCCCAGTTCGGCCGCGGCCATGGCTTCGCGCATGCCGGCGGTGGGCTGGGTGACGGTGTCGCTGCGCAGGTCGATGACAGGCACGGAGGGCTCCTCGGTTCGGCGGAAAAGCCCGATCCTACGGCGCTCTACCGACAGCCACAAGGGAAGTCGGGAAATCTTCCCGGCCGCAACGGAAACGGAGCGCCGAAGCGCTCCGTCATGATCGAGAGGGAAGGCCGATACGTCTCAGAGCTTGGCCGGCACCACCAGGATTCCGGCGCGCAAGCCGTTCTTCACCCGCGGATTGGGGAAGATGATGCGCGCGCCGACCTCCTCCACCACCCAGCGCGTGCCGCCGATATCCTCGGCCAGCAGGTAGCCCGGCGAGAGTTCGGTGAAGTTGGCCACGTCGTCGTCGAGGTGCAGGCGGAAGTGGTCGCTGTGCTTGATCACCTCGCGCGACACGCTGAACAGCTTGAGGCCATCGAGTCGGGAGCCGTCCGGCTGTTCCTCGCTGCCGTCGATCAGCAGCTCCAGGCTCCGCTCCAGGCGCTCCAGGTTGACCTCCTGGTTCTCTCCGAACGGACGTGCCTTGCCCAGTTCCAGGGTAAAGGCCTCGGCGCCGAGCTGGCCGTAGGTGTAGGCGCTGAAGGTGATGCCCGGCTTGTTCTGCAACAGCACCGCCTCGATGCCGGCGTCGCGCAGGCGGGCCAGTTCGCTGCGGGAATGCTCGCGGCCCTCGGCCCAGGGGTAGAGGGCGAACTGCTCGATCTTCGAGCCGCGGATCGCGGTATGCAGGTCGTAGTGCAGGTGGACTCGCTCGGTCTTGCTGAAGAACACCTGGGCCAGGCGCTCCAGCTCGGCGGCACGGAAGGCCTCGTTGCCGCTGCCCTCCTCGTGGCGACCGTTGAACAGGCGGTTCATGTCCTGTTCGACGTAGCGCTCGCCGCGGCGGATGGCTTCTGGGTTGCCGAACAGGAAGAGGACCCTGGCGGCAGGCTTGAGGGTGCCCGCGGCGACCTTGCGGATCAGCCGTTCGAGCAGTTCGATGGGCGCGGTCTCGTTGCCGTGGATACCGGCCGAGAGCAACAGGTCGACGCCGTTGTCGCGGGCGCCGATCGGCGTGACTTCCAGCGCGCCCTCGGCCAGCCAGTGCAGGCGGGTGCCGTCGGCGGTGAGCTGGATCTTCTCGGTCGGCTCGCGGCCGGCCAGGGTCAAGTCGAGCAGTTTGCCGAGGGCGAGCATGGGATGTCCTCAGTCAGTGGGTGTGGTCGCAGCCGCAGTCGGGGCCGTGCTCGTGGTCGTCGCCCTCTTCGATCGGCTCCATCTCCAGTTGCAGGCTGACCAGGTTGGTCGCCATCGGCCGCAGCAGCAGGTTGGTGTATTCGGTATCGCCGTCTTCGACGTCGACGCCGATCAGCAACTGGCCGTTGCCGGCTTGCTGGACCCACACTTCCTTGCCCTGCCAGACCACGGCGAAACGGGTGCAGGAAGTTTCCAGCTGGGTGCCGTCGGTATCTTCGAGGATCAGTTGCAGGCTATCGGACATGGTGGCGAGGCTCTCAATCGAGTTGGAAGGAATAAACCGAACCCAGTTTAAGGATCTGCGTCAGTTCATCCAATGCCGTCCGGCACTCCAGCAGCAGTTGCGGGTCGGCCAGGTCGGTTTCGCTCAGGCGGTCGCGGTAGTGCCGGTCGACCCAGGCTACCAGCGTGTCGTACAGGCCGGCGCTCATGATCACCCCCGGATTCACCGCCGCCAGCTCCCGCTCCTGCAGCGCCACGCGCAAGCGCAGGCAGGCCGGGCCGCCGCCGTTCTGCATGCTCTGCTTGAGGTCGAAGACCTTCACTTCGCGGATCGGGCCGTCGTCGCCGGTGAGCTGGTCCAGGTAGTTCCAGACCCGCGGGTTGTTCCGGCACTCCTCCGGTACCACCAGCAGCATCGAACCGTCGGCCTTCGACAGCAGTTGGCTGTTGAACAGATAGGACTTCACCGCGTCCTCCACCGCGACCTGGTCGCGCGGCACGCAGATGGCGCGGAAGCGGCCGCCGCGGCGGCCAAGCTTGTCGTGCAGTTCGGCAAGGACCTTCTCGGTATCGAGGAAGGCGTCCTCGTGATGGAACAGCACCTCGCCATTGCCCACCGAGATCACATCGTTGTGGAACACGCCCTGGTCGATCACCGCCGGGTTCTGTTGAGCGTAGACCACTCCGGCCTCGCTCAGCCCGTGCAGGCGCGCGACGGCCTGGCAGGCTTCCAGGGTCTGGCGCGCCGGATAGCGTTGCGGCGCCGGGAAGCGACTGTCGAAGGCGCTGCGACCGAAGACGAAGAACTCCACGCCGGCATCGCCATAGTCCTTGCAGAAGCGCGTGTGGTTGGCCGCGCCTTCGTCGCCGAACTGGCTCACCGCCGGCAGCGCCGCGTGATGGGCGAAATACCGCTCGTCGTTGAACATCGCCGCCAGCACGCGGCTGGTGGTGGGATGCTCGATGGATCGATGGAACTTGCAGTTCAGGTTGGCCGCGGTGAAATGCACGCGGCCGTCGGCGGTGTCGGCGCTCGGGCTGACCGTGGCGGCATTGGCGGTCCACATGCTCGACGCCGAACTGCAGGCGGCGAGGAGAGGCATCGCTTCCTTCGCCGCGCGGCGGATCACCTCCTCGTCGCTGCCGGAGAAGCCCAGGCTACGTAGCGCAGCGGTATCCGGGCGGGCTTGCGGGGCGAGCACCCCCTGCTTGAAACCCATCTCCATCAGCGCCTTCATCTTCGCCAGGCCCTGCTTCGCCGCTTCCTTCGGGTTGGACACCGCCTGGCTGTTGCTTTGCGAAGCGACATTGCCGTAGGACAGGCCGCCGTAGTTGTGGGTCGGGCCGACCAGGCCGTCGAAATTCACTTCATGGGCATTCATAGGCTGATCCCGGGAGTCAGGGTGGCAGGAAGGGACACGCTGGGGCTTTCCAGCGAGGCGACCGGATAGGCGCAGTAATCGGCGGCGTAGTAGGCGCTCGGCCGGTGGTTGCCGGACGCGCCGATACCGCCGAACGGCGCGCTGCTGGCGGCGCCGGTGAGCTGCTTGTTCCAGTTGACGATGCCGGCGCGGCTTTCCACGAGGAACTGCTCGAAACGCTCGCGGGAATCCGACAGCAGCCCGGCGGCCAGGCCGTACTGGGTGGCGTTGGCTTCACGGATCGCCGCAGCGAAATCGGAGTAGCGGATCACTTGCAACAACGGCCCGAAGAACTCTTCGTCCGGTCGCTCGGCCACCGTGCTGACGTCGAGGATGCCCGGGGTCAGCAGGGCGGCGCCGTCGATCGGCTGGGTCATCGCCAGCAGCGGCTGTGCGCCCTTGCCGATCAAATGCTCCTGGGCCTTGAGCAGGTGCTCGGCGGCGCTCAGCGAAATCACCGCGCCCATGAACGGCGCCGGCTGTTCGTCGAAGCGCCCGACCCGCAGGGTAGCGCTGACCGCCACCAGGCGCGCCAGCAGTGCGTCGCCCCAGGCGCCCTGCGGCACCAGCAGGCGGCGGGCGCAGGTGCAGCGCTGGCCGGCGGAGATGAAGGCGGACTGGATGATGGTGTAGACGGCGGCGTCGAGGTCGGCGACCTCCTCCACCACCAGCGGGTTGTTGCCGCCCATCTCCAGCGCCAGGATTTTCTGCGGCTGGCCGCCGAACTGGCTGTGCAGCAGGTTGCCGGTGCGACTGGACCCGGTGAAGAACAGACCGTCGAGCCCACGGTGGGCGGCCAGCGCGACGCCGGTTTCGCGACCGCCCTGGACCAGGTTGAGCACGCCGGCCGGCAGGCCGGCCTCGATCCAGGCCTTGAGCGTCAGCTCGGCGACCTTCGGGGTCAGCTCGCTGGGCTTGAACACCACGCAGTTACCGGCCAGCAGCGCCGGGACGATATGACCGTTGGGCAGGTGGCCGGGGAAATTGTAGGGACCGAATACCGCCACCACGCCATGCGGCTTGTGCCGCAGCACGGCGGTGGCGTCGGCCAGCGGACCGGACTTCTCGCCGGTGCGCTCGCGGAACGCCTGCACCGAGATCGCCACCTTGTTGACCATGCTGGTCACTTCGGTGGCCGACTCCCACAGCGGCTTGCCGGTTTCCTCGCCGATCGCCCGGGCCAGCTCGTCGGCGCGGGACTTGAGGGTCGCAGCGAAGCGCTCGAGCAACTCGATGCGCTGCTCCAGCGGGCGCCGCGCCCAGGCCGGGAAGGCCTCGCGGGCGGCTCGCACGGCAGCGTCGACCTGGGCGGCGTCAGCGCCGCGCCCGGACCAGACCACACCCTGGCCAACCGGGTCGAGGGACTCCAGGGTCTCGCCCTGGCCCGCCAGCCACTGGCCGGCAATGTAATGGGTACTCATCATCGACTCCTCGGGCGCCCTCGTCGGGACGCCTCCATCAGGCTTTCAAGCGCGCTTCTGCGCCGACAGCGGCACCGCGCGTACCGAGGCGCCGGCCGACAGGCGCAGGCGCTTGGCGGTCAGCGGATCGACCACCAGGGTGCCGGCGGCGGCCCGCGCCGGCGCGGCGGTGATGCGACAGTCTTCGCGCTTGCGGTTGTGGATCAGGTAGGGCTCGGCGTCGTCGCCGGGAGTGCCCACCGCCAGCACCAGGTTCTGGCTCTCGGCGATGGCGCGGATCTTGTCGGTCTCGGCCTCGATCGCCGGGCCGGCGTCGAAGATGTCGACGTAGCCCTGGTAGCTGAAGCCCTCGGCCTTGAGCATGGCCAACGCCGGCTCGGTGTTCGGATGGACGCGGCCAATCACCCCGCGCGCCTCCTCGGAGAGGAAGCAGGTGTAGAGCGGGAACTTCGGCATCAGCTCGGCGATGAAGGCCTTGTTGCCGACCCCGGTGAGGTAGTCGGCCTGGGAGAATTCCATCTTGAAGAAGTGCCGGCCGAGGCTTTCCCAGAATGGCGAACGCCCCTCCTCGTCGGACATGCCGCGCATCTCGGCGATCAGCTTGTCGCCGAACAGGTGGCGGAATTCGGCGATGAACAGGAAGCGCGCGCGCGACAGCAGCTTGCCGTTGAGGCCGCTGCGGTGGTCGGCGTGGAGGAACAGCGAGCACAGCTCGGAATTGCCGGTCAGGTCGTTGGCCAGGAACAGCGTGGGGATCTCGCGATGGATGTTGAGTTCCTGCGAGGCGCTCACGGTGAGGCCGACCCGGTAGTTGTACCAGGGTTCGCGAAGCCCTACCGCTCCGGCGATGGCGGAGATGCCGACGACCTTGCCGGCGTCGTCCTCGAGGACGAACAGGTAGTCGGCGTCGCCGCGTTCGGCCTCGCCACGGAAGGCCTTCTCGGCCCAACTGACGCGATGCTGCAGGCGCTGCTCGTTGGCCGGCAGGGTGGTCAGGCCGGTGCCGGTGCTGCGCGCCAGCTCGATCAGGGCCGGCAGGTCGGCGCTGGTAACAGGACGTACGATCATGACTGGCTCCTTCAGACCGCTACCAGGCGCACGCTGGCGCCTTCGCCGACGCCCAGGGCCTCGGCGGCTTCAACACTCAGGGCCACCGGCTTGCCGGGCGCCCAGTCCAGGTCCAGCACAACCGCGCGGAAGTCCTGCAACTGGCCGTTGGTGACCAGGTATGGACGCCCGCTCTTCGGCGCCTCGCCGATCTTCACCGGAACCACCCGGCTCTGGGCGATCGAGCGAATCCCCGAGGTGCGCGCGTGCAGGGTCGGGCCGCCATCGAAGATGTCGATGTAGTTGTCGGTCTCGAAGCCTTCGCGCATCAGGATGTCGAAGGTGATCTGCGCTCGCGGGTGAACCTGGCCCATGGATTCCTGGGCGGCATCCGGCAACAGCGGCACGTAGATCGGATAGTGCGGCATCAGTTCGGCGAGGAAGGTGCGGCTCTTCAGCCCGGAGAGCTTTTCCGCCTCGATGTAGTTCAGGTCGAAGAAGTTGCGCCCGACCGCGTTCCAGAACGGCGATTCGCCCTGCTCGTCGCTGTAGCCGACGATCTCCACCACCACCGCGTCGGCGAAGCGCTCCGGATGGCTGGCCATGAACAGCAGGCGACCGCGCGAGTTGAGTTCGGCATAGACGCTCTGCACCAGGTCGCGCTGTACGTAGAAACTGGTCAGCAGGCTGTTGCCGGTAAGGTCGTGGCACAGCGAGAGGACATGGATCTTGTTGTGGATCGACAGCGAGCGCGAGGCGTGCACGAAGGTTTCGTTGCGGAAGCTGTAGAACGGTTCCGAGAACCCGGCCGAGGCGACGATCGCCGAGCAGCCGACCAGCTCGCCGCTGGCGCTGTCCTCGAGGACGAAGAAATAGCTTTCCTCGCCGTTGTAGCTTACCTCCGCGGCGAACGAGGCCTCGGAAGCGAGGATCTTGTCGCGCAGGCGTTCGGCGTCATCCGGCAAGGACGTGACGCCTACCGGGCTGTCCGCCGCCAGACGCTGCACCTGTGGCAGGTCGGCCGCTTGGGCGGGGCGCATCACCAACATGGCGTCACTCCTTTCTCAGACAACGATGATTGCCGCATCCATGCGCGGGACCGCGGCACCTTCCTGTGCCACGGTTTCGAACGTCCAGCAGGGAAGATCCCGCGCCACGCACGGCGGCACGGTTCCCGGCTCCGGCGCGGGCCGCTCCGGGATGTCGCATCGGGTGCCCCGGCCTGCGCCGGGGCCCCGTGGGTTCGCTCAGCCGCGGACCAGCTTGGCCACGGCGCGCTCGAAGCGCTCCAGGCCTTCGTCGATCTCGGCGTCGTCGATCACCAGGCTCGGCGCGAAGCGCACCACGTCCGGGCTGGCCTGGAGCACCATGACCGCCTCTTTCTCGGCGGCGTTGAGCACATCCCTGGCCTTGCCCTTCCACTCGTCGGTCAGCGCCGCGCCGATCAGCAGGCCCATGCCGCGAATCTCGCCGAAGATGCCGTACTCCTGGCCGATCTTCTGCAGGCGGGACTTGAAGCGCTCATGCTTGGCCTTCACGCCATCCAGCACTTCCGGGGTATTGATCACGTCCAGCGCCGCCTCGGCCACCGCCGAGGCCAGCGGGTTGCCGCCGTAGGTGGTGCCGTGGGTGCCGACCGACAGGTGCTTGGCGATCTCGCCGGTGGTCAGCATCGCACCGATAGGGAAGCCGCCGCCCAGGCTCTTGGCGCTGGAGAGGATGTCCGGGACCACGCCGTAGTGCATGTAGGCGAACAGCTCGCCGACCCGGCCCATGCCGCTCTGGACCTCGTCGAAGACCAGCAGCGCGTTGTGCTCGTTGCACAGCTTGCGCGCCCCTTCCAGGTAGGCCTGCTGCGCCGGCAGCACGCCGCCCTCGCCCTGGATCGGTTCCAGCACCACGGCGCAGGTCTTGTCGGAGATCGCCGCCTTCAGCGCTTCCAGGTCGTTGTAGGGAACGTGGGTGATACCCTCGAACTTGGGCCCGAAGCCATCGGAATACTTCGGCTGGCCGCCGACGTTGACGGTGAACAGGGTGCGCCCGTGGAAGCTGTTGCTGGCCGCGATGATCTCGTACTTCTGCGGGCCGTAGACATCGTTGGCGTAGCGGCGAGCCAGCTTGAAGGCCGCCTCGTTGGCTTCGGCGCCGGAGTTGGCGAGGAACACCCGCTCGGCGAAGGTGGCGTCCACCAGCTTGCGCGCCAGGCGCAGGGCCGGCTCGTTGGTGAAGACGTTGGAAACGTGCCAGATGCGCTGGGCCTGCTCGGTGAGCGCCTTGACCAGCGCCGGATGCGCGTGGCCCAGGGAGGTCACGGCGATGCCGCCGGCGAAATCGATCAGTTCGCGGCCGCTCTGGTCCCAGACGCGCGATCCCTCGCCTCGCACCGGAATGAAGGCGGCGGGGGCGTAGTTGGGGACCATATACCGGTCGAAATCGGCACGTTCTACCTGCGCATGGGGAGCGGACATCGGTGTTTCTCCTGCCTGAAGGCGGCTATCGATGAAAGGATTGTAGGGATTGGGACCGGGCCGGCATTGCCGCCATGCGACAACTTGTTATAGCGCCAACCCGGGAATTTCCGCGGCTTTCGGAAATGCGACAGAAAGCATCGGGAAGGCGCAGTGTAAACGCGCGATGCACTCGGGTGCATACTTCTTCTACGCCGCCACGCGGGCGGGAACAGCAGGGAAACAAGCCATGCCCATCGAGGGAATCGACTACCGTCTCGTCTTCGCCTCCGACGTCAATCCGCGCGACGGCCTCGGCCTGGAGTGCTGGCGCGGCGAACAGCCGCTGTTCGAGGTATTTCGCGACGACGCCGGCCGGCGTTTCGTGGTCAACCTGTTCGCCAGCGACGTTCCGCTGGAACTGCTGAAGGCGATCATTCCGACGGCCCGTCGCGAACTCGGCGACTTCCCGAGGCGATCCGCCTCCCGGGGCGTCGCAAAGCCCGGCTGAAACCGCCGCGCCGTTGGCGATCAGCCGCGTTCGACGGGAGTGAAGGTCGTCTCGAAGGCGCTGCCGCCGCGCCGCTGGTTGCGGTCCTCGCGCGGAGTGACGCCGAAGAAGTTGCGGTAGGCGCTGGAGAAATGCGGCCCGGAAGAGAAACCGCAGGACAGGCCGATCTGGATGATCGACTTGCTGGTCTGCATCAGCATCTGCCGCGCGCGGTTCAGGCGCAGCTCCAGGTAGTACTGGCTGGGTACGCGGTTCAGGTATTGCTTGAAGATCCGTTCCAACTGGCGCCGCGAAACGCACACATGCTGGGCGATCTCGTCGGTGGTCAGTGGCTCCTCGATATTGGCTTCCATCAGCAGTACCGCCTGGGTCAGCTTCGGATGGCTGGAGCCGAGGCGATTCTTCAGCGGGATGCGCTGGCGCTCGTTGCCTTCGCGGATGCGCTCCACCACCAACTCCTCCGAGACCGCGCCGGCCAGTTCAGCGCCATGGTCGCGGGACAGCAGCGCCAACAGCAGGTCGAGTACCGCCATGCCGCCGCAGGCGGTCATGCGGTCGCGATCCCACTCGAACAGGTGGTTGGTGGCGATGACCTTGGGGAAGCGCTCGGTGAAGTCATCGTGCCAACGCCAGTGCACCGCGGCGCGATAACCGTCGAGCAGGCCGAGCTGGGCCAGCGGGTAGATGCCGGCGGACAGCGCGCCGATCGCCGCTCCCGAACGCGCCAGTTGCTTGAGCGCCAGGCCCAGCGCTGGCGACACCGCCGCCGGCGCCTCGTCGGCGACCAGGAACAGCCGCGAGCATTGCTCCAGCCTGCCGTTCCAGGCCGTTCCCGGCAGGCGCCAGCCCTCCTCTTCGGCCGGCGCTTCGGCGAGCAGGAACAGCGGCTCGTAGAGCGCCTCGGGGTGCAACCGCCGGGCCGCCCGCAGGGCTTCCTCGGCAAGCGATAGCGTCAGCGCGCGGGTGGCGGGCCAGAGGAGGAAACCGATGCGTTGGGGTTGGGCAGTCATGGGAGCAGCTTAGCCGGCCTCTGCGATGAATGTTACTTGAGGCTGCCGGAGAGGAACTGCTTGAGGCGGTCCGACTGCGGGTTGGCGAGGACTTCCTTCGGGCAGCCGTGTTCCTCGACCAGGCCCTTGTGCAGGAACACCAACTGGTTCGACACCTCGCGGGCGAAACCCATCTCGTGGGTCACCACCACCATGGTGCGGCCTTCCTGCGCCAGGTCCTGCATGACCTTCAGCACTTCGCCCACCAGTTCGGGGTCGAGCGCCGAGGTCGGCTCGTCGAACAGCATCACTTCCGGCTCCACCGCCAGCGCCCGGGCGATCGCCACGCGCTGCTGCTCGCCGCCGCTCATGTGCGCCGGGTAGGCGTCCTTGCGGTGCGCCACGCCGACCTTGGCCAGGTAGTGCTCGGCCTTCTCGATGGCTTCCTTCTTCGACACGCCGAGCACATGCACGGGCGCCTCGATGACGTTCTCCAGGGCGCTCATGTGCGACCACAGGTTGAAATGCTGGAACACCATCGACAGGCGCGAGCGCATGCGCTGCAACTGGCGGGAGTCGGCGGCCTTCAGCGCGCCGTCGCGGCCGGGCACCAGCTTCAGCTCCTCGCCGTTGAGCAGGATCTTGCCGGCGTGCGGCTGTTCCAGCAGGTTGATGCAGCGCAGGAAGGTGCTCTTGCCGGAACCGCTCGAGCCGATGATGCTGATCACGTCGCCCGCTTTCGCTGCCAGCGAGACGCCCTTGAGCACCTCGTGGCTACCGTAGCGCTTGTGCAGGTCTTGGACTTCCAGTTTGTACATGTGTGTGTTCTCGGCTAATCAGTCGCTGAGCAAGCGTCCCTGACGGATCGGTTGACGACCGGCCACCTTGGCCAGCCAGAGTCCCGGCTGCGCGTAGCGCATCCGTTCGATGGCGAAAAGCACGCCGGAAACCCCGGCGCACACGGTGCTGGCACGGTCGGCCAGGGGATCGATGACCTGGAACAGCGGTTCGCCCGCCTCCACCCATTCGCCCGGCCGGCGCAGGAAACTCACCACGCCGGTATGCGGGGCGTGGACGTATTCGGTGCCCTCGAAGGGCAAGCCTTCGCAGCAGGCTTCGGGCGCCGCCGGCCATTCGCCCTTGACGAAGCCCTGCTCGGCGAGGAAGGCCAGGATCGCCGCGGCGTTGGCCTCGGCCTGCTGCGCCGTGGTATCGGCCTGGCCGCCGAGTTCGACGGTGGTCGCCAGGCAGGCCAGCGGCAGCTCGGCGCGCGGATACAGGCGCGACAGGCGCAGCCACGGCACCGAGCAGGCCTCGTCGAAGGAACCGCCGCCGGACTCCTCGGCGAGCAGCCCGACGGCGGCGCCCAGGCGCGCGGCCAGGGAGGCGAAGGTGGGCCATTGCTGCGGCAGGGTATAGAGATGGATGGCGGCCTCGAAGTCGCAATGCAGGTCGAGCACCAGGTCGGCGTCGCAGGCGTGGCGATAGAGCAGGCGCTGCATGCCCTCCAGTTCCGAGGTCGCCGGCGGCAGGGCGTCCAGCGCCGCGCGCAGGGCCTGGCGGACCAGCGCGACATTGGCCGCCGGATCGCTGCCGAGACGCTCGCCGACACTGTCGATCACCGCGTCCAGCAGGTCGGGGAAATCGCGGTTGAAGTTGCGCCCGCTGCTCATTTCGAAGCGTCCCTGGTGCAGCGCCTGGATCATCTGCCCGAGACCGACCGGATTGGCCACCGGCACCAGCTCGACGGTGCCGCGCAGGCGGCCTTCCGCCTCCAGCAGGCGCAACCGCTGCTTCAGCTCCCAGGCGGTGCGCATGCCCGGCAGCTCGTCGGCGTGCAGGCTGGACTGGATGTAGACCTTGCGCGCGCCGCAGCCGAAGCGGAACACGCTCAGGCGCTTCTCGCTTCCCAGGGTGCTCCACGGCAGCAGGTGGTCGATACGCTCCATGCGGTCCTCCGGATCAGGATTTGCGCGGCGCCAGGTAGGCCAGCCAGCGGCGCTCGGCAAGCTTGAACAGGCGCACCAGGATGAAGGTCAGGCACAGGTAGAACAGGCCGGCGGTGATGAACGCCTCGAACGGCAGGTAGTACTGCGAGTAGACGGTCCGCGCGGCGCCGGTGATGTCCACCAGGGTGACGATGGACGCCAGGCTGGTGGTCTGCAGCATCATGATCACTTCGTTGCTGTACTGCGGCAGGGCGCGCCGCAGTGCCGACGGCAGGAGGATGCGGCGGTACATCTTCAGGCGCGACATGCCCATCGCCTTGGCCGCCTCGATCTCGCCATGGGGCGTGGCCTTCAGGCTGCCGGCGAGGATCTCGGCGGTGTAGGCGCTGGTGTTGATGGCGAACGCCAGGCAGGCGCAGAAGGACGCGTTCGACAGCCAGGGCCACAGCGCGCTCTCGCGCACCGCGTCGAACTGCGCCAGGCCGTAGTAGATCAGGAACAGCTGGACCAGCATCGGCGTGCCGCGGATCACGTAGGTGTAGAGCCAGGCCGGGAAGTTCACCAGCGGCTGCTTGGAGACCCGCATCAGCGCCAGCGGCACCGCCAGCAGCAAGCCGATCAGCAGGGAGATCGAGAGCAGCTTGAGGGTGACCAGCAGGCCGTCGAAATAGAGCGGAAGGCTGTCCCAGATGACGGAGAAATCGAAGATCACGATAGGGCCCCTTGACTCACAGTTCCGCGGTTTTCACGCCGACCGAATAGCGGCGTTCGAGCAGGCGCAGCAACAGCAGCGACACGCTGGTCACCAGCAGGTACAGGCCGGCCACGGCGAGGTAGTAGGTGAACGGCTCGCGGGTCGCATCGGAGGCCTGCTTGGCCTTGAACATCATGTCCTGCAGGCCGACCACGGAAATCAGCGCGGTGGCCTTGACCAGCACCAGCCAGTTGTTGGTGAAGCCGGGGATCGCCAGGCGGATCATCTGCGGCACCTGGATGCGGAAGAACACCTGGCGGTGGCTCATGCCATAGGCGTAGCCGGCCTCGCCCTGGCCCTTGGGAATCGCCATGAAGGCGCCGCGGAAGGTCTCCGAGAGATAGGCGCCGAAGATGAAGCCGAGGGTGCCGACGCCGGACACGAAGGGATTCAGGTCGATGTAGTCGTCGTAGCCGAGTTGCGGGGCGACCCAGTTCAGCAGGCCCTGGCCGCCGTAGAAGATCAGCAGGATCAGCACCAGGTCGGGGATGCCGCGCACTACCGTGGCGTACAGGTCGCCGCACCAGGCCAGCCAGCGCACCGGCGACAGGCGGAAGGCCGCGCCCAGCAGGCCGAGGACGATGGCCAGGAGCATGGAAAGCAGGGCCAGCTGGAGAGTCAGCCAGGCGCCATCGACGATGGTCGCACCGTAGCCAGTGATCATCAAAACGGTACCTCTATGCAGCTAATGCAGCGCTAAAGCAGTGGCGTCCACTCAATAAAAAAGTGGCACAAACAGCGCGAGGCGTCGCGGACGTTTGTGCCACCTCTGACGGATAGCGTCAGTTCGAACCGTAGACGTCGAAGCTGAAGTACTTGTCCTGGATCTGCTTGTACTTGCCGTTGGCGCGCAGCGCGTCGATGGCCGCGTTGAACTTGCCGGCCAGCTCGCTATCGCCCTTGCGCACGGCGATGCCGACGCCTTCGCCGAAGTACTTGGCATCGGTCAGTTGCGGACCGACGAAGGCGTAGCCCTTGCCGGCATCGGTCTTGAGGAAGCCATCTTCGAGGTTCACCGAATCGGCGACCACCGCGTCGAGGCGACCGGCCACCAGGTCCATGTTGGCTTCCTGCTGGGAGTTGTAGCGCACCACTTCGACGCCGGCCGGGGTCAGTTCGGCGGAGGCGTAGCGGTCGGCGGTACTGCCACGCAGCACGCCGGCCTTCTTGCCCTTCAGGTCGGCCTTGGGATCGTTGAGGCTGGCGCCTTCCTTCATCACGAAGCGCGCCGGGGTGTTGTAGTACTTGTTGGTGAAGTCGACCGAACGCTTGCGCTCGTCGGTGATGGTCATCGACGAGAGGATCGCATCGATCTTGCGCACCTTGAGTGCCGGGATCAGGCCGTCGAACTCCTGCTCGACCCACTTGCACTGCACCTTCATCTCTTCGCAGAGGGCATTGCCGATATCCACGTCGAAGCCTGCCAGCTGGCCGTCCGGGGTCTTCAGCGAGAACGGCGGATAGGCCGCCTCGATGCCGATGCGCACCGGCTTGTCGGCGGCGAAAGTGGGCAGGGAGAGCACGGACAGCGCCAGGGCGCCGAGAAGTGCGAGCTTCTTCATCTGGAACTCCTTCGAAGGGGATGGCATCGATTGGCAGGAGAAATAGAACCTTGCCCAGGCTGCCGACGGATATGCGTGATCACCGGCTCTTGCGCATGGCGCCTTCTCGTGGACAGGGCGCCAGCTGGGGTGAGCGGCATTCTAGCGACAGGCCGAAAGTGGTTATTTCTTCAATGCGACAACTAATTATAAAAGCACCGAAGAGGGCATTCGGCGATATTGACAGGCAGCGACATTTGTGCCCGGAAAGCGCGAAGTGTAATCAATGAGTAAAGCAAATCTCAAGCCATAAATTGCCAATTCCTTCTCCTTCAATGGCTTGGCCGCTACGACTCGCCTCGACTGCTACCCCGTGTCGCACCTTGGCTGTGCGTGGCGTTTCCTCTCGCCCCAATTATGCGCAGGCGCGCATCACCGAAGTGTTACCGCCGCCCCATTCCCGGCGCGAGCCCATTCGAAACGCCCTCCTCCTCGGCCCGCGCCAAATGAAAGACCCCGCGCGGCTCGCACCGCGCGGGGTCGTTTCGGATCAGGCGGAAGTCAGGCGGCCTGCATCGAGCGATGGGTCTCGATCAGGTGCTGGACCACGCCCGGGTCGGCAAGGGTGGAGATGTCGCCGAGGGTGTCGTACTCGGCCGCGGCGATCTTGCGCAGGATGCGCCGCATGATCTTGCCCGAACGGGTCTTCGGCAGTCCCGGCGCCCACTGGATCACATCCGGCGTGGCGATCGGACCGATCTCGCGGCGGACCCATTGCTTCAGCTCCTGGCGCAGCGCCTCGCTCGGCTCGACCCCGGAGTTTAGGGTGACGTAGACATAGATGCCCTGCCCCTTGATGTCGTGCTGCATGCCGACCACCGCCGCCTCGGCGACCTTCGGGTGGGCGACCATCGCGCTTTCCACCTCGGCGGTGCCCATGCGGTGGCCGGAGACGTTGAGCACGTCGTCGACCCGCCCGGTGATCCAGTAGTAGCCGTCCTCGTCGCGGCGCGCGCCGTCGCCGGTGAAGTACATGCCCTTGAAGGTCTTGAAGTAGGTGTCGACGAAGCGGTCATGGTCGCCGAACAGGGTCCGCGCCTGGCCCGGCCAGGAGTCGAGGATCACCAGGTTGCCCTCGGCGGCGCCTTCGATCAGGTTGCCGAGGTTGTCCACCAGCGCCGGGACCACGCCGAAGAACGGCTTGGCCGCGGAGCCCGGCTTCATCGCATGGGCGCCCGGCAACGGGGTCATCAGGCAGGCGCCGGTCTCGGTCTGCCACCAGGTGTCGACGATCGGGCAGCGCGACTGGCCGACGGTCTCGTAGTACCACTGCCAGGCTTCCGGGTTGATCGGCTCGCCCACCGAACCGAGCAGACGCAGGCTGGAACCGTCGGCACCGGCCACCGCCGCCTTGCCTTCGGCCATCATCGCGCGGATCGCGGTCGGCGCGGTGTAGAGGATGTTAACCTTGTGCTTGTCGATGATCTTCGCCACGCGGGTCACGTCGGGGTAGTTCGGTACGCCCTCGAACAGAATGGTGGTGGCGCCGTTGGCCAACGGGCCATAGACGATGTAGGTGTGGCCGGTGACCCAGCCGATGTCGGCGGTGCACCAGTAGACTTCGCCCGGACGGTAGTCGAAGACCCGCTCGTGGGTCAGCGAGGCGTACACCAGGTAGCCGCCGGTGGTATGCAGCACGCCCTTCGGCTTGCCGGTGGAGCCGGAGGTGTAGAGGATGAACAGCGGGTCCTCGGCGCCCATTTCCTTGGGCGCGCAAGTGCTGCCGGCAACCTTCATCAGGTCGTCGTACCAGACGTCGCGGTGCTGGTTCCACTTGATCTCCGCACCGGTACGCTTGCAGACGATGATCTTCTGCACGCTGGAGGTTTCAGGGTTGGTCAGGGCGTCGTCGACGTTGGCCTTCAGCGGAGTACGCTTGCCGCCGCGCACGCCTTCGTCGGCGGTGATCACCACCTTCGACTTGCAATCGATGATGCGTCCGGCCAGGGCCTCGGGGGAGAAGCCGCCGAAGACCACCGAGTGGATCGCGCCGATGCGGGTGCAGGCAAGCATGGCGACCACGGCCTCGGGGATCATCGGCATGTAGATGGTCACTACGTCGCCGCGGTGCACGTCCTGCCCGCGCAGGGCGTTGGCGAACTTGCAGACCTGCTCGTGGAGCTGGCGGTAGGTGATTTCCTGGTGGTCGGCGGGATCGTCGCCTTCCCAGATGATCGCCACCTGGTCGCCGCGTTCGGCGAGGTGACGGTCGAGGCAGTTGTGCGACACGTTGAGGGTGCCGTCGGCGAACCACTTGATGTCCACGTGATGGTCGTCGAAGGAGGTCTGCTTGACCTTCTCGAACGGCTTGATCCAGTCGATCCGCTGGGCCTGCTCGCGCCAGAAGCCGTCGGGGTTGACGACGGACTGCTGGTACATCGTCTTGTAGGTGGCTTCGTCGGTGAAGGTCCGTGCCACCGCTTCCGGGTGCACGGGGTACAGGGATGCCGCAGACATGGCTTTAACCTCGGTACGTGAGTGTTGTTTTTGTTGTGCCCAGTTGTAGCGAGCGCACACCCCACGAACCATACGACCATGGTCTTACCACTGCGCGACAGCACCGATAGTAGCTATAAGCCGCGCCGATCGTAGCCTTGCGCCAGCGGCGGAGCGCGTCCCGCGCCCCGCCGCCGCGACCTCAACTCATGCCCAGCAGGCCCGGCAGCCACAGCGAGATCAACGGCACGTAGGTCACCAGGATCAGGAACAGCAGCAGGATCATCAGCCACGGCAGCGCCGCGCGGATGGTCGCCCCCAGCGGCATGCCAGTGACCGCCGAAGTGACGAACAGGTTGAGGCCGACCGGCGGGTGTACCAGGCCGATCTCCATGTTCACCACCATGACGATGCCCAGGTGGATCGGGTCGATGCCCAGCTTCATGGCGATGGGGAAGAAGATCGGCGCCAGGATCAGCACGATCGCCGAGGGCTCCATGAAGCTGCCGGCGACCAGCAGCACCACGTTGACCATCAGCAGGAAGCCGATCGGGGTCAGGCCTTCCTGCACCACCCATTCGGTGATCTGCTGGGGGATCTGCTCGGTGGTCAACACGTGGGCGAAGAGCATGGCGTTGGCGATGATGAACATCAGCATGATGCTCAGCCGCCCCGACTCCAGCAGCACCTTGGGACAGTCGCGCAGACGCATGTCCTTGTACACGAACAGCGCGACGAAGGCCGAGTACACTGCCGCCACCGCCGCCGCCTCGGTGGGGGTGAACAGCCCGGAATAGATGCCGCCGAGGATGATCACCAGCAACAACAGGCCCCAGCCTGCACGGCGTGCGGCGGCCAGCCACTCGCGGAAGCTGGCGCGCGGCTGCGCCGGCAGCTTCTTGACCCGTGCGACGATGTAGATCACCACCATCAGGATCACCCCGAGCAGCAGCCCCGGAACCACCCCGGCGACGAACAGCTTGCCCACCGAGGTCTCGGTGGCGGCGGCGTAGACCACCATCACGATCGATGGCGGGATGAGGATACCCAGGGTCCCGGCGTTGCAGATGATCCCCGCGCCGAAGGCGCGCGGATAGCCGGAGCGGACCATGCCGGCCACGGCGATCGAGCCGACCGCCGCCACCGTCGCCGGCGACGAACCGGACAGCGCGGCGAACAGCATGCAGGCGAGCACCGCAGCGATCGCCAGGCCGCCGCGGATATGCCCGACGCAGGCATTGGCGAAGTCGATCAGGCGCCGCGCCACGCCACCGGTGGTCATGAACGCGCCGGAGAGCAGGAAGAACGGGATCGCCAGCAGGGTGTAGGCCTCGGAGGTCTCGAACAGCTTGATCGCCAGCGAGCGCACCGAATCCGGGCTGAACAGCAGGATCGTCAGGGCGCCGGACAGCCCCAGGGAGATGGCGATGGGCACGCCGATGAACATGAACAGGAACAGCAGCAGGAACAGGATCAGCACGGTCATGGACGGTTCTCCCCGGCCTCTTCGCCGGCCAGTTTGGAGGCCTCGGCGGCCTCGTCGGCGAGGCCCAGCCCGAGCTGGCGACCGCGCAACAGGTTGACGAGGATTTCCAGGTAGCGCAGCAGCACCAGGCCGAAGCCGACCGGCACCACCACCGCGATGTAGGCCTGGAGGATGCCGAAGTGGTCGAGGTCCTCGGCGCCGATGCCGGCGACCAACAGGGTCTTCACCCAGTCGTAGCTGGCGACCATGAACAGCCCGGCATAGCCCAGGCAGCAGAGGCAGGCGAGTATCCCGATCAGGCGCTGCAAGGGACGCGGCGCCAGGCGCACCAGGGCGTCCACCCCGAGGTGGCCGGCGGTGCGTACGCCGTAGGCGATGCCGAGGAAGATCAGCCAGCCGAACAGCGCCTTGGTCAGCGCGTTGCTCCAGGACATGTCCTGGGCTACCCCGAGGATCGCGTCGCCCACCGAGTACAGCGGAGCCCGCAGTGCCGGCAGGCGGTCGCCGAGGTCGTAGAACAGGGTGAAGACGTTGGTCATCACCACATAGAGGAAGGTCACCAGCGTCATCGCCGCCAGCAGGAAGACGATAGCGCCCTCCTCGAAGCGGTTCCAGACGCGCACGAGTCGATTCATCGCAGCGTTCTCCACAATGCCCCGCCCGGCCGGACGGGGCCGGACGGGTCAATCGGGACGGTTGGAAGCTTCGGCGGCCTGGAGCAGGTCAGCGCCGACATTGCCGCGGAATTTCTGCCATACCGGCTGCATCGCCTGGCGCCAGTCGGCGCGCTGCTGCGGGCTCAGGGTATGGATCTCGCTGACGCCACTGGCGAGGATGCGCTGGCGGGCGTCGCGGTTGAGGCGCTCGGCTTCGATGTTCACCTGCACGGTGACCTCGTCCATGATCCGCTGCAGCGCTTCGCGGATGTCCGCCGGGAGGCCGTTCCAGAACTTCGCGTTGGTGATCACCATGTAGTCCACCAGGCCGTGGTTGGACTCGGTGAAATACTTCTGCACCTCGTTGACCTTCTGGCTCTCGTAGTTCGACCAGGTGTTCTCGGTGCCATTCACCACGCCGGTCTGCAAGCCCTGGTAGACCTCGGCGAAGGACATCTTCCGGGAGATCGCGCGGAGCTGGCGGAACTGCTCGTTGAGCACGTCGGACGCCTGCACGCGGAATTTCAGCCCGCGCGCGTCTTCCGGCTCCAGCAACGGGCGATTGGCGGAGAGCTGCTTCATCCCGTTGTGCCAGTAGGCCAGGCCGAGGATGCCCTTGCCCTGCATGCTGGTCAGCAGGGCGCGCCCCTGCGGGCTGCGCTGGAAGCGGTCGACCGCCTGGATGTCGTCGAAGAGGAACGGCAGGTCGAAGATCTGCACCTTGCGCGTGTACTGCTCGAACTTGGCCAGGGACGGCGCCAGCATCTGCACGTCGCCCAGCAGCAGCGCCTCCATTTCCTTGCCATCGCCGAACAGCGACGAGTTGGGATAGACGTCCACCTCGACCCGGCCGCCCAGGCGCTGTTCGACGAGCTTCTTGAACAGCAGCGCGCCCTGGCCCTTGGGCGTGTTTTCCGCGACCACGTGGGAAAACTTGATGACGATAGGCTGCGCGGCATTCGCCAGGCAGGAGCCACCGATCGCCAGGGCGCACAACAGCGCCCGTACCATCGTCTTGAACATTTCGTGACCTCAGATTGTTGTTGTGCTTTCGAGGTATCGACGAGCCTGACGCAGCCGGCACGTTCGGAGAATTCGCCATTGCTCAAGCCCGCGTTCGCGTCTGTCGAACGCGTTCAGCCACCCTCCCCGGCCCGCTCCAGCAGGCGTCGCGCGCGTCCCAGCACCGGCGCGTCGACCATCTCGCCGTCGACCACGAAGACGCCGGCACCGGAGGCGCCGGCCTCTGCCACCCGACGCGCCCACTCCAGTTCCGCGAGACTCGGCATCAATGTCTGGTGGATCGGCTCGACCTGGCTCGGATGGATGCACAGCAACCCGCCGAAGCCCATGTCGCGAGCGAAGCGCACTGCCTCGACCAGTCCGACACGGTTCTGGATCGCCGGGTAGACGCCGTCCAGCGGCGGCGCCAGGCCTGCCAGGCGCGATTGCAGGAGCAGCGCGTAACGGGCGTGACCGAGAATCTGTTCGGCTGCGTTGCTGCCGCTGTTGAGATCGAGATCCAGGGCCAGGTCGAGGCTGCCGAAGGACAGCCGCTCGACCCCCGCGGCGGCGGCGATCTCGCCCAGCGCGGCAAGGCCGCGGGCACTCTCGACGATGGGCCAGACCGGCTTGCCGCTGGCCACGGCGGCGTGGCGCACCTGGGCGGCGCTCTCCACTTTCGGCAGGAGCAGGCCGATCACTCCGGCGTGGTCGCGGCACAGCGCCAGGTCGTCGGCATGTCCGGGATGCTCCGCCGCGTTGATCCGCACCAGCACCCGGGCTTCCGGCGTATCGACGAGGAAACGCCGGAGATTGGCCCGCGCCTCGACCTTCAGCCCCTCCTCCACCGCATCCTCGAGGTCGACGATGACCCGGTCGGCGCCGCTGGCAAGGGCCTTGGGGATCCGCTCCGGGCGGGTCGCCGGGACGAACAGCGCGCTGCGCACGATTTGTCGGTTCATGTCCGCCTCCTCATACCGTTCCGGTCGCGCGCAGGCGCTGGATATCGGCCGCGGTACAGCCCAGTTCGGCAAGCAGCGCGTCGCTGTCGCCGCCCAGCGCCGGCACCGCATCCATGCGCGGAACGAAGGCGCTGCTGCTGGCCGGCGGCAACAACGCCGGCAGGCGCCCGGCCGGGCTGTCGATGGAGGTCCAGCGTTGCCGCGCCTGCAACTGCGGGTGCGCCCAGACCCCGGCCATGTCGTTGACGTGGGCGTTGGCGATCTGCGCCTGTTCCAGGCGCGCCACCACCTCGGCGGCCGGCAAGGCGGCGAAGGCTTCGACGATCAGCGCACGCAGCTCCTCGCGGTTGGCCGAGCGCTTGAAGTTCGCCGAGAAGCGTTCGTCGTCGGCCAGCTCCGGGCGGCGCAGGACCTTGTCGCAGAAGGCCCGCCACTCGCGCTCGTTCTGCAGGCCGAGCATCACCGTGCCGCCGTCGCCGGCGAGGAATGGCCCATAGGGGTAGATGGTCGAGTGCGAAGCGCCGGCGCGCGGCGGTGGCGGCGCGTCCTGGTAGGCGTAGTACATCGGGTAGCCCATCCACTCCACCAGGCTCTCCAGCATCGACACGTCGATGCGGCTGCCCTCGCCAGTGCGCTCGCGCAGCAGCAGGGCCGAGAGGATGCTGCTGTAGGCGTACATGCCGGCGGCGATATCGGCGATCGAACAGCCGGCCTTGGCCATCTCGTTCGGCCCGGCGCCGCCGGTCACCGAAAGGAAGCCGCCCTCGCTCTGGATCAGCAGGTCGTAGGCCTTCTTCTTCTCGTAGGGACCGCCTTCGCCGTAGCCGGAGATATCGCAGACGATCAGTCGCGGGAAGCGCTCGCGCAACGCCTCGTAGGACAGGCCCAGGCGCGCGGCGGCGCCCGGCGCGAGGTTCTGCACCAGCACGTCGGCGCCGGCCAGCAGCTTCTCCAGCAACGGCAGCGCCTCGGCCTGCTTGAGATCGAGGCTGAGGCTCTGCTTGGAACGATTGGTCCAGACGAAGTGCGACGACAGGCCGTTGACCCGCTCGTCGTAACCGCGGGCGAAATCGCCGACGCCGGGGCGTTCGATCTTGATCACCCGCGCGCCGAGATCGGCCAGTTGGCGGGTGCAGAAGGGCGCGGCGATGGCGTGCTCCAGGCTGACCACGGTGATGCCGTCGAGCGGGCGCGGCTGGTGGGATTGCGTCATGGGTCGGACTCCCTGCCCTCGTCCGTCGAAGACGAGGTGCGGCTGGTTCGGTTGATCAGATCAGGGGCGTTACGGAAGGCGCCTGACGCAGGCCCCAGGCCCGCTGGATAAGGATCTCCGCCTCGGCGCCGGTGGCCGCGCCGGAAAACGCCAGCAGGCGGCGGAACTTGTCGGCCAGCTCGTCGCGGCTGAGGGTATTGCCGGGATCGCCCTTGGGTTCGTCGATGGCGGCGGTATGGCGCCGCCCTTCGCCATCCAGTACTTCGACCCGCCCGAGCCAGCGCTGCGGATAGGCGGCGTCGACCTCCGGGTCCAGGCGCATCTCGACCCGCTCGCGGAACGCAGCGACCCGTGGGTCGCTCAGCGCATGCCGATGGAACTCGCCGAGGCCGGCCTTGCCGTACACGGCGATCAGGCCCAGCACGGTGCCCATGGAGAACTTCGCCTGGTGCACGGTCTGCGGCTCGACCACCCGGCCGAGCACGTCGATGGCGCCCTGGTGGACCCGCGCAGTGACCGCGGCGATCTGCGAGTGATCGAGCCCTTCGCGCTGCATCAGCGCCAGCAGCGCGTCGGCCGCGGGATGGGTATGGCGGCACGAGGCGTGGAACTTGAACGAGGTTTCCAGCAACGCCCAGCGGCTGCCGAGGCGATCCACCAGGCGCTCGGGGTCGGCGTCGCTGGACATCCCGGCGGCCATCCCTTGCTCGCCTTCGAGGATGTGTCGCGCGCCGCTCAGGCCGTCGGCGGTGAGATAGGCGGCGAGCAGCCCGTCGGCGGCGGCCTTGGCGGTATGCAACTGCTTGGAATCGGCGGCGTCGCGGAGGAACTCCCAGAGCCCGGCGGCCTGGGTTCCGGCGCTGCCGAGCAGGTCGACGAAGCGCTCGCGGTCGAAGTCCATCAGCTTGCCCACCGCCACTGCCGCGGCGAGGGTGCCGACCGTGGCAGTGGTATGGAACACCCGGTAGTGGGAACGACCGAGGAATTCGCCGATGCGGATGCCGGCCTCGTAGCCGGCCACCGCCGCGAGGATCAGCTCGGCGCCACTGCGGCCGAGGTCCTGGGCCGCGGCCAGGGCGGCAGGGAAGACCACTGCCGCGGGGTGCAGCACCGAGCTGTTGTGCAGGTCGTCCTGCTCCACCACGTGGGAAGCCGCGCCGTTCACCAGGGCGGCGAAATACGGCGAGCTGCGCCGCCGGCTGGGCAGGATCTGCGCGCTACCGTCGGCCGGGCCCATGCGTTCGGCGTAGCGCTCGAACAATGGGATCGGATGCTGGCCCTTGCCGGCCAGCGCCGAGCCGAGCCAGTCGAGGAACAATTCTTCCATCCGCGCCAGCACCGCCGGCGGCAGGTCCTGGTAGCGCAGGCCGGCGAGAAAGCCGGCGAGTTGCTGGGTGTAGTCGGTCATGACCAACGCTCTCTTGTAGTTGTCCCGAGGCACGCGGCCTACAGCAGGTTGCTCAGTTCGATCAGGTTCAGGTCGGGGTCGCGCAGGTACAGCGAGAGGATCGGCCCGCCGGCGCCGGTGCGCGGCACCGGGCCCTCGAGGATTTCCACGGCCTGCTGGCGCAGTTGCTCGGCCACCGCCTCGAGTGGCGTGGCGACGATGAAACAGAGGTCGGCGGACCCCGGCGTAGGTCGCTCGGCCTTGGGTTCGAATTCGCCCCCGGCCTGGTGCAGGTTGATCTTCTGCGCACCGAAGGCGAGGGCCTTGCGACCCGCGCCGAAGGTAACGGCGCGCATACCCAGTACGCGGGTGTAGAAATCGATGCTGGCGTCGATGTCGCGGACGGTGAGCACCAGGTGGTCGAGACGGTCGATCTGCATGGGCGGCTCCCGCTTCAGAACGAGCGCGGCAGTTCGAGCAGGTGCTCGGCCACGTAGGACAGGATCAGGTTGGTGGAGATCGGCGCCACCTGGTACAGGCGGGTCTCGCGGAACTTGCGCTCGACGTCGTACTCGCAGGCGAAGCCGAAGCCGCCGTGGGTCTGCAGGCAGGCGTTGGCCGCCTCCCAGGAAGCTTTCGCCGCCAGGTACTTGGCCATGTTCGCGCTGGCCCCGGCGTTGAGCCCAGCGTCGTACTCCTGGCAGGCGCGCCAGCGCATCAGGTCGGCGGCCTCCACTTCGATGTGCGCCTCGGCGATGGGGAACTGCACGCCCTGGTTCTGCCCTATCGGCCGGCCGAAGACCACGCGGTCGCGGGCATAGTGGCTGGCCTTGTCGATGAACCAGCGGCCGTCGCCGATGCATTCGGCGGCGATCAGGGTGCGCTCGGCATTGAGGCCGTCGAGGATGTAGCGGAAGCCCTTGCCTTCCTCACCGATCAGGCTATCGGCGGGGATCTCCAGGTTGTCGAAGAACAGCTCGTTGGTCTCGTGGTTGACCATGTTGGCGATCGGCTGCACGGTCAGGCCCTTGCCGATGGCCTCGCGCAGGTCGACGAGGAAGATCGACATGCCTTCGGACTTGCGCTTCACCTCGGCCAGCGGCGTGGTGCGCGCCAGCAGGATCATCAGGTCGGAGTGCTGGATCCGCGAGATCCACACCTTCTGCCCGTTGATCACATAGCGGTCGCCCTTGCGCACGGCGGTGGTCTTGATCTTGGTGGTATCGGTGCCGGTGGTCGGCTCGGTCACCCCCATCGACTGCAGGCGCAGCTCGCCGCTGGCCAGCTTCGGCAGGTAGAAGCGCTTCTGCGCCTCGCTGCCGTTACGCAGCAGCGTGAACATGTTGTACATCTGCCCGTGCACGGTGCCGGAGTTGCCGCCGCAGCGGTTGACTTCCTCCAGGATCACCGAGGCCTCGGCCAGGCCCAGGCCGGAACCGCCGTACTCCTCCGGGATCATTGCCGAGAGCCAGCCGGCGTCGGTCAGGGCCTTGACGAAGGCCTCGGGAAAACCGCGCTGCTCGTCGATGCGGCGCCAGTAGGCGGCGTCGAATTCGGCGCAGAGGGCACGTACGCCCTCGCGGATCGCGTTCAGCTCTTCGCTGTTCGGATTCATCGGTGACTCCTCGATTCTTGTCGTTGGATGGGCGCTGGGGCCCTTTCAGTCGAATTCCACGTCGCCACGCTGGGCCAGGCCGGCGCCATTGCCGACCCATACCTCGGCCTTGCCGGCAGCGAGCAGGCGGCCGCCGACCTCGAACGGCTCGGGACAGATCAGCGGGCGCAGGCCGCGATAGGCGAAGCGACGCAGGCGCGCCTGCGGATTGGCCCGGCAGAACGCGCGCAGGGCCAGGGTGGCGATCAGCGGACCGTGCACCACCAGGCCCGGATAGCCTTCGGCGTCGGTGACATAGGGCCAGTCGTAGTGAATGCGGTGGCCGTTGAAAGTCACCGCCGAGTAGCGGAACAGCAACACCGGATCGGGCTCCAGCGCCTCGCGCCAGTCGCCCTCGGGCAAGGCCTCGGTACCGCCGAGCTTGGGCGGGGTCGGTTCGCGGTAGACGATGTCGTGCTCTTCGCTCAGCGCCAGTTGGCCGTCCTGGCGGTAGTCGTGGCGCAGGGTGACGAACAGCAGCGCGCCGCTGCGACCGTGCTTCTCCTCGACCCGGAGGATGGTCGAGGTGCGGCTGGCCTCGCCGCCGACCCGCAGCGGCTGGTGGAACTCCAGGCGCCCGCCGGCCCACATGCGGTTGCGATCGTCCGCCGGCGGCAGGAAACCGCCGCGCGCCGGGTGGCCGTCGACGCCGAGGCCGGCGGCCTCCACCGGGTCCTGGAAGAACGCCCAGTGCCAGAGCGGCGGCAGCGCTTCGCCGTGGGCCGGGGTCAGCTCGCCGAAGGTGGCGGCGATGCGCTTGACCAGGTTGCGGCTCAATTGATCGTGGGTTTCTTCCTGGCGACCGATCCAGGGGGCGAAAGCGGACTCACTCATGCGTGGCTTCCCATGACCTAGGGGGTGATGGGAGGAGAATGATAGGATGCTAGCGTTTTGAGAATTTGCAATTACGCAATGGCGCGTTCGGATTTGCCGAACGCCATGGAGTGCCCATGCATTTCGATCTCGCCGACCTGCGCCTGTTCATCCATATCGCCGAGTCGCCCAGCCTGACTCAGGGCGCGCGCCGCGCCTTCCTTTCCCCGGCCGCCGCCAGCGCACGGGTCAAGGCGCTCGAAGGCCAGCTCGGCAGCCGCCTGCTGTACCGCGACAGCCGCGGCGTCGAACTGACCCCGGCGGGCCAGCGCCTGCTACAGCACGCGCGGCTGATCATGCGCCAGGTGGAATACCTGAAGAGCGAGTTCACCGAGTACGGCAGCGACGCCGCCGGGCATATCCGCATCTTCGCCAATACCACCGCGGTCACCGAATTCCTCCCGGAAATCCTCGCCGGCTTCCTTGCCGCTCGTCCCGGGGTCACCGTCGACCTGCAGGAACGCCTCAGCCGCGACATTGTCCGCGGCGTGCTGGACGGCTCCACCGACCTCGGCATCATCGCCGGGCCGGTGGCGGCCAGTGGCCTGCAGGTCCTGCATTTCAGCACCGACCGCCTGGTGATGGCGGTGCCCCAAGGCCATCCGCTGGCCGGACAGGCCAGGGTACGCCTGCGCGACACCCTGCAGTTCCAGCATATCGGCCTGCCCGAGGGCACCACCCTGCACGCCTTCCTGTACGAACGGGTGGAGCAGATGGGCGAGCAGCTATCGCTGCGCATCCAGGTCTCCAGCTTCGAGGCGATCTGCCGGATGATCGAGGGCGGCGTCGGTATCGGCGTGATCCCGCAGTCCGCCGCGCGCCGCCACAGCCGGACGATGAAACTGGCGACCATCGAACTCGACGAGCCCTGGGCGATCCGCGAGCGCAGCCTGCTGGTACGCGACCTGGAAGCACTGCCGAGTTGCCTGCGGGCGTTGATCGAGGAGTTGCAGAGGGTGGGAGACAGCCTGTAGGGCGGATAACGCCCCTGGCGTTATCCGCGGGGCTCCGGAGAATCGGCGGATAAGCGCCAGGCGGTTATCCGCCCTACGACTCCCGACAAGCCGGGGCGCGATCGTCGCGAAGGACGCCGCCCACCACTCCCGCTCAGTTCGCCAACCCACCGCTCTCCGCCAGGCTGCGCTCGTCCGCGGCGAGCATCGCCGGCATGTGCTCGCGGAGGAACTCGACCCAGGTGCGGATCTTTGCATCCAGGTACTGCCGCGAGGGGTAGAGGGCGTAGACGTTGAGATGGAACAGGCTATAGCGCGGCAACACCCGCACCAGGCTGCCGTCCTTCAGGCCGTTGACCGCCGCGTACACCGGCAGCGCGCCGATACCCATGCCGGAGACCACCGCCTCGGTCATGGCGTCGGCGGTGTTGACCTGGAAATGCGTCTGGTTGATGCAGGCCAGTTCCTGGCCGTCGGGCCCGTCGAACAGCCAGCGGTCCAGCGACATCACCGAGTTCACCAGGCGCAGGCAACGGTGCGCGGACAGCTCCGCCGGCAGCCTGGGGAAGCCGTGCGCGGCAATGTAGCCCGGCGAGGCGCAGAGGATGCTGTAGGTCTGGCCGATGCACTTGGAGACGAAACCGGAGTCCGGCAGTTCGGGGGCGATCACCACGGAAATGTCGTAGCCCTCGTCGAGAATGTCGGTGATCCGGTTGGCCAGGGTCAGGTCGAAGCCAACCTCCGGGTAGGTCTCGCAGTATTGCGAGATGGCCTTGATCAGGTAGTGCTGGCCGATGCCGGTCATCGCGTGGACCTTCAGCGTGCCCGACGGCCGCGCATGGGCGTCGCCCGCCTCGGCCTCGGCCTCCTCGATGTAGGCGAGTATCTGCTGGGCGCGCATCAGGTAGCGCTGCCCGGCTTCGGTCAGGGCGATGCGCCGGGTGGTGCGATGCAGCAGGCGGGTCTGCAGGTGGGCCTCCAGCTTGGCCACCGCACGGGAGACATAGGCGGTCGTCAGGTCCAGGCGCTGGGCGGCGGCAGTGAAACTGCCGGTCTCCGCGACGCTGACGAACGCGCGCATATTGAACAGGATATCCATCACGGCCCTCTAGGCTCTGACGCTTATGGCGCGTCTCTTTTCCACGCAACCCGGAGGACACCCCAAGGCGGCGCAGATTCTGTCACGAGTCAACCCACCTATTATTGCCTTTTGTGACAAAAATTTTTCACCTATCCGAGCTCTTATCCGCAAGCGCGGGCGCTCCTAGAATTCCCAGCCGTTTCGGCCTCCCCTCGCCGTCGTTCAGGATTCGCAGCAGTGCCCCGCGCCACCCGGAAAGGTCTCCCCTTGGTTCCACCGGCTCCCCTCGCGTTCTTTCCCAGCCCCGACGAATTGCGCCGCGCCCTGCTCGAATGGGCGCGTAGCGACGGCGTCGCCTGGGTCTTCGTGTTCAAGGCCCTGCTCACCGCCAGCCTCGCCCTGTGGCTGGCCTATCGCCTGGAGCTGCCGCAGCCAAGCACGGTGCTGGTGACGGTCTTCATCGTCATGCAGACGCAGAGCGGGCAGGTCCTGGCCAAGAGCTTCTACCGCATCGTCGGAACCCTGATCGGCCTCAGCGTGATGGTCACTCTGATCGCCCTGTTCGCCCAGGAGCGTGTGCTGTTCCTCGCCTGCCTGGCGCTCTGGGTCGGCCTGTGCACCGCCGGCGCCGCGCGCTACCGCGATTTCCGCGGCTACGCCTGCGTACTCGCCGGCTACACCGCGACCATGATCGGGATTCCAGCCACTGCGCACCCGGAAGGCGCCTTCATGGCGGCGCTGTGGCGGGTCCTGGAAATATCCCTGGGCATCCTCTGCACCGGTACCGTCAGCGCCATCTTCCTGCCGCAGACCAGCGGCGCCGCCCTGCGCAACACACTCTACGGGCGCTTCCGCGACTTCGCCGGGTTCGCCGCCGAAGGCCTGCAGGGCAGCCTCGACGGCGAGCGCTTCGGCGAGCTCAGCGCGCGCTTCGTCGCCCAGTCCGTGGGCCTGGAAAACCTGCGCAGCGCCACTACTTTCGAAGATCCGCACATGCGCCTGCGCAGCGGCCGGCTGATTCGCCTGAACAACGAATTCATGGTCATGACCAGTCGCTTCCACGGCCTCCACCGCCTGCTCGAACGCCTGCGCGGGCGCGGCGCGCAGAATGTCCTGGAGGTCCTGGCGCCCTGCCTGGCGGAGCTTGCCGGGCTGCTCGCGCCGATTCGCGAACGGACGCCCACCGACGCCGACGCCGCGCGCCTGGCCGAACGCATCGAGGCCTACAAGCCGGAACTGATGCAGAACATCCGCCAGGCCCGCCAGCGCCTGGTGGAGCAGCGCCCCGGCGAGAACGACCTGCTGGATTTCAACACCGCCGCCGAACTGGCCTTCCGTTTCACCGACGACCTGCACAACTACGCCCTGACCCACGCTTCCCTGGCCGAACACCACCATGCCCGCGAGCAATGGAAGGAAAGCTTCGTCGCCCGCGCCAACCCGGTCGCCGCGCTGGTCGCCGGAGCGCGCAGCGCGCTGATGATCGGCCTGCTCGGCACGTTCTGGATCCAGACCTCCTGGCCCCACGGCGGCACCTTCGCCCTCACCGCGGTACTGATCTCGGCGCTCTCCTCGACCTCGCCGAATCCCGGCCGGTTGTCGCTGCAACTCACCCTCGGGACCCTCGCCGGGGCCTGCACCGGGCTGTTCGTGCTGCTCTACCTGCTACCCCACGTGGACGGTTTCCCGATGCTGCTCTGCTGCCTGCTGCCGGTCTTCGCGGTCGGCGCCCTGCTGCTCTGGCGGCCGCAGTGGAACGGCTACGGCGTCGGCCTGCTGGTGTGGTTCTGCTTCGCCTCGCTGCCGGCCAACATGGCGCGCTACGACGCCCTGGCCTTCTTCAACGAATACCTGGCACTACTCTTGTCGATGGTCCTCGCCACGGTCGCCGCCAGGGTGATCCTGCCGCCGAACCGGCCGTGGATGTGGAAGCGCCTGGAGCACGACCTGCGCGAGCGGGTAGTGTTCGCCATCAGCGGCAAGAGCAAGGGCCTGGTCTCCGGTTTCGAAAGCGGCACCCGCGACCTGCTGAACCAGGCCTACACCTTCTCCGCCGGCCGCCCGGACGTGCAGCGCCGGTTGCTGGGCTGGATGTTCCTGGTGCTGGAGGTCGGCCAGGCGATCATCGAGCTGCGCCTCGAACAGCAACGCCTGCCCCAGGAGCCCTGCTACGCCGAACGCACCGCCTGGCGCCGGGCGATCCGCCTGATGGGCCGGGCGCTGATCCGGCTGTTCCTGCAACCCGGGCCGAGCAACCGTCAGCGCGCCCTGCACGCGGTGAACCAGGCGATCATGGCGGTACGGGCGGCGCCGGAGCCGCGCGCACCGCAGTTCGATACCTCGCCGCTGCGACGGGTGCTCAGCTACCTGCACTTCATTCGCAGCGCCCTGCTCGACCCGCAATCGCCCCTGGGCCAGGAAAGAAACCCGTGAGCCGGTCGAAAAGCCGCGGCGCAGAAGGCCACAGGGATATTGTTACCGATCCGTACAAGGTTCTTGTCTTGACTGAGTCTATATGTCGCAGCCTATCCCAACTTAAAATAAACTCAACAGCCGAAGTTAATTCCCGTTGAACTTCGACTCCGCAACTTGATTGCAGACTTACTTACCCAGCCTTGTTTATCGAGTTGCACCGGTGACCTGTCCGCCTGTCTTCCGACGGCAGATCGTACCCACTCAGAAACTACTCAGGTAAATAGTAATGAAGGCTTTCGCCCTGATGGCCCTGTTCGCCTGCTCGCCGCTGGTGATGGCGGCTGGCGCCCAGGATCAACCTGCCAGCCAGCAGGAAAACGCTGTTGAAGAATATGCCTATGGCATGCAACTGGATGTGGCTCGCGTTATATCTTCAACCGACACTTCCAATGCCTGCGGCATCGTTCCCGCACGCATGACCTACGAAGATTCGAACGGGCAGAAACATACCGTCGAATATCAGGTCTGGGGCAACGGCTGCACTGGCGGCTAAACTCTCCTCGACCTCCGGGTCGACCTCCGAAGGATCGCGCCACGAGGGGCAGCTCGCCCATCCGGCGCGATCATTGTGTACTCGGCGGCGAAAATCCCGCCCCTCGGCGAACATCCTGGCCGTCTTCCCCGCGCCTCACCGCGCTGCCGCCCTTCCACAGGGGCCGACGCCTCCGCCGTTTCTTTCCCAGCCTGCAACAAACCGGCAAGCATGCCGCTCAGCCCTCGCCTTGCCCCACGCCATGCTGGCGCAGCTTGTTCGCCGCCGTGGTATGCGAAACGCCGAGGCGCTTGCCCAACTGGCGGCTGCTCGGATGCTCGCGGAACAGGCGCTCCAGCACCGCCTTCTCGAAGCGCCCGACGATGGCGTCGAGGTCTCCTTCCAGGGAAAAATCCCCCAGCGGCTGCGGTGCGCCGTAGTCCGGCAGGCGGATGTGCTCGGCCTTGACCGTTCCCCCTTCGCACAGCGAAACCGCCTGGAACAGCACGTTTTCCAATTGCCGCACGTTGCCCGGCCAGTGGTAGCGTTCGAGACGTTCCAGCGCCTGCGCGGAAAGCTTCGGCAGGCCGCAGCCGATCTGCCGGCTGGCCTGGTCGAGGAAATGCTCGGCGAGCGGCGCCAAGCCATCCAGGCACTCGCGCAGCGGCGGGATGTGCAGCGAGAGCACATTGAGACGGTGATAGAGGTCCTGGCGGAATTCGCCCTTGGCGCAGAGTTCGGACAGGTCTACCTGGGTGGCGCAGATCACCCGCACGTCCAGGTACACCTCCTCGTCGCTGCCGACCCGGCGGAAACAGCCGTCCTGCAGGAAGCGCAACAGCTTGGCCTGCAGGCGCGGGCTCATCTCGCCGACGCCGTCGAGGAACAGCGTACCGCCGGCGGTAAGCTCCAGCAGGCCGAGCTTGCCTTCCGGACGGGCGCCCTCGAAGGCTCCCGGACCATAGCCGAACAGCTCGGTCTCGGCCATGGATTCCGGCAGGCCGGCGCAGTTCAACGCCATGAACGGCGACTGCCCGCGCGGGCTGGCCAGGTGGCAGGCGCGCGCCAGCAGCTCCTTGCCGGTGCCGGTCTCGCCCTCGATCAGCAGCGGCGCGTCCAGCGGCGCCATGCGCCGCGCCTCGCGGACCACCGCGGCCATTACCCGCGAACTCTGGAAGATACTGTCGAAGCCACGCAGCTCCTGCTTGCGCACATGGTAGATGCGCTCGCCGACGCGATCCGCGCGATGCAGGGTCAGCACCGCTCCAGCCAGCGCCTCGCTCTCGTCGTGCTCGGATTGCAGCGGCGCGATGTCGGCGAGGAACACGTCGCCCTTCACCTTCACCCGCAGCCCGTTGATCCGCGCCTTGTTGGCGCGCACCAGTTCGGGCAGGTCGAGGTCCTCGACATAGCGCGACAGCGGAATCCCCGGCACCTCGTCGACGCGCACGCCGAGCAATTGCGCGGCGGCACGGTTGGCGGCGACGATCTGCCCGCCCATGTCCACCGAGAGCACCGGGAAGTCCAGGGCGGCGAGCAGCGCGTTGAGTTCCAGGTGCCGGCGCTCGCTGGGCATCAGGCCGACGCGCTTGACCCCGAAGACCCCCGGCACCGCCTCCAGCTTGGGCCGCAGCGACTGCAACTGGAGGTTGATCATGTTCGGACAGAGCAGGTAGATGGCGTTGCCCTGGTCGCCGCCGACTTCGCCGCGATTGACGTTGATGCCGTAGTCGACCAGCAGGTTGAGGATGTCGCGGAGGATGCCTACACGGTTCTGGCAGTGCACTTTGATACGCATGGCGTGGCCCGGTGTTGTCGTTCTGATGGGCTCGCGGCCGGTTTTTTTAACTCCCGGCCGGAAATTTCCGTCAAGAATATGTGACAGCTAGACTCACCAGCAACAATGCCTGGCCCAATGAACAGGCGACCCAGGCCAATTCGTAAGGAAAACTTTACGAAAACGCCGATTCCTCCCCGTTGCCCGGTCCCTATCCGGGGCTGCACGGACCGTCCCGACGCGGTATCGATAAGGCAACGACAACAACAAAGACCCCGCGGCCACAAGCCGCTCATGGAGTCCGTATGAAAACGACGCAGTACGTGGCCCGCCAGCCCGACGACAACGGTTTCATCCACTATCCGGAAACCGAGCACCAGGTCTGGAATACCCTGATCACCCGGCAACTGAAGGTGATCGAAGGCCGCGCCTGTCAGGAATACCTCGACGGCATCGAACAGCTCGGCCTGCCCCACGAGCGGATCCCCCAGCTCGACGAGATCAACAGGGTTCTCCAGGCCACCACCGGCTGGCGCGTGGCGCGGGTTCCGGCGCTGATTCCGTTCCAGACCTTCTTCGAACTGCTGGCCAGCCAGCAATTCCCCGTCGCCACCTTTATCCGCACCCCGGAAGAACTGGACTACCTGCAGGAGCCGGACATCTTCCACGAGATCTTCGGCCACTGCCCACTGCTGACCAACCCCTGGTTCGCCGAGTTCACCCATACCTACGGCAAGCTCGGCCTCAAGGCGAGCAAGGAGGAACGCGTGTTCCTCGCCCGCCTGTACTGGATGACCATCGAGTTCGGCCTGGTCGAGACCGACCAGGGCAAGCGCATCTACGGCGGCGGCATCCTCTCCTCGCCGAAGGAGACCGTCTACTGCCTCTCCGACGAGCCGCTGCACCAGGCCTTCAATCCGCTGGAGGCGATGCGCACGCCCTACCGCATCGACATCCTGCAACCGCTCTATTTCGTCCTGCCCGACCTCAAGCGCCTGTTCCAACTGGCCCAGGAAGACATCATGGCACTGGTCCACGAGGCCATGCGCCTGGGCCTGCACGCGCCGCTGTTCCCGCCCAAGCAGGCGGCCTGACGAGAATCGCCGCCACCGCGGCTGACCCCGCGGCGGCCTTGTACTATGGTGGACGGGTCCGGCCCGTCCGCCGCTCCCACATGCGACAACCAAGGACTCCCACCATGACCGCACTCACCCAAGCCCATTGCGAAGCCTGCCGCGCCGACGCCCCGCACGTCAGCGACGAAGAACTGCCCGTGCTGCTGCGGCAGATTCCGGATTGGAACATCGAAGTCCGCGACGGCATCATGCAACTGGAGAAGGTCTACCTGTTCAAGAACTTCAAGCACGCCCTGGCCTTTACCAATGCCGTCGGCGAGATATCCGAGGCCGAAGGCCACCATCCGGGCCTGCTGACCGAGTGGGGCAAAGTCACCGTGACCTGGTGGAGCCACTCGATCAAGGGCCTGCACCGCAACGACTTCATCATGGCGGCGCGCACCGACGAGGTAGCGAAAACCGCCGAGGGGCGCAAATGAGTCATTTCGCCAAGGTCGCCCGCGTACCGGGCGACCCGATCCTGGGCCTGCTCGACGCCTACCGCAACGATCCGCGCGCGGACAAGCTGGACCTCGGCGTCGGTGTCTACAAGGATGCCCAGGGCCTGACCCCGATCCTGCGCTCGGTGAAACTCGCCGAGCAGCGCCTGGTCGAGCAGGAAACCACCAAGAGCTACGTCGGCGGCCACGGCGATGCGCTGTTCGCCGCGCGCCTGGCGGAACTGGCGCTCGGCGCCGCCTCGCCGCTGTTGCTGGAGCAACGCGCCGACGCCACCCAGACGCCCGGCGGCACCGGCGCCTTGCGCCTGGCCGGCGACTTCATCGCCCATTGCCTGCCCGGCCGCGGCATCTGGCTGAGCGACCCGACCTGGCCGATCCACGAGACGCTGTTCGCCGCCGCCGGCCTGAAGGTTTCCCACTACCCCTACGTCAGCGCCGACAACCGCCTGGATGTCGAGGCGATGCTTGCTGGCCTGGAGCGCATTCCCCAGGGAGACGTGGTGCTGCTGCATGCCTGCTGCCACAACCCGACCGGTTTCGACCTGAGCCACGACGACTGGCGCAGGGTGCTCGACGTGGTGCGTCGTCGCGAGCTGCTGCCGCTGATCGACTTCGCCTACCAGGGCTTCGGCGACGGTCTCGAGGAAGACGCCTGGGCGGTACGCCTGTTCGCCGGCGAACTGCCGGAGGTGCTGGTCACCAGTTCCTGCTCGAAGAACTTCGGCCTGTACCGCGACCGCGTCGGCGCGCTGATCGTCTGCGCGCAGAACGCCGAGAAGCTCACCGACGTGCGTAGCCAACTGGCCTTCCTCGCCCGCAACCTCTGGTCGACCCCGCCGGCGCATGGCGCCGAGGTGGTCGCGGCGATCCTCGGCGACAGCGAGTTGAAGGGACTCTGGCAGGAAGAGGTCGAAGGCATGCGCTCGCGCATCGCCAGCCTGCGCATCGGCCTGGTCGAAGCCCTGGCGCCGCACGGCCTGGCCGAGCGCTTCGCCCATGTCGGCGCGCAACGCGGGATGTTTTCCTATACCGGACTGAGCCCGCAGCAGGTCGCTCGGCTGCGCGACGAGCACGCCGTTTACCTGGTCTCCAGCGGCCGGGCCAACGTCGCCGGTCTCGACGCGCGCCGCCTCGACCGCCTGGCGCAAGCCATCGCCCAGGTCTGCGCGGACTGAACCCTCACGGTTACCCTGAGCCGGCTGTGATGGCCGGCTTTTTTTCGCCCCAGCGAATGCCGCGCACTCCCGCCGAGGCGGCGGATAACCGCGTTGCGGTTATTCGCCCTACCGCACCACGACCTTGTGGGCGTAGGGCGAATACCGCCACAGGCGTTATCCGCCGAACCTCTCCGAACCGTGCCAACCATAAGTCAGCACTTTCAAAGCCCTACGTGCTTTTCCTACAAAAGAGCATAAAATGCTCAATTATGGGCACCAGTTCACACTGCGCCCCACGGCCCCCACTTTCTCGTCTTAGTGAGCAACGCACGTGAGAAACCGTCTCCTGTCACTGGTCACCCTGTTCCTGTCCCTCAGCGTTGCCACCGCGGTATCCGCCTCCCCGCCGCCCAAGGCCGGGCTGCCGCTGCAACAGGAGCTGGCGTCGGGCAGCGCGCTGGTTACCGACCAGAACACCGGCAAGGTGCTCTACTCGCGCAACCCCGACCTGGTGGTGCCGATCGCCTCGATCACCAAGCTGATGACCGCCATGGTCGTGCTCGACTCGAAACTGCCGCTGGACGAGGTACTGCCGATCGCCATCAGCGAGACCAGCGAAATGCGCGGGGTGTTTTCCCGAGTGCGGGTCGGCAGCCAGATCAGCCGCCGGGACATGCTCCTGCTCGCCCTGATGTCCTCGGAGAACCGCGCCGCCGCCAGCCTCGCGCAGAACTATCCGGGCGGCAAGAACGCCTTCGTCAAGGCGATGAACGCCAAGGCCCACGCCCTCGGAATGAAGAACACCCGCTACGTCGAGCCGACCGGGCTGTCGCTGCACAACGTCTCCACCGCTCGCGACCTCACCCGCCTGCTGGTGGCCAGCCGGCAATACCCGCTGCTCAGCCAGTGGAGCACCACTCCGGAGAAGACCGTGGCCTTCCGCCACCCCAACTACACCCTGGGCTTCCGCAATACCAACCACCTGATCAACAACAAGACCTGGAACATCCAGTTGACCAAGACCGGCTTCACCAACGAAGCAGGTCACTGCCTGGTGATGCGCACCACGATCAACCGCAGCCCGGTCAATCTGGTGGTGCTGGACGCCTTCGGCAAGTACACCCACTTCGCCGACGCCACCCGCCTGCGACGCTGGCTGGAAACCGGCCAGGTCACTGCGATCCCGGCCGCGGCCAAGGCCTATCGCCTGCAACGCGACCGCGAGCGCGGCCTCGGCCAGCCGGTGGCCCAGGCCGTACGCTGATCCGTCGCGAAGACCGGCCGGCTCAGAAATCCACCTTGCCGCGCCCGGCCTTCACCGCGCCGCGCTTGGCCTTGCCGTCCAGCCGGCGCTTCTGCGAGCCGCGCGTAGGCTTGGTCGGGCGCCGCGCCTTCTGCACCTTGGCCACGCTGCGGATCAACTCCGCCAGGCGCTCCAGGGCATCCTCGCGGTTCTGCTCCTGGGTCCGGTACTGCTGGGCCTTGATCACCACCACGCCGTCGCCGCTGATGCGCTGGTCGTTCAGTGCCAGCAGACGCTCCTTGTAGAACGGCGGCAACGACGAGGCCTGGATGTCGAAGCGCAGGTGCACCGCGCTGGAGACCTTGTTGACGTTCTGCCCGCCGGCGCCCTGGGCGCGAATGGCATTCAGCTCGATCTCATGGTCGGGCAGGTGGACGGCATTGGAGATGATCAGCATGGGGCGGCACGGTGGACCAACGGGCTGCCAGCATACCCCCTTTGCCGAGCGGAAAAGCAGGCCAAAAGAAACCCGGCCGCGGCCGGGTTCCTTCATTTCGACTAAGGCGCCAGGTCGAACTCAACGCTCCTTGCAGGCGACCCCGTCGGTGGGCTCGCCGCCCTTCCAGTCGCCGTAGAGGGTGGCTTCCTCGCCCTTGGTCCACCAGATGTACTGGCCGGCGGCGTACTTGGCGCCGGAGGCGGAAATCACATTGCTGAAGACCAGCGTCGAGTTGTCGCTGACCGGCACCACGGCGAGGCTGTTGTCGCCCTTGTTCAGGTACTGCACGGTGAACTTGCGACCGTTCTCGCACTTGTAGTCGACGCTGCGGGTATCCAGCTTGGCATCCCCCGGCAGGGCCAGGTAATCGACCTGGGCGGTCTGCTTGTCGTCGTCGCTGCCGCCGCAGGCGACCAGGACCACGGGAACGGCAGCCAGAAGCAGCCAGAGCGCTTTTTTCATGGAAATCCCTCTAACGAGAAAAAATGGCGCTGCCACTGTAGGAATTCGGCACCTGCCGCGTCAACGACAGGCGCCCCTAGAAAAAGTCTTGTGGGCCGCCGGGACGCGCAAAGGAGCGCTCCCCTCTCCTCTGCGCGCCGGCGCCCCATCGATCACTCGGTGACCGGCTTCACCCGCAGGCCCGGCATCGGCCGCGGGGCTCCCTTGAGTCGGTAGCAGGCCCACATCACCAGCAGCCAGACCGGGATGGCATAGACCGAGACCTGGATGCCGGGGATCAGCAACATGACGCCGAGGATGAACACCACGAAGGCCATGCACAGGTAGTTGCCGTACGGATACCAGAACGCGCGGAAGTGCGTGCGGGTGCCCTGGCGGTCCATCTGCGCGCGGAACTTCAGGTGCGCCATGCTGATCATCGCCCAGTTGATCACCAGCGCCGCCACCACCAGCGACATCAGCAGCTCCAGCGCCTGGTGCGGGATCACATAGTTCACCACCACCGCGAGGAAGGTCACCAGCGCCGATACCACCAGGGCGCGTACCGGTACGCCGCGCTTGTCGACCCTGGCCAGCGCGCGCGGGGCATCGCCCTGCTCGGCCAGGCCGAGAAGCATGCGGCCGTTGCAATAGGTGCCGCTGTTGTACACCGACAGTGCGGCGGTGAGCACCACGAAGTTCAGCAGGTGCGCGGCGGTGCCGCTGCCGATCATCGAGAAGATCTGCACGAACGGGCTGCCGCTGTAGGCATCGCCGGAAGCGTTGAGGGTCTGCAGCAGGCTGTCCCAGGGCGTCAGCGAAAGCAGCACGACCAGGGCGCCGATGTAGAAGATCAGGATGCGATAGATCACCTGGTTGATCGCCTTCGGGATCACCGTCCTCGGCTTGTCCGCCTCGGCCGCGGTGAAGCCGAGCATTTCCAGGCCACCGAAGGAGAACATGATGATCGCCATGGCCATCACCAGGCCGCTCACTCCGTTGGGGAAGAAACCGCCGTGTGCCCAGAGGTTGCTCACCGAAGCCTGCGGACCGCCGCTGCCGCTGAACAGCAGGTAGCAGCCGAGCAGGATCATGCCGATGATCGCCACCACCTTGATGATCGCGAACCAGAACTCGGCTTCGCCGAAGGCCTTGACGTTGGCCAGGTTGATCGCGTTGACGACGACGAAGAACAACGCCGCCGTGGCCCAGGTCGGCACCTCCGGCCACCAGTAGTGGATGTACTTGCCGACCGCGGTCAGTTCCGACATCCCGACCAGGATGTACAGCACCCAACAGTTCCAGCCGGAGAGGAAGCCGGCGAAGCCGCCCCAGTACTTGTGCGCGAAGTGGCTGAAGGAGCCGGCAACCGGCTCCTCGACGATCATCTCGCCGAGCTGGCGCATGATCATGAAAGCGATGAAACCGGCGATGGCGTAGCCGAGGATCATCGACGGGCCCGCCGACTTGAGCACCCCGGCCGAGCCGAGGAACAGGCCGGTGCCGATGGCGCCGCCGAGGGCGATCAACTGGATGTGACGATTCTTCAGGCCGCGCTTGAGCTCGCCCGAATGCGGATGTTGGCCGTCCATTGAGTTATCTCACGCAAGTGGAAATTTATTGTTGTCGGAGGCGAAACGGGGCCGTGCGGCTCAGGCGGCAGGCGCACGGCGGGCGCCATGCGGGGCGCGTGGCGGCGGGCGGTCGGCTGGGCGAAGGAAGGACTCACGGATCATGCGTCACCTGTTTGTTGTTGTACGTGACGTGAATGGGCCGCCAGGCTCGTGGCTCGGCGGTGCGGGCAAGGCTGGCGCGATCGGCGCCGCTGGAACGGAAACGCGGAGCGCAAGGAAAACCGCCAGCCCCGGAAGAGGCTGGCGGCAGCGGGATCAGATCACGCCGCGGCGAATCTGATCTTCCTCGATGGACTCGAACAGGGCCTTGAAATTGCCCTCGCCGAAACCCTGGTTGCCCTTGCGCTGGATGATCTCGAAGAAGATCGGGCCGATCACCGTGTCGGTGAAGATCTGCAGCAGGATGCCGTCGTCGCCCGGGGCGCCGTCGATCAGCAGGTTCAGTTCGCGCAGTTGCTCGAGCGGCTCGCCATGCCCGGCGACGCGGGTGTCGACCTTCTCGTAGTAGGTGTCCGGGGTCGACATGAACTTCACGCCGTTGGCGCGCAGCTTGCGCACCGTGGCATAGATGTCGTCGGTGGTCAGGGCGATGTGCTGGATGCCTTCGCCATGGTATTCGCGGATGAATTCCTCGATCTGCGAGGTATCGTCGGCCGACTCGTTGATCGGGATGCGGATCTTCCCGCAAGGCGCGGTCATGGCGCGGGAGAACAGGCCGGTGAGCTTGCCTTCGATGTCGAAGTAGCGAATCTCGCGGAAGTTGGCGATGCGCTCGTAGAAGCCGGACCAGACGTCCATCTGGCCGCGCTTGACGTTGTGGGTCAGGTGGTCGATGTAGGTCAGGCCGACCGAGTTGTCGTTGGCGCTGCGGCCTTCGATGAACTCGAAGTCGACGTCATAGATGCTGCGGTCGCCGTAGCGGTCGACAAGATACAGCAGCGAACCGCCGATGCCTTCCAGGGAAGGGATGTTCAGCTCGCCGAAGTTGGCGTGGCTGCCCACCAGCTTGGCGCCCTGGGATTCGGCGTAGGCGGCGGCCTGGGAAGCGTTCTTCACCCGGAAGGCCATGGCGCAGGCGCTCGGGCCGTGCTTGAGGGCGAATTCATGGACATGCCCGGTCGGGCTGCCGTTGAGCACGATGTTGATATCGTTCTGCTGGAACAGGAAGACTTCCTTGGAACGATGCTTGGCGGTTTCGGTGAAGCCCATCATGTTGAACAGCTGGCGCAGCTGCTCGATGCCCTTGGCGTCGGGGGCGGTGAACTCGACGAATTCGAATCCGTCGGTACCGATGGGATTGTGCTGTTCGATCTTGGCCACGGCGTTCATCCGGCCTCCTCGTTGTTCTTGTTGAATGGACCGCCGCCGGTCCAGGCGGCCGGCGACATGGGAGATGCCTTCATCTCACCCCGTGGCGGCGCGGCGGACAAGCCGTCGGCAGGGCCCGGCGCAGGGCCTGGCGCAGGGTTTCTGGCAACTATTCCTTACGCGCCGGCGGCATGCATGGCGAACGCCCGGTCTTCGTAAAATTATCTTTACAGGGCGGAGCAAAAAGCTGCCAGCAGCGCTGTCACGGCTGCGCTGAAAGCCGGCGCTGCATGATCGGCGTCAAGCGGTTAACCTGCGTCTTTACTCCGCGACGGCATTCCCATGGCACGACCCGCCCCACCCGACCTGAGCGACAGCCGCCGGCCCCTGCGCGGCGTCGCCCGCAGCTATCCTGCCGGGCACCGCGTCGATGCCCACGAGCACGCCTGGGGCCAGGTGCTCTATGCGGTGTCCGGGATGATGTGGCTGGAGACGCCCGACGAGGCCCTGCCGGTCCCGCCGCAACGGGCGGTCTGGTTGCCTCCGGGCCTGCGCCATGCGGTGCGGATCGCGTCCGAGTTGCAGATGCGCAACATCTACCTGAGCCCGGAACTCTCCCGCGGCCTGGAGGACCGCACCCTGGTGCTGGTGGTCGGCCCGCTGCTGCGCGAGCTGATCGTCAGCCTGGTGGAGCAGGAACGACAGAGCGACCCCCACTACTATCGGGCGCTGGCCGATCTCGCCGTGCTCGAACTCGGTCGCGCGCGCCGTTCCAGCCTCCGCGTACCGCTGCCGGACGCCTCCGACAGGCGCCTGCTCGCGCTGTGCCAGGCGGTGATGGCCAATCCCTCCCTGGACATCGGCCTGGAGCGCCTGGCCGAAGACGCCGGGGCCAGCGTGCGGACCCTCTCGCGCCTGTTCCAGCGCAGCCTGGGCATGGGCTTCGCCGACTGGCGGCGGCAGGTGCAACTGGCGACCGCCGCCGCCGCACTGATCGATGGCCGTCCGGTGGCGGGCATCGCCCATGCCCTGGGATATACGCCGAGCGCCTTCAGCGACATGTTCCGCCGCGAGCTGGGCGTCTCTCCCACCGAGTACAGGGCCGAGCATCACCAGCCGTTCCAGCCTTGACCGGTATTCGATAGCGATTGGCCGATAGATGTTTTTTCGGCCAACTAGACTGGCACCATCGTTCACCGTCCCTGTCAGCCGCCATGAACTACCTGATCTCCCTCGGCATCGGCCTGCTGGTCGGCCTGCTCTACGCCGTACTCGACTTCCGCTCGCCGGCGCCACCCGCCATCGCCCTGGTCGGCCTGCTTGGCATGCAGCTCGGCGAACAGCTTTTCCCCCTTGGCCGCGACCTGCTGCAGCAGTGGCTGCACTGATCGCCGCGACGACACGGAGCCCCCGATGAAAGCACTGCAATTCGACCGTACCGGCGACCTCGCCGCCCTCAAGCTGGTGGACATGCCCGACCCGCTTCCCGCCGCCGATGAGGTGCGGGTGGAAATCCGCGCCGCCGGGCTGAATCCGAGCGACGTGAAGAACGTCCTCGGCCGCTTCCCCTATACCACCCTGCCCCGGGTACCGGGCCGCGACTTCGCCGGGGTGGTGGTGGAGGGACCGAAGGCCCTGCTCGGCCAGGCGGTCTGGGGCACCGGGCGGGAGCCAGGGTTCTTCCGCGACGGCAGCCACGCGCAGTTCCTGACCCTGCCGGCCGCCGGCGTCGCGCTCAAGCCGGAAAGCCTGAGCTTCGCCCAGGCCGCCAGTTGCGGGGTGCCCTACAGCACCGCCTGGGACGCCCTGCAACGCAGCCAGGTCAAGGCCGGCACCCGGCTCCTGGTAATCGGCGCCAACGGCGCGGTCGGCAAGGCCGCGCTGGCGCTGGCCAAGGCCCTGGGGGCCGAAGCGATCGGCGCGGTGCGGCGCGAGGAGCAACGCCAGGCGCTGGAAGCGCAGGGCATCGCCGCGCTGCTGCTGGGCGAGCCGGCCGAACTGGCGGCACAGGTGGAAGGGATCTTCCCCGGCGGGGCCGAGGTGATCTTCGATACGACCGGTTTCTGGCTCGAGGCGGCGGTCCCGGCGCTGGCCGCCTTCGGTCGCCTGGCGATCATCGCCGCACCAGCCGACGGCCATGTGCGCCTGCCGGCGTTGAACCTGTACCGTCGCGGTGGCTCGGTGGTGGGGATCAACTCGCTGCTCTATGGCGTGGAAGCCTGCGCAGGCTTCCTCGACGCCTTCGGCAAACTGTTCGACCAAGGCCGCCTGCCGCTGCCGGACGGGCTGCGGGAAGTCCCGCTGGAGCAGGGCGTTGAGCAGTACCGGGCAGTGAACGAAGGCACCTGCGAGAAGATCATCCTGGTGCCTTGAGGACCAGCGGAATCCCGGCAGAACACGCCGGGATTCCGCTGCGCGCAAGACTACTCCGCGCCGACCGCGAGCTTGCGGGCGCTGCGCGCCTCCTCCAGTTGCATGCAGCGCTCGAGGAACAGGTACATGTAGTCGTAGCTCTTGCAGATCGCGTCGCGCAGTTGCCGGCGCAGCTCGGCGCTGGGATTGGTGCCGGCCAGGGTGCAGATGATCTCCAGCGCCTCCCAGGGGTGGGCATCGTCGTACTGGGCGTGGAGCTTGAGCCACTTCATGGCGCGCTTGCGGCCTTCCTTGGGGAAGGCGTTTTCGTAGACGCCGTTCGAACAGACCAGCGCCGACCACTCGCCAGTGACGCCTTCGATGGCGTAGTTGGTGGCGGCCATGGCCACCGGCAGTGAGTCGCTGGCGCAGGTGTGCCAGCACCAGTGGCTGAGCGCGTGCAGTTCGGCCGGCACGTCTTGCGCCTGGATCTCGGCCAGGCTCACGCCGTGGGCCTCGGCCCAGTGCAGCCAGTAGTCGGCGTGGTTGAGTTCGACCCGAATATTGCGCATCAGCCAGCGGCGCGCCATGTCTTCGCCGGGATGGCGGGCGAAACGGGTCTTCAGCAGGTTCTGCGACATGTACAAGGGGAACTGCTCGACCACCGGCCAGCCGCCGATCAGGTACAGGCGCATCAGCGCCGGGCTCAGCTCGGCGTCGCGCATGCGCCGGTACAGCTCGTGGCCGGAAACCCGGTCCTTGCTCGCCTGGCAGTCGACGATCAGTTGCTGCGCCCACTGCGGATAGCTTCCCGCCTCCTGCAAGGGGCCCGTACGGTCAAAGAACTCGCTCACACCCGTCTCCCTTCTCTTCTTCTCGGCAACGGCCTCATAGCAGCGAAACTACTCTTTCTTCGCTCCGCGGTCACCTACCGGAGGTTCTGTCCGAGGCTCGGCCACAGGCCCTGGGCATCCAGCCCTGCGCCCGGAGGCTGGCGACTGAACGGCAGGGGCGCGCCGATGGCCAGGCCCTGGGCATAGTCGATGCCGATCTCGCGCAGCGCCTCCATCACTTCGACGGTTTCGACGAACTCGGCGATGGTACGTTTGCCCATCACGTGGCCGATATGGTTGATCACCTGGACCATGGCGCGATCGATGGGATCCTCGAGCATGTCCTTGACGAAGCTGCCATCGATCTTCAGGTAATCCACCGGCAGGTGCTTGAGGTAGATGAAGGACGACATGCCGGCGCAGAAATCGTCCAGGGAGAAACGACAACCGGTGTCCTTGAGCTCGTTGATGAAGCGGATGGCGCTGGCCAGGTTGGCAACCGCCACGGTTTCGGTGACCTCGAAGCAGATCGTCTGCGGCGGAATGCGGTAACGGGCGAACAGCTCGGTGAGGAACTGCAGGAACGACTCGTCGCCGATGGTCGCGCCGGAGAGGTTGATGGCGCAGGTGCCGATCGGCTCGGCGCGAGGGTCCTGGGCGCGCTCGACGAGGGTGCGGAAGGCATTCTCCACCACCCAGCGATCGATCAGCGTCATCAGGCCGTAGCGCTCGGCGGCGGGTATGAAGCTCAGCGGCGGCACCAGGCGCCCGCCCTCGTCGCGCAGGCGCAGCAGCAGTTCGACGTGCAAGCCCTCCTCCGCACCTTCGCCCAGCGGCACGATGGGCTGGGCATAGAGACTGAAGCGGTCTTCCTCCAGCGCCAGGTGGATGCGCTGGACCCAGGTCATCTCGCCGAAGCGCATCGACAGTTCGACGTCGTCCTGATGGAACACCTGGACCCGATTGCGCCCCTTTTCCTTGGCCATGTAGCAGGCCATGTCGGCGGAGCGCAGTGCCTCCTCGAGGGTCGAGATACCCGGCAGCAGGTGCACCAGGCCGACGCTGACGGTGCAGTTGAACGGCTGCCCGCTCCAGGTGAAGTGCAGGTCCTGGACCGTCTTGCGCAGATGGTCGGCGATCTCCACGGCTTTTTCCGCCGGGCAGTTCTCCAGCAGGATGCCGAACTCGTCGCCGCCCAGCCGCGCCAGCGTGTCGCCCTCGCGCAAGCCTTGTTGCAGCAGGGTGCAGACCTGGCGCAGCAGTTCGTCGCCGGCGGCGTGGCCGCAGGTGTCGTTGACCAGCTTGAACTGGTCCAGGTCGAGGAACATCAGGGCGTGCCGCCCGCTGTTGCGCTCCAGGCGTTCCAGCGCTATCTGCAGGCGATACTCGAACTCGCGGCGGTTGGTCAGCCCGGTCAACGCATCGTGGGTCGCCTGCCAGGACAGGCGCGCCATGTACTGGCGCTCGCGGGTCATGTCGTGAAGCACCAGGACCACCCCGGTGATCTCGCCGCCGCGATGGATCGGCGCGCCCACCAGGGTCACCGGCACGCTGCTGCCGTCGTGGCGCAGGACCAGCTTGGAATGCTCGCGGCCGCCGTCGATCTCGCCGCTGAGGATCTGCTCGATCAGCAGCATGCCCTCCTCCCGCGAGCTTTCGTCGACGATCCGGAACAGCGACGCCAGGGGCAGGCCGCGGGCCTTGTCCAGCGTCCAGTTGGTCATCTGCTCGGCGGCCGGGTTGAGGTAGGAAATGCCCCCCTGGGTGTCGGCGGTGATCACTCCGTCGCCGATCGAGGCCAGAGTGATCTGGGCCCGTTCGCGCTCGGCATCGAGGGCGTTCTCCACTTCCTGGCGCTGCATCAGTTGCTGCCGGGTACGCAGGAACGCCAGGAGGATGAGCACGCTGGCGGTGGTCAGGTTGGCCACCAGCAGCAGCCTGAGCAAGGCCCGCGAGCCCTCGCCGAGGGCGTCGCTGAAGGCCTTGGCCGCCGGCGTGACCTTCTCGTTGATCGCGTGGATCTCGGTCTTCCACTGTTGCACCTGCTCGGCACTGGCCTGCCCGGTGCCGATGCCCGCGCGCATCTTGCCGGCGACGTCGATCAGTTCCATGACGTACTTGTCGCCCACCAGCCACAGCTCGATGGCGCGCTCGAAGTAACTGAAGTCGTGGAAGTTGCGGTACAGCCAGATGATCGCGGTAACGTCGTCGGCATGGTTGCCGCCCTTGAGGATGCCCTGGCGGGCCGCCTCGATGTCCGGGTCGGGCTGGTCCAGGGCAAGGCGCATCTCGCGGTCGCCGAGGGGGATCGCGATGGCCTCCTCGTAGCGGCGGAAGTCTTCGTCGGCGCGTGAGTCGGCATGAGGGTGAGATAGTAGATGGCATCCTTCTGGCCCTTCGACCAGAGGCTTTCGCCGCCGACATAGCTGCGCACCGCGGAGAGGACGTAGAGACTGCCGCCCGCCAGCATGGCCTGCAACAGCACCACGACGATGAAGGGCCATACCAGGCCGAGCAGGCGGGGCTTGTCGAGAGTCCGGTTCTGCCTCATTCCATCTACCATTCAAACTGGCGCTAAGCGATCGGGTGCCGTCTCCGTCACCCCTGACTGCATCACCTGTCGGCCGCTCAAGATCCCGTCGCAGAACTCCCGAGGCCTTGCCTGCCGGCAGCCACGACGCTGGAGGAGGCGGACACCCGGCAAACAGTAGGAGTCTAGTGGCTGTTTGCCGAACCTGCCCTGCACCTGGCGGAACAGACAGCGTTTTTTATTGCCGCAGCCAATAAAAACCGGATGTCTTATATGGAATATACGAGAAAAACCGCCAGGCGACAGCCTGGCGCCTCACATCTGTTGCAGATGTCCGTAGAGCCGGGCGTAGAGGCCGCCTTCGGCGATCAGTTGCTGGTGGTCGCCGTCTTCGGCGATATGCCCGCCATCGAAGACCAGGACCCGGTCGGCCTGCTTCACCGCCGACAGCCGATGAGCCACGATCAATGTGGTGCGGCCTTCGAGGAAGTCGCCGAGCGCCTGGTGCAGGGCGTACTCGGTAGCGGCGTCGAGGGCCGAGGTGGCCTCGTCGAGGATCACCACCTTGGGCTCGGCGAGGATCATCCGGGCGATCGCCAGGCGCTGCCGCTGACCGCCCGACAGGCGCACCCCGGAACGCCCGACCACGGTGTCCAGCCCCTGCGGCAGGCGCCGCACGCCGTCGGCCAACTGGGCGATCTCCAACGCCCGCCAGCAGGCCTGGTCGCTGCGTTCGCGGCCCATGGTCAGGTTGGCCCGCACGCTGTCGTTGAACAGCGCCGGATGCTGGAGGACCACCGCGACATGTTCGCGCACGCAGTCCAGGCCGATTTCCTCCAGGGGCACCCCGCCGTAGCGGATGCTGCCGCGCTGCGCACTGTAGAGGCCGAGTAGCAGTTGCACCAGCGTGCTCTTGCCGCCGCCGCTGGCGCCGACCAGGGCAACCTTCTCGCCGGCGCCGATGTTCAGGTCCAACTGCTCCAGGACCTTGTCCTCGCCGTAGGCGAAATCCAGCCCGCGCACCTCGATGCCAACGGTCGTGCGGCCGGCGAACGGATCGCGCAGCGGCGGGTAGCGCGGCTCGTCGGCCCGCGCCAGCAACTCGTTGATCCGCTGCAACGCGCCGCCAGCGGCGTAGTAGGCGTATTGCAGGCCGAGCAGCTGTTCGACCGGACCGATCATGAACCAGAGGTAGCTGAACACCGCGAGCATCTGGCCGATCGACAGGTCCGAGAGCAGCACGGTAAGCATCGCCGCGGCGCGGAACACATCGATGCCGAACTGGAACAGCAGGCCGCTGGCGCGCCCGGCGGCGTCGCTTTTCCATTGCGAGGCCACGGCGTAGTCGCGGACTTCCTGGGCGCGGTGGCCGAGGCGGCCGAGGAAATAGCCCTGGCGATTGCCGGCGCGGACTTCCTGGATCGCCTCGAGGGTCTCGGTGAGCGCCTGGGTGAAGCGCGCGGTGCTGTCGTTCTCGAGCTTCTTGAGGTGCTTGACGCGCTTGCCCAGTTGTACCGTGGACCAGATCACCAGCGGGTTGAACAGCAGGATCAGCAAGGCCAGCTGCCAGTGCATCCAGACCAGGATCGCGGCGGTGCCGAGCAGCGTCAGCAAGGCGACCAGGAAGCGGCTGAGGGTTTCCCCGACGAACTTGTCCAGGGTGTCCAGGTCGGTCACCAGGTGGGCGCTGATCGAACCGCCGCCGAGGGTTTCGTATTCGCCCAGGGCGATATGCCGGAGGCGCTCGATCAGACGCAGGCGGATGCGGTAGACGATGTCCTTGGACAGCCGCGCGAACAGCTTCGCCTGGAGCACGTTGAACACCAGCGCCGCCCCCCGCAACAGGAGGGTCGCCGCCAGCATCAGGCCGATGTAGCCGAACGCCACCTGCCAGTCGGCGGGCAACAGGCGGTCCATGAAACGCAGCGCGCCGTCGCCCTTGCCGAGCAGCACTTCGTCCACCAGCAACGGCAGCAGCAAGGGGATCGGCACGGTGCAGAGGGTGGCCAGCACCGCCACCAGGTTGGCGAGCAACAGGGCTTTCTTGTGGCGCAGTGCGAGTCGACGAATCTCCGCCCAGCTCAGGCGGTCTCCGCGCTCACTCATGCCGGCCCCGTTCCAGCCAGCGGCCGAGCAAGGGTGAAAGTTCGGCAAGCGGCTGGTAGCCGTTGGTGAGCAACGCCAGTTGGCCGTTGCGCTCGGCCAGCAGGGTCGGGAACCCGGCGATGCCAAGATCCTGGACCCAGGCGAAATCGGCGGCGGTGGCGTCACGCGCCTCGCCGCTGTCGAAGGCCGCGGCGAACTCGATGCGTGGAATTCCCACCGCTTCCGCCAGGTCGGCGAGCACCGCCGCCTGGGTGACATCGCGACCCTCGGCGTAGAACGCCCGCTGGATCGCCCTCACCAGCGGCCAGGCGCTTTCCTCGTCGAGGCTGCGCGCCGCCACCAGGGCCCGGCAGGCCGGCTCGGTGTCATAGACGAAGCCTTCGGGCAACGCGTCGTCGAAGCGGAACGGCTGGCCGGTGGTCTGCTGCACGGTCTGCCAGTGGCCGAGGATGTAGCCGCGGGTATTCGGGTCGAGCGCCGCGCCGTGGCCGGCGCGCAGGCCACCGGCTACCAGGTGGAAAGCGACGCCGTCGGCGGCCGCCTGCCGGGACAGCGCCTCGGCGACCGGGGCGAAGCCCCAGCACCAGGAACACATGGGGTCCATCACGTACAGCAGGCGGGCCTTGGCCAAGGTTCAGTTCTCCAGCGTGGACTGGCGCGGATCGCGACCGAGCGGGTGCGGCTGGTTGCGCTGCCGCGCCAGTTCGATCTGTTTCTGCCGCTCGCGGGCGCCGGCGCGGGTCTTCTCGCTCAGCGAGTCCCAGCAGTGCGGACAGCTGATGCCGGGCACGTAGTGCTCGGACTGGCGGTCTTCCAGCGAAACCGGGTTGCGGCAGGCGTGGCACTGATCGTACTCGCCCTCGCTAAGATCGTGGCGCACGGTCACGCGGTTGTCGAATACGAAGCAGTCGCCGCGCCACAGGCTCTGTTCCTGCGGCACCTCTTCGAGGTACTTGAGGATGCCGCCCCTGAGGTGGAAGACCTCCTCGAAACCGGCGCCGAGCATGTAGCTGGAAGCCTTCTCGCAGCGGATGCCGCCGGTGCAGAACATCGCCACCTTCTTGTGCCGCGCCGGGTCGTAGTGGGCCTTGATGTACTCGGGGAACTCGCGGAACGACCTGGTCTTCGGATCGACCGCGCCCTCGAAGGTGCCGATCGCCACCTCGTAGTCGTTGCGGGTATCGATCAGCAGGACTTCCGGATCGCTGATCAGGGCATTCCAGTCCTTCGCCTCGACATACTGGCCGACCTGCTTGTTCGGATCGACGCCAAGCACGCCGAGGGTGACGATTTCCTTCTTCAGCTTGACCTTGGTGCGGTAGAACGGCTGTTCGTCGCAGTAGGATTCCTTGTGCTCGATATCGGCCAGCCGGGGATCGCTGCGCAGCCAGGCGAACAGCGCATCGATGCCTTCGCGGCTACCGGAGACGGTGCCGTTGATGCCTTCCTCGGCCAGCAGCAAGGTGCCTTTCACACCGTTGTCGAGCAGGGTTTGCAGCAGGGGTTCACGCAGCGCCACGTAATCGTCGAGAGTCACGAACTTGTACAGCGCCGCCACGACGATGGATGTCATGGGGATATAGCCTCCAGGTGGTCGCCCGCGTAAAGGGCGGACCGGAACGAAAAGCGCCAGCCGCTGGCGCCATGGAAACGACAACGCCGGCGGAAGGCCGGCGCTGGGTGCGTAGTCTAGCGCAGCAGGGGCAGGCTCTGCACCCCGCCGCGACGGACGCCGTCTCAGGGTATGTCGTGCTTGCTCCCGCCGCGGCAGGTCGGCGAGGACGGCACCGCAGCCTGGCTCCACTCCTCAGGGGTGAAGGTATGCAGCGCCAGGGCGTGGAACTCGCCCATCAACCCACCGAGGGTGGCATATACCTTCTGGTGCCGCTTCACCGCGTTCAACCCGGCGAACTGCGGGCTGACCAGCACCACCTTGAAGTGGGTCTCCAGCCCGCGGCTGTGCATGTGGCTCTCGTCGAGCACCTCGACGTGTTGCGGATCGAGGGGCTGCAGGGCGGTCTGGATACGGTCACGCATGCTCATCGCGAATCACGACTCACTTTTTCTTCTGGGCCGGCGCGGCGACGCCGAGTTCCTTGTCCATGTCGGCCATCAGCTTGTTCACCGGCTCGACGGCGCCTTGCAGCTTGGCCTGGGTCAGTTGGGCGGATTCGGCGGTCAGGCGCGGCATCTTCTCCAGCACCTTCTTGCCCAGCGGCGACTGGTAGAAGGCATTCAGGTCCTTCAGCTCGGACTCGGTGAAGTTGGTGGTGTAGAGCTTGATCAGCTCGGGCTTGATCTTGTCCCAGCCGATGGCGCGGTCCAGTTCGGCATTGGCCTTGGCCTGGTAACGCTCGAGAACCGCCTTCTTGCTCTCCGGCGCCTTGGCCTGGGCGAAGCGCTGGGCCAGCATCTGCTGCACCTGGGCATAGACCGGGACCGTCAGCTTGTCGGCATGGACCAGCTTGAGGAATTGCTCGGCCTGGCTGGCGGAATCGGCCATGGCCATGGAGCTGAGGCTGAGCAGCACGGCGCTGCCGATGAGGCGAAGACGGGTCATGGAAAATCCTTGAGGTTGGGTAGATGTGTCCGTGGGACCCGACATTCTGCGCCTAAGTTCGAAATCCGCTCAAGCGCGGCGCCGAATATCGGGAGAATCCTATCCGGCGCCCGCCCGCTCCATGCCGTCTACTATCAGTTCTGTAGTGGGTACTTGCCGCCTTCCTTCCGCAGCCGGCATGCTTGCGTCAGCCTGTCACATGGATGTGTTAGATGAACGGAACCGCCGCCGATACCCTCGCCGTATCGCCCCCGCCCCTGCGCAACCTCTGCGACAGCCACGGCCGGCTCGATCCCCGGGCGGTCGGCTGGTCCGCCCGGCCGCGGGTGCTCTGCCACATCCCCGGCCACTTCGGCCGGCGCAAGCGCTGGAACCACTGGTGCATCGTCAGCCCCGGCTGGATGCTCTCGCTGACCATCGCCGACCTCGACTACCTGACCTACGGCGCCGCCTATTTCCTCGACCTGGACAGCGGCCAGGCGGTAGCGCACACGCAGATCCGCTTCTTCGGCCTCGGCTGCCAGTTGCCCGACGAGCCGCAGGCCAGCCATGCCTTCGAGCATCCCCGCCTGCAATTGCGCTTCGACGAACAGCCCGGGCGCCTGCGCGTCACCGGCCAGGCCCCGGACCTCGGCGGCCTGCCGCTGGAGCTGGCGCTGGAAGTGCGACGACCGTCGCACCTGGAGTCGGTGAACCTGGTGGTGCCGATGGGCGAACACACCTTCCATGCCTGTAGCCGCCAGCTCGGCCTGCCGATCAGCGGCTGCCTGCAACTCGGCCGCCGGCGCTACGACTGCCAGGCGGGCCAGAGCTTCGCCGCGCTGGACTTCGGCCGCGGCGTCTGGCCGCTGCATACCTACTGGACCCGCGCCGCCTTCGCCGCCCCCGGCGGCATCGCCGGCAACTTCGGCACCGGCTGGACCGAAGCCAGCGACCTGCGCGAGAACGCCCTGTGGTTCGGCGGCAAGCTCAGCCGCGTGCTCGACGACGTGCACATCCGCGAGCCTCGCGACCCGCTGGCCGAATGGCGCCTGGACAGCGCCTGCGGTCGCGTCGAGCTGCTCTTCCGTCCCGAACAGCTGCACCAGGCGCGGCCCAGCGTCGGCCTGTTCTATGCCAATACCCGCCAGTGGTTCGGCCGTTTCAACGGCACCCTGCGCCACGACGACGGCGACTGCGTGCCGGTGGACGGCGCCCTCGGCTGGATCGGTTCGACCCGCGCGCGCTGGTGACGCCGGCGGCGGGCAATCTATTTCCGACCCGCAGCGCGGCGAAAAATGCCCACGAGGAAGCGACGGCAGCGGAACCCAAGGCGGGAGCGAAGGCCTAAACTGCCGGATACGCACCCTGGAGAACACTCATGAGCCGGACCGAAACCGATAGCCTGGGCACCATCGAGGTGCCCGACGACGCCTACTGGGGCGCCCAGACCCAGCGCTCGCTGGAGAACTTCGCCATCGGCGGCCAGCGCATGCCGCTCGCCGTGATCCACGCCCTGGCGCTGATCAAGAAAGCCGCCGCGCGGGTCAACGACCACCTCGGCGAACTGCCGCCGGAAGTCGCCCGGTTGATTGAACAGGCCGCCGACGAGGTCCTCGCAGGCCGCCACGACGAACACTTCCCGCTGGTGGTCTGGCAGACCGGCAGCGGCACCCAGACCAACATGAACGTCAACGAGGTGATCGCCGGCCGCGCCAACGAACTGGCCGGCAATCCGCGCGGCGGCAAGTCGCCGGTGCATCCCAACGACCACGTCAACCGCGCGCAGAGTTCCAACGACAGCTTCCCCACCGCCATGCACATCGCCGCCGCCAAGGCCGTGCACGAACAATTGCTGCCGGCCATCGCCGAGCTTTCCGGCGGTCTCGCCGAACAGTCGGCGCGGCACGCCAGCCTGGTCAAGACCGGGCGCACCCACCTGATGGACGCCACGCCGATCACCTTCGGCCAGGAACTCTCGGCCTTCGTCGCCCAGCTCGACTACGCCGAGCGCGCCATCCGCGCGGCGCTGCCGGCGGTCTACCAGTTGGCCCAGGGCGGCACCGCGGTGGGCACCGGGCTCAACGCGCCGAAGGGCTTCGCCGACGCCATCGCCGCGGAAATCGCCGCCGAATCGGGCCTGCCCTTCGTCGCCGCGCCGAACAAGTTCGCCGCCCTGGCCGGCCACGAGCCTCTGGTCATCCTCTCCGGCGCCCTGAAGAGCCTGGCGGTGGCCCTGATGAAGATCGCCAACGACCTGCGCCTGCTCGGCTCAGGCCCACGCGCCGGCTTCGCCGAGGTGAAGCTGCCGGCCAACGAACCGGGCAGCTCGATCATGCCCGGCAAGGTCAACCCGACCCAGTGCGAGGCGCTGTCGATGCTGGCCTGCCAGGTCATGGGCAACGACAGCACGATTTCCTTCGCCGCCAGCCAGGGCCATCTGCAACTCAACGTGTTCAAGCCGGTGATCGTCTACAACCTGCTGGAGTCCATCCGCCTGCTCGCCGACGGCTGCCGCAACTTCAACAAGCATTGCGTCGCCGGCCTGGAGCCGGACGCCCGGCGCATGGCCGACCTGCTGGAGCGCGGCCTGATGCTGGTCACCGCACTGAACCCGCACATCGGCTACGACAAGGCCGCCGAAATTGCCAAGAAGGCCTACGCCGAAGGCACCACCCTGCGCGCCGCGGCGCTGCAGCTGGGCTACCTGGACGAAGCGCAGTTCGACGAATGGGTACGGCCGGAGCAGATGCTGGAGGCCGGCCATCATGGTTGAAACCGCCAAGTCCGGCGCCACCCCGCTGGAAGGCGACGGCAAGCGCATCCTGCTGATCGTCGGCTCGCCCAAGCGCAAGAGCTTCTGCCACCTGCTCGCCGAATGCTACGCCCAGGGCGCGCGCAGCAAGGATCACGTGGTGCGCGAACTGAAACTGGGCGAACTGGCCTTCGACCCGATCCTCCACGAAGGCTACGAGCAGAGCCAGGTGCTCGAACCTGACCTGCTGGAAGCGCAGCGGCAGATCCACTGGGCCGAGCACCTGGTGTTCGTCTACCCGGTCTGGTGGGGCGGCCTGCCGGCGCTGCTGCAGGGTTTCTTCGACCGCGCCCTGCAGCCGGGCTTCGCCTTCCGCTACCGCGGCACCCAGGACAAGGACTGGGAGCAACTGCTGGGCGGGCGCAGCGCCGACCTGCTGGTCTGCCACGACCAGCCGCTGTCGCGGCTGCGCTTCCTCAAGGGCCCGCCGGCGCACCGGCAGATGGTGCGCAGCGTGCTCGGCGCCTGTGGCATCGCCACCCGCCGCCTGGAAGAGTTCGCGCCGATGCGCAGTTCCAGCGAGGAACAGCGCCAGGGTTGGCTGCGTCGCGCCGAACAGCTCGGCAGCCAGGTCTAGTTCCCTTCCCGCCCGGCTGCGGCCGGGCGCGGACACTGATCGTTCTGACAGGTCCGCCACCTTCCCGCCGGCTTGCCTTCCCCGCCCCCATGGCGGCCCTTTGCCTGCCTCTACCGGCTCACAGTGCGGGTGCCGACCGCTTTGCATTCCGCGACATCCATCAGGAGTGGGTAGCGAATCTGACCGGCCCGTCACATTTGGTAGGGACCTCAAACCGGCACCGAGGGCTAGGATCAGCCCGCTTCGAAATGAATCCGGTTCTGGAAAAAAGGACTTGTCATGAAACACTACTCAGCCACCCTGGCACTCCTGCCACTCACCCTCGCCCTGTTCCTGCCCCAGGCAGCCCATGCCCACGGCTCGATGGAAACGCCGCCCAGCCGGGTCTACGGCTGCTTCCTCGAAGGTCCGGAGAATCCCAAGTCGGCCGCCTGCAAGGCCGCCGTCGCCGCCGGCGGCACCCAGGCGCTGTACGACTGGAATGGCGTCAACCAGGGCAACGCCAACGGCAACCACCAGGCGGTGGTCCCCGACGGCCAGCTCTGCGGCGCCGGCAAGGCACTGTTCAAGGGCCTGAACCTGGCTCGCAGCGACTGGCCGAGCACCGCCATCGCCCCGGACGCCAGCGGCAACTTCCAGTTCGTCTACAAGGCCAGCGCGCCGCACGCGACCCGCTACTTCGACTTCTACATCACCAAGGACGGCTACAACCCCGAGAAGCCGCTGGCCTGGAGCGACCTGGAACCCGCGCCGTTCTGCTCGATCACCAGCGTCAAGCTGGAGAACGGCACCTACCGGATGAACTGCCCGCTGCCCCAGGGCAAGACCGGCAAGCATGTGATCTACAACGTCTGGCAGCGTTCGGACAGCCCGGAAGCCTTCTACGCCTGCATCGACGTGAGCTTCAGCGGCGCCGTCGCCAACCCCTGGCAAGCGCTGGGCAACCTGCGCGCGCAGCAGGACCTGCCGGCCGGTGCCACCGTCACCCTGCGCCTGTTCGATGCCCAGGGCCGCGACGCCCAGCGTCACAGCCTGACCCTGGCCCAGGGCAACAACGGTGCCAAGCAATGGCCGCTGGCGCTGGCGCAGAAGGTCAACCAGGACTCCACCCTGGTCAACATCGGCGTGCTGGATGCCTACGGGGCGGTCAGCCCGGTGGCCAGCTCGCAGGACAACCAGGTCTACGTGCGCCAGGCCGGCTACCGCTTCCAGGTCGACATTGAACTGCCGGTCGAGGGCGGCGGCGAGCAACCGGGCGGCGACGGCAAGGTCGACTTCGACTATCCGCAAGGCCTGCAGCAATACGACGCCGGGACCGTAGTGCGCGGTGCCGATGGCAAGCGCTACCAGTGCAAGCCCTACCCGAACTCCGGCTGGTGCAAGGGCTGGGACCTCTACTACGCCCCGGGCAAGGGCATGGCCTGGCAGGACGCCTGGACCCTGCTGTAACGCCCTCGACTGCCGCCCGCTCCGGGCGGCAGTCGTTTTCGCCGCCAGGCACCCGCCGCGAGACGGCGAATCCGCGCAACGGTACAGTCCCCCGGCGAAACCCTGGCTACGTGTGCCTGTTCAATCTGCCGTGCGCTCCCTAGGCTGGTCCGACCACCAGCACGGGGAAACCACGCATGCCTTTTTCTCTCGCCTCCCTCCAACAAGCCGCCGCCATCGTCCACCAGAGCCTGCCGCCGACGCCGCAGATACGCTGGCCACTGCTATGCGAGGCACTGGGTTGCGAAGTGTGGATGAAGCACGAGAACCACCTGCCGGTGGGGGCCTTCAAGCTGCGCGGCGGCCTGGTGTATTTCCACCACCTGGCGCACCAGGGTGAGCGGCCGGCCGGCGTGATCAGCGCCACCCGCGGCAACCACGGCCAGTCGGTGGCCTTCTCGGCGAGCCGCTACGGCATCCAGCCGATCATCGTCGTGCCGCACGGCAACAGCCGCGAGAAGAACGCGGCGATGCGCAGCCTCGGCGCGGAGCTGATCGAGCATGGCGAGGACTTCCAGGCCTCCCGCGAATACGCCGCCGAGCGCGCCCGGCACGAAGGCCTGCACCTGATTCCGGCGTTCCATCCCTGGCTGGTGGCCGGGGTCGCCAGCTACAGCCTGGAGTTGTTCGCCGCGCTGGCCGACCTTGACGAAGTCTACGTGCCGATCGGTATGGGTTCGGGCATCTGCGGCCTGATCGCCGCGCGCGACGCGCTGGGCCTGAAGACCCGCATCGTCGGCGTGGTGTCCGCCCATGCGCCGGCCTACGCCCTGTCGTTCGAGGCCGGCACGGCGATCAGCCACCCGGTCGACACCCGCCTGGCCGACGGCATGGCGTGCAGTACGCCGGACCCGAGCGCGCTGGAAATGATCCTGGCCGGCGCCGATCGCCTGGTGCGGGTCAGCGACAGGGAGATCGGCGCGGCCATGCGCCTGTGCTTCACCAGCACCCACAACGTCGCCGAGGGCGCCGGGGTGGCGGCGCTGGCCGCCGCCTGGCAGGAGCGCGAGCGCCTGAAGGGGCTGAAGGTAGGCCTGATCCTCAGCGGAGCGAACGTCGACCGCGAGGTATTCGCCGAGCAACTGGCCGCCGGCGACTGAGCCGGCGCCGCTAGGCCAGCCCCGCGAGGAGCAGCAGCCACCAGGCGAGCACCAGCAACTGCACGAAGAAGCCGGCGAAACGCAGCCAGACGAACAGCGCGGAGGTGCTGACCAGGTGCATCAGCGATTGGAACAGCCGGGCGCCGAGCACCAGTGGCGCCAACGGGTCGGTCAGGCTGCTCTGCCCGCTGGCGATCGCGTAGAGCAGCGCGCCGGCCAGCAGCGGCAGGTTCTCCACGCAGTTGGCATGGACTCGCACCAGCCGCTGGCCGAAACCGCCAGGCGTGTTGCTGCCATCGGCGGCGAAGGCGTTCACCGCCATCCGCCCGCCGAGTACCAGCAGGCCGCGCTGGCTGACCAGCAGGAAGACCAGCAACAGGGTCCAGGCGATCAGGCCGAGCAGGCAGATCGCGCTAGGGCTGAGAAACATGGATGACGCTCCTTCTATTGTCTTGTCGTGGGAAGGATGAAGCGTCTGGATTCTAGGCCGGCTAGAGCAATTGCTCTATTCGCAGTCCGCCGTCCTTAAGTCGTGTTCTGCCAGTACGCCGCTCGGCCCCGATGTCCGCCGTCGGCGGATGCGTAACCGGACGACCCACTGCCCGCGGCTTTCCGAACGGACAAAGAAAAGCCCCGCCGAAGCGGGGCCTTCCTTGCACGCAGCACTCAGGGCTGTCTTCTCATCAGAGCGAATCGAGATAGCGCTCCACATCCAGCGCGGCCATGCAGCCGGCGCCGGCCGAGGTGATCGCCTGGCGGTAGACGTGGTCGGCCACGTCGCCGGCGGCGAACACACCCGGTACGTTGGTCGCGGTGGCGTTGCCTTCGCGCCCGCCGTTGACCACCAGGTAGCCGTCCTTCAGGGCCAGTTGCCCTTCGAACAGCGAGGTATTGGGAGTATGGCCGATGGCGACGAACATGCCATCCACGGCGATCTCCTCGCTGCCACCATCGCGGTTCTTCAGGCGCACGCCGGTGACGCCCATCGTGTCGCCAAGCACCTCATCGACCTCGGCGTTGAGCTTGAGCACTATCTTGCCTTCGGCGACCCGCGCCTGCAGCTTGTCCTGGAGGATCTTCTCGGCGCGGAAGGTCTCGCGACGATGCACCAGGGTCACCCGGCTGGCGATGTTGGCCAGGTACAGGGCCTCTTCGACAGCGGTATTGCCGCCGCCGATCACCGCCACTTCGCGGTTGCGGTAGAAGAAACCGTCGCAGGTGGCGCAGGCCGACACGCCCTTGCCCATGAACGCCTGCTCCGACGGCAACCCCAGGTAGCGCGCGCTGGCACCGGTGGCGACGATCAGTGCGTCGCAGGTGTAGGTGCCGTTGTCGCCGCGCAGGGTGAACGGCTTGCCGGCCAGGTCCACGGCATGGATGTGGTCGAAGACAATCTCGGTCTCGAAGCGCTCGGCGTGCTCCTGCATCCGCTGCATCAGTGCCGGGCCGGTCAGGCCGTGGGGATCGCCCGGCCAGTTGTCGACCTCGGTGGTGGTGGTCAACTGGCCGCCGGCCTGCATGCCGGTGATCAGCAGCGGCTTGAGGTTGGCACGCGCGGCGTAGACAGCCGCGCTGTAACCGGCGGGACCGGAACCGAGGATGATCACTCGGGCGTGGCGGAGGGTATCGGGCATCTCGTCGGACTCCTGCCGACATCAGCGTCGGCGCGAATAAAAACGGGGCCACCAAAGCACATGGGGAAGGCTTGGAAGGAGCGGTCGCCCCGGAAAAAGGTCGGTCGGGCACACTTCGCGCCCGGCAGCGGGATCACAGTGCCTCGGCGTTCTCGGCCAGGTACGAGGCCACGCCCTCGGCGCTCGCCTTCATGCCTTTCTGGCCCTTGCGCCAACCGGCCGGGCAGACCTCGCCGTGTTCCTCGGTGAACTGCAGGGCCTCGACCAGGCGCACCATCTCGTCCACCTCGCGCCCCAGCGGCAGGTTGTTCACCACCTGGTGCTGGACCACCCCGGCGCGGTCGATCAGGAAGGAGGCACGCAGGGCCACGCCGTCTTCGTGCTCGATACCGTAGGCGCGGGTGATCTCGTGCTTGACGTCGGCGACCATGGTGAACTCGACCGCGCCGATGCCGCCCTTCTCCACCGGCGTGCTGCGCCAGGCGTGATGGGTGAACTGCGAGTCGATGGAGACACCGACCACCTCGACGCCCAGCTCGCGGAACTTATCCATGCGGTTGTTGTGGGCGATGATTTCCGAGGGGCAGACGAAAGTGAAGTCGAGCGGCCAGAAGAACAGCACGACGTACTTGCCGCGCAGGCTGGAAAGCTGGAAGGCATCGACGATGGAACCGTCGCCGAGGACCGCGGCAGCAGTGAAGTCGGGGGCTTGCTTGTTGACCAGTACGCTCATCGTCGAGGCTCCTAGAAGGTTGGGTTGCGCCTGGCGACGCCAGGCTCCCGGAAGAATATGCAGCGCAGGTTACCCAGCCACGACGATACATTGAAATGTCGAATTTCAATTCGCACGATAGAGTCAGCCTATGCTCTCAACCTGCGGCTAGACTCATGCTGTCGCCCATTACCCGTCCTCACCGCATGCCCCTACGCACACGCCTGCTCTGGCTGTTCCTGCCGTTGCTGGCCGCCAGTCTCGGCGGTATCTGGCTCTTGTCGGAAAGCATCCTGCTGAGCCGTTTCGACCGAGAGGACCAGCAACGCCTGCAAGAGGGCGCCACCGTCCTGCACAACCGGCTGGACTTCGAGTTGAAGCGCCACCTGGACATCGTTCGCACCTACGCCTGGTGGGATGCCAGCTACGACTTCATCCAGCGCCCCAACGAGACCTTCGAACAGGAAAACCTCGACCACGAGATGCTCGACGACCTGGGATTCGACTTCGTCCTGTTCCTCGACGACCGGGGTCACCTGCAACTGAAGCAGTGGTCCCCGCCCGCGCCCGACCAGCGCGTGCTCTTCGGCGCCCCCTCGGCGAGCGACCAGGCCCTGCTCGAGGCACTGCAGCAACGCGCCATCCGCCTCGGCGCGCTGGACTTTCGCGGACGCACCGACCACAGCCTGAGCGAGCTGCTGCTGGTCGACAACCTGCCGACCCTGCTGGTCAGCGTGCCTATCAGCAACAACCAGGGTAGCGCGCCGGCGAAGGGCGCGATCCTCGCCGGCTACTTCCTCGACCGGGAACGCCTGGCCAACCTCCGCGAACAGATGCAGGCCGACCTGCAACCGATGCCCAACATCGCCACCGACGCCACCTGGAAGCCGCTGCGCAGCCGCAGCGGCAGTACCCACAACCAGGCCCTGCTCAGCCCGCGGCGATTCATCGGCGAACATGTCCAGCAGGTCTCGGTGCAGTACCTGAGCTCCAGCGGCGAGCCGCAGCTGCGTTTCGACATCACCAAGAAACGCCTGCTCTACATCCAGGGCGAGAAGGCCATCAACTTCTTCCTCGGCGCCTCCCTGCTGGTCGCGCTGGGCGCTTTCCTGGTCGGCTACCTGGCCCTGGAGCTGTGGGTCCTGCGCCGGGTCCAACGGCTCAACCGGGAGGTCGCCGAAGTCGGACGCAACGCCCACTCGATACGCCTGAGCGACTTCGGCAACGACGAGCTGGGACAACTGGCGGGCGAGATGAACCAGATGCTCGAGCGCCTGGAACACAGCGAGGCGCGCGACCGGGCGATCCTCCAGTCGATGCGCGACGGCTACTTCGAAATGGACGTCGACGGCGTGATCCTCACCGTCAACCCCGCGCTCTGCCAACTGCTCGGTCAGACGCGCGAAACGCTGATCGGCCACCCCTACTACGAACTGCTCGGCGAAGACGACCTGGCGCGTGCCCGCCAACCCTTCCAGCGCGCCATGCAGAGCGGCGCAGGCAAGACCTTCGCCATCCCCCTGCAGCGCGCCGACGGCAGCCTCGGCTACTTCGAGGCCACGGTTTCGCTGATCCACGACCTGCAAGGCGAACTGCGGGGCTACCGCGGCATCGTCCGCGACGTCAGCGACCAGATCGCCTACCAGCAGCAATTGCTGGAAATGGCCTACCGCGACCCGCTGACCGGCCTGGGCAACCGCAAGGCCTTCGACGAACAGCTCGGCCAGGCGTTGCTTCGCGCCGGCTCCGGCGGAAGCGAACTGGCGCTGCTGTACCTGGACCTGGACCGCTTCAAGGAGGTCAACGACCGCTTCGGCCACGACATCGGCGATGCCCTCCTCAGGACCGTCGCCGAACGGGTACGCAGCACCCTGCGGCAGCCGGACAAGGCCTACCGCCTGGGCGGCGACGAATTCGCCGTGCTCCTCGAGGACAGCCAGGAAAACAATCCGCAGCGCCTCGCAGAACGCCTGCTGGCGGCGCTGGTCCAACCGATCGCGCTGAATGGCGAACGCATCGACTTCGTCACCCCGAGCATCGGCATCGCTCTCTACCCGCGGCATGCCGGCGATGCCGAAGGACTGGTCCGTGCCGCCGACAGCGCCATGTACCAGGCCAAGCGCCAGCGCAACCACTATTGCCTGTACCAGGCGCCAGCCTGAAATGCGCGGTCAAACAGGCTCTGTCGCGGGCTTTCGCCAGTCTGCTAAGGTTTCAGCCCGCATCCCATCGGAGAACCATTCCCTATGCCAGCCCTGAGCGGCCCGCAATACCTCGGCGAAGGCCTGAAGCTGATCATGCGTCCCGGCCTGCGCCTGTTCGTGCTGATCCCCCTGACCCTCAACCTGCTGGTGTTCGCCCTGCTGATCGGCTTCGCGATGCAGCAGTTCAGCCACTGGGTCGACCTGCTGATGCCCAGCCTGCCCGACTGGCTGAGCTTCCTGCAGTACATCGTCTGGCCGTTGTTCGTCCTGCTGGTGCTGGTGATCGTGTTCTTCACCTTCACCATGGTCGCCAATATCATCTCCGCGCCGTTCAACGGCTTCCTCTCGGAAAAGGTCGAGGTGGTGGTTCGCGGCCGCGACGACTTCCCGCCGTTCAGCTGGGCCGAACTGCTGGCGATGATCCCGCGCACCATGGGTCGCGAGATGCGCAAGCTCGCCTACTTCCTGCCGCGCGCGCTGGTGCTGCTGGTGCTGAGCTTCGTGCCCGGGGTCAACCTGATCGCCACGCCGCTGTGGATCCTCTTCGGCATCTGGATGATGGCGGTGCAGTACATCGACTATCCGGCGGACAACCACAAGCTCGGCTGGAACGAGATGCTCGCCTGGCTGCGCAGCAAGCGCTGGGCGTGCATGGGTTTCGGCGGGATGACCTACCTGGCGCTGCTGATCCCGCTGGTCAACCTGGTCATGATGCCCGCCGCCGTCGCCGGCGCCACCCTGTTCTGGGTCCGCGAGGAAGGCGAGAAGGCGCTGGTGAAATAAGCATGCGCCCGGTGTCCGCTGTCGGCATTGTCAGGCGGGCGTCAGCGCCCTGACAGCCGGCGTCGGGCACACTACGAATGCCCTCGGGAGCGTCGGCGCAGGCCGCAGCCGAGACCTGCGCCAGCCCTTGCAGACCGGCTCGACGCTGCCGAACCGACTGGCCGCCGGTGCCTCCCCACGCAGGCGGCCTTTTTTTACCCGCCGGCCTTGCCGTCCATGCAGGATGTCCGGCGCTCACCCCCTTCCTGTCCGCTACGCCCCCCCTCGACGCCGCCACCCTGGCACTACAGTGGCAACCAGGCGAGGCAGGCTCCGGCCCGCTTTCGATGACCACCGTCCCCAGCCCGCCCAGCGGCGGAAAACAAGAAGAGGGTCGCCATGTCACGTTCCGCATTCACCGCGCTCTTGCTGTCCTGCGTCCTGCTGGCGCTCTCCATGCCTGCCAGGGCCGACGACCTGCCCTACCGCTTCGGCCTGGGCAAGGCGGACATCACCGGCGAAGCCGCCGAAGTCGGCATGATGGGTTACTCCTCCCTCGAACAGAAGACCGCCGGCATCCACATGCGCCAGTGGGCGCGTGCCTTCGTGATCGAGGAAGCGGCCAGCGGACGTCGCCTGGTCTACGTCAACACCGACCTGGGGATGATCTTCCAGGCCGTGCACCTGAAGGTCCTGGCCCGGCTCAAGGCGAAGTACCCCGGTGTCTACGACGAGAACAACGTGATGCTCGCCGCCACCCACACCCACTCCGGTCCGGGCGGCTTCTCCCACTACGCGATGTACAACCTGTCGGTGCTCGGCTTCCAGGAAAAGACCTTCAATGCCATCGTCGACGGCATCGTCCGCTCCATCGAGCGGGCCCAGGCCAGGTTGCAGCCCGGCCGCCTGTTCTACGGCAGCGGCGAGCTGCGCAACGCCAGCCGCAACCGTTCGCTGCTGTCGCACCTGAAGAATCCGGACATCGCCGGCTACGAGGATGGCATCGACCCGCAGATGAGCGTGCTCAGCTTCGTCGACGCCAACGGCGAGCTGGCCGGCGCGATCAGTTGGTTCCCGGTGCACAGCACCTCGATGACCAACGCCAACCATCTGATCTCGCCGGACAACAAGGGCTACGCCTCCTATCACTGGGAGCACGACGTCAGCCGCAGGGCCGGTTTCGTCGCCGCCTTCGCCCAGACCAATGCCGGCAACCTGTCGCCCAACCTGAACCTGAAGCCCGGCTCCGGTCCCTTCGACAACGAGTTCGACAACACCCGCGAGATCGGTCTGCGCCAATTCGCCAAGGCCTACGAGATCGCCGGCCAGGCCCAGGAGGAAGTGCTCGGCGAACTGGATTCGCGCTTCCGTTTCGTCGACTTCACCCGCCTGCCGATCCGCCCGGAGTTCACCGACGGCCAGCCGCGCCAGTTGTGCACCGCGGCCATCGGCACCAGTCTGGCCGCCGGTAGCACCGAAGACGGTCCAGGCCCGCTGGGGCTGGATGAAGGCAACAATCCGTTCCTCTCGGCCCTTGGCGGGTTGCTCACCGGCGTGCCGCCGCAGGAACTGGTGCAATGCCAGGCGGAAAAGACCATCCTCGCCGACACCGGCAACAAGAAACCCTACCCCTGGACGCCGACGGTGCTGCCGATCCAGATGTTCCGCATCGGCCAGTTGGAACTGCTCGGCGCCCCCGCCGAGTTCACCGTGATGGCCGGGGTGCGGATCCGCCGCGCGGTGCAGGCGGCCAGCGAAGCGGCCGGTATCCGCCATGTGATCTTCAATGGCTACGCGAATGCCTATGCCAGCTACGTCACCACCCGCGAGGAATACGCCGCCCAGGAATACGAAGGCGGCTCGACCCTCTACGGCCCCTGGACCCAGGCCGCCTACCAGCAGTTGTTCGTCGACATGGCGGTGGCGCTGCGCGAACGCCTGCCGGTGGAAACCTCGGCGATAGCGCCGGACCTGTCCTGCTGCCAGATGAACTTCCAGACCGGAGTAGTGGCCGATGATCCCTATATCGGCAAGTCCTTCGGCGACGTGTTGCAACAACCCAGGGAAAGTTATCGCATCGGCGACAAGGTGACCGTCGCTTTCGTGACCGGACATCCGAAGAATGACTTGCGCACCGAGAAGACTTTCCTGGAAGTGGTGAATATCGGCAAGGATGGCAAACAGACGCCCGTGACCGTTGCCACCGATAATGACTGGTATACCCAATACCGCTGGGAGAGAGTGGGTATATCTGCCTCGAAAGCGACTATCAGCTGGTCCATTCCACCAGGGACCGAGCCCGGCCATTACTACATCAGGCACTATGGCAACGCGAAGAACTTCTGGACCCAGAAGATCAGCGAAATCGGCGGCTCGACCCGCTCCTTCGAGGTGCTCGGCACCACTCCCTAGCGGGCTCCAGCCAAGGTTTCGAGATTCGCCAGCCAACTTTATGACGCATGAAAGTCGTCAAATAAAATGTGATTTAAAACACATGAACAAGTGACCTTTCATTCAGCCGACAAGGGCATGGAACTCTATTTCCATGCCCTTTGTTTTTATCCCGAAAAACTTCTCAAGTTGTCGCTCAAGGTCATATCGAAGTCGCTTTCGGGATCAACCGATAAATTATCGCCATGAAACCATCGGCTCGCTGTATTCCCTGCCGGAAAAACAGGGAAGACGATTAATCATCTCGAAACAAGAAGTACGCAGATTGATGGAAATCAAAAAACCACCCGGGAAATAAAACGATGACCGAAAACTGGAAATTCCGCCGTCGAACCTTTCTCAAGCACGGCGCCCAGGCCGCTACCCTGGCCGGCCTTTCCGGGCTGTTCCCGGAGACGCTCCGGCGCGCCCTGGCCATCGAGCCGGACATCCGCACCGGAACCATCCAGGACGTCCAGCACGTGGTCATCCTGATGCAGGAGAACCGCAGCTTCGATCACTACTTCGGCCACCTCAACGGCGTCCGCGGCTTCAACGATCCTCGCGCGCTCAAGCGCCAGGACGGCAAGCCGGTCTGGTACCAGAACTACAAGTACGAGTTCTCCCCCTATCACTGGGATACCAAAGTCACCAGCGCCCAGTGGGTGAGTTCGCAGAACCATGAATGGTCGGCCTTCCACGCGATCTGGAACCAGGGCCGCAACGACAAGTGGATGGCGGTGCAGTACCCCGAAGCCATGGGCTACTTCAAGCGCGGCGACATTCCCTACTACTACGCCCTGGCCGACGCCTTCACCCTGTGCGAGGCCTACCACCAGTCGATGATGGGCCCGACCAATCCGAACCGCCTCTACCACATGAGCGGACGCGCCGCCCCCAGCGGCGACGGCAAGGACGTACACATCGGCAACGACATGGGCGACGGCACCATCGGCGCCAGCGGCACGGTGGACTGGACCACCTATCCCGAGCGGCTAAGCGCCGCTGGCGTGGACTGGCGGGTCTACCAGGAAGGCGGCTACCGCTCCTCGTCACTCTGGTACCTGTACGTCGACGCCTACTGGAAATACCGGCTCCAGGAGCAGAACAACTACGACTGCAACGCCCTCGCCTGGTTCAGGAACTTCAAGAACGCTCCGCGCGATTCGGACCTCTGGCAGCGCGCCATGCTCGCCCGCGGCGTCGACCAGTTGCGCAAGGATGTGCAAGAAAACACGCTGCCGCAGGTGTCCTGGATCGTCGCGCCCTACTGCTACTGCGAGCATCCCTGGTGGGGCCCCTCGTTCGGCGAGTACTACGTGACCCGGGTGCTCGACGCGCTGACCAGCAACCCCGAGGTCTGGGCCAGGACCGTGTTCATCCTCAACTACGACGAGGGCGACGGCTTCTATGACCACGCCAGCGCCCCGGTGCCGCCGTGGAAGGATGGCGTCGGCCTTTCCACGGTCAGCACCGCCGGCGAGATCGAGGCATCCAGCGGGCTGCCCATCGGGCTCGGCCACCGCGTCCCGCTGATCGCCATCTCGCCCTGGTCGAAGGGCGGCAAGGTCAGCGCCGAAGTGTTCGACCATACCTCGGTGCTGCGCTTCCTCGAACGCCGCTTCGGCGTCGTCGAGGAAAACATCTCGCCCTGGCGGCGTGCCGTCTGCGGCGACCTGACTTCGCTGTTCGACTTCCAGGACGCAGGCGATACCCAGGTCGCCCCCGACCTGACCAACGTCCCGCAGAGCGACGCGCGCAAGGAGGACGCCTACTGGCAGCAGTTCTACCGGCCCAGCCCCAAGTACTGGTCCTACGAGCCCAAGAGCCTGCCCGGCCAGGAAAAGGGCCAGCGCCCTACCCTCGCGGTGCCCTACCAGTTGCACGCCACGCTGGCCCTCGACATCGCCGCCGGCAAGCTGCGCCTGACCCTGGGCAACGACGGCATGAGCCTGCCGGGCAATCCGCAGGGACACTCCGCTGCGGTATTCCAGGTGCAGCCGCGGGAAGTCGGCAATCCGCGTTTCTATACCGTGACCAGCTATCCGGTGGTCCAGGAAAGCGGAGAGGAACTGGGCCGGACCCTCAACGACGAACTCGACGACCTGCTCGACGCCAACGGCCGCTACGCCTTCGAGGTGCACGGCCCCAACGGCTTCTTCCGCGAGTTCCACGGCAACCTGCATCTCGCCGCGCAGATGGCGCGGCCCGAGGTATCGGTCACCTATCAACGCAACGGCAACCTGCAGTTGAACATCCGCAATCTCGGCCGCCTGCCGTGCAGCGTGACGGTGACGCCGAACCCGGCCTATACCCAGGAGGGCAGCCGTCGCTATGAACTCGAACCGAACCAGGCGATCAGTGAAGTGTGGCTGTTACGCAGCAGCCAGGGCTGGTACGACCTCAGCGTGACCGCCAGCAATACGGAAGCCAACTATCTCCGCCGCCTGGCCGGACACGTCGAGACCGGCAAGCCGAGCAGGAGCGATCCATTGCTCGACATCGCAGCGACCTGAAGCGAGGAGTCCATCGATGAGACCTACCCTGACCTGGACCTTGCTGGCCCTGCTGCTCTGCGGCACGGCCATCGGCGCCGTCCTGTTGTTTTACCCATCGGAGCCGGCGCCCGTCGCGCCCTTCGCGTCTCCCCCGCAGGCCACACCGGCGGCAAAACCTTCCATTCCTTCCCGAGCCCCCGAGATGAATACAGCCACCGCTCCCGACAACCTGGAACAGCAACTCGGCGAGTTCGGCCGCAACGCCGGGCAGATGTCCGAGATCGAACGCAAGCAGGCCGCCGAAGGCCTGATCGAACAGCTCAAGCGCGAGGTGGCGGTCGGCGCCGATCCGCGCCAGACCTTCGAGGAGATCCAGCGTCTGACGCCCTATGTGGAGGCCGATGCCAGGCGCCGCGAGGCGCTCGACTTCGAGATCTGGATGGCGCTCAAGGACAACGCCTCCGTCCAGCAGCAAGCGCCGACGCCTGGCGAGGAAGAGCAACTGCGCGAATACGCGCAAGAGTCGGACAAGGTGATCGCCGAGGTGCTCGCCAGCGTCGACGGCGAGGAGCAGCGTCACGCCGCCATCGACGAACGCCTCAAGGCCCTGCGCAAGCAGATCTTCGGCGAGGAGAACCCACGCCTGCTGCAACGCTGAAATCCACGGCGCCCCGAGCGGGGCGCCGTCACGCAAGCGTCACCAAAACTTCACATCCGCTACACGGCGTCGGTCGACACTGACGTCATGAGCAGACCTCTAAGCATCGCCCTGATCAGCGAAACCTACCCACCGGAAGTCAACGGCGTCGCCAATACCCTGGGTCGCCTGCATGCCGGTCTCCAGCAGCTTGGCCATCGGGTTCAGGTGGTGCGCCCGCGCCAGCCCGGCGACGACGGCCGGCGCAGCGACGCCGAGCTGGTGCTGACCCGCGGCTGGCCGTTGCCCGGCTACCCCGGCCTGCAATGGGGCATGTCGAGCCTGCACAAGCTGCTGCGCTGCTGGAAGCGCCAGCGCCCGGACGTGCTCTACATCGCCACCGAAGGCCCGCTCGGCTTCTCTGCCCTGCGCGCCGCGCGGCGCCTGGGCATCCCGGCGGTCAGCGGCTTCCACACCAACTTCCAGCAGTACAGCGAGCACTACGGCTTCGGTCCGCTGACCCGGCTGGTCACCGGCTACCTGCGCTGGTTCCACAACCGCACGCAGATGACCCTGGTGCCCAGCGGCAGCCAGCGCATGGAATTGCAACGGCGCGGTTTCGAACGCCTCAACCTGCTCTCCCGCGGGGTCGACAGCCAACTCTTCCATCCCTCCCGGCGCGATCCCGAACTACGCCGGCGCTGGGGCCTGGGCGAACAGGACATCGCCGTGCTGCACGTCGGCCGGCTGGCGGCGGAGAAGAACCTCGGCCTGCTCGGCGGCACCTTCCGCGCGCTCTGCGCTGCCCATCCGCAGCTGAAGCTGCGCCTGGTACTGGTGGGCGACGGGCCGGAGCGCAAGCACCTCGAACGGGACCTGCCCGAAGCGCTGTTCTGCGGCGTCCAGCGCGGCGAAACCCTGGCCGCCCACTACGCCTCGGGCGACCTGTTCCTCTTCCCAAGCCTGTCGGAGACCTTCGGCAACGTGGTCCTCGAAGCCCAGGCCGCCGGCCTCGCGGTGGTCGCCTTCGACCAGGCCGCCGCCGGCCAGCACATCCGCCATGGGCACAACGGCGTGCTCGCCGCGCCGGGCGACAAGAGCGGCTTCGTCGAAGTCGCCAGTTGGCTGCTGGACGACCAGGAACGCCTGCGCCGGGTCCGTCTCAACGCCCGCCAGCACGCCAGCCGGCAAGGTTGGGACAGCATCGTCGAGCACTTCCAGAACTACCTGGAGGACGCCTGCGCCAGTCCGCTGGTCCAGCCCGCTCGGTCGAAGCCCGAGCGGCCGCCGGCGGAGGATGGCGGGGCCTTGCCACGCAGCCGCGAGTAGGTCTCAGGCAAAGGCTTTCGGCGCGGCGATGAAGCCCAGGCTCATGGCCCCGGCGCCCAGATTGATGCCGCCGGTGGGACTGAGCATGCCCAGGTGCAAGTGGATGTCGCGCTCGCGGCAGGCGTTCTCCAGCGCGGCGAAGCCCGGCAGGTCGCGCAGCGCGGTCGGATCGCCGGCATAGCTGAGACCCAGTTGCGGTGCCAGCAGCTCACCCGCCTGTACCCGCGCCAGGGCATAGCCGAACAGCTTCTCCGCCGACTTCTCGAAGCTCGGCGAGAGCGCCACCGGTTTGTCCTCGCCATCGGCCAGGCTGAACACCGGCTTGACGTCGAGCAGCGAGCCCAACCCCAGCGCCGCGCCCTTGACCCGGTCGACGAAACCGCTGCGATCACCCTTCTGGAAGCCGCGCCGGCGCAAGTGGCCCAGGTCGTCGGCGACCAGGTAGGTGCAGGTCTGCTGGCTGAGCTGTTCGAGGCGCGTACGCAGCGCGTTGGGGTGGCTGCCCTGCGCCAGCAGGCGCGTGCCCTCGGCCGCCAGGCAGGCGATGCCGGCGAACACCGAGTGGCTGTCGAGTACGCGCAGGGTGAAGGGACCGGCGATGCCGGCCGCGTGGCGGCGCTCGTGGTAGTGCTGGAGCAGGCCGAAGGAGGCCTGGGTGGCGTGCTCGAAGATCGGACTGCGCAGGCTGTCGACGGTGAGGCAGACCACGTAGTCGAAGTCGGTCACCAGTTCGTCGAGGAACCATTGTTGCAACTCGGCGGCGGAGAGCGGCTGGCTGCCGTCCTTGCTACCGACCTTGGGCAGGTGGTCGCGGTAGAAGCTCAGGGTGGTGTCGGGGTCGCGTCGATCGATGAGCCGCTGCTCGCCCAGGCGGATCCCGATCGGCATCACGCGGATGCCGTGGGCGGCGAGGAATTCGGGCGGCAGGTCGCAGGTCGCGTCGACCACCAGGCCGATACGCATGGATTCGCTCCTCTGGCCGTTTCTCGGCCTATTGTTGTGTTGGCGGTCATACAATGCCGGTTTCGGACTTTGAAGTCAGCCGGTCGCAGGGCGGGTTTTCGGAAAAAATCACGGCCATGAAAAATCCCACCCCGAGGGGTGGGATCTGCTTGCCGGCGCAGCGCCGGACCGGTGTGTCGCGGACGCGCCTTCAGACCAGGCTGGCCAGGGCCTCGCGGCTGAACGGCTTGATGTCGCCGATGCGCCCCTCGCGGACCTTCACCGCCCACTCCGGATCCACCAGCAGCGCGCGGCCCACCGCGACCAGGTCGAACTCGCCCTTGTCCAGGCGCTCCACCAGGCCGTCGATGCTCGCCGGCTGCGCCACCTCGTCGGTTTTGCCGAAGAATTGCAGGAACTCGCTGCCGTCCAGGCCGACGTTACCCACGGTAATGGTCGGCTTGCCGGTCAGCTCGCGGGTCCAGCCGGCCAGGTTGAGTTCCGAGCCTTCGAACTCGGGAATCCAGAAGCGGCGGGTCGAGCAGTGGAAGATATCGACGCCGGCCTCCACCAGCGGCGCGAGGAACTCGCGCAGGCCCTCCGGGGTTTCCACCAGGCGCGCGGAATAGTCCTGCTGCTTCCATTGGGAGAAGCGGAAGATGATCGGGAAATCCGCGCCGACCGCCGCGCGCACCGCCCGCACCAGCTCGACGGCGAAGCGCGAGCGATTGGCCAGGCTGCCGCCGTACTCGTCGTCCCGCTGGTTGCTGCCTTCCCAGAAGAACTGGTCGATCAGGTAGCCGTGGGCGCCGTGGATCTCCACCCCGTCCATGCCGATCGCCTGGGCGTCGCGGGCGGCCTGGGCGAAGGCGGCGATGACTTCCTGGATGTCGGCCTTGCTCATGCCGTGGACCAGCACCTTGCCGTCCTTGGCCTTCTCCATCGGGCCGTAGCCGGGCACGCTGGCGTCCGGCTCCACGCCCAGGCGCCGAACGCTGCCGACGTGCCAGAGCTGCGGAACGATGCGCCCGCCCTCGGCATGCACTGCATCGACCACCTGCTTCCAGCCGGCCAGGGCGTCCTCGCCATAGAAGCGCGGCACGTTCGGATAACCGTTGGCGGCCTTGTGGCCGACCGTGGTGCCTTCGCTGACGATCAGGCCGACGCCGGCGGCGGCGCGCCGGCGGTAGTACTCGACGACCTTGGCGTTGGGTACGCCGCCCGGGGAAAAGTTGCGGGTCATCGGCGCCATCACCACACGGGTGGGCAGCTCCAGGGCGCCGAGACGGAACGGTTGGAACAGGGCTTCTACGGGGGCACTCATGGACGGACTCCTGAGGGGGAATGGGAGGTTCGGGCAGGTATCAGGCGCGGAGCAGCAGTTCCAGGCGCGACATGAAAGCATTCAACGGAGCGAGGCCGGCGCCGACCTTGAAGCGCGCCAGGGCGCCCTGCCAGGCGAAGCCGATGAAGCCGGCCAGGCTCGCGCAGTCCTCGTCGGCGGCCAGTTCGCCGGCCTCGCGCGCCTGCTCCAGGCAGTCCTGGAGGATTTGCGCGGAAGCCTGCAGGATCGACTCGACCGTGGCCGCGATCGGCGGCGACAGCTCGGCCATCTCGAAGCTCAGGCTGCCGATGAAGCAGTGGTATTCGGGCTTTTCCTGGCGGGCGAAGTGCTCCAGCAGCTCGCCGTAGTAGCGCAGCACCCGCTCGCGCGGGCTGAAGCGGCTGTCGCCGAGGGCCTGGGCGTAGCGCGCCAGGCGCGGCGCGTAGACGTGCTCCAGGGCCTGCTGGGCGAAGGCTTCCTTGCTGTCGAAGTAGTGATAGAAGGAGCCCTTGGGGATGCGCGCGGCCTGGACGATCTCCAGCACCCCGGTGCCGTGGTAGCCACGTCGGGTCATGACCTCGGAGCCCTTGGCCAGGATCAGTTCGCGCTTGTCAAGTCGGTTGCTAGTCATGGAACGAGAGAATATGACCGGTCGTCTCGTCCGCCCAGCATTATCAACGGCGGTGATCAGGCGTTACAGGCAGGGACTTATCGCGTTGCGTCATGAACCGGCGCAAGACAGGAAAGGAAGCGGCGGGACGCGAACGCGTCCCGCGGGAGATCAACCCAGGGCCTTCTCGATGGCTTGCACCAGGGCCGGGTCGTCCGGCGCCGTGCGCGGGCTGAAACGCGCCAGCACGCGACCGTCGGGACCGAGGAGGAATTTCTCGAAGTTCCAGGTGATGTCGCCGGGAAACTCCGCGCCCTCGCCCGCCAGCAGGCGATAGAGCGGATGCCGCGCGCTGCCGTTGACCTCGACCTTGGCGCTCATCGGGAAGCTGACGCCATAGTTCAGGCTGCAGAAGGACTGGATATCCGCCTCGCTGCCCGGCTCCTGCCCGGCGAACTGGTTGCAGGGCACGCCGAGCACCGCGAAACCGCGCTCGCGGTAGGTCTGGTAGAGATTCTCCAGGCCAGCGTACTGGGGTGTCAGGCCGCATTTGGAGGCGACATTGACCACCAGCAGCACCTTGCCCTTGAACGGGGAAAGCGGCAGGTCCTGTCCATCCAACCCCAGCAGGGTGAGATCGTGAAAGGCACTCATGACGTACTCCTTGCGCATTCAGCGACACAACGTGCCAAGCCCCGCACCGGGCAAGAACCCTGGCTGCGGCGCATCCCCAGGGACGGGGTAAAGAGCCCAGGCATGGCGCATGACGCGAAAGGCGCCCACAGGCGCCTTTCGCTATACCAGCTTAGCAGTTCCGCCGGCGGACGGCCCAGGCCATCAATCGGCGAATGAACGCCGATCAGTGGTGGTGACCGCCTTCGCCATGGATGTGACCATGGGCGATTTCCTCGGCGTTGGCCTCGCGCACGTCGACTACCTTGACCTTGAAGTTCAGGCGCTGGCCGGCCAGCGGATGGTTGCCATCGACGGTCACGTCGTCGCCGTCGATGTCGCGGATGGTGACGATCTGCATGCCGCCGTCCGGAGCCGAGGCGTGGAACTGCATGCCGACTTCCAGTTCGTCGACGCCTTCGAACATCTCGCGGGTCAGGGTCGCGACCAGTTCGGCGCTGTATTCGCCATAGGCGTCTTCCGGCTCGATGGCGACGCTCAGTTCGTCACCGACGTTCTTGCCTTCCAGGGCCTTCTCCAGGCCGACGATGATGTTGCCGGCACCGTGCAGGTAGACCAGCGGCGCGCCACCAGCGGAACTGTCGATGACATCCCCGGCGTCGTTGGTCAGGGTATAGTCGATGGAAACCGCCTTGTTGGCCGCGATCTGCATGGTTCGAAACCTTTTCGATAAAGAAGATGAATGCGTAAGTGTACGCATCAATAGCCCCGAAAGCGACCGCGCCCCTGATGAACGGGGCGCGCGAGCGCCGTCGCGGGTGATTGATTTTCATCAGGACGAGGAAGGCCATTGGGTGGCAGTCTTGTCCTGTGGCCATACTCAACACCTGCGCCACCAACCGCCCTGGCAATCGCGCGCCTGGGTCCTTGACGAAAACGAGCGGCACAGACAGCTCGGCCGCGAATTTCGCTGCGGCTGGTGTGCCCGGGAAGAAGAAGAGCAGACCAAGGAGCAGTGATGCCCTCACGCAACATACTGGTGATCAACTGCGGCAGTTCGTCGATCAAGTTCGCCCTGGTCAACGAGGCCCACTCCCTGTTTCCCCTGCACGGCCTCGCCGAGCGCCTGGGCAGCCGCGATGCGGTGCTGCGCTGGAAGCGCGGCGGCGACAGCGACAGCCTGATGATTCCCAACGCCGACCACCGCGCCGCCCTCGCCCAGTTGCTGCCGATGGTGCAGAACGCCGCGGGCGGCAAGCTCCACGGCATCGGCCACCGGGTGGTGCATGGCGGCGAGCTGTTCACCCATGCCACGCGCATCGACGACCGGGTGGTCGAGGCGATCCGGGCCACCGCGCCGCTGGCGCCGCTGCACAACCCGGCCAACCTGCAAGGCATCGAGGCAGCGATGACGCTGTTTCCAAAGCTGCCCCACGTCGCCGTGTTCGACACCGCCTTCCACCAGAGCCTGCCGGAGCACGCCTACCGCTACGCCCTGCCGGAAGCCCTCTACCGCGAGCATGGCGTACGCCGCTACGGCTTCCACGGCACCAGCCACCGCTACGTCAGCCACCGCGCCGCGGAAATGGCCGGGTTGGCGGTCGGCGACAGCAGTTGGCTCAGCGCCCACCTTGGCAATGGCAGCTCGACCTGCGCCATCGTCAACGGCCAGAGCCTCGACACCAGCATGGGCCTGACCCCGCTGGAAGGCCTGGTAATGGGCACCCGCAGCGGCGACGTCGACCCCAACCTGCACAGCCACCTGGCGCGGACCCTGGGCTGGAGCCTGGAGCGCATCGACTCGATGCTGAACAACGAAAGCGGCCTGCTCGGCCTCTCCGACCTGTCCAACGACATGCGCACCCTGGAGCAGGAGCGCGAGCAGGGCCACCCCGGCGCGGCCCTGGCGATCGAGGTGTTCTGCTACCGCCTGGCCAAGTCCCTGGCGGCGATGAGCTGCGCCCTGCCGCAACTGGACGGGGTGATCTTCACCGGTGGCATCGGCGAGAACTCGCCGCTGGTGCGCGCCAAGACCGCCGCCCACCTGCGGCTGTTCGACCTGCGCCTCGACCAGGAGGCCAACGCCCGCTGCGTGCGCGGCGTCGCCGGGCCGATCCAGGCCGCGGGGCATCCGCGGGTACTGGTGATCCCGACCAACGAAGAGCGGCAGATCGCCCTCGACACGCTGGCCCTGCTCGACTGAACTGGATCGACGCCCCCGCCCAACCAGGCGGCGTGGCCAAACGCACGGCTTAAGGAGCCCAGATGCATACCTTCTTCATCGCCCCGACCGGTTTCGGCGTCGGCCTCACCTCGATCAGCCTCGGCCTGCTTCGCGCCCTGGAACGCGCCGGGCTGAAGGTTGGCTTCTTCAAACCCATCGCCCAGCTGCATCCCGGCGACCTCGGCCCGGAGCGCTCCAGCGAACTGGTGGCGCGCACCCACGGCCTGGATACGCCGAAGCCGCTGCCGCTGGCCCAGGTCGAGCGGATGCTCGGCGACGGCCAACTGGACGAACTGCTCGAAGAGATCATCAGCCTCTACCAGCGCGCCGCCGCCGACAAGGACGTGGTGATCGTCGAAGGCATGGTACCGACCCGTCACGCCAGCTACGCCGCGCGGGTCAACTTCCACCTGGCGAAGAGTCTCGACGCCGAGGTGATCCTGGTCTCCGCGCCGGAAAACGAGACGCTCACCGAACTGACCGACCGTATCGAGATCCAGGCCCAGCTGTTCGGCGGCCCGCGCGACCCGAAGGTGCTCGGGGTGATCCTCAACAAGGTCCGCGGCGAGGCCGACGCGGCCAACGCCGAGGACGGCGTGGCGGACTTCGCCCGGCGCCTCACCGAACACTCGCCGCTGCTGCGCGACGACTTCCGCCTGATCGGCTGCATTCCCTGGCAGGACGAACTCAACGCCGCGCGCACCCGCGACATCGCCGATCTGCTCAGCGCACGGGTGATCAACGCCGGCGACTACGAGCAGCGCCGGGTGCAGAAGATCGTGCTATGCGCCCGCGCCGTGCCCAACACCGTGCAACTGCTCAAGCCCGGCGTGCTGGTGGTGACCCCCGGCGACCGCGACGACATCATCCTCGCCGCCAGCCTGGCCGCGATGAACGGCGTACCCTTGGCCGGCCTGCTGCTGTGCAGCGACTTCCCGCCCGACCCGCGGATCATGGAACTCTGCCGCGGCGCCTTGCAGGGAGGCCTGCCAGTGCTGTCGGTGGCCACCGGCTCCTACGACACCGCGACCAACCTGAACCGGATGAACAAGGAAATCCCGGTGGACGACCGCGAGCGCGCCGAGCGGGTCACCGAGTTCGTCGCCGGGCACATCGATTTCGAATGGCTCAAGCAGCGCTGCGGTACGCCGCGCGAGCTGCGCCTGTCGCCGCCGGCGTTCCGCTACCAGGTGGTGCAACGCGCGCAGAAGGCCGGCAAGCGCATCGTCCTGCCCGAGGGCAGCGAGCCGCGCACCGTGCAGGCGGCGGCGATCTGCCAGGCGCGCGGCATCGCCCGCTGCGTGCTGCTGGCCAAGCCGGACGAGGTCCAGGCGGTGGCCCAGGCCCAGGGCATCGTGCTACCGGAAGGCCTGGAGATCATCGACCCGGACCTGGTGCGGCAGCGCTACGTCGAACCGATGGTCGAGCTGCGCAAGGGCAAGGGGCTGAACGCGCCGATGGCGGAGCAGCAACTGGAGGACAGCGTGGTCCTGGCGACCATGATGCTTGCCCTGGACGAGGTCGACGGCCTGGTCTCCGGCGCCATCCACACCACCGCCAGCACCATCCGCCCGGCGCTGCAACTGATCAAGACCGCGCCCGGCTACAACCTGGTGTCGTCAGTGTTTTTCATGTTGTTACCGGACCAGGTGCTGGTCTACGGCGATTGCGCGGTGAATCCCGATCCTTCGGCCAGTGACCTGGCCGAGATCGCCGTGCAGAGTGCCGCGTCGGCGCAGGCTTTCGGCATCCCGGCACGGGTCGCGATGATCAGCTACTCCACCGGCGACTCCGGTTCCGGGGTGGATGTCGACAAGGTTCGCGAGGCCACCCGCCTGGCGCGCGAGCAGCGCCCCGACCTGTTGATCGACGGACCCTTGCAGTATGATGCCGCCGCCATCGCCAGCGTCGGCCGCCAGAAGGCGCCGAACAGCCCGGTGGCCGGGCAGGCCACGGTGTTCATCTTCCCCGACCTGAACACCGGCAACACCACCTACAAGGCGGTGCAGCGCAGCGCCGATTGCGTCAGCGTCGGGCCGATGCTGCAAGGCCTGCGCAAACCGGTGAACGACCTGTCGCGCGGCGCGCTGGTGGAAGACATCGTCTACACCATCGCCCTCACCGCCATCCAGGCGGACGCCCAGGCCCCGGCCTGAAGGAACGCCGCCCAGTGGGCGGCACTGGCTTCGGCCAGGCACGAGGATGTGCCATGTGAACGGCGGGACCACGCCCCGCTCCACGCGCCCGGCCCTGGCCGGGCGCCTACGTACAAGGACTCCTTGATGCTGTCGTTTCTCCCCCATTTCCTGCGCGGCTCCCTGGCCGGCCTGCTGCTGGTGTCCAGCACCCTGTGCTGGGCCTGCCTGCTGTTCGGCATGACCCTGGTCAAGCTGCTCCTGCCGTTCGCCGCCGCCCAGCGCCTGTGCAGCAAGATCATGAGCCTGATCGCCGAAGGCTGGATCGCCTGCAACAAGGGCTGGATGAACCTGGTCCAGCGCACCCGCTGGAACGTCCAGGGCCTGGAGGGCCTGGAGTACCAACACTCCTACCTGGTCACCAGCAACCACCAGAGCTGGGTCGACATCCTCGTCCTGCAATACCAGTTGAACCGGCGCATCCCGCTGCTGCGCTTCTTCCTCAAGCAGGAACTGATCTGGGTCCCGATCATCGGCCTGTGCTGGTGGGCCCTCGATTTCCCCTTCATGAAGCGCTACAGCAAGGCCTACCTGGCCAGGCACCCGGAGAAGAAAGGCCAGGACCTGGCGACCACGCGCAAGGCCTGCGCCAAGTTCAGCCGCATCCCGGTAGCGGTGTTCAACTTCCTCGAAGGCACCCGTTTCACCCGCGCCAAGCACGACGAGCAGCAGTCGCCGTTCCGCCACCTGCTCAAGCCCAAGGCCGGCGGCATCGCCTTCGTCCTCGACGCCATGGGCGAGCAATTGAAGACCCTGGTCAACGTGACTATCCACTACCCGGACGGCAGCCCGACCTTCTGGTGCCTGCTTTCCGGACGCCTGAAGGACGTCGTGGTGCGCTTCGAAGAACTGGAGATTCCGCGCCAGTTCGTCGGCAAGAGCTACGACCAGGACGCCGGCTACCGCGCGGAATTCCAGCAATGGGTCAACCAGCTGTGGGAGCGCAAGGACCAGTTGCTCGACAGCCTGCACCGCGAGTTTCCCGGTAACGCCAAGGCGTAGGACGAAGAGCGCCGACCAGCGCCCATGAAAAAGCCCGCCGAATGGCGGGCTTTTTCTTCCAGGCCGCGATCAGTACTGCGGCTGGGTCTGCGCCGGGCCCTGGGCGCCCGGAACCGGTCGCAGGTTGACCTCGACGCGCCGGTTCTGCGCGCGACCGTCGGCGGTGGAGTTGCTCGCGATCGGCTGGTCCGGGCCCATGCCGCGGGTACTCAGGCGGGTGCCGTCGACGCCCTGGGCGGTCAGGTAGCCGGCCACGCTCTGCGCACGACGCTGGGACAGGTCCATGTTGTGCTGGCGGCTGCCGGTGCTGTCGGTGTAGCCGACGATCTCGATGGTGTTCTGGTTGTACTGCTTGAACGAGTTCGCCAGGTTGTTCAGCGGCGCGTAGAAGCTCGGAGCGATGTTCGCCGAATCGGTGGCGAAGGTGATGTTGCCCGGCATGATCAGCTTGATGTCGTCGCCCTGGCGCTGCACTTCCACGCCGGTGCCTTCCATCTGCCGACGCAGCTCGGCTTCCTGCTTGTCGGCGTAGTAGCCATAACCCGCGGCGGCCGCGCCGGCAACGGCAGCGCCGATCAACGCGCCCTTGCCACGGTTGTTGTGGTCGATCGCGGCGCCGGCGACGGCGCCGGCCAGCGCACCCAGTCCGCCGTACTTGGCCGTCTTGCTCATGCCACCCTGGCTTTGGCTTTGCGTGTCGTAGGGGTTGTTGTTGGCACAACCGGCGAGCAGCGCCAGTGCGGTGACGGCTGCGGCCAGAGGCAGGCAACGGGAGGTGAACATGGGAAAACTACTCCTCGAGGTACTGAAACGCCCCTGCGTGAGGGGCGGCCGACATCTTAGAGCATAGCCAGGTGGCAAAATTCCCGATGCTCGGAAAAATCCTTTTCAGCCCCTGACGAAGGGATTCTCGCGCATCTCCTCGCCCAGCGTGGTGTCCGGGCCGTGGCCGGCGACCACCGTGGCGTCCTCGTCGAGGCTGTACAGGCGCAGCCTGATCGAACGCTGGATCGCCGCCGAGTCGCCGCCCCACAGGTCGGTGCGGCCGATGCCACGGCGGAACAGGGTGTCGCCGGCGATCAGCAGCTTCGCCCGGGGGAACCAGAAACTCATCGAGCCCGGCGTATGCCCCGGCGTGTGCAGTGCCACTCCGCAACCGCAGGCCAGTTCCTCGTCGTCGGCCAGCCAGCGGTCCGGGGCCGGCACCGGCGTGTAGGGCACGCCGAACAGTTGGCACTGCATCTCCAGGTTGTCCCAGAGGAACTGGTCGTCCTTGTGCAGGTGCAGGCTGGCGCCGGTGCGCTTCTTCATCTCGCCGGAGGCGAGGAAGTGATCCAGGTGCGCGTGGGTATGGATGATGCTGACCACCTGCAGGCCGAGGCGGTCGAGGCGCTGCAGGATCAGTTCGTGGTCGCCGCCCGGATCGACGACGATGGCCTTCCTGGTCAGCGGATCGCCAATGATGGTGCAGTTGCACTGCAAAGGCCCGACGGGAAAGGTTTCGCGGATCAGCGCGGGGGATGTCGACATGCAAGACTCCGATCACGGTCGGCGCGGCAAGCGCGCCATGGATTTCTATGAAACGCCAAGCATGGCACATCCGCCTGGTGCCGAGGACCGTCGGCGTCGGCTCAGGGCGCTTCGCGGTAGTCGCTGGGCAGCTTGCCGGTCCACTTGCGGAACGCCCGGCGGAAGTTCGACGAGTCGTTGAAGCCGAGCAACAGGGCAATCTCGTACAGCGGTAGCTGGGTGGTGGTCAGGTATTGCAGGGCCAGGCGCTTGCGCACATCGTCGAGGACCTGCTGGTAGGTGGTGCCCAGCGACGACAGGTGCCGGCGCAGGCTGCGCCCGCTGGTGTGCAGTTCGCGGGCGGCCTGTTCGAGATCGGGGAAGTCGCCGGGACGCGCCAGCAGCAGGCGGCGCACACGGGTCAGCAGGCCTTCCTGGACGTCCAGGGTGGCCAGCAGCGCCTCGCACTGCTGCTCGCACATCTGCACCGTGGCCGGGTTGGCCAGCGCCATCGGTCGTTCCAGGTACTCGCTGGGCATGCTCAGCCAGTGCCAGGGCTGCTCGAACTCCGCGGCCACCCCGAACACCTCGGCGTAGCGCCGGGCATGGGCCGGCGGCGGATAGGCGAAGCCGACCCGCACGTCCTGCAACGGCTCGCCGACCAGGAAGCAGGCGATGGAATACAGCGTCGCCATCAGGCCCTCGGCGGCGAACACCGAAGCGGCGCCCAGCGGCATCGACTCCACCGCGCGCAACTCGGCGCGGCCGTCATCGAGCACCAGTTCCAGTTCGTAGGCCAAGCCGAGCACCCGGTAGTACTTGAGGGCGAACTGGATGGCCTTGCCCAGGTTGGCGCTGGACAGCACCGCGTAGCCGAGGATGCCGTGGGCGGAGACGTTCAGGCGCTGGCCGAGCACCAGCCCCAGCGCCGGCTCGCCGCACAGGGCCTGGGCGCTGTAGGTGAGCTGGTTGAAGTCGAGGAAGGACAGGCGGCCGTTCGGGCTGTCCAGCACCTCGGGACGCACCCGCGCAGCGTCGAACAGCGCCTGGCGGGATACGCCGTACTCCGCGACAAGATCGAGGAGTGCCTCGGCATAGGCCACCGGCACCAGTTCGGCGGTGAAATTGAGCGGTTGTTTCATGGCTGTTTATTGTTCTGACCGCTGGCCGGATATGACCGGAAAATTGGCAGAAGATAACCTTGTGAGGCTATCCCCCGCAAGCGATAGTCGATCCCATGGTCCTTCACCATCACAGGGAGCCGCTATGGCCAGCACCACCCCCGAAGGTCTGGAGATCCGCCCGCGTCATCTGGACTTCGACCTGCCCGATCCGATGCCGCGCCACTGGCACAGCGGCGACGCTTTCAAGACCCACATGTTCAACGCCATGTCGGTGCTGTTCCCCGATGGCGAGCGCTTCTTCATCGACTCCGTGCGCCACTACCGCGAGCGGGTCGAGGACCCGGCGCTGAAGCAGCAGATCCGTGGCTTCATCGGCCAGGAAGGCCACCACAGCCGCGAGCACCTGGTCTACAGCGACCGCCTGCGCGCCCTCGGCTACGACATCGACCGCCTGGAAGGCGGCGCCAAGCGGCGCATCCGCTTCGCCCAGCAGAAACTGCACCCGTCGCGGCAACTGGCGGCCACCGCGGCCCTGGAGCACCTCACCGCGATCATGGCCGACGGCCTGCTGAGCAACCCCAGGTGGCTGGAAGGCGCCGACCCGACCATGGCCCGCCTGTGGCGTTGGCACGCACTGGAGGAAACCGAGCACAAGGCGGTGGCCTACGACGTGTTCATGCTGGTCAACGGCAAGGCCAGGCTGCGCCGCCGGGCGATGGTCCAGGGCACCTTCTTCTTCGCCCTAGACACCACCAAGGGCCTGGTCCACATGCTCAAGCGCGACGGCCTGCTGTGGAACTTCAAGGTCTGGCGCGACGGCATCAAGTGGCTGTGGGGCAAGGACGGCGTGTTCCGCTCGCTGGTGGGCGTGTACCTGGACTTCTACAAGAAGGACTTCCACCCCTGGCAGCACAATAACCTGCACCTCATCGAGCAGTACCGCGACCAGTTCGAACTGGAACCGAAGGCCGCCTGACCCTCCTCGCCGCCCCTCCGCGCCGCGAGAGGGGCTTGCATCGCTTCCCTGCCCTGCCTGGTATTTCGGCCTTTCGTCCATGCATTAAAAAGCCCGCGACTGACCAGCGCGGGCTTCTTCATGACGGCCTGGGATCAGGCCATCAGGAAGCGCAGTGCATCCGCCGCGGTCTGCTCGGGAATCTCCTCCATGGGGATATGCCCGACGCCCGGATAGGTCTTCACCTGGATCCCCGGCAGGTCGCGTTGCCACAGCGGTACGTGCTTCGGCGAGATCCAGCGGTCGCGTTCGCCCCACATCAGCAGGGTCGGCGCGACGATCCGGGCGATGCGTTCGCCGGAGGTGCCGAGTTCCTCGCGGTTGACCTTCAGCAACACGCGGAAGATCTCCATCATGCCCTTGCGGTTGCCCGGGCGGCGGCTCAGGTCGTAGTAACGGTCGACCACTCCCGGCTTGATCCGCCCCGGCTCGCCATAGACTTCCTTGATGCCCTGGGCGATCAGCGCCCGCGGCATCCACAGCGGCATCGCCAGGGTCGAGCCGGGCAGCGCCGCCGAGGCGATCATCCACGGCACCTTGCGCATCTGGTAACCGGCCGGGTCGATCAGCACCAGCCGCTCCACTCGCTGCGGCTGCGCCAGGGCGAAGTTCCAGGCGATATAACCGCCCAGGGAGTTGCCGGCGATCGAGGCCTTGTCGATCTTCAGGAAATCGAGCAACTGGCCGAGGATCGCCACCATGCGCTCGCCGGAGTAACGGCTGTCACGCCCCGGCCCGGTCAGGCCGAAGCCCGGCACGTCGAAGCGCACGATGCGGAAGTAGGGCGACATCGCCTTCACCCAGTCGTCCCAGGTGTGCAGCGAGGCGACCACGCCGTGGATCATCACCAGTACCGGCTTGTCGCGGCTGCCTTCGTCGCGGTAGTGCAGCGGGAAACCGTCCAGCTCGATGAAGCGCGAGCCGCTGGACGGTGCGGCGTAGCGCTCGCGCAACGACTCCAGCGAGAGGGAGCCGAAGCCCAGGCGGGCGAATCCGACCGCCAGCGGCGGTTGCAGCAGATAGGGTGTCGCGGACATGGACGCACGTCTCCCGTCTTGTTGTTATGACAGGGCATCAGAGCATGGCCACGGTGGGCTGCGAGCCCAACCTAGGTTCTGTAGGCGCGAGCGGCGACTGCCCGGCTGTTACCCTTGCAGTCTCGTCAGAGCCTGGGTGCTGGGACAGAGCGTACCCACCAGCAGGTCGCCGAGCACCCGCTTGACCCGCGGCAGCTCCAGCGGGTCGCTGGCATTGAGCAGCTCCAGCGAAGCCGCCTCCATCGCCCAGATCAGCACCCGGTAGGTCAGCGCATCGTGGGCCGCACCCTGGGCGCCCAGGCGCTCGGCCCACAGCTCGATAATCTTCAGGTGCGCGCGCTGCCGGTGCGCCGCCAGCGGCGAGCCGGCATGCAGGGCCTCCTCCTGCATCATGCGGATGATCGGACCGACCGCCAGGTGGTAGTCGAAGAACAGCGAGACCATCGCCCGCAGCCAGTCCTCGTCGCTGCCTGCCTCGCTGCGCAGCCCGCCGAAGCGCGCCAGCAGCAATTGCACGGCGCTGTGGTAGATGCTTTCCAGCACCTCCAGCTTGCCGGCGAAATACTTGTAGAAAGTCCGCCGCGAGACCCGCGCCGCCTCCAGCAGGTCGTTGACCGTGGTCTCGGCGACTCCCTTGCGGGTGAACACCGGGATCGCCGCGAGCTGGATGTTGGTCCGTTGCAGATGCCCCACCAGCGGCCCCTCGCCCTGCGCCGCCTGGCGCGCCAGCGCGCCGTAGCCGCCGAGGTCCTCGAATACCGCCTGCAAGCCGTCCCACTGCGCCGTTGCCATCCCGTCCGCCCCAATCGAAGCGCGGGGTGACGGCGGCCCCGGCCATCGCTAACCTAGGCCGATCCACGCGCCCCGCAAGGAAAGTCCGTGCCGACCCTATCACGCCGCCTGCTCTGGCCGCTGGCCATCCTTTTACTGGTTCTCGGCCGCCCGCTCGCGGCCGCCGACCTCTACTACCTCGGCCAGCGCATCCCGGACATCCAGAAGCCCTGGGACAGCCACGACTACCAGGTGCTGATCGACGCCCTGAAGAAGATCGAGGAAACCCAGAAAAACGCCCTGCCGCGACGCAGCGGCGAATTCACCGGGCCGCTCTACCTGCGCATGGTCAGCGAGGAAAACTTCCGCCCGCAGCTGAACATCTACAGCCCCCTGGAGATCCGCCAGAACGAGGCCCGCGAAGTGCTGTTCAAGCTCAAGGAGCTGATGCGCCTGTACTTCGACTTCCGCGCCGCCAAGCAGCCCTACGGCGCCGAAGCGCTGGGCCTGATGAGCTACTCGCTGCGCGAGCAGTCGATCCTGTTCACCCTCACCGTCGAATTCTGGATGACCCTGTCCCAGGCCGAACAGCGCAACCCCGCGCGCCTGCAGGGCATGCAGGAAACCAAGGCGGCCGCGGCGATGCTCACCGGCAGCGCCCTCGACTACCTCGGCCTCACCGCCCAGTTCGAGCGCCAGGACCTGGTGCTCTACTCCGCCGAACTGGCCAAGGAAATGCCCGAGCTGTTCATCCACCTGCCCTCCCCGGTGCGCGCCCAGTTGCTGGAACGCATCGCCGCTTTCGCCAAGGACCACCCTTACCCCGAGGTCCGCGACAACATGCGCGACCTGCAACCGGTGTTGCAGGCGATCCAGGCCGACGTGGAAAAACAGCTGGCGCCCGGGCGGAACGCCAAGGCACCGGACAAACCCCTGGACCTGAGCCCGCCTCCGGAGGGGAAACCCAGCGGCGTCAACGGTTTATGAGCGGCGGATTGGACTCTCGCAGCCCTTTGCCGTAGACTGGTCGTCGACCTGTCAAGGTTTTGGGGCCGATTAGGATTCGACGCCGGTAACAAAACTTGAGGGGCATGCCGAGCTGGTAGCAGAACTCGTAAATTCGCTGCTGCAAACTTATAGTTGCCAACGACGACAACTACGCTCTAGCTGCTTAATGCGGCTAGCAGTCGCTAGGGGATGCCTGTAAACCCGAAACGACTGTCAGATAGAACAGGATCGCCGCCAAGTTCGCTGTAGACGTAACGGCTAAAACTCATACAGCTCGCTCCAAGCACCCTGCCACTCGGGCGGCGCGGAGTTAACTCAGTAGAGCTGGCTAAGCATGTAGAACCGATAGCGGAGAGCTGGCGGACGGGGGTTCAAATCCCCCCGGCTCCACCAAACAACCCTTACAAATCAGGCACTTAGCGATTATCGCAAGTGCCTTTTTTGTGCCTGAATGGGCTGTTTTGGCTCGGTAATGCCAGCTTTATGACAGCCTGTCATTCACCTCTGTTCGCCTCCGGCAGCGGGAAGCGCACCCTGATCTCCTCGACCTTGGCCACCCAGGCGCTGTAGTCCGGTTCCACGCCGGCCTTGATCGCATCGAACTCGGCCTCGGTCTTGAGCGGGTCACTTTCCAAGCGGTAGGCATTCGCCCGCGCCGCGGTTGCGGCATCGTACTCAGCCTGCCAGCGTTCTTGCGCCTGCTGTTCAGCGGTCTTTAACTTGCTCCAGTCGATCATCGCGGTAACTCCACCGGGCCGTCGGCCTCGATCAGCAACGGTTCAGGGAAGCGAGCAGCGGCACTGGCATCAGCGGCCAGCGGGAACCGCAGGATCAGCTCCAGCCGGCCGGCACGTCGCAGTGCAGGACCAGCGAACCACTCCGACCCGATAGCCTCGGCCGGCACTTCACCACCGTCCGGGAGCGGTGTGAAGTCGAACACCTGGCCGTTCACAGTGAGCACATCGCCAATCCTGACCAGCGACAGGTGCTCGTCGCTGCCTGGCAGTGGTGCGTACGGTGACAATTTGATCAGCATCAGAACCACCTCCCAATAGCTGTGAACGCAACGTTGACGGCAACTGAGGAGCGCGCAACTGTCGACATCACAATCGATGTAACTGAGTTTGGGGTAGCAACAAGCGCATTCGCCCACATCCCCCCGTGTCGGGCATTGCAATGCGTGTTCGGCGGCGAACTGAATGTCGCCGGATATGCCCATAAACCATTGGCGGGTGCCCCGTCTACATGAATGCTGCCCGCCGCGGCGGTGGTCACTGTCAACGCGCGCTCAGCCCAGCAGACCTGAGTCCCATCCGCGAACCGCACATACTCCCCGTTCGCGTTACTCCCGCGATCAATCACCGCACCGGTCGGTACGCCGCTCGACTGCGAAACAGCGCCGAGAATACTGTCTCGCGAGTACAAAGCCCCAGTTGAACCCAGGGCAGGTCTAACTGCAGCACTCCCAAGCCCAAGAGACGTGCGCGCACCAGCGGCGGTTGCAGCTCCTGTTCCGCCAAGCGCAACCGGCACCGTGTCGCCGTCGGCGAACTCGCGAAGACTGCCGTAGCCGTTGCCGTCGTTCTGCAACTTCGTCGGTCGTACATCAGCCATTGAAAAGCACCTGCAGGTTGAGAGTTGCGCCGACGGCGGTGGACGCCGGCAGTTGGCCGTCAGGGTTCATCGTGAGCCTCAGCATGGAGCCGTCGGCGAGATAACCCGGCACAGCCGCGGGGATACGCACGTTCATCGGATAGGCAACCACCACGCCCGCGCCGTTGGTGACGAACTGGTCGTAGCCGGTGCTGCGCCGGACGAAGTAGATCGCGTTCGGCTCCAGCGACGCGGGGAGTTGCGCCACGACTTTATGGGTCTGGAGCACGGCCATTACCAGGCCGCCCCGTTCCACTCAGCCGGAATAGGCTGCCCGCCGAATCGAACCAGGCCGCCGTCCTCGCTGAACTTGTCGAGCGTCGACTTGTTCGCGTGCGTGTGCGCCAGAGAAACGGCGGTGTCGATCTGCGCTGGCGTCGACGTCGGGCGCCCGTTGATCGCGTCCCAGTTGAGCTCGACGTCCATCGACTCATACTCGGCCACCTTCAGCCACGCGCTGGTCGCCGGGTTCCATGCGTACAGCGCAGCGCCGGATTCGACTGTCGGGTCCGCGCTCGCATCCTGAACCAGGACGAAAATGGCTCCCTCCGGCTCCAGGGCGTCGCGTGCAGCGATATCCGCAACGAACAGGATCGGCGCGCCGGTTCCTGGCAGGCTTGCCAGCGCCTCGTTGATCAGCGCGTTGATCATCACGCTGTTGCCGATCGAGCGTGCCACGCCGGCGCTGTTCGTCAGGTAGGACTCCGAGTAGCTGCCATTCTCGACGAAGTAGAACGAATCGGGTTCCAGCGTACCCGGCAGGGTCGCCACTTTGAAAAATCGAATCTGGGCCATTTCATCACCAATCAGTCGCGCCCCATTGGGCACCGTCTACGCCATCCCTCCCGGGAGGCCCTTGGTCACCCGCAACAACCACAAGCACATCGGCCGGCGGCGTCACGGTGACTGCGTATTCCTGCATTTCGCTGAGCACAAGCGGCTCGCAATCAACCTCGATCGCCAGCGCCCAGGGCTCCGCGGCGTCATCCATCGCACCCTCCCCCATGGCTCACAGTGATCGGCCCGCTGTAGTACCGATGTACAGTCCCATCCGGGTATGTCACGTCCACGTCATAGACCGCAGCCGACCATTCCAGCGCCGCGGTAGCCGATGCCGATATCTCGCGCGAGATCGTTCCGGCGCCGGCGAGATCCAGGCCAGAGCCGAGCGCCAGCGTCATCAGCACAGTCCCGCCTGGCGCATCGCGAATCTGCATCCGCACCTCGGCGCCAGCCAGGTCAACAGGTGGCTGGTAGATCAACTGTCCGCCAACAGGCGCCAGCCCAACGGCTGACAGCAGGTTGATCTCGATCGTGTCGTCGTCGATGGACGCGACCCGGTGAGGCAATTGCCGAAGTCGAGCGCGGTTCAGCTCGGGCATGCCCTGGACACCATCAGCCCAGGCCAGCCAAGTGCCAGGCAACCCGTGCCCAGGGATGGTCAGCCGGACAGGCGCGGTCGGTGCGATCTGCGTGATCGGTCTGTACACAAGGCTCGGCTGCATGATCCGCAGCGCGTCTCGGAACGTCGCCCCTTTCTCAATGCGCAGGGGCACACAGGCCGGCGTCATGCTGGCTCCTCCTTGGTTGTGAATTCGCATGTCAGACCCAGGCGAAGTAGCCGCTTGGGTCGTTTCGATGAACTTCGCCCGTTATCGGGTTGTATGCACCGCTCAGCCAGCGCTCGCGCTGCTGTTGGGTCAGCGCGCCGGCGTCGAAATCTAAAATTTCGGCGCCTTGCGGTCCGTGCGGCGTTAGTGCTGGGGCGAGGCTGATATAGCGCTGCTGAACACCGTTCTGCCGGTCATCCCTGAAGAAACGCAATGCAAGAATTTTGTTCGAGAAGGACTGTACGGCGATATTGGGCTGCCCGCTGAAGGAGCTGAGCGAAGACTGAAACCACAGAATATCGTTCGTCGAGTCACTCACATCCTGAAAGGTCGCCCTATCTGGAAACGCGATTGCATGCTCGCCGCCAGGCTGGCCCGTAACGTTTCCGGAGGCAACGGCGGCACCACTGATAAAGTCTTGCCATGAAATGTCGGTGCCAGTGGAATCTGGCGACCCCATGTTCGAATGGGATGTAGACTGGTGCGCGACTTGAAGCGTAGTCCCAACAGATCCAGCAGCGAGAGAAAGGTCGTACCGAACCGAATAGACCTCATCGACTTCGACATGATCCCCTCCAACAACTCCTCCGGTGCGCGACCAGTCCCAGGTCTGCAGGACGCTGTACGTTAATGGCTCCAGGGCTCCAGAGGTTCCGTACCACATCCACAAAATACGCTCCACAGCACATGTTAATTGCCAATTGCCAGAGCGCACCGAGTATTCGACAGTCTCACCTGGCGGCGCCTCCGGCCCCTGCTCGTAACCTCCGCTATCCGCCCGCCAGATTCTGGTATACACATCGAGATCAACATCCGGAAGGCTAATTGCCGTGATCTGGTAATTGACCTGAGGATATGTAGCGACAACCGATAGTGTCGCGAAGAACCCAGCGCTACCAGTCGGCTGCAGGTGCAGTTCAACGAAAGCGGCACGCGCCCCGGTGTCAGATGCGCTCTTGAAATAGTTCACAAGGTACAGTCTGCGCGTGCCGTCATGACCTCTATCGATTAACGACACGCTCAAACTGTGCGGGGAGGACTCAAGCCCTAGATCCTGCCATCCCAGAATGTTGGATGTCGCTTGCTGTTCGATCGGCACCGCTCCGCCATGATCAACGAAATACACGTCAAACCAAAGCAGGCCGCCAGTTTGGCTGGTACTGACAGTCGCGCTGACCGTTCGGCCGCGAATAAAAGCAGCCGATCCGGCGTCCATGCCGCCATAGCACTGTCCAGATCCGCGCAAGATCGCTTTGCTCAGCCACTGCTCGTCTGGGTTGTCGGTCGTCACAGCCGGCTCCGGCATCCCAACATCCCATAGATAGCTATCCTGCATGAGCGCGATACTTGGCATATTCATGGTCGCGCCACTAGGCAGCGTAAGGACGGCCCCGCCAGCGCCAATCGCCTGCTTGATCAGCCCATGCCAGGGCCATCCCCACACATCGGGCGCGTCATCGAGAATGCTATTAGGAAAGGGCATTCTTGAACTCCATCACTACCTCAGCCCCGTTAGCATCCTGCATGACAATCCGTTTTACGCTCTTAAACCTGGCCCATGCCAGGCCATCGGTAGTCGGAATCAGAACACTATCGAAATACTCCCGAGCGCTAGCCGTCGGCTCGGTAAGAGGGCTGGCTATTCCTCCACCGCCGATTTGCTTCCCTTCTCCGTTGTAGTTGGCGGTCCCCCGACGCGCTGCTACTGCCCCGCGTGGATCTATCCTGCGGAGCGGACGGCTCTGTGTTTCCGGACGAATAATCCGGGTCAGTGCATCCGCAATCGAGTGGTCGGTACCGCGACGCTCAGCCTCTAAACGCGCGCCGATTGCTCGCCGCTCTTGTTCCGGGGTCATTGGAAATCACCAGATGCAAGCAAGTAGAGGTAGGTAGCACCAGTGTTGTACACAAGCGCCTTGAAGAAACAGGCCTTCTGCCCTGAGGTTGATACAAACTCGATGCGAGAGTTGTTCTCAGATACCGAGAGCCAAGACTCGGAACCAACGAGCCCCCACAACTGGACCCCGCCACTGGCAGCGCTACTCAGTACGACAACACCATCGGCGGCTGGCTGCACAACCACGTCCAGGTCAAAGACTGCAAAGAGAGAACGACCCTCGGCTTCTTCAGGTAGAGGTATAACCAATTCGCGACCACTACCATCAAACGATGCGGATACGCGTACGATCGTTGTATCCGAGGCGAGGACTACCGGAGTCGAGTCGTTGATCTCCTGCGCCTTGAACGTGCCGCCACCAGGCCCAGGACCAGCCTGCTCGAGGATGGTGATTCGGCTCTCGATGCTGGCGAGAGTTCCCGCCGTCGCCGCCGCGTACACCTTCGAGCCCGAAGGCCACTCAACGGCCACCCCCTCAGAGGCTCTCGCAACAGTGACATTCCCGCCGCTCTTTGCCGTCGCCTTGACCACTTCGTGAACAGAGCCTGACTCATCGGCAAGAGTGAGCAGGACGAAATCAGAAGGACCCGAGATGGGCAGAAGATCAGCCGCGGGAGCGGGGATGGTGAGAGAGAGTCCACCCGCCGACAGCGGGCCTGAGAGTTCTGTCTGCCAGTTATTGATCCAGCGTTGGCTCATGGCTACATCTCCAGCAAATCATCAGGAACCGAGACGCAGAAGGACGCACCGATCTCCGGCGAATATTCATCGCGGAGCGCGGCGGGTATCTCGGGAGCAGTTATGCGTAGTTGCCTCGGATAACGAGGCTGCGGACTGTTGTAGTTGTCGTAGTTACCGGAAAACCCATCTTTCGATTCATCGAATGGAGGGTCATCCGGTTGACCAGCGATTTGCGACTCAAGGCGCCCATCGAAGGCTGGTAGTTCGGGGGCAGCCCCAGAGCCACTAGGAGGAGTGAGGACGTCGGAATCTCCTCCGCCACCGCGCATCACAGCAATACTCAGGGTGGTTATCGCGGAACCACTCTCAAGGTCAAAGCGATCAAGCACACGGCGACACTTACCTACAGCCTTGATTCGCTGATCATCGAATTTGAGGGTGTGCGTCAAATCGACCGCCATGACCATGGATGTAGGGCAGTCCCAGCTCACTGTCGTCCCCCTATGAGCACCGACGAGAGTAGCTCGAGCCTGCTCAAGCAGACATGTCAGCGCGCCAATCCTGCGCGTCTCGCTGGGCTGATCAATGTGTCCAGAACTCCCCCCGGTAATAGCAGCACTCTCCCAGGACTCGGCGAGATCGCTATCAATCTCAAACGATGCCCGGGAGCGACTGATGATTGGTCCGGTCGCCAGCACGCTAGGTTGCACCTCTACCGCTATTCGGTATGACTCCGTAACCGCTTGCACCCAGCGACGCCCTGCGGCCCAGTCGGCGCCTAGCAACAGCCCCGTGTAGTTGTTGACCCAACTTTGCGGAGGCGTGCAGTAGATGCCAGTGGGTGGCAGCGGATAGTATTCAGTCGACGATTGGATCAGCGTTTGCCCTGAGCTGCTGGTTGCCGACTCAACCATTTCCGTATCCGGGAGTTCGTGCGACTCCGGACGCCAATTGCAAAATCCGGGCTCCCCGTCCTGTCCATCCGTACCTGGCGCCTTCCATCCATAGTTGATATTCCATTGCCACAGCCGACTGAATCGGTAGTCACATTCGATCTCGACCCTGTTCGTCTGAGAACTCAGGTCGGCAAGCTCGACCGCAAGGGATCCGTATACCGTTGATCCAGGTCCAAACTCGAAGGTGGGCGCCACAGAATGCCATGACGTGACGCGAAGAGCGCCGTAGGCTGAGCAATCCAAGCTGCCCACTACGCTAGTCAACCGCTCCTGGGCATAATCCCAACGCGAGCGACCTTCGACGGACTCGAACACATCGGCGGACCACTTACCACCCACCAGGGCATCGACATCCGCAATTGCCATGGCCTCCACACGCTGCTGCAACTGGTCCGTGCAACTGACGCCCAAGACTCGGCGGACAGGGTTCCAGGCTGGTTGCGTAACCCTACCCGTAAACCTTCGGCCCTGGCTCAGTTCCCCGGCGGTCTCCGTCGCATAGTCGATGGTTACGGTTCGACCGATCCAGTCCGCAGGAACAACAGGGTCGTCACCGAGATAGATCGAAAAGGACGCGACGCCAGCAGCGCCCTCTTCACGATCGACCTCAATCTCCCCTGTCAGGAGTGGCGTAACGTCAACATCGCCAACCCGCACGATAGCGCGCCATGTGAAAGCGAAGCCTGGGATGATCGGCTCAGGACCAGGCACACTGGAGTGACCGGCCGAGTTCAGCGCAGCGCTATTGAGCGGTCCACGGTTGAGCATCAGATTTCCTCAGCGACAATCTGCCAGGTCCGACTGTTGTTCGAAGAGTCAAGCGCCTCAGGAGGGATCGACGCGAAGACGTGGAATAGCGGCCACCACTCGACGCGGTAAAGTTGCGCGCCAGGAATCTCCGACACCGTTACCACCTGGCCGGCGGACGCCACGATCGTTCTGACCCACTCACGACCGACCAGCGCCAGCCCCCATGGCCCGGCGTCCGGCCGAACCTCGCCCGGGATGGTGAATACTCGGTCGGCGGCAGTACGACCCGAGATGCCGAGGGACGCATTGCATCGCAGCTCTAGCGGGTTGTCGAAGTCGAGTCCAAGCATCCCCGTCCCGATCCATCCTGAACCGCTGATGGTGATTGCCGTCTTGCGCCAGTGCGTCATCTGTACTGCCGCACCTCCGCTGAGTCTCAATCGCTCGACTCCGCCATCTACAGCCTGGTACTGACACTGCGGGGCGCCGCCGTGTATCACGATCGGTATCCCCCCAAGCATCACGTTCGGAATGATCATTCCCAACTCCATAAAAAAGCCCGCGCGAGGCGGGCTTGGTCATTTTGGGCGCGTCCGCCCGAACTTCGAGGCGGCCTTGCGTATATCTCGGAGCGTATCGTGTGCCCCAAAGACGGTGAAACCGGCATCGTCTCCACCCAGATTAATGGTCAGCGAGCCAAGGTTCTGCATGGCCGAAGATGGATTCGCCTGCTGAAGTGCCGCGGGCGGAATCTCTGGTATCTCGGGCAGGACTCGTTGATACCTCTGAGACATCTGCAGCGACTGCACCGCGTTGAAGATGCGCTCTCCTCCGCGCATCATCATCAGCTCTGGCCCACGTTCCCCAACCCACGCCATGCCAGGAGGAGCGCTCTGCGTACCAGTGGCAAACCCGGGTATCTTGGGGGTGATGCTGGGCACGCCAGGCAAACCCATCTCCGGAGGCGGAACCAGCGTGATAGGTATCACAAGCTGCTCAGCCAGTCCGGCGGCGATATCGGCAACCTGTTGCTTCAAGGTCTCCGCGCTTTCGAAGTCCATTCCGAACGACACCTCGACGTTTTGCACAGCCTTGATGCGCTCCTCGAGGTCGGCCAGGTTCAGGCGGTTGACGTCATCCGCAGCCTTGGCATTACCAGCCTCGACCTCTGCGGCCTTGTTGGCGATGCGCTCCACCTCCTTGGCCACGCCTTCGAAGCCGTAACTGTTCGCGCCAGCGTCCTTCAGTTGCTGAAGGATCTGCAGCGCGCGGCGCGCCTCCTCGATCGCCTTTTGGTTGTTGCCAGCGGTCAGGGCGTTGCGAGCCGAGGCCTGGGCCGCAGTGGCATCACCGAAGGTCTGCGTTCCGGAGGTGGGCGTCGCCTGGATACCCTTCACCAGATCGGCAAACTCCTTGCGGACATCTGCCTGGCGCGAAAGCGCGTCGTTGAGGTTCTTTGTGGACTGATCAAGCAGCGCCTTGGTACGAACAACCTCAGATTGGAGATCAGCGACGTTCTGATCCCGAGCCCGCTTCAGGGCATCGTTCTGGCGCTTCACGATCTGCTCTTGGCGTGCCTTCTCGGCGGCGAGGGTGGCTGTGAGGCTGCCCTCGCCCTTTTTCACCAGCGTATTCGCCGTGTTGATCCCCTTGGCAACATCGTTCAACTGGTTCGCAACCCAGTCGACGATGCCTGTTTCCTTCGCGCGACGCCCCCAGTATTTCTGGGTTTCGGAAAATATCCGGTTCAGCCCTGCACCAATCTCCGGGGCAAACGAAGCCATTTCCTCGCGGAGCTTCGGCAGTTCCTTCCGCAACGCGATAACGATCTGCTCCGAGGTCAGTTCGCCGGCGGCAGCCATCTCGCGAAGCCGGCCGACAGTCACCCCGAAGGAGTCCGCCAGGGCGCCAGCAATGCGATCCGAGGACTCCAGAACGGTATTGAACTCTTCGCCCCGCAGAACACCACTGGCGATGGCCTGGGAGAACTGGGTAATGACCGAGGCCGACTCCTCGGCAGATGCCCCACCGATTTTCAGGCCGAGCGACACCGCCTCTACAGTTTCAAGGGCGGCGCGCTGATCCATGCCCACATCCCGAAGCGGGCGCTGCAACCGCGAATAGAGGCCGATGAGGTCGCCGACGTCGCCCTGTACATCATCCGCGATACGGTCGAGTTCGATCTGCGCGGTGTTGAACTCTTCCTGCGAGCGGGTCGCCAGGCGAAGCCGGGAATCGAGCCGGCCAACAGTGTCGGCCCCGTTCGCTAACTTCGCCGTTGCAGCGCCTACTGCGGCGGAGAGCCCCGCAACCGCCAACGCTGGACCGCTCCCGCGGAGAGAGCCGATGCTCGACAGCCGCGAGCCGGCACCAAGCGAGTTGAGTTCGTTCTTGGTCTCCGCGATCTGCTTCTTGAGCGCCCGCTGCGCAACGGCAAGCTCCCTTGTGGATAGCGTTCCGCTGGACCGAAGCAAGCGATATTGCTGGTTCAACTGCCCGATAGCAGTCTGCAGTTCGCGCACCCTGGCGACTCCTAGGGTGCTACGCGCTTGCTCCATGTTGAAGCGGCGCTGCTCGATCGCGCTCTGCTTGATCGCTGCCGCCTGTCGCCGCAGGCTGGTGGTGGCAGCGTCATTCCGGCCCGCCTGAAGGTTTCGATCCAGTTCCCGCTGGAGCCGCTGACGTTCGGATGTCAGGCTCCTCGTATCCAGGCCTGCCTGCTTCAACTCCCGGCGCATCGCTCCGAGCTTGGCTATCTGGACGGTCTCTGCCCGCTCCAGGCTTCGCAAGTCAGAAATGGAGTCCCTGTAAGCCTGCTGCAATTCGCGGCTTGGCCTGATCGTCGATGCCATCTCGTTGCCGAGCGTGCGGATCTGCTCGCGCGCCGAGCGCGCCTGGCGCTGCGTGTCCTCAAGGGTGCTTTCGAGAGCAGTGAAATCGTTTAAACGCTTGAGAGGTTGCGCGACCTGCCTAACCAGTTCGGCGTATTCCTTGCGGAAACCTGACACCTCGCGCAGCGCATCATCGAGGTCAGCAGTCAGCCGGATCTTTACGTCAGCCATTTCATTCAGCCTTCAGCGCGGTCAAGAACAGCGACCAGGGATATTCAAGGACGTGGTGATGCCCAAGCCTCACCAGAACGCAAATGGCGCGCTCCAAACTCCTCAAGGCTTGTCGCGGAGTTTCGAGAGACGGCCCAGCATTCCGAAAAAATGCGGGTTCACCTCTTTACATGCATCCCGCAACTTGGCGAGCTGGCTAGGCCGGAGATCGTTAATTTGGCTCTCCGTAACCGACGTCATCAGGCACAGATCGGAAAGCCTGATATCTTCGAAGAGAGCATTACTGACGAGGTCTTGGTCACTGACCTCTTGCATTAGCTTTCGAACATCCGCAACGCTAAGTTCGCGAACAGTAATTTCAACCCCATCGATATCCACAACCCTGCTCGCAGTAAAGCTAGACATTTCAACCCTCCGGGAAACACAAGCCCCGCCATAGCGGGGCAATCATGAGCGAACCTGCTGACAGGACCAATATCACGCAGTAGCCAGTTCCTTCTTGATGTTGAAGTACTTCGACTTTCCGGCGCCGACCTTGGTCGGGTCCATCAGCACCTTGGCAGTGGCCTCGGCGGCCAGGAAGTCTTCGGTATTGAGCCAGTCCTGTTGGCTCGACGGGTTCAGACGGCACCGGAAATAGCGCGCCTGGATACGGCGCTGGGTACCGGCTGCGTTCTCACCCTCGAAAAGGCATTCGAACGTCTTGCCGCTGTTGGTCAGCGCCTCGATCACATCCACGGTGGCGGACTTGTAAGTCACCTTGATCGGCGTGGCCGCAGAGATCGCCCCCCCTTCAACGATTTCGATGCCGGCGCCGGTCATGTTCCAGTCGTCGAACTCTTCGTAGGTCGTGCTGCCGTCATCGCTCTTCACGCTGGTGATCTCCAGCGGCATGAAGTCGAGCGCGATCGTGCCTCCCGGAACGGCGGTGTGCGCTTCGTCGGTATGGGTGGCAGAAGGAACGTTGGTGGCGTCCCCCCACACCAAGGCAGCCAGGATGCTGGTCTTGAGTTCGCGGAAGTTGATCGACAACCCGACCGAAGTGATGCGCGAAACGGCATCGTACTCACCGCCCTGCGGGGTGGTGGTATCCGGCAAAGTGATCTCGTTGGTCTCGATGGTCTGCTGGATAGTGGACACCAGGCCAGCGAACTGGAAGGGGGTGGTAGCACCGGACTCGCGGATCTTGAAGGGTCCGCCGATCACGTACGTCTCTTTCTCGATAGCCATATCAGGCCTCCTTCTTGATCACGCCTTCGCGGCGCAGAAATTCAACCTGGTCAGGGCTGACGTTGATCTTTTCGCCGGCCGCCTTCTCCTTGCCCTGGTGCCAATGCACCTTGGCCAGGGTGACCTCGACGGCCTTATTCAGCGCAGCCGACGGCGCGGCGTCGACCGGAGCCGGCGCCTGGGTTTCGCTCTTCATGGGTTACCCCTCGATGATGGTTTTCAGATAGACAGGGATTCGAATCACGGCAGCGGCCACCGCATCACCCGGCGGGTAGGGTTCGGGCGCGCCCAGTGTCAGCCCGGTAATGCCGCGGTCTCGGGGCAGCCAGCGCAGGAACTGCCCCTTGGGGGCAGGCATCAGGCACGCCAGCAGGTCGAGCTGCAGGTCCTCCAGGGCTTCTTCATAGTGGTCATACCCGCCTTGCACCGCGCCTACCACGTCGAAGCCGCGATGGAAGCGAACGCCGGCGTCGAGATGCTCAGGCGGCTGCTCCTTGGCCGGCTGAACGACGATCAGCGGGAAGCCTTGCCTGCACTCCTTGATCAGTTCGTTGAGCCAGCCGGAGAGCACACGGGTACCTGCATCCGTGCGGTAGCCGTTGGCCGGCGTGATCGTTTGCAGGCGCGCCAGCAACGCTCGTCGCCCCACGGTCAAGACGTTGGGTTTCAGCATAGGTCCTTCCTGCAGGCGGCGGTCAGGATGTGCCCATCGTCCGCAACCATCTCTTCAACCATGAAGCGCTGACCACCCACGATGAACACGTCACCCCGACTCGCGCCGGGCAGATCGATCTTGCGCCAACTGATCCCGATCTTGTCTGTCTGAAACATGCCCTCCGGACCCGTCATCATCAGGTTGTGATCAATGATGACCTCGAAGCCGCAGGACGGTGGCGCGCCCGAGGCGCTCTGGTGAGTCGCCCGCCCATCGGCGAAAGTCTTCATTACCGTCTGATGTAGGCGATCCCGCCAGTTCGCCCAACCCATGGGACTAGCCTCCTGCACCTTCAGCCGCTGGAGCCGAAACGCCATTGAGCCGGCAGCGGCCAACCGCGGAGGGATTTGCTGCCGCCTCGGTAGCCAGCCCCACCAGGACCAGGCCCGCGCTAGGCGCATTGGTCAGATCGCCACTGGCTGCATCCAGGTAGAGTGGATCACCCACGACCCACGCTTGGGCGGCCACCTTCTGCAGCTCGAACACGCCAGTCGTTTTCAACTCGACGGGCTGCCCATCGGTGACGGTGGTTGCGGCGACGCCGAGGATGGCGCCGACCTTGTACAGCTTGCCCGATACTGCTCCACCAGCGGGGGCGGGGACGGTGAGCATGTCGCCATGTTGGATGAAGGTCTTCATGATTAACCTCGCAAGGAGTTCGTAGAAACACAAAGGGCGCCCCGTGGCGCCCTTCAGCTTGACTCTGCCGATCAGTTACCGGCGTTCTTGTAGGCCCCGCGGTAGTCGATCCAGGCCGCGCCGAAGACCAGCCGCGCCTTGATCTCCATGCCGTCCACCTCGAACCCCTCGCGGGTCTCGGTGAAGACGCCCTGCTCGCCTTCCAGGTAGGCATACTCAAAGGTGTCAACGACGCCCGGCGCGGCGTACAGGTACCACTGGTTGCCCGTAATGCGCGCATCGACGATCACCGTCAGCGAGGCGTTGCGGCTGTCGTTGATGTCGGCGTTCTTCGCCGGCACGTAGTTGGAACTGGTGAACTGGAAGGCCTCCAGCTCCTTGTCCGGCCCCACCACCAGGAACTCCGGCGCCAGGTTGAGGAAATGCCCGGCCTTGGACTTCTGCTTGCGCATCGCGGCACGAGCGGCCGCCAGTGTGGCGGTATTGATCGGGCCGCCGCTGGCGGCGACGTTGCCGTGCGCATCCGAGAACAGGTCCTCTCCATCGACGAACTCCGGATTACCCAGCAGCAGATCCCACACTAGGTTCGATTCGGTCTGTCCCGCCGCCGCACCCAGCGCTTGCGGAATACGTGTCAGCGCCGAGAGATCATCATTGACGATCGCCTCCCAGGTGATCGCGATGATCTTGCCGAACTTGGCCACCTTGATCGGCGCGCCTTCTTCGCCCAGGGAGCCGTACTTGTACTCCCCGTGCTCGTTGACCTTCTCCAGCGCGGCGATATCGCCCAGCGCCACGCGGGTTACCTCGCGGAAGTCCGGGACGGTGGTCTGGCGGCCGAGCGGGCGCCAGGTCTGCGGCGCCAGCTCGTAGGCATCGCGCAGCGTTCGGTTCACGGTGCTGCCCAGAAGCAGCGGGAAATCGCTGGTGGTGTGCATGCCCGCTGCCCGGAACGCCTGGCGGTCACAGCCCAGGGCAGCGCGCGCCACTTCCTGCGGGGTCAGTCCGCGGACCTTCCCCCCAACCAGTTCCACGGACTCGCGGGCCATGTCGATCAAGCGCATGCCGCGAAACTCGCGGGCGGCCTCCTCCAGCTTCACCTTGGGGTTGCAGCGATGCAGCAGGGCGTTTTGCATCGCCTCGCGCTTGGCGGCAACGACCGACAGGTCGATATCGCTGGTCACGCCGGCGTGCGCGCTACGACTTTCCGGCTGCTCGGACTGCTGCCGCTCGGCCAGCTTGTCGATCAGCTCGGCGCTGGCCTGCTCGAGGGCCACGCCGCGCGAGATCAAGTCCTCCGCCACGTCCTCGTCCAGCCCCACCTTGCGCGCCATCTGGCGGATGCTCAGGCAGCGCTTGCGCTCAGCCTCGGCGGCTTCACGGCGAATCGACTCCTCGGCCGCGCGTTTCTCTTCTTCGGTCATTGCATTTTCCTCTCTTGGGTTGGCCACGGCGGCCGGTTGTTCGGTCGGCGTCTCGGCCTCCCGGGTCTCGAAAAGGGTGGTGAAACGTTGGCCCTGGTAGTCGGCAGGAGTCTTGGCGTTTCGCACCTTCGCCCCATCGTCGAATCCAATCGGCACAAGGGAGAGCTCCATTGGCTCCCAGTCCACTGCCCTGTAGGTCGGAAGCTTATCGTCAGGGGCCTCGATCAACTCGTAGCGATGGACGGAATAGCCCACGCTGATATTGCGCAGGATCCCGTCGCGCACGTCCTGGAAGATCGACTCGACATCCTCGCGCTTGCTGAAGCGGACCAGTGCGTGCCCCGCTCCCCCTTCCAGCCAGGCGCGTTCGACGACGCCAACCACGTCACCCAACTCCCAGGCGCTGTGGGTGTTCAGGAACGGCGCGCCGTTGTTCAGCCGGTCCAGTCGGACCGCCTCGGGCGTCACCTCCAGTTCTTCCATATACGCGCCGATATCCCAGGACCAGCGCCGCCCCTTCGCCCCGGTAGTCCAGGTCAGTTCAGCGGTTCGGTTCTCGATATCGACGGAGCCCGGCCGCACCGCGGCGCGCAGGCTCAGCATCGGCGTCTCATGCGTCTGGGTCATTGCCGTCATCTTTTGAAGTCTCTTCAGGTGCTTGCTGGGAATTGCTCCCCTGCGGTTTGGCTTGCGCCTGGCCCCCGTTGGAGACCTTGCGCGCGTCGTAGTCGAAGACCAGCCCGAGCTCATCCACCTTCGACAGGTGGGCGGCATAACGGGTCAGCACATCGTCCGGGTCGGTGTAGCCCATCTCGCGCAGCGCATCGTCTGGTGTGATCAGGCCAAGGCGCAGGCGATCCTTGATCACGCTGACCTCGGCACTCGGATCCACCATGTCCCGCCGCGGCGGTACCCATTCAGACAAGGCGTCTTCTAGGACGCCGCCAGGCAGCAACGCTTGCGCCTCCATGAACCACTTCCAGACCGGCTCGCAGAGTTGCGGAATCAGCATCCGCCACTGCCATACATCCACCCGCCTGGCGAAATGCAGCCAGCCCATCCGGCCACTGGAGAAGTTGACGCCCTTCAGGTCGCCGGCCAGCAGTTCGTACGGCACTCCAAGCCCCACGGAAATCGCATGCAGGGCCTGCCACGAATAGGCGGAGTAGCCGTTGAAAACTGGCGGTGCCGCGAAGCTCACGCTCTCGCCAGTCCCCAACTCCTGGATCAGCCCTGGCTCCATCCGCTCGATCAGCGGCGGCCTCTTTCGTTCGAGCCCCGCGATCGACTCATCCTTGGTGACGAAGGCCGCGAAGCACGCCGCGATCTTCGCCTGCTCCATGATCGCGTCCTCCATCTCGTCGAAGCTGCGCATGCGCTGCATCACCGGCGCCAGCCAGCTGTAGCCGCGCGCCTGCCCCGGGCGCTTGGACAGAAAAACGTGAATCACGTCCTCGGCGGGAATGCGCCTCGACTCCAACGAGCGCATTGCCAGCGCACTCCCGGGGTGCTCGTCGAAAAGCCAATAGGCGACACGCCGCCCCACCGGATCGAACTCCACCCCCTGGATGATTTCGTTCTTGCCATTCTTGCCACTGCGCGCTTCATCGAGAAAATCCGCCTCCAGCACTTGCAGTTGCATCGGTACGGGTAACCCATCGCTACTGAAGCGCTTCCGCCGTCGGACCAGGCATTCGCCCGCCTCGACAATGGCCTCCATGACCTTGTGCTGCAGGCCATAAAAGTTCTCCAACCCGTCGGCGTCGCAGGCCAACGTCTCGGCCCAGGCCCGCCAGAGCGCGCCCAGCTTGTTGTTGGCTCGATCACTGCGCGCCATGGGCCGGGGTACCACCCCCGCACCCACCACGTTGTCGGCAATCCCCGTCACCGCCCGCTCGGCATAAGGGTTGTTTCGGCGCAGATCCCGTGCACGGTTGCGCAGTCTCCCAAGCGCCGGGGCGTTCTCGGCATTGGCATCGGTCCCCGCCGAGCGCCAACCTTCATTGCGCCGACCGCCCGCGGCTCCCTCGAAGCGTCGAGCCAACAGACCCGCCGAAAGCTCCGCGCGAATTTTCTTCAGGCGCAGTTCGGCGCGTCTCGCGGCCAGGCCGGGAAACCAAGTCTCGAACACGCTCATGTCAGTAGCCTTTGGAAAAAGAGGTGTAGCGGCGTCCGCCGTCGTTGTTCGCAGAAAGCCCCAGTTCATCCTCCATCAACCGGAGGATACGCAGCATCTCTTCAACCGACCGGTAGGTGACGCTGCGATCCGCATAGCGAACCGAAAGCGCCCCCTCCGCCACAGCCCCTTTCAGGGCTCGGTATTGTTCCAGGGTGTAGGTCATCACGCTTTCTTCCAGTAAGAGGACTGCACCCGCGGGCGCTCATCCGTAGTTGGCGATAGCGCCTCAACTCCCGCAGCGGCCAACCTCTCCAAGTCCAGGCCGAAACGTTGCTGGCTGATTCGCAACGCGGCCAGGGCGTACACGAAACAGTCCAGCGCTTCGTTGCGGCGCCCTTGATTGTCCCAGCGATACTGCTGTACACCCTTGACGACCTTGAGCACCTTGCTTTCGGAGGTCAGTTGCCTGACCTCCATCTCGTCGCAAATAAGGTCGTTTGCCGGCAAATGGATTACCTGGGGCTGGGTAATGCCTGCCTGGGACTTCGACACATCCAATGGCAGTCGTAGGCGGCTGTAGAACAGCTCTTTGGCGTTATCCGTACCGACGGTTGTCAGGTACACGCCTCGCTTGTTGCGTTTCGTGGGGAAGCTGGCGATCGGCTTGCCGTAAACCGGTGCGCCGATGATTGGGATCATCCAAAGCAAGCCGTTCTTCTTGCTGTCGTCGCAGACTTGATCGATGTAGTGGCCGCCAGCATCCCAACACCAGCGCTCTACTTTCATCACGAGGCCATCGCTCCGAGTGAATTGGCGGTGCAGTTCCAAATCGCGCTTGCGGCGCAGCTCTTCACCACCTGGATCACCCATCAGCACGAAGCGATAAACCAGCCAGCACTCTTCGTTAGGCCCCCATGCCCAGACTCTCCCCTCATAGCGATCATCCTGCGTATCGCCGCCGCCAGTGAGGATCACCGCCTGGGCCGGGATCTCGCCTTGCCAGACCTCGCGACGCCCAAGCAGCACGTCCCACTCGACGCGCTCGCCCTGGTCTTCCTCCCATGTCTCGCCAAGGGTTGTGTTGACGAAGGTCTTCAGGTCGCTGCGACTACCCTTCGCCTGAAGGAAGTCCTGTGCAATCCGACCCCAGGTCACAAAGAAGCTATAGGCTGTCCAGATGTGAAAGCTGATGGACTCTGGGGTAGGAATCGGCGCCCCCTCCACATCGAAAAAGTCGAAACCATCCCGGGTCCAGATTCCAGTCTTTTCGCAAATCCAGCGCGCCTTGTACTGCGCCTCAAGCGCCTCTGAGTAACGGATCAGGCAGCCGGTAGCCTCACACACATACCAGGCATCTTCCGGCTGTTCAGGGTCCCACTTGATGCCATAGACGCAATCCTTGCCGCCCCACTTCAAATACTGCTCAGCGCCACAGTGAGGGCAAGGAATGTGATAGCGCAGCAAGTGTGGCGATTTCTGGACAGCACCCTCAATCTGGCAACCGCCTCGATCGATTGGACCTCGCAGCTTAGGCGTGCTGCCCCTGATCGACTTCGGAAAAGTCGAGCCTTCAATCCGCTTGTCACCCAGGACGAGCGGAGACCCCTCCTTATCGATGTCGTGATCGAAGGCTGCCAATTCGTCATAGATGACAGTGTCAGCAGAAATAGCTCGATAGTTCTTCGCTGCCTTACCGCCGCGGCACCACAACTGCTTGCCATGGCTGAACTTCTTGATGTCGAGCGTGTTGTCCCGGCTCTTCTTGCCGCACCAAGGCGCCAGCGCGCGGACGGCTCCAACGTCCCGGATCATGGTTTCGATCTCGGACTTCATGAACAGGTCGGCGCTACCATCATCTGGCACAAAGAACGCGATATGCCGACGCTTGTGCTCAATCTGGTAAGCCGAGGCCGCCAGCAGCATCTTGGAGTAGCCGACGCGGGCGGACTTGATCACGTTGACGATTCGAATCTCGTCGTTGCCCATGGCGTTGAGCATCGCAACCTGGTAGGGAAGCGTCTCCCAGCGACCTTCTTGGTAGGAAGATTCGCTGGACAGGTAAAAATTATCGTCAGCCCATGCCACAGGAGTCTGAGGCGCGTCTCGGCGCAGAGACAGTAAGCCGGCTGACATAGCAGCCTGGCAGGCCTCAATCTGCACTGTCGATAAACTCGTCATGCCACTCCGGTAGGCGATCTGCCGCCTGGGCGATAGTGTTGCGCGCCTTTGTCAGCTCTCGGCTAATCGAGTCGAGTTGCCCAGGAGTGAGATCGGGGTGACGGCGACGCAGTGTCATGACCACCGTATCGAATATCGAACCGGCGGCCGGAATGAATTTTGCGAAAGCGAAGGTGATGAACTCAGCGGGTATCAGCCGCTTCTTGGTTACTTCGTTCTTTAGCTCCTGAGCCTCGGACTGAGCCGCAGTAAGCCGCAGGCGCTCCTGAGTAAGTCGGTATTCGATCAGCGGATCAATATCGCCGGAGTCAGGGGCCGTTTCCGGTTTGACCTGAGCGCTTCCAAGTCCTCGTAGATAGCGGATATAGGCCAGCCGGCATGCATCCACGTCGAACCCGCCCCTGCCCTTGGAGCCAGGCAGCACACCGTCTGCGATGAGATTGCGCACCTGGCGATCACTCAGATCGAGGTGCTTCGCCACTTCGATCTGAGTTGCCATGCGATACCCAACCGGAACCGGAAACGGAAGTCGTGAAAAATGCCCGTATATAGAGCGAGAACGAGGCTCGAATTACCCTCTGACGGGGGCACCCCGGGGAGGACCCGCGACGCACCACTTTGGTGCGCCAATCAGCGCCTCGCGGCGAACCGAGCAGCCACGCCGCGCATCGCCACCTCGAACTCACGCGGCAGGTTCTCGTCGGCATACTGCTGCGCGATCTCGAAGAAGCTCAGCCGGCGGCGATACGAAGGGCGAGACACGAAGGCCATGATGATCGAGACGGCATCCCGGCCTCGGCCTGTGCGCTCAGCAATGCCTATAGGCTTGCCCTTGCGTGTCATGACGAAGTAGCGGCGAGCATTACCCTTCGCTCTGCTCCGTCTGCTATCAGTGGCGTTCGCGTTGTACCCGGCTTGGCTGAAGCCGCGAATGCCGCTCAACGCCCTGGTGACCTGTCCGCGCTTGATGTTCCCGTAGCGATCGAGGTCCGCACCGGCGCCGGGTACCACGTACTTACCTTCGGGCAAGATCCCCTTGGCCCTGAGCTGAAGCTCGGCCGGCTTGTTCCGACGCGGCCCACCGTGGACCTCGGGGGCAATCCACACCGATGCAGGCTGCGCACCGTCCGCTTCGTCCTTGAACCAAACCCGCGCTTCGAGCCGGTCTTTCCTGGCTGGCACCATGCGCAGGCTGTTCAGGGTGTACGGGGTCGGGCGGTCGAACACGACACGCATCTCATCGCGCAATCGATCCATCAGGCCTTGAGCGGTCCGCGTAAGCGCAGTGGCTGTCGCGTAAGGAATCTGCCGCTGCTCAAGCTCAGTCAGGTCGGCGAGCTGCTGCTGGAACCCTTCTGGCTTGATACTGATCATCTTCTGCAATACCTCGGCAGGGCGGCGATGTGCTTACGCAGCGCCTCAATCATCAATTCGCGTCGCTCGACTCCGGCTCGGAGATCAGAAACAACCTGTCCATCAGCGGCAGCAAGGAGGGCTCTTCCTGCATCAGCGCTGCCGGTGGCTCCGGGAGCCTGGTGCACTCCGCCTGCGGGGCAGCGGGCTTTGACGTACACGACGCGAGCACCAGTGCCGATAGCATCGCGGCGCAATTGGTTTTCTTCATGGGAAGCCTGTAGTGCTGCTTGGTAGGTTCGGGCCAGGGCGTCGGCCTGGACCTGCGCCTGGGCGTCGCGCTGGGCCTGCTGGGCCATGGCGGTGATCGTCTCGGCGGATTGCTCGACGGCGGCCTGCAGGTCATCACGCTGGGCGGTCACGTGATCGAGGCGCCAGAACACCAGCGCGCCTACCAGGGCGACCACCAACCAGGGCCGCCAAGTCACTGGTCGATCCTCCGACCAACCTTGAACTTGAACGTCGGCTCTTGATCGAGCATCGAGTTGACGATGCCCTCGATGACCGAGAACAGGGAGACGACAAGTTCAAGCGGCGCCCACTTGGCGAACGCCAGCGGGCAATAGCTATCGACATCCCCCAGCCACATCGGAATGCCGTAATAGCTCCCATGGTGCGAGACGCCGATCTGTCGAGCTTCGGCTTTCGTCGTGAACCCGAGCATCATTCCCCCTTGAGCGCAGCACGCGCCCATTCGAGCCGGGCGTTGCGATCCTCGGCCCCGGTAAACGATCCGTTTATGCGGAGGGTGATCTTCTCGAAACGGCCCTGGTCGGCCAGATCGTTTAAACCGCGCGACTGCCAGAACCAACCCGCTGCGATGGCTGCCCAGGTCCGTTGCTCCAGCAGTTCCGGCTGCGCCACCAGCGGCAGCGCTAGGGCGCGTGCAGCTTCGGCGTAGTTGTCGTGGCCGGTGATCATGATCAGGCCACGACCACGGTATCGATGCCCATCGCCCGTATCCGGCGACCCATTGCCCATCCTGTTGGCATAGACGCGGTTCGCGATGCGCTCTGGCTGGCGGGCGTACTGCTTCGCCTCGGTCGGCGTGAACCGCTTCGGCCAGGTCTTGAGCAGACCCTCGGCGGAGTAGTTCAGGTTCTCGACCAATCGGCGCAGACTCTGGCTTTCGTGCCCGACCTGGGCGAGAAACATCGCCACACGCTCGGGCGAGTTGATCTCGAACCGGGCCATGGCGCCGTTGATGTGTTCAACCCAAGTCGAGGCAGTAGCAGCACCGCACCCGGTAGCGCGGTCGAGTTGGTCAGCGGTGATCTTCATTCGCCAGCCCCCCGGCGCGGAAACTTCCAGTCGGCGATCCGATCAGCGAACTCGGCGATCTTCTTCACCCCTAGGAAACCGGTGAACACCCCAGCAGCGGTAGCCATGTTCTGTGGCAGGCCGAACCACTCAAGGACCGGAATCAGGCCCAAGGTAATCAAGGTGCAGAGCGTTGCCTCGAGCAGCGCCTGGCGCCGCGTTCCACCGCCGTAGATCACCCGGGTCAGCGCGACCACAAAGGACAGGCCGGCGGCGTACAGCTGCGGATAGTGCGCAGACAGCCACGCCAGCAGCGCAGCCCACGTGATGGGGTCTTTGTCGGGCATTTTCATGGTCTCGAATCCCCTCGGCGGGGCGGAAATGAAAAAGCCCAGCGCGAGGGCTGGGCCAGGAATGGGTGCGGGTGGATAGGGGCCACTACCCCGTGCGCATCCTGCGCTCCACCTGCATTGATTGGATATCGCAAAGGGTGAAGGCCTTGCGGGTCGGTAACCCGTCACTTTGCTTACAGCCCGATGTGGCAGGTGAGACTGCCGTCTACCGAGTTTCGACCTTCGGAAACTAAAAGGCCCGGGAGAGGGGATCTTCCGGGCCTCCCGTCCATCTCGCTGAAAGCCAAGGAAGGAAAACATCGAGTCAGACGGGGGCCTGATGATGCCGCGCCAGACCTGACAACGCAATAAAAAACCCGGCGCCAGGGCCGGGTTTCGAGTGCGTCACGCTGCGTTCACAGCAATTCACGCTGGTATGAAAACACCCTTCATTCCGCGCGTAAAACTATTTCTTCAAGCGCTCTCGCAGAACCGCTCCAGGGCGCTATCGATCCAGCCCACCGCCAGCTTCAACGTCTCCCTGACCTTGGCCTCGCCGATCTGATGTTCACGCGCGATGCGCAGGGCCGGCCACTTCGCGCCGTAGTAGAGCCACACGAAGTCGCCGGCCTGCGGCGCCCTGTCGATGAGTCGAGCAATGACCCGGTCGACGGCCAAGGCCATATCGTCAGTGACATGGTAGGCCTTGGGGCTCGACATTGGCATGGCTTGGCTCATGATAGCGGCGGCCGGCGACACATATCCGGGAACCCCCATTCCATCCATTCGCCACCACCCCCACTGCTCGAGGAGGTACTCGGTATCGCCCAGCAGCTTGTCCACGTAGGTTCGAGTTCTGCTCATGCCGCCCCCGGACCGTTCAGGCCAAACAGATCGCGCAGCAGCGTTTCCACCGCCGCGCCCTTCGCATTGCCGTCCAGCAACCAGAGCCGGCCATAGTCGTGAAAGCCCAGAGTGCCGCGGTCGCCGTGCCAGTTGGCGATCATGACCAGCAGCGCAGCCAAGGCAGCAGCACCGCCCACCTTGACCTGCGCCAGCTCCTGGCCGGCCACCTTGAGAAACTCCCGCTCCAGCCTGGTCATGACCTTGCGGGGTGCCATCGGTTGTACGTTGCTCATGCTGCTTGCTCCCGCGCGCCCTCGTAGTGGACCCAGTTCCGGGCCTTGTGAGTGCTCGCACTGAAATACTGGTTGGATGCCTTGTCGAACCACAGGTCCAAGATGCCTTCATCTCCGGTGAGGCGCTGCTTGCTGATGATCAGGCGCACATCGCTCTGGTCCTTGTAGTCGTCTCCCTTGGCCATCTCTTTGCGCTTGTTCCGCCAGACCGTGCACACGTTGTCGGCTAGGTCGGTGAGGATGGCGCCACCGCGAACGTCGAGCTTGCCCGGGGGCTTACCCTCGTCGTCAGCCTTCCGCGGGTGGGCGACCAGATGGACGTGGACGTTCATCTCGTGAGCGAACCCCACCAACGCCTCCATGGCCTGCTTCTGGCCGTTGTAGTCATCCTCGGCCATGCCGAGCTTCGCCAGGCTGTCGACGATGAAGTGGTTCACCCCGTACCGGCGCGCGGCATACCGAAAGTCCTCGAGCATTTCGCCCGTCTTCGCGGTGCCCAACTGGTCGTAGATCCATAGCTTGCCGTCGAGCCAGTCGAGAATCGCGTCGATGTAGCCCCTCGAAGGACAAGACATCCCGGAGGCCTGCCGGACCATCCGCTGAAGCGTTCGCCGCGCCGGCATCTCCATCGAGGCGATGCAGAACCGGTCTTGGCTGCCCTTGCGGTTCATGCCGTGGAAGGCCAGGTAGTTCAGCAACTGCGACTTCCCGTGTCCGCTCCAGCCGGTCCAGATCGTGACCTCCGAGGGCCGGAAGCGGATCTTGTTGGCGTAGGCGCTCCAGGGCAGCTCCATGCCGATAGTTTCCGGGTTCTGGTCGTAGAACTCAGCCTTGACCTCCTCCGAGTAGGAGCTCACCGACTTCAGGCGCTCCGGGTCGAAGTTCTTCGCCTTGGCGTAGCACTCCGCAATGTCGTCGGCGCTGTAGTACAGGGCATCCAGGGCTTCGTTGAAGTCCTTGCAACCCAGTTTCACCAGGCGACACCGATCACGCCCAAGGCGCCGAACGATCTCCTCGGTCGCCTGGTGGCCAGGTTCGTCGTCGTCAAGGCACAGGTAGATCACGTCGAAGCGCTGCAGGTTGTCGAACTCGTACTCGATCCAGCGTTGCTTGCCGTCCTTGCCGCCACCGAAGGGCACTGACAGCGCCGGGCGCCCGTACTGCCAGGCGGTCATCGCGTCGATCTCGCCCTCGGTTATCGTCACCTCCCGGATACCGTCCGGGATGGCCTGCCAGCCGAACAGGCAAGGTTCGGTATCCGACGACGTGGTGATTTTCTTCTTGCCGCCAGGACGTTCCACGCCGAGTTTCTTCCAGTGGATCAGCGAGCCATTGCGCAGGTACGGAAACACGATGTTCTGCCCGTCCTCGGCGATCTTGAACGCCTTGATGGTCTCCTCGGTCAGTCCACGGCCCTTCAGGTACGCCATCACCACCGAGTCCACCTTCGGCGTCGAGCACCTTGGCTTGTCCGGTCGCTGGTATGACTTCCGGCTCTCGACCGGCCGGATGAGCTTGGGCTCCTGCACGCCGAGGTAGCCCCTCGCTTCGCTCAGCGCCGTCGCCATGTCGCAGTTGCGCGCCAGCCGCCAGAGGTCCAGCAGGTCGCCAGACTCACCGGTGGCGAAGTCGCACCACACGCCAGCCTTCTCGCCGACGAGGTGAACCCCCAGACTCTTGCCCTTCTCGCCCGATGCATCGCCAGCACGCCACTCGGCGCCCTCCCGCTTGCCGCCAGGCAGCAGGTGCCGTGCAACATCGGCAGCGCGATCAGCGAGGCGCTTGGAAATATCCGACGGGGTCAGCATGCGCCCTCCCCGTCCGGCAAACGCTCAAGGGTGCTGAAGTCGTGGGTCCGAGTGGACAGCACCGTGTCCGTCATCTGCGGGTGCCAGAACTCGTGATCCTCGAGCTGGTAGCCCCTGGGCGGGATGAACGGGTAGCGCTTGCTGCCCACCGCCGGCTTCCGCGGAGTTGCAGATGGTGCGCTCTCCTTGCGCACCCAGTTGCGCCAGGTCGCCAGCCAATCGACCTTCGTGGCCCCCTTGCCGGCAGCCGAGCACCAGTAGTCCCTGAAGCCCTCCCCAACCTTACGCATGTCCGCCTCGCTGAACTCCGGGCGCTCAGTCAGCGCCCAATCCAGCCAGTCATCCGGCAAGGCCCAGTCTTCCGGCAAGCGGGAAGCACGCTTGGGCTTTTCCGTCGGTTGATCATCCCCGGCCTCAGGGGAAGGGCGACGCTGTTGCGGCGCCTGCTCTTGATCTTTTAAATATCCCTGTCCCTGTCCCTGTCCCTGTCCCTGTCCCTGTCCCTGTCTGTTGCGATCACTACCCGATTCGGGGTCGATTTGGGGTGTGATCGGGGGGCGATCACTACCCGATTCGGGTGGCGATCCCGTGGCAAGAGTTATTACACCCTTCTTCTTCAAGGTGCGCGATTGCGGGGCGATGCTTTTTAAAGCAGCAACCGCCTCGACCAGTTGCCCCTGAAGCCCGCTGATATCTACCTCCACACCCCAGCGACGAGCATTACCGGTGGCGCCCGAGATGGCATTCAGCAGCTTCTCAACCCAAGACTCCAGCGCCTTCTCAGCAACAACTGGATGGTACAGACGACCATCGCTGCACTTGACCCAGCCGCGAAGTACATGGGCCTTCACCTTGTCCCAACGAGCGCACTGGGACAGGTGTGCGAGCATCCGATCATTGTCGGGAACGCTGGCGGCCGGAACCTGGTGCCAACTGGCAAGCCAGAGAGTCATAGCAGCGGCGCGCTCGTCCCCAGAACCAAGCACCCAAGTCTCGGAAGTAAGCAATCGCTGAACGTCCAGTGGCATGAATGCGAATGTCGAGAGGTCGCAGTCAGTTGGGGTCAACGGCTCCGGCAGAGGGTGTAATGCATCAGGCGAGACCGAACTCATTCGCGCCCCCTTCTCAGCCGCTCAAGGTATCCCGGGCTGTGCAGTGGCTGCTCGAACCACAGCGGGTTACGTCGATCAACCTGTCCTGGGTTTCGGGCCTCCACGGCCATATCACTGTCCCATGTCGACCATGCCTCGCCATCTCCCTCAATAGCTGTGATCAGGTCTATCAGTTTGGAACAGAAGAAGCTCCTATCCGGCGAAAACCGGCTTTCGGAAAACATCTCTTCAATACGCCCCAGATAGACTTCTGGTTCCTCTACCTCCGCGTAGTAGGCCACCTCGTAATCATGAGGGGCAGCGGGCGAACTAGAGAGTTCCTCGGCAACCTTGTGCGGGGAACCATGGCTCCAACCAAGCAAGTACACACCAGGCATGATTGGGCAGTGCAGGACGAAAACAAAACCGAAATCTCTACTCATTCGCTCAACTCCCGTGCTTGAAGCAACTTCTCCATGAGCCGCTCAGCCAATACTTCATCGATATCTTCCGGGCGCCAGCCGCACAGCCGCTTCACCAACACCATCAGGGCGAAGCGCGCCTTGATGATCTCGAACTGGATATCGGCGATGTTTAGGGCAACCTCGGCTACTACAGGGGGATCGAACTGGCCCAGCAGCTCGAAGGCAGTGTCGATTGAGCACCAGATCTTGTAGGCAACCTGGTCGCTGCCGAACTGCTCGAAGGACTGCTCGTTGAGCATCACGGGATCGGACTGGTGGGCGACCTTGCTCATGCCAAGCCCTCCCTCTCCAGGCGCTGCACCAAGGTCCGCATCTTGCGCTTGAGGTGGGTGGTCAGGTTGCGCCTGCTGCGGAACTCAACGATAGGCAGGGCGTGGCGGTGAATCTGGATGGTGTTGGTCATGGCTCAGTTCACCCTATGGACTTTGAGGGTGTTCGGCTTGAGGCCCAGCTCTTCGGCTTTGCGCTTCGCCTCTTCGGGATCAATGCCCAGCCGCTTGGCCATCCCTTCCAGTTCGTAAACGGGCTCTCCGTCGTCGGTATAGCCATCCGGAACGGCAGGCATCAGCCCCATCTGCACAGCCATGTCGTGCATTTCCTGGCGGAACGACTCCGGGGCTGCGTCGTACATGCGCTGAAACGCAGTTGCGGCTTCTGGGGTATGCGACAAGCCGGACTTGCACATGCTGGTGTAGAGGCGGCCAGCGGCTAGAAACTCAGGAGTCACCTGCTCGGTGGTATTGCGCTTGCTTTTCTTGCTCATGACTTCACCTTCGGGGCCAGCCGGAACCGGCCCGGGAAATAGGGATGGGTAGCTTGGGTCTCGGTAACCCGCTCGCACTCGCTGACGAAGCGCTTGAAGACCGCAGTGATATCGCTGGTCGCCCAGACCGCGTACTGGCTGCCCTGGGCGTTCTCGTGGCCGTTGCGGACCATGCCCCAGGGCTTCGGGCTGATAGGCATCTGCCGAACCACTGCGTCCACCACGGTGGCCGACAGGCCATAACGGTCATTGATCACCTCACGGATGCGGGTGATCGGCATGCAGTTCTGCGGGCAGTGGTCCCAAACGCGGGATTCGGACAGGTCCTCGACCCGCTGCTCGACGCGCTCAATAGCGACCTGGTGCTGGGCCTGCTGTTGCTCGATCTGCTGCTGTCGGCGCTCGAGTTGCACCTGAATCTGCGCATGAGCCAGCATCTGCTCAGCCTGGGTCATCGGCGCACGCAGAGCCTTCAGCCTCTCCAGAACACTGCGGCGCACCCCCTTGGACTCCCGCATGCCGACGAGCATGCATTGGTCCAAAGTGAGCTCGTAACACTCCATCAAAACGCCGCTCTGGGGGTGTGCAATTTTTTTGCATACCCCAAGTTCATCGCCGAGCTCATCCTGCACCCGGGCGATGAACTGGTCATTCCTGACGCGGGGTTCATTCGCAGCGGCCCGCGCCTCGTTGATGATGTCCCGCAGATCGATACTGGTCATGGTGGCGGCCTGGCCGCCGATGGTGGTCAGGTTCATCGCTCTACTCCCGCCATCTGCACCAGTGCGTTTTCCGTTTCGCCGGTCAACTCGGAGAGACGGCGAAACACATCCTTGTGGAAGAACACGAAACCAGCACCTCGAACCTGGGCGGCAGTCAGGCCCATCAAGGCACCGATTGCACGCTGCGCCTGCATCAACCGCTTGCAGGGATCAGGCTCGCGCTCCACGCGACCAAGGAAATCGTCGAGAATCTGCTGCGGGCCTGGCACGTGCAGGCCGCTACTGAACGTCCCGCACAGCCTTGACGGAGTGTCCGGGACCAGCCCTCTCCTCGAGCGCAAAGACTTCTTGATATCGAGCTCAGTCATGGCCGCACCTCCCGGTAATGCCGGACAGAAGCCCGGCGAGGTCGGCGCGTGCTCGCTTGGCGTCGTGATCCAAACGATCAGGGGTGGCGTATTCCGGCGCGTACTCGCCACGGCCTACCCAGCAACGGTTGCCGGGGAAGCGGTCGTTCAGCAGATCGGCGCCACGCTGGGCCTCTTCCTCGGTCGAGAACGGGGCGACCATCTGGGCTATCGCAATCCCGCCCTTCTGAATGGCAGGCGTGGAGATGAACCAGAACAGAATTCCATCGCCTGAAGACGCACGCTGAAACGTGTCGCCGGTATCGAAGCTGCCAGGGTTCACAGGTCACGCTCCCGATAGGCGGCGCCGATCTGCTGGTTGTAGCGGTAGAGAAAATTCCCGGTGCACAAGATGATCCGCTCGATCAGGTCATGAATCTCCGTCACAACGGGGTGCCCTCGACCACCCAGAGCAGGAACGACCGAGTCCATCAGCAGAGCCCGAAGTTGCGTCATATCGCTCCGAGCGTGGTTGAATAGATCGAACTCATTACGACTGAGCTCGACCCGCTCCATCACCTCCCCGTCGACAGGAAGCGGAGGACGAGAGGCCTGTGCCTTCGAGAGATCAGACATGATCACCTCCCAGCGCATCCTTCACCTCGCGCTCACGGGCTTTCCATTCGAGGTAGCTCTCGCGATCAGTCCTTTCGACATCCTCGCGGAGCCCAGGGACCAACTCGAACAGGATGCTGTCGACCTGCTTGCGATGTGCGCTGATCTCGTCCAAGGCTTCCCGCTTGGAAAGTCCAGGGTTGACCTTGAAGAAGCTGTTCTCCGGGTCAATAGGGCGAGCTCTCAGAAGCGCGTTCATGCAGCACCTCCCGTAGCATCAAGGCCGCGCACGCAGCTACTGTGCATAGCCGCCACCACCTCGGTGAGCAGCGCGATAGCTTCCGCCTCGGAGTCGTTCATAGGGTGAACGACGTCCCTGGCCATGCGCCTGAGCAAAACGCAGAGAGCGTTGAGCGACTCCTCGTAACGTTGCATTACCTCTACGATGGGAACCCCCTCGCAGACCTGGAGCGCACAGAGCCCGCTGGGGGTCAGGAGAAATCCAACCTCCTCAGTGGTCGCTAGCTGTTGCGCCTGGCTTGACGTTTTGATATTTTTGAGTTGCATGTTGATGTCTCCCTCGAGACAAAGAAGTACCTAGGCAGTCGCTCCAACGACTACCGACTAAAGGCCTCGCGAAAGCGGGGCTTTTTGCTTTCCGGCGTTTGAGTCAGCCGGGCCGCAAAGTGGCGTCAGGACACTCCGTGCTATCGTTTTGCTTCCACACGAAACTGGCTCGGAGGCCTGGCATGAACTGGTTGAAAGAAGCCTTCAGGCGCTGGAAGGCACGGCATTGGGACAAGGAGTACTTCCCAGAAGACCGGGGCGGAATAACGCCGCTTAGGGCCTTCTGGGAGAAAAGGCGCGCATCAATCATGACGTTCGCCCTCTGGCTGATTGCCCTGATCGCTGGGGCGTTGATCCTGAACATCGTTGGCCTTGGCTGACTCAATCTCGTGCAGCCGCTTGATGGCTCGATTCAGGAACTCCAGGCGAGCCCGGTAGCTGTCCATGCCTTGGGGAAAGTGCACATAAGCCACGTCTGCATCTGGGTAGAGGCGGTCACCCATCGCCTTGTTGCGCCCAGCGCTGTAGCCAAACTCATGACAGATGAGCGCGATCCCGCCGGCGGCTCCCACCGTCGCGATGATCGGCGTCAGCTCGACGTGGTAGCCGCCGATGCCATGAAGAATGACCGCCGCCCAATAGATCAACGCCATGGTGACCAGGCCACCGAACCAAACGAAGAACTGACGAATCATTGCGCCACCTCGGCACTGGATGCCTGCACAGCAGCATCAGCGCACTGCACCAAGTGGGAATCGGACGGCAGAATGGGCTCAAGGTCGGCGGAGCTTGTGGCCCGATCGAGCCCCCCTATTGCCCGATGAGCGTTCACAGTCGGAGCGCTGCAATAAGTAGCGTCGAGGTATGTCTTGAACATGAATAGCTTCCTCCCTGTCAGGTGCCAGTTGATTGGCCAGATCAGGCAACTCTGCTGCCGACCTGCCTTTCTTGGCCTTTTACCTTGGCCTCCAGTTTTGCGAACACTTCAGGTTTAGCGATTCGAAGGAACATCAGTCGAGCGCGGGGGATGCCGTGCTTTCGCCAGTCGCTTACCGACGGAGGCCTCACCTCGCACAGCTCTGCCACACGGGTTGTCCCGCCGAGGGCATCAATGATCTCGCTGGGTGTCATTGGGGTATCTCTGCTAGTCCGACGCCCGGATATTAGGCACTCCTTCCAATACGGTCAATAGGAATACCTTATAAACCTAGTGATAGGCTCCCCTAATGCAGACACTTCAAGAACGACTTAAACGTGCGATGGCAGGCCCACCGAGGGTTACGCAAGCGGCTCTTGCACGCGCTTGCCATATCACAGCGCCCTCAGTAAATGACTGGATCTCCGGAAAGACAAAAAGCATCGAAGGGGAGAATCTCCTCAATGCTGCAGCGTTTCTGAAAGTTAGCCCGCTGTGGCTTGCAACTGGAAAAGGCCCCATGCGAGAGCATGGAGCTATAAGCAGGGACAGTCCTGAGCAAGCGGGTGGCTCGCTGAACGAGCACGCCAACGTGATCTCGGTGGCTACGCCTCCAAGAAAGAGGAATAAATATCCAGTGATCAGTTGGGTCAGGGCTGGCGACTGGGCAGAAAGTCCGGACAATTTTCAGCCAGGCGATGCAGATGATTGGTTGGAGTCAGAGGAAAAGGCCGGACCCCATGGATATTGGCTGGTAGTTAATGGCGACTCAATGACGCCGCTATTCCCCCAAGGAAGTCGAATACTAGTACAGCCAGAAGGATTCGACCTGATCAGTGGAAAATACTACGTAGCAGTTTGCTACGAGCCGGGGAAAAAGCGCGATACAACTGTGAAGCAATATGTGAGGGATGCAGGGTTCGAATATCTAAAACCTCTTAATCCAATATATCGCACCCTTGAGGTAAGCGACACGGTTCGAATCATTGGCCGCGTGATTGACTACAAGCTTCCCGCTGGCGTCTTGTAGGGAAGACCATTTGGTGGGCTGACAACTTTTAGGAAGGGCGGCCAGATACCTGGCCATCAGTTGTTTTAAAGGGACCCCGGGGAGGGAGTCATGGAGTTCGAAGAGAAACTGGCCAGCCTGGCCGCCAAGATTCGCCAGCAGAAATCTGCCATCCAGACTGAAGAGGCAACAAAGACTGCATTTGTCATGCCCTTCATACAGTCAGTCTTGGGATACGATGTTTTCAACCCTTTGGAGGTTGTTCCGGAGTTCACTTCGGATATAGGAACTAAGAAGGGAGAGAAGGTCGACTATGCAATTCTCAAGGAGGGAGAGATCCAGATACTCATAGAGAGCAAGAAGGTCGGCGAACCCTTAAATATTAATCATGCCAGCCAACTATTTCGTTACTTCCACGTTACAAATGCTAGAATATCCATTCTGACAAATGGCCAGGTCTACAAGTTCTTCACTGACCTGGATGCACCTAACAAGATGGATGAGAAGCCATTCCTTGAGCTAGACCTTCTGGATATAGACGACCATGCTATTCCGGAGCTCCAGAAACTTACGAAATCAGCATTTGACGTTGAGTCAATCATCAACGCTGCTGGCGAACTAAAGTACGTTGGGCAAATCAAGCGCGCACTAGCCTCTCAGTTCAGCCAGCCAGATGAGGACTTTGTTCGACTGTTCGCCTCTCGAGTGTACGAAGGGATCATTACTCAGAAGGTGCGCGATCAGTTCACCCAGCTTACTAGAAAGGCAGCCTCGCAATTCTTAAGCGATCAAATAAATGAGCGCCTCAAATCCGCAATTACCGGAAACTCACAACCCGTCCTCGTGGCTCAGCCGCAAGCAGAACAGTCGACACCATCTTCTCACGGTGAAGAAGAGGAAAAGGACCGGGTGGTGACAACGGCCGAAGAGATCGAAGGCTACACTATAGTCAAAGCCATTGTTCGATCCGTGGTTGACGTAAAGCGCATCGCTGCCCGCGACACTCAGAGCTACTTCGGTATCCTATTGGATGACAACAACCGTAAGCCCATCGCTCGTCTTCACTTCAACAGATCACAAAAGTACATCGGAACTTTCGATTCCGAAAAAAACGAAACCCGTCACCCTATTGAGTCCTTGGATGACATTTTCGCTCACGCTGAAGCGCTAAAGGCGACCGCCATCTCCTATGACACCCAGTCATAAGAATCATCCGAGTCGCCTGGTCTACGCCTTCTAGAAGATCTCGTGGCACCCTCCAGCCGCTGACCCACCAGTTCTTAAGCCCGCCTAGTGCGGGCTTTCTTATGGCTGCTCGCAATTATTAGGCAATCCTATTGACAGCAAAAAAGGCAAACCTAATAATCGCCTAGGAAACGCACAGCAACAGACCGCAAGCCATCGATCCGGTCAACATGGAGAGACTGCATGACCACCGCCAGCATCACCGCACACGGTTTCACCGGCTTCCTCGGCAAGGGCCTGTCCCTGCGTGAGCTTCAGTGCGTCTTGGGCATCGCTGCGGGTCGCACCAGCAAGGAGCTAGCCCGCGACCTGGGCATGCAGCCGGGCACGGTGGGTAAGCGCGTTCTGGCAGCGACCACCAAACTCGGCGTCACCCGCCGTGCCGCCCTGGTGGCTGAAGCCATGCGCCGCGGGCTTATCTCGCCCGCCGTGATCGCCCTCGCCTTCCTCGTCGCCGGTCAGCCACTGCTCAACGATGACCACATGTTGCGCAGCCGCCGTGGCGGCGAAAGGAAGATCGAAACTCGTCTGACTGCTCGCCGCGATGGCGTGGCCTGGGTGGCGTGATCATGGCCTGGGACAGAAACGATCCTCTCAACATCCTGGCGCTGCAGCTCGACGGTGAACTGCGCGCAGCGGCCGACTTCTGCCATGGCTACAACGGGCCGGCACAGCGCGCTTTCGCCCGGCACATCCAGGGCCTGGGCAAGACGCTCGACGAGCTTACCGTGGCAGACCTGAAGGCGGCGGCCGCATTTGCGGACGCAGAACTGAACGACCTGCAACAGAGAGGGCTGATCTGACGCGGCAGACCGAACGCGCCGAAGCAGCCCAGCAGTAACCAACCGATTTTCGCGAAAGCCAACAACCGCGGCAGGCCATCGGCTTGCCTGGAGGAAAGCATGGACAACAAACCTCTCATCAAGCCCGGGAAGCTCTTCCTGATCTGTATCGCGCTGCTGGCCTATGCAGGGTTGTCCGTCGCCCTGGTGGGCGGCATTGGGCCGGCCCTGGTCAGCAGTCGCGACGATGTTCTGGTCTTCGCGGGATTCGCCATCCCCGGCGTCTGGTTGATCGCCTCGGTCTGCCTCGGCATCCACCTCGCCAACACCCGCCGCGAAGAAGCGGCCACCACCAGCAAGGAGAAAGACCAATGAAGCGGATTCCCGCTGCTGCAATGCTGTGCCTGCTCGCCGTCCTGGCGGGCTGTTCGAAGGTGCCTGCCGGCAACGTCGGCGTGATCGTCAACCTCTACGGCTCCGAGAAGGGCGTGGAGACGCGCGAGGTCGGAACTGGGCGCTACTGGGTAGGCGTGAACGAGGAACTCTACCTGTTCCCCACCTTCACGCAGACCGAAACCTGGGGCGGCAAGGAAGCGATCAGCTTCCAGACCGTTGAGGGCATGAAGGTTGGCGGCGCCGTCGGCATTACCTACTCGGTATCCCCCGACAAGGTGACGACGCTGTTCCAGAAGTACCGGGCGGGAATCGACGAAATCACGAACAAGTTCTTGCGGAACATGGTGCGCGATGCCTTCAACGATGTTGCCTCGAAGCTTCCAGTCGAGAGCGTCTATGGCGCCGGTAAGGCGGACCTGCTGCTGGCCGTCGAGAAGCGCGTGCGCGACCAGGTGGCGCCCATCGGCATCAACATCGAGCGCATCTACTACGCATCCGACCTGGTCCTCCCGCGGCAGGTTACGCAGAGCCTGAACGCGAAGATCCAGGCCACCCAGATGGCCGAGCAGCGCCGTAACGAGGTCGCCCAAGCCAAGGCAGAAGCCGACAAGGAACGCGCTCGGGCCCAAGGGGAGGCGGACGCGAAGCTGACCCTGGCCACCGCCGACGCGAAGGCGATCGAGATCCGCGCCCAGGCGCTGCGCTCGAACCCCGACGTCGTGACCCTCAATGCCGTCGAGAAGTGGGACGGAAAGCTGCCCACCTACATGGCCAGCGGCTCCCCGCTTCCCTTCATCGGCATCAGCAAGTAGCCCCTCGCCCCGGCGCCAGCGATGGCGCCACTGGAGAAAAACATGACCACCAAAGCAAAGACCAAGAAGCAAGGCACCGCTCTCATCCTCAGGACCTGCAGCGCTGATCTCACCAGTCACGGCGGGTTTCAGTGGCCCGACAAGATCGGAGCAGTAGTCGAGGCCCCGGACTGGAAGAAGGACAACAGGTGCGGTCACGGCCTACATGGCTGGCTGTTCGGCCAGGGCGACCATGTTTGCAGTAGCACTGTCGGCGACGCCGATGCGAAGTGGCTGGTGGTTGAGGTCGTAATAGCTGACCTGATCGCCCTCGGCGGCAAGGTGAAATTTCCTCGCTGCACAGTCCGTCACATCGGGGACAAGGCAAGCGCAACACAGTTCCTGATCGCAAACGAACCACGCGCGGCCGGAGTTGCAGTGATCGGCGCCACCCTACAGGCAGGCGATAAGGAACTCTGTCAGGTAGGCGCATATGGCACCGCCACCGCCGGGGACTGGGGCACCGCCACCGCCGGGGACGAGGGCACCGCCACCGCCGGGGACTGGGGCACCGCCACCGCCGGGTACAAGGGCACCGCCACCGCCGGG